>Ga0308160_10000010_pt1 | contig 763611 bp, 608 predicted proteins | sample PhyFR1_FD_201036 | JGI IMG/M metagenome (GOLD analysis project Ga0308160, IMG submission 201036) | Phyllosphere microbial communities from UC Gill Tract Community Farm, Albany, California, United States - DLSLF.R1 | ecosystem: Host-associated > Plants > Phyllosphere > Unclassified | place... | reverse complement strand
AACCAATGCCGCCCATGGCGTCGCGGCCTCGATCTCGGCCAGGAAGCGCTCGCGTCGCGTCAGTCTCTTCTTGCTGGCGAACTCGGCGTCGGAAAAGCTCGTTTGCTTCATCGGAATGTCAGGATGATGGGGACGTGTCATTGTGCCAGTTGCGCGTCCCACCGGGGTGACTCGGCGATTAAATCAGCGGTTCCTTAGGACGCCCAGCAATGGCGCAAGGTAGGAAATTAAACTCTTGGTATGAATGTGACACCGCGTGTCTGAAGTGTGTGTAGACGTCCGGTGTATAGCAGGCGATGTCTAGTTCCTGACTCTGACCGCATCAAAAAACCACCCTTGCCAGAAGATGAGCAAGTGCTGTGGCTTTGTGATAAAGACCGACGTACAGTTCAGGTCGACGACCGTGACTGGATTCGGCAGGCGCAGTGCCTTTGCGCTCGCGTGGAATGCTTCGCGCAGATGAATCCTGGGCTCCACTTTTTGTGCTTCGAATTCGGTTTCTCCGCAATCACGCTCTCCGAATTTGACTTTATTTTTCCTGATGGTGAAAATTTGGCCGAGCAGCGCATGTGCTTCGCGCTCATCAAGTGCGACTATCTCCGCACCGTCAAGTGCAGCGGTAAATCGCCAATCACCAGTGACTCTGCGCTCGATCGGGTCTGAGGCCTGCGCGCAAGGTAATACAATCATGGCAGCTACGGCAGCTAACGATAACTTTTTGACTTGCTGCGTCAGGACGGAACGGCAAAGAAATGACATTTTGGATTTCCTCATTTGCTCGCGGCCGTCGCCGCCTTTTTTTCAAGGAATGGCGCACTTTCTGCAGCGCGTCGTCTGATGAGGCCAGGGGCAATAACGTATTTCTTTTTGCCTTTTTCGACTACCTCGACTTTGATCATTAGCGCCATATTTGCAGCTGCGCCAGCAAAGTCGCCTTTGTTTACCAAGGCAAAAGTGTTGCGGGAGCCTTTTGCGCCGGCATTATAAGCCAAGCTGCACAGTGCATCGAACTGCGCTTGGGTAAGAGGGATTATGATATTGCGGCGAACGATACCTTCTGTCTCCGCAACTTTGCGCTCGTATTCTTGGTCCACCATCTCGACCGACACTTTTTTTCCCAGCTCTTCTTCGGTACATACACCTTTGTGGGCAAGGATGCCCACGCCCCACGTACAGTGCCCCTTGTTTTTTCCCATATCGTTGTAATACCTGTAGATTGCTTTTTCTGTTGCCCGCATACGAGCGCGTCCTTCAGGCGACATTTTCATCGTGATATTGGGTTTCTCGGAAATGGCATCTTTGCTGCTCATGCATGGCTCCATAATCCAGGAAAACTTTCAGGTTATCAGCTCCGAATTCATTGCTATTGATGTCACGCAAGCGGACTCTGCATTAGTTGAGGCAGCATCATCTACTCACAAATACCGGAGGAACCATGGCAATCGACGTGTACCTGCAAATCGACGGCATCAAGGGCGAGTCGCAAGATGACAAGCACAAAGAATGGATCGAATGCGCAAGCGTGAACTGGGGCCTCATACAACCACGAAGCGCAACGGCGTCCACCGGCGGCGGACACACGGCCGAGCGGGTGGAATTGGAAGACATTACCTTCAGCAAGCTGGCGGATTTATCTTCGCCCATCCTGATGCAGACTTGTGCGACGGGGAAAACCATTCCGAAAGCGAAATTCGAATTCATGCGCGCGGACGGGAATGGCGTGCCGATCAAGTATTTCGAGATCGAACTCGAAAACGTCCTGATCGGTGCGATTTCGCCGGGAATCGAAGCCGGTTCCATTCTTGCTGAGCACGTGAGCCTGAAGTTCTCCAAAGTGAAGTGGAAATACACCCAGCAGAAAATTGCCGGTGGCGGGGGCGGCTCGACTGTCGGCGGCTGGGACCTGGCGGCCAACAAGATCGCTTGAACAGGCAATCGCCTTCAAAACCCCGGGGTTCAGTGCTGAACCGCCGGGTTTTTTTTCGTTCCGGTGAACGCGCTGGGCATAAGTACTATCCACAATCCGAAGACCAATACGTATTCAGATACCAAGCGGTATAATATTGTCTCAAGTCAATCAAATCTGAATGCTATGTTGTCATCTCTTCGCCTGCGCCTCGGCGCCGCTGTCTGCATAATGGCCTTGAGCGCCTGCGCCACGGGGCCGGACTTCCGGGTGCCAGAGCGCGGCGCTGCGCTTGCGTCGTTCGCGACACCCATCCCGGCTGACCAGGCCGCACTGCCAAGCCGCACCGTTGAACAAGACATCGACCCGGCCTGGTGGATGCTGTTCCAGGACGCTACCCTGGTCGCGCTGGAACGCGATGCCCTGGCCGCCAACCTCGACCTCCAGGCCGCCGCGTCCCGCGTGGCGCAGAGCCGTGCGGCGCTGCGGGTCAGCGGCGCCGCGCTGCTGCCCACCGTCAGCGCCAACGCCTCCGGCCTGCGCGAGCGTGCCAGCGACAAGGGCATCATGGCGCTGACCGGGACTGCGGCCCCGATCAGCCCCGTGGCGGCGAATGGCGCCGACCCCTTCGGCAACAGTTCGATGCCGGGCGAGTCCGGCTCCAAGCCCTTCAGCCTGTGGCAATACGGCTTCGACGCCAGCTGGGAAATCGACCTGTGGGGCCGCGCCCACCGTGCGCGCGAGTCGGCCGCCGCCCAGATGGATGCGGCGCGCTTCGATGCGGCCGCCGTGCGTGTCGCGATCACCGCGGAAGTCGCGCGTACCTACCTGGCACTGCGCGGTGTGCAAAACGATCTGCGCATCGCGCGGGCGACCATCGACATCGCCAGGAACAGCCTGCGCGTGGCCGAGCGCCGCCGGGCACAGGGCGTGGCGACCGGGTTCGATACGGCGGTGTCGGGCGCCCAGCTGGCCACGTTCGAGTCCGCCGTGCCCGACCTCGAACAGCGCCGCGACGCCCTCATGAATGCGCTGGCGCTGCTGCTGGCCAAGCCGCCGCACGCGCTGGACGCGCAGCTGGCTGGCACCGATGCCGATGCAGTACCGGGCCTGCCGCCCCAAGTGCCGGTGGGCCTGCCTTCGCAGCTGGCGCACCGCCGCCCGGACATCCTGCGCGCCGAAGCCCGGCTGCACGCCGCCACCGCCGCCATCGGCGTGGCCAAGGCCGACTTCTATCCCAGCATCAGCCTGACCGGCAGCTTCGGCATGCAGGCGCTGAATTTCTCGGAAGCGGGCGACTGGGGTGCGCGCCAGTTCGCCGTCGGCCCGGTGCTGCACCTGCCGATCTTCGAAGGCGGCCGCCTGACCGGCAACCTGGCCCTGACCGAGGCGCGCCAGCAGGAAGCGGCAATCGGCTTCCAGCGCACCGTGCTTGCGGCCTGGCACGAGGTCGACGACGCCTTGAGCGCCTACCGCAGCGTGCAGCGGCGCGCCGAGCGCCTGGAGGTCGCGGTGACGGAAAACCGCCAGGCGCTGGCGAATGCCGAACGCCGCTACACCCAGGGCGCGGCCGACTATCTGAGCGTGCTGGTGACGCGTCAGCGCCTGCTCGACAGCGAAAACGCCGCCTCGCGCAGCCGCACGGAGATGGCGGTGGCCATGGTGTCGCTGTACAAGGCGCTCGGCGGCGGCTGGACGCCGGACAGCGGAGAGGGCGCGTGATGCACGACTGGACCCAATCCGCCGAATCCGACATCGCGCTGTGGGTGCTGGACCTGGATGACGCCACCTGGAGCGTCGACCACCGCCGCCTGTGCGTGTGGCAGGACGAGTTCGACGGCACCTGGCTGTGGGAAATCCAGACTTATCACGATGGCGGTGTGGCCGCCAGCGGCAGCGCGGCCGGCCGCGAGGCGGCGATGGCGGCTGCCACCCATGCGGCAAGCGGCGGAGCACAGCCATGACCGCGCAGGCTGCAATCGCAGTGCCGGCGCAGGCAGCGGCAACGCCGGCCGCGCCCCCGATGCCACACCCCTTCAACGCGCGCCTGCTGACCGGCGTGCTGGGCGTATTCGTGGCCGCCATGATGTCGGGCCTGAACAGCCGTATCGGCGGCCTGGCGCTGACCGATATCCGCACCGTGTTCGGCATGGGCGTGGACGATGGCAGCTGGATCACCAGCCTGTACGGCGCCTTTGAGCTGGCGGCGATGCCGTTCTCGGCGTGGTTCGCGGTCACGTTTTCCTTCCGCCGCTACCACCTCGGCGTGGTAGCGGTGTTCGCCGTGCTCGGGCTGCTCACGCCGCTGGCGCCCTCGGTCGGCCTGCTGCTGGTGCTGCGCTGCCTGCAGGGATTTTTCGGCGGCCTCCTGATTCCGGTGCTGATGGCGGCCGCGCTGCGCTTTTTCCCGGCGCCGATCCGCCTGTACGGCCTGGCGCTGTACGCGATGACCGCCACCTTCGCGCCCAACGTCGCCACCTGGCTGTCCGCCACCTGGACCGACACGCTCGGCAGCACCCATCTGCTGTTCTGGCAGACCTTGCCGATGGCGGCGTTCTCGCTGTGGGCGGTGGCCTGGGGCATCCCGCAAGACCCGGTGCGGCTGGAGCGCTTCCGCCAGATCGACTGGCTCGGCCTGGTCACCGGCGCCGCCGGCCTGGTGATGATCGCGCTGGCGCTGTCCCAGGGTGAACGCCTGGACTGGTTCAACGACAGCCTGATCTGCTGGCTGTTGGGCGGCGGCCTTGGCCTGCTGCTGGTGTTCCTGGTGTGCGAGTGGTTTCATCCGCTGCCCTTCGTCAAGCTGCAGCTGCTCGGGCGGCGCAACCTGGGCCTGGGCTTCACCGTCTTCGTCGGCCTGCTGGTGGTGCTGTTGTCCGGGTCGCTCCTGCCGGCCGATTACCTGGGCCACGCCTGGCATTTCCGTACGCCCCACCTGGCCGTGATCGGGCTGGAAGTCGGTTTGCCGCAGTTCGTCATCGGTCCGCTGGTGTCGTGGCTGCTGTACAAACAGTGGGTGGACGCGCGCTACATGTTCGCGGCCGGCCTGATCCTGATCGCCGGCGCCTGCCTGGCCGGCGCCCAGCTCACGCCGGACTGGATGGCGGCCGAGTTCCTGTTCCCGCAGGCGCTGCAAGCCTTTGGCCAGCCGATGGCGGTGATCGCGCTGCTGTTCCTGGCCACCAGCGTGGTGCAGCCGATGGAAGGGCCGCAGGTGTCCGGCATCGTCAACGCCCTGCGCGCCTTCGGCACCCTGTTCGGCAGCGCCGTCGTCGGCCGCCTGCTGGCCGTGCGCGAAGCCGGCCATGCCAACGTGCTGCTGGGCCAGGCCGCCCACGCCCGCCACGGCGCCGCGGCGTCGCCCGAGCTGTTCGCCGAAGTGGCGCAGCGGGTGTCGCACCAGGCCTTCGTGCTGGCCATCGCCGACGCCTACCTGGTCCTGGGCGCGCTGGCGCTGCTGCTGGTGCCGCTGGTGCTGTCGCTGCAATACATTCCGCCGCCGCTGCTGACGGCCAAAAAACAATAATCAATCCCTATAGATCGAGGAATCCGATGTCCCTTCCGAACACCGCAAAAATCACCATCGCCGTGGTACTGGCCGCGGTCGCCGCCGGCGGCGCCTATGCCTGGCAACACCAGGAGGGCCAGGCCGGCCGCCAGAGCACCGACGATGCCTATGTCAGCGCCGACTACACTGCGGTTGCGTCCAAGGTTGCCGGCAACGTGACCGAAGTGCTGGTCGACGACAACCAGCGGGTCGCCAAGGGCCAGCTGCTGGCGCGCATCGACGACCGCGACTACGCGGTGGCGGTCGACATCGCCAGCGCGGACCTGGCGCGCGCCCAGGCCGACCTGGTACGCCTGCGCGCCGCCATCGCCCAGCAGGGCAGCGCCATCCAGCGCGCCGCCGCCGCCATCGCCGCCGGCGACGCCACCCTGAAGTTTGCCAGGACCAATGCGGCGCGCTACCGCGACCTGGCGTCGGACGGCTCGGCCACGCTGCAGGACCGCCAGCAGGCCGAATCCCAGGCCGATGCCGCCGCCGCCCACCACGTGGCCGATGTCGCCGGGCTGGCCGCCGCGCGCCAGGAAGTCGGCATCCTCGATGCCCAGGTGGCCCAGGGCGAAGCCCAGGTCGCGCGCAGCAAGGCGGCACTCAAGGCGGCCCAGCTGAACCTGTCCTATACCCGGATCGAAGCGCCGATCGACGGCGTGGTCGGACAGCGCGGGGTGCGCGTCGGCGCCTATGCCCAGGTCGGCGCACCGCTGCTGGCCATCGTGCCGCTGCAGCGCGCCTACGTGGAGGCCAACTTCCGCGAAACCCAGCTGGCGCGGATGCGTGTCGGCCAGCCGGTTACAATCGCGGTGGACATGCTGCCCGGGACCACCCTCAAGGGTCACGTGGAAAGCCTGGCGCCGGCCAGCAGCGTGTCGTTTTCGCCGATCGCACCGGACAATGCGACCGGCAACTTTACCAAGGTCGTGCAGCGCCTGCCCGTGAAGATCGCGATCGATCCGGGCCAGGAGGCCGCGCGTTTGCTGAAGGTCGGGATGTCGGTGACACCCACCGTATTATTAGGATCATGACCGAAACCAAGCTGTTCGATTTGCATGACGCGCCCGCCGCCGCGCGCTCGCCGCGCCTGACACGCGAACAAAGCCGGGCCCGCACGCGCGAGCGCCTGCTGGCCTCGGCCGCGGTGGTGTTCACCCGTGAAGGCTATGCCGGCGCCTCCTGCGACCGCATCGCCGAGGAAGCCGGCTATTCGAAAGGGGCGCTGTATTCCAACTTTGCCTCCAAGGACGAGCTGTTTTTGCAACTGGTGGACTACTATGCCGGCGCCCAGGTCGAGGAATTGTGCCGGCGCCTGGACGCGGTGGAGGGTGCCGATGCGACGATCGACGCGGTGTGCGCCTGGGCCAGCGGCCTGCAGCACGAGCCCGACCTGCGCCTGCTGGTGCTGGACCTGGCACGCCGCGTGCGCGGCGATGCCGCATTGGCCGAGCGCCATTCGCGTCTGTTCGACCAGCAGTGGGAAGCGGTGGGCACCCGCCTGGCGCGCATCTTCCCCGACGGGCCGGCGCCGGTGCGGCCGCTGCTGCTGGGTGCGCTGGTGATGGAGCTCACCTATGGCAATGCGATGCACTTCCACGCCGAGCTGAGTGCCGGCGACCTGATCGGCGTCGCGCTGCGCGGCCTGCGCGACGCCCATCGCCGTGGCTGAATGCTATACTGACAGCGTCATGTGCATCAAGCATCCTGTATGAGACGTGTTCTCGTCATCTTCCTGATCCTGCTGTTTCCGCTGAACGTGTTCGCGCTGTCGATGTCCGCCGCATCGCTGCCAGCCGCTGTGCCTGACGCTGTGCAGGCGGTGAAGGCGGCGCTCGCGGCCGACCTCAATGCGTCCGACCCTGATGTGTCCGACCCTGATGCGGCCGCGATCATGGATACGGACGCCGACGCCGGCATCGACATCGATCCCGACGAACCGCCTGGCGCCGACCTGCACTACATCGTCTGCCGCGGCGGCGCCCTGCGGTTCGCCGCCGCCGCCACCGCCGCGCTCGCGCTGCACGACCCGGCGCCGCCTTCCCACGCCATTCCCCCTCCGGTCAAACCACCACGCGCGGCCTGATCCGGGCATCCGCCCTTCGTTGGTTCCGCTCCCCTGCGGCAGGCGCATGCATCCGCCGCCGCCGGCATGCAACTCCAGACTCAAAGGCACATATATGGAATGGCTATTCGACCCCACCATCTGGGTGGGTTTGCTCACACTCGTACTCCTGGAAATCGTCCTCGGGATCGACAACCTGATCTTCATCGCCATCCTGGCGGACAAGCTGCCGCCGCAGCAGCGCGACAAGGCGCGCCTGATCGGCCTGTCGCTGGCGATGCTGATGCGGCTCGGCCTGCTGACCATCGTCTCCTGGCTGGTCACCCTGACCACGCCGCTGTTCGGGCTCGGCGCTTTCCAGTTTTCCGGGCGCGACCTGATCCTGCTGCTCGGCGGGGTATTCCTGCTGTTCAAGGCCACCGTCGAATTGCACGAGCGGCTGGAAGGCGTCAGCCACGCGCAATCCGGCAACAAGGCGTATGCCGGCTTTGCCGCCGTGGTGGCGCAGATCGTGGTGCTGGATGCGGTGTTTTCGCTCGACGCCGTCATCACGGCGGTCGGTATGGTCGACCAGCTGGGCGTGATGATGGCAGCCGTGGTGATCTCCATCGGTGTGATGATCCTGGCGTCCAAGGCCCTGACGCGCTTCGTGAACGCGCACCCGACGGTGGTGGTGCTGTGCCTGAGCTTCCTGCTGATGATCGGACTGAGCCTGGTCGCAGAAGGCCTCGGCTTCCACATCCCGAAGGGGTATTTGTACGCGGCGATCGGCTTTTCGATCGTGATCGAGACCCTCAACCAGTTTGCGCGCCGTAACTTCCTCAAGCACGAGGCGCGCCTGCCGCTGCGCGAGCGCACCGCGGCCTCGGTCCTGCGCCTGCTCGGCAAGCGCGGCCGCGCCGAGGCCGCCGGCGAGGAGGGCGCGCACCGGGACCCGGGCCAGGCCACCGAAGAGCGCGCCTTCGCCACCGAAGAGCGCAACATGGTGAGCGGCGTGCTGACCCTGGCGGACCGTTCGATCCGTTCGATCATGACGCCGCGCTCAAGCATGTCGTGGATCGACCTCGGACACGCGCCCCAGGACATCCTGGCACAGCTGTACGCCACGCCGCACAACCTGCTGCCGGTCTGTCGCGGCGCGATCGACGAGGTGGTGGGGGTGGCCCGCACCAAGGACCTGATCGGCGAATTGATCCTGCGCCAGCGCATCGACCTGTCGCCGGCCGGCCCGCTGCGGGCGCCGGTCATCCTGCCGGAGACGGCCGGCGTGCTGCGCGCCATGGAGACCCTGAAGCGCGCGCGTGGCCAGCTGGTGCTGGTGGCCGACGAATACGGTGCGATCCAGGGCCTGCTGACACCGATCGACATCCTGGAAGCGATCGCCGGCGAATTCCCCGACGAGGACGAACAGCCGGCCGTGCGCCTGCAGGCGCCCGGTCTGTGGGAAGCCGACGGCGGCGCCGACCTGCACCTGCTCGAACAAGTGCTCGATACCGACGTGCTGGTGCGCGAGGACGCCGATTACAGCTCGCTGGCCGGTTTCCTGCTGGCGCGTTTCGAAACGCTGCCGGAGGCCGGCCAGAGCGTCGAGGCCGACGGCTTGCGCTACGAGATCCTGGAAGTGGACGGCCGCCGCATCGCCCGGGTGGCGATCCGCCGCCTGGCGCCCGCAAGCGAGGCCTTGCCCCAGTAGCCTTGCGCTGCGCTCAGGGCCGGCCCGCGCCCGCGCCGGCACCGCTGGCTACCTGCGCCAGCGGTGCGCCGTAGGGGTTGGCGACGCTGCGCGTCACCAGGATGTCGACCGGGGTCGCGGCCTGGCCGTAGTAGGCGCGGTTGCGTTCGTCATCGATGGTGATGACCGTGCCGTCCAGGTTGATGCCGCCGTACAGGCCCTTGGAGCGCGTGTAGACCACCATGTCGGCCGTGATCGGCGCGCCGGTGCCGGCGCCGACCGGGCCGGCCGCCACGCTGATGTCGCCACCCAGCTTGAACGAGGTCGACATCAGCGAGTTGAGCGCCTTGTCCGTCATGATCAGGGCCACCATCTCGGACGCCTGGGCGCCCGCCTGCAGGCCGATGCTGCCGGCGGCGATGCGGTAGAAGGCCGGGCCGTTCCAGCCGCTGGCTTGTCGATTGTGGGCGATCACCAGCGCCGCGCCGCCGGAGCCGCCGACGATGAAGCCGGCCTGCACGATCTCCGGACTGATCATGATCGCCTTGGCGCTGCCGACGTGCTCGCGGAACCACGACATCTCGGGATCGCTGGTGAAGTGCGAGAGCGTGGTCCTGGCCGCGTCGACCTGGCTTTGCGTCTCGTCCTTGGATGGGGTGGAGGCGCAGCCCGTCAGCGCCAGCAGCGCCACCGAGATTGCCAGCCCGGCCGGGCCGCCGCGCCCGGTTTGCCTGGTACGTCCGGCGATGTCGCCGTTGATTTTCCTGAACATATTGCACCTCGCGCGCGTGACTGCTTGTGCGGAACCCAGATCACAGGCTAGCGCTGTTCGGTATGGCCGCGCCATTGGACTTTCGGGCTACGCCGGGCCTGGGACCATGGTCCAATGCCGGCGCCGGCCGCGCGCCCGTATCATCGGTCCACGGCCGCGTCACCCGGCGCGGCCGCGAGGACTCCACATGGCCTTGCTCCACGACCTGATCCCGCTTGCCTTGCAAGCCAGCCTGTTCCTGCTGGCGCTGGCTGTTGGCCTGGACAGCGGCATCGACGATGCGCTCCATGTGCTGCGGCGTCCGCGCCTGCTGTTGCGCGCGCTGCCGGCGCTGCTGGCGCTGCAGGCGGCGGCGCTGCTGCTGGCCGTGCCGCTGCTGGCGTTGGCGGCCACGCTGGCGCTGGTGCTGATGGCGGCGTCGCCGCTGCCGGCCATGATGCCGGCCAGGGAGATCCGGTGCGGCGGGCACAAGGCCCGGGTCCATGGCCTGCTGGCGGCGGCCGGCGCGCTTGCGGTCGTGACCCTGCCGCTGGCAGCGGCGCTGCTGGGCACCGTGCCGGGCCGGTATGCGGAGCCGCTTCCGCTGGCGGCGGCAGGCGGCGTGGTGATGTCGGTGCTGGTGCCGCTCGCGGCCGGCATGGCGATCCGGGTGGTGGCGCCCGCGCCGGCCACGCGCGCGGTGCCGGCCATCGGCGGGTCTGCCTTCCTTGCACTGTTCCTGGCCGGACTGGCGTCCTTTTCCTCGTCTTTGTCCTTGCCGCCGTGCGCGCAGCTGGAAAGCCACCGGTATCCCGTCCCGGACCTCATTGCGCCCGGGCTTGCCAAGCACTGTCCCTGTTGAAATTTTTATCTCATGCACGCCCGATGTCTGATGGCGGCCCGCATCCTGGATGAGTTCACGGAACAAGCTTGTTGCCCTTTGGTCCTACAGCAGTTGAGCAGTACAACCGACACTGGGGCAAGGAAACGACATGGGGAAAGCGTTCCGGCGATGGACGGGCGGACTGGGGCTGGTGCTGGGGACGGCGACCGGGATTGGGCTGGCCGGCGCAGCCTTGGGACCGGCCGCCGCAGCCGAAGTTCAGCCCGAACCGCAGGCCAATCCGCAGCCCAAACCGCAGTCGAGCCCGCAAACCGGATTGCAAAACGGGTCGCAAGCCGGCCCGGCGGCGCCGGCCGCAGGCCCGCGGCCGCGCATCGGCCTGGTGCTGGGCGGCGGCGGCGCGCGCGGCACCGCCCACGTCGGCGTGCTCGAGGTGCTCGAGGAATTGCGGGTGCCGGTCGATTGCATCGCCGGGACCAGCATGGGCTCGCTGGTGGCCGGCGCCTACCTCAGCGGGCTCGGGCCGCGCAAGATGCTTGACCGCCTCGGCGAGGTCGACTGGCGCGAACTGTTCGACGACGAGTCGGCGCGCGGCGAGACCAACTACCGCGAACGGCGCCTGGCGCAAAGCTATTATCCCGGCATGGAAGCAGGCAAGACCCAGGAAGGCCTGCGCATGGCGCGCGGCCTGGTCGGCGGCCAGAAGATCAAGCTGTTCTTCAATTCGCTGGTCGGTGCCGACCGCGCCGAACGCAACATCGCCAGCCTGCCGCTGCCGCTGGCCATCATTGCCACCGACATCGGCAATGGCGACCGGGTGGTGTTCCGCGACGGCGAACTGGCGCTGGCGATGCGCGCCAGCATGAGCGTGCCGGCGGTGATGGTGCCAGTGGCCTGGCGCGGGCGCTACCTGGTCGACGGGGGCCTGGTCGACAATCTGCCGGTGGCCGAGGCGCGCGCGCTATGCCGTCCCGACGTCGTCATCGCCGTCGATGTGGGCTCGCCGCTGCTGAAGGCGGACCAGGTGAATTCTCTGAGGAGCGTGGCCGGCCAGATGGTCAACATCCTGACCGAACAGAACGCGAATGCCTCGCGCGCTCTGCTCCGGCCCGGCGACGTCTATATCAAGCCGGAACTGACCGGCATCAGCGCGGTCGATTTCGACAAGTACCGCGAGGGTGCCGCGCGCGGACGGGCGGCGGCGCAGGGTCAGGCGGCGGCGCTGCGGCGCCTCGCCGTGCCGCAACAGGATTACCTGGCCTGGGCCGGGCGGCTGCGTGGCCCGGTAGTGCCGGCTGCGCGTATCGATGCGGTCGAGATCGCCGGCCTGCGGAAAGTGAACCCGGAACTGGTGCGCAAGAACCTCGACGTCACGCCTGGCCAGACCCTCGACACGGCCCGCCTCGAATCCAGTCTGGCGCGGGTGTATGGCGAAGGCGATTTCGAAAGCGTCGACTATGCGCTGCTGGGCACACGCGAGCGCCGCATCCTGCAGGTGACGCCCACCGAAAAAAACTGGGGGCCGAATTTCCTGCGCTTCGGGGTCAATTTCGAAGGCTCGAACAAGGAAACCGAGTACGCGCTGCGCGCCGCCTATCACCGCAAGTGGCTCAATCCGCTTGGTGGCGAATGGCTGTCCGGGGCCCAGGTCGGCGAGCGGTCCAACTGGTTCACCCAGTTCTACCAGCCCTTGGATGCACGCCAGTACTTTTTCGTGCAGTCTTCGGTGGGCATGTCGACCGACAATCTGAACGCCTACCAGGAAGACCACCGCATCGCCCAATACCGCCTGCGCAGCCGCTCTGCCATCTTTGCCGCCGGCATCAACGTCGGCACCATCGGCCAGCTGCGGGTGGAGCGCACGGTGCGCAAGACGGCGGCGTCGGTGGAGACCGGGGCACCGACGCTGCCCACCGGCGACTCGCTGCTGCAGGGCTGGCAGCTGGTGGCGGACTTCGACCAGTTCGACCGCACTTTCTTTCCGACGCGAGGCTGGGCGGCGCGCAGCGCCTGGTTCCGCGACACCGATGCCGGTTACGGCCGCCTGAGCACGGAGCTGCGCGCCGCCCGCACCTGGGGCGACTACGTGATCAACGGGCGCCTGAGTTATACCGGCTCGACCACGGGGCGGCTGCCGCTGGCGGACGCCGCCGCGCTGGGCGGCTTCCTCAACCTGTCGGGCTACGTGCGCAACCAGATCCTGGCCGACGACGTCCGCTATGCCAACCTGCGCGGCGAAAAAATCATCGGCAGGATGCCGCTGGGCCTGCAGGGCGACTTGCGCTTCGGCGTGTCGCTCGAGGCCGGCAGTGCGCGCGGGCGTTACTCCGAGACCCGCGCGAATGGCTGGCAGCAGGCGCTGGCGGTGTATTTCGGCGGCGAGACGCCGGTCGGCCCGCTCTACCTGGGCTACGGCTATGCGCGCGGCGGGCGCTCCTCGCTCTACCTCTTCATCGGGCTGCCCTGAGCGCCGATCGCGCGGCGTGCATTGTGACTCGACCATCTTGCACATCAATAGTTTCGCAGGAGGCCGGTTCAATGCAACTGCTGTTTGCGCTTAATCAAAACTCAAAGGTGTGATCCGGCGAGTCCGCTGATGCCCCTCTAAAATCGGCCTCACCGCGTCGTTTGCGGAGGAAGACCGATGACATCGAACACCATGCGTGATGGACATGTGCTGAACAAGCCGATGATGGACGGCGTCCTGCCGGCGCTGGTGACCGGTGCGGCTTATTTCCTCGGTGTCGAGACCGGTCTGGCACTGAGCCCAACGGCCCAGGCACAGCCGCTCATCGCGCTGGCGCCTGCCATCCTGCTCGGCTGCCTGTTGCTGCAGCCGCGGCGCAACTGGTGTCAGTTGATGGTGGCCGCGCTGGCGGCCCAGCTGCTGGTCCAGCTCCGCGCCGGCTTGCCCATGCCGGCGGCGCTGGTTCCCTTCATCGTGAATGGCGGCGAGGCACTGGCCGGCGCCGCCTGCCTGCGCTGGCTGCTGCAGGGACGCGCGCCCGCGGCCGGCCTGCACCTTGGCGCGCTGCGCCAGGTGCTGGCCTTCCTTTTCTGCTGTGTCGGCCTGGCCGGCGTGGCCGGGGCGCTGCTGGAGGCCGTGCTGGCGGGCGTCCTGGCCCGGGGCGGCGCGCCGTGGTGGCAGACCTGGCCTGCGCACCTGCTGTCGCACGGTGCCGCGACCTTGCTGCTGGTGCCGGTGCTGGCCGGCTGGCATGCCGGACTGCTTGCCACGCTGCGCGCCCAGCCCTGGACGCGCGACCTCGAGGCCGGGCTGCTACTGTTGATCCTTGCCGTCCTGAACGGTGCCGCCTGGCTGGGCGCCGGGGCGGACAATGCCGGGGAGGGGCGCGCGCTGCCGTCGGTGCTGGCCTTGCTGCTGGCGGCCTCGATGCCTTTGCTGTTCTGGTCGGCGCTGCGCTTCGGCCCCTGGTTCACCAGTTGCACGGTGCTGCTGTGCGCTGCAGCGGCGCTGGCAGGCGCCATGCACGGCGAGGGGGGCGCCGCGGGCTGGCTGCAGCTCTATCTGGGCGCGCTCGCCTTGCCGCTGTTGCCGCTGGCTGCGGCACTCCACGAACGCCGGGCGGCGCACCAGGCCCTGCAGCGCATCGACGCCCGCGTCGAGTCCGAGATCGCCGGGCGCCGCCGCGCCGTCGAGGCGGTGCGCCTGTGCCACGCCGAGGGCCGGCGCCAGCGCGCCCAGCTGAATCACCTCACGCGCGCGTGTGCGCTGGGCGAATTGTCGGGGGCCTTTGCCCACGAGCTGAACCAGCCGCTGGCGGCGATCCTCGCCAACGCCCGCGCGGCGCGCCGGCTGCTGGGGCGCGCCGAGCCCGACCTGGCGCAGATACGCGAGATACTCGACGACATCGTCAGCGAAGACCAGCGCGCCGGCGACGTGATCCAGCGCCTGCGCGCCTTGTTCAGCAACGGCGAGCCGGCATCGCAGGCGCTCGACCTCAACCAGCTGGTGCGCGAAGCGGTCGAACTCACCCGCGCCAGCCTGTGCCAGCAGCGCATCGCGCTCACGCTCGAGCTGTCGCCGCTGCCTTGCCGCATCGAGGGCGATCGCGTGCAATTGCAGCAGGTGCTGCTGAACCTGATCGTCAACGCGGCCGAGGCGATGCGCGCCTGTCCGGTCGCCGCGCGGGTGTTGCGTGTGGCCACTGGCGGCCTGGAGGGCGGCGCTGCCGTGGTGACGATCAGCGACAACGGCAGCGGCATCGCGACGCGTCCGATCGCGCGCATCTTCGAACCTTTTTTCACGACGAAGGCGCATGGCCTCGGCTTCGGCCTGTCGATCTCGCGCGCGATCGTGACCCAGCACGGCGGCCGCCTGGAAGCCGAGAACAACCCTGAGCGGGGCAGCAGCTTCCGCATCATCCTGCCACCTGGAGCCGCACATGAACGTCCCTGAACCCGTGGTCTACCTGGTCGACGACGATCCCGGCGTCCTGAAGGCGGTGACGCGCCTGCTGCAGGCCGAGGGCTTTCCGGTGCAGGCTTTTTCCACCGCCGCCGGCTTCCTGCGCGCCCACGATCCGGCGCTGCCCGGCTGCGCGGTGGTCGACCTGCGCCTGCCGGACATGGACGGTCTCGACCTGCAGCAGGCGCTGCTCGGCGCCGGCGAGGAGCGCGCCATCGTCTTCGTCAGCGGCCATGCCGGCGTCGAGCAGGGCGTGCGCGCGATGAAGGCGGGCGCGGTCGACTTCCTCACCAAGCCCTGCGACGGCGCCGCCCTGGTCGGCGCGGTACGCCACGCCCTGGCGCGCGATGCGCGCGAGCGCGGCGCGCGCCGCGAACTGCGGCGCATCCGCGGCCACCTTGACTCGCTGACGCGGCGCGAGCACGAGGTCTTGCAGCACGTGGTCGCCGGCCGCCTGAACAAGCAGATCGCGTTCGATCTCGGCATCGCGGAAAAGACCATCAAGGTGCACCGCGCGCGCGCCATGGAAAAGATGTGCGCAGGCTCGCTGGCCCAGCTGGTGCGCGAGGTGCTGGAAGTCGAGAGTGGCGCGGTGTTCGAGGACGAGCGCGTCGGCAAAGGCCACTAATACTTCCACTGATACGCCCGCTATCCGACGAGTGGGTGGCCCTTTGGTCCAATAGGCGCCGGCGCCGCCACGCGGCAGCATGGGAATCCGACGGCGCCGCGGTGGGTGGCGCTCATCCCCTGCGGAGGCACCATGTTCAGCAAACTTCTGGCCGAGTTCATCGGCACCTTCTGGCTCGTGCTGGGCGGCTGCGGCAGCGCCGTGCTGGCCGCCAAGTTCCCCGAGGTCGGCATCGGCCTGACCGGCGTCTCGCTCGCCTTCGGCCTCACCGTACTGACGGCGGCCTACGCCCTCGGCCCGATCTCGGGCGGCCACTTCAACCCGGCGGTGTCGCTCGGCCTGTGGGCGGGCGGGCGCTTTCCGGCGCGCCACCTCGCTCCGTATATCGTGACCCAGGTGCTCGGCGCCATCGTGGCTGCCGGGGTGATCTACCTGATCGCCAGCGGCGGCCCCGGCTTCGACGTGCAGGCCGGTTTCGCCGCCAACGGTTATGGCGCCCATTCGCCCGGCGCTTATTCAATGGAGTCGGCGCTGGTGTGCGAACTGGTGATGAGCTTCATGTTCGTGCTCATCGTGCTGGGCGCCACCCATGCGCGTGCCCCGGTCGGCTTTGCCGGCCTGGCGATCGGGCTGGCGCTGGCGCTGGTGCACCTGATCAGCATCCCGGTGACCAACACCTCGGTCAACCCGGCGCGCAGCACCGGCCAGGCGCTGTTCGTCGGCGGCTGGGCGGTGACGCAGCTGTGGATGTTCTGGATCGCCCCCCTGCTGGGCGGCGCCCTGGCCGGCGTGCTGTACCGCACCTTGCTGCAGCGCGACCTGGGCGAGCCGGTGGTCAGCGGCCAGCCGGAACCGGAACTGGGGCTGCATGCGCGTACCTGAGACGTGTCGCGCCGACAGGACGAGCCCCGTTCCGCGCAGGGTCAGGGCATGCGCCTGGCGTGGCGGAAGCGGGCGTAGCGGTTCAGCAGGTCGTTGATCAGCTGCTCGCGCGTGTAGCCGCTGACGTCGTGCTGCCGCTCGTCTTCCGAACTGCTGGCCATGGCCCGGTAGTGACGGCTTTCGGCGTTCCTGCCGGAGGATTCGGCCCAGGCGAAATTCGGTGCGCGGAAGCTGCGCGCACGGATCGTGTAGCGGAAGGCTCCACGGTCGCCGTGCGGCACGTTCAGGTCGATCCGGCCGGGGCTTTCGGTCAGTTCCGGCAGCAGTCCGCTTTCCCGCATCTGCGCCGCCACCGCATCGAGCGCGGTGCGCCCGGTCTCCCCCAGGAATGCAGCGATCTCGGGCTGGCCGTAGAAATGGGTGATGCTGGCCAGGCGCTGCTGCCAGCTCAGGCTGACGTCCGGCTGGGTGTCGGCGGCATTCGACAGGTCGATCGCCGACCCTTCCGATTCCGTCTGCAGGGCGCGCAGCAGGCCGTAACACATGAGCAGCATCACTACCGCGAATGGCAAGGCACTGGCAAGCGCGGCGGTCTGCAAGGCCTGCAGGCCGCCCGCCAGCAGCAGCACCGCCGCCACCAGGCCGGCGCATACCGCCCAGAAGATCCGCTGCCAGACCGGCGGATTGGGCGCGGCGCCGGAGGTGATCATGTCGATGACCAGTGCGCCCGAATCGGCCGAGGTGACAAAAAAGGTGATCACCAGCAGCGTCGCGAGACCGGAAGCGATCGTCGACAGCGGCAGTTGCTCGAGCACCTCGAACAGTGCCACCGGCAGATTGTCGGCCACGGTCTGTACGATCGGTGCGGTGCCGCCCAGGTCGAGCCTGATCGCGGTATTGCCGAAGACGGTCATCCACAGGAAGGTGAAGAGCACCGGTACCAGCAACACGCCGCCCACGAATTGCCGGATCGTGCGCCCGCGCGAGATCCGCGCGATGAACATGCCGACGAAGGGCGACCACGAGATCCACCAGCCCCAATAGAACAATGTCCATTTGCCGAGCCAGGCATTGGGTTCGTAGGCATACATGCGGAAGGTGCGCTGCACGACTTCACTCAGGTAGGTACCGATGTTCTGGACGTAGGCTTCGAGCAGGAACACCGTCGAGCCTGCCGCCAGGACGAACAGGAGGAGGGCGATCGCGAGGATGATGTTGAGTTCCGACAGCCGTTTCACGCCCTTGTCCAGTCCGGTGCCCGCCGACAGCGTCGCCATGCCCGTGATGACGGCGATCAGCATGATCTGGACCTGGGGGGTGACCGGCAGCCCGAACAAGTGCGCGAAGCCGGCGTTCACCTGCAGCACGCCGAAGCCCAGCGATGTCGCGACACCGAACATCGTGCCCAGCACCGCGAAGATGTCGATGGCGTGGCCTGCCGGTCCGTGGATGCGCTTGCCGATCAGGGGGAACAGGCTCGACCGGAGCGTGAGCGGCAAGCCGCGCCGGAAGGCGAAGTAGGCGAGCGCCAGTCCGACCACGACATAGATCGCCCAGGCGTGCAGGCCCCAGTGGAAGAAGGTCAGCACCATCGCCTGGCGTGCGGCGTCGATCGTGCGCCCCTGGCCCACCGGCGGCAGCGCATAGTGCTGGATGGGTTCGGCCACGCCGAAGAACAGCAGGCCAATGCCCATGCCGGCGCTGAACAGCATGGCGAGCCAGGACAGGTAGCTGTAGTCGGGTTCGCTGTCGTCCGGGCCGAGCTTGACATCGCCATAGCGGCTCATCATCAGGAAAATCACGAAGATCAGGAAAAATGCGACGGACAGGATATAGAACCAGCCGAAATCGCGCACGATGCCGGCCTGGAGCGTATCGAACAAGTTGCCTATGCGCTGAGGAAACAGTGCCGCCGCCGCGGCGAACGCCAGGATCAGTACCGCCGAGACGATGAATACCGGTGGGTTCACCTGGATCCACGGGCGGTGCGCGCCAGCGCCTGGTTCATCCTGCAATGGGTCTGTCATGGTGTCACGCTTTCTTGAGCATTCTGCTGCCACTACATGGCATTAAAAGTAATAACCGGCCTGCAGGTTGATCCTGCGTGACCATCCGCCATATTGCGCAGACGCCGCCGCCAGGCCGCCCAGGTCCGGCGACAAATAGGGATGGTGCTTGCCCAGCATGAAGTCCATATAGAAGGTCCACTTACCGGACGAGAAGCTCACGCCGGTCACGTTTTGCACGGAATCCCGGTAGCCGCCGATCCGCTTGCGCAGGATGCTGTAGTCGTTATAGACCTTGAAGCCGCTGAACGGCCCCATGCTGCCGGCAAGCTCATGGCTGATGTTGGCGATATAGATATCGCCTTTCGAAGCCACCGGAAACGGATAGCCGAATCCGCCGAGCATGACGAAGCTGTTCGGGTCCAGGCCGCCATAGGTCTGGCGCGGTGCATGGGCGGTGCCGTAACGATAGCGCAGTGCCTCGAGCATCAGCTTGATCGGGCCATGCGTGGCGCGGACATGCAGCGCCATGGCGTGACGCCTGGTGCTGGCGCCGCTGCCGTTGTCGATCGATCCCGTCAAGCCGGACATGCCGATCTCGTCCTCCCCGCCGGCACCGATCTGCCACGCCACCCGTCCCACCAGCGTGTTGCGCTCGGTGTCGCGCTGGCCGGTGCCGAAGCCCTGTTCGTCATCATCCGGAACGATGTTGTAGGAATAGCGGTTAGACTTGGCGGCCGTGTTGCCGCCGCCGCCATAGGATCCGCCGTCACGCGGGAAAAACGCCAGCTGCCACGCTACCGGGCCGGGACGGCTCACATAGCGCACACCCGCATCATATTTGTCTTCCAGGCCGGTGTAAAACGCGATCGACTCGTAAAAATTATTCGAAGCAAAAGGCAGCAGCCCGAAAGGATTGCTGTCGACCCCGACGTGCAATTCGCTTTTGTCGGCAAAGCGCATGCCGATCCAGCCATGATGAAGAAAGTGTTGCCAGTAGCCGCCCTGGCCCTCCGGAAAATGGTTGTAGCGGTATTGGGCGGAGCCGATCAGCCTTCCGTCGTCGTAGTTCAGGTCCAGGCGCGCGGTGTCGAGGCCAAAGAAGCCGCGCCTGTACGCATCTTGCCAGCTCTTGTGCACATAGTTGAAACGGATCGCACCGCCCACGGTGAGGGGCCCGGCAGAAGGTTCGGCAGCGCGGGCGAGGGTGCCGAGCAGAGCGCTCGCCGCGAACAGGCTTGTAACGATTCGGGTCGTTTCTTTCACGCCCTTTACTCCTGATAAAGATACATGCGTCAGACGCTGCAATGGTGGGCGGACTTGCGCAGGCGGCGTCGGACGCCAGCAGTGCGCCGGCTGCACGAGGAAGCCGGAGGGCTGTCGTGCCGCATGAGCTGCCGGCAGCGGATTTCAACGGCACCCAAGGCCAAGGGGGCGAGAGCGCGTTTTTTGATCGAACCGGCGGCGACAAGTTCGATGGCGCCTTAGCGCCAGGGTGGACATTGTAAACGTCCAGATCGATTTATACAAATGTAGATGTCGTAATTGTAATGTTTTTCGCGGGTGCGCGGGGTCGGCAGGGACTCGACGAGGCCAGCCATTTTCCTGCCATACAGCAAGAAACATTTGTGCAAATATGGAATTTCAGTAAGAATCCATGGCTTCCTTCCAGATACTGCAAGCGCCGCAGCAATGACCATGCCCGATTCCCGACCCACCCCGCCTTCGCTGAAAGCAGCGATCGCCCATCGTTTCAGCCTCCTGGACGACAAGGCGGACGACGCCGAGATCGATCGTGGCATCCGCGCCGGTGTGGAACTCCAGGGCGCCACGCCCTGGATCCTGATGCTGGCGATCCTGATTGCGTCGATTGGCCTGAACACCAATTCGAACGCCGTGATCATCGGCGCCATGCTCGTGTCGCCGCTCATGGGTCCCATCGTCGGGCTCGGCTACGGCATCGGCATCTTCGACTTCCCGCTGATCCGGCGCTCACTGGTGAACCTGGCGATCGCGGCCGGCATCAGTCTGCTGACCTCGACGCTCTACTTCATGGTGACGCCGCTGGCGGAAGCCCAGTCCGAACTCCTCGCCCGCACCACGCCGTCGCTCTGGGATGTGCTGATCGCGCTGGCGGGCGGCCTGGCCGGCATCATTGGACAGACCCGACGCGAGAAGTCCAACGTGATTCCGGGCGTGGCGATCGCCACCGCCCTGATGCCGCCGCTGTGCACGGCGGGCTACGGCCTGGCCAATGGCGACTGGTCGGTCTTCGGCGGGGCCTTCTATCTGTTCTCGATTAATTGTGTCTTCATTGCCTTTGCCTCGGTGATCGTGATCGACTTCCTGAGGCTTCCGCACCGCAAGTTCGTCGAGCCGGGCCGGGAGCGCAGGGTCAAGCGCGCTTTGCTGGCGATCGTCCTGATCACGGGGCTGCCCAGCATCTATCTGGCGGTACGCCTGGTCGACAACGAGCTGTTCAGCAGCCGGGCGCGCGATTTCGTGCGCAAGGAGTTCAGGGAAGCGCAGGTGCACATTCTCGAGACACGCGTGCTTCCAGGTACCCGCGACATCGAAGTGACGCTGATCGGATCGCGTCTTTCCGGGCCGGTCATCAAGTCCATCGAGGGGCGCATGGCCGGCGCGGGCCTGCGCGGCGGACGGCTGTTCGTGCACCAGGCGCAGGGCGAAGACAACAAGATCGACGTCGGTACACTCAAGGCCGACATCCTGGCCGACATCGTCCGCAACAACCAGCAAACCCTGCAGGAAAAGGACACGGCGCTCGCAACGCTCAGGGGAGAGCTCGACAGGGAAAGAGACTGGAAAACCCAGGCGAACGCTGTCGCCCTCGAGTTCGAGGCCCAGTATCCGGAATGCGGCAACACGCTGGTCGGGCGGGCATGGCTGGCCGAGGGCGCCGCCGCGCCGCCGATTCCCTTCCTGAATGCCGACTGTCGCCGGATGCCGAAAAGGAACGAGCTCGCGCGGATGACCGACTGGCTGAAGGTGCGAACCGGCAGCGGTGACGCGAAGGTCCTGATGGCCGCGAGCCGCGGCCGGATTGCCCGCAAGAGCGAGGCGCGAAGCGGCACCTGAACGGGCGGGGCGCGCGCGGATCGGCGGGCCGCCTCGCTTGCCGCGCCCCAGGTGGAAGCGCCCGTGGCAGGCCGCGCTGACCGTGTTGCGAATTGCGCTGCAAATTCGGCTGCAAATTCCGCTGCGAGTTGTGCTCTATTCAATATGCCGGCAAATCGCGTATACTCCTGGCGGGTGCTAACACATCGTCGTGTAGCAGGGATGCGTCAGGTCGGGCCGCCACGCGTTACTCGCTCGCCCATGAAAAACCTCGACTCTCCTCGCGATACCGGCCCCGCTGCGCGCATGCCCGCAGCAGACCTGCCCGCCCCGAACACCTTCCCGCCGGCGCATGGCGCCTGGTACACACCATCGTATCCACCAGGCCGGGGCACGTCCTTGCCGCCGGGTGAAGCGCCAGCCAGCAAACCAGAGGAAACCGCATGATCGTGATCCAGCGCGCGCTGTCGCGCACCTTCAATCGTTTCTTCGAATCGGAAAAAGCAGGGGGCATCCTGCTGATCGCATGCACGCTGATGTCGCTGTTACTGGCGAATTCGCCGCTCGGCCACGACTACCTGCACTTCTGGCATCTGCAAGTCGCCGGATTGAGCGTGGAACTCTGGGTCAACGACGCGCTGATGGCGATCTTCTTCCTGCTCATCGGCCTGGAACTCGAACGCGAGTTGTACAGCGGCGAATTGTCGAATTTCCGTAACGCACTGTTGCCCGTCCTGGCGGCAGCCGGCGGCATCGCAGCGCCTGCGCTCATCCACTTCATGCTGAACCAGGGCTTGCCGAGCCAGCCCGGCATGGGGATCCCGATGGCCACCGACATCGCGTTCGCCCTAGGCGTGCTGGCCCTGCTCGGCAAGCGTGTCCCGGCCTCGCTGAAAGTGTTTCTTACCGCGCTGGCCGTCATGGACGACCTGGGCGCCATCGTCGTCATCGCCCTGTTCTATACCAGCTCACTGTCCCTGGCTTACCTGGGCGGCGCGCTCGGCGTGTTCCTGCTACTGCTCCTGATGAACAAGCGGCTGCGGATCCTTGCACTGGCGCCCTACGTCGTCGGCGGCGTCCTGATGTGGTTCCTCATGCTCAAGTCCGGCGTGCATGCGACCATTGCCGGCGTCCTGCTGGCATTTGCCATCCCGTATTCAGGCACCGAGGACGACACGGCCTCGCCCTCCCATCGGCTCGAACATGTCCTTCACTTTCCGGTCGCATTCCTGATCCTGCCGATTTTTGCGCTTGCCAACACCGGCATCGTGATCGGGGCAGGGTGGATGCAAGAACTGGTGTCGCCCAACAGCATGGGCATCATCGCCGGCCTCGTACTCGGCAAGCCGCTCGGCATCACGCTCGCCTGCTTCGCCGCCGTCATGCTCGGCGTATGCCGTCTGCCGCTCGACCTGAACTGGCGCCACGTATTCGGCGCGGGCATCCTGGGCGGGATTGGATTCACGATGTCGATCTTCATCACCAACCTGGCATTCATCGCCACGCCCGCACTGGTCAATGCATCCAAGATGGCGATCCTGGCCGCCTCGCTGACCGCAGGGGTGATCGGCTTCGCCTGGCTCAAGCTGTTCGGGCAGCCTACCGCCGTCGACGTCGATCCCGAAACGATGGATTTCCAGCCGGAGGATGGCGCGGGCCGGCGGGGCGCGGGCAGGTCGTGAGGCCGGCCCTGCAAAGGGCGGATTCCAGCTCGCCCCTTCAGTGCACCGTCTTTTCTTCCGGCCGCAAGGTCAGCACGCGCACGCCGGTGCGGGTGACCGCCACGGTGTGCTCGAACTGGGCCGACAGCTGGCCATCGGTGGTGACCACGGTCCAGCCGTCGTCCTCGGTGCGCACCGCCTGCCGCCCCTGGTTGAGCATCGGCTCGATGGTGAACACCATGCCCTCGCGCAGCACCAGGCCGGTCTTCGGTTTCCCCCAATGCAGCACTTGCGGCGGCTCGTGCATCTCGCGGCCGATGCCGTGGCCGCAATATTCCCGCACCACCGCATAGCCGTTGCGGCGCGCGTGGCGCTCGATCACATGGCCGATGTCGCCCAGCCGCGCGCCGGGCCGCACCGCCTTGATGCCCTTCCACATTGCCTCGTAGGTGACTTGCACCAGGCGTCTGGCCAGCGGCGACACCTCGCCGACCATATAGGTCTTGCTGGAGTCGGCGATATAGCCATCCTTTTCGAGCGTGATGTCGAAGTTGACGATGTCGCCGCTCTGCAGGATGTCGGTGGGCGAGGGCACGCCGTGGCACACCACGTGGTTGCGCGAGGCGTTCAGGGCATAGGCATAGCCGTACTGGCCCTTGCTGGCCGGGCGCGCGGCCAGTTCGTTGACGATCAGGCTGTCCACCAGGTCGTTCACCGCCATGGTCGACATGCCGGCCAGTTCCAGCCGGTCCAGCCGGCCGAACACGCCGGCCAGCAGCTTGCCGGCCGCCGCCATCAGGGCGATTTCCTCGGGGCGCTTGGTCATGTCAGGCGACCCGCAGCGGCTGAGTGACGACCCCGGCAGCGCGCAGCTCGCGCGCCACGATCTCGTTGAAGCTGAGGGTCGGATTCATCTCGCACAGCATGCCGATCTTGACCCAGAACGCGGCTTGCGCGTTGATCGAGCGGTGGGAGACGGTGCTGGCCTTGCGCAGCTGGTCGTGCAGTTCTTCTTCGATGTTGACGATGCCCATGATATTCTCCGTATATTGAACGTATACGAATCATATATTGTTTGCGTGGCACCGTGCAAGCGGTCATTGCGATGGCTGGGAACTCGGTGGGCGCGCAGGTGCACGTTGGAGAGCAAGCGTTTGCAGACAAGCGGCCCGTCGTCCCTGCGGAGGCAGGGGCGACGTTTTTTAAGTGAGTGGCAAACTTCAAGTGAAGGGCCCAGGATGCGTGGCCACCCTTACTTCTGCTTCTCCCCCGGCAAAATCGCACTCAAGACCTGCCTCGCCACCCCGGCCAGCATCGAACCCTCGTTCGGATCCCCGTGCGCGATCGCGCTCATGAAGTGGCGCGCCTGTTCCAGCGTGATGTGCGAGGGCAGCGGCGGCACCTCGGGGTCGGTCTTGAACTCCAGGACCACCGGGCGGTCCGAGGCCAGCGCTTCTTCCCAGGCCGCGCCCACCCGCTGCGGATCGTCGCAGAAGATGCCTTTCAGGCCGATCAATTCCGCAAAGCGGTGGTAGGGCACGTCGGGCAGGCTCTGGCTGGCTTCGAACTTGGGATCGCCTTCCATCACGCGCTGTTCCCAGGTCACCTGGTTCAGGTCTTCGTTGTTGAAGACGCAGACGATCCAGCGCGGGTCGGTCCACTGGCGCCAGTACTTCGACACCGTGATCAGCTCGGCCATATTACTCATCTGCATGGCGCCATCGCCGACCAGTGCCACCACCGGGCGCCCCGGGTGGGCGAACTTGGCCGCGATGGCATAGGGCACCGCCGCGCCCATCGAGGCCAGGCCGCCGGACAGGGAACACATCATGCCGCGCCGGATCTGCAGGTCGCGCGCGAACCAGTTGGCGCAGGAGCCGGAATCGCTGGTGACGATGGCGTCGTCCGGGATGCGCGGCGACATCTCGTAGACCACGCGCTGCGGGTTGACCGGTTTGGCCGGCGCCAGCGCGCGCTCTTCCAGCATCTTGCGCGAATCGGCGATGCTGGACGCGATCTTGTCGCGCCAGCTGGTGTCGCTGCGCTCGTGCAGCAGCGGCAGCAGGGCGCGCAGGGTTTCCAGGCTGTCGCCATGCAGGTTGACCTCGGTGCTGTAGCGCATGCCCAGCATGGCCGGCGAAATATCGATCTGCACCGCGCGCGCCTGTCCTTCCTTGGGCAGGAATTCCGCATAGGGGAAGGCGGTGCCGACCATCAGCAGGGTGTCGCAGTCGTTCATCAGGTCCCAGCTGGCCTTGGTGCCGAGGATGCCGATCGACCCGGTGACCCAGGGCAGCTCGTCCGGCAGCACCGCCTTGCCCAGCAAGGCCTTGGTGCAGCCGGCACCGAGGCGGTCGGCCACGGCGATGATGGCGTCGGTGGCGCCGAGCGCGCCGGCACCCACCAGCATGGCCACTTTTTTACCGGCGTTCAGCACCTCGGCGGCGCGCGCCAGGTCGGCTTCGTAGGGCACGACCATGGGGCGGGTATAGCCGCTGCTGGAATACACGTTGGCGTGCTTGCGCGGCGGGTCTTCGTACTTCAGTTCCTGCAGGTCGTTGGGGAGTATCAGCACGCCGACGCCGCGCTCGGCCTTGGCGATGCGGATCGAGCGGTCCAGCAGATGGCGCACCTGGGTCGGCGCCGAGGCTTCCTGGACGAATTCGGCGACGTCGGCAAACATGCGGTCCAGGTTGATTTCCTGCTGGTAGTGGGCGCCGCGCACGGTGCGCGCGGCCTGGCCGACGATGGCCAGCACCGGCTGGTGGTCGGCCTTGGCGTCGTACAGGCCGGTGATCAAATGGGTGGCGCCGGGCCCGCCGGTGGACAGGCAGACCCCCAGCTCGCCGGTGAACTTGGCATGGGCCGCCGCCATGAAGGCCGCCATTTCCTCGTGCCGCACCTGGATGAATTCGATCTTGCCCTTGGCGCGCGCGAGCGCGCCGATCACGCCATTGATGCCATCGCCCGGATAGCCGAAGATGCGGGTCACGCCCCACTCGGCCAGCCGCTCCACCACGAAATCGCCTACGGTCTTGCTCATTGTTCGCTCCCTTGCCAGTGTTGGGTTGATAGGTCAACGCTAGCACTTGGGCGGGGCGGGGAGCGCACGCTATCCGATACGGCCGTACGTACTTACGGGTGCCGGAGGCGCCGCGCGGCGGCTAGAGACCGAGTTCGGAAAGGCCGGGATGATCGTCCGGACGCCGTCCCAGCGGCCAGTGGAATTTGCGTTCAGATGCCAGGATCGGCTTGTCGTTGATCGACGCAAAGCGATGCGCCATCAGCCCGTCCGCATCGAATTCCCAGTTCTCGTTGCCATAGGAGCGGAACCAGTTGCCCGAATCGTCGTGCCATTCGTAGGCATAGCGCACGGCGATGCGGTTGTCGGTGAAGGCCCACAATTCCTTGATCAGGCGGTAATCCAGCTCCTTCGCCCATTTGCGTTCGAGGAATTGCTGCGCCTCGAGGCGGCTGGTAACGAACTCGGCGCGGTTGCGCCATCGGGTATCGACCGTGTAGGCCGGCGCCACGCGCGCCGGGTCGCGGCTGTTCCAGCCATCCTCGGCCAGGCGGACTTTTTCGATGGCGCTCTCGCGCGTGAAGGGGGGCAGCGGTGGACGAACGGCGGGGACCGCGGGGTTGGCGCTCATGATGCTCCTTTCATGGGGGTTCTGCGATAATGGGTTCGACACTATCCACGCTCATCATGACATGCAAAACTTCATCCGTGGCCAGAAAGTAAAACTCGCCGACCTGGGCCTGGCGAACCGCTTCCAGGTCGACATCGAATTGCCTGCGGCGCGCCAGGCGGTGGACGTTTCCTGCTTCGGGCTGGACGCCGCCGGCCGCCTGGGCGACGAGCGCTACATGGTGTTCTACAACCAGCTGTCCAGCCCCGGCGGCGCGGTGGCGCTGACGCTGGCGCCGGGCCAGGCACGCTTCCAGATCGACCTGGATGCCTTGCCGGCCTCGATCGACAAGCTGGTGTTCACCGCGGCGGTGGATGGCACCGGCAGCATGCGCGACGCCGGCCAGGTCGGCTTGCGCCTGGCGGCTGCCGGCAGCTTCACGCTGGGCGCTTCGGACTTCGTGGCGGAGAAGGCGGTGATCCTGGCCGAGCTGTATCGCCGCGATGGCGCCTGGCGTTTCGGCGCCGTGGGCCAGGGCTTCGAGGGCGGACTGGGTGCGCTGCTGAAGCATTTCGGTGGCGAGGAGGCGCGCCCGGCGGCAGCTGCACCAGCGGCTCGCGCACCTTCGCCTGCACCTGCTGCGGCGCCGGCCGCCAAGGTGTCGCTGTCCAAGATCACGCTGGAAAAGCGCGGCGACAAGATATCGCTCGACAAACGCGGCAGCCGCGGCTTCGGACGCATCCGCGTCAACCTGGACTGGAATCGCCAACCTGCCGGCATGACATCGGCGCCGGCGCCCGCGCCCGCTGCGGCACCGGGTTCGGCTGCAGGCGGCCTCCTGGGCAAGCTCAGGGACATGGGCAAGGAGCTGAGCAAGGACCTGGGAAAGAGCATGGGCAGCGGCCAGCGCGGCGTCGACCTCGACCTCGGCTGCCTGTACCAGCTGGCCGACGGCACGCCGGGCGTGATCCAGGCGCTCGGCAACAGCTGGGGCAGTTTCGACGCCCGTCCCTTCATCCGCCTCGAGGGCGACGACCGTACCGGCAGCACCCAGGGCGGCGAAAACATGCTGGTCAATGGCGACCGCTTCGACCAGATCCGGCGCGTGCTGGTGTTCGCCCTGATCTACAAGGGCGTCGCCAATTGGGCCCAGACCGACGGCGTGGTGACGATCGACCTGCCGGACCAGCCGGCGGTGGAAGTCCGGCTCGACAACGGTAACGCCCAGCGCCTGTGCGCGATCGCGATGATCGAGAACCGCGGCGGGCAGTTGCAGGTGACCAAGCTGGCCGAGTACCTGGGAGACCAGCGCGAGCTGGATCAGAAGTATGGGTTTGGCTTGCGCTGGCAGGTGGCGAAGAAGGATTGAGTGCGATCACGACGAGTAGGTGTACGAGTTTCACCCGTCTTCGCAGCCCGACCCTTCAGGGAATCTTCACCCTGATCGGCATCGGCACCGCAACGCGATGATCCGGCATCGGCGCCCGGTCCGGCGGCGCCAGGCCGGTCACCAGGTCGGCGATCTTCACTGTCTGCCCGGTCTCGAAACTGCGGTTGGCGGCAATGCCGACCAGGGCCGACCAGGCGCCGGCGCGTTCGTCCGAGGCGCGCTTGTACGGATCCGGCGGCGCGTCGCCGAAGATCTCGCCCAGCATCACGTCATCGCCGCCGCCATGGCTGCCCTTGCCGGTCCAGGGTTCGATGTCGCGTGGCGCGCCGCGCAGCGGGATGATGCGGGTCGACACACCTTCGCTGCCGCTTTGCACCTTGGCCGCACCGGCGGCACCGGCCGACTCCACGATGCGGTGTTCGAGACGGCCCTTGGTGCCGTTGAAGGCGATGTGGTAGCCCTCCCAGGCGTCGTAGGCCGACAGCGCGTACTTGAGCTGGACCCCGTTGTCGTAGCGGACCATCACGTTCATCGTGTCTTCGATGTTGATTTCGGGCCGCCACACGCACTGGTCGCGGAAGTAGCCGTCGTATCGTTCGTTGTCCAGGTAGAGGGCTTTCAGGCCGGGATCCGCCGCCAGGTCGAAGTAGAAGCTGCACTTGGCCTTTTCCGGGCAGGTCAGGCAGCGTTCGTGGGCACCCTGCAAGCCCATGCGCTTTGCCGTCTCGGGCGTGTAGAACTGGCGCGAGCCGAAGGCGCTCACGCGCTCGGGCTGGGCGCCGAGCCACCAGTTGACCAAGTCGAAATGGTGGGTGGCCTTGTGCACCATCAGGCCGCCCGAATTGGCCTTGTCGCTGTGCCAGCGGCGGAAGTAGTCGGCGCCGTGCACGGTGTTCAGCAGCCAGGTGAAGTCGACCGACAGCACGTCGCCGATCTCGCCTTTCATCAGCAAGTCCTTGACCTGGCTGCGCGGCGGCGAATAGCGGTAGTTGAAGGTCACGCGGATGTGCCGGCCGCTGCGCTTGACCGCGTCCAGGATGCGCTGCGCCTTCTCGGCGGTGGTGGTCATCGGTTTTTCGGTGATGACGTCGCAGCCGGCGTCGAGGGCGCGCACGATGTAGTCGTCGTGGGCGGCATCCCGGGTGGTGACGATCACGTAGTCCGGCCTGGTCTCGTGCAGCATCCGGTCGAAGTCGGCCGCCAGGTAGGGGCGCGGCTGGCTGGCGCCGGTTGCGGAGATGGCCTTGACTGCGCGCTCGACGCGGCCCGCATTGCTGTCGCAGATGGCGACGATCTCGTTGCCGGCCCGGTACTTGCCGGTGGCCGCATTCGTGTACATGCGCGAGCGCGCGCCGACGCCGACCACCGCATAGCGCTTGCGCGAGGTGGCCAATGCTGCTGCTGCATTTGCATGGACACCGCCGGCCAGCATCAGGCCGGCGCCCGCGGCTTTCAGCAGGCCGCGACGGCCGCTGTTGCCGATGACGTTTTCCTTCATCTCCGTCTCCTCGTTGTTAATGTGGCGGCCGAAACAGGGCGGTAATGCGCCTCAGGTCGACAGCGTGGTGTTGACCTTCTTGCCGCCGATGGTCACGTTATCTAACTTGAGATTGCGCACGTTGTAAAGGAACCATGGGTTTTCCGCGTTCGCGGGCGTGCCGAAATCGCAGTCGGTGATGCTGACGTCGCGCACCGGCAGCACTTCCGGACGCGGGCCCGCGCCGTTGTAATCGGAAGCCACCGGTCCCAGGATCACCAGCGCCTGGTAGCAGGACAGGCGCTTGCCGTCTTCGCCTTTGCCAGCCCGGACGTTGCCGACCTTGATGTTCGAGATGTGCACGTTGCGCACTTCCGGCGGACGGGTGCGCACATTGTCGGCGCGCGGCGTGTAGTCGCAGTCGAAGGTGATCACGCCGCCGGCGGCCGCCGCCACCGAGCGGTCCGGGATCGGCGAGCCGGGCAGCGTGGCGTAGAAGGAGGGCGTGGTCTGCACGCCGTTCGGAATGCTGACGTTGCGCACGTAGAAGTGGCGCAGGAAGCCGCCGCGGTTCATATTGGTCTTGAGGCGGATGGCGATGTTGAGCGGATTGGTCGCCCAGTTCTTGTTCTCGAAGACCAGGTCCTGGGCATACACGTTCTCGATACCACCGGCCATTTCGCTGCCCAGGGTCACGGCGCCATGGCCGCTGTGCATGGTGCACTTCTGGATCACGATGTTGCGCGAGGGGCCGAATTGCGTGTCCAGGTTCTTGCCGGCCTTGATCGCGATGCAGTCGTCGCCGGTGTCGAACTGGCAGCCTTCCACCAGCACGCCGTCGCAGGCTTCCGGATCGAAGCCGTCGCTGTTCGGGCCCAGGCTGTTGGCGTACACATTGCGGATGGTGAGGTTGCGGCAAGCCACGGGATGGTGCTGCCAGAAGGGCGTGTGGGTCACCTGGTAACCCTGCAGCAGCACATTGGTGCAGCCGATGATGTGGATCATCGTGGGGCGCAGATAGTGCCCGAGGCCGAACACGCGTTTGGACAGCGGCACCCCGGCTTCGGACAGCGCCGGCAGGTAGGCGTCGTCGGCGCGCCATTTGTCGCCCGCGCCCTGGATCAGCAGGCGCCGGGCTTCCGGCAGGTTCGGCGCGACTTCCGCCAGCGACATCGGGTTGTTCGGGTTGGGCTGGTTCTGGGCCAGCTTGCCCGGCACGTAGTTGGGCGACTTGTCCTGGGCCACCGAGTTGATCGTCATGTTCTTGCCTTTCCAGGTCCACCAGCAATCCCGGGCATCCGAGCCGCTGCCGCTGGCTTGGTCGCCGAAGGGCACGCCGCCCTGGCCGTCGAGGATGGCGGTCCAGTCGTCGCCGGTGAGGGCGATGTTGTCCTGGTTGTGGGCGTAGACCATGGAGGCGAAGTTGAGGCAGTCGTTGCTCTGCCAGCGCGTGGCCACCAGCTTGCCGTTGGCGCCGCAATCGACGTCGCCGTACTTGGCGTAGTCGCGCGGATCGTTGCTGAAGTAGACGTGGGCGCCGGCCTGCAGGTGCACGTTCACGTTCGACAGCAGCACGATCGGGCCGGCGACGAACCAGTCGCCTTTCGGAATCAGCACGCGCCCGCCGCCCTCGGCGTGGCAGCGCGCGATGGCGGCCTTGATGGCGGCATAGCAGTCGGTCGATCCGGGCGCGGGCGTCTTGATGGTGTCCTGTTCCTCGAAGGAGATCCAGGCTTGCACCGGCACCAGCTTGCAGGGCGCGGCGCCGAAGTCCGTGACCCGGTAATCCGCCTTGCGGAATGTCACCGGCATGGCCAGGCGTTTTGCGATGGCGGCCGCCTGCCGCCAGGGATCGCCGCCTTCGATCGCGGCGCGCGCCGCGCCGAGGGGAAGGGCGCTGCCGGCCATGGCCAGGCCGGTGGCCGAGACGCCGCGCAGGAAAGTGCGGCGGTGGGTGAAGGATGTGCGCATGCTGTCTCCCTTATTCATGGGTGTTGTTGTATTCGCCGAGATAGATGTCGGCAGGGGCCGGCCTGGCGGTCTCGCCCAGCGTGCTCGCCGGGTCGAAACCTGCGCGGCGCAAGTTGTCCCACCAGTCATCGGAAGTGAACTGGGCCGGGCGATGCGCCAGGGTGCCGTTGCGGTTCCATTCCGACCATGGATGGGTCTTGTCGATGTGGGCGCCGATGCGCGAATTCAGGATCACCGCCTTGCCGACCGCTTCCAGGGTGCGCTTGCGGATGGTCCCCTTGGGCGCCTGGTAGACATCGACCTCGCCCAGCTTGCAGGTATAGCCGTCCACCGGCACGCTGCCATAGGGCGTGCAGCGCTGGTTGTGGAACCACTGGCGCGCGAAGTAGAAGGCGGTGTCCTTGGCTTTCGAAGTTGCGTCACCGGTGAAACGGCAGCCGTTGAACACGAAGCCATAGCGCGCGTGGCGGCTGGTGTCCGGCGCCAGCGCGTAGGAGGCGGCGCGGCCGCCGATCTGTTTGATCTCGCAATCCTGGAAGTAGGCGATGGTGTCGCCGAAGATGAAATCGACGTCGCCTTCCACATAGGTCTTGTGGAAGAAGCTGCGCGTGGTGTTGGCGTAGTCCTTCGAGCTGAGGAAGAGCGTGTCCTGCAGGCCGAGCAGGCGCACGTTTTCGAACTGGACGCGGTCGGCGCCGTCCACGCGCAGCGCCACCGCCTGGTGGTGCACGCGGCTGCCGCCGGTGGTGTCCGGGCAGCGGTCGCCGCTGCACTCCACCCGCGTGAGACTGCCGTCGCGGTTGAAGGCATTCTCGATGGTCAGATTGCGCGCCTGGAAGCCGTCGGCCTGCACCCAGACCGTGCTGGAGCCATAGGTGCCGAGCGCCGGCAAGTCCTTCAAGCCCTCGTACATGGCGCGCACCGCCGGCGCGGCGCCCTCGAACTGGGCGCCATGGCGCTGGCGGTAGGTGGCGCCGGTGGTGGAGGCGTCCACGGCGGCGCGGATGCGGGTGGCGGCCGGCTCCAGCCCGTCGCCAAGCAGCGTGATCGGCGGGCTGGATGCCGGCACGTAGACCAGTTCGTCGTAGGTGCCGGGCGCCAGCCGGATGACGATGCGCTTGCCGCCGCCCTTGCCGCCACCATCCATCACGGCGCGGCTGACGGCGGCCTGCACGGTGGCGAAACGCGTCAGCCCGTCGCTGGCCGCGCGCGGGTCGACCACGTAGTCCGGCTTCAGGCGGCCTTCGCTGACCAGGGGATCGCGCATCGGGTCCCAGGGGTCGACGCGCTCGGCGCCGACCGGACCGACCCATTTCAGCACCTCGCGGTAAGCGTAGGCTTTTGCTTGTTCGGCCGTCAGTTGCGGACGCCCGTTGCGCGGCGCTTCGCCTGGAAATTCGGGGAAGCGGCCGGTGCAATCGATGCCCGCTGCATCGAAGGCGCCATCCAGGCGCGCAAAGACGGGCTTCGCGGCCGGCTGCGCCGTCACCGTCACCTCACGCAGCGCCAGCTGCAGCGGATGTGCATCGTCATGGCCTTCCAGGATCACGCGGCCCGGCGTCAGGCTGCGCACCCCCTCCATGCGGATATCCGTATAGGACGGGATCAGGGTGCCCGGCACGGCGCCCTGTTCGTAATGCGTGTTGATGTCGATGGGCGATTTCACCCCGCGCATGCAGACGTCACGATACAAAATGCCGGACACGCTGCCCCCACGCGTATCATTACTCTTGATGCGCAGCCCGGCCGTGGTGCCGTCCAGGCTCAGGCCGTCGACCAGCACCTTGCGCACGCCGCCATTGGTCTCGCTGCCGATCGACATGCCGTGGCCACTGTAGAAATGGTTGTGCAGCAGCGAGATGTTCTCGCTTGGGCCACTCCCGCCCGCCTTGATGGCGACGTTGTCGTCGCCGGTGCGGATCCAGCTGTGGGCGATGGTGACGTTGCGCGAGGAGATCGGGTCGATGCCGTCGGTGTTGCGGGCGTCGTGAGGGGTGTCGATGCGCACGCCCCAGGCGGTGAAGCCGTCGACGCCGTTCAGCGTGACATGGAAGTTGGGCGAATTCCTGAGCTGGATACCGTACAGGGTGAAATCCTGCGAGCGCTCCACCTGCAGCAGGCGCGGCACGTTCTGGCGCGTCTTTTCCTTTTGCGCGCGGCGCGCGATCTGCCACCAGCTTTCATCCTTTCCGGCCATTGTCTGGCCACCCTGGCCGTCGATGGTGCCGCCGCCCATGATGCCGCTGCCGCGCGTGTCTTCGGCGCTCAGGAAAGGCCGGCAGCCGCGCCCGGACGCGTCGTTGCTGCCGCAAGTGCCTGCGCCTCGGTCGAACAGGCGTGCATCAAGGCTGGTATACAAGGTGGCGCCCGTATCCACCACCAGGGTCACGCCGGATTTCAGCCGCAGCGGTCCGGCCACGAAGCTGTCGTTCCCATTGCTGGCCGCGAGCACCACGGCGCGTCCCGGCGCGCATTGGTCGATGGCGGCCTGGATGCGTGGCGCATCGTCGCGCCCCGCGTGGCCCGTTTCGCCGGACAGCACCGCGCATGCGGGCGGCAGCACCGGTTCGCGCACGCTGCGGCTGTCCTGGGCGTGCAGCGAACCGCAAGACAAGGCCGCGAGCGCCGCCGCCAGCGCGGTCCGGCGCATCAAGGCTTGCCCCCGTCCTTGAAATAGGCGGCGATGCCGGGAATGGCCTGCACCATCTCGCGTTCGACCATGCCCGCGAACAGATTCGCGCCTTTTTCGCCGACGTGGGTGCGGTCGAAGGCGCTCTTGGCGGCGCCGGCCACTTCCACCTTGTTCGGATCGGCCGGGGTGGGCACCGTTGCGGGCGGCGGCGCCATCGCCAGTGTATCGGCGCCGCTCTGGCCCATCGCCTGCACGGCGGCGGCGCTGTCGGCGTTCAGGTCGAGCAGCACGGCGCCTTCCTGCCGGGCCATCTTGCGCGTGACCGCGGCCCAGGGTGCCAGGTCGTCGCGCAGGTAGTCGCCCTTGAAACTGCGGCGCGTCAGCGGCGTCACCAGCACCGGCACGCCGCCCAGCGCCTTGGTTTCCTGGGCATAGCGTGCCATATTGGTCGGGAACTCCGTGACCAGGTCGGTGGAGCGCGGCGGCTTGCCCGGCTGGTCGTTGTGGCCGAACTGCACCAGCACATAGGTGGTCTTGACGCCGCCGCTATCGCGCAGCAGGCGCTCCACCTCATCCCAGCGGCCTTCTTCGCGGAAGCTCTTGCTGGAGCGGCCGCCGCGCGCCAGGTTGACGCAGCTGACTTGCGGCGTGAAGCGGGCGCACAAGGCATCGCCGTAGCCGCTTTTGGTGGCCATGGTGGAATCGCCCACCAGGATGACGCGGATCGGCGCCGCATCGGTGGCGGGTTCGATAGCAGCGGCCTGGCCGCACAGCACGGCCCATGCCGCCACTGCGATTACACGTGACTTCATCGTTGTCCCTTGCAAGGCGTGTGAAACAGCCGCGCCATCGAGAGGCGCGGCCGGACTATCCAGCTTAGTCGAAGTTGTAGGTCACGCGCAGGTTGTAGGCACGCCCGGTCGGATTCGCCGCGCTGCTCAGGTAAGCGTAGCTGTACACCGTGTTGTTGGTGATCGGCGGCGCCTTGTCGAACAGGTTGGTGATGCCGGCGGTGATCGAGACCTGTTTCTGCGCCTTCCAGGTACCGGTCAGGTTCCACACCGAGTAGGAGGAGATGTCGCGGAAGTACTGCGGCGCCACCGCCACGTTGGCGTCCTTGTACTTGCTGTTGAAGTTGTTGGTCAGCTGGGCGCCCCAGTCGCCGCTCTGCCACGACAGGCGCAGGTTGTGCTTCCAGCGGTAGGTGATGATCGGGTAGCTCGAGGTGGTGCCGTTGCTGGCCCAGCCGAACTGGCCGACATTGGACATCCAGGCGCCATCCTTCACCAGCTGGTTGTCGAAGCGCGTCAGGTAGGTGCCGTCGATGCCGATGTTGAAGTTGCCGAAACCGGTGCGCGGCAGCGCCCAGTTGCCCGAGACGTCGACGCCGCCGGCGATCTGGCCGCCCAGGTTCATCGTGGTGTTGTCGATATAGGCCAGGCTGTTGTTGGCGCCGCGCACGAACAGGCTCTTGTACTGCTCGTAGTTGGTGAAGTACACCGACTCCGGCAGGTTGGCCAGCATGTTCTTCATGTTGACCTGCCAGTAGTCGAAGGACAGCGTGAGCGCGCGGCTCGGCTCGAACACCACGCCCAGGGTGCCGCCCTTGGATTTTTCCGGCTCCAGGTTGGGGTTGGAACCCGTCATCTTGTTCAGCTTGGCGTTGCAGACGTCGGCCGCGTTGGCGCCCGCGACGGCGGTGCCGGTGCCGGGGATGGTCGGGGTGCGGCTCGGGCACAGCACCGGGTCGTCCCAGCGCGCCGAGGTGGTGGTGTTGGCGGTGGTGGTGCGGTAGCCGTTCAGGTCGAACAGGGTCGGCGCGCGGAAACCGGTGTTGGCCGAACCGCGGAACATCACGGTCTTGGTTGGCTGCCAGCGGAAGCTGATCTTCGGCGTCACGGTGCTGCCGACGTCACTGTACTTGTCGACGCGCACGGCGCCGTTCAGGGTCAGGGTCTTGGTCACCGGCGCATCCAGCTCGGCAAACAGGCCGGCGATGTTGCGCGCGCTGTCGCCATGGCCGGGCACGATCTTGGCGTAGGTGATGTCCGCGGCTTGCGCCAGCTTGGTGTCTTCGTTGGTGTCGCGGTGCAGGTCGGCGCCGATGGCCATGGCCAGGTCGCCGCCGCCCAGCGCCATCAGGGCCTTGCTGACGGTGGCGTCGATGCCGTAGTAGGCGGTCTTGGCGCTGCGGTTCTGCATGCCGTCGGCGGCGATCGATTGCAGGTAATCCTGGCCGGCCTGGTCTTGCAGGCCGAAGGGATTCAGCACGCCACTCGACAGGCCGTTGATCAGGCCGATGCCTGAGTAATAGCCGGAGTCGAAGTAGACCTTGCGCTGCGACAGGCCGTAGCTCATGCCGGTTTTGTAGTCCCAGCTGCCGACCGTACCTTCGGCCGACAGCAGCAGGCGCTGGTTGACCTGGTTGTCGCGGGTGACGGCGCCGCCATCCGGCACGGCCCAGCTCACGGTGAGCGGCTGGTTGGTGATGCCGGCCACCGCCGGCACGCCGCCGCTCTTGCCGGGGTACCACTTGCTGGACGCCGGCAGGATAGCCTGGGCCGAGCCCACCGCCGTCACCTGGGTCGGGTTCTTGTAGCTGTAGATCGATTCGTCGCCGCGCGTGTATTCCAGGCTGACCGTGTGCTCGCCGAAGCGCTTGGTCGCCTTGCCGTACATGGTCAGCTGCTTGTTCGGGTAGAGCGCGGTGCCGTAGGTGTCGTTGTTCAGCACGCAGGTGTTCTTGGCGCCCTGGATCGAGTAGGGCGCCAGGCAGCCGGCCGAATAGTACGGGTTGGCGGCGGTCTTGTTGGCCGAGCTGGTGAAGTTGGCCGGGCTGGCGTAGCCGCCGCTGGCGGCGCTGGGCGCCAGGCCGATGGATGTGAGCGTCGCGGTGTCCGGCACGAAGCCGGCGCGGTCCGACATCAGGAGGCGGCTGCGCTGGTGGAAGTCGACGGTGCCGTACACGTTCCAGCCGTCGTTTTGCAGGTTGCCCTTGCCGAAGGTGAGCGTCACGCGCTGTTCGTCGCCGCCGCCATGGCGCGAGGGCTGGACCGCCTGCACGGTGGCCGAACCGCCTTCGATCTCGCGCTTGGTGATGAAGTTGACGACGCCGCCGATCGCATCCGAACCGTAGATGGAAGAAGCGCCGTCGCGCAGCACTTCCACGCGCGCCAGGGCGCTGATCGGGATGGTGTCGAGGTTGGCGTAGCCGTCGGCGATCGCCTCGTTGGCCAGGCGCCGGCCATTGAGGAGTACCAGGGTGCGGTTCACGCCCAGGCCGCGCAGGTTGATGTTGGTGCCGGAACCGGCCTGCGAGGGCGCCAGCGAAGCCGATTGCGGCAAGGCCATCATGACGTCCGCGAGGGTGGTCATGCCCTGCTTTTCGAGTTCTTCCGCCTTGATGGTGGTGACCGGCAGCGCTTCTTCGGCGGCCATGCGCTTGATGCTGGATCCGGTGACTTCGACGCGCTGGACTGCGGGGTTGGCTTGCTGCGTGGCTTGCTGGGCGGCGGCTTGCTGGGCCAGTGCCAGCACGGCCAGCGAAATCGAGGACAAGGCGATGCGGCGCGCAGCGGTGCTGCGCTTGGTGAGTGGGTACTTCATGAAGCTGTCTCCTGGTGTTATTCGATGCAAATCGATGACGATGGCGCCGTCGGTGTCCGCGACGCCTTAAGTGTCTTTCCGGGCTTCTTGATGCGACCTGCTGTGGCTGGTGTGTTGTTTCTGCTCCTATTCCATCCGGAATAAATAATTGGTCAGGCCAGTCTAAAGTGGTTTGGCCAGTTTAACAACTGGTCTGGCCGAAAATCGATGTTTTTTGTCAACACCCGGTTGCCGCAGGGCGCTCGGCCCGCGGCGATGGAATTGGCTTACTGGTGTTCGCGGTAGTTGGTCTTGCCGCCGTCCCTGGGGACGAAGTGGTAGGTGCGCAGCCTGGTCTGGATCTCGAAGGCCGGGTTGGCCATCAGCTTGATCATTTCGGCGCCGGCCAGGAGGGCCGGCCCGTAGCCGTGCAAGGCGTCCTTGCTGGCGGGGCGGTTGTAGTAATAGACCTGGTCGCCGGCGAAAGTGGTGCCGACGCAGGTGCCGTCCACCGCGCCGTCCTGGCCGATGCGGGTCGACAGTCCGGCCCAGCCGGCGATGGCGATGTCGCCGTAGGTCGCGGGGCTGATCCAGCCCTGGTTGATGGCGTGGGCGACGGTGTAGACGAAGATCGCGCTGGCCGAGGTCTCGAGGTAGGAGTCGTTGCGGTCCAGCATCTGGTGCCACAGGCCGCTGCCCGACTGCAGCTGGCCGATACCGCGCAGCGACTTGCGCAGCTGCGCCAGCACCTTGGGATAACCCGGGTGGTCTTTCGGCAGCACGTCGAGCAGGTCGGACATGCTCAGCACCGCCCAGCCGTTGGCGCGGCCCCAGTAGAAGCGCGGCACGTCCGGGCTGTTGGCGTTCCAGCCATGCGTGTACAGGCCGTTCTGCGCGTCGAACAGATAGCCCGACATCTGCAGCACGTTCTTCACCGCGTCGTCGAAGTAGGCGCGCTTGCCGGTCATGCGGCCGAGTTCGGCGAGCGCCGGAATGCCCATGTACATGTCGTCGGCCCACAGCGACACCGCCTGCGGCCGCTCGCGCGCCAGGGTGCCGTCCTTCAGGCGGAACTGGCCCCTGGCTACCCAATCGCCGCAGACCTTGATCTGGGCGCCCAGGTCCGGTCCGATCCCGGCCGCGCGCGCGCGCATCATGGCGGCGCACATGGAGCCGGCATCGTCGAGCGAGCGCGGATCGAGGAAGCGCGCGAAGCTGTTGGCGCGTTCGAGATGGAAGCGTTCTTCCTGAGCTCGGAAGTAAGGCAGGCGCTCGGCGAAGAATTGCAGGTGACGCGTGGTCATGTCGGTGAAGCGCTTGTCGCCCGTGACTTGCGCGGCCTTCAGCAGGCCGGCGTGGACCACGCCCATTTCGTAGACTTGCAGGCCGAAATCGTTTTCGGTGCTTTCCACAACGGCATCCGCCACCGGCGTCGTGAAATCGGTGATCGGGGCGCCGCCCTGCTTGTGCACCACGCGCGTCGGCGTGCGCGCATCCATGTAGGCGCGGATGCGCTGCAGGGTCTCGGTGATTTCGGCGGCCACCGGCTTCTTGTAAGGCACCGGGTAAGTGCCTTCGCCGGCGTCCTTCAGGTTCTTGTTGTCGGTGTTGCGGAAAGGGCCGTCGGCGTGGGCCGCAGTGGTGAAGGCGAGTGCGAGCAGGCTGGCCAGGAGCTTCGTTTGCAGATTCACCGTTGTCTCCGGTTAGGTTTTTATGGTCGGCTGGCGCACGTCCTGGAACCTGGAGCGGCCGTGCTCATCCGTATTGTGGTCGAACCATTCTAAGTTGGTCTGGCCGCATTCGCAAGGTGGACTAGCCGGATTTGGTTTTGGCGTGGCATACTGGATTCAAGGGATAAAAATGAGGGACCACATGCAGATTGCCCGCAGCGTGATGACTGGATTCACCTTGTGTGCGTGTGCGCTCGCAGCCGCCCGGACGCTTACGCCTGCGGCCGCGCCAGCGCCCTATACCGCCGAAACCACCTACGCCAAGCTTGTCAAGAACTATCCCTTCATCCGCATCGCCCGCAGCGAGCTGCCGCCGTCGGTGCGTGCAGTGCGGAACATCACTTACATCCAGCGCGGCGAACATGCGCTGCAGCTCGATCTCTACCTGCCTGCGACACCCACTGGCGCTGCAGCGGCGGCCAAGGTGCCGGCCATCGTGCTGGTTCACGGCGGCGGCTGGCAAAGCGGCGTGCGCGAGAATTTCGCGCCGATGGCAATCCGCATGGCCGAACACGGCTTCGCGGCAGCCACCATTAGCTATCGCCTGTCACCGGAAGCGCGCTATCCGGCGGCCATCCACGACGTCAAGGCGGCGCTGCGCTGGGTGCGCGCGCACGCGGGCGACTACGGGATCGATCCGGCGCGCATTGCGGTCGGCGGCGGCTCGGCCGGCGGCCAGATCGCCAGCCTGGTGGGCGTTACCGGCGGCATCGACCGATTCGATCCGGATAAGGGCGTTCTTAACAGCAGCGGCTCGCCGGTGTCGAGCGCCGCCCAGGCCATCGTCAACATCGACGGGCTGTCGGACTTCACCTCGGAAGCGGCGCGCAAGAATGAAGACAACCCGGCCAGGCAACCGAGCGCGGCCGGCCTGTGGTTCGGCGGACGCTACGCCGAGCGCGAGGCACTGTGGCGCGAAGCCTCGCCGACCTTCTACGTCGGACCGCGCACGCCACCGATCCTGTTCATCGGCAGCGCCCAGGCGCGCTTCAGCGTCGGCCGCGATGAGATGGTGGAGAAGCTGCAGGCCCAGGGCGTGCCGACCCGGACCGTGCTGTTGCCGGACACACCGCACAGCTTCTGGCTGTTCGATCCCTGGCTGGCGCCGACAGTGGAAGCGACCGTCGCCTTCCTGCGCACACACATGCCTGCGCGGCCGGTGCCAATAACGCAGTGATCCAGCCCGCTGTCGGCGTCCGCACGCCTTATCCCTGTATCCAGTGTGGGTAATCACACCACACTTCGGTACTAAACAGAGCATCAACCAATAAAATCGTCAAATTTCGTCGGAGACGCGTGCTAGAGTCTTGCCCTAAATTAATTGAACATGCATTTATGCAAGTTCCAATCGTCCAGGCTCAACTCACCATGACTCTCAGCTTCCGCGCCAAACTCTACTTGCCCCTGCTCTTCGGTTGGCTCTGCCTGTCCGGGCTCACCATGCTCCACATCTTCGAGAGCAAGGCCCAGCGCTTCCAGGAGCGCCAGATCGCCCTCCAGTTCGCCACCGACGTCGGCATGTCTACGGTCAAGGAATACGCCGCCCTGGCGGCATCCGGCGCACTGACGCTGCCCGAAGCCCAGCAACAAGCACTGAGGCGCCTGCGCGCCATGCGCTATGGCAAAGACGGCTATTACACCGTGATCAGTTCGCATCCGGCCATGCTGATGCACCCGATCAAGGCCGAATTGATCGGCAAGGACCTCACCGACTTCAAGGACAAGGCCGGCACCTACCTGTACCGCCACGCGGCGCGGATCGCGCAGGGCAGCGGCCAGGGCTGGATCGAATACGTCTGGGCCAAGCCCGGCAACAAGGATCCCGAACAGGTGTTCGCCAAGGGCGCCTACGTGATGACCTACAAGCCGTGGGACTGGACCTTCATTACCGGCCTCTATCTGGACGACCTGCGTGACGTCTTCATCGCCGACCTGTGGCGCGCCGCGCTCCTGCTGGGCGCCATCGGTATCGTGCTGACGGCGGTGGTGATGGTGGTGATCCGCGGCGTGCAGCGCCAGATCACCCAGGCTGTCGATGCGGCGGACGCCGTGGCGCGCGGCGACCTGACCCACCCGATCCACGTCGAAGGCAAGGATGAAATTGGCCAGCTGCTGGGCGCGCTGGCGGCCATGCAGGGCAGCCTGGCCGGCGTGGTCAGCGACGTCCGCCAGGGCACCCACACCATCGCCGCCGCCTCGGCCCAGATCGCCGGCGGCAACCTCGACCTGTCCGCACGTACCGAGCAGCAGGCCGGCGCGATCGAGACCACGGCGGCATCGCTGGAAACCCTGGCGGCCAACGTCAAGCAGAATGGCGAGCATGCGCGCAAGGCGAGCGCATTGGCAAAGTCGGCCTCGGACGTCGCGACCCACGGCGGCACCGTTGTGGAACAGGTGGTGGACACCATGGCCGGCATCAACGCCTCGGCCCGGAAAATTGTCGATATCATTGGCGTGATCGACGGCATTGCCTTCCAGACCAACATCCTTGCCTTGAACGCCGCGGTGGAAGCGGCGCGCGCCGGCGAGCAGGGGCGCGGGTTCGCCGTGGTCGCCGCCGAAGTGCGCAACCTGGCCCAGCGTTCTGCCGCCGCCGCAAAAGACGTCAAGGAACTGATTGGCGATTCCGTGGCCAAGGTGGACGCCGGCAGCGAGCTGGTCAACCAGGCCGGCAGCACCATGAGCGACATCGTCGGCAGCGTCCAGCGCGTCACCGACATGATCACCGAGATCGCTGACGCCGGCGCAGGGCAGCAGGCCGGCATCAACCAAATCAACGATGCAATCGCCGGCATGGACGCAGCCATGCAGCAGAACGCGGCCCTGGTCGAAGAAGCGGCCGCCACCTCGGCGTCGCTACACGAGCAGGCCTCGCACCTGGAAGCAGTGGTGAGCGTGTTCAAGCTGCGCCAGGGGGCAGCGCGTTCCGGCAAGGCTGTCACCCAACGCGACGTGGCGGCACTGGAAGGCTGATACTGCAGGACGGGCGCATGCGGCGTGTAACGTGCGCCAGCTGTTAATAAATTGATATTAAAATTGGCGCACCATCCAGCCCTGGTGCGCCAATACCGTCATGCAAACAGCCCTGAAACCGCCTCGTTCCGCCTCCGGTTTTACCCTGGTCGAACTGATCTCCGTCGTTGCCGTGACCGGTGTGCTCACGGCAACGGCCATACCCAGCCTGACGGCGCTGGCCGGCGACGCGCGCTACGCCTCGCTGCAGTCGGCGCGCAGCGCACTGATGACAGTGGCCGTGAGCGCACACGGCCAATTCATGATCAATGGGCGCCCGACGCAGGCGCTGGAAGACGTGCCGGTGGCGCTGGTGCACGGCTATCCGGCCGCGGCGCAGGCAACCTTCGACGCCGCCGGCCTGGATCGGGGTTTCACGGTGTACACATCCGCTTCGGCAGCGGCGCCCTATGCGCCGCCGGTGCCGGCCGGGTCGATGGTGATCGTGCCCAAGGGTGTGGCGGGAACCGCCAGGGCGGCGGGCTGCTACCTGGTCTATACCGAGAGCGCGGCGCCGAACAGCCGGCCGGTCATCGAAGACGGGGCGAATACGAGCGCCGCAAGCTGCGTCTGAGGCGCTTCAGTGTCGCTTCAGCTGCCGGATGACACTGGCCACCTTGGTCGTGATGACGTCGACCGCCGGGCCGTTGGCGCCGTGCGGCAGGATGACGTCCGCGTGGCGCTTGGTCGGTTCGATGAATTGCTTGTGCATCGGTCGCACCGTTTCCAGGTACTGGCTGACGATGCTGTCCACCGTGCGGCCACGCTCCTTGATGTCGCGCTGCATGCGGCGGATGAAGCGCACGTCGGGGGCGGTGTCGACGAAGATCTTCAGCGACATCATGTTGCGCAAGTCTGAATCGTACAGGGCGAACAGGCCTTCGATCACGATCACCGGCGCCGGCTTGACCGGAATGGTCTTGTTGGAGCGGTTGTCGATCGTGAAGTCGTACTCCGGCATCTCGATCGCTTCGCCATTGCGCAAGGACTGGACATGCTGCACCAGCAACGGCCAGTCGAAGGCTTGCGGGTGGTCGTAGTTTTGCTTGCGGCGCACTTCCGGGGTGAGATCGGACTGGTCGCGGTAGTAATCGTCCTGCATCACGACGGAGACGACGTCGGCGCCGAACGAGGCCAGCACTTGCTGGGACACCGTCGACTTGCCGCTGCCGCTGCCGCCGGCGACGCCAATCACGAACGGGGGGGGGGAAATCTGGTTCATCCCCGGATTTTACCGGAGCGGCGGCCGAACCGACAGGGGCGGCCGGTTTCAGGCCCGCCGCGCGCGGGTTGCCGCAACGCCGGTTGACCGCCTTGGCCGCGCGCTCAGCCGCGTGAAAAGGTGCGCGTCACCCGGTCCAGGTGGGCCCGCATCGCCAGCCGCGCGCCGGCGACGTCATGCGAAGCGATCGCCGCCAGGATGTTGCGGTGATCCAGCAAGGTCTGCTGGCGCAATTCCTCGGTCTGGAAATGTTCCTTCAGCTTGTGCCACAGGGTGCCGCGCTGGTTCCACAGGTATTCGATCACGCCGACCAGCGCGCTGTTGCCCGAGGCGCGCGCGATCGCCAGGTGGAAGTTGCGGTCCGCCGATTCGTTGTTGCCGAGGTCTTCGTGGTGCTGTTCCATCTGCTCGACCGCGACCAGGATCGCATCGATGCCGGCATCGGTGGCGTTCTTGGCCGCCATCGCCGCCACTTCCACCTCGATCATGCGGCGCGCGGCCAGCACCTCGAAGGGGCCGGGGCCGACCGCCGGCACTTCCGGCTGCGGCGAGGCCTGCTCGCTGACATACACGCCGGAGCCGCCGCGCACTTCGATGATGCCGCCCAGTTCCAGTGCGATCAGGGCTTCGCGCAGCGAGGTGCGGCTGACGCCGAGCTTGATCGCGAGGTCGCGCTCGGACGGCAGGCGCTCGCCGGGCTGGATGTTTTCGTCCCGGATCAGCTCCTCGATGCGGCCGGACACGACCCGATATAGGCGCGGCTCAGGCGTGATCGCATCGTGCAGCGCGGTGTTTCTTTTCATTGGTGGATGTCCAGGATTGATCGCAATGGCGAATCTTAGTTTGGGCGCGGAAATGTTGCAAGTGGACTAAGGCTAGCACGCATCCTCGCCGCATGCCCGCGGCTATCTGACATAGCTCGGATAGCGCGCGCGGATGTCTTCGATGTTCGACAGCGTACCCGACAAATGGCGCCGCAGGATGTCCTGGGCAGCCGGACCGTCGCCGCGTTCGATGGCATCGAGCAGCTCGACGTGGTCTTGCAGGACGCGCGGCCGCTTGCCGGGCGAGGGCAGGTCGAGGCGGCGCAGGCGGTCGATGTGGCCGCTCTGGCTGCGCACCATCTGCCACAGGTTGGGCACCTTGGCGGCAACGTACATCATCTGGTGGAAGGCCTGGTCGGCCAGGCTGAATGCGTGGAGGTCTTCATCGTCGACCAGCATGCGCTGGCGTCCCAGGTTGGTCCTGAGTTTCGCCACCAGCACCGGGTCCGGCCGCCCCGCCAGGGTGCGCACCACTTCGAGTTCGATGGCGCTGCGCAGGAAGTGGGCTTCGCGCGCCAGCGCCACCTCGATCGGCCGCACCACGGTGGCATGCTGCGGGAAGATGTCGACCAGGCCTTCCTCGCCGAGGCGCTGCAGGGCGTCGCGGATCGGCGTCTGCGACAGCCCGAAGCGCGCCGCCAGCTCGGTGCGCGACAACACCGTGCCCGGCGTCAGCGTCATGTCGATGACCATGTCGCGCAGGCGTTCGAACACCTGGGGCGCGGCGTGGCGCGAGCGGTCGAGCGTGAACTCCGGCAGCTGGGGAGGGGCGTTCATAATGGCAGTTTCGGCAAAAGAGCAATTTCTGGATGATGTCTGATGATAAACGATTTCCGACGAAGAAATACTTTGATCTGCTTATCTATCATCACGCTAATATGGAAGTTCGCATTATCAGATGCGAAGGAACTAAAATTCCACAACAGTAAGTCCTCGTACCCTAACGGGTTCGAAGCTACAGCTTGTATTTTCTGTATTGGCCCCAAATTTTGCCATTGGGATTTTGATTTATTAGCCATGACGGCGTCATTTTCCTAATTTGGCGAGGCCCATAGCTGAATTGTATCTAGGGAATTTCACTTCTAGCAAGGCAGAAGTTTCTCAATAAATCTGCCAATGTCCGTATCTCTAATTTCAGACTTATTCATCTCACGTGCTATCCTCCAGTTGTCGGATTTCCCCCAAGGCTTCGGTGATTGTTTCAGCAGTTGATATTCGCTCAACGCGATGTAGTCTTGCCCTAATGTTGCCTTAACAGCCCTTTCTGTAAAATAGTTTTCCGTAGCACGTCTCTCGGAGGCGACCGCGTTGACCCCACATTGCTTGCATGCTTCGAGAAATAGCAACCTATCCTTTGCCATATCCGCATCTTTATCGCCCTTTTCACTGTCGATAAAAATGTGTATTTTCGACATTTCCACAATGCGTCCTAACTCAGTTAAATGCGTGCGGATCGAGGAATTTATTAGGGATGCGCCGCCAAGTTGCATAACGACGATTTTTCCGTCGATTCCGAATTTTCTTAAAAATTCTTGAAAGAGGAGAACGTCGGTCGGACCCTCGACTATTAAAATGCCCTCGCAACCTAATTCACTACGAGTTGAGAAGCTGAGCTCGCCAAGCATTTCGACAAAGTGGGCTGGTCGTTCTCCTAGCAAATCCATTCTCGACTTTCCTGGCTCGAGTTTTTTTGTCACGAAGATGCGTGAGGCAGTGCTGCGGGCAAGTCCAATCGAGTGAGTCGAGAATACAACCCCGCGTTCAGCATATGACGCCAGCGTTGATAAAAAATTTAACTGAAGATTTGGATGTAGACTGAGTTCTGGTTCGTCGATAAGAATGTATGGTGGTTTCGATACCAAAGCAGCCGCGAAAACAATTATCAGCTGAGCAACGCCTGCGCCAACTTCATAAAGCTTATGTGGTTTCCCGTCTATGATTAGATCGAGAGTCTTTCCCGTTTGGTCAGCATTAACTTGCAGGCTAGAGAAACCAAGCAATTGGGCGATTTCTTTCTCGACCGAACTTATGGCAAGTTTGTGTGATCGCATTGTCCCGGCCTTCCAGTTATCCCAGGCTCCAACTAAAGCGGTGCCAACAGGTATGTCATAGTAATTACCTGCGCCTTCATTAATCGCATTGCGAAATGCTGGGAAGTATTTTGCCATTGCTAAGCTTTGCGAAAATTTAACGAGGGGGTGGTAATCAATTTTCCTGCTTTGAAATGGAACTAAATAATCATTTGAGCTACCACCGCGTTCGATATCTTTTCTGTTGAGAGCAAGAAACTCACCATCTGATGATGCCTCAACGCTAACAGGAGTGGCGATCATTTTCGCGACATCGATTTCGAAAACAGCTTTATGTGCAAGCCATACATTTTTGTACTCACTTTCAGCTATGGGAATTTCGATCTCAAACTGAAACCTAGTGGGGTCAGCATCGTTTGCGAGCTCAGAGGGGTCGGAAACTCCTATGAACTGACTTTGAAGTTGAAAGCTATTTGTTTGGGAGAAACATGAAAAAATGCCGGATAAAAAATTTCTCAACTCATATACCGATCGCAATACGGCCGATTTCCCCGAGTTGTTCTGGCCAACATATGCTGTAAATCCATCTCCAAATACAAGAACTGCCGGGTGGCTCCAGTCAAAGCAGCGATAATTTCTTAAAGTTAACTTGGCTATTTTTGACATAATAATAAATAAATTATAGATATTAGTTAAAGCCACTATGCGAACATAAAAAGTATCATAATCTAGGTTGCCCTGTATCGAGTTTTTAAGATTGGCTGACCACGTAGGGCGTGTCTAGGTGACGCAGCTTGGCGGCAGCGCGGTGGGTCTGTTCGCCAGTGTAGTTGGAGATGCCGATGTAGAGCGTGGGGCCTCTGTGCACGATGTGGTCGAGCGCTGCAATAGTTCTTTCCAGTGGCATGACGGGATCGGGGCCGGTGGTGGTGAAGGATGCCGAGGTAGTCTAGGCCCTACGCATCAGTCTCTGGTAGCGACGGGCAACTAGGTATTTGCGGCTGCCACAGTCGCCATAAGGGTCGTGCCACATGGTATAGCTGGCAATTGGTACAGAACACGAGCTTGTCGCGGTGGGGCCGGACATCAAGGTCGAGCAGGCAACGGAAATCGCTTTCCACTGACCTCGAAGGCGTGGTGTAGACGTCGGTCAGGTAGAAAGAGAAGATGCCATGGTGGAGGGCGGCGAGTAGGCTGGCGCTCTGCTGGTCCAGGACAACAGCGCTACAAAAGTGCCGCCGCAAGCGTAGCGACATGGCAGGCAGGCGCAGGCCGCTCCTGCCGCAGTGCGGGTAGGCCATAGCTGCGTCGCACGTATTGCTGGCCGCCCAGGTCAAGATGAGCAGATCACCACGTATAGTTCACGGCGAGGCCTCGAGCGGCACTACACCCGCACCGGCGGCCGCGCTGCACACATAGATGGTGGCTTGCTGGCCCTTGGGTCCACGGTAGTCGCGCTCCACCGCCGTGCGCGCCGCCTCGACCAGGTTTTCCGGCACCAGCGCCACCACGCAGCCGCCGAAGCCGCCACCGGTCATGCGCACGCCGCCGGCGTCGCCGATGGCCGCCTTGACGATCTCCACCAGCTGGTCGATCAGCGGCACCGTGATCTCGAAATCGTCGCGCATCGAGGCGTGCGAAGCCGCCATCAGCTCGCCCATGCGCGGCAGGTCGCCGGCGGCCAGCGCGGTGGCGGCGTCACGCACCCGGTCGTTTTCGGTGACCACGTGGCGGGCACGGCGCAGCACCATTGGATCGAGCTCGCCGCCGCGGGTTTCCAGCACCGCCATGTCGATGTCGCGCAGCGCCTTTACGCCGAAGTGGCGGGCGGCCGATTCGCATTGTTCGCGGCGGGTGTTGTATTCGCTGTCGACCAGCCCGCGCGCCACGTGCGAATTGAAGATCATGATGGCGGCGCCGGCCGGGATCGGCACCGGCTGCACGTCCAGCGACCGGCAGTCGATCATCAGGGCGTGGCCTTCTTCGCCACAGGCCGAGCTGATCTGGTCCATGTTGCCGCACTTGGTGCCGACGAAGTCGTTTTCGGCGCGCTGTGCGGTGAGGGCGATGTCGATCGGCGTGACATCCTGGAAACCGGGCAGGGTGGCGAACAGGCTGCCCACCGCCACCGACAGCGAGGCAGACGAGGACAGGCCGGCGCCCTGGGGCACGTCGCCGGCGATGACCATGTCCATGCCCTGCATAGGCAAGCCTTGCTTGACCAGGTCGCGGATCACGCCGCGCACGTAGTTGGCCCACATCGGCTTGTCCAGGCGTTCGATAGGCGCGTCCAGGCGGTACTCGTCGACCGCGTCCTCATAGTCGGCGGCCACCACGCGCACCACGCCGTCGTCGCGGCGGCGCGCCGCGATCACGGTGCGGTAGTCGATCGCGCAGGGCAGCACCAGGCCGTCGTTGTAGTCGGTGTGCTCGCCGATCAGGTTGACCCGGCCCGGGGCCTGGACCAGCAGGGGAGCGGCGGCGCCGAAGGTGGACGTGAAGACGCTGGCCGCGCGGGCCATCAATGGTGTGTTGGTCATGCTGTTACGCTTGGGTGTTGGGTTGGGCATCGAGGTAATGGACGTCGGGTAGGGCGCGCAACTGGGCGGCCGCCTGTTCCGGCGTGAGGTCGCGCTGGGCTTCGGCAAGCATCTCGAAACCGACCATGAACTTGCGCACCGAGGCGGAGCGCAGCAGGGGCGGGTAGAAGTGGGCGTGCAGCTGCCAGGCCGGGGTGTCGGCATCCTTGTCGGCAGCGCTGTCAATGGTCGGATACGGCGCGCCGTGCCAGCCCATCGAATAAGGGAAGGAAGTCTGGAACAGGTTGTCGTATCGCGTGGTCAGCTGCTTGAGCGCCAGCGCCAGGTCGGCGCGCTGTTCCCGGGTCAGGTCTTCCAGGCGCTGTACCGGGAAGCGCGGCAACAGCAGGGTCTCGAAGGGCCAGGCCGCCCAATAGGGCACGATGGCGAGCCAATGGTCGGTCTTGACCACCACGCGTTCGCTGTCGGCTTCGCGCTCAGCCACGTCGAGCAGCATCGGCCGGCCCTGCTCGGCGAAGTAGGCGCGCTGGCATTGGTCTTCGGCCGCCGGCAATTCCGGCACGAAGCTGGTGGCCCAGATCTGGCCGTGCGGGTGCGGATTCGAGCAGCCCATGACGGCGCCCTTGTTCTCGAACACCTGCACCCAGGGGTAGGTCTGGCCCAGTTCGGCCGACTGCTCGCACCAGGTATCGATCACGCCTTCGATGGCGGGCAGCGCCAGCAGCGGCAGCGACTTGCTGTGGTCCGGCGAAAAGCAGATCACGCGGCTGGTGCCGCGCGCGCTCATGCTCTGGAACAGCGGATCGGCGCCGGCCGGGGCATCCGGGGTGTCCGGCATCAGGGCGGCGAAGTCATTCTCGAAGACGTAGGTGCCGCTGTAATCGGGATTCTTGACGCCGTTGACGCGGGTGTTGCCGGCGCACAGGTAGCAGCTCGGGTCGTGCGCCGGCCGCGGTGCACGGTCGACCGCTTCCTGCTGGCCCTGCCAGGGACGCTTGGCGCGGTGCGGGGACACCAATACCCAGTCGCCGGACAGCGGGTTGTAGCGGCGGTGGGGATGATCTGTGGGATTGAACATGGGTTTCCTTGCAGTTGCCGTTCAAAAAACCTTATCTTACCCGCACTGGAAGCATGTTGTTTCCAGGCGGGCGAGCAGTGCGGCGGTTTTATTGCGGCGTGGAATCATCGGCTGCAGGTTCGCCGCCCACCACCGCTGTCATTGTGCGGCAGCCCCGCCATCGAGGGTCACCCAGCGCGAGCCGGCGCGGTCGCTGGCCAGCACCGCGTCGATGAAGCGCATTCCGGCCACGCCGTCATCAACTGTTGGCAGCCAGGCCGCCGACGCCAGCGGCGGCTGGCCGGCATCCACCGCATGGATCTGCGCGGCGGCGTCGCGGTACAGCTGGGCGAAGGCTTCCAGGTAGCCTTCCGGATGGCCGCTCGGGATGCGGGTGGCGTGGGCCGCCGCATCCCCGGTCACGCGGCCGCGGGTCAGCCGTTGGGCGCTGCCGCCCTGGGGCGTCAGCCACAGTTCGTTCGGCTGTTCCTGGTCGAAGGCCAGGCTGGCCTTGCTGCCGAACACACGCAGCTTCAATGCGTTCTCGCAGCCGGTCGCCATCTGGCTGGCCCACAGGGTGCCGCGCGCGCCGTTCGGATAGCGCAGCATCACCTGCAGGTGGTCGTCCAGCGTGCGTCCGGGCGAAAAGGCGTGCAGTTCGGCCAGCAGTTCGCTCGGCTGCAGGCCGCTGACGAAGCCGGCGATGTGCCAGGCGTGGGTGCCGATGTCGCCGGTACAGCCGGTCGGTCCGGCGCGGCGCGGGTCGTTGTGCCAGTTACCGGCCTGGAAGGCGGCGTCCTGCTTGTCCGCTTCGGCCATCCAGTCCTGGGCGTATTCCACGTGCACCATGCGCACTTCGCCGATGGCGCCCGAGGCCACCAGCTCGCGCGCGTGGCGCACCATCGGGTAGCCGGTATAGGTGTGAGTCAGCGCGAAGACGCGCTTGCGTGCATGCGCCAGCGCCGCCAGCGCCTCGCCTTCCTCCAGCGAAATGCCGAGCGGCTTGTCGCAGATGACGTGGATGCCGGCGTCCAGGAAGGCGGTCGCCACCGGCGCGTGCAGGTGATTCGGGGTGACGATGGCCACCACGTCGATGCCGTCGGTGCGCGCCGCTTCCATGCGCGCCATCTCGCGGTAATCCGTGTAGCTGCGCGCCGGATCGAGGCGGATCGCGGCGCCGGACTGGCGCGCGCGTTCCGGATCGCTGGAGAGTGCGCCGGCCACCACCTCGTAGCAATCGTCCAGGCGCGCGGCGATGCGGTGCACGGCGCCGATGAAGGCGCCATCGCCGCCGCCCACCATGCCCAGGCGCAGGCGGCGCCGGTTGGCGTTAGTCATGGGCGCGCTCATGGCGCCATCCCCATCAGGCGGCGTAGCTGGGCGCGGTCGGCGCCGCTGCCGGCAAAGTCGTCGAAGGCGCGTTCCGCGACGCGGATGATGTGGCGGCGGATGAAGTCGGCGCCTTCGCGCGCGCCGTCTTCCGGGTGCTTGAGGCAGCACTCCCATTCCAGCACCGCCCAGCCGCTGTAGTCGTACTGGGCCATCTTCGAGAAGATGGCGCCGAAGTCGACCTGGCCGTCGCCCAGCGAACGGAAACGCCCGGCGCGCTCCAGCCAGTTGCCATAGCCGCCGTAGACGCCCTGGCGCCCGTCCGGGCGGAACTCGGCATCCTTGACGTGGAAGGCCTTGATACGCTCGTGGTAGATGTCGATGAAGGCCAGGTAATCCAGCTGCTGCAGCACGAAGTGGCTGGGGTCGTACAGGATGCCGGCGCGCGGGTGGTTGCCGACCGCGGCCAAAAAGCGCTCGAAGGTGACGCCGTCGTGCAGGTCCTCGCCCGGATGCAGTTCGTAGCAGAGGTCGACGCCGGCTTCGTCGAAGGCGTCGAGGATGGGGCGCCAGCGCCGTCCCAGTTCGTCGAAGGCTTCCTCGACCAGGCCGGCGGGCCGCTGCGGCCACGGGTACAAATAGGGCCAGGCCAGGGCGCCGGAAAAGCTCGCGTGGGCCGTCAGGCCGAGACGCTGCGAGGCCCTGGCGGCGGCCTTGAGCTGGCCGACCGCCCAGGCCTGGCGCGCTTGCGGGTTGCCGCGCACCTCGGGTGCGGCAAAGCCGTCGAACAGGGCATCATAGGCCGGGTGCACCGCCACCAGCTGGCCCTGCAGATGGGTCGAGAGTTCGGTGATGGCCAGGCCGTGCCCGGCCAGCATGCCGCTGATCTCGTCGCAATAGGTCTGGCTGTCGGCGGCGCGCTCCAGGTCGAACAAACGCTTGTCGGTCGGCAGCTGGATGCCTTCGTAACCCAGGCTGCTGGCCCAGCCGGCGAGGCCGGCCAGGGTATCGAAGGGCGCCTCCGCCCCCATGAACTGGGCCAGGAAGATCGCCGGTCCCTTGATGGTCTTCATGCAGATCCCTTTTATATATTATTAGTACGGCGATTCGGGGAAATAGAACTGGCGCGCGTTCTCGCGCGTGATCAGCACCGAGGGGATGATGGTGCGCGCCGGCAGTGCCTCGCCCTTCAGGCGCGCGGTGGCCGTCATCTTGATGGCGTCGTAGATGAACTTGGGCGAGTAGGACACGTCGGCCTGCACCAGCTTGTCGCCGTCGAGCACCTTTTTCACCGCGAACTTGGCGCCGGCGCCGCCGAACACTTCCTTGACGTCGCTGCGCTTGGCCTGCTCGATCGCCTTCAGCACGCCGATCGCCATGTCGTCGTCCGCCGCCCACACGGCGTCGATCTGCTTGAAGCGGGTTAAATAATCCTGGGTGACCTTGAAGGCGTCGTCGCGGTTCCAGTTGCCGTACTTCGCATCCAGCACCTTGATGCCCGGGTATTTCTTGATTTCGGCATTGAAGGCGTTCACGCGCTCGTTGTCGATGGTGCTGGGCATGCCGCGCAGGATCACGATGTTGCCCTTGCCGCCCAGGCGCTTGGCCAGGTACTCGGCAGGCAGGCGACCGAAGGCGCCGTTGTCGCCCGCCACGTAGGCGTTCTGGGCGGCGGGGTTGGTCAGGCCGCGGTCGACCACGGTCACGTACACGCCCTTGTTCTTGACCTGGGACACCGGCTGGGTCAGCGAGGCCGATTCCAGCGGCAGGATCACCAGCGCATTCATCTTGTTCACCACCAGCAGGTCCTGCACCTGGTTGGCCTGTTCCGGCGTGCTGGCCGCCGTCTTGACGATGACCTTCAGGGACGGATTGGCCGCTTCCAGTTCCTTCTTGGCCTGGTTGGCCCACCAGACGATGCCGCCGGTGAAGCCGTGGGTGGCGGTGGGGATGGCCACGCCGAGCGTGATTTTCTCTGGCGCGGCGGCGTGGCTGGTGCCCAGGCCCGCTGCGAGGGCGCAGGCGAGGGCCAGCTTGGTCAGTGATGGGATTGAATTGCGCATACGGTTTCCTTGATTGATATTATTAGCGGCGGCCGCGCTGTAAATAAGCGACCACGATAATGACCACGCCCTGCACCGCGGGATTCAGGTGCACGCTGATGATGCTGGTGAGGTTCAGGATGTTGCCGATCACCGACAGCAGGATGGCGCCGACCACGGTGCCCATGATGCGGCCGGCGCCGCCGCGCAGCGAGGTGCCGCCGACCACGACGGCGGCGATCGCTTCCAGTTCCCACAGGATGCCGGTGGTCGGGGTGGCCGAGCCGAGGCGCGGCACGTAGAGGATGGTGGCTATCGCCACGCACACGCCCAGCAGCAGATAGGTCAGCACCTTGGTGCGGTCGACCCGGATTGCCGCGTAGCGCGCCACCTGCTCGTTGGAGCCGATCGCCTGCACATGCTGGCCATAGGCGGTGCGGTTCAGCACCACGGTGCCGGCCAGTGCCACCAGGGCAAACACCCACACCGGAATCGGCACGCCCAGTACGCTCTGGTAATACACCGGGCTATAGGCCTCGGCCAGGTTGAAGTCGAGGGTCAGCGCGCCGCCGTCGGACAGCCAGGTCAGCACCGCGCGGAAGATGCCGAGCGAACCCAGGGTGACGATGAAGGCTTCGATGCGCCCGCGCGTGATCAGGAGGCCGTGGGCCACGCCGAAGGCGGCGCCCAGGAACAGCGCCAGGCCGATGCCGGCGGCGACGGTCACCAGCGGCCCGGGTGGATTGGTCCCTGTGGCCAGCGCATTCATGGCCACGATCATCGCGCCGGCGATCAGCGCCGCCATCGAGCCCACCGACAAATCGATGCCGCCGGAGACGATCACGAAGGTCATGCCGACCGCGATGATGCCGATGAAGGCGGTGCGGGTCAGCACGTTCATCAGGTTGTCGACGGTGGCGAAGTCCGGATTGAGGAGTGCCCCGGCGATGCACAGCAGGATGAGGGCGATCAGCGGCCCGGCGGCTTTCAGCTGGCCCAGGCCGGGAAGATTGGCGGCTGGCTTAGTGTTGGGCGTGGTAGGTGTCGGTTGCATGGGCAATCAGGTTTTCTTCGGTCAGTTGGTCGGCGTCGAGCACGGTCTGGAGGCGCCCGCCATGCAGCACCGCCACGCGATGCGACAGGCCGATCAGTTCGATGAGTTCGGAGGAGATGACGATGACGGCGCGGCCTTCGGCGGCCAGGCGGTGGATCAAGGCATAGATATCGCGCTTGGCGCCGACGTCGACGCCGCGGGTGGGCTCGTCCAGCACCACCACGCGCGGGCCGGGCCGCAGATACTTGGCCAGCGCCAGCTTCTGCTGGTTGCCGCCGGAAAGCGAACGCGCCGCGCAGCCGGGGTCGCGCAGGCGGATGCCGAAATCGGCAATGGCCTGCTGCAGCGCCTCGCTGCCGCCCTTCAGGTCGAGCCAGGGCCGCGCGTCGCGCTCCAGCGTCATCATGGTCAGGTTTTCGCGCAGGCCCAGGTCGAGGTGCAGGCCCTTGCCCTTGCGGTCTTCGCTCAGGTAAGTGAGGCCGTGGCGCATGGCGTCGCGCGGGCTGCGGATGTCGGCGGCGGCGCCACCGATTTCAATGGCGCCGCCACGCCGCGGGCGCAGGCCGAGGATGGCTTCGAAGGCTTCGGTGCGGCCGGCGCCCACCAGGCCGGCAAAGCCGAGCACCTCGCCGGCGCGTACTCCAAAGCTCAGCTCCTCGATCCAGCCCGGCACCTGCAGGCGCTCCACGCGCAGCAGCACCGGCGCATCGGCGGCCACCGGCGTCTTGGGCTGGAACATGTCGGACACGTCGCGCCCCACCATCAGATTGGCCATCTGGCGGCGGTCGACGTCGGCGGTGGCGGCACGCGACACGAATTTCCCGTCGCGCATGATCACGACTTCATCGGTATGCGCCTCCATCTCGTCGAGCTTGTGCGAGATGTAGACGATGGTCACGCCTTCCAGTTTGAGGCGGGCCATCAGGCTGAACAGTTTGCGGGTTTCGGCGGGCGACAGGCTGGCGGTCGGCTCGTCCATGATCAGCACGCGCGCCTTGCGCGACAGCGCCTTGGCGATTTCCACCAGCTGCTTTTCGGCGACGATCAGGTCGCCTACCCTGGTGGCGGGATCGACGTCGAGCCCGACCTGCGCCAGGCAGGCAGCCGCCTCCTCGGCCATGGCGCGCCCGTCGAGCAGCCAGCCGCGCTTTTTCTCGTGGCCGAGGAAGATGTTCTGGGTGATGCTCAGGTGCTCGGCCAGGTTGAATTCCTGGTGGATCAGCGCGATGCCGAGCGCCTCGGCCTCGCGCGCATCGGCGAAATGGCGTTCGACCCCGTCGATGATGAGCTGGCCCCCGGTGGGGCGCTCGTAGCCGGCCAGGATCTTCATCAGGGTCGACTTGCCGGCGCCGTTCTCGCCGAGCAGGCCGACCACGCGGCCGGGCTCGAGCGCGAAGTCGACGCCGTGCAGGACGCGGACCGGGCCGAATTCCTTGATGATGTGCTTGAAGTGGATGGTGAGGCTCATAGTCTTATCAGTCGGGGAGGCTGCATACCGCCGTCGTCCCCGCGAAAGCGGGGACCCATGCTGAGGTGTCGACGTCGCACGGTGGCTTGATTGCTAACGCGTCGACTTCTACAGCTCAGTATGGATTCCCGCTTTCGCGGGAATGACGTGTAAAGGTGTAGCTAGTTTGCCGGTAACTTCGCCAGCACCCCCTGCAAACCCTTCATCGACGCCGCCACCGTCTCCAGCTGCCCCATCCCGTTCGGATACTCTTCCTGCTCGATGATGATCCACTCGGTCCCGCCCACCTTGCGCACTGCCCGCGTCAGGCCGGCCCAGTCGGTCTTGTCCTGGCCGATGATCGGGGTGCCGCCGCTGGCGCCTTCCACGAACTTGGCCTTGTAGTGGGTGGTCACGGTGCGGCCGGGGTATTTGTTCACGTAGGTCACCGGGTCCTTGCCGGCGAAGGTGGTCCAGCCGACGTCCTGCTGCATGATGGCGTCGCGCGGGGTGTTCCGGGCGATCACGTCCCAGGGGGTGCTGCCGACCGCGCCCGCCATTTCCTGGGCGTGGTTGTGGTAACCGATGCGCATGCCCTTGGCGGCCAGCTTGCCCTGCAGCGCGCTGAGTTCCTTGCTCATCTGCGCGCTCTGTTCGGTGCTGGCGCCGCGCTTGTCCATCGAGATCACCAGGCTGCTGCAGCCCAGGGTCTTGTAGAAGGCGGTGGTGGCGTCGAAACGCTCCGGCGCCAGGGCGTCGAAGTGCATGTGGGCGCCGGCGCATTGCAGGCGGTTCTTGTCCATGAAGGCTTTCAGGCCGGCCGGGTTGTCCTTGTAGGGACCGAACTCGCCGGCGAATTCCACGCCCTGGAAACCGAGCTGGCTGATCTTGGTCAGCGTGCCTTCGAAGTCCTGCTTGATCTCGTCCTTCACCGACCACAGTTGCAGGCCGATGCGCTGGGCGGGGGCGGCAGCCTGCGCGCCGGCGGCGGCCAGCAGGGCGAGCAGGATGGCTTTGTGAATGGCTTTCATGATGTCTCCGAATGTTCTTGTATCAGATGGTCCCGGCCTTCATCTGCTCGACCGCATAGGCGCAGGCGCGCGCGGTCAGGGCCATGAAGGTCAGCGAGGGGTTTTGCCAGGCGCCGGACGCCATCGAGGCGCCGTCGGTGACGAACAGGTTGGGCACGTCGTGGGCCTGGTTCCAGCCGTTCAGGATCGAGGTCTTGGGGTCGCGTCCCATGCGCGCCGTGCCCATTTCGTGGATCGCCAAGCCGGGCGGATACTCGGCCTCGGTCGCCATTTTCGTGCGCACGTCCTTGACGCCCAGGTATTCCAGGATGTTGGCGGCGCTGGCGGCCATGTCGGCGCGCATCTTGCGGTCGTTGTCGCCGTGGCTGATGGTCACGTGCAGTTGCGGCATGCCCCATTTGTCCTTCTTGGTCGGATGCAGGCTGACACCGTTTTCGAAGCGCGGCAGCATCTCGCCCTGGCCGCCGAGGCCGAAGTGCCATGGGCCGGGTTTCCTGATCATGGCCTTGTAGTCCTTGCCGAAGCCGGGCTTGTGCGCCGTCGATTGCCAGCCCTCGCGCGAGGCGCCGCCGGACAGCGCATAGCCACGCACGAAGTCCGGGTGCTTGTCGACCACGTTGCGGAAACGCGGGATGTAGGGCCCGGTCGGGCGCCGCCCCTGGTAGTAATGGTCTTCGAAGCCCTCGACGCGGCCGTCGGCGCCGGCGGCCCACAGGTGGTCGGTGAGGTAGTGGCCGAGCACGCCCGAGGAATTCGCCAGGCCGTTCGGGAAGGCGCTCGAGGTCGAATTGAGCAGCACCGCGGTCGAGCCCAGGGTCGAGGCGCACAGGATCACCACGCGCGCATGGTATTCGCGGGTTTCCATGGTTTGCGCATCGATCACGCGCACGCCGGTGGCGCGGTTGGTCTTGGGGTCGTACAGCACGCTGTGCACGATGCTGTCGGTGGCGATGCGCAGGCGCCCGGTCTTGAGTGCCGCCGGCAGGGTCGAACTCTGGGTCGAAAAGTATGCGCCGAATGAGCAGCCGCGGTGGCACTGGCTGCGCGCCTGGCAGGGCGCGCGGCCGGCGGCCAGGTGGTGCTCGGCGGCGGTGTTCAGGTTGGCGGTGCGGCCCATGATCATGCGCGCCGGCGCATATTTCGCATCGAACTTCTGCTTGAGCGCCGCTTCCACGGCATTGAACTCGAAGGGCTTCAGGAACTCGCCGTCCGGCAGCACCGCCAGGCCATCCCTGGCGCCGCTGATGCCGGCGTGGCGCTCGACGTAACTGTACCAGGGGGCCAGGTCGGCATAGCGGATCGGCCAGTCGACGCCATGCCCGTCCTTCAGGTTGGCCTCGAAATCGAGGTCGCTCCAGCGGTAGGACTGGCGCGCCCACATCAGCGACTTGCCGCCCAGCTGGTTGCCGCGGATCCAGCTGAACGGCTTGCCGTCCGGTGTGGAATAGGGCATGTCGCGGTCGTTGTTGAAGAATTGCTTGGTGTGCTCGTCGAAGGCGTAGCACTGCTTCTGGATCGGGAACTGTTCTTCCGCCACGCGCGCATCGACCTGGCCGCGGTTGGGCATGGTCCAGGGGTCGCGGTTCTCACCGACGTAGTCGATGCCATGCTCGACCGGCCGTCCGCGTTCCACCATCAGGGTCTTGAGCCCGCGCTCGGTGAGTTCCTTGGCGGCCCAGCCGCCGGTGATGCCGGAGCCGACCACGATCGCGTCGAAGCGCTCGGGGCTGCTCTTGATATAGAAAGTCGACTTGGTTTCCATGTTCCCCCCTCAGATGGCCCAGGTGCGGGTCGACGGGGTCATCATGACGTCACCCTTGAAACCGCCCGGCACCGGCAGGTAGGCCAGTTCGCTGGTGGCGCCGGCTTCCGAGGTGTAGTAGGCAAAGGCGACATAGCCTTTCAGCTGGTGGAAGAAGCGGCCGTCGGCGGCGCCGAAGGGGGCGCTGCCCGTGTCCAGCGCCTGCAGCAGCGCGGTCTGGCGCGCCGGCGGCAGGGCCGTGAAGCGCTTGCCACCATTTGCCATGGCGACGCTGTCGATGCGCGCCAGTCCGGCCCTGAATTCGTTCTGTACCGGCGCCAGCGCGCACACCTTGAGCATGTGGTCGATGGTGCGATGGGCGCCGACGTCGAAGGCGCCCGGCGTATCCGTGCGCGGGATGATCAGGTCGGCCAGCACGGCGGTCAGGGCCAGCTCCTCGCGCGTGAGCAGCTGCGGGGGCGTGTCCGGCTTGCGCTTGGCCGCCGCGGCGGCGAGGACCTCGTCGTGCAGCCCGAGCGCACCGAGGCCGCACACGGCGCTCAGGGCGCCCAGGCGCAGCAGGGTATTGCGGCGTGCATGGTCGGGTTCTGGCGCCCCGTACGCTGCACTGTCTCCATTCTGTAGCATGACTTCCCTCCAAAGAAGATGTCGCCTGACGGTGCGCTCAGCGCGCCCGTGCCAGCGACATCAGGTACTGCTTCGGCGTGATACCGACCACGCTGCGGAACTGCTTGGTGAAGTAGCTCTGGCCGCCGAAACCGGTGTCCAGCGCAACGCTGGCGATGCTGCCGGCGGCCGGCAGCAGGCGGCAGGCTTCGTGCACTTTCATGTGCAGGATGTATTGCTTGGGCGTGAGCGAGAAGTGCTGCTTGAACTTGCGCTCGAAGGTCGACAGCGACATGCAGGACAGGCGCGCCAAATGGTCGATGCCGATGTTTTCGGTCAGGTGGGCCTGCAGGTATTCGATGCAGGCCTTGAATTCGTGGAAGGGGGCGATGGTGTCCTGGGAACGGCGCGCGTCGCGCGAAAAACCTTCGATGCCGACGATGTCGCCCTGGCGGTTGCGCAGCGGCGCCTTGGTCGTGAACAGCCAGGTCAGCTCGCCGTGGCCGCCATCGATCACTTCCAGCTTGTTCTTGACGGTGACGCCGGTGTCGATCACGGCCAGGTCGTCGGCGCGGATGCGGTCGGCGATGTCGCGCCGGAAGAAATCGTGGTCGGTGCGGCCGATGATGTCCTTCACGTCGGCCAGCGCATGCTGTTCCTGCAGCAGCCGGTTACCCCAGACGAACTGGCCGTCGCGGTTCTTGGCGAAGTAATAGGTGTCGGAGAGCGTGTCGAACAGGGCGCTGGGGGTCGAGATGCCATGTTCGGCGTAGAAGCCGGCGCAGGCTGCGTGGGCGGCGGCCGGCGCCGAGCGCGTGGTGGTCCTGGGCCGCGGCAGGCGGGCCGGGCGCGCTGGCCGGGCTTCCCTGCGCTCGCTGTCCGGGCCGTGGGCGACGACCATGCCTCTGCCGATGACGATCGTACTCATCCTGGCGTCTCCATCTCGTTATGCTTCGATGTCGTTATGCATCGATGTCGTTATGCATCGCTTATGTCACGAATATTAGCATCGGGAAAACATTGTCAGTGTCAAAAAATCGGAAAAATTTATAACAAAATCGGCAAGCTGCTGTCGGGTGGTAGCGCTCACAACACGCCCCGTGCTAGATTGCAGGCGCCTGCGCAGACAGGCTGACCATGTCCAATCCACTCCGAGGAGACGCTGCATGACCCGCTTGCCCATCCGCGCCACGCGCCGCGCCGTATTGACCGCCGTCCTGGCCCTGAGCCTTCCCTTTGCCACCCCGCTGCAAGCGGCCGAAAGCGGCTGGACCTCGCTCTTCAACGGCAAGGACTTGTCCGGCTGGAGCACCTGGATCAGCATGCAGCCGACCTCGGACAACATGAAGGCGCCGACCTCGGTGCGCGGCCTGAACCAGGACCCGCGCAAGGTGTTCTCGGTGGTGGACGGCATGCTGCGCGTGTCCGGCGAGGAGTGGGGCGCGGTCTCGACCGCCGGCGAGTACGAGAACTTCCACCTCAAGTTCGAGTTCAAATGGGGCAGCAAGAAGTGGTTCCCGCGCCTGGACGCACCGCGCGACAGCGGCGTGCTGTATTACGCCGTCGGCCCGGAAGGCGCCCAGAGCGGCCACTGGATGCGCAGCCACGAATTCCAGCTGCAGGAAGGCGATTGCGCCGATTACCACAGCCTGGACAAGGTGACGGTGGACGCCCACGTCGGCGACGCCAACCAGGGCGACTGGAAGTTCTACCGCTACGACCCGGCGCTGCCAAAGCGCACCGGCCTGGCCTCGCGCATCCTCAAGCGCGGCAACTACGAGAAGCCCTCGGGCGAGTGGAACACGATGGAGATCATCGCCGACGGCAAGACCCTGATCCACGTCGTCAACGGCCACGAAGTGCTGCGCGTCGAGAACTCGCGCCAGACGGTGGACGGCAAGGTGGTGCCGCTCACGCGCGGCAAGTTCTCGCTCCAGTCCGAGGGTGCCGAAGCCTTTTACCGTAACATCCAGGTCAAGTCCTTGACCGGCCCGGCAAGCGCGGAAGCGTTCTAACGCGGCATGGAGCGGCCGAGGCGCAGCATCTCGCTGCCGGCCATCAGGAAGGCGCCGACGCCATAGACTTCGGTGGCCTCTTCCGGGAAGCTTTTCGGCGCCTGGCCGATCGGCTGCACGTGGGTCAGCTTGCCGTCCGCCTGCACGCTGGCGGCCAGCGCGGCCCAGGCGCGGCGCACCGCCGGCTCGTAGCGGCCACGCTCCAGCAAGCCGGCGTTGATGCCCCAGGCCAGCGCATAGGTGAACAGGCCGGTGCCGCTGGTTTCGCGCATCGGGTAGCTGGCCGAATCCAGCATGCTGCTGCGCCACATGCCATCGTCCTGCTGCAGCGCCAGCACGCGCGCCGCCATCTCGCGGAACTGCCGTTCGAAGCGCGGTCGGGCCGGGTGGTCCGCCGGGACGAAGGGGAGCGTCCGCGCCAGGCCCGCCATCACCCAGCCATTGCCGCGCGCCCAGAATACCTTCTTGCCATTGGCTTCACGCTGGCCGAAGTAATTGCTGTCGCGGTAGTAGAGGTGTTCGGCGGGGTCGTACAGGTAGTCCGAGGTGCGCCACCAGTTGGCCACCGCGAAGTCCAGATAGCGCTGGTCGCCGGTGGCGGCGGCCAGGCGCACCCAGGCCGGCGGTCCCATGAAGAGCGCATCGCACCACGACCAGCGGTCCTGGTTGCCGGGCACCGTGAACTCGAGCGTGCCCTCGTGCGGTTCGGCCAGGATGGCGTCGAAGCGGGCGCGCAGCGGCGCGATCATGGCCGGACGGCGCAGTTGCAGATACAGCGCGGCGTAGGTCTGGCCGACCGCATGGTCGTCGGCATGGTAGGCGCGCGGGCCCAGCGCCCAGCCATTACGTTCGCCCATGGCCAGCATCGCATCGCGGTAACGCGGCTGGGAAGAAACCCCGGCCAGGGCCATGAAGCCGGCCTCGCCGACGGCCTGGGTCCAGTGCGTTTCCGGGTGTTCGCTCGGGTGGGCGAGCTGCCAGTCGGCCACGCGTTCCATGGTCGCCAGCACGGCGGCGGGTGCTTGCACGTCGGTGGTAATGGGCCATAGGGTCGGTGCCGCGTGCGGGTGGTTGGCCGCGCAGCCATGCAGCAGGAGCAGGGCGGCAGGGATAGCCAGCAGCCGGCCGAGTCGGGGGAGAAGGCGCATAGAGGTGTCTCGTGATTGTTGTGGAAAACGTTTAACAGATGATACGCCATGCTGTACATGAATTGCCAGCATGGGTAGACTAGGAAAACGTTTTTATACGATCTTAAAGGAGCCCGGCATGCAGCCACCCCACACCCGTTTGCGCAAGACTGTTCTGCTGTTGGCCCTGGGCTGCTGTTCCGCCTTCCCCGGCGCCGCATTCGCCTGCGATAGCGCGCCGCCGCCGGTGATCGACATCGACGCCAACAGCTACTACAGCGACAGCCACCATTCGATCGTCGATCCGGTGCGCAAGGCGCGCAACGAAGCGGCGGTGAAGCCGGTCAACGATTATCTGGAGGCGGTCGCGCGCGCCGCGGTGGCCGGCCAAGCGCGCGGCGATGCCGCCCAAGCCCGCTGTGCGCTCGACTGGCTGGACGCCTGGGCCGGCGGCGGCGCGCTGCTCGGCAGCATGACGACCGAGCAGTCCTATTACACCCGCAAATGGACCCTGGGCGGCCTAGCCCTCAGCTACGCCCGCATACAGCAGGCGGCCACGCCGGCCCAGCGCAAGCGCATCGAAGCCTGGCTGCTGGCGCTTGCCGACCTGACCATGCGCCATTCGGATCCGCACAAGGGCGTGCGCAACAACCATTATTACTGGGAGGGCCTGGCGGTGACCGCCGTCGGCGCCGTCACCCAGGATGCGCGCAGCCTGGCCTGGGGCCGCAAGGTCTTCGACGCGGCGATGCTGCAGGTGCAGCCGGACGGCGCGCTGCCGCTCGAGATGGCCCGCGCCGGCAAGGCGCTGCACTACCACCTTTACGCTGCGGCGCCGCTGGTGCTGATGGCCTCGATCCTCGACCTGCAATCGCCCGAGCTCGACCGGCTGGTGCGCTTTGCGGTGGCCGGCGTGGCCGATCCTTCGGCGATCGAGGCGGTCACCGGCGTGCGCCAGGAACGTCCGGCCGGCATGCCCGGATGGATCGCGATCCACGACCGGCATACAGGACGGGCGCCGGCCCGGCCTTACCCGTCGAACAACTGGGATGCGCGCATGGGCGGAGATCGCAGCCTGGCCAATCCGCTGGAGCACCCGGCGCACTGAACGAAGCTCAGCCAGGCGTGCGTGTGCCCGAAGCCGCCATCCCGGCCAGGATCAGGTCGATCCCGGCCAGGAAATCGGTGCGGTCGTCGTGGTCCCGCAACTGGCCGGCGATGCTGCGCGTGAACGGGTAAGCATCGGGGTCGAGCGCCGCCCATTGCGCCGCGATCGCGGCGAGGAAATCGTCGCGCACTAGCGCCTGTTCGCGCGCGAGCTGGCGGTTCGCCGCGTTTTGCCCGGCCACACCCAGGATGTAATTCAGCAGCGCGCTGCCGCCGCTCCACTCCAGCGCTCTTGGCACGCCGAGTGCACGCACCTGACGCCCGATGGCTTCCAGAATGCGCACCATCGGCATGCGCGAGGGCGCGCGCGCGAGTTGCGCACCCACCCACGGGTGCTCATCGATGGCGTCGAACAGGCCCAGGCCGATGGCGCGGATGGCCGCCTGCGGGCTGGTGTTCCCGGGCGCCGCAGCTGCCGACCTAGCCAGGGTGTGCGCCACGACCGCATCGCAGGCGGCATCCAGCAGTTCGCCCTTGCTGGCGACATGCCAGTAGATGGCGCCGGCACCGGTGGCCAGCGTTTGCGACAGGGCGCGAAAGGTCAGGCCGCCTTCGCCGCTGCTGTCCAGCAGGGTGATGGCGGCGTCGATGATGCGTTCGCGCGACAGGGCGTCATCGCCACCTTGGCCGCGGCGCGTGTTCTTGGTCATATTCGGCTTGACAGGAATGGAACGGTGTTCCAATAATACTATGGAACGCCGTTCCACTAACTTTTACGAGAGAGACCATGAGCACATCCATCGGCATCATTGGCGCAGGACTCGGCGGGCTGGTGCTCGCACGCGTGCTTCACCTGCACGGCATCGCCGCCACAATCTACGAGGCGGACGCGTCGCCGGATGCGCGCCCCCAGGGCGGCATGCTAGACATCCACGATTACAACGGGCAGCTGGCGCTGAAGGCTGCCGGCCTGTTCGAAGAATTCTCCGCCATCATCCAGCCCGGCGGCCAGCAGCTGCGGGTGTTCGACAAGGACGGCCGCGTCTTGTTCGACATGGCTGACGACGGCACCGGCGGGCGGCCTGAAGTGCTGCGCGGCGCCTTGCGCGACATCCTGCTGGCATCGCTGCCGGCCGGCACCGTGCAATGGAGACGCAAGCTGGCGCGGGTCACGCCGCTCGGCGCCGGACGCCATGGGCTGGACTTTGCCGATGGCACGACGGCGACGACGGACTTGCTGGTGGGGGCGGACGGCGCCTGGTCGAAGGTGCGGCCGCTGCTCACGCAGGCGAAGCCGGCTTACTTTGGCACCACTTTCATCGAAACCTGGCTGACCGAGGCCGACCTGCGCCACGGGGCCAGCGCGGCCGCAGTCGGCGGCGGCATGTTGATGGCAATGGCCCCGGGCAAGGGCATCTTCGCCCACCGCGAGCCGGACGGCTTGCTGCATGCCTACCTGGCCTTGAACAAGCCACAGGGCTGGAGTGCCGGCATCGACTTTTCCGACCGCGCCGCAGCGGTGGCCCAGGTGGCGGCGGAATTCGCGGATTGGGCGCCGGCGCTGAGGGCGTTCATCCTCGACACCGACCGCGATCCCGTGCCACGCGTGCTGCACGCGCTGCCGACGCCTTACGGATGGCCGCGCGGGTTGCAGCCGAATGATGGCGCTGCACGCGGCGTCACCCTCCTGGGCGATGCCGCCCACCTGATGGCGCCGAACGGCGAAGGCGCCAACCTGGCGCTGATGGATGGGGCCGAACTGGGCAAGGCGATCGCTGCCCATCCCGGCGATGTCGACGCCGCCCTGCGCGATTACGAAGCCGCCATGTTCGCGCGCAGCGCACCGGTGGCCGCCGAGACCGATGCGCTGTTCCAGACCTGCTTTGGTGCGCAATCGCCGCATAGCCTGGTCGAGATGTTCACCCAGGCCCATGCAGTCTAGAAGTTACTGGTAGCGGATGGTCCAGCTCACCGTCAGCGGCATCTGCATGCTGAAAGCGCCCGTGCGGCAGCTCACCAGCGTGCGCATCGGTCCATACGGCGCACGCCAGGCGGCATTGTCCTCCAGCGCCTGCGCAGAGCAGGCCTGCAAGCCGCTCACTTCGTAGGCCTGCACGGCGCCATCGGTGAAGCGGACCCTGGTGCCCTCGACGCTGGCGCCGGCCGAGAAGGCGCCGAAGTCCAGGGTCAGGCTGGCCACTTCCAGGGGCGCTGCCGGCGTATAGGTATCGGTGCGCGTGATCGCGCCGTTGCGCAGGCTGTAGACGGTGTCGACCTTGATGCGGGTATCCTTTACCGGCGCGTTCTTGCCCAGCAGGGTCAGCGCATCCTGGCGGTAGCTGAGCTGGTGGCCGCCGTCGAGCGCGCTGGTCTGGATGTCGCGCATCCAGGCGGTGGCGATCAATTCGCTGCCATCGGCCAGTTTGAATTTGGGCAGCAGCTGCGGCTGGGCGGCGCCACTGTCGGCGATGCCGGAGACGATGCCGTTCGAGAACGGCAGCGGATAGTACGGGCTGTTGGCGTGCTGGCTCGGACCGCCGTTGATCATCGACAGGCTGAAGACATGCCCCTTGTCGCGCCAGGTCGCGAGGGCACGGTCGTAGTCGCCGCCGGCGAAGCGGGTCAGCACGAAGCGCGGGCGGGTGCGCTGCAGCCAGTCGGCCAGGTCGGCGCGCGGGACGGCGTTCTTCATGCCGGCCTTGCTCCACATGTCTTCGGTGCTGATCAACTGGTGCAGCAGCGAGAAGTTCTCGCCCAGGATGCGGTGCTTGCCGCGATAGGTGTCGGTGCGCCGGCCCTTGCCCCACATGTCGATCGAGTGCAGCGCGGGGTCGTACCAGAAGCGCATATAGCGCTCGGCGATGCGCGCCGAATACGCGTAGGCGTACTCCTTTTCTTCCGGCGTCAACACGCCCAGGTAGGCGGCGGTGGACAGGATTTCCAGCATCGCCGTTTCGCCATACGGTCCGAGGCTGCGGCCCATGGTGAAGCCGCTGCCGTCGGCGCTGGCGCTGTTCAGGGCGACATCGGCCGACTTGCGCAGCAGGGCCTTGAGTTCCGGCGTGACCGTCAGGCCGGTTTCGATGAAGCGCTCGCAGATCTCGGCGGCCAGCAGGATGCTGTAGCGGTCGAAGCGGCCCTGGCCATCGGTCTCGTCGGAAAAACCGTAGCTGCCGGAATAGGCGGCGTAATGCTTGAGCATCTTGTCGAGCAGGACCTGGCCGGCCGCCTCGTCTTCCCAGCCCATCAGCATGCGCAGGCGCGCGATGCTGAAGGCGACGCCGTAGTAATTGGTGGGCAGGTTGATCAGCTCGAAGCCGGGCTGGCGCACGAAGGTCCGCCAGTCGAGCTTCTTGCGGAGGGCTTCCAGGGTGGCGGGGCGCACCGCTTGTTGGAGCAGGCCGGCCTGTTTCAGGCGGTACAGCGCGCCGATGTAGTAATAGATGCCCCAGGTGTCGTTCTCCATGTTCACCGTCAGGTCGGCGATGTCGGCATAGTCGCGCAGCAGGCCGGGGAGTTTCGCGTCCTGTGCCGGCGTGTGCAGCAGCACGTCGGCCAGCCCGGTGGCCACTTTCCCGGGCAGGAATTTGTCATGGCTCTGGAAGGGCGCGCGGCCGTCGATGTCCAGCTTGTCCTTTTCGCGCACGAGCTTCTGGAAGAAATAGTCGAGCTGGGGATAGGCTTGTTCGACGCTCTGGTGCAGGGTGGGCGTGCCGGGCGCAGCAGCGGCGCGGGCGGCAGACGCCGTCGCGGCCAGCAGGACTGCGGCCGCGACGACGGTAAGAGTATGACGCATTGGATGTCTCCGATGTTGTTAAACGTTTTCCTAAGAATAGGTCAACTCATCGGGAAAGTAAAGTGGCCATGCGCCGGCCGCGGAAAGGCTCAGGCGCGCCGCGCCAGCGTCGAAGCCCGCAGAATCAGCTGCGGCGCCACCTTGGTCAGCCGTTCCACCTCTTCGCCGCGGATCACGGCCAGCAGTTTTTCCATCGCGGTGGCACCCATGCGCTCGCTCTGCAGGTCGACGGTGGTCAGGGCCGGCGTCACGTATTTGCCGTAAGGGATATTGTCGAAGCCGACCACCGACAGATCGCGCGGGATCGACACGCCCAGGTTGGCCGCTTCCTTCATGAAGCCGAGCGCCATCAGGTCGTTGTAGCAGATCACGGCGTCCGGCCGCCGCGCGCCAAGGACGATGCTGGAGCACAGGCGTTCGCCCTCGGCCAGCGAGGGCGCGTCGGCATCGAACACCATCAGTTCGAGCCCGGCCGCGTCCAGGCATTCATGGATGCCGCCGAGGCGCTCCTCGTCGCGGCGCGACTTGGAAAAGCCGAGGTAGGCGATGCGTTCGTGGCCCAGCATGCGCAGGTGCTGGGTCAGCATGAAGGCGCCGCCGTGGTCGTCGCTGGCCACCGTCGGCAGCGGCAGCTCGGCCAGCGAGCCGAAGAACACCAGCGGTTTGTCGATCTCCGCCATCCAGCCCATCTCGCGCTCGCGCATACGCGAGAACACGATCATGCCATCGACGCGGCGGCTCAGCTCTTCCAGCGTGCGCCGTTCGCGCGACGGGGTTTCCTCGGTGTCGACCAGCAGCACCGAGAAGCCCTGGTCGTTGGCGACCCGGTTCGCGCCTTTCAGGATGCTGCTGAAGTGGGGGTTGGTGATGTCCAGCACCGACAGGCCGATGGTGTTGGTCTTCCCGGTGATCATCGACTTGGCCAGCGGATTCGACTTGTAGCCGAGCGTGGCGATGGCGGCGTCGAGGGCCGCTTCGACCTTGGGCGAGAAGCGCTGCGCGCCGTTGATGTACTTGGAAACGGTGGCGGTGGATACCTGGGCGGCTGCGGCGACGTCGCGGATGGTCGAGGCGGTCTTTTTCATGAATGGCGTTTGGTTGGCTGGGCGTTACCTGAATGACCATCTTAACAGCAGACCTGTCGTCCGTGCGAGGGGCTCGAGAGGGCGCGGAGGGCCGCTAAGCATTTGACGCAAGGCATAATTCGGATATACTTTGGTTAAACGTTTACCATAACTGGAGCAGAATCCATGACAGAAGCGACAGCGCGCAAGCCCTTCCAACGTCTCCTGCTGACGGGCGCCGGCGGCGGCCTCGGCACCATGCTGCGCGAGCGCATCAAACCCTGGGCCGAGGTGGTCCGCCTGAGCGACGTGCGTGAGATCGCAGCGGCCGGCCCCGGCGAAGAAGTGGTCCAATGCGACCTGGCCGACCGCGCCGCGGTGATGGCCCTGACCGAAGGCGTCGACGCCGTGCTGCACTTCGGCGGCTGTTCGGTGGAGGACACCTTCGAGACCATCATGGCCGCCAACATCCTCGGCCTGCAGCACCTGTACGAAGCGGTGCACAAGCGCGGCATCCGGCGCGTGATCTATGCCAGCTCCAGCCACGTGGTCGGCTATTACCCGACCACCCAGGTGGTCGACGCCACCGCGCCGCTGCGGCCGGACGGCATGTACGGCGTGTCGAAGTGCTTCGGCGAAGCGCTGTCGCGCTACTACTTCGACCGCTTCGGCATCGAAACCGTCTGCCTGCGCATCGGCTCCTCCTTCGACGCACCGCGCAACGCCCGCATGATGGCCACCTTCCTGCACTACGACGACCTGGTGGAGCTGGTGCGCTGCGCACTGTTCACGCCACGGGTGGGGCATACCATTACCTTTGGTGTCTCGGACAATCCGGTGCGCTGGTGGGACAACCGCTGCGCTTCCCACCTGGGCTTCGTGCCGAAGCACAGTTCGAGGCAGTGGGCCGAGCGTTTTCCACAGAGCGGGGCGTGGCCGCCGGCGGATGATATTGCGGCGACCTACCAGGGCGGGCCGTTCTTGACGGCGGGGCCGATTTACGAGGATTGATTTACTTCGTTAACGCTTAATCCGTCATTCCCGCGAAAGCGGGAATCCATACTGAATATCAGAAGTCGGTACGTCGAACCTGCCTGAGGCAGCTTGGATTTACCGACTTTGGACGCTCAGCATGGATTCCCGCTTTCGCGGGAATGACGTTTTCGTTTGTCTGCGACTATTTCGTTTGTGGACGTCCACTCGGATCCACGGCGACCAGCACAAAACAAAAAAGCGACACCCCCAGCCAGTGCCGGGAGCGTCGCTCAAACCCGGAGACCCACCCCGGGGAGACGCGTGATCGTCAGAACTTCACATCCAGCCGCGCGCTGTAGAACCGGAACACATCGCGTGGCGGCACCCAGCTGTTGACCGTGATGCCTGGCGAGGTCGCGGTCGGGCCGGCGCGGTAGGATGGCCCGCTGGCGTTGGCGTTGCCGATGTAGAAGCGGTCGAACAGGTTGTTGACGCGGAAGCTGAGGCGCCATTTGTCCTTGTTGTCGCGCAGGCCGAAGCCGAGGTCGGCGATCGTGTAGGGCGCGTTCACCGAGCGCGGATCGTTGTTGATGTTGGTCTGGTACTCGCTCTGATAACGCACATTGCCGTTCACGAAAGCGCCGAAGGGCAGGGTCGCGAAGCGGTAATCGTAGTTGCTGCCGACATTGACCTTGACCTTGGGCGTGCCCGGGAAGATGCCGCCGGACAGGTCCTGGATGCCGGTGGTGGCGCCCGCGCGGATCGGCCGGCATTCGCGGTTCCAGCCGCCCAGCGAGCCGCCTTCGCCCAGGCCGGTGGTGCCGATCGCCGGGTTGGTGTTGTCCTGGTAGCAGGGGCCGTTCTTCCAGTCGACGATGCTCGGCCGCGTGTAGGCCATGGACGCGTTCATCGACCAGTTCGAGGTGATCAGCAAGTGCGTATCGAGCTCGAAGCCGCGGGTGCGGATCTTGGGGATCGAATTCAGCTGGGTGTAGATGGTCGGGTCGTTCGGCAGCACGAAGGAGACGTTCTGCTGGTAGTTCTTGAAGTCGGTGCTGTAGATCGTGGCCGCCAGCGACATGCGGTTGTGGAACAGATTGGCCTTGGTGCCCAGTTCCAGCGTACGGCTGGTCTCCGGTTCGATCGGGAAGGCGGCGCTGGCGCGCAGGCCGCTGGTCACGTCGTAGGCCAGGCCCTTGTAGCCGGTTGCGGTCATGGCGTACACCATCCAGTCGGGATTCAGCTGCTTCTGGATGCTGACCTTGCCGGTGGTGGCGTAGTCCTTGTTGCCGCTGCTGGAGAACTGGTCGACGCCGACCGGGCCGGGCTTGAAGGTGGCGCGGTCCAGCTGGTCGGTGTAGAAGTTGCGGATGTAATTGAAGCCCGAGACCTCGACGTTGCGGCGCGCGCCGGCGACCAGGGTCCAGGTCGGCGCGAAGTCCCAGGTGGCCTGGCCGAACACCGAGCGGTTGATGTTGTAGATGTCGGTGTAGTAGTTGGTCGGGCTCGACGGCGAGTTGGCGCCGCACACTGCCGGGGCCACGCAGAAGCCGCGGATGAAGTGGCGGTCGATCTCGTTCTGGGCCCACCACAGGCCGGCCAGGTAGCGCAGGCTGCCGCCGTCCGGCGACACCAGGCGGATCTCCTGGGTCTTGGAACGGATGTCGTAAGTGCCGAACTGGTTGTTGCCGACGCTGAAGGCGGTCTGGCCCGGCCGCGCGATGGTCGGCACGTCGACGAAGTCCTGGTCGCGGTAGTCGTTGGCCTTGTAGCGTTCATAGGACGTGATCGACATGATGGTCGCGTCGTTCGGCAGCGTGTACGAGAACTTCAGGCCGGCGCCGCTGGTCCTGGAATTGATCCCGGTCGGGAAATCGCGCCGCACGTTGCGGTTGTTCGGGTCGAAGGGGTTGATGCCGGCCAGCGTGAGCGATGCCGGCAGCTGCGGGTTGCCGTTCATGTAGGCGGTCGACAAATCGGCCGGGGTGCGCACCAGGTTGCCGGCGGCGGCCGAACCCGTGGTGCGATAGAAGCCGTTCACGGCGGTCACGCCGCGGCTGTTGATCTGGTCGTTGTAGTGCGGCGAGAAGTCGATGTCGAGGTTGCGGATCGGCGCCCAGGACAGCTTGGCCATGATGGTCTTGCCGGAGGAGCCGTTGACCTTTTCGCCGTTGGTCAGATTGGTGAAGTTGCCCGGCATGTCGCTCTTGTTGACGGCGATGCGCATGCCGAAGTCCTCGGTCAGGCGCCCGCCCACCGAGGCGCCGACGCGCCATTCGCCGTCGTTGGTGCGGTAGGCGTTGGCGCGGTACACCATCGGGCCGGTGATCGGCTTGGTGACGATGTTGATGGCGCCGGCCACCGCCGACTTGCCGAACAGGGTGCTCTGCGGGCCTTTCAGCACTTCCACGCGCTGGACGTCGGCCAGGTCGCGGAAGGCCTGGAACTGCACCGCGATCGGGATGTCGTCGATGATCACCGAGACGTCGGACTCGACGCCGATGCCGACCGAGACGGTGCCGATACCGCGCATGAAGATGGCATTGTTGGCGGCGGTGGTGCCGGAGGCCTGGGTCAGCGAGGGCGTCAGCGCGATCACGTCTTCGATTTCGCGCACGTTGTTGCGCTGGAGTTCGGCCTCGGACAGCACCGAAATCGCCATCGGCACGTTCTCCAGCTTTTCCACGCGCTTGTTGGCGGTGACCGTCACGGTCTGCAGCTGGTTGGGATCGGCCGGCTTGTCTTCGGATGCCTGCGCGGTCTGGGCCGCAGTCTGCGCATAAGCCGGCACGGCCCAATTGGCCAGCGCAAGCGCAATCACGGCCGCCAGCGGTTTGACTGCGATATTGAAGCGTTCTTTTGTCGTCGTGTCCAACTTTGTCTCCATCGTTTTTATAGGTCAATCGTAAAACCGGTCAGCCGTCAGCCCTCCGGCCGGGTGGCCTTCAGGCGCAGCAATGCCTCCAGAAAGTAGTAGTCCGCGTAGTTGAGCGGCACGTCGATTTCCTTGCCGGCCGGTTTATGGCCGGTCGCGTGCTTGAGCAGGAAGCCGCCGTTCTCACCGGATGTCGCGAGGTACGCCTTCGAAGACAGGCTGCGCAGCTGGGCGACCGCGAAGTCGCGGTAGCGCTTGGCGTCGTCCTTGTCGACGAAGCCGGCCAGTTCCAGCAGGGCGGAACTGGTGATGGCGGCGGCGGCCACGTCGCGCGGCACGTCCGGGATGGCGGCGTCGTCGAAGTCCCAGTAGGGCACCTTGTCGGCGGGCAGGCGTGGATGCTGCATGATGAAAGAGGCGATCTTGCGGGCCTGGCGCAGGTAGTCTTCCTTGCGCGTTTCGCGGTACATCATGGTGTAGCCGTACAGGCCCCAGGCCTGGCCGCGCGCCCAGCTCGAGCCGTCGGCATAGCCCTGCACCGTGACGCGGGCGCGTACCTGGCCGGTCTGCGGGTCGTAGTCGACCAGGTGGTAGCTGGAGCCGTCCGGGCGGAAGTGATTCTTGAGGGTGGTGTCGGCATGGGCGATCGCCACCTCGCGGTAGCGCGGCTCGTTGGCGGCGCGCGCCGCCCACATCAAGAGCTCCAGGTTCATCATGTTGTCGATGATGACCGGGAAGGTCCATGTGGTGTTCTTCCACAGGTCCCAGGACTGGATGCTGCCGACCTTGGGGTTGTAGCGGGTGAGCAGGGTGGTGGCGCCGGCCAGCAGCGCGTCGCGGTAGGCCACGCGCTCCGGCGACTTGTCAGCGCTCAGGCGCAGGGCGTTGCCGTAGCCGCTGTACAGCATGAAGCCGAGGTCGTGCTGGCTCTTGTCGAACTTGGCGGGTGCCGTGCGCGCGGTGTAATCCACGGCGGCGCTGCGCCATTTGGCGTCGCCGCTGGCTTCGTACAGATACCACAGCGAGCCGGGGAAGAAGCCGGCGGTCCAGTCGCCTGGCCCCACCAGCTTGAGCTGGCCGCCTTCGACGGTGCGCGGAAAGCCCGGCTGCGCGCGCACCTTGTCCAGCAGGCCGCCGTACTGGGCGGCGGCAGTCTGGAAGTCGCGCGCGATCATGGCCGGCACGGATTCGGTGGCGCGCGCGGACAGAGTCGCGGTCGCCAGCAAGGCTGCGCAGAAAATCGTTTTCGCCGCGAGGACCGGGGATGGTGAGCCTTGTTCAAACATGGTGCTGTCTCCTGATAGTTCTTCTTGTTGATGAAATCCTAATGACAAGCAGAAAGCATGTCAACAGAATTAGGAAAACGCTTAACTAACCTTTCTCGCGTGTTGTTTTTGATGCTCACGCAGGCGTTCAAGCGTTTTTGCCGATTGGCGTCGAACGGTAAATAAGATTTGGAGAAAACGTTTTGCTTTCATGGAAACGTTGCCAAATCTGCGCATGATGCTAGCGTTGCGGGTGGTTCAAGTAAAGTGGCTGGCGCCCGGGCGTCGCGAGAGGCGGCGCCAGAGCCGGCGCGCTCCATCCATGCCCAAGCGGTGTCTAGATGATGTCGGGGAGATCGCGCCGGCGCCTGATTCAGGCTGGACGATACGGGGGACGGGGGCGTCGTTGGTGGCAACGCCCGCAGCGGGATGAAAAGGAAGGACGCGTACCCGCCAGGAGTTCGCGCTGGCGAACGTCAGCCGCGACGCGCGCACGGCATGGTGTCGCGCGTGTAAGAACCGGCGCCGCCGAAAATGGCGCAATCCGGACGCTAATTCTGCATCGGGGCGAACAGGGCGGGCAGGCCGACGCTGGGGCAGGGTTGGCTAGCCTGGGCTTCGGTGGGCGCCGCGTCGCCGCCGACCGGGATGGTGAGAAGTCCGACGCCTGCGACCACGGTGGCAACAAGGGCTTTTGCAGTGATAATCATATCCGCCTCCAGCTTGTTTGTTCGCTACACTCTTCGGAAAGAGCTTTCTTACAACTCAGTCTAGTCCTTATGCATACAAATACAACCGAATTCGATTGCGCGCTGCAACACATCACACGGAAGTTCGATCCACATGCGTGATGTCGTCGAGCGGCGGGCGGCACTCGCCACGGCCTTGCTGACCACGCTGGCGATGCTGGCCTTCGCCGCCAACTCCCTGCTGTGCCGCATTGCCTTGCGCGCGGGTGGCATCGATCCGGCCAGCTTCGCGGCGATCCGTCTGGCTGCCGGCGCCGCCACCCTGCTGGCGGTGATGCATTGGGCATCCAATCGCAAGCCGGCGCAATCCGGCGTCATTGGCAGATTCGGCGACTGGCCGTCCGCCGCCATGCTGTTCCTGTACGTGGCCTGTTTTTCCTTCGCCTACCTGCGCCTGCCGGCCGGCAGCGGCGCCCTGATCCTGTTTGGTGCGGTGCAGCTGAGCATGCTCGCGGCCGGACTGCGCGCCGGCGAACGCCTGCAGTCTGCGGGGTGGATCGGCCTGGCCCTGGCGGCGGGCGGGCTGGTATTCCTGCTGCTGCCGGGCGTGGCCGCACCCGCGCCCGCAGGTGCCGCGCTGATGGCGGTGGCGGGCGTGGCCTGGGGCATCTACTCCCTGCGCGGCCGCGGCGCGCCCGATGCGCTGGCGGCAACCGGTGGCAACTTCGTGCGCGCTACCCCGCTGGGCATCTTCCTGTGGCTGGCGTGGATGTCGTGGACAGCAAGCGCGCATGCGAACGCCCATGGCGTGGCGCTGGCACTGGCGTCCGGCGCACTCACCTCGGGACTCGGCTATGTGGTGTGGTATGCGGCCCTGCCGCGCCTGGCAGCGCTGCAGGCGGCTTCGGTCCAGCTGTCGGTGCCGCTGATCGCGGCGCTCGGCGGGGTGCTGCTGCTGGACGAGGCCTTTACGGCGCGGCTGGCCGTGGCCAGCGTCGCGATCCTGGGCGGGATCGCGTTGGTATTGCTGAAGGGGCGGCGCCGGGCGCGCCCGGCTTGAGATTTACTCCTTGATGCTTACTCGACCCAGCTGAAACCGTCGCGCGCCAGCAGCGCGAACGCTTCGGCCGGACCCCAGGAGCCGGCCGCATACGGATGCGGCTTCTCGGCCAGGGTCTGCCAGCCTTCGATGATCGGGTCGGCCCACTGCCACGCTGCTTCCAGCTCGTCGCGGCGCATGAAGTGGGTCAGGCGGCCGCGCACCACGTCGATCAGCAGGCGCTCGTAGGCTTCGGCGCGGCGCTGCGGCATCGCCGACTGCAGGTCCAGGTTGAGCGATACCTGCTGGGTCTCCATGCCGCTGCCGGGCTGCTTGGCCATCAGCTGCAGCTTGATCGCTTCTTCCGGCTGCAACTCGATGACCAGGCGGTTCGCCACCGCGCCGGCGTTCTGGTGGAACAGCGGGAAGGGCGGGTTGGCGAATTCGATCACGATCTTCGACGAGCGGCTGCGCATGCGCTTGCCGGTGCGCAGGTAGAAAGGCACCTTGGACCAGCGCCAGGTGTCGACGAAGGCGCGCAGGGCAACGAAGGTTTCCGTGCCGCTGTCGGCCGGCACGTTCTTTTCTTCGAGGTAGCCGGCGGCTTCCTGGTTGCCGCTGACCCCATGGATGTATTGGCCGCGCACGGTGTCGCGCGCGATGTCGGCCAGCTTGAAGCGGCGCAGCGAACGCAGCACCTTGAGCTTTTCGTCGCGCACCGCGTCCGCGTCGAGCGAGGTGGGCGGCTCCATGGCCACGATGCACAGCAGCTGCAGCAGGTGATTCTGCACCATGTCGCGCATGGCGCCGGCGCCGTCGTAGAAGCCGGCACGGCTGCCGACGCCGACTTCCTCGGCCACCGTGATCTGCACGCTCGCGATGTTCGGCGCACGCCACAGCGGTTCCAGGATGGAGTTACCGAAGCGCAGCACCATCAGGTTCTGCACGGTTTCCTTGCCCAGGTAATGGTCGATCCGGTAGATCTGCGACTCGCTGAAATACTTGCCGACGTCTTCGTTGATGGCGATCGCCGACGCCAGGTCGGTACCGAGCGGCTTTTCCAGCACCACGCGCGCGTTCTCGTCGACCAGGCCGGATGCCGCCAGCTTGTCGCAGATGGTGGTGAACAGCGAGGGCGCGGTCGACAGGTAGAACACGCGCTGGGCACCCTTGCGCGAGGCTTGCTCCAGGGTGTCGAAGCGCGGCGCCGCCTGCACATCCAGCTTGACGTACTCGAGCAGCTTGAGGAAGCCGTCCCAGGTCTTGTCGTTGAAGTTTTCCCGGGCGATGAAGGAACGCGAATGTTCTTCGACATGGGCCAGGTAGGCGCCGCGGTCGAACTCCTGGCGGCCGGTGGACAGGATGCGGGTCGAGCCCGGCAGATTGCCGTGCAGGTAAGCCATGTACAGCGCGGGCAGCAGCTTGCGCATGGCCAGGTCGCCCATGCCGCCGAAAATCACCATGTCGAGGGGAAGGGCGCTGTCTTGTTCTTTCGCTTGCTCTTTCGAAGATGTCATCGTTGTCTGGCCAGGTAGTGAGGTGTTGGTGAAGGTGATGTCGATACGGTAGCAGAAGGATACTGCTTGGCGCCAGCTTTTGCAGCGCCAGGGACGATTTCCATCCCTCTACAAGCCTTCCAGGCCGAGTTCGCGCGCGTGCGTGCGCAGGAAGGCGAGGTGGGCGGCGCGCGTGGCCGGGCCGGTGTAGGGCAGCAGGGTCCAGTGCTCAAGCGCGTCCATGCGCTGGCCGGGGTCAAGTTGGCGCAGGGGCGCATGGACTTCCATCTCGAGCAAGCCCTGGTCCGGCCGGCCGGGGTGGATTTCGTTGTACAGCTCGACCTGGCCCTGGTCCGGGTGGATCGCGCTGCGCGGCTGCAGCGGGAACTGGACGATGAAGGCCTGGCTCCCGTAAAAGCCGGCCATCCACCCCGCCGCCGGCTGCAGGAAGACCTTGCCGCGGCGGGCTTGTTCACCGTCGCCTGGCAATCCGAGTGCGAACACGCGCTCGCTTACGCTGGAGCGCAGCGGTGCGAAGCCCTCGGTTGGCACCTGCGGTTCGATGCGCGCGTCGCTGGCGGAGGCCACCGGCACATACACATGGGTGCCGGCGTGGACGCGGGTGTTGAACCAGATGTCCCATGCCACCTGGCTGTCGCGTCGATTCGTGGCGCTGACGTCCAGCCGCAGCGAGTTCGGCTTGCCCGGCACCAGCGCATAGCGCTTGGTCAGCTGCAGGCCATTCACCGGGCTGGCCGGGCCGGTCAGGCTGATGGCCGTGGCGCTGGCGGTGTCGAGCGTGTACCTGGCCAGGCTGAGGTAGGGATCGGGCGGCCAGTTGGCCTTTGCTGCCTTGCGCGCCGGGTTGGCGTCCTGGTGGGTCCACCACTGCTTTTGCGGGCCGGCCCAGATTTCGTGGCCGAGGTAGCCGACGTTGTCCGCAGTCGCATCGATCCGGGCACTAGGGTCGCCGGCGGATTCGTCGACGCGCAGGAAGTTGGGCTGGCCGGCCAGGGAGAAGGAAAGCAGGCGGCCGCCGATGGATTCGGTGATGACGGCGCGCACGGTGCCGTTGTCGAGGGTGTGCGTGGGCAGGGGAGTCGCAGCCAGCGCCGGGAGCGCCATCGCCGCCGGCGCCAACAGAGGAAAGAGTTTGGCAAGACGTTGCATGTTTTTCTTTCAAACTGAACATCGGCTTGTAAGGATAGCAAACTCTTCGGATAAGATTGATGGTTGGATCCGCCAATTTCCATCATCTGGTCCGTTTCTACCCACAAGCAAGGAAAAACACGTGAAGCAACGCATTGCCAGCCTGCTGCGCTCGATCGGTCTCGTACTCAACGTTTTCACGCTGCTGGCGGCGTCCTTATATGTTGTCAGCGTGGTCATGTGGATTCACGCGCCGGTACTGCAAGCGCTTTGGGCGACATTCAAGATGGCACTGATTCCCTTGGTGCTGGCCTGGTTGTGCAAGAGCCTCGGCAGGCATCTTCAGCGCCAGCACGCAGGGACGCCTTCATCGCCCAAGCGGCAACGCGTGCTTGCTGCGGTCGGCATCGTGACGGTTCTCGGCTGTGCCTATGTCGGCTACCGCGTTGTCGATATGGTCGAATGCAGCGAGGACCATGCGCGCAACGCCGCCGCGCGCGAGGCGTTATCGCAGAAAAATGGTTACCGCATGATGTGCAGGGGCGATCTGTCCCGTTACGATATGTCGCTGCGCTCGCTCGAGAAGGCGACCCGGAAGCTGGCTTTCACACCGCTCGACCTGAGGCATACACCCTTCGCACAACTCGAAAGCATTGGCGCGCTGGCCGAGCATATGTGGGATGTGCCGTCCGTGCTTTACCGCGGTTTCCGTCTTCCGGATGGACACACGATGATCCTGTATGAGCATGATTTGTCCGCAGACGGCACCAGCACCTGGCGTGATCCGAAGGATGAACCCGAACGTATCAAGGGCATGCCGGCCAGACTGGTTGTCATGGAAGAACCATCGGGAAAGGCGGTGTCAATTTTGAACTGGGTGGAGGGACGGCGCGATATCCAACTCTGGATCGATGCGAACGTCGTGCGTCAGCCTTTACGCGAACAGTTGTTTGCGCTGGCTGCTTCCTTGCCAAAGTCCGTGCCCGCTTGCCCGAACGAGCCGCCGCCCAGGCAGTGGAAATTCGACAAGGAGGGCCGGTTGATTAATGAGCCGCCGCCGGCAGTGATGACGCAAGACCAGCTTGATGCCATTGCCGATCGGAGCAAGCGGCCTTGCAAGTGATGCTGAATGTGGGGCTGCATGGCGATGTCGCATCGGCGCCGGCAGTCCCGAAAGCCGGCGCGAGCAGACGTGACATTCGGAGATTATTCGAACCCGGCAAGATGTTATATTGAACGCGTCGCCGGTCTGGTCAAGATCGGATGTGGCAACGCGTAGCGGCAACAGGAGAGTCAACGCATGAGCAAGCCTTGGTTTGGTCGGAGAAAATTTGGTGTCGGCCTCACGCCGCTGAGCTGGGAAGGCTGGGTCAGCACATTATTGGTCGTCGTGGTTTTCAGTGGCATCATCGTGACGATGTTCTGAGCTCGCTTTTCCTACGCGACAATATTGATCGTCCCGGGAATCGTCCAATGCCGCCTGCAGACCACCTGTCGGTCGCCACCTTCGACGCGAGCGCCACCCACAAGCCGCTGGTCCGACTTGCGCTGATCGCAGGCATGCTGCCGCTGCCCTGGTTTCTGTTCTGGACAGCGGTCGGCGGCATGCACGTGCCCGAATACAGTGCGATCTCGTCCATCAATTCCTTGTGGCCCTTCGTGGTCTCGCTGGCGTTGTTACGAATGCGCGTCACCGGGCCAATCCGATAACTGGAGGGGATCACATGCGCCTGAAATCGATGTTGATGCTTGCGTTGTTTGTTCCAAAGCTGAGTATCGCTGGCGGCACGCTGGGTACCGATGAACTTGCGGCGTTGATGGCGCAAATGCCGGCGGTCCGTGACCTTATCGATGCCAATCTGCACCTGTCGGTATCAGCCGATGCACAAGTGCGGCTGGGATCCCATTTCAAAAGTTTGGGAGGCGCGAGACTCGGCCCTTACACCATCGAGGCGACATCGAAAAAAGATGGTAGCGCCCTGGTCCTCGTACTGTGTACCAAAGTGCGATTCCTGAACAGGGCCGGACGCCAATTGCCGGAAGCGCGCATGGAAGAAGCGGTCGCCATCGACGAGAAGCTGACCGGCGTGATATTGCGCCAGAACGGCGATCCATCGGGCCCGGCAGGATGTTGAGGCGTTGGCGTCGGCACGATGTCTGCGGTACTGGCCGCAAGTCGCCTACCGGCAAATAACGATCTTCGTCATCAACGCGTCGTGTCCCGCGCCACCAGCTCGAAGCCCACATCGATCACGGTCTGCCTGAGCGCTTTGCCCTCGATCTTCGCGATCAGGCACTTGGCCGCGCGCACCCCGATGGCGCGCTTGTCGACGTGCACCGACGAGATGGCGGGGTGGGTATGCGCGGCGAATTCGAAGTCGCCGAAGCCCATGATGCCGAGCTGCCCGGGCACGTCGATGCCGCGCGAAATCGACTCCACCAGCGCACCATGCGCCAGGATGTCGGAGGTGCAGACGACGATGTCGGGATCGTGGCCGCCGTCCAGGATCGCGCGCAAGCCCTCGCGACCCAGCTTGAGGCTGGTTGGCGGGGTGGCGCCGTGGCTGGCCAGCAGCTCGATGCCATGACGGCGCAGCTCCGCTGCCAAAGCCTGGTGGCGGATGGTGGCGCGGCGGTCGGTGCCGTGGATGGATGCGAATCGTTTATATCCTTTGTCGAGCAGGTATTGCGCGACCTTTTCGCCGATGCGTTCATGCGAAAAGCCGATGGCGATGTCGATCGGAGTAGGGGTGAGGTCCCAGGTTTCCACCACCGGTACGCCGGTGGCGAGCAGCTTCTTGCGCACGCCGGGAAGGTGGTCGATCCCGGTGAGCACGATGCCGTCCGGCTGGCGGCTGAGGATGGCCGACAGCAGGTCTTCTTCCTTTTGCTTCGAATAGGCGGAGGTGCTCAGCAGCAGCTGGTAGCCGTGGGCGGCGAGTTCGTCGTTCAAGCCCTGCACGGTCTCGGCGAACATCGAGTTCGCCAGCTGCGGCACGATGGCGGCGATCAGCTGGCTGCGCTTGGTCGTCAGTCCGCCCGCCAGCATGTTGGGGATGTAGCCGATCGCCGCCGCCGCTTCCTTCACGCGGTCGATGGTTTCGGGGCGCACCATTTTGGGGTTATGAAGCGCCCGCGACACCGTGATGGGGGAGAGGCCGGTCAGGCGCGCGACGTCCTTGAGCGTGATGCTTTTCGGGCGTTCTCCGGTACCGGCATCATCGCCAAGGATTGCGGCGTCGGCGTCTTGATCCGCTTCTTGCTCGAACGGCTCGGTCATGGTTGCCTGTTGAGGTGATTGAATATGCGTCGTCGAGCTGGACAGGCCATTTCGATTTCCGCTTGCTTTCATAAATGATTGCGGTATCATACCAAAACACCACGGGACTCGATGGCATTTTGGCATCGACATCTTGAACGATCATCGGCCGCTCGGCGGCCAATTTTTGAAACGCTAATGATTGCGGTGTCATTTTCTTCGAGGAACTTTGTCCAAGTGGGAAAGCGAGCCTGATAGAACGAGCAATGACTGCTTGACGTGCAAATGATTGCGCAATCATATTGAGCCCGACAACCAGGCCCGCAGCCATGCGACCCTGAACCACAATGGAAAACACCATGAGCACCCCACGCACCATCCGCATGCACGACAAGGACAACGTCGCCATCGTCGTCAATGCCGGCGGCCTGCCGGCCGGTACCGTTTTTCCCGATGGCCTGGTCCTGGTCGACAAGGTGCCGGAAGGGCACAAGGTGGCGCTGCGCGACATCGCCGAGGGTGAGGCGATCACACGCTACAACGTCACCATCGGCTTCGCGCTGCGCCCGATTCCGCGCGGTGCCTGGGTCGAGGAATCGCTGGTCGGCATGCCGGCCGCGCGCGGCCTCGATGACCTGCCGCGCCCCGCCGGCACGCTCGAGCCGCTGCCGCCGCTCGAGGGCTACACCTTCGAAGGCTTCCGTAATCCGGACGGCTCGGTCGGCACCCGCAACCTGCTGGCCATCAGCCAGACGGTGCAATGCGTGGCCGGGGTGGTCGACTTCGCAGTCAAGCGCATCAAGGATGAGCTGCTGCCGAAGTACCCGAACGTGGACGGCGTGGTCGCCCTCGAACACATCTATGGCTGCGGCGTCGCCATCGACGCGCCCGGCGCCGACATCCCGATCCGCACCCTGCGCAACATCGCCAGGAATCCGAATTTTGGCGGCCGTGCCATGGTCGTCAGCCTCGGTTGCGAGAAGCTGCAGCCGGGCCGCTTGTTCCCGCAGGGCGTGATTCCCATCCGCGGCGCCGAAAACGTCGACGTGGTCTGTTTGCAGGATGCACAGCACGTGGGCTTCGGCAGCATGATCGAGTCGATCATGCGCAGCGCCGAGACCCACCTGGAAGAACTGAACAAGCGCCGCCGCGAGACCGTGCCGGCATCCGAACTGGTGGTGGGCGTGCAGTGCGGCGGCAGCGATGCCTTCTCCGGCGTCACCGCCAATCCGGCGGTGGGCTTCGCCAGCGATTTGCTGGTGCGCGTCGGCGCCGCCGTGATGTTCTCGGAAACCACCGAAGTGCGCGACGGCGTCGACCAGTTGACCCGCCGCGCCGCCAGCGAGGAAGTGGCCCAGGCCATGATCCGCGAGATGGCCTGGTACGACGAATACCTGCGCAAGGGCGGCGTCGACCGCAGCGCCAACACCACGCCCGGCAACAAGAAGGGGGGGCTGGCCAACATCACCGAAAAGGCGATGGGTTCGATCATCAAGTCCGGCACCAGCCCGATCTCGGGCGTGCTGTCGCCGGGCGACAAGCTCGATCGCAAGGGCCTGATCTATGCCGCCACCCCGGCCAGCGACTTCATTTGCGGCACCCTGCAGCTGGCCGCCGGCATGAACATGCACGTGTTCACCACCGGCCGCGGCACGCCCTATGGCCTGGCCGCGGTGCCGGTGGTAAAGGTCGCCACCCGCGACGACCTGGCGCGCCGCTGGCACGACCTCATGGACATCAACGCCGGCCGCATCGCCACCGGTGAAGCCACCATCGCCGACGTCGGCTGGGAGATGTTCCACTTCATCCTCGACGTGGCCAGCGGCCGCAAGAAGACCTGGGCCGAGCAGTGGAAGCTGCATAACGCGCTGGCGCTGTTCAACCCGGCGCCGGTGACTTGATGCATGGTTTGACCGTAACGCGTTCCAGGCTCCGGCGAAGACCGTAGTCATTACAAAGACAGCAAAGACAGGAGACACAATGAACAAAGCAGCATGCCTCATCCTCGGGCTGGCCGGTGCAAGCATCGGCGCCGGCGCCCAGGCACAGAGCAACGTCACCATCTACGGCATTGCCGATGCCGCCATCGTCGGTGAAAGCGGCGGCAGCGCCGGCCACCAGACCAAGGTGACCAGCGGCGCCGGCTCGGCATCGCGCATCGGCTTTCGCGGCAGCGAAGACCTCGGCAACGGCACTTCGGTCTTCTTCACCCTGGAGACCGGTGCCAAGATCGACAGCGGCGAACTCGATGCCAGCAACACGATCTTCAATCGCCAGGCGCTGGTCGGCCTGAAGACCAAGGCCGGTTCGGTCGCGCTTGGCCGCCAGTACACGCCCTACCACCAGGCGCTGGTGGAAGTGGTCGACCCCTTCCGCACCGGTTACGCCGGCACGTCCAAGAACCTGATGCCCGACAACGGCACCAACGTCCGCACCAGCAACACCGTTACCTACGCTTCGCCGCAGGCCTACGGCTTCAACCTCGACCTGGCCTACAGCGCCGGCGAGCAGTCGGACATTTCGGCGGGCCGCCAGTACGGCGGTTCGATCGGCTACACGGCCGGGCCGCTGGCGCTGCGCCTGGTCTACAACGCCAAGAACACCGACGTCGCGGCCAGCGCCACCAGCCACGACATCGGCCGCAACACGCTGTTCGGCGGTAATGTCGACTTCAAGTGGATCAAGCTGCACTTCGGCTACGAAGTCGACAAGGGCTACAACAGCGCGACCCTCGGCAACGCCAACAATCCCTACGGCGGCGTGCGGCCGACGCCATCGACCGACGGTCGCGACCTGCTGCTCGGCTTCACCGCGCCGCTCGGCACCGGCACGCTGATGTTCTCGGCCATGCACAAGGATGACCGCACCGCCTTCAACCAGGACGCCAGCTCCTGGGGCCTGGGTTATCTGTATCCGCTGTCGAAGCGCACCGGCCTGTACGCCGCCTATGCCCACATCGACAACAAGAACGGCGCCGGCTACACGGTGGCCAACAACACCGAATCGGGCACCGGCAACACCGGCTACAACCTGGGCATCCGCCACACGTTCTGAGACGTTTTAAAACGGGAGACACCATGGAGCACACCACGACAGCAGCCATGCCGGCCGCCGCGACAAAGCTCGGTTCGCGCACGCGCTGGACGATACTCGCCATATTGTTCATCGTCACCACGATCAATTATGCGGACCGCGCGACCATCGCCATCGCGGGTCCGGACATCCGCAAGACCCTCGGCCTGAGCGCGGTCGAGATGGGCTTCGTGTTCTCGGCCTTCGGCTGGTCGTATGTGCTGGCTCAGCTGCCGGGCGGCTGGCTGCTGGACCGCTTCGGCTCCAAGATCACCTATTTCTTCAGCATCTTCCTGTGGTCGGTTTTCACCATGCTGACCGGGGTTGCCGGCTTCTTCACCGGCGCTGCCGCGGTGGCGACCCTGTTCCTGCTGCGTTTCCTGGTCGGCGCCGCCGAAGCGCCTTCCTTCCCGGGCAACAGCCGCATCACCTCGGCCTGGTTCCCGACGCATGAACGCGGCCTCGCATCGGCGCTGTTCAACTCGGCGCAGTACTTCGCCACCGTGATCTTCGCGCCGCTGATGGGCTGGCTGGTGCATTCCTTCGGCTGGGAGAGCGTGTTCCTGGTCATGGGCGGCACCGGCGTCGTGATGGCCTTCGTCTGGCTCAAGGCCATGTACGGTCCCAAGGACCACCCGTCGGTCAGCGCCAGCGAACTGGCCTACATCGAAGCGGGTGGGGCGCTGGTCGACCTCGACGGCGTCAAGCGGGCCAGCGGCCCGGCCATCGACACCGTCGCCGTGATCAAGGAACTGCTGGGCAACCGCATGCTGCTGGGCGTGTATATCGGCCAGTACTGCATCAACACGCTGACCTACTTCTTCCTCACCTGGTTCCCGGTCTACCTGGTGCAGGAGCGCCACATGACCATCCTGAAGGCGGGTTTCGTGGCCTCGATCCCCGCGATTGCCGGCTTCCTCGGCGGCGTCTGCGGCGGCGCGATTTCCGACCGCCTGACCAGGGCCGGCTTCTCGCTGTCGATGTCGCGCAAGCTGCCGATCGTGTGCGGCATGCTGCTGTCGATGAGCATGGTCGCCTGCAATTACATCGAGCAGGACATGGCGGTGGTGGCGGTGATGGCGCTGGCCTTCTTCGGCAAGGGCGTCGGGGCGCTGGGCTGGGCGGTGGTGGCGGATACCTCGCCCAAGGAAGCCGGCGGCTTGAGCGGCGCGCTGTTCAACATGTTCGGCAACGTCGCCGGGATCACCACGCCGATCGTCATCGGCTTCATCCTGCAGGGTACCGGTTCGTTTGCCGGCGCGCTGGTGTATGTGGGCGCGAATGCGGCGGTCACGATCCTGTGCTATGTGTTCGTGGTCGGCGAGATCAAGCGGGTGTCCCTGGTCAAATCGCTGGTCAAATCGCTGGTGAGGAAGTAAAGCGGCGCGGCGCGTGTCATGAGAGCGTAACCGGCTCTGCTTAAGCTGTACCGACATTCACTTTCGGTAACAGCCCATCCATGACCCCATCGAATTCGCGTCGCAGCTTCATCCGCAGTTTTTCCCTCGGCACCGTCGCCGTCTCCGCCTTGCCTTTGACGGCTTGCGGCGGTGGCGACGACCACCAGCCAGTCAGCTATGCGCATGGCGTGGCCAGCGGCGACCCGCTGAGCGACCGCGTAATTCTTTGGACCCGGATCACCACCGCCGCCAGCAACGAGCTGGAAGTGGGCTGGATGGTGGCCGAGGACGCCGCCTTCGCCAACAAGGTGGCGGTCGGCACGACCCGCACCGGGCCCGCCAGCGATTTCACGGTGAAGGTGGACGCCACCGGCCTGTCGCCCAACCGCAGCTATTACTACTGCTTCAGCTGCGAGGGCACCACCTCGCCGGTGGGCCGCACCAAGACCCTGCCGACCGGCGCCGTATCGCGCGTGCGCTTCGCCGTGTTCAGCTGCTCGAACTACCCGGCCGGCTACTTCAACGTGTATGGCGACGCCGCCAAGTTCGACGACATCGACGTCGCCCTGCACCTGGGCGACTACATCTACGAATACGCAGCCAGCGGCTACGCTTCGCAGAATGCGGCCACGATGAACCGCGTGTCACAGCCGGCGAATGAAATCATCACGCTCACCGATTACCGCCGCCGCTATCAGCAATACCGCACCGACCCGGACCTGCAGGCGGTGCACGCACGCCTGCCGTTCATCGCGGTCTGGGACGACCATGAACTGAGCAACGACACCTGGCGCGACGGCGCGGAAAACCACGATCCCGCCACCGAAGGCCTGTGGGCCGGGCGGCGCCAGATGGCGATCCAGGCCTACCACGAATGGATGCCGATCCGGGTGCCCGATGCGGCGCGCCCGGACCGCATCTACCGCTCCTTCGACTTCGGCAACCTGCTATCGCTGCACATGCTGGACACGCGCGTGATCGGCCGCGACAAGCAGCTGGCACTGGCCGGCTACGTCGGCGCCGACCGCAGCTTCAACGCCGCCGCCTTCACGGCCGACGTGAGCAGCCCGACGCGCCAGCTGATGGGCGCCGAGCAGACCGCCTGGCTGCAGAGCCAGATGAACAAATCGAGCGCCACCTGGCAGGTGCTGGGCCAGCAAGTGCTGATGGCAAGGATGATGCTGCCGGCGCCGATGGTGCTCGGCACCGTCGGCTACCCGGCCTACTTCGCCATCGCGGCAAAGGTCAAGGCCGGTCAGGCCCTGAACGCTACCGAACAGCAGCAGCTGGATGCCGCCAAGGTCCCCTACAACCTGGATGCCTGGGACGGCTACCAGGCGGCGCGCGAGTCGGTGCTGAATATGTCGAAAGCGCTCAACAAGAACCTGGTGGTGCTGGCCGGCGACACCCACAACGCCTGGGCCAGCGACCTGGCGGACGTCAACGGCCAGGCGGTCGGCGTCGAATTCGGCGTGCCCGCCGTCACCTCGCCGGGCTTCGAGACCTATTTCCCGACCATCGCCCCGGCCACCGTGGCCGCCGGCATGGAACAGCTGATCGGGCCGCTCCAGTACGCCGAGACGATCTCGCGCGGCTTCGTGGTGCTGACCGTGACGCCGACCGAAACCCGGGCCGATTACCGTTATGTCAGTACCATCACCTCGAAAACCTATACGGCGGCGGTTGGCAAGTCCTTGCGTATGTTGCCGGGGGCGGCGAACCGCAAGATCGTGGCCGCATAAGATTCTGAACAGTCTTTCCGTTACATGAGCCGACCGCTGTCCCGGGGTGCTAGACTTCCCGGGGCAAACTTTCAATGGCTGGACGCAATAGCGAAGGGATGCCTGCCACGACCTGATGGCAACCTGGCCCTATAAGCCATTCGAAAGGGAAGTCGATGCACAAGTTTGTCTTGTTCCTGCCCTTGTTTCTGGGCGCCGCCGCTTGCACCGGCCATGCGTCCAACTTCGCGCCGCCGAATCCCCCTGGCGCCCATGGGGTTGGGCTGCGCGTGGTGCAGCAATACGATCATGCCCGCGTCTACCGGCAAAAAATCGATCTGACGAGCGGGCGTCCAGCCACCGGCGCGCGCATGCGTCCTTTGCAAACGCTGATCTGGTATCCCGCCAGGACAAAGTCCGGCGAGCGTTTGCATTACCAGGACTATGGTCGCCTGGCGGCGACGGAAACGGTATTTGCGCGCAGCCTTGCCGATATCGACCAGGAAATCGCTGCAGCGCTCGAAGAGAATTATCCGGCCTTGAGCGCCGGGCAGCGCCGCAGCGAAATGGCGCAAGCCATGCTGGCGCAGCGCGACGCGCCGGCCGCTCCCGGCAGCTTCCCGGTCGTTATCTATGCGCCGGGTTCGAGTACCTCGGCCCAGGAAAATGCGGATCTCTGCGAATATCTGGCCAGCCATGGCTACATCGTCCTTGCCACCCCGAGCCTGGGTGCCGGCACGCGCAGCATGACGATCGACCTGGACGGGGCCGAGGCGCAGGCCGCCGATATTTCCTTCCTGGCCGGATACGCCGCTACATTGGCGCAAGCTGACAGCACGCGGATTGCGGTGCTGGGCTACAGCATGGGCGGGCTGGCGAACGTGCTGGCGGCGGCGCGCGACGACCGCATTGGCGCCCTGGTCGCACTGGACGGCTCGGTGCGTTATCACGTTGGGATCGCGCAGGCTGCCGCCTATGCGACGCCGGAGCGGCTGGCCTTGCCGATGCTGTACATGGGCGGCAAACCGTCCACGGCCGAGGCCATGAACCGCAACAAGCAGGTTCCGACCTACAGCCTGCTGAATCAAATGAAGTATGCCGACCTGTACAACGTCACCATGTACACGATGGAACACGCGGCATTCCAGTCCGAGTCGCTGCGCCTTGGCCCGGAACAGCGTTTTGGCGAATATTCCCGCGCCGAAGCGGCCCTGGCGTATGGGTGGATGGAGAAATATGTCCTCGCATTCCTGAACGCCTATCTGAAAGACGACGCCAAGGCGCTGGCTTTCCTGAACGGGGCACCGAAAGACAATGGCGTCCCGGCGCACCTGATGGCGGTCGACGTCCATCGCGCGGAAGGGCCGCCGCCAACGCTGGCGACCCTGGCGTCTGAATTCGCCAAGCGCAATTACACCGATGTCGCCGGCATTTACCAGGAAATGCACAGGACCGCGCCCGGCTTCAAACCCGGCGAGCGCGCCTTGATTTCATGGGGCGAACCTTTCCTCGAGCAGAAACGCTATGCGCAGGCGATCGATATCTTTGCCCTGACCAACGCGCTGTATCCGGACAGCGGCAGGACCGCCTTTTACCTCGCGCTGGCCTACGACAGGAACCAGGACAGTGCGCATGCCATCGAACACTACCAAAGGGTGCTGACCTATATTCCGGACATGCCGGAGGCGAAGCAGAGTATCAGCCGGTTGCGTGCGCAAGCGCCGCGCGCGCCGGCATCTCCCTGAGCGCTTCCTGTCAGCGATGCGCGCTCGTGACAAAGCGCGCATTTCTGTGCGATACGATCCGCTATCCTTCTGCAATCGACTGGGCTTGCATGTCAGGCCCGGATACGCAAAAGGAAATCGAACGCACGCGCCGACCGCATAACCAAACCTTGGCTAGACGCTGGACGCCGCTGTTGGCTCTGGCGCCGGCAATGTCCTTGGCGCTCGCGGGCGCTTCGGCCCATGCCCCTGGTACGGCCGGCTTCACGGAATCGCACGAAGGAAACGTCGCGGCATTGCAAGCCGCTTGCAAGCCTCAAAGCGCACCCCACAGCGCACTCCCCGGTATCCCGGTGCGTGCGGTGGCGGCCAAGGCAAATGAAGACATCGCACCCTACCTGCGCTAGCGGCAGGCGAACCGACAAGCCGAACCTTGGATACCCAATTACTCCTCATTTGCTTCCTCACCTTCGTGATCCACCTGGTCGGCACGCTCGCCTACTCGGTGCGCATCGCCGGGGTGCGCACGCGGCGCATCGCCGTGTCGCTGGCGCTGTTCAGCATCCTGATGCTGGTATCGCGCACCTCGAATTCCTTCCTCGGCCCCTTCCTGGCCAAGCGCGTGGAGAGCAATCTCGAAGGTCAGGCAAGCGCCGCGCTGCTGGGCGATTTCCGCTGGCTGCTGGTGTCCGCGAGCCTGGCGACGATTCTCGGCGCGCTTCTCATTCCGACTTTCCAGCGCGTGTTCTGCCGTGCGGTGCTGCATTTCCAGGTGCACCGCTCGATTCCCCGGCTGGTCATGCACGGCTTCTTCAAGGGTGGGCTCTCCTACGTGCGCGACGTCGCCAGCGTGCCAGCCGCCCGCAACGTCAGTGAGCTCAGGGGCGGCCATGGCGTATCGGGCCGCATCACCGCGCTCAACGTCGGTGCGACGGCTTTGTGGACCGTGGGCGTGTTCGCCTCCCTGTACGCGGGCGCGCTCGATCCCTCGGTCCGCGTGACCTCGAGCACGCTGTCTTCGATCATCAACGGCGGCGCCACCATCATGATGGCGGTCTTCATCGACCCGCACATGTCGGGCCTGACCGACGACGTGGTCGAGGGCAAGGTCGGCGAAGGGCAGTTCCGCAAGGCGATCGTGTGGCTGGTCGGCAGCCGCCTGGCCGGCACGCTCGCCGCCCAGCTGCTGCTGTTGCCGGCGGCGATGCTGATCGCGACAGTGGCACGCGTCATTTGACCCCGGGCCCGCATGTTAGGATGGGCGATGGACCGACGAACCGACTACAAGACCGCCTTGCTCATCGAAGCAGCCATCCATGACCCCAGCGGCGCCGCGCGCGTGCGCGATCGCGCCACCGCAGCGCGCGAACTGGCCGCGCTCGGCGTGCCGGTCGACGTCGCGGTGCGCTTGCTGACGCGGCCGGCCGAACGGCGTGCACAGATGGAATTCGTCCACAACCTGCCACCGGTGTGATCCAGGCTGCGCACGCTTGACGCCGCCCGCTGGATTTCTGACTCGCCCTGGATTAAAGTGGACTCGACGGGCCCGGCCGACAGCAGCCGCCCGCGGTGGAGTTTCCCGACAAGCAGGGACGGCAGCGCTCGCGCTGGCGTCCGCAGGCGGAGGAGGAGCAGATGGACATCGTACTGCACGCCAGCATTCTCGCGCTCGGCTGCGCGACCTTTTTCGGCATCATTCTCTGTAGCAGTTGTCCTGACTGCGGCTGGCACGAGTGGGTGAGCGAGCTGTTCGGCAAGGACGCGAAAGATTAGACCGCTGCTGGCGGGTGTTTAGGCCAGCCCGTCCGGATCGGCGCCTTCCAGCAAGCTGTGCGTCGCCACGACGATGCGGTCGCGGTCGGAACGACGCGCTTCCTGGCTGCGCGGCGTGGGCGCATCGCGATGGCGTTCGCTGGCGCTTTGGCTGGACGCGTCACCCATGTCGATCAGGTCGTTGGTGATCGCATACTGGATCAACTCGCTGAGCGAATTCAGCCCCAGGCGTTCCATCATCCGGCTCTTGTGGGTCGAGACGGTCTTGACGCTCAGCTGCAGTACCTGGGCGATATGAGACACCGTATGGCCCTGGGCCAGGAAGCCGAACACTTCCGCTTCGCGTGGCGACAGGCGCGCAAAGCTGTTGTTGCGCAGGCCGGCGCAGAGTTCCTCCGCCAGACTCTCGCTGAGTTCGCTGCTGACGAACAGGCCGCCACTCGCCACCTTCAGGATGGCGCGCACCAGGTCTTCGGTATTGTTATTCTTCGACAAATAACCCTTGGCACCGGCGCGCAGCAGTGCCACCGGATCGTCGTTGCTGGCGTCCGAGGCCAGCGTCAACAGCGGCAGATAGGGCAGCATCTTGCGCAGGTCGCGGATCAGCCCGGTGCCGCCCTGGGGCTCCAGGCGCGGATTGAGCAGCACGAGGTCGGGCGCCACGATGTCGAGCACCGCCAGCAGCTCGGCTTTCGTGCGCGCCACGCCCACTACCTTGATGCCGGCGCGCTCGTTCAGGGCGCGCTGGATCCCCTCGCACATCAGTTGGCGAGGATCCGCGAGCACCACTTTGACCATTCCCGCTTGTTTCATGAGGGTAGCTTATGCCTATAACACTTGGCATTATGCCAGCATATGTACTTTTGTTGCAGGCCAGCATGCGCAAGCAGTCAGAATGGGTAGCGAAGCGGCAAAATCAGCTGGCCTGGTGCTGGCGCAGGAAGGCCGAGAGCGGTGCCACCGGGCCGTCGAGCAAGGCCGGATCGAGGTCGAACATGGCCCAGTAATAGCGTTCGCGGCCGCGGCACTCCTGGGCCGGGGCAGTGTGGTTGTACCAGCCCTGGTCGAAGGCGGGCGAGTACATGCCGTCGCCGCCGCTGAAGTTCGGGATCACGCGGCGTTCGCGCAGCGCGTCCAGCAGGGCCGGCGGCGCGCCGCTGTCGCAGGCCATCTCGTAGTGCGCCTGCATGCCGTGCTCGGTCTCGATCGCCAGCAGGTGGGGCCGGCCCTCGGCGTCGAACATCAGGAAGCCGGACGGCGATTTATATAAATAGTATTCCACGATCTGGTAGGCATGCGCCACCTGGTCGACCAGCGCCGCGATCGCCGGGTCGCCGACGAAGCTGTACTCGTGCAGCGACAGCAAGCCGTGCACCACGCGCGACTGGGCCAGGAAATACTCGCGCTGCAGGGCGATGATGTCGGCTTCGAGGCGGTCCAGCGCATCCGGATCGCTCTTCCTGATATAGCGGTCGATCAGGCCGCGGTTGAAGGCCGCGATCGCGACTTTTTCGTCGGCCACGCCGGTCAGCAAGATCTTTTTACAAGGCAGGTTCTTGACGGCTTCGCAGAATTCGATGCCGTTCATTTGCGGCATCGAATAATCGATGACCAGTGCCGACGGCGTCATGAAGCGGCGCGCGCGCCGCGCGATGCGGCTCAGCTGGCCGACCTGGAGCGCCACGCTGAAGGGCTGGGGTTCGTGGGTGTAGGTGTCGATGCAGGGCGACAGGAAGCTGTCCAGCTCCGAGCCTTCACGGCTGTGGTCGCGCAGCCAGGCGAGGGCGGCGCTGGCGTCGCTGAAGGTGGTGCTCGGCAGCGCCGCGCCGAGCTGGAAACGCAGGCTGTGCAGGAAGCTCACGCTGTCGTCGACCAGCACGGTCATGGTCGGGTGTTGGTAAATTGGCAGACTCATCGGACAGGCTCAGGGTATAACGGGTTGAATTCGAGGGCGAAGACGGTGTAGGCCGCTTCGCGCGAACGGCAGCGGATCCGGCCCTGCCAGGCATGGACGATGTCCTTGCACAGCGCCAGTCCGATGCCGGCGCCGGCGCTGGGCGGCCAGGAATAGAAGCGTTCGAAGATATACGGCAGCTGGCCGGAGGGGATGCCGCAGCCGGAATCCATGATCAGCAGGCGCGGGCGGGCGCGGCTGCCGTCGACGATGATGCGGACCTGGCCGCGGCCGGCGCGCTGCAAGGCCTTGAGCGCATTGCGCAGCAGGTTCAGCAGCACGACCACGCACAGCTCGTGCTTGCCGGCGAAGCGGAAGTCGCGCCGCACCACCACGCTGACGGCGTCTCGCTGTTCCTGGGCGGCGAAGGGATAGCGCTCGATCACGTGACCGACCACGTCGGCCATCGACACCTGCTCGGTGGCGGCCAGCTGCTGGTTCAGCGCCGCCGCCGACTGCAGGAACAGGTCGATCATCTGGTTCATGTGACGCACCTCGAAGCCGATGCGCGCCATGGCCTCCGTCACACCGGCGTCCTCGCTGCCGGGGCTGGCCTGCTGTTCGCGCGCCTTGAGCGAACGCTCGATCCCGCGCACGTTGGCGGCCACGCTGATCAGCGGCGTGCGCAGCTCGTGCGACACCATCGCCAGCGCCTGCGCCATACCGGCCAGCTTTTCGCGCGCCAGCACCCGGCGCCCGACCCGGGTCACCGACACGATGGCGATCGTGAACAGGTAGATCGGCGCCTGTTCCAGCACCAGCGGATGGGCCAGGAAGGCGGCGTCGCCGGCCAGGGCGAAGGCGAGGGCGGCAAGCAGCGTGCCGCAGGTCCACGAGGCCAGGGCCCACAGCAAGTCGAAATGGAACAGCACGATCAGCCCCACCAGCAGGGACTCGCCCCACACGGCCGAACCATGGTTCATCAGGAACATGAAGGTAAAGAAGAAGGGCAGCACGTAGGTGACGCCGACAAATTCGTAGATCTTCAGGTGGCGCGGCGTGAACACGCCGTGAAAGCGCGGCAGGAACAGGGCCGGCATGCACAGCAGAACGCCGAACAGGCGCAAGGGCAGGCTTTCATACTGTTGCGGAAAAATAACAGTCCACACCAGATAGTAGGCCGGCATGCCCAGGCAGCCCAGCCAGGCCAGGAATTGCAGGCGCACCGCCAGCTGGTCTTGTTCCTGGCCATGACGCAGCAGCCATTGCAGGGCGGACGCCTGCCACCTTCGCAGGCGGGCGTCGAACATCGATGGGGTCTCCGGTATCGCTTTTTTCACTGCTTTTATCAATGCGCTGTTGCCTGCTTGTGTTTCCGCAAGAAGGCTGCTGCAGCGCGTCGGATTTCCGCCGCACGCCCCCTTGAACTGTCAAAATTGATTTTACGCAATTTCCATTGGACCTGACTAAAAATGACTGTAACCCATTGAGCTTAGTCAAATGTTGCTTACAAAGGCATCATGTGAACTTGCGTAATTTCTCATCACTTCACAAGGAGTTAACATGACCACCGCCATCAACATCGAACGCTTCATTTCCCAACCAGCCGCCCGCCGCATGCCGGAATTCGTCACCCGGCGCATGGACGAGCATTACGTCACCCGTGTGGAAAAATTGCTGGGCGGCGAACACATGCACGTGTGGACGCCACCCACGCCGGGCGCCGTGATGCTGGCCACCAACGATTACCTGTGCATCGCCAACGAGCCGGACCTGATCCAGGCCCAGGTGCGCAGCCTGCAAGCCACCCAGAACCAGATGCTGATGTCCTCGGTGTTCCTGCAGGAAGGCAGCACCCAGCACCGGCTGGAAGCCAAGCTGGCCGACTACATGCAGGCCGAGGACGGCGTGCTGGCCCAGTCGGGCTGGGCCGCCAACGTCGGCCTGCTGCAGAGTATCGCGGAGCCGGGCATTCCCGTCTACCTCGACATGATGGCGCACGCCTCGCTGTGGGAGGGCGTGCAGTCGGCCCAGGCCCAGCCGGTGCCCTTCCTGCACAATAGCGCCGCCCACCTCGAGCGTCAGCTGGAGAAACACGGCGGTGGCGTGATCGTCATCGATGCGTTGTACAGCACCAACGGCAGCGTGGCGCCACTGCACGAAGTCGTCGAGCTGGCCGAGCGCAGCGGCAGTATCCTGGTAGTCGACGAATCGCACTCGCTCGGTACCCATGGCCCGCACGGCGCCGGCCTGGTGGTCGAGATGGGGCTGACCGAACGCGTGCATTTCCGCACCGCTTCGCTGGCCAAGGCCTTCGCCGGCCGCGCCGGCTTCATCACCTGCTCGAGCCGCTTCAAGGGTTATTTCCTGTCGGCGTCGCGGCCTGCCATCTTCAGCTCGTGTCTGCTGAACCATGAGCTGGCCTGGTTCGACGCCGCGGTCGACTTCATCCGCGCCGCCGATGCCCGCCGCGACGCCCTGCGCCGCACCACGCAAGCCGTGAGGACGCGCCTGACCGATCTCGGCTATTGCATCGACGACGGCACCGAGCAGATCATCGCCCTGGAAGCCGGGCCGGAGCCCAAGACCCTGGTGCTGCGCAAGGCGCTCGAAGCGCGCGGCATCTATGGCGCCGTGTTCTGCGCACCGGCCACGCCGAAGAATCGCTCGCTGGTGAGACTGACCCTGAACTCGGGCCTGGGCGCGGGCGAGATCGACAAGCTGGTCGAGGCCTGCGAAGAGATGCGCAGCGAGGTCGACCTGCCGAATTGGTCGTCCTCGGGCCGCCGCAAACGCATGCATTAGGCTGCTTGTGGGGAGGCGGGCGCCGGGAAGCATGCTTCCGGCGCCCGTTGGCGCAGTTTCAATTGCCGGGTTAGTCACCCGGTATTCTCATCCTATAGTTTGCAACTAACCGAGATGTGATAAGAGACAATCAAACACCAGCCATCAGTGCGGGCGAGGATGCCGGCCCGCGTTACACGGCACTGCGATCGTCTTCAGGCAGGGCGTAACATCTGGAACAATTGTTCCGGACCGATGGTGAAGTAATCGCCGCGTCCGCCCCCGCGCAGGATCGGGCCGGCCGCCGCGGTGTCGTAGACGCCATCTTTCAGCAGCGCGCTGTCGATGTGCACGCCGACTACCTCGCCCAGCACCAGCCAGGTCGGCACCGTCGCGCCGTCGGCGCGCTGCAGCTGGATGATCTGGGTGCAGCGGCACTCGAAGGAGACCGGGCTCTCGGCCACGCGCGGCACGCCGATCAGGCGCGAGGGCGCCGGCGTCAGGCCGCTCAGGGCGAATTCGTCGATTTCCGGGCCCACCGCGGCGCAACTCTGGTTCATCTGTTCGGCCAGCGGGCGGGTCGCCAGGTTCCAGCCGAACTCGCCGGTGGCTTCGATGTTGCGCAAGGAATCCTTGGCGCCGATGCTGGCGAAGCCGACGATCGGCGGGATGTAGTTGAAGGCGTTGAAGAAGCTGTAGGGCGCCAGGTTGAGGATGCCGTCGGCGCCGCGCGAAGAGATCCAGCCGATCGGACGCGGGCCGACGATGGCGTTGAAGGGGTCGTGCGGCAGGCCGTGGCCATTGCGCGGTTCATAGAAATGGATGTTTTCGTTCATGCAATCTCCTGGAAGCTAGATTGCACGATACAACATCCGCGCCGACTGCGTGAGCGATGGCCTTTTTCACGCCGACGACTCGGACGAGGATGCGCTTGCGGCATCCGCCTCGTCCGGCCGCTTCTTGCGCAGGCCGCGGTTGGCGGCCACCACGCCCACGCCCAGTAGGGCCAGGCTGAGCATGGTGCCGACCGAGGGCGCCGACAGCCAGCGCAGCGGCTGGCCTGGCGTTTCCGAGGGCGCTTCCTGAGGCGGGTCCGACTCCGCCGGCGCGGTGCGTGCGTTGCCGTCCGTAGCATCGGTGCCGGTGGGCGCGCCGGAAAAGAAAGGGATGAGGGCCTGGACCATGGCGGCGGTGTCCTGCGGACCGCGGCTGGTGAGGAAGCCTCCGTCGCGCACCACGTCCTGGTTGAGCCAGGTGGCGCCGGCATTCACGATGTCGTCGCGCACGCCGGGCCAGGCCGCCAGCCGGCGTCCTCCGGCCAGACCGCAGGACACCAGCAGTAAAGGCGCCTGCGACATCAGCGCGATCGGCCGTCCCAGCGCATGCAGCCGGCGCACGAAGTCGCGCGCCGGGGCCGACTGGCGCAGCAAATCCGGGCTGATGTAACCGCCGGGGACCAGCAGGGCGTCGTAATCCTCCGCGCGCGCATCGGCGACGGTCTTGTTCACCCGCTGCAGCTCGCCGGACTGGTGCACGTGCATGCCGCGGATGCGGCCGGCCCGCAGCGCGATCACGGCCAGCTCCGCGTCGGCGGCCTTGAGCGCGGCCACCGGTTTTTCGAGTTCGTCCTGTTCGAAGCCGTCGGCCGCCAGCACGGCGATGCGTTTGCCAGCGAGTGCTTGCGTGCTGTCCATGTTGTCCTCAGTTCTGCCGATGGCGAAACGCCATGGCTGACAGAGTCGGCTGACTGGACTTAAGTTCCTTCAGCACTTGCTATTTGACGGCTCTATCGAGAAAACAGCTTCTCATGCACCCAACCCGTATTGGTCAGGACGACAGCTTCAGCGGCCTTTCGCGGTGTAAGTTTCGAATCCACATCGGCTTTGAGCTCGCCCAGCGCCTGCTGCATGTCAGGCGCGCTGGTCCATGCTGGCAAGTCTGTCACGACATAATCATAGTTCACTCGCGAGACCTTCAAGCCCATCATGTCTGCAGGTTCCGAAAACTGCGCGATCGACTTGAGGTTCGCCTTTCCGACACAGAAACCTCCCATCGTGTCGCCCCGCAAATTTTTCGTGACACCGGGCTTGTAATATTTTTTGCCTTCTGCAGTCAGGTCATAGGTCAGCTTCGTTACCGTGTGCGTGCCTTGTCCGAACATGTTTTTCTGCTCTTCCTTCGTTTCCTTCTTGCTCAATAGCCCGGATTTGGCCAACGCCTCGAGAGTATCGTTTGCACGGTTGAAATTCCATTCGTCTTTATCGGTCGGAAAATTTCGCACCACGTAACAACGTGGGTAAGCCGTATTCAAGTAGTTCTGAACAGCGACTTTGAAGTTCTTCTCGGAAGCCGCTTTGGGGTCGGAGCAGCCAGCAACAGAAAGGAGGGCAATTAAAATAGCAAGGTAACGCAAGGAAGACTCCATATTGTAAAGTGCCGGTCAATAGCTTCCGCTGGCACGTCGCTGCCAGCGAGGCGTAGTCAGGTACGCTGTTGCAGAGCCTGTTCGATTTTTTTGTCTGTCTTGTATTGGCTCAGCGCATAGACAGCCCAGATCGTCGCTGGAAGCCAGCCGATCAGAGTGAGTTGCAGCACAAGGCAAACCACGCCAGCAATGGGGCGACCAATGGTGAAGAAGGTCAGCCATGGAAGAAACAGGGAAATAATCAAACGCATGAGGTGCTCCAGAACGCCCAAGGGCGAGAAATGATGAGTGTTCAGTATTATATTTTCCGCAGGGAAAATAATGTTGCGATGTAGATTTAAAACAACAGGAGTCTCCGGCTCGGCGTGTCGGTTTTGTTATACCGGTTACGTGAAAATATGACATGATGCGTGCCATCATTTTTGTCAAATTGAAAGCCCATGCCTGCCGATCCGCCATTCTCCGTCACCAGCCTCGCCGGGCACGCCAGTCCCGAGATCCGGTTTCGTGAATTGTTCGAGCAGGCGCCGGTGAGCATCCAGATCCTCTCGCCCGAGGGACGTACGCTGCGTGTCAACAAGGCATGGGAAGATCTCTGGCATATCCACGCCGGCTCGGCGCTGCATGCCCATGTGTTCAGCGCCGATTACAGCGTGCTGCGCGACCCGCAACTCGATGCCGGCGGCATCACCCCTTATCTGCAGCGCGCCTTCGCCGGCGAATCGGTCGCGATTCCGGTAGTGCGCTACGACGTCGCCGCCCTCGGCGGCTCCGGCCCCGCACGCTGGGTCACGGCGCGCGCGCATGCCATCAAGGACGGCGAGGGCAGGATCCTCGAAGTGATGCTGATGCACGAGGACATCACCGAACGCGTCGAAGCCGAACAGGCGCTACGTTTGCGCGAACAGCGTTTCCGTTCGCTGGTGATGGCCACCTCCCAGATTGTCTGGACCACCACGCCGGACGGACGGGTGCTCGAAGACTCCCCGTCGTGGCGCGCCTTTACCGGTCAGAGTTACGATGAGTGGAAGGAGTTCGGCTGGCTCGATGCGCTGCATCCCGATGACAGTGAAACCACTGCCGCACTGTGGGCGGCCTGCGTCGCATCGCGCAGCGTCTTCGAAACCCGCTACCGCATCCGCTGTGCGGACGGGCGCTACCGGTGGATGGCGGTCAAAGGGCTGCCGATCCTGGACGCCAAGGGCGCCATCCGCGAATGGATCGGCGCCAACACCGACATCCACGAGATGGTGACGGCCCAGGCCGAACTGGCCCAGCGCCTCGAGCGCGAACGTCACCATTCCGCCGTGCTGGCCAAGGTGGCGCGGGCTTCGCGCGTGCTGAATACCGCGCTGTCGAGCCAGGAAATCGCCGATGCCCTGGTGCTCGAGGTGCGCGACATCATCGAGGCGCACCAGGCGGTGGTCTCGCTGACGGAGGGCGACAACTGGTCGCAGGCGATCAACGCCGTGTCCCTGTCCGACAAATACAGCGCCTGGCGCGGCTACGAGGCCAGGACCACTGGCGCCGGCATTTATGCGGAGGTTTGCCGCACCAACCGCGCGATGCGCCTGACCCAGGCCGAACTGGCCGCGCACCCGGCCTGGAAGGGCTTCGGCGGCGAGTCCGGCCGCCATCCCGCGCTGCGTGGCTGGCTGGGAGTGCCTCTGATCGACCGCACCGGCAGGAACATCGGCCTGATCCAGGCCTCGGACAAGCTGGAGGGCGAGTTCACGGCGGAAGACGAAGCCATCCTGGTGCAGCTGGCCTCGGTGGCAGCCAACGGTTTCGAAAATGCGCACCTGTACGGTTCGCTGCAGGAACAGGACCGCCGCAAGGACGAGTTCCTGGCGATGCTGGCCCATGAACTGCGCAATCCGCTGGCGCCGATCTCGGCGGCGGCCGACATGCTCAAGTTCGGCACCGCCGGCGAAGCGCGGGTGCGCAAGGCCAGCGAGGTGATCAGCCGGCAAGTCCGGCATATGACCTCGCTGGTGGACGACTTGCTGGACGTCTCGCGCGTCACGCGCGGGCTGATCCAGCTGGACCGGGTGGTGGTCGACGTGGCCGTCGTGGTCGCCAACGCGATCGAGCAGTCGCGTCCGCTCATCGAGGCGCGCGAACACCGGCTCGTACTGGAGGGCGACGCCGCCGGCGTCCGGGTATTGGGCGACCCCAACCGCCTGGTGCAGGTGCTGGTCAACCTGCTCAACAACGCCGCCAAGTACACGCCGCGCGGCGGCCGTATCACGCTGGCGCTAACGCGCGAGCCGGCGGCGGTCGTCATCACGGTGCGCGACAACGGCATCGGCCTCGACGGCCAGCTGCTGCCCCAGGTATTCGATCTGTTCACCCAGGCCGAGCGCTCGCCGGACCGCGCCCAGGGCGGGCTCGGGATCGGGCTGGCGCTGGTGCGCAATATCGTGAGCATGCACGGCGGCGAGGTGACGGCGCACAGCGAGGGTTTGGGGCAGGGGAGTGTGTTTGCGGTGCGGTTGGAGACGATCGGATCAGACGAATAAGCATACACCGTCGCCCCTGCGAAGGCAGGGGCCCAAGTTGTACGCATTGTGGCTGCGCCGGCAACTTGGGGAAATGGTGCCGTGGGCACCATTTCGCCTTCGCAGGGGTGACGTCGAATTATTAGTGATTCCTCACCACCAGGCCCCATAAATCGCGGCCAGCATCACGCAAATCACCGCCGACCCCAGCGCAAACCCGCCATCCACGCGGAACAGGCTGCGGTCGATGATCATCTTCTTGGCGGCGCCGTCGCGGCGGCCGAAGGTGCTGATCAGGGCCATGCCGGCCACCACCACCAGGAACACGATCAGCATGCGGTCGAGGAAGGGAATCTCGTAGACGCCGCTGCCGTTGTTCACGGCGAAGCCGATCGGTGCCAGGAAGGACAGGTCCATCATCTCCGGCAAGAATTTCAGGAAGATCGAGAACACCAGGCCGCCGACGGTGGCGAACATGGCCGCCGGCGCGGTGGTCTTTTTCCAGAAGAAGCCGAGCAGGAACATGGCCAGGATGCCCGGCGAGACGAAGCCGGTGTATTCCTGGATGTACTGGAAGCCACCCTTCTTGTCGATGCCCATCAGCGGCGCAATCAATACCGCTAGCGCCATCGCCACGACCACGGTCACGCGGCCGATCCACACCATCTTGTGCTCGGTGGCTTCCGGGCGGAAGCGCTTCTTGTAGATGTCGAGGGTGAAGATGGTGGCGATGCTGTTGGCCTTGCCGGCCAGCGAGGCGACCACGGCGGCGGTGAGGGCGGCGAAGGCGACGCCTTTCAGGCCGGAAGGCAGCAGGGCCAGCAGGGTCGGGTAGGCGCGGTCCGGGTTCAGTTCGCCGCCCTGGCGCATGGCGTCGCCCAGCATGCCGGAACGGTCGAGTGCAAAGGCGGCGATGCCCGGCAGTACGATAATCACCGGCATCAGGAGCTTGAGGAAGGCCGCGAACAGCAGGCCCTTGCGCGCGGTCGGCAGGTCGGCGCCGAGGGCGCGCTGGGTGATGTACTGGTTGCAGCCCCAGTAGTTCAGGTTGACGATCCACATGCCGCCGATCAGGGTGGAGAGGCCGGGCAAGTCCATGTAGTTGGGGTTGCCGCGCGCCAGCACCATGTCGAAGTGGTCGCGCGCGCTGTGGAACAGGCTGGTGGCGCCATGCAGCACGCCCTTGCCGCCGCTGATGGTGGCCACCAGTTCCAGCGCCAGCACGGTGGTGACCAGGCCGCCGATGATCAGGCACAGCACCTGGATCACGTCGGTATAGCCGATGACTTTCATGCCGCCCAGGGTGATGACCACGGCGAACACCGCCAGGAACACCATGCAGGCGAACACGTTCAGGCCGGCGATGCTGGAAATCGCCAGCGCGCCCAGGTAGAGGATCGAGGTCAGGTTGACCACCACGTACAGGCCGAGCCAGAACAGGGCCATGGTGGTGGCCACCGCCTTGCCATAGCGCTGCTCGAGGAACTGCGGCATCGTGTAGATGTGGTTCTTCAGGTAGACCGGCATGAAGAACACGGCCACGATGACCAGGGTCGCCGCCGCCATCAGCTCGTAGACGGCGATCGCCATGCCGATGCGGTAGCCGGAACCGCTCATGCCGATGAACTGCTCGGCCGAGATGTTGGAGGCGATCAGCGAGGCGCCGATGGCCCACCAGGTGAGCGAGCCTTCGGCCAGGAAGTAGTCGTGCGATTCGCGGCCGGCGGTCGCCTTCTTGCGCCGGTAGACCCACAGGCCGTAGCCGGCGACGACCACGAAGTAGACCAGGAAGACGAATGAGTCGAGGGTGGAGAATGAAGTCATGGGTGCTTGAATGTCTCGGTGCAGCAAGGTGCGGGCGCCCTTGTCGCTTGTTATGTCGGTGGCCGGCGGCATGCCGGCCTGCAGTCGTTTGCTGCGCTGTCGGCGACTGCTGCCCGCCGTCATGTAATCGATTACATAGAGCTTATCGGAAATAGCAATCGGCTGCCACAAAGTTGTATCTTTTTTGCATGTTTCTCGGGTTGGGTGGCAGCTGGCCAGCCTGGTGCCGATGCCGCCGGAAACAATCGTGCGCTTGATTCGCCCCCTGCATCTGCGACATCATGTGGCCACCGCCGAGCCCGCACGCCCGCGCGCCCGCGGAACCCATAACAACACAAGGACGCCCATGAGACACCACGCCACGCCCGCCCACCGCCACGCCATCGCCGGCCTGTCCGCCACGCTCGTTCCGCTGCTGCTGTCGGCCTGCGCCGCCACAGCGCCCCAGGCCGAGCTCGGCGCCGCCGTGCCGGCCGCCACCGTCGCCGGCGGCAAGCTGGGCGGCATCCAGGAAGGCGGCGTGCGCGCCTTCAAGGGCGTGCCCTATGCCGCCGCCCCGGTCGGCGCGCTGCGCTGGCAGGCGCCGCAGCCGGCCCCGGCCTGGGATGGGGTGCGCCAGGCGTCCGCCTTCGGTCCGCGCTGCATGCAGCTGCCGCTGTTCGCCGACATGGTGTTCCGCTCCGGCGGGGTGAGCGAGGATTGCCTGACCCTGAACGTGTGGACGCCGGCGAACCGGGCAGCCGAGCGGCTGCCGGTGCTGGTGTATTTCTATGGCGGCGGCCTGGTGGCCGGCGACGCTTCCGAACCGCGCTACGACGGCGCCGCCATGGCGCGCCAGGGCATCGTCGCCATCACGGTCAACTACCGCCTGGGCGCCTTCGGCTTCATGGCGCATCCGCTGCTCAGCGCCGAATCGCCGCACAAGGCCTCCGGCAACTACGGTTTCATGGACCAGGCCGCGGCACTGCGCTGGGTGCGCGACAACGTCGCGGCCTTCGGCGGCGATCCGCAGCGCGTCACCATCGCCGGCGAATCGGCCGGTTCCTATTCCGTCAGCGCCCAGATGGCGTCGCCGCTGGCACGCGACCTGGTCGCCGGCGCCATCGGCGAGAGCGGGGCGCTGTTCGGCATGAACCCGTTGCCGACCCTGGCCGCCGGCGAAGCCCTCGGCCAGCGCTTGGCCGGCCAGCTGAATGCATCCACCCTGGCCGAGTTGCGCGCAGTGCCGGCCGCGACCCTGCTGCAAGCCACGGCGGATCCGGCGGCGCCGCGCTTCGGCGCCATCGTCGACGGCTACGTCCTGCCGCGCCAGCCGGCCGCCATCTACGCCGCCGGCGAGCAAGCCCATGTGCCCCTGCTGGCCGGCTGGAACTCGGCCGAAGGCGGCGCCGACAGCATCCTGGGGCAGGATGGCACCACCGAAGCCGCCTTCCGCGCCGGCCTGGAGCGCCTGTATGGCCCGCAGGCCGGCGCCGCGCGCGTGGCCTATGCCGGCGACGTGGAGCGCGCGGCGCGCGAACTGGCCAGCGACCGCTTCATCGGCTTCGGTACCTGGCGCTGGATCGATGCCCATGCCCGCAGCGGCGGCAAGCCGGTGTACAGGTATTACTACACCCAGCCGCGTCCGGCCACCCGCGCCGGCGGCCCGGCGGCGAATGGCGCCGGCCACTCGGTGGAGATCGAATACGCGCTGGGCAACCTGGATGGCAACACCGTGTATGCCTGGACCGACGCCGACCGTGCGCTGTCGCGCCAGCTGCAGGGGTATTTCGCCAACTTCATCAAGACCGGCAACCCCAACGGCGCTGGCTTGCCGCAGTGGCCGGCGCTGGGTGCGCAGGGGGCCGGCAACGGCACACCGCTGATGGTACTGGGCACGGCATCGCGCGCGGTGGAGGCGAGCGATGGCGGGCACCATGCCTTCCACCAGCAGCTGGCCACGCCGTAAGTGCTTGATAATGATCAGGTTATCGTTTAATTACGGCCGTTGTTTGGGGGCAACGCCCGTGGGCCTCTAATCCACAAAAAGGGTCAAGTCGGTAAATTCACGACGCAATATGGCTGTAGGGCAATGCTACTATCGGTAAAAGATTTGTCCCAAACCATCTGGCCGGACAGCTCGACCGGCATGTGCCCAGCTTCCCGTTCGTCACACGCCAGTCGAAGGATCCCGGTGCGCGTCCCCATCCAGGCCCGCGCGCCGGTCGGCCTCTTCTGCCTGCGTATACCATGCCCAAGCTGTTGCAGCGTCTGACCAGTTTCCGTCCCCGTGGCCTTGCGGGTTACATGGGACTGGCGTTTTCCACCTTGTCGATTGCCCTCACCCTGGTGGTGGTCGAAGTCGTCGAGCGCGAAGCCTCGCACCACGTCGAGCAGAGTATCGGCCATGGCCTGGGCGAGCTCGCCTTGCAGGCCTCGGACAAACTCGACCGCGGCATGTTCGAGCGCTACCGCGAGGTCGGCCTGATCGCCAAGCGTTTCGCCCTGGCCGATGCCGGTCTGAGCCATGCCGACTGGCGCCAGATCCTGGACGACTTGCGCCGTACCTATACTTACTACAGTTGGATCGGCCTGGCCGACCCCCAGGGCAAGGTGATGGTCTCGGCCGGCGGCTTGCTGGAAGGCGCCGACGTGTCCAAGCGTCCCTGGTTCAAGGATGCGCGGCGCGGGACCGGCCACGTGGGCGACGTCCACGAAGCCCTGTTGCTGGCCAAGCTGCTGCCGCAATCCGGCAGCGAGCCGCTGCGTTTCGTCGACGTCGCCTTCCCCTTCCGCGACCGCGACGGCAAGGACCGCGGCGTTCTCGGTGCCCACCTCTCGTGGCAATGGGCACGCGACGTCGAGCGCTCGATCATCGCGCCGCTGGAAAGCGGACGCCAGGTGGAAGCCCTGATCGTCGGCAACAACGGCACCGTGCTGCTCGGCCCGGCCAGCCTGCAGGGCCACGTCATCGACATGCCGAGCCTGCGCCGGGCGCGCGCCGAGAGCGCACCCGGCCACGTCATCGAAACCTGGCCGGACGGCAAGACCACCATGACCGGCTATAGCGCCTCGCGCGGCTATGCGGATTACCCGGGCCTGGGCTGGACCGTGCTGGTGCGCCAGGACGTCGACAACGCCTTCGTCCCGGTCAAGCGCCTGCGCCAGTATGGATTGTGGAGCGGCATCGTGCTGGCGCTGCTGTTCTCGGTGGCCGGCGTGTTCGTAGCGCGCTGGATCACGCGGCCTCTGATGCAGCTGGGGCTGGACGCTGCGCGCATCCGCCAGGGCGAGGGCACCGCCATCGTGCCCCAGACCCGCAGCTATGACGAGGTGCAGGCGCTGGCCGGCACCCTGAACAGCCTGGTGGTCGACCAGCAGCGCCGCCAGGCCCAGCTGGAGGAACTCAACCTGACGCTGGAGCAGCGCGTGCACGAACGGACCCAGGCGCTGGCCGAGGCGCTGACCGCAGTGCGCCAGAGCGGCCAGCGTATCAACGCCATCATCGAAACCGCCCAGGATGCCTTCATCGGGGTCGACCTGCATGGCCGCGTGATCGACTGGAATTCACAGGCCGAGGCGCTGTTCGGCTGGTCGCGCGACGAGATGATCGGCCGCTCGCTGGGTCTGGTGGTGCCGGAGCGCTTCCAGCCCAGCTTCGACAAAGCGATCCGGCTGGTGGCCGAGCACGGCCACATGGACGTGCTGGAGCGCCGCGTCGAACGCATCGTGCACAACCGCGGCGGCACCGAGCTGCCGGTGGAGATGACGGCCCGGCTGGTGGTCGGTTCCGGCGCCGACTTCCTGAGTATCTTCCTGCGCGATATATCGCTGCGCAAGAAAGTGGAACAGATGAAGAACGAACTGGTCGCCACCGTGTCGCACGAGCTGCGCACCCCCTTGACCTCGATGCGCGCCTCGCTCTCGCTGCTGGAGTCCGGCGCGGTCGAGGACGTGCCCGAGGATGCCATGGAGCTGATCGAGATCGCCCACCGCCACTGCGAACGCCTGGTGCGGCTGGTGAACGACATGCTCGACGTGGAAAAGGTCGAGTCCGGCCATGTGCACCTGGTGCGCGCGGCGCAGCCGCTGGCGCCCATCCTCACCGACGCCGTCGCCGCCATGCAGGGCCATGCCCGCCAGGCCGGCGTACGCATTGCTGCCGGACCGCTGCCCGAAGTGCGCGCCGAGGTCGATGGCGACCGGCTGACCCAGGTGCTGACCAATTTGCTGTCGAACGCCATCAAGTTCTCGCCGGCCGGCGCCGTCGTCGAACTGACCCTGGAGCAGCAGCGCCAGAGCCAGGACGGGGAGCAGGGCCTGCGCATCGCCGTGCTCGACCGCGGCCCGGGGATACCCGAGGAATTCCGCGGACGCATCTTCCAGCGCTTTGCCCAGTCGGAAGAAGAGAGCGCACGCCAGCAGGGCTCGGGCCTGGGCCTGTCGATCAGCAGGAACATCGTCGAGGCGCACGGCGGCCGCATGGGCTTCGGCGACCGCGAAGGTGGCGGTACCGTGTTCTATGTCGAGTTGCCGCTGCAGGCGCCGGATGCGGCCCTGGCGGGCATGGCTGGCACAAAATAAAGGGGAAGGGCCATTTTTCTGGTTCTGTTGCCGAAATGCATCAAGTTTTGTGTTTTTGCTGAAATTGCGGTTTCGTATTTGCTGATTTAATTGGTTTGTGGCATAGTTGTCGTACGGAAAGCAATTCAGCATTTAACCATTACGGAGCCCATCATGTTCGCATCGAAATTTCGCAAAATCGTCCTGAGCGCCATCGTCATCGCCACCCTGCCTGGCATGACCAGCGCGGCGGTGTACAGCCAGAACAAGACCGCGAGTTTCGACGTGACCATGAAGATCGTGGCCGACTGCACCATCAGCGCCAACGGCATCGATTTCGGCCAGACCCAGGGCGTGCTGGCGCAGGCCGTGAACGGCAGCTCGGCGATCAGCGTCACCTGCACCAACACCACCCCGTACAACGTCGGCCTGAACGCCGGCACGGGTACCGGTTCCACCGGCACCACCCGCTACATGAACGGTACGGGCAGCAATACCAATACCGTGCGCTTCAACCTGTACCAGTCGCAGGGCTCGAACCCGTGGGGCAACACCCAGGGCACCGACACCATGGCCGGCACCGGCACCGGCTCCGCCCAGACCCTGACGGTCTACGGCGAAATCCCGGCCCAGGCGTCGCCGATCCCGGACAGCTATAAATCGACGATCACCGCGACCGTCTACTTCTAACCGATTTCACTTTCCGCACCGATGACCCGACCGACCCGGCACCGCCCTTCGCTGACATCCGCACTGCACTGCGCCCTGGCCCTGGCCGCGCTGCTGCACCTTGCGCCGGCGCCGGCACAGGCAGCAAATCTCCAGATTTCGCCGGTGTCGATCCAGTTCCGGGCCGGGCAGGGCGCGGCCGGGATCAACCTGCAGAACTACGGCGACACCCCGCTGTACGGCCAGGTGCGCGTGTACACCTGGGACCAGCGCGACGGCCAGGACGTGCTCACGCCGGCCACCGACGTCGTGGCCAGCCCGCCGGTGATGGAAATCGCCGCGCGCAGCACCCAGACCATCCGCCTGGTGCGCCGTGGCACGACCCAGGCGCCGGTGGAACAGACCTACCGTATCCTGATCGACGAGATCCCGCGCGGCGACAGTGCCGGCGCCGCCACCGGCGTGGCGATCCGCCTGCAATACTCGGTGCCGGTGTTCGCCATGCCGCTCGACGACAAGGCGGCCCCGCGCCTGAGCTGGACCGTCCTGCGCAAGGACGGCGCCTGGATCCTGCGCGTGCGCAACGACGGCAACCTGCACGCCCAGATCGGCGCCACCACGCTCAAGGGCCCGGACGGCAAGGACCACGAGCTGAGCAAGGGTCTGCTCGGTTATACCTTGCCCGGCAAGTCGCGCGAATGGCGCTTGCCGGTGGATGGCGCGGTCGAGTTGGGCGCGCCCGGTGCCGCGCTGGCGATCCGCGCCAGCGTCAACGCACAGCCGCTGGCCGCCAGCGGAACCATCGTCCGCGAGTAAGGTTCGCAAGTGACACGGGTGTCGGCGGTAAAGGTCAAGCGATGGGCATGAAGCCGCACCGCCTCGCGGCGGCGCTGGCGCTCGCCTTTTGCGTGGTGCCGCTAGCGCCGGTCATTGCCGGCATGGCCGCCACCGCCGCCGACGACCTCAGCGCCGAACCGGCCGCCGACCCCGCCGCAGCCACCGAACTTTACCTGGAAGTCAGCGTCAACGGCGCCAAGACCGGCCTGGTGGTCCCCTTCCAGGGCGGGCCGAAGGGTTTGCGCACCAGCGTGCAGGGCTTGCGCGAAATCGGCATCGACCCCCAGCTGCTCGGCGTCGCCGGCCAGGACGACTTCGCGCTGGACGCCGTGCCCGGCCTGAGCTACACCTACGATCCCGCCACCCAGAGCATCGACCTGAAACTCGGCGACGCCCTGCGCCGTCCCCTGCAGCTGAATGCGCGCAACGTGCGCGAAAGCGGCGCCGGCAGTGCCGATCCCGGCTTCCTCCTCAACTACGACCTGTACGGCCAGCAAGGCGTGGGCACGCGCGTGGCCGCCCTCAACGAACTGCGCCTGTTCGGTCCGCGCGGGGTGCTGAGCAGCAGCGGCAATGCGGTGCTCAAGGGCAGCGGCCAGCGCTACATCCGCTACGATACCAGCTGGACCTGGTCGGACCCGGTCTCGCTGCAGAGCCTGCAGGTGGGCGATTTCATTTCGCCTTCGCTCGGCTGGAGCCGCTCGCTGCGCATGGCGGGCGTGGTGTGGCGCCGCAATTTCGACCTGCGCCCGGACCTGCTGACCTACCCGCTGGCCAGCATGGGCGGCTCGGCCGTCGTGCCCAGCAGCGTCAGCCTGTACGTGAACGGCATGCAGCAGTACAGCACCGAGGTGCCGGGCGGGCCCTTCGTGATCGACCAGGTGGCCGGCCTGAACGGCGCCGGCCAGGCCACCGTCATCACCCGCGACGCGCTCGGGCGCCAGGTCGCCACCACGCTGCCGCTGTATGTCGACACCCGTCTGCTGGCGAGCGGCCTGAGCGATTTCGCGCTGGCGGCCGGCGTGCTGCGGCGCGACTACGGGATGCGTTCCTTCCGCTACGAGCGCGACCCGGTGCTGAGCGCCTCGCTGCGCCGCGGCCTGAGCGATGCCCTGACGCTGGAAGCGCATACCGAAGCAGGTCCCGGCCTGCTGAACGGCGGCACCGGCGCCATGCTGCGCCTGGGCCAGGCCGGCGGTGTGCTGTCCGGCGCGCTGGCCGGCAGCGTCCGCCGCAGCGACGCCGCCGGCGGCCGCGGATTCCACGATATGCAGCGCGGCGCCCTCGCCACTCTCGGCTACCAGTACATCGCCCCGCGCTTCGGACTCGACCTGCAAAGCAGCCGCGCCAGCGCCGGCTACGCCGATCTCGGCACCGGCCAGGGTTCGCCGGTGATCCGCGTCAACGACCGCGCCAGCCTCAACGTCAACATGCAAGCCGCCGGCAGCGCCAGCGCCAGCATCGTCCATTACCGCACGCCGGGACTGGCGGCGGTGCGGCTGGCGGCCCTGGCCTGGTCGCGCAGCCTCGGGCGCGACACCTTCCTCAGCCTGAGCGCCTTCCAGGACCTGGGCCGCGGCGACAGCGCCAAGACCAACCGTGGCTTCAGCGTCACCCTCAGCATGTCGCTCGGCGACCGCACTTCGCTCAGCGCCAACAGCGGGCGCCAGGGCGGGGTGCGCGCCACCACGCTGACGGCCTCGCGCGCGCCGAACTTCGACGGCGGCTGGGGCTGGGGCCTGCAGACGTCGCGCAACGGCGCCTTCGACGTCTCCCAGGCCCAGGTCCAATACCTGGGCAATGCCGGCCAGTGGTCGGCCACCACGCTGCGCGCCGGCACCACCAGCAGCAGCTCGGTCGGCCTGAGCGGCAGCCTGGTGGCGATGGACGGCACCCTGCTGGCCGCGCGCCACGTCGGCCGCGGCTTCGCGCTGGTGTCGACCGGGGTGCCGGACGTGCCGGTATTCCACGAAAACCGGTCGATCGGCCATACGGGAGCGGACGGCCGCCTGCTGGTGGCCGACCTGATGCCGTATACCAGCAACCGGATCGCCATCGACGCTACCAACCTGCCGGCCGACATGCGTCTGGAGCGCACCGCGCTGGCGGTGGTGCCGCTGGCCGGCGCCGGGGTGGTGGCCGGCTTCCCGGTCGAACGCTACCGCGCCGCCACCGTGATCGTGCACGGCGCCGACGGCAAGCCGCTGGCGGCCGGCACGCCGGTGCGCCTGGCCGGGGCACCCGGCAATCCGTTGCTGCTGGTCGGCTACGACGGCGTGCTGTTCGTCGATGGGCTCAAGGAATCCATGAACGAGACCAATGAGCTGCTGGTGGGCGAGGGCGCCGCCGCCTGCACCCTGCGTTTCGCTTATCAACCCGGGACCGAGGGCCAGCTGCCCGTGATCGGTCCGCTGCGCTGTGCGCCCAAGGAGGAAAATCCATGATCACCCTGTTCCAACGACCGTCCTGGCGCGCACTGCTGCTGGCCCTGATCCTGTTCGGCTGCATGGGCAGCGCCCGTGCGGATAACTGCACTGCGGCCATGACCGATGTGAACTTCGGCCCCATCAGCCCGATCGCCGGCAGCGATTATTACGCCAACGGGACGCTCAGCGTCACCTGCACCATTCTCCTCGGCAGCCTCGGCACCGTGGTCTTGCCGACGGCGACCATCTGCGTCAACCTGGAGGGGGGCAATGGCGGCACCATTGCCGCGCGCATGATGCAGAATGGCGGCCAGACCCTGCCTTTCAACCTGTATCGCGACAACACCTACGCCGCCGCCTCGATCTGGGGCAGCACCTCGGGCGGCGCCGCGCAACCGGTGACCACGTCGATGACGGGCTTGCTGGGAATCGGCACCCAGACCCAGAATTTCACCATCTACGGCAAGATTCCGGCGTCCTCGCTGTCCGGCGTGCGCACCCAGAACGGCAGCGACACCGTGTACACCGCCAGCTTCGCCGGCGCCGGCAGCATCCAGTACGCCTTCGCCGGCCTGCTTGCTCCCGTCACCGCCTGCAAGACCGGCACCACGGTGCCCTTCAGCTTCAGGGCGACGGCCACCGTGACCAACAACTGCTTCATCAGCACCAGCCCGCTGGCCTTTGCCGGCGACAACCGCGTGCTGTCGGCGGCCGTGCGCACCAGGGGATCGGTGGGCGTGCTGTGCACTGCCGGCGCCCCCTACCAGGTGTCGCTGAATGGCGGCAGCGTGGCCAACAACCCCGGCGCCCGCAGGATGGCCAGCGCACTGTCGCCCGACAGCATCCGCTACGACATCTCGAACACCCTGGACGGCCCGCTCTGGGGCGACGGCAGCAACGGCACCAGCATGGTGAGCGGCACCGGCAGCGGCAGCCAGCAGACTTTGCCGCTTTTCGGCCGGGTGCCGGCGCAGAAGACCCCGGCGCCTGGGGATTACAAGGACACGGTGATTGCTACTCTGATGTTTTAGAAAGATCGGCCCAGGCGCCGCCAAGCGCCACATGCGCCATCAGCGCCTCCACCAGCGCATCGAAAGTCACCCGGCAGCGCGGGCTGTCGCGCAGGTCTTCGTGCATGGTCACCCAGGTCTCCAGCGGCAGGCTGAATGCCTCGGGCAGCAGGCGCACCAGTGACGGCGCGCGCCGCCCCAGCGCCACCTGGCAGATGCCGATCCCGGCGCCGGCGCGGATCAGGGCCAGCTGGGCGACGTCGCTGTCGGTGCGCACGGCCACGCGCTCGCGCGCGAACTGGGGCCACTGGCGCGCGCCGGCGCGCACGAAGGGCGTCGGGCGGTCGTAGAAGATCAGGGTGTGTTTGGCCAGGTCGTCCAGGCTGGCCGGGGTGCCGTGGAGCGCCAGGTAGTCAGTGCTGGCGTGCAGGCCGAGTTCGATGCTGCCGATGCGGCGCGCCACCAGCTGGTCCTGGCTGGGGCGGGTCATGCGGACGGCGACATCGGCTTCGCGCTGCAGCAGGTCCTGCACTGCGTTCGACAACACCAGTTCCACCGTCAAGTCCGGGTAGCGCTCGCGCAGGGCCGCCACCACCGCCGGCATCACTTCGATCCCGATCACTTCGCTGCACGTCACCCGCACCACACCGCGCACGCCGTCGCCGTAGCTGGCGGCCACGCGCTGGAGTGCCGCCGCCGTGCTCTCCATCGCCTGCGCATGCGGGTGCAGCGCCAGCGCCGCCTCGGTCGGCAGCAGGCCGGATTGCGAGCGCGTGAACAGGGCCAGGCCGAGCGCCGCCTCCAGTGCGGCGACGTGGCGCCCGACGGTCGGTTGCGCCATGCCGAGCACGCGCGCCGCGCCCGACAGCGAGCCTTCGCGCAGCACTGCCAGCATGGAGCGGTAGAGCTCCCATTCGATGTCGGTATCGATCGCATCCTCCGGTCGTGTGCAGCCAGGTTATACAAATTTGCATGGATGCTCACTCATTCCATGCAATTCCATTGAACGTCAGCTTGCCTCACCATGTGCTCATCGTCAACCACGGAGGCAAACATGGAACATCAAGGGACTGCATTGGTACTGGGCGCGAACGGCGGCATCGGCGGCGAAATGGCGCGCCAGCTGGGCGCCGCCGGCTGGCTTATCCGCGCGATGGTGCGCAAGCTGCCGCCGGCAGGAAGCACCGACGGCATCGACTGGGTGCGCGGCGACGCGATGGTCGCCGACGACGTACTGGCCGCCGCCGACGGCTGCGCGCTGATCGTGCACGCGGTGAACCCGCCCGGTTACCGCAACTGGGCCGGCCAGGTGCTGCCGATGCTGCACAACACGATCGCCGCGGCGCACGCCAAGGGCGCCATGGTGGTCTTGCCGGGCACGGTCTACAACTACGGGCCGGAAGCGTTTCCGCTGGCCGCCGAAGACGCGCCCCAGCGCCCGCTCACCACGAAAGGCAAGCTGCGCGTGCAGATGGAAGCGGCACTGGAAGACTGGTGCCGGCGCGGCGGACGCGCCCTGATCGTGCGCGCCGGCGACTATTTCGGGCCGCGCGCCGGCAACACCTGGTTTGCCGCCGCTTTCGCCAAGCCGGGGCGCGCGGTGACGCACATCGCCAACCCCGGCCGCGCCGGCGTCGGCCACCAGTGGGCGTATTTGCCGGACGTCGCCGCCACCATGGTCGCCCTGATCGCACGCCGCGACGCCTTGCCGGCCTTTGCCCGCTATCACATGACCGGGCACTGGGATGGCGACGGCGCCGCCATGGCGCGCGCGGTGCAACAGGTGGCCGCGCGCCATGGCCGCCAGCCCCGGATCGGCACCTTCCCGTGGTGGCTGCTGCCCTTGATCGCCCCCTTCAACGAGACCATGCGCGAACTGCGCGAGATGCGCTACCTGTGGCGCCAGCCGCTGCGCCTGGATAACAGCGCCTTGCTTGCGGTGCTGGGCAGCGAGCCGCACACGCCGCTGGAGCAGGCGGTCGAGTGCACGCTGCAGGGGCTGGGTTGCATCACTTCCGTCATGCAGTGAGATGCGGGCGAGGGCGGCCTCCTGCTTTCCATGGCACCGGGTCTCGTCGCTGCCATCACGGCGATCGGCGAACGCTGAGTGGGAGCGTTTCGACTCCGGTAAACCCTCTGGCCGTACAGATCATTGCCAGGGCAGTTCCGTAGAAAGCATCGAGCCGATCAGGTCTCGATCAGCGCGGCTGGATGATAAGCGGCAGCAAGACCGCGCGGAGCGGCGATCTGATCGAAACAGGCGCCGAGGCGGGGAGTGTGGATTAGAAGTAGACCTGCCAGGCCTGGGCATCGACTGCGGCCACGGTCTGCGACGGGGCGGCGGCCTGGACGGCCTGGGCCGCTTGTGCCGACACCTGCACCGGCGCCTGGTGGGCGCAGGCCACGCTCGGTGCCTTGCTTGCGTCGGCGGTCTGCACGGTGCAGGACTCCAACACGACGAAGCTCACCTGCATGGTGGCGCTGGCAACGTTGCCGGCAGCCAGGGCGTTACCGGTGAAACCGAATGCCGACAGCAGCAGGGCGCCGAGTACAAGCTTCTTCATATGATGCCCCTTTCTGTTGTCGTTAATGCAGCTCAGTTGATCGATGAGTAATCATAACCGATTATTGCCGCACGGCATTTTCTCGGGGTTTCTGCACAAAATGCAGCTATTTGCATCACTATTGCGGGTTCTGCGGGATTGGATGCCGGATCCGGCGAGCCAAACACACCGAAATTGGAAATCCATGTGTCAATACACGACGCGGGTTTCGGATTTTTCAGCTTGAGCCAGCGCCAGACGTATTAGAGCTTTTCCTCTAATCATATGATTGCCAGTAATTTGACGTTTTTACGCAGATGAATGCGGCTCAACTGCCTGTTTCGCTCGGCTTGTCCCGATCTCCCGGCTCATCGCTGGAGCGCTCTTCATCATAGGCCACTTGTGCCTGCGCCAGCGCCACCCCATGTTGCCTGGCCCAGCTCACCAAAGCCACAAAAGGATCCTGCAAGGTCCGCTTCAAGGGCGTGATCGCATGCTCGACGCCACAGGTGAGGATGCGATCACGCGACGGCTGACCAGGCCGTTGCGCTCGAGTCGGCGCAGCGCCTCCGTCAGGGCCTTGTGCGTGATCTGATCGAGCCTGCGCTTGATGGCGTTGAAACGCGCGGGCTGGGTGCACAGTACGGTCAGGATCAATACCGACCACTTGTTGGCTACCTTATGGGCCGGAGGCATTTGCACTGTCCGCCGAAGACGCGCCCCAGCGCCCGCTCACCACGAAAGGCAAGCTGCGCGTGCAGATGGAAGCGGCACTGGAAGACTGGTGCCGGCGACTAGTTCGGGCCGCGCGCCGGCAACACCTGGTTTGCCGCCGCCTTCGCCAAGCCGGGGCGTGCGGTGACGCACATCGCCAACCCAGGCCGCACCGGCGTCGGCCACCAGTGGGCGTATTTGCCGGACGTCGCCGCCACCATGGTCGCCCTGATCGCGCGCCGCGACGCCTTGCCGGCGTTTGCCCGCTATCACATGAACGGGCACTGGGATGGCGACGGCAACGCCATGGCGCGTGCGGTGCAACAGGTGGCCGGGCGCCACGGCCGCCAGCCCCGGATCGGCGCCTTCCCGTGGTGGCTGCTGCCCTTGATCGCCCCCTTCAACGAGACCATGCGCGAACTGCGCGAGATGCGCTACCTGTGGCGCGAGCCGCTGCGCCTGGACAACCGCGCCTTGCTTGCGGTGCTGGGCAGCGAGCCGCACACGCCGCTGGAGCAGGCGGTCGAGTGCACGCTCCAGGGACAGGGTTGCCTGGACCTTCGCACCGGGCGCTTGACATCGACGTCAGCGTGATTCTGCCATCCACCGGAAGGGGACGCGCGAAAGCACAGATGGTCACAAGAAGGCGGAGGTTCGAGCGGAACGGCCGAACCCATTTTTGTGGAAATATCGTAAGCGTTCCCAATCGTTTTCCGCAGTACCTGTCTATCTTTTTCTAATGGTCATTTGATTTAACGCAATAACATCGTTTATTGGCAAAAGGCGATACTTTCCAAGTAACTATCTTCTGTAATATCGGTGGCTGGTGTTCCGAACGCAGTGCCGAATGGGAGACGCGTGCCGTGGCCGTTCAAGACCTTTGGATGCACCGCCGGGCCTTCGATGCGCTGGCCGATCAGATCAAGCAAAGCGTGGCGTTGGCGGCCCAGCTTCCCACCGGTTCGGACGCTCCGACGTCCGCGCTGTTCGATCTGGCGCTGGAGCGCTACGCCGACATCTTTCGCCGCCCGACCTTTGCGCACCTGCCGCTCGGCCACCTGATCGACACCGCGATCGAGACGGAAGCGCTGCTGGCCTACGAAGCCGAGGCCGAGGCGCGGCGCCTGGCGCGGCTTGTCAAGGCGCCGCTGGCGCCGCTGGCACCGTTGGCGGCGCGTCACGCGCGGCGGCTGGACGCGCTGCTGAGCGGCGTGCTGCGCGGCCATGGGCTGGCCTCCAGTTCGCACCGCCCGTACGTAATGCCTTCGCGCGGCGTGTTCGTGGCGCCCGCGACGCCCGCCTTGCTTGCATGGATCGAGAGCGAGGACAACTACTACCGGCCGTGGAACGGCGGCGTCGTCACGCTGATCGAGGACCGCGACCTCGACACCTGGCGCGCGCGGGCGGGGCGCGTTGCGATCCTGTTCCTGGATGGCGAGGAATTGCTGGGCGAAGACTTGCGGCATCAGTCCGACCCCGCGCTCGCCGCGCGCGCCATCGAGGACGATTTCGCGCGCCGCCTGCAATACGCGGAGGGCGTATCCAAAGACGGCGTGGGCGAGGATTTCGCCGCGTATTACGCGCGTCTCTTGTTGAAGCAAAACGTCTTGCTGCGCAGCGTGCTTCCTCGCCTGCTCGCCGAAGGGCATCACGCGGCGCACCGCCATTTCGCGCCGCTGCTGGAGGAACACAACGCGCTTCTGCGGGCGGCGCTGGCAGGCGAGGCGCGTCCGGCGGAGCCTTCGTCGCCGGTACGCGTCCTGAGCGCCTTGCTGGCTCTCGAACGGAACATCGACGCGCAGACCGCCGCCTGGATCGAGCATGGGCGCTCCGCGGACAGCGCAGGACTGCTGTTCCAATTCGAAGGCATGCAGCGCGCCTTCCTTTCCGCCCACGTGAAGGCCTTGCACGATGCCCATTCCTGACCGTGCCCAGGCCGGCGACTTCCACTTCCTCGCCTACAGTTATCCGGGCGATGCCGATGCCGCGCCGTGGGACTTGTCGCAGCCCGTGCCGGCGCGCGGCAATTACCGCTTCCTGAGCCTGCGCAACGCGCTGCAAGGACTGCACGGCGCGGCGCAGGAGAACGGGGTGCCGAACGTGAGCCTGTCGCTGCCCGGCGAGGCGATCCATGACGGCGGCAACACCTTTTGCGTCATGGCGCTCAGTTTCGGCGGCGGCGACGATCCGCAGCGCGAAGTCTTGATCACGGGCGGCGTGCACGCGCGCGAGTGGATCGCGCCAACGATGGCCTACCTGCTCGCCGAATACCTGATCAAGCATTACGCGGCCGAACCGGAAGGCCAATGCCAAACCGCGATCCACGACCTGGTGAACGGCACGCGCATTCACTTCGTGCCCCTGCTGAACCCCGCCGGCAACTGGCACAGCGTGTTTTCTCTGGCGGGCGGCGCCCGCTTGTGGCGCAAGAACCGCCGGCGCCTGCCCCTGACGCCGGATGAATGGGCGCGCGCGCTGGGGCTGGACCTGGACGCGGGCACGGCCGCCAATCCGCCGCTGAGGAACATCGCCGCAGGAGCGGACCAGGTGACCTACGAGGCGCCGCTGCTGCCGGACAGGCCAGGAGTGCGGCTGCGCTACGATCCCTTGACGATCGACCTGGCGCCGGACAAGCCGCAATACATCGGCGTCGACGTCAACCGCAATTTCAATACGCCGTTCTGGGGTCACGAATCGGGCGCGGACGAGGAGGGCCTGCCGCCGGACCAGGCGTACTTCGGCCCGAACCGCGTCTCCGAAGCCGAGACGCGCTCGCTCGTCGGTTTCCTGCGCGCGCAGGCGGTCGACGCCGCCATCGATTACCACTCATACGGCCAATACATCATCTATGCGGGCGAGGGCAGGACCCCGCAGCTGGCGGAGGTCGACAACGGCAGGGCGTTGCAATCCACCATCTCGTCGCGCTTGAACCCGCGCTGGTGGAACGGCTATGACTACAGTCTCGGATCGGTGTTCGGGCTGCTGAGCTACCGCGCGTCGGCGTCCGTCGCCGACTACATGGCCGTCGAGGGCAACGCGATCGCGTTCACGATCGAACTGAGCCCGTCCAGCAGCGATGGCGCGGGTTTCCAGCTGCCCGAGGACAGGATCATGGCGACGTTCGAAGCGAACATCCGCGGCGCGCTGGGTTTCATCGCGGCGGCCGACCGCAGCCGCCTGCGGGTGATCGAGGGCGGCCTGTTCACCCGACACGGCATTGCCGCCACCCCTTATGCGACGTTCGCCGGTTGGAACGTCTTCGGCCGGGGCAACCGGCTTCCGGCTTGAGCGAGGCGGACAATATGGTTTTTCGTGTGCGTACCACGGCGGCGGATTATCACTTCCACGCGTATGGCTACCCGAACGATGACGCGGCCGTGGAATATGCGCTGTCGCCGGCGGACCCGCAGCGCCACAACCTGCCGTTCTACAGCCTGCGCCGAGACCTGGCGAGCCTGGTGGCCGATGGCATCGCCAACAACGTGCCGAACCTGGCGCTGATCCAGGTCGGTGCGCAGATCGGCGCGGACAACCAGACCTATCACACCCTGGCGCTGAGGTTCGGCGACATGTCGCCCGGGGCGCCCAAGGTACTGCTCACCGGCGGCATCCACGCGCGCGAGTGGATCGCGCCCGAGGTGACCTATCTGATCGCCGAATACCTGCTGAAGAACTTCAGCCAGCATCCGGCGGGCGACTGTCAGACGCAGTTGAGCGAGCTGGTCAACAATCGGAACATTACGATCATTCCCATGTTGAACCCGGGCGGCAACTGGTTCTCGACGATGTCGGCGGGCGGACAGACCAACTGGCGCAAGAACCGCCGTTTGTTGCCGGACAACCTGGCCGCCTGGGCCAACGAGCTGAATCACCCGCCGTTCGCCAACGTGGCCACCGACCCCGAGGCGGGAACGGTGAGCTACGACGTGCCGCAGCTGTCCGGCCAGCCCGCGCGCACCGTGACGTTCAACGTTGCGCCGGTACCGCGCGGGGTCGATTGCAACCGGAATTTCAACACGCCGGGATGGGGCAGCGAAACCGACACGGCCCAGGGTCAGAACATGCAGCAGGGCAATCCGAACCAGGGCGTCTACTTCGGGCCTGACCGCAGTTCGGAAACCGAAACCGCCAACCTGACCGGCTTGTTCGCCGGACTCGGGGATGTCGCAGCGTCGATCGATTACCACTCGTACAGCCGCTTGATCATCGTGTCGAGCGAGGCGGCCATCTCGAACCGGTACCGGCGCCTGGGCCAGGCATTGCAGGAACTCATCACCGTGAACGGCAGCGAGCAGTACGCGCTGGGCGACGCGCTGCAGACGGTGGGTTACCGGGCCGTGAGCTCGGTCATGGATTACATGGCGCTCACCCATCGGAGCAGCGCGTTCACCGTCGAACTGGACCCGGGACCGAACGCGGGAGCGGGCGGCTTCATGCTGCGGGAAGACCAGATCAAGCAGGTGTTCGAGAAGAACATCCGCGGCGCGCTGGCGCTGATCGCCACCGCCAACAACAACCCGCGCAGTTTCTGGCGCGGCTTGTTTTGCTGCTGCAGCAGTCCCTGGGCCGAATCCGTCCGCCAGTTCGACGACTGGGACGTCGCCGACCATGGCAATCAACTCCCGTAACCGCAACAGGCCTATCATGAACAAGCCCATCGAGACCCTGGACGGCGCGCGGGCGACCGCGCCGACCGAACCGCCCGCATCGCAGACATTGAGCGAACTGCGCGCGTCGCTGGTCGCGGCCCAAGCGGCCAACCAAGGGCGCCTGCCGCTCGACGCCACGACCTTGGGCGGCACGGCGGGCGCCGCCTTGCCCGGGCTGTTGACGGCGCAGTTCCAGATTGCCGGTTTCACCTTGACCGGCACCATCACGCTGGACGACGTGCAGGCGGACATGCTGAGCGTGGGCGGGCATGGCAGCCTGAACGACGCGACGGTCTCGCTGCTCGTGCGCTTCATGGACAATCAGGGCGACATCGAGATCCAGGCCTTGTTCAGCACGACGGTCTACGCCGACCTGAACACCGCATTGCCCGCGCTGCCGCCCGATTTTTTCAAGGACGTGATCGCCGCTGGCGTGAACCCAGTCGTCAACCTGCCGTGCGGCATGCCATCGGGTGTCGGGTTCGACCAGGCCAGCTACGGCGCTATCGCCTACCTGTATCCGGGCCGGGGCGTGCCGGTCAGCTACACGGCGCCGCAACTGCAGGGCAAGGTCACGCTCGCGCAAGTTGGACAACGCGTGCTTTACCTGGAATTGCCGACCAGCGCGAGCGGCTGGCGTTTCGTGTCGCCCGAGACCGGCAGCTGGACGTTTGCCGACCTCGCCTGGCTGCTGCCGCAGGCGGACATCCCGGGAGCGTTCCCCTTGATCGTACCGGCGGACGCGGTGGCCATGACCGATTTCCAGCTGCTGTTGATGCCGTCCGCGCCGGCGTTTTCCGCGCTCTACCTCGGCGTGAGCGACAAGAGCGACCCGCAGGCGCCGCTGTGGACGGCCTGCGACGGCAAGGTGGCCCTCACGATGGTGACGCTGGCCATCGACCTGAGCGCCAGCGCGACCACCGTCACCTGCGCCGGCACCGGCTGGGTGCGCGGCGCGTTCGCGCTCGGCCAAGCCTTCCTGTATGCGGAAATCCCGTATCCGCTGAACGCGAGCGCCTGGAGCATCGACGCCTACCCGAACCTGACGCTGTTGAACGGCCTCGACGACCTGGCCACCTTGCTGCCCGGTGCAAGCGCCTTTTCCACGCTGCTGCCGGCAGGCCTCGATACGGTCTTGAGCGCGGTCGAGCTGAGCCACCTGTACATCGCCATCGACCCCGCGCAATTCGCGTTGCAGCGCTTCCTGTTCGAGGTGAGCACCACGAATCCGTGGCCGCTGGTGCCGGGCGTGCTGGAGCTCGACCGGCTGACCGTGCAGCTCAATGTAGACGGCGCGGGCGCGCTGACCGGCGGCGTGCGTTGCCAGTTCGCGCTGAGCCAGGACAGCGTGGTGTATGTCAGCTTCCAGCGCTACGACGCCGGGGGCGCCTGGTATTTCGTGGTTGATTCGCCGGTCATCGCCTTGCCGTCGCTGGGCCAGCTGGCCCAGCTCGCCAACGGCGCCGACTTGTCCTCGTACTTGCAGGCGTCCAGCCTCGGCAAGCTCGCCTTCCTGATGACCAACCTGAACATCGGGGTGACGCTGGGCCAGCAGAACAAGCTGACCAACCTGGGCTTGACTCTGCAGTTGTCCGATAGCGGCGCCACCAACGCGCCCAGGCTGGACTGGGAAGTGATTCCCGACGTGCTCACGCTGCGCAATTTTCGGGTGGGTTTCCAGCTCGACTGGAAGCCGGACCTGGTGGCGGACGTGACGGGATTCTTCACGCTCAATACGCTGGACTTCGCCGTCAAGTTCGGCCGCGGCCAGCAGGGCGACGCCTTCGTCGGCGCCTACAGCCCGAGCGCGGCCGCGGCCGGTGCCAGCGTCGACGTGCGAACGCTGATCCAGACCATCTCGCCGCGCGTCGCGGCCTTGGTGCCGGAGGGGATCGATGTGGCGCTGGACGACATCTTCATCGCCTACGTGAACGTGGCGGGCAAGGGCCGGAAATTCATCTTTGCGCTCGACATCGGCATCGACATTCCGCTGACCGGCATTCCACTCATCGGCGACGTGTTGCCGGACAGCGCCAAGGTCGAGATCCAGGACCTGAAGGTGGTCGTGGCGTCGGACGCGCTGGATGCCGACGAGGTGGCGGCCGTGAACGCACTGCTTGGCACGCTGCCGGCGGACATGACGGTCAAGCCCTTGCCCGGACCGCAGGCCGGGCAGACGGGACCCGTGATCCCGAGCGGCTTTTCGATGGTCGCGAAGCTCGCCATCGGTTCGCTGGAAATCCTGATCAGCGCGCCGGCCACGACAGCGCAGCAGGACGCGCCGGCCGTCGGCCAGGCGCCTGCCCAGTCCGCGGCGCCGGCCCTGGCGGCGCCGCGGACCGGCGCCGCGCCGTGGCGCCGGGACGACGCGGTCCAGGACAGTCCGGCCCAGAATTATCAGAGCACGATGTGGATCAACGTGCAGAAAAGCTTCGGCCCGGTCAGCCTGCAAAAGGTGGGCTTCAACTACCACGACGGCAAGGTCTACGTGCTGCTGAACGCCGCGTTGAACACGGGCGGACTGGCGATCGAACTGCTGGGACTCGGCATCGGCACTGCGCTCACCAAGCCCGCGATCGGGTTCGACATCGACGGTCTGGCCGTCAGCTACGCGGCGGGGCCGGTGACCATCGCGGGCGGCATGATCGGCACGCTGCAGCCCGAAGTGGATTTCGCCGGCGCGCTGATCATCCAGGCCGAGGCCTTCAACCTGGCGGCTTTCGGGGGCTACGCCACGACTCAGGGCCAGCCGTCGCTGTTCGTGTACGCGATGATGAACGAGCCGCCGCTCGGCGGGCCGCCGGCGTTTTTCGTGACCGGCCTTGCGGGCGGCTTCGGCTTCAACCGCAGCCTGGCGATTCCGCCGATCGACCAGGTCTACAACTTTCCGTTCGTGTCCTGGGCGGCAAATCCGTCCACGGCGCCGTCGATGGACCCGGGCCAATCGATCGGCGACCAGGTGGCGGCCGCGATCAGCCAGTTGAGCGGCAAGGGCGTGGTCGCGCCGCGCGTTGGGTCATACTGGCTGGCCGGCGGCCTGACCTTTACCACCTATGAAATCCTGTCCAGCTTCGCGCTCATCACCGTCACGTTCGGCAACGAATTCGAGGTCGACCTGCTCGGCTTGTCGACGCTGTCGATGCCGCCGGCCGACGACGATCCGGTCGCCGAGGTGCAGCTGGCGATCAAGGCGTCGTTCGCGCCGTCGTCAGGGCTGTTCTCGCTCGCCGCACAGCTCACGCCGACTTCCTACGTGTTTTCGCGCCAATGCCAGTTGAAGGGCGGTTTCGCCTTCCATTACTGGTTCGCACACGAGCATGCCGGGGACTTCGTGGTGAGCCTGGGCGGCTACAACAGCAATTTCACGATACCCGCCCATTACCCGAGCGTGCCGCGCCTGGGCATGAACTGGCGCCTGTCCGATGAGCTCAGCATCACGGGCGAACTGTATTTCGCACTGACCAACAACGTGGTCATGGCCGGCGGCAAACTTTCCGCCGTCTGGGAAAGCGGGCCGGTACGCGCCTGGTACACGGTGTGGGCCGACTTCCTGATGGTGTTCAAGCCGCTGCATTACTACATCAGCGCCGGCATCGACCTGGGCGCGTCGTTCACGATCAAGCTGTTGTTCGTGCGCATCTCGATCACGATCCACGTGGGCGTCGCGCTCGAATGCTGGGGACCGGATTTCAGCGGCACGGCGCGCGTCGACCTGTCCATCATTTCGTTCACCGTGCGCTTCGGCAGCGACCCGACGCCGCCGGACAACAAGCTCGAATGGGGCGATTTCGTCCACCAGCTGCTGCCGTCGGCGACGCCGGCCGCTACGCAGCAGCTGCTGCTGGCCGACACCGATCCGGCCACGACACCCTCGCTGGTGCACATCACGATCAATCAGGGCCTGGTGAGCAAGCTGCCGGACGAGCAGGGCAACCCGGCCTTCCTGGTCGACAGCGAGACGTTCAGCTGTTCGGTGCGCACGGTGATTCCGACCAAGGTCACGAATCTCGCCGGCGTGCTGTCGATGGCACCCGACGCGCTGCAGCCGCAAGGCAGCGACGGCAAGCCGATCGCGCCGTACGTCGACTTCGGTGCCGGCCTGTCGCAAATCGCCCCCGCGCAATTCCAGCCGACGCTGACGATCACGGTGGCCACCTCCGAGCAATCGCAATTCCTTGCGGTGCGCAATTTCGCGGATGCGCCGAAGGCCTTGTGGGAAGTGAAGGAGTTCGACGCCCACGGGGTGCCGAAAACCGATACCTCGACGGCGCTCACGGCCCCCACCTTTACGAACACGCTGAAGGGCTACGACCTGCTGGCCGACGTGCAGGCGCCGGACCACCTGCTGCCGATTCCGAAAGCGGCGCTTGAATACACGACCGACGAGGCGATCCAGCAGTTCGGCTGGAGCACACCCGCCTGCGCGTCCAGCGACCCGTTCACCGATCAGACGGTCGCCGCCACCATCCTGTCCGCGCCCGCTGCGCAGGTGCGCGCGGGCCTGCTGGCCGCAATGCTGGCGCAGGGGCTGGCCGTGGACACGACGCTCGACGTGGCCGATCTGGCCGTCGCCGGCGGCAACGACCTGCTGGCCCAACCACGGCTGCGCCTGCTCGGCGAGCAGCGCGCCGCCGCGCAGGTTTGACGCAAGGTTTGATGTACCGAGGAGCCCGAATGAACACCGCCGCACCGCAAACCGTTACCTTCATCCAGTCCGACGTACCGCCGCTACGGGTCGGCAACTACCAGCTGACCGCCACCCAGACCGTGCCTGGGCAGGATCCGGGCAGCTTCAGCGCGATCAATACCTTCGTCGTGCAGGGGCCGCGCTTTTCCTTCCCGCAGGACGCGATCGATAGCGTATTCCCGCCCGCGAACGCGATCGGCGAATACGACGGTGTGCTGCCCCACGTCGTGTTCAACCGGCGCACGCTTCCGTGGCAGCGCGCGTTGAAGCTCCATCCGGCCAGCCAGCGGGAGGGCGCGCGCAGCTATCTGCCGGCGCCGGATTACGCAGAGTCGCCGTGGCTCGCCGTACTGCTGTTCAACGACGACGAAGCCCCGGCCGTGCAACAGAAGACGGCGCGCGACCTGATCGGCCCCGGCGTCGGTTTTCCCGCGCCGGCGACGGGCGCCGGGCAGCTGCCGCCCGGCGTGCTCTCGTACGAAACAGCCACGCTGGTACCGCAGGGCTACGGCGAGACGCCGGACGACGCCTGCAACGTGATCGACATCCCGCTCGACGCCTTCAACCGGGCGGCGCCGTGCGTGGCGGACATGCAATTCCTCGGCCACATCCGCGAAGTCGACACGGCCGACGGCAAGGATGCCACGGTGGACCAGCAGATGTTCGCCGTCGTCGTCGGCAACCGCGTGCCGCTGATCGGCGCGCAAGGGCAGGCGGCGACGCACGCGTATTTGGTCTCGCTGGAAAACTTCGCCGACTATCTGCCGGACAGCGACGGCAACGCCAGTCCCCTGATCGGATCCGGCGTCACGGCGGTGCGGCTGTTGTGTTACCGCGCGTGGTCGTACACGGCGACCGACCTCGATCAGAAGCTGCAGACGCTGCTGGAAAACTTGAACAAGCCGGGCGGCGTGCAGGGCCTGACCACATTGCGCCTGCCCGTGGACGGCGGCGACCCGGATACGCAGGCGGTCGCGGACGCGATGAGCGCCCAGGCGGCCGGCAGCGTGACGCAAGACCAAGCCGGCGTGCTGGTGAGGAACGCGCTGGCGATGGGGTACACGGCGTGCAAGCACCATTTGCGCCACGGCGGCGAGACGGTGTCGCTGTACCGCGGGCCGCTGGCGCCGTATCCGGTGCCGACCACCATCGCGCTGCCGGCTGCCGGACCGGACGCCGCGAACGCCTACAACCCGCAGACCGGCTTGTTCGACGTCTCGTATGGCATGGCCTGGCAGCTGGGCCAGCTGCTGGCGCTGCAAAACACGGGCTTCGCCAACGGCCTGTACGAGTGGAAGCGCGTGCAGAACCAGCAGGCCGCGATGTTCGCCGAACAGACCTTGATCGCCGAGCTGTACGCGAAGACGGGGCTGGTGGAGAGCATCATGCGCCGGCGCCAGACCGCCGTCGACCATGCCGTGCAGACCGCCGGCGGCGACCTGCCGGCGGCGCTGGGCGACTGGCTCGGCAGACTGGCGCTGCTGCAGGGCGTGCCGTTCAATTACCTGGTGCCGGACGAGCGCATGCTCCCGCAGGAATCGCTGCGCTTCTTTCACCTGGACTTGAACTGGGTCGAGGCCTTGATCGACGGCGCGTTCAGCATCGGCCGCACCACCACCGCCCAGAGCCGGGCCGATGTCGTCCACTTCCCGCGCGCGCGGGTGGCCGCTTACCGCGCGATGGCGCGCCTGCGTCGCAACCGCGCGGCGGTGACGCCGCTGTTCGACCAGGCCGGTCCCGGCGCCGTTACCGGCTTCCTGCTGCGCTCGCAAGTGGTGGCGGGATGGCCGAACCTGCGCATCAAGGGCTACAGCGACCAGGCCGGCACCGTCGAACTGGCCAAGCTGCGGCTGGTGCAATTGTCCGGCCAGGTCACGCTGGGCCTGTTTGCCGGCGAGCTGCAGTTGCTGGTGATCGAGGAGCCGCCGGAACAGATGCACCTCGGCGTGGAAGGCCAACCCGGCTGCTACAGCACCACGCTGCGCGCCGTGGAGGGCGACCATCCCGGCCAGCAATTTCCGAACCAGCAAAGCGGCGTGCCGCAACCGCCCTGCAACCCGGACGGCAACCTGGCCATCGCCTGCGTGGCCGCGCGCGCGGACAAGCAGACGCTGCAGATCGCGGCGGCGGCCGACGCGATCCAGGCGCGCCTGGTGAACAGTTTTTCCCAGACCTTCCCGAACGGTTTCACCTCGGCCGAATTCGCCCTCGAAATGACCAAGGGCGTGGTGCGGGTCGAGTATCAAAAGAACGCTTGACTGCGAAACGCTTGAACGCGCAAAAGGACATGCATATGGCTAGCACCACCGGATTGCTGGTACCCGTCGACCTGACCGGCTATTGCCTCGGCGCCGTCGACGCGGCGCAGGCGGAAACCTTCGTTGGCGCGACCACTTGGTATTCGCGGATCGAGGGCCAGTACGACGCTGCGCTGGGCGGCAACGTGATGCGCGATTTCAGCGCCGCGCCGCTCTGGCCGCTCGAAGCGGGCGTGCACCTCCACTGGGCGATGCCGGACGGCCTGACGCACGGGACCCAGAGCGCCACGAGCGTCGACTTCGCCGCGCTGCCGAACCGCTGGTTGCTCACTCGCGTGCACTGGGTCGACGGCCAGCCCGTGACGCGCGCCTGGGTCGTCCTGAGCGATTTGTTGTCCGAGGACGCGCCCGGCGGCAACGAGGCGCCCAGCCTGCCCGTGCAGGACAACGCGCAGAACTTCCGCTACCTGGGCGTGGTCCAGTTGTTCGATGCGAATTGGCAGGAGCCGAGCATCCCGAACGAGCAATCGATTCAAGCCTTGTTCGGTTCGCCCTTGCACACGGTGGCCAGCGGCGACGTGGCGTTCGCGGCCTTTTACCCGAACGCGCGCAACGTGTTCGGCTTTTACGACGACCTGACCGACGTCGACACCAGCCTGGGCGATGCCCAGCTGATGTACACGGTGGTCGGCTGGTACAGCGACCCCACGCACGATCCGCTCCACGGCCAGCCGGCGCTGACCGACCTGCAAAAGGAACACCGCTGGACCTGTGCCGCTTATCCGAACCCCGCGCCCGGGTATTCGCTGTACCACGGGCTGGTGCAGAACCTGGTGTGGAATCCGGCACAACGCTATATCTCGGACAACAGCACGCCCGTGCATGCCAAGGTCGCGATCGGCAATTATCCGGCCGAGACACTGGCCGCCTACTTCAAGGGCGTGAACGGCGAAACGCTGCCGCATTTCGACACGATGTTCACCGGTTTCGAAATCGGCGCGCTGAACGACCTGGCCCAGCCCAAGCCGGGACAATGGAGCGCGCTGCAGGAAACCTTGCACGGCAAGCAGTTCGCCGACCTCAAGGGCGGCACGATTTACGGCGTGCAGGCTGCGCCACCGCCCAGGTCCGCCGCCAGGCACGCGCCGCCGCCGGTCACGCCGCCGCTGCCGCCGGTCGTCGGCGACGCGCTGAACCTGCTCAACCAGTACCAGCAAGAGCTCTACCTGGCCGGTTGGGAATGCAGCCAGTATTACGGGCAGTTGTTCGCCGGCTGGTATCGCCTCGTGCAAGTGGGCAGCGACGACAGCCCCTGCGCCTGCAACGCACTGAACACGCTGATCCGCCTGAATCCATCGGTGCAGCAGGCGTGCGCCGATGCGCAGACGCGCCGCGACGCGCAACTCGCCACGGTCCAGACGATGCTGCCCGCCACCTTGCAACTGGTCGAGCAGCCGGCACCGGCCTTTCACGTGCCGAACGAACCCACTGTGTTACTCAGCGGCGACCAGTTCGGCGCGCCGCGCCGTTATGGCGGCGACGGCCGTCACCACGACCAGGGGCTGCTGGTGTGCCGCCCGAGCGGCACGACGCTGACCGCCGTCGCCATTGACGTCGGTGGCACCGTGAGCACGCTGGACGCCAGCCGTTTCCCCGCCGTCGCACTGCCGGCCGGGAATCACCTCGCCTACCCCGGCGACACCGGCGGCCTGCTGCTCGAATCCTGCCTCTTGAACACCCGTGCCGCGGCCGCTTTGCTGAACGGCGCGGCGACGACGCTGGAGACGGACCTGGGCGCGCAATTGGCTGGCACGGCGGCAAGCGGCAACAGCTACCAATCGTTCACGGGCACGCTGCCGTCCCCCGTGGCCGTGCAGTGGCTGGACGGGAATCCGTGGTTGCCGATGTTCCTGCGCTGGCAACTGAATTTCTATCCGGTCCTGAACACCCGGCCGGACGGCCAGAGCGGTCCGAACGATTACCCCGCCGGCGTCTTCCTGAACAATTTCAGCGTCGATACGAACGACATCGGATGCATCGCCTATGCGCCGGGCCAGGGGGGCATCGTCATCGACCCGGCCAACATCGACTTTGGTGACGACGCCGGGCCCGACATCCAGGTGATGCGCGGCAGCGCCTTGCTGTCCCCGGCCGCGTCCGACACGCTGGAAGACAACCTGGTGCGTTACCTGAACGGCCATGACGACCCGGGTCTGGCGACCATCCTGCAGCAGTTGCGCGACACCCCGATGCTGATGCAGGCGCTCTCCGGCTTCAACGCCTCGCTGTTGATGACGGAGGAAGCGCTGCAACTGGCGGTCGGCGTGACTCCCCAGGCCAGCGCGACGGTCATAAAACTCACCGGGCAGGTGCGCGAGATCCTCACCGATTTGCGGCTGCTGCCGCCGGTGGCGCCCGCACTGCACGGCTTCTTCAATCCGCTGCGCGCCGGCTTTTTCCGGTTTTCCGGCCAGATCGTCGACGTGTTCGGCCAGATGCGGCCGCTCGCCATCGACGACTTGTACCTGGCCGATACCTTGACGACGCTGCAGGCGGGGAAGCCGGTGCCGGACGTCGGCTATCTGCAGCCTCGGCTCGCGCAGCCGGCGCGGCTGTTGTTCCGCTGGCTCGCGGCCGATACGACAGGCTACGACGAAATGAATTTTCATCCGGCCACGACGCCCGTCTGCGGCTGGCTGCTGTGCAACCACTTGACCGGCGGCCTGTTCGTCTACGACGGGCAGGGCCGGCCGCTGGGCTCGCTGGCGCCCAGCCTCGACGACAGCCGCATCGTCTGGCAGGCGGCGCCGGGCGACGACGCGACGATCGACCAGGGCGTCGTGCAAGTGATGCAGGGCCAGAATCCGAGCCTGGCCGGGCTCGTGCTCGGCCTGGCGGCGGCGACGCCCGCCTGGTTCAAGGCCTTCTGGCAAACCGTGGACGCGGCGGCGGGGATGACGACGCCGCTCGCACCAAGCAGCGATGTGGGCATGGGAACGTTGATCGGCCGCGCCCTCGCGCTGGTGCAGGCGTCGATGTTGCTGGAGCAGCAGGGCTACCCGGCCTACAACCTCGGCTTTGAAACGATCGATCGCGATAACACGACCTACGATCAGACCGACAATGGCTTGTCCAGCGTCCGCTTTCCCGTCGTGCTGGGAGATATCGCGGAAATCGACGACGGCTTGATCGGCTATTTCAAGGAAGCGGATGCAGGCGGTGCTTACGACTTCGCCAATTTCTACAGCGAAGCGGCGCCGGCCGGCGGCGCCGGCGTGCAGCCGCCGCCGGTCGGCAACCTCTTGCTCTCGCCGCATGCCGACACACCGGGCGGCACGCCGTCGGTCAGCCTGGGCGAGACGCGCGTCCTGATGCTGGTCGATCCGCGCTGCGGCGTGCACCTGTCGAGCGGCATCCTGCCCACGCAGTACGTGCAACTGCCGGCCGACCAGTACGAGGACGTGCTGCGCGGGCTCGAAATGACCTTCCTGATCGCCCCCGTGCTGCAGCCGGTCGGCCGGGCGGCGCTGCCGCTGCCGGCGGAAAAGGATTTCACGTGGTCCTGGGTCGACGAGTGGCGCGCGGCGTCGGGCACGACCTGGCAAGTCACGCCCGACGTCGCCCAGCCGGGCGCAGGCGCGCTCTGGAATTACACGCCGCAGCGCATCGGCGAGGGCTGGCTGCGCTTGAATCCGCTGGTGCTGCGCTTCGACCTGAGCGCGGACGCGGGACTGCGCGTCGTCACCGCAGGGACCGAGGTGGACCTGGTACTGACGTTTACCAACCTGCTGGGCCAGGACATCGTGTTCACGCCCGCCAGCATCGGGCCCGAGGGCAATCCGCCCAACGGATCGCTGCTCTACCTGCATTTCGGCGACCTGGTGCGTCAGGACGATGTGGGCGCACTCGCCATCAGCGCGCCCGGCTGGCAATTCGAGGCGCTGACCGACACGCGCTACGGCACCTATTGGTGCGGCACGCCGGCCGCCGCAGCGGTGATTCTGCCGAGCGCGTCGTCGATCACGGTGGCGGCGCGCGGCGTGCCCGTCAATCCCGGGGCCGACGGCAGTTGCAGTCTGTACATCGATTATTACCGCATCACTGGTATCGGCGGCGACGGTGTGGCCAGCGCCGCTTTGGGCATCGAACAAGCGGCCACGGCTTCGATCAACTAGAAAAGGCAGCGCATGACTCTCACCCCCACCCAGGCGGCGCCACAAGCGGATGCCGCACAGCAGCTCTCCTTCCAGTTCGTGAATTACGGCGCGGACGCCAAAGGCGACCTGAACGTCATCTACATCACCAGCGATGCCGGCTACAACAAGCTGCAGTGGAAGATCCTGTTGAACACCGGCAGCGTCGAGCTGCTGCCCGCGCCCTCGATTCCCGACCCCTCCACGCTGGGGCCAGACGGCCAGCAAGGCAGCTTGTTGTACCTGAGCTTGCAGCCACTGGGCTTGTCGTCGGCCGCGTTCGGCGCGCTGTCGTTCAGCGCCGCCGACTGGACGTTCAAGGCGTTTCCCGACCAGCAGACCATCGGGATGACGCCCACCCGGCCGATCACGCTGGAGTCAACCGGTGGCGCGGCCCAGTCGATCACGGTGAACACGCTCGAACTGGTCACGGCGACGCAGGCGACGGCCAACCTCGACACGCAGATTTACGACAGCCATTTCTTGAATGTCTACGGCAACTTCAAGGTGGCGCTGCAGCAGCCGCCCGACAGCCATTCGGGCAACCTGCAGCAGTATCTGCAGGTGCAGCTGAACACGAATCAGATCTTGAATAGCTTCGGCGTCACGCCGGCGGTGGCGAACACGCTGCAACTGGTGCTGGCGCCGGGCCAGCAGTCGGCGAGCATCGCGGCCGGTGCCGGCTCGGCGTTCAACGTCAGCTTCGTGTACGGCGTCCCCGGCGACCAGGAAGGCTACGGCGCCTTGACCACGAACGACGAGGCCACGCGGATCGCCGTCACGCGCCTCACGGGCGCTGACCACTGGCAGATCGTGCCGAACCCGTCCGCGCAAAACGTGTCCTGGGACCTGTTGCCGCCCAGCGGCCAACCCATCGTCGGCAGCGGCGGGGCCACGACGGTCGGCTTCCAGTTCGCCGGCATCGAAACCGACTACCAGCCAGGCCCCACGGCCATGCTGGTGGCGTACAAGAACATCCCCGGCTACCAGGACGGCGTGTACACGATCGTGCTGGACAAGGTCGGACACGTTGTCATCGGCGACCTGCAGGTCACGCCCGACCCGGCCGTCGCCGGCGAAGGCGGCCAGGCGCAGGTGACGGTCAGCTGGACGGCCAACAGCTACGTCACCGACCTCGTGCTGACCCAGAATTCGGTACCCTACATGGTCACGGGCACCACCAGTTTCGCCGCCACCCTGGAGGCGGAAACCACGTTCTTCACACTGGCTGCGAGCGGGCCGCTCGCCGAGCTCGGGAACCAGGCGAGCCTGAATGCGACGGCCACCGCCTTGCCGGCGATCGACAGCTTCATCGCCACGCCGACGCACATTCACTACCAGGGCGGGAGCCATCAGGCCAGCCTGTCGTGGGCTGTGCAGAGCGCGGCCGACGGCAAGGTGTCGGTCAGCAGCACCAGCGCTTCGTTCGCGCCCTTGACCGGACTGGGCAACGCGGAGACCGTGCCGGTAAGCCTGGCGGGTCCGCAGATGATCACGCTCGCGCCGGACGGGGACGGCACGCCGCCGGCGCTGACGCGCAGCATTGTGGTCTCCGCATTCCAGCCGGCCGCGAGCCAGTTGCAACCGGGTGGCGCGCCATCCGGCGTGGCAGCGTCGCCCGGCGCGCCGTTCGTCGCAGTCAGCGACAGCGCTGGCAGCCGTGTGCTGATCCTCGACACCGTGCATTTCCAGATGCAGAGCACCGTGGCCGTGGGCAGCCAGCCCGGCCCCATCGCGTTCTCGGCCGACGGCACGCTGATGCTGGTCGCAAACCTGGGCGACGGCAGCTTGACACCGGTGCGCGTGTCGATCCAGGGCGGCGCGCCCGTGTTCGAAGCGCAAAGCCCGATCGCCTTGTCGGGCGGCACACCGCAGAGCGTGCTGGTGCGCCCGGACGGCAAGGCCGCCTGGGTGGTCGTGGACGGTGGCGCCGGCCCCGGCGTGCTGTATGCGCTGGCCGATGCCGGCAAGGGCCTGGCCGTCACGTCGCGCGTCTCGCTCGGCAGCGCGCCGCGCGGGCTCGCCGCGTTGCCGTCGGGCGCGGGCCTGTACGTGGCCAATGCGGGCGACGGCAGCGTGTCCGTGATCAGCATTGCAGTGAATGGCGCCCTGTTGTCGGGCACGCCGATTCCGAACGTCGGGCGCCAGCCCACCGGCGTCGCGATGGCCGGCGGCGGCAGGATTCTCCTGGTGAGCTGCGCCGGTGACAATACCGTGGTCGCGGTCGACGCCGCCCACCCGCTGGGCGGCCAGCGCGTGCCGGTGGCCGTAGGGCAGCAACCGGGGGCCGTCGCCGTGACGCCGGGCGGCAGCTATGCCTGGGTGGCGAACCAGGGCGGCGGCACGCTGTCGCTGCTGGACTGCGGCGGCAGCGTGGGTGCCGTGAAGGTGGTCGGCGACCCGATCCCCGCCGGGCCGGCGCCGGTCGCGGTGACGGTGACGCCCGACGGCTTGAACGTGTTGTCGGCCGATGGCGGCGGCGTCACGCTCGTCACCCTGAACACCTATGCGGCGCAGCAGAACGCGGTATCGCTCGGCGACCACATGACGAACGTCGCCGTGGCACCCGACAATTCGACTGTCCTGGTGTGGCAGAATCCGCTCCTGGGCGTGGCCAGCACCGACGGCTTGATCGCCTACACTCCCGGCACCGGCGCGCACGACGCCGTGCTGGGCGCGAATCAGGTGATTTCCTGCGTGTTCAATCCGAACCCGGCCCAGCATGCCGCTTATGCGCTGCTGGGCGAGGGCAACCAGATCAGCCAGATTTCCACGCCTGACCTGGGTGTCACGCCAGTGCCGCTGACGCTGCCATCGTCCGACTGCCGCGCGCTCGCGCTGGGCATCGGCGGCGACGACAGCCGGTTGTTCGTGGCCTACGTCGACAAGGCCAATACCATCTGGCTGGCGGTGCTGGCGAGCGGCGGCGGGGGCTGGAGCACCGCGCAGACGCTAAAGCTGTACCAGGCGAGCGCCAGGCCGTACGTGCTGCTGCTTGCCGTCACCCGCGACAACCAACGGATCGTGATCGTCGATCCGCAATCGCAAAGCATCCGCTTCGCGCACGCCGTCGGCGGCACTTATGTCGCCGACGGCGCCACGGTGCCGGCCCGGGCCAGCGCCGTCGGCATCGCGCTGCTGCCCGACGGCAGCAAGGCCTACGTGCTCAATTCGGGCGGCATGGAGGACGACATCACGGTGATCGATCTGGCCAGCTTGACCAGCACGGTGGTGAACATTCCGCAGCCCTACGTGTCGCTGACGGGCATCGCCAGCGCACCGGACGGCAGCGTGCTGTATGCCAGCGACGCGGACTCGGCCGCGCTGCGCCTGCTGGACCCGGCGTCGCTGCGGATCCTGCAGACGATCGCGCTCGCCGGCGCCGGCGGCCACCCGGTGCAGGACGCCGTCGCGGTTGCCGCGGCGCCGGATGCGAGCGCACTGTACGTGGTAAACAACGCCAGCAACAACCTGAGCGTCATCCAGCAAATCCAGATGCAATAACGGCACAGCCAAGGAAACCACCATGAGCTACAGTGGCATTTTCGTACGCGACGATATCAACCAATACGCGGGACAGGCTGGCTCTGGCGGGTCGAGCAGCCCGGACATCCTTTTTTCGGGCACGGCCCCAACCGACCCCACGCAATACGCGACGGCCGAGAGTTATGCCACGGGCACCGACAGCAACGTGACGACCGGGGTCAACAATTACGTGTATGCGCGCGGGCTGAACACAAATACGAGTTCGCAAGTGTCCAACATCTTCCTGTACTACACGGAGAGCGACTTGATCCTGTGGCCGAAGAACTGGCGCGGCGACAACATGACGGTCGGCGGGGTCACGCAGAACTGGTCGCCCGTCATGATGTCCGTCCCGCAGAAGTCCTCGCTGTCTACGACCTGGTCGCCATCAGTCTCGCCCGGCGTGATCGGGGTCTCACCCGAAGCTTTCGTCTGGACGCCCCCAACGCTGCAAGGCAGCCCTTACGATCACTATTGCATGATCTCGTGGGCCGACAACAGCGCCACCCCGACGCCGCCCGATTTTTCCACCATCGGCCAATTTTCCGATTGTTCGCAAATGGCGGCCTTCGTGCAATCGCACCTGAACATGGGATGGCGGAATACCCAGGACGTCTACGGCACGCCCGCCACACAAACGTATAGCACCGGCCTCAGTCTGCAGGGTGAGGGCGGGACCGTGAACCTGTCCATCAGCTTCTACGACATCCCCTTGGACGGGACGTTCAACGTGGAACTCCAGGGGACGGACTCAAGTAACACCTTGTCGTTTCAGGGCTTGAAGTTGTCGGATTTTCGGGGTGGATTCAACAAGCCGAATTTGTCGTATCCACCGAATTTCAATACCAGCGTGCAGGTCGAGTGGTTCCGGGGCGCCACCGATCCGTCGCCGGCGGGGCAGGTCGAAATCGCCTTAACCATTTTCCCGACGCAGCAATTTTTCGACGAATGCCGGCGGCGCAAACTAGCCGTCCACGACATCCGCGTCGAACTGTTCGAACCCACCGTGCTGTTGCCGCAAGAGCGCGGGACCTTGTACAAGCCCACACCCGTCGTGCTGCTGGGGCGCCAGACATGGGCCATGAAGTACGGACTCAATCCACCGACCCAGAACGTTCGCGGAGACAAGAAATGACTTATACCGGCTTGTTTTTACGGCAGTACATGGGGCAGGATATTTCGTCCATTCCAAACACCACTGGGAACTGGTTCACAAGCCCGGACCTGCTCGTGTATGGGACGGCGCCGGCCTACTCGACCCGCAATTTCAACAGCCGGGACGAGGACTACGCAAGCCGCGATTACTATTTTTCTCAACCGCCCACGCCGGGTTCGGCGAACTACGTGTACGTGCGCGCCAAAACCTTGAGTCCCAACCTGAAGTCCACGCTCTACCTGTATTACTGCGAGGCGGCGGCGCTGCTGCAGCCGCGCAACTGGCAGTCCGGCAATTTCACGGTGGCGGTGGACACCGGTGCGCCCGTGGCCCGGAACTATTTCACGTTGAGCGCGGATGCGCTGGGCGCTCTGCTCACGAGTTACGATCCGGTGGCCCAGCAGGGCAGCCTGATCACCTGGACGCCGCCGGCCGCCGGCAGCGCGCCGCATTACTATCTGATCGCCTGGGCCGACAATTCGTCCGACGGCAGCAACCCGCCGCCGTTCGCCGACCTGCAGCCGTTCAGCGACTTGAACACGCTGGGAAACTATGTCCAGAGTAATCCGAACATGGTGGTGCTGGACACCTGGTACACAGGCATGTTCCTGCGCCAGTATGCGGGCCAGACCAATTATCAGCCTGGCAGCACGGCCCAGGGCAGCCCGGACCTGATCGTGACTGGAGCCGTGGCGCTGGCCGACCCAACGACCTATGCCACACCCGGCGCCTACGCGAGCGCCACGCTGAACCAGAACGTGACGCTACAAATGCGCAATTTCATCTACCCGCGCGTGTTGAACACGTCGGCTGTGGCGAAGACGGCGCGCGTGTACCTGTATGAGAGCACGAGCGACAAGCTGAGTCCGGCTGGCTGGCAATCCGGTAATTTCACGGTGGGCGGGGCGCCGTGCAATTACGTCGACATCACGGCGCAGCCCGGCCAGGTGGCGGTGGCGCAACTGCCCATCGTCTGGCGGCTGGACGTGCCGAATCCCGGCACCAACTACGTGCTGATCTCGTACACGGACGACAGCGGCAGCCAGGATCCGCCGGATTTCTCGATCTTCGGCTATGTAAATTCGCTGATGATCGAACAGTTCGTCGCCACGCAGCCGCGCATCGCCTGGCTGCAGATCGATGGCGCGCGGCCGACCGCAGTGCCGGACATGAGCTACGAATACCCGCTCACGATCGCGGCGGGGACGTACTACACGGGGCTGCAGTTCAAGGGCATCCCCAGCGGCGGGACGGTGACGTTTTCCCTGCCGGGAAGCGGCGCCGCGAACACGCTGGTCTTGCAGGGCATGCCGGTGCCCGATCCGAACGCGGCGGTGACGTGGCCGCTCACGTTCCCGACCGCGCTGACGACGAGCCTGGTGCTGAATTACTGGGCGAATCGCAGCGGCGGCGGCGGCACCGGCGGTGGTGCCAACATCAGCGTGGCGCTGATTCCGTCCACCAGCTGAGCCAAGGCAGGCCGGTCTCGTCCGGAACCGATTCCGTCCGACTTCGACCGGCCCTTGTGCTTGTCTTCCTCAAACGCGCCGTTGTGACTCGAAATAATCAAGTTGACCGGACCGACACCTGTGCGTGCCGGGTCCACGGCGCGCTGGCGGACCGCTCGGGCTCGGGCATGCTGTCGAATGGCGCCGTCCGGTGCCCTCAGCCAGCGGCAAGCAGGGCGCTGGCAGCCTCGCCCAGCCCCTGCGGGCTGAAGGGCTTGATCATGTAGTGGTCGGCGCCGGCGTCGAGGCCGGCTTCGACGTCGCTCTGCTGGCCGCAGGCGGACAGCAGCAGGACTTTCACGTGGCGGGTGGCGGGGTCGGCCTTGATGGCGCGGCAGACGTCCAGTCCGCTGTCGCCATTGCCGAGCCAGACGTCGAGCGTCACCAGGTCGGGTTTTTCGGCGCGCACCATGGCCAGGCCCTGGGCGGCGCTGGAAGCGAGCAGCACGCGTCCCAGCGATTTCAGGCTCAGGCGGACCAGCAGGCGCAGGTCGTCCTGGTCCTCGACGATGAGGATGGTTTTATCCATGGGGAGCTCCCGCCGGCAGCCAGACCGTCACCGTGGTCCCGGCGCCCGGCCGCGATGCGATCTCGGTGTGGCCGCCGTGCAGTTCGACGATTTCCTTGAAAATGGTCATGCCCAGGCCGCTGCCCTGGACTTCCTGCGATTCGCCGGCGCGGTAGAAGGCGTCGTAGATGCGCGCTTGCTGCTCGGGGGTCATGCCGATGCCGCGGTCGACGACGCGGATTGCCACCATCGGCCGCCCGTCGAGGGGCAGGCTGGCCGCGCCGATGTCGATCAGGCTGCCTTCGCTGGAATATTTGATGCTGTTGCTGACGATGTTGGTCAAGGCTTGCTGCAGCTTGGCGGCGTCGGCGGCGAGCGGCGGCAGGCCCTCGTCGAGCTCGACCCGGATGCGGTGGCCCTGCTGCAGGCCGTTCAGGCCGGACAGGGTCTGCCGCACCAGCTCGGCGACGTCGACCGGCGCGATCGCCAGGCCCTCGATGCCGCCGGCTTCGATGCGTGACAGGTCGAGCAGCTGGTTGATCAGGTCGACCAGGCGGCTGGCCTGACGGTGAATGATGTCGATCAGTTCGCGGCTGGTGGCCGGATCGAAGTCGCGCTTGAGCAGCAGTTCGGAAAAACCGAGGATGCTGGCCATCGGGGTGCGTAGTTCGTGGGTCGCGGTGGTGAAGTGCTTGCGGCGGCGCTCTTCGGTGGCGCGGCCGCGCAGGGTCAGGTCGTGCTGGCGGGTAACGTCGCGCACGATGACGGCGTAACGCTGCTGGCCGTCCATGTCCATCGGCGCCACCTGGACCTCGAGCGGGAACACGCTGCCGTCGACGCGGCGGCCGCCGCCTTCCTGCGGCGGGTCATCGGCGCGGTGGGTGGGGGCGAACAGCAGCGCGGCATCCTCGCCCAGCAGGCTGGCGGCGGCGCGTCCGGCCAGGGCGCCGGCGCCGGCGCGCGTGCCGAATAGTTGTTCCGCCGCCGGATTGGCGGCCAGGACGGTACCGCTGCTGTCGAGCATCAGGACGCCGTCCGGAATATGGGCAAGCAGGCCGCGCACCCAGGTATCGTTTTCTTGACGCTGCTGGTGCCGGCGGCGCAGCTCGGCCGCGGCGATTTCGTTCGAGACCATGCCGGCCAGGTCGCGCAGCAGGGAGCGTTGCTCGTCGTCGAGGGCGCGCGGGCTGCGGTCCAGGATGCACATGGTGCCGACGCGGCTGCCGTCCGGCGCCGCCAGGGGATAGCCCGCATAGAAGCGCACGCCGGCTTCGGTGACGAACGGACTGGCGGCAAAGCGCTCGTCGCGGCAGGCGTCCTCGACCACCATCACGCCATCCTGCAGGATGGTGTGGGTACAAAAGGAATTCGCGCGGTCGGTGGCATCCATGGTCACGCCCACGCGCGACTTGAACCACTGGCGGTCGGCGTCGATCAGGCTGACCAGGGCGACGGGCACGTCGAACAGGCGCGCCGCCATGCGCGTGATACGGTCGAAGCGTTCTTCGTGGGCGGTGTCGAGGATGTTCAGGTCCAGCAGGACCTGCAGCCGATGCGCTTCTTTTTGGGGCAAGGGCGATGCCAGCATAGTGTCGTTCGAAAAAAAGTCGGTTGGCGGTTCAGTGCTCCGCTGCGAGGGTGTCGGCAGGCAGCAGCACGCGTTCTACGGCGTCGCGCAGGCCCCGGAACGGGACCGGCTTGGGGAAAAACGGTATATCGGCGGGCAGGCCCATCGAGGCGACCGTCCCCTTGTCCAGGCCGCTGACCACGATGATCGCCATGTCCGCGTACGCACTGTCGCCGCGCAGGGTGCGGATCATGCGGAAGCCATCCATGCCGGGCATGCTCAGGTCGCTGATCAGGAGGTCGGGTTTCGCTTCGCCGATCTTGATCAGCGCTTCGAAGCCATTCTTCGCCTTCAGCAGGTCGAAGGGAAGATCCCAGCCGCCCATTTCCAGCTCGTACAGGCGCAGCAGCATGGCGTCATCGTCCACCACCAGCAGCTTCTTGCGCGCCGCCTTCACCGGCACCGGCAGCGTTGGCGGCGACAGCGCCTGGTGGCGCTGGCCGACCAGCTTGTTGACGGACTCCAGGGTGATGCGGCGGTGCCCGCCCGCGGTTTTCCAGGCGTGCAGGATACCGCTTTCGACCCATAACTGGATCGTGCGATGGGAAACGCCGACGATGGCCGCCGCCTGGGCGGTCGAGCAAAACTCGGACAATCCTGTCGCTGGGCTGCCGGTCTCCACAAAATTATTATTGTCGGCAGTATTCATATTTTCTGAGTTTAACGTTTTCGTGCTTTGCGTCAAGTTTTTACGCAAAGTGGATGCCTGTCACGGCGTTACGGTGGGGATGGAGTCTCGTTTCATCCACACGCGGCCGCGCAGGCGATGCCCTAACTGCAAGCCAGGGCGATCAGCAGGCAATAGAGCCGCAGACGGCGCCTGGCCTGCATCACGGCTGCGACGCGCCGCTGAGCCAGGCCCAGCCGGCAAGGTCGGGATCAGGGCCGTCGTTGGTGCCAGTGGCAAACACATAAGCGCAGGCAAACTGCAGGGCGAACGCGGCCAGGACAATAAGAAGTCGTTTCAAGTGATCTCGCAAAGTCGGGATAGTCAAAGGAATTACTGTATTTGCTGAATTTCAGTAAGGAAAGATATTACTGATTTTACTGATTAAAAGCAATTACAATTTCTATCAAAACAATGAGCGAGTGCTCGCAGTGTTGCGCCAGGACTGGAAAACCGCATCGCGGGTGGATGCCGCGCACAGACCGGTGTCGAACCGGCCGCGCGCTGGGAGAACGTGAAGGGAGGGAGAGCGGAGGCGCGACCGTCAGGCGGCCGCAGGTTCAGATGGCAAGACTTTGTTCGACGGCGCTGCGCAGCTGGGCGAAGGGCACCGGCTTGGCGTAGACCGGGATATCGGCCGGCAGGCCGAGCGAGCTGATCGTCGAGCGGTCGAGTCCGCTGACGATGATGATGTGCAGGTCGCGCTGCTGCGGATTGCTGCGCAGGCTGTTGACCATGCGGAAGCCATCCATGCCTGGCATGCTGAGGTCGCTGATCAGGAGGTCGGGGTTGTGCTCGCCGATCTTGAGCAGCGCTTCGAAACCGTTGCCGGCCTTGATCAGCTGCAGCGGCAAGTCCCAGCCGCCGATTTCGAGTTCGTACAGGCGCAACAGGGTGGGATCGTCGTCGACGATCACGACCTTGTATTGGCGTGGGCTGGCCGCGGCGGGTACGCCACCAGGCGAAGCCAGGGCCGCGCGCCGGCCTTCCAGCAGTTTTTCGACCGAGGATGCGGCAATGCGGCGGTGCCCGCCGGCGGTTTTCCAGGCTTGCAGGGTGCCGGATTCGACCCACAGCTGGACTGTGCGGTGTGACACACCGAGGATTTTCGCGGCCTCGGCGGTGGAGTAGAACGCCTCGGCATCTGCCTGGGCGCCGTGATTCTGGTTTGTCATCGTGTTTTCAACTGCATGGTCGCCTGTTTGCTGTCCTCGAGGCGTGCCGAGGTTCCCGCCAATAGCGCGTATTTATGTGCGTTTTCGGATAAGCCGGTGCGTGCCCCACGCGTCCAGGCGTTCGAAAATGTGAGAATCTGTGATTATTTACCGAAACTATAACGGCTTTTACTAAGTTTCGCTCAGGAATTGTGTAACTTTTGTCTACAAACGATAACATATGTTCACAGCGTGCAACATCTACCGATTTTACGGGTTTGTACCTACTTGTAAAGCGGCAATAGCGACAGACTCAGGTTTCACATTTGCCGGCCATGGTGGGAGACAAATGTTGTTCCGCAACTTATTTTCAACGAAGGGGAAGGTGGGGCGCCGGAAATCGGCTTGGGAAGGGGGGGTGCCGAGCAGGTTCGCATCAAGCTGATGACAGGTGTCGCATCGGATGCAGATCAGGATCGTAGCAGATGCAATGATCGCCTGCTCCATGCACGTCGCCCCTGCGAAGGCGCGGGCCCAAGTTGAATGCGCTGACAAAACGCTTAGAACTTGGGCCCCTGCCTTCGCAGGGGCGACGGGGGAGCTTCAGGTGGCTTGGTCTAAAGGCTGGTACTTCGGCCCATTATGCAAGAACACCCCACCCTGGAACTTGAGCGTGATGTCCTCCATGTCCGCCGAGCGGTCCACGCCCGCCGCCTGTACCTGTTCGGCAAACTGGCGCGAACTGTCCTTTGGCCGGTAGCCGAGGAAGCCCGCATGCTTGTCATCCCACCACTTGCCCGGGTTGTCCGAGACGCCGAAAGTGATGGTGTGGCCGACGCGCGGCGTGAGCAGGGAGCGGCGCAGCAGTTCGACCAGGTCGTCGAGGCTGAGCCAGGTCGCCAGCTGGCGGTGGTTGCCGGCTTCCGGGAAGCAGTAGCCGATGCGGATGCACACGGTCTCGATGCCGAAGCGGTCCCAGTAATAGCGCGAGATCGATTCGCCGAACACCTTGGACAGGCCATAGTAGCCGTCGGCGCGCGGCGGCATGCTGGCGTCGACCAGGTCGGTGGTCTTGTACATGCCCATGGTGTGGTTGGAGCTGGCGAAGACCACGCGCCGGATGCCCTGCTTGTGCACGGCCTCGTACAGGTTGGCCATGCCGAGGATGTTGGCCTGCATGATGGGCGCGAACTCGACTTCGGTGGACACCCCGCCGAAATGCAGGATCGCGTCCACGCCCTCGCACATGCGCAGCACCGCATCGCGGTCGGCCAGGTCGCACTGGACGATTTCCTCGCCCGGACCGGCTGCGCCGATCGCGGCCACGTCGGCCAGGCGCACCATGTCGGCGAACTGTTGCAAATGGGGACGCAGGCGTTTGCCGAGGCCGCCCGCGGCGCCGGTGAAGAGGATGCGTTTGAATGGTTTGGTCATCGGGTCGAAAGGCTGGATTCAGAAAGCGAAGGGCGCGTCGGCCAGGCCACGCACGCCGGGGCGCACCAGCACCACCGAACCGGCCCAGCCGTCGCCTGTGCCATTGCCGGCGCCGTTGCCAGGATCAATAGAGGTGACCAGCATGGTGTCCAGGTCCGGTCCGCCGAAGCTGCACATCGAAGGCTTGGCCATCGGCAGCGCGATCTGGCGGTCGAGGACGCCGGCCGGCGTGAAGCGCAGCAGCAGGCCGGCGTCGTTGGCCGCCGTCCAGTAGCAGCCGTCGGCGTCGACGCTGGCGCCGTCCGGCCGGCCGGGGTGGCGGTTCATGTCGACGAACACGCGCCGGTTGGACGGCGTGCCGTTGTCGATGTCATAGTCGTAGGCCCAGACCAGCCGGCGCGCCGGATGGGAGTCGGACAGGTACATGGTGCGGCCGTCGGGCGACCAGGCCGTGCCGTTCTGGGTGAGCAGTTCCGAGGCCAGCGATTTCGACAGGCCGCGGCCGTCGAAGCGGTACAGGTTGCCGACGGCGCGCGCCGCGGCCATGTCCATGAACATGGTGCCGGCCCAGAAGCGTCCCTGGCGGTCGCAGCGGCCGTCGTTGAAGCGCATGCCGGCCGTGAGTTCGCCTGCCGCGGGCGCTGCCAGACGCTGGGCCGTTGCGACACCATCGTCGCCGAGCGTCAGCCCGAACACGCCGGTTTCCATGCCGGCGACCAGGCCGCCATGTGCCTTGGGCGACAGGCAACCCACCATCTCCGGCGTCGACCAGCTGCGCGTGGCGCCGCTGGCGGCATCCAGGCGCCATACGCGGCGGCGCGGAATGTCGGTCCAGTACCAGGCGCCTTCCTGCGCGCTCCAGACAGGGCTTTCGCCGACGCCGCAGTTGCCGACGTCCACACGCGTGATCTCAGGCTGCATTGACCAGCTCCTTGGGCAGGGTCGGGCGGGTGCTGCCCGGGATCAGGATCTTCATCAGGCCCCAGGCCACCAGGTAGGCCAGTGCGCAGAAGCTGAACATGATCATGTAGCCAGTCTGGATCTGGCCCAGCGCGCCGTAGTAGTCGAACAGGCGGCCGCCAATTTTTGTCACCAGCACGCCGCCGATGCCGCCCGCCAGTCCGCCGATGCCGACCACCGAACCCACGTTATGTTTCGGGAACAGGTCGGAGGCGGTGGTCAGCAGATTGGCCGACCAGGCCTGGTGGGCCGAGGCGCCGACGCCGATCAGGATCACCGGCATCCAGTAACTGATGCCGCCCAGCGGCTGGGCCAGCAGCACCACCAGCGGGAAGAAGGCGATGCGGAGCATGGCTTTCATGCGCGCGTCGAACACGCTGTCGCCGCGGCGGATGAAGACGGTCGGCCACCAGCCGCCGCCGATCGAACCGATCATGGTCATGCTATACAAAACGGTCAGCGGCAGCGCCATCGCGGTCGGGGTGATGTCGTAGGTGGCGGCCAGGTATTTCGGCAGCCAGAACAGGAAGAACCACCACACGCCGTCGGTCAGGAATTTGCCGACCGCGAAGGCCCAGGTCTGGCGCATCGTGAGGAGTTCGCCCCAGCTGGCCTTGCGCACCGGGGCCTCAGCTTCGGCCGGCACGTGGGTGCGTGGCGGGGACTCTCCCGCCTGGATGTAGGCCAGTTCGGCCTTGCCCAGGCGGCGCTGCCTGGCCGGGTCGTCGAAGAAGATGGCCCAGAAAATCATCCACAGGAAGCCGATCGCGCCGATCCAGATGAAGGCGGTCTGCCAGCCCCAGAGGGCGGCGATGATCGGCACCGTCAGCGGCGCCAGGATCGCGCCGATGTTGGCGCCGGAATTGAAGATGCCGGTCGCGAACGAGCGCTCGGCGCGCGGGAAGTATTCGGCGGTGGCCTTGATCGCCGCAGGGAAGTTGCCGGCCTCGCCGATCGCCAGGATCGCGCGCGCCACGATGAAGCCCGCCACCGACACCGGCACCGCGGCCAGGCCGACCGCGGTGAACAGGGTGTTGACCGCTTCGCCGACCCAGATCGAGTAGGCATGGGCGATCGCACCCAGCGACCAGATGAAGATGGCCAGGTGGTAGGAACGCTTGGTGCCGAGGCGGTCGACGATGCGCCCCGCGAACAGCAGGGCGATGGCGTAGATGAACTGGAAGGCGGCCGCGATGTTGGCATAGTCGGTGTTCGACCAGCCGAATTCCTTCGAGAGGGCCGGTGCCAGCAAGCTCAGGACTTGCCGGTCGAGGTAGTTGATGGTGGTTGCGAAGAACAGCAGGCCGCAAATGGTCCACCTGTAGGTGCCGATAGGGTTCCGGGTCATGGTCAGGTCTTTATCTAATTAGTGTACTGCTGACATGCTTCACTCGGTGACTGTGGTGGGGGGCTCGCAAACCTGCTGCGCGTTGCACTGCCGGCCTGCGATGCTCGCCGTACGCCAGTACGGCTGCGCTTCTCGGCCAGCATTGCGGCCGCTCGCGACGGTTTGCGAGCCCCCTTTGACAATCAAATCTTCGACGTGTCTCCTCCGTCGATTTACTCAGTCTGCGGTTCTCAACTCCCCATCGATCAGGCGCGCCAGCTTCAGCGGATTGTCGTCGCGCAGCGCCGGCGGCAGAAGTTCGGCCGGCACGTCCTGGTAGCACACCGGACGCAGGAAGCGTTCGATGGCGGTGGCGCCGACCGAGGTGCTGCGGCTGTCCGAGGTAGCCGGGAAGGGGCCGCCGTGGACCATCGCATGCGACACCTCGACGCCGGTCGGGAAGCCGTTGAACAGGATGCGGCCGGCCTTGCGCTCCAGCGTCGGCAGCAGGCTGGCGGCCAGGGCGCGGTCGTCGGCCGTGGCGTGGATGGTGGCGGTCAGCTGGCCCTCCAGGTGGCGCGCTACGGCCAGTACCTCGGCTTCATCCTTGCAGGCGATCAGTACCGAAGCCGGTCCGAAGATTTCTTCTTCCAGCGCCGGCGTCTGCAGGTAGGTGGCGGCGTCGCAGGCATACAGCGCGGCCTGGGCGGCGCAGCCCTGGCCTTCGGCGGCGCCCTGCGCCACCAGGCGCAGGCCCGGGATGCCGCTGCGGCGTTCGATGGCGTCGGTATAGGCTTTGTGGATGCCGGCGGTGAGCATGGTGCCGGCGCCCTTGGCGGCCAGCGCTTCGGCGGCAGCCGCCGCGAAGGCGTCGAACTGTGCGCCGGCCAGGCCGATTACCAGGCCCGGGTTGGTGCAGAACTGGCCGACGCCCAGGGTCAGCGAATCGACGAAGCCCTGCGCCAGCCTGGCGCCGCCCGCGGCCAATGCGCCCGGCAGCACGAACAGCGGATTGATGCTGCTCATTTCCGCGTACACCGGGATCGGTTCCTTGCGGCCGGCCGCGGTCTGCACCAGCGCCAGGCCGCCGGCGCGCGAGCCGGTGAAGCCGACCGCCTTGATGGTCGGATGGGCCACCAGCTTCTGGCCGACCTGGCGGCCTTCGCCGATCAGCATCGAGAACACGCCTTCCGGCATGCCGCTGTCCCTGGCCGCCTGCTGGACCGCCTTGCCGACCAGTTCCGAGGTGCCGAGGTGGGCGCTGTGCGCCTTGACGATCACCGGGCAGCCGGCAGCCAGTGCCGACGCCGTATCGCCGCCGGCCACCGAGAAGGCCAGCGGGAAGTTGGAGGCGCCGAACACCGCCACCGGGCCCAGCGGCACCTTGCGCATGCGCAGGTCGGAGCGGGGCGGGGTGCGCTGCGGCAGCGCCGAATCCAGGGTCGCTTCCTGCCAGTAGCCGTCGCGCACCACTTTCGCGAACAGGCGCAGCTGGTTGACGGTGCGTCCGCGCTCGCCTTCCAGGCGCGCCGCCGGCAGGCCGGATTCCTGCGAGGCGCGCTCGATCAGGAGCGGGCCGATCGCCACGATCTGCTCGGCGATGGCTTCCAGGAAGCGCGCGCGCTGCTCGGGTTCGATGTTGCGGTAGGCGTCGAAGGCGCTTTCCGCCAGCGCGCAGGCGGCGTCGACGTCGTCGCCGGTGGCCAGACCGAAGGCCGGTTCCAGCTCGGCGCGGGTGGCCGGATTGAAGGCGCGGACCGTGCCCGCGCTGCCGCGCACGATGCGCTGGCCGATGATCATTTCACCCTGGATCTGCATATTGATTCCTTTGTTTGTGCAAGGCGCTTATTGCGGGCCCTGTTTGACGATCAGCTTGTTGAGCATCTCGCATTCTGCCTCGGTGAGGTCGGTCAGCGGCGCGCGCACCGGACCGCCGTCGTGGCCAACCAGGCGGGCGCCGGCCTTGACGATGCTGACGGCGTAGCCGGCCTTGCGGTTGCGGATTTCCAGGTAGGGCAGGAAGAACTCGTCCATCATGCGATTGCATTCGGCCTGGTTGCCGGCGGCGACCGCGTGGTAGAAGTCCATCGCCAGCTTCGGCATGAAGTTGAACACGGCCGAGGAGTAGACCGGCACGCCCAGCGCTTTGTACGCGGCGGCATACACTTCCGCGGTCGGCAGACCGCCCAGGTAGCTGAAGCGGTCGCCCATGCGGCGCCAGATCTGCATCATCATTTCGATGTCGCCCAGGCCATCCTTGAAGCCGATCAGGTTGGGGCAGCGGTCGGCCAGGATGGCCAGCGAATCCGGGGTCAGGCGGCATTGCGCGCGGTTGTAGACGATGACGCCGATGTCGATCGACTTGCAGACCGCTTCCACGTGGGCGATCAGGCCGTCCTGGCTGGCTTCGGTCAGGTAGTGCGGCAGCAGCAGCACGCCCTTGGCGCCGAGGCGCTCGGCTTCCTGGGCGAAGGCGATGGCGGTGCGGGTCGGGCCGCCGGCGCCGGCCAGGATCGGCACTTTGCCGGCGCAGGTGTCGACCGCGGTCTTGATCACTTGCGAGAACTCCGGCTGGGTCAGCGAGAAGAACTCGCCGGTGCCGCCGGCCGCGAACAGGGCGGTCGCGCCATACGGTGCCAGCCACTCGAGACGCTCGGCATAGGTGCTTGCGCGGAAGTTGCCTTCGGCATCGAAGTCGGTGATGGGGAAGGACAGCAGGCCGTGCGACATGACTTGTTTGAGTTCTTGCGGATTCATTTGCGGCTCCAGTAGCGTGATGGCGGTAATGCTTTGATGGCGGTAGTACTTATTACCGAATTAAGTTGTATGTCATCGTACAACTGAAATCGCGGGCAGGCAAGGAAATATTCTTCATACGACGGTGGCGTGTATGGCTGCTCAATTAAGCAAAGTACATTGCTCAACTGAGCAGCTTAGTTGAGCATCTTAATTGAGCAGCTTAACTAAGCAGATCAGCTGAGCGATGCTTCCAGCCGCAGCTGCGTCTGGCGCAGGCGTTCGCGGCTGTTGGACAAATGGGACCGCATGGCAGCGCGCGCCGCTTCCTGATCCTGGCGCAGGATGGCGTGGTAGATGTCTTCGTGCTCGCGGTTGACGCGCTCGAAGTAGTCGGCAGGGCGCTCCTGCTCCAGGCCCGGCGTGTTGAGGCGCGCGCGCGGGATCAGGGCGTTGCCGAGCTGGCCCAGCATCTCGACGAAATAACGGTTGCCGGTGGCTTCGGCGACCAGGGCATGGAAGCGTACGTCGGCCTCGACCGAAGGGCGGCCGGCGGCCACCGAGCGCTGCATCTCCGCCAGCGCCTCGCCGAGCTGCGCCGCCTGGAGATCGCTGCGGCGCGACGCGGCCAGCCAGGCCGCCTCGGTTTCCATGCTGATGCGCAGCTCCAGGATGGCCAGCACGTCGCGCACGGTGACGATGCTGTCGGTGTCGATACCGAGGCTGCCCTGGGGACGCTCCAGCACAAAGGTGCCGATGCCGTGCCGGGTCTGCACCGCGCCGGACGCCTGCAGATGCGAGATCGCTTCGCGCACCACGGTGCGGCTGACGCCGTATTGTTCCATGATGGCGGACTCGGTCGGCAGCTTGTCGCCCGGTTTCAGCAGCGCCTGGCGGATGCGGGTGTTGATGTCCTCGACCACGCCCTGGGCCAGGTTGCGGTGTTTCTTGCGGCCTGCAGGCAGGGCGGCGGCGGGGGCGGCGGACGGCGGGTTCATGAAGGGGTTGTCAATGGTCGGCATGTCAGGCTGCCATTATACCCACGATTGTATGGGCGCCTGGACGTTGTCAGATGTCTGACAACGCCCAGGCGTGCAAACTACCCGCCGGGTCAGCCCTCGATGTTGGCCAGCTTGCCCAGGCAACGGCGCTGGAAGCTGGTCAGTCCGTCGGTGACCAGCGCATCGTCTTCGTCCAGCACCTGGGCATCGATCAGCATGCGCAGCTTGGCGATGCGGTCGCCCTGGGCCAGGGCCTGGGCCAGCACCGCTTCACCGGGGTCGCCCGCATGGCGGATAGCGGCGCAGACGTCCGCCGGAAACGCCCAGTGGGTGGCGATGCCGGACGACAGCGCGCGGCTGGCCGTGAGGAGGCGCGCGCCGAAGTCGGTCGAGGCCGGGATGCGGCCGTAGGGCAGGGCGCCGTCGGCCAGGCGCAGGCTCACGATCAGGCCGACGTTCTGCATCAGGCCGGCCAGGTAGGATTCGAACACGCCGGCGGTGAGTCCCGGCGCCATCAGGCTGGCGGCCAGCGCGCACTTCACCGACTGGTCCCAGATGCGCGGCGCGGCGCGGCTTGCAAAGCCATCGGTCTGGATATTCACCAGCGGCCGGAAGGCGATGCGCGCCAGCAGCATGCGCAAGCCGGTCTGGCCCAGCATCATGATCGCCGCCTCGGCATTCTTGACCGGTGTGATCGGGCGGTAATAGGCGCTGTTGGCTTCGCGGATCACCTCCGCCACCAGCACCACGTCTTGCGCCACCTGGCGCGCGAGCTCGGCGTTCGAGGCGCCTTCGTCATCCAGGCTGCTCAGCAGCTGGATCACCACCTCGGGCAGGCGCGGCACCAGCCCGGCGGCCGCGGTCGGGTCGCTGGCCACGCCCCCGATCCGGTCCAGGATCAGGTCTTCCGCCGCGGCCGGCGCTGGCACCGCGGCCGAGGCGGTGAGCCAGCGATACCATTCGGCGTCGATGGCGGCGTCGAGCGATGCCGCGGGCGTGTCCGCTTCGGCCTCGGGGCGTGCCTGGGCCGGCGTGGTGGTGTTCGCGTCCGCCCCCTCGGGGGTGGTGCCAGTCAAACGATTAAGCCATTTCTTCATTGCGTATCCGTGTCAGCCCATGCGCCGCGCATGGCAGCGACATTGTAGCGCGCTGCAGCGGGGACGCGGTGGAAACCTTGACTTTTGGTTCCAGCCGGGACTTCTTATTCGGGTTGATGAGGTGAATGACGGTGATGGTTCCTTGTCGGAAAGGCCAGCGTGAAGACGATGCGCGTGCCATCCGCCTGTACCGACGCGCTGCCGCCGTGTAGCACCATGATCGCTTGTACGATCGACAGGCCGAGCCCCGTTGAACCGTCGGCATTGCTGCGCGCGGGGTCGGCGCGGTAGAAGCGCTCGAACAGGTGGGCCAGGTGCATTGCGTCGAGCGGCGCGCCGACATTCGTGACGCTGAGCTCGACCGCCGCATCTTGCACGGCCACGCCCAATCCGATCGTGCTGCCGGCGTCCGCATGGCGCACCGCATTCGATACCAGATTGGCCAGGGCGCGGCGCAGCAGGTCGGGGTCGGCCAGCACGGTGGCGTCGCCGGCGCACTCGAGGCGCAGGCCGCGTTCTTCGGCGATGCTGTCGAAGAAGCTGGCGACTTCTTCCAGTGCGTCGCGGGCAGCGAGGGGCTCGCGCGCCAGTTGCAGTTCGTCCTGGCCGGCGCGCGCGAGGAAGAGCATGCTGTCGACCATGCGCGACAGGCGCTCGAATTCCTCGATGTTCGACGCCAGCAGCCCTTCATAGTCGGCGCGCGTGCGCGGCTGGGCCAGCATCACCTGGCTTTGTCCCAGCAGGTTCGATACCGGCGTGCGAAATTCGTGGGCCAGGTCGGCGGAAAAGCCGGACAGGCGCACGAAACCTTCGTGCAGCCGCTGCAGCATGGCGTTCAAGGCATCGATCAGCGGCCGCAATTCCGCCGGTGCGTGCGCGACATCCAGCGCTTGTCCCAGGGTGCCCGGCCGCACCAGCGCCGCGTGCTCGGCCACGGTGCGCAAGGGCCGCAAGCCGCGCCGCAGCATCCAGGTGCCCAGCAGGGCGGCAAGCAGGGCGCCGACGATGGCGGCTGCAGCGATCTGCTGCCGGATATGGGCGAACATCAAACTGCGTTCCGCGTACAGGCGCGCCACCACGACCGTCACCACGCGCTCGTCCAGGCGCGCGCTGCCGGCGACCACGCGCCCGGGCGTGCCGTCCTTGCCGGTCCAGCTGCGGATCGCCGCGACGCCGGGACTGGCACCGCCCGATGGCGGCAAGGGATAGGCTTCGTGGATGGCATTGATGTCCGCCAGGACGCTGCCGTCGGCCGCCAGCAGGCGCACCAGCGAGTTCTCCTGGCCGCTCATGGTGTCGCGAAAATAATGGGGGTGCGCACGCACGACGTCGGCCGCGTCCGGCCGCGCCAGCAGCAGCTGCACCTGGCGCAGCTTGCCCAGCAGCTGACGGTCGTCGCGCTGCTCGATCTTGCCGACGAAGGCGCGGTACAGGTAGCTGCCCAGGCCCGCGGTGGCGCAGGCGACCACCAGGACGAAGGTCAGCGTCACCCGCAGTGCCAGCGAAGAACGGGACGGCGCCTTCACACCGGCGCGTCTTCGACGTCGCACACGTAACCCATGCCGCGCCGCGTGTGGATCAGCTTGAGCGGGAAGGGGTCGTCGATCTTGCGGCGCAGCCTTCTCACCGCGGCGTCGATGACGTTGGTGTCGCTGTCGAAGTTCATGTTCCAGACTTGCGAGGCGATCAGCGAGCGCGCCAGCACCTGGCCCCGGCGCCGCGCCAGCAGGTGCAGCAGGGCGAATTCCTGGGTCGTCAGGACGATGGTGGCGCTGCCGCGCTTCACACGGCGGCGCAATACGTCGATTTCCATGTCGCCGACCTGGATCAGCTCTTCCTCGCGTACCGGTCCGCGCCGCAGCAGGGTGCGGATGCGGGCCAGCAATTCGGCAAAGGCGAAGGGCTTGACCAGATAGTCGTCGGCGCCGAGCTCGAGTCCGCGCACCCGGTCCGGCACCTCGTCGCGCGCGGTCAGGAACAGTACCGGCAGGTGCTCGCCGGAGGGCCTGGCGCGCAGGGATTGCAGCACCTGCCAGCCATCCATGCCGGGCAACATGACGTCGAGGATGACCAGGGCGATCTCTTCCTCTTCGGCGATGCGCAGGCCATCGCGCCCGTTGCGGGCGAGGCGCACGCCGAATCCGGATTCGCTCAGGCCGCGCTGCAAATAGTCGCCGGTTTTGGGTTCGTCTTCGATCACCAGGATGGTCATGGGCCTGAGCGCTAGAAAAGGGGCCATTCTAACGCCGATCGGTGCGCGCCAACCTGACGAAATTATCATCTGGCCGTCAGGCGGGCGTCGGCCGGCACGCGGCAGAATGCGGGCTCCTGCATTGCATTCCGACTTCATCATGGAGAACATCGTGCCACACATCCGCAACAGCCTGCTCGTCTGCGCCTTTGCGCTCGCCGCCAACACCGCCAACACCGCCAACGCCGCCAACGCCGCGAACCCCGCCGCCGCCAATCCGCTCAGCGTCCACGTGCTGGACCTGCAGAGCGGCAAGCCGACCGCCGGCATCGGCGTCACGCTCGAGCAGCGCGTCGGCGCCGACTGGCGCACCATCGCCGCGGCGGTCACCGACGGCCAGGGCCGCATTCCCGCGCTCTACCCCGAAGGCAAAGCCGTCGACGCGGGCGAATACCGCATCGTGTTCAAGACCGGCGAGCACTACGCCCGGCTCGGACAGCCCAGTTTCTTTCCCCGCATTCCGGTCGAGATCGTGATGGACAAAGCGACCGCCCACTACCACGTGCCGCTGTTGCTGAGCCCTTTTGGCTATTCGACGTATCGGGGGAATTGAGCGCCGCTGGCGGTATCGGCTGGCGTACGAGAGATAAAGGCGCGCTCTGCACGAAACCGTAAAACGCGCGAAAATAGCGGATTAGACTCTCCTCGCACCAATCCCATGTCCTCCGATTCCGCTGTCCTGTCGACCCCACCGCGCGTCGACATCAATCCGAAACCCCTCGGCGTCGCGCTCTTGCTCATCCTGCTGGGTGCCTGGTACCTCGCCCAGAACGTCGGCGGCCGCCTGGCCGCGCTGTTCGTGGTCGGCGCGCTGCTCGGCGTGTCGCTGTATCACGCGGCCTTCGGCTTTACCTCGGCCTGGCGCGTGTTCATCGCCGACGGCCGCGGCGCCGGCCTGCGCGCCCAGATGCTGATGCTGGCCGTGGGCGTGGCGCTGTTCTTCCCGGCGCTGGCGGCCGGCACGCTGTTCGGCAATCCCGTCACCGGCCTGGTGTCGCCCGCTGGCACCTCGGTCATCGTCGGCGCCTTCATCTTCGGCATCGGCATGCAGCTGGGCGGCGGCTGCGCTTCCGGCACCCTGTACACGGTCGGCGGCGGCAGCACGCGCATGATCGTGACGCTGGTGTTCTTCATCGTCGGCTCGCTGATCGGCACCGCCCACATGCCGTTCTGGACATCGTTGCCCCAGCTGCAGCCGATCTCGCTGGTCAAGACCCTCGGCCTGGCGCCGGCGCTGGCACTCAACTGGGTGGTGTTCGCGCTGATCGCCGCCATCACCGTGCTGGTTGAAAAGCGCCGCCACGGCCGCCTGGTCACGGAAGATGCCCAGCCGGCGCGCGCCGCGACCTGGTTGCACGGCCGCTGGCCGCTGGTGGCCGGCGCGCTGGCGCTGGTGGTGCTGAACTTCGCCACGCTGGCGCTGTCCGGGCGCCCCTGGGGCGTGACCTCGGCCTTCGCGCTGTGGGGCGCCAAGGCGGCCTCGGTGGTGGGTATCGACACCGCCAGCTGGACTTACTGGTCGACCAAGGCCAATGCCGCGGCGCTGGCGGCGCCGGTGTCGCACGACGTGACCTCGGTGATGGACATCGGCATCGTGCTCGGCGCGATGCTGGCGGCGGCGCTGGCCGGCCGCTACGCCCCGGTGTGGCGCCTGCCGCTGCGCTCGCTGATCGCCGCGGTGGTCGGCGGTCTGCTGCTGGGCTACGGCGCGCGCCTGGCCTACGGCTGCAACATCGGCGCCTACTTCAGCGGCATCGTGTCCGGCAGCCTGCACGGCTGGCTGTGGCTGGTGGCCGCGTTTGCCGGCAACGTGTTCGGCACCCGCCTGCGTCCGCTGTTCGGGCTCGAGGTCGAGCGCCTGAAGACGACCGGCTGCTGAGCCGGCGCCGGCGACCTCAGGCCGAGCGCTCGACCAGGACCTCGCTGATCTGGATCACCGGCTTCTGGTTCGAGTAGTTGGGAATGTCTGCCATGATCCGGTCGGCATGCGGGCCGAAGGCGGCCTGGAAGGCATCGACCGAATCGCAGAACAGATGGCCCATGGCGATGTAGGCCGCATTCGCGCCGGCCTCGCCGCTCATGGCCCGGTCCACCGTATAGTAGTGCAAGGCATCGCCCATCAGTTCTTTCACCATCGGCATGTGGCGGTCGCGGTAATAGGTTTCGTCGAAACGGGCGTCGGGGCCGTTCGGGTACATCACGCTTACCTTGATCATTGTTTTCTCCTCATCGTGGTGTATGCGGCGGGACTGCAGCTCGGCGGGAAGCTGCCGCGCCATCCTGCGCCGTCCCGGGTGATTTTGCAAGCGCGCGATGGAAGCGCCGCGCGCTGACCGGCTTGCCCTGCACGTACTGGACCAGTTCCATGTGGGCCCGGTCATACGCGCGCGGGAAGCTGATCCGGATCGCATCCTCCTTGCCGCCGCAAGTGCTCGCCGTGACCTTCAATAAATACGTTGGCAGGCTGCCCGCCGTGCCGGCGACGAACCGGGTGCCACGCCCGTCGGCGTATTCCGTGCCCGGCTTTTCGGCTTGCAGCGTGAAGTCTCGCCCGCAGCCCGGCGGTGCTGTCTTCGCGCCGTGCCAGGACATGCGCGCCGCTTCGATGGCCAGGACGGCGTAGGCGCCTGGCGCCGCAGCCTGGTCGTCCGGCACCCAGCGCCCCGTGAAGAGCAGGTCCTGCGCCAGCAGGGCGGGGCTGCACCCGAGGCCCGCGACGACTGCGCACAGGCGCGCCGCCGCCTTCAAGTTCGACGACATTGTCACTGCCTCAGTAGGGCCCGCGGATGTAATCGCGGACTTCATCCCGGTACACCTGCGCCAGCGCCTCGTGCAGGGCGGCTGGCAGCGGCGGCAGCATCGATGCGGCCACGTTCCCCTCAACCTGGGCCGGCGAGCTGGCGCCCGGGATCACCACCGACACTGCCGGATGGTCGAGGATCCAGCGCAGCGCCATCTGCGCCATCGTCATCGAAGGCGGCACCAGGCTGGCGATACGCTCGGTGACGTCGATGCCGCGATGGAGTTCCAGGCCGGCGAAGGTTTCGCCGACATTGAAATGCGCGCCGTCCCGGTTGAAGTGGCGGTGGTCGTCCTCGCGGAAGATGGTGGCGCGCGTGATCTTCCCACTCAGCAGTCCGCTGGCCAGCGGCAGGCGCACGATGATGCCGACCCCCGCGGCGGCGGCCTGCGGCAGCAGCTGTTCGGCCGGTTTCTGGCGGAAGATGTTGAAGATCACCTGCAGCGAGGCGAGGCCCTCCTGCTCCAGGCAGATCAGGCCTTCCTCCACCGATTCCACGCTGGCGCCCCAGCGTTTGATGAGGCCTTCCTGCTGCAGCTCACGCAGCCATTCGAACACCTGGCCCTGGCGCAGCACCTCGGTCGGTACGCAGTGCAACTGGGTCAGGTCGAGCGAATCCACACCCAGGCGGTCGAGCGAGCGCAGCGTGGCCTCGCGCAACGACTCGCGCGTATAGCCGTCGGGGTAGATGCCGGCGCGTCCCAATTTGGTGGCGATGACCAGGCCTTCGGGGCGGCGTGCGCGCAAAAAGGCGCCGATCGAGCGTTCGCTGGCGCCGTCGCCGTACACGTCGGCGGTGTCGATGAAGCGCACGCCGGCCGAGTAGGCATTCTCCAGGGTGCGTTGCGCCACCGCGTCGTCCCAGTCGTCGCGCCAGCCGCCGCCCAGCTGCCAGCAGCCCAGGCCGATCTCGGGCACCTTCAGTGCGCTCTTGCCAAATTGTCGCAGGTTCATCGTCATCGCGGTCTCGTCGCTTGTTGTAGGGAAGAGTGCGCATTGTAGACCGGGCGCCGCGAGTCTGCCGTCGGCCTGGGATCCGGTCCGCGAGGATGCTGCGCGATTGACGCGCCTCGGCCCGCCATGAGAACATCTTGCTCTCATTGCAAGGGGTGGACTGCGCATGGATATCGTACACATCGAGAGCTGGAACCAATTCGTGGCCCTGAGCTCCGAGTGCGACGGCTGGGCCTTCCGCGGCTTGCCGGATGCCGACTGGCAGCTCATGAGTTCATTGTCGCGCTACCTGCACAGCTTCGTGCCGGACAGGTCGTCCTGGCGCCAGCGCGAGGAGCGCGCGCTGCGCATCTTCCGCCGCAAGGCGCACATCTACCTGGACGATGCCAGCGTGCTGGTGGACGACATCCGCTGCCTGGCGCTGATGCAGCACCACGGCGCGCCAACGCGCATGCTCGACTTCACGAAATCCCCCTTCGTTGCCGCCTTCTTCGCGCTGAACAACACCAACCGCAGCGCGGCGGTGTTCGCGCTCGACACGCCGACCCTGTGGAGCGCGGCCCCGCGCCACGACGTGACCCTGCGCCGCGAAGCCATCGACCCGCGCGTGCGCGGCAATTTCGAGCGCCACTTCCTGGTGAACGGCAAGGACATCATCTGGGTCGGCGAGCCGGAGGCGATGGACCGGCGCCTGGTGGCGCAATCGGGCACCTTCGTCGTGCCCGGCGTGCTGGACAAGCCGCTGGACGAGATCATCGGCCAGTACGAGCGCGGCACCCCGCTGATCCGCAAGTTCGTGCTGCCGCCTGCGGTGCGCGCGGAGGCAATGCTGTCGCTGTACCGCATGAACATCACCCACGCCACGCTGTTCCCCGACCTCGACGGCCTGGCGCGCTCGATCGGCTACGAACTGGAAATCACCTGGCCGGGCTACCGCTCGGGCCAGGGTTGATAGGGCTTCAGACCACCAGCGAATACACGGTCTTGCTGGCCAGGCCCACCATGAACACGCCGAACAGCTTGCGCAGGATGGGCGTGGGCAGCACGGCGGCCGCCTTGACGCCCAGCTTGGACGCCAGCACCGAGCAGATGCCCATCACCAGCAGCGCGTACAGATCGACATAGCCCCAGCGCCAGTCATGCGGCGAACCGGCGGTGACGCCGAAGCCGATGATGGCGCCCAGCGAAATCGGCAGGATCACCCCGGTGGCGGTGCCGATGGCCTTGCGGATCGGCAGACCGACCTTGGTGAGATAAAAGGTGACAACCGAGGCGCCGCCCATGCCCGCCAGCGAATAGGCGACGCCGGACAGCGCGCCCGCCGCCACGTGAAGGCGCAGGAATAGCGGGGAGATGCTGCTGGCCTGCTCGCGCTGCAGCAGCAGCTTGATGCCGAAATAACCCAGCATCAGCGACAAGCCGAAGGCCAACCAGGCGCCCGGCAGGCGTGCCGCGACCAGTGCGCCGGCGGTGGCGCCCAGCCCGGCCGGCAGGAACAGTTTTTTGAGCCACCCCAGCTCCACGTTGCCGCGCTGCCAGTGGCTGTAGAACGAGGATAAACCGGTGAAGGCCATGGTCGCCAGCGAGGTGCCGAAGGCGAGCCGGATCGCCTCGGTGGCGTCCATGCCGCCGCTCTTGTACAGATAAATCAGGACCGGGATCACGATGGCGCCGCCGCCGATGCCGAACATGCCGGCCAGGAAGCCGGCGGCGCAGCCCGCCAGTATCAGATTGAATAACATGCACACTCCGTTTGGTTGCAGGGCAGCTCAAGCATGCAGGAAGGCTTCTTCCTGGGTGGCACTGGGCGCGATTTCGGTCCAGCGGCGCTGGTAGGCACCCGGTACCGAGGTCGGCGCCGGCGCCGTGCGCTCCGGATAGTCGGTATTGAAATGGCCACCGCGCGATTCCTTGCGCAGCGCCGCGCTGTGCAGGACCAGGTAGGCGGCGTCGTGGATATTGCGGGCACGCAGCGCCTGGCCGTAAGGCAGCAGGCTGGGTGCGGTCTGCTGTAGGCGGTCCAGCTGGCGCAACCCGGCCTGGATGCCGTCGCGCGTCCGGACGATGCCGGCGTGTTGCCACAGGATGTCGCGCAGTTCGCCCAGTGCCGTCAGCGACAGCCCGGTTTCGATCACTGCGGGAATGCGGATCGCCGCCCTCGGAGCGGCCGCCGGGGATGCGTTGGCGATCGCGGCCGCGCAGGCCTGGCCCATGACCACGCATTCGAGCAGGGAATTGCTGGCCAGGCGGTTGGCGCCGTGCAGGCCGCAGTTGGCCACTTCGCCGATGGCGTACAGACCGGCGACGCTGGTCTGGCCGCTCAGGGTGGCCGCCACCCCGCCGCAGGTGTAATGGGCCGCCGGCGATACCGGCACCCGCGTGCGCGACAGGTCGCAGCCGTAACGCCGTGTCAGTTCCACCAAGTTGGGGAAATGCTGTTCGACGAAGGCGCTGCCCTGGTGCGAAATGTCGAGCCAGACATAAGGGGACGCGTGCGTCGCCATTTCGGAATAGATGGCGCGCGCGACGATATCGCGCGGCGCCAATTCCTCCTGGCTGGAATAACGCGGCATGAAGCGCTCCCCGGCGACGTTATGGAGTCGCCCGCCTTCGCCGCGCACGGCTTCGGTGATGAGGCTGACGACTTGCCCGTTCGACTGGAATGCGGTCGGATGGAACTGCACGAATTCCAGGTTTTCCACCGCCGCGCCGGCGCGCCATGCCATCGCGATCGCCTCGCCCTTGCTCGCATGGGGGTTGGTCGCATAGGTGTAGAGGCCGGTGATGCCGCCGGCGGCCAGCACCACGTTCGCCGCCGAAAACACCGACACATCGCCATCGGCCAGGCTTTGCGCGATCAGTCCGGTGACGCGCTCGCCGTCGGAAATCAATTCGACTGCTTCGTACTGGCGGATCCAGGTGACATTCGGCAGCAGGGTGACTTTGGCTTGCAGGGTTTGCATGATGCCGCGCCCGGTCATGTCATCCACGTGGGCGACGCGGCGCTCGGAATGTCCGCCTTCGCGGGTCAGGTGAATGCCGTCGTTCTCGCGTGTGAAAGGCACTCCCATGTCGATCAGCCACTGCAGCACGCCGCCGCCCGCCGCCACGATGTCGCGCACCACGGCTTCGTTGCACAGGCCGTCGCCTGCCGCCAGGGTATCCGCGAGGTGTTTCTCGACATTATCCTCGGCCGAAAAAACAGCCGAGATACCGCCTTGGGCCCAATAGCTCGACGGCTCGTCGAACTTGTTGCGGGAAATGACGCCAACTTTAAGACTGGGCGGCAGGTTGAACAACAGCGTTATTGCGGCCAAGCCTTCGCCAACGACAAGAAGATCGAATTTCATATGACACCCCATGTGAATGAATAATCTGAAATGGACGAGCAGGTTGCTATCGACTGGATATCGATTTTATGTAATATGCCGATTTTCTACGGTGAATCGCGTTAATTGCCAGGCGCGAGAATCCGCAATTATTTCTGTCGCTTGCCGATAAACTTCCGGTCTGTTAGCGATTGGGTAGATAGCGTATACGGGCCATAAAGCGAGTGCAATGATTATTTGAAAAATAAAGTCTGCTTATTTGCAAGCCATTGATTCTTAAAGAAGATAAGTGGCTATGCTTAATTCCTGGATGGCGGGTGGCATAAAGAATCCGATTATCGATATGCGGGTTTATTTGTCATCGCGACGTCATAAAACCGTATTGCATGAAGACGGATATTATTGGAGAGAGTTACTCCAAAATGCAGAACGCGGATTTTTCGGCGCGTGAATTGGCGCATGCGCCGGTGCATGCATACAGGGCGTAAAGGCATTGTGCGGCGAGCGGATGGAGGCGGGCTGGCGGCGTTTGCCATCGGAATGCAGCCGCACGCCGGTGTCATTGCGCGCCGTATGTGCGGGCGCACGCGGCGTGGCGGGGTTTCGGCGAGGTTAGCGGTAACACTGGTACATTTCCGTGCTACGATTCAATCGCGACAAGACAGCTCGACAACAAGATCGCGACGTTCACGGAGACACCGATGACCATTCCCAGCTACGCCCTCGCCGGCGGGTCCGCCCCGCCACGTCCCGCAGCCATAGGCCCCGCAACCATAGGCCCCACAACCGTCGGCGCCTCGGGGGCGTCCGGCACCGCCCTGATTGCGCTAACACTGGCAGGCACGCTGCTGCTGGCGCCTCCCGTACACGCGCAGGGCCAGCCCGGCGCCTGTCAGGGCACGGCCTGCCGCTACCTGGACCCGCGCCTGGCGCCCGAGGACAGGGCGGCCGACCTGGTCGCCCGCATGACGCTCGAGGAAAAGGCGGCCCAGCTCGGTAACGATGCGCCCGCCATTGCGCGCCTGGGCGTGCCCCGGTACAACTGGTGGAACGAGGGCCTGCACGGGGTGGCGCGCGCCGGCTTCGCCACCGTGTTTCCCCAGGCCGTCGGCATGGCGGCGACCTGGAACCCGGTCATGATGCGCGAGGCGGGCGAGGTGATCGCCACCGAGTTCCGCGCCAAATACCTGCAGTCGCGCGCGCCCGACGGCGGCACCGACTGGTACCGGGGCCTGACCGTGTGGTCCCCCAACATCAATATCTTCCGCGACCCGCGCTGGGGCCGCGGTCAGGAAACCTATGGCGAAGATCCCTACCTGACGGGACGCCTGGCGGTCGGCTTCGTCAAAGGGCTGCAGGGCGACGATCCCAAGCTGTTCAAGACCATCGCCACCGCCAAGCATTTCGCGGTGCACAGCGGCCCGGAATCCAACCGTCATCGCGAAGACGTGCACCCGTCGGCCCACGACCTGGAAGATACCTATCTGCCGGCCTTCCGCGCCACCGTCACCGAAGCGAAAGTGCAGTCGGTGATGTGCGCCTACAATGCCGTGAACGGCATCCCGGCCTGCGCCAGCGACCAGCTGATGGAGGGGTACCTGCGGCGCGCCTGGGGCTTCAAGGGTTTCGTGGTGTCGGATTGCGGCGGCGCCGCCAACATCTACCGCGCCGACAGCCTGCACTACACCCGCAGCCCCGAGGAAGCGGTGGCGGCCGGCTTCAAGGCCGGCATGGACCTGATCTGCGGCGATTACCGCAACGGCATGACGACCGAGGTCCAGCCCATCATCAAGGCCGTGCGCCAGGGCTTGCTGCCGGAAGCCGTGGTCGACCGCTCGCTGGTGCGCCTGTTCGCCGGCCGCATGCGCCTCGGCATGTTCGATACGCAGCCGGCCTTCGCCGCGATTCGTGCGGACGATGTCGACACCGACGCACACCGCGCCGTGGCGCTGCGCATGGCGCAGGAGTCGATGGTGCTGCTGAAGAACGATGGCTTGCTGCCCCTGAAGCGCGCGCCCAGGACCATCGCCGTGATCGGGCCGAATGCCGACAGCCAGGATGCCCTGGTCGGCAACTACAACGGCCAGCCTTCGCACCCGGTGACGGTACTGGCCGGCATCCGCGCGCGCTTCCCGGATGCCCGCGTGACTTACGTCGAGGGCGCCGGCCTGGCCGGCCCAGCCGAACCGCCGGTGCCCGCCGCCAGCCTGTGCCTGGATGCGGCCTGCCGCACGCCGGGCCTGCAGGCCGAACACTTCGCCGGCGCTGCCTTGAGCGCTGCGCCCACGCTCAGGCAGGTCGAGGGCAGGGCCGCCGTGGCCTGGCAGGACGGCAAGCGCGACACCGCCATCCGCTGGAGCGGCTACCTGAAGGCGCCGTATTCGGGCGCCTACCGTTTGCGCTTTGTGAGCAGCACCGGTTACCGCATCTGGCTCGATGGCAAGCAGATCGTGGATGCCTGGGACGTCACCGATGCGCCCTCGATCGACTACGGATCGGCGACCCTGACAGCCGGGCGCAGCTACGCGATCCGCATCGAAGCGGTGCAGAAGGGCGCGCGCGGCGACCAGAAGCTGGTCTGGAGCCCGCCGGTGGACAGCGGGCGCGAAGCGGTGGAAGCAGCCGCGAAGGCCGAGCTGGTGGTCTTCGTGGGCGGCCTGAGCGCCAACCTGGAGGGCGAGGAACTCAAGCTGCAAGTGCCCGGCTTCGTGGGCGGCGACCGTACCAGTCTCGACCTGCCTGCGCCCCAGCAGCAATTGCTCGAGCGCGTCAGCGCGGCCGGCAAGCCGACCGTGCTGGTGCTGATGAGCGGCAGTGCGCTGGCCGTCAACTGGGCCGACAAGCACCTGCCGGCCATCGTCCAGGCCTGGTATCCGGGCGGCGAGGGCGGTCATGCAGTTGCCGGCCTGATCGCAGGCGACTACAGCCCGGCCGGCCGCCTGCCGCTGACGTTCTACCGCTCGGCCGACCAGCTGCCCGCCTTCCCGGACTACCGCATGGATGGACGGACCTACCGCTACTTCAAGGGCGAGGTGCTGTACCCCTTCGGCCATGGCCTGAGCTATACGCGCTTCGATTACCGCGTGCCGCTGCTGGCCGCGGCCGCGGTGGACGCCGGCGCGACACTGGACACGGCGGTTGGCGTCACGGTCGACGTGGCCAATACCGGCGCGCGCGACGGCGACGAGGTGGTGCAGCTCTACCTGGCCAAACCCGGCGACGGCGCCAATCCGACCCTGGCCGCCTTCCGCCGCGTGCACCTGAAGGCGGGTGCCACACAAAAAGTGAGCCTGGCGCTGGATGCGCGGGCGCTGTCCTCGGTGGATGCCGAGGGGCGGCGCCGGGTGGTGCCGGGCGTCTACACCGTCTACCTGGGCGGCGGCCAGCCGCGCCATGCGAAGACCGTGGCGGCGACCCTGACCGTGACGGGTGCTGCGGTGGCGCTGCCGCGCTAGGCGGGCGGCATGCTTGACTTTAAGGAGATATCGATGGGCAAGCGATCAGTGGTCCTGCTGGCGGCGCTTCTCGGCATGAGTGCCGCCGCAACATCAAACGCAGCAGAGGCAGCAGCAACAACCGCAACAACCGCAGCGGCGGCACAGCCGGCGTATCAGCCCTTCGTGCTGAGCGGCACCCAGATCATACCGCTGGCATCGAAGGCCACCGGCAAACGGCACGAACTAGTGGTGGTCCTGCCGCCCGGCTACGCCAGCCATCCCGGCAAGACCTATCCGGTCCTGTATTACCTGGACGCCTACTGGGACACCCCGCTGCTGGTCTCCACCTATGGCAACCTGGTGTACGACAACCGTATCCCCGAGTGCATCATGGTCGGCCTGTCCTACCCGGCGGGCACCGATTACGACGTCGAGCGCCGCAGGGACTACACCATCACCGCCCTTGATGCGAACTCCGGCAAGGCCGACGCCTTCCTCGGCTTTATCACCGGCGAGGTGGCGCCCTTGATCGAGTCGCGCTTCCGTGGCCAGAAGGCCGACCGCGTCATCGCCGGCAGTTCGCTGGGCGGGCTGTTCGCGCTGGCCGCGGCCTACAAGGCGCCCGGCTTCTTCTCCGGGCATATCGCGATCAGCCCGGCGGCCGGCTGGGACAACGGGGCGCTTGCCAGGCTGGATGCGGATTATGCAAGCACGCACAAGGCACTGCCGGCACGCGTCTTTATTTCCTATGGCAGCGACGAGTTCCCGGGGTTCCGCGAGCCGATCGGCGCCTTCCAGAAGAGTCTCTCCGCGCGCGCTTATGCCGGCCTGGCGCTCTCGAATTACGCGATGGACGGGCTCGACCATGCGAGCGTCAAGGGCGACGGTTACGTGCGCGGCCTGAGCTGGGTGTGGCTGCCGAAGAAGCCCGCCGGTCCGAGCGGGCTGACGCGCGGGATGACGGCATCTCCTTGAGCGCAACCCGGCGGCAGGGTGAACGCGGCTGGCGTGTGCCATGCGTGGGCTCGGGGAGCCCACCCTACGCTGGATGCTGTGGCACGCCGACGCCGCTATTTCGGCGGATCCAGCAAGCCCCGGTCCTTCAGCCATTCTTCCGCGCGCCGCGGCCAGCCGGATGCGGTGCCCAGTCCGGCGCGCATCCCCATCCCATGCTCGCCATGCTCGAAGAGATACATCTCGGCCGGCACCTTGGCCCGGGTGAGCGCCTGGTAGAACAGGATGCTGTTCTCGACCGGCACCGAGGCGTCTTCCTGGGTGTGGATGAGGAGGGTCGGCGGCGTGTGCGCCGTGACCTGCTTCTCCAGCGACATCAGCCGCAGTGCCTCGGCACTCGGCGCCTTGCCCAGCAGGGCGGTGCGCGAACCATTGTGCACCGCCGGTTCGTCCATCGTGATCACCGGGTACATCAGCACCAGGAAGTCGGGGCGGGCGCTGACCTGGTCCAGCGCCGCGCCGGTGCGGCCCAGCGGATGGTCGAACAGGGTGCCGGCACTGGCCGCCAGGTGGCCGCCGGCCGAGCTGCCCATCACGCCGATGCGGCCCGGCTGGATGCGGAAATCGGCGGCGTGCGCGCGCACCAGGCGTACGGCGCGCAGCACGTCCTGCAGCGGCGCCGGGTGGCCGAACTCGCGCATCCGGTAGGTGAGCACGAAGCTGGTGACGCCCAGGGTGCTCAGCCACATGGCATACTGTTCGCCTTCACGCCGGGTCGATACGCGCTCGTAGCCACCGCCCGGACAGATGATGACGGCGCTGCCGTTGGCGCGGTCGGCCGCCGGCGCGAACATGGTGAGCGTGGGTTCGCTGACGTTCCAGGTGCGGCCGTCCGCGGATTGTTCGGCGCCGAGATCCGCTTTCGCGCCGGGCACGCCTTCGGGCCAGAGCGGCAGCGGCGGCGGACTGGCGGCCTGTGCCAGCGGAAGGACGGCGGCGAACAGCAGGGCGTGTGCGGTACCTTGCATGAAGTCTCCCATTTCCAGATAAGGACCCTATGGTAAAGCTGAAGGTGGTTTCCATGGCGCTGCTGTGCGCCGCGCTGGCCGGCTGCGCAAGCACGCTGTCTCCGGCATCCACACCCTTGTTCGGCGCGGCCGGCTTCGATGCCTTCGAGCTGGTCACGACCCCGGCGGCTGCGATCGGCGATGTACTGGTCGCCCGCGCCGACGGCGTGATCGGGGTGGCCGGCACGCCGTCGGGCTATGTCGCCACCCGCGCCAGCTACACCAATTACCGCCTGCACCTGGCATGGCGCTGGCCCGGCAAGCCGGGCAACGGCGGTGTTCTCCTCCACATTCAGGGCGGCCCGAAAGACAAGGTGTGGCCGCTCAGCCAGCAGGTGCAGACCAAGTTCGGCGCCGCCGGCGACCTGCTGCCGATGGCGGGCGCAGGCTTCGCCGAGCCGCTCACCAGCGCGCCCGGCGCCTATCCTGCGGTCAAGGCCCGGATCGCCGCCGACAGCGAGCGCCCGGCGGGTGAGTGGAACAGCATGGACGTGATCAGCCGCGACGGCAGCATCACGGTGACGATCAATGGCGTGGTGCAGAACCGCGTCACTGCCGCCAGGCCGGCCAGCGGCAGGATCGGGTTCCAGCTGGAAGGCGCGCCCTACGAGCTGCGCGAGGTCACGATCCTGGACGACGACCATACGGGGACGCGATAAGCATGCTGCATCACCTTTCCCTGGGCGTACGCGCACTCGATGCCGCCGCCACCTTTTACGACGCCGTGCTGGGGGCGCTGGGCTACCGCCGCGTGTTCGAGGACGATGACGCGATCGGCTACGGTATCGCCGATGGCGAGGATCTGTTGTGCCTGAAACTGCGCAGCGACACCACGCCACCCGGCGCCGGCTTCCACCTCGCGTTCGCGGCGCCCCGGCGCGAGGCGGTGGACGCATTCCATGCGGCCGGCTTGCGTAGCGGCGGCCGTGACAATGGCGCGCCCGGCCTGCGCGAGGACTATGGCCCTGACTACTATGCGGCCTTCCTGGTCGACCCGGACGGACACCGTATCGAGGCCGTGACCAAGACCCCGGCCGCCGCCTGAGGCACGGGCGTGCTACCGGCTGGCACACGCGCCCGGCCGGCTGCGGCGCCTATGCGTCTGTGCGGTCTTCGCTTTCACGGTTGCGCTGGTAGATGTGCGCGAGCGGGAAGGGCGGCAACCACGGTTCGCGGCGGATGGTCCAGTTTTCATAGGTGGGCAGCAGTTGGCCGGGGGCGTCGAGCGTCCCGAGGTGCACTTCGACTTCGTCGCCGCTTTGTCCGAAGACCGGCGAACCGCACGCCGGGCAAAAGAAACGGTTCCGGTAGTCGCGGGTGTCGCCCGTGATGCTTACCGCGTCTTGCGGGAAGATCGCGGCCGCGTAGAACAGTGCGCCGTGGTGTTTGCGGCAGTCCAGGCAGTGGCACAGGCCGACGCGGTAGGGTGTTCCCGTGGCGACGATCCGCACCTTGCCGCACAGGCAGCCGCCCGTGTATTGGTCCATGTTGGGTCTCCTTTGCTTGCGCATGTGGGTGGCGCTGCCGCCGCGTTCTGCTTGCCGGGGCAGGTGGATCGCGGCGAACTTGGGTCCCGGCCTTCGCCGGGACGACGGGTCTACCTGGAATCTATACCGGTAGGCGACATTCGTAGGGTGGGCACCCCGTGCCCACGAAATGTCGCCACGGAGTGAAGACTTGGTGGGCACAGGGTGCCCACCCTACTGGGATAGGTTCTTAGCCGCCTGAGGACAGCTGGATCTGCACCGGCGCCCGCACGCGCGCCGCTTCGTCGGCCACCAGGCGCTGGAATTGCTGCTGGGTGGTGATTTCGCCGGCGCGGGTCCAGGCGGCGCCGATGTAGTAGGTGAGCGGCTGGCCGGCGCTGGCCGGGGCCAGGACCAGGGCGTTGCGGGCGTCGCTGGTGAAGGGCGAGGCCGCCGCGCCCGGGACGATCAGGGCCACGCCGAAATCGCCCTTCGACTTTTGCACCACCCACTGCACCAGCGACTTGTCGGCCGCGTTTTCGGCGTAGCTGATCTTGGCTTCCTCGCCCTTGTCGCTCGGCGTCTTGTTCAAGCCGATGCCGACGGTGAGCGGCGACGGACCGCTGGCCGTGAAGATGCTGTCCATGCGGTCGAAGTAGTGGCCGGCGTCGGTGGTGAAGCGCTTGACTTCGGTGACCTTGGTGCCGGCCGCGTCCCAGGTGTCGTAGCGCAGTTCGAAGACCGCGCGGATCGGGCCGTTGGCGATGACTTTCCAGGAGGCCCAGTTGCCGCTGGTGTAGAGCGTCTTGCCGTCCCAGATGCCGGTGCCGCCGGCGCCGCGCGAGGCGCCGACGTTGTACATGTCGATGCCTTCGCCTTCGTCGTGGTGGTAGTGGTCGTGGCCCTTGTTGTACCAGCGGTCGACGATCGGATAGCTGACGCGCTTGAACCAGATATCCAGGCCGCTGGTGGTCAGCACTTCCTTGCCGGTCTTGGCGCTGTCCGGCGCCGACAGTGCCGGGCCGTAGGTGCGGTGGGCCAGCTTGTCGTTTTCCCAGGCGAAGTCGTCGAGGCGCTCGGGAATGTAGCGCGCGAAGGCCTTGGGCGGGAAGGGCGCGGTCAGGGTCTCGCTCTTTTCGACCGTGAAAGTGGCGGATTGTTCGCCCGCGGCGAAGTCGTGCTGGAACAGCAGTTCGCCATAGGCCGCGCCGACGTTTTTCGGATCCTTGGCCTGGGGCGCCACGTTGGTAACCTGATAGGGCAGCACACGGCCGGCGGCGTCTTTGACCACCAGCTTCTGGATCAGCGCATGCGGCAGCGCGTCGTTGACCCTGGTCCAGGGGATGACGATGGTTTCGGACGGGCGGGCAATGTCCAGGCTGTTGCTGACGGTGACCGTCAGGCGCTCCGCGGCACTGGCCAGGCCGGCCGGCAGGGTGGTCGCGGCAAACAGCAGGGCAGGCAGCAGGGAAGGCAGCGAAAGCGGACGACGGGACGACGCGGAGGACGGACGAACGTGCAGGCGAAGAGTCATGGGCGAATGAGTGAACGAATGAGGTCAGGGAACTTGGACCGGTTCCCGTACGGGCAGCTTCGTGCCGTCGCCCAGGTAACAATGTGGGAGGGGCACTTGATTATAGCCCGCGTTCCAGCCCGTAACACATCGGTCGGGTCGAGGTGGCCAACTCAGGTCGTACATTCTCCGACAGCGCCCCCGCGCCGACACGCTCAGTGCACCGACGGGTAGCGCAGCCAGTCGATGCGCCCGAGGCGCGCCAGCAGGGTCGGCACCACCTGGCTGCCGTCTTCCAGGGCGCTGAATTCGTGGGTGAAGTACACGCTGCCGCAATACTGCGCAATCAGCACGAAGGGATTGTCCTGGAAGCAGTCGGTGGTGAGCAGGTCCTGGATGGCCTCGTCGGCGATGTCCGGGTCGGGCGTCAGGGTTTCGGTCCAGCGCAGGATATTGCCGTCGACCGTCCCGGCGCTCGCATACCCGATGGCGCCTTCAGCAGCGCCGTCGAGGGAGCGGACATAGACCCGGTAGGCAGAGGCGCGTCGTTTGGCATGTCTCATTTTTCAGCTCCAGCTCAGCGATGCGGTCGTCGTTATCGAGCAGATATCTTACGCTTGTCGAAAAATTGATGGCGCGGAAATGGTGGAGCAGTCTCGACGGGGTTGGACATCGACAAAGAGGGGCGGGATGATCACTCATCCCGCCCCTCTTTTTCCTACCTCTTTATCCCATGCGGCTGGCGCCGCGCGGCGATTACTTGGCGGCGTCCTGGATCTTCTCGCCGGCACGCTCGACAGCCTTGCCGGTAGCCGTGGTGGCCTTGCTGGCGCCTTCCTTGACGTCGGCGGCGGCTTCCTTCGATTCCTGTTTCACTTCGGCGCCCGCGTGCTGCAGGCTGTCGCCGGCGCGGTCGGCGGCGGCGGCGGCCTTGTCACCGGCGCGGTCGGCAGCGGCGGCGGTATTCGCGGCGGCCTGGTCGGCGGCAGCCTTGGCTTCCGCGCCAGCTTCGCGGGTTTCCGCAGCGGCTTTGGCGCCGGCGTCATCCATGGCCTTGCCAGCCGACTGCGCTGGGCCCATGCCGTTGGTGTCTTCCGCCTTGTGGCAGCCGGTTGCCAGCACGGCAACGGCCAGCATCAGGCCGGACAGGGTGGTTTTGTTCAGGATGGTGGTCTTGTTCATGGTGCGCTCCTTGTCAAATGTCGCTCTTCGAATGTTTAGCCTGAGCTAAAACTTCTTTTGTCAAAAGGTTAAGTTGGTGCAATCTTACCTCTGTCTTGACGTGCGCACGATTGAGAATTTGTTGCAAACCGTAATTTTCGTAACTGGCGTTTCCTGACTTCAACTAGACGCTGCGTTTTCCCCCGTCAAACGCCACCCCAGTCGCCGGCCCAGGCATAGCAGGGTCAACGTGGGCGGCAAGCCCCACGGACCCGGTATCACCGAGGCGTCGCATACATAAAGCCCGGGCGTGCTTGTCTGCAGGTCGCCATCGACGCCCTCGCCGATGCGTACGCTGCCGCCGGGATGCGCGGCGAAGTGGTGGCTGGCGAACACGTGGCGCGCACCGGCCCGCGCCAGCACCGAACGGGCCAGGGTGACGCCTTCGTCGAGCTTGCGGCGGTCGGCCGGCTGCAAGGTCTTGTCGACCCAGCGCGGACCAATGCGCCCGCCGATCTCGTCGCGGATCTTGACCATGATGCTGAGCGTGCGATCATGGGCGAACAGACGGTCAAAACGGCCGGCCTGGGCCGCGAAGGCCTGGTACATCGGCCGCGGCAGGGTCAGGTCGGCCAGCGCGATGCCGTCCGCATGCAGGCTGGCGCCGGCCGCCATCGGCACCTCGGCGCCGCCACCCTCCATATCGACGCTGCCCATCACCGCCACCACCGGATCGCTGAAGAAGGGCGCCGGCGTCGCCATCAGGCCGGATGCCGCCAGCACGCGCGGGCTGCCGATGCCGCCGGCGGCCAGCACCACCAGCGGTGCCTGCCAGCTGCGCCGCTCGCCCGCCACCACCGCTTCGACCCCGGCGGCGCGGCCGTCGCGCACCAGCACCCGCGTCACCCGCGCCCGCGCGACCAGGGTGGCGCCGGCTTTCAGCGCATCGTCCACCAGTTCGCGCGCGCTCCACTTGGCCCCGAAGGGACAGCCATACACGCAGCGCCAGCAACCCGTGCGGCAGGCGGCCGGGCGGATCATCTTGTCCAGCTTGCGCCAATCGAGCGACAGGGAGCGGGCCGCATCCATGATGCGCGCGGCCATCGGCCCGACCAGGGTATCCGGCAGCGGCGCCAGCGGCAGTTCGGCGCGCCAGGCATGCAGGGCCGGCTCGAGGTCGATGCCGTGGGCGGCGAACATCGCGCGCGGGGGCGGGGCGGCGGTGGCGAAATTGATGGTGGAGGTGCCGCCGGTGGTGAGGGCGCGCACCAGCAGCGACAAATCGCGGTGCAGGAAGGCGCCCTTGCCGGGCAGTGCCGCGCGCGCCGCCATCTGGCCGAGCGTGCCGTTGTTGGGGGCGGCGTCGCCCTGTTCCAGGAACAGCACGCGGGCGCCGGCGCGCGCCAGTTCGCGGCCGACGCTGGCGCCGCCGGGTCCGGTACCGACGACGATCGCATCGTGGGAAAAGCGTGAGGTTGCCATGCGCGGCATGCTAACACGGGCTTGCCCGATCTCACGGATTGTGCTTCAGGTGCAAGACGATATGGTTCGGCATTGTTAGGCATCAAAGTTGTCGGCGCCAGCCGGTGACCATGACAGGCGCGCCGCAGTCCAACCAGGGCATCGCGTGCCGGGTCGGCATCGTGCCGGCCAGGACACCTTGTTTACCAGGAGCGGCATCATGGCGACTTTTCAGTTGGGATCGTCCGGAGAACCCGTGCGGCAGATCCAGGAAGCATTACAGTCCAAAAAGCTGTACCAGGGACCGGTCGACGGCGCTTACGGCGGCGCGACACAGGCTGCGGTCAGGATATTCCAGAAAGGCGCCAGCCTCGAAGCGGATGGCATTGTGGGGCCGGCCAGCTGGCAGGCCTTGCTCGGCGACGCGTCGCCCGCTGCCGCGCCGATGGCGAGCCAGGGCCTCGACTACCGCTGCCTGGCCTTGACCGGCACCTTCGAGACCGGCAAGGGCGTGCCCGAGTGTTTCAGCGGGATTACCGGCGATTTCGACGGCCAGGGGATCAGTTACGGTGTATTGCAGTGGAACTTCGGCACCGGCTCGCTGCAGCCGCTGCTGCGCGATATGGTAGAGACCCACGAAGCGATCGCGCGCAACATCTTCGGTCCGCATTTCGACGCGCTCGCGGCGGCGCTGGCGCTCGGCGACGGCGCCCAGGCCAGGGCCGACCTGCTGGACTTCGCACGCTCCATCCAGCATCCCGTGAAGTACCAGGTGTTCGAGCCCTGGCGCGGCTATGCCAGGGCCTTGGGACGGACCCAGGAATTCCAGCAGATTCAGGTGCGCCATGCCCACCACGCTTACGAGCGCGCGCTGCGCCTGTGCGATGAGTACGGACTGTGGAGCGAGCGCGCAGCGGCGCTGATGTTCGACATCGTCACGCAGAATGGCAGCATCCGGCCGGTGACGCGTGCGCAGATCCTGGCCGATGTCAACGCCTTGCCGGCCAGCCTGGGCGCGGAAGAGCGTGAAGTCCAGGTCCTGCGGCTGGTGGCCAACCATCGCGCGCAGGCATCCAACATCCGTTGGGTCGATGACGTCCGCCGCCGTAAATTGTGTATCGCGAACGGCGGCGGTGTCGTGCACGGCATCCACTACGACCTGGTGGCACAGTTCCAGATCGGGCTGGTCAGGCGCGAGGCCGCGGCATGAACACTGTCCAGGCGACGCGCAACGGTGCTGACGCCTGGCTGGTCGCCATCGTCGCTTCCGCTGCCTTGCTGATCGGGGCCCTCTGCCTGCTTCTTGCAGTCGACGGGACTGCGAGGCCGCCAGCAGCCGCCAGGTCCGCGACGGCGGCGCGTTTCGCCGCGGTGCTATGGGCGGCCGCCTGCTGCGCCGTGGGCGGCTTCGTCGGGTTCATTTTCGGCATTCCGCGCACGCTGTCCTCGGATACTGCGCGCACGGAGATCGCGGCAAGCCCGTCCACACCCAACAGGCCGGCGCCTGCGGAAGCGCTGAATCCGCCGCCCAGGAGCGCACCTTCGACCGCGGTGAACACCAACCTCGAACAGATCTCGGACTGGTTGACCAAGATCATCGTCGGCGTGTCCCTGGTGAACAGCGAACGCATCGGCTGGGCGATGTACGACACCGCGGAGACGATGGCGGCGTCTATCGCCTACGGCAAGAGCGGCACATCGCTGGCGCTCGCGGTGATGGTGTATTTCGGCGTGGTCGGGCTGTTGGGTGGCTACTTGCTGACCCGCCTTTTCCTGCAGCCCGCCTTCAATGCCGCGGGCGCCATGCCCCAGCCAGACGACGCCGCCATTCCGTGACAAATGCGCGGCGCATGCCGGGCGGCTGGCGCCGTGGATGCCGTGCCCTGGCGTACAGACCGCAGGCGAGCAGCAGGATGCTTGCGCCCAGGCCGGTCCATTTGAGGAGATTGGCCGCCATCATCAGGATGCCGAACGCGGTCGCCAGCCAGCTCACCTGCAAGGAAATGGCCCAGAGCGTCAGCAAGGTGAGGATGTTTTCGGCCATGTCCGCAGCCACGGCGCACAGCGGTGCCATGCCGAGGAAGAAGATCGGCGGCACCTTGTCCTGGGGATTGCGTCGGCTGCCCATTTCCCTGAAAGCCCATGAGGCGAACAGGCCGAGCAGCCAGCTGTACGCCGCGATGAATGCAAAATCTGCCAATATTGCCTGGAAGGCGAGTCCGGCAGCCGGCGCTTCCCAGCCGTTCGGGGCGTACGTGCGCTGCCAATAGTCCAGTCCCCCCACCCGGTACCAGCTGTCGGCCGCCAGCTCGCCGGCCGGCATCGCCGCCAGGGCATGGGCACCAAGCCGGTTCGAGAGCATCCCAAACACCGCGGCGCAGACGATGGCGATCCAGAACCTTGGCGCGCCGAACGGCGATGCGCCACTCCAGGCCGGATAGATCCTTGCGTTGGCATCGGCGGCAGCGCCCTCGGCGATCACGCTCACCCGCCGCGGCCTGCCTTCCTCCTTGTGCGTGATGTTGGTGCGCACCGTCATGCCGGCCACGCCCCACCAGGGCGTGTCGTGGCAGGGATCGTGGGCGATCGCGGGTTTGTGCTCGGCCGGCAGCGCACGGTCGCCGGTTCTTAGCCCGCAGCCGACCGCCTCGCCGAGCATCCAGCGGTAGGCCTGGTCGGACAGGCCGGCTTCGTTGGTATCGTAGCCGCCACCGACGTCGCTGTGCACGCCGCGGAACCAGCGCTGGCGCAGGGACCGCGCATTCGATGGCTCCTGCGCGTCGGGCTTTGTATACTCTTCGTCCCAGTAGAGGCGCGGCTCGAAGCTCATCCGGTGCTCGTCCATCGACACGGCATGGCGGATATGGCGCAGGCCACGCTTGTCGGCAGTCGCGCCGTCGCTGGTGATGGTCCGTTTCGACAGCAGTGGGATACCGACCGACTCCACGGTGTCCCAGACGCCGACAAAATGGACGAAGGCCTCGCGCCCATGCGGCGAGGTGAAGGCACTGCGTACCTGATCCGCCGCTTCTTCCCTGGTAACGCGCCGCGCCTTGCGTCTTGCCAGGTAACGCAGCACGTCTTCCGGTGCCGGATCGGCGTCGATCCCGGTGTCCCTGGCGGCATCCGCATTCTCGCGCAGGCGATCGGCAGCGCGTTGCGCCATGTTCCGGGCCCAGGGGTTGGTGACGTGGGCCACGCTGCCGCTCGGTGTCGAAAAATAGATCCGGATGAGGGTGAGAATCAGCGACTTGCACTCGGTGCGGACGATGCCGAACAGGTTCACCATGCCGGCCACGCAGCGGGCCGTGAAGGCGCCGCGCGAAAACCCGAACAGATAGATCTGGTCGCCCGGCTGGTAGTGATCGACCAGGAACTGGTAGGCCTCGCCGATGTTTTCGTAGATGCCTTTGCCCCTGGCCATGCCGGCAATCCGCTGGCGCCGCCGGTTGAGGTCGTTGATCATGCCGAGCGGCGGAAACTGGTCCGGCGAGCCGACACCGGGGTCGTAGTACAGGATCTGGCGGTCGTCGTTATTCGCCAGCTGGCCGATCAGTTTCAGGACGTTGGTGTCGTGGACATTGCCGGTCAGGGTGTTGTTGGTGCCGTCGCAGCAGAGGATGAGCTGGCGCGGATTGCCCTCGACCCTGCCATCGATATGCGGACTGTTGAGCATGTTCAGCTCCATGGCGCGTTGACATGCACTCCAACTGAGCCAAAGCAAGACGCGCATGGAAGCTTGCTGGCCACTGGCAGGTTCCGATTGGACCTGCCTGCGTGGCCACGAGTTCTCAGCGGGTCCGCATGCGCCGCTGCGGCATGCGCCGCCGCTCCCGCTCAGGCGGCATCCAGACCTGGCGCTGGCCCAGCCCGTCGACCCCGAACTCGAGCACCCGGCGCAGCGCGCCCAGCGTCACCGGCTTGAAGAGCAGGGCGCTGGCGCGGTCCGCGCAGCTGCAGCCGGTGGCATCGCTGTCGAGCAGGAAGACGATGGTGGCGCCCGGCGCCAGCCGCGCCAGCTCGCCGACGAAGGAGCGGCGGTCGTCGGCATTGAAATCGGTACAGGTCAGCACCACGTCGAAGCGCAGCGCCTGGGCCGCATGCAGCGCGGCCTGGGGCGTGGCCGCACAGGCGACGACATAGCCGAGCGACTGCAGCAAGCTTGCGATCTGCTCGCGCGCGGCGTCGTCGTATTCCAGCAGCATGGCGCTTTTCATCGTGTTTAATCCTCCTGCAAACTGGATGACCTCGATTCAGCAAGCTGCAAGCCGGAAGTTGTAACAATTTCTGCGATTCACCTGGCAGCGGCCGGCGACGGCCCGGCGGGGCGCCGGCAGTTTTGCTACACTGCCGCTTTTATCGAAGGATGTCCCACGCCATGGCGCGCCCGCCCGACCATCTGCTCCAGCCCGAACTGCGCGCACAAGCCCTGCAATGCCTGCTCCAGACCGACCCCGCCGTCAAAGCCGCGGCAATCGCCGCCCTGGCGCAGGCCATGGGCGAGGGCACGGTGAGGCTCGACAGCGCCGCCGCCATGACCGAGCCGTCCGGCGTTCCCGGCCGTCCGGCGCGCCCGCAGCTGGTGCCGCCGCGCCAGGTCGGCCAGCGCTCGATGGCCACCGTGGAGGGACGTGCCATGCTGGTCCACGCGCTGGCCCACATCGAATTCAATGCGGTCAACCTGGCGCTGGACGCGATCTGGCGTTTCCCCGGCCTGCCGGACGGGTATTACACCGACTGGCTGCGGGTGGCGGCGGAAGAGGCCGGCCACTTCACCATGCTGGCCGCGCACTTGCGGACGCTGGGCCATGACTACGGCGATTACGCCGCCCACGACAGCCTGTGGGAGATGGTCGCGAAAACCAGCGGCGACGTGCTGGCGCGCATGGCGCTGGTGCCGCGCACGCTGGAGGCGCGCGGGCTGGATGCGATCCCGCCGCTGCGCGCCAAGCTGGCCCAGGCGGGCGACCTGGCGGCAGCCGCCATCCTCGACGTGCTGCTGCGCGACGAGGTCGGCCACGTCGAGATCGGCAACCGCTGGTATTGCTGGCTGTGCGAGCTGCGCGGGCTGGAACCGATCGCGACCTACGACGATCTGACCGTGCAGTACAAGGCACCGGTGCTGAAGGGGCCGTTCAACATCGAAGGCAGGCGCGCCGCCGGCTTCTCCGAGGCCGAGCTGGCGCGCCTGGCGCTGCACGTATTGCCGGCAGGGGCTTGAATCCTCCCTGATATGAGCGATAGCGCACACCGCGGCTTCGTGTTGACGCGCCACTGGCGCGATGTGGGCAAGGGCAGCGATGCCGGCGTCGAAGTCGAACTCTGGCTCGCCACCGACCACGGCCCGCGCCGCCTGCGCCTGCCGCCGGCGGAAGCGGTCGCCTTCGTGCCGGCCGAGCAGGAAGCCATGCTGCGCCAGCTGCTCGCGCGCGAGCGCGGTGTCGAGCTGCGGCCGCTGGCGCTGCGCGACTTCCGCCACCGTCCCGTCATCGGCCTCTACTGCCGCCACTACCGCCATCTGCTGCGCCTGGAAAAGCGCCTGCGCGAGCACGGCATCGACGTCTACGAAGCCGATATCCGTCCGCCCGAGCGCTACCTGATGGAGCGCTTCATCACGGCGCCGCTCCTGTTCGCCGGCACGCCGGCACCGCACGACGCCACGCTGCTGCTGGATGCCCAGGTCAAGCCGGCGCCCGACTACCGGCCGCCCCTGCGCACCGCCTCGCTCGATATCGAGACCACCATGCAGGGCGAGCTCCGTTCAATCGGGCTGGAAGGCTGCGGCCAGCGCGTGGTCTACATGCTGGGGCCGCCGAATGGCGATCCGTCCGGCCTCGATTTCGACCTGGAATACTGCGACACCCGCCTAGACCTGCTGGCCAGGCTCGAAGCCTGGATGGTGGAGCACGACCCCGACGCCATCATCGGCTGGAGCGTGATCGGCTTCGACCTGCGCGTGCTGCACGAGCATGCCCAGCGCCTGCAGCATCCGCTGCGCATCGGCCGCGGCGGGACGGCGATGGAGTGGCGTGAAAATAGCGACAAGCAGACCCATTACTTCGGTGGTATTCCCGGGCGCCTGGTCATCGACGGCATCGATGCGCTCAAATCGGCCACCTGGAATTTCCCCTCCTTCAGCCTGGAGAACGTCTCCCAGAGCCTGCTCGGCGAAGGCAAGTCGATCGACAATCCCTACGACCGCATGGCCTCGATCGACCGCATGTTCGCCCAGGACAAGCCGGCGCTGGCGCGCTACAACCTGAAGGACTGCGAGCTGGTCACGCGTATCTTCGACAAGACCAAGCTGATGGACTTCCTTCTGGAGCGCGCCAGCGTGACCGGGCTGGCGGCCGACCGCAGCGGCGGCTCGGTCGCGGCCTTCGAGCATTCGTATATCCCGCTGATGCACCGGCTGGGCCGGGTGGCGCCCAACATCGGCGACGTGCCGGGCGCCGACAGCCCCGGCGGCTTCGTGATGGATTCCCGCTCCGGCTTGTACGACTCGGTGCTGGTGCTGGACTACAAAAGCCTGTATCCCTCGATTATCCGTACCTTCCTGATCGACCCGGTCGGCCTGGTGGCCGGCCTCGAAGCGCCGGAAAGCGAGACGGTGCCGGGATTCCGCGGCGCCCGCTTCTCGCGCACGGAGCACTGCCTGCCCGGCATCGTCACCCGCGTGTGGGAGGGCAGGGAGGCGGCCAAGCGCGCCGGCAACCAGCCCTTGTCGCAGGCGCTGAAGATCATCATGAACGCCATGTACGGCGTGCTCGGCACCACCGGCTGCCGTTTCTTCGACGACCGCCTGGCCTCGTCGATCACGATGCGCGGCCACGAGATCATGCACCGCACGCGCGAGCTGATCGAAGGGCGCGGCTACCAGGTGATCTACGGCGACACCGATTCCACCTTCGTCTGGCTGGGCGGCGCGCACGAGGATGCGGATGCCCTGCGCATCGGCCGCGAGCTGGTCGAGCACGTGAACGGCTGGTGGCGTGCCCACCTGCGCGATGAACTGGACCTGGAAAGCGCACTCGAACTGGAGTACGACACGCACTTCCGGCGCTTCCTGATGCCGACCGTGCGCGGCTCCGACGAGGGCAGCAAGAAGCGCTATGCCGGCCTGGCCGGCACGGCCGACGGCGGCGAGGAGATCGTTTATAAAGGCCTGGAGACGGTGCGCACCGACTGGACCCCGCTGGCCCAGCAGTTCCAGCAAGGCCTGTACGGCCGCATCTTCCGGCGCGAACCCTATGAAGACTATGTGCGCGATTACGTCGCCGGCACCCTGCGCGGCGAGTTCGACGATCTGCTGGTCTACCGCAAGCGCCTGCGCCGCCCGCTGCACGAGTACGAGCGCAACGTGCCGCCGCACGTGCGCGCCGCTCGCCTGGCCGACGAATTCCACATCGCCAAGGGGCGCAAGGCGCAGTACCGCAACGGCGGCTGGATCCGCTACCTGATGACGACCGCCGGTCCGGAACCGATGGAGCACGCGGAAGCGGGCAAGGCGGCGCCCATCGACTACGAACACTATCTTGAAAAACAGCTGGAACCGGTGGCCGACGGCATCCTGCCTTTCATCGGCGACAGCTTCGCGCGCCTGACCAGCCGCCAGGGCGCGCTGTTCTGATTTCGGTCCATTTGCACCATCGCGGTGCAAAATCGGGCGCTATATACATTCCCATACAAAACTCATCGGCTGGCGGGGCCCCCGCACCTAGGCAGTCAGGCAATTTTGGCCCATATTATCGGGTTGGCGCGGCCGCCTGGCGGAAGATCGCCCGTACTTACGGGCTGATCGCAGTAGTTGAGGTCAGGTTAATGTTCCTTGCAGGCGCTGCGCACGCCATCGAATCCGGGCTCGCCGCAGCCCATTGGAGTAAATCGTTATGTTGCTTAACCTGGTTCGCATCGCCTTAAGGCGCCCGTATACCTTCGTCGTGCTGGCGCTGGTGCTGCTCATCCTCGGGCCGCTCGCCGCCCTGCGCACGCCCACCGACATCTTCCCCGAGATCCGCATGCCGGTGATCGCGGTGGCCTGGCAGTACACCGGCCTGCCGTCCGACCAGATGACCGGCCGCATCTCGACGCTGTTCCAGCGCAGCCTGACGACCACGGTCAACGACATCGAGCACATCGAGGCCAACACCTATTCCGGTGTCAGCGTGGTGAAGATCTTCTTCCAGCCGGGCGTCGACATCGCCGTGGCCAACGCCCAGGTGACCGCGATCGCGCAGGGTGTGGTCAAGCAGATGCCGGCCGGGATCACGCCGCCGCTGGTCCTGAACTACAATGCGGCCACCGTGCCGATCCTGCAGTTGGCGCTGTCGGGCAAGGGCTTGTCCGAACAGCAGCTGTTCGACCTCGGCATGAACACGGTGCGCACGCCGCTGGTGACGGTGGCGGGCGCCGCCATCCCGCTGCCTTACGGCGGCAAACAGCGCCAGGTACAAATCGATGTCAAGCCGGACGCGCTGCAGGCGCGTGGCCTGTCGGCCCAGGACATCGCCAACGCGCTGGCCGCCCAGAACATCCTGACCCCGGTCGGCAACCAGAAGATCGGCAGCCTGGAATACACGATCCAGCTGAACAGCGCGCCGTCGGCCATCGAAGACCTCGGGCGACTCCCCATCAAGGTGGTGGGCGGCACGACGATTTATATGCGCGACGTCGCCGACGTCCACGACGGCAACGCGCCCCAGACGAATATCGTCCACGTCGACGGCGGCCGCTCGGTGCTGATGTCGGTGCTGAAGAACGGCTCGGCCTCGACCCTGGCCATCGTCGACGGCGTGCGCGCCAAGCTCGATGGCATGAAGGCCGCCTTGCCGGATGCCCTGAAGGTGGTGCCGATCAACGACCAGTCGGTGTTCGTGCGCGCCGCCGTCAAGGGCGTGGCGATGGAAGGCGCGATTGCCGCCGCCCTCACCAGCGTGATGATCCTGCTGTTCCTGGGCAGCTGGCGCTCCACCGTGATCATCGCGGTGTCGATTCCACTGTCCATCCTCGGCTCCATCATCCTGCTGTCCGCCACCGGCGAAACCCTCAACCTGATGACGCTGGGCGGCCTGGCGCTGGCGGTCGGCATCCTGGTCGACGATGCCACCGTGACCATCGAAAACATCAACTGGCACCTGGAGCAGGGCAAGGCGGTGGAACCGGCCATCCTCGACGGCGCCGAGCAGATCGTGGCGCCGGCACTGGTGTCGCTGCTGTGCATCTGCATCGTGTTCATCCCGATGTTCTTCCTCGAGGGCGTGGCCGGCTTCCTGTTCGTGCCGATGGCCAAGGCCGTGGTGTTCGCGCTGGTGTGCTCCTTCATCCTGTCGCGCACCCTGGTGCCGACCATGGCCAACTGGCTGCTGCGCGCCCACTCGCCGGTCGAGGAGCACCAGCACGCGCCGACCAATCCGCTGGCCCGCTTCCAGCGCGGCTTCGAGGCGCGCTTCGAGGGCATCCGCCACCGCTACCACGGCATGCTGGAAAGTTCGATCGAACGCCGCAAACCCTTCCTGCTGGTGTTCTTCCTGGTGGTGGGCCTGTCCTTCCTGCTGGTGCCTTTCCTGGGCAGTAACTTCTTCCCGGCCGTCGACTCCGGCCAGGTGCTGATCCACGCGCGCGTGCCGGTCGGTACCCGCATCGAGGAAACCGCGGCGCGCTTCGCCAGGATCGAACAAGCCATCCGCCGCGTGATCCCGCAGCACGAGATCACGACCATGGTCGACAACATCGGCATGCCGGCGTCCTCCATCAACATCACCTACAACAACACCGGCGTGATGGGCACCCAGGACGGTGACTTCCAGATCGCCCTGGGCGAAGAGCACCAGCCGACCGCGGAATACGTGCGCAAGCTGCGCGAGGTGCTGCCGCGCGAATTCCCGGACACCACCTTCTCCTTCCCGCCGGCGGACATCGTCAGCCAGATCCTGAACTTCGGCTCGCCGGCGCCGATCGACGTGCAGGTGCGCGGCCGCGACCTGGACGGCGACTACCGCTACGCCCAGCTGCTGCTGAAGCGCATCCGCGCGATTCCCGGCGTGGCCGACGCCCGCATCCAGCAGTCGAACCAGGCGCCCACCTTCAACGTCGACGTCGACCGCACCCAGGCCCAGCTGCTTGGGCTGACCACGCGCGACGTCGCCAACAGCATGGTGGTCAACCTGGCCGGCAGCAGCCAGGTGGCGCCGACCTACTGGCTCAATCCGGCCACCGGCGTGACCTACCCGATCGTGATGCAGACCCCGCAGAACCAGATCGATTCGCTGGCGGCGCTGTCCGCGCTGCCGGTCGGTAACGGCAGCTCGGCGAACGCGGCCACCCTGGGCGGCATCGCGCAATTCACCCGCGGCTACGGCAGCGCGCTGGTCAGCCAGTACGACGTGGCGCCGATGGTGCAGATCCACGCCACCACCCAGGACCGCGACCTGGGCAGCGTCGCCGCCGAGATCCGCAAGGTCATCGCCGACACCAAGGCCAGCGTGCCGAAAGGCGCCACGGTCGAGATGCTGGGCCAGGTGCGCACCATGGAACGCGCCTTCTCCGGCCTGCTGTTCGGTCTGCTGGGCGCGATCGGCCTGATCTACCTGCTCATCGTGGTGAACTTCCAGTCCTGGACCGACCCGGCGGTGATCGTCGCCGCGCTGCCGGCCGCGCTGGCCGGCATCGTGTGGATGCTGTTCGCCACCCACACCACACTGTCGGTGCCGGCGCTGACCGGCGCCATCATGTGTATGGGCGTGGCCACCGCCAACAGCGTGCTGGTCATCAGCTTTGCGCGCGAACGTTTGCTGGAGCTGGGCGACGCATCCGCCGCCGCGCTGGAAGCCGGCTTCGTGCGCTTCCGCCCGGTCCTGATGACGGCACTGGCCATGATCATCGGCATGCTGCCGATGGCGCTCGGCCTGGGCGAGGGCGGCGAGCAGAACGCCCCGCTGGGCCGCGCCGTGATCGGCGGCCTGGTGTTCTCGACCTTCGCCACCCTGGTTTTCGTTCCCGTCGTTTTCAGCCTGGTTCATCGCCGCTACAAGCGCAGCGCAGTGGATGCAGGCGCATCACCTTCTGCCGCATCACATCCTGGAGCACCCGTTCATGTCCACTAAGCCCTCATCCACTTCTTCACGTCCGGCCCTGGTCGCGATCGTCGCCATCCTGATCGCCGGCGGCGTGGTCGCGGGCGGCCTGGTCACCCGTCACAACCAGGGCGAACAACTGAAGGAAAGCGCCGCCGAGCGCGCGGTGCCGACCGTGACCCTGGTGTCCATGAAAGACGTGCCGGCCGGCGACCTCGAGCTGCCGGCCCGCATCGAGGCCTGGGCGCGCGCCCCGATCTATGCGCGCGTGAGCGGCTATCTGTCGCGCTGGAACGTCGACATCGGCACGCCGGTCAAGGCCGGCCAGGTGCTGGCCCAGATCGACACGCCCGACCTCGACCAGGACCTTGCCCAGGCCCAGGCCCAGCTGGCGGTGGCGCGCACCGGCCTCACGCTGGCGGAAAGTACGGCAGGTCGCTGGCGATCCCTGGTCAGCCAGAATGCGGTGTCCAAGCAGGAAGCCGACGAAAAGCAGAACGATTTCGTATCGCGCCAGGCCAGTGTGCAGGCGCTGCAGGCCAGCGTCTCGCGCGAGCAGGCGCTGAAGAAGTACACCACGCTGGTGGCGCCTTTCGACGGCGTGGTCACGGCGCGCAACATCGACGTCGGCGCCCTGGTGAGCGTGGGCGGCGCCGCCGGCAGCGAGCTGTTCGTGGTCTCGGACATCCGCAAGCTGCGCGTCTACGTGCAGGTGCCGCAGCGCCAGGTCGCCCTCATCAAGCCGGGTAGCAAGGCCGAGCTGACGGTACCCGAGCGCCCGGGCAGCAGCTACACGGCCACGGTGGAATCGGCTGCCCAGGCGATCGCCGCCGGGTCCGGCACGATGCTGGTGCAGCTGGTGGTGGACAACAAGGGCGGCGAACTGCTGCCCGGCGCCTACGCCAACCTGCGCTTCGACCTGCCGCTCGACGCCGACACCGTGACGGTGCCGCCGGGCGCGCTCATGATGGGCAAGGACGGGGTGCGCGTGGCCACGCTGGACGCCGCCAACAAGGTGCGCATCAAGAAGGTAAGCATCGGCCGCGACCTGGGAACGGCGGTCCAGCTGGCGGGCGGGGTGGGGCGTGCCGACCGGATCATCGAGAGTCCGCCGGATGGGATTGCGGAGGGGGATGTGGTGCGGGTGGCGCAGGCGGCGCCGGTGAAGGCGAAGTCTTGAAAACGTAACCCGCTATGTTGACCGGAAAACCGTCATCCCCGCGCAGGCGGGGATCCAAGTTGTACGAGTTATCGAAACGCCAGCAAACTTGGGTCCCCGCCTTCGCGGGGACGACGTTCTTTTAGGGCGCGGCCAAGCGTCTTATCGAGGATCAGCCAACCCCTTCTGCAACAACTCAGCCACCAGCTGATTCAAGTCCACCCCGCGCTCCTTGCTGAGCGTCTGCAACTGCTGCACCAGCTCCCCATTCAGCTTGCACGCAAACGGCACCAGCCCCAGCGCCCGGTCACGTTCGCGCTGCTCGCGGCGGTCCGCCACCGGCGCCGCAGCCGCGCCGAAGCTGCCGTTTTTGGCGCCCATCGCATTCATGATTTTCTTGGCGTCGCTCTTTGCCAGGTCGGTTTTTTTCATCGTAGTGCCTTCGTCTCTGGATAAACCGGCATTCTAACCGCTACGGTCGTGCGCTCGGCCTTTGTGTCCGTGAGCGTGGCGATGCCGTGATGGTCCGGTTGCGGAGCGTCACCGGTTGACCTTTACGCGGGCGGGCAGATATGCCTGAATAGCGGCTCCCATTTTCGCGCCGTAACGCTGGACCCGGCCTCGCTCCACAGCGCGGGATGCGACTCCTGCGGACACTGGAAGTAATAAGCCGCGAGAAATGCCGCCCTGCCGTCAGCGACCGCTACGCCCGAAGATGCGCATATCGCGTCGAGTGCACTTGCATCGGGTTCTCCAAGGCGCTTGACAGCGCTTTCCGACACGTCGCCGACGCAGGCGAATACCACGTCGCCAAGCGCGGTCTTGAACTCGGCTTTGGCGGTTTCGGACATGGCGTACGCGGCAATCACGACGGTCCTGGGCACCAGCTGTTGGAGGGACGCAAGGTGTGTTTTCAAGAAATGGCCGGCCGATACGCGTGTGTGATAAAAAAAGACCAGGGTCTTGTCGATGACCTTGTCCTGCGAAAGCTCCTTGATGCTGCAAACCTGGTCTACGCTCAGGCCCCATCCTTTCATCATTTCGAATTCGTAATGGTAGACGGAATTCTTGTGATCGCCGGTCGTTACCAGCAGGATATCGGAGACGTCTCCACCTGCCTGCTTGATATTCGTGAGGATCGTTTTACGAAGCTCGCGAATACCGGCCCGATTCTTGTCGATATTTAAATAACGGATCGCGCAGAAGACCTTGAATGCAAGCGGCTTGTCTTCCGCGCTGAAGTTGGCGAACCAGCGGCCGACGGTTTCATAGAACGTATCGCTGACCAGGCCCCACGTCCCAATCTGGCGCTCGACAAGGTCGATTTCATCGGCAGTCCATGGCCAGGGCGTCGATGTGGTCAGCAAGGATGCCGTCACGGCGGCGCGGCCTTCCGCAGGGGATGCAGGGCGCGCTTCCCTGACCTTCGGCCTGTACGGGAAAAGCGGACTCCACGCGTATTCCTTACCATCGACGACGTTGTTGCTGCCGTCCGCCCAGATCAATGGCAATGAATTGTTGGGGCACTGAAAGTAATACGCGGTCAGCAGGGCGCCGTCGCCGTAGCCCACAGGATGGGTTGGATAGACCTTTGCACCAATCTCGCGGATGCGGCGGAATTCCGCGGCGCTGAATATGTCCCGCGCATCGGGCGTTGCGCAATCGGGTACCAGACGCACGCCTTTGACTTCGCTCTTGAAACGCCGGATCGCCTTCTCGCCGATGGTGAAGGCAAGGATGAACACGGCGGCGAAATTGTCGATGGCATTCGTTCCGAGCATCTGCCGCAAGAACTGATTGCCGGTACCATGGGTATCGTTGAAAAAAATGACCACGCGATCCGGGCCGGCATACTTGCTCAATGCGCCGGCGCGTATGATCTGCTTTTCAGGAATCGACCATCCTTTTATGAGATCGTATGCGTGCTTGTCGGCACTGTCGCCAATGCCGTCAGGAAGAACCAGCAAGACATTTTCCCAGGAGCGGTCGGTCTCTCTCAAAAACTGCAGCACCGGGACCTTGAGGCCCTGCATCCTTTCTTCTAAAACGCGTTGATTGTAGTACTGCACATTCAACAAGATCTTCAAGGCCAGCGGTTTGTCCTGGCCGCCGAAGTTGGCGAACCACCGGTCAAGGCGGGCGTAAAACTCGGCGCTGTCGATATGCCAGGCCAATCGGCGTGCCTCGATCTCGTCCAGTTCACCTGCCGGCAGCGAACGCAGGAATGGATCGCAGATCATCCGGTATTCCCTCATTATTCCGATTCCTTTCTGTTTTGCCGGGCAGCCTGGATAAAGTCCTGTACCCGCCGCGGGTCTTTCGTTTTGCGTGAACTGGACGCCACGCCGGTCATGACATCGATGCCCCAGGGTGAAACACGTTGCAAGGCCGCGCCGACGTTCCCCGACGTGAGTCCGCCCGCCAAGATCACGGGAATGCCGTCGAGGGCCTGCCGCATCGATGCGGCCCTGTCCCAGTCGTGCGTCGTCCCGCTGCCGCCGCGTGGGGAATCGAGCAAGACTGCGCTGATCAGTTCAGACTTTGCGAGGGAACGTAAATCTTCGACAAGTGCTTCGGTCTCAATTTCCTTGCGCATGAACACCGTCTTGATCAGCGCGACGTCGGGATGGCTTCGCCGGACGGCCTCAAGTCCGGACAGGTCGACGGCTTCCTGAAGTTGCACGGCGTCCGGCCGGATGTGGGAACAAAATTGCACAATGGCTTGTGGGTCGCCGGTGTGTGCCAGGACGACAGAATACAGATGCCGCGGTAGCGCAGCGACGAGCCGGACAGCCTGTTCGTCGCCGAGTCGGACGCTCTCGGGCCCAGGTGGATTCCCGTCTTTCTGGAGCAGGATACCGATCGCATCTGCGCCCGCTTGGGCGCACCACTGCGCATCGGCCAGATTCGTCACGCCACAGACCTTGACGAATACCCCATCCAACGACTGCCGGAAAATACTCTTGCTCATACATTCTCGCTTTGCTTGCCCAGGTTCTTATCGTCCGAAAAACACCACGTTCGCTGCAGCCCGCAGATCGTCCACGAATGCCTTGTACTTTGACGGCACCAGGAATTCGTCGATGAGTTGCGCGGCCCTGCCGATGTTCGCGCGCTGCCGCAGCACGGCGACCTCGACCTGGTGGAGCCAGCGGTCGGACGCATCCTTCGCGGTCTGCTCCGGCAACGCACTTGGTAGCGGTTCGGGCAGGGAGGGAAACCTGCTCCGATTCTCGTAGATTCGGGGAATATCGAGCATAGCGATGAACGACGGGCGCAGAAACACGATCCGTTCCCGCTCGAGATCGGGGTGATTCCGCAGGACGCGCTGCGTAGGCGCGTCATCTTCGAGGACGAAGACCGCATCCTTCTTTGTCGTTTTCAGCAAATCCAGCAGCTTGACGGACTGATGCAATCCGCCTAGCGCGACAACCTGCACCTTGGCCACGCCGATTCTCCTGGCCAGGTCGTGACGTTGGCGCAAAACATCCGCGAACAACTCGTCCGTCTTGCCTTCGACGAACAGTGTCAGCTCGGCCTGTTCACGCGGTGTTTCGACCTCCCCATCGGCCGTTTTCAGTTCTTCCTGCGCACTTTTCACGACCCTGGCAGCGCCCGGGATTTTGGTTGCCCGCGGGAACAACGGCAACCAGCCGCGCTCGCTGCTCCACAACAGGGGCAGGGTGGTATTCGGCGTATTGTGATCGAATACCAGCAAGCCGCCGATTCCGCCATAACCCAATTCCGATCTCGAAACGTTACGGCAATAGTGTTTTATTCTTTCCAACGTCTCGACGCGTTCGCGCGTCGACAGGCCCGCGTAGAACGTGGCATCCAGGTTACTCACGGTATCATCGGTTCCATACTCGAGTGCCGTGACCACGGAGGCGCCGGATTGCTCCATCAGGCGTTGTACGCCATCCTCGTAACCGGCCACTGTTAAGACGAATATCTTACGGGGCCTCTTGAGTTTGTTGATGATATCCGCAACTTCATTGACGTCCCTTGCCACCGTGTCGCCTGTGCCGATGACATCGTCGACCAGCACGATATTGTCGATGTGCGTGAAATCCAAGGCGGACTTTTCTCCACTGGAAAAAAAGTCGCCCTCAGCAATCTGTGCGGCGACCCGGTAATGATAAGAGATCAGGGAGCCGCTTTTCGCCGCATTGCCCACTGCGGCATACAAGGTGTTTCCGTTGGCGATGGAAGACCCTTTCTCCGCTATGCGTCTCAACAGCTTGGAATGGGCGATCTCGAGCGCGTAGCGGATCTGGACTGTCCCGACCACGTCGAGGTTCTCGATAATACGAAGGGCGAGAGGATAGTCGTCGACGTCAAACTGTAGAATCCACCGGACCGCATGGTCGATATTCACCTCGATTGGCCAACCGGCAACGGCCTGTTCGATACGTCCGATATGGGTTTTGATGGATGTGGGCAGGAAATTAAGCAAGGAACCAACCATGAGCGCGTTAGCCATGTGGGACGAGCTCGGGAGCCGATGCGGGCGCGAAAGAGTTCGCACGGCGCGGGCCCGCCCAATCGGCAGAAGGCGACAAGTTAACACACCGGCCGGGACGCAAAATGCGCACTTTCTCACACTGTGCGTCGTCCCGCCACCTTCAGCGATGGTACGCGAGGTATGCGGCTTACCCGGCTTCGCCGTAACTGCGGGAGAAGCGGCCGCCCAACCCGGTCAGCACCTCGTAGCCGATGGTGCCGGTCTGTGCCGCCACCTCATCCACCGATTGATGAGCACCGAGCAGCTCCACAAGCTGTCCCGGCGCCACGCGCGCCTCGGGAGTCCCGCTCACGTCCAGCGTGATGCTGTCCATAGACACGTTTCCCACGAAAGGCACACGCTCGCCATCGATGAAGGCAAAACCGCGGCCCGACAGCGCACGCAGCCAGCCGTCCGCATAGCCAATCGAGATGGTGGCGATGCGCGTCGGGCCGGTGGCGGTATAGCGCGCGCCGTAGCCGACGATGTCGCCGGCCTGCACGGTGCGGGTCTGCACGATGCGCGCTGCCAGAGAGACCGCCTGGCGCAGCGGATTGGGCGAACCCGGCTGCGGGTTGATGCCGTACAGGGCGGCGCCGGGACGCACCAGCTGGTGGTGGAAGGCCTCGCCCAGGAAGATGCCCGAGGAATTCGCCAGGCTGCCGGCGAGGCCCGGGAAGCGTGCGCGCAGCGCCGCGAGGCAAGCCGCGAAACGCCCGCGCTGCATGGCATTCACCGGATGCGCAGGCTCGTCGGCGCAGGCCAGGTGGCTCATCGCCAGCACCGGCTGGATCCCGTCGAGCAGTGCCGGATCATCGACCAACGCCTGCAGATCCTGCGGTTCCAGGCCCATGCGCGACATGCCGGTGTCGAACTGGATCGCGGCCGGCAGCACGCGGCCGAGCTTTTGTGCGGCGGCGCGCCAGTCGGCCACCTGGCCCGGGTCGTTCAACACCGGGATCAGGTTGTAGTCGAGGAATTCGCGCGTCACGCCAGGGGGCGGGCCGTGCAGCACAAAGATGGTGGCGTCGAGCGGCAGCAGTTCGCGCAGGCGCATGCCTTCGTCGACGTGGGCCGTAAAGAACACGCTGCAGCCTTCGGCCGCCAGCGCGGGCGCGACCGCCGCCATGCCCAGGCCGTAGGCATCGGCTTTCATCACGCCGGCGCAGGCAGCCGGGGCGGCTAGGTCGCGCAGCAGGCGGTAGTTGGCGCGGATGGCGTCGAGGTCGATCGTCAGGACCGCACCGGCGCGCGCCGCCGGCACCGACATCTGGCCGGGCGACAGCTTTTCCATCGTCCCCATCGTCAAGCCCTGGCGAATTCGGATTGCTGGTGGGCGCCATTGGCGCCGGCATAGCGGAACACCGCCAGGTCGCCGGCGTCGATGGCCGGTGCGCGGCCGCTGACCAGGTCGGCGATCACGCTGGCCGAACCGCAGGCCATGGTCCAGCCCAGCGTCCCGTGGCCGGTGTTCAGGAACAGGTTGCGTAGCGGGGTGGCGCCGACGATCGGCGTGGAATCCGGCGTCATCGGGCGCAGGCCGGTCCAGAAGCTGGCCTTGGCGACGTCGCCACCCTGCGGGAACAGGTCGCGCACCACCAGTTCCAGGGTCTCCCGGCGGCGCGGATTCAGCGCCTTGCTGTAGCCGGCGATTTCGGCCATGCCGCCCACGCGGATGCGGTCGTCGAAGCGGGTGATGGCGATCTTGTAGGTCTCGTCGAGGATGGTCGACACCGGCGCCTTGGCGCCATCGGTGATCGGCACTGTCAGCGAATAGCCTTTCAGCGGATACACCGGCACCCGGAACTGCTCGCGCAGCAGGAAGCGCGAATAGCTGCCCAGCGCCAGCACATAGCGGTCGGCCGTCATGACACCTTTGGACGTGCGCACGCCGGTGATCTGGTCGCCGCTGATGTCGAGGGCGTCGATGGACGTGTCGAACTCGAAGCGCACGCCCAGCGCCCTGGCCATCGCGGCCAGGCGGGTGGTGAACATCTGGCAGTCGCCGGTTTCGTCGTTCGGCAGGCGCAGGCCGCCCACCAGCTTGTGGCGCACGTCGGCCAGCGCCGGCTCGGCCTGGGCCAGCTGTTCGCTGCGCAGGACCTCGAAGGGCACGCCGGCTTCGCGCAGCACTTCGATGTCCTTGGCGGCGCCGTCGAACTGGGCCTGGGTGCGGAACAGCTGCAGCGTGCCTTGCTGGCGGCCTTCATACTGGATGCCGGTTTCCTGGCGCAGCGCGCGGATGCAATCGCGGCTGTACTCGGCGATGCGCACCATGCGCTCCTTGTTGACCGCATAGCGCTCGGCCGAACAATTGCGGTACATCTCCCACATCCACTGCAGCTGGAACAGGGTGCCGTCCGGGCGGATCGCCAGCGGCGCGTGGCGCTGGAACAGCCATTTGACCGCCTTCAGCGGCACGCCCGGGGCCGCCCAGGGCGAGGCGTAGCCGGGCGAAATCTGGCCGGCGTTGGCAAAGCTGGTCTCCAGGGCAGGGCCCGGCTGGCGGTCGACCACGGTGACTTCGTGGCCGGCCTTGGCCAGGTAATACGCGGTCGAGACGCCGACCACACCGCTGCCAAGAACGAGTACGCGCATATATTTATCTATTGATGGTGCAAGGTTGGAAAATATTGCTATCCTATATCGTCATAGACGGGATTTGTTTCCGTTCTTCGACGACTATTTAGTGATCGTTTCTAATCTGACCCTTATGCGCGTACAAAAAGAATCGACCCGCGTGCTGGACCGTATCGACATGCACATCCTGTCCATCCTGCAGGCGGATGGCCGGATCGTGATGAAGGACCTGGCCGAGCGCGTCGGTTTGTCGCTGACGCCCTGTATCGAAAGGGTCAAGCGCATGGAGCGCGACGGCGTCATCGCCGGCTACCACGCCCGCGTCAATCCCCAGGCGCTCGGCATGCAAGTGCTGGTCTTCGTCGAGATCACCCTGCACCAGAAATCGGAAAAAGCGTTCGAGCGCTTCCGCCGCGCCATGCTGACGATTCCCGAGGTGATGGAGTGCCATCTGGTGTCGGGCGACTTCGACTACCTGATCAAGGCCAGGATAGCGGAAATGTCCGAATACCGGCGGCTGCTTGGGGAGATCCTGCACGTGGCGGACGCCGGCCAGTCCAAGAGTTATGTCGTGATGGAAGAGGTGAAGGAAACCCTGGCGCTCTCGATCGCGGGGTAAAGCCGTCGCGTCTGTGACAATCTGTGCGTATTTGCAACGGATTGTTGTCAAAAATTGCTGAATTTGATTCGGGTTTTACCGGATGACTCATTTCCTGACTAAAATGTTTTCTACAGGAATTATTCATTTGGGATGAGACATGAAATCGGTTCAGCAAGAAGTCGACGAGCGCAGCAATCTTACCGGCACCAATAAATTCGAGCTCCTGCTCTTCCGTCTCGGCGGCGACGCCCAGGGCGAACACAGCGAGCTGTTCGGCATCAACGTTTTCAAGATCCGTGAAATCGTCGCCATGCCGGCGATCACCAAGGTGGCCGGCGCGCCCGAGCACGTGCTGGGCGTGGTCAACCTGCGCGGCCAGATCATCCAGGTACTGGATCTGCCGTCGATCGCCGGCGTAACGCCGGTGACCGGCCTGAACATCATGCTGGTGACCGAGTTCGCGCGCACCACCCAGGCCTTCGCGGTCGAGAGCGTGGAAGAGATCGTGCGCCTGGACTGGAGCCAGGTCATGTCGGCCGAGCGCAGCGCCGCCAGCGGCATGGTGACCAGCATCGCGCGCCTGGAAGCCCAGGAAGGCAATCCGGCGCGCCTGGCCCAGGTGCTCGACGTCGAGACCATCCTGCGCAACATGAACCCCGAAGAGGAACCGGACAACCTGGAGCACGCGGTCGGCACCAAGATGCAAATCAAGCCGGGCTCGGTGATCCTGGCGGCCGACGATTCCGTGGTCGCGCGCGCCCTGATCGAACAAGGCCTGGAAGCCATGGGCCTGCCTTTCGTGATGACCAAGAGCGGCAAGGAAGCCTGGGACCAGCTGCACACCATCGCCGGCGCCGCCGAAGCCGAAGGCAAGAGCGTCTACGACAAGATCGCGCTGGTGCTGACCGACCTCGAGATGCCGGAAATGGACGGCTTCACGCTGACCCGCAACATCAAGTCGAGCCCGCGCTTCGGCAACCTGCCGGTGGTGATTCATTCTTCGCTGTCGGGCAATACCAACGAAGAGCACGTGAAGAAGGTGCGGGCGGATGCGTATGTGGCCAAGTTCTCGGCCGAGGATTTGTCGCGTACGCTGCGCACTATTTTGAAGCAGTAAGGCACTTGGCCCTGATCCGGACCTGGATGCATCGTCGCCCCTGCGCAGGCAGGGGCCCAAGTTTTACGCGCTAACGAAATGCGTGCAACTTGGGCCCCTGCTTTCGCAGGGGCGACGTGCTTTTACTAACTCAACGCGCGTAACTCGGCTGCTTCGGATCGTAAGCCCAGCCGGGCCGCAGATAACGCATCGCCATCGCATCGTCGCGCGCCCCGCCGGCCACCCGCTTGTACAGCTCATGGGCCTGCAGGATGCGGTCCATGTCGGGCGCGATGCCCAGGCCGGGCGCGTCCGGCACCTGCACTTCGCCGCCGACGATCTGCAGCGGTTCCAGCGTCAGGCGTTCCTGGCCTTCCTGCCAGATCCAGTGGGTGTCGATGGCGGTGATGGTGCCCGGCGCCGCCGCGGCGACGTGGGTGAACATCGCCAGCGACACGTCGAAGTGGTTGTTCGAGTGCGAGCCCCAGGTCAGGCCCCAGTCGTGGCACAGTTGCGCCAGGCGCACCGAGCCCTGCATGGTCCAGAAGTGCGGATCGGCCAGCGGAATGTCCACCGCGCCCAGCAAATGCGAATGCGCCATCTGGCGCCAGTCGGTGGCGACCATGTTGGTGGCGGTCGGGATGCCGGTGGCGCGCTTGAATTCGGCCATGATCTCGCGTCCCGAATACCCGTTCTCCGGGCCGCAAGGGTCTTCGGCATAAGCCAGGATGTGGCCCTGGCCGCGGCAGGCGTCGATCGCTTCCCGCAGCGACCAGGCGCCGTTCGGATCGAGCGTCGCGCGCGCTTGCGGGAAGCGGTGCTTGATGGCGGCCACTGCGGCGATTTCTTCCTCGGGCCGCATGACGCCGCCCTTGAGCTTGAAGTCGCGGAAGCCATAGCGCTCGACGCTGGCGGCGGCCAGGTCGGCGATCGCTTCCGGAGTGAGCGCCTCCTCGGTGCGCCGGCGGTACCAGCCATCGGCGCCGCCGTCCGCTCTACCGTCAAGATAGGGCAGGTCGGTGCGGCGGCGCTCGCCGATGTAGAACAGATAGGCCAGCATGGGCACGGCATCACGCTGCCGGCCGGCACCCAGCAGTTCGCATACCGGCACGCCCAGGAACTGGCCGAACAGGTCGAGCAGGGCGGCTTCCACCGCCGTGATCACGTTTTCCAGGCGCAGGTTGATCTCGTGCGGCTGCTTCATGACTTCCGCTTCGGCCTGCGAGGTCACCTGGTGGCTGCCGCCGGCGATGGCGCCGCGCAGCAGGCCCAGGGTGCGGTTGTGGCGCGCAAGCTCGGTGCCCACAACCAGCGGCACCAGGCGCTGGAGCGCCGCCAGGATGCCATCCGACCCCGGCACTTCACCCATGCCGGTGCGCCCGGCGCTATCGGTCAGCAAGACCAGGATGCGTGTGAAGTGGGGCGCATGGGCGCCGCACAGGTTGAGCAGCATGCTGTCGTGGCCCGCCACCGGAATCACCTGCATGGCGGTGACGACCGGCGTGGCTGCGCTGTGGATCGGATGCATTCAAGTCTCCTGTTGTCATGACGGACAGCTTTTCGTTGCCCGTAACATTTATGTGCTCTAGAATGATTGCGCAAACATTATTTTCCAGTGTGAAGGAATTCAGATGCCGCGTCAATCCAGCCTGGCCGTCGCGCTGCTCGCGGCTTTACTTTGCCCGTATCTTGCGGGTTGCGCGGCGCCCGCAGGCGCAGCTTCCGGGGCCGGCGCCGGCGCGCACTGGGTGGCTTCCTGGGGCACGGCCCAGCTGGTGCCCGATGCCCAGGGCGCGCTGGCGGCAGCGCAATTGACCGACACTACCTTGCGCCAGGTGGTGCGCGTGTCGCTCGGCGGGCGCCAGCTGCGCGTCCGGATCAGCAATGTGTTCGGCACCGAGCCGCTGCTGGTCGATGGCGCCAGCCTGGCGCTGTCCGGCGGCCGTGGCCAGCCCGATGTGGCAGCGGCCAGCCTGCGCGAACTGCGTTTCGGCGGCAGCGCCGCCGTGGCGATACCCGCAGGCGCCGAATACCTGAGCGACCCGGTCGAGCTGGCGCACGACGCCGGCGCCCATCTCGCCATCTCCCTGCATTTCCCCGCGGCGCCGGCGCGCCAGACCGCGCACACCGGGGCGCGCGCCACCAGCTTCCTCGTCAAGGGCAGCCACGCGATGGACAGCGCCTGGCCGGACGCCGAAAAAATCACGCGCTGGTACCAGCTAGCCGGCGTCGACGTGCTGGCGGCGCCGTCCGCGCACACGGTTGTCGCCATCGGCGATTCCATCACCGACGGCTATGGCGTCACGCCGGACAGCGACGGACGCTGGACCGACCATCTTGCGGTGCGCCTACGCGCCGCCGGCATGGGCGAGGTCGGCGTGGTGAACACCGGCATCGGCGGCGGCCGCCTGCTGCGCGACGGACTGGGCCCGAACCTGGTGTCGCGCTTCGAACGCGACGTGCTGGCGCGTCCCGGCGTCAGCCACGCGATCGTGATGATCGGCGTGAACGACCTGGGTGTGCAGCACCGCGAACAACAGGACAGCCCGGCCGCGCGTAGTGCATTGCTGGCGCAGATGCGCGAGGCCCAGCGCCAGCTGGTGGTGCGCGCCCACGACGCCGGCGTGTGCGTGATCGGCGCCACCATCACCCCTTACGCAGCAAGCACCTATTACAAACCGGGGCCGGACAACGAGCAGGACCGGCTGGCCTACAACCGCTGGATCCGCGAATCCGGCGTGTTCGACGGCGTGATCGACTTCGATGCCGCGCTGCGCGACCCGGCCCGTCCGGATGCACTACTGAAGGCTTACGACAACGACGGCCTGCACCCGAATGCGGCCGGCTACAAGGCGATGGCGGACGCGGCGCCGCTGGCGCAACTGAGGGAATGCCACATCCGGCCAGGCGGGTAAGCGCCGCGCCGGCAACTGAACACATCGACAGGCCGCGTCAGACGGCCGGGAGAACAGAGTGAGACGAACCAACATACCGGGCCGGCGCAAGCCGCTCCTGCACGGCGCGCTGCTGGCCGTCACCCTGGCCATCACGGCGCTGCAGCCGGCGTGGGCGCTGGGCGAGCGCCAACTGGTGCGCTTCGACGCCGTCGGGCCGGGCATCACCCTGGCCGGTCCACGTGGCGCCGCGCGCCTGCTGCTGGACCCGCGCGAATTCGCGGGCGTGCGCCGCGCGGCCGCCGACCTGCAGGCCGACATCGAGCGCGTCAGCGGTGCGCGGCCGGCGCTGCTGCAATCGGCATCGGTAGCGGAGAAAGGCAAGGACCTGGTCATCGTCGGCACCCTGGGCCAGAGCGCAATGATCGACCGCCTGGCGCGCGAAGGCCGCATCGACGCCAAAGGTTTGCGCGGTAAATGGGAAGGCTTCCTGGTCCAGACCGTGCGCAATCCGCTGCCCGGGGTGGCACGCGCGCTGGTGATCGCCGGCAGCGACAAGCGCGGCACCATCTATGGGCTGTACACCTTGTCCGAACAGATCGGCGTCTCGCCCTGGCATTGGTGGGCCGACGTGCCGGCGCAGCGCCACGCCACCCTCCACATCCCCGACGGCACCCGTATGGAGGACGCGCCGACGGTGCGCTACCGCGGCATCTTCCTCAACGACGAGGCGCCTGCGCTGTCCGGCTGGGCCAGGGAAAAGTTCGGCGGCTTCAACAGCCGCTTCTACGAAAAGGTGTTCGAGCTGCTGCTGCGCATGCGCGCCAATTACATCTGGCCGGCGATGTGGGGCAATGCCTTCTACGACGACGATGCTGGCAATGGCCGCCTGGCCGACGAGATGGGCGTGGTGGTCGGCACCTCCCACCACGAACCGATGATGCGCGCCCACGCCGAGTGGGCGAAGTATGGCAAGGGTCCATGGGACTACAAGCGCAACGAGGCGGTGCTGCGCGATTTCTGGCAGCAGGGCCTGCGCCGCAGCAGCGGCTTCGACAAGGTGATCACCCTCGGCATGCGCGGCGACGGCGACGAGCCGATGTCCGAGGAATCCAACGTGGCGCTGCTGCAGCGCATCGTCGCCGATCAGCGCGCCCTCATCGCCACCGAAACCGGCAAGCCGCCGGCGCAGACGCCGCAGCTGTGGGCCCTGTACAAGGAGGTACAGGACTATTACGAGAAGGGCATGCGGGTGCCTGACGACGTGACCCTGCTCTGGTGCGACGACAACTGGGGCAATATCCGCCGCCTGCCGACCGCGGAAGAGCGCCGGCGTCCGGGCGGGGCCGGCATCTATTACCACTTCGATTACGTCGGCGGCCCGCGCTCCTATAAATGGATCAACGTCACGCCGCTGCCCAAGGTGTGGGAGCAGATGCACCAGGCCTGGCGTTACGGCGCCGACCGCCTGTGGATCGTCAACGTGGGCGATCTCAAGCCGATGGAGGTGCCGACCGAATTCTTCCTGAATTATGCGTGGAATCCGGCGGCCTGGCCGGCGGCGCGCCTGCCGGATTACCTGACGCTGTGGGCCACACGCGAATTCGGCGCCGAACACGCGGACGAGATCGCGGCGCTGGTCGAAAGCTACGCCCGCTTCAATGGCCGCCGCAGGCCGGAACAGCTGGCCCCGGACACCTTCAGCGCCTTGCACTACCGTGAGTCCGAGCGCGTGCTCGCTGACTGGAGCGCGCTGGCCGAGCGCGCCCGCACCCTGGCGGCGCGGCTGCCGCAGAATCAGCGCGACGCCTTCTTCCAGCTGGTGCGATATCCGGTCGAGGCCTCCGCCAACCTTAACCAGCTGTATGCGACGGTGCAGGCGAACCGCTTGCATGCGGCCCAGGGCCGCGCCGACACCAACGCGCTGGCGCAGCAGGCGCGCACGCTGTTTGCGCGCGACGCCGAGCTGGCGCGCCAGTACGAGCAGGACGTGGCGGGCGGCAAGTGGCCGCACATGATGTCCCAGACCCGCATCGGCTATACCAGCTGGAAGGACCCCGCCGTCAATATCATGCCGGAGCTGCGCGAGATCGCCGTGCCGGCGGCAGGGGCGCTGGGCGTGGCGGTGGAAGGCGGCGCGGCCGCCTGGCCGGATGCGCAGACGCTGCGCCTGCCGCCGCTCGATCCCTTCGCGCGCACGCCGCCCTACATCGAGGTGTTCAACCGTGGCGCCGCGCCGCTGGTCTACACGGCGCGCGCCGACCAGCCGTGGGTGAAGCTGAGCCAGGCCGCAGGGACGGTCGGGGAACAGCAGCAGCGCATCACAATCGCTGTCGATTGGGCACGCGTGCCGGCGGGGACCTCGTCGACGCAGATCACGATTGCCGGCCCGGACGGACGGCAGGCCCAGGTCGAGCTGCCCCTGCGCCATGCCAAAGCGCGCCCGAGCGCGGGTTTCGTGGAGAGCGGCGGCGTGATTGCGATCGAAGCCGAGCACCATGCGCGTGCCCTGGCGCCGCCGGGGCGCGAGTGGCTGCGCGTGCCGGGCCATGGCCTCACACTGTCCGGCATGACGACGTTGCCGGCGGTGGCACCGGCGCTTACGCTGGCGGACGGCATGCGCCTGGAATACGAGGTGCACCTGTTCGACGCCGGCAAGGTCAAGGTCCAGGCGACGCTGGCGCCCACGCTCAAGTTCCGTCCCGGCGCCGGCTTCCGCTACGCGGTTTCCTTCGACGACGAGGCGCCGCGCATCGTCGACGTGCATGCGGACGGCTCGGAAAAGCGCTGGGAGCAGATCGTCTCGGACGGCGCGGCGCGCTTCACTTCCGAACACGAACTGGCGCGGCCGGGGCGCCACACGCTGAAGTTCTGGGCCCTCGATCCGGGCCTGGTGTTGCAGCGGCTGGTGATCGACGCCGGCGGGCTGCAGCCGAGCTACCTGGGGCCGCCGGAAAGCCTGCGCCTGCCGTGACCCGGCGATTGCTAATGAGGAAGATCGAAGGGTGAAATTTGTTCCGGCACTGGCAAACGGCCTCCCAGCAACTGGGGGCGCGGTTCCAGTCCATGGCGGATGATGATCAGATCGGCCTCTTCGATGGCTGTTGCGCCGTGTCCGCATCGCGGTGCGATCAACACCACATGTTTTTTCCCGATACAGCCGGGAGCGCTGACACACTCGTGTCCGGCCTCCGCGGGCGCGATTGTCTGGATGCTGCTGCTGTTGTGCACCGTAATGTCCAGTGACGGCTGGCATTTCCTTGCCAGGGCAAGCAGCACCAAGGAAAGAAAACGGTTCAGCGCATAGGCATAGCCGGGCGTCGGGTCCTGCATCACCCATCTGATCTTCAGTTTACTGTCAAGCAGCTCGGTCCTGAACAGCTTGTCTGCGACCGCCTTGGCCACCTTATCCGGCCATGATGCCACTGCGGCGTCGACCGGCCCGGCGAAGGCATCGTGCCATTGCGCCATCGCGTCGGGTACGCCATAGCGGTCGGGTGCCCAGCTGAAGGCCCTGCGCCCGGTTTCTTCCGCGCTCAGGAAACGCAGGCGCTGATCCGGATTCGGGAAGGACCGCAGTGCGTCCAATCCGGTCTCGCGCAACAGCTGGCGCAGCTTGGTGTAGAGTTCGCGCCCGAATAAGGCCTGGCTGCTTGCCAGGCGCTGGAAATCCTGCATGGCGCCGTCTCCGCCGCCAGAGATGACGACATTCGTGATCGTCCGCGGCAGCGGCGCGTTCGGCGTCACGGTGTCATTGTCGTGCCAGAAGCGCGGTCCGGCATAATTGTTCCATCGGCCGTTGCGCGGCTCCTCGCCGACCAGTTCGTCGCCGTAGCCGATGCAGGACAGGACGGCGCCGAAATGCCGGGTGCTGCGCGCCGGGTTCGTGGCGTCCCACGGCCCGGTGGCGCTCAGCAAGGCGCCCAGCCCTGTATCCGACAGCGTAAGGTTGTTGGCATTCACGCCGTGCAGCACCTCCACCTTGCCAACCAGATCCGGGACCTTCATCTTGTTCTCGAAGTCACGCCACTTCTTTCGCCAGGCCGCGGCGAGGGTGAAGGCCGTCATCCCGTAGGGCTGAGACAGCGGGATGTTCTTACCCGAGCGCGGAAACGCGCCGCTCAGCCAGTGCGCGTGCGGCCAGTCGTATTCGGTGGGATCGACCCGGCGCCATGCGCAGAGGAAGATGGTTTGGAACAGCTTCTGGGTGCGCTCAAGCACGACGGCATCGATTCTGCGTTCGGCCGCCAGCATGGCCGCGTTCATTCCGGCCGGCCCGGCGCCGTAGACCAACAGCGGCCATCCGTTTCCGATCAGGCCTTCGCTGTAGAGCGCGTTGACGATAACGGTCGAGCGCAGGAGCTGGTCGCGCACATTGCCGGTACGGACGCGGGACAGGTCATAGCAACGCGGCGATACCCTATGCAGGGCCAGGACCTGGTTCGGCATGGTGCGCTACCTTTGATAGTCGGTCTCTCGTGCCTGCGTGAATTGGTCGCGATCATCGGGTTCGGCGTCCGGGTCCTCGAGGTGATAGCGCATGCCTTCGGCACTGGCCTGGTTCGTGAACCGGACCGCGCGCCGATAGTCGGCGAGCGCATCGGCAGCGGTCTTCCACAGGTTTTGGTGATGGCTCGGCTGGATCGCGATATCCCTTTCCAGCAGCCAATCGGGTATCGGGCCGGGATGGTTCGCGGCATAGTCCTGGGAAACGATGATCAGTCCGCTTTCCCCGGGGGCCCTGTTTTTATCCAGGATGTCTGCGGCACCCTGGAGTTCGTTGTCGTCTTCCGCTACCACAATCACCAGGCCGGGTTCGCTGAGGCAGGCAATCTCGCCGTTCATCATAAAAAGCTCCTCGACGTAAAGCGCGACACTGGCGGTGCCACGTAGTTGACTTCGCCGGAACCGGAACACGGTGCTGATGATTTGGCAAGTTAGAGCCGCCCCGGTCTGTGAAAGTTCTCGCGCAGGCGCCGATGTTGGCTGAGGACTGCACTTACACGCGTAAGAAAAATCTGGCAATGCAAACGATACGCCAAATGACGTCGTTTAATATGTTTGATTGCTCGATTCAGGGGGCAGCTTGTTGCGCGTCCACAGCGTAGGCGCCCAAGCCCAGTCTCAGGCGCAGGCCCGGTTGCGCCCGCCGCTCTTCGACCGGTACAGCATGGCATCGGCATCGCGGATCAGTTCCAGCTTGTCGACGCCGCGCTCGCCGCTTGGGCGGGCGGTGGCGACGCCCAGGCTGATGGTGACGATGCCCAGCGGGCTGGCCATGTGCGGGATCGCGAGCGCCACCAGCGCCTTGCGGATGGACTCGGCCACGCACAGGGCGCCGGCATGGTCGGTGCCGGGCAGGACCACCGCGAACTCCTCGCCGCCGTAGCGCGCGGCGAGGTCCTCGGTGCGCGCGGCGGCGCCGGACAGGGCGGCGGCCACCGCGCGCAGGCAGTCGTCGCCGGCCACGTGGCCGTAGCTGTCGTTGTACTTCTTGAAATAGTCGACGTCGAGCAGGATCAGCGACACCGGGCTGCTCTTGCGCTGGGCGCGTTTCAACTCGTGGTCGAGGACCTCGTCGAAGCGGCGCCGGTTGGCCAGTTCGGTCAGCCCGTCCTGGGAGGCGATCGACTTGAGCACGCCGTTGGCGGTTTCCAGCTCGCCGGTGGCGACGCGCAGCTTGGCCTCGACCCGGTCGCGAATCGCGATCTGGCGCATCAGCTTGCGGAAGAACCAGACCAGGGCCGCGATCGCGCTGAGTACCGCGGCGGCCACCTGCAGGCTGAAGGCGCGCCAGCGCGCGAAGATGTCTTCCTTGGAGAGGGCCGCCGCCACCACCACCGGGAAGCGCTCCAGGTGGCGGTAGCTGTACAGCCGCTCCACGCCGTCGATCTTGGCCATCAGCATGGCGGTGCCGGCCGGACCGCGCTCGCGGTAGGTGCGCAGGATGGCGCCGGACGAGAGGTCCTTGCCGATCAGGTTTTCCTGGAACGGGCGGCGGTAGATCAGGGTGCCGCTGTCGAGCGCGAAAAAGATGGTGCCCGACTGGCCCAGGTTCAGGCTGTTGTAGACGCGCTCGAAGGAATCCAGGCGCAGCGTGGCCAGCGCCACGCCGGCGAAGGAACCGTCGGGGTGCTCCAGCCGGCGCGAGATCGGAATGATCCACAATCCGGTGGACTTGCTGCGCACCGGGGCGCTGATCCAGGTGCTGCGCTGGCGGTGCGTCTTGTGGAATACGAAATAATCGCGGTCGGCATTGTTGCCCGCCTGGGGCGCCGCGAGCGAGGTCGCGACCCATTTGCCGTGCTCGTCGTAGACGAACAGGCCGTGGATTTCCTCTGCCTTGGTCACCAGCTGACTGAGGTGTTCCTGCAACCGTTCCCCGGCCGCGCCGTCGATGCCATCCGCTTCGGCACGCTCGACGGCATCCTCGAGCACCACGTCCGCCACCTTCAGCGCGGTGTCGGCCTGGGCCGCGAGGGCCTGCGCCATGTTGGCGGTGGTGACCTCGGCTTCGTGACGGTTGACGTGCCAGGACGACCAGATCATCCAGGCGCTGGCCGCGACCAGGCCGGTACACAGGATGAGCAGGGCCGCCGCCATCAGGGCGACCAGGGGGCGCTTCTTGTCGTGCAGGCGCTGCAACTGGAGGTCGGAAAGATACTGCTGCGTGACCGGCATTCAGGGACTCGGTGGTGCTGTACCCGCGCAGCATAGCAGAACCTGCTCCGGGACGGTCTGCGTATTGGGTTAGACTTGCAAAGTCAGCAACTTGTGGATACCCGTGTGAACCGTAAAACGATGATCGCCGCGCTCGCCGGCGCCGCGCTCCTGGCCGCCGGGGCGGCTTTGTATGGCTTCCTCGGCACGCGCCACGCCGCCACGCCGGGCCGCCCGGTGTGGCTGGCGGCGGAGGCGCCGACCAAACCCGGATGGCGTGCCCGCGTCACACCGCTGGGCAAGCGCGTGGCGCAACCCGCTGCGCTTGCCGGCGGCCTCGACGTCGCCTTCGGCGATCCTTTCGGCACCGCCGTCGATGCCCACGGCAACGTGTTCGTGGCCGACGGCGGCGCCAGCGGTATCCGCCGTATTGCGCCCGACGGCGGGGTGACCGTGTTCGCCGGCGGACACGCCGGCTTCGCGGACGGACCCGCCAAGGTCGCCGCCTTCGACACGCCGTCCGGGCTGGCCATCGACCGCTTCGGCAATCTCTACGTGGCCGATACCGGCAACAACGCCATCCGCAAGGTGGCGCCCGACGGCAGCGTCAGCACGCTGGCCGGCGGCGGCGAACCCGGTTACCTGGACGGCGTCGGCCGCGCCGCCCGCTTCAACGGTCCGGTCGGCGTGGCCGTCGACCGCGACGGGGTGGTGTACGTGGCCGATACCTACAATGACCGCATCCGCCGCATCGCACGCGACGGAACGGTGAGCACGGTCGCCGGCAGCGGCGCGCCCGGCATGCTGGATGGCGGCGGCATGGCGGCCGCCTTCGACACCCCGTGCGCGATCGCGGTCGACAAGGCGGGCGTGCTGTTCGTCGCCGACACCGGCAATGACGCCATCCGGCGCATCGGCAAGGACGGCGTGGTGAGCACGCTCGCCATCCCCGCCGAAGACGGGGTCGAGCCGTTGTGGCGGCCGGTGGCGCTGGCCGCCACCCACGACGGCTTCCTGTACATCGGCGGCGCGGGCGGGCGCATCGTCCAGCGCGACCCCGGCGGCCACTATCGCGCCCTGGCGGATGCCGACCGCCCGCCGACGGCGAGTTATGCCAGCGACGGCAGCGTGCGCCTGTACGCGCCGCGCGCGATCGCCGTGCGGCGCGACGGTGCCCTGGTGGTGGCCGACGGCGCGGCGCAACAGGTGTTGTCGCTGGCACCGCCCCGCGCCGGCGTCGCGCGGCCGCAGGCGGTGGCGCTGCCGGTTTCGTCGCCGACGCAGGTGGCGCCATCCGCGGCGCTGCCCTGGCCGGTCGGTCCGCAGCTGGCGCCGCACGAGGTGGTCGGCGTGATGGGCGAGGTGCGCGGCAGCTACGGCGGCGAGAGCCGCGATCACTTCCATGCGGGCCTGGACATCCGCGGCGACATCGGCACGCGCGTGCTGGCAGTGCTGCCGGCAACGGTCAGCGACCCGTATCCGAACTGGGGCTTCGGCGAGCTGGGCGAAGGCATGCGCCTGGGGCCGCTGTCCTACGTGCACATGCGCGTGGGGCGCGATGCCGGCGGCAAGCCGCTCGACGCGCGCTTCCAGCTGCTGCCGGGTGCAAGCGGCAAGCCGGAGCGCGTGCGGGTAAGGCGCGGCACCCGCTTCGCCGTCGGCGATGCGCTCGGCAGCATCAATCCGATGGCGCACGTCCACATGGAATACCACCCTGGCGGCGCGGTGGCCAATCCGCTGGTGCTGCCCTTTGCCGGCCTGCGCGACACGGTGGCGCCACGGGTCCAGGGCATCGCCCTGTACGACGGTGGCGGCCGGCGCCTGGCGGCGAAGAAGGGCCGGCGCCTGCTGGTGGCGCGCGCGCTGGGGCAGGTGGCCATCGTCGCCGACGTCTATGACCAGATGGACGGCAACCTGGCGCGGCGCCGCCTCGGCCTGTACAAGCTGGGCTACCAGCTGCTGCATGCGGACGGCAGTCCGGTCGCCGGCTGGGAGTCGCCGCGCATCACCCAGGTCTACGACCGTTTGCCGCGCGAACACGAGGCGGTGAAACTTGTGTATGCCGACAGCAGCGGCATCACGGTGTATGGCAGCAAGGCGACCCGTTTCGCCTATGCCGTCAACAACACGCTGCGCGGCGGCCTGGCGCTGCCCGGCAGCTGGCAGGTGGACAGCCTGGCGCCGGGCGATTACCTGCTGCGCATCCATGCCGAGGATTATGCTGGACAGCTTGCCCTCGACGGCCGCGACCTGGCGATCACGGTGGAATAGGCCGGGCCGCAGCCAAGGCCACTCCGGCCGTCCCGGCCGCGGTCAGGCGCGCCGTGCCGGCATCGCCCGCATGGCGTCCGCCATGGCCTGGCGCAGCGGCTTGGCGCGCAGCTGGGCGTCGTAGGGGCAGGGCCGCATCGCCAGCTTGTCGGTGCGCGGCGCCTCGTCCCAGGTCTGCAGCCAGTTGATGTGGTCGGCCATGCCCCACAGCAGGAAGTCGCGCAGGCCCGGGTAGGATAGGGTCAGGTCCAGGTAGTCGCGCGCGGCCGCGGCGACGCCGGCATCGCGCTTGGCGATGTCGGCCGGCAGGCGGCGGTCGTTGACGTCGAACTCGGTGATCAGCAGATCGTAGCCCATGCCGGTCACCTGGTCGAGGAAGTGGCGCCATTCCAGCAGGTCGGCCTTGCCGCGGTCGGCGCTCTCGTCCCAGGAACCGATGTGGCTCTGCAGGCCGAGCGCGTCGACCGGGGTGCCGCGCTTCTTGAGCGCCGCCAGCATCTCGAGCACGCCGGCGCGGTGCCTGGTGCTGCCGAGGTCACCGCGCATGTAGTCGTTGTAGACCAGCTGGGCGTGCGGCGCGTATTCCTTGGCAAGGCGGAACGCCAGGTCGATCTGGTCGAGCGCGCCCGCCGCCGGCGTCGAACCGCCGGCGAAGGCGCGGGTGAGCGCGTTCTGGCGCAGCTTGCCGTCGGCCGGGTCGATCGCCTCGTTGACCACGTCCCAGCCGCCGATGGCTTTGCCGAAGTGGCCGCACACCGTCTGCACGTGCTTGCGCATCAGGCGCTCGGCGCCTTGCGCCGGCTTCGCGCCGAACTGCTCCTGCGCCACCCAGGCCGGCAGCCATTTCTCGGCCTGCCAGAACAGGTTGTGGCCGCGCATCGCCATGCCTTTTTCGTTGGCCCAGGCCAGCATGGCGTCGGCCGGTGCGAAGTTGGCCGCGTCGCGGCGCGGTTCCAGCGCCTGCCATTTCATTTCGTTTTCGGCGACGATGATGCCGCATTCGCGTTCCACCAGCGCGCGGTAGGCCGGGTCGCCGAACTGGTTCTTGCCGCTGCCGACGGCAGTGCCGAAGCGCAGGCCCTTGCGTTTGGCGATGTCTTTCAGGGCTTCTTCGCTGCCGGCTGGCGCTGCGGCAAAGGCGGCGGTGGGGAGTAAGGCAGCGCCGGCAAGGGCGCCCAGCATGGTGCGTCGTGTGGTCATATCGTGATGGTCTCCGTTGTATATATAGTTGTGGTGATGTCGCAGGTTCAGCCGCGTCCCGGGGCATAAGGGAAGGCCAGGGCGCGGTAATACTCGAGCGGATGTGCCGGCGCCGTGCTGCCGGCCGGCAGCGGCAAGCCGTTCACCTTGCTGAAATAGGCCAGGCAGGCGTCGCGCCACCACTGCGCTTCCCGGTGCTGGACCGCCAGGCGCCGGGCCACGTCATCGCCGCGGCGGGCGTCGACCAGCGGCCGCAGCTTGTCCCACGCGGCCTGCATGGCCGCCGCTTCGGCCACGCCGCGGTCGTAGTGGGCGACAATGTCTTCCCACAGCGTGCGGCCGGACGGCATGCGGTAGTCCCAGCGCAGGTGGTGGAACCACAGCAGCAGCTCGGGTGGCGTGGTGGCCGGGTCGGCGTAGCGGCGCGCCACGTCTGGCGCGTATTGGACCAGCGCATTGCTGCCGGTGGCCGTGCGGTCGAAGCCGATGCCATCGCGGCCGGCGCGGTGGTAGTACACCGGGTTCCAGTCCGGACGCTCCAGCCCGTCGATCCAGGGCGCGGGGCCGTGATGGTGGCCGGTGCCCATGATGTGGTGCAGGCCGAGCGGCGTCATGTAGTCGACCACGGCTTCGCGCGAACGCATCATCAGTGCCGTCACCGGCTCCGTGACGCGCCGTTCGTAGGACCAGGTCTGGGCCGCCCATTCGCGCGCGACCGCGGCCGCATCCAGCGACGGATCCCAGGCCATGCGGCCGAAGGCGTACCAGTTGGCCTGGTCGAAGTCGGAGCCGGACCAGTTGCGGCTGCTGCCGATATTGGCCACGCCCGCCATGCCGCCAACCTTGCCGGACTGTTTGCCTTCCAGCGTCTGCGCCACCGTCATGGCGCGGCCGCCGGCGCGGGTGTCGAAGCGCAGCGTTTCCTGGAACAGCGGCCCGAGGTAGGCCAGGTGAGTGGCGAAGCCCAGGTATTCCTTCGTGACCTGGAACTCCATCATCAGCGGCGTGTCAGGCATGGCGCCGAACAGCGGGTGCACCGGTTCGCGCGGCTGGAAGTCGATCGGACCGTTCTTTACCTGGACGATGACGTTGGCGTCGAACTTGCCGTCCAGCGGCTTGAACTGGTCGTAGGCTTGCGCCGCGCGGTCGCTGATCTCGCTCGGGTGGGCGGCCGGGTTGTAGACGAAGGCACGCCACATCACGATGCCGCCATGCGGCGCCAGCGCGCGCGCCAGCATGTTGGCGCCGTCCGCATGGTTGCGGCCATAGTCTTGCGGGCCGGGCTGGCCTTCCGAATTGGCCTTCACCAGGAAGCCGCCGAAGTCGGGAATGGCGCGATACACCTCGTCCGCCTTGCGCCGCCACCAGGCCGCGACGTCGGGATCGAGCGGATCGGCGCTGCGGGTTTCCTTCAGCTCGAGCGGAGTCGACCAGCGCACCGACAGATAGACGCGGATGCCGTAGGGGCGCAGCACGGCGGCGACCGCGGCGGCCTTGGCGATGAAGGGTGCGCCCAGCACCTCGGCCTTGGCATTCACGTTGTTCAGCACCGCGCCGTTGATGCCGAGCGAGGCGTTGGCGCGCGCATAATCGGTATAGCGCGGGTCGACGATGGCGGGCAGCTCCCACCAGTTCCAGATCGATTCGCCGGCGTAGCCGCGTTCCACCGTGCGGTCGAGGTTGTCCCAGTGGTTCAAGAGGCGGCGCGGCAGGGCCGGTTGCGACCTCAGGATCGTGGCGTCGTCCTTGTCGGCGGCGCCCGTCTGCAGTCCGCGCAGCCAGGCGAAGCTGCCGTACAGCAGGCCGATGTCGGTGTTGGCGGCGATCAGGGTCACGTCGGCGCCGCGCAACCGGGTGCGCTGCACCAGGTAGCCTTCCGCGCCCAGGGTGCGCAGCCGCGACTGGATGGCGGCGGCGTCCGCCAATTCACCGGCGCGGGCCAGGACCACGCTGCCTGGGCGGAGCGTACTGCCGGGCGCTGGCGCACGTCCCAGCAGGCCGCCCAGGCCGTGTTCGAGTTCTGCACGTGCCGCGCGCACCGTGGGACTGTCCGGAGCAAGGCTGACGATGGCGGTGGCGCCGGCGCGCAGGCGCTCGCGCTGGGAAGCCGGCAGCGGCTCGTAACGCAACCACAAACGATAGCCGTCTTCTTCTGCGGCAACGGCGGGCGCGCCGTGCAGCAGGCCGGCGCAGAGCAGCGCCAGCAGCGCCAGGCGCACCATGAAGAAACGCGTGGACGACAGCGCGGCAGCTCGCCGCATCGGGAAGCCTTGCATGTTCAGTCTCCGTCTTTTATTTTAAATATCTATGCGGATGAGCTTACCCGACTCGGCAATGTTAGCGCAAACTTTCTTGTCCATGAAATCGATTTCTTCGATATTCACGGGCCTTCTGTCCGCTATGGGGCTATCGCTGGTGCCAATGTTACTGTGCTAAGATAGCGCAAACAACAGCATATATCGGGGACTCATCAACATGAGCAAAGCCAAAGTCGCGGCCAGAGCAGAACCCATCCGGGAAGAGGTCGAGCCCGATGTCGAACGCCGCGGCCAGCCGACCATGGCCGACGTCGCCAAGCTGGCCGGGGTCTCGGCCATGACGGTGTCGCGCGTCATGAACGGCAAGGGCCTGGTGCGCGAAAGCACGCGGCGCAAGGTCGCCGACGCCGTGGCGGCACTTAACTACACCCCCAACCAGGAAGCGCGCAACCTCGCCGGCTCCAAGCCGATCCGCGTCGGCTTCTTGTACAGCAATCCCAGCGCCGGTTATCTCAGCGAATTCCTGGTCGGCCTGCTCAGCCAGTCCGGCCTGAACAACGTCCAGCTGTTCGTGGAAAAATGCGAGGCCGGCCAGCACGAGGAAGAGCAAACCCGCCACCTGATCGAAAACGGCCTGGACGGCATCATCCTGCCGCCGCCGCTGTGCGACAGCGAGCCGGTGATCGCCTGCGTCACCGATGCCGAGATCCCGGCCGTGGTGGTCGCGTGCGGCCTGCCGGACGAGCGCGTGGGGGCTGTCAGCGTCGACGACTTCGATGCCGCCTACCACATGACGCGCCACTTGATCGCACTGGGCCACCAGCGCATCGGCTTCGTGGTCGGCCACCCGAATCAGACCGCCAGCGCGCGGCGCCTGGCCGGCTACCGCGCCGCCATCGAAGAGAAGGGCGCCGACAAGGCCGAGGAGCTGGTGGTGCAGGGCATGTTCACCTACCGTTCCGGCCTGGATGCGGCCGAGCATCTGCTGGCTATGGAGGAGCGCCCGACCGCGATCTTCGCCAGCAACGACGACATGGCCGCCGCCGCGGTCGCCGTGGCCCACCGCCTCGGCCTGGATGTGCCGGGCGACCTCACCGTCACCGGCTTCGACGATACCGCGCTGGCCACCACCATCTGGCCCGAGCTGACCACCGTGCGCCAGCCGATTGCCGAGATGGCGCGCGAAGCCGTGCAGGCGCTGGTGCGGCGCGTACGTGCGCTGCGCGAAGGCGGCGACGGCGAGGACACCAAACCCGAGCAGGTGCGCATGGACTTCGAGCTGGTGCGGCGCCAGTCGGATGCCGCACCGCGCATCCGGCCGCCGGCGCGGCTGCCGGCGGTCAAGGCAGCGGCGAAGGTGCCGGCAAAGGCGGGCGCCGCCAAGCGCTCACACGCAGCCACCTGACAGCCGCCAGCCTGCATCGATCCCCGAGCCGATGCAGGCTTCGCGCCCCACCATGCCAACTACGCCGGCCAGTGTCACTGGTCGCGCTAACATCCTTCTGTTTCCCATCCCGGGCAGCGTCTTCCCGCTCCGGGCATGTCCTGCGCGTGAAGCCAGGCTTGTTTCGTGTGCAACGCTAAACACGGCTTCCAATAATCGATTGACAAGCGCCAATTTGGCCGCGTAGACTGGAATGGTTGCGGTAACATTCCTGTTACGAGAATGTTCAGCCGCTTCCAGGCTCACACAAGAAGCACGATATAGAGACACCCGCCGGCAACGACTGGCGGGCATATAACAACAAGCAGTGGAGACGAGACCTCATGGGTATCAAACGCAGGGAATTCCTGGCGTCGGTCGGCAGCATGGCCGGCCTCGCAAGCATGTCGGTTGTTCCGGGCGCCGCCATGGCGCAAGCCGCAGCGGCCAAATCGCCCAAAAGCGGCACCCCTTTGTACAAACAGGCCGGCGCACCGGTCGACGCGCGCGTCGAGGATCTGCTGGGGCGCATGAACCTCGAAGAAAAGATCGCGCAGATGCAGTGCCTGTGGCAGCAAAAGGCCGCACTGCAAAACACGGACACCAGCTTCAACATCGACAAGGCGCGCGCCGCCCACCCGCACGGCATGGGCATGTTCGCGCGCCCGTCCGACCGCCAACTGGGTGCGGCCGCCTCGGTGGCGGGTGACGCCGGCGAGACCGCCCACCGCGGCCCGCGCGAAACCGCTGAATACGTCAACGCCGTCCAGAAGTGGGCGATGGAAGGCACCCGTCTCGGCATCCCGGTGCTGATGCACGAAGAAGCGCTGCACGGCTACGTCGCGCGCGAAGCGACCAGCTTCCCGCAGGCGATCGGCCTGGCCTCCAGCTTCGACCCCGACCTGGTCCAGAAGATCTTCTCGGTGGCGGCGCTGGAAATGCGCGCCCGCGGCGCCAACCTGGCGCTGGCGCCGGTGGTGGACGTGGCGCGCGAGCCGCGCTGGGGCCGCATCGAAGAAACCTATGGCGAAGACCCGCACCTGTGCGGCGTGATGGGCAAGGCCGCCGTGATCGGTTTTTCCGGCGACACCCTGCCGCTGGCGCCGAACAAGGTCTACGCCACCCTCAAGCACATGACCGGCCACGGCCAGCCCGAAAGCGGCACCAACATCGGCCCGGCCAACGTCGGCGAGCGCACCCTGCGCGAAGACTTCTTCCCGCCCTTCGAAAAGCTGATCCGGGAAACCAAGATCGCCGCCGTCATGCCCTCGTATAACGAGATTGACGGCATCCCCTCGCACGCCAACCGCTGGCTGCTGACCGACGTGCTGCGCAAGGAGTGGGGCTTCAAGGGCGTGACCGTGTCCGACTACATGGCCGTCAACGAACTGGTGACGCGCCACAGCCTGGCCGCCAATCCCAAGGAAGCGGCGCTGCAGGCGGTCAAGGCCGGCGTCGACATCGAGACCCCGGATCCGCTGGGTTACCTGAAAATCGCCGAACTTGTGCGCGAAGGGAAGATCTCGACCAAGGAGATCGACACCGCCGTGCGCCGCATCCTCAAGCTGAAATTCGACGCCGGCCTGTTCGAAAATCCGTATGCGGACGTGGCCCAGGCCGATGCCCGCACCGCCACCCCGGAAGCGATCGCCCTGGCGCTGGAAGCGGCGCGCCGCAGCGCCGTGCTGCTGAAGAACGACAAGAATCTGCTGCCGCTGCAGGCCAACAAGGTCGGCAAGCTGCTGCTGGTCGGCACCCATGCCAAGGACACCCCGATCGGCGGCTATTCCGACGTGCCGCGCCACGTGGTTTCGGTCTACGAAGGCCTGGAAAAGGAAGCGAAAGCGCAGGGCTTCAGCCTGGCGTATTCGGAAGGCGTGCGCCTGACCGAAGGCCGGGTCTGGGGCAAGGACGAAATTGTCTTCACCAAGCCGGAAGTGAATGCGCGCCTGATCGCCGAGGCGGTGCAGGCGGCCAAGTCGGCCGATACCATCGTCATGGTCCTGGGCGACAACGAGCAGACCGCGCGCGAAGCCTGGGCCGACAACCACCTGGGCGACCGCACCAGCCTCGACCTGATCGGCCAGCAGAACGACCTGGCGCGCGCCATCTTCGCGCTCAACAAGCCGACCGTGGTGCTGCTGCTGAACGGGCGTCCCTTGTCGGTGAATTTGCTGGCCGAACGCGCCGACGCGCTGCTGGAATGCTGGTACCTGGGCCAGGAGACCGGCCATGCGGTGGCCGACCTGCTGTTCGGCCGGGCCAACCCGGGCGGCAAGCTGCCGGTCTCGATCGCGCGCGACACCGGCCAGCTGCCGATGTTCTACAACCGCAAGCCGAGCAGCCGCCGCGGCTACATCGACGGCAGCACCACGCCGCTGTACCCCTTCGGTTTCGGCCTGTCCTATACCCGTTTCGAGATCTCGGCACCGACGCTGCAGTCCGCCAAAATCGGCGTGAACGGCAGCACCCGCGCCCAGGTGCAGGTGCGCAACGTCGGCAACCGCCGCGGCGACGAAGTCGTGCAGCTCTACATCCGCGACGATGTCAGCTCGGTCACCCGTCCGCTGCTGGAACTGAAAGGCTTCCAGCGCGTAACGCTCGAACCGGGCGAAGCGCGCACCCTGAGCTTCGACATCAAGCCGACCGACCTGTGGTTCTACAACGCCGACATGAAGCGCGCGGTGGAACCGGGCACCTTTACCATTTTCGCCGGTCCGAACAGCGTCGACCTGAAGAAGACCACCCTGACGGTGGCCTGAGCCTGGATTGACGACAGCACACTGACAACTAGAACCCGACAAGCGAGAACAACATGACAACCCAGCAAATGCATGCGCTTCCCGAAGACCTGGACCAGGCCCTGATGATCGGCCGCGTCTGGCGCCCGGCCCCGGTCGACGGACCGGCGGTGGTCGCCATCCGCAACGGCCGCGTCATCGACATCACCCGCCACGCGGCCACCGTGGCCGATCTGTTCGAACGCGACGACGCCGTCGCCATCGCGCGCACTGCCGAAGGTGAAGACCTGGGCGGCGTGAGCGAACTGATGGCCGCAGCCGGCCAGCCCGCAACCGGCAACTCCCTGCGCCTGCTCGCGCCCTGCGACCTGCAGGCCATCAAGGCCGCCGGCGTGACCTTCGCAGTCAGCCTGCTGGAACGCGTGATCGAGGAACAGGCCAAGGGCGATCCGGGTCGCGCCGATGCGCTGCGCCAGACCCTGCAGGCATCGATCGGGACCAATCTGTCGGCCATGAAGCCGGGCTCCGAGGCCGCCATGCGCCTGAAGGACGAGCTGGTCGAGCGCGGCCTGTGGTCGCAATACATGGAAGTGGGTATCGGGCCATATGCCGAGGTGTTCACCAAGTCGCAGCCGATGTCCTCGGTCGGCCATGGCGACGCGGTCGGCCTGCATCCGGTCTCGAACTGGAACAATCCGGAACCGGAGATCGTGCTGGCGGTGAACAGCCGCGGCCAGGTCCTGGGCGCGACGCTCGGCAACGACGTCAACCTGCGCGACATCGAAGGCCGCAGCGCGCTCCTGCTGGGCAAGGCCAAGGACAACAACGGTTCCTGCGCGATCGGCCCCTTCATCCGCCTGTTCGAGGGCAGCTTCAGCATGGACACCCTGCGCCAGGCCGAGGTGCGCATGCTGATCGAGGGCGTCGATGACGGCTTCACCCTGGAAGGCAGCAGCCAGATGCGCGAGATCAGCCGCGACCCGCTCGACCTGGTCGCCCAGACCTGCGGCGCCCATCACCAGTACCCGGACGGTTTCATGCTCTTCCTGGGCACGATGTTCTCGCCGATCAAGGACCGCGACGCGGCCGGCGGCGGCTTCACCCACCATGGCGGCGACCGCGTCAGCATCTCGACACCGTCGCTGGGCACCCTCGTGAACACCGTCCAGCGCAGCGACGCGATCACGCCCTGGACCTTCGGCGTGCGCGCCCTGTACAAGAACCTGGCCCAGCGCGGCCTCCAATAAGAGAATTACATGCTTGACACCAACCAACAAGAATTCGTGTACGCGACCTACCCGGACCTGAAGGGCAAACGCGTCGTCATCACCGGTGGCGGCAGCGGCATCGGCGGCGAACTGACCACGGCCTTCGCGGGCCAGGGCGCCCGTGTGTTTTTCCTCGATATCGCGGAACAAGCCTCGCGCGAGCTGGAAGCCACCCTCAGCGGCGCGCCGATCGCGCCGACCTTCATCAAGTGCGACCTGACCAACCTGGACGAGCTGAAGGCAGTGTTCGCACGCATCCAGGAAGAAGCCGGCGGCGTCGACATCCTGCTCAACAACGCCGCCAATGATGACCGCCATGAGATCGAGGACGTCACCCCGGCGTATTGGGACAGCCGCATGAACGTCAACCTGCGCCACAAGTTCTTCTGCTCGCAGGCGGTCCTGCCGGGCATGAAGGAACGCGGCCATGGCGTGATCCTGAACTTCGGTTCGATTTCCTGGCATTTGCCGCACACCCAGCTGCACCTGTACATGACGGCCAAGGCCGGCATCGAAGGCATGACCCGCGCGCTGGCGCGCGAAGTCGGCAAGTATGGCATCCGCGCCAACACCGTGGTGCCGGGCGCCGTGGTCACGCCGCGCCAGAAGGCGCTGTGGCACAACCCGGACGAGGAAGCGCGCATCCTGGCCGGCCAGTGCATCCCGGAGCGCGTCGAAATGACCGACGTGGCGGCGCTGGCACTGTTCCTGGCCTCGAGCAATGCGCGCCATTGCAGCGGCCGCGAATACTTCGTCGACGCGGGCTGGTACGGCGCATGAATCCGACCCTTCTTTCCTGTGTCTGGGACGTCGGCGCGACGCTGGGCGAGGGCGTGCTGTGGGACGCCCCGGAGCAGCGCGTCTGGTTCGTCGACATCAAGGGCCACCGTATCCACCGCTGCAGCCACGACGGCGTCGAGCGCGACAGCTGGAACGCCCCGGGCCAGGTCAGTTTCATCGTGCCGGCTGTCGATGGCGGCATGGTGTGCTCGCTGGAAGACGGCCTGTACCGCTTCGACGATGCCGACGGCAGCTTCACGCCGCTGGCCAAGGTCGAGGCCGAGGAAACCGGCAACCGCTTCAACGACGGCCACGTCGATGCCGCCGGCCACCTGTGGTTCGGTTCGATGCACGACGCCGAGGAAGCGCCGAGCGGCGCGCTGTACCGCTTCGACGGCGCACGCGTCCAGCAGATGGACGACGGTTATGTGATCACCAACGGTCCCGCCCTCAGCCCCGATGGCGCCACGCTGTACCATACCGACACCCTGCAAAAGCGCATCTACGCGTTCGACCGCGCGCCGGATGGCAGCCTGTCCAACAAGCGGGCCTTTGTGGAAATCGCGGATGGCGGCTATCCTGACGGGATGGCGGTCGACAGTACCGGCCACCTGTGGGTCGCCACCTTCGGCGGCTGGCGCATCGACCGCTTCGACGCCGCCGGCGTCAAGGTGGGCGAAGTGCGCTTCCCTTGCGCGAACGTCACCAAGCTGGCCTTCGGCGGCGAAGACCTGCGCACGGTGTACGCTACCACGGCGCGCAAGGGCCTGTCCGAGCAAGAGCTGGCCGACCAGCCGCTCGCCGGCGGCCTGTTCACCTTCCGTGCGGAGACGCCGGGATTGCCGCAGCACCTGCTGCGGATCGAGGAATAAAGAATGAGTCAACAGAACAATCAGCCACGCCGTTTCCGTTCCCAGGACTGGTTCGACAATCCGGACCGCATCGACATGACCGCGCTCTACCTGGAGCGCTTCATGAACTACGGGATCACGCCCGATGAACTCCGTTCCGGCAAGCCGATCATCGGCATCGCCCAGAGCGGCAGCGACATCGCGCCTTGCAACCGCATCCACTTGGATCTGGCCAAGCGCGTGCGCGACGGCATCCGCGACGCCGGCGGCATTCCGATGGAATTCCCGCTGCACCCGATCTTTGAAAACTGCCGCCGCCCGACCGCGGCGCTGGACCGCAACCTGGCCTACCTGGGCCTGGTCGAGATCCTGCACGGCTACCCGATCGATGCGGTGGTCCTCACCACCGGCTGCGACAAGACCACGCCGGCCCAGCTGATGGCCGCCGCCACCGTCGACATTCCCGCCATCGTGCTGTCCGGCGGTCCGATGCTGGACGGCTGGTTCGAGGGCGAACTGGTGGGCTCAGGCACCGCCATCTGGAAGGGCCGCCAGCGCCTGGCCGCCGGCGAGATCGACGAAAAGAAATTCATCGACATCGCCACCGCCTCGGCACCGTCGAGCGGGCATTGCAACACCATGGGCACGGCATCGACCATGAACGCGGTGGCCGAAGCGCTCGGCATGTCGCTCACCGGCTGCTCGGCGATTCCCGCGCCTTACCGCGAGCGCGGCCAGATGGCCTACGACACCGGCCGCCGCATCGTCGCCATGGCGCACGAAGACCTGCGCCCGTCGGCCATCCTGACGCGCGAGGCCTTCCTCGATGCGATCGTGGTGAATGCCGCCATCGGCGGCTCCAGCAACGCCCAGCCGCACATCGTGGCGATGGCGCGCCATGCCGGCGTCGAGATCCTGGAGTCGGACTGGATGGACTACGGCTACGACGTGCCGCTGCTGCTCAACATGCAGCCGGCCGGCAAATACCTGGGCGAGCGCTTCCACCGCGCCGGCGGCACCCCGGCCATCATGTGGGAGCTGGAACAGAAAGGCATGCTGCGCTCGCAGCGCCCGACCGTGACCGGCACCAGCATGAAGGAGAACCTGGTCGGCCGCGAAAGCCAGGACCGCGAAATGATCCGCCCCTTCGACGATCCGCTCAAGCAGCATGCCGGCTTCCTGGTCCTGAAGGGCAATCTGTTCGACTTCGCGATCATGAAGACCAGCGTGATCTCGGAGGCCTTCCGCGCGCGCTACCTGTCGGAGCCGGGCAAGGAAAACAGTTTCGAATGCCGCGTGGTGGTGTTCGACGGTTCCGACGATTACCACCACCGCATCAACGATCCGGCCCTCGGCATCGACGAGCGCACCATGCTGGTGATCCGCGGCGCCGGTCCGATCGGCTGGCCGGGTTCGGCGGAAGTCGTCAACATGCAGCCGCCCGATGCGCTGATCAAGCAGGGCATCACCGCGCTGCCGACCCTGGGCGACGGCCGCCAGTCGGGCACCTCGGCCAGCCCGTCGATCCTGAACGCGTCGCCGGAAAGCGCGGCCGGCGGCAATCTGGCGCTGCTGCATACCGGCGACGTCGTGCGCGTGGACCTGAACACCGGCCGCTGCGACGTGCTGATCTCGGATGAAGAGCTGGAACAGCGCCGCCAGGACGAGCCGCCGGCGATTCCGCCCAACCAGACCCCGTGGCAGCAGATCTACCGCGCCACCGTCGGCCAGCTGCATACCGGCGCCTGCCTGGAGCTGGCGTTGCCTTACCGCGGCGTCGGTCACGACATGCCGCGCCATAATCACTGATACGATCCTCATTAAAACAATTTGTAAGACAGGAGACGCAACATGAAAAAAATTATCTCGGCAGTCAGCCTGGCCTGCGCGATGCTCGGCGCCGCCGGCATGGCCCATGCGGATGCGGCCCATCCGAAGATCGGCTTCTCGATCGACGACCTGCGCCTGGAGCGCTGGGCGCGCGACCGCGATTACTTCACCGCCGCCGCCGACAAGCTGGGTGCCAAGGTGTTCGTGCAGTCGGCCGACGCCAGCGAACAGCGCCAGATCGCCCAGATCGAGAACCTGATCTCGCGCGGCGTCGACGTGCTGGTGATCGTGCCCTACAACGCCACGGTGCTGAACAACGCCGTGCGCGAAGCCAAGAAGGCCAAGATCAAGGTGGTGTCGTACGACCGCCTGATCCTGAATGCCGACGTCGACGCCTATATTTCCTTCGACAACAAGGCCGTGGGCGAACTGCAGGCGCAGTCGCTGGTGGCCCTGAAACCGAAGGGCAACTACTACCTGCTGGGCGGCGCCCCGACCGACAACAACGCCAAGATCCTGCGCGAAGGCCAGCTGAAGGTGCTGCAACCGCTGGCCGACAAGGGCGACATCAAGATCGTCGGCAAGCAGTGGGTCAAGGACTGGAGCGCTTCCGAAGCCCTGTCCATCGTCGAGAACGCGCTGACCGCCAACGGCAACAAGATCGACGCCGTGGTCGCCTCCAACGATGCCACCGCGGGCGGCGCGATCCAGGCGCTGGCGGCCCAGAAGCTGACCGGCAAGGTAGTGGTGTCGGGCCAGGACGCCGACCTGGCCGCGGTGCGCCGCGTGATCGCCGGCACCCAGGCCATGACCGTCTACAAGCCGCTGCGCGAGATCGCCACCAACGCCGCCAACCTGGCGGTGCAGCTGGTGCGCGGCCAGAAGCCGGGCTTCAATGCGCAGCTGAACAACGGGTTCAAGAACGTGGATACCGTGCTGCTCAAGCCGGTGCTGCTGAACAAGGCCAACGTGGATGTGCTGGTGAAGGATGGGTTCTATACGCAGGCGCAGTTGGCGGGCAAGTAAGCGGGTAAATAAGCAGCGCGATATGTCGTAGCGCTGTTACTTACGCACCATATGCACGTCGCCCCCGCGAAGGCGGGGGCCCAAGTTGTACGCGCAGTCGAGAGGCGAGCAACTTGGATTCCCGCCTTCGCGGGAATGACGGCTTATAAGGTAACGGTGTAATCAACCGCCTCAATCATGCACGAGACCCTCTGAATGTCCGCCTACCTCCTAGAAATGAAGGCCATCGCGAAGCGATTCGACGGTGTCCCCGCGCTCGACGGGATCGATCTGGCGATCCGTCCCGGCGAATGCATCGGCTTGTGCGGCGAGAATGGCGCCGGCAAGTCGACCCTGATGAAAGTCCTGTCGGCGGTCTACCCGCACGGCACCTGGGACGGCGAGATCCTGCTCGACGGCGAGCCGCTGCGTGCCAAGTCGGTGCGCGAGACCGAGGCCGCCGGCATCATCATCATCCACCAGGAACTGATGCTGGTCCCCGAACTGTCGGTGGCCGAGAACATCTTCCTCGGTAACGAGCCGACCCTGCCGGGCGGCCGCCTGAACTACCCGCTGATGAACCGCCGCGCCGAGGAAATCCTGGCCGAGCTCAAGCTGCCCGACGTGAACGTGGTGCTGCCGGTGAAGAACTACGGCGGCGGCCACCAGCAGCTGATCGAGATCGGCAAGGCGCTCAACAAGAAGGCGCGCATCCTGATCCTGGACGAGCCCTCGGCCTCGCTGACGGCCTCCGAGATCGCGGTGCTGCTCGAGATCATCCGCGACCTCAAGGCCAAGGGCGTGGCTTGCGTCTACATCTCGCACAAGCTGGAAGAGGTGGCGGCGATCTGCGACACCATCGTGGTCATCCGCGACGGCAAGCACATCGCCACCACCCCGATGCAGGGGATGAACGTGAACAGCATCATCGCCCAGATGTGCGGGCGCGAGATGAGCCAGCTGTACCCGTCTTTGCCGCACCCGGTGGGTGAGGTGGTGATGGAAGCGCGCCACATCACCTGCTGGGACCCGGACCAGCCGCAGCGCAAGAAGGTCGACGACGTCTCCTTCCAGCTGCGCCGCGGCGAGATCCTCGGCATCGCCGGCCTGGTCGGCGCCGGGCGCACCGAGCTGGTGACGGCCATCTTTGGCTCCTATCCGGGCGCCTATGAAGGCGAAGTCTGGCTCGAGGGCAAGCGGGTCGATACCGGCACGCCCCTGAAAGCCATCGACGCCGGCTTTGCGCTGGTGCCGGAAGACCGCAAGCACCACGGCATCGTGCGCGATCTGTCGGTGGGCGAGAACATCACGCTGTCGGTGCTGGACCGATACTCGAAGCTGTCGCGCATCGACGACCACGCGGAAGCACACGAGGTGGGCGAGCAGATCCGGCGCCTGGCGCTGAAGACCGCCAGCCCGGCGCTGCCGATCACCGCGCTTTCCGGCGGGAACCAGCAAAAGGCGGTGCTCGCCAAGATGCTGCTGACCGGTCCGCGCATCCTGATCCTGGATGAGCCGACCCGCGGCGTCGACGTCGGCGCCAAGTTCGAGATCTACAAGCTGATGCTGGAACTGGCGGCCCAGGGTATCTCGATCATCATGGTGTCGTCGGAACTGGCCGAGGTGCTGGGCGTGTCCGACCGCGTGCTGGTGATGGGTGAGGGCAGGCTGCGCGGCGATTTCGCAAATCAAGGGCTGACCCAGGAGATGGTGCTGGCGGCCGCGATCGGTCAGGGACAAGACCAAATACAAGTACAAGAACGAGGACAATCATGATGGACAAGGCACAAGCACCGGTCGGCGCCGCCGCGGCGCGCTCTGCGGCAACTGGCGGCGGGATCAGCTTCAAGCAGATCTTCACGCAATATAAAATCCTGGCGCTGCTGGTGGCGATCGCCGTCATCTGGGCCTTCTTCAGCTTCAAGACGGATGGCGGCTTCACCTCGGCACGCAACCTGTCGAACCTGATGCGCCAGATGTCGGTGACCGGCATCCTGGCCTGCGGCATGGTATTCGTCATCATCGCCGGCGAGATCGACCTGTCGGTCGGCTCGCTCCTCGGCCTGCTGGGCGGGGCGGCGGCGGTGCTCGACGTCACCCACCACCTGCCGCTGCCCTTGTCGATGGCGATCGTGCTGGCCAGCGGCCTTCTGCTCGGCTTCGTCAACGGCTATCTGACGGCGTATGCGGGCATACCATCCTTCATTGTCGGCCTGGGGGGCATGCTGGCCTACCGCGGCATCGTGCTGGGGATTACCGGCGGTTCCACCATCGCGCCGATCTCGCCGGAGTTCGAACAGCTGGGCCAGGCCTATTTGCCGCCGACCTTCGGTATCGCGCTCGGCGTGGTCTTGTTCGCACTGGCCGTGGCACTGGCCTGGCGCCAGCGCGTCAGCCAGGCGCAGCACAATCTGCCGGTGATCGCGCTGTGGCGCTCGGTGTTCCGCGTCGCCCTCACCGGCATCGTGCTGGCCGGCTTCGTCTCCACCTTCAACAGCTACGAAGGCATTCCGCTGCCGGTGCTGATCCTGCTGGTGCTGCTGGGCGTGTTCAGCTACATCGCCAAGCAGACCGTGTTCGGCCGCCGCATCTACGCGGTCGGCAGCAACATGGAAGCAACCCGTCTCTCGGGCATCAACGTACGCGCCGTCAAGCTGTGGATCTTTGGCTTGATGGGCCTGATGTGCGCCCTGGCCGGCCTGATCAACACCGCGCGCCTGGCCGCCGGTTCGCCGTCCGCCGGCACCTCGGGCGAGCTGGACGTGATCGCCGCCTGCTTCATCGGCGGCACCTCGATGCGCGGCGGCGCCGGTACCGTGCATGGCGCGCTGGTCGGGGCGCTGGTGATGGCGAGCCTGGACAACGGCATGTCGATGCTGGACGTGGATACCTACTGGCAGATGATCGTGAAGGGTGCGATCCTGACGCTGGCGGTGTGGCTGGATGTGGCGACGCGGACGGGTCGTCGCTGAAACGAAGGGTTTTTCGCTGTAGGTCCAACGGCGCTTTTTAAAACCGTCATTCCCGCGAAAGCGGGAATCCATACTGAGTCACTTTATTCACTTCAGCATAGATTCCCGCTTTCGCGGGAATGACGAGCTAAGGTGAACGCCAAAAAAAGCCAACTTTTCTCAGGTTGGCTTTTGTTTTCGAGCGCCCGTCGCCTCAATCCTTGTACTTCGGCCCATTATGCAAGAACACCCCACCCTGGAATGTCAGGGTGATATCCTCCATCTCCTCCCAATTCACCACCTGCGGTATCTTGTCCGCAAACTGCAGCGAACTCTGGGTCGGCCGGTAGCCCAGGTGGCTGGCGTGGCGGTCGTCCCACCAGCGGCCCGGGTTGTCGGAAATCCCGAAGGCGATGGTGTGGCCCACGCGCGGCGTCAGCAGTGAGCGCCACAGCAGTTGCACCAGGTCGTCCAGGCCCAGCCAGGTGACCATCTGGCGGTAATTCGTCGCCTCCGGCCAGCAGTAGCCGATGCGGATGCACACCGTCTCGATGCCGAAACGGTCCCAGTAATAGCGCGAGATCGACTCCCCGAACACCTTCGAGACGCCGTAATAGCCGTCCGGCCTCGTCGGCATGGTGGCGTCCACCAGGTCGGTGGTCTTGTACATGCCCATCGTGTGGTTGGTGCTGGCGAACACCACGCGGCGGATGCCGAGCTTGTGCACCGCTTCGTAGAGGTTGGCCACGCCGAGGATGTTGGCCTGCATGATCGGGTCGAAGGCCTCCTCGGTGGAGATGCCGCCAAAATGCAGGATCGCATCCACGCCCTCGCACATGGCTATGACCTGGTCGCGGTCGGCCAGGTCGCAGCGGACCACTTCCTCGCCAGGGCCGGCGGGCCCGATGTCGGCCAGGTCGGCCAGGCGCACCACGTCCGCGAACTGGTGCAGGTGTTCGCGCAGGCGGCGGCCGAGGTTGCCGGCGGCGCCGGTGAACAGGATGCGTTTGAAGGGTTTGCTCATGGTGTCGGGGGAGGAAGTGCGGGTGATGCGGAATTGTCGCAGATGGCAGGCCGCCGGGTCGCCCGGCAGCCGGCCATCGTCAGGTCAGTTCAGTTCAGGTCAGTTCAGCCGGCGCTGCGCAGCGCGCCGTCGACCAGGCGCGCCAGGCCCAGCGGATTGTCGTCGCGCAGGGCCGGCGGCAGCAGTTCCGCCGGCACGTCCTGGTAGCACACCGGGCGCAGGAAGCGCTCGATGGCGGTGGCGCCGACCGAGGTGGTGCGGCTGTCCGAGGTGGCCGGGAAGGGGCCGCCATGCACCATGGCGTGCGACACCTCGACGCCGGTCGGGAAGCCGTTGAACAGGATGCGGCCGACCTTGCGTTCCAGCGTCGGCAGCAGGGCGGCGGCGATGCCCTGGTCGGCCCCGGTGGCGTGCACGGTGGCGGTCAGCTGGCCTTCCAGGTGGCGTGCCACGGCCACGATCTCGGTTTCGTCGCGGCAGGCGATCACCACCGATGCCGGTCCGAAGATCTCGTCTTCGAGGTCGGGGGTAGCCAGGAAAGTGGCGGCGTCGCACAGGTAGAGCGCGGCCTGGGCGGCGCAGCCCTGGCCTTCACCGCCCTCTGCATTCTGGCCGCGCGCGATCAGCTCCAGGCCCGACACGCCGCCGCGCTTGTCGATGGCATCGACGTAGGCCTTGTGGATGCCGGCCGTGAGCATGGTGCCGGCGCCCTTGCCCTGCATGGCTTCGGCGGCTGCCGTGCAGAAGGCTTCCAGTCCTTCGCCGGCGAGGGCGATCACCAGGCCCGGGTTGGTACAGAACTGGCCGACGCCCATGGTCAGCGAATCGACGAAGCCCTGCGCCAGCTTGGCGCCGCCAGCCTGGAGTGCGCCCGGCAGCAGGAACACGGGATTGATGCTGCTCATTTCCGCATACACGGGAATCGGTTCCTTGCGCGCCGCGGCCAGGCGCACCAGCGCCAGTCCGCCGCCGCGCGAGCCGGTGAAGCCGACCGCCTTGATCGCCGGATGGCCCACCAGGTCGGCGCCGATCTGGTTACCCTCGCCGATCAGCATCGAGAACACGCCTTCCGGCATGCCGCATTCTTCGGCGGCCTGCCTGACGGCCTTGGCCACCAGTTCGGAGGTGCCGAGGTGGGCATTGTGGGCCTTGACCACCACCGGGCAGCCGGCTGCGAGCGCCGAGGCGGTGTCGCCGCCGGCCACCGAGAAGGCCAGCGGGAAGTTGGAGGCACCGAACACCGCAACCGGGCCGAGCGCGATCTTCTGCATGCGCAGGTCCGAGCGCGGCGGGGTGCGCTGGGGCAGGGCGGAGTCCAGGGTCGCTTCCAGGAAGTGGCCGTCGCGGATGACTTTCGCGAACAGGCGCAGCTGGTTGACGGTGCGTCCGCGTTCGCCTTCCAGGCGCGCCGCCGGCAGGCCGGATTCCTGGCCGGCGCGTTCGATGAGGAGGGGGCCGATGTCGACGATGCGCTCGGCGATGGTCTCGAGGAAGCGCGCGCGTTGCTCCAGCGGCATGGCGCGGTAGGCGTCGAAGGCGCTGTCCGCCAGTTCGCAGGCGGCGGCCAGGTCGTCAGCCGTGGCCAGGCCGAATTCGGGTTCCAGGGTGGCGTGGCGCGCCGGGTCGTAGGCGCGCACGCTGCCGGCGCTGCCGCGCACGATGCGCCGGCCGATGATCATTTCGCCTTGGATGTTCATGAAGACTCCTTTTCTGCACTATAAAAAAGCCACCGCCGCCGGGGCTGCATGGGCCGCGGCGGCGGGGTGGGTCGATAAAACGTCAGTTGTGTCGCATCATGCGGATTGCCCCGGCTGCGGGCGGCTCCTCATCAGAAGGTGTACTGCGCCAGCAGCGTGTAGCGCGGACCGCTCATGAAGACCTGGCGCGTGAAGTTGCCGGCGTGCTGTTCCATGATCTGGCGCGTGTACGAGTTGGTCAGGTTGGTGGCTTCCACGCCGACGCGGAACTTGTCCGTGAAGTCGTAGAACACCGACGCGTCCAGCTGGCCGTAAGGCGCCTGGTACAGCGGCAGGCCGAAGGCCTGGTCGTTGTTGGTGGTCGGGATCAGGTACTTCGCCGGATCGGCGGCCGGGTTGACGTTCAGGCCGTTGTTGCCGCGGCTGCCCCACTGGTTCACGCCCAGCAGGTAGCGCGAGCGCCAGTTGTAGGCCAGACGCATCGACAGGCCGTGCTGCTCGTACATGACTGCCAGGTTGACCGTGTGACGCGACAGGCCCTGCAGCGGGGTCTTGCCGAACGCACGCCCGTCGGTATCGCAACCGTTGATGTTCAGGTTGAAGTTGGACGAGGCATCGTTGCCCGAGCACCAGGCCTCGAACACCGGGTTGTTCAGCTTGCGCTCGCTCGACACGTAGGTCCAGCTGGCCTGGGTGCCGAGGCCGCGCAGCCAGTCAGGCACGAAGTCGTAGTACTGCTGGTGGGCGATCTCGAAACCGCGGGCAAAGCCCTTGGCGCCATTGACCGGGCCTGTCACGATGAAGGTCTGCGGCTTGCCGGCGACGTCGGTCGCCGTGTAGCCGTAGTTCTGGGTGATGACGATGTCCTTCAGGTCCTTGTTGAAGGCCGAGAAGGTCAGCGAACCGGCCTTGGCGAAGTACCACTCGGCGGTCAGGTCGACGTTGGTCGAGGTGGTCGGCTTCAGCTGCGGATTGCCGTCGCTGGTGCCGGTCAGGCTGGTGCCGTCGAAGCGGACCGCGGTCGTGTTGCCGGCGGCGTCACGGATGGTGGTCTGCTGGTTGGAGGCGGTCAGCGTGGTCTGCACCTGCAGCTGGTTGAAGTCCGGACGCGCCATCGCCTTGGCCACGGCAAAGCGGAACTGCAGCTTGTCGCTGTACTTCAGGCGCAGGTTCAGGCTCGGCAGCCAGTTGTTGTACGAATTGGTGGCCGATTGCGCATTCGCGAAGGCGCCGATGTTGATCAGCTTTTCCTGGCCGGAGACCGGCACCCCATCCGCGACCGAGATGGCGGCCGGCGGCGTGTAGGCGACGTAACCGCTGCCGGCGCTCTTGGTCTTCACGTAGCGGATACCGATGTTGCCGTCGATCGGGTACTTCAGGTCATCCCAGCCGAAGCGCAGCTGGGTGTAGGCGGCGCGGGTCTTCTCGGTCTGGGTGTTGGTGGCGGCCGGGTCGTTGAAGGTGGCCGCTTTCCAAGGTTCGCAGGTCGATCCCTGCTCCTTGCACAGTACATCGTGGTAGGAATGGATCTTGGTCCATTCGTCGGGGAAGCCGCGCACCGTCGACGCGTCGGCAAACAGCATCGGCGGCAGGTTGTATTTGCCGTCGAAGAAGTTGTCGATCTGCTGCAGTGAGGCGCCGCCGGCGAAGCGCGGATCGCCGAGGCGGGCCACGTGCGGGATCTGCCAGCCTTCCATCCACGGGAAGGTGATCGCCTGCCAGTTGTAGAACTTCTGGGCCTTGTGGTTTTCGCCTTCGCGGTCGGTCATGCGGAAGCCGAAGCGGACGTCGCGCAGCACCGGGTCGTCGAAGGAGAACTTGAAGTCCGACTTCCAGGCCTTCTGGGTCGCCTTGGCGCGGTCCAACGCTTCCTGGGTGTAGGCCCAGTAGTAATTGTTCGGGTTGGCCATGTAGGCCGCCGAACCCAGGCCGATCTGCGGTACGTCGCCGCGCATGTCGAGCGTCTGGTTCGGCAGGATGAAGCCGGTCGAGACGTCGGCGTCGAAACCTTCGGTGGTCGAGCGCACGTGCTGGAAATCGTTGGTCCAGGTGAGGTTCGGCATCACGCGCCATTGCACGTTGAGCGCCAGGTCGCGGGTACCGGATTCACGCGAATTGAGGCGCTGCGCGCTGTTGAACGGCGAACCGCCGTAGGTCGGGTTCGAGATCGTGCCGCTCTGGAACACGCCATTGCTGTTGAAGACGGAGTCCGGGCTGGCGACCTGCTGGTACCACTTGTCCTCGGACGAAGCGATGCCGCGCTCGGTCAGGTCTTCCTTGTACCTTGTCTTGAAATAGGTCAGGCCGGCCGTGATGTCGCGGTTTGGACGCCACTGGAAGGCGGCATAGTCGCCGCGGCGGACGCGGTCGAAGTCCTGCGAGCGATAGCCGACGCCAAGCGGGATCCATTGCGTCTTCTTGGGATCGTACTGGGCCGGATCGGTCGAGTTCACGTGCGGGAAATAGGGATCGACGCCCACGCCGTCCGAGCGGCTCGGGCTCTTCGCATGGGCAAAGTCGACCAGGGCGCCGAATTCGCCGAAGGCGGTGTTCCAGCGGTTCGACAGCAGCAGGGTGCCGGTCGGTTCAGGCTTGCCCTTGCGCAGGGTCGAATACGATTCCGACACGCCCAGCGTGCCCTTGAAGCCCTTGTAGTCGAAGGGCATGGCGGTGCGCAGGTTGACCAGGCCGGCGACGGCGCCTTCGACCTGTTCCGCGGATGGGTTCTTGTAGACGTCGACACCGGCCATCAGCTCGGGCGCGACGTCGGCGAAGCCGAGCGAACGGCCGCCGCCGGCCGAGAAGGCGTCGCGGCCGTTGATTTCCGACCGCACGTAGGTCAGGCCGCGCACCGAGACGCCCGAGCCTTCGACCGACTGGCGGTTCGGGTCGCCCGCCATGTTGCGGTCGATAGTGACGCCGGCGATGCGCTGCAGCACCTCGGTGACCGAGCGGTCCGGCAGCTTGCCGATGTCTTCGGCGACGATGGAGTCGACGACCTCGTCGGAATCCTGTTTGAGCTTCTGGGCGGATTGCAGGGCGGCGCGCTGGCCGCTGACCACCACCACGTTGCCGGCCGCAGGCTGGACCGCCGCGGTGTTGGTGTCTTGGGCCCAGGCTGCGTGGGCGTACAGGAATGCTACCTGCGCAACCGCCGTAGCGATCGCAGTTCTTTGAAATCTCACGTTGTCTCCCCCGATATAGGTGGTGTTTTTGTATAACATCTGTAACAGCGAAAGCCTTCCGTAGGGCTTTGTTAACACTGCTTGTTGCACGCTATCATAAATCTTTGCGGCTTACCTCAGCTGCATGCAGCTTTTGTGTTTTCACAACACTTCATGTTCTGGTATGTACATCAATCGGGAAATTTGGTATGTCAGATCATGACGGCGCGGCGCGCTGCGTATGCCCCGTTGCCAGTCCTTCCAGCGTCCGCGCTCTAGAGTGAAAGCAGGGTTTCGGCCCCCAGATTCGTGTGCGCTGTGTGCCAGCCGAACGCATCGGGACAGCCGCATGAGCAAACACAGTGTCACACTTCTGTAATCGATTTCATAATTTTCTGATATATTACATATTGGCATCTCGGGAGCGGGTCTTCGGGGCAATGTTTAGCGTTGCCGACGAAACTCATGTTAGCGCGAACATTTTCTTGCATTCGCATTGCATGGTAGCTAACATGCAGCCGCACTGGTTGACACATATAACAATTATCAGGAGACACATGCGCTTTCCGGCTCTTCGCAGCGGCAAGGACACGGCCGCACACGGCTTGCGTAAAACCGCGGCGGCGTCCGCTGCACTCGTCCTGCTGTGCGCGCTCGCGGCTTGCACGACGGCGCGCGAAGGCGCATCGGTCCCGGCGCAGGCCTACGCCTGGGACAGCGTGGCCATCGGCGGCGGCGGCTTCGTCACCGCGGTGATCCCCAGCCGCAGCGAGCCTGGCCGCAGTGAGCCAGGTGCCATCTATGCGCGCACTGACGTCGGCGGCGCCTACCGCTGGGACGCCGCGGCGCGGCGCTGGACGCCGCTGCTGGATTGGGTCTCGGAAGAGCAGACCGGTTATCTCGGCATCGACGCGCTGGCGGTCGATCCGCACAAGGCATCCAATATCTACCTGCTGGCCGGCATCGCCTACCTGAACGGCGGCCGCACGGCGGTCCTGCGCTCCACCGACTACGGCAAGAGCTTCGACGTGGTCGACGTCAGCGCCCAGTTCAAGACCCACGGCAACGGCATGGGCCGCCAGGACGGCGAGCGCCTCGCGGTCGACCCGGACGATGGCAATGTCCTTTACCTGGGTTCGCGCCGCGACGGCCTGTTCAAGAGCGTCGACGCCGGCCGCAGCTGGACCCGCCTGCGCGGCCTGGACGTGACGGCCACGCCCAACGACGTCGGCATCGATTTCGTGTTGCCCGATCCGGACGGCAGCGCCGCGTCGCGCCGCCTGTTCGTCGGCGTCTCGCGCTTCGGCAGCGTTGGCCCCAATTTCTACCGCAGCGACGACGGCGGCGCCAGTTTCAAGCCGGTGGCGGATGCACCGGCGGCGCTGATGCCGCAGCGCGCGGCCTTCGACGGCGCCGGCAATCTCTACATCACCTACGCCAACGGCGCCGGGCCACACCCGGACCGCGCCGGCAAGGAACCGATGGACCGCGGCCAGGTCTGGAAATACGACATCGCCGGCGGCGCCTGGACCAATGTCACGCCGACCGGCTGGACCCGGCCCTTCGCCGGCATCAGCGTCGATCCGCGCGATCCGCGCCGCCTGGTGGTCTCCACCATCAACACCTTTCTCCCCCAGGGAGACGCCAAGGGCGACCGCATCTTCACCAGCCGCGACGGCGGCGCCAGCTGGACCGACGTGATCGCGCGCGGTTTCGTGCGCGATGCCGCCGGCGTGCCATGGCTGAAAGGCCATGCGATCCATTGGGCCGGTTCGGTCGAATTCGATCCGCAGGATTCGCGCGCGGTGTGGGTCACTTCCGGGAACGGTGTGTTCCGCACGGCCGACATCGATGCGGTGCCGACTACCTGGACCTTCACCGTGGACGGGCTGGAAGAAACCGTGCCCCTCGGGCTGGTGAGCCGTCCCGGCCGCCCGCTGGTGTCGGCGATCGGCGACTACGACGGTTTCGTGCACGAGGACGTGCGCCGCCACGGCCGCATCCACGATCCGCAGATCGGCACCACCACCGGCCTTGCCTTCGCCGGCGCCCGTCCGGATGTGATGGCGCGCCTGGGCGACAGCCTGCAATTGACGCGCGATGGCGGGGCAACCTGGCAGCCGGCACCGACCCTACGCGGCAAGCGCGGCCAGGTGGCGCTGTCGGCCGACGGCACCACCATCCTGCACACGCCGCAAGGTTCGAACAGCAGCTGGCGCTCGCTTGATGGCGGCGCCAGCTGGACGGAAGTGCGCGGGCTCGCCAAAGCGGGCCTGCGCCCGCTGGGCGATCCGGTCGATGCCCGCGTCTTCTACGCCTACGACGATGGCGCACTGCTGGCCAGTGTCGATGGCGGCGCCAGCTTCGCAGCGCGCGCCAGCCTGCCGGCCGGCGGTTCGCGTTTGCTGCGCGCGGCGCCGGGACGGGCAGGGGACCTGTGGGTGGCCCTCAAGGACGGCGGCCTGGCGCACTCGGTCGATGGCGGCGCCCGTTTCGCCATGCTGGCCGGCGTGCGCTATTGCGGCGCGATCGGCTTCGGCAAGGCGGCGCCGGGCGCCGATTATCCGGCACTGTATATATGGGGCAGTGTGGACATGCATGGGCAGGCCGGCAAGCGTGGCATCTACCGCTCGCTCGACGGCGGCAAGGCCTGGCGCCGCATCAACGACGACGCCCACCAGTACGGCGGCCCCGGCGACGGCCAGTTCATTGTCGGCGACATGAACCAGTTCGGCGTCGTCTACATGAGCACCGCCGGCCGCGGTATCGTCACCGGCCGTCCGGTGGGGGCACCATGAGCCGCGCGCTCCAGCTCACCGTGCTGCTGGTGCTGGCCGCCGCCGGCGCCGTCGCCACGGGCGCTCCCGACCTGACCCTGCGCTACGACCGTCCGGCCCAGGACAACGACGCCGGCTGGGAGCGCGAAGCCCTCCCGATCGGCAATGGCCGCATCGGCGCCATGGTGTTCGGCCAGCCGGCGCGCGAGCACCTGCAGTTCAACGAGATCTCGCTGTGGACCGGCGACGACCGCGTGATGGGCGCCTACCAGCCCTTCGGCGACCTGACCGTCGACCTGCCCGGCCATGACAGCGGCGTCACCGACTACCGGCGCAGCCTCGACCTGGCGCGGGGACTCCACACCGTCAGCTACGTGCGCGGCGGCGTCAGCTTCCGCCGCGAAGCCTGGGCCAGCTATCCGGCCCAGGCGATCGTGCTGCGCCTGAGCGCCGACCGTCCGGGCCAGCTCACCGGGTCGGTGGCCCTGAGCGACCGCCACGGCGCCCACCTGGCCGCCGCCGGCAACCGCCTGTACGCCAGCGGCAGCCTGGCCGGCTATGCCCAGCCGGGTTCCAGCCTGTCGACCAACACCATGAGTTACGCCAGCCAGGCGCAGGTGGTGAACGAGGGCGGCAAGATCGCCGTCGACGGCAGCCGCATCAGCTTCAGCGGCTGCGACGCGGTGACCATCGTGCTGGGCGCCGGCACCAGTTACGTCATCGACGCCGCGCGCCGTTTCAATGGCGAGCATCCGCTGGCACGTGTGACTGCCCAGGTGACCCAGGCGGCGGCGCGTCCTTGGAAAGCGCTGCGCGCCGAGCACGAACGCGACCTGGCCGGCCTGCTGGGCCGGGTCGACATCGACCTCGGCACTGCCCCGGCGGCGCGGCGCGCGCTGACCACCGACGCGCGCCTGCAAGCCTACACGGTCGACGGCGGCGATCCGGAGCTGGAAGCCCAGCTGTTCCAGTATGGACGCTACCTGCTGGCATCCAGCTCGCGCGGTTCGCTGCCGGCCAACCTGCAAGGCCTGTGGAACAACAGCCTGACGCCGCCGTGGAATTCGGACTACCACACCAACATCAATATCCAGATGAATTACTGGCCGGCCGAGGTGAGCAACCTGGGCGAGCTGGCCAAGCCCTTCTTCGACTTCGTGAACGGCATGGCGCCGGTGTACCGGCGCGATAGCGCCGGCGAGTTCAAGCGCGCCGACGGCAAGCCGGTGCGCGGCTGGACCGTGCGCACCGAGTCGAACCCATTCGGCGCCTCCGGCTACCTGTGGAACAAGACCACCAACGCCTGGTACGCCCAGCACTTCTGGGAGCACTATGCCTTCAGCCGCGACAAGGACTTCCTGCGCGAGATCGCCTACCCGATGATGAAGGAGGCCAGCGCCTTCTGGCAGGACTACCTGAAGGTGCTGCCCGACGGCCGCCTGGTGGCGCCCCAGGGCTGGTCACCGGAACATGGCCCGGTCGAGGATGGCGTCAGCTACGACCAGCAGATCGTGTGGGACCTGTTCAACAACACGGTGGAAGCGGCGGACGTGCTGGGCGTCGACCGCGCCCTGCGCGACAAGCTGGCCGGCATGCGCGACCGCCTGGCGGCGCCGCGCGTCGGCAGCTGGGGCCAGCTGCTGGAGTGGATGGAAGAGAAGAAGGACCCGGTGCTGGACACGCCGGGCGACACCCACCGCCACGTGTCGCACCTGTTCGGCCTGTTCCCGGGCCGCCAGATCTCGGCCACCGGCACGCCGGCGCTCGCCGCCGCCGCCCGGCGCACGCTGGAGGCCCGTGGCGACGCCGGCACCGGCTGGTCGATGGCCTGGAAGATGGCCTTCTGGGCGCGCCTGAACGACGGCGACCACGCCTACCGCATGCTGCGCGGCCTGCTGGCCACGCCAGGGGCGCGCGCGTCCGAGCAGACAGGTTCGGGGTCAGAGCACAACAACGCCGGCGGCATCTACCCGAACATGCTGGATGCCCACCCGCCGTTCCAGATCGACGGCAATTTCGGCGCCACCGCCGCCATGGCCGAAATGCTGCTGCAATCGCATGCCGGCGCCGGCGCTGGCGCAATCCAGCTGTTGCCGGCGCTGCCGTCGGCCTGGCCGGACGGATCGGTCAAGGGCTTGCGCGCGCGCGGCGCCTACGAAATCGACATGAGCTGGAAGGCCGGGCGCCTGACCAGCGCGACGGTACGCGCGCTCCCCGGTAGCACGGGCATGGCCACGCTGCGCTACGGCAGCCGCACGCTGGCGATCCGCCTGCAGCCCGGCCAGAGCCGCACGGTCACCCCGGATCAGTTTTAGGAGATATCCCGGACTCGTCTGCGTCCGGGTGCAAGCAGTAGCAGTAGAGAGAGCCTATAAAACAGAGCTGAAAAGCCAAAGCAGCACAAATCAATAATTTCACGACATTCCCGACAGGAGACAGTATGCAACAGCAATTCAGGAAGACCGCGATCGCGGTCGCAGCGGCGCAGATCGCGCTGATGGCCAGCGGCGTGGCGTTCGCCCAGGCTGGCGGCGCCCAGCCGGCCGGCAGCAACGTGGTGGTGGTGACCGGCCAGCGCGCGGCGCTGAACTCGGCCCAGAAGGTCAAGCAGAACTCGGACGAGATCGTCGACTCGATCGTCGCCGAAGACATCGGCAAGCTGCCGGACCGCTCGGTCACCGAGGTGCTGCAGCGCGTGGTCGGCGTCACCATCGACCGCACCATGTCCAAGGGCGACCCGGAGCACTACTCGGTCGAAGGCTCGGGCGTCAACATCCGCGGCCTGACCTACGTGCGCTCGGAACTGAACGGCCGCGACTCCTTCTCGGCCAACGGCGGCCGCTCGCTCAACTTCGAAGACGTGCCGCCGGAACTGATGGCCGGCGTCGACATCTACAAGAACCCGTCTGCGGAGCAGATCGAAGGCGGCATCGGCGGCCTGGTCAACCTGCGCACCGCGATGCCTTTCGACTTCAAGGGCCGCAAGGTCGCGGTGTCGCTGCAGAATACCTACTCGGAACTGAAGAAGGGCAAGTGGTCGCCATCCGGTTCGGTGATGTTCTCGGACCGCTGGAAGACCGGCTTCGGCGAGATCGGCGCCCTGGTCGACTTTGCCTATTCGGAAAGCGCCACCCGTACCGACGCCTTCCAGGTCGAGCCCTACTACCCGCGCACCGACATCGAAGGCCAGGGCGGCAAGACTGTGTGGGTCCCGAAGGGTTCGCAGTGGCGCACCCTGAACTTCGACCGCAAGCGCCAGGGCGCCTATGGCGCGCTGCAGTGGAAGAAGGATGCCACCCTGAGCTCCTCGCTGACCTACTTCAAGTCGAAGTACAAGATGGAATGGGACGAGCAGGCGATCTTCTCCTCGGCCAGCACTTACAACATCCAGGTGCTGCCGGGCGCCCAGTATGATTCCCGCGGGGCCCTGGTCGCCGGCAGCCTGGTCGATCCCAAGGACGGCGGCATGGACTTCGGCGCCGACACCCGCGCCGCCAACCGCAAGTCGGACACCACCGACGTTTCCTGGCACGTGAACTGGCGCCCGAACAGCGCCTGGAGCTTCGACTCCGACCTGCAGCGCATCAAGGCCAACTCGAACAGCTTCGACTCGACCGTCGCCACCGCGATCAAGATGCAGCAGGAGAACATCGACTTGCGCGGCAACGTGCCCTCGCTGACCTTCAGCGACGCCGAACGCGCGCGCCTGGCCGATCCGAACAATTATTACTGGGCCTTCACCCAGGAGCACAAGGACCGCAGCGAAGCCGATGAATGGGCGCTCAAGCTGGACGCCAAGTACACCTTCGACAATCCGGTGCTGCGCGACGTGCGCTTCGGGGTGCGCTTCACCGACCGCGACGCGGTCACCCAGAACACCAACCCGAGCTACAACTGGGCCGCCATCACCCAGCCATGGCAGGGCGAGCTGGGCCTGCAGGGTCCGAACGGCACCTCGGTGCCGCAGTTGGCCTATCTGAGCGACCCGCGTTTCAATAACCAGACCCAGCTCCACCAGTTCACCAACTTCTTCAACAACAACACCAACGTGCCCTCGCTGGTGTTCCCGAATTCGTCGCTGGCCACCGGCTACCCGGACAGCTACGCCACCCTGCACGGTTATTACGACGTGCTGTGCCGCCAGGTGGCGGCCAGCAACGGCGTGACCCCGGCCTGCGGCACCTGGAATCCGGCCACCTACGGCACCGATCCGGCCGGCACCAACAAGCAGAGCGAAAAAACCGGCGCCTTCTACACCCAGCTGCGCTTCGGCTTCGACGACCTGAAATACCCTATCGACGGCAACATCGGCCTGCGCTACGTGAAGACCAAGATGTCGGCCAGCGGCTACACCGTGTTCACCCCGCCGAGCACCACGCCTGTCGCTGGTGCCGGCGGCACCGTGACCGGTCCGGCGATCCCGAACATCGCCGCCTTCGCACAGAGCCGCGACTACGACAACAGCTACCACAACGTGCTGCCAAGCCTGAACCTGCGCATGAAGGCCGCCGACAAGCTGCAGTTCCGCTTCGGCGCGGCCATGGGCATCTCGCGTCCGGACTTCACCCAGCTGCAGGGCTATACCACGCTGTCGCAGAACAACGACACCACGCTCACCGGCCCCAACCTGGTGGTCAACAATGTCAGCCTGACCGGCAGCAGCGAAGGCAATCCGGGTCTGCGCCCGATCCAGTCGCGCCAGGTCGACGTGACCGCAGAATGGTACTTCGCACCGGCCGGCTCGCTGACCGTGGCGGTGTTCAACAAGCGCCTGAAGGACATCATCCTCAACCAGACCTACAGCTATCCGCTGCAGGGCGCCGACGGTCAGAGCTACAACTTCAACGTCACCGCGCCGGTCAACGGCGCGCGCGGCACCGCCCGCGGCGTCGAGATCGCCTACCAGCAGTACTTCGACTTCGTGCCCGACTGGCTGCGCGGCATCGGCCTGCAGGCCAACTACACCTACGTACAGGGCAAGCAGAAGTTGTACAACCCGGTGTTCTCGGCCTACTGCAGCGGCAGCGACGGCGGCACCAGCAACCTGAACCTGAGCCTGAACGGCTGCGACACCAACGGCCAGGCCTTCGGCGACCTGCCGCTGCAGGGCCTGTCGAAGAACACCTACAACATCGCCCTGATGTTCGACAAGGGACCGCTGTCGGCACGCCTGGCCTGGAACTGGCGTTCGAAGAACCTGCAGGGCGTGAACGTGTCCGGTACCCGCGGTACCGATGCCACCGACACCAACCCGAACAGCCCGACCCGCGGCGCCACCAGCCTGGCCTGGGGCTTGCCGGTCTGGGCCGACGACTACGGCCAGCTGGACGCGTCGCTGTTCTATAACTTCACCGAGAACCTGTCGATCGGCGTGGAAGCGCAGAACCTGACCGACTCCAAGTATCAGCAGCTGATGCAGCAGTCGATCGGCATGAAGGGCCGCGCCTGGTTCGTCTCGGGTCCGCGCTACACGGCCTCGATGCGTTACTCGTTCTAAGCAAGCCTGGACGGGCGGCCCGCGCGGCCGCCCGTTTTTCTTTCCACGCCAACGAATAGAGGATTTGTTCGCGCATGAACATGCCTATCCCACGCCTGCTCGCACTGTGTATCGCCATTGCCGCCGCCGGCGCCAACGCGGCCCACGCCGCAACTTCCACCGAACTCCCGCGCATCGTCGAACAGAACGGCCATCACGCCTTGCTGGTCGACGGCGCACCCTTCCTGGTGTTGGGCGGCCAGGCCCACAATTCCAGCAACTATCCTGCCGCGCTGCCCAAGGTCTGGGCCGCGCTGAAGGATGCCCATGCCAACACGCTCGAGATCCCGGTCGCCTGGGAACAGATCGAGCCGAAGGAAGGGCAGTTCGATTTCAGCTACGTCGACACCCTGGTGGCCCAGGCGCGCGAGAACAAGATGCGCCTGGTGCTGCTGTGGTTCGGCACCTGGAAGAACACCGGCCCGGCCTATACGCCGGAATGGGTCAAGTTCGACAACCGCCGCTTCCCGCGCATGCTCGACAAGGACGGCAAGACCAGCTACTGCCTGTCGCCCCACGGCGAAGCCACGCTGGCGGCCGACAAGAAGGCCTTCGTGGCCCTGATGGAACATATCAAGAAGATCGATGCCGGCAAGCAGACCATCATCATGGTGCAGGTCGAGAACGAGGTCGGCACCTACGGCGTGGCGCGCGACTATGCCGCGAAGGGTCAGGCCGCGTTCAACGCGGCGGTGCCGGCCGCCGTGCTGGCGCGCCAGGCGCCGCCCGCCGGCCGTCCGCGCCAGGGCACGTGGCCGGAAGTGTACGGCGACTATGCCGAACAGTATTTCCACACCTGGGCGATCGCCAGCTACATCGAGGAAATCGCCAAGGCCGGCCGCGCCGTCTACGACCTGCCGATGTTCGTCAACAACGCGCTGCGCGAGCCCGGTCCGCTGCCGGCGGCGCCCTGGAAGGCCGATTTCGCCAGCGGCGGACCGACCTTCGACGTGCTCGGCATCTACAAGGCGGCCGCGCCCCACATCGACTTTGCCGGCCCGGACATCTACATGCCGGAGTCAAGCAAGGTCAGCGCCACCCTGGAACGCTTCCAGACCCGCGACAACGCGCTGATGGTGCCGGAGATGGGCAACGCTGCCGGCTATGCGCGCTACGTCTACCAAATCCTCGGCAAGGGCGCGCTCGGCGTGGCGCCTTTCGGCATCGACTACGCCAGCTACAGCAATTATCCGCTGGGCGCCAAATGGACCGACCGCCGCATGGTCGAGCCTTTCGGCACCGTGTACGCGGCCTTCGGCCCGATGGCGCGCACCTGGGCGCGCTGGGCCTTCGAAGGCCGCACCCGCGGCGTGGCCGAGGGCGACGACCGCGTCGCCCAGACCGTGGCACTGGACGGCTGGAACGCCACCGTCTCCTTCCGCGAATTCCAGTTCGGCGAACGCCAGTACCTGAAGGACAAGAACGAGTACGCATCCGGCACCGAGCAGCCGGGCGGCGGCGTCGCCTTCGCGCAGATCGGCCCGGACGAATTCGTGCTGATCGGCCAGCAGGCCCGCATCAAGTTCGGCGGCAGCGGCGCCAAGGCCGGGAAGCCCTCGATGTTCGCACGGGTGGAAGAGGGACGTTTCGATGCCGACGGTAAGTGGGTGATGGAGCGTAACTGGAATGGCGACCAGACCGATTACGGCCTGAACCTGCCGGCCACGCCGACGGTGTTGAAGGTGCGGATGGGGACGTACGAGGAGAAGTGAGAGGACACAGCGGCCAAAGCCGAGGACGAAGCCAAAGCCGCTATTCTCATAACACCCGTAACTTATAACAACGTCGCCCCTGCCTGCGCAGGGGCGACGGCGGAGGAGACCCCCATGCGCAACACCGTCATTGCCACTACCCTCGCCACCACGGCCCTGCTGCTGGCCACCAGCACCACGGCCACCCATGCCGCCGCCGTCCAGCAAACCGGCGCCGTCCAAGCGACACCGGCTGCCAAGCTGGCCGACCCCGACGCCACGCCGCGCAGCCAGGCCCTCTACGCCTGGCTGCAGCAAACCTGGGGCAAGCAGACCATCGCCGGACAACAGGACCTGACCTGGGACGACAGCGTCGACATGGCTCAAAGGGTATACGCCGACACCGGCAAATACCCGGCCCTGATGGGTTATGACTTCATGAACACCGGGCAACCGGGCCTGGCCGGCAAACCGGCCCAGGGCAGCCACCAGGTCGAGGAAGCCATCGCCTTCGCCCGCCGCGGCGGCCTGGTCACCTTTTGCTGGCACTGGCGCGACCCGGCCCTGCTGGGCACGGCCGATGCCGCCAAAGCCAACTTCTATGCCCGCGAGGCCGATCCGGTGAAGAACACCACGTTCACGATACCGGTGGCGAACGGCCGCCTGGACCGCGCCAGCCCGGCCTACCGCCAGATCGATGCCGGCATCGACCTGATCGCCGCCGAACTGCGGCGCTTGCAGGATGCCGGCGTCACCGTGCTGTGGCGCCCCTTGCACGAAGCCTCGGGCAACAAGGGCGACGGCTGGTTCTGGTGGGGCCGCCTGCGCCAGGACGGGGTAGCGCCATCCCAGGCCTACATCCTGCTGTACCGCCATATGTTCGAGCGCCTGGTCAAGGTCCACAAGCTGCACAACCTGGTGTGGGTGTGGAACGGCCAGGACCCGGCGTGGTATCCGGGCGACGACGTGGTCGACATCGTCGGCTGGGACATCTACGACGACACGGACAACAAGACCTACAAGTCGCAGGCCGAGGTCTACCGGCGGCTGAAGGCGATCCCCGGCCAGGCCAAGCCAGTGGCACTGTCCGAAACCAGTTTCATCCCCGATCCCGACAAGATGCGGATGGAGGGCGCGCCCTGGCTCTGGTTCACGGTCTGGAACGACGCCCGCGCCGGCGCCGGCGTGACTGCCAAGGACAATTTCTGGAGCGGCGACTACTACAATACGGCCGCCCACAAGAACAAGGTCTACCACCACCCGAACGTGATCACGCTGGACAAGCTGCCGGCGTTTTTGAAAGCTCCGAACTGAAAGCGCAACGATGAAACGACTACTGATCTCCCTGGCACTGGCGGCCCTCGCGCACACCGGCGCCGCGCTGGCCGGCACGCCCATTGCCCCCGACAACAAGAACCTGCAATACACCGGCCGCATCGATTTCTCGGCGCCGGCGGCGCCGGTGATCTCCTGGCCCAACACGGCCATCGCCGGCAACTTCACCGGCAGCACGCTGTCGGTCAAGCTGGACGACGAGCGCGGCAAGAACTACTTCAACGTCTTCCTCGACGGCGACCTGACTTATCCCTACGTGTTGGAAGCGGCCCAGGGGGACAAGACCTATCTGGTGGCCCAGGGCCTGGCGCCGGGCCGGCACAGCTTCCTGATCACCAAGCGCACCGAAGGCGAGGAGGGCCCGACCACCTTCCGCGGCCTGGAACTGGCCGACGGCGGGGCGCTGCTGGCGCCGTCGCCGCGGCCGGTGCGCCGCATCGAGTTCTTCGGCGACTCGATCACCAGCGGCATGGGCAACGAAGGCGCGGACAATGGCCGCGACGACCTCGGCAAGGACAAGAACAGCTTCATGTCGTATGCGGCGATCACCGCGCGCGCCCTGAATGCGGAGCTGCACTCCACCTCGCAGAGCGGCATCGGCGTGATGATCAGCTGGTTCCCTTTCACCATGCCGGATTTCTACGACCAGCTGAGCGCGGTCGGCAACAACGACAGCAAATGGGACTTCGGCCGCTGGACGCCCGACGTGGTGGTGATCAACCTGCTGCAGAACGACAGCTGGCTGATCGGCCGCGACCACAAGCTGCAGCCCGAGCCGGACGCCGCCGGCCGCATCGCCGCCTACCAGGCCTTCGTGGCCCGCGTGCGCCAGCTCTACCCGAAGGCTTATATCGTGTGCGCGCTGGGCAGCATGGAAGCCACCAAGGCCGGCTCGGAATGGCCAGGCTACGTGACGGCGGCGGTCGAGCGCCTGCGCAAGGGCGGCGATGCCCGCATCGATACCCTGTTCTTCCCCTTCACCGGCTATGGCCAGCATCCACGCATCAAGCAGCACCAGGCGAATGCGGCAAAGCTCACGGCCTTCATCAAGGGCAAGATGGGCTGGTGAGCCAGCCCCCGGCGCGTCAGCGCTGCGCCTTCACATAGGCGCCATGCGCCGGCATGCGCGCCGCCGCCTGCGCGATCATGTCGCGCAGGCCGGCGAAGTGGCCGTGCACTTGGCGGATGTCGACCGTGTCGGCAAAGGGATCGTAGCGCTTCGGCTGTACGCCCAGGCCGGTCATCATGGCCACGAAGGACGGTTCGGCGAAGCCGTCGCGGTCGAGGATGGTCACGCGCCCAGTCTCGCGAAACAGATCGATCTGGTGCCGCAACGAATCCGGAATCGGCATGTTGGCGCAATAGCGCCAGAATTCCGAATCGTCGCGTGCGGTCAGCTTGTAGTGCAGGACGATGAAGTCGCGCACCGATTCGTAGCGCGCGCCCATCACGCGGTTGAATTCCTCGGCCAGCTCCGGGCGGAAGTCGCGGTCGGGGAACAGCTCGAGCAGCTTGCCGACCGCGGTTTCGATCAGGTGGATGCTGGTGGATTCCAGCGGTTCGACGAAGCCGGCCGCCAGGCCCATCGCCACGCAATTCTTCACCCACGACTTGCGCCGGCGTCCGGTGACGAAGCGCAGCTGGCGCGGCTCGTCCAGCGCGGCGCCGTCGAGTGAGGCCAGCAGGGTGTCGCGCGCTGCGGCGTCGGTGGTGAAAGCATTGCTGTAGACGTGGCCGTTGCCGGTGCGGTGCTGCAGCGGAATGCGCCAGATCCAGCCGGCGTCCTTGGCGCTGGAGCGGGTGTAGGGCGTGAGCGTCTCCACCGAGGCGCAGGGCACCGCCTGGGCGCTGTTGCAGGGCAGCTGGGCGCTCCAGTCCTCGTAGCCGGCGTGCAGGGCGTCTTCGATGAGCAGCCCGCGGAAGCCCGAACAATCGATGAACAGATCGCCTTCCACGCGTTGGCCGTCGCGCAGCGTGAGCGCGGTGATGAAGCCGGTTTCCGGATGCTGCTCGACACCCACGATCATGCCTTCGATGCGGCGGGCGCCGCGCGCGATGGCATAGTCGCGCAGGTAATTGGCATACAGGCCGGCGTCGAAGTGGAAGCCGTAGGAATAGCTGTCGGTGATGCCCGGCTGGGTCTTGTTGGGCGGGACGAATTTGTTCTCGCGCGCCATCACCGACGCCATCGACCAGTTTTCCAGGTCCGGCATCTGCTCGAAGCTGCGCGCCAGGCGCAGCCAGTGCATGTGCGGGGGCAGGCCCGCGAGCGTCGGCCCGAAGTCGCCGAAGCCGTGGAAGAAGCGATTGCCGATATGGCCCCAGTCCTTGAATTCGATGCCGAGCTTGTAGCTGGCCCGGGTCTTGGCGACGAAATCGTCCTGGTCCAGGCCCAGCGCCGCGTTGTAGAAGCGGATGGTCGGCAGGGTGGCCTCGCCGACGCCGATGGTGCCGATCTCGGGCGATTCCACCAGCGTGACCTCGCAGCGCCGGCCGGGTCCGGCCAGGCGCTGGGCCAGCGGTGCGGCCGCCATCCAGCCGGCCGTGCCGCCGCCGACGATGACGATCCTGCGGATCGCGTTGTCGTTCATGTTCTGTCCTTCATCTTGTCTCCGCTGTTGTTATTGTGCCGGCGTGTTCCGCTCGTCAATACGGCGAGTGTAGTGCAGCCGAGCACAGACCTGCAACGGGAATGTTTGCGCTCAACATGGACGTAATCCAGGCTGCCGCGCGTCTGAACAATGTTTCCGAGGTGCCAGCCGTGCGGCAACGTTCATGTCAACTTGCTTATAATGGCGGCACAGTCATCGGCGCGCATGGCGCTGCCCGGGCTGCATACCGCGATGAATGGGCGATCGCCTTGACCTTGCGGGTTTGATGAAGAGACAGGCATGAAACACGTTCTCGTGGTGGACGACGAGGAAGCCATCACCTATATATTCCGGCGCTACCTGCAGGCGGCCGGCTACCGGGTCACGACCGCCGCCGACGGCGTCGAGGCGCTGGCGTCTTTCGACGCCCATGTCGACTCGGACCCGGTCGATGCCCTGATCACCGATATCCGCATGCCGCGCATGGGCGGGGAAGCACTGATCGCCCAGCTGCGTCCGCGCTTTCCCGATTTGCCGGTGATCGTCGTGTCGGCCTACCCCAACGAGTTCGGCTGCGCGCGCGCCAACACCCAGGTGCTGTCCAAGCCGGTGGATGCGGCGACGCTGCTTGCATCGCTGGGCAAGATGCTGGGCGACCGCGATCCGGCGCCCGCCATCTAGCTTCCCGGCGTCTACTTCACCAGCGACTGCAGGGCCGCCGCCACGTACACCAGCGGGGCATTCCAGTTGATCGCCACCTCGTTGCTGGCATAGCTGCAGCCATGATCGAGGTAAGAGAGCGCCGGCAGCTTCGAGGGATAGCCCACCGGGCAACCCTGGAGGTCTTGCTGGCCCGGATTCGGTCCACCCACCAGCCAGCCCGGCACCGGCGCCGCGATGCCGTCGGCTTCCGACGGCCGGTGGTGCGGGTGCTGGGGCGAGACGCCGCCGAAGCCAGTGACGAAGGACATGCCGGGTCCATTGCGTCCCAACACGTAGTCGAGCGCCGATTGCGCCGCGTTCAGGTAGGCCGGGCGTGGTTCCAGTCGGTAGGCAGCCACCAGCATCATCGCCTGGTTCAGGATCACAGCATTGCTGCCCCAGACGAAATCCTTGCCCGCCATGCTGACGCGGTAGGGCGAGGCTTGCCAGCGCGCGGCCAGCTTGTCGGCATTCTCCAGCAGCGGCTTGCGCACCGCGGCCTGGTCGGCGGCGGACAGGCGCTTGCCGTTCTGGGCCAGGGTGATCCAGCCGAGTGGACGGACGTCGGCCCAGCCGGGTTCGGTCTGCTCGGGGTTGCCGGCGGCCAGCGCCGGCGCGCGGTAGACGTCCTTGCCGGTGGTGGCCAGCAGCTCGGCTGCGGCCCAGGCGAATTCGTCGTCGACCGTCTTGTCGCCGTAGCCGCCGGTGAGGATGTCAGCCGGCTGCTGGTACAGCACGTCCGGATGGGCCTTGGCCCAGGCCCATGCCGCCTCCGCCGCGGCCAGATAGCGTGCCGAGCGGCCCGGCTGCTGCTTGTCGAAAGGCGCCAGCACACGGCTGGCGGCCGCCATGGTCGCCGCGAAATCGAGGGTGGCCGCGGTGTTCTTCTGCACCACGTAGCGCGGCCCCGTCGCCTTGTCCGGCATGACCATGCCGTCGAAGGACTTGTTGGTGAGCTTGTGGTAGACGCCGCCATCGTCCGGGTCCTGCATGGTGATCATCCAGTCCAGGTTCCACAAGGCTTCGTTGAGCAGGTCGGGCAAGCCGTTGCCGGATTCCGGCAGCTGGAGCGCCAGCTTGTCGAACCAGGCCGGAAAGTGTTCGTAAGCCGCCAGCAGGGTATAGGTGCTGATGCCGGAATTGACGATGTACTTGTTGTAGTCGCCGGCGTCGTACCAGCCTTTCGGGCTGCTGATAATGGTGCCGGCGGGGCGCTTGGCGCTGGCCGCCGACGGGTGGACTTCGACCCGGGTGTCCGGATGCCCCGCCGCGCGCGCATAGGCGCCGGCCACCGCCGGGCTCAGGGCGATGCTGGCGCGGTTGAGGGTAAACGCGCGGATGGCGCCGGCGTCCAGTGCGCGGTAGGCGTCCGCCGCGACCGGGAAGGGCGCGGAATCCGGCAGGCCGGCCACGCGCAGGCGGTAGCTGCCCGGCGTGCGCAGCGCGGAAAAGTCGGCCAGGCGCACGTTTTCACCGGAGGCGTCCCAGGCGCTGGCCGCACCCAGGCTGCCCTCGAATACCTGCTTGCCGCTGGCGGCGTCGACCACCGCGAAGCGGGTGGCGGCAGCGCCCGGCACCACGGCCAGCTTTTGCGAAGCGGGCAGGAAGCCGAGCTGGTTGATCTTGATGGCGGTGGGCGCTTCGGTAGCGGATGCCGCCGGCGTGGTGGCCGCAAAGGCGAGGAGCAGCGCGGCTGCAAGCGCGGTGGGGCGCGCTGCGCCCAGGGAAGCGAATCGGGTCATGCGGTCTCCGGATCTTGTTATATATAGTCTCTACTGTCGTGGTCGCAAACCCAGCGCCATGCAGTATGATTGAAATCGATTTCATCCTACCGTGCAGGATTATAAGAAGTCAACAGCACATTAATCCGGAGACCGCTTTGAAAACCACCCTGATTGCCGGCGCGCTGGCGCTTGCCGCCGTATCCGCTGCATCCGCCGAAGCAGCGACGACTGCAGCGCCCGCCGACCGTTTCGACCTCGCCGTCACCGTCGACGACTTGCCGGTCCACGGCCCCTTGCCGAAAGGGACCAGCTGGTCCGCCATCGCCCGTTCCCACATCGCCACCCTGAAAGGCCATGGGGTACCCGAGGCCTGGGGCTTCGTCAACGCCAAACGCCTGGCCGAGCAACCGGACAGCGCGGCCGCCCTCGATATCTGGCGCGGCGCCGGCTACCCCCTGGGCAACCACAGCGCCAGCCACCTCGGCCTGAGCGCGGCGGCTTCGCTCCAGGCCTGGCAGGACGATGTGGTGGCCGGCGAGGCGCCGCTCGCTACGCGCATGGGGCAGCGGGACTGGCGCGTGCTGCGCTATCCCTTCCTCGACGCCGGCGGCGAGGCCGCGCGCCACGACGCCGCTGCCGCCTGGCTGAAGGCGCGCGGCTACCGCATCGCCGACGTCAGCATCGGCTTCGACGACTGGGCCTACAGCGACACCTATGCGCGCTGCCTGGACAAGGGCGACCGCGCCGCCATCGCGTCCATGAAGGCAGGCTATTTCCAGCGTGTCGACCAGGTGGTGGCGCGCACGCGCGCACTGTCGCAGCGGGTGTACGGGCGCATGATCCCGCAGGTGCTGCTGACCCACATGGGCGCCTGGAGCGCGGACACGCTGCCGGAGGTGCTGGCCAGGCTGGATGCGGCCGGGGCGCGCTATGTGACGCTCGACCGGGCGCAAGCGGATGCGGCCTACCGCGAACCGAGCCCGCGGGCGGGGAATGGGGCGCTGATGGAGCGGCGGGCGCAGGATGCACGTATCGACCTGGGCGGCTTGCCGGCGGTGGACCCGGTGGCGCCGCTGGACGGGCTTTGCCGCTGATCAGAAACCGCATACCGATCCTCGAAAACCTTCGTTGGCGCCTGAACCGTGCGCCCTTAACCTTGATGGCACTTCGACTCATTCGGTGCCTTCATGTCTGCTGTACTGCAACCCCGCCAACAGTTTGCGATCAAACCCTTCGACGCCGCCCTCGGCGCCGAAGTCCTCGGCCTCGACCTCTCGCTGCCGCTGAGCGACGACGATTTCGCGCGCCTGCACCGCGCCCACCTGATGCACCACGTGCTGGTGTTCCGCGACCAGCACATCACGCCCGGCCAGCAGGTTGATTTCAGCCGCCGTTTCGGCCCGCTCCAGATCCACGTGCTGCGCCAGTTCCAGCTGCCGGCCCAGCCCGAAATCCTGATCGTCTCCAATATCCGTGAAAACGGCCAGCCGATCGGGCTGGGCGACGCCGGCCATTTCTGGCATTCCGACCTGTCGTACAAGGAAACCCCCAGCCTGGGCTCGATGCTGCACGCGCAGGAACTGCCGCAGGATGGCGGCGATACCCTGTTCGCCAACCAGCACACGGCCTGGGAACAGTTGCCGCTGCATTTGCGGCGCGCCGTCGAGCATGCGAAAGCCGAGCACAGCTACCTGGCGCGCTACGCCGATCTGCAGAAGAAAAACCCGTGGCGCCCCAACCTGACGCAAGCCCAGATCGACGAGGTCAAGCCGGTGGTGCACCCGGTGGTACGCACCCATCCGGAAACCGGGCGCAAGGCGCTGTTCGTCAGCGAGCACTTCACGACCCGCATCGTCGGCCTGCCGGAAGACGAAAGCCGCGCCTTGCTGGGCGAGTTGTTCGACCACAGCACCCGTCCGGAACACATCTACCGCCACCAGTGGCAGCCGCAGGACATGGTGTTCTGGGATAACCGCTCGCTGATGCACCTGGCCGCCGGCTGCCCGGACGACCAGCGCCGCAAGCTGTATCGGACCACGATCGAAGGCGACGTGCCCTTCTAATAACAATAAAGAAAGTACACCCATGCGTTTTACCTTGACCAAGCTCGCCGCCGTCCTGGCTCTGTCCGCCGCCACCGCTTTGCCCGCCGCACCGGTACTGGCCGAGGGCCAGTTGCGCGTGGCCCAGCAGTTCGGCGTCGTTTACCTGCTGTTGAACGTCGCCCAGGACCAGAAGCTGATCGAAAAGCACGGCCAGAAACTGGGCGTGCCGGTCAAGGTCGAGTGGATCCAGCTTTCCGGCGGCAACGCCGCCAACGATGCGCTGCTGTCCGGTTCCATCGACGTGGCCGGCGCCGGCGTCGGCCCGCTCCTCACCATCTGGGACCGCACCAGGGGACGCCAGAACGTGCGTGGTGTGGCCTCGCTCGGCAACTTCCCGTATTACCTGGTCTCCACCAACCCGAACGTCAAGACGATCGGCGACTTCGGCGACAAGGACCGCATCGCGCTGCCGGCCGTCACCGTGTCGGTGCAGGCCCGCATCCTGCAAATGGCCGCCGCCAAGCAATGGGGCCCCGGCCAGTTCGCGCGCCTGGACCGCCTGACGCAGTCGATTCCGCATCCGGACGCCACCGCCGCCATCATCGCCGGCCAGACCGAGATCAACGGCCACTTCGCGACGCCGCCTTACCAGCAGCAGGAACTGGCCGGCAATCCGAAGGCGCACATCGTGCTGAATTCGTATGACGTGCAGGGCGGCCCGAGCTCGTCGACCGTGCTCTACGCCACCGAAAAATACGTCAAGAACAACCCCAAGACCTACCGCGCCTTCATCGATGCGCTGGACGAGGCGGCCCAGCTGATCGCCAAGAACCCGGAGCTGGCGGCCGACGCCTACTTGCGCGTCACCGAGGGCAAGATCGACCGCGACTTCCTGCTGAAGGTCATCAAGGACCCGCAGATCCAGTTCAAGGTCGCGCCGCAGAACACGCTGGGCATGGCCCAGTTCCTGCAACAGGTCGGCGCCATCAAGAACAAGCCGGCGTCCTGGCGCGATTACTTCTTCGAGCACCCGGCGCTGGCCAAGGGCAGCTGAGCGGCGCCACGGATCCAAAAGGAACACCACCATGAACGTCCTCCCATTCCAGGTGGTCCAGAACGAGCCGCTGCTGCGCGCACGCGGCGTCACCATCGATTACCAGTCCGAACGCGGCACCGTGCGCGCCACCCAGGACGTCAGCTTCGACGTCTGGCGCGGCGACCGCTTCGTGCTGCTCGGGCCGTCCGGCTGCGGCAAGTCGACGCTGCTGAAGGCGGTGGGCGGCTTCATCGCGCCGCGCGCCGGCAGCCTGCAGCTGGACGACAAGCCGATCCTGGCGCCCGGCCCCGACCGCATCGTCGTGTTCCAGGAATTCGACCAGCTGCCGCCGTGGAAGACGGTCAAGCAGAACGTGATGTTCCCGCTACTGGCCGGTGGCCTGGGCGGCAAGAAGATCGGGCGCAAGGAAGCCGAGGCGCGCGCCATGGACTGGCTGGCCAGAGTGGGCCTGGCCCCGTTTGCCGACGCCTACCCGCATACCCTGTCCGGCGGCATGAAGGCGCGCGTGGCGATCGCGCGCGCGTTGGCGATGCAGCCCGAGATCCTGCTGATGGACGAACCCTTCGCCGCGCTCGACGCGCTGACCCGCCGCCGCATGCAGGAAGAGCTGCAGGGGCTGTGGGAAGCCTCGCCCTTCACCATGCTGTTCGTGACCCACTCGATCGAGGAAGCGCTGGTGGTCGGCAACCGCATCCTGCTGCTGTCGCCGCATCCGGGCCGCGTACGCGCCGAGATCAACAGCCACCAGTTTGGCCTGCACAGCGCCGGCGGTACCGAGTTCCAGGCCACCGCCAGCCGCATCCATCATCTGCTGTTCGGCGAGGGTGGGGCAGTTGAGCATGACGAACACGCCGTGGCGGTGCAGTCATGAGTGCCGGCGCCAACCTGAAATGGGAACCGCCGGTGCGGCCGGAATACGAAGTGCCGCTGGCCTCGCCCCAGGCCGTGGCTGCCGCCGGCATCGCGGTACCGGCGGCGCGGCCGCTGGGTACGATCGAGCGCCTCGGCCAGCTGGCCTGGCTGCGCAAGACCATCCTGCTGGCGCTGATCGCCGTGCTGTGGGAAGCCATGGCGCGCTGGACCGACAACGATCTGCTGCTGCCGGGCTTCCTGCAGACCGCGAAGGCGCTGGTCGAAGGCACGCTCTCCGGCGAGCTGCCGCGCTATATCGGCGTCTCGCTGTGGGTGCTGCTGCAGGGTTACCTGGCCGGCGTGGCCGGCGCCTTCCTGCTCACCACGCTGGCCATCTCGACCCGCACCGGGCGCGACCTGCTGGAAACCCTGACCGCGATGTTCAACCCGCTGCCCGCGATCGCACTGCTGCCGGTGGCGCTGCTGTGGTTCGGCCTGGGCAAGGGCAGCCTGGTGTTCGTGCTGATGCACTCGGTGATGTGGCCGCTGGCGCTGAATACCTATGCGGGCTTCCGCTCGGTGCCCGAGACCCTGCGCATGGCCGGCCGCAACTACGGCCTGGGCAAGGTGCGCATGGTGACCGACATCCTGGTGCCGGCGGCGCTGCCGGCGATCCTGTCCGGCCTCAAGATCGGCTGGGCCTTCGCCTGGCGCACCCTGATCGCCGCCGAGCTGGTGTTCGGCACCACCTCCGGCAAGGGCGGCCTGGGCTGGTACATCTTCCAGAGCCGTAATGAGCTGTTCACCGACAAGGTGTTCGCCGGCCTGGGCGCGGTGATCCTGATCGGGCTGCTGTTCGAGAACGTCGTGTTCCAGCAGGTGGAGCGCTTGACGGTGCGGCGCTGGGGCATGCAGCGGTAATGCGGCAGAGGTGATGCAGCAGCGCTGATTTGATTGTTCGGGCAGGATACGTTAGCATCGTCGGCCTTGTTTCACGCATTGCCGAGCCGACCGATGACCTTCCTGAACGTCCCCTACGCAGAAAAAGACGAAGCCCGCGCCCTCGGCGCCCGCTGGAACCCGACCAAGAAGCGCTGGTACGTGCCGCCCGGCGTGGCCCTGGATGCGTTCGCGAAGTGGAAGCCGGAAGGTGGCGACGCCGGTGCGCCGAGCACGGGTTCGAGCAGCAAACCCGGCGCAAAATCCGGTGGCCGGGTCGACGCTTACGCCGCCAAGGTGGTCACCGGCAAGCTCTACGTTGAACTCTCCCACGACTGCAATCCTTTCGAAGCCTGCGCCGAGTGCGCGCCGCTGCTGAACAGCAGCGGCTGGACGGCCGCCCGTGCTCAGCTCCTGGAGACACTGGCGCAATTGAAGCGATAAATCGGACGGCAAAACAGCGCGCCAAAACTTGGCTCAAGCCGCTGCGAAGGACTGATAAAGTCCGCCGCAAAGTAATAAAAATCGCCGCAACACAAGTGAGTGTGCGTCAACAACCATTATCTACTAGCGCGCCGGTGGTTTGTTCAGGTACGAACAAGATCGTATACTGAGCCGTACCGACCGACCGCTTTCGGCCCAGGCTGTGTAAAAACGCAAAAACTTGAAATTTTCATGGGTAGGGTGACCCTTCCCGAGCCCGAGAAAATCGCGTAGTGGCCTTTCTGAGAGGTCCATTTTTTTGTTCGACGATTTTTCTCGCGTTTTTACACGGGCTGGGCCAAAAGCAGACCCTGAAGCATGAACGGCAAACGAGCTTTTAACTTGATCTAAAGAACGATCACACTCAGCTATGGGAACACTTCGTCAATCAGCAGCAAGCTTAAGAGTCTTCGGTGACGAGCTCAAGCCGGCGGAAATCTCGCGCATGTTGAGATGCGAGCCAACCCAAGCAAGAGAAAAGGGTGAGGTGGTCAAGTATCCATCGGGGAGAGAGCGAACATTCACCTGCGGAAGCTGGCTGCTTACGGCTGAGCGCGCAGAGCCGGAAGATTTTGATGGCCAAATTAGATGGTTGATAGGCCAAATGACTGACGATCTTGAAGTCTGGAAGGCGCTGACCGCTTCCTACGACATAGACATGTTTTGTGGCGCGTTTATGCAGAGTGGAAACGACGGCTTTTCAATTAGTTCGGCAACCATGCTCGCTCTTGGTTCACGCGGAATCGAGCTCGACCTGGACATCTACAGTCCTAACGACGATGATGCCGGTTAGCTGAGCAACAACTTTAACGCGATAGCTGTCGATAGATGAATGTCGGCTAAGCGTCGGTTGCTGCCGTACAATGAACGGCCGAGATCGGCCAATAGTAGACATCCAACCGATCCCTTTCCTCGGATTGAACTCGTAACATGAACCAAGATCCGTCACCTTACCTCGCGATGAAGCAGAGCGGCGCTTCCGCAGAGGAGGTATATCGGAAGGCTCGGGAAGACGGCTTCAAACGACACGAATGCCTCCTTTTGCTGATGGGTATTTTTGACATGAAGATGCACGTAGCTCGCGAAGTTGGCCATGAGATTTGGCGCGGAGAGCGCGAGAAACGCTTGTGATTGTCTGCAATGGGTCGCAAGCGGACGCTACAATATTTCCGCAATCGGCCAGAAGCGGTCATTGGGATCAGATAAAAATGAAAATGAAGAAACTCGCGTTTGTACTTGCATTGTTCCAGTTTGCTACGTACTCCTATGGAAGCCCTAGCCTGGAAGGCGCATATCTTTGCGATAACTGCCAAGGCTACTTGACCGTCAAGCCGACTAAGCCGAACACTTACAAGGTTCGGCTAGTCGTGGGTGGCGGTAGTTGTGGCGGGGAAGTTTTCGCCAAAAGCGATGGGGTTCAGGCGGTAGGCAATACACTTACTCTGCCATGGAGGCTGAAGAACAAAACATGCAAGACCAAAGTCGTGGTGCAAGGCGCTCGTGCATTTGTTAGCGATAGTTGCATCCAGCCAGAAGAGGAAGAAAGTTCAACATGTGCGGTGCTCGGCGACTATACAAAACGTGACTCAAAGAACTAACCGTCTGCTGACCTGCTTGAGCTTTGTGCTTCCGATGCTTTGTCCGATTTGGGTCGGTTGCGGCCGTACAATGAACGGCCGAGATCGGCCAAGAGCGGTCGTTCCCGGTTTAGTCGATAACCGCAACCAGAGGACAAAGTGAAAAAGAATTACTGTTTATCAGTCGCACTCATGCTGCTTTTTTCGGTGGCGCACGCACAGGTTGACTGTGACAAGCTGGACGAAGCTGGGGAAGATGCGCAAAACATAGTTCCGGATTTCGGGTCTGGTCGCGAAATCGTGGGGAAAGGTAGATTGCAGTTTTACTCTGCCCCAGATGCAAGCTGTAAGATGGATGGCTGGTTTGTTGTGCCTGGAGACACATTATTCGCAAAATTTACCTCTAAACGCTTTACCAAAGTCTCATTCATCAGGATGAAGCAGACTGATCGCGAGGTAACAGCATGGGTGATCTCGTCTAGGTTGCGCGAAAACGGTAAAGGCATCGTCCCTGGCCACGCATATGATGACGAAGAGATGCGCAAAAAATAGCGAACTCCGTGAAGTTAAGTTGCTGGTTTTGTATTGCTTGTGAAAGTCGGCTTTGGGTCGGTTCCGGCCTGTCGCGGCCACCGCTGGATTTTCAACCTGGCAACCTGCTATGCTGCCCTTAACGGCCGGGTTCGGCCAAGAGCGGACGTAGAGAGGAAAGGTACGTGAGGAATATTCAGGTTTTTGACGGAGCCGATAACGCGGTCTATGACATCTTCGCTGCGACTGATGATGAGTTTGCCCTCATATTCCCGAACGGCACAGATGTGGCCTTCATCGACGAGGTCTATCAAAATCAGCCCTCGCAAACGTTGGACGAGGCATTTACCGCGATCTGGAAGCGCCGGCTACCCAAGCGCGATGCGATGGGTATTCATGGCATCCTTTTCTACGAGTGCGAACACAAGAAGGTCTACTACCCTACGCGCCGCGATGAGGAAGCAGTCAATCCAAACGGCTCCAGGCTACGATAGCGAAGGTCCGCTTCGGGTCGACTGCTGCCGGTCGTGACTGTTCGTGACTTTTCCGGTCGAGCAACCTGCTATTCTGACCTCGACCGGCCGGGTTCTGCCACCAGCGGACGATGGAGTATTGTCCGCTGAACTAGCGTTCGGTCGTCCGGCGCACGTTCGCGGACACCGGCATGTCATCAATCCGGTGTTTAATCAATGACTTAATGGATGGCATGGATCATGCACACAGTTCATTAGCTAGTTGCCCGCCGGAACTGGGTGCACTGTGCCACGGATGAGCGGTAGTAGCACGGTGGCTTTGAAAACTTAGACAAGCTCGAATCAATGTTCGAACGATGCTAAGAAATGTTCCTTAACCTCGCTCATTTACGAAACCCGATGAAGAAAATACTCCTCTCGATTGCGCTACTGCTCTTCTCATGCACCGGCAACGCGCAAGAACCGTATAAATTGACGATCGGTTCTGCCGAAACCATCCCATCCGCAATCCTGAAGGCCGAGCGCACAATATGGGTTCATCTTCCCGAAACTTATAAGGCCGATGGCGCCAAACCTTATCCGGTGGTGTATGTGCTGGACGGGGAAACGCAATTTCAAGCAATGGTTGCGGTGACTGAACACCTGAGCGCAGAAAATCTAGCGCCGAAAATGATCGTTGTTGGTGTACTGCAGAACGACAGGCTTGCCGAACTTACCTTCGGCAGGGATATGGAATTCCCGAATTCGGAAGGCAAGGGCGAGCAATTCCTCGACTATATAGAGAAAGAGCTGATTCCGCATGTTGAGGCCAGATACCGGAGCGCGCCGTATCGGATATTTGTTGGACACTCGGTAGGCGGCTTGGCTGTCGTGCACACATTGGTGCATCGCCCGCAGCTGTTTAGCAGCTATATTTCCCTGGAGGGCGCTCTCTGGTGGGACAAACATCGTGTCGTGAAAGATGCAAAGAACGTGCTGGCCCAGCCGTTCTATGACGGCAAGACCCTGTTCATTGGCATGGCCAATCACCTGGACACAAAACCTAGTCTCGAAGAGGTGCGCAAGGATAAAAGCAGCGATACCGACCTGATTCGCGCCAATATTGAACTGATCGATGATTTTTCCAAAAACAAGCGTAAGGCCCTGCGTTTGGGGCAGCAGTATTACCCGAACGATTCACACAGTTCCCTGACACTGAAGGCAGAATATGATGCCTTGCAATTCATCTTTGATACCTACGGCTTGAAATTCCAAAGGAGCCAACTGGAGAATCCTGCCTTTGACGTGGCACAACGCTACACTGCGTATTATCAGACGCTGACGAAGAAAATGGGCTATCGCATCCAGCCAGAAAGTGCTGAATTGGTCCGCCACGGATATGCTTTCTTGCGTCGCAAAGAATACGACCGCGCCGCCTTCTTCTTCCAGCAGTTGCAGCAATACTATCCGAATGATCCGAATACCTACGATTGCCTGGGGGATTTGTATTCAACCATGGGCGACAAGCCAAAGGCCGTTGAAAGCTTCAGGAAAGGGCTTAGCCTCGGTAACATGAAGGAAACCAAGGACAAGCTCGACGCGTTGCTGAGCGAGAAGTAATACTGAACCAAGCATGGACGCGTAAAGATTGGGAATCGGCAAACCGACCGCGATGCCGAATGTCCGCGACGGGTCGATTGCAGTCGTACACTAGTGCTGCAACGGGTCAGAAGCATTAGTCCAGTGAACCTTCTTTCCATCGAACCGAGCGCTGACGAATCCTGTGAATACGAGCAGACGCCAATTTCCCGCAAGCCTGGTCCTGTTGTCGAGCACGCTCTGTGCGGCTCCCGCTCCGGCGCAGGACATCGATACGCTCGCCAACTCCCTCGGTTCGCGCTTCGTTGCCGATTCGGCCCATGTGGGGCTGTCGATCGGTGTCATTCGTGATGGCTGGCAAAAGACCTTCAACTACGGCAGCATCGATCGACGTCGCTCCGTTAGGCCGACGCCGACGACAATCTACGAACTAGCTTCCCTGACAAAAAGCTATACGGGCATGCTGCTAGCCAAAGCTGTCGTCGACGGCAAGCTCGCGCTCGATGACGACGTGCGTCGTTATCTGCCAGCAAGCTGCGTCAACCTGGCGCTCGGTGGCTACCCGATCAGGATCGTCGCTCTCGCCAATCATACTTCGGGCCTCCCGAAGAATCTGCCGCCTTTTCCAATTAATGCCAACCCGAAGACACTCGTCACACAGTATGGTGAGATGTCCCGCGAACGTTTCCTGAAAGCAGTGGCCAGGGTGCGCCTAACCTCACGACCAGGTACGAAATACGGCTATTCCAACGCCGGCGCCCAACTCATTGGCATTGTGCTCGAGCGGATCTACGGCGAGTCCTATGATGCGCTGGTCGCGCGACTTATTGCAGGCCCCCTTGGGATGACGGATACGACGACATTCGTGGGCAAGGCGGATTTGCCCCGCTATGCGATGCGCTACGATGGCAAAGGCAATCCCATGCCCGAACTGTCGTTCTGGCGCCATATCCCGGCGGCTGGCTATCTGAAATCCACGATTGCCGACCAACTGCGCTATCTGCAATGGAACCTCGACGAATCAGACGAGGTTGTCGCGCTGGCGCATCGTATGACTTTCCGAGGCACGGACGAGCGGGGCGACGACATCGGGCTCTACTGGTTCCTCAATCGCAAGAACGGGCAGCGCCTCGTTCGCCACGCGGGCGGCAGTTTCGGCACCACGAGCTTTGCAATGCTTTATCCTGAAGCCAAGGTCGGCATTGTATTGCTGGCAAACGATGCCGGCGCATCGACGGAAACGAGCCTGGCGGAGATGGCCGAAATATTGGCACAAGCGCTCATGCAGGCCGGCGCTAGGATGCAATGTTGGCACTCGAGTGTTAGCTGGTCGGATACGGTCCTTCGTCCCAACCTGTAAGCTCTGACAAAATTCCGTTCCCGCAGTTTGTGTCTTAGACTCGGTTCTTGCAACAGCCGGGTTCGGCCAGAAGCAGCCGTCAGATTTTCATTGGGGTCGAGAAGTTAACGTGACCGTGCGGAGCAACCTTAGCAAAACGAGGTGGGGATTGGAGTTGTTCTTCGAAGTGGTGCTTTGGCCATTCATCAGGCTAATATTTTACTGGCCCGGCTGGCTACTCCTCAAGGTCCTGACCTTTGGAAGATATCCACCTAAACGGCCAATCGCACATGACCGAGACGCAGTTGCATTGTTTGCAATCGTAACTCTCGTCGCCTTTGGTGCAATTTTGTCAGTCGCATCCAGATAGCTGAGAGTCCGGTATGGGTCGAGTGCTGCCGGTCGTGACAGTCCGTGATTTTTCCGCCGAGGCAACCTGATATGCTCATCCAAATGGCCGGGTTCGGCCAAAACCGGTCATTCGGGCGACTAGACATCCAGTGACAAAGGGTATGATGAGCATCATAGTTTCGTCGCGCCTGCCATGCAATTGGCGTCACGTGCTTGGATTTTCACAAATCGAAGCACGGAAGCGTATTGTGACCATCTTAACAGTTTGCGTATTGCTATACTAAGGAAAACCCAAGTTGGATATTATCAATCAATTTATTTCTAGATATCGACGAGAGTATGACTTCTATGAACAAGCCTGCCGAATGGCATCACAGGTTTTAGAGGCTAATCTTCAGTCGGCTGGAGTCCGAGCAATCGTAACGTGGCGCGCGAAAAATCCAATAAGACTCGAGGCAAAGGTTCGTCAACGGGCGATTGAAAAGGACTACAAATCTGTTGGCGAAATATATGACGACATTGTTGACCTGGCCGGCATACGTGTGGCACTCTACTTTCCAGCTGAACGCGAAGAAGTTGGTCGAATAATCAAAGGATTATTTGCTTTGGTTTCCGATCAGAAGGAATTTCCTGCAGGATCAAAGCCAAGCCATAAGAAACGATTCTCTGGTTATTGGGCTACACATTATCGCATCCGATTGCCTGAAAATCTACTTAATGAGTCCCAAGAGCGATATGCAGAGGCACTTCTAGAAATTCAAGTGGCGTCCGTATTAATGCATGCATGGTCCGAAGTTGAACACGATCTTGTATACAAGCCACTTCAGGGGAGTCTATCTGAAGATGAATATGCTATCCTTGACGAATTGAACGGTTTAGTACTCGCAGGTGAGATTGCTCTTGAACGCTTACAGCGGGCAGGTGAATTTCGTGTCTCCTCACATGATCGAAAATACAGTAATCACTATGACCTAGCCTCTTCGTTGCTTGAGATGTCACGTGCAAAACTAGCAGGTCTCGATATTTATGACTCGGCAATTGGTCGGGTTGATATGCTATTTCAACTCCTCCGAGATCTTGGTTTGAATAAGCCGGAAGATTTGGCGAGGTACGTTGAGGCGCTTCACGCAGACTTTGAGAAAAGGCCTCTTGCTGAGCAAGTGATTGATCAGATTCTTTCCGAAGATCCTACGCGCTATGCTGTTTATGAAAACATTCGCGCGCTCAGCTTTCCAATATCTGTCTCTGGCCCAGTAGACGTCTCCCGCACTACAAAAGCCGAAGGAATAGGTCAGTTTATGACGCTTTGGGTTGAATATGAGCGACTGCTTCGGGCGATCGAAGAATCAAGAGGATACGAGAGCCCCCGCAGGCCATCGGGGCGGCTTATTACTTCAATCAGCGAGATATCGCCAGAACTTGGTGAATTGCATGAACAGCTTCGGCACTTTAGAAATCAGTTGGTTCATGGTATTAAAATTCCAAGCTCAGATTACATCCATACTCAGATAGAAAGCTTACGCAATCTCATCGAATCGATGAAGAGAACATTTCATTTAGTTTACAAACCACCAACATATATATCGTACGATCCTACTGGACTTATTTCATTCGATTACTCGAATAACAATGGGCGTTTCCTTGTCGGGACGGACGACTTTGCTTTTGAAACGGTTTGGTCACCTGCAAGCAACTCATCGATTCATGCATATGACGATGGTGAGAATATACATACAATTGCATTAGCGACTGGAGCAACTCGATTCGAAGACATTGTCGACGCAAGAATTTACGACACTTCTTCAAGAACTAGAACAGCTCGTGTTGGAGAAATAATAATTTGGCAGAACAATTCAGGGCATTACCTTGCCACAAGGATCGAGCGCGTCGCGGCCCGTAGCCACGGCACTGAGCGTAACGAATTAGTTTTTAGCTACAAAATTGCACCCGATAACAGTCATTCATTTTTGTAGTGAGCCCAACCCTTTAAAATTAATTGTATAGAATTTGCCAATAAAAATTTCAGGTTATTCTTACTGCCGAGCGTCACTCTATGCTCTTCCATCGGCTTTGTTATGGGGGCAGGTGCAACGCGTCTCTCCGCCGTTGGGCTTCTCGCATTGAAGATAGGATCGTGGAATATGCAAACACGTTCGAAGGTACATGCTTAGCTACCTTGGCAGTCAGTGCTGTTCTTGAAGGCGCAGCCCTTTCGTGGCGAATCGCTCGGCGATTTCAAATTCGTTGAGTGGACGATGACCACTTCGGGTCGCTTGCTGCCGTACAATGAACAGCCGAGATCGGCCAGGAGCGGACGCTAGGCATGGCAAAGAAGTGCAGTAATTGACTGAAAGAATCCATGAGAAAACTAAGATTAGGCAGAGCCTCCCGCAAGCTGACAGCGATGGCTACGATTGCTTTTGCGCTGTCCTGGCTCAGAATGGCGCACGGAGGCGAGCCGGACAACGTGGAGCAAGTATTTAGCTCAACACCCATGCCATGCGCAGAAGAAGCAACTCGGTTGATGAATCGACAAATGTTTCGGATGATGCCGGACCAGATTTTGAACGGCATGCAGCAAGCTTCGCGTACGGACTTGACTCCTGGGAGTCCTAAGTACGACAAAGCGCGCGCGATTGTCACTGAAGCACTCGTTTCGGAAGAAAAGGCAAACGGTCCTCTCTTCAAATATACTTCTTCGCAAATTTTTAGGGATGTTGCCTCGACCTGGGGCGCAGACGAAAAGTCGTATTACTCTTCCTTCTTCGCCAGCCCATCCGGCATGCTATACCTGACTGACATACTGGATGGCGCGACGTGTAAAGGCTGGTTGAAGAGCTTGAATTCGCCCCCTTTTTCAACTTTCATCGGTGAGGATAAGGCGCGGTGGGAAGCATTGATGGCGAATTTGAACGGTGGCGAAGAACGCTTTCTCATAAGGTTGAGGCAACTCCCAAAAGAAGAGCGAAAACGCTTCGAGAGTGGCTATAAAAAACTGGATCGGGTATTTGACGCTGCCCTGATGCAGGCCGTCAGTCAACAAGATGCTGTCCTCAAGGCACGTATCGAAAAAGCTTTGCAGGCGCACGCGGCAGAGATATTGAAAATAATTAACAGCCCGTAATCCCAGCATTGCTGCCGTGATGCGTGCGCCAGCCTTTTACTTGGGGCGAGCGGCGAGCGCTACGGGCGGCGGTAATCGGCCAATAGCAGTGGTTCCATGGCAATGAAGTTTCGTGCAATTGAGAATATCCAGATGATGACAAGAAGTTCATTCGTAGTGCTTTTTCTGCTCATTAGCACATCAGCGATTGCGGCAGATCTTCCGCCACGAACGAAGGAATATAGTCGCTGCATTGAAAAAGCAGGGGCCGTTGACCCTGCTGTTCTTGAGTGCATTTCAGATGAATAGGACCGCCAGGACAAGAAGCTGAATGCCGCCTATCGGAAACTGATGGGATCTTTGAAGGGCGAGCGAAAGAAGCAATTACTGGAGGCCCAGCGCCTGTGGGGCAAGTGCACGGAAGCCAACTGTGCGTTCTATTACGATCCCGATGGCGGGACTATGGCCCGAATGCAGGCTGCCGAATGTGGCGTCACGGCGCGCATTGAACGAATAGCCGAACTTGAAGATCTGGCCAAGTAAGCGCTCAATCGATAACCTCTATCGCGTACTCGCCAGCGTCCGCTTCGGGTCGGTTGCTGCCGTACAACGAACGGCCGAGATCGGCCAAAAGCATACGTAGACCTACCACCCTTTTCCGTCCCAAACTAGAGCTATGCCTTGGATTAAAAATTTCGGTGGATTCGTAGATTTTCTTTCGTTGGTAATAGTGCATGCTCCCGATGATTTCCCTAAGGAAGACTATTTGGGGGAGGATGAACAGCTAACGTTGGAAAGCGCGTTTGACGAACTCAGGAACGGAATGAGGTTTGTGAAGCCGAGAGTCTCTGATGACGCACCGTTCGAAGCATTGTGCGGTCGGCTAGAACAGGCCTTAGTGCTCTACTGGCAAGGGGACGATACGAAGGCGGCGCATCTGCTGCAAGACTTTGAACTGAGCCTGCCGTCGTAAATCTATCGTCGGGTGAATTCATCAGCGTTCGCGCACCTTGAACGTCCGGAATGGGTCTATTGTGTTGAAAAACTCTGTAACGTTGAGTTGTGGACAGAAATCCTGGCGGTCTGGACTGACCAGAACCGCCCCTATTGAACGATCGTGGAACGGGTGGACATCTGAGAGCTCTTGAAATCGTTGCCGCCCGACATTTTCAACACAATAGGTCGGGTGCTGCCTGTCGTGACAGTCCGAGAATTTGTCAGATCGGCAATATTTTATGCTGGCTCGACCGTCCGCGATCAGCCAGACGAGGTTATACATTGCCTCTCGAATTTGTTGAATATTGAAAGTCCTATAGGGGAATTTAGATGGAACGCAAAATCGCCTTGGCCTTGCTCATTCTGTTCACACCGCTTATCACCAGAGCCGCCGATCCCCAGCTATTCCGCCTCGCAGTCTCAGACGTGCCTGTTGAGAATGGCAAATTGCTGAACATGGAATTTCAGGAAGTCGCTCGCGATGAGCTTGCGTCCACTGTGCAGGTAACACGGCGCTCGGGTGGCTCGGTGTCGTCGTCGATGTTCGTCATGCGAGGTATGTGCGGGTTAACACGTTCGCGAGGCAAGCAGAATTTCGTGCCAAAACCTGTGGAAGGTCAGCAAGATCGCTATACAGTGACTTTTCCAGAAACTGCGCCCGAACCTGGAAAAGGGTTTTCGATCAGCCAATGTGACTTGATGCGATACTGATCTTGCATCAGCAGGATCACTGCGCTGTTCGTCTGCTTCAGGCCGAAGCGGACGCTACTGAAGCGTAAGGGCCATGCAAACGGTGGCAAACTCTCTAGTTGCATGCCGCCGATGCGAGACCGTTTACCGCGATCTTGCGGCAAACATGATTGGTAACAGCTGCATGCCAAAACCTTCCCGCCTCACACGAAGGCTTGTGGCAAACCCTGTTATCCGTTCACAGCCGCCCTCAGCGCCCCAGCACGTTCAGCACCGCCAGGCTCATCGCCTGCGCCGCCGTCTTGATCGACGGTGCCGGCACTGGCGCATAGAAGGGCGAGTGATTGAAGGCCACCGGCTTGCCGCCGGCGCGTGCCGCTTCCGCCACCGCTTCCGGTGCGTACACCCCCGTGAAGAAGAACATCGACGGCACGCCTTCGTTGGCGTAGGCCGAAAAATCCTCGCTGGCGGTCATGGCCGGCATGCGCTGGGCCTTGTCGGCGCCGAAGGCATCCTTGAAGACAGCCTCGGTCTTGCGCACCAGGTCGGCGTCGTTGACGATGGCGGCGCCGCCCGGGATCAGCTGCACGTCCGGCGCCGGCGCGTCGGCCATGGCGGCGGAGGCGTTGGCGATGCGGCGGATCCCCGCCAGCAGCTTGGCGCGCACTTCCGGGCTGTAGGAGCGGATGGTGCCGCGCACCTGCACGCTGTCCGGGATGATGTTGCCCACCGTGCCACCCTGGATCGCACCGATGGTCACCACGCCGAACTCCTTCGGATCCTTTTCGCGGCTGACCACCGTCTGCACGTCGACGATGAAGCGCGCGGCGATGGCGATCGGGTCGATCGCCTTGTCCGGCGCCGAGCCGTGGCCGCCGCGGCCCTTGAACTGGATCTCGAGCGCGTCCGAGTTGGACGACACCGGGCCGTCGTTGAAACCGACAGTGCCGTAGGCCAGCGGCCAGGAATGCAGGGCGAAGGCATAGTCCGGCTTGGGGAAGCGGGTGAACAGGCCATCCTGCAGCATTGCCTTTGCGCCGCCGACCACTTCCTCGGCCGGCTGGGCGATGAAGACCAGGGTGCCGTGCCACTGCGCCTTCAGTTCCGTCAGCGTGCGCGCCGTGCCCAGCCAGCTGGACATGTGGACGTCGTGTCCGCAGCTGTGCGTCACGAAGTTGTCGCCGGCCTGGGTGCGGGCGCGGCTGGCGTAGGGCAGGCCGGTCTTTTCTTCCATCGGCAAGCCATCCAGCTCGGTGCGCACCAGTACCGTCGGCCCGGCACCGTTCTTCAGTACCGCAACGATGCCGGTCTTGCCGACCTTTTCCGTGACGGTGAAACCGAGCTTGCGCATCTCGGCCGCCAGCTTGGCCGCCGTGCGCGTCTCCTGGAAGGCGATCTCGGGATGGGCGTGCAAGTCTTTATAAGTAGCGTCAAGCCAGGGGTACATGGCGTCGACGCGGGACGCGACCTGGGTCTTGAGCGGGGCGGCGCTTTGGGCCGCGGCAGAGAAGGACAGGAGCGACAGTGACACGGCGGCCGCCAGGCGGGAGATCGGGAAATTCAAGCTTGCCTCTCTGCTGTTGAGTAAGAGGCAAGCCTAGCACAAGGGCCGCGCCGGCGGAATGATTACTGCGCCGGCATCACCAGCAGCTGCAGCCCGGACGGCGTTTCCGGTGCGTGGTACACGCGCTGGGTCGCCTTTTTGAAATCCTCCGGCTTCGCTTTCGGAATCGAGACGAAGGTTTGCGGGTTCAGGTCGACCAGCGGGAACCAGGAACTCTGCACCTGCACCATGATGCGGTGGCCGCGGCGGAAGGTGTGATTCACGTCGCCCAGGTGATAGCTGATCGCCTCCACTTTGCCGGGGGTGAAAGGTTCGGGATGTTCGAAGCTGTTGCGGAACTTGCCGCGCAGCGGATTGCCGCGCACCAGCATCTGGTAGCCGGCCATCGGCGACGCCGGCCTGGCCACGTCGCGGCCGCGTTCCTGGGCTTCACCGCCCGGATACTCGGCCGGATAGACGTCGATCAGCTTGACCACCCAGTCGGCGTCCGTGCCGCTGGTCGACACGAACAGCCTGGGCGTGACCGGGCCGGCGACGGTCACGTCGTCGTCCAGCACCTCGCTCTGGTAGACCAGCACGTCCGGCCGCGAGGCGGCGAAACGCTGGTCGGACACCATGTATTCCTGGGGCACGTCGGTGGTGGCGTAGCCGACGTAGGGGACGGGTTTACGCGGGTCGGCCACGTATTCATCGAAAGCGGCCGCGCTGGCGGCCGGCTGCTGCCACGTCAACTTGCCGTTGGCGCCGAAGTAGAGCGTGCGTGCCTTGGCCTGGAGCGGCGGCCAGGCGTTGTAGTGGCGCCAGACGTTGGAGCCGGTCTCGAAGGCGGTGACTTCTGCGATGGGCGCCGCCGGCTTGACGCCCTTCAGGTGCTGCTCGAAGAAGGGAAACTGGATGTTGGCGCGGAAATCCTCGCCGGTCTTGCGGTCGAAGGACACCTGGCCCAGGCGCTTGCCTTCGTAGCCGGCCCAGCCGCCGTGGACCCAGGGACCGAGCACCAGGCCGTTGAAGATGCCTGGGTTGCCGTTCTTGCGGATCGCGTGGTAGGTGGTGATCGGGCCTTGCGGATCTTCCGCATCGAACCAGCCGCCCACGCTCAGCACCGCCGCCCGGATGTTCTTCAGGTGGGGCGCGATGGCGCGCGTCTTCCAGAAGGTGTCGTAAGTGTCGTGCTCGATGGTCGGGGCCAGCAGCGCGCGCTGGTTGTCCGTCAGCGTGCCGAGGATGTTCTGCATGGTGAGGTGCTGCAGGAAGAAATCGTAGGCGTCGGCGGTGCCGTAGTCGAATTCGCTGCGCGTCTTGGGCAGCGGCGTCGGGTTCTGCTGCTCGGTGAAGGACGCGTAGAAGCCGAAGTTCGCGGCCAGCATGAAGGCGCCGCCGTGGTAGGAGTCGTCGCCCATGTACAGGTCGGTTACCGGTGCCTGTGGCGAGGCCGCCTTGATGGCCGGGTGGGAATCGATGATGCTGGCCGAGGTATAGAAGCCGGGATAGCTGATGCCGTAGATGCCGGCCTTGCCGTTGTTGTTGGGGACGTGCTTGAGCAGCCATTCCATGGTGTCGTACATGTCCTGGCTTTCGATGCCTTCGCCGGCGGCGCGCTTGCCGGCGTGCGGCGTCATCTCGACCCATTTGCCTTCCGACATGTAGCGGCCGCGCACGTCCTGCTTGACGAAGATGTAGCCGGCGTCCTCGAATTCTTTGGAGGGGCCGATCTGCTTCGGGAACCAGTCGACGCCGTAATGGCGCTCGCCGTCGGCGAACACGCCCACGCTGTAGGGCGTGCGGTTGACCAGGAAGGGGTAGCGTTTCGAGGCGTCCTTGGGCGCGTAGACCACGGTGAACAGGCGGGTGCCGTCGCGCATCGGGATGCGATACTCGTACTTGGTGTAGGTTTCGCGCAGGTCGCGTTGGGCGGCGGGCGCATCGGCTGCATTAGCGGCCGCGGTCGCGGTTGCACTTGCGGCAGCGGCATGGACAGCCGGCGCGCCGAAGGCGAGCGACAGCAGCAGGGTCAGGACGGGAAGAGGGCGGCGCAGCATGGTTTCCTTTGGCACGGCGGGTGGGCTAATGTGCAAGTATATGTCTTAGAGGCAAGGTAATCCACAGGCGCCTGCATCCTCGAAGTATTGACGTCCGCACAATAGCCGACACGCCAGGTATGGCTTTCGCAAAGCGGTTCATAATCCCTGCCATTCCACGGAGGATGCATGGACCGAAGCCAACGCCCGCGCAAGTCGAGACGCCGCACCCGCCGCCTGCTGTTGGCGGCGCTGGCGCTGCTGGTGCTGGCAGCGGCGGCCTGGGCCATCATGTGGCGGCCCGCCATCGACCCGCAGAAGCAAGTGCCGGCATTCGACCAGGCCACCATCGAACGCGGCCGGCGCGTGGCGGCCGTCGGCACCTGCGCCGCCTGCCACACCGTCGATCCAAGCCGTCCCTACGCCGGCGGACGCGCGCTGGACACGCCTTTCGGCACCGTGTACAGCACCAACATCACGCCCGACGCCCGCACCGGTATCGGCAGCTGGAGCGAAGCGGCGTTCACACGCGCGCTGCGCGAAGGCGTGTCGCGCGACGGACATTTGCTGTACCCGGCCTTCCCCTACGACCATTACACCCGCCTGGCCCAGGACGACATCGGGGCCATGTACGCCTGGTTCATGACCCGTCCCGCACTCGATGCGCCGGCCCGGGACAACCGCATGACCTTCCCCTTCGGGTTCCGGCCGCTGGTGGCGTTCTGGAACATTCTTTACCTGAAGCGCGAACCCTGGCGTCCGGACCCGCAGCGCAGCGCCGAGTGGAACCGCGGCTACTATCTGTCGGAGGCGCTGGCGCATTGCACCGCCTGCCATACCCCGCGCACCAGGCTGGGCGGCACCGACTTCAGCCGCCACCTGGACGGCGGCGAGGCCGAGGGCTGGTACGTGCCGGCGCTGAACGTCCACTCGCCCTCGCCCTTGCCATGGACGCGCGAACACCTGGCCGAGTACCTGCGCACCGGTATCGCCCCCGACCACGCCGTGGCCGGCGGACCGATGCAGGCGACCGTGGAAAACCTGCGCCTGGCCGACCCGCGCGACGTCGATGCCATCGCCACCTATATCCATGGCTATCTGGCGCAGGCGCCGGCGCGCGCGACGCGCGCCAGCCAGCCGGGGAGCCTGCCGGTGCCGCAAGAGGGCGATGCCGACCTGGCGCGCATGCGCGCGGGCCACGCGGTCTACGTCAATGCCTGCGCGCGCTGCCACGAGGTCGGACGCGAGGCCAGTTCCGGCGCCGCGCTGCCGCTGCAAAAGGCAGTGGCACTGTACGACCCGGATCCGCGCAGCCTGGTCCACATCGTGCGCGACGGGATCGCGCCGCCGGACGGCGAGCCGGCGCGCTGGATGCCGGCCTTCGGCGCCATCCTCGACGACGGCCAGACGGCGGCGCTGGCGGCCTATCTGCGCCGCTACGGCGCGGGCCAGCCGCACTGGGCCGATATCGACAACAAGGTCAGGAAAGCCAGGCAGCCATGACGACTTATCACTTGCGCGTAAACGGCCGCGAACATGCCGTCGACACCGATCCCGACACGCCGCTGCTGTACGTGCTGCGCAACGACCTCGGGCTCAACGGTGCCAAGTTCGGCTGCGGCCTGGGCCAGTGCGGCGCCTGCACCGTGACCCTGGCCGGCGGGTCGGTGATGTCTTGCCTGGTGCCGGTATCGGTGGTCGGCGCGCGGCCGGTCGGCACCGTCGAGGGATTGGGCAGCGCCCAGGCGCCGGGCACGCTGCAGCAAGCCTTTATCGCCGAGCAGGCCGCCCAGTGCGGCTACTGCATCGCCGGCATGCTGATGCGCGCGCAAAACCTGCTGGCGGCCAATCCCAAGCCGACCGACGCCGAGATCCGCAAGCACATGATGCCGAATCTGTGCCGCTGCGGCACCCACATGCGCATCCTGCGCGCGGTGCGGCGGGCGGCGGACGCGATGGGCGGCAAAGGAGGCAAGGCATGAGAGGCGAGGCATGAGGCGCGCGCCCGACAGCCCGGCGCGCCGGCGCCTGCTGGCGGCCGCTGGTTCGCTGACGATGGTGTTCGCGGTCGGCCCGGTGTGGCCGCAGGACGAGACACCGCTGAGCAAGGGCAAGCTGCCGGGCAGCCTGGAAAAAGCACCCTGGCTCGACGCCTGGATCCGCATCGAGGCCGACAACCGCATCACGGTGTTTACCGGCAAGGCCGAGCTGGGGCAGGGCATCAAGACCGCGCTGCTGCAGGTGGCGGCCGACGAGTTGCAGGTGGCGCCGGCGCACATCGTGCTGGTCACGGCGGATACAGCGCGCACGCCAAACGAAGGCTACACGGCCGGCAGCCACTCGATGCAGGACAGCGGCACGGCGCTGCGCCACGCCGCCGCCCAGGTACGCGCGGTGCTGGCCGGGCTGGCCGCCAAGCGCTTCGGCATCGATGCGGCGGCCCTGTCGCTGCGCGACGGCAGTATCGCCGCACCGGACGGCCGCCGCCTCACCTATGGCGAACTGCTGGCGGGCCGCCAGCTTCACTTGCGCGCCGATCCCTCGGTGCCGGTGCTGGCGCCGGCCGCCCACACCATCGTGGGCAAGGCCTTGCAGCGGGTCGACATCCCGGCCAAGGTGAGCGGTGGCGCCGCCTATGTGCAGGACCTGCGCCTGCCGGGCATGGCGCATGGCCGTGTGGTGCGGCCGCCGGCGCCGGGTGCGCGCTTGCTGGACGTGGATGCCGGGGCCGTGGCGCGCCTGCCCGGCGTGTTGAAGGTGGTGCGCGACGGCCGCTTCCTGGCCGTGATCGCCGATGGCGAATACCGTGCGGTGAAGGCGGCGGCGGCGCTGGCGCGTGGCGCGCGCTGGGACACCCCGGCCACGCTGCCGCGCGACGCCACGCCGGCCGTGATGGTGCGCGCGCTGCCGACGCGGCCGAATCCCATTTTGGCGCGCGGCACGCCGGGCGCCGCCGGCCGTACGCTGGCGGCGAATTTCTCGAAACCGTTCCAGCTGCACGCGTCGATCGGCCCGTCATGCGCCGTGGCCCAGCTAGTGGACGGCCAGTACACGGTCTGGACCCACAGCCAGGGGGTGTATCCGCTGCGCGATGCGCTGGCCGAGCTGCTCGGCGCCGGCAAGGACACCATCCGCTGCATCCACACCGAGGGCTCGGGCTGCTATGGCCACAATGCCGCCGATGACGTCGCCGCCGATGCGGCCTTGCTGGCACGTGCGCTGCCGGGGCGTCCGGTGCGGGTGCAGTGGATGCGCGAGGACGAACACGGCTGGGAGCCTTTCGGTCCGGCGATGCTGACTGCCGTTCGCGCCACCCTCGACGCGGGCGGGCGCATCGCGGACTGGCAGTACGACGTGTGGAGCCCGCCACACAACACCCGTCCCGGCAAGGCCGGCAACCTGCTGGCGGCGACCCACCTGGCGCGTCCCTTCGCGCCGGATACGCCGACGCCCAGCCCCCAGCCCGAAGGCAGCGGCGACCGCAATGCGATCCCGTATTACGTGCTGCCGAACGCGCGCGTGGTGCACCAGTTCCAGCCCGGCGCGCCGCTGCGCACCTCGGCCCTGCGCTCGCTCGGCGCCTATTGCAATGTGTTCTCGATCGAGAGCTTCATGGACGAACTGGCCCAGGCCGCCGGGGCCGATCCGCTGGCCTTCCGGCTGGCGCACCTGGCGGACCCGCGTGCCATCGAGACCGTGCGCAGCGCGGCGCAAGGCTTCGGCTGGGACAAGTACCGCAAGCCGCCCCGGCGCGGCCGCGGCTTCGCCTTTGCGCGCTACAAGAACCTGGCGGCGTTCTGCGCAATCGCGCTGGAGGTGGAGGTGGCGCGCGAAACCGGCATGGTGCGCATCACGCGCGCGGTGGCGGCGGTGGACTGCGGCGAAGTGGTGAATCCGGACGGGGTGCGCAACCAGATCGAAGGCGGCATCATCCAGTCGGCCAGCTGGACGCTGCTGGAAAGGGTGCGCTTCGACGAGCGCCAGGTGTTGACGCGCGACTGGGCCCAATACCCGATCCTGCGCTTCAACCAGGTGCCGGAACGGATCGAGATCGCGCTGCTCGACCGCCCGGGCCAGCCCTTCCTCGGCACCGGCGAGGCCGCCCAGGGGCCGACCGCGGCGGCGATCGCGAATGCCGTGGCCGATGCCTGCGGCCTGCGCCTGCGCGACCTGCCGCTGGACCGGGCCCGGCTGCGGGCAGGACACTGAAGCCGCAAGGCCGCGCGCGCGCTGCGTGGTGTGGCGCACGGTGGGCGGGCCGTGCCTGCGCGACCATGCAGAGATTGTCCACATCACCGGAAAGGAACATCTCCATGTCGACCCCAAGCATCCGTCCCCTCGCGCTGGTCACCGGCGCCTCCAGCGGCATCGGCTACGAACTGGCGCGCCTGTTCGCCGCCGACGGTTACGACCTGATCGTCACCGCCACCAGCCTGGAAGGTTTGGCGGCCACCATCGAAGCCGTGAGCGCCACCGGCGCCGCCGCGATCCCGGTGGCGGCCGACCTCGCATCCTACGATGGCGTGGAGCAGCTGGCTGCGGCGATCCGTGCCACAGGGCGTCCGCTGGACGCGGCGGCGCTGAACGCCGGCGTCGGCCTGGGCGGCTATTTCGTCGGCGGCACCGAGCTGGCGGAAGAGCTGAACATGATCCAGTTGAACACGGTGTCGCAAGTCCACCTGACCAAGCGCATCCTGCCCGACATGGTGGCGCGCGGCGCCGGCAAGCTGCTGTTCACGGCATCGATCTCGGGCACCATGCCGACCCCGTACGAAACCGTGTACGGCGCCACCAAGGCCTTCCTGATTTCCTTCGCCGAGGCCGTCAAATCCGAGATCAAGGACAGCGGCGTCACCATCACGCTGCTGATGCCGGGCCAGGTCGACACGAAGTTCTGGCACCGCGCCCACATGGACACCAGCAAGCTCGGTCTCGGCGAAAAAGCCGCGCCGACCAAGGTCGCCAGCGAGGGCTATGAAGCGATGAAGGCGGGCAAGGACCGCGTGGTCGCCGGCATGACCACCAGCAAGCTGATCGGCAACGTGATCAACAACCTGGCGCCGGACACGGTCAAGGCAGACCTGCACGCCAAGGATGCCAAGCCGGATTCCGGCCTGTGAAGACCCCGCCGCCTACTCGACCGTGAGCACCCGCGCCTGCGCATCGCGCCGCTGCACGAAGCGCAGCAGGGCGTCGGCGTTCACGGTGTCGATATGGCCCGCCATGCGCCGTTCGAAGGGGTGGTCGTCGAAGGCGACATTGGCGCGGAACATGCGCGCGCCCAGGCGCACGGTGGCCGGGATCTCGACCGTGCCGGGGTCGTAGCCGGCGCGCTTCAGCCAGGACTGTGCTTCGGCGCGGGTCTCGACCTGGCCGGCGGGTGCGGCGGCGGCGGCCAGCAGTTCCAGCACCCACTGGTTGGAATTCTGGTAGCGCGTCCCGTATACATAAGAGAGCATGTTGTAATGCGGCTCGTGCAGACGGCGCGGCGCGCGGCCCGCCATCAGCGCCGCCAGGCGTGCCTGGGTCTCGGGACCGGGCACCAGCACGCGCGCCTCGTAGCGGTACAGATCGGTGAGGAAGAAGTTGCCGACCCCTTCGTTGTACAGATCCGAAGAGGCGGTGCCGCACTCGTTCAACTCATGCACCACGGTCCAGCGTCCGGCCGGATGGTCGCGCACCACGATCCCCAGGTGCGAATAACGCAGGCCGTATTTGCTCAGGTCCTGGCCGGCGCGGCCGATCAGTGCGATGCGGGCATCGCTGGCTTCCAGCGCGACCCAGGTCTTGCGTGCCAGTTCCATCGATTTCACCACTTCGGCGCTGCTGAGCGGCTCGTCGCGGCAGGGCTGGCCGGCATGGGCGGGGACCGCCAGCGCAGCCGCCAGCAGCGCCGGCGCCAGCGCACGCAGGGCGATCATGCCGCGGCCCGCTCGTGGTGCAGCAGCACCTTGCCGATTTCATTCGGGACGAAGGCCAGCACCTTGCCCGACAAAACCAGTACGTGTCCGGTAGAGGTGGCCACCACCTCGAGCACGGTGCCGGTGGCGATGGAGAGGCCGCGCGCCGCCTGGCCGGACAAGCGCACGGTGGCGCTGCTGGCCTCGCCGGCGCCCTGCAGCAGCAGTTCGACGCCTTCCCCCGAGGCCTGCACCCCGGCCACGACCACGCTGCCGGTGGCCATCACCGTCACCAGCGAGCCGGTGACGAGGATGGCCGAGGCGTCGCCGGACAGGCGCGAGGGCGCCGAAGCGTCGCCATTCGTGCCGTTTGCCTGGGCGGCGGCGCAGGCGCAGAACAGCAGGGAGATGAGCAAAGTGCGTTTCATGGGTCCTCCGAATTGATGTATGGCAATCATGCCCCTGCCTTGATCTTGCTGCAAGCACAGGCTGCGACAGCGCAATCCCTGCACCGGCTGGTCTCGTATTCCGATACCAGAACGCCAGTCTAATTACCAATGGAAATAGATAAGGGTGCCGATTGATGAGCCAGGTTCATAAGGGCATGCAAGAATCGCAATGTTTTGGTATTGCTCAAGCGGCTACCATGTCGCGGACGACCCGTTCCGCAACAGTGCGGAGGCTTGAACACTATTGCCATTAATATGATGAATGTGACGAAGCTGCAACTTGGAGAGCACGGCACCCTCACTCTCGACAAAAGGAAGAACAACCCATGGACGACCCCATCGACATCAACCAGACCAGGCGCGGCCTCATGATCGGCGGCGCACTGTCGGTCACCGCAGCGGCGATCCCCGGCGTCGGCAGTGCCCAGACGCCCGGTGCCACCTCGCCCGGCGCGGCCACGACACCGGCCCCCGTCACCAGCAAGGTCGCGCTGCGCGTGAACGGCCAGCGCTATGAAATGAACGTGGACACCCGCACCACCTTGCTCGACCTGCTGCGCGAGCACATGCACCTGACCGGCACCAAGAAGGGCTGCGACCAGGGCCAGTGCGGCGCCTGCACGGTGCTGGTCGATGGTCGCCGCATCAATTCCTGCCTGAGCCTGGCGGTGATGCACGAGGGGGCCGAGGTCACCACCATCGAAGGACTGGGTACGCCGCAAAAGCTGCACCCGATGCAGGCCGCCTTCGTCAAGCACGACGGCTACCAGTGCGGCTACTGCACCCCGGGCCAGATCTGTTCCGCGGTGGCGGTGCTGGACGAGATCAAGCAGGGCCAGCCGAGCCATGTCACCGGCGACATCACCCAGCGTCCGCTGCTTTCGGTCGATGAGCTGCGCGAGCGCATGAGCGGCAACATCTGCCGCTGCGGCGCCTATTCCAACATCATCGATGCGATCGGCGAAGTCGGCGGCGTTGCCACCGGTGCTGCAGCGGCGGGAGCCAAAGCATGAAGGCCTTTACCTACCAGCGCGCCAAGACCCCGGCCGAAGCCGCGGCCGCCGTCGTGAAAGTGCAGGGCGCCCGTTTCATCGCCGGCGGCACCAACCTGCTCGACCTGATGAAGCTCGAGATCGAAACCCCGACCCTGCTGGTCGACGTCAACGGCCTGGGCCTGGACAAGATCGAACCCACCTCCGACGGCGGCCTGCGCGTCGGCGCCCTGGTGCGCAACGCCGACCTGGCGGCCGACATGCGCGTACGGCGCGACTATGGCGTGCTGTCGCGCGCCCTGGTGGCCGGCGCCTCGGCCCAGCTGCGCAACAAGGCGACCACCGCCGGCAACCTGCTGCAGCGCACCCGCTGCGCCTATTTCTACGATCCCTACCAGCCCTGCAACAAGCGGGTGCCGGGCAGCGGCTGCTCGGCCATCGGCGGCTACACCCGCAGCCACGCCATCGTCGGCCAGAGCGAAGCCTGCATCGCGACCCACCCGAGCGACATGGCCGTGGCCATGCAGCTGCTCGACGCGAAGGTCGAGACCGTGCGTCCCGACGGCAAGGCGCGCGTGATCCCGATCGCCGATTTCTACCGGCTGCCGGGCACCACCCCGCACATCGAGAACACGCTGACGGCGGGTGAACTGATCACCGCGGTGACCCTGCCCAAGCCGCTCGGCGGCAAGCACTTCTATCACAAGGTGCGCGACCGCGCCTCCTATGCCTTCGCCCTGATCTCGGTGGCGGCGGTGGTCCAGCCGGACGGCAGCGGCCGTGTCGCTCTGGGCGGCGTGGCGCATCGACCATGGCGCGTGGCGGCGGCCGACCAGGCCATGCCGCGCGGCGCCCAGGCGGTGACCGAGCAACTGCTGGCCGGCGCCCGCACCACCGACGACAACGCCTTCAAGGTGCCCCTGGTGCAGCGTACGCTGGCATCGGTGATGGCCGAAGCGAAGAAAGCCTGAGGGACCCACCCATGAAATTCACGACACCCGCCACCACCAATCCGATCGATCGCCTGAAGGTCATCGGCAAACCCACCGACCGCATCGACGGCCCGTTGAAGACCACCGGCACCGCGCCCTATGCCTACGAACAGCACAAGGTGGCGCCGAACGCCGCCTACGGCTACGTGGTCGGCGCCGCCATCGCCAAGGGCCGCATCACGTCGATCGACAGCGCGGCCGCCAAGCGCGCCCCCGGCGTGGTCACCATCGTCACCTATGAAAATGCCGGCAAGGTGGGCAAGGGCGACTACAACACCGCCCGCCTGCTGGCCGGCCCGGAAGTCCAGCACTACCACCAGGCCGTGGCCGTGGTGGTGGCCGAGACCTTCGAGCAGGCGCGCGCCGCCGCCGCCCTGCTGAAAATCGAGTACGCGAAAACCGAGGGCGCCTACGTCCTGGACAAGGCCAAGAACACCGCCAAGAAGCCCGCCGAGAAGGACAAGCCGGACACCGCCGTCGGCAACTTCGAAGGCGGCTACGCCAAGGCGCCGGTCAAGCTGGACGCCACCTACACCACGCCGGACCAGTCGCACGCGATGATGGAGCCGCATTCCTCGATCGCCGTATGGGAAGGTGACAAGCTGACCCTGTACACCTCGAACCAGATGATCAACTGGGGCAAGAAGGACATGGCCAAGACCCTCGGCATCCCCGAGGACAATGTGCGCCTGGTCTCGCCCTACATCGGCGGCGGTTTCGGCGGCAAGCTGTTCCTGCGTTCGGAAGCGCTGATGGCGGCGCTGGGCGCGAAAGCGGCCGGCCGTCCGGTCAAGGTGCAGCTGCAGCGCGCCCTGATGTTCAACAACACCACGCACCGCCCGGCGACCATCCAGCGCATCCGCATCGGCGCCAACCGCGAAGGCCGCATCACCGCCATCGCCCACGAAAGCTGGTCGGGCGACTTGCCCGGCGGCCAGCCGGAAACCGCGGCCCAGCAGACCCGTTTGCTGTACGGCGGCGCCGACCGCATGACGCGCATGCGCCTGGCCACCCTCGATCTCCCGGAAGGCAATGCGATGCGTGCCCCGGGCGAGGCGCCCGGCATGATGGCGCTGGAAATCGCGATGGACGAGATGGCCGAGAAGCTCAAGATGGACCCGGTCACCTTCCGCGTCATCAACGACACCACCGTCGACCCGGAAAAGCGCAGCCGCAAGTTCTCGCAGCGCCGCTTCGTCGACTGCATGCGCATGGGCGCCGAGCGCTTCGGCTGGAGCAAGCGCAACGCCAAGCCGGCGCAGGTGCGCGACGGCCGCTGGCTGGTCGGCATGGGCGTGGCCTCGGCCTTCCGCAACAACCTCAACATGAAGTCGGCGGCGCGGGTGCGCCTGGAACGCGACGGCAGCGTGACGGTGGAAACCGACATGACCGACATCGGTACCGGTACCTACACCATCATCGCCCAGACCGCGGCCGAGATGTTGGGCCTGCCGCTGGAGCGTGTCAACGTGCGCCTGGGTGATTCCAGCTTCCCGGTGTCGTCCGGTTCCGGCGGCCAGTGGGGTGGCAACAGCTCCACCGCCGGCGTGTACGCGGCCTGCGTCAAGCTGCGCGAGCAGATCGCGCAAAAAGCCGGCATCGAGGCGGCCCAGGTGGCCAAGGCCGAGTTCAGCGACGGCAAGGTCTCTGGAGGCGGACGCTCCATGGACTTGAAGGAAGTGGCGGCGAATGGCGAAATCACCGGTGAAGACACCATGGAATACGGCGACCTGGACAAGAAGTTCCAGCAGTCGACCTTCGGCGCCCACTTCGTCGAAGTCGGCGTCGATGCCGCCACCGGCGAAATCCGTGTGCGCCGCATGCTGGCCGTGTGCGCGGCGGGCCGCATCCTGAACCCGAAGGCGGCGCGCAGCCAGGTGATCGGCGCCATGACCATGGGCGTCGGCGGCGCCCTGATGGAGGAGCTGGTGGTCGACGAGCGCATCGGCTACTTCGTCAACCATGACCTGGCGCTGTATGAAGTGCCGGTGCATGCCGACATCCCGCACCAGGAAGTGGTGTTCCTGGACGAGACCGACCCGATGTCTTCGCCGATGAAAGCCAAGGGCGTGGGCGAGCTGGGTATCTGCGGTGTGGCCGCCGCGGTGGCGAACGCGATCTACAATGCCACCGGCGTGCGCGTGCGCGACTATCCGGTCACGCTCGACAAGCTGCTGGCGAAACTGCCTGTGGTCGCATAAGTCATTCCGAAGAGTCGATGTAAAGACGGGCCCGGCGTGCTCTGCATGCCGGGCCCGTGTCGCATTTGGGCGAAGAAGTAACGGATTTGTGTTTCTTATTGTCAACTAGCTTTATAATTGATGAAATTGACGAGGGTGCAAGGTGTATACTGTTGCCTTGTTTCCTCCTGTAAACGTTAAAATCCCTTTTCCGATTCGCAGACGCTGGCAGCCTTGCCGGCGGCGTTCCCCGTACCATTCCAGAACACCATTCATGACAGAGCGCATCCAGGTTGTTGATTCCCCAAGCGGCGAGGTCGAGCGCATCCTGCGCGACGGCGCTTGCGCGCTTGGCCCGGCGGCGTCCTGGCCACCGGCGCTGGCCTACGCCGCGCGCTTCCTGTTCGACAATGGGGTGCCGGCCTTCTTGGTATGGGGGCCGCAGCAGCGCCTGCTCTACAACGACGCCTGCCTGCCGCTGCTTGGCGTGCGCCATCCGGCGGCCCTCGGCCGGCCGCTGGGCGAGGCCTGGCCGGAAGCGGCGCTGTTGTTGTCGACGGTCCTGGAGAAGAAGGCCGACGCCGCGTGCGACAGCGCCCCCGTCGCCGCGCGCGTGGCCGCCCCCGGCTTCGGTGCGGCGGGCGGCGCCGCCGAGTTCATCCTGGCGCCGCTGCGCGAACTGGACGGCGCCGTCGGCGGCTACACCTGCACCGTGGCAGACGGCTCCGGCGCCGGCATCGGCATCGATGGCCCGCAGTTCCGCGCCATCGCCGACACGATTCCGCAAATGGTGTGGTCGACCTTGCCTGACGGCCTGCACGACTACTACAGCCAGCGCTGGTACGATTTCACCGGCGTCCAGCCGGGCGCGACCGACGGCGAGGGCTGGAACGAGATCGTGCACGCCGACGACCGCGAACGCACCTGGACGGTCTGGCGTCACGCGCTGGCCACCGGCCTGCCTTACGAGGTCGAATACCGGCTGCGCCATGCCAGCGGCGAGTACCGCTGGTCACTGGGCCGCGCACTGCCCCTGCGCGACGGCGCCGGCCGCATCGTGCGCTGGATCGGGACCTGCACGGACATCCACGAGCTCAAGACCAGCCAGGCCGCGCTGCGCGACGCCCGGCTGCGCCAGGACGCGGCCCTGGTGGCGGCCGACATCGGCACCTGGACCTACGACATCCAGGCCGACCTGATCCATGCCGACCGCAACCTGGCGGCGATCTTCGGCGTCAGCGATACCGGCGCCGCCGGGGCCGCGCTGGCGCACTTCCTTGACGCCATCCACCCGGAAGACCTGCCCGGCGCGCAGGCGGCGATCGCCGCCTCGATCGCCAGCGGGGACCCGTTCGAGCGCGAATACCGTGTGCGCGCCGGCGACGGGGGCTGGCGCCACGTGCTGGCACGCGGCAAGGTCACCCGCGACGATGCCGGCCGGCCGGCCTGGCTGCCGGGCATCGTGCTCGACGTCAGCCGGCAAAAGGCCGTCGAGGGCGCGCTGCGAACCAGCGAGACGCGCTTCCGGCGCCTGGCCGATTCCAACGTGATCGGCATCCTGCGCTACCGGATGGACGGCGCCATCATCGATGCCAACCAGTCCTTCCTCGACATGACCGGTTACAGCCGCGCCGATCTCGAGGCCGGCCGGCTGTCTTCGCAGTCGCTGACGCCGCCCGAGTGGCTGGCCGGGAACGCGGTCGTGATGGAGCTGCTGCGCCGTACCGGACGCATGGACAACTACATCAAGGAGTACTACCGCAAGGACGGCAGCCGCGTCAGCGTGCAGATGGGCGCCGCCACCCTCGACGACAATGGCGAAGGCATTGCCTACGTGGTCGACATCTCGCCGATCCGCGAGGCCCAGCAGGCGCTGGCGCGCAGCGAGGCGCAGCTGCGCACAGCCGCCGACGCCCTGCGCGAAGCCGACCAGCGCAAGGATGAATTCCTGGCGATGCTGGCGCACGAGCTGCGCAATCCGCTGGCGCCGATCGCGGCCGCGGCCGACGTGCTCACCATCGGCAAGCCGGACGCCGCGCGCATCCGCGACGTCACCGCCATCATCGCGCGCCAGGCCCGCCACATGACCGGCCTGATCGACGACCTGCTGGACGTCTCGCGCGTCACGCGCGGCCAGATCACACTGAACCGGGCGCCGTCCGCGCTTGCCACGCTGGTGGCGGAAGCGGTGGAGCAGGTGCGGCCCCAGCTGGAAGCCAAGGGCCACCACCTGGCGCTCGATTTGGGAGCGGACATGGTGCTGGTCGACGGCGACCGCAAGCGCCTGGTGCAGGTGTTCGCCAACCTGCTCGGCAACGCCGCCAAGTTCACGCCGGCCGGCGGCCGCATCGACGTACGTCTGCAGGTACGGCCGGTTGCCTGCGCGGTCGAGCTGACCGTGGCCGACAACGGCATCGGCATGCCGGCCCCCTTGCTGGCGCGTGCGTTCGACCTGTTTTCCCAGGGTGACCGCAGCACCGAGCGCGCCCAGGGCGGACTCGGCATCGGACTGGCGCTGGTGCGCAGCCTGGTCGAGCTGCACGGCGGCCGCGTCGGCGCCGAAAGCGCCGGGCCGGGGCAGGGCAGCCGCTTCAGCGTGACGCTGCCGCTGCCGGCTGCCGTGACAGCCCCGGTGGGACCCGAGAGCGGCCCGGAGGGGGCGGACGGCAGTGCCGGCGCGGCGCCCGCGGGCCTGCGCGTACTGATCGTCGACGACAACGTCGACGCCGCTCAGATCCTCGCCATGTTCGTGGAAGCGCTCGGCCACCGCACCCACGTGCTGCACAGCCCGAGCCAGGCGCTGGACTACGTGCGGCGTACGCCGCCCGACCTGTGCGTGCTGGACATCGGCCTGCCGGAGTTCGACGGCTACGAACTGGCCGCGCGCGTGCGCGCCATGCCGGGCCTGGCCGATCTGCCGCTGGTGGCCCTGAGCGGCTATGGCCAGGTGCAGGACAAGGCCAAGGCCATGGCGGCGGGCTTCGACCGCCACTTCGTCAAGCCGATCCAGGGCAGCGAGGTGCTCGAATTGCTGACCGGCGTGGAGAGCATGCGCAAGACGACCGCGTGAGTGCTGAATGGCCGTGCTGCCGGCCCTAGGCCTGGCCGGCCTGTGCGCCCCGCACCATCGCCACCACACTGTCCAGCTGCGCGCCTTCGCAGCTGATCGCCACGCCATCCGCGAACTCGGGCGCGGTCAGCTTCGTCAACACCGAACCGCTCGGCATCTCGACGGCGAGGCGCGCGCCACGTTCCCATGCGTGGCGCACCGTGTCCGCCCACAGCACCGGGTGCGCCATGTTGGCGGCCAGCTCGGCGCCGATACGGCGGCCGTCGAACAGGGCGCGCGCCGCGCTGCCGCTGATATAGGTGATCTGTGGACGCGCCAGCGCCACTTGGTCCATCGCGCATGCCAGGGTGCGCGCCTGCGTGTCCAGCAGTTCGCAGTGCGAGGGTACCGCCACCGCCAGCCGTTCGGCGCGCTGGGCGCCGGCGCCGAGTGCCAGTTCGGCCACGGCCGCCATGGCGGCGTCCGTACCGGCAATGACAATCTGGCGCGGCGCGTTCAGGTTGGCCAGGTAGACCGGCTGGACGCCGGCGTGCACCTCGGCGACCAGTGGTTCCAGCTGCCGGCGGGTGAGGCCGCCGATCGCCGTCATGCCGTAGCCGGCCGGGTAGGCGTCTTCCATCAGCCGCCCGCGCAATGCCACCAGGCGCACGGCGTCTGGAAACGAAAGCACGCCCGCCGTCACCGCCGCCGGCCAGGCGCCGATCGAGAGGCCCGCCACCATCTGCGCCTTTGCGTCGTGTGCGGCCAATACGCGTGCCATGGCGACGCCCGCGACCAGCAGGCAGAGTTGCACGGCGACGGTCGAACGCAGTGCGGCCTCGGTATCCAGTGCCAGCACGTCGCGGTCCAGTGCTGACGAGGCTTCTTCCAGGGTGCGTGTGCTCTCGGCATGCCCAGGCAGCGCGTGCAGCATGCCGGGCTTTTGCGCGCCCTGGCCGGGAAAGGTGAACAGCACGCTCATGCGGCCTCGCGTTGCTGCCAGGGGTCGTCCAGCAGCAGCGGACCAGACTCCGTCTTGAGGAGTACGCGGCCACCGCGCAGCCACTCGCCCAGCGCGAAGCCGCCGGCGCCGGTGTCGAGCTGGATGTCGACGCGGCAGACGGCGTGTTGCGCCAGTGTCCATAAGGCGTCGGCCACGCTCGGTGCCGGCGGCATCGGCGCGCGTACCAGCAGGTCGAGGTCGCTGTCTGGCCGCAGCACCGGCAAGCCGCTCGCCAGCCAGAAGCCGGCGCCGCCGGCCGGGCCCCAGTCCAGCCCGAGCGAATGGAGCTGCGGCGCCAGCGCGAGCAGGGCGGCGATGCAGGGCAGGGCATCGGCGGCGGCGCGCAACTCCAGGGCCGGGCCGGCCAGCACCGCCGCCGCCAGCCGCTCCGGCGTGACGCAGCGGGCGACCTCGTCCGTGCCCAGGGTGCCGGCGCAGCGCTGCTTGCGCTGCGGGCCGCGCGCGCCCACCGGAATGCGTCCCGCCGGCGTGGCTGCGCGCCGCACCACCAGCGGCGCGCGTGCCAGCCAGGGCGCATCGGCCAGCCAGTCCGGCGGTGCGCCCGCCGCCTCGAATGCGCCAGGCATGCGCGCGAACAGCAGGTCGTGCGGACGGTAGCGCGCTGCCATCTCAGCCCACCAGTGCTCGGGTGGCGAAGAACAGCAGCGAAGGGCCGAGCAGGCAACCGAGGCCGGTGTGGAAGGTGGCGACCAGCGCGCCGTAGGGCACCAGGCGGCGGTCGGTGGCGGCCAGGCCGGCCGAGACGCCGCTGACGGTGCCCGCCAGGCCGCCGAACACCATCGCCGAACGCGGGGTGCCCAGGCGCAGGAAGCGCGCCGCCATCGGCGTGCCGACCATGACGATGATCGCCTTGACCAGGCCGGTGGCGATGCTGAGCGCGATGACTTCCGAGCTGGCCCCGATCGCGGCGCCGGTGACCGGGCCGACGATGTATGTCACGGCGCCGGCGCCGATGGTGGTGAGGCTGACGGCGTCCCGGTACCCGAAGGCCCAGGCCACGCTGGCGCCCACCACGAAGGGCAGGAAGGTGCCGAGCAGCAGGGCGAACACGCCGATCAGGCCGGCCTTGCGCGCTTCCACCACCTGCACTTCGAAGGCGGTGGCGACGATGGCGAAGTCGCGCAGCATGGCGCCGCCCATCAGGCCGACGCCGGCGAACAGCGAGACGTCGGCCAGGCCCTGCTTGCCGCCGGTCTGGACGCCGCCCCAGTAGGCCAGCGCGAGGCCGATCAGGATGGCGATGGCCGAGCCGTGCACGCGGCCGAAGGTCAGGCGGCGCGACAGGAACATCGATACCAGCATCACCAGGCCGACCAGTGCGAAGGCCGTCACCAGGCCGTTGTGTTTTGCGGTTTTTTCCAGAAGTTCGAGCATGATGGTCTCCTCAGGCGCGGCGTGGGTCGATACCGGGTTCGGTATCGGCGTCGGCGCCGGCGGCCACGGCGGCCGGACGCTCGCTGTGGTTCAACAGGGCAATGCAGCAGGCGCAGGCAGCCACGCTGGCGAACGCGGCCAGCAGGGCGACCGGGCCGCCGCGCAGTGCGGCGACGACGTTCTGGCTGGCGGCCATGGCCACCACCACCGGGATGTACATCGCGCCCCAGAAGGCCACGCCCATCTCGGTGTGTTCGGGCATCAGGCCGCGCTTGTGCATGTAGAGCCTGGCGCAGATCAGCAGGATCATGGCGATGCCGACCCCGCCGACGTTGGTTTTGGCACCCAGCAGCGCCCCGAGCAAGTCGCCCAGGAAGATGCCGAGCAGGTGGCACACGGCCAGCAGTGCGGTTCCGTAGATAATCATGGTTGTCTCCTCTTCGTCCAAGAAAAAGTGTGCGGCGCCGGCGTGCTTTTATTGGATGGCGCCTTGCAGCGGGGCGGCGTGTTGTCGTTTAGTTGGCGGCCTCCCATTGTGAGCGCAGCAGTTCGCGCACACGGCGCGAGGCGGCGCGGTGTTCGCCCTGCAGGCGTCCTGCGAGTCCACGTTCAGGATCGGGATCGGCCAGGATATTGGCCAGGGCCGCTTCCAGCGCAGCGCGCACCAGGGCCAGGTCGTCTTCGCCTGGCGCCGCCGGATCGGCGACTCCCAACACCTGCGACAGGATGCCGAGGCTGGCGTAGCTGCGAATGTCGTAGGCCATCGGCGGAATGCGTTCGGCCAGCTGTTCCAGCGCTTCCACCGTGCGCAGGGTGACGCGGGCGGCCGAGGCCTTGCCCATCGCGTGCACCATCACGCCCGGATCGTCCAGCGCGATCAGGCGGTTGGCCTGGTAGCCATGGGCCAGGAAGGCGCCCGACATGGCCAGGCCGACGATCAGGCCGATCACCGGATGGCCGGCCAAGCGCGCCTCGGCATAGGCGCCGGCAGCGCCGGCCAGCGCCTGGTGGATGCCGTAGGCTTCCTCGCGCCGGCCATAGGCCTGGCTGGGCACGTCGATGACGGCGACAATGGGCCGCTTGACCGCGGCGTTACGATCCTGCTCCACCGTTTCCTGCACCGCGCGCGCCAGTTGCCAGCCTTCGACCAGGCCGACTTCGCCGTTGCGGGCACGCGGAAAGCGGCTGGCGGGATCGGGCAGCACCGCGATCCAGCGCGCCGGCGCGCCGGCCAGCGGTGCATTGCAGACGTGCACCGAGGGCCAGTCGTGGACGGCGGGCGCGTCATCGGTGAGCAGGCGCAACCAGGTGGCGCCGCGGGTGGTCTGGATTTGTTCCATCATGCCGCTCCTTGGGTATAGGTCGTACGCACATCTTCCGGTGCCGCCTGGGCGCCCGTGTCGATGCCGGCCAGCGCGGCCAAGTACTCCACCGCGCGGTCGCTGCGGTTTTGCGCCGGCAGCCCCTGGGCGAACAGGCGCGCCACCGTGGCGCGCACCTCAGGCGTATCGTCCTCGACGCAGGCGTCGGCCAGGCCGGTCGCCACGCGCTGCGCGCCGCCGGTCAGACCCCAGATCAGGGCGCGCTGGCGCGCGTCGAATTCGTTGACGCCGGCTTCCTGCTCGATCACTTGCGGCCCGTTCAGTCCCAGGCGCGCTTCGCGCGTCAGCACCAGGTAGGAGCACAAACCGGCCGCGATCGACATGCCGCCATAACAGCCCACCGTGCCTGCGCTGACGCCGATCACCGGACGGTAGCGGCGCAGGTCGACGATGGCGGCCTGAATCTCGGCGATGGCGGCCAGCCCCAGATTGGCTTCCTGCAGGCGCACGCCGCCGGTCTCGAACAGGATCACGGCCTGGGTGGCAATGCCGCGGCGGTTGTCGCGTGCCGCCAGATGGAGTGCGCCGGCGATCTTGGCGCCGCCGATCTCGCCCATGCTGCCGCCCTGGAAGCCGCCTTCGATGGCCAGCACCACGGTGGGAGCGCCGTCCAGCGTGCCCTTGGCGACCACCACGCCGTCGTCGGCCTGGGTCACCAGCTGCTGGCGCGCCAGCCAGGGCGAATGCAGGCGCTCGAAGGGCCCGGCCAGTTCGCGCATGCTGCCCGGATCGAGCAGCGCACGGGCGCGGCTGCGGGCGTTGCGCTCGATGAAGCTGTCGCGCCGGAGGAGTTTGTCGATGTCGGTCATGCCCGGTTCTCCCTGTCGCCGTTGTCCGCGCGGCCCTGTTCTTCGAAAGCCTGCTCGATGCGCATGCGCACCACGCCCGGGGTGGCGCCGTTGTCGTTGATCTCGATGCGGGCGGCGGGCAGGGTGCCCGGCCCCAGCACGCGTTCCAGCAGTGCGGTCCAGTTGTGGCCGTAGCCGTCGACCGAGGTCTGCACCGCCACCGTCGTGCTGCCGTTGTCTCCCGGTTCCAGCAGGACCTCCAGGTCGCCCGAGCTGACCACGCCGGTCACCGCGCGGCCTGCGGCGGGGGCGCCGGCGGCGAAGGTGTAATTCAATTTTTCCATGATGTCGTCTCCTCGATAGGTTCGCGTTGCAGGCGCTCCAGCCGGTCCAGCAGCAGCGCTGCCGCCAGCAGGTCGGCGGCGCCGCCTGGCGACACGTGCAGGCGGCGCATGCGCGTCTCGAGCGCGCGCAGCGCGGCGCGGCCCGCTGCGCTCTTCACGCCGCCCAGCGCCAGCACGCGGCGCGCCCCGGCCTGGGTCGCCGCCAGCGCGGGGCGGCCGCCGCGCGCCAGCAAACAGGTGTCGTCCAGCGTGGCCATGACCGCCAGCAGGGCATTCACGCGCGCCTGCGCTTCGCTGTCGCCGCGGGCGCGCGCCTGGCGCAGCATCGGCAGCGCGCCATGGAGTACCGCCGGGAAGCCGGCGCGGGCCTGGCCGCGGGCGCCGCCGACGCCATGGGTGCGGCAGGCCAGCTCGCCCTTGTTGCCGGTGCGCGCCGGCGCGCCGGGGTCGTCGATGGCGGCCAGCGCGCCGGCTGCCGTGGCAATCGCCGCCCCGTCCGCACCTGCCTCGCTCTGCGCAGCCGCCGTCACCAGCAGGCCGAGCGCCCAGATCGCGCCGCGGTGGGTATTGACGCCGCCGGTGGCGGCCATCATCGCGCTTTCCGCCTCGCGGCCGATGGCGCCGATGCGCCGCCGCAGCAGCAGCGGATCGGTGATGCAGGCGCCGGCTTCGGCCATCCGCACGAAGGCCGGGTGCAGGGCGTGCGCCGAACGGCACATCAGCAGCCAGCTGAGGTCGTGGTGGGCGCCGCTGCCGCGCATGTCGACCAGGCCGGGCTTGGGGGTCAGCATGGCTTCGTCGACCAGGGCGTCGACGGCGTAACGCGCCAAATTAATGGCGAGATGGCGCACCAGCGCATCGGCGCGTCCCTGCTGGAGTGGGTTCAATGCCGTCATCACCAGCTCCTGAACTTGGCGGGCGGCTGGTACAGCCCACCGGACCAGTCGACCAGTTCGGCGATGCTCTTGGCGGCCAGCAGCGAGCGCGTGGCCTGGGCGCGCTGCACGCCCATGTCTTCCGGCAGCGCGATCAAGCCTTTTTCGCGCATGCCTGCCGTCTGCTTCGGATCGTGGCGCATGCCGATCGGGGTGATGCCGGCCACCGCCGCCAGCATCGCCTTGCGTTCCTCGAGCGAACGCGCCTTGTACAGATAGGCGATGCCTTCCTCGGTCAGCACGTGGGTGACGTCGTCGCCGTAGATCATCACCGGCGCCAGCGGCATGCCGGAACTCTTGCCGACCTCCACCGCGTCGAGCGATTCGACGATGGTGGGCGCGCTGCCGTCCTGGAAGGTCTCGACCATTTGCACCACCAGCTTCTTGCCGCGCGCCAGCGGATCGAGCGCGCCGCCCCCGGTCTCGATCAGGTCGAGCCAGGCCGGGGTGGCGTGGCGCCGGCCGTGCGGGTCGTGGCCCATATTGGGGGCGCCGCCGAAGCCGGTCAGGCGGCCGTGGGTGACGGTGGACGAGTTGCCCTCGCCATCCATCTGCAGGGTGGAGCCGATGAACAGGTCGACGGCGTACTGGCCGGCCAGCTGGCAGAAGGCGCGGTTGGAGCGCATCGAGCCGTCGCGTCCCGTGAAGAAGACGTCCGGGCGGGCGGCCGCATAGGCTTCCATGCCGAGCTCGGCGCCGAAGCAGTGCACGCTCTCGACCCAGCCGGATTCGATCGCCGGGATCAGGGTCGGGTGCGGGTTCAGGGTCCAGTTGCGGCAGATCTTGCCCTTCAGGCCGAGCTGGGCGCCATACGTCGGCAGCAGCAGTTCGATCGCCGCCGTGTTGAAGCCGATGCCGTGGTTGAGCGACTGCACCTGGTGCCGTTCGTACACGCCGCGGATCGCCATCATCGCCATCAGCACGTGCACCGGCTTGATCAGGCGCGGGTCGCGGGTGAACAGCGGTTCGATGTAGAAGGGCTTGTCGGACTGGACCACGAAGTCGATCCACGAGCCCGGGATGTCCACGCGCGGCAGGTCCTTGGGGTCGTCGACGATTTCGTTGACCTGGGCGATCACGATGCCGTCGCGGAAGGCGGCCGCTTCCACCAAGGCCGGCGTGTCCTCGGTGCTGGGGCCGGTGTACAGATTGCCCGCGCGGTCGGCCTTGTAGCCGGCCACCATCACCACGTTGGGCGCCAGGTCGACGTACAGGCGGGCATACAGTTCGATATAGGTGTGCAGGGCGCCCACCTGCAATGTGCCCTCTTGCAGGAACTGCGAGATACGCAGGCTTTGCGGGCCGGCGAAGGCAAAATCGAGCTTGCTGGCGATGCCGCGCTCGAACAGATCGAGGTGCTCGGGCAGGCTGACGCTGGGCATGATCATGTGCAGGCGCGCCACCCGCGCCGGGTCGACCTGCACCAGGGCGCGCGCCAGGAAGTCGGCCTGCTTCTGGTTGTTCCCCTCCAGGACCACGCGGTCGCCGCTGACGACCAGGCTTTCCAGCGCCTCGACCAGGCGTTCGCTCTTGAGGACCGGGCCCTCGGCCAAGTGGCGCACGGCGGCGACGCGGCGCTGCTTTTCCTGGCGCCGCGTGTCCCACCGGCGCGGTACCCCGGCATCGGAACGGCTGCTTTCCATGTTGTCTCCTGTGTAAGTGGCGTTTGATCCCAGCATAGGAAGGGCGGCCTGCCGCTTCAATCAACCCGGACATCGAATGTTTACCCTGAGGTTAACGATTACGGTAAGCTGGCAGGGGCGCCGAACAAAAGACATTGCGATGATCGATGACGAAATAACGCTGAAGAAGCTCGAAGTTTTCCTTTCCTTCATGCGCCTGCACAGCCTGTCGCGGGTGGCGGAAGAAGTCGGCCAGAGCACGGTGAGCGTGCACCGCGCCTTGCACAGTCTGGAAGAGGGCTTGCGCTGTCCGCTGTTCCGGCGCGAAGGGCGCAGCCTGGCGCCGCTGCCGGCGGCCTTTGCTTTCGCCAAGCATGCCCAGCGCGCGGTGGCCGAGACCGAGGAGGGCATCCGCAAGGTGCGTGAGCTGGCCGGATTCGCCGGCACCCGCCTCAAGATCGGCTCGCTGTATTCGCTGACGCTGCGCTGCATTCCCCAGCTGCTGATGGGCCTCAAGTTGCGCCGGCCCGAACTGCAGATCGACCTGACCTTGGGCTCCAACCAGGAATTGCTGCACAGCCTGGACGAAGGGCGGCTGGACGCCATCGTGATCGGCCTGCAGGGCAAATTGGACGATCCGCAGTTGCTGGCGGTGCCGCTGTTCGAAGACCAGGTGTTCCTGGCGGCGCCGCTCGGCTCGCCCTATGCCGGGCAGAAGCAAGTCGACCTGCGGGCCCTGCGCGACGAACAATTCATTACCCTGGGCGATGGCTTCGTCACCTCGGACAGCTTCAGCCATGCCTTCCAGCGCGCCGGCTACGTGCCCGAGACCATCCTGCGCGTGGGCGATATTTTCTCGCTGATCAACCTGGTCGGCGGCGGCATGGGTTACAGCCTTTTACCTGGGCGGATCGCCGGCTTCAGCGCCCGCGTCGACCTGCTGCCGCTGGCCGCGGAGTACGCCTCGCACCAGACCATCACGCTGCTGCTGTCGCGCACGCGCGAGCGCGACCCGAACCTGTTGGCGCTGGCCGCCGAGTGCCGCATGTATGGGGCGCGCCAGGCCGACCTGCCGGTATAGCAGACACAAAAACGCGGACGCAAAAACGCCGCTTGCGGCAAGCCGGAAGCGGCGTTCGATGGGCAGCGCCTGGCCGGCCCCGTTCAGGCGACGCGGCGTGGACGGCGTCTGCGCGACAGCCCGAGCGCGCCCAGGCCGAGGAAGACCAGGGCCGCGCTGCCCGGCGTCGGCACCACGCTGGTGATGCCTTCGATGACGTCGTTCTGGCAGGTTTCGCCCCAGTGCATTGCGAACGAGGTGTAGTTCAGCAGTTCGGTACCGGCCAGGTTGATGGTGAAGGTGAGTTGCTGGTTGGCGGTCACGGTCCAGCTGCCGGTGACGCCGGTATTCTTGACGGTCGTGGAAGCGGTTTTGACCAGGGTTTCCTGGCCGTCGCGGTAGACGCAGTTCCAGGTCCGGTCGCAATTGCCGATGGATTCCGAATTCTTGATGTTGGCGGCGTTGGTCGCGCCGTTCAGCTGGTACAGCGTGAATTTGCCGCCGGTATTGCTGTAGCGGTTGTCCAGCGCCAGGCCGTAATCCCACACGGTGCCGGTGGTGGAATTGTCGTTTTCGTGGTGGCTGTCGGTGCCCGCGGCCTTCCAGCTGTCGGCCAGGAACAGGTCGCCGTAGCCGATGCCGCCGGTGGTGAGGTTGGCGTCCATACCGGCGTGGCCGGCAAAGTTGGTGGCGATGACGATGGTGAGCACACTGCCGGCGCGGGTGATGGTCGCGCCCTGGATGTCATAGACGCTGCCGCCGATGACGTCGCCGTACCCGTGGTCGTCGGATCCCCAATAAGCATTGACGCCGGTGTCGCTGATGCCGCCGGCCTGGGCGTGGCCAAGCACCAGCAGGGCAAGGGCGCCACAGAACAGCTTGATTGCGTTTTTCACGAACACTCCCGGTTGTTGTTATTTTGTTTCCAATTTGCAGCAGGCATTTCATCGCGGATAATGCCACGAATAAACATAGCTTGTAAATCAGTTATTTGATAGCTGTCAGTCTTCCGTGTGGCGCAAGCGCAGCGAGATCAGGTAAAAGGCAATTTAACTTGCCTGTTGGATAGTTCCAGCTCGACAATGGCGTTTTTGCCCAGCGCGAGCCGATCTGCCATGTTCTCCATCCCGACCGTACGCGGCTTGCGCCTCGCCCCCCTGGTATTTGCCCTGGCACTCACCGCCTGCACCCAGCAATCCGGTAGCGAGATGCGGAGCCAGGCGCAAGTCCTGCGCCAGAAGGGCGATTACGCGGCGGCCCTGATCGTGCTGAAGAACGCGGCCCAGGCCGAGCCGGGCGATGCCGCCACCCGCTACCTGCTGGCCATGACTTACCTGGACACCGGCGACGCGCTGGCGGCGGAAAAGGAAGCGCGCCTGGCACTCAAGGAAGGCCACCCGCGCCCGGCGGCGCTGGCGGCCCTGGGGCGCGCGCTAGTGCTGCGCGGCGAATACCAGAAGGCACTCGACGAGATGGCAGGCAAGCAGGACGCACAGACCGCTGCGCTGCTGCCGGTACGCGCCGACGCCCAGCTCGCCCTCGGCCGGCGCGACGAGGCGCGTGCCCTGTTCACCCGCGCGCTGCAAGCGGCCCCGAACAGCGCCGACGCCCTGGTCGGCCTCGGCCGCGTGGCCTACCTGGACGGCGACGCCGCCGCCGCCCACGCCTGTGCCGAACGTGTGCTGAAGGCGGCGCCGGGCAACCAGGAAGCCTTGATGTTCCAGGCCGACCTGCTGCGCGCCGAAGGCCAGCATGCCCAAGCCTTCGCCGTCTACGACAAGGTGCTCGCGCTGGCGCCCCAGCACCGTTCGGCCCACGTGGAAAAGGCCTACCTGGCGATCGGCCTGAAGCGCTATGAGATGGCCCAGGCCGAACTCGACACCGCCTTCAAGATCGCCCCCGGCAGCCTGCTGGCGGTGTATACCCAGGCCCTGCTCGACTACAACCGCGAACGTTACGGCGCCGCGCGCGATTCCCTGCACAAGCTGCTGCGGGCGGCGCCCGAGCACATGCCGAGCGTGCTGCTGGCGGGCGCGGTCAGCCTCAAGCTGGGCTCGAACTACCTGGCCGAACACCACCTGCGCCATTACCTCGAACGCCATCCGGACAATGTCCAGGCGCGCAAGATGCTGGCCTCGGCGCTGCTCGGCAGCGGCCACGGCCAGGAAGCGCTGGGCGTGCTGCAACCGGCACTGGCGGCGGACGGCCAGGACGTGCAGCTGCTGGCCATCGCCGGCGATTCGCACATGCGGGTGGGCCAATACGGCGACGCCGCCGACCTGTTCGCCAAGGCCAGCGCCCTCGATCCGGCATCGGCGCCGCTGCGCACCTCGCTCGGCCTGAGCCGCCTGGGCAAGGGCGATGCCGCGCTGGCCGTGCGCGAGCTGCAGGCCGCCACCACGCTCGGGCCCGAATCGGTGCAGGCGGCCGCGGCGCTGGTGCGCGCCGAGCTCCAGCTCGGCCACCCGGATGCCGCCGAGGCCGCCGCCAGGCGCTTGCTGGGTGCGCGCCCGGACAGCGCGGTCGGGCACGAGCTGCTGGGCCAGGTCGCATTTGCGCGCAAGGACCGCGCCGCCGCCCGCGCCGGCTTCGAACGCGCGCTCGCGCTCGACCCGGCCTACTACCCGGCCGCGGCCGGCCTGGCCCAGCTGGCGCTCGATACCCGGGATCCGGCGGCGGCACGCGCCGTGCTGCAGGGCTACCTGGCGCATAACAAGACCAGCCTGCAGGCGATGTCGGCGCTGGCTGCGCTGGCAGCGAGCGAGAACAAGCCGCAAGAGGCAACGCGCTGGCTGGAAGCGGCGGCCGCCGTCGACCCGGCTGCTGTCGGTCCGGCGGTGAACCTGATCGCCCATTACCTGGGCAACAAGGCCCCCGACAAGGCACTGGCCCTGGCGCGCAAGCTGCAGGTGGCCAACCCGGACAACACCGATCTGCTCGACCTGCTCGGCAAGAGCCAGCTGGCCAACGGGCTGAAGAAGGATGCGCTGGCCACCTACCAGAACCTGGCGACCGCGCTGCCGCGTTCGGCCCAGGTGCTGATGCAGGTGGCGGCCCTGCACCTGTTGCTGGATAATACGATGCAGGCCGAGAATGACCTGAAGGGCGTGCTGGCGATACAGCCGGACTTTCCCTCGGCCCAGGTCGAACTCGCCGAGCTGTATGTGCGCAAGGGCGCGCCCGACCTTGCCCTGCTCATCGCCGGCCGCATGCAGCGCCTGCATCCGCAGGCGGCCGCCGGCTGGCAGCTGGAGGGCGACGTGCTGATGGCCAAGCGCGAATCCGCCGCCGCGGCGCTTGCCGCCTACGAGCGCGCTTTCGCCCTTCAACCCGGAAACGCGCTCTTGATCAAGGCTGACAATGCGCTGCGCGTGGCCGGCCGCAAGGACGAGGCGGGGCGCCGCCTCCAACAGTGGCTGGCGGCGCACCCGCTTGATGCCCGCACCCTGGCCTACCGCGCCCAGACCCTGCTGGCGCAAGGCGAAAACCGCGCTGCCGCCGACCAGCTGGAAGCGCTGCGCAAGCTGCAGCCACGCAACCCCATCGTGCTGAACAACCTGGCGCTGGCCTACCAGGCGCTGGACGATGCGCGTGCGCTGCCGACCGCCGAGGCGGCCCTGGCGGGGATCGGCGAGCGCGCCGACGTGATGGACACCCTGGCCTGGATCCTGGTCGGCCGCGGCGACACCGCGCGCGCCTTGCCGCTGCTGCACAAGGCGCACGCGCTGGCGCCCAGGGCGCGCGACATCCGTTATCACCTGGCGGCGGCGCAGTACCGCGCCGGCGAGCGCGCGGCGGCCAGGAAGACATTGGAAGAACTGAACGCCGGCGACATGCGCTTCGCCCAGGGCGAGGAGGCCCGCCGTCTGCTCGACAAGCTGCGCCAGGAGAGCTAGGGTCTACCGGCCGATTTTTTCGCCACTAGTGGTAATGCGTGACACCGCCGCACCGGCGAAGGCCGGTGTGGATGGCCATTCGCGGCAACCAGATGGACGCATCCGCATCTTGCAGGGCTTATAACTGGGACATTATGTCCCGATCCATGGGAATCGCTTTTCAGTAGAATGCCCAGGAGCCCGCCGCAGCACCATCCCCGCATGCCTGCACCTGCGCCATCCCACATCAGTTAGTGTCAAGCAATCGTCTGGAAATTCAACATCATGGACTGGATCCCCATCGTCTTCGTGACCTTCAAGGCGATCGCCTTGGGCACCGGCATGTTTTTCGCCATCAAGTGGCATTACGACCAAGGTAAAAAGGGCAGGGTGAACGAGAGGCGGGCGGTGCTGCGCGCGGCCGGCAAGGTGGCCGCAATCTTCCTGCTGTCGCTAACGGCGCTGGGACTGGTCACCTACTTCCTCGTCACCAAGTTCGGTATGGACATGGGCTTCTGATGCGGGCATGGGACAGCCGCCGGTCTCCGGTGAGGCGGCGGCAGTCCGTCAAGCCGCTTCGTCCGAAGGCGTCAAGCCGAGCTTTTCCTCGAACAGCTTGCGGTACAAGGTAGCGATCTCGCGCGGCACCTGGCGCACGTAATCGTGGGCTTTCTGGCGCGTTTCGCCCTCCAGGCCGGCCAGGAAGGCGACCGCCTCATGGGCGCTGGGCGCACGCTCGCTGACCTTGGCAAACTTGGCCGGCAGCGCGGTCCACACCGCGGCCTCCAGCTCGTGCTCGCGCAGCCAGGCGGCGACGCGCTCATCGGCCGGACCGTGCGGGTTGGGGATGCTGCCCACGCACTGCGGATAGTCCGGCCGGATCTTTTCGCGCTGGCGCAGCATTTCGCGCGCCGCGTCCAGGTCGCTCGTGTCCAGCAGCGCCCAATAGGTCGGCATCGGCGGCGCCGCTTCGTGCAGGACGATGGCCAGTTCCTCGCTGTCGTCGCTGTCGCGCACGAATTCCAGCGGCAGCAGGGGACCATCGGGGCGCCAGCTTGACGCCAGTTTCAGTTCGCCGGGTTTCCAGATCAGGGAGCCCCAGGCAATACACGCTATCTTCACTGCATTCTCCATTCATTTGGGCGCAAGAGTGGCCTTGCGGGCCCGACTGGATTATTCTACAGAGGCGCTTGTAACGCACTGTTTCGCAAGTGTGTGGACTGTCTGGCAATGGCTGGCGCGCACGAAACGAACCCTGTGCTGCGAAAATGGTCCACACAACAGGGCGCACCATGCCGCGCCGCCATGGAGGCCTGCATGCACGACACCGAAGTCTTGATCGCCGGCGCCGGACCGACCGGGCTGGTACTGGCGCTGTGGCTGGCGCGCCAGGGCATCCGGGTGCGCGTCGTCGACAAGGGCGAGGGGCCGGGCAGCGGCTCGCGTGCGATGGCGGTGCAGGCGCGCACCCTGGAGCTCTACCGGCAGCTCGATCCGGCGCTGGCGCGCGAGCTGGTCGACGCCGGCCTGCGCAATCCCGCCGTGAATGTCTGGGCCAAGGGCCGCCACCGCGCGCGCCTGGACTTCGGCGATGCCGGCAAGAGCCTGACGCCGTTCCCCTTCGTGCTGATCTTTCCCCAGGACCGTCACGAAGCGCTCCTGACCCGCCACCTGGCGGCGGCCGGGGTGGTGGTCGAGCACCGCACCGAGCTGCTCGGCTTCGAGGAGGCCGAGGACCACATCGTTGCCCGCCTGCGCGGCCCGGATGGCGAGGCAAGCTGCAGTGCGGCCTGGCTGGCCGGCTGCGACGGCGCCCATTCCCTCGTGCGCCACCAGCTCGGCACCGGCTTCGAGGGCGGCACCTACGAGCAGATCTTCTACGTGGCCGACGTCGAGAGCGAAGGCGAGGCGGCCGACGGCGAGATCCACCTGTCGCTGGAAAACGCCGACTTCGTGATCCTGCTGGCCTATACCCGGACCGGACTCGGGCGCCTGATCGGCGCCCTCAGGGTGGACGGCGCCGGCGCGCGCGAACCCAGGCAGCCGCTGTCGTTCGAGGACGTGCGCCAGCACGCCATCGCCAGCCTGGGGCTGCAGGTGCGCAAGGTGAACTGGTTCTCGACCTACCGCGTGCACCACCGCGTCAGCGGGCGTTACCGCCACGGACGCGCCTTCCTGCTGGGCGACGCCGCCCACGTGCACAGTCCCGCCGGCGGCCAGGGCATGAACACCGGCATCGGCGACGCCGTCAACCTGGCCTGGAAGCTGGCCGAGGTGCAGCGCGGACGGGCGCCCCAGGACCTGCTCGACAGCTACGAGCCGGAACGGATCGCCTTCGCGCGTAAACTGGTGGACACCACCGACCGCGTGTTTTCCTTCGTCACCGCCCAGGGCAACCTGGCCGATTTCCTGCGCACCCGCATCGCACCGCTGTTCGCCTCGGCCGCCTACGCGCTCGGGCCGGCGCGCGAATTCATGTTCCGGGTGCTGTCGCAAACCGCGATCCACTACCACGACAGCACCCTGAGCGAGGGCATGGCCGGCCAGGTGCGCGGCGGCGAACGCCTGCCCTGGACCGGCGGCGGCAATGGAGACGATGCGGACGACAATCATGCGCCGCTGACTGCCGCCGCCTGGCAAGTCCACGTCTACGGCGACGTGGCGCCCGACCTGCGCGCCTGGTGCGGCGAGCACGGCCTGGCGCTGCACGCCTTCCCGTGGCGCCAGGCTTGCTACGACGCCGGCCTGGCGCGCGACGCCACCTACCTGGTGCGCCCGGACGGCTACATCGCCCTGTGCGACCCGGCCGGGGCGCCTTCGCGGCTGGCGGGCTATTTCGACGAGCGGGCCATCCTTCTCCAGGTGCGCTGATTCTTCGCGCGTTATCCCGTCCCGGCGACGGCTACTCATCCCTGTTGATATATAGTAGACCCACTGTTCAACAACGTAGGGACACAGGATGGGCTGGACGAAGGTGGCGGCGCCGGGTGGAAGCGGTGCCAACGAAGACCTGGTCGCGGTGCACGGGCACGGCGCGCTCACCGATATCCTGGTGATCGACGGCGGCAGCTCGGTGGCCGGGCGCGACTACGTTGACCACGAGATCGGCGACGTCGCCTGGTTCGTGCGCCGCTTTGCCGAAGCGCTGGCGGCAGTGCTGGCGGAGGCGCCGGATGCCGGGTCCGCGCAGGACGAGATGGTCGCCGCCGCGGTGGATGCCACCCGCGCCGGCTATCTGGCAGCCAGTGCCGGGGCGGCGGTGCCTGCCTACGCCTGGCCGATCGCCGCGCTCACCTGGGTCCGCATCATCCATCACCGCGGCGAAGACGAACTGCGGCTCTACTGCCTGGGCGACTGCAAGACCTTGCTGCGCCTGCCCGACGGCAGCGTGCGCGACCTCGATCCCTGGACCAATCCCCAGGAAGCCGTGCTGCAGGGCGTGCTGGCCGGGCTGCCACCCGACCCGGCGGCGCGCAAGGCGCGCCTGCTGCCGCTGCTGCGGGCGCGCCGCGAACAGCAGAACGCGGCAGCGGCGCCGGGCGTACTCTGCCTGCGCCCGGCGGGCCCCTTCGATGCGCGCCGCCAGAACCTGCGTGTCGGCCCGGGCGCCAGCCTGCTGTGCATGACCGACGGCTTCTACCGCCTGGTCGATCCCTATGATGTCTTATCGCCGGTCGGCCTGATCGACGCTTGCCGCGCGCGCGGGCTGGACGCCGTGCTGGCCGAACTGCGCGCACTGGAGGCCAGGGGCGGCATCGGCGGCCTGACGGTCAAGCCGGCCGACGATGCCGCGGCAGTCCTGTGGACCGCCGGCGCGCATGATTTCACCAACGACAGGGAGACACAATGGACAACACCCGACGCCGGGCCGTGATCGACGCCTGGCTGGCCGCCTACAATGCCTTCGACATCGACGCCATGCTGGCCCTGCTGACGCCAGACGTGCGCTTCCAGAACGTCAGCGGCGGCGCGGTGAACGCCGAAGCCAGCGGCATCGACGCCTTACGCCGCCTGGCCGAGCAGGGCCGGCAACTGTTCTCGCAGCGCGAGCAGCGCCTCACCGCGCTGGACTTCGAAGGCGACACGGCGCACGCCGGCATCGCCTGGCGCGGCACCTTCGCGGTGGACGTGCCGGACGGCCCGCGCGCCGGCAGCACGCTTGAACTGGAGGGGCGTTCGGAGTTTGGTTTCGAGGGCGAGCGGATCGCGCGGCTGGTCGACCGCAGCTGAGCTGCGCTGTCCTCAGACCTCGATCACCAGCTCCGGCCGGAAACCTTCCTGCTCGCCCTTGCTCAGGTAGCCGAGCGGATTGGCGACCACGCGGCAAGCCCAGGCGCGCCCGTCCTGCTCGCCTTCCACGGTGTAGTCGTTGAAGCAGTGCAGGTGGCCGTGCAGCCACAGCCGGGCGTAGGGGAACAGGGCGTCGAGGGCGTTGCAGAAGCCGGCGGTGCCCGGCGTCAGGCCGTAACGCGGGTCGGCGCTCAGCAGGCTGGGCGCATAGTGGGTCACTGCCACCGTGACGCCCTCGAAAGGCGTGGCCAGCGCCTCGCGCAGCCAGTCCTGGCAGGCGAGCGACAGGGCGCGCTGGGCTTCGGCCAGCATCGGCACGCCGTCCTGCAGCGTGGTGTTCTTGCTGAGGTAATGGTTGGCGGCGCGGAAGGCCTTGTCGCGTGCCTTGAGCTGGCGCCCGATGTCGCTTTCGCGGCTGGCCAGGGCGTCGAAGTCGGCCCACAGCGTGCTGCCGATGAAGCGCACCGCGCCGATGGTCACCACTTCACGGTCGAGCCAGACGATGCCGAGGCGCTCGCAGGTGGCGCGCAGGCGCGCATAGGCCTCGCTGTATTCGAGTGCGTCGAACTCGTGGTTGCCGGGAATGTAGAGCACCTGCGCACGCGCCGCTCCCGGCCGCAGCGGGGAAAAACGCCCCAGGCCGAAGTCATCGTCCTGCAGGCGCGAGTTGGACTGGTAGGAGCCGATGTCGCCGGCCAGCACGACGACGTCGGTGGCGGCATCGACCTCGGGACGGAAGTCGGGGTAGCGTTCGAGGTGGAGGTCGGAAAAAAGCTGTATGCGCATGCGGCCAGTATACAAGATGCGTCGTCAGCCGGCCGCCGCCACGTGCGCGTCGAGCAAGGCCAGCAGGCGCGCCGGGTCGGCCGGCTTGACGAGGTGGTGGTCGAAGCCGGCTTCGCGCGACAGTGCGCGGTCGTTCGGCTGGCCGTACCCGGTGAGGGCGATGTAGAGCGCGGCGTCGCCGCCGGGCAGGGCGCGCAGCCGGCGCGCCAGCACATAGCCGTCCATGCCCGGCAGGCCGATGTCGAGGATGAAGGCCTCGGGTGCCAGCTGGGGTGCCAGCTGCGCGGCAAGGCGCAGGGCCGCTTCCGGCTCGTGCAGGGTGGTGACGCGGTGCCCGGCCGCTCCTAGCAGCGAGGCCAGGGTCGAGGCCCCGTCCAGGTTGTCGTCCACCAGCAGGATGCGCCGCGGCCGGCGCGCGGCGGGCGGTGGTGCCGGCTCGACGGCGGCCAGCGCGGGCGCATGCGCGGCGGCCTTGCCCGGCGCGAGCGGCAGCTCGACCGTGAAGCGGCTGCCCATGCCGGCGCCGCCACTTTCGGCAAGCACGCGGCCGCCGTGCGCCAGTACGATGGTGCGCACCAGCGCCAGTCCGAGTCCGAGGCCGCCCTGGGCGCGGTCCGGCGTGCGCTCACCCTGGGTGAACAGGTCGAACACGTGGGGCAGCAGGGCGGCATCGATACCGCTGCCGTTGTCGCGCACGCGGATGCGCACGCTGTTGCCAGCGCCAGCGCCGTCGAGGTCAGCGCGGCCCGCGTCGAGTGTCAGTTCGATACGCCCGCCCGGCGCCGTGTACTTGGCGGCGTTGGCCAGCAGGTTGGCCACCACCTGGATCAGGCGCGCGCGGTCGCCCTGGACCGCGAACTGCCGCGCTTCCAGCGCGCCCGGATCCAGCACCAGCGTATGGTGGCGCGACTCCACCAGCGGATGCACCTGTTCGACGGCGCTGGCCAGCACACTGCCGATGTCGACCGCGGCGCGCTCGAACTGCACCATGCCGCGGGTGACCCGCGACACGTCCAGCAAGTCGTTCACCAGCGAGGTCATGTGACCGACCTGGCGCGCGATCACGTCGGCATAGCTGCGCACGCGGCCCTGGTCGCCCGGCGCCAGGCGCAGCACCTGGGCCGCGGCGCTGATCGGCGCCAGCGGGTTGCGCAGCTCGTGCGCCAGCATCGCCAGGAATTCGTCCTTGCGCTGGTTGGCCAGCTGCAGCGCATCCTCGGCCAGCTTTTGCTGGTGGATGTCGGTGTCGGTGCCCAGCCACTTCTCGAGGCGTCCGTCGGCGTCGCGCAGCGGCAGCGCGCGCGCCAGGATCCAGCGGTATTCGCCGCTGCCGTGCAGCAGGCGGTAAGTGGCTTCGTAAGGCTGTCCGGACCGGACGGCGGAGGTCCAGGCGGCTTGGCCGGCGGCGGCGTCGTCCGGGTGCAGGTGGCTCTCGGCCCAGTCGCTGCGCTCGGCCGAGCCGGGGGCCAGGCCGGTGAAGGCGTAGAACTGGTCGTTGTGGTAGTCGATGCTGCCGTCCGGCGCTGCAGTCCAGACCATCTGCGGCATGGCGTTGGTGATGGTGCGGAAGCGCAGCTCGCTCTCGCGCAGCGCAGCTTCGGCGCGGCGCTGGGCGCTCATGTCCATCTGCGCGATCACCGCGCCCGCCACCTCACCGGCGGCATCGCGCACCGGCGTGGCGCGCAGCAGCAGGTGGTGGCGCAGTGCGCCGGCCTGGATATCGACCAGGTCGCCGGTCACGTTTTCGCCGCGCAGGGCGCGCGCCATGGGCCAGTCGGCAGGCGCGATGGGCTGGCCGTCGCGCGCCGAGCCGTCGGCCCACCAGCCATTCCACACCGCCGGATCGGTGGGACGGGCGGCCTGGGGCGAGCCACTCCACAAACGCCGGCACTCGGCATTCACGCGTTGCGGCACACCCTCGGCGTCGACGTAGACGATGCCGACCGGGACCGCCTCCAGTACCGCGGTCAGGCGCCGCTGTTCGTCCTCGGCGCGCACGGCGGCAGCGAGTGCCTCCTGGCGGCTGGCCAGCAGCTCTTCCTCGAAGCGCTTGCGGTCGGTGACGTCGCGCGTGGTGCCGGCCACCGCTTCCACCTCGCCCTCGGGACCGAACACCGGCACGAAGATGTATTCGTAGATGCGCAGGCCGAACGCCCCGTCGAAGGGCACTTCGCCGCGGATCGGCGCGCGTGTCGCCTTGACCTGCTCGATCTCGCGGCCGTGCATCTCGGCGTGCCACGCCGGGTAACCCAGTTCCAGGCAATTCTTGCCGATCGCGTCGCCCCAGCTGCGGCCCCACATGGTCAGCAGCACCTGGTTGGCATAGGTGAAACGGTGATCGAGTCCGAACACGTAATTCAGGTCGGGCGTATTGTCGAGCACCGCTTCATACAGGCGCCGGCGACGGTCCGACTCGGCGCCGATGGCGGCCAGGCGGCGCGCGTTGCTGCGCTCGCGCAGTTCGCGTTCGATCAGCAGGGCCGCCATGTCGGCGACGTAGCCGATGTCGGCGCTTTGCGCGGCATCCGGGGCGCAGGCCTGCGCGTGATAAAAGGCCAGCGTGCCCATCACGGCGCCGTCCGGCGCGTGCAGCGGCCAGGACCAGCAGGCGCGCACGCCGTGGGCTTTTGCCAGCGGAACGTAAGGCAGCATGCGCGGCTCGCGGAACACGTCGGGCACGATCACCACTTCGCGCAGGAAGGCGGCGCGCCCGCAGGCGGCTTCGTGTTCGCCCACCGGCAGGCGCGCCAGGGCCTCGGCCAGCGCCGGCGCCAGGCCCGCCGAGGCGGCGAGCTGGAGTGAGCTGCCGCTGTCGTCGAGCACGTAGATCGATGCCGCCAGCTCGCTGCCGGCCAGCTCGCGTGCCGCCAACAGCAAGCTGTTCAGCAGGGTCTCGACGGGTTCGCCGCGCACGGCCAGGGACAGGACGTCTTTCAGGCGCTTCGGGGTCAGGCCTTCCTGCTGATTTTCCATGGGGGCTTGCGTGCTGGTTGTAGTTCTAGTTGCTTAAAAAAGACGAAATGAAAACAATTGCGGGTTCGTGATTCTAACGCATGACATTCGCAGCACAGCGGGTGTAATCTAAATCTTTCGCTCCGTAAATATCGCTTTGCTTTTCGCTATTTTCGGAGTGCGCGCGAGCGCAGGCATTGCGATGTCGGTGGCGCCCCGGCAGCCTGCGTTGGGCGCTGGAACGTCAGCCATTCGTGTCGTCGAAAACCTTGGCTTCGTATTATGATTGACTATTCATCATGCATGAAAGGACTACCATGAACTCCGACCCAGGCTTCCGCCTTTCCCGCTTCGCCCAGCAAAAACAGCGTGCCCGCCGCGTGCGCATCGGCGTGATGCTCGTCCTGTGCGCCTTGCCGGTGGCCGTCGCGCTCGCCAGTATCCCGACACTGGTGCAAGTCGCCACGATGTGATCGGCGCGGCCTCCCGGCCGCGCTTGCTTTCCCGCTTCCCCTCCGCTTCGTCCCTCCGCCTGGTCTCCGCTTCGTCTATCGCTCGTCCGGCCTCTCACGGCTCCGGGATGTGAATCTTCGCCTTGACGTGTTTCAGGTTGGCCACGATGGTGAAGGTCATGATCACCAGCAGCGACCACAAACTCCATTTGCTCACATGGACCGCCGACCACGCGCCCAGCTGGTTCGGATAGCGCCACAATCCCCAGAAGGTACTCAGGTTTTCGGCCAGCCAGATGAAGAATCCGGTCAGTACGAAGCCCAGCAGCAGCGGCATGCGCCGCTCGCGGTCGAGCGGTCGGAACACCACCGTGGTGCGCGCATACAGGCCGAGGACGCAGGCCGCCAGGTACCAGCGGTAATCGCCGATGCTGTGGTGGGTAAAGAAATTGGCGTAGATCGCGCAGGCCGTCAGCGCCGCCATCCAGTGCGGCGGGTGATGGCGGATGCGCAGGTCGAGCAGGCGCCACGCCTGGATGATGTAGCTGCCGACCGCCGCATACATGAAACCCGAGAACAGCGGCACGCCCAGCAGCTTGGTATACGCGAAGTCCGGGTAGCTCCAGGAGCCGGCCGCGGTCTTGTAGGCCTCGAGCGCGAAGCCGACCGCGTGGAACAGGCAGACCGCCTTCAGCTCGTCGCGGGTTTCCAGGCCGGCGCGCAGCATCCAGGCCTGGATCGCCAGCGCCACCAGCAACAGCAGGTCGTAGCGCGGCAGGCCGAGGACGCCGGCGCGCGGCACCAGCGCCACTGCGGCGAAGAACAAGGCGGCGAACAGGCAGGCGCGCGCCTCCTTGATGCCGAAAGCAAGGAATTCGGCGAGCGCGCGGCGCCAGCCGGAAACGGCGCGAGCGCGCGCATCGACCAGGCGGGCATCGAGCGCTGCAAGCAGGCCGCTGGCGGTGCCGGAAGACGGGTGGCGGTCGCGGGCAGCCCTCATGCGGCGCGGCGCCCGCCGGCCGCAAGCCGGCTGGTCGGATCAAGCGTGCGGGCAGCGATGGCGGCGGGCAGGGGGCGCATGGGATCAGCGGGGGGAGCCAGCACTCATCCTTGCACAGTTTTCTCCGCCTCGCAAGATAGCGCCTGGCGCCCGCCGCGGCCCTCGCCGAAGGCTTCGCGGCGTAGGGCGTCGAAGGCAGCGCCGGCGGCTGCAGGACCGCCGTCGCAGGCGCAGCCGCCGGCCGCGCAGCTGCCCGGCTGCAGCGCGGCGGCCGGCAGCACGGCGGCGGCCACGCGTCCGCCCATCACTTCCAGTGCGTAGCCGCGCACCCGGGCCAGGTCGGCGCGGCTGGCCTGGGCGCCGTCGGCCACCGTCACGAACAGCACCCGCAGGTCCGGGTTGAACATGCGCGCCGCGTTCAGGCGCGCGATCAGGCGGTAGTGCGCCCCGACGTCGGCGTCGCGCACCGCGATCGGCACGACCGCCAGCTGGGCCGCGAGCAGGGCGCTGCGGCATTCCGGGCTGTCGCAGCCGCCGGCGCCGACCAGCACATCGTGGCGGCGCATGCTCGCCAGCGCACCCTCGCGCGCCAGGCGCTCGCCGAAGCCCATGCCGCGCAATCCCAGCACCGGCGCCAGCGGACGCAAATGGGTGGCGGCGCGCGCCCGCGCCCAGCCGCGGCAGGCCTGTTCGGGCGTGGCGTCGACCAGCAGCACGCGGCGGCCGGCGCGGCGGCACAGCACGGCGAGGTTCTCGGCCAGCACGCTGTCGAGGGCACCGCCGGTTTCGCTGGCGATCACGGTGATCATATCGGGCCTCCCGGCACGAAGACGGGGAGGGAGGGGGCGGGGTCGGGCATGGGCTGCTCCTGGCTGTCGAGGAGCGGCCAGTCTGGCCCGGCCGGTGTAAAAATGGTGTAAAGAGCGCGGGCTTGCGCATATATGCCAGCTAGGGACATGCGATCCCGCGACGGCGGTGCACGCATGCATGCAGCCCGGCGCCGGCTCTGGTAAGGTGGGGTTTTGCGAGAGGCGAGCATGCGCTATCAACGACTTGGCAATACCGGCCTGCAGGTGTCCCCGCTGGCACTGGGCTGCATGACCTTCGGCGTGCCCGAGCGCGGCACCCATCCCTGGACCCTGGACGAAGACGCCAGCCGCCCGATCATCCGGCGCGCGGTGGAAATGGGCATTAATTTTTTCGACACAGCCAACATGTATTCGGACGGCACCAGCGAGGAAATCGTCGGGCGCGCACTGCGTGACTTCGCGAAACGCGATGAGGTCGTGATCGCCACCAAGGTGTATTACCCGATGGGCAAGGGGCCGAATCGCGGCGGCCTGTCGCGCAAGGCGATCATGACCGAGGTCGACGCCAGCCTGCGCCGCCTCGGCACCGACTACATCGACCTGTACCAGATCCACCGCTGGGATTACGCCACCCCGATCGAGGAGACGCTGGAAGCGCTGCACGACGTGGTCAAGGCGGGCAAGGTGCGTTACCTGGGCGCCTCCTCGATGCACGCCTGGCAGTTCGCCAAGGCGCTCTACCTGGCGCGGCAGCATGGCTGGACCCGGTTCGCCACCATGCAGAACCACCTCAACCTGCTGTACCGTGAGGAAGAGCGCGAGATGCTGCCGTTGTGCGCCGCCGAGGGCATCGGCGTGATGCCCTGGAGCCCGCTGGCGCGCGGCCGCCTCACGCGCGACTGGGAACAGTCCAGCAAGCGCTCCGACACCGACGAGGTCACGCGCAAGCTGTACGCGGCCACCGAAGACGCGGATCGCCGGGTGGCCGAGGCGGTGAAGGAGGTGGCGGCCGCGCGCGGTATCCCGCGCGCCCAGGTGGCGATGGCCTGGGTGGCGCAAAAACCCGGCGTGAGCGCGCCCATCATCGGCGCCTCGAAGCTGGCGCACCTGGATGACGCGGTGGCGGCCCTGAAGGTCGGGCTGACCGGGGAGGAAATCGCGCGCCTGGAAGCGCCTTACGTGCCGCACGCAGTGGCCGGCTTCGTCTGAGCCGACCCGGGTTTATTGTTGAGCTAAAGGAATAACTGTTCCCTGCGTTACGGTTTGGCACAAATTCGAAACGAACGCCCGCCCGCCAGGGGTTACGCTGGGAGCATGAACTTCAGTTTTATGCCACCCGACGGCGGGCCTTGCATCGTCAGGCTCTGGGCCAGCGGCCGCTATGGATTCTCGCTCCCGAAAAAGGTCGAGATCACCGATGCGGCCGGTGCCACCCATGTGTTCCTGTACTTTAACAAGCGGGTCCAGCCCAATGCCGAACTCGCCAAGCGCGCGCTCGTGAACATCGCCATTGCCCAGTTCCTGCGCGGCGATCGCGGCGGCGCCGAACCGGTCGAGATCGATCCCGACACGCCGCCTTACACCGGTCTGCTGACTTCGGTGAAACCGGACACGCCGCGCGCGCCGCTGCGGGTCCGGCCGGGCAAATTGCATGCGCGGCCGGCGCCGCATTTGGAGCCCGCGCTGGAAGCGGCACCGGCACCGGCCCTGGTGCGCGCCTAAACCGCGGGCTGCAGGCCGAAGCCCACCGCCAGCCGGTTCCAGCTGTTGATGGCGGCAAGCGCCAGCGACAAATCGACCATTTCCTTGTCGTTGAACTGCTCCTTCAGCGCCCCGTACTCGCGCTCCAGGTCGGGCTGCTGGGACAGCCGCGTCAAGGCTTCGGTCCAGGCCAGCGCGGCGCGCTCGCGCGCGGTGAAGAAGGGTGTTTCGCGCCACACGGCGACGGCGTGCACCCGCCGCTCGGTCTCGCCGGCCTTGCTGGTCGAAGACGGCCTGATCGCCGCCATCTGTGTGGTGCGCAACCCGGACAAGCTGGGCGGCCTGCGCGCGCTGGCACCCGGCGCCAGGCTTCAGGGGCGGATGGCGTAGCGGTCGATGAAGGCCTGCACGCCGCCCGGATGGGCCGCGGTCCACGCATCCAGCGCCGGCCGGTAGGCCTGGCGGAACAGCAGGATCAGGATGGCAGGCTCCAGATGGCCGTCGCGCGCCATGGCCTGCATCCGCAGCAAGGCCGGGTCGGTGAGCGCCTTGCCGCTCTTGTCCTTCAGCTCGTCCACGACGCGCAGGGCGGTGCGCCAGGCTTCCAGTTCGATCTCATAGGCGGACGATGGCTTGCCGGCTGTCTTGTCGCCGGCGTCTTTGCGCAGGTTGGCTTCCTGGAGCGCCAGCGTCAGGCGCACTGCGCCGTCGGGCGTGTCCATGACCTTGCTCTAGCGCTCATCGATCTGCACCGTGAGCTTGCCGTCCGCGCCCGTCAGCACGCGCGCGCCGCGCTGCAGCCCTAGCGGCACCAGCGGCCTGGCGCCGCCGGCCCGCAGCGCCGCCAGCTTGCTCCAGCTCGGGCGCTGTGACGGGTCGGCGCCGATGCCCGTCATCAGCGCTGCCTCGGCTTGGGCGCGCTTGCCCTGGCCTAGCAGGGCATCCGACAGGAAGCGCCAGGCCTGCGCGTTGAGGGGTTCGATCTCGGTGGCGCGGCGGAACATCGCTTCGGCGCCTACCAGGTCCTTCTGCATGAAGTAGCAGTCGCCGGCGCCGACCCATGCCACCGAATAGGCGGGATCGGCGCGCATCGCCTCTTCGTATTTCGCGCGCGCCTCGTCGTAGCGCTGGCGGGCGAACAGGACTTCGGCTTGCGCGCGGCTGCGTGCGGCCTGGGGCGATGGCGCATGGAGTGGGGCGGACGGACCGTCGTCGAGCTCGCGCAGCACTTCCTGGGCGACGGGATCGTCGGGCGCCAGCCTGGCGGCCTGGCTGGCCATGTCGCGGGCACTGGCACGCAGCTTGTCGGCGCGCTCGGGCGCGGCGCCGGCCGACAGTTGCAGCATCAGTGCCGCGGCGGAGGATGCGGGGATGGAAGCCGACGGCGAAGCATCCGAGGCCGCTTTGAACTTCTGATAGGCCGGCCCGAACTGGCCCTGCGCTTGCAGCGCATGGCCTTCGCGCACCAGCGCCTGGCAGGTGTCGTTACAAGGATCGGCGGCATGGGCGGCAGGGGCCAGGGCGTGCAGCAACGACAGGGAGAGCAACAACGGGATACGGGCGGGCTTCATGGGGTCGGCGGACGGGGAAAATCCCATGGTAACCCGCCGCCGTACCCGCATTGCTCTCCAATTGTCACGCGCCGGCGCCGCCGTTGCTACGGCGCCGGGGGGACATCAATACGCGGTCTGGGTGTATGGCCGCGCGCTCTTGTCCTTGCCCCATGCGGTGTTGGGCGTGGCCTGCATGGTGAACACCAGTTCGCCGCCGCCCATGATGTCCTCGTGGCGCAGATAGCTGCGCGCCAGCGGCTGGCCGTTCAGGCGCACGCTGCCGACGTAGCCGTTGGCCGCGCTCAAGCCTTCGGCCCGCACCGTGAAGCGCTTGCCGTTGGGGAGGTTCAGCGTGGCGCGTTCGACGAAGGGGCGGCCGATGGCGTACTGGTTGCTGCCCGGTGCCACCGGATAGAAGCCCATCGAGGTAAAGGCGAGCCAGGCCGAGGTCTGGCCGAGATCGTCGTTGCCGGCCAGGCCGTTGGGCGCGTCGGCGTACTGGCTGGCGACGATCTGTCCCAGGCGCGCCTGGGTCTTCCAGGGCGCGCCCGCGTAGTTATATAGATAGGCCACGTGGTGCGACGGCTCGTTACCGTGGGCGTAGTGGCCGATCAGGCCGGAGATGTCTTCCATGTGGGCATACACGGTGGGGTCGACCTTGGCGTCGAACACCTGGTCGATCCTGGACTGCAGCCCGGCGTCACCGCCCAGCATCTTGACCAGGCCGGCGTTATCATGCGGCATGTACCAGGAATACTGCCAGGCGCTGCCCTCGGTGTAGTCGCTGCCGAAGTTCGATTGCACCGGGCTGAAGGGCGTGCGGAATTCGCCGTTCGATTTTTTCGCGCGCACGAAGCCGGTCTTGGGATCGAACACATTGCGCCAGTTCTGCGCCCGCTTGTAATAAGTCGCGGCGACTTCCTTGCGGCCCATCTTCTCGGCCATGCGCGCGATGGTCCAGTCGTCGAAGGCATATTCGACGGTCTTGGAAGCCGCTTCCGGCTCGAGGTCGATCGGCACGTAACCCAGCTTCATGTAGTGCTGCAGGCCGCCGTAGGGGCCGTACTCGGCGCTGGCGGTCATCGCCTTCAGGGCTTCGTCGGCGTCGAAGCCCTTCAAACCTTTCATGTAGGCGTCGGCGATCACCGGCACCGCGTGGTAGCCGATCATGCACCAGGTTTCCAGACCGGCGAACTGCCACACCGGCAGGATGCCGTAGGGGCTGAGCTTCTGCGATTCGATCAGCGAGCGCACGAAGTCGACATTGCGCGCCTCCGGCTGGATCAGGGTCAGCAGCGGGTGCAGGGCGCGGTAGGTGTCCCACAGCGAGAAGGTCGAGTGGAAGCGGAAGCCCTGGGCCTGGTGCACGGCGTTGTCCGGGCCGCGGTACTTGCCGTCGCTGTCCATGAACAGGGTCGGCGCCAGCAGGCTGTGATACAGGCTGGTGTACACCATGCGTTTCATCGGCTGCGGCGCCTCGATCTCGACCGCGCCCAATGCCGCTTCCCAGGCGTCGCCGGCCTTGCGCCGCTCGCCGTCGAAATCCCAGCCCGGCATCTCGGCCAGGTTGGCCAGCGCACCGTCCTCGCTGACACCGGACACCGCCACCTTCACCAGCAGCGGCGCATCCTGCAGCTGGCCGAAGTCGAAGGTGGCTTCCAGCGCCTTGCCTTCGACCAGCACTTTCTCGGCAGGCGTCTTGCCCGGCGCCGCAAAGCCGCGGTACTCGACGCCTTCCTCGCGGTTCAGCAGCTGGTGCGCCTGCAGCGGGCGCGAAAACTGGATCGCAAAGTAGAGCTGGCGCCCGGGCGCCCAGCCGCGCGTCTCGCGCATGCCGGTGATGGTGTCCGTGCCGCGCAGGCGCAGGCGCGACCACAGATTCTTGCCGGCGTAATCGTAGATGCTGGCGCGCAGGTCGAGGATCACCTTGGCCGTGCTGCCGGGCTTGAAGCGGTAGCGGTGCAGGCCGACGCGTTCGCTTGCGGTCAGCTCGACGTCGACATCGTTGTCCAGCAGTTTCACGCTGTAGTAACCCGGCTCGGCATGCTCCTGCTGGTGCGAGAAGCGCGAGCGGTAGCCGCTGAACGGGCGCTCGGGATAGCCCGGATCGAGTTTCAGCTCGTCGCTGGTCGGCATCAGCAGCACGTCGCCGAGGTCGGAATGGCCGGCGCCCGAGAAGTGGGTATGCGAAAAGCCGAGGATGGAATCGTCTTCGTAGCGGTAGCCGGCGGCCCAGGGATAGCTCTGCTTGAAGTGGCGCACCTGGGTGTCCGGGCTCAGCTGGATCATGCCGAAGGGCCGGGTGGCGCCGGGGAAGGTGTGGCCGTCGCCGCCGGTGCCGATGAAGACGTTGACTTCGGCCGCCTTGCTGCCGGGTGCCGCGGCGTGAGCGATCTGTTGCGCGGCGCACAGCGCGCCGATGGCCAGCGCCACGGCGCCGAGGGTAGGACGAGGGGACATGCGGGCTCCAGGCATCGTGATAACAGTGTCGTAACATAGCCTGAAATGTTTGATGCAAGCAATAGATGCACGGATCGCCGGCAAAGTTTAGCCGCTCCGGTAAACAAGGGCGACCAGCACGGATGTCCGGCTGGCCCCTCATGCATAATGCGCGCCTGATTGCAGAGGAGGGAACATGGCATCACCAAGCATAGCGCTGCGCCACATGCGAGAGGGCGACCTGGAGGCCGTGCTGGCGGTGCAGGCCGCCGCTTATCCGCCGGCTATGCAGGAAGCGGCCGCGCTCTTGGGTGTGCGCCTGCGCAGCGCACCGTCGACTGCCCTGGTGGCTTGCCTGGATGGCGCCGTGTGCGCCTATGTGTTCGCCTACCCCTCCTTGCTGGGCAGGGTCACGGCACTGGATGCGCCTTTCGCGCCGGCGCCTGCGCCCGACACCCTCTACCTGCACGACCTGGCGGTGGCGCCGCAGGCGCTCGGCCGGGGCCTGGCACGGCGCATGGTGGCGCGCTTGCTGGCGCGGGCGGCGGCGGACGGCTTGCGCTACACAGCCTTGGTCTCGGTACAGGATTCGCGGGCGTTCTGGGAGTCGCTGGGGTACGGCGAGGATGCCGGACGGCCACCGTGCAGCGCCCTGGCGTCCTATCCCGGGGCCGCGATCTACATGACGCGCCGTCTGTGACGCGTTTGCGTTATCTCCTTGCAAACGCCCGTTAATCGAATGCCAAAAGCTTGCATAAATTGCGCCGACTTTGTACAACAAAATGAGGCCGTGTCGCTTTTTCGCGACCAATTCAGAACGAATTGGGCTAACATTGACGTACGGAAATCTTTTAACTAGATAACGGCGTCAGAGGGCTGGATGAACAAGAACAAACGGAGCAAAACCGCGGCGGGTTTTTCGCTGATCGAATTGATGATCGCGGTGGCCATCATCGGCATCCTGAGCGCCATCGCCATTCCCGCCTATGGCAATTACCTGATGCGTGCGCGCCTGACCGAGGCGTTCACGGCCCTCGGTTCGGCCCAGACGGCGGCCGAGGAATACTGGTCGAACAAGCACACCTACGTCGATTTCGACACCGAGACGCCTTCGCGCATGCCCCCCGCCGGCACCAACTTCACCTACAGCCTGGTCAATCCGAGCCCTTCCAGGTTCACGATCAAGGCGACCGGCATAGGCCAGGCCGCCGGTTTCAATTACACCATCGACCAGAGCGGCAAGCGCACCAGCGACCTGCCGGCCGGCTGGGGCCGCAGCGACAGCTGCTGGATCGACCGCAAGGGCGGCCAGTGCGTCCAGTAAGCCGCGCCGGCCGCGCTGGCCACGACGGCGGCTTCACCTTCATCGAGGCGGCGGTGGTGCTGGCCGTGCTCGGCATCCTGCTCGCCGTGGGTGCGCCCAGCATGTCGAACTGGATGCTGGCGCGCAAGGCGGCCAGCGCCGCCGGCTTCTACAAGGACGGCTTCATGCTGGCGCGCAGCCAGGCGGTGGCGCACAACAGCGCCAGCCGGCTGGTGCTGGTCGATAACGACAATGGCCAGGCCGACTGGCGCGTCGATATCTGCTTCCCGATCAGCGGCAAGCCTTGCAGCGACATCAGCGGCGAGTGGTCGACCACGAGCGCCGTTGCCGGCGAAGACCCCGACAAGACGACCGGCTTCCGTTCGGTGGTGGGCAGTGCAAGCACCTTGCCGGCATCGACGGCGATCGCCATGACCATGGATCCGGTGGGCGCCGATACCGTCTACTTCACCCCGCTGGGCTGGGTCGACAGCCGCATCGCCGCGCCTTTGAGGAGCATCGAACTGGCGCCGGCGAGTGCGCGCAGCGGCGCCTTCCCCCGGATGCGGGTGGCCCTCAACCTCGGCGGCGGCGTGGTCATCTGCAATCCGGACGCCGCGCCGCATTCGCCGAAAGGCTGTCCGCCATGAGGCGCGCGCGTTCAACTGCATTTCCAGCCGCACGCCGGCAGGGCGGCATCGCCCTGATCGAGGCCCTGGTGGCCGTCGTGCTGCTGGGCGTCGGCCTGCTCGGCATCATCGGTCTGCAGGCGCGTTCGTATTCGGCGCTGTCCGACACCGGCATGCGCGCCGAGGCCACCATCGCCGCTGACAAGCTGCTGGGCACGATGGCGGCCGACCAGGCCAACCTCGGCGCCTACGCGCTGGCGGCCGGCGCCACGGCGGGCCCGCGCATCGCGCCCTGGGTGCTGGAAACCCAGAAGCAGATTCCCGGCGCCGCCATCAAGGTCGCGCTGGCGCCGGCCACCGGCACCAGCCGCACCCGCGTCACGATCACGATTTCCTGGGCGCGCAAGGCCAACACCGCCGCCAACCAGCACGTGATCACTTCCTATATCGCCAACGCCACATGACGCCCCATTCCATTCGCCGCCAGCAGGGTTTTTCCCTGGTCGAGCTGATGATCAGCGTGGTCATCGCCATGCTGGCGCTGGCCTTCGCGCTGCGCATGGTGGCCGACTCCGAGCGCAGCCGCGAGGCGGAGCTGGGCGGTTCGGACTCGATGCAGAACGGGATGGTGGCGCTGTTTTCCATCAGCGGCGACGCCGGCCAGGCCGGCTTTGGTCTCAACGATACGATCGTCGCCGGATGCAATACCAGCTTCCTGGATAACGGGGGCTACACCCTGGCGCCGGCCATGCGCGGCACCACGCCGGTCACGCCGCTGGCGCCCGTGGTGATCGAAGCCCAGGGCGCCGCGCCCGACCGCATCACATTCTACGCCGGCAGCTCGCAGGCGGGCACCGCCACCCTGCGCCTGACCACCAGCTACGCCGGCGGCACCCGCATCGACGTCGACCGCGTGCCTTTCGGCTTCAGCCAGGGCGACGTGATCGTGGTCGCGCCGGAAAAACCGGGCGGCGATTGCGCGCTGGCGCAGATCTCGAGCAAGCCCGAGGCTCTGCTGCCGCCCCCGGGTCCGCAGTACCTGACCATTGCCAGGGACAGCGCCTATCGCTTCAACAAGAATAATGGCCTGGGCGCCTCCTTCACCGGCGGCATGGCCCGCCTGTTCAACCTGGGGCAGGCGAAGGCGCTGTCCTTCCATACCTGGTCGGTGGCCGACGGCTTCCTGCAGCTGCGTTCCACCGACCTGGGTGGCGCCTCGGCCGCGCCGGCCACCGTGAGCGACAATATCGTCTCGATCAAGGCCCAGTACGGCTTCGATACACGCGCCGGCAGTGCCTTCCAGCCCCAGGGCGGCATGCAGGTCGGCCGCTGGTCCTCGGCGATCTACGATGCCGATAACGACGGCGTGACCGGCGATGCCGGCGACTACCAGCGCATCGCGGCGGTACGCCTGGCGGTGGTGGCGCGCAGCAAGGCGGTGGAACGGGTGGGGGCGGGCGCCACCTGCAAGGCGACCCTGGACAAGCCGACGGTGTTCAAGGCCGACGTGCCGCAGGGCGTGACGGCGGTGCCAATCACCGTCGACGTCGCGGTTGCCGGCGACGGCAACCAGTGGCAATGCTACCGCTACCGCGTGTTCGAGACCGTGGTCAACCTGCGCAACGCCGGATGGAGGCCGTGAGCATGCGTATTTCCCGTCCGACCTTGCGCCGCCGCGCGGCCGGCCTGGCCCTGCCGGTGGTGCTGATCATCCTGGCGGTGATGCTGGTGTCCAGCATCTACCTGATGAAGTCGATCCACTCGACCACGCTCACCACCGGTAACCTGGCCTATGACGCGACCCTGAGCCAGTCGGTCGACCTCGGCCTGCACACCGGCTTCGACTGGCTGAAGGCGACCGCCGCCACCAGCAAGACCACCCTGGATACCGACAGCGCCGCCAACGGCTACGTTGCCCTGCTGGATACCACCCAGACGCCGCGCGACGACGAGTTCTGGGACGGTAGCAAGACCATCGCCGCGCCCGACGGCAGCGGCAACATCGAATACGTGATCCACCGTCTGTGCCTGGCGCGCAAGCCTGCGGGCGACGCCAAGAACCAGTGCGTGCAGACCGCCGCCAACACGGCGCTGCTTGGCACCGCGGTGGGGCTGGGCACCAGCCTGGCGTCGGACTCGCCGTCCTACGCGGGGAGCCCGCAGGTTCACTACGTGATCACCGCGCGTCTGCGCGGCGCCAAGGGCGCCAGCGTCACCAACCAGATGATCGTGCTGATCTGAACCCGGTCATTGTCGATTCGCCCCTTACCGACCACCCGCTTGAGCTTTCGCCCATGAAGAAGATCCTCGGCCTCCTCGGCTTCCTGTGTCTCGTCCTGTCCGGTGCCGGTGCTTCGGCCGGCGTCACCAGCATTGCGCAACTGCCGCTGCTGAACATCAACGGCACCGGCAACGTCAGGCCCAACCTGATGCTCCTCTACGATAACTCGGGCTCGATGGCTTACACCTTCACGCCGGACTTCGTGGACGACGCCGCCACCTGCCGCCTGTATTCGAAGATGTGGACGACGAATCGGGGCAACGTGGTACCGACGACGCAAGGCTGCACGGTCGGTCACCCCCCGTTCAACAGCGCCGACTTCAACCGCCAGTACTACGATCCCAAGGTGCGCTATACGCCGCCGGTGGATGCCACCGGCAAAAGCTACAACGCGATGACGCGCACCCAGACCAGCAACTGGACCTCGGTGCCCACCGACGGCTTCGGCGTCAACAAGCGCGACCTTCTGGGCGGCGCCAACGACAACACCAACCTGGTCACCGGCTTCCCTGACCTTAAATGGTGCGACACGGACAAGAAAAACTGCGTCTACAACACGGCCACCTATACCTACCCGAATGACAACCGCTATACCGGCGTGGTGTATTACGGCAACCCCTACTATTACACGATCAACGTCGCCGAGTGGTGTACCAACACCAACATGACCAACTGCAAGACCACCAATGTCGGTGACGACGCGCCGGCGGATTACCCGGTGCCGGCCAAGGTGCGCTGGTGCAAGGATGCGTCGCTGAGCGATTGCCGTGCCAAGTATTCCGGCGACGAGAAGGACAGCAGGGGCAACGTCACGGCGCTCGGCTACAAGTACCCGCGTTTTGCCAATCCGACCGCGGTGCCGGTGGCCGCCTACGGCACCATCACCATCGGCGGCACCACCGCCGACACCAACCTGCAGATCAAGGCCATCACCGTCGCCGAGCCGGGCGGCGTGGTGACGATCAGCAACGGCCCGATCGCGGCGTCGGGCGGCACCAACGCCACCAACGAACAGGCCGCGCTGGCGACCGCGATCGCGGCCTCGATCACCGCCAAGACCGGTCTCACCAACCAGTACGTCGCCTGCGTCAAGACGCCATCGAATTCGACGGCCAAGGCTTGCAGCGAATACGGCATCACCAATCTCGCCACCAACAACATCGTGGCGGTGATCCCGATCGACTGCAAGACCGGCGCCACCAACAAGGACGTCGGCACCTGTTCGGTGGTGTCCGACGATAGCCGCAGCGGCTGGACCATCGGCGTCGATACCGACCCGGTCATCATCAAGCCGGCCCAGCGCCCGACCGCGATCGTCACCGTCACCGGCAGCGGCGGCGGCAGCACCACACTCAGCGGCACCACCAGCCTCGGTGACACGGCGCTCCTGAGCTACACCGGCAACAACTCGCTCTCGCTGAAGAACAAGGATGCCAACGGCGTGGTGAGCCAGTTGGTCACCGCCATCGGCACCGGCGGCGCGATCAAGGCCTATGCCGGCGGCGATACGATCACCGACGTCTGCAAGGGCTACGCGAAAAATGTGCTGTGCCTGGTCGATACCAGCACCGTTTCGGGCGGCAAGGCCGTGACGATGGGCACGATCAACAACAACGGCAACAACCTGAAGTTCGTCGCGCTGCCGACCAGCACGCCCCAAGCCAGCGCGATCGACAAGATCCCGGTCACCACCACGCCGCTGGGCGCCGGCGCCGCGATCTTCGTGCGTACCGACGTCATCTCCTCGGTGAACAGCTATCCGAAGGACCTCGGCCGTACCGACTGCGCGGGCACCAGCTGCAGCTACGACGAGGAGATGACCAACTTCGCCAATTGGTACGCCTATTACAAGTCGCGCAACCAGATGATGAAGACGGCGGTCGGCCAGGCCTTCCAGTCGCTGACGGCGAATTACAACGTCGGCATCGTATCGCTGTCGGTGGCGGCGGCCCAGGGCGACATGAACGTGCCCAAGCAGTTTGCCGGCGACGACCGCGCCGCCTGGTACACCAGCCTGTACGGGATGAACGGCAACCAGTCGACGCCGATCCGCCAGGCCCTGCACTCGATCGGTTTGATGTATGCGAATAAGGAAAACTACGAAGTGGCGAAGAGTGACGCGGCGGTGCAGTACGCCTGCCAGCAGAACTTCACCTTCATCACCACCGACGGCTACTGGAACGGCAATGCCGCCAAGGACGTGGTCAACAACGACAACGTCGCCAGCAAGGAACGCTTCTGCGCGCTCGACACCGGCTGCCTCGACACCAGCGTCCAGAGCTACAACTCGCTGGCCGACGTCGCCCTGTACTGGTACAACGGCGGGTCCAACGGCAAGGGCGCTTCGCTGCGCACCGACCTCGAAAACTGGAAGGAAGACGGCCTGGTCCCGGCCGGTGCCGCGGACAACCAGCGCCTGCATATGAACACCTATGCACTTGGCCTGGGCGTGGACGGCGTCATGAACTACGAAGCCAAGTACGATACCTTCCCGGTAGCGGGTGGCGACTTCTACAAGCTGACCAATGGCGTGACCAAGGGCTGCCCGTGGAACAACAACGGCCCCTATGTGTGGCCGGATCCGAAGACGGGCGACAGCAGCGGCTCGGCCGCCTACCAGTCGCGGGTGGACGACCTGTGGCACGCCGCCATCAACGGCCACGGCAAATATTTCAGCGCTTCCGACCCGACCCAGGTGGTGCAGGGCCTGAGCACGGCGCTGTCGAACATCCAGGTGCGCGTCGGCGCCGCGGCAGCGGCGGCCACCTCGACCCCGAACATCTCGCAGGAAGACCGTGACGTGTTTTCCTCGACCTTCACCACGGTGAAATGGTTCGGCCAGCTGTCCGACCGCAAGATCGATACCGCCACCGGCGTGGTCAGCGACACCGTCCTGTGGACCACTTCCGACACGGTCGGCCTGAAGGTCGATGCGACCACCGATACGCGCGACATCCGCATGCTGAACGTGGAAACCGGCACCCTCAAGCCCTTCAAGTACGATGCGATGACGGCCACCGAGCGCGCCTGGTTCGACAACAAGTGCAATGTGCTGGCGCAGTGCGCCGGCCTGAGCGCCGCCAACCAGGCCATCGTCAACGACGGCGGTACCATCATCGACTGGCTGCGCGGCCAGCAGGCCTACGCCAACGACACTGTGCTGCGCAGTTATACGCGCACCGACAAGGCGCCCGAGGGCGCCCCCGGGCCGATCCCAGTGGTGCTGGGCGATATCGCCTCGTCCAAGCCGGCCTATTTGCGCGAACCGCGCAAGGGGTACACCAGCGCTGAATATACCGCCTTCAAGAACGATGCCAAGGTCGTGGCGCGCAAGCCGACCGTGTTCGTGGCCGCCAATGACGGCATGCTGCATGCCTTCGACGCAAAGAATGGCACCGAACTGTGGGCCTACGTGCCGCGCATCACGATGCGCAAGCTGCCGGCGCAAGCCAGCGTCAACTATGGCCTGAACCACCAGTTCACCACGGACGGCGCGCCGGAAATCGGCGACGTCAAGATCGGCACCGCCTTCCACAGCGTGCTGGTGGCGGGCCTCAACGGCGGCGGCCGCGGCTTCTATGCGCTCGACGTCACCGACCCGGCCAATCCGGCGCCGCTGTGGGAACTGTGCGCCGATGCCTCACTGTGCGCCAGGTCGGATCCCGACCTCGGCCTGTCCTTCGGCAACCCCCAGTTCGGCACCTGGAAGGATGCCAACGGCGTCGAGCGCTGGGTGGTGTTCCTGACCTCGGGCTACAACAATGTGCCGGGCACCGATGGCGTCGCCGGCGGCGACGGCAAGGGCTATCTGTACGTGGTCGATGCGGCCACCGGCCAGGTGTTGAACAAGACCTCGACCGGCGCCGGCAGCACCGGCACGCCCTCCGGCTTCGCACGCATCACGGCGATCACGGCGAACCCGCTGACGGACCCGCTGGTGACCTATGTCTACGGCGGCGACAACAGCGGCAAGATGTGGCGCTTCGACTTCTCCCGCCAGGGCGCCCCGGCGGTGCTGCAGATGGGCGATGCCGGCACCCTGCAGCCGATCACCACGCGCCCGGAAGTCACCCTGTGCCAGGTCGACAGCACCGGCACCAACGGCGTCGTCAGCAGCGGCGTGAGCAACATGGTCGTGTTCGGCACCGGCCGCCTGCTCGATGTCGGCGACATCGCCGACATCAGCGACCAGAGCGTGTATGTCTTGAAGGACAAGGGCAGCGGCATCGCCGCCGCCAACTGGCGCAACGACGCGGCGATGTCGCACCAGGTCCTGACCAAGACCAAGGCCGGCAACTACACCATCGACGGGCCGGCGGTGACACTGGGCACCCGCGACGGCTGGTACTTCGACATCGACAAGAACGATGGCGAGCGCGTCAACCTCGATCCGAAAGTCGTGGCCGGCACGCTGAACGTGGTCAGCAACATCCCGACCAATTCAACCTCGTGCACGGTGGGCGGCACCAGCAATCTCTATCAGCTGGACGTCTGCACCGGCAAGCCGCTGCTGAAGGACGACACCGACGGCATGATCGCGGGCCGGGCCTTGTCGACCACGTCGGCTGCGGTTGGCTTCATCATCGTGCGCCTGCCGAGCGGCGACCTGAAGCTGGTGGCCACCACTGCCGACGGCGGCAACCTGACCAAAGGGCTGCCTCCGGCCCAGGCCCAGGATGCGCGCAAGGCCGGCTGGCGCCGCGTGCGCGACTGAGTCCGGTCAACCGCCTGTGCCCGCCGCGCCGGTACTCCCGGTCGTGATGGCGCTGGCGCTCTGGGTCGTCACGGCGCCGTCGGCGCCGGTCAGGCGCAGCTGCACCGGCAGCCAGCCGCACTCGGGTGCAAGCCAGACCTCGAGGCGCGCACGGCCCGGCGCGGTGCTCTGCGCCAGGTGCCAGGCGGCGACCGCGCCCAGCGGCGTCGCCAGGGTTTCCAGCCCGAGCACCTCGTAGTATTCGATGGTGGCTTCGTCGGCGCCGGCCACCACCACGGCGATCCTGCCTTGCAGCTGTTCCGGCCCGCCCAGTCCGATCCCCGCCAGCTGCATCAATACCGAGGCGCGGTCCTGGATGCCGGTGTTGTCCGGCACGCTGGTGCCGCGCGCGCGGAAACGCACTTCGCCATCGACGAATTCCGTCACCAGCGGCCGGCCCTCGCGCTCTTCACTGGCGCGCTCGGGCCGCACCCCGGCATCGCCGCTGCCGCCCTGGCTGGCGAGGCGGCCCAGCACGCCGTCCACTTGCAAGGCATAGCGCGCGCCGTCGCTGCGCCAGTCGATGTGCGCGTCCGGCAGGCGCTCGGGCGTTGCCGCCGCCGTTCCTCCTCCTGCTCCTGCGGCCGCCAGCGATGGCTGGCGCGTCTGCGCATAGGTGATCTGGACGGTCTCGGGCATGCGCACGCGGTAGCGGCCGGGCATCTGCACCGGCGGCGCGCTATCGGCTGCGGCCTCCGGCTGGCCGGCGCCGGCGGCCGCTGGCGGCGAGCTCGGGGCGGACGCCGCCGCCGTGGCCGGCGCCTGCGGTGGTGCGGCCGGCGCGGGCCGGACCGCCGCCTGCCGGGGCGGCCGCGAAAGCGCCGCATTCTGCGCCCCCGGCGCACCCCGGCTGTCCGCCCGCCCCCTGGCTGCATCACGGCGGGCGTTGGCGGGCAGCAGGCGCAGCACCAGCTCATCGGTGGCCGCCGGACCGGACGTTGGCGCCAGCGCGCCGGCGCGCCCATGGGCGAGCCATTCCAGCAGCGCCAGGTGCGCCAGCGCGGACAGGCCGCACAGGAGAAGCAGGCGCCGGTGCCGCAGCAGCCGGGTGGATAAATCGGTATGCGTCATGCGCCGGAATTGTACGCCATGCGGGCATGCTGTCCGTCAGCCGTACGCCGCTGTCAGCCCGTGCCCACGATAATGACAAGCATCCCGAACCGAGGAGCAGCCATGTCAGCCAGCAAGCGCAAATCACCCATACCCCTGCACGATGTGCGCCGCTACCTCGAACCCGGTCCGGTGCTGCTGGTCTCGTCCGCCCACGGCGGCGAGCGCGACGTGATGGTGATGGGCTGGCATACGGTGATGGAATTCTCGCCCTCGCTGGTGGGGTGCGTGATCTCGTCGGCCAACCACAGCTTCGGCCTGATTCGCGCCAGCGGCGAATGCGTGCTCAACCTGCCCACCAGCGCCCAGCTCGAGCAAGTGCTGGGCGTGGGCTCGACCAGCGGCGCGGATACCGACAAGTTCGCGGCCTTCGGGCTCAGCGCCGAGCCGGCCGAACTGGTCGGCGCCCCGGCGCTTGCCGAGTGCCACGCCCAGTTCGAATGCCGGCTGCACGACGACAGCCTGGTCGATCGCTACAATTTCTTCGTGTGGGAAGTGGTGGCTGCGCGCGCCCTGGCCAGTCCGCGCCATCCGGAGACCCTGCACTACAAGGGGGACGGGGTGTTCATGCAGTCCGGTCCGATCTTGCGGCGGCGCCGTGCCGGTTTGAAATGAGTCCTGCCGGGACAACCCGCGTCCGGGACCGCTAGCGTGGCTGGCGCGCGCGCGTGCCGGCGCGCAGCGTGATGCGCGCCGCGCTGCCGCGCACCCGTTGCGGCAGCGCCTGCACGGCCACGGCCGGCGCCAGCCCGACGCTCACGCGGTGCAGGGCCAGCACCTCGAGCAGGGCGCCCATCACGGTGCGGCCGAGCCCGGCGTCGCCGGCTTCGACCTGCGGCAGCACGCGGTGCAGGGCGCTCAGCACGACGGCATTTTCCTCGCGCTGCTCGCGCAGGCGTTCGTAGCCCAGTGTGCCCATGATCAATTCTTCATGGCGAAAGATGGCTTCCACCTCGGCCACCAGCGTGCCGAAGACCTGGGCGAAGGCGGGGTCGGGCTCGCGCAGCGCGGCTTGCAGGCGGCAGCACAGCGCCTTGCGCGCGTGACGCAGTGCGGTGAGGAGGGTGCGCGGACGCTTGGGCTTGGCGGCATGCGCTTTCATGGCGGGGTTTTTCGGGGATGGATCGCTTGCAGTGTCGGCGCGTAGCGCGCTTCTGGTTTGATTCAAATCAAAGCTCTCACGGAACTCGTTATAGCGTATCCGGTCGTCACAGGGTTTACGGTGCCGCGAATCCTTATTCTGCCGCAGTTGATGTTTCTCAAGGTAACGCCAAGGTCTACCGTTAGGCTTGCTTGCATGTCGAACCTACTCAATGACCAGGCGCCGGTCTTGGCGCCGGATCCGCTCCCGCCGGCCACCCGGGTTGCTACCCGTCTTACGGCTGGTGTGGACACCGCGCCGGGCGGCGCTGCCCTGGTGCCAGCAGCCGGGGCCGGCGCCGGCGCGGCCCCGCCGGCAGCAGTCCTGCGTCTGGCGCCGCCGGTGCCGCTGGGAAGCGCGCGGCCAGCCCTGGCCGCTGCCCTTGCCGCGGCGCCGCCGCGCGAGTTCGACAGCGCGCTGGGCCCGCTGCTGCTGCGTCCGATGCAAGCGGCCGACGCCGCGGCGCACGCCGCCTTCCTGGAAGCGCTGGGCGAGGACGGACGGCGCGCACGCCGCTTCGCGCTGCCGCCGCCGCCGCGGCTGGCGGGCGGCGCCGTGGAGGCAGGCGCGCGTCTGGTGCTGTTGCTGCTGCCTGCGCCGGCCGGGGCGTCCACTGCGGACGGCATGGCGTGCGGCGTGCTGGGCGAGCTGTGCGTCTGTATCGACCGTGGCCGCGTCGCCGCCGAGTTCGCGCTCGCGGTGCTGCCGCATTGCCGGGGACGGGGCCTGGGGCGCATCCTGATGACTTGCCTGATGGACGCCTGCCGCACACGCCGGGTGGCGCTGATGTGCGCATCCGTGCCCGCCGGTGCCGCGGCGATGCTGACGCTGGCGCGCGCCTGCGGCTTCCAGGTCTTGCGCGCGGCGGACGGGACGGCCCAGCTGGCCCTGATGCTGCGGCCGCGCGGGGTGCGCTGATGGGCCTGCGCATCGTCATCGTGCAGGGGCACCCGGACTGCCGCCGTCCGCACCTGTGCCACATGCTGGCCCAGGCTTATGCCGACGGCGCCGGGGCCGCCGGCCACAGCGTGGAAGTGGTGGAGCCGGCGCGCCTCGTGTTTCCGCTCCTGAGCAGCCCGGCCGAATGGCGCCACGGCACCTTGCCGCCGCAGCTGGTGGCGGCCCAGGAGTCGATCCGCCAGGCCGACCACCTGGTGCTGCTGTATCCGCTGTGGCTGGGCGACATGCCCGCCGTGCTCAAGGGTTTCCTGGAGCAGGTGGCGCGGCCCGGCTTCGCCGTTGCGCCGTCCGGCAGCCGCCTGTCGGGCGAGGGCTCGCTGCGGGGGCGCACCGCGCGCGTGGTGGTCAGCACCCCGATCGCAGCCCCGGTCTACCGCTGGCTGCACGGCGCCCATAGCCTCAAGCTGGTCCGGCGCAGCATCTTCGCGCCGGCCGGGATCGCGCCGATGCGTGCCACCGTGGTCGGCGGCACCGCCGAGCTGAGCGAGGAACAGGTGGACCGCTGGCGCGAGCGGCTGCGCCGCCTGGGGGAACGTGCGCGCTGAATCGGCTACACTGCCGGTTTGCGTTCACGAAAGGAATACCATGACCAAGCTCACCGTCATCGCCACCATGCGCGCCCGGCCGGGCCAGGAAGCCGCCCTGCAAGACCACCTGATGACGCTGATCGGCCTCACCCGCGCGGAACCGGGCTGCCACGACTATGACCTGCTGCGCCAGCAGGACGACCCATCGGTGTTCGTGATGTTTGAAAACTGGGCGGACCGCGCCGAGCTCGACAAGCACCTGCAGATGTCCTACATGCGCGATTTCGCCGCCGTCTTGCCGACGCTGCTGCGCAGCCCGCTGGAACTGCAGCTGCTGGACATGGTCAGCGCGCCGCGCAGCTGAGCGCAGGCGGCGCCTGGCGCCGCATCCGGCCATGGCGCAACGTCCGGCCATGGCGCAGTATCCGGCGCTAGCGCAGCACCAGCACCGGCACCGCGCTCTGGCCCAGCACTTTCCAGGTTTCGCTGCCCATCAGGCGCCCGGCCAGGCCGCCACGGCCGCGCGAGGCCATCACGATCAGGTCGCACAGCTGTTCGCGGGCGGTGCGGACGATGGCCTCGCAAGGCGTCAGACCCTGCACCAGCAGGGTCTCGCAGGGAATCTGCGCCGCACCGGCACAGCGCCGGACATAGGCGACTGCATCCTGTCCCAGCTGTTCGCGCTCGCGCCGCCAGGCTTCGTGGATCGGTGCTGCCAGCCCCAGTTCGGGCGCCATCACATAGGGCGGCGGGCTGGCGTGGACGGCGATGATCATACCCTGCGACATGGCGGCCAGCCGCAGCGCCGTGTCGAGTGCGACGATCGCGCGTTCGGTGCCGTCGGTCGGCACCAGGATGCGCCGGTACATGCTCAGCTGCCCCCGGCCCTGGGCCGGAACACCATGACCGGGACCTCGGCCCCGGCCAGCACCTTCTGGGTTTCGCTGCCGGCCAGCAGGCGCGACAGGCCGCGCCGGCCGTGCGAGCCCATGAAGATCAGGTCGCAGCCATGGTCGCGCGCGCCGTCCAGGATGGCGTCGCTGGGCGAATGCGAGAACACCGTCACCGGCGTACAGGCGACGCCGGCAGCGGCGGCGGCGGCGCTGACCCGCTGCACGTTGCGCTCGGCCCAGGCGCGCAGAGCGTCGTTGTCGAGGTTGGGGTCGACCGCCATCGAGGCTTCGGCGGCGGCATAGGCCGGGTAGGACTGGGCCACCGACAGCGTCACGATCTCGCTGCCGTGTGCCCGTGCGAATTCGATGGCCGCGTGTTCGGCCACCGCCGACACATCGGAGCCGTCGGTCGGCACCAGGATGCGCTTGTACAGCGGCTTTCCGGCCGCTGCGGCGGCCGGTGTCGCCATGGCTTGCTGGTCCGGGTCCATGGCGCGTCCTCAGCGGTGGACCAGCACCGGGATGGTGCTGTGCACCAGCACTTTCTGGGTTTCGCTGCCGAGCAGAAGGCCGCTCAAGCCGCGGCGCCCGTGCGAGGCCATGACGATCAGGTCGCAACCCAGGCGTTTGGCGGTCTCGACGATGGCTTCCCATGGTTCGTCGGACACGGTTTGCTCGAGCCGGCAGGCCACGCCGGCCTCTTCCGCCGCCTGTTCGATCGTTGCCAGCAGGCGGCGCCCGCGTTCGCGGCTGGCGGCGGCATACTGGTCGACGGTGTCTTCGATCATCTCGGGATCGGTGCTCAGCACCCGGAAGGCGGGCGTGGCGGTCAGGCCGACGATTTCCGCACCAAGCGCGCGGGCGAAGGCGACGCCGGCCAGGATCGCCCGTTGCGAGGCTTCGCCACCGTCGGTGGGCAGCAGTATACGTTGGTAGAGTGGCGGGTCCATGGCAGTCGGGCGTGCGGGTGGCGATGCGGTCAGCATGGCGAATATGCTATCTGCATCGCTTGACCTGCATCAAATCCGAAGCCGGACCGGCGCTCAGTCGGCCAGCGTGAAATGCCCCTCGGCCACCGGCCGCTCGCCGCAGCGGACCACGAAGTTGCCGGCGGCCAGGTCGGCGCCCAGCACCAGTTCGCTGCCGAGCGCGGCCGGCGCCTTGAAGCGGGCCTCGAGGGCGGTTACGCTGCGCCCGCTGGCGTCTTCCAGCTCGGCGCAGGCGCGCGCCAGCGTGTGCATGCCGTGGATGATCGGGCGCGGCATTCCCATCAGGCGCGCCGACCAGCGCCACAGGTGGATCGGGTTCCAGTCGCCCGACACGCGCGCATAGGCGCGCCCGCTGCCGGCCGCAAGGCGCCAGCTGGCCAACGCCGGGAGGCTGCCGTCGGCGGCGCGGACGCGGCCATGTCCGCCGCGCCGCCCGCGCACCACCAGGTAAGTGCTGCGGCAGCTGAGAACGGTGGCGCCGTGCTGGCTGGCCAGGGTTTCCAGCACCGCGTACACGGCGCCCTTGTCGTTGGGCGGCCGGATCGCCACGCTGGTGCTGAACAGCAGCGGCTGCGACGGGTCCGGCCGCGTTTCCAGGCGCAGTGCATTTTCGGCGTGCACCGTGCCGGCCAGGCGGTAGGGGAAGGCCGGGTCGAGCATGGTGGCCACCTGGGCGCGCTGGGCCAGCAGGTAATAGAAGGTGAGCGGCACCCCTTGGTCGCGGAAACCAAGGGCCTGGCGATAGCGCCGCAGCCACGCGGGGTCGATGGCGTCGAGGTGGAACAGGCTGCGCGGGGTGCGCGCTCCCGGTGTGCGGCGGCGGCGCTTGAACATGGCGCGCACCAGGGTGCCGGCATTCAGCTGGGGCAGGGGCAGGGATGACTCGGCGTGCGGAGGGGTGTGCGGCGGATGGTCGGACGGCATGGACGATGACGGGGTTGCAAAACCTGCATTGTGCCTGAAACCGGATGTTGCCCCCGCACTACTTGTTAGTTACGTCCAAGCCCTGTACCCTATCGTATTGGTATATAGAATCACTTAATTAGATGAGGATGGAATGAAGAAGCAGGTGTTGTTGGTGGTGGCGATGATGGCGGCCGGCCTGGCGACGGCCCAGGAAACCGTGCGCATCGGCCACGTGGCCGCCATGACGGGCCCGGTCGCCCATTTCGGCAAGGACAGCGAAAACGGTGTGCGCATGGCGATCGACGCCCTGAACGCGCGCGGCGCCACCGTTGGCGGGCGCAAGGTCAAGTGGGTGCTGGCCGGCGAGGATGACGGCGGCGATCCCAAGCAGGCCACCGCGGCCGCCCAGAAGCTGGCCGACGCCAAGGTCAACGCCGTGATCGGCCACGAGACCTCGGGCACCACGATCCCGGCCTCGAAGATTTATTACGATGCCGGCATTCCGCAGATTTCCGCATCGGCCACCAATCCGAAATACACGCTGCAGGGTTTCAACACCGCGTTCCGGGTGGTCGCCAACGACATCCAGCTCGGCCGCGCGCTGGGCCGATACGCCGCCAAGACCATGGGCGTCAAGCGCGTCGCCGTGATCGACGACCGCACCGCCTACGGCCAGGGGCTGGCGACCGAGTTCGCCAACGAACTGCGCGGGCAGGGCGTCAACGTCGTGGCCAAGGAATTCACCAACGACAAGGCGACCGACTTCTCGGCCATCCTGACCCGCGTGCGCGCCAGCAATCCGGACCTGGTGTTCTTTGGCGGCATGAACGCGGTGGCCGGACCGATGCTGCGCCAGATGAAACAGCTGGGCCTGAACGCGCGCATGATGGGCGGCGACGGCATCTGCTCGGACGAAATGCACAAGCTGTCCGGCGGCACCATGGCCGACGGCCAGGTCGTGTGCGCCGAAGCCGGCGGGGTCGAAGCGGCGGGCCAGGCCGGCATGGACAAGTTCCGCGCCGACTACCGCAAGCGCTTCGGCATCGACGTCCAGATCATCGCGCCATACTCCTATGACGCGACGCTGGCGATCGCGGCGGCGATGGACAAGGCCGGCTCCGCCAGCCCCGCCAAATACCTGCCGGCGCTGGCCAGGATCCAGTACAGGGGCGTCACCGGCAACATCGCCTTCGACGCCCACGGCGACATCCGCGACGGCGCGATCACCCTCTACACCTTCAAGGGCGGCCACCGCGCGCAGATCGCGGTCACCAAGTAATTTTCAAGACGCGACCTCAGCGTCATGGGTAGGGTGGACGCGGACGGCGAGTCGGCCATGCCGTCCACGCGGTGATCGTTGGCGGCCGCACATCGCGCACGCGATCGGCGCCGCCAAACGCTTTAGCGCGGATCTCCAGCCCGCTCATCCGCCGCGCGCTCCGTCGCGGCCGGCTTCACCAGCATCATCTCATCCAGCATCGCGCGCGCCGCCTTCAACAGCTGCTCCGACAGCGCCGGATTGCCCTTGGCCGCGCCGCGCGCCACCGCCAGGCTGCCGATCATCGCCGCCACCGCCACCATCCCGCGTCCCAGCGCCTCGCTGCCGGCCTGGCCGGGTTGATTCAGCGCGATCTGGCGCTCGAAGGCGCGTGCCAGCACCATATAGCCTTCGGCGAAGCGGGCGCTGATCGCCTTGTCCTGGCGCCCGATTTCGCTGGCCGAGGCGGCGATCGGGCAGCGGCCGCCGTAGTCGTCGCGGCCGGCCGGCGTCAGGTAATGGTCGAGGTAGGCGCCGAGGTCGGGCATGCCGTCGACCGTCGCCGTGTACAGGCGCGCATTGGTCTGCTCGAGGCCATAGGTCAGGGCTTCCAGCGCCAGTTCTTCCTTGGATTTGAAGTGGGCGTACAGCGCCCCGTGGGTCAGGCCAGCTTCCTTGCTGATTTCGGCGACGCCGACGCCGTCGATCCCGCGTTCGCGAAACAGCTTGCTTGCTGCCCTGATGAGTGCCGCGCGATTCTCGGCGGCTTTTTCCTTGCTGATTCTCATTACTCTGCCTGTGGTTGGGGTAGCGGCGCGCACGCGCTGCCGGACCCGCGCGCCGTGTCATGACGCTGTAATAATTATGGCGACGAGTATAACCCCCGGGACAGAGGCTTGGCGCGTCGGAAAATGTGCGACACGCCCGCCCTGGCATGCCCCTGGCGATGGCGCCGCGCCGCCCGCCGCCGGCTTGATTCAGACCGTAATCGAAGCGGCGCCGCAGCCCGGGTGGCGGGCGCCAAACGGACCAGCCGTGCGCGTAAAGACTGCTATGCTGTATGCACGACCAACCGAGATGGAGACCATGCAAGCATGCTGACGAACGCCCCACGCCCGGATGCGCCTTTCCTGGTGGTACTGAACGCCGGCTCGGGGCATGCCGAAACCGAACTGCGCTGCTCGACCATCCGCGACGTGCTGGAGGGGGCCGGCCGCATCTGCCACCTGGAAGTGGTGCACGACGCCGGCGTGCTCGGCGAAGTCGCGGCGCGCACGGCGGACCGCGCCGCCGCCGAGGGCGGCATCCTGGTGGCGGCCGGTGGCGACGGTACCCTGAACACGGTGGCCCACGAAGCGCTGCGGGTCGGCTGTCCCTTCGGGGTGCTGCCCCAGGGTACCTTCAATTACTTCGGCCGCACCCACCGCATTCCCGAAGACCTGGCCGAGGCGGTCCACGCCCTGCTGGGCGCGCAGTTGCGGCCGGTCCAGATCGGCATGCTCAACGAGCGCATCTTCCTGGTCAACGCCAGCGTCGGGCTGTACCCGAAACTGCTGGAGGAGCGCGAGCACGACAAACGCCAGTACGGGCGTTCGCGCGTGGTGGCCTTGCTGTCGGCGCTGAAGACCGCGCTCGGCCGCCACCGCCACCTGCGCATCACCCTCGAGCTGGACAGCGGCACGCGCCACCTGCGCACGCCGACCCTGTTCGTCGGCAACAACCGCCTGCAGATGGAACAGGTCGGCATCCCGCCGCTCGAGCACGCGCTCGGCGAGGGCCAGCTGGCGGCGATCGCGCCACGTGCGGTCGGCAAACTAGGCATGCTGGGGCTGCTGGTGCGTGGCGCCTTGGGACGGCTGGGCGAGACCGACGACGTCGATGCCTTCGCCTTCAAGCGCATGACCGTGCGCGGCCCGCTGCTGTCCGGCCGGCGCCGCCTGAAGGTGGCGACCGATGGCGAAGTGACGAAGATGGCGCTGCCGCTGCGCTTCCGGGTGCTGGAAGGCCAGTTGCACCTGATGGTGCCGGCCGACGGGGCCGGCGCGGGCGTAGCGGGCGGCAGCAGCCGCTCGACCGCCGTGGCGTAAGCGGAACCTGTGCGGCTTCAGGCGCCGCGCAACAGGGCGCCGACCGCCTCGATCGGCATCGGCCGCGCCAGCAGGTAACCTTGGGCCTCGTCGCAATCGGCGGCGCGCAGGAAGTCCAGCACCTCGGCGGTCTCGACGCCTTCCGCCACCACCGACATGCGCAGCGCATGCGCCATATCCACGAAGGCCTTGACGAAATCGAAGGCGCTGATGCGGCCGTCGTCCTGCAGGACAAAGGAGCGGTCGAGCTTGAGCACGTCGATCGGGAAGCGGCGCAAATACGCCAGTCCGGAATAGCCGGTGCCGAAGTCGTCGACCGCGATCTTCACGCCCAGCGCCTGCAGCTCGCCCAGCATGGCGGCGGTGCGCGCCATGTCCTCGATCAGCGTGCTTTCGGTCAGCTCCAGTTCGAGGCAATCCGCCGCCAGGCCGCTGGCGTGGATCGCCGCGCGCACTTCCCCGGCAAAACCGGGCTGGGCCAGCTGGCGCGCCGAGACGTTCACCGAGACCCGTACCGGCCGCCCGAACTCGGCCACCAGGGCGTGGGTGGCACGGCAGGCTTCGTGCAGCACCCAGCGGCCGATCTCGTTGATCAGCCCGGTCTCTTCGGCAATCCCGATGAAGTCTCCCGGTGCAACCCGGCCCAGCTCCGGATGGTTCCAGCGGATCAGCGCTTCCAGCCCGACCACCTGCATGCTGCGCAGGTCCACCCGCGGCTGGTAGGCCAGTTCGAACTCCTGGCGCGCCAGCGCCGGCCGCAGCGACATCTCGAGTGCCATGCGCGCCTGCGCGGCCAGGGTCATGCCCGGCTCGAAGAACCGGTAGCGGTTGCGCCCGGCCGCCTTGGCGCGGTACATCGCGGTGTCGGCGGTCTGGAACAGCAGTTCGCGGGTGGCGGCGTCCTGGGGGTACAGGCTGATGCCGAGCGAGGCGCCGATGATGACATCCTGCCCGCCCATGCGCACCGGCGCGGTCAGCGCGTCCAGCAGCCTGGCGGCGATGCGCGCCGCCGGCGCCGTGCCGGCCGCGCCGGTGCAGGACGCCGCCACCACGAATTCGTCGCCGCCCAGGCGCGCGATGGTGTCCTCGGGCCGCAGCACCCGGCGCAGGCGCGCCGCCACTTCGCACAGGAGCACGTCGCCCAGCTCATGGCCGAAGGAATCGTTGATCTCCTTGAAGCGGTCGAGATCGAGGAAGATCACCGCCACCGATGCCTCGCGCGCGCAGCCGTCCAGCATGCACTGCAGGCGCTCGTGCAGCAGGGCGCGGTTGGGCAGGCCGGTCAGGGTGTCGTGGGTGGCCAGCTCTTGCAGGCGGTCTTCGGCCTGCTTGCGGCCGGTGATGTCCATCATCAGGCCGGTGACGCTGTGCAGCCGGCCGTCGGCGCCATGGCGCGCGCTGCCGTTGAACAGCACGTGCAGGCGCCGTCCGTCGGCGTGGCGCAGCACGATTTCGACGCCCTGGACGGCGGGCCCGCCGTCCAGGCCCGCCCACGGGAAAGACTCGAACAGCGTGTCCAGCGCGCTTCCCACCAGCGCCGTACGCGCATGGCCGCTGAGGCAGCAGAGCGCCGGATTGACGTCGAGGATGCGGCCATCTGCGCTGGCCAGCAGGTAGCCGGACGGCGTCATTTCGATGACTTCGCGGAAGCGCTGCTCGCTCTCGCGCAGCTGGCGCTCGGCCTGCTCGCGCTCGGTGAGGTCGCGGATCATGGCCTGGAAGAATTCCTGGCCGCCATCCTCGAAGCGCGACACGCGCACCTCGGCCGGGAAACTGCTGCCGTCGCGGCGCTGCTTGACCATGCGCAGCAGATGGGTATGGCCGGCACGCAGGCTGTCGAGCAAGATGTCGTCGTAGGGGAAGTCGCTGTCGACCTCGCGCACGCTGCTGCCGATGAACTCTTGCTCGCTGTAGCCGAAGGCCCTGCAGGCACTGGCGTTGGCCGCCACCACGCGCAGTTCGCGGTCCGTGATCAGGATGCTGTCCCCGGCCTGCTGGAACAGGTTGCGGAAGCGCTGCTCGCTCTTGGCCAGGGCGGCGGCGGCGTCGTGCTGCTCGGTGACGTCGTGGAAGTAAACCGACAGGCCGTCGGCGGTCGGGTAGGCACGCGCCTCGATCCAGCGCCCGCTCGGCGCCCACAGGGTTTCCAGCACGGCAGGCTGGCCGCTCGCCATCGCCTTGCGGTAATGGGCGAGTACTTCGCTGCCTTCCAGCGCCGGCGCGACGTCGGTCAGCTTGCGGCCGATGCTGAGGCCGACATCGACCCCGACGAAGGCGGCGGCCTTCTGGTTGGCGTAGGTGATGCGCCACTCGCGGTCGACGGCGAAGAAGGCGTCGCCGATGCTCTCCAGCATGGCGTTCATCCTTTGCCGGGTCTGGTCGAGGGCGGCGCAGGCCAGCCGGTGCGCGGTCACGTCGCGCGCGCTGGCGTACATCACGCCCTCGAGTACGGACCAGCGCGCCGACACCGACAGGTAGACCAGCTTGCCGTCACGGCGCAGCCAGCGCAGTTCGTGGTCGCGGCAGGGCGTACCGGCACGCGCATCCTGGCCGATCGCCGTCAGCGTGGCACGGTCTTCCGCGTGCAAGAGGTCGTGGCAACTGCGTCCCACCAGTTCGAAAGGCTGGTAGCCGAGGATCGCGCAGGCGGCCGCGTTCACACGCAGCACCCGGGCGTCGGCGTCGAGCACGGCGATGAGGTCGAGTTCATGATGAATATGCGTGTCGTGGCGGTCCAGGGACGTGGCCGGCTGCTTGCTCATGGGGTTCCAGTCGGGATGCGGAAGGGCGGCGAGTCATTCGGTGCTGGGTTCGAGAAGACCCAGGCTGGATATTATCATTCCGTGCGGAAACATTCTGTCCTCTGCCGCATATTTACGACAGTTGCAGGCAATGTCGGTACCTGGCGTGTTGAAAAAGTTACTGAACAGCGCGGGACGGCCTTAGGATGGTCCGCTGCCCGGCGAGGATGCCGGGCAGCGGGGGGCGCCGTGGAGGACTCGGCGCCGGAGGTGATGGCCCGCGCGCATCAACGCTGCGGTATGTCGTCTGGCTTGCCGCCCTGGCGGTTGCCCTGGGTGCGCTCGGAGTCGCCCAGGGCCGGGGTACCGCCCGGCTGACCCTTGGCTTGCTGCAGGTTGCCGGAATCGGCCATGTCGGGACTGCCGACACCGCCATCGCGGCCACCGTCGTTGAGATTGCCGACAGTGCCGGTCGGGCCCGCACTGCTGGTGCCCACGCCGCTCAGTTCATCGTAATTGCGCCCTTTGATGCCCTTGCCTTTGTATTCCTGGTTGCTTGGCATATGGTTCTCCTTTACCAGTGCTCGATAACTGCATGGTAGGCCGATGCTGGCCGCATACAATCGGAAAACAGGGGGCGCGGTCGTAGGACCTCTCGCACAACAGTTGACAAATCAACCAATCCGTGGCGGAATCAAGGGTCGGCAACCATCTTGCCAGATCCACCACGACATAAAAACAATGACTAGAAACGGGACAGGGAAGATCAGAGGGACGGGACGGGCCACGCTGGAAGAAGTGGCGCAGCTGGCCGGGGTGTCGACCATGACCGCCTCGCGCGCCCTCAGCCAGCCGCGGCTGGTGTCGGACGCCACCCGTGCCAAGGTGGAGCAGGCGGTCGCCGAACTCGGCTACGTGCCGAACCGGGCGGCGCGCGCGCTGGCGTCGGCGCATTCGCGCGTGATCGTGGTGCTGGTGCCCTCGCTGTCGAACGCGGTGTTCACCGCAGTGCTGGACGGCATCCACGACGCGGTCGAGGCCAGCCAGTACCAGCTCCTGATCGGCAATACCCATTACTCGGACGCCGAAGAAGAAAAGCTGCTGAACATCTACCTGCAATCGAACCCGGATGGCGTGCTGCTGTCCGGCGTCTCGCACAGCCCGCATGTGCAGCGCGTGCTGGGCAGCTCGCGCATCCCGATCGTGTCGATGATGGACCTGGCCGAAGGCGAGCAGGACCTCTCGGTCGGCTTTTCCCAGTTGGACGCCGGCGGCGCCATGACGCGCCACCTGATCGGCAAGGGCTACCGCCGCATCGGTTTCATCGGTGCCCAGCTCGACGAGCGCACGCTGCGCCGCGCCGACGGCTATCGCCAGGCGATGCAGGCCGCCGGCCTGGCCGACCCGGCGCTGGAAGTGATGGTGGCCGAGCCGTCGACGATTGCCCTGGGCGCCGAGCTGATGCGCCGCACGCTGGCGATGGATTGCGACGCCGTGTTCTGCTGCAACGACGACCTTGCCCACGGCGCCATCTACCACTGCCAGCGCGAGGGCATCCGCGTGCCGCAGGACATCGCGATCGCCGGCTTCAACGACTTGCCGGCCTCGGCCTGGATGATGCCGTCGCTGACGACCGTGGACACGCCGCGCTACCGCATCGGCTACGAAGCCGCCTCGCTGCTGCTGGAAGTGATCGGGGGCCGTGCGCCGGCGCAGCGCCGCATCGACCTCGGTTTCACCCTGCGCGAGCGCGAGAGCACATGAGGAAGGCGATGGAGCCGCCGCCGCCGCCCGCCGAGCGCAGCGCCCCGGTGGCCCTGGTGGTGGAAGACGAAAAGCAGATCCGCCGCTTCGTGCGCCAGGCACTGGAGGGCGAGGGCTGGCAGGTGCACACGGCCGAGACCCTGCACCGCGGTATGGTGGAAGCCGGCAGCGGCAGCCCCGACCTGATCATCCTCGACCTCGGCCTGCCCGATGGCGACGGCCTGGCACTGATCGGCGCGGTGCGCGCCTGGAGCCCGGTGCCCATCATCGTGCTGTCGGCGCGCACCGACGAGGGCGGCAAGATCGCCGCGCTCGACGCCGGCGCCGACGATTACCTGACCAAACCCTTCGGTATCGGCGAATTGCTGGCGCGGGTGCGCGCGGCGCTGCGGCGCCAGCGCATGGGCGTCCAGGAGAGCGCGGCGGCGGCCCGCTTCGGCGCGGTGGAAGTGGACCTGGAGCGGCGCCAGGTGAGCCGCGACGGCCAGCCCGTGCATCTGACGCCGACCGAATACAAGCTGCTCGGCGTGCTGCTGGCGCACAGCGGGCGGGTGGTGACGGCGCCCCAGCTGCTGCGCGAAGTGTGGGGGCCGGGCGGCGCCGACAACGCGCATTACCTGCGCATCTACATGGGCCATCTGCGCCAGAAGCTGGAAGCCGATCCGGCCCAGCCGCGCCATCTGCTCACCGAGACGGCGGTCGGTTACCGGCTGCAGCCATGACGATCGCGGCGGAAGCGTTCAATCCCAACGTAGTCCGTCGAAGCGCAGCGCCCACATCCTGAGGTTGCCCTTGCCGACCACGCGCGCGTCCGGCAGCGTCACCCGCAATTCGTTCTCGCCGGGACGCAGGGAACCGGGTGCCAGGTCAAGGCGCAGCACGCTTGCGCCTTGCAGCCGACGGTTGCCGATGGCCTGGCCGTTCAGGCGCCATTCGCTGGCTTGCGTGCCCAGCGGCAGCAGACGCAGGGTCAGTGCGTGCGGCCCCGCCGTGAGTGCATGGCCGTCCACGCGGAACACCAGGCGCGCCGTCCTGCCGCCATTCCAGCGCTGGCCGTCGCCGCGCGCCGGCCAGCCGTCGAACATCAGGGCCGGGTCATCGGCGCCGTGCTCGCTTGCCGGCGCCAGCGGCGCAAGCTGGCGGTGCTGCCAGGGCGACATGAAGTCGCTGCCCTCGATGTAATAGGCGCGGTAGGCCGGACTCACCTGCGGATGCACGGCGGTCCAGGCCACTGCGAGATAAAAGGCGCACAGCGCGCCGATGGCGGTCCGGCTCAGGGTCTTCATGCGGGTATTCATACGGGTCTTCATACGACGACCACCGCGCCGGCAAACCAGCCCAGGTACATGAACACGAGTCCCGGCAGGGCGGCGCCGAAGAACAGCAGCCACAACTTTTTGTGGGAAATCCCGATGGCCAGCGCCAGCAAGACCGGCGCCTGCCACCAGAGATAGCGCGGCATCGCCCACAGGCCGGTGGACAGCGGCAGCAGGGTGCACAGCAGCGAAAAAACGGCCAGTTCGAACTGCCTGCGCAGGGCGAAGTACAGCGGCACCACCAGGGCGAGCAAGCTCATTGCGGCCCAGTATTTCTCCAGCGGCGTCTGGTGCAGCCCTGCCAGCGCAATCGCCAGCGGATTGCCGGGCGTGCGGTTCCAGGCGCGCTGCAGGTGGGAAAAGGCGAGGGCGTCCCCGGTCAGGCCGTGCAGGTAGAGCAGGAAGACGCCCAGGCCGAGCGGAATCAGCAGCAAGCCCAGCAGGATGTACTCGCGCTGCGGCCGCGCGCGGCGCCATGGGCCCCAGGCAGCGATCAGATAGGGCAGCACGGAAAACGCGCCGACCAGGCGGGTGCAGGCCAGCAGGCAGCCGGCCAGGCCGGCGGCCAGGAAGTCGCGCCGCAAGGCCAGGAAGAAGGAGCAGCTCAGCAGCAGGAACAGCGGTTCGGTATAGCCGACGCTGCCGTAGATCGCATACGGATTGAAGGCGACCACGGCGGCGGCCAGCAGCGGGTTCAGTTGCGGCCGGATCTCCGACGCCAGCTTCACGAAGGCGAAAATCGCCAGCAGGAAGAACAGCTTGCCGACCACCAGCAGCGAGGCCGCGCCCGACAGCCCGCTCAGCGCATGCAGCAGCCTGGCAGCGAGCGGCAGCGCCGGGAAGAACACCCAGTTGGCGGCATCGTGCTTTGGGTGCGCACCGCCGCCGTCGTGCGGTGCGCTGTCGTAACCGTGCTCGACGATGCCCGCGTACCAGGCGCAATCAAAGGCGCACAGCCCGGCGTAGGCAAATCCATGCAGGCGGACGAGGACGAACTCCAGCAGCTGGTTCAAGAGGAAACAAGCCGCCGCGATGCGCAGCAGCCTGTCGTTGCGGCGCAGCCAGGCGGCCGCCGAGGAACGCATGTGAAGGTCTGGTGCATTGCTTGTTGCCACGCTTCCCCCGGTTGGACAGCCTGCGACTGTTTGTCATCTTTGCATCCTTAATTGTAGTTGAAATGAATATTGTTATGCTAATTAGCAATAAATTATTTTGCAGGCTGCGACAGCTGGCGGCCGGTGTGGTTTTATCGTGCCCCGGTGGCAGGACCGGCTTGTGGACGATGCAAGTTTTCAACATCGCGTGCTGGATTTATAGGAGAATCCCTCCTGATATTTTTCCATTTGACACTAATTTCGGCCCGGTCCATGTTGCGACAAAAGCGCATGGCGGCAAAAGTCATGGCAGGCTTTCCAAAGCCTGCCCAAATGACGGTCGATAGGGAGACAGCATGCTCGGAGCAGGCAAACAATCCCTGCGCGTCTGGCTGTGCGCGCTGTGCGCGGTCGTCTCGACCGGCGCCGCGGCGGCGCCGCCCAGTCCGCGGGCCGAGGTGATCCACTGGTGGACCTCGGGCGGCGAGTCGGCCGCCGTCAAGCAGGTGGCCCAGGCCTACCGCGGCGCCGGCGGCGACTGGGTCGACACTGCCATCGCCGGCGGGGACCAGTCGCGCGCGGTCACCATCAACCGCATCATCGGCGGCAAGCCGCCCACCGCGGCCCAGTTCAACACGTCCAAGCAGTTCCTCGACATCATCGACGAAGACTTGCTCAACGACGTAGACGACATCGCCCGCCGCGACGGCTGGGACAGCATGCTGCCGGAACCCATCATCGACGTCATCAAGGTACGCGGCCACTGGTACGCGGCGCCGATGAACATCCACATGCAGACCTGGCTCTGGTATTCCAAGCCGGCCTTCGCTAGGGCCGGCATCGCGCGCGAGCCGCGCAGCGTGGACGAGCTGTTCGCCGCCCTCGACAAGCTGCGTGCGGCCGGGCTGGTGCCGCTGGCGCACGGCGGCCAGGCCTGGCAAGAGACCATTTTGTTTTCGCTGATGCTGTCCAACCTGGGCGGGCGCGAACTCTATTTGCGCGTGATCCGCGACCGCGACCAGGCCGCGATCCGCTCCGGCGACTTCCGCAAGGTGCTGCTGGCCTACAAGCGCCTGCACGACTACGTCGATGCGGCCGCGCCCGGGCGCAACTGGAACGACGCCACCGCGATGGTGATCGCCGGCCGCGCCGGCATCCAGGTGATGGGCGACTGGGCCAAGGGCGAGTTCACCGCCGCCGGCCAGCGCCCCGAACGCGACTACGGCTGCCTGCCGGGCCTGAGCCCGGCCAGCCCCTACCTGGTGCAGGGCGACGTCTTCGTGTTTCCCAAGACCGGCGACGCGGCAACCGTGCGCGCGCAAAAGCTGGTGGCGCGCGTGGTGGCCGACCCGGCGGTGCAGCTGTCCTTCAACAAGCTGAAAGGCTCGATCCCGGTGCGCCCGGACGTCGACCTCGGCCAGCTGGACGCCTGCGCGCGCAAGGGCATGGCCATCGTGCGCGACCGCGCGCGGCCGCTGGGCGTGATGGAGATCTACCTGACCCCGGACCAGAACGGCGCCCTGCAGGACGTGCTGACCGCCTACTGGAACACCGACATGCCGGTGGCGAAGGTCCAGAACAGCATCGCCTCGGCGCTGCGCTATTGATGATGAGGCCAAGCTCCATGTCCCTGCGCCGTTTTCAGTGTGCGCCCCACCTGGCGATCCTGCCGATGGCGCTGGTCGCCATCGTCGCCTACCTCGGCGCCGCCCTATGGACGCTGCGCATCTCGCTGACCGGTTCGCGCACCTTCCCCTCGGGCCGGTTCATCGGGCTGGCCCAGTACCAGCGCCTGTTCGACAACGAGCGCTGGATGCTGTCGCTGCACAACCTGGCGCTCTACGGCGTGCTGTTCATCGGCGCCTGCCTCCTCATCGGCTTCCTGCTGGCGGTCTTCATCGACCAGCGCGTGCGCGGCGAGGGCCTGTTCCGCACCATCTTCCTGTATCCGTATGCGATGTCCTTCGTCGCCACCGGCCTGGTGTGGCAATGGCTCTTGACCCCGGGCGACGGCATCGACGGCGCGGTGCGCGCGCTCGGCTTTCCGGGCGTGCGTTTCGACTGGATCGTCCAGCAAGACATGGTGATGTATACGATCGTGATTGCCACCGTGTGGCAGGCGTCCGGCCTGGTGATGGCGCTGATGCTGGCGGGCCTGCGCGGCGTCGATCCGGATATCTGGAAGGCGGCGCGCCTGGACGGCATTCCGGCCTGGCGCGTCTACACCCGCATCGTGCTGCCGATGCTGTGGCCGACGGTGGCCACCGTGCTGTTGCTGCTGTCGACGGCGGTGGTCAAGCTGTACGACGCGGTGGTGGCGATGACCCAGGGCGGCCCCGGCACCGCCAGCGAAGTGCCGACCAAGTTCATCATGGACCACCTGTTCCTGCGCTCCAACGTCGGCCTGGCCTCGGCCGGCGCGGTGGTGTTGCTGGTGCCGGTGCTGGCGCTGCTCGCGCCCTATGCCTATGCCCGCAGCCGCAAGGAGGCCGCATGACGCCGCCCATCGCCCAACCAGTGATTGAATCCATGATGGAGCAGCCGCCGCCGCTACCACTGCGGCTGCCACCGCCGGCGCGCGCCCGCCAGCGCTCGCGGCGGCGCCGCCTGACCCCGGCCCGCATCGGCATCTACGCCTTCCTGCTGATGGCGGCCGCCTTCTTCCTGCTGCCGCTGTACGTGATGATCGTGACCTCGTTCAAGCCGATGGACGAGATCCGCCAGGGCGGCATCCTGGCACTGCCGCACGCCTTCACGCTGGCGCCGTGGCGCCAGGCCTGGAGCGGGGTCTGCACCGGCGCCGCCTGCGAGGGCATCCGCGGCGGCTTCTGGAATTCGGTGTGGATCACGCTGCCCAGCACCATCCTGCCGATCCTGATCGGCGCCGTGAACGGTTACGCCTTGTCGTTCTGGCGGCCGCGCGGGGCCAGGCTGCTGTTCGGGATCCTGCTGGCCGGCGCCTTCGTGCCGGTGCAGGTGATGATCTATCCGCTGGTGCGGGTGATGGCGCTGGCCGGCATCTTCGGTTCGCTCCCTGCCATCGTGCTGGTGCACCTGGTGTTCGCAATGCCGGTCATGACCCTGCTGTTCCGCAATTACTATGCGGGACTCCCGGACGAGCTGTTCCAGGCCGCGCGCATCGACGGCGGCGGCTTCTGGCGCATCTTCCTGCAGGTGATGCTGCCGATGTCGCTGCCGATCATCGTGGTGGCGGCCATCATGCAGGTCACCGGCGTGTGGAACGACTACATCCTGGGCCTGGTGTTCGCCGGGCGCGACAACCTGCCGATGACGGTGGAGCTGAACAACGTGATCAACACCACCACCGGCACCCGCCAGTACAACGTCAACATGGCCGCCACCATCCTCACCGCGCTGCTGCCGCTGGCCCTGTATTTCCTGTCCGGCCGCTGGTTCGTGCGCGGCATCGCCGCCGGCGCGGTGAAGGGTTAGCCGATGGCGAATGTCCACCTCCACAAACTGTGCATCCGCCTGGGCGGCAAGGACATCATCCGCGAGCTCGACCTGCAGGTCGCGGCGGGCGAATTCCTGGTGCTGCTGGGGCCTTCCGGCTGCGGCAAGTCGACCCTGCTGCACAGTATCGCCGGCCTGGTCGACATGGACTCGGGCGCCATCGAGATCGGCGGGCGCGACATGTCCGACGCCGACCCCAGCGAGCGCGGCATCGGCATGGTGTTCCAGTCGTATGCGCTATACCCGACCATGACGGTGGAAGCGAACATGTCCTTCGGCCTGCGCATCGCCGGCACGCCCAAGGCCGAGATCCGCCGGCGCGTGGCGCGCGCCGCGGAAATGCTGCAGCTGGACGCGCTGCTGGGCCGCAAGCCGGCCCAGCTCTCGGGCGGCCAGCGCCAGCGCGTGGCGATCGGGCGCGCGCTGGTGCGCGAAGCCCAGGTCTTCCTGTTCGACGAGCCGCTGTCGAACCTCGACGCCAAGCTGCGCGCGGAATTGCGGCGCGAACTCAAGCTGCTGCACCAGACGCTCGGCTCGACCATGATCTACGTGACCCACGACCAGGTGGAAGCCATGACTTTGGCCAGCCGCATCGTGGTGATGGACAAGGGCGCGATCCAGCAGATCGGCACGCCGGCGGAAGTGTACGAGCGCCCGGCGAACCGTTTCGTCGCCGGCTTCCTGGGCGCGCCGGCGATGACCTTCATCGACGGCGCGCTGGATGGTGCGGGGCGCTTCGTGGGCGGCCCCATCAGCCTGGCCTTGCCGGCCGCGCCCGCCGGCGCGGGCCCGGTGGTGCTGGGCGTGCGGCCGGAACAGGTCGAGATCCGCGCCGACGGCCCCTTGCAGGGCGAGGTCACGCTGGTCGAGCCGATGGGCAATCACCAGGTGGTGTGGCTGCGCTGCGGCGCGCTGGCGATGTCGGCGCTGGTGCATGACGGACGTGTGTTCGCGCCAGGCCAAGTGCTCGGCTTCGCGATCGATGCCGCGCGGGTCTCCTTGTTCGATCCGGCTGATGGGCGGCGCCTGGGGGCATGAGGATCACAAACGCCGAGGAATGCAGTATCCTTCGTTGTTCTATATTGTTTAGTAAATCTGTGAGGTAAGGACCTGTGGCGACGATCAAGGACGTAGCGAAGCTGGCCGGCGTCGGCCTGGGAACCGCCTCGCGCGTGGTGAGCGGGCGCGGCTCGGTGTCGCCGGCCACCCTCGAGCGCGTGAAAAAGGCGATCGACGAACTCGGTTTCCGGCCCTCGCATGCGGCGCGCGCACTGCTGTCGGGCTCCAGCCGCATGGTGGGCGTCTACATCCCGGTGCTGAGCGGGACCTTCTACACGCCGATCCTGCAGATCATCGACACCGAGCTGCGCGCCGCCGGCCTGCACATGGTGCTGGCCTTCGGCGTCGGCCTCGGCGATGCGCGGCGCCAGGCCATCGAAGGCATCGAATTCCTGGTGGAGCGCGGCTGCGACGGCCTGATCGTGATGACCAGCGCGCTGCTGGAAGAAGACGTGGCGGCGCTGGGCGCCAAGGGCGGCATGCTGGTGGCCCTGAACCATGACTTCGGCAGCATGCCGGCGCAATGCTTCACGGTCGACCACACCCTGGGCGGGCGCCTGGCGGCGCGCGCGCTGCTCGAGCACAAGCACCGCAAGATCGCGGTGGTGGAAGGCCCGCGCAGCCTGGCCGACAACAACGAGCGCATCGCCGGCTTCATGGCGGAGCTGGCCGAGAACGGCATCGGCGCCGACAAGGTGTGGCGGGTGGAGAGCGATTTTTCCCCGGCCGGCGGCTGGGATGCGGCGCGTGCGCTGCTCGATTCCGGCTTCGCCTGCAGCGCACTGTTCTGCGCCAACGACGAGATGGCGGTCGGTGCGCTGTCCTATTTCCAGGAAGCCGGCATCCGCGTGCCGCACGATTTGTCGGTGCTCGGCTACGACGACACCCCGAGCGCCGCGTTCTCGGCCCCGCGCCTGAGTTCCGTGCGCATGCCCTGGCGCGAGATGACCCTGAACGGCGTGAATGCCTTGCTCAACCTGTGCTACGACCTGAAACGGCCGGTGTCGCGCGACTTCCCCGTGAGTGTCACCCTGCGAGCTTCGCTGGCCAAGGCGCCGGGGGCGCGCCGCAAAGCGGCGTGATTCAGCCGTGCAAGCACCACACCAAAGCCCGCGCGGCTTTTTTTTGAACCCGATATGGAAAGCTTTCCAAAACCTGCCGAGCCGATGATGACCATGAACCTGGAGAGCGCCCCTGGCGCCGGGCCGCTGAACCCGCACCCACCGCAGCGCAGCGATTTCGCCACCGACTTCCTGTGGGGCTGCGCCACCTCGTCCTACCAGATCGAAGGCGCGGCCCATGCCGACGGCCGGGTCGAATCGATCTGGGACCGCTTCGCCGCCACCCCGGGCAAGATCCGCGACGGCAGCAGCGGCGCGGTCGCCTGCGACCATTACCACCGCTGGCCCGAAGACCTGGACATCGCGCACAGCCTGGGCCTCAACGCCTACCGTTTCTCGATCGCCTGGCCGCGCATCTTCGGCGGCCATGGCGGCAAGCCGAACCCCAAGGGCCTGGATTTCTATTCCCGGCTGGTGGACGGCATGCTGGAGCGCGGCCTGCAGCCCTGGGCCACGCTGTATCACTGGGACTTGCCGCAGTACCTGCAGGACGACGGCGGCTGGAACGCGCGCGCCACCGTCGACGCCTTCCTCGAACTGGCGGACGCGATGACGCGCCGCCTCGGCGACCGCGTCAAGCACTGGATCACCCATAACGAACCCTGGTGCACCGCGATGATCGGCCACCACGAGGGCTGGCATGCCCCCGGCACCACCAATTTCAAGACCGCGCTGCAGGTGGCCCACCACGTGCTGCTTTCGCACGGCAAGGCGGTGCCCGTGATCCGCGCCAACGTGCCGGATGCGCAGGTCGGCATCGCCCTCAGCCTGCACCCGCTGCGCGCGGCCAGCGACAGCGCGCCGGATCGCGCCGCGATGGAACGCCACGATGGCCTGCGCTACCGCTGGTTCCTCGATCCGCTGCATGGCCGCGGCTACCCGGCGGCGACCCTCGAGCAGGTGGGCGCCGCCGCCCCGGCCGTGCTGGCAGGGGACATGGAAGCGATCGCCGCACCCACCGACTTCATGGGTGTGAATTACTACTTTCCCGAAACGGTGGCGGATCAACCGGGACACGGACCGCTCGGCACCCGCGTGCTCGAGCCGCGCGAAGGCGAGATCACGGCCATGGGCTGGCCGGTGGCGCCGCAAGGCCTGGCCGAACTCCTGCTGCGCATCGAGCGCGACTACCATCCAGGGCCGCTGTATGTGACCGAGAATGGCGCCTGCTATGAGGACGTGGTGGAAGCCGACGGCGCGGTCCACGACGGCGAGCGGCGGCGCTACCTGGTGCGCCACCTGGCCGCACTGCGCCAGGCCATTGCCGACGGCGCGCCGGTGAAAGGGTATTTCGCCTGGAGCCTGGTCGACAATTTCGAATGGGCGGAGGGCTATTTGAAGCGTTTCGGCCTGGTCCACATCGATTACGCCAGCCAGCGCCGTCGCCTCAAGGACAGCGCCTTGTGGTACCGGTCTTTCCTGCACGGTGGTTGACAGCGGCGGCGATACCCTTCAGTATCCGGCGTATCGATTGGAATCGTTTCCAACGCCCTAGAATACCAATACAGGAGACCTTGCATGACCCATCCGTTCCGCCGCAGCGCCGTGACCCTTGCCGTCGCGTTGACCCTGCCGGCTGCCGCGCTCTGTGCCGCACCGGCAGAAGCGACCTTGAACACGACCAAACAGCTGACCGAGTGGCCGCGCCTGCGCAGCGCGATCCCGCGCGATGCGGCGCTGGAAGCGCGCGTGGCCGAAATCGTCGGCAAGATGACGCTGGCGCAAAAGATCGGCCAGATGACCCAGGCCGAAATCAAGAGCGTCAAGCCGGCCGAAGTCACCCAGTATTACCTGGGTTCGGTGCTGAACGGCGGCAGCAGCAAGCCGAACAACGACAAGCATGCGGCGATCACCGACTGGCTGACGCTGGCCGACAGTTTCTACGACGCCTCGATGGCCACCGACATGGCGATCAAGGTACCGGTGATCTGGGGCACGGACGCGGTGCACGGCCATAACAATGCCTTCGGCGCCACCATCTTCCCGCACAATATCGGCCTCGGCGCGGCGCGCGACCCGGCCCTGGTCGGCGACATCGGCGTGGCCACCGGCAAGGCGGTACGCGCCAGCGGCATCGCCTGGGTATTCGGGCCGACCGTGGCCGTGGTGCGCGACGACCGCTGGGGCCGCACCTACGAAGGCTTTTCGGAAGATCCGGTGCTGGTGAAAAGCTATGCCGGCGTCTATGTCAAGGGCTTGCAGGGCGCGTTCAAGGACGATGCCAACGTCATCGCCAGCATCAAGCACTACATGGGCGACGGCGGCACCGAGAATGGTGTCAACGCCGGCGTCACCCGCGCCAGCGAGCGCGAGATGATGAACATCCACGCCGCCGGCTATTTCAGTGGCCTGGAAGCGGGCGCCCAGACGGTGATGGCCTCATTCAACAGCTGGTACGATACCCAGAACAAGCAGGACCACGGCAAGCTGCACGGCGACAGGCGCATGCTCACCGGGATCCTCAAGGACAAGATGGGCTTCGACGGCTTCGTCGTCACCGACTGGAACGGCATCGGCGAAGTGGCCGGCTGCCGCAACGACAGCTGCGCCCAGGCGATCAACGCCGGCATCGACATGGTGATGGTGCCGGACGAGTGGAAGGCCTTCATCCGCAACACCACTGCCGACGTCGAGGCCGGCCGCATCCCGATGGCGCGCATCGACGACGCCGTGACCCGCATCCTGCGCGTGAAGCTGCGCGCCGGCCTGTTCGGCAAGCGGCCCTCAAGCAACCCCTATGCAGGCAAGGCCGATGCGCTGCAGGCGCGCGAACTGGGACGGCGCGCGGTGCGCGAGTCGCTGGTGCTGCTCAAGAACGAGGGGCCGGCGCTGCCACTGGCCGCCAGTACCAAACGCATCCTGGTGGTCGGCGAGGCCGCCGACAACATGATGCACCAGACCGGCGGCTGGGCGCTGACCTGGCAGGGCACCGCCAACACCAATGCCGACTTCCCGAATGCCGACACGGTACTGGCCGGCATCCGCCAGGCCGTGGGCGACGCCAAGGTCAGCTACAGCCTGGACGCCAAAGGCGTCGACCCGGCGCAATTCGATGCCGTGATCGCGGTGATCGGCGAAGGTCCGTATGCGGAAGGCGACGGCGACATCGTCCCTGCGGGCACCCTGCGCCACAGCAGCCGCTATCCGGAAGACCTGGCGGTGCTGCGGGCCGTGCACGGCAAGGGCAAGCCGGTGATCACGGTCCTGATGTCGGGGCGCCCGCTGTGGGTCAACGACTTGATGAATTTGTCCGACACCTTCATCGCCGCCTGGCTGCCGGGCAGCGAAGGCAAGGGCGTGTCCGACCTGCTGGTGGCGGGCAAGGATGGCAAGCGCCATGACTTCCGCGGCAAGCTGTCCTTCTCCTGGCCCAAGGAAGCCTGCCAGACCGCGCTCAACGTCGGCGATGCCAATTACGCACCGCTGTTCGCCTATGGCTACGGCTTGAGTTCAAAGCAGCGCTCGCACCTGGGCCGGCTGGATGAACGCTACCCGCTTGCCGGCTGCAGCGCCTCCAACACCTATCCGCTGTTCGGCCAGGCCGACCGCGCCAGCTTCCCCCTGCAGCTGCGCGCCGGCGCCGACGTCAAGCTGCTGGGCGCCGACCTGAACGCCACCGTCACCGTGGCGGGCGCCAGCGCTTCGGTGGTGCAGATCAAAACCCAGCAGGATGCGCGCCTGGTGACCTGGACCGGTCCCGCCACCTTCGAGGCCAAGGGTGCCCGAACGCTGGCCCTGCCTCTGGAGGCCAGCAAGGACGGCGTGCTGCGCTTCGACACCATCGTGGAGAAGGCGCCGACCGGCAAGGTCGCCATCGGCATGCTCTGCAGCACGGCCGCCTGCGGCCAGCCGCTCGACGCCACCCGCATGTTCGCGCGCCTGGCTGGCAAGGGCAAGCAGGTGGTCAAGATCCCGCTGGCTTGCTTCACGGCCAAGGGCGCCGACCTGGCACGCGTCGACACGCCATTCAGCGTGACGGCCGGCGCCGGCTTCGCGGCCGCTTTCGGCAATGTCGACGTGATCGGCGGCGCGGCGCGCGCTGCGGACGCGGTGCGTTGCGAGGACCTGCAATGACGCTACACGCATTGCGCCTGGTGGCCGACATCGGCGGCACCAACGCCCGCTTCGCCCTGCAGACGCAGGAGGACGGTTTCGCCGACATCGAGGTGCTGCGCGGCAGCGAACACGTTACCATTGGCGATGCCCTGCGCACCTACCTGCAGAATGCCCGCGCGCGCGGGCTTGCCGTGGATGGCCTGCGCCACGCCGCCATCGCCATCGCCAACCCGGTCGAGGGCGATGTGGTGAGCATGACCAATCACCACTGGCGCTTTTCGATCGAGGCGCTGCGCCAGGAGGCCGGCCTCGAGACCCTGCTGGTGGTGAACGATTTCGCCGCGCTGGCGATGGCCTTGCCGCATCTGGGCGACGGCGGCCGCGAACGCGTCGGCGATGGAGACGTCGGTGACACCAGCGGGCGCCCATTGGGCCTGATCGGGCCAGGCACCGGTTTGGGCGTGGCGGGCGTGCTGCCGGCCGGCGGGCGCTGGATCGCGCTGCCGGGCGAGGGCGGCCACGCCAGCTTCTCGCCCAGCTCGCGCCGCGAGATCGGGATCCTGGAAGCCGTGCTGGACGAATACGGCCATGTGTCGGCCGAGCGCATGCTGTCCGGTGGCGGACTGGAGACCATCCACCGCGTGCTGCACGGCGAGCGCCTGGCGGCGGCCGACATCACCGCCGCTGCGCTGTCCGGCGCGAACGCGGCCAGCCTCGACAGCGTCGAGGTGTTCTGCGCCATCCTCGGCTGCGTCGCCGGCAACGTCGCGCTGACCCTGGGCGCCACCGGCGGCATGTACATCGGCGGCGGCATCGTGCCGCGCCTGGGCCGGCTGTTCCACGCGTCCGGCTTCCGCGCCCGTTTCGAATCGAAGGGGCGGCTGCAGCCCTGGCTGGCGCGCATCCCGACCTATGTCATCACCGAACCCTATCCGGCGCTGCGCGGCGCGGCGGCCATGCTGGCCGACCAGCTCGCCGGCCGGCAGGCATAACGTTCAATAACGGAGACCCCGAGCCATGGCACAAACGGCCCACCACCCCACGCTGGCGACGCCGGCGACAGACGCCTCTGGCAGCAGCGGCAACAACACCGGCGCCCTCGTCATCGTCACCATCCTGTTCTTCATGTGGGGGCTGCTCACCTCCCTCAACGACGTGCTGATCCCGCACCTGAAGGCGATCTACACGCTCACCTACCTGCAGGCGATGCTGGTGCAGTTCTGCTTCTTCGGCGCCTACTTCATCGTGTCGCTGCCGGCCGGCGCCCTGATCCGGCGCCTCGGCTACCAGAAGGGCGCGGTGGCCGGCCTGCTGGTCGCGGCGGCCGGCTGCGCGCTGTTCTATCCAGCGTCGAAAGGCGGCTATGGCCTGTTCCTGTTCGCCTTCTTCGTGCTGGCCGCCGGCATCACCGTGCTGCAGGTGGCGGCCAATCCCTATGTCACCGTGCTGGGCCCGGCGGCCACCGCCTCCAGCCGCCTGACCCTGACCCAGGCCTTCAATTCGCTCGGCACCACGGTGGCGCCGGCGCTGGGCGGCTTGCTGATCTTGTCGGCCAGCACCCTCGGCGCCGACCAGCTGGCGGCGCTGGCCCCAGCCGAGCAGGCGGCCTACCGCGCCCACGAAGCGGCCAGCGTGCAGGGCCCCTACCTGGCGCTGGCGGCGGCGCTGGCCCTGCTGGCGGTGCTGTTCGCGCTGGCGCGTCTGCCGAAGATCGGCCAGCTGGCCGACACGGCCGTCTCCGGCGCCGGCGGTTCGGCGCTGGCGCACCGCCACCTGGTGCTGGGCGCGATCGCGATCTTCCTGTATGTCGGCGGCGAGGTCAGTATCGGCAGCTTCCTGGTCAACTTCCTGGGCGAGTCCCAGGTCGCCGGCATGGCACCGGCGCGGGCCGCCGGCTACGTCAGCCTGTACTGGGGCGGGGCGCTCCTGGGCCGCTTCATCGGCTTCGCCGTGATGCGCTTCGTCAGCCCGGGCAAGACCCTGGCCTTCAACGCCGTGGCCGCGATCGCGCTGGTGCTGGCCGCGATCCTCACGCAAGGCCCAGTGGCGATGTGGGCGATCCTGGCGGTCGGCCTGTTCAACTCGATCATGTTCCCGACCATCTTCAGCATGGCGTTGCACGGCCTCGGCCGCCACACCGGCCAGGGTTCGGGCATCCTCTGCATGGCCATCGTCGGCGGCGCCATCGTGCCCTTTGCCCAGGGCATGCTGGCCGATACTGTCGGCGTGCAGCCATCCTTCTTCGTGCCGGCGGCCTGCTACGGCTTCATCCTGTACTTCGGGCTGAAGTACGCCAACCTGTATCGCCAGGGCGCCGCCGCAACATTAGCATAAACCGAGTTCCACTGACTCACTGTCCTTCCCAGCGCTGGCTTCGGCCACGCTGGGTTTTTTATTGCGCTTGTTGTATCATGCGCGCATCCCATTGGGGAGTAGCCTGCTTCCTGCCGCACCGTTGTGCGCCGCCAGGAAGTTCCCGTATCAACACACTCGGCGCCCACGGCGCCGTGGTACGGGCAGCCGTCTCGGTTGGCAAGACCTTTGGTATGCCTGCGTGCCTTGTCCGGGCCGCGCGGGCGTACCTTCGTTCCTGCCCGGCCAAGAGATGCACATGAATTTCCTCGCCACCGCCGCCATCGCCCTCGCCATGTCCACCGACGCCTTCGCCGTCGCCATCGGTAAAGGAGCGGCCCTGCAGCGGCCCCACCTGAAAGAAGCCTTGCGCACCGGCGCCATCTTCGGCGTGATCGAAGGCTTGACGCCGCTGGTCGGCTGGGCCCTGGGCCAGGTCGCTGCGCCGTATGTGCAAGCCTGGGACCATTGGATCGCCTTCACCCTGCTCGGCCTTCTTGGCCTGCGCATGATGCGCGAAAGCCTGGCCGCCAGCGGCGAGGACGAGGACGACAAGCCGAGCTCGCACTCCTTCTGGCTGCTGGCCATTACCGGCTTTGCCACCAGCATCGATGCGATGGTGGTCGGCGCCAGCCTGGCGTTGCTGGACGCCGACATCTTCACCACCGCCGGCGCCATCGGCCTGGCCACCTTCGTCATGGTGACCCTGGGCGTGATGCTGGGGCGCGGCCTGGGCCGGATCGTCGGCAAGCGCGCCGAACTGATGGGCGGCCTGGTGCTGATCGTGATCGGCAGCCTGATCCTTTACGAACACACGCTCGGCGCCTGAGCTCTGCGGTTTTCGAAGTATTCGTTCCGAGGCGCGCATTGATGCATGTCCAAAGTCCGAAAATCTCGGATCGAATAATGCAGTAAGCGTGGAGATCCGTGGTATCGCGGCCACACGCCATAGGCCGATCGATCCGCAAGCAGCGTGGCATGCAAGTACCCCAAGTCATCAGCAAGGCGCGTTCACCGCCAAGCGGACTGTCCGACAAGGCCGACTTCCTGGAGTTGTGCAGGACCAAAATGGGGAACAATCATGTCACCAATCGATCCAACCGGCGGCGAGAACATGGGGGAAAGCGGCGGCGAGCAGATGCTCGCCGAATCCATCGGCGGCCAGATGTCGTATGAAGAGGTGTCCAGCCTGAGCAATGGCGAGCTGGGTATCGCCGAACCGACCCAGCGCAGCGACTTCGCGCAGGAGATGGGGACTGCGCCGGAAGCGCCGGTCACACCCAAGCCGCCGGGGCTGCCTTTCCCGCGGCCGCCCTTGCCGCCGCTGCCCGTGATCAAGAAAGCGGTCAGCGGGCGCTATACCGGTGCCCTCGGCAGTTTCCAGGTCGAGCTGCGCATCGACGTGGACCGCGCCGGTTCGACCAAGCGCATCAGCGGCGACTTTTACCAGACCCTGGGCCGTACCCAGAGCTATTTCGGCTCTTTCATCGTCGATGCGCCAGTGGTGAACATTATGCCGGGTGAAGTGGCGGCGCGCGGCAAGGCGCGCTTCACCTTCAGCGCCGGCGCACCGGTGGTGCAAGTGACGATCCCGCGCACCAGCATCGTCCAGCCGCAGGCGCCGGCCACGCTGCAATTCTTCACCGTCGCCAACGGCCCCGGCGCCAGCTACCACTGCGCCTTCGAATCGGTGTATTTCCGCGCGGTGCGTATCGAGACCGACCGCGCCTCGGACGTCAGCACCCCCATCTTCACGGCCTACGACACCGGCTCGCTGCCCTCCGGCGGCACGCCGCGCAAGCTGACCGTGGTCAGCGCCTATGCCGAAGCCGGCATTGCGATGGTGCCGACCGCCGGCAGCGACAGCATCGACATCAAGGAAGCCGGCATCGATGCCTTATGGAGCAATGCTGAACTCCACGCCGCGATGGAACAGCATTTCACGGCATGGAAGGACTTGCCGCAATGGTGCGTGTGGCAGCTGGCGGCGCAAAACCACGAGCTGGGCAGTGGACTGTACGGCATCATGTTCGACCAGCAGGGCAAGCAGCGCCAGGGCTGCGCCGTGTTCCACGCAGGGATAGGCGGCACCACGGCGGAAAAGCTGCGCCTGCAGGCCTATACCTATGTGCACGAACTGGGGCACTGCTTCAACCTGCTGCACTCGTGGCAGAAATCCCTGGGCGCGCCACCGGTGCCGAACCGCCCGGATGCCTTGTCGTGGATGAACTACCCATGGCATTACCCGAAAGGCGGCGATTCCGGGTTCTGGAACGCCTTCGATTTCCGCTTCGATAACGAAGAACTGATCCACCTGCGCCACGGCTTCCGGAATGACGTCATCATGGGCGGCCAGCCCTTCGCCACCGGCTCGGCGCTGGGCCGCGACGTGATGGCCGACCCGATCGAGGATGAATCCGGGCTGCTGCTCTGCCTCTCGACCCACAAGAACAGCTTCGCCCTGGGCGAGCCGGTGGTGATCGAGATGGGCCTGCGCGCCACCGACACACGCGGGCGGCGCGCCCACAGCTGGCTGCACCCGAATTGCGGCCTGGTCCACATCGTCATCAGCAAGCCGAGCGGGGAAGTGGTCGCCTTCGAGCCGCTGATCGACCACCTGGTGGGTGACCGCCAGACCACGCTGGGCAACGCCGACGAAATCCGCGAGAGTGCCTACATCGGCTTCGGCAAGGGCGGCTTCTATTTCGGCCAGCCGGGCCATTACCGCATCCGCGCCGCCTACGCGGCGCTGGACGGTTCGCAGATCCTGTCCGACATCCTGACCGTGCGCGTGCGCTATCCGGTGAACCAGGCCGACGAGGAACTGGCCGACCTCATGATGGGCGAGGAGCAGGGCACGCTGCTGTACCTGATGGGGTCGGACAACGAGTCGCTGCGGCGTGGCAACGAGGCCTTCGACCTGATCCTGGACAAGTTCGGCGATCATCCGCTGGCGGCCTATCCGCGCATGGCCAAGGGCATCAATGCCGGGCGCAAGTTCAAGACCATCGTCGCCGAGGAAGGCAAGCGGATCCGGGTGCGCGAGCCGAACACCGGGGAGAGCCTGCAGCTGCTGTCCGAAGCGGCCGAGGCCGGCGTGCTCGATCCGGTGTCGACCCGCATGGTGCTGTACGATCTGTCGTGCGTGCAGCGCGATGCCGGCGACGAGGCGGCGGCCAAGAACACCCTGCTGCAGCGCGCGGCGATGGGGATCAGGCAGGTGTGAACGGGCCCGCGGTGAGGGCGGGAGCGACGCTGATGCTGGCCGCCGCCTGTGTGGCGGCCAGCGCTGGATGCGCCAGCGAGGATGCCGGCACGCCCTCGCTGGCCGCCGCGCCGCTCGCCGCCACCGGCCATCCGACCAAAACGACAGGGACAACCATGAATCTGCGTATCAAACTGCGTGACGGCTTCCGCGACCAGACGGTCGTCATCCGCTGGAACGGCCAGGAGGTGTATCGCAAGTCGGGGGTGACGACCGACCTGACGATTTCCTATGCGGACGCGGTCAGCGTCGCTACCGACACGGCGCCAGGCATGCTGGAGGTGGCGGTGGATGGCGGCGCCGCAGCCAGCGCCCGGATCGATCCGGCCCAGACACCCTTCGTCGACGTCTGGATCGCGGACGGCAAGATGTCGCTGCAAGCGTCGGCGACCGAGCCGCCGATGCTGTGAGTCGGCTGTCTCAGGCCATCGGGCGGCCGAAGGCATCCGCGAACGCGGCGGCCACCTTGGCGTGCGCATCCTGCTCGATGACGGCATTGTGGGCCGTGATGACACGGGTGAAGGGCCAGCGCAGCACCGCGGCGGCGCTGGCGGCCGCCGCGGCGCGGTCGCGGGTGGCCAGGCGCACCGTGCGCGGCACGTCCAGGTGGCCGCGCACCCCGGTCAGGCGCGCATAGGCTGCCGCGCGCCAGTCCAGTTGCCCGCACCAGCATTGCACCAGGTCGGTCGCGATCAGGGTCTGCGAGGCCTTGTGGAACCACAGCACTTCGTTCACTACCGGCACGCCGCGGAACACCAGTTGCTCGAGCTCGTCCGCCCATGCCGGCTCGACCGCATCCTCGAGCGGGTGCAAATTGGCCAGGTCCGGCCGCTTGCGTTGGAGTCCCGGCGCGCCGTACAGGCGCGCATCCGGAAACGCCTGCTTGCACTTGGCCATGAACATGTGGTGGGCACGGTTCGGCGCCACGATCCAGGCGACCTCGCCGAGGGCGGCGATCTGCTCGCGCACCTCGGGTCCGAAGCGCACCGGCGAGTGGATCCACAGCTTGCCGTTGGCGAAGCGGACCACGGTCATGCGCGCGGTGAGGGGGATGCCGGCGGTCTGGATGCCGGCTTCCATGTGCCAGAGGTCGGGGGCGAGTTGGATGAGCATGGCCCGATATTAGGCCGGATCCGGCCTGGGCGGCGCGCCCCAGCCGCGCTTCAAGGCTTGGAGCGTCAGGGTTTCACACCGCAATACTGCTTGACGTAGGCCTCATGCTGCGGCAACTGCGCCACCGTGCGCTGCACCTGGCTGCGGATGCCGTCCAGGAAGCCCGCCAGTTCCTCGTCGCCCATCAGGTCGGCGCTCTGGTGGTGACGCTCCGGCATCATTCCCTGGCCCAGCATCACCTGCACCCAGGAGTTTTCCGCGAACAGTTCGTTCTGCAGGCGGAACACGCGTCCGCTTTCGCGGAACAGGTCGATGCGGTGCTGCAGCGAGTCCGGCACCTTCATTGCCGCAGCTTCCTGCCAATACGGGCTGTCGCGCCGGTTGGTGACCTTGTAGTGCAGGATGATGAAGTCGCGGATGGTGCGGATGTCTTCCTCGGCCTGGGCATTGTATTCGGCCACGTCGGGCTGGCTGATGCCGCGCGAGGGAAAGATCTGCAGCAGGCGCACGATGGCGCGCTGGATCAGGTGGATGCTGGTCGACTCGATCGGTTCCAGGAAGCCGCTGGCCAGGCCCATGCCGATGCAGTTGCCGGACCAGACCTGCTTGCGCTGGCCGGGCGTGAAGCGGATCACGCGCGGTTCGGTCAAGACCTTGCCCTGGATGTTGCCGAGCAGGGTGGCGCGCGCCGTGGCTTCGTCGGTGTAGCGGCTGGAGAACACCACGCCGTTGCCGGTGCGGTGCTGCAGCGGGATGCGCCACTGCCAGCCCCAGTCGTGGGCGATGGCGCGGGTGTAGGGCACGGCAGCGCCGACCGACTCGGTCTGGACCGCGATGGCGCTGTCGTTGAACAGCCATTCCGACCAGTCCTCGTATTCCACCCCCAGGGTCTGGCCCAGCAGCAGCGAGCGGAAGCCCGTGCAGTCGATGAACAGATCGCCTTCGATGCGTTTGCCGGAATCCAGCACCAGCGCATCGATCTTGCCGGCGCCGGCCTCCACGCTGGCAATCTTCGCTTCGATGCGCGCCACGCCGAAGTGTTCGGCAAAACGGCGCAGGTAGCGCGCATAGCGGCTGGCGTCCAGGTGGTAGGCGTAGTTCAGGCCCTGGTTGGGCAGGTGGGCGAAGCGGTTTTCCTTCGAGGCCAGCAGTTCCAGGCAGTAGTCGCCGTAGTCGTGGGCCAGGCCGCGTTCGCGCCCCTTCAGCCAGAAGTGCTGGAAGCCGGCGGTCCAGTGGTCGGTGCCGGTCATGCCGAAGGAGTGGATATAGTCTTCGCCGCGCGCGCGCCAGCCCTCGAAGCTGATGCCGAGCTTGAAGGTGGCCTGGGTGGCGGCCATGAATTCCTGTTCGCCGATGTCGAGCAGGCGGTGGAAGTGCACCAGCGAGGGGATGGTCGCCTCGCCCACGCCGACGGTGCCGATGTCGTCGGATTCCACCAGCGTGATGTCGAGCACCTTGCCCAGCGTGCGCGAGAGCGCCGCCGCGGCCATCCAGCCGGCGGTGCCGCCGCCGGCGATCACGACGCGGCGGATCGGCTTGCCCGCTCCCTCGTCGTTCGCGTTGTCCATGTTCGCGTTGTCCATGTTTGTCTCCTTCAGCGGTCTGTTCTTTTAGCGATTTATTCTTTTGAGCAGCTGGCCGCGCAGGATGCGGGCCTTGTCGTCGTCCAGCGGCGACAGCGCATAGCGCGCATTCGCCGGGATGTGGGCCAGGCTGTCTTCGTCCGGCTCGAAAATATAGTGGCGGAAGATCTCCTGCCAGGCGCGCCGCTGTGCCGGCGGCAGCTCGCGCATGGTGAGGATGGCCAGCATCAGCGCATTGGTCGGCGTGTCCATCCAGCCCGGCGACTGGCGCCACCAGTAATTCACCAGCACGTTGAAGTCGTCCAGCGCCTCGACGTTGTGCCACCACATGGCCGGAATGAAGATGGCGTCGCCGGGCCCCAGCTCGGCCACCAGGGCGTGGCGCTGCGCTTCGGCGAAGCGCGGAAAGCGGTCCAGATCCGGCGCCGCCAGGTCGACCATGCTGATGGCCTGGCCGGCCGGCGTGAAGTCGATCGGGCCGATGTAGAGGTTGGCCAGTTGCTCGGGCGGGAACAGGGTAAAGCGGCGGTGCCCGGCCGCCACCACCGCCAGGTTGTCCGGCAAGTCATAGTGGGCCGGGATGCGGGTGCGGTTGCCGATCCAGATGCTGGCCAGGGCGTCGCGTCCGTCCAGGTCGATGTCGTTCTCGGCGCGCAGGCCGGGCAGCGCGGTGTCGATGGTGGTCGAGCCGACGTAGATGGCGCCGGGGCGCGCCATGCCGCGCTGTACCTGCAGTTCGTCCAGCACCCCGTCCAGGCGCGCCCGCACCGACAGGAAGTTGAAGCCGTCCACCGCATCGTTGTAGAAGAAGCGGCCGCCGATCTCGGGCTTTCCGAGCATGGCGGTGACGGTGGCGTCGCCATAGAAGCGGCGCAGATAGGCGTCGGCGGCTTCCGGTGCTTGCAGGCCGGCCCGCACCAGCGGCCAGCCGGCGGCCAGGCCGCGCACGATGTAGGGCTCGGTGGCACGCAGCAGCTCGTCGGGCAGCGCGCCGCCCACCTGCAGCTCGCGCACGCGCTTATCGGTGACGGGCATGGGCGCGGTTCTTCCGGTCGATCAGGCCGCGGAACTGCGACAGCGAGGCCACGGCCATGTAGATGGCCTGCAGGTAGCCGGCGCGATTCAGGCGCTCGAGCTGCTCGGCGGACAGGGCAAGCAGGCGTTCTTCGTGGATGGTGTAGAAGCCGCCCAGGCGGTTCTGCGAGCCGTCGTCGAGCTCGATGTCGAGCACGAAGGATTCCAGCAGCTCCAGCTCCACCAGCGCGGCGCTGAAGGCCTTTGCGGCATCCAGGCCGTCGTGCAGGGTGCGCAGCACCGAGGCGATGCGCTCCAGATATTCGCTGGTGCCGCCATAGGTCAGGAACAGCGCCTCGCCGTCGTCCGCGCTCGCTGCAGTAACGCGCGGGTGGTCCATGTCGATATGGATCGACAGCTCCTCGGCGCCGCGTCCGATCAGGAAGGGCTGGCGCTCCACGCTCAGCGGAATCGCGGCGGCGTCCCAGCGCGCGGTGCCACCGGCTTCGTCGAGGAACAGGTTTTCGCCGTCCTGGAAGCCGAACAGGGCCAGGGCGTCGAAGGCGCTGCCGTCGGCGCTCCTGGCGAACACGATCGGGTAATACGCTTGCAGTTCGCGGAATTCGGCAGGGAAGGTCAGGGCCGACATGACGGCGTCGCCGTAGCGGGCGCCGCGCGCGGTGATCACGCGCAGGTGTTTGTGGTCGACGTTGTTCAGCAGTGCGTGGGTTGCCATGGTGCGGTTTGTCTCTTTGGTCGTTGTTATTCGGTGTGCTACGGATACGAGCAGTTCAGATGCGCGGCAGGCCGTGGATCCGGATGTGCGCGAGCAGCTGGCGGTTGGACGGCAGCGCCGGCAGCATCTGCGCGGTCAGCCGGGCCGCTTCGCGGAAGTGGCGGTCGGCCTCGCGCGGCAGGTCGGAGGCGCGCGCCGCGCCCTCCAGCGTGCCCCCCATCCCGTACAGGATATATTGATAGCTGGCGGAAGGAAATACTTCTTCGATGCGCGGGAAGTCGCGCCGCGACGGCGGGCGGGTGCGCCACAGGCCGAGCAGCTCGCGCAGTCGCTCGGGGATCGTGGCCGCTTCGCGGTGCTCGATCCAAAAAGCGCTGTCGCTGCGCCTGGACAGCACATAGTGCAGCTTGAGGAATTCGATGACGCGCTCCCAGCGATAGGTGAAAGCCTCGTTGAAGCGCGCCGCCACCACGTCCATCTGGGCGCGCGTGGCCGGCATGTCGTCGGCCAGCCAGGCGGCCGACAGTTCGACCAGGGCCAGCGCCGAGGCTTCCAGCGGCTCGATGAAGCCGGCCGAGAGGCCGATCGCCACGCAGTTGCCTTGCCAGAAGCGCTCGCGGTAGCCGGGTTCGAAGGCCAGCTTGCGCGGGCTGATATCGGCTGGCCCGCCGCTCGCGGCGACGTACTCGCGCAGCAGGCGCGCGGCTTCCTCGTCGCTGGTATGGGCGCTGGAATACACGTGACCGATGCCGCGCCGGGTGGGCAGGCCGATGTCCCAGATCCAGCCGTTGGGCTGGGCGGTGGAGGTGGTCTGTGATGAAATGGGCGTGTCCGGCGCCGGGTAGGGCACTTGCACCGCCAGCGCGCTGTCGTTGAACAGCACGTGTTTCTGGCCGCGCAGGGCAACCCCGTAATGCCCGCCCAGCAGCAGCGACTGCATGCCCGTGCAGTCGACGAACAGATCGCCGGCCAGCAGGCCGCCCGCGCGCAGGCGCAGGGCGGCAATGTCGCCGTTTTCCTTGGATATCACTTCATCGACGTGGTCGAGCAGGTGGCGCACGCCCATTTTTTCGGTGCAGTGGCGCCCCAGGAAGACGCCGAACTTGCCGGCGTCCAGGTGGTAGCCATAGTTGGCCACCGCCGCGAATTCCGGCGTCTGCGCCTGCTTGGGCGCGCGCCCGCGGGCGCACAAATGCGGCTGGAAGCTGACCAGGTCGGCGAAGGGCACGTCGCGGTGTTGCCCCTGCCAGGCGGCGGCCAGGTTGGCGTCGCCATAGCCCTGGGGCAGGACGAAGGGGTGGAAATAATAGTCGTCGCCAGCGCCGCTGACCCAGCGGTCGAAGCGCGAGCCCTGCTTGAAGGCGGCGTCGCACTCGCGCAAGAAATCGGACTCGGACACGCCCACACGGTGCAGGGTGTCGCGCATCGAAGGCCAGGTGCCTTCGCCGACGCCGATCGGCGGCACGCCGGGCGATTCCACCAGGGTGACGCGCAGATGGGGATGTTCGGCGGCGATGACCGCGGCGCTCAGCCAGCCGGCCGAACCGCCGCCGACCACCACGATGTGTTCAACGGTGCTGCTCATCAGAAGTCCTGTGGAGGGAAACCGGCCACAGGAGTCTACCGCAAAATGCTGGCTTTAAAGCAAGTATTGCTGTAAATATTTCCGGTGGTGGGTGTTTTGTTCAGCAGATAGTTAGCGGTGTTTCGTTCAATACACGTCGTCCCCGCGAAGGCGGGGACCCAAGTTGCACGCGCTACCGCATTGCTTGCAGAACTTGGATCCCCGCCTTCGCGGGGACGACGTTTTGAGGATAGCGGTTTCTATTTAGCTCGCACTGTTCAGGCCAATGCATCTGCTAATTAGAACTTGTAGCGCGCCCCCACCATATAACGCGGCCCGGTCTGCGTCGCATACTCCACCATCTGCTTGGTACGGCCATGCGTGCGCGTGGTCTCGTTGGTCAGATTGATCGCTTCGAACTGCAGGCTGAGCTTCTCGGTGATGTTGTAGCCGACGCTCAGGTCCAGCTGGCCGTAAGGCTCGACGTATTGCGGATTGGGGCCGGCGGCGTCGAAGCGGGATGCCAGGAACTCGTCGCGCCAGTTGTAGGCGGCGCGGATCGCCCACTTGCTGTCTTCGTAGATGCCGACCAGGTTGGCCGAGTTGGACAGGCCTTCCAGTGCGAACTGTTCGCCCACCGAGGCATTGTCGTATTTCAGGTTGGAGCGCACGTAGGTGTAGTTGGCCTGTACGCCGAAGCCCGAATTGCCGAACATGTGCTGCAGGTTGATCTCGGCGCCGCTCAGGTTGGCCTTCTTCTGGTTGGCCACCGTCGAGATGCGGAAGTTGGCGACCGGATCGCCCGGCTGGCCGACGATGGTGCCGGTGGCGTTGCCGATGCCGTCGTCCGGTCCGCGCGTCACGCCCGCCGCGGTCGGGTGGTTGCGGAAGATGTAGTTGCGGATGCAGGTGGTGTCGGACGTGGTGCAGCCGCGCGCGAGGGCTTCGTTCCACAGGGCGCCGCCGACCGGGGTGTGCAGGCCGAAGGGCTGGGCGATGATCTGCGACTGGCCGGCGTAGTTTTCCAGGTCCTTGTAGAACAGGTTGATCGAGGCGAAGCTCTGCTTGGCGTAGTACCACTCGAAGGACAGGTCGAGGTTCTTGGAGTGGACCGGTTTCAGCGCCGGGTTGCCCTGGTTGCCGGTGCCGCCTTCGACGCGCACCAGGGTGTTCAGGACTTGGCCGCCGGCGATCTGGTCATAGCGCGGACGGCCGATGGTTTCGCCGTAGCTGGCGCGCACCTTCATGTCCGGACGCACGTCCATGTCCCAGTCGATGCTCGGCAGCAGGTTGTGGTATTTGCCATCCAGCGAGGTGAAGGTCGGGCTGCCGGTGAGCAGGGTGAATTCATTCTGCGAACCCCAGCTGATGCCGTTGGCGGACAGCACCTGGGCGGTCGAGCTGACGTCGGTCTTTTCGTAGCGCACGCCGACCGCGGTGTGCATCGGCAGGGTGGTGTCCCAGTCGGTGTTGAACTGCAGGTAGAGGTATTTCGACTTTTCGCGGGTGCGCTGGTCGGTGTCGAAGCCGGCCTTGGTGGTGTACATCTCCGGCTTGCCGGTGGCGCGCGCCGCGGCTTCGCGCACTTCGTTGAAGTTGAAGGTGTAGAAATTGTTGAACAAATTCGGGTTGCCGCTGCCGCTGATCTGGTCGAAGTAACCGCGCACGGTTTCCGGGTGCCACAGGCTGCTCGGGTAGTCGGATGGTTTGGTGGCGCCGCCCCAGGTGTCGCTCTGGTTGTTGGACACCGCCGAGCGGTTGTCGACCTTGGTGGCGCCGAGGCCGAAGTTCAGGTTCGACGATTCCAGCAGGCGCAAACGGCCTTTCACCTGGGCCTGTTCGATCTCGCCCTTCATGTAGCCGTTCTGGAAGTTGGAGCCGGTGACTTGCTGGGGCGCGCGCGCGAAGTCGGCGCCCTGGATGCTCAGCACCGGGAAGTCCTGCGAGAAGTCGACCGAGGTGTTGCCGCGGCTGAAGCTGGCGCTGCCCAGGGTGTTGAAGGAACCGAGCGGGCTGTCCGCCTTGGATTCGGCGGTCGAGTGGTGGGCGTCGAACTCCAGTTTCAGGTCGCTGTTGGCGCGCCACTGGGTGTTGAAGCCGATCGAGCGGTTCTGGGTCTTGGTGGCGAAATTACCCGAGCCCATGGCGATGTCGCTGGTGGCCGGCGAGATCTGTTCGGTGTAGACCAGCGGCGCCGCCACCGGGCCATTGGTCCAGCTCGAGGTCGAAGGGCCGAAGTTGAACCAGGCCGAGACGTCGTTGCGCTTGGTCTGGATCTTGTTTTCCGAGTAGGTGTAATCGAGGGTGGTGGTCAAGTCCTTGATCGGTGCGAACTGCAGGGTCAGCTGGCCGTTGGTGCGCTGGCGCTTGACGCCGCTGAAGCTGTAGTTCAGGTTTTGCGGCACCTCGTACACGTCGCCCGGTTTCGGGTGGTTGGTGATGCCGGGCGTGCCCGCCGGCGGGATCGCGCCCCAGTTGTTTTCGTCGCCGCGGTAAGGACCTTTCCAGCCGCTCGAGACCGAAGCCTGGTTGTAGCCGAGGTTGCGCTCCTGGTAGCTGGCGCTGATGCCGACGCCCCAGCGGCCATCCTTGGAGGTGGTCGAGTAGATGCCCGAGAATTCCGGCGTGGTGGAATTGCTGGCCTTGACGTCGCCCGGCAGGTTGTTGTTGGTGGTGTCGTGCACCGCCTTGACGCCGATGCTGGACCAGGTGCCCATCTTGTCGAAGGGACGGGCGGTCATCACGTTGATGGTGGCGCCCAGGCCGCCGGACGGGGTCTCGGCGCGGCTGGTCTTGTAGACCTGCAGCTGCGAGATCGCTTCCGACGCCAGGTTGGCGAAGTCGAAGGCGCGGCCGTTCAGGTCGCCCAGGTTCGAGGTCGGCATCTGGCGGCCGTTGAGCAGCACCATGTTGAAGTCGGGGCCGATGCCGCGCACGGTGACCTTCGAGCCTTCGCCGATCGAGCGGTCGATCGAGACGCCGGAGATGCGCTGCAGCGATTCGGCCAGGTTGGTGTCCGGGAACTTGCCGATGTCTTCGGCCACGATGCCGTCGACGATGCCGTCGGCATTGCGTTTCAGGTTGAGCGACGAGGCCATCGACTGGCGCAGGCCGCTGACCACCACCTGCTGCACGGCGCCGGTCGGCACCGCGGTATCGGAGGGGCTGTTGTTGCCGTCCTGGGCGTAGCCTGGCACGACGAATGCCGCGCAGGCGCTGGCCACCGCCAGGCTGATCAGTTTCTGGTTTACCTTGGGATGCTGCATGGGGGGTCTCCTGGTTATTCTCTTTTTCTGCTCTCTGGGTGGAAACGTTTCCATCTCCATCGCCGGAATCTTATGTTCAAGAAAATTAATTGTCAACGGAATATTCTTCCGTGCCGTGGGGCGATGCGCACGGTGCGGGGTTGGCGCAACAGTCGGGGCGTTTGCCGTGGCCGGATCGGGGGAATGCGGCGTGCTATATTCCGGCCACCCGTGGGAAGCTTTCCATAATCTGCGGGAAATACGGAGACCACTATGTATACGAGCATCCTCGCGAACGTCCTCGCCGCACTCGTCTGCGCGGCAGCATCATGCACGGCCCTTACTGCGACGGCCGCGCCTGGAAGCTCCTTCCACTGGCCGAACGGCGCCCGCGCAGCGGTCAGCCTGGCCTATGACGACGCCCTGGATTCCCAGCTCGACCACGCGATCCCCGCGCTCGACCAATACGGCCTGAAGGGCAGCTTCTACCTGCAGCTGTCGAATCCCTCGGTGGCGCGGCGCATGGGCGAGTGGCGCGCGGCCGCCGCGCGCGGCCACGAACTGGGCAACCACACCCTGTTCCACCAGTGCGCCCGCTCCCAGCCGGGGCGCGACTTCGTCGAAGCCAGGCGCAACCTCGACACCACCAGCGTCGAGCAGATGCAGGACCAGGTGCTGCTGGCCAACACCATGCTGGCTGCCATCGACGGCAAGACCGAACGCACCTTTACCGTCCCCTGCGGCGACCGCATGGCGGCCGGGCGCGCCGGCCCCCAGGATTACCTGCCGGCGGTGGCCCCGGCCTTCGTCGGCGTCAAGGCGCTGATGGGCAGCGGCGTAACCGCCAGTATGGCCGGGCTGGACCCGGCGGCGGTGCAGGTGACGGCGCCGGTAGGCCTCAGCGGTGCCGAACTGATCGCGCTGGTGAAGCAGGCCGGCGCGCAGGGCACCATGGTCAACTTCACCTTCCACGGCGTCGGCGGCGACTATCTCACCACCTCGGACGCGGCGCACCGCGAACTGCTGGCCTTCCTGGCTGCCAATCGCAAGCTGTACTGGACCGACACCTTCCTGAATATCATGAAGCATGTCCGTGCCGAACAATCCCGGCCCGTTGCGCCGTCCGGCTGGGTACTCGACTGGCACGACGAATTCGACGGCCAGTCGCTCGACCACGGCAAGTGGGTCGAGGAGACCGGTGACCCGAAGAACGGCAACGACGAAAAGCAGTTCTACACGGCGCGCCCGGAAAACCTGCGCGTGGTCGACGGCAAGCTGGTGATCGAGGCCAGGCGCGAGAATGTCGGCGGCATGGCCTACACCTCGGCGCGCATCAAGACCCAGGGCCTGGTCGAACGCACCTACGGCCGCTACGAAGCGCGCATCAAGATCCCGCGCGGGCAGGGCATCTGGCCGGCGTTCTGGATGCTCGGTGCCGACATCGGCAAGGTCGGCTGGCCGCGCTCGGGCGAGATCGACATCATGGAAAACATCGGCAAGGAGCCGGCGGTCGTGCACGGCACCCTGCACGGTCCCGGCTATTCCGGCGCCAAGGCCTTCGGACAGCCGCAGGCCCTTGGTAAAGGCAGCTACGCCGACGACTACCACCTGTATGCGGTGGAGTGGGAGCCGGGCGAGATCCGCTGGTACCGCGACGACATCCTCTACCACACGGCGCGTCCGGATTCGGTGAAGGGCGACTGGGTGTTCGAGCATCCCTTCTTCGTGATCCTGAACCTGGCCGTGGGCGGCTACTGGCCTGGCTACCCGGATGCGGGCACGGTGCTGCCGCAGCAGATGCTGGTCGACTACGTGCGCGTCTACAGGCGCGCCCGCTGAGCCGGAGCAGGGCACGCCGGCGCAAGGGTGCTGCGCTGCGGCATCCGCCATGGCATCATTGCGCCCATGAAAAAAAGAATCGCTGAATCGACCACTTCATGGCGGGCCGGGGTTGCGCGCCGGCTGATTGCGCCGCTGCTCATCGCAGCCCTGCTGGCCGGCTGCGCCGGGCAGCGGCCGGCACGCTCGCTGGCCGACAACGAGATCCAGCGCGTGATGCGGCGCGAGGGCGTGCAGGGACTGGCCATGGCCACCATCGAAGGCGGCAAGGTGGCCAAGGTGCGCGTGTTCGGCCAGCGCAACGCGGCGCTCGGCATGCCCCTGACCGACCAGACCATCCTGTACGCGGCCTCGCTCACCAAGACCGCGTTTGCCTACCTGGTGCTGCAGCTGGCCGACGAGGGCAAGCTCGACCTCGACGCGCCGCTCACCCGCCTGCTGCCGCGCCCCTTGCCCTTCTACCGCGAGCGCCCCTGGGACTACGCCGACCTGGCCGAGGACCCGCGCTGGAAGGCGATCACGCCGCGCATGCTGCTGACCCATGGCGCCGGCTTCGCCAACTTCCGCTGGCTGGAGCCGGACGAGCGCCTGCGCATCCATTTCAGCCCCGGCAGCCGCTACGCCTATTCGGGCGAGGGTTACCAGCTGTTGCAGATGGTGCTGGAGAACGGTCTCGGCCTGGACATCGGCTACGAGATGCAGCGGCGCGTGTTCGACCGCTTCAAGATGACCCGCACCAGCATGCGCTGGCGTGCCGACTTCGCCGAGAACGCAGCCGAAGGCTATGCCTTCGATGGCGTGGCGCAGCCGCACGAGCGGCGCTTCCGGGTGCGCGCCGCCGGCTCGATGGACACCACCATCGCCGACCAGGCGCGGCTGTGGGCCGGCATCATGCGCGGCGAGGGTCTCGGCGCGGACAGCCGCGCGGCCCTGGTCAAGGGCTGGCTGCCGATCGTGTCGCGCCACCAGTTCCCGACCCTGGTCGCCGACGACGGCATCTGGCCGCAGGGCCTCGCCGCCGGCCTCGGCGTGCTGACTTTCCAGGACCGCAGCGGCCCGGCCTGGTTCAAGAGCGGGCGCGACGAGTGGACCGCCAACTTCGTGCTGTGCATGGAACGCGGCCAGCGCTGCGTGGTCTTCATGTCGAACGACGTGCGTGCCGAGGCGCTGTATCCCGAGCTGGCGCGCCTGGCGCTGGGCGACAACGACATGCCCTGGTCCTGGGAATACGACTGGTACGGCCGGGGTTGACGCTGGCGCCGCAGCCGGCCGTGCCGAGCGGGATGCCGCCTGGCCCAGGGCGCAGCGTGGCCGGGTGCAGGCTGGCGCAGAAAGCATGGCACAATATTTGTGTTTTTTTCACATTTTTACGCCAGTATTCATCCCGAATCGACTAAACTCAAGATTTGCAAACGTGCCGACGTGAAAATGCCAGATTCCACTGCAGAGTCCATCGCGATGCCCGCCGATGCGGATGTCGTCCCGAGCACGCTGAATTTCCCTGTCGTGGGCATCGGTGCCTCGGCGGGCGGCCTGCAGGCCTTGCAGACCTTGTTCGAGAACATGCCCAGTGCGAACGAGATGGCCTTCGTGGTGGTGCTCCACCTGTCGCCCAGGCATCCGAGTTCGGCGGCGTCCATCCTGCAGCGCGCCACGCGCATGCCGGTGGTGCAGGTCACGTCCAAGGTCCAGATCGAGGCCGGCCATGTGTATGTGATCGCGCCCAGCATGCACATGGCGATGGTGGACGGCATGTTGCTGGTGGGCGAGCTGGAACGCCCGCGCGGCCAGCACGTCGCCATCGACCTGTTCTTCCGCACCCTGGCGGCGGTGCACCGCGAGCGCGCCATCGCTGTCGTGCTGTCGGGCACCGGTTCGGATGGCGCCGTCGGCATCGCCCGCATCAAGGAGCAGGGCGGCGTGACGCTCGTGCAGTCGCCCGGCGACGCCGAGCACGACGGCATGCCTGCGGCGGCGATCCGCACCGGCGCCGTCGATTTCGTGTTGCCGGTGGCCGACATCCCGCAAAAGCTGATCGAGCTATGGTCCAATGCCAAGGTCATCCAGCTGCCCATGCAAGGCGAGGAGATCGGCAAGGTCGATCCGCCGCCGACCGAGGCGGATGCCGCCGATGCCGAACGCGCGCTGCACGACATCATCAGTATGCTGCTCAGCCACACCGGCCACGATTTCCGCCACTACAAGCGCGCCACGGTGCTGCGCCGCATCGAGCGGCGCATGCAGGTGCGCCAGACCCAGACCCTGCCGGCCTACCGCGACTTGCTGGAAGCGGACGCGGGCGAGCACAAGAAGCTGCTCGACGACATGCTGATCGGCGTGACCAATTTCTTCCGCGACCGTGAAGCCTTCGAATCGCTCGAGCGCGAGGTGCTTCCCGAATTGTTCAAGGACAAGGGGCCGACCGACGAGGTGCGCGCCTGGGTGGCGGCCTGTTCCACTGGCGAGGAGGCGTATTCGCTGGCCATGCTGATGGCCGACCAGGCCGCCCTGACGGAGCAGTCGCCGTCCTTCCAGGTGTTTGCCTCGGACATCGACGACAGCGCGATCGACACCGCGCGCGCCGGTACCTACCCGGCCTCGATCCTCACCGACGTGGCGCCGGCGCGGCTGCGCCAGTACTTCAACAAGGAAGACGACCGCTACCGCATCCGCAAGACGGTGCGCGACCGCATCCTGTTCGCCTCGCACAACCTGCTGCGCGATCCGCCGTTTTCGCGCCTGGACCTGGTTTCCTGCCGTAACCTGCTGATCTACCTGAACCGCGAAGTGCAGATGCGGGTGCTGCAGACTTTCCACTTCGCCCTCAAGCCGGGCGGTTACCTCTTCCTCGGCAGTTCCGAATCGGCCGAGTCGGTATCCGAGTACTTCATTCCGGTCGACAAGAAGAACCGCATCTACCGCGCGCGCGGCGGTACCCGTCCCCTGCATTACCAGAATCCGACGTCCGCGGCCTACGGGCAGCGCCTGCCGGAAATCAGCCGCCCCAAGCTGCCCGGCAAGCGCGCCTTCTCCTATGCCGAACTGCACCAGCGTGCGCTGGCCCAGGCTGCGCCGCCCTCGGCCGTCATCGACAAGGAAGGCAACATCGTCCACATGTCGGAACAAGCCGGCCAGTTCCTGCGCATGACGGGCGGCGAGCCTTCGCGCAACCTGCTGGCCCTGGTGCTGCCCGAACTGCGCCTGGAGCTGCGCTCCGCCATTTACCAGGCCCAGCAGCAAGAGACGAGCATCGAATGCCGCCCGATCGAAGCCGTGGAAAAAAGCGAGCTGGGCATGATCGCCATGACGGTGCGCCCGTACCGCGACGCCGAGGCCGAGAACGACTTCCTGCTGGTGGTGTTCGGCCGGATGGAGACCACGCCCGACCAGGCGCTGCCGGCACGCGCCAACGGCACCCATGACGTGGTGCTGGCCCAGCTCGAGGCCGAGCTGCAGCGCAAGCGCGTGCAACTCCAGGAAACCCTGGAGGATTCCGAGATTTCCACCGAGGAGCTGCGCGCCTCCAACGAAGAACTGCAGGCCATCAACGAAGAGCTGCGCTCGGCCACCGAGGAACTCGAAACCAGCAAGGAAGAACTGCAGTCGGTGAACGAGGAGCTGGTCACCGTCAATTATGAGCTGAAGGTCAAGGTCGAGGAAACCGGCAAGGCCAACGACGACCTCAACAACCTGATCGCTTCCACCGACATCGCCACCATCTTCGTCGACAGCGGCCTGCGTATCAAGCGTTTCACCCCGCGCGCCGCCGACCTGTTCTCGATCATCGTGTCCGACGTCGGCCGTTCGCTGCTCGACCTGACCCACAAGCTCGACTACGACCAGCTGGCCGAGGACGTCAGCGCCACCTTCGACACCCTGCGCGTCGTCGAACGCGAGGTGCGCAGCAACGACGGCCGCTACTACATCGTGCGGCTGCTGCCTTACCGCACCAACGAGGACCGGATCGAAGGCGCGGTGATGACCTTCTTCGACATCACGCTGCGCCGCAACGCCGAGGAACAGGCGCGCGCCAGCGATGCGCGCATGCGCATGGTGGCCGAGAGCGCCAACGACTTCGCCATCATCACCCAGGACGAGGCCGGCCGCATCACCAGCTGGAACAAGGGCGCCGAAAGGCTGTTCGGCTACACCGAGACCGAGATGCTGGGCCAGGTGCTGGACCGCCTGTTCACGCCCGAGGACGTGGCGCGCGGCGTGCCGGCCGACGAGCTGCGCCGCGCGCTGGAGGACGGCCGCGCCGAGGACGAGCGCTGGCACGTGCGCAAGGACGGCTCGCGCTTCTTCTGCAGCGGCGTGACGACGCCGCTGCGCAGCGGCGACCGCCACGACGGCGCCAGCAGCGACCTGTACGGCTACGCCAAGATCGCGCGCGACGAGACCGAGCGTGAACGCCAGGGCAAGGAGCGCGAGCAAGCCTTCAGCCGCGAACAGTCGGAGCGCTGCGACGCCGAGAACGCGGCGGCGCTCAAGGACGAGTTCCTGGCGGTGATGTCGCACGAGCTGCGCCATCCGCTCAACATGATCCACATTAACGTCGAGCTCCTGTCGCGCATGCCGGAACTGCGCGGGTCGCCGACCTTCATGCGCGCCGCCTCCATCATCCGCAACGCGGTGATGAGCCAGGCGAAGATCATCGACGACCTGATGGATATTTCGCGCGTGCGCACCGGCAAGCTGTCGCTGACGATGGCGCCGGTGGTGCTGGACGCCATGGTCCTGGGCATCGTCGACGTGGCGCGCAGCGACCCTGGCGCGCGCGACCTCACCATTGAAATGAGCGGCAGCGCGGAAGGCGCGGCCGTCCTGGCCGACGCGGTGCGGATCGAGCAGGTGGTGATGAACTTGCTGAGCAATGCCGTCAAGTTCACGCCCAAGGGCGGCCGCATCGAGACCCGGCTCGGGCGCGAGGACGGCTTCGTGCGCATCGACGTCTGCGACAGCGGCCAGGGCATCGCCGCCAGCTTCCTGCCGCATGTGTTCGACATGTACGGCCAGAGCATGTCGGTGACCACCCGCTCGAAGGGCGGCCTGGGGATCGGCCTGGCGCTGGTGCGCGAGATCGTCGGCCTGCATGGCGGACGGGTCGAGGCGGCCTCGGAGGGCATCGGCAAGGGCGCCCGCTTCAGCCTGTGGCTGCCGCTGCTCGACAGCAAGGCCGCACCGCTGCCGGGCGACGCCGGCGCCGCAGAAGATGGCATGAACGGCCTGCGCATCCTGCTGGTGGACGACATGGAAGACATGCTGCACGTGTTCCAGTCGCTGCTGGAAATGAGCGGCGCCACCGTGTTCGCGGCCAGCAGCGCACGCGACGGCCTGGCGCTGCTGGCGCGCGAGGACGTCGACCTGCTGATCTCGGACATCTCGATGCCCGAGATCGACGGCTACGAATTCCTGCGCCGCGTGCACGCCATCCCCAAGTACGCCCACCTGCCGGCGGTGGCCATCACCGGCATGCGGCGCGACGCCGACATCGGCCAGGCCAGGGCGGCCGGGTTCTCGGCGCATCTGGGCAAGCCGGTGTCGGTCGAGCGCTTGAATGCGGTGGTGCGCGAGTTGTTGCCGCGGCGGGCGAAGGCGGGATAGGCCACCGGCCTGAATGCCGTCGCCCCTGCGCAGGCAGGGGCCCAGGTTGTCAACGCCGCCGGTGAAGCGTGCAAGCTGGGCCCCTGCCTGCGCAGGGGCGACGGGCTTCTGCTAACGAAAGAAGACGAGCAGCTTACCGCGTGGTCTTCAACATCGCCGGATACCCCACATCCTCGGTCGCCTTCTTCAGATCGGCCACGCTGGCCTGGGCATCGTCATACACGATCACCGCCTCGCGCTTGTCATAGCTGACCTTGACCTTGGCCACGCCCGGCACCTTGCTGAGCGCGGCCTTGATCGTGATCGGACAGGTGGCGCAGTCCATGGTGGGCACGTTCAGCGACACCGTCTGCTGCCTGGCGAACGCGGCTTGCGGCGCCGCCAGGACAGCCAGGGTGGCCAGGACAGCGAGGGTGGGTTTCATCATGATCATCATTCCAATAGTCAGTAGAACAGCGGCGCCAGCAGCGGGAAGCCCAGCAGCAGCGCCATGAACAGGGCGCAGGCCAGGAACAGGCGGCGCATCGCCGGGCGGGTGGTGGCGCAATTGCCATCCTCCAGGTCGCAGGCGCGCGCCGGGCGGAACAGCAGCCAGCCGGACCAGCCCAGCGCGCCCAGCGCCACCCCGATGGCGTAGGGCGTGACCGGCTTCATGGCGACCAGAGTCGACATCCAGGCCCCGGTGATCCCGACCAGCACCAGTACCAGCGGCAGCACGCAGCAAGTGGACGCCAGCAGCGAGGCCAGCACCGCGAGCGCGACCAGGCGGCCGGCCTTGCGCTCGGTGTTCGGCTCGATGCCGCGGCCGGTCAGGGAGTTCGGGGTGGTCATGCGCCGTTTTAAGCCTTCATCAAATGAGCAACGAAAAGCGATCAAATGAGCGATCGCCTTTGCGTTGCAGGCAACAATCAGATCGAACGGGCCGTGATCACGTACTTGAACGCGTCCGGGTTCAGCGAGTCGTAGGCTTCGCCGCGGTTTTCGGCCTGCGGGTACATCAGGAAGCCGACCTTGCCCAGGGTCTTGGAATCCTGCAGGTGGACATCGTGGGCGAAGTTATAGCCCATCCAGTTGCCTTCCCAGCCGCCGAACAGGGCCTTGCGCACCGGGGCGACGATCGGGTGGTCCGGATCCTTGATCCAGTCGGCGGTTTCCTGGCGCATCACCTTGGTGACGTCGGCCGGGTCCATCGCGACCCAGCCGTGGCGCTTCAAATATACCTCGGAGCGGCAGTGCTGGGCGCCCTGCAGGGCCGCCGGCTTGCCGCCCAGCTCGCGGTAGCCGAAGGCGCTCGGGGCGATGCGGATGCCGTAGACGTCGCGCGCGGGCACGCCCACGGCGCGGCACAGGCCGACGAACAGGCCGTTCAGGTCGGCGCACTTGCCGCTCAGGTTCGCGGTCTCGAGCATGGTCTTGATGTCGCCGACGCCGCAGCCTTTCACTTTCGGCTCGCGGAAGGTGTTCAGCACGATCCAGTCATAGATGCGCTGGACCTTGTCTTCGTCGGTGCGGGCGCCCTGCACGATCTGGTTGGCGGTCTTGAGGACGATGCCGTCCAGCGGCATCAGGTCGGTCGGGCGCAGCCACAGGCGCAGGTCTTCGGCGGATTCGCCGCCCGGGGTGGCGGTCTTCCAGTTTTCCGCGCGGTCGCGGGTCTGGATGCGCGACACCACCTGCAGCATCGGCGGCGCCGAGCCGTCGAACTGGGCCACCAGGTATTTGGCGCCGTACTTCGGATCGCTGCCGACCTTCAGGCTCTTGGCGTTGCCGGACCAGTTGTTCGACAGCGTGCGCTGCCAGTCGGTGTCGAGCGCCGGCAGCGGCACCCACACCGTGGACGGGCCTTCGGCGCGCTGCAAGCTCACCTGGGTCACCACCTCGAAGCTCTTCCAGTCGCCCGGACGCGGGTCGAAATGGCGCTCGGCTGCCGCGGCCTGGCCCTGGGCCAGCAGGGTGCCGGGCAGGGCGCTCGCCAGCACGGTGGCGCCGGCGGCTTTCAGGACGCTGCGGCGGGTGAGCTTGGTGTTGGTGTCTTGCATGCTGGTTTTTCCCTAATTATTAGTCGTGCAATGGTTGGAGAGTCTGTGCTGCTGCCCTGGCCGGATGGCCGGGCTGGAAAAATCATTCGGCCAGCAGGGCGTCGATGCTGCGCTGCAGGCCGCTGTCGCCGGCGCCGATCTCGCCGACACTGCGCCAGCGCGCCCGGCCCTTGCGGTCGACCACGATCGTGGTCGGCATCACGCCGGCGGTCCAGGCCTTGAACATCTCGCCGCTGCGGTCGCGCAGCACCGGGTAGGCGAAGGCACGGCCGGCGCTGAAGGCCTGGATGGTGTCCAGCGATTCCTTGTAGTTGACCCCGACCACCGCCACCCTGTCGCGCCAGGCCGGGCGCTGCGCCAGCGCACCCAGCACCGGCAGCTCGGCCACGCAGGGACCGCACCAGCTGGCCCAGAAATTCACCACCACCACCTTGCCGCGCAGCTGCGCCAGGTCCCAGGGCTGGCCGTCCAGGCCGACCAGCTTGAGGGGCGGCGTGGCCTGCGCCGCCGGCCAGGGACGCAGCACAGGATCGGTCGCCGCGGTCGCCGCGGCCGCCGTGCCGGCCGCCAGTGTCAGCGCCAGCAGCGCCGCGCCTGCCAGGCGGCTGGCTGTTGCGGTGCGTGGTGTCGACATACTGGTCTGCATGGGCGGGCGTCTCGATTGAAAACGATCGCCATGATACCAGAGGGCGCCGCCGCCTGCCGGTGGGGGCCGGCTTTTGCATGACTTTTTGCCTGCCTCCCACAAACGTGCACCACGCGAACTCTGCCTTGCAGTAAGCTCGCGCGATAACAACGAGGAGACACCATGCATCAATCCAGCCGCTGGCTGGCGGCGCTCGGCTGCGCGCTGCCCTTGTGCGTCCCGCCACCCGGCGCCATCGCCGCCGCCACTGCTAACAACGCCACCTACCAGAATCCCTTGCAGGTACGCCTGGCCAGCGGCGAACTGGCCCAGAACTGCGCCGACCCCGCCGTGCTGCGCGATCCGCGCGCCGCCAGGCCCACCTGGTACCTCTACTGCACCAGCGATCCGGTCAGCAAGCGCGAACGCACGGGCGAACCCCGCGACGGCGGCTGGAAGTTCCGCATGATGCCGGTCTACCGCTCGACCGACCTGGTGCACTGGGACTTCGTCGCCGATGCATTCGCGGAGCGTCCCGCCGGCCTGGCCGACCCGACTTCCGGCCTGTGGGCGCCGGAACCGGTCTACATGAACGGCCGCTACTACCTGTATTTCACGGTCACCGACGTGGTCGACGCCCACAGCCCGGAACCCGGCTGCGCCGCCGACAGCGCGATCGGCGTGGCCAGCGCCGAGAGTCCCACCGGACCGTGGCGCGCCAGCCGCACCCCGGTGGTGGCGCCGCGCCGCGCCGAACCCGGCTGTGCCTTCCACTGGACCTACGACCCCAAGGTGGTGCTCGACGGCGAGCGCAAATACCTGTACTACGGCAGCTATGGCGGCGGCATCTGGGTGCAGCGCCTGAGCGACGACGGATTGAATGTGCAGGGCGACGCCATCCGCGTCGGCGCCGATGGCCGCTACGAGGGCGCGGAAGTGGTGCGGCAGGGCGGCTGGTGGTACCTGTTCGCTTCGGCCACCAATTGCTGCAACGGTCCGCTGACCGGCTACGGCGTCTTCGTCGGCCGCGCGCGTTCGCCGGAAGGGCCTTTCCTCGACCGCCTCGGCAACGACATGGCCAAGGGCACGGCCGGCGGCACGCCGCTGCTGCTCCAGAACGGCAACCGCTGGGTCGGCCCCGGCCACAACACCGTGTTCACCGATGCCGCCGGCGCCTGGTGGACCATCTACCACGCCATCGACATGGGCGAGCCCTTCTTCAGCGCCAGGGACAAGCTGACCCGGCGCCTGGCCATGCTCGACCGTATCGACTGGGTCGAGGGCTGGCCGGTGGCCGGCGGCGGGCGCGCGCCGAGCGATGGACCGATGCCGGCGCCGGCCGTGACCGACAAGCCGTCCGCGCCGGCGCCTCTGCCGCCGCCATCCGCCCCGGTCGCCGGTGCCACCCTGTGGAGCGACGATTTCCGTGCGCCGGAACTGGACGGGCGCTGGACCTGGCTGCGTCCACGCCCGCCGAAGACCTGGCGCGCCGGCGCCGCCGGCCTGACGCTGCCGGTGGAGGCGCGCGACCTCTACGTCGACAACAACACTGCCAGCGTGCTGCAGGCGGCGCTGCCGGAAGGCGACGTCCGCATCGAGCTGGAGCTCGGCCTCGACGTGCCGGAAGGCGGCTCGGCCCAGGCCGGCCTGGTGCTGATGGGCGACGACGACAATTACGTCAAGCTGGTCGAGTTGGTGCGCGGCGGGCTGCGCCAGGTCGAATTCGCCAAGGAGATCGCGCCGGTACCGGCCGACTATCCACGCTACGGCAACACCCTGGCGGGTACGCCCGGTCGACGCACCTGGCTGCGCCTGGACGTGCAGCGCGACGTCAACGGACCAGCGGGGCAGCGGCGTTATATGGCGTATTCGAGCCAGGACGGACGCACCTGGGTCGGCGGCGCGGTGTGGACCCACAAGCTTGGCGACGCTCGCCTTGGCTTGGTGGCGATGGGGGGCGAGGGAACAGCGGCGGCCAGCGCGGTCTTCACGCGGGTCACGGTGCAGCGCCTGACGCGCCAGCGCTAGCACCGCCGCCGCGTCTAGTGCCGCGTCCGATGTCGCGCCAGATACACGAAGCGGGTAACAGCCGGTAACAGTGCGTGAAAGGGCTTGCAAGCGGGCCAAACGCCTCACACAGTAGGTGCATACCTAAAACGATGGAGCACACGATGGAATACCCCCGCCCGCAACTGCGGCGCACGGCATGGCGCAGCCTGGACGGCCCCTGGCAAGCCATGCTGGACGACCAGGCGCAGCACGCCGACCCGGCCGACGTGCCGTTCGACCGCACCATCATGGTGCCTTACCCGCCCGAGGCGCGCGCCAGCGGCGTCCATGACCGCGGCTTCCGCCGCCGCGTCTGGTACCGCCGCCACCTGCAGCTCGACCCCTCGATGGTGCCCGGCCAGGAGGAGCGCCTGATGCTGCACTTCGGGGCCGTCAATTACCGCGCGCGGGTGTGGGTCAACGGCCGCTTCGCGGTCGAGCACCGCGGCGGCCACAGCCCGTTCACGGTCGACGTCACGCGCTACCTCGACGGTTCCGGCCTCGAAGTCGTGGTGCAAGCCGAGGACGATCCCCAGGACATGCACAAGGCGCGCGGCAAGATGGACTGGGAAGCCGAGCCGCACAAGATCTGGTACCCGCGCACCAGCGGCATCTGGCGCACCGTCTGGATCGAGAAGGTGGCGCGCGCCCACGTCACCCAGCTGCGCTGGACCGCCGACGTCGCCGCCTGGCAGATCCGGCTCGACGCCGACATCGCCCACGTGCCCGAGGGGGGCATCGCCAACGTCAAGCTGAAACTCGGCGAGCGCCTGCTGGTGGACGACCGCTGCCTGCTGACCGGGCCGCGCCTGTCGCGCATCTTCCAGCTGCCCGACCCCGGCATCGACGACGCCCGCGCCCAGTGGATGTGGAGTCCCGAGAGCCCGCAGCTGATCGAGGCCGAGATCGAGATCCGCAGCGCCGACGGCAACCTGTACGACGCGGTGCAGAGCTATACGGCGCTGCGCACCGTCAGCGTCGAGGGCGAGCGCTTCGTGCTGAACAGCCGGCCGTATTACCTGCGCATGGTGCTCGACCAGGGCTATTGGCCGGACAGCCTGATGGTGGCGTCCAGCGACCAGCTGCGCCAGGACGTCCTGCTGATCAAGCGCCTCGGCTTCAACGGCGCGCGCAAGCACCAGAAGTCCGAAGACCCGCGCTGGCTCTACTGGTGCGACGTGCTCGGGTTGTGCGTGTGGGCCGAAATGCCCTCGGCCTACGGTTTCTCCAGCGTCACCGTGCACACCGTGATGGAAGAGTGGAAGGAACTGGTCGAGCGCGACGTCTCCCATCCCTGCGTGGTGGCCTGGGTGCCCACCAATGAATCCTGGGGCGTGCCGGAACTGATGAACGACCGCCGCCAGGTCGACTTCGTGCGCGCCCTGTACCACATGACGCGGGCGCTGGACGGCACCCGTCCGGTGATCGGCAACGACGGCTGGGAAGCCCCCTGCGGCGACCTGGTGTGCGTGCACGACTATGAACAGGATCCGGCCATCCTGATCGAGCGCTACGGCAACCGCGAACGCGTCGCCTACACGCTGGAACACGTGCAGCCGGACCGCCGCCGCATCGTCATCGACGGCTTCACCGGCGCCGGCAAGCCGATCTTCCTGTCCGAATTCGGCGGCATCGCCTGCCTGCCGGCCGCGGTTGCCACGGAAGGCGCGGCGCCGGGCTGGGGCTACTCCACCGCCAGGGATGGCAAGGAGCTGCTGGCGCGTTACCAGGAACTGATGGCGGCGCTGCACCGCTGCCGTCCGCTGTCCGGTTTCTGCTATACCCAGCTGACCGACACCTTCCTCGAAAAGAACGGGCTGCTGACCGAGGACCGGGTGCCGAAGGCGCCGATCGAGGCACTGGCGGCCGCCACCCGCGGTCCGGATGCGATGCGCTACAACTGGCACCTGGACCCGCTCGGTCACGATGAGCGCTGGCGCACCCGGCGCGGTCCGGATTTCCCGATTGAATGGACGCGCGTCGGAGAAACCGCAGAAGTGTTAACCTATCCCGGTGAGCGCCAACCGCCCCAGGGTCCGGCCCCGGCCAATCCGCCGGGCTTCGAACGCCGCGGGCGGGGCGCACCGGGTCCGCGCGCACGCAAGAAGGTGGCTTAGTTTTCCTCGTTGCGCCGCAGCGGACTTCATAATACGAGCGCCTGACAAAGCGCCCAGGGCAAGGCGCATCGTCGAAGACAGTACGCAAGTACGGCGAGACGATGCAACGCCGCCATGGGTGCTTTGTCGGGTGCTCGATAAGGAGACGAAGTGGCGCGACGAGGATACCGACTCGCCGCCGCATTCGCGTTGCTGGCCCCGCTGCTGTCGGGTCCGGCATTGGCACAGATGGAAGTCAGGATGTGGACGCTGCTCAGCGGCGGCGACGGCGCGCGCATGAAGGCGCTCGTCGATGACTTCAATGCCAGCCAGCGCGACGTGCGGGTGGTGAGCACCACGCTCAAATGGGGCGAACCGTTTTATACCAAGCTGATTACCGCATCCGTGGTGGGGGCCGGGCCGGACCTGGCCACCGTGCACCTGTCGCGCATCGTCAACCTGGCCGGCGGCGGCGTGCTGCGCCCGATCGCGCCGGGCGAGATGACGGCGGCGGGGCTCCAGGGAAGCGATTACCTGCCGCGCCAGTGGCAAAAATCGCAATACGCTAACGCGACCTACGCGGTGCCGATCGACATGCACCCGCTCGTCCTGTACTACAACAAGACCCTGGCCAGCCAGGCCGGCCTGCTGCAGGCCGACGGCAAGCTCAAACCCATCGAAGGCATCGCCGCGCTCACCGATGCCTTCCGCATCGCCACCGAGCGCACCGGCCATCCGGGACTCACCATGGAGAGCAGCCAGAGCTCGTACGCGATCTGGCGCCTGTGGACCTCGATGCTGGCCCAGCAGAACGTGCAGGTGATCCGCGACGGTCGCTTCACCTACGGCGCCACCGGCGAGTCGACCCTGGCCGCCATCTCTGCCTGGTTCCGGCGCGGCTATGCCCAGGTCGGGCTGGATTATCCGGCCTCGACCAGCCAGTTCATGGGCGGCGCCAGCACCTTCATGCTCAACGGCGTCTGGGAAGTGCCCGAGCTGGTACGCGCCACCATGGCCGGCACCCTCGGCTTCGACTACGGCATCGTGCCGCTGCCGCGCATGTACGCGAACGCCAGCGCCTGGGCCGACTCCCACGCCTTCGCCATGCCGGCCAACCCCGGCCATGCGCCGACACCGCAAAAGGTGGCGGCGGTGATGCGGTTCATCGCCTACGTCAGCAAGCATTCGATGGGCTGGGCCGAAGGCGGCCACATCCCCGCCTACCGTCCGGTGGCCGAATCGCCGGCAGCCAGGGCGCTGATGCCGAACGCCATGTACGCGCAAGCCGCGGATAACGTCATCTACGACCCGGACGGCTGGTACATGGGCGCCGCCGGGCCGCTGGAAGCCATCGCTTCCAAGTTCATGCCGGCCGCCCTGTACGGCTACATGACGCCGGCCCAGGCCATGCGCCGCTTCGAGACCGAGTCCGCGCGCCTGGTGCGCAAGGCCCCGCCGCGTTACTGAAAGGGGAACGATGGAACACACGACCCTGCCCATTTCCTCCCCGGCCCCAGCCTCGGCCGGCAAGCCGCGCCGCGAGGGCCTGTCCGCGCTGATGCTGCTGGCACCCTTCCTGCTGGTCTTCCTGCTGTTCTTCCTGGTGCCGGCCTGCGAGACCTTCTGGCTCAGCCTCACCGAGAGCAGCCTGACCCGCACCAATGCCTTCGTCGGCCTGGCCAATTACGCGACCCTGGTGCAGGACGCATCGTTCTGGGATGCGCTCGGCAACACCTTTTATTTCGCGCTGCTGACCGTGGTGCCGCTGACCGCCATCGGCCTGGTGATGGCACTGCTGGTCAACCGCTTCGCGCGTGCCCAGGGCTGGCTGCAGGGCGTGTTCTTCCTGCCTTTCGTGCTGCCGATCTCGGTGATGACCCTGATCGCCGACTGGATGCTGCAGCCTTCGTCCGGCGTGATCAACCATCTCCTCGGCGGCCAGCGGCCCTGGCTGGCCGACCCCGCCTGGGCCTTGCCGGCAGTGGCCATCGGCACCGTGTGGTGGACGGTCGGCTTCAACATGCTGCTGTTCCTGGCCGGCCTGCGCAACATCCCGGCCGAGCAGTACGAAGCCGCGGCCCTGGATGGCGCGCGCGGCTGGACCATGTTCGCCCACATCACCTGGCCGGCGCTGAGGCCGGTGACGACCACCTGCGTGATCCTGCAGATCATCGCTTCGCTCAAGGTGTTCGGCCAGACCTATATCCTCACCAGCGGCGGTCCCTTCAACACCACGCGCGTGACCCTGCACTATATGTACGAGACCGCCTTCACCCAGAGCGACGCCGGCTACGCCGCCGCGATCGCGATGGCCTTCGTGGCGGTGGTGATCCTGCTGTCGCTGCTGCAGATCTGGATCGTGCACTGGCTCGACCGGAGGGATGCCTGATGAAATACCGATCGAACCTGGGCTGGACCGCCATCGCCGTCGTCAGCGCCATCCTGCTGGCGGCGCTGTGGGCGGCGCCCCTGCTGTGGGCCGTCAGCACGGCGCTGCGGCCCGAGCTGGAAACCGTGTCGGCCGACTTCCACTGGCTGCCGCAAACCTGGACCCTGGACGCCTTCGCCAAGACCCTGGCCGCCGGCAATTTGCTGCGCTGGCTGTTGAACAGCGCGCTGGTGTCGCTGGCGGTGACGGTGGTGACGATGGCGGTCAGCCTGATGGCAGCCTATGCCTTTTCCCAGCTGCGCTTCCGTGGCCGCGGCCTGATCTTCGCGCTGGCCATGCTTGCCTTCCTGGTGCCCTTCGAGGCGCTGCTGGTGCCGCTGTTCCGCACCATGAACCAGCTCGGCATGATCAACCGCTATGCCGGTATCGTGCTGCCGCAGGTGGTGTCGCCGGTGGTGATCTATGTGTTCAAGGGCTTCTTCGACGAGATCCCGGCCGACTTCCGCGAAGCCGCCGTGATGGATGGCGCCGGCCCGCTGCGTGTGCTGTGGAGCGTCTACCTGCCGCTGTCCGGGAATATCGTGTGGGCGATGGCGATCGTGACCTTCATCGCGGCCTGGAACAACTTCCTCTGGCCCTTCATCATCGTCACCTCGAACGACATGATGACGGTGCCACTCGGCCTGACCCAGACCTACGACGCCTTCGGCGTGCGCTACGCCCAGCTGATGGCGGCGGCGCTGCTGGGCGCGGCGCCGGTGGCGGCCGCCTACATCGTGTTCCAGAAAAAAGTCACCCAGGGCTTCCTGGCAGCCAGCGGCTTGAAAGGTTAACAAGAATATGGAGATGAAATGGCATCGGTAAGGCTGCGCGGCATACAAAAACGCTACGGCGACAACCTGGTCATCAAGGGCATCGACCTCGACGTCGAGGACGGCCAGTTCGTGGTCTTCGTCGGGCCTTCGGGCTGCGGCAAATCGACCCTGCTGCGCATGATCGCGGGGCTGGAAGACATCAGCGCCGGCACACTGCATCTGGGCGACAAGCCCTGCAACGATGTCGCACCGGCCGAACGCGGCATCGCGATGGTGTTCCAGAGCTATGCGCTGTACCCGCACATGACTGTGGCGGAGAACATGGGCTTTGCCCTCAAGCTGGCCAAGGTGCCGAAGGCCGAGATCGCCGAGCGGGTGGGGCGGGCCGCGGCCATCCTCCAGATCGAGCACCTGCTCGAACGCAAACCCAAGGCCCTGTCCGGCGGCCAGCGCCAGCGCGTGGCGATCGGCCGTGCCATCGTGCGTAAACCCGAGGTCTTCCTGTTCGACGAGCCCTTGTCGAACCTGGACGCCGCGCTGCGCGCCCAGACCCGGGTCGAGCTGGCCGGCCTGCACCGCGAGCTGGGCAGCACCATGATCTATGTGACCCACGACCAGGTCGAGGCCATGACCCTGGGCCAAAAGATCGTGGTGTTCAATGGCGGCCGCATCGAGCAGGTCGGCACACCCCTGGAGCTGTACGAACGCCCGGCCAATTTGTTCGTGGCCGGCTTCCTGGGTTCGCCGCGCATGAACTTCATCCCGGCCACGCTGGCAGGCGAGGAGGGCGCCACGGCCGCCGTGCGCCTGCCCGACGGCAGCGTGGCCGAGGTGGCGGCGGATGCCGGCCATGCGCGCGTCGGCGCCGCGCTGACGCTGGGCGTGCGGCCCGAACACCTTCAGTTGCAGGCCGATGCCGGCGGCAGCGGCATCGCGGCCACGGTGGTGCTGGTCGAGTATCTGGGCGACGTTACTCTGGTGCATGCGAAGGTCGAGGGTGTGGAGGGTATTCTGGCCGCCAAATGCAATGCCGGAGGCACGGCGCCGGCGGTCGGCAGCCGCGTGCGGCTCGGCGTGGAGCCGGGCAGGGCCTACCTGTTCGACGAGACCGGCAAGGCTTTCGCGTCCAGCCGGGCCCTGGCGGCGGCCATCCCCCAATAAGGGCCGGCGCGCCCGCTGTCAAGGGGCGCGCGTGCATCGAGCCCGACTGTGGCGCGCACGCCTCGGAATGGTGCAAGCGGGCGCCGCCGCAGCGGAAATTCCTTTAGTTTCTAGACAAAACTACAATCTGGAGACTGAGATGCACGCACCCAAATACTCCCTGCGCTTGACCCCTGTCTGCGCCGCCGTACTGCTGCTCGCCGCGAACGCTGCCTGGGCCCAGGAACAATCGTCTTCCGGCACCCAGGTCGACACGCAGAACGCCGGGCAGGCGGCCGCCGCGCAGGCGGCCTCCGCGAATGCACCCGCCGGCAACCCCGGCCCGTCCGCGCCCACCCAGCCAATGCAACAGGTCCAGGTCAGCGGCCTGCGCTCCAGCATCCGCAGCGCCGAAGCCATCAAGCGCGACTCGGTGCAGGTGGTCGACTCCATCAACGCCGAAGACATCGGCAAGTTCCCCGACCGCGCCGCCGGCGATGCCCTGCAGCGCATCGCCGGCGTGCAGGTGGGGCGCGACCGCGGCGAAACCAGCCAGGTCATCATTCGCGGCTTGCCCGACGTCTCGACCACCCTGGACGGCAACGAGATCTTCACCGGCACCGGACGGCGCCTGTCCTACCAGGACTTGCCGGTGCAATCGATCGGCGGCCTCGACGTCTACAAGTCGGTCACCCCGAACCAGATCGAGGGCGGCATCGCCGGCAGCATCAACGTGCGCCTGCGCGCACCTTTCGACCTGAAAGGCTTCAACGCCAGCGGCTTCGTGGAAGACCGGCGCCAGAAGGTGAGCGGCTCCAGCGCCACCAAAGACAAGAACAACCCGGGCGGCGGCTTCTCGGTCAGCAACCGTTGGAACAGCGGCATGGGCGAGATGGGCGCGCTGCTCGACGTCGCCGTCAACCGCGAGCACTGGGGCTTCCCGGTGCAGTGGGTGGACCGTCCGGACGGCCTGTATTCGGTGGCCGGCGACGGCAGCGCCATCCGCCTGCCCAACGGCGGCCCGATCGCGCCGCTGCGCGCCGGCGACCGCCTCGGCGAATTCCCGAACGTCGGCGGCATCTACAACGCGGGCGACCGCGACCGCGGCAGCATCCACGGCGCCTTCCAGTGGAAGATCAATCCGACGCTGGAACTGAGCACCCACTACCTCGGCACCGGCTACCGCCAGCGCAGCGAAGTCGACTACATGATCGGCAGCGGCACCGGCACGCCACGCCTGACGGGCGTGGTGCTGGCGCCCCAGGGCGACTACTGCAACACGCCGGACGGTGCGATCTGCCCGATCCAGTCGGCCTTCGCGCCGGCCGTGCGCGGCGCCGGCGCCTATGACTACGACCCTTACATCGCCACCTCGAGCTGGGGCGCCAAGGAACACACGGTCCAGCACTTCGCCGACATCAACCTGCAATACCGCGAAGGTCCGTGGAAGCTGGTGACCGCGGTCGCGCTCACCAAGTCGACCTACATCAACGACACCGTGATCGTCGACCAGCAGGTGCCGGGCGCCAGCGCCAACATCTACACCTCGGGCGCCGACGGCCACGGTGGCTTCAACGCGATCACCACGCCGGCCAGTGCCAACGCGCTGCGCGACCCGAGCCAGTTCGTCCTGCGCGGCATGGTGCAGAACTGGGGCGTGTCCAAGGGCGAGCAGGTGCAGTGGCGTAACGATGCTTCCTACCGCCTGGGCGACGGCTTCTTCAGCGGCATCGACGCTGGCCTGCGCCTGTCGCAACGGCGCGCCAGCTTCCATGGCGCCGAACGCGCCACCGACTATCCGGGTGCGGTGCGCCCGACGCCGGCCAGCGTGTTCGGCCCCGGCTTCGAATCGCTGGTGCCGGGCCTGGACCGCCTTGGCGGCCAGTGGCTGACGCCCTCGCGCGATTTCCTGATCGACCAGGCGGACACGGTGCGCGCCGCCTACGGCCAGCCCAACGGCCGCGTGCCGGACGATCCGATCCGCACCTTCGACCAGCGCGAAGGCAATACCACGCTCTACCTGGCGGCGCGCTGGAAGACGGAATTGTCGGGCATCGACCTGAGCGGCAGCGTCGGCGGCCGCTATGTGCACGTCTCGCGCGACCTGCGCGGCAATGTGCGCTCCGGCGATGTGATCTCCCCGATCGACGCCACCACCCGCGAAAACAACTTCCTGCCGAGCGCCGCGGCGGTGGTCGGCTGGCGCGACAACATCCAGTCCCACCTGTCGGTCGGCAAGACCATCACGCGGCCGGACTTCGCCTCGCTCAATCCGGCGCTGTCGCTGATCCCGGGCACCGTCAACAGCCCGGCCAGCGGCTCCTCCGGCAACCCCAACCTGCGCGCGACCAAGTCGACCAACACCGACGCCACGCTCGAGTACTACTTCCCGAAAAACGGCTACGCCCAGGTGGCGCTGTTCCACCGCGATATCGACGGCTACCTGCAGAACATGGAATCGGCCGAGGTCATCAACGGCCAGACCTACCGCATCACGCGGCCGCAGAACTCGGGCACCGGCACCCTGCGCGGCGCCGAATTCGGCATCCAGAAATTCTTCGACTTCCTCCCGGGCTTCTGGAGCGGTTTCGGCGCCCAGTTCAACTACACCTGGATCGACGGCGACAACCAGACCCTGACCTCGCCGACCAGCAATCAGTACAAGACCACGGCCCTGACCAACGTCGCCAAGAAGAACTACAACGCGGCCCTGCTGTACGAGGGCAACGGCATCACCGGCCGCCTGAGCGCCACCCACCGCGGCGACTTCGTCGAGCAGATCGCCGAACCGCGCTTCGGCCAGGACCGCATCGTCAAGGCCAGCACCTTCGTCGACCTCAGCATCTCGTATGCGATCAACAAGAACGTCTCGCTGCAGTTCGACGCGATCAACATCACCAAGGAGAAGTACGAGAGCTACCTGAACGATCCGATCCGCCCGCGCGACATCCGCTACAACCCGACCACCTACGGCGTCGGCCTGCGCTTTTCGCTGTAATTTGTCGCTTTAAAGTTGAACCGATGACGACTTATGTAAATCCGGTGTACCCGGAAATGTTCGCGGATCCCTTCGTGCTGCGCCACGAAGGGATGTACTACGCCTACGGCACCGGTCCCGGCGCGGCCGATGGCCGCCAGGTGCCGGTGCTGCGCTCGGCCGACATGGTGCAGTGGGAGGCCATCGGCCACGCGCTGGTGCCGCCGGGCGGACTGCCGGACGATCTCCATATCTGGGCGCCCGAGGTGGCCTTCCACGAAGGCCGCTTCTATATGTATTACTCGGCGGGCGAGGGCGCGGCCGAAGGCACCGACCAGAAACTGCGGGTGGCGGTGGCCGAGCGCCCGGAAGGTCCCTTCGTCGACGCCGGCAAGCTGCTGGTGCCGGACCAGCCGTTCTCGATCGACGCCCATCCATTCCGCGACGCCGACGGCCAGTGGTATCTGTTCTACTGCGTCGATTTCCTCGAGCTCGAGGATGACCAGCGCGCCGGCACCGGCATCGTGGTCGACCGCCTGCTCGACATGACCACCCTGGCCGGCACCCCGCGCACGGTGGTGCGCCCCCACCACGACTGGCACGTGTTCCGCAAGGGCCGCAGCATGTACGGGGGCGTCTACGACTGGCACACGGTGGAAGGCGCGGCGCTGCAGGTCCACGACGGCAGGTACTACTGCTTCTACAGCGGCGGCGCCTGGGAAAAGGACAATTATGGCGTCAGCTGGGTGGTCGCCGATCACCCGCTGGGACCGTACCTGCGTCCCGAAGGCGGGGAGCAAGCCCTGCTGATGCGCACCCCGCGCGCCGGCCAGCTGCTGGGGCCGGGACATAATTCGTTCACGCTGTCGCCGGATGGCAGTGAAGCCTGGATCGTGTACCACGCCTGGGACCTGGCGCAGACGGCACGCAGGATGTGCATCGACCGGCTGGACTGGGTGGATGGCAAGCCGGTGACGCGTGGGCCGACGTGGACCGCGCAACAGGGGCCGGCTGGGACGTGAGCGTCAACTTATTGCGATAGTTGAAGGATGCCCGTCGTCCCTGCCTCCGCAGGGACGACGGTATTTTTTTATCGTCCCTGCAGAAACGCCTTCAACGCCGCCTGAAACTTCTGCGGCTGATCCCACATGATGAAGTGCGCACTGTCCTCGACCCGCGTCAGGGTCAGCTGCTTCACCGGCGCATACGCGCCCTTGTAGGCGGCATCGAACTGGGCGGCGGGAATCGGCACCGATTTCGGCTGCACGTAGAGCACCGTCACCGGCACCGTGATCTTCGCCAGCTCGGGAATCAAATTGGTCACGATCAGCTCGCGATAGGCGCGTGCGCCGACGTCGGCGTCGCTCTTGAGCGAATCCTCGACGCCGATCGGGCGCATGGCTTCGGTATTGACCATGCTGTTGATGGTGTCGGCGGCGCGCCTCGGGCGCTCGTCGGGCGCCATGGACCGCATGCCGGCCTGGACGCGGTCCGCCACCTGCGCCACCTGTTCGGGCGGCGCGGCAGGGCCGGCGAACAGCATGCCCATGTAGGGGAACATGTCGACCACCATCAGGCGCGACAAGGCGTCGGGATGGCGGCTGGCCAGCATCATGCCGATGGTGCCGCCCAAGGAGTGACCCACCACGGCCGGCTTGATGCCGCTTTCCTTGATGTAGCGGGCAATGTCCTCGGCCACCGGCGCCGCCACCAGCCCCTCCTTGTTGGCGCCGGCGGGCTGGCCGGCGAAGCCGGACACCTGCACCAGGTGCCAGCGGTAGCCGGGCAGGGCGGCGACCGTCGCCGCCCAGGTGCGCGGCGAGGAGTTCAGGCCGGGGATCAACAGCACGTCCGGGCCGCTGCCCTCGGTGCGCACCGAGATGCGATCCGAGGCGAACGGGGCAGCCATCGCCCCTGACAGTGGCAGAATGGCCAGTGTGGCCAGTGCCGCGGCCAGGAAGGCCCGGCGATGGGGCAGTTGAGAGAAACGCTCGGTGAAACGCATCCGTCCTCCAGATCATCGTTGGTGAGTGCCGCCTGCGAAAACCAGGCGCCACGGCGAAACGATGATAGCAGGATCTTATTTCAATTTTGCAATTAATTTCGACCGGAAGTTTCGACAGGAAGTCAGCGGCACCCGCCGCTTACTGTCCGACGCAAATAATCTTCGTCACATACTCATGGCTGTTCGCCTTCTTCTTCGCCGCCCACCGCACGGCTTCCTCAGCCTCCGCCACCGTCATCACGGTCGCCTTGTCCTTGTTGCGGATGAAGGAGACGCCTTCGAAGCTGCCGTCCTTGCCGCGCATGACCCTGGCGAACACGGGTGAAGCGTTGGCGCTGTCTGCGCGTTTGTTTTGCTGGACGAGGTAACGCTGGTCCTGGTTTTCCATGCTGGCCTGCTGTCTGAAAAAAGTGAAGGCCGTATTCTACGGCCTTCGCAGCTTGCGGTGTCAGTCCCGGGTGTCGGTCCCTGATATCAGTCCCAATCTTGCCCAGTCTCCTCGTCCACGGCCTTGCGGTCGCGCGCGATCATGGTTTCCAGCTCGTCGCGTGCGCGCTTGGCCATGGACACATAGGTATCGCGGTCCTTGTAGTAGGGGTAGACGGCGAGCATGTTCTGGGTGCCGTACTTGCGGAACTTGTCGGCTGCCTGGCGCGTGCGGAAGGCGCTCTGGCCGAGGCCGGCGGTCAGCACGCTGCGGCCGAGCTTGAGGGCCGATTCGAAGGTTTCGCGCTCGATCATGGTGACGCCGCGGTCCATCAGTTGATAGTAATGGGTGACGTTGCGGGCGCGCGCGAAGATCGTCAGCGACGGGTAGTCGCGCCGCACGGTGTCGACCAGGGCCAGGCTGTCCTCGATGTCGTCGATGGCCACGACCAGCGCGCGCGCCTTGGCGGCGCCGGCGGAGTGCATCAGGTCGGCGCGGGTGGCGTCGCCGTAGAACACCTTGAAGCCGAAGCGGCGCAGCACGTCGACCTGGTCCGGGTCGTGGTCCAGCACCGTCAGGCTGACGCCGCTGGCATTCAGGAAGCGGCCGACGATCTGGCCGAAGCGGCCGAAGCCGGCGATGATCACATGGTCTTCGTTGGGTTCGATCGCGTCCGGCTTGGCATCCTTGCGCGCACCCTGGCGGTTGGCGGCCAGCTTGTCGAAGGCCATCAGCATCAGCGGCGTCACCACCATCGACAGCGCCACCACCACCACCAGGGTCGAGGCCACGTCCGGCGAGAACACGCGCGCAGTGGCGGCGGCGCCGAACACGACGAAGGCGAATTCGCCGCCCTGAGACAGGATCAGCGCGAATTGCAGGTGCTGGCCGCGCGCCATGCCAAACGCCCGGCTCAGGCCGTACAGCACGCCGGTCTTGAGGACCAGGAAGCCGGCCACCAGGCCCAGCACGACGCCGGGCCGCGCCAGGAACACGCCGAAGTCGACCGACATGCCGACCGCGATGAAGAACAGGCCGAGCAGCAAGCCCTTGAACGGTTCCAGGTCGGTCTCGAGCGCATGGCGGTACTCGGAGTCGGCCAGCAGCACGCCGGCCATGAAGGCGCCCAGCGCCATCGAGACGCCCACCGATTGCATCAGCAGCGAGATCGCGATCACCAGCAGCAGCGCAAACGCCGTGAAGATCTCGCGCGCGTCGGTCTTGGCGATGAAGCGCAGCAGCGGGCGGATCAGGAAGCGGCCGCCGACGATCAGTCCCGCCAGCACCACCACCACCTTCAGCACCGCCAGCCAGGCATTCTCGCCGCCGCCCGCGCTTTCGGGGATGCCCAGCAGCGGCACGATGGCGATCATCGGGATCGCGGCGATGTCCTGGAACAGCAGGATGGAAAAGCTGGCCTGGCCGGCCGGCGTCGGCATCAGGTTGCGTTCTTCCAGCGAGGCCAGGGCGATCGCAGTGGACGAGAGCGACAGCCCGAGGCCGGCGATCAGTGCCAGCTTCCAGCCGACCCCGGCCAGCAGCGCGGCGCCGAACAGCACCGCCGCGACCAGCCCGACCTGGGCACCGCCCCAGCCGAAGATGGGCCGGCGCAGCGCCCACAGCCGGCTCGGTTCCAGCTCCAGGCCGATCAGGAACAGCAGCAAGACCACGCCGAACTCGGCGAAGTGCAGGGCATCCTCGGCCTCGGCGATCAGCTTGAAGCCGAAGGGGCCGATCAGGATCCCGGCCACCAGGTAGCCGAGCACGGCGCCCATGCCGAGGCGCTTGGACAGCGGCACCGCGATCACGGCGGCGGCCAGGTAGACGCAGGCGTTCAGCAGCAGGCTATGCTCCATGGGCGGCCTCCACCAGGCGGGCATCGCCCGCGTAACCGGCCAGGCGGCGCCGGAATTCGTGCACGTGGGCCTCGATGGCTGCCTCGCCGGCATCGACGCTGCCATGCAGCACCAGCGGCGCCAGCCAGTCCATCCCGCACAGGGCCGCGATCTGGCGGATCGGCAGCAGGAAGGCGTCGAAAGGATGGCCGTGGATGCCCTCGGGACCATAGGCCTCGGCCGGGCTGCCGGTGCTGGCCACCAGCCAGCAGCTTTTCCCGCGCAGTGCGCATTCGCCGTCGCCATAGGCCCAGCCCGGGCGCAGCACCACGTCCATCCATTCCTTCAGCATCGAGGGCATGCCGTACCAGCGGATCGGGTGCAGCAAGACCACCAGGTGGGCGGCTTCCAGCAGCGCGCGCTCGCCCTCGGCGTCGATATCGAAATCGGGATACAGTTCGTACAGGTCGCGCAGGTCGACGCCCGGCATGGCGCGTGCGGCCTCTGCCAGGCGGCGGTTGACCGGCGAGCGCTGCGGCGCCGGATGGGCGTACAGGATGAGGATGTTCGGTGCTGTCATTGTGTTGGATCGGTGGATTGGTGCGGCGCCAAGGCATTGCGTTGCTGACCTGGCAAGCGTTTATAGCACATCGGGGCGATGGCGGACACGGGTGGGCGCTCGCCCGACATGTCCTACAAGCCAGTCAGGCGTGTGCCGATTGCCGAATGTTGGCAACTCGCTATGATGAGTAGCATTGATAACAATGCAAGGAGAACGCGATGTCGATGCAAAGCGAAGGCAAGGATGCAAAAGGCCGCAACTACGACCAGGTGACCAAGGATGGCACCGGTTCGATCGGTTCCGTCGGCGCGGGCGGTACCGGTGACAAGCTTGGCGACAGCGTCGGCAGCATGACGGGCCAGGGCCCGATCGCGGCCGGCGCATCGGCCGGCAACCTGCAACAGGACGTCCGCACCGACGACCTCCTGTCCGACGGCTCGGACAGCGACCGCGGCCAGGGCTTCATCGGCGAAGAAGCCGGCGAACTGCAAACCGGCATGGCCGGCATCGGCAGCCTCAGCACGGGCAACGCCGGCAACCGCCAATCCAGCGGCGCCGACAAACCGGACGAAGACCGGTAGGGTGGGCGCGGGCGGCCAGCCGGCTACGCTCGGCTATTTGAATAAGCTCGGCTGTCGCGCCGCCCACGCGGTGATACGCGACAGCCGCTCCGTCGTTTCCTAAAGCGGAGCCGCCTTCTATCTACCGGCGGCCGCAGTGGCTCGTAGGGTGGGCACCCCGTGCCCACGCAAGCCACCAACGAACCTCAAACATGCAAAGCATGCCCCAGAGCCCGTAAAGCCGCCTCCTGCACCGCCTCCCCAAGCGTCGGATGCGCATGGATCGTCCCCGCAATATCCTCCAGCTGCGCCCCCATCTCGATCGACTGCGCGAACGCCGCACTCAACTCCGACACCGCCCCGCCCACCGCCTGCCAGCCGACGATCACGTGATTGTCCCTGCGCGCCACCACACGGACAAAGCCGTCGGTGGCTTCCAGCGTCATCGCGCGGCCATTGGCGCTGAAGGGGAAGCTCGCGCTGATGCAATCCACGCCCTGGCGCTGCGCGTCCTGCGGGCTGATGCCCACCACCACGACCTCGGGATCGGTGAAGCACACCGCCGGCATCGCCGCCGGCATGAAGTGGCGCCGTTTGCCGCCGATGATCTCGGCCACCATCTCGCCCTGGGCCATGGCGCGGTGCGCCAGCATCGGCTCGCCAGTGAGGTCGCCGATCGCCCAGACATTGCGCATCGAGGTACGGCACTGGTTGTCGACGCGCACCGCGCGGCCGTGCATGTCGAGCAGCAGGCTTTCCAGCCCGTAGCCCTCGGTGCGCGGACGCCTGCCGACGGCCACCAGCACGCGGTCGGCCGCCAGGGTCACTTCGGCGCCGCCCTTGTCGCGCATGCGGATGCCCTGACCGTCCTCCGCCAGGCCGAGCACGCTCGATTCCAGGTGCAGGTCGATGCCGAGGCGTTTCAAGGCCGCGGCTACCGGCTTCACCAGTTCCTCGTCATAGGCCGGCAACACGCGGCCGGCGGCTTCCACCACGCTGACGCGTACGCCAAGCTTGCGGTAGGCCGTGCCCAGCTCGAGGCCGATGTAGCCGGCGCCCACCACCACCAGGTGCTCGGGCAGGCTGGATGGGGCCAGCGCCTCGGTGCTGGAGACCACGGCGCCGCCGAAGGGCAGGAAGGGCAGTTCGACCGCCTGCGAGCCGGTGGCCAGCAACAGGTGTTCGCAGCGGATGCGGGAGGTGGCGCCATCCGCCTGGCGCACCTCGACGGTCTTGCCGTCCACAATGGTGGCCCAGCCGCGCACCACCTGCACCTTGTTCTTGGCCAGCAAGGCGCCGACACCGCCGGTGAGGCGCTTGACGATGCCATCCTTCCAGCCGACCGTGCGCGCAATGTCGATGCTGGGCGCGCCGGCGCGGATGCCGAGCGCGGATTCGCCGGCGAACTGGCCGGCCTGGTGGAAGGCCTCGGCCGCGTGGATCAGGGCCTTGGACGGGATGCAGCCGATGTTCAGGCAGGTGCCGCCCAGTTCCTCGCCTTCGACCAGCACGGTCGGGATGCCGAGCTGGCCGGCGCGGATCGCCGCCACGTAGCCGCCGGGGCCGCCGCCGATGACGAGCAGGGTGGTGGATGTGATATCGGTACTCATGGCATCACTCCACGAACAGGGTTGCCGGGCATTCCAGGTAACCCCGGATCGCCTGGATGAACTCGGCCGCCACCATGCCGTCGATCACGCGGTGGTCGAAGGACGAGGACAGATTCATCATCTTGCGCGCCACCATGCCGCCATTGCGCACCACCGGCCGCTCGACGATCTTGTTGACGCCGACGATCGCCACTTCCGGGTGGTTGATCACCGGCGTGTGCACGATGCCGCCCAGCGGCCCCAGGCTGGTGATGGTGATGGTGGAGCCCGACAATTCGTCGCGCGCCGCCTTGCCGCTGCGGGCGGCCTCGGCCAGGCGCACGATTTCCTCGGCGCTGGCCCAGGGATCGCGCGCCTCGGCGTTGCGCACCACCGGCACCATCAGCCCGGCCTCGGTCTGGGTGGCGATACCGAGGTGGACCGGCTGGTAGCGCGTCACCACGTTGGCGCTGTCATCGAAGCGCGCATTCACCTCGGGGTAGCGGCGCACCGCCAGCACCACGGCGCGCATCAGCAGCGGTAGCAGGGTCAGCTTGCCGCGCTCGGCGCCGTAGCGGGCGTTGAGCTGGGCACGCAGCGTCTCGATTTCGGTGACGTCGACCTCTTCCACATAGGTGAAGTGGGGGATCTGGCGCTTGGCCTGTTGCATCTTTTCGGCGATCTTGCGGCGCAGGCCGATCACCGGCACCGCTTCCTCGCCCTGCAGTTCGGCATAGCGTTCGTCAGCCGCGCCGCCGGCGTTACGGCCGCGTCCGGAAACATGGGCGTCGAGGTCGGCATGGGTGATGCGGCCTGCCGGGCCGCTGCCCGCCACGTACTGCAATTCGATGCCCATGTCCCAGGCGCGCTTGCGCACGGCCGGTGCCGCCATCGGCTTTTCGCCCTCGGCGCGCGCGGGCTTGTTGCTGGCGGCGCGTGCCGGCGCGCGTGTCGGTGCGGCAGCCGGCGCAGACCTGACCACAGGTTGCTGGGCCGACCCGGCGTCATTCCCTGCCGCATCGGCGCCGGCGCTTGGCGCCGCCTTGGCTCCCATGTCGGGACCGACGCGGCCCGGCGCCAGGTCGGCCGGCGACGCCGCCTCGGCAACGGTGCCGTCACTCGCGGCAGGCACGGATGCGGCCGCCTCGGCCTTCACCGCGCCGCCCTTGTGATTCCCGGCTCCTTCCACCTCCAGCCGGATCAGCTCGGCGCCAACGGCCAGCAGTTCGCCCACGCTGCCGCCCAGCGAAGTCACGGTGCCATGCACCGGCGAGGGAATCTCGACGGTGGCCTTGTCGGTCATGACGTCGGCCAGCACCTGGTCTTCCTTGATGGCGTCTCCCGGCTGCACGCGCCAGGCCACGACTTCCACTTCCGCAATGCCTTCGCCCAGGTCGGGCATCTTGATCACATGAATACCCACGCTTAAGCCTCCATCGCACGTTTGAGGGCGGCGCCGACGCGGTCCGGTCCCGGGAAATAGGCCCATTCCTGGGCATGCGGATAAGGCGTGTCCCAGCCCGTCACGCGCTCGATCGGCGCTTCCAGCTGGTAGAAGCAGTGCTCCTGTACCAGCGCGGCCAGTTCGGCGCCGAAGCCGCTGGTGCGGGTCGCCTCGTGCACGATCACGCAGCGGCCGGTCTTTTTCACCGATGCGACGATGGTGTCGAGGTCGAGCGGCCACAGGGTGCGCAAATCGATGATCTCGGCATCGATGCCGGTTTCCGCGGCAGCCGCTTCCGACACCCACACCATCGTGCCGTAGGTCAGCACGGTGAGGTCGGCGCCGGGGCGGAACACAGCGGCCTTGTCCAGCGGCACCGTGTAGTAACCCTCGGGTACTGCGCCCATCTCGTGCTTGGACCAGGACACGACCGGACGGTCGTGGTGGCCGTCGAAGGGACCGTTGTAGAGGCGCTTGGGCTCCAGGAAGATCACCGGGTCGTTGTTCTCGATCGAGGCGATCAGCAAGCCCTTGGCGTCGTAGGGATTCGAGGGCATCACGGTGCGCAGTCCGCACACGTGGGTAAAGAAGGCTTCCGGGCTCTGGCTGTGGGTCTGGCCGCCGTAGATGCCGCCGCCGCAGGGCATGCGGATGGTCAGCGGGGCGGTGAAGTCGCCGGCCGAACGGTAGCGCAGGCGCGCCGCCTCGGACACGATCTGGTCGGTCGCCGGATAAAAATAGTCGGCGAACTGGATCTCGATCACCGGACGCAAGCCATAGGCCGCCATGCCGACCGCGGTGCCGACGATGCCGCCTTCCGAGATCGGCGCGTCGAAGGCGCGCTGCTTGCCGTACTTGGCCTGCAGGCCGTCGGTGACGCGGAACACGCCGCCGAAATAGCCGACGTCCTGGCCGTAGACGACCACGTTGTCGTCGCGCGCCATCATCACGTCCATGGCCGAGCGCAGGGCCTGGATCATGGTCATGGGCACGCTGTTTGTCTCCTGAGCGTCCACATCTGCTGCGGCCGCCTTGTTATCAATATCGCGCATCACTTCACACCCCCAGTTGTTGACGTTGGCGGCGCAGGTGTTCGGGCATCTCTTCGTAGACGTCCTCGAACATCGACGCAGCGCTCGGCACGCGGCCGTCCAGCAGCGAACCATGGCGCTCGGCTTCCTTTTGCGCCGCCAGCACTTCGGCTTCCAGTTCGGCCTGCAGCGCGTCGTGTTCGGCGTCCGACCACCAGCCCTTCTTGGTCAGGTAACGCCGCAGGCGCCCGATCGGGTCGCCCAGCGGGAACTGGGTCCATTCGTCGGCCGGACGGTAGCGCGAGGGGTCGTCCGAGGTGGAGTGCGGACCGGCGCGGTAGGTCACCCATTCGATCAGGGTCGCACCGAGGTTGCCGCGGGCGCGCTCGGCGGCCCAGCAGGAGGCGGCGTACACCGCCAGGAAGTCGTTGCCATCGACGCGCAGCGAGGCGATGCCGGAACCGACGCCGCGCGCGGCGAAGGTCACGTGCTCGCCGCCGGCGATCGCCTGGAAGCTCGAGATCGCCCACTGGTTGTTGACCACGTTCAGGATCACCGGCGCCTGGTAGACGTGGGCGAAGGTGAGGCCGGTATGGAAATCGCTTTCGGCGGTGGCGCCGTCGCCGATCCAGCCGGATGCGATTTTGGTGTCGCCCTTGATCGCCGATGCCATGGCCCAGCCAACCGCCTGCGGGATCTGGGTTGCCAGGTTGCCCGAGATGGTGAAGAAGCCCTTGTCCTTGACCGAATACATGACGGGCAGCTGGCGCCCCTTCATCGGGTCGCGTTCGTTCGACAGCAGCTGGCAGACCATGTCGACCATCGGGTATTCCCTGGCCATCAGCAGGCTTTGCTGGCGGTAGGTCGGAAAGCACATGTCGCCGTCCCGCAGGGCCAGCGCGTGGGCGCTGCCGATGGCTTCCTCGCCGAGCGAGGTCATGTAGAAGGACAGTTTCTTCTGGCGCTGGGCGATCACCATGCGCGCGTCGAAGATGCGGGTCTTCATCATGGTGCGCAGGCCGAAGCGGAGCTGCTCGCGGCTGAGGCCCGGGTCCCAGGGGCCGACGGCATTGTCCTCGTCGTCCAGGACGCGGATCAGGCTGGCCGCGATGGGCGCGGTGTCCTGGTAGCCGACGTCGATCGGCGGGCGCGGCACGCTGCCGGCGGGTGTGACACGGAGATACGAAAAATCGGTCTTGCAACCCGGACGGCCGGTGGGCTCCGGGACGTGCAGTGACAGAGGTTGACTCTGGCTCATAAACGCTTCCCCTTTGTAAGGTATGTGCGGCGGAGAACATATTAAGTGGAGCCAGCCGTCGCACGGATGGCTTTTCCAATTATTTCTCTGCTGCCATGCAGCACGGAAAGCCGCGTTTGGCAGCCTTGTGCCCGCAGGGACAGGCTCCGACCTTAGCATGCGGCGCAGCGAAGCTGCGTCGATCGGGACAAGCGAATCGAGTAGGAAGCGGGCAGTTAGCGGGGAAGAAACGGGGAAGAAACGCGTGCGTCAGGCGCCGATGGCGGCCCAGGCTAGGCAGACCCAGCCCGCGAGCAAGGCCAGCCCGCCGAGCGGCGTGACGGCGCCCAGCCATTTGCGGCTGCTCAGCGCGAGGATATACAGGGATCCGGAAAACACCAGGGTGCCGAGCACGAACAGCACGCCGGCCGTGGCGAGCGCGCCTGGCGCCAGGCGGGCCGCGGCGGCGCCCGCACCCAGCAGGGCCAGCGCGTGAACCAGCTGGTAACGCACGCCGATCTCGAACACGGCCAGCATGTCGGGCGTCAGGCGCTTGCGCAGGCCGTGGGCGCCAAAGGCGCCCAACCCGACACCGATGAAGGCGGAAACGGCGGCGGCGGCGATGAGGAGGCGGTCGAGTTCCATGGCCTCAGTATATGCGATGAAGGCTGGAATTTAGCGCGCGCCGCCGGAGGCTTGCTGGTCGGCCTTGCCCATGCCCATGTCCATACTAAGCAGCTGCGCCATCGCGGCGATGAAGTCCGCACAGGCAGCCGGACTGGTAATCGGCAGCATATGCCCGCCCTCGATCAGTTCGAAGCGCGCGCCTGTCACCTTGGCGGCCAGGGCCTGGCCGTTCGCGCGCCAGTCCAGGATGCGGTCGTCCTTGCCGTACAGGATGCCGAGCGGGACGCGCAGCGTGCCATACCGTGCTTCCTGGGCGGGCAGGCTGGCCGGCAGCGCCTGCAAGTCCTCGGAGGCAGCCAGGAAGGCGGACGGGCGCAGGGCGAGCAGTCCGCCGCCGCGGGTGGCGAAGTCCTTCGGCACCGCCTCCGGTCCGAACACCTGCTCGAGCGTCTTCGCGCTGCCGGTGATCGAAGCGGGGATGGCCAGCGTCCACGCGACCAGCTTGCGCAGGCGCGGCGACGCGATGGTCAGCCCCTTGAACACCGGCGGGACGTGTTCCTGGATATGGGTCAGCGGCGCCAGCAAGGCCAGGCCGCCCACCTTGTCCGGGTGGTCCAGCGCCAGCGCCAGCGCGACCGCGCCGCCGAGGGAATGGCCGACCACCAGCGGACGTTCCAGCCCCAGCCGGTCGATCAGCGCCGCCAGGGCCGCGGCCTGGGTCGGCAGGTCGGCGCCAGCGGCGCGCGTGGACCAGCCGCAGCCCGGCCGGTCCACCGCCACCACACGGAAACGCCCGGACAGGCGGCCGGTGACGGCGTAGGTGAAGTGTGCCAGCTGTCCGCCCAAACCGTGGATCATGAGGATCGGAGGACCCTTGCCGCGGGTATCTCGCAGGTGCAGGCGCGCGCCCGCCACCTCGACGAATTCGCCCTTGGGCGGCAGCAGCGCCGCCACCTTGCGCGCGGTGAACAGGGTGAACATGGCGCAGAGGGCGGCCGCCAGCGCCAGCAGGCCGCTCAAGGCCAGCACGACAGTCAAAAAAATGTTCATCGCTTGATCGCCTTCTTCAACAGATTCCAGTAACCCACCGGCGCCAGGCGCTCCAGCAGGGCGGCCGCCTTGGCATCGCGCCCGACCAGGATGCGTGCCTGACGCCCCTGGATGCCACGCACGATGATCTCGCCGGCTTCCTCCGGCTGCATGCGCAGCAACTTTTCCATGCTCTTGCGTCCGCGCTCGACCTCGTCGGCCGGCGCGCCCGCCGGAATGCGCGCGTTCTTCGCGATCGAGGTGGCGACGCCGCCCGGGTGTACCACCGACACGCCCACCTTGCTGCCCTCCAGCTCGTGGCGCAGCACATTCGAAAAGCCTCGCACCGCGAACTTGCTGGCGGCGTAGGCGGCCTGGCCGGGCGGGGTGATGATGCCGTAGATGCTGGAAACGTTCACGATGCGGCCGTCGTCGCTGCGGTGCAGCGCCGGCAGGAAGGCGCGCGTCATGCGCACCACGGCGTGGAAGTTGATTTCCATCAGCCAGTCGAAATCGTCCTCGGCCACTTGCTCGAAGGTGCCGCCGAGGGCCACGCCGGCGTTGTTCATCAAGAGGTCGACGCGCTTGTGGGCGGCCTCCACCTGCTCGGGGAAGGCCCGCACCGCCGCGCGGTCGGCCACGTCGAGGCGATGCGCGCTGGCGCGCACGCCGAGCGCCTGCGCCTCGCGCGCCGTGGCCGTCATGCCGGCTTCATCGATGTCGGCCAGCGCCAGGTGGCAGCCGCGCCGCGCCAGGCACAGGGCGGTGGCGCGGCCGATGCCGCCGCCGGCGCCGGTGATGACGGCCACGCGGTCGGCGAGGTTCATGGCGGGCGCTTTCATGGCAGGGTTCCTTTCGCACCGAAGTGCATGATGCCGTCGGCGATGCGGCCGTAGCGGATGGTGAGCATGTCCTGCAAATAGTTCTGGTAGACCTGCCAGGGACGGCGCGCACCCTGTTGCGGGAGCTCGCGCGCGGCGCGCTGCACATAGCCGGAGGTGAAGCCGAGGAAGGGGCGCGGCTCGACATCGGCTTCGCGGCGCGCCACGGCAATGTCTACGCCGCGACTGTCCATGTGGCGCAGCAGGCGGCAGACCCAGCCCGCGGTGAGGTCGGCCTTCAGGGTCCAGGACGCGTTGGTATAGCCGAAGGTCATCACGCAGTTGGGCAGGCCGCTCAGCATCATGCCCTTGTACGACATCGCCTGGCTGGGCTGGAAGGGCTGGCCGTCCACCGTGATCGCCATGCCGCCCATGATCTTGATCTTGAGGCCGGTGGCCAGCACCACGATGTCGGCATCCAGCTTGCGGCCCGACTTCAGCAGCAAGCCATCTTCGGTGAAGCGCTCGATATGGTCGGTGACCACCGCCGCGCGGCCGCTGCGGATCGACTTGAACAGGTCGCCGTCCGGCACCACGCAGACGCGCTGGTCCCAGGGATCGTAGTTCGGCGTGAAATGGGTGGCGACGTCGTAGCCGCGGCCCAGCTGGCGCTGCGCCATCGCGACGATCTTCTGTTTCGCGAGCAGGGGCTTGGCGCGCGCCAAGCGGTACAGGAGCATGCTTTCGACGATCACGCGCCAGCGGGTGGCCGCGTAGGCCGCCTTTTCCGGCAGCCAGCGCCGGTATTGTTGGGCGAAGCGGTATTCGGACGGGCGGCTGACGACATAGGTCGGCGAGCGCTGCAGCATGGTCACGTGGGCGGCCGTTGCCGCCATCGACGGCACCAGGGTCACCGCGGTGGCGCCGCTGCCGACGACCACCACGCGCTTGCCGCGCCAGTCCAGGTCCTGCGGCCAGAACTGCGGCTGCACGATGCGCCCGCGGAAGCTGTCCTCGCCGGAAAACCCCGGCCGGTAGGCTTCGTCATAGCTGTAGTAGCCGCTGCACATATAGAGGAAGCGGGTGCGCAGCGTCCGCCGTGTGCCCGCCGTGTCCACCTGGACGCGCCAGCAGGCGTCCGCGCTCGACCAGTGCGCCGCCACCACCTTGTGGTCGAAGCGGATATGGCGGTCGATGCCGTTGCGGCGCGCGGTGTCTTCGATGTAGCGGCGGATGGCGGGGCCGTCAGCGATGGCCTTGCCCTCGGTCCAGGGCTGGAAAGCGTAACCGAGGGTGTACATGTCGGAGTCCGAGCGCACGCCGGGATAGCGGAACAGGTCCCAGGTGCCGCCGATGGCGGCGCGCGCTTCCAGCACGGCATAGGTCTTGCCGGGACAGCGCTTCTGGAGGTGCCAGGCGGCGCCGATGCCGGACAGGCCGGCGCCGACGATCAGGACGTCGAGAACGTCTGCAAGGACGTCTGCAGGAACGTCGGCGGGAGCTTCATGAGATTGGGACATGGTCTCGTGATTCTGGTTTTTATATGTGTGACACTCTACATTGTCAAAATGGCGCTGACAACTTCCATACAACTTACACGTAAGTTTCTATGCCAAAATAGAGGAATGCCTCCAGAACCCATCGCAGCGCGGCCCTACCGCGGCATTCCCCAGGACGAAAGGCGTGCCCAGCGCCGCGCCCAGTTGATCGAGGCCGGCGTCGCCGTGTACGGCGAGCGCGGCTACCGCCAGGCCACCGTCAAGGCGGTGTGCGAGTCGGCCTCCCTGACCGAACGCTATTTCTACGAATCCTTCGCCAACAGCGAAGAGTTGCTGATCGCCTGCTTCGAGTCGGTCACCTATGCGGTGCTGGAAGAAATCCTGGAAGCCGCGCGCCAGGCCGGGCGCAGCCGGCCGGCGCGGGCGCGCGCCATGCTGCACGCCTACTTCGCGGCGCTGCAGCGCGAGCCGCGCTCGGCGCGTGTGTTCCTGGTGGAGATCCGCGGCGTCAGCCGCGCCGTCGACAAATCCTTCGATACCGCGCTGCGCGCCATCGGCGAAGAAGTGGCGCGCATCGTGGCGCCGCCGGACGCCCCGTCCGATCCGCTGCTGCAGGCCGGCATCGTCGGCGGCGTGATCCACATCGCGCTGCGCTGGATCGAGGACGATTACGCGCCCGACATCGAGCGCGTGACGGACAGCGCGCTGCGCCTGGGCATGGTGCTGGCACGGCCACGGCGCGCGGCCTGAGCTGCTGAACAGAAGGAGCGGCGCATGCGGCAAGCGCGGTTGCGGGCCGCTGCCGTTGCGCGCCAGCTTCTACCAGGCTGATATTGTCAAGGTGCTGGCTGCGCTCAGGCGGGACCAGGAACTATCTCGCTGGCTTATTCTGCCGGCAGTAAGACCGTCGTCCCTGCCTTCGCAGGGGCGACGTGCATGGCATTGCGGTTTTCATCCTATTTCACGCTTCACCCATCCAGCCATACTGAAGGCGGCGTTCAGTCCGGCCAATCAAGCTCCACCCAGGTCGGCACATGATCGCTGGGCTTCTCACGCCCGCGCACATCATGGTCGGTCCCGGCACGCTTCAAATGCGGCACCAGCTTGGGACTGAGCAGCAGATGGTCGATGCGCAAACCCGCATTGCGGCCGTAGGCGTCGCGCATGTAATCGTAGAAGGTATAGATCACTTCGTCAGGATGCGTCTCGCGCAGGGAGTCGTACCAGCCCTGATCCAGCAGCTTGCGGTAGGCCGCCCGCGTTTCTGGACGGAACAGGGCGTCCTTCACCCAGCGCTCTGGCTTGTAGGCGTCGAGTTCGGTCGGGATCACGTTGTAGTCGCCGCACAGGATGACCGGCGCGCCACTGTCCATCAGCTCCTGGGCGCGCTGGTGGAAACGCTCGAACCAGGCCAGCTTGTAGTCGAACTTGGGGCCGGGCGCCGGGTTGCCGTTGGGCAGGTAGAGGCAGGCGACCAGGATGCCGTTGACGGCCGCTTCCAGATAGCGGCTTTGTTCGTCGGAAGGGTCGCCCGGCAGGCCGCGAGTGACTTCCTGCGGTTCGACACCGCGCGCGAGGATGGCGACGCCGTTCCAGCTTTTCTGGCCGAGCCAGATTGGGCAGTAGCCGGCTTCGCGGATGGCGGCTTCCGGGAATTTTTCCTGCGGCGCCTTCAGCTCCTGCAGGCAGGCGACGTCGGGCTGGGTTTCTTCCAGCCATTGCAGCAGCGCGCCGATGCGGCTGCCGATGCCGTTGACATTGAATGTGGCGATGCGCATGCGATGCTCCATTGTTTCCAAGTTCATATTGTGACCGCAGAATGGCTGGGCTGCCGCACGGGTGGTCCGGTGAAAGTAAAAAGTAGTCAAACTACGTTGGCCGAAACCGGATTTCGCCGTGCGATCCCCTGTGCTCTGTAAATTAACTACCTCAATCGTTTAATTTCTGGCATGCTTTTGCCTCAAGCAAAATAACGATGACGAGACCATGAATACCTGCACCTTTGCCCGCCTGGCCTGGACCTTGTCCGCCGCGCTTTCCCTGGCCGTAAGCCAGCCAGTTCTGGCCGCGGATGCCCAGCGCACCCTGGTCCGTTACAGCGGCGGCGCCGACGGCCTCGATCTCACCACCAGCGACGGCCGCTACCTGATCAAGCCCTACGCCGACAATATCGTCGAAACCACCTTCATGCCGCGCGGCGAGCAGCCCGGTCCGGCCTCGCACGCGGTGGTGCTGGCTCCCGGCGCTGTCGCTGCCACCGTCAAGGAAGACGGCAAACGCATCGAACTGGTGACGGGCGGGATCACGGTCACGGTCGACAAGAACCCCTTCCGCCTCAGCTACAGCTACAAGGGCCGGCCGCTGGTGGCGGAGAAGGGCGGCTACGGCAAGGCGGACGGCCTGCAGGCCATCGAATTCGCACTCGGCGAGGACGAAGCGCTGTACGGCGCCGGCTCGCGCGCGGTCGGCATGAACCGGCGCGGCAACCGCTTCCGCTTGTACAACAAGGCGTCCTACGGCTTTGGCGCGCGCGCCGAGCAGATGGGTTACGGCATTCCGATGGCACTGTCCTCACGCAAGTACGCGCTCCACTTCGACAACCCGCAGGCCGGCTGGCTCGACATGGACAGCCGCAAGGACGGCACCCTGCGTTTCGAGACCCTGGGCGGGCGCAAGACTTACCAGGTGATCGCCGGCGATGACTGGGCCGGCGTGGTCGACGGCGTCACCCGCCTGACCGGGCGCCAGCCGCTGCCGCCGCGCTGGGCCTTCGGCAACTTCGCCAGCCGCTTCGGCTACCACAGCGAAGCCGAGACGCGCGCCGTGGTCGAGCAGTTCCGCGCCGCCGACATCCCGCTGGACGCCGTCGTGCTCGACCTCTACTGGTTCGGCAAGACCGTCAAGGGCACCATGGGCAATCTCGACTGGGACCGCGACAGCTTCCCGCATGCCGAACGGATGATGGCCGATTTCGCCGCCAAGGGCGTGAAGACCGTGGTCATCACCGAGCCCTTCATCCTGACCACCTCGAAACGCTGGCAGGAAGCGGCCGCCAAGGGTGTGCTCGCGACCGGCAAGGACGGCAAGCCCTACACCTACGATTTCTACTTCGGGAACACCGGCCTGGTCGACGTCTTCAAGCCGGCCGCGCGCAATTGGTTCTGGGACATCTACAAGCAGCTGAAGGCTGGCGGCGTGTCCGGCTGGTGGGGCGACCTCGGCGAGCCGGAAATGCATCCGGCCGAAGCGCGCCACGTCACCGGCAGCGCCGACGAAGTCCACAACATCTACGGCCACGAGTGGGCGCACCTGATCGCCGAGGGCTATGCGAAAGATTTTCCGCAGGAGCGGCCCTTCATCCTGATGCGCTCGGGCTACTCGGGCTCGCAGCGCTTCGGCATGATTCCGTGGTCGGGCGACGTCAGCCGCGGCTGGGGCGGCCTGCAGTCGCAGATGGAGATCTCGCTGCAGATGGGGATGCAGGGCCAGGCCTATATGCATTCCGACCTCGGCGGCTTTGCCGGTCCGGTACTGGACGACGAGCTGTACGTGCGCTGGCTGCAGTACGGCGTGTTCCAGCCGATCTTCCGCCCGCACGCCCAGGAAGCGGTACCGGCCGAGCCCGTGTTCCGCAACCCGGCCACGCGCGCGCTGGCCCGCGACGCCATCCGCCTGCGCTACGCGATGCTGCCGTATAACTACACGGCCGCCTTCGACAACAGCCGCACCGGGATGCCGCTGATGCGTCCGGTCATGTTCGAAGAGCCGGACAACGACATGGTGCCGACCGGCACCATCTCCACCACCTACCTGTGGGGCCCGGACTTCCTGGTGGCGCCGGTGGTGGAAAGCGGGCAGTTGCGCAAGGAAGTCTATTTCCCGAACCACGGTGCTGACAAGGGCAGGCTCTGGTTCGATTTCTACAGCGACGAGGCGCACCGCGGCGGCATCCTCGAAACCGTGGCCACCGTGCCCGGCCACATTCCTACTTTTGTCCGCGCTGGCGCCTTCGTGCCGCTGGCGCCGGTGGTGCAAAGCACCCGCGACTACAGCGGCAAGGCACTCGAGCTGCACTATTACCACGACGCCTCGGTGACGGCCTCGAGCGGCCACCTGTACGACGACGATGGCGTGACGGCAAATGCCTTCGAGGCCGGCAAGTACACCCTGGTGCGCTTCAGCAGCAAGCTGGATGGTGGTCGGCTGGAGATCGGCCTGCAGCCGGAACGTGGCGCCAAGGCCACGCCGCTGGCACGCAAGTTCGCGTTGAAAATCCATAACGTGGGTGCGCGTCCGCGCGCGGTCCAGGTCGGCGGAAAAGCGCTGCCTTTCAAATGGAACGCCGGGCGCCGCCTGCTGGAAGCCAGCCCGCCGCCGCTGGCGGAAGCGGCCCTGGCCGTGACCATCGTGCTCTGACGCGCTCGCCGCTGGCGCGGCCGCATCGTCCGCCGGGGCCGCCTGAGGGGGCGGCGCCGGGCGTTCCCTGGGCGCGCGCGATCGGCTAGACTGCGTTCATGGGAAGGAGAATCCCGGACGCATCATGAAAATCCAACTGCTGCAGGACATCGAGGACAGCGGCGCGGCCCAGCCGCCACGGCGGCCGCCGGCCAGCGGCTGGCAGCGGGCGCCGGCGACGCCGCAATCGTCTCCGCAATCGACAGCGCAATCGACAGCGCAAACACCGGCGCAAACACCGGCGCAAACCCCGACCGAAGGCGAGACGACCGCCGCGCCATTCACCACCCCGGCGTCCGAACCCTATTTCGCCAGCGAACCCGACTGGCTGGTCGAACTCATGCGCCAGCATGCCGAGCGCGCCGATGCCCGGCGACGCGCGGGACAGTGGCGGCGGCGGGTGTTCGCCTGGACGGCCGTGGCCGGCGTGCTGGCGGCGCTGGCGGCCGGCGGGTTCTGGCTGGTCGAAGACCGGCGGGTCGACGGCGCCCTGGTGGTGGTGGCGGAAACCACGCCGCCCGCGCTTGCGGCGGCGCCAGGGAATGCGCCCACGGCCATGAAGGTGGAAACGGAAAAAACAGCGCCGCCGGCGGCAGCCCCTGCCGCGCCTTCGCTGACCACCGGAGAAGCGATCGCCCCGGGCGTGGCCCGGGTACCGGCGTTGCCGATGTTCACGCGGCCCCCGCCCGAGGTGGCGTCACCCGAGGTGGCGTCACCCGTCGCCGCCGACACCGCAGCCAGTGCCGCACCCGCTACGACAACGACCGCTGCAGATGTCAGCCGCGAACGCAAGGCCAACGCGGCCAGGGCCGAGGCGAAACAGGCCGCCGATCGCGAGAGCGGCGAGCGCCACCGGCGCGAGGAAACCCTGCTGCAGTGCCGGGCACTGGGCTACGACGAGGCGCAATGCGTCAAACGAAGCTGCGTGATGACGCGTTTCGGTCTCGCCTGCAGGGGATAAGCGCTGAAGTAATCGATCAGTGCCCGTGCTGCCTCTCATACTCGTCAGCCTCGGCCTTGGTCGCATGCACGATGCCATCCGGATGCTCGGGCGGCGTGTACAGGGTGTACAGGCGCATCGGTTCGCTGGCCGAGGTGTTGATCACGTTGTGCAGGGTGCCGGCCGGGATCACGACCGCGACGCCGTCTTCCAGCGCATGCTTTTCGCCGTCCAGGATGGCTTCGCCGCTGCCGGCTTCGACGCGGATGAACTGGTCGTGGCCTTCATGCTTTTCCTGGCCGATCTCTTCGCCCGGCTGCAGGGTCATGATGACCAGTTGGCTGCGCGCCGTGGTGTACAGGACTTCACGGAAATTGTTCCCGGCGAGCGTTTTTTCTTCGATGTTGATGCTGTAACCCGACATGCTGTTTCTCCCTTGGTGTTTTGGTAACCGGGATTGTACAGGCGCAGCCGGGATGGCGCCTAGCCAGCATCCGGGCGCAGGCGCGCCAGTTGACGGTCTTGCCAGCGTGCCAGGACCGTCAGCGAAAACAGGCCGCCGAGCATGGCCATGAACATGTCGGACTGGGTATCCCAGGGGTCGCCCTGGGTGCCGAGGAACTCGTCCGCACCCTGGCCCATGGTGACGGCGGCCGCCCACTCCACCAGCTCGTACCAGGCGCTGATCGCCATCACGATGCACAGGCACAAAAAGCCCAGCATCGGTCCGCGCCCGAGGGTGCGCCGGCCGAGCAGGACCTCGCGCGCCACCAGTGCCGGCACCAGGCCCTGCATGAAGTGGCCGAGCTTGTCGTAGGGATTGCGTGCGAGGCCCAGCCCATCCTGCACGGCGAAGCCGAGCGGCACCCGCGCGTAGGTGTAGGCGGCGCCCACCATCAGCACCACCGCGTGCAGCAGGATCAATACGTACAGCAGATCGGTGAGCGGGAAGCGCCGCCGCGTCAACACCAGCAGCGGAAAGGCGATCAGCGCCGGCGCCGCCTCCATCCACCAGGTGGCGCGGTCGTAGGGCGCCTGGGCAGACCAGACGAGCACGCCGAGGAAGACGGCGCACAGCAGCCAGTGCAGCGGTTTCACGGGCGACATGGGATTCTCCTGCAGGGCGGGCGCGCCGCTGCCGGCAGCTTGCGCCCGATGGGCCGATAATGCTGTTTTCTCACGAAAGGAATCACGATGGCATCAACACAAGCGCGCGTCGCGGTGGATCTGGCCAAGGCCTACCGCCTCCTCAACCACGGCCCCACCGTCATGGTGAGCAGCATCCACGAGGGCAAGGCCAACCTCATGTCGGCGGCCTGGTCGATGCCGCTCGATTTCGCGCCGCCCAAGGTGGCGGTGGTGATCGACAAGGGGACCTTCACCCGCGGGCTGATCGAGGGTTCCGGCAGCTTCGTGCTGGCCGTACCCTCGCGCGAACTGGCGCGCCTGACGCTGGCGGTCGGCTCCGAGTCGGGGCGCGAGGTCGACAAGTTCGCCGCCCATGAGATTCGATGGAGTCCCGGCGAGCACACCGGCGCGCCGCTGGTGGACGGTTGTCTCGCCTGGCTCGAGTGCCGGCTGATTCCCGAGCCGCACATCCAGCAGACCTACGACCTGTTCCTGGGCGAGGTGGTCGGCGCCTGGGCCGATCCGGCGGTCTTCAGCGAGGGCCATTGGCATATGGAAGAGGGCGGCAAGCGCAGCATCCATTACGTGGCCGGCGGCCACTTCATGGAGACTGGCGCTTCCTTTGAAGTAGAACGCTAGGACGACGATTTGGCGGCCGCGGCCGCCAGCCGCGCGCCACGCCGGCCTTCCGCCAGGCGGTAGCCGATCGCCAGCACCAGCAGCCAGGCCGGGATCAGGTAGACCGACAGGCGCAGGTCGGGCGTCGCGAACATCACGGCGACGATACCTGCCAGGAACACCAGGCACAGGTAATTGGTGTAGGGGTGGGCCGGGCTCGGGAAGGCGGTCGGCTGGCCGGCGGCGCGCTTGGCGGCGCGGAAGCGCAAATGGCTCCAGCTGATCATCGCCCAGTTGATCAGCAGGCCGGACACGGCCAGGCCCATGAGCAGGCCGAGCGCCTTGCCGGGCAGCGCGTAGTTGACGCCGACGCAGAGGAGGGTGGCGATGGCCGACACCCCGAGCGAGGTGAGGGGCACGCCGCGTTCGTTCACCTTCAACAGCGATTTCGGCGCATGGCCCTGGGTTGCCAGGCCGTACAGCATGCGGCTGTTGGAATACACGCAGCTGTTGTACACCGACAGCGCCGCCGTCAGCACCACCAGGTTCAGCGCGTGGGCGACGAAGCCGGCGTCCAGCGCCTTGAAGATCAGCACGAAGGGGCTGGCACCGGGCACGATCTGGTTCCACGGGTAGAGCGAGAGCAGCACCGCCAGGGCGCCGACGTAGAACACCAGGATGCGCCACAGCGCCTGGTTGGTGGCACGCGGAATGGTGCGCGAGGGATCGGCTGCTTCCGCTGCGGTAATACCGATCACTTCCAGGCCACCGAAGGAAAACATGATGATCGCCATCGACATCACCAGCCCCTTGATGCCGTGGGCGAAGAAGCCGCCGTGCTGCCACAGGTTGGCCACCGAGGCTTGCGGCCCGGCGCCGCCGGTCATTAACAGGTAGATGCCGAACAGGATCATCGCCACCACCGCCGTCACCTTGACCACGGAAAACCAGAATTCGCTTTCGCCGAAGGCGCGCACATTGATCAGGCTGATGCCGTTGGCGAGCAGGAAGCAGCCCAGGGCCGCGGCCCAGGTCGGCACGCCCGGCCACCAGTACTGCACGTAGATGCCGACCGCCGACAGCTCGGCCATGCTGACCAGCACGTACAGCACCCAGTAGTTCCAGCCCGAGACGAAGCCGGCGAAACGGCCGCCGTACTTGTCGGCGAAGTAGCCGAAGGAGCCGGCGACCGGCTCGTCGACCATCATCTCGCCCAGCTGGCGCATGATCAGGAAGGCGATCAGGCCGGCGATGGCGTAGCCCAGTAGGACCGAAGGCCCGGCGATGCGCACGGTTTCCGCCACGCCCAGGAACAGGCCGGTGCCGATGGCGCCGCCGAGTGCGATCAGCTGGATGTGCCTGTTTTTGAGGCCGCGGTGGAGTTGGTTGTCGTCGGAGGCCATCGATTCGCCAGAAAGTACTTATTGGAAAGGAAGTGATTTTAATGGAAACGCCCCGGCGCGGGAGGAAATGGCCTGTTTTACTTTTCTTTACACGGGGAGGCGGCGCCGGCGCTCGGTGGCTGTCTTAAAATCTGGAAACTTTTCCAACCACGTCCAGACGCCGCCCTGATGGTCCACCGCAGCTCCCCTTTGACATCGCCCACCCTCCTTATCGGCCTGGCTGCCTTGACGCCGGCCCTCACACCGGCGCCGGCCCTGGCGCAGGCCTTGGCGCAGGAGCGGCCCGCCGCCAGTGCGTCCGGCAGCGCGGCTGTGGGCCAAGCGCCCGCCGGCGGCCAGCTCAGCTCGGTGAAGGTGGTCGGCGAACGCCAGAATAACCGCATCGACCGCCAGGTCTACGACGTCAAAGGGGACGTCGCCAGCAGCAACGGCACGGCCGCCGATGCCCTGAACAACGTGCCCTCGGTGTCGGTCGACCCCGACGGCACCGTCTCGCTGCGCGGCAGCAGCAATCTGCAGATCCTGGTCGACGGTAAACCTTCGGCCATGTTGCAGGGTGACAACCGCGGCCCGGCCCTGCAGGCCATGCCGGCGGAAGACATCGATTCCGTCGAAGTCATCAACAACCCCGGCGCCGAATTCGGCAACGAGGGCGGCGGCGGTCCGATCCTGAACCTGGTGATGAAGCGCAACCGCCGCGCCGGCGGCTTTGGCGTGGTCAACGCCAACTACGGCACGGCCGGCCGCTATAACTCGGCGGTCAACGGCTCCTACAATACCGGCCGCTGGGGCATGCAGGGCGGCCTCAACGTGCGCCACGACGGCCGCAATGCTATTGGCGATACCGAACGCGAACGCATCGACCCGGTCAGCGGCGCGGTCCAGCACAGCAGCCAGACCTCGGCCAGCACCGGCCTCAACGACAGCGTCGGCCTGCGCGGCCAGCTCAGCTACAACCTGGGCGAGCAAGACACGCTGGAAGCCAACCTGGGCGCGATGAAGCGCACCAATGACCAGGCCGGCCTGGAACACTATTTGGTCGACGACGATGGCGTGGTCGCCAGCGACTACCTGCGCTCGACCCGCCGCAGCGGCGACAACAGCAATGCCATGGGCGGACTGCGCTGGGACCACAAGGGCGAACGCATCGGCGAACTGTTCCGCATGGACTTGCGGGTCTCTGGCAGCGACAACGACAACGACACCCGCTACGGCAACAACTACGTGGTGGCGCCCATCCAGATGGAGGCCGCGGACAGCAGCCAGTCGGTCGCCAACAAGACCCGCATCGTCGACTACACCGGCGACTACGAACGCCCGCTCGACAGCGGCGCCATCCTCAAGCTCGGCTACAAGCTGGCCGACAACCGGAGCGATTTCGATACGCGCTACTACGATGTGGATGCCATCGCCGGCGCCGACGTCGTCAACGGCCGCCGCACCAACGCCTTCGAGGTCGACGAAAAGAACGTGGCCCTGTACGGCTCCTACCAGTGGAAGCTGAGCCAGCGCTGGGGCGCCCTGGTCGGCCTGCGCACCGAATACACCCATCTCGACCTCGAGCAGGCGACCACCCGCGAGACCGCCACCAACAGCTATGTCAACTGGATCCCGAGCGCCTACGCCACCTACCAGCTGGGCGAAAACAGCAAGCTGCGCTTCGCCTGGTCGCACCGCTTGCGCCGCGCCACCGCCAGCCAGCTGAATCCCTTCGTCGTCTACGTCGATGAATTCAACGAAACCAGCGGCAACCCGCAGCTGAAGCCGGTGCAGACCGATTCCTTCGAAGTCGGCTACGAAACCAAGGCCGGCGGCCTGGACGCCAGCCTGCGCGGCTACTTCCGCAACGACCGCGACACCATCCGCAGCCGCCAGACCCTGGTGGGGGAAAACACCCTGCTGACCACGCTCGAAAACGGCGGCAGCAACCGTTCCGGCGGCATGGTATTCACGCTCAGCGGCAAGCTCACGCCCAAGCTGTCGGTGAACACCAGCGGCAACCTGGCCTGGACCGAGCAAGACCAGATCGACCTGAACGGCCTGGAGACGCGCCGCAGCGCTTCTTCGCTGAGCGTGCGCGGGCGCCTCAACTACCAGCTCACGGCGCAGGACGCGCTGCAAGTGATGATCAACGCCCAGGGCAAGACCCTGGCCGGCAGCGGCTACCGCCAGCCGGTCTCTACCCTGAACCTGAGCTGGCGCCGCAACATCACGCCGGCGCTGTCGCTGGTGATGAACGTGACCGATGTGTTCAGCTCGCAGAAAATGGAAACCATCACCGATTCGCTGACCCTGAAGGAACGTGCGATCCGGCGCTTCGACGGGCGTATCGCGTATGTCGGCCTGTCCTGGCGCTTTGGCGGCATGCCGCAGCGGCCGCGCGACGGGCGGGAGGGTCCGGATGGGGAGGGCTGGCGTGGCGGGCCGGGGCCGGGCGGGCCTGGTGGACCCGGTGGTCCAGCCGGCGGTGGATTCGGCGGAGCGCCGGGTGGTGGTGGTGGACCGGGGATCTAGCCCGCCGGTCCCGGCATTGCCGGGACCGGCTACGCGCTTTCGCGGACGACCTTAGCTCGCCTGCTCGTTACGCCCCACTGGCACTCACACACCCGCCACCGAGCACCGTCCCGCCCACCAGCAAGGCCCCATGGCGATAGAACGCCCAGCGCCGGTCCTTCGGCACCGCCACCACGACCACCCCCATCGCGCGGTCGGTCCACACCAGCCGCGCCCCGGTCGCCTCCAGCGCCCGTGACACCCCGGCCGCGCCAAGCCCGGGCGCAAACACCACGGTCGTGAAGCGCTGTCCCGGCGGCTCGCGCAGCGCCCAGGCGCCGGCGGCGCCGCTCAGCGCCGCCAGCAGGCACAGGGCGGTCGCGGCGCTGCCGGGACGCGAGGGCCCCTGGCGCAGCAGCAGCCGGCTGGCGAACAGCGGCACCAGGCCGAAGATGGCGAGCCAGGTAATGTCCCAGACCAGGGGTTGCGGGCTGTCGAGCTTGATGCGGTGGATGCCGAGGACCCAATGCGAGAGCACGCCGTCCACCAGGTGCCAGGTGCCGAAGCCCAGCATCAGCGCGCCGGCCAGCACGCTGGCGCGCGGTGCAGCATTGCCACGGCGATGGGCGCGCCACATGCCCCACAGTGCCGCCACGCCGATGACATACATCAGCGCGTGGAAATAACCGTCCCACAAGACTTGCAGGCGCAGGTCGTCCATGCCCGGCACCAGGCTCAGGAGGTGGTGCCATTGCAGGATCTGGTGCAGCAGGATGCCGTCGAAGAAGCCGCCGAGCGCCAAGCCGAGTGCGCCACCCCAGACGATCCATGGAGATTTCCACATGGGCTGTTCCTTTCAGATCGGTCCATCATGCCCGGCCGGCTGGCCGCGGCGCCGGATCAGTATAGGCTGCTCCGCTCCGGCATGGAGCGCGGCTGTGTGCCGGGTGCTATCGGTGCGTGCGAGCGGCGTGCTTGCGCTCAGGCCACCAATCCCAGATTGCGATTGGCCGGCACGGCCACGTCGATCATCTTCGGCTGCGGCAGGTCCAGCTTGGCCATCAGCGCAATGAATTCGCCGCGGCTGCGCCCGGCCAGGCGCGCATTGTGGCGTTTTTCCCAGCCGATGGTGGTCACCGACTGGCCCTTGTAGTCGTGGCCGGGCCAGACCCGCGTCGCGTCCGGCAGCGCGAACAGCTTGCCGGTGACGCTGTCGTACAGGTCGCCGGCGCTGCCGCCCTGGAAATCGGTGCGACCGCAGCCATCCACCAGCAGGGTGTCGCCGCTGAACAGGTTGCCGCGCCAGGCGTAGCACATGCTGCCGGCGGTATGGCCGGGCGTGTGCAGGACGGCGATGGTCTCCACCGCATCGGCGCCACCGAACGTGAGCGTATCGCCATCGTTCAGCTGCAGTTCCGCCGGGGCGATGCCGCAGCCGCTGGGCACCGCGGCGCGGGCACCGGTAAGGTGGCGCAGGCGGCCGGCCGAGGTGACGTGGTCGGCGTGCGCATGCGTTTCCAGGATCAGCACCAGGCGCAGCCCAAGCCGCTCGATATGGGCCAGGTCGCGCTGCCAGTGCTGGTCGACCGGGTCGATGAGCGCGGCTTCGCCGTCAGCGGCGGCGAGGATGTAGGTGTAGGTCGAGGACTGGGCGTCGAACAGCTGGATCGGACTGATTTGCATGGACTCATTCTCCCGCAGGGGCTGGTGGCAGCATCCGCTCGGCGCGCGCGGATGCCAATCGTTCGAGGACTTCGAACACGGTCATACCGGCGATCATGGCACCGACGAACATCAGGGTCGGGCGGCCGCCGACGGCCAGCGCCGCGATCGCCGGCCCGGGACAATATCCTACCAGACCCCAACCGGCGCCGAATGTAAGACTGCCGAGCAACAGGCGGCGGTCGATGCCGACGGCGCCCGGCAGGTGCAGTGTGCCGCCGAGCAGCGAGCGGCCGCGGGCGCGCGCCAGGCGGTAGGCAATGGCGGCGACCATGATCGCACCGACCATCACGAAGGCGAGCGACGGGTCCCAGCGCCCGCCGAGGTCGAGAAAGGCGAGCACCTTGGCGGGATTGGTCATCCCGGAAAGAATCAGGCCGGTGCCGAAGACGAGGCCGGCGAGGAAGGCGGTGACGAGTGGCATGGTGTCGTGCTCCACATGGATGCAGCCTGGCGCCCTTCAGGCGTCAATTACGTGACGCATCACGAAAACGGTCAGGAAGCCGGCCAGCATGAAGCAGGCGGTGGCGGCGAGGGAGCGCGGCGACAGCCGGGAAATGCCGCAGACGCCATGGCCGCTGGTACAGCCAGAACCGAAGCGGGTGCCGACGCCCACCAGCAGGCCGGCCACGGTCAGCAGGGCGGGCGAATGGTCGATCTGGGCCGGCGGCATGGCGCCGAAAGCGAGCCAGGCCAGCGGGGCGCACACCAGTCCCAGCAGGAAGGCGAAGCGCCAGCCGATGTCGCCGCGCGCGGGGCGCAGCAAACCGCCCGCAATGCCGCTGATGCCGGCGACACGGCCATTGGCGAGCAGCAGCAAGGCTGCCGCCAGGCCGATCAGGATGCCGCCGCCCAGCGAGGCAAGCGGGGTGAAATGGGTCCAGTCGATCTGCATGTGCGACCTCCGTGGTGGGTTGGCCGAGATGCAGCAGCCGTACTCGGCATTGGTGATGGGGCTGACGATATTGTCGTCTTAATATTCTACGCCGCAGTGGCACGCAGGCCAATATGACCGACGTCGGACAAGAGCAAAATGCATTATTCTGCAACTAACCGACATACCGCAAAAACACCAACCCAAACCCCAGCCACCAAGGCGAAGCCGGCCGAGCTGGCAAACTCGACCGCAGGTCGGCAGCCGATCGCCAGTCCGGGCTGGCGCCGGCACTGCGATGGCAGGCATGGCGCCGGGGTTCAAGCCCGGGACGTATCGGCCGCATCGCCATCCTGGCGCGCGCGTGCGTCCGCCGGAGCCCCCGGTACGACCAGCAAACGGTCAATACGATTGCCGTCCATGTCGACGACCTCGAACTTCCAGCCATTCCACTCCAGGCGTTCGCCGATCTTGGGAATATAGCCGAGCTGATAAAGCATGAAACCGGCCAGGGTGTGGTAAGCGCTAGCTTGTTCGTCAGGGAAACCGAATTCGATGCCGGTCAGGTAGCGGAAGCGGTCGAGGATCATGCCGCCGTCCATCAGCCAGCTGCCGTCCTCGCGGCGCACGCCGTCGCCCGGTTCGTGGTCTTCGCCGGTCGGGACTTCACCGACCAGGGCGCCCATCACGTCGGTGAGGGTGATCATGCCCTGGATGTCGCCGTATTCGTCGACGATCATGGCCAGTTCGGCGCGGTGCTGTTTCAGCTGCTCCAGCAAATCGATGGCGCTCACCGATTCCGGTACGAACAGCAGGGGCTCGATGGCGGCGCCGATGTCGATGGCCTGCAGCGATTGGGCACGGATCGCCTGTTCGAACAGATTGCGGGCACGCACCACGCCGCTCACCTGGGACCGGTCGCCGCGGTAGACAGGGAAGCGGCTGAAGGGGGACTCGGCGATGCGTTCCAGGTTGTGTGCCAGCGGCTGGTCGAGGTCGAGGAACTGGAGGTCGACGCGTGGCGTCATCAAGGCGCGCAAATGCCAGTCGTCCAGGCGCAGGGCGCGCGCGGCGATATCGTATTCGGTGCGTTCAAACACGCCGGCGTCGGTGCTTTCGCGGATCATGCCGGTGACTTCGTCCTCGGTCGGCGTCTCGTCCTTGCGCTGGCGCATGCCAAGCAGGCGCATGATGAAATCCGTGGTCATGCCGAGCAGGCGCACGAAAGGGTACATCAGGCGCGACAACTGGTGCATGGGCCGCGCCACCAGCGCCGCCATGAATTCCGGATACAGGATGGCGATGCGCTTAGGGACCAGTTCACCGAGGACAATGGAGACGAAGGTGATCGACACCACCACCACCGCCAGCGCCGAGGGGCGCGCCCAGGCTTCCGGCACGCCGTAGCTCGCCAGCGCCGGCGTCAGGTGCGCGGTGAGCGAGGCTTCGCCGAAGGCGCCGTTGAAGATGCTGATCAGGGTGATGCCAACCTGGACGGTGGAGAGGAAACGGCTGGGGTCATCGGCCAGGGCGATGGCGGTGGAAGCGCCGTGGCTGCCGTCGCTCGACATTTTTTCCAGGCGCAGGCGCTTGGCGGAGACCACGGCCAGTTCCGACATCGAAAACACGCCGTTGAGCAGGATGAGAAAAACGATAATGATGATGTCGGTCATGCGGATCCAGAGGGAAATAGAACTGCGCCATGCAGTTCCTTGTCACCTTGATCATCGCACGCCGGCAATCGTGCGCCAACGGGCGCACGGCTGAACGCGGAGTGGCGGCCCGTGTCAGGGCCGGGTCGGGTCGAAATGCTTCTGGATGCCGGCCCAGCAGTCCTGGTAATTGCCCTGCAGCTGGGGCGACTCCAGCGCATGCGCCGTGGCGGCAATCGGATTGCAGGTCTCGAACATGAAGGCCATGGTGTCGCTCACCTTCACCGGGCGGCTGGTGTCGGCCTGGCTGGCCTTGTCGAAGGTGGCCGCATCCGGTCCGTGGCCGCTCATGCAATTGTGCAGGCTGGCGCCGCCCGGCACGAAACCCTCGGCCTTGGCATCGTAGGCGCCATGGATCAGGCCCATGAATTCGCTCGCCACGTTGCGGTGGAACCAGGGCGGGCGGAACGTGTCCTCGCCGGCCAGCCAGCGCGGCGGGAAGATCACGAAATCGATGGCATCGACACCCGGCGTGTTGGTGGGCGCGTGCAAGACCAAAAAGATCGAGGGGTCCGGGTGGTCGAAGCTGATCGAGCCGATGGTGTTGAAGTGGCGCAGGTCGTACCGGTAGGGCGCGTAGTTGCCATGCCATGCGACCACGTCCAGCGGGGAATGGCCGATCGGCGCCGACCATAGATTGCCGCCGAACTTGGCGACCAGTTCGAACTCGCCTTCCAGGTCTTCGTAGCGCGCGGTCGGCGTCAGGAAATCGCGCGGATTGGCCAGGCCGTTGGAGCCGATCGGCCCCAGGTCCGGCAGGCGCAGCAGGGCGCCGAAGTTCTCGCAGATGTAGCCGCGCGCGGCGCCGTCCGGCAGGTCCACCCGGAAGCGCACGCCGCGTGGAATGACCGCGATCTGCTGCGGTTCCACTTCCAGCAGGCCGAGTTCGGTGGCGATGCCGAGCCGGCCTTGCTGCGGCACGATCAGCAGTTCGCCGTCGCCCGAATAGAAATAACGCCCGCGCATCGGCTGGTTGGCGGCGTACAGGTGGATCGCGCAGCCGCTCATGCCCGCCGCCGAGCCGTTGCCGGCCATGGTCACCCAGCCATCGATGAAATCGGTCGGCGCGTCGGGAATCGGCAGCGGGCTCCAGCGCATCTGGTTGGGAGAAGGCGCGATACCCGCGAATTCGCCCTCGATGCGGCCCTTGTCGATCTGCCGGAACGGGCCGTGCATGGCGGCCGGGCGGATCCGGTACAGCCAGGAACGGCGGTTGTGGCCGCGCGGCGCGGTAAATGCGGTACCCGAGATCTGCTCGGCATACAGGCCGTAGGCGGCGCGCTGGGGCGAGTTGCGGTGGGCGGGCAGGGCGCCGGGCAGGGCTTCGGTGGCGAATTCGTTGCCGAAGCCGGACATGTAGCCTTCTTGGGAATGCATGGGTGTCTCCAGATTAGTGCCCGTCATTCCAGTATGGTTTCCCGCTTTCCCGGGAACGACGGTGATCTTTTTCGCTACAGCTATTTGTGCGCACCACTCTAGAGGACCCCGGAATATTTTACGAGGTGAATATAAAAATGTAGACTATTCAGCACATCAATAACCCTATCTCGCGCATGATCGAACCCTCTAGCATCGACCTGAATTTGTTGTCCGTGTTCCAGGAGGTCTATCGCGAACGGCAGATCTCGGCGGCGGCGCGGCGGCTTGGCTTGACGCAGTCGGCGGTCAGCAATGCGCTGGCGCGGCTGCGGCGCACCTTCGGCGATGAATTGTTCGTGCGCACGGCGCACGGCATGCAGCCGACGCCGCTGGCGCAGCAGATGGCCGAGCCGATCGGCGCCGCGATGGCCCAGGTCGCGCTGGCGCTGAGCCAGCGCAGCCGCTTCGACCCGGCCACCAGCAAGCGCCGCTTCACGCTGGCGATGACCGACGTCGGCGAGGTGTATTTCATGCCGGTGCTGATCGAGCGCTGCCGGGCACTGGCGCCGCTGGTGGAAATCGCCTCGCTGCGCGCCAACGCGACGGGCCTGAAGGAAGAGATGGAGACTGGACGGGTCGACCTGGCGATCGGTGCCTTCGAGGACATGTCGGAAGCACTGTTCCAGCGTCAGTTGTTCCGCCAGGCTTTCGTGAGCATGTTCCGCAAGGGGCACCCGCTGGGCGAGGGCAAGGTGGACCTGGCGCGCTTCGTCGGCGCGTCCCACCTGATCGTGGATGCGGCGCACAGCCCCTACGACAGGATCAATGTGTTGTTGGAAAAGGCCGGCGTTACGGCCAACGCCAGATTCCGGGTGCCGCATTTCACCGCGGTGCCCTATATCGTCGCCACCTCCGACCTGGTGGTGACCGTGCCGCAGAAGCTCGCCGAGAGCGCCGCGGCACCATTTGGATTGAAGTGGATCGAACCGCCGCTGCAGTTGCCGACATTGCAGACCAATGTCTTCTGGCACCGGCGCTTCAACCACGACCCCGGCATCCAGTGGCTGCGGGGCCTGATTGCCGACGTGTTCGCCGAATGAACGGCGGGCGCGGTGGAGGAGCTGAACATAACTATATTTATATGAGGAACAAAACCATGGCTGACTTGTTTGAGAATCCAATGGGCCTGATGGGCTTCGAGTTCGTCGAATTCGCCTCGCCCACCCCGGGCGTGCTCGAGCCCGTGTTCGAAGCCCTTGGCTTCACCAAGGTCGCGGTGCACCGCTCGAAGGACGTCGCGCTGTATCGCCAGGGCGAGATCAATTTCATCATCAACAACGAACCGCGCAGCCACGCCGCCTATTTCGCGGCCGAGCACGGCCCGTCCGCCTGCGGCATGGCCTTCCGTGTAAAAGATTCGCACAAGGCCTATGCGCGCGCGCTCGAGCTCGGCGCGATCCCGATGGAGATCCCGACCGGGCCGATGGAGCTGCGCCTGCCGGCGATCAAGGGCATCGGCGGCGCGCCCCTATACCTGATCGACCGTTTCGAAGACGGCAAGTCGATCTATGACATCGATTTCGAGTTCATCGAAGGCGTCGAGCGCCGTCCCAAGGGCCATGGCATGGCGATCATCGACCACCTGACCCACAACGTCTACCGCGGCCGCATGAGCTACTGGGCCGGCTTCTATGAAAAACTCTTCAATTTCCGCGAAATCCGCTACTTCGACATCCAGGGCGAGTACACCGGCCTGACCTCGAAGGCAATGACGGCGCCGGACGGCAAGATCCGTATCCCGCTGAACGAGGAATCCCAGGCCGGCGGCGGCCAGATCGAGGAATTCCTGCTGAAATTCAATGGCGAGGGCATCCAGCACATCGCGCTGCTGACGGACGACATCTACGCCACGGTCGACGGCCTGCGCGCCCGCGGCGTGCCGCTGATGACCGCGCCTCCGGCAACTTACTACGAAATGCTGGCCGAGCGCATCCCCGGCCACGGCGAAGACGTCAGCCAGCTGCAGGCGCGCGGCCTGCTGGTGGACGGCAAGGTCGAGGGCGAAGGGGAACATCAGAGCCGCCGCCTGCTGGTACAGATCTTCTCCGAAAACCAGCTGGGTCCGGTGTTCTTCGAATTCATCCAGCGCAAAGGCGACGATGGTTTCGGCGAGGGCAACTTCAAGGCCCTGTTCGAATCGATGGAGCGTGACCAGTTGAAGCGTGGCGCGCTGAAGACCGCTGCTTGATGTCCGATGCTTCCGTTCCGCCCTCCGGCGGGACGGAGGCTGGATTGATTACTAATAGTTGCAAGACCCCGAGCTGCTCGATGCCGGGCGAGTCCCTTGTGCTGTTGCCAAGGTCCTCGTTTTGCCGCTTTCCTACCCTGTTATCAGGCTGCCACGGGCTGCATGGCCGGTTCGTTGTATGCGCGCCGCATTCCCCATCATCGCGGTGATTTTCCACTCGGAAAGCAACCAAGAGTCGTCGTATTCCGCATAGAATTTCCGTACGGAACGCAAATCCACCCGCCGCGCGGCGCCCCAGCCCGCACCACCACGACGACACCGATACCGAACATGACACCTGCACAAGGGCTATTCCCGCTCGCGCTCGCGCTGGCCATCGCCATGCCATCCGCCTTTGCCGCCGGCGCCGGCAGCCGCGAGCCGTACTCGGCCAGTGCGAGCAGCGTCAGCGCGACCGCCACGCTGGCGTCGCAATACCTGTGGCGGGGCATCCGCCAGTCGGATGGACGGCCGGCGGCCCAGCTCAGCCTGGACTACCGCCATGCGAGCGGCTTGTCGGCCGGCACCTGGGCGTCCAGCATCGGCGACCGCGCCGTCGACGACGGCTGGCTGGAATGGGACATGTATGGCGGCTACAGCGGCAAAGTGGGCGGCCTCGGCTACAGCGCGACGGCCTATTATTACATGTACCCCGGCGCGCGCGTCGGCGGCAACGGCCGCCATTACGACTACGGCGAACTGGCCGCCGGCCTGCGCTACAAATCGGTGTACGCGCGCTACTACCATACCGTCACCCGCGACTTCTTCGGCATCGCCGACGCGCGCGGCACCGGCTACCTCGACGTCGGCGTCAAGCACGAGGTGGGCGGCGCCATGACCCTGAACCTGCATGCCGGCGATGGCCGCGTGGCCGGCAGCGGCAATGGCGGCATGGACTGGCGCGACCTCAAGGCCGGACTGAGCCGCAAGTTCGAAGGCGGGTGGGCGCTGTCCGGCACCTACAGCCGCGCCTTCGGCGCCGCCGGCAACGGCGCCTTCGAGCGCTACGCCAGCGCCATGCCGCGCACCGACCTGCGCCCGCTGCAGGGCAGCCGCAGCCCGCGCGGCGCAGTCGTCATGACGCTCAGCCGGCGCTTTTAAGGCAACTGCTGACCTTGCCGCCGGCGACGCATGCACGTCGCATACGCATTGCACTTGTTCGTAACTGTTATGCTTCTGCCTAATGCGGTCCAGGCTGGCGCCACACGCCACGGCCGCCGTCATGGGGAGAATCCTGTTGCTGCAAGCCTTTGCCGTCTTACTCTTGTTCCAGTGCCTGGGCGAAGCCCTGGTCTTTGTGTTCGGCCTGCCGATACCCGGTCCGGTCGCCGGCATGCTGGTGCTGCTCGCCGCCCTGGTGGCGTGGCCGCGCCTGCATGCGGTGGTCGAGAGCGGCGCCAATGAGCTGCTGCGCCACCTGTCCCTGCTGTTCCTGCCGGCCGGGGTCGGCATCATCGCCGCCGCGGCCAGCGGCAGCGGCCACTGGCTGGCCATCGGCGCCGCAGTCGTGACCAGCACCCTGGCCACCCTGGCCGTCACCGCGCTGGTGCTGCAGGCCCTCGGCAAGCAGTCCGACCCCGCTCCCGCCGCCAGGGAGGAAGAGGGTGTTTAACTTCGAAGAACTGAGCCACTTCTGGGTCTACCTGTCCGCCTCGCCGCTGCTCGGCTTGACATTGACCCTGTGCGCCTACCTGTTCGCCCAATGGGTCTACGCCCGCTGTGGCTTCTCGCCGCTGGCCAACCCGGTCGCCATCGCCATCGCCCTGATCAGCCTGGTGTTGGTGGCGAGCGGCATGTCCTACCAGCGCTATTTCGCCGGCGCCCAGTTCGTCCACTTCCTGCTCGGGCCGGCGACGGTCGCGCTGGCCGTGCCCCTCGCGCGCCAGGTCCCGCGCCTGCGCCAGAGCCTGTTCCCGCTGGCCTGCGCCATGCTGTGCGGCTGCGTCACCGCCATCGTCAGCGCGGTGGGTGTTGCCGTGCTGCTGGGCGCCTCGCCGGAGCTGGCGGCCTCGATCGCACCGAAGTCGGCCACCACGCCGATCGCGATGGCCATTTCCGAGCATCTCGGCGGCGTGCCGGCGCTGACCGCCGTGCTGGTGATCGGGACCGGTATCTTCGGTGCGATCACGGCGCGTTTCCTGATGCATGCGTTGGGGGTGAAGTCGCATGCCGCCCAGGGCCTGGCGCTGGGCGTGGCCTCGCACGGTATCGGCACGGCGCGGGCTTTCCAGGTGAGTCCGGAGATGGGGGCGTATGCCGGCTTGGGGATGGGGATGAACGGGGTGCTCACGGCGCTGCTGGCGCCCTGGCTGGTGCCGCATCTGATGCGCTGGATGGGGGCATGAACCTTGGGGTATGCCCCGGACTGCTCTTCAAACCCTGACACCTGCGTGCCGCCAGTGCGGCACGCGCGAGAAGCCGGGGAAATCAGCCGCCGGACGTCGGCTCGCCACCGACGCGCACATCCGGTGTTTCGTCGCTGCCGTCATCCGGCATATCCGGGGCTGGACTTGCCTGACCGGGCACGTGAATATCGACATATTGGTCGGTTTCGCCGTCCGGACCGGCAGTACGGCTCGAACCGGCACCAGACCCCACCTGCGCTTCGGGCAAATTAGCGAAATTTACGGCGCCGGCGTTCATGCTGCCGACCGCAGCAATGGCGAGTACAACGAAAACCATAGGTTTCATTTTAGTCTCCAATATCGTTTCAAGAAATTCAGCAGATTACTCGGTCGTACTTGCTTAGAATCAAGATCATTCTATTGGAGAGTTGCGTGATCCCAACCTGTATAAGTTGAGAGGTTTCCTTCAGACCGTATAGAGTTGCCAAATAAAAAATGCCCGCAAATGCGCGAGAGCGCTTGCGGGCAGGGAGAGAAACGCAGGCCGCGCCTGAGCCACTGGCGTGCAGCCGGCTCAGGCGGCAGCGGAATGCGTGATCAAGCCGGCTTGCGACCCAGCGCGACGGCGGCAAACAAGGCACTGGCCACGCCAAGCGCAACCGCCGCGGTGCTGCCGGAGAAACCGACAGCGTGATTCTTGGCCAGCTTGCCGGCCTTCGGTCCCACCAGTTCCAGGCGGCGCTTGGTCATCTGCGCGCCCAGTTCGGACAGGCGGTCGCGGCTCAGGCTTTGTTCGGCTTCCGGCAGCAGCACGGTTTCTTCGTCGGCGACGTGGTGGACCACGTCGCGCATCAGTTCGAACACCAGTTCGTCGTGACGCGGCGATTTCGGGTCGGTGCGGCGCAGTTCGGCGATCACGGCGCGCATTTCATCGTGCTCGGGCTCGCTCTTTTCCATGACTTTCTGGTCATGGGCGCGTGGGCGCATCACCGGATAGAACACTTCCTCTTCCAGCGTGGCGTGGATTTCCAGCGCGTCGCAGATGGTTTCCGCCAGGGCCTTTTTCACGCTCGGACGCTTGTCGCGGGTGTATTGGTGGAAGGTGACCATCACGTGGGAGTGGTCGAAGCGGATCATGTCGGTGATGGATGGGCTGAGCTTTTTCAGCGAAAACATGTTGTTCTCCGGGCGTATTGTTAATAAAGCCATAATATGCCTCGCAGTTTTCGCCCCGCGTAGGAGTTCATCGCAAAATCCTGTCAGCCTGATGCCCTCCCGGCGGCGGGCTCGCGCCGTCACCCATGCCCTCGCACGCCTAAATGCTGTTCATGTCCAGCATGTGGCTTATTTGAGGGCGATATACCCGCTTTATAGACATCGCTGGGTAATTACAGGAAAACACTATCAGTATGATTTATAAAAACTATAGAGCCCTTAGGTTTCCCACAAACATTGCTATGGGAAAAACTCTTCAATCTGTCGGATTTTGTCCTACACAGACACGGCGAGCGCTCTGATTACCGCTGCTTAAGGGCCTGCGATGATGAGCACATGCTTAGTCACTAACGACATGTGACCGCTGCTACCGCATCGGGAAACCTTTCCTGAATGACTACAACTATCGGAGGACTTCGTATGTTTGCACACAATAAACGCCTGCAATACACCGTGCGTGTCGCTGCGCCAAATCCTGGCCTCGCCAACCTGCTGCTGGAACAGTTCGGCGGCCCGCAAGGTGAACTGACCGCAGCAATGCGTTACTTCACCCAGGCCGTGGCGGAAGACGATCCAGGCCGCAAGGACATGCTGTACGACATCGCAACCGAAGAACTGAGCCACCTGGAAATCATCGGCCACATCGTCGCCATGCTGAACAAGGGCGCCAAGGGCGACCTGGCGGAAGCAGTCGAATCCGAAGCCGATCTGTACAAGAAGCTGAACGGCGCCGGCAACGACAGCCACGTGACCCAGGTGCTGTACGGCGGCGGCTCGCCGCTGGTCAACTCGGCCGGCGTGCCATGGACCGCGGCCTACGTCGACTCGATCACCGAACCGACCGCCGACCTGCGATCCAACATCGCCGCCGAAGCGCGCGCCAAGATCGTGTATGAGCGCCTGATCGCCCTGACCGACGACCCGGGCGTGAAGGAAGCGCTGGGCTTCCTGATGACCCGCGAAGTGGCGCACCAGAAGTCCTTCGAGAAGGCGCTGTACTCGATGACCCCGAACTTCCCCCCAGGGAAAATGCCGGTCGACGCGCGCTTCGCGAATACCTACTTCAACATGTCCCAGGGTCCGGGCGAAATGCGCGGCTCGTGGAACCAGGGCGAACAGTGGGAATTCATCTCGGACCGCGAAAAGCAGATGGCCGTCGATGGCGGCACCGGCGAAGCCGAAGTCCAGCTGTCTGCCAAGCAGATGGACGTGCTGCAAGCCATGGCGGCGCGCACCCTGTCCGATCCCTCGGTCGATCCGGTGACGGGCGCGGAAATGGGCATGGGCAACCAGACCCTGGTCGACGGCGCAACCGTCAAGCCAGGTGCCATCCCGAGCCCAGGTTCGCCTGAGCAGAAAACCACCAGGAAGTGATAAGTCGCTCACGTAAGTGACAAGCACCGCGCGGATACACCCGCGCGGTGCTTTTTGCATCTCTGTTATCAAGTCAAAATACGATTTTCACTCAGGATAAGAATATGGAAACGCATGCGCACAAGGCCCGGCTGCCGGGCGGCATCGCACGCCTGTCGACGCCGCGCCGCGCGCTCGGCATGTTCATTTGCGTGCTCGGCTGCCTGTTGCTGCTCGCCGGCCTGTACAACCAATTGACGCATGCATCCCCGAATCTGCGCGCCGCGCTGCTGGGCGGCGGCACCGCGGCCGCCGCCACCGCGCTCGGCACGTTGCCGATCCTGCTGTCGCAAAATTTCTCGAAACGGACCTACGACTGCTTCCTTGGCTTCGGCGCCGGCGTCATGTTGGGCGCGACCGCGTTCTCGCTGGTGATTCCGGCGCTGGCGGCCTCCAAGGCGGCGGGCGCGGGCAACTGGAACGCCAGCCTGACCGTGGGGGCGGGCATCATGGCCGGCGCCGCGCTGCTGCTCATGATGGGACGCTTCATCAATACCGAGGGCATTCTCGACAGCGAAGATGCGCGCATGTCGCACTCGATGCGGCGCGCCTGGCTGTTCGTCTGGGCAGTCGCCCTGCACAACCTGCCGGAAGGCCTGGCGATCGGCGTCGCCTACGGCGGCATCGACATGGGCAAGGCGAATTCGCTGGCCACCGGCATCTCGATCCAGGACGTGCCCGAAGGCCTGGTGGTGGCCCTGGCGCTGCGCACCGTCGGCTACGGCCGCGTGCTGTCGGCCGGCCTGGGCATGCTGTCGGGTGTGATCGAGCCGATCGCGGCGGCGGCCGGCGTAGGCCTGATCGGGGTGTCGGCCGGCCTGCTGCCGTTCGCGCTGTCGGCGGCGGCCGGGGCGATGCTGTTCGTGATCGTCAACGACGTGGTGCCGGAGTCGCAGGAAAACGGCAACGGTACCTGGGCCAGCGTGGCACTGGTGTTCGGGTTCGTGCTGATGACGGTGCTGGATACGGCGCTGGGTTAAGAACCTATCCCAGTAGGGAATGAGTCGTTGCTGACGCGCCTGACAAGCGCGGGCGGCGTTGCTCGTCCTTGCATGGCTCGCCATGCGGCGTCCTCGCGCCTTGCCCGCGCTTGCCATGCATCCCCATCAACTTCCTCCTCCCTACTGGGATAGGTTCTAAGCAGGTAGTGCCACCCTACCCGAAACGCGGACTGCAAGGATCAAATGTAAGCAATCAAACGGCCGCAGGCGATCACGCCAACCCACAGCAGCAGCGACAAACCCGCATGCACCCGCGTGCGGCCATCCGCCTCCAGCCCCGCTACTGACGCGCGCCACCACGGGCCGCGGTGAAACAGCAGCGCATTCAAGCCGGCGGCCCCCATCAAACCCATCTTCAGCAGGAAGGCCCGGCTGGCCAGCATGTCGCCCGGCTGCGAGGCGAACAGCAGCAGGCCGCTGGGCACCACCAGCAGCAGGCTGGCCGCCGACCAGGGCAGCAGGTGGCGGGCAAGGTCGCGCGGCGGCAACTGCCTTCCGAAACCGAGCAGGCGCAGGTCGAACATCGCCACCGCGCCCACCAGCAGGACGAAGCCGAGGATGTGCACCGTCTCCACCAGCGGATACAGCCAGGCGTTGCCGCGCATGAGCTGCGCCGGTGCACTCGCGCCAACCCAGGCAGCCAGTGCCGCCAGGTCCGATGCCCCCGGCGACAAGACCGATGTCAACGGCAATGCCAACCGCGGCGTCAGCGCAATTCGGTGGTCTTGCCGGCCACCGTGATGCGTTCGGCGCGCAGTTCTTCCGCCTTGGTGCGGTGTGGATAGCCCACCACGGTGGCGCTGTTGCCGGGGGCGAGCATCTCCCTGGCCAGGCCGCGGTTGTCCATCCGTCCCGGCGGCGCCAGGACGACGTGCCAGGTCTTGCCGGCGCTTTTCAGGTTGACGTAGCCGTGCGGCTGCTCGTAGCCGGATGCTTCGATGGTGCCGGTCAGTTGCAGGGGCTTCTTGTCGTCGTATTCACTCCACCCGTGGTGGGCCCAGGCGGCGCCGGCCAGCAGGACGGACATCAGGGACGAGGCGATCAGGGAGGAAGCGAACAAGGTGCGTTTCATGGCGACTCCTTTGGTGGATGAGACCTTCGCGATCGATTCAAACCGGACTGCCGATGCGGCCGGCCGCCAGCAGCTTGCCGTCGGCCACGCGCAAGACCAGGATCTCGCCCGGGGCGACGGCTTCCCCCGTCAGCGCGCGGATATTCACGTCGTGGGTGACCAGCGCGGCATTTGCGGGTCCGAGCAAGCCGGCCAGCCTGGCGCGCACCTGCGTCAGCTTGGCCTGGACCGCGGCATCGTCATCGCGGAACATCGAGTCGAGCATGGGCGCCGCTTCGACGCGGCCGAAAGTGAGGCGCGCGGTGTCCAGGCAGCGGCACCAGCGGCTGGACCAGACCGCTCCAATCGGCGTGCCGTGGGCGTGCAGCGCGGCGCCGAGCGCTTCGGCGTGGCGGCGGCCGGGCGCGGACAGATTGCGTTGGGTGGCGCACTGGCCGAGGACGAAGCCGGGCGGATCGCCGATGCCGGGATCGGTGAGCGCATGGCGCATCAGGAGCACATGGCCGCCGCCGCGCAAACTGTCCCATGGCGAGGCGCCCTCAGGCTCAGGTGCAGCAGCACCGGATGCGCGAACCTGGAAGGACGCCGGCAGGGCGCTGCCGGCGAGGAGCAGGAGTAAACCACGACGCCGCATGCATGCCTCCGTCGGGAATGAACGCTGCCATTATGGCTGCCCGGCCGCACGCATGGCGCGCGCCAGGAAGCCTTTACGCGTGACGCGTCACAACAAAAAACGCCCCGGCGTTCAACCGGGGCGTCAGTTCGCTGCGGGATGGCTATTCCGTCAAGAGCGGCTCAATTGCGTATCTCGAGCGCGCGGTTCAGGCTCAGCGCCGCCAGGGTACCCAGTGCGCCCGAGAGCAGGTAGAGGCTGACGTAACCCAGTCCGAAGTTGGCCGCCAGGCCCAGTGCAACCAGCGGTGCGAAGGCGGCGCCCACCAGCCATGCCAGGTCCGAAGTCATTGCGGCGCCGGTGTAGCGGTACTGCGGCAGGAAGTTGGAGGTGACGGCGCCGGCGGCCTGGCCGTACGACAGGCCGAGCAGCAGGAAGCCCACCAGGATGAAGGTGTTCTGGCCAGAGACGCCGCCATCCATCAGGGTCGGCACGAAGCCGGCGAAGAGGGCGATCAGGATCGCCACCGTGCCCAGGGTGTTGCGGCGTCCGAACTTATCGGCGATCAGGCCGGAGGCCAGCACGCCGACGATGGCCAGGCCGGCGCCCCACATCTGCAGCTGCAGGAAGTCGGCCGTCGAGCGGGTGTCGTACAGCTGGATCCACGAGAGCGGGAATACCGTCACCAGATGGAACAGCGCATAGCTGGCCAGGGCGGCGAGGGCGCCGAGCACGATGGTGGTCCACTGCTTGCCGATCACTTCGCGCGCCGGCTCCGGATCGAGCTGGTGCTCGTCGAGCAGGTGGCTGTAGTCATGGGTGGACACCAGGCGCAGGCGCGCGAACAGGGCGACCACGTTGATCGCGAAGGCGACGAAGAAGGGGAAACGCCAGCCCCACACCAGGAAGTCGTCCTGCGACAGCTGACTCATCATATAAGAGAAGATGCCGGCCGCGATGATGAAGCCGACCGGGGCGCCCAGCTGGCCGAGCATCGCATACCAGCCGCGCTTGTGGTTCGGCGCGTTGAGGGCGAGCAGCGAGGGCAGGCCGTCCCAGGAGCCGCCCAGCGCGGCACCCTGCGCGAAGCGCAGGATGGCGAGCGAGATGATGGCCCATTCGCCCCAGCGCGAGTAGGTCGGCAGCGAGGAGATGGCGACAGTGGCGGTGCCGAGCATGAACAGGGCGACGGTCAGCTTGACCTCGCGGCTGAAGTGGCGCTGGATGGCCATGAAGACCAGGGTGCCGATCGGACGTCCTATATAGGCGAGGGCGAAGATGGCGAAGGAATACAGGGTGCCGTCGAGCCGGTCCGCGAACGGGAAGAACACCGCCGGGAACACCAGCACCGAGGCGATGGCGTAGACGAAGAAATCGAAGTACTCGGAGGCGCGTCCGATGACGACGCCGACCGCGATGTCGCCGGGCGCGACGTGGCCTTCGCGGGCGTTGATGTTGCGCGCCCCGCTATGTGGATGGGAAATGGGAGCGGCGCCTGCGTCGCCGTACGTGTCGGTCGTGCTGTGCATATTTTCGTCTCCTGAGGTGATCCGGCCATCCACTTGGCCCCCTTCGGAAGGACTGCATTTCGAAAGGGTGGGACAATTCGTCCAATCGCCAAACGTGCACCGATGGCGTTACATTATCATGTTATCTTTCCCATGTAATGTAAAACACAAGCATGATTCCTAAAACCCTGAGCCGAGGACTGTTCCTCGCCCCGTTGGCAGCGCTGGCAGGCTGCAATACGGTGGTGTTGAATCCGTCCGGCGACATCGCCCAACAGCAGGCCCATCTGATCATCGTTTCGGTGTTGTTGATGCTGCTGATTATCGTTCCCGTCCTGTTCCTGGTGGTCCTGTTTGCCCGCAAGTACCGCGCGAGCAACACCGAGGCCGCCTATGAACCCGACTGGGACCACTCCACCAAGCTGGAACTGGTCATCTGGGGCGCACCGCTCCTGATCATCATCGTCCTCGGCCTGATCACCTGGATCTCGACCCACAAGCTGGACCCTTACCGTCCGCTGGACCGCCTGGACGCCAACCGCCCGATCCCGGCGTCGACCAAGCCGCTGCTGGTGCAAGTCGTGGCGCTGGACTGGAAATGGCTGTTCATCTATCCGGAGCAGGGCATCGCCACCGTGAACGAACTGGTGGTCCCGGTCGATGTGCCGGTGCGCTTCAAGATCAGCGCATCCTCGGTCATGAACGCGTTCTACGTGCCTGAACTGGCCGGCATGATCTACGCGATGCCGGGCATGGAAACCACGCTGAACGCCGTCCAGAACAAGCCGGTCCAGTCCTTCGGCATTTCGTCGAACTACAGCGGCGCCGGTTATTCGGACATGAAGTTCGCCTACCGCGGCGTGCCGCAGGGCGACTTCGACAGCTGGGTGCAATCGGTCAAGACCACCGGCACCGGCGGCAACCTGAACCGCGCCGCCTACCTGACGCTGGAAAAGCCGAGCATCAAGGATCCGGTCCGTCATTACGCCGGCGTCGACAACGACATGTTCTATCGCGTCCTGAACCGCTGCGTCGCCGACGGCGTCGTCTGCATGGACAAGATGATGATGGAAGATGCCAGGAAAGCGCACGAGATGGCGCTGAACCGGATGCCTCAGCAAGCCGCGGCAACGCGCCTGGCCCAGGCCAATGGCGAGGTCTGCACCACCCCTGGTGAGACCGCGCCCAACGAATCTGTGAAGAAGAAGTAATCAATCATGCACGAGCAATTTGACTTAGCGAAGTTGATCTTCGGTCGGCTCAGCTGGGAAGCGATTCCCACCCATGAGCCGATCCTGATCGGTACCTTTATCGCCGTGATTTTGGGCGGCATCGCCGTCGTCGGCGCCATCACCAAGTTCGGGCTGTGGGGTTACCTGTGGCGCGACTGGATCACCAGCATCGACCATAAAAAGATCGGCATCATGTACATGATCCTGGCCCTGGTCATGTTCCTGCGCGGCTTCTCGGACGCGCTGATGATGCGCGCCCAGCAGGCGTTCTCCTTCGGCGACTCGCACGGCTTCCTGCCGCCGCATCACTACGACCAGGTCTTCACCGCCCACGGCGTGATCATGATCTTCTTCGTGGCAATGCCGATGGTCACCGGCCTGATGAACTACATCGTGCCGCTGCAGATCGGCGCGCGCGACGTGGCCTTCCCCTTCCTGAACAACTTCTCGTTCTGGATGACCACCATGGGCGCCGTGCTGGTCATGGCCTCGCTGTTCGTGGGCGAATTCGCCCGCACCGGCTGGCTGGCCTACCCGCCGCTGTCCGGTATCCTGGCCAGCCCTGACGTCGGGGTCGACTACTACATCTGGTCATTGCAGATCGCCGGTGTCGGCACGCTGCTGTCCGGTGTCAACCTGATCGTCACCATCGTCAAGATGCGCGCGCCGGGCATGGGCCTGATGAAGATGCCAGTCTTCGTCTGGACCTCGCTGGCCACCAACATCCTGATCGTCATGGCATTCCCGATCCTGACCGCCACCCTGGCGATGCTGGGCCTGGACCGCCTGTTCGACACCCACTTCTTCACCAATGAACTGGGCGGCAACTCGATGATGTACGTGAACCTGATCTGGATCTGGGGCCACCCCGAGGTGTACATCCTGATCCTGCCGGCCTTCGGCATCTTCTCGGAAGTCGTCTCGACCTTCTCGAGCAAGCGCCTGTTCGGCTACACCTCGATGGTCTACGCGACCGTCGTCATCATGGTCCTGTCCTACCTCGTGTGGCTGCACCACTTCTTCACGATGGGCTCGGGCGCGAGCGTGAACTCGTTCTTCGGCATCTCGACGATGATCATCTCGATCCCGACCGGCGCCAAGCTGTTCAACTGGCTGTTCACCATGTACAAGGGCCGCATCCGCTACGAGCTGCCGATGATGTGGACGATTTCGTTCATGATCACCTTCACCATCGGCGGCATGACCGGCGTGATGCTGGCGGTGCCTTCGGCCGACTTCGTGCTGCACAACTCGCTGTTCCTGATCGCCCACTTCCACAATGTCATCATCGGCGGTGTGCTGTTCGGCCTGTTCGCCGGCGTGAACTACTGGTGGCCGAAGATGTTCGGCTACAAGCTGGACAAGAAATGGGGCCTGTACTCCTTCTGGCTGTGGTCGATCGGCTTCTGGTTCGCCTTCATCCCGCCGTACATCCTCGGCTTCATGGGCGTCACCCGCCGCCTGAGCCACTTCGAGGATCCGTCGATCCACTACCTGTTCCAGATCTCGCTGTTCGGTACCCTGATGATCGCCGCCGGCATCGGCTGCATGCTGGTCCAGATCGCCGTCTCGATCATGAACCGCAAGAAACTGCGCGACGTGACCGGCGACCCGTGGAACGGCCGTACCCTGGAATGGGCGACCTCGTCGCCGCCGCCTGACTACAACTTCGCCTTCACCCCGGTGGTGTACGACAACGACACCTTCGCCGACATGAAGAAGAACGGCTACAAGCGTCCGCTGACCGACTACGTCGCCATCCACATGCCCTCGAACACCTGGGCAGGCTTCGTGATCTCGGCGCTGTCGGCCGTGGTCGGCTTCGGCATCATCTGGCACATGTGGCTGGTGACGGGCCTCGGCTTCGTGGCGATGCTGGCTGCGACGATCTACCACACCTTTAACTACAAGCGCGACTTCTACATCCCGGCGGAAGAAGTGACGCGTACGGAAGAAGCCCATACCCGACTGTTGAATGCCCATGTCTGATATCAAAGCCTCCACTGCCGGCACCTTGAACGGTGCCGATCCGAGCGCGCGCTACTTCGTGCGCGATCATCACCCGGAACAGGGCACGCTGCTCGGTTTCTGGCTCTACCTGATGAGCGACTGCCTCATCTTCGCCTGCCTGTTCGCCACGTATGCGGTCCTCGGCCGCAATTACGCCGGCGGCCCGTCGGGCGGCGAGATCTTCGACCTCAAGCTGGTGGCCGTCAACACGGCCTTCCTACTGGTGTCGTCGATCACCTACGGCTTCGCCATGCTGGCGGCGCAGAACAAGAACGTCGGCAAGGTCCAGCTGTGGCTGGCCATCACCGGCATCCTCGGCGCCTGCTTCCTGGGCCTGGAACTGTACGAGTTCTCGCACCTGATCCACGAAGGCTTCGGCCCGTGGCGCAGCGGCTTCCTGACCGCCTTCTTCGCGCTGGTCGGCACCCACGGCCTGCACGTGACCTTCGGTATCGTGTGGCTGGTCGTGCTGATGGTCCAGGTCGGCAAGCACGGCATCAACGGCGCCAACTACCGCCGCCTGGCCTGCCTGTCGATGTTCTGGCACTTCCTGGACGTCGTCTGGATCGGCGTGTTCACCTTTGTCTACCTGATGGGAGTCCTGCCATGAGCGGTTCCAACCACGCACACGGCCACTCGCATGGCCACGACAGCGGCCACGGCCACGGTCACGGTGATCATGTGAGTCACGACGACCACATGGAAGCCCACGGCAGCCTGAAGGACTACTCGATCGGCTTCATCCTGGCGGTGATCCTGACGGCGATCCCGTTCTGGCTGGTGATGACCCACCAGCTGGCACCGGGCACCACCAAGCTCGTGATCATCGGCTTCGCGGCCGTCCAGTTCGTCGTGCACATGGTGTACTTCCTGCACATGAACTCGAAGTCCGAGGGCGGCTGGAACATGATGGCGATGCTGCTCACCATCATCCTGCTGTTCATCGTGCTCACCGGCTCCATCTGGGTCATGTACCACATGAACGCCAACATGATGCCGAACATGAGCAACGAAGGTTCGTCCGTGCATGGCATGCACGACATGCAGTAAGCGGTAACGATGCGCGACAGCGACCAGGGTGCGGCGCCCGACACCGGCCGGAAGCGGATCAATCCCTTCCTGACGGTAGCGGCATTGCTCCTGGTCCTGCTGTTCGCCAGTCTGGGTACCTGGCAGGTCTACCGCCTGCAATGGAAACTCGACCTGATCGCACGCGTAGAAGCACGCGTGCACGCCGCCCCGGTCGCGCCGCCCCGAAGCGCGCGCTGGGCCGGCATCACCGCCGCCAGCGACGAATACCGTCGCGTGCAAGTGCGCGGCAACTATCTCTACGACCTCACCACCCCCGTCCAGGCGCTCACCGAGCAGGGCAGCGGCTATTGGCTGCTGACGCCGCTGTGCACCGCCGACGGCCAGATCATCATCGTCAACCGCGGCTTCATCCCGGCCGGACTGGGCGAGCGGACGCGCTACGCGCCACGGCGGGCGGGTGCGCAAGCCTGCGCGTCGCAGGGAGCACCGGCGACCATCACCGGCCTGCTGCGTATCAGCGAGCCGGGCGGTGCCTTCACCCGCAACAACGATCCCGCCGCCAACCGCTGGTTCGTGCGCGACGTGCGCGCGATCGCCGCCGCGCGCGGCCTGCCGCAGGCGGCGCCGTATTTCATCGATGCCGCCGCCGGCCAGAACCCGCCGGATTCGCCGGACCGCCCGATCGGCGGCCTCACCGTCGTGAACTTCCCGAACACCCACCTGGTCTATGCACTGACCTGGTATGCGCTGGCCTTGATGGTGGCCGGCGGCTGGTGGTGGACGGTGCGCAGCGGAGCACAAGGCGGTGCACGCAATGAGCGCGACGACTGAACTGCCGACGAGCGAACTGCCAGACGGCGGCGTGACGCCGCGCCTGCGTGCGCGCTCCGCCGCCGACGTCGAGTACGCCGCCGGCCACAAGAACATGCTGCAGCTGATCGAGCTGCGCTGGATCGCCGTCATCGGCCAGATCACCACCATCGCCGGCGCCATCCTGGTGTTCGACGTGCGCCTGCCGCTGGTGCAGATGCTCGAGGTGCTGGCCTGCCTGATCGCCTTCAACGTCGCCAGCCACCTGCGCTGGCACGAACACCGTCCCGTCACCAACAAGGAACTGTTCCTGGCCCTGCTGGTGGATGTCGCCAGCCTGACCATGCAGCTCTACCTGTCGGGCGGCACCACCAATCCCTTCGCCTTCCTCTACCTGCTGCAGGTGATCCTGTCGGCGGTGCTGCTGGAAGCCTGGTCGACCTGGACCATCGTCGCCATCACGCTGGCCTGCCTGGCCGGCCTGTCCGTCTTCGCCCAGCCGCTGCCGCTGCCCTTCGACCACGCGCGCGGCATCGCCAGCCTGTACGTGCAGGGGATGCTGATCTGCTTCGTGCTGAACGCGGCGCTGCTGGTGGTCTTCATTTTCCGCATCACCAACACGCTGCGCGCCAAGGCCGCGCAACTGGCAGATTTGCGCCAGCGCGCCGCCGAGGAAGAACACATCGTGCGCATGGGCCTGCTCGCCTCGGGCGCCGCCCATGAACTGGGCACGCCGCTGGCCACCGTCTCGGTGATCCTGGGCGACTGGAAGCGCATGCGCGAATTCAAGGACAACCCGGAGCTGCTGGAAGAGCTGACCGAGATGCAGACCCAGCTCAAGCGCTGCAAGTCGATCGTCACCAGCATCCTGCTGTCGGCCGGCGAGACCCGCGGCGAATCGGCGGTGCGCACCACCATCCGCACCTTCCTCGACGGCCTGGTGGAAGAATGGCAGGACAGCCGCCCGGTGCGCACCTTCAGCTACGACAACCGCATCGCCGCCGACCTGCCGGTGGCCTTCGATTCGGCCCTCAAGCAGACCATCGACAATGTGCTCGACAACGCGCTGGAAGCCTCGCCCGACTGGGTGGGGCTGGAGGCCGGCGTGGAAGAGGGCGTGCTGACCCTGGTCGTGCGCGATCGTGGCCCCGGTTTCGCCCCGGCGATGCTGGCCCAGTTCGGCAAACCCTATCAGTCCAGCAAGGGCCGCTCCGGCGGCGGCCTCGGCCTGTTTTTGTCGGTGAACGTGGCGCGCACCCTGGGTGGCGCCGTGTCCGCCACCAATCTGCCGCAGGGAGGCGCCGAGGTCCGGCTGACGCTGCCGCTGTCGGCCATCGCGCTGGACAAGAAAGCAGAACATGTCTCCACCTGATACCGATTTCGCGCTCGATACCGAGCGCCTGCTGCTGATCGTCGAAGACGACGACGCCTTCGCCCGTACCCTCGGCCGCTCCTTCGAGCGGCGTGGCTACAAGGTGCTGCAGGCGCCCGGCCTGGAGGAGGCCACCGAGCTGCTGAAGAGCCACTCGCCGGGCTATGCGGTGGTCGACCTGAAACTGAAGGGCAATACCTCCGGGCTGTCCTGCGTGCAGATGCTGCACCAGCACGACCCCGAGATGCTGATCGTCGTCCTGACCGGCTTCGCCAGCATCGGCACCGCGGTCGAGGCGATCAAGCTGGGCGCCTGCCAGTACCTGGCCAAGCCTTCCAACACCGACGACATCGAGGCGGCTTTCGACCACGTGGCCGGCAACGTCGAGATGGAACTCACCAACCGCTCCACCTCGATCAAGACCCTGGAGTGGGAGCGCATCCACGAAGTGCTGGCCGAGACCGATTTCAACATCTCGGAAGCGGCCCGGCGGCTGGGGATGCATCGGAGGACGCTGGCGCGCAAGTTGGAGAAGCAGCGGGTGAAGTGACGCCCGACTACGCCAATATCCCGTCGTTCCCGCGAAGGCGGGAACCCATGCTGAGCTTCCGAAGTTCGTGTTCCTGAAGCTGTTCGGCCCTTTCCAAGATCCTGAGTTCTGTTGCTCAGTATGGATCCCCGCTTTCGCGGGGATGACGGCTTAGCATCATATTCTCCTGTGCGGGCAGTTCAACCCGCAGCACCTCCATTTGCCCTCCCTCAAAGCCACGCCCCCGTATGCAAGCAGACTCGGCTATTGCGTACACCTTTAGCCGGCCGCAAGACCTTTTTCCAACAAGCATTACCGGTCCGTGTGCGCAGTTCCCATCACAAACAGAGAGGTGATGCATGACGACGCATGAGAAGGACCAGCACGACCCCGCCTTCCAACCCAACGGCCCCTTCGACGGCGCCGGCTCGATCCTGAGCACGGTAGGCGGTCCGTCCGACCCGAATCCGCCCGAAAGCCTGGGTGCCGACACCCCGGAGAGCGAACGCCTGCTGGAGAAGGTGAGCGAAAACGCCGAACTGGCAGCCAAGCGTCCCTACAACGCCACCAAGGGCCTGGAATACGGCCTGGCGGCCTACGCACCGCATCGCGGGGAGGTGTTCCAACCCGATACCCCGCTGGCCACCGCCAGCACCACCACCGAGGACATCGCGTCGCGCAAGGTGGGCGACGGCGCGCCCGACATCGGCGCCAACCCGCTCAACGACCCGCTCGACCGCGTGCGCGTGGACGACAGCCGCCGCGAACTGACCACCAACCAGGGCGTGAAGGTGGCCGACAACCAGGATTCGCTGAAGATCGGCCTGCGCGGCCCGACCGCGATGGAAGACTTCATCTTCCGCGAAAAGATCACCCATTTCGACCACGAACGGATTCCGGAGCGGGTGGTGCACGCGCGCGGTTCGGGCGCCCACGGCTACTTCGAGAACTACGGCGATTTGTCCGAATTCACGCGGGCCGCGCTGTTCTGCAAGCCGGGCAAGCGCACCCCGGTGTTCGTGCGCTTTTCCACGGTGGCCGGGTCGCGCGGCTCGGCCGACACGGTGCGCGACGTGCGCGGCTTTGCCACCAAGTTCTATACCGACGAAGGCGTATTCGACCTGGTCGGCAATAACATCCCGGTGTTCTTCATCCAGGATGCGATGAAGTTCCCGGACGTGATCCACGCCGTCAAGCCGGAGCCGAACAACGAGATCCCGCAGGCCTCCAGCGCCCACGACACCTTCTACGATTTCGCCGGCCTCTCGCCCGAGACCTTCCACATGCTGCTGTGGGTGAATTCGGACCGCGCCATCCCGCGCAGCTACCGCACCATGCAGGGCTTCGGCGTGCACACCTTCCGCCTGGTGAATGCCAAAGGCGAATCGCACTTCGTCAAATTCCACTGGACGCCGCTGCAGGGCACCCACTCGCTGGTGTGGGACGAGGCGGTCAAGCTGGCCGGTGCCGACCCCGACTTCCACCGGCGCGACCTGTGGGAAGCGATCGAGGCCGGCCAGTTCCCCGAGTACGAACTGGGCCTGCAGATCTTCACGGAAGCGCAGGCGGCCGCCCTCGGCGTGTTCGACGTGCTCGATGCGACCAAGCTGATCCCCGAGGAACTGGTGCCGCTGCGCGCGGTGGGCAAGCTGGTCCTGGACCGCAACCCGGACAACTTCTTCGCCGAGACCGAGCAGGTGGCCTTCTGCACCGCGCACCTGGTGCCGGGACTGGACTTCAGCAACGACCCGCTGATGCAGGGCCGCATCCACTCCTATGTCGACACCCAGCTCACGCGCCTGGGCGGTCCCAACTTCCACGAGATCCCGATCAACAGCCCGGTGGCCCAGGTCCACAACAACCAGCGCGACGGCTTCCACCGCCAGGCGATCAACCGCGGGCGCGTGGCCTATGAACCGAATTCGCTGGCGGGTGGATGCCCGTTCCAGGCCGGCAGCCGCGGCTTCGTCAGTTATGCCGAACACGTCGATGGCAGCAAGGTGCGCGGCAAGCCGGAACTGTTCGCCGAGCACTACGGCCAGGCGCGTTTGTTCTGGAAAAGCCAGACCCCGGTCGAGCAACGGCACATCATCAACGCCTTCCGCTTCGAACTGACGCGGGTGCAGACGCCGGCGGTGCGCACCCGCATCGTCGCCGGCCTGGCCAATGTCGATGCCGGACTGGCGGCGGCAGTGGCGGCCGGTCTTGGCATCCCGGTGCCGGCACCGTTGCCGCGCGTGAACGACACCCCGATCCCGGACTACCCGCCGTCGCCGCCGCTGTCCCTGCTGGCGCGTCCAGGCAAGACCGGCATCCGCACACGCCGGGTGGCCGTGCTGGCGGCGGGCGGCGTCGATGCCGTCACCACGCGCCGGGCCTATGCATGGCTGCTGAAGGATGGCGCCCAGCCGCGCATCGTCAGCGAGCACCTGGGCGAGCTGTCTACCGTGGCCGGCAAGCCGCTGGACGTGGAAGTGACGGTGGATACCACGCCCTCGGTGATGTACGACGCCGTGGTGATCGCGCCCGGCGCGGCATCGGCTGCCGCCCTGGCCGGCGATAGCCGGGTGCTGGACTTCGTGCGCGACGCTTACCGCCACGACAAACCTTTGCTGGCGCTGGGCGAGGGGCGGCAAGTGGTGTTGGCCGCCGGACTGCCGCTCACGCTTCCCGACGGCACGCCGGACCCGGGGCTGATACTGGCCGATCCGGACGAGCTGGCCGCGGCACTGGCTGACTTCGAGGCGGTACTGGCCGGCCACCGCGTCTACCAACGCGAAACCGAACCGCCGCGCGTCTAGCATCGGTGTGACTGCGTGATAGGCGAAGAAACGTCCAGGCCGCTGCACCAAACCCGTCATTCCGGCGAAGGCCGGAATCCAAGTTTGCATGCCCGGCCGCTCGCCAAACTTGGGCTCCTGCCTTCGCAGGAGCGACGGGCTGCCTCTGTCGAATCATTACCCTATCAATCCCGCTAGGTCTAAATTTCTTTCCTTAAATTTAATTGTTCGATAGCATGTCGTCTCAGCATTACATAATTACATATTACAAAATCAAAAACCGAAGGAGACGCATGAGTACCACCGAAATCTTCCTGCTGGCGATGCTGCTGGTGTTTGTCGTGCCCTACCTGGTCTGGCGGCTCGGCAAGACCGACTATTTCGCGCCCCTGGTCATCGTCCAGATCATCACCGGCATCGTGCTCGGCCCGGGCGTGATGGGCGCCGTCTTCCCCGAATACCACAAATTCGTGTTCAACCCGGACGTGATCAAGACCCTGAGCGGCGTCGCCCAATGGGGGGTGATGCTGTTCGTGATGCTGGCCGGGATCGAGCTGGACCTGAAAAAAGTCTGGACCCACCGCCGCGAGAGCGCCACCGCCGCCGGGCTGTCGCTCGGCATGCCGCTGCTGTTCGGCTGCGGCGCCGCCACCTTGCTGCTGGCCTATCCCGGCTGGATGGGGCCGAAGGCCGCCACCTGGCAATTCACCCTCGGCACCGGCATGGCTTGCGCCGTCACCGCCTTGCCGGTACTCGTGCTGCTGATGGAAAAACTCGACATCCTGCGCCAGCCCATGGGCCAGCGCATGCTGCGCTACGCCAGCCTCGACGACGTCGCCATCTGGGGCGTGCTGGCCTTGATCATGCTGGACTGGGAACGCGTCGGCCGCCAGCTCGGCTTCCTGCTCGCCTTCGCCGCGCTGACCTTCGTGTTCCGCCGCCTGATGGCGCGCCTGCCGCGCGACGACCGCTGGTACGTGGCGCTGATCTGGCTGATCGCCTGCGCCTTCGGCGCCGACTGGGCCGGCCTGCACTTCATGGTGGGCGCCTTCCTGGCCGGCGTGGTGATGGATGCCGGCTGGTTCGAACAGGACAAGCTCGACGCCTTGTTCAAGAATGTGCTGCTGGTGCTGATGCCGGTGTTCTTCCTCAGCACCGGGCTGCGCACCAAATGGGACATGGGCGGATACTCGGTCTTCTTTGTCGGCGGCCTGCTGCTGTTCGCATCGATCGGCGGCAAACTGGCCGGCGCCCATATTGCCGGCCGCATCCTGAAGTGGAAGCGCGGCGAAGCCTCGATCATCGGCTGGCTGCTGCAATCCAAGGGCTTGATCGAAATCATCTTCGCCAACATCCTGCTCGACAAGGGCATCATCACCAGCGAGACTTTCACGGCGCTGCTGCTGATGGCGATCGGCAGCACCATGCTGACCATCCCGGTCGTGCATCCGAAACTCAACCGCGCACAACACAGCGGCCTGGTCGAACAGGCCAGTTCCTGATGCGTGCACGACCCGAACCACGAGGAGCGAGACCATCATGGCGCGTAGCGGACTGACGAAACCACAGGTGAGGGCGGTGCGCGACCGGCTGCTGGCCGAGGGGCGCTATCCCTCGGTCGACGCGGTGCGCCATGCATTGGGCGACGTCGGCTCGAAGTCGACCATCCACAAGTACCTGAAGGAGTTGCGCGACGAAGACCCGAACGTGGGCATCAAGCGCGAAGACACCGAGGACGCGCTGCGTGGCTTTGTCGAGCAGCTGGCCGAACGCCTGCACGCCAACGCCGAGGAGCGCCTGCGCGCGCTGCGCACCGAGCACGAGGGGGTCCTGCGCGACAAGGACGGCGAACTGGCCCTGCTGCGCGCGACGGTAGCGCAGCTGACGGTGCGCTTGCAGCGCCTGGAGCAGCAAGAGCTGGCGGCCATGCCCGCCGTCCACGCCGACGATGGCCTGGACTGGCGTGCCCAGCGCCCGGGGCGTAGCGGCTTCGGCCGGTTTGACAGCGCGCTGCTGTCGTCGCGTTCGGGAGCGGGCTCGGGCGAGTTGTCGCCCTTCGACTCAATTCGTGCCGTGGCGCGTTCCTGATAGAACACTAACCGAGGTAGAAGTTCGGTGTGGTCGGCAGCAAGCTGGCACCACAACTTGTCTTGTGGCCTTCATAGGCGACCGGTACGCCGTCGATCGTGTGGTGGGCATCGCCCTCGATGATCGTACCTTTCCCATGGGTGGGACAGGTCGTCTCGTCCCCCATGCGGGCCACTGCCACGCCGCCGACAGTGAAATAGGTGGCGGTAACCTGCACGACCTTGCCGCCATGGCTGGTTGCATCGCCTAGACGTATCACTTTGGGCATGATCGCTTACCGGTAGTTGGCGGGATCAACGGCCGGCGTACCATGATGTGCGAACACGTCGCCGCCATTCGGGTGTCTCTGCGTTTTTCGCTTTTCGTCGGAAGGCGGGCTGATCAATACAATCGATGCTTCGCTCTCGTCACGCAGGTTGACCGCCGCGCTGACCCCACCGTCGCGATAGCTGCCCATGACCCCGATTGCCATCTGGACGAACAGCGTCGCCGCGCCGGTATTGCCCAGGCGCTTGTCGGTATCGATGAAGTGGCTGGACTTGCCGCTGTCGATTTCGGGTCCGTTCGATGCAGCCATTGCATTCATCGTGCTGTGCAGGGCGATCAAGCGATCGGTACTCCCGCCGGTCGCGGCAACGATCCGCGCAGGCGCTTTACTGCGTTCCGTCTCGGGCAAGGTCTGGAGCGCGGCTTGCCAGCCGGCCTGCAGGGCCTTCTGCCGGTCCGCAGCGCGGGTGAGCGGTTTGCCATGCTCGTCAGTGAGCTTGACGAAGGTGGGGCGGTGGATGAAGCCGAGCGTGGGGAGCTTGTCGAAGGTCTCCAGTTGGGCGCGGTTCCAGGGGATCGGGAACCAGGGGGTCGGTTTCCACTCCTTGGGCGGGTAGTGGGCGAAGGGATTGATGTGGCTGAGGGTGCCGCTGACGCCGGTGCCGCGGATGTCCGGGCGTTGGGCGAAGGCGGCGGCGGCTTCCAGCCATTGGTTTACCAGGGGCTGGCGCTCGCCGCCGGCACCCTCGTGGCGAACCGGATCCGCGCCCACCTGTGCAGGCGTGCGCGTGATTTTCTTCTCGGGATCGCGATCCGGATACGGAAGTTCGGACATCAATTCGCCATACATCCATCGGAATATGTTTTGCACGAATTCGTTGTCCGGGTCGTCCCAAGCATAGGGACGGAGCGGATCGACGCGCTCGCGCCGTGCGAGCACGAACAGGGCCGATGCGTCCGGCATTTCGGGGACGTAGCGGCCATCCTTGATCAAGCCGGGCGTTCCTGAGGCGCGAAAATTATCACGCAGCCCCATGCCGTCGTCCGAATTCAACACAAGGTATGGCACATCGGGATGGGCGTCGAAAAACGCGAAAACATCATCGAGAATGCGGTCAGGGCGTTCGGCAAATCGTCGTGGGCCCACGACGAACAAGTGCCAGGCCATACCTGAGGCGACAGCGCCATTGGCCAATCCCGCGTTTGGATTGTCGGGTCTATCGATCAGTCTCTCACGGTAAACCGGCGGCTCGGCATTCAGTACCGGCACACCGTAATACATCGGTGTGTACTGGGCGCCATTCTCGAGCGTGTCACCGCCGCGTCCGCCGCCCATTCCTGCTTTGTCTAGCGCGCTCCAGGGATATTTATTCGGATCCTGCTCTCGAATCGACGCATGAGGGTTTCCGCCCTGTAGCGCTTCCCACAATTTTCCCTGCCGGTATTTATCCAGCGTAACGCCTAAACCGATCACCTCCAGCACATATTCACGCTTATCCTGCTTCTCCGGTACTGCGGCACTCTTCGGTGCGGCCGCCTCTGTACCTGTACGTTTTGCACCACTTGCCAACCGCACGCCCACGATCCCGGTCACTATCGCCAGGAAGAGCAGAGCAGTCCATCTCCATGAAAACCAGTTTTCCCTGCTATCCATCGCTAAATCCTTCGTTTGGTTAAGAGAATCTGGCTGCGTAAAGTAGTGAGTCAACACCAGCCAAGCCATAAGCAGGAACGTCAGGCCCCCGACGGCCAAGCCCAACAACTTGAAAAAATTTGGCTTGGCGCGGCTCGAAGTAACATTCATGTTCCCGCCTTGCGCAAATGCGCGTGAGAGTCTACTGCCGGCTGAGCACCGGGACGAGAGACATGGCCAGTACGATAACCTTCCATTGTTTCGCAGATTACGGAAGACGGTAATCCGGTATGCAGGACTGGGAGCCAGGACGGCAGCACACCTGTACTGTAGTACTTGGCATTGCCGTCGATTACGTTCTTACGTCCAGTCGGCTCCTTGGTCCAGTACGGCGCATATAGTTCAAGAAATTTGCCCCAGCTTAGAATACCCGGCCGTTCGGAAGCTTGCTGTTGCAAACGCCAGTCCGCCACCGCGCACAAATACGCATAAAACCCGGGATCGCTGGACGCCTGTCCACCGCCAATCGACAAGTCATAGGCAGTAACGTTCCTGTGGTTCGTGGCGCTGCCGAAGATCGAACTGTGGAAGGACTTCGGACTTACCTCATGCTGCCAGCGCTTGCGCGCTTCATTCGGACTTTCCTGTATCAGGGCCATGACCCGTCCGTCCGGGTAGCGCACGGCTTCCAGCACCCGCCGCTGCCATCCTGTCTCCTTGACATCCAGTTTCTTCTCCTCGTTGTATCGCTTTTCTACCTTGCCACGCTCGGATGCAGGCAAGGGCTGCGCCATGCCGGGCCGGCGCACCGCGCCGGAGGGGTCCGGCTGCTCTTCGCGCCAGGACTTCAGCCCACTACCACTGGTAATGGCAATCGCGGCATCGATCGGATCGACTTCCTCGTATGGCCCCTGGTCCTTGGCCGGAAGCGCCGCCTGGCCAGAGGTTTTCGGGATGTTTTTCGGATCGATTTGCCCGGTGCCGCGCAAGTCGGCTTGTACCGGCACGCGCAAAGCTTCGCCATTAATCGTACGCAAGCCCTCGCGTTTGCCGGCCTCGCTCTGCAGGAAATCCCAGCGGCTCGGCTTCGGCGGCCAGACAGCCTCTTCGTGGTTGCCGCGGTGCCCACGGTTGGCCGCCGCCACATGGGCGTGGTCGTCCTCGCCCTCGATACGGAGTGCAAAATCATGCGGCGCCATGCCGACCAGCACCGGGCCGGCAGCCTTCTTCGCCACGTCGAAACGCTGCTTGCTGGTGAACACGCGCTGTAAAAAACTGACGCCGAGCTCGGCCAGCGGCTTGCGATTCTGGTCTTCGGTCTTCCAGCGTGGCGAGTCACCCCATATGCTGCGCGGCTTGTCGCGCGTGGTCGTGGACAGGGCGGTGCCGCTCATGAAATCGGGCACGCCTTGCCAGCCGATACCTTTCATGTTGTCGAGCGCCACCGTCATGTCTTCGGGGCAGAAGTACAGGTAGACCTTGCCCCGGTTGTCGCGGTCGGCGCCGGCGCGCCATTTGGTGCCGACCATGCCGTGGAAGCTTGCCTGGTCGGTCAGGGCCGTTAACGCCGGTGCAGTCTGCTTCCTGGCCGCTACGCCTTGCACGATATTCACCAAGGTCCGCAGGCGCGCATCGAAGGTCTGGCGCGCGCCGATCAAATCGTAATGACCCTCCATGGCCGGATCGGAACCGCTCTTCATTGTTTCCAATGTGCTGAAGAGGGTCGTTGTTTCCTCCTCCAGGCTATAGGGAGGGTGGGTCAGGATCAGCGTGTCCGCCGGGCGCAGTCCCTGGTCGAGCAGGAAGGCCTGGGCCAGCAGCGATACCAGGCAACCTTGGCTGTGGGCGACGACATTCACGACCTCTTTCGTGTCGTAGTCCCGGATCATCGCAATCAGCGCGGCAAGCCGCTTGGCGGCCAACACCATGTACATGCGACCCGGCGCGCTCAGGAGCGGGCGGACCGGATCCCCGCCAACGTCCATCGGCGAACAAAGGCCACGGTTCCACATGTCGGGCAGGGTGCTGGTGGCGTTGCCGAATGGACCACCACCCTTCGACAGATCCTTGTCGAGCCGGTTGCCGAAACGGTCGGTACGCTGCCCGTTCTTGCTGCCGGCCAGCATGTATGTCTCGCGGAAACCCCAATAAAAGGGGATGACCGGGCTGTGCACCTTATCGTCGATCGTGCGCTTGAAGAAGACGGCATCCGGATCGGCCTCCAGGACGTCCTTGTCCTTATCCGATGGCATGCGGTAAGCCCCTGGAACAAATTGTCCCGCCTTGCCATCCCCGGTCTGATGCAGCCGGACGTCGAGGCCGGCACATAAACCCTGCTCGACCGCGCCGTAGGCAACGCCGACATCATTGACCCCATGGATCACAATGACATTGCAGGGCAGGTCCGGCTTGACGTTGACTGTCTTGTCCGTTTGCCGATTGCATTGCAGGACGCTGTTGTCCTGACCGATACAGTACTGCTTGCGTGGATAGAGCATGCGCCTCCCGCTGGTTGCCATTATTTTTCGTCGGACAGGATCCGGACGTTTGCGATATGCATTGCGTCGCGCTCGAGCAGGCTGGTCTTGCCTGCCGCGTCACTGAGGCCTTTGATCACACTGCCGTCGGACATCTCGATTTCGTACCGGCGATTCGGTGCGATGGACGCCGAATCGCTGTTCGCGCCATACTTGAGCGCGAACTTCTGGTCCGGACTACCCGCACTGAAGGTGGGCAATTCGGCGTGCATCGCTGTGGGGCCATCGAAAGGGAAACTCGCGGCGTGGTGCTTGATGTCGCCTTTGGTACCGAGCGTCAGACCGCCTCCGACCTTGATAAAGGAACCGTCCTCCGCGATAAACTGGATTTCCTTGGCCATGACCAGGACCTTGCCGTCGGTCGCCGTGATCTTCACGTTCTTGGCAGAGTTGATTTCCATGTCGTCGTGCTGGCTTTGCAGCAGGAAGTTTCCGTGGTGGGCGATCGCCTGGAAGCCGCCGTGATGCGCGAAGAGCGATACGCCTTGACCCGCGTTCAGGTTGAAGCGTTGACCGGCACTCAATTGCATGTGCTGTTGCGCGACACTGTCCAGATTGCTGCCCGCATAACTTACCAGCGCTTTCGGGGTTGCGAAGCTGATCCCGTCTGGCGCGGTGACGCCGATCATTGCGGCGGCGCCGCCCTGGCCTTCGGGGGCGGTATTCGCGCCGTTTTCCTACTGCGCGAGCCGGGAAGCCATCTCCGCCTGCGGCTTGTCGTCGACCGGCGGCGCCCTGTGGTCCGCGGCATAATTCCCCAAACTGCGGCACTGTTCCAGGCATTCCTCCATCAGCGAGATGAACTCGGTCCGGGCAAGCTGGGTGTCGACTGCATGCAAGCGCTGCCAGGACGAGAGCAAGATGCCTTTCGCGGCGCGCAGGGCCAGGTATTCGTCGCTGCGCAGTTCGGCGCCCTCGCCACGCGGGGCGCCGCTACCGTCGCGCCGCGGATGGGTCATGTGCCCCAGGTTCAGTTGGCTATGCCCGTGTTCGCTGGCAAGCTGGGCGCTGATCTGTCCGGGCGTGTCGTCCAGGCGCAGCTGGTTATAGCGTTGGCCCTTGACCTCGCGGCTGCGTATGCCCGACAAGAAGCGGTTGCCGGGCAGGCTGCCACGCTGCGAAAAGGCCGGCGGCGGTGTGTGGCGGCCATGCACTCGCCCGATGATGACTGGCTTGTCCGGGTCGCCGCCGAGGAAGGAAACCAGGCATTCGTCACCGGCCCGCGGCAGGGAGATGGCGCCGTAATGATCGCTTGCCCAGGGGCTGGCTACCCGGATCCAGGCAGAATCGGCATCGCTGCCGGAGGAACCGGCCCCACGCGCATGGCGATGGTCATCAGGGCGACACGCGGGAAACCGTACCTTGACCCTCCCATGCTGGTCGCAATACACCTCTTCTTCGCCGGGTCCCACCACGATCACAGTTTTTACTTCGGTTCGCGGCAGATCACGGCGCGGGTCGAAGGCTGGAACGATCGGAACACCGCGACGGACGCAGGTGAAACGGTTCGAATAACGCATGCCGCGCTCCGCACTCGCCTCGGCAAGGCCGTCTTCCCGGGGGCGCCATCGGTTCAGCGCGAACAGGCGGCTGGCGCGGTCGCTCAGGGCTTTTGGGAGATTGTTCTCCGCTTCCATCGACAAGCTGGTGACGACAAACTCGCGTTCTGCTTCCAGATGAGTGTCGATCTCGGCATGGCCGCTCACCCTGATCCACTCGCCGACGCACAGGTCACGCACTCCGCTTTCGGCATCGAAATGCTTCGCTTCGTATTCGTGACGCTGGATGCGCAGTGTGGCAAGCGCACCGTAGTCCCTGGCGTCATCGCCCATATGCGGCGGATCGACAATATACTCATCCAGTTGCGCCGCGAGCTTGTCGCCCGATGTGCCCTGGCGGCTGGCGCTGAGCTGGTTGTTTTCCCGCCCGGACGACTGCATGTAGTCCCAGCTATGGCGGGTAACGCGGCCGGCGGTGAGCGTCCGCCGCGCGTGCCAGGCAGTGATGCCGTCACGCTCCTCGGTCCCTGCGTCGCGATGATAGCGTACCGTCCCGGCACGGTTGCCGGACAGCGACCAGGGATCGTCGAATACCACCAACGTCTGCCGTGGAATGGTGTCCAGTGGTCGTTCACTGGCGATGCCGGGACGGAAAAACCACGCGAGGCCGCGCCGCTTCCAGAGGCGGCGCAGGAATGCCGCATCCGATTCGTTGTACTGCATGGTGAATTCCCTGGCGGGATAGCGCTTGGTCTGCAAGACGAAGTCGAATGCCTTGGCCAGTGCGGGATTGTCCTGGATCCACTCCCGAAGTATCGTGTTGGTGATGTCGACTTCGCTGGCGGAGCGGAAGATTCGCGTGTTAACGCGCTTTTCCATCAATGCAAGGGCATCGCGTATTGTTAATTGGTAGCTGGCCAGCCCGCCATCGCTTTCACCTTCCTCCACATCCGAGACGATGCCGCACAGTGAGCGCAGTGCGCCAGTATCGGTCACGATTTGGAGCTCGACCGGAATGGCGTTGAATTGCTTGAGCGGGATGCCGGCCCTGCCGGCGATACATAAGATGTGATATTCGAATCCACCGCAAATTGCCTCGCTGCCGCTCACGCGCTTGACCAGCAGGAGATCGTCGACAATGCCGCGTTCGGTCGAAAGGCGGAGGCGGAGCGGGCGATTTTCATCCGTAAGCCCCGTGAGGGAGCAAGCCTGTAATTCCTGGAGCTGCATGCCTGTGTGCCCTGAGGTTATGAGAACGTGGGAACCCATCGCCCGAACACGAATGCAGGCCGGAACGTTCTGGAGTTGGCAATGGGAAAGGAAGGACCGCAACGGAATTGTTGCGTCCGGGCTTGGTAAATCAGTTGATACTGATCAAATGCTTAAGCCAATCGCCAAGAACGTGGTCTGGCGGTCACATCGAGGCGCGAACTCGCGCACCCCACTCCGCGTAGGCGTCAGGCCCCCAGCTTGCTGAGAGCGAACGCCGCCAGGAAGCCGGCCACGGTGATCAGCCCGGCGAAATCGTGGGCCACCTCGAAGGCTTCCGGGATCATGGTATCGACCAGCATCGCCAGGATGGCGCCGGCGGCCACCGCCGTGGTGGCGGCGACGACTTCCGGCGAAAACTGCTGGAACACGGTGTAGCCGACCAGCGAGGCGATGCCGGAGGCGAGGGCGATGCCGCCCCAGATGCCGAACACGTAGGTCGGCGAGCGCCCGGCCTTCTTCATGCCGGCCGCGCTGGACAAACCCTCCGGCACGTTGGACAGGAAGATCGCACCCACCGCCACCATGCTGACGGCACCGCCGCCCAACATGGAGAGGCCGATCACGATGGACTCCGGAATGCCGTCGAGCAGGGCGCCGACCGCGATCGCCATGCCGCTGCCGCTGTCGTCGGCTTCCGAGGGCTGCTGTTCGCCGGAGCGCTTGCGGTGCTTCGCGCCCTGGCGCGCCAACAGCCAGTTGGCGGCGGTGTAGACCGCCGCGCCGCCGAGGAAGCCGACCGCCATCGAGGCGAAGCCGCCCTTGTCGTAGGCTTCGGCGATGAGTTCGAAGGAGAGGGCGGAGATCAAGACGCCGCTGCCGAAGGCCATGATGGCGGCGATCAGGCGTTGCGGGACCTTCAGGCAGTAGCCGGCGAGGGCGCCCAGGACCAGGGCGCCGCCGGCGACCAGGCCCCAGAAGCCGGCCTGGGCCCACATGGGGATATCGTGCATGGGTTTTCCTTTGTGTTATCGGGATGATAAGCAAAGGATGGGTTTGGTGACGTACGTTTGGCCTGACAAAATCTGGCGACTATACAACCGTCGTCCCTGGCCTTGGCGGCCCCCTCGGCAGGGACCCAAGTTTTGCGCGCACCAACACTGCTCGTGCAACTTGGGTCCCTGCCTACGCAGGGACGACGGGTTAACCAAGTCGGCGCCGCCAACGCCGAGCAGCGGCGCCAGCAAAGCCGCCACTTACCAGCTATACCCCGCCTTCGCATAGAAGAAGCGCCCATTGAACCCGTTCGGCGCCCACACGCTGTACGGCTGGGTGCCGTTCACGTTCAGGTTGCCGGCCGAGGTCACCTGTGCCGGATAGCGGTTGGTGAGGTTGTCGATGCCCAGGGTCACGCGCCAGTTGCTGGCCACGCGTACGCTGCCCGACACGTCCAGCACCCATTGCGGATCGTAGTTCTGGTCCAGCGCCGGGTCGTTCTGCGGCACGGTGAATTTGCCGTAGCGGGTGACGTTGGCGTGGCCGCTCCAGGTGCCGCGGGTGTAGTCGGCGCCCAGGACCAGCTTGTCCTTGGGCGAGCCGACGGTCAGGCGGTTGACCGATTGGCGGTCTACCAGGACCAGATTGTTCGCGGCCAGCACGGCCGGGCTGGCGGCCACGTGGCGGACTTCGTTGTCGTTGTGGTTGTAGGCGACGGTGAAGTCGGCGCGCGCGCCCTGTTGCAGGTTGAGGCGGTAGGTGCTGACCACGTCCACGCCCTTGGTGCGGGTGTCGACGGCGTTGGTGAAATAGCGCGCGGCGCCGACGAAAATGCCCTGGCTGCGCAGCGCGTTGTTCAGCGCCGGGGCGTTGGCCAGCTGCAGGTTGGACGAGAACACGACGCGGTCGTCGATGTCGATGCGGTACAAATCGACGGTGGTGGTCCAGTTGCGGATCGGCTGCCACTGGGCGCCGATGCTCAGGTTGCGTGCGCGCTCCGGCTTCAGGGCCTGGGCGCCGAGGGCGCGTGCGGCGGCGCTGTTCACCGGGAAGGTGCCGGTCTCGATCGGCGTGTTGGTGCCGTTCACCACCAGGTAGTTGGTGGTGGTGATGGTGTAGAACTCCTGCGCCAGCGAGGGGGCGCGGAAGCCGTTCGACACCGTGCCGCGCAGTGCGAACTGCGGGGTGAAGGCGTAGCGCAGCGAGCCCTTGCCGGAGGTCGTGTTGCCGAAGTCGCTGTAGCGTTCGTGGCGCACGGCCAGCGAGGCATTCAGGTCCTTGACGATGTCGCCTTCCAGGTTCAGGTAGACCGACTGGTTGTTGCGGCTGTTCTTGCCGGCGTTTTCCGGACGGAAGCCGGAATAGCCCTGGGCGCCCGAGCCGAAGTAGGAGTTGGCTTCGCCGGCACCGATTTCATACGATTCGTAGCGCGCCTCGGCGCCGAGTGCCACGGTCAGGGGACCGGCCATCCACGATACCGGGATGTCGCGCGCGATGTCGAGGTTGGCCAGTTCCTGGGTCGAGGTCAGCTTGCCGGCGTAGAAGCTGGTCGGGCTGGCGGCGCCGAGATCGTAGTTGACCGTGTTATTGACGTCGAGTTCGAAACGGTTGCGGCCATAGTTCAGGCTCGCGTCCCAACGCCAGCCGGCCAGGTCGCCGCGCAGGCCGGTCACCAGCGAGGAGTCGGTCGACTTGCTGTCTTCCAGCGGCAGGAAGCCTTCCGGATACAGCGGCGAGCGCAGGGTGGTGCGGGCGTCGCTGGTGTAGGCGGTGCGGAAGGTGGCGGCCGACGAGGTCTTGCGCTCGCCATAGTTGGCGAAGGCGTACCAGTCGATGTTGTCGTTGATGCTGTACTGGCTGTTCAGGAACAGCGCGCGCGGCTTGCTGTCCGGGTCACCGTAGCGCTGGTTGACCTGGCCCTGGCGCGGGCCGGCCTGCAGGCGCGGGTCGGCGCCGGCGCGGTTGGTGGCCAGGCGGTTGCCGGCTTCCACCGCAACGCGCGCCCAGCCCTTGTCGCCGAGCTTGAAGCCGGTCGAGCCGCGCACCACGGTCTGGTCGCCGTCGCCCTTGTCGAAGTTGCCGAAGCTGGCTTCGACCTCGCCGCCCTCGGCGCCGCGCTTGAGGATGATGTTGATGACGCCGGCGATGGCATCCGAGCCGTACTGGGCGGCGGCGCCGTCGCGCAGCACTTCCACGTGGTCGATCGCGGCCAGCGGAATCGCGTTCAGGTCGACCGGGGCCGAGCCGCGCCCCAGGGTGCCGTTGACGTTGACCACCGCCGAGGTGTGGCGGCGCTTGCCGTTGACCAGGACCAGGGTCTGGTCGGGCGACAGGCCGCGCAGCTGGGCCGGACGCACGGCGTCGCTGGCGTCGGCGCCGGTCGGGCGCGCGAAGTTCATCGAGGGCAGCAGGCGCGACAGCACAGTGGCCAGTTCGCTGGACCCGGTGCCCAGCAGTTCCTTGCTGCCGATGACGTCGACCGGCGAAGCCGAGTCCAGGGTGCGACGGTTCAGGGAACGGGTGCCGGTGACCACCACGGTGTTCGGCTCGCCGGCGGCTGCTGCGCTCAGGCTGCTGTCGGCGGTCTGGGCCTGGGCCTGTGCCTGGGCCAGCGGGAAGGCCGCGGCGATCAGGGTCAGCGCGAGCAGGGCGCGCGCCGGGTTGGCATGTTGATGTTTGACGCTCATGTGTATTTATATTAGGTAAGTAGCGTCGGCACTGCGGCCGACGAAGGGGCGCAAGCTTAACAGTTAGCTAATTTCGTTGCCAATACCGATTCCGCCTATGCTTATATGCGGTGCTTATGTAACAAGGGTACAAGAGTCGCGGCAGGCAGGCGGCGCACACGTCTCGATATTGCAACAGTGCTATGGTACATTCGGGCTTTTTGAACGCCGGCTTGCGCGCCCATCATCCATGTCTCTTTCCCGATTTCTTGCCCTTGCCCTATTTACCGCCCTAGGCGGTTGTGCCGGCATCGCCACCCAGCAAGCACCCGAAACCGCCTTCGTGATCGTCGGCGAAGACGGCGCCGCCATCGCGCGCGCCATCACCACCGCCCGGGTGTGCCCGCCGATCGCCATCGACGGCAAGCCATCCACGATGACCGTGCGCGCGCCCCACGCTGCGATCCCGCTGCGCCCCGGCGACGGCGGCAAGGCGCGGCCGGGTCCGGCATCGACCGCCGTGCTGTCCTGCGAAAGCGCGCTGCCGGCCGGCGCGCGCCAGGTGGCGGTGGCCGGCCAGGCACTGCCGCTGCCGCAGGCGGCGCCACGCCGCATCGTGGTCATCGGCGACACCGGCTGTCGCCTGAAAGGCAAGGATTTCCAGGCCTGCAACGATCCGCAGGCCTATCCCTTCGCCCGCGTGGCGGCCAGCGCCGCTGCATGGAAGCCGGACCTGGTGGTGCACGTGGGCGACTTCCATTACCGCGAAGACCCGTGCCCGGCCGACCGTCCCGGCTGCGCCGGCTCGCCTTGGGGCTATGGATGGGATGCCTGGAAGGCCGACTTCTTCGCGCCGGCGCAAGCGCTGCTGGCGGCGGCACCCTGGATCATGGCGCGCGGCAACCACGAGAACTGCCAGCGCGGCGGCCAGGGCTGGTGGCGTTTCCTCGACCCGCATCCGATGGACGGACGCAGCTGCGACGATCCGGCCGGCGACGCGCGCGCCGACTATACCGATCCCTATGTGGTGCCGATCGGCGGCGACGCCCAGTTCCTGGTGTTCGACAGCGCGAACACCTCGTACAAAGGCTTCAAGGAAGGCGACATCCGGCTGCAGAAGTACGCCGACACCTGGCGCAAGATCGAGGCCTTGTCGCACCGGGCCCGCCACAGCATCGCCATCGACCACCACCCGCTGTATGCCTTCGGTGCGGAGCGCAATGCCGCGACCGGTTCGATTCGCCTGTTCGGCGGCGACGCCGGCCTGATCCAGACTTTTGCACCCCTGAATCCGCGCCTGCTGCCGGCCGGCGTCGACGTCCTGCTGTCCGGCCATGTGCACCTGTGGGAGCAAACCAGCTTCGCCACCGACCACCCGACCCAGATCGTCGCCGGCTTCGCCGGCACCGCCGAAGATATCGTCCCGTTGCCGGCCACCATTCCCGACATGATGCCGGCGCCCGGCGCACAGGTCGACGCGATGAGTTCCTGGATCGACGGCTTCGGCTTCATGACCATGGAGCGCACCGGCGGCGATAGCTGGCACGTGGTCGTGCACGACCGCGACGGCAAGGAAAAGAACACCTGCGAGATCCAGGGCCGCCGCTCGCGTTGCGCCGTGGCGCAGGTAAAGTAAAAGCAGGGGTCGGAGCCGCGGTAGGGGGCAGAGCCCGGTTCACCAAAGGGGCTCTGCCCCCGGTTTTCAGCCGCGACGGCAAATGAATCGGACCCAAGCCGACCATTTGCACAAATATACTTGCCATCGAAACACGATTATGTCATCATCCCACCGTGAGCAGGGCGGCACGACGCAGCCTTTGCGATCAGCGATGAGATAGGCGATGCGAATCGACAGACTCTTTCCGGCTCCCGGCACAACCGGGGGCCGTTTTTTTCCTGGTCGCCGCTCGACACCCAAGGAGCGTGCATGACCGACCTGGTTTCCTCCATCGGCCAGCTGGCCTGGCCGCTGGCCCTCGTCCTGTCCTGGATGGCCGGCGAATGCCTGTACCGCTGGACCGGTCTGCCGCGCGTGAGCGTGTACGGCCTGGCCGGTTTCCTGTTTGGCCATTTGGCGAGCGCCCTGACGGCACCTGCCGACAGCGCAGCCTTCCTGCTGCTGGCCAACCTCGGCTTCGGCCTGATCTTGTTCGAACTGGGCTACCGCATCAACCTGCGCTGGCTGCGCACCAATCCCTGGATACTCGTCACCTCGCTCGGCGAAAGCCTGCTGACCTTTGCCGCTCTGTATGGCGTCGCGCGCGCTTTCGGCATGCCGCCCATCGCCGCCGGGCTGCTGGGCGCCCTCGGCATGGCCACGTCGCCGGCCGGCCTGCTGCGTGTGCTGAACGAACAGCGGGCGGCAGGGCAGGTGACCGAGCGGGTGCTGCACCTGGCAGCGCTCAACTGCGTGCTGGCGGTGTTCCTGTTCAACGCCATCATCGGCATCGGCGTGTTCCAGACCTCGGGCCAGCTCGGCCACGCGGCCGCGGTCAGCCTGCTGGTGCTGGGTGCATCGGCGCTGCTGGGCGGGCTGTTCGGGGTGCTGGTGCCGCTGTGGCTGCGCCGCATGGGGAGCCCGGGCGCCGATGCGACGCTGCCGTATGCGCTGGCGGTGCTGCTGCTGGTCGCCATCACCCACGTGCTGACACTGTCGCCGGTGCTGGCGGCGCTGGCCTTCGGCCTGGTGGCGCGTCATCGCCGCAGCGCGCTGGGCGTGGCCCAGCGTAATTTCGGTGCGCTTGGCGACCTGCTGTCGGTGCTGCTGTTCGTGTTCGCCGGCGCGACCCTCGATTGGAATCATGTCGCGCATGGCTTCGCCCTCGGCCTGCTGCTGGTGATCGTGCGCCTGGCGGTCAAGGTGGGCGTGTGCGCCGCCCTGGCCCGCGTCTCCGCCATCCCGGTCCGCAAGGGGGCGCTGTCCGGGCTGGCGCTGGCGCCGATGGGCGTGTTCGCGATCCTGCTGGTCGAGCAGGCGCGGCGCCTGGGCGTCGACCTGTTCCACAACCTGGCGCCGCTGGCGGCGATCGCGCTGCTGCTGCAGCTGGTGGGGCCGCTGCTGTCGCAGCGCGCCCTGATCGCCGCCGACGAAACCCGTGACCGCATGGAGGCTTGAATGGCGCTCGCACCGTTTGCCACTTCCGATTCCCTGACCATGGGCGTCGAGCTCGAACTGCAGCTGGTCAGCCTGTCCGACTTCGACCTGGTGCCAGCCGCGCCAGATATGCTGGAACTGCTGGCGCGCAGCCCCTTCCCGGGCAATGTGACGCCCGAGATCACGCGCAGCATGATCGAGATTAATTCCAGCGTGCACACCGGTCACGCGCCGCTGCTGGCCGAGCTGCGCGCCATCCGCGAGCGTCTGCTGGCGGCTGGCGACCGCCTCAACGTCGGCGTCTCGGGCGGCGGCACCCACCCTTTCCAGCAGTGGAGCGAGCGCCGCATCTACGCCAAGCCGCGTTTCCAGGAGGTGTCGGCGCTGTACGGCTACCTGGCCAAGCAGTTCACGGTGTTCGGCCAGCACGTGCACATCGGCTGCCGCTCGGGCGACGAGGCGCTGTTCCTGCTGCATGCGCTGAACCGCTACGTGCCGCACTTTATCGCGCTGTCGGGCTCGTCGCCCTTCCTGCAGGGCAGCGACACCAGCTTCCAGTCGGCGCGCCTGAATTCCGTGTTCGCCTTTCCCTTGTCGGGGCGGGCGCCTTTCATATTGCGCTGGGACGACTTCGCCAGCGATTACTTCGGGCGCATGGAAGGCACCGGCATCGTGCACAGCATGAAGGATTTCTATTGGGACCTGCGTCCCAAGCCGGAATATGGGACCATAGAGCTGCGCGTGTGCGATACGCCGCTCACGGTGGAGCGCGCCGCGGCGCTGGCCGGCTACCTGCAGGCGCTGTGCGCTTCCCTGCTGGCTGGGAGCGAACCGGCGCCGCGCGAGGACGATTACCTGGTATATAACTACAACCGCTTCCAGGCCTGCCGCTTCGGCCTGGACGGCGCCCTGGTCCACCCGCAGAGCCACCGCCAACTGTCGCTGCGCGAGGACATCCTGTCCAGCCTGCGGAGGCTGGCACCACAGGCGGCCGCGCTCGGCAGCGGCGACGCGCTGGCCTTGCTGGAACGCGAAGTGTCAAAAGGCGAAGAGGGCAGCAGCGATGCCGCACTGCTACGCCGCGCCTATCGCGAGGGCGGCAGCCGGGAAGCGATCGTGGACGCCGCGCTGACCCGCCTGCGCGAAGGCGAAGCGTGCTGAAGCCGCGTGCCGGCGCCGCGCGGGCAGCCGCGTCAGAGGTCGGCCAGCGGCACCTTGGCGCCGGCTTCGTCGGCTTCCAGCAGGGAGATCAGCTTGGACAGGTCTTGCTCGAGCCGCGTCAGGGTGGCCGGATCGAGACTGGACAGGGCGTCCGGGAGGACGCCGGCAAAGGGCATCGGCGCCGTTTTCAGCACTTCCTGGCCGGCCGGCTGGATGCGCAGCGACACGCTGCGGCGGTCCATGCCTTCGCGGGCGGCGACCGCGAGGCCGCGCTCGCACAGGGTCTTGATCAGGTTGCTCGCGGTGGACTGGTGGATGTCCAGTTCGCGCGCCAGTTCGGTAACCCCGATGCCGGGCCGGCGCTCGATCACGGACAGCGCCCACAACTGGGCGCCGCCGACGCCGGCCTGGCGTTCGACCTGGCGAAAATGGGTTTTGACGGAATTGAAGACGATGCGGAACTGGCGCAGGACCCGGGTGGTCGATGCCGGCTCCGCGGCCTTGGGAATATTTGAAGATGGGGACATTTGTGGATGATAGCGGAAATCGGGACGATTCAGGCAAAGCCGAGAGTAGGAGCGCGCCGCCGCACACGGTAGCCGGCCACGACGCGCCGCGCGACTGGGATGACGGCCTGCGCCAGGAGCTGACCGACTGGCGCATCTGGGCGGCGCGGGCGCTGGTGGTGGCGATGGCCGTGGTGGCGGGGTTGACCGTGGTCGGCTTCACCTGGCTGGCCGAGAGCGCCAGTGGCGTCTTTGCGGCACTGCGTGCGCGGGCATGGTGGTCGCCGCTGCTGTGGACGCCGCTGTGCGCCGCCGCCGTGGTGTGGTGCACGCGCCGCTTTGCGCCGGGCGCGGCCGGCTCCGGCATCCCGCAGGTGATGGCGACGCTGGAGCGGCGCGTCGGCGACGGCGAGCGCGGCCTGTTCGTGTCGCTGCGCCTGAGCGTGGCCAAGATCCTGCTCACCGCCGGCGGCCTGCTGGGCGGCCTGTCGCTCGGCCGCGAAGGTCCGTCGGTGCAGATCGCCGCCGGCATCATGCTGCAGGCCAAGCGCTTCATGCCGAAGGGCATGCCGGCCGGCGCCGTGGTCGGCGTGCACGGCCTGCTGGTGGCGGGCGGCGCGGCCGGCATCGCCGCCGCCTTCAACACGCCGCTGGGCGGCGTCATGTTCGCGATCGAGGAACTGGCGCGCGCGCCCGAGCAGCGCAGCAGCGGCCTGATCATCGCGGCGATCGTGCTGGCCGGCCTGGTGGCGGTGTCGGCACACGGCAATGGGGCCTATTTCGGCGTGATCCACGCGCCGGCCTTGAGCCTGACTCTGCTGTGGCCGGGCCTGCTGGTGGCGGTGGTGGCAGGCGTCGCCGGCGGCATCTTCTCGCGCCTGCTGATCGCTTCGCTGTCGGGGCAGGGGCAAGACCGCTTTTCGCGTTTCCGCGCACGGCGGCCGGTGCTGTTCGCGGCCGGCTGCGGCCTGGCGGTGGCGGTGATCGGCGTGGTGACCGCAGGCGCCGCCTTCGGCTCGGGCTACGGCACCACCCGCGCGATGGTGGAGGGAACCGGCACAATGCCCGCCGCCTACGCCCTGTTCAAGTTCCTGGCCACCTGGCTGACCACCTGGTCCGGGGTGCCGGCCGGCATCTTCGCGCCATCGCTGGCGATCGGCGCTGCGCTCGGCAACGACGTCGCGCTACTGCTCTATGGTGCACAGGTGCCGGCCCTGATCGCGCTCGGCATGGTCGGTTTCCTGGCCGCCGCCACCCAGGCGCCGCTGACCGCCTTCATCATCGTGATGGAAATGGTGGATGGTCACGCCATGGTGCTCAGTCTGATGGCGTGCGCGCTGGTGTCTTGCGTGGTGGCACGGGCGATCAGTCCGCCGCTGTATCCGAGCCTGGCCCGGATGCAGCTGGGCCGCATTCCGCAACCCTCGGCGTCAGCAGAGGCGCCGCCCGATCAGCCGCACCAGCCGGCGCAAAAGCCGCCGCACGAGGCCGCCACACGCTGAGCGTCAGGGCGGCGTCCGTATTTACCGGGGTTTGCTAGGATGTGCCATGTCCATCCGAAATGCGCGCCCCGGCCGCATGCGTGCGCGGCTACCCTCGTTTCTCGCGGTCCTGACCTTGCTGGCAGGACTGGGTATCACTACGCTCCTGTTCGTGGACGCACGCAAGGCGGAGCAGGAGCGTGCCCGGGCCGAATTCACGCAGCGCGCCGGAACGCGTGCCGCGGCGGTCATCCGCAGCTTCCGTGAAGCGCTCCAGGTGTTGCGCGCCACCAATGCGCTGTTCATCTCGGTGGGGGAAGTGAGCCGCGCCCAGTTCCGGGCCTTTACGCGGCCGCTGCTGAATGACCATCCTTACATCCAGGCGGTGGTGTGGCAGCGCGTTCTCGATGGCGGCGCGCGCCGCGCCTACGAAGCCGAGCAATTACGCACACGACCGGGCTTCCGCATCCTGGAGCGCGAGAATGGCAGCCTGGTGCGCGCAGCAGAGCGCAGCCGCTATCTCGTCGTCGAATTCATCGAACCCGGCAGCGGCAACGAGTCGGCCCTGGGCTACGATTCGCTGTCCTACCCCCAGGAGAGCGAAGCCTTTGCGCAAGCGCTGGCGAGCGGCAAGCCGGCGTCCACGGTGCTGTTGCCGCTGGTGCAGCGTGTCGACCACCTGGGCATCGCGGTCATGCAGCCGGTATATCGTCCAGGCACCCGGACCGAGGATCCCGCGGCGCGGCGCGCCGGCGTCAGCGGCGATACCGCCGTCGTGATCGATGTCGCCAACATGGTGTACGCCAGCCTGGCCGGCGGCAATCTGCTGGATCGGCCCGGCATGTCGACGGCCCTGTATGGGCCCGCATTCGGGCCTGCATCGAGCGCTGAATCCAGCCCTGGATCCGGCCCAGGCGCCCGTGCCCGGCGCCTGGCCTTCAGCCACGACACCCTCGACCAGAGCACGCTGCCGGCCTGGCAAAAGCTGATCGACGGCAGCATCTTCACAAGCATTCGGCACTTCGAGATCGCCGGCCAGCACTGGGAATTGCGCATGGCCGGCCGCTCCGCCGAGATGGCCGGCGGCACCGGCGCACTGATGGTGCTGGTGCTGGGCTGTCTCGTCAGCCTGGCGACCTCGGCCTACGTCGAGGGCAGGGTACAGCGCACCCGCCGCATCGAGGGTTTGGTCGGGCGCCGCACCGCCGACCTGCGGGAGGCGCTCGACGCCCTGCGCCTGTACCGGCGCGCGATCGACGCCAGCGCAAATGCCGTGATCCTGGTCAGCGCCACCCGGCCCGGCTACCCGATCGTTCACGTCAACCCGGCCTTCGAACGCATGCGCGGCTACAGCGTGGCGGACGTAATGGGCCGCAGCCTGGTCGAGCTGGGCGACCGCGAGCCCGACCAGGCCGCCGTGGCCGAGTTGCGCGCCGCCATCCGCGAGCGCCGCGAAGGCCACGTCGGCATGCGCCTGCGCTGCAAGAACGGCGCCGAGCTGCACGCCGAGGTGTACATCGCGCCGGTCAAGGACGTCGACGGCGTCACCACCCATTATGTGATGAACCAGTACGACGTCACGATGGCCAAGCGCTACGAGGCCGAGCTGGAGTCGCAGGCGCGCTTCGACACCCTGACCGGCCTGGCCAACCGCTCGCTGCTGGTCGACCGCATCGAAGGGGCACTGAATTACTCGGGCGGGCGCGCCTCGGTGTGGGTGGCGGCGCTCGACCTGGATCACTTCAAGTTCGTCAACGATACCCTCGGCCACGAAGCCGGCGACCGTTTGCTGAAGGCTGCCGGGGCGCGCATTGCCGGCGCGGTCGAGCGCAGCGACACCGTGGCGCGCACCGGCGGCGACGAGTTCGTGCTGGTGCTGCCGGGACGCGGCAGCGAGGCCGAGGCCTCCAGCACCGTGCGCGCCGTGCTGGCGGCGCTGGCACACCCGCTGATGCTGGATGGCCACGAGCTGGTGCTGACCGGCAGCGCCGGCGTCGCCGGTTTCCCGAGCGACGGCAACGACGCCGCCACCCTGATCCAGCACGCCGAGGTGGCCATGTACCGGGCCAAGGAAACCGGCCGCAACACGGTGCAGTTCTATACCCCGAGCATGAACGCGCGCGCGCGCGACCGCATGGCACTGGAGGTGGCCCTGCGCAGTGCGCTCAGCCACAACGAATTCGAATTGTATTACCAGCCCCAGGTCGACCTGCTCACCGGTTCGGTGGTCGGCGTCGAAGCGCTGATCCGCTGGCGCCACCCGAGCATGGGCATGGTGCGGCCCGACCGTTTCATCAACCTGGCCGAGGAGACCGGGCTGATCGTGCCGATCGGTGCCTGGGTGCTGCGCACCGCCTGCCGCCAGCACAGCGACTGGCAGCACGCCGGCTACGGTCCGCTGCGCGTGGGCGTCAACCTGTCGGCGCGCCAGTTCGCCGAGCCGGGCCTGGTGCGCGAGATCGCGCGCGTGCTCGAGGAGACCGGCATGCCCGCGAACTCGCTCGAGATCGAGATCACCGAAAGCCTGGTGATGGAAGACGTGGAAGGGGCGATCCGCACCATGCGCGAACTGAAACGCATGGGGGTGAAACTGTCGATCGACGATTTCGGCACCGGTTATTCCAGCCTGTCCTATTTGCGCCGCTTTCCGGTGGACGTGCTCAAGATCGACCGCAGCTTCGTGCGCGACATCGCCTTCAGCGAAGACGATGCGGCCATGGTGTCGGCCATCATCGAGCTGGCGCGCGGGCTGCGCATGCGCGTGATCGCGGAAGGGGTCGAGACCGAAGCCCAGCTCGACTACCTGAAGCGGCGCGGCTGCGACGAGGTGCAGGGCCACGTCTACGGCAAGGCCGAGCCGGGCGCCACGGTCAGCGCGCTGCTGCGCAACGGGCGCCGGGTCGAGCCGCATGGCGCGACAGCCTGACGTTCGCAGTATACCTATGCAGCTTGACCTTCACTGCCCGAACTGCGCCACTGGCGCTGCGCTTGTGTGGTGTTGCGTACCGAGAATTTTTTTGCGGTCGGCTATACTTGTGCCTCTATTAATACGGCGCAGGCAGGAACAGAACGTGGATGACCATAACGACGGCGGGCAGTGGGATGGACGCGAGCGCAGGCTGCTGGACCGGGCCGGCGCGCGGGCGCGGGCAAGTTATGCGCGCGCGCATGGGATGCTCATGCAAAAGCCGCCGCTGCAACGCTGGCTGTGGATCGCCGGCGGCGCCTTCCTGCTGCTGCTGACGCTGTTCGTCATTTACGTGGCGCTGCTGTTCCCGCTCACGCCGGGCATCGAGGACGTCAAGCAGGCGCGCGTGGCGCGGCCGACCGTGGTGATGTCGGCCGACGGCCGCGAGCTGGCCAGCTTCGAGCAGGGCGTACAGGAACGGGTGCCGCTGTCCCAGGTGTCCAAGCACGTGGTAACGGCACTGATCGCGACCGAAGACCACCGCTTCTATGACCACCACGGCATCGACTTCACCCGCACCGCCGGCGCCTTCCTGGCCACCGTCAAGGGCGACGCCCAGGGTGGTTCGACCATCACCCAGCAGCTGGCGCGCAATATGTTCCGCGACGAGATCGGGCGCGCGCGCAACATCAACCGCAAGCTGAAGGAACTCATCACCGCCTTCAAGATCGAGAATACCTACAGCAAGACCGAGATCCTGGAAGCCTACCTGAACACGGTGCCCTTCCTGTACAACACCTACGGCATCGAGGCGGCCGCGCGCACCTACTTCAACAAGCCGGCGCTGGCCCTCAACGAAACCGAGGCCGCGACCCTGGTGGGCATGCTGAAGGGCACCGCCTACTACAACCCGGTGACCAATCCGGAACGCTCGCTGGCGCGCCGCAACGTGGTGCTGGGCCAGATGCTCAAGGCCGGCGCCTTCGACGACAAGCGCTATGCCCAGCTGTCGAAACGGCCGCTGCGCCTGCACTTCACGCGACAGGCCGAGCGTACCGGCAAGGACGACCATTTCACCGCCTACGTGCGGCGCTGGCTGGTGGAGTGGGCCGACAAGAACGACGCCGACCTGCAGCAGGACGGCCTGGTGGTGCAGACCACCCTCGACTACGACCTGCAGCAGGATGCGCTGCGCGCGGTCGAGCGCCAGTCCGATGCGCTGCAGGCCATCGCCGACGTCGACTGGGCCCATTCCTGGCAGATCAACGCCAGCCAGCCCCAGACCTATGTCGACATGCGCCAGAACGTGACGCCTTTCGAGTACTTCTGGCAATCGCACGGCGAGCTGCTGAACGCCTTCATCCGCGAATCCGGCGACTACCGCAAGGCGGTCGAGGGCGGGGACGCGCCGGAGTCGGTGCTCAAGCGCCTGAAGGGTGACCGCGAATTCATGCGCAACCTGAAAGTCGCCAAGTCGCGCCTGGAGGCCGGCTTCGTCGCGATGGACCCGGCCACCGGTGAAGTCAAGGCCTGGGTCGGCAGCCGCAACTTCCAGCGCGAGCAGTACGACCACGTGAACCAGGCCGCGCGCCAGCCTGGCTCCACCTTCAAGCCGATCGTCTACGCTGCCGCGCTGGAAAAAGGCATCACGCCGGATCACCCCTACCTGGATGCGGTCACCAGCATCAAGTTCGGCGACGGCACGGTGTGGCGTCCGACCGACATGAGCGGCACCACCGGCCGCAGGCTGACCATGCGCGACGGCCTGGTGTTCTCGAAAAACACCATCACCGCGCAGGTGATGCAGGACGTCGGCGTGGCGCCCATCGTCAAGCTGGCCCAGGACCTGGGCGTGCGCCAGTCGAAGCTGGCGCAGGTGCCTTCGATCGCGCTCGGCACCAGCCCGGTGACACTGCTGGAAATGGTCAGCGCCTATTCGACCATCGCCACCCAGGGCGAGTACCGCCGTCCGGTGTTCGTGCGCCGCATCACCGACCGCGAAGGCAAGGTGGTGGCCGATTTCGGCAGCCAGCAGCCGCAGCGCGTGCTGTCCCAGGCCTCCGCCGTGACCCTGATCGACATGATGCGCGGCGTGATCAACCGCGGCACCGGCACCGCCATCCGCTACAAGTTCGGCATCACCGGCGACGTCGCCGGCAAGACCGGCACCACCCAGAACAACGCCGACGGCTGGTTCATCATGATGCACCCGAACCTGGTGGCCGGGGCCTGGGTCGGCTTCAACGACAACCGCGTGACCATGCGCTCGAACTACTGGGGCCAGGGCGGCCACAGCGCGATCCTGCTGGTGGGCGACTTCTTCAAGGAAGCGCTGTCCAGTGGCAAGCTCAGTCCGGACGCCTTGTTCCCGGGCGGCCAGAAGGCACCGCCTGTCTATCACCGCGAGGAAGCGCCGGTCGAGGAAGACATGGAAGAGGGCGGCGACATGGAAATGGAGGGCGGCGAACCGGCCGACGAACCGGTGCGCCCGAGCCCGGACCAGGCGCCGATCCCGGAACCGGAACCCTTGCCGCCGGGGCAGGGGGCGCAGCTGCCGAACGATGCGTGAAGCATTTTCCGTGACGCGAACTTAAATAAAGGGCACCTCGGTGCCCTTTATTTGTTGTTGTTACCAGATTATCGTGACGCGTATTTTAGTGTTGCAACACGGTGGTGAGGGCATATTCTTATATTTCTGTGACGCGAACGGAATTTACAGAATCGGCGTACCACCCGTCACTGCAATGCGCGCACCGGACACATAGCTCGCCTCCTCGGTCGCCAGCATCACGTACACCGGCGCCAGTTCGGCCGGCTGGCCGGGGCGCTTCATCGGCGTTTCCTGGCCGAAGCTGGCCACTTCGTCCGGCGGCATGGTCGACGGGATCAGCGGCGTCCAGATCGGTCCTGGCGCCACCGAATTCACCCGGATGCCTTTCTCGGCCAGCAGCTGGGCCAGCCCGCCGGTGAAGTTGGCGATCGCGCCCTTGGTGGTGGCGTAGGCCAGCAGCGTGGGCTTGGGCTTGTCGGAGTTGATCGAGGTGGTGTTGATGATGGCCGAACCGGGTTTCATGTGCTTCACCGCGGCCTTGCAGATGTAGAACATGGCGCTGATGTTGACGGCAAAGGTGCGCTCCCATTCCTCGTCCGGGATCTCTTCGATGTCGGTGTAGGTCATCTGGTGGGCGGCGTTGTTCACCAGGATGTCGATGCGGCCGAATTCGGCGGCGGCCTTGGCGACCAGGGCGCGGCACACGGCCGGATCGGCCAGGTCGCCGGGGAAGAGCACCGCCTTGCGGCCGGCTTCGGTGACCAGGCGCGCGGTTTCCTGGGCATCCTCGTCTTCGCTCAGGTAGCCAATGACGACGTCGGCGCCTTCGCGCGCGTAGGCCAGGGCCACCGCGCGCCCGATGCCGCTGTCGGCGCCTGTGATGACGGCGACCTTATCCTGCAGCCGGCCGTGGCCGACGTAGCTGGTTTCGCCATGGTCGGCCTTCGGGGTCAGCAGGGACTCGAGGCCGGGCGGGGTTTGTTGGCGGGTTTGCTCGGGCATTTGCTGCGTTTGATTCTGTTCGGGCATTGCGTTCTCCATAGGCATGGTGATCATGAACGTAAATTCTATGCCCGCCCCATTTCACATGGCGCCCGCCTCAGGAATAAGGTCAATGACGGGCCTGGATCAGGCCTTTCACGTTTGCGCTCGCAGGCTGCTCGGCCCCGTCATTGCTGGCCTGCCCCTGCAGCAGCAGTTCCTGGGCCCGCGGCGCGGTCGAGATGCCGAGGTCGCGCAACATGACCATGGTTTCCAGCAGCACCGCCTGCTGGGTATCGAGGAAGAGGGCGTAGTTGGAGTCGGTCATGTTGTAGACGATGTCGTACTCGATGTAGTCCTGGTTCATCGCGCTCAGCTTCACGTGATCGAACTTCACCTGCTCCCTGGCCGAAATGATGGCGGACAGGCGCTCCGGCACCTTGGCCGCCTGCTCCGGCGAGGTGGCCGGGTTGATGCGCAGGGTGTAGCCGACGCGGCGCGTGGTCTGGCGCTTGAAGTTGTGGACCACCTTGCGCAGCAGTTCGGCATTGGCGATCACGATCTGTTCGCCGGAAATGGCGCGGATGCGGGTGGTCTTCAGGCCGACGTGCTCGATCGATCCGGAAAACTCCGGCACCGAGATCGAGTCGCCCACTTCGAAGGGCTTGTCGAGCGCGATCGACAGCGAGGCGAACAAATCACCCAGCACGTTCTGCACCGCCAGTGCGACCGCAATGCCGCCGATGCCGAGGCTGGCGATGAAGGTGGTGACGTTGATGCCCAGGTTGGACAGCATCGCCAGCAGGAAGATGGTCCACACACTCCATTGCATGGCCCAGATCACCAGCGTGTGGGCCACCGTGACCTGTTCGTCTTCCAGACCCTTGCCATGCGCCTGGAAATAGCGGTGCGCGGTAACGTCGATGGCGCGGTGCAGCCACAGGGCCAGCTGGGCGCCGAGGGTGATGAACCACAGGTGGCCGACACGCGCATCCCATGGCGGGGGCAGGTCGAGGACCGAGACCCCGATCAGGACCGAGGTTGCGAAGATGGCGAACTTGCTGGTGCGCGCCAGCGTGTGGCGCAGCACGTCGACGATGGGTTTCTGGGCGCGCGGGCCGTCCAGCGCGTCCAGGCGGCGCCGGAACAGCATCACGGCGCCGTGGATGAGGGTAAAGCTGAGGACCGCTGCGCCGATGGCGAAGGCGGCGTTGGTCCAGCCGATGTCGAGGGTCGTGAAATAGCCGCGGATATTCATGGGGCTCCTTTCGAGTCTTGTCGTGGCCGCGGACCGGCGGCGGGGCCGCGCGGTGCCATACGGTGCTGTGCGGTTGCGGTGGGCGGGAATGCGGTGCGTGGAGGCGCCCCCGGGGAATGCGAATGCGGGGAATGCGAATACGAGGCGTTGTCCCTGGCGCACGGCATACCGTGTGCCAAGGGGTGAAGCGCTATGCTGTCAGTGTTTGCCGCTCAGTGCTTGCCCGTCAGGTGCTGGCGCACGGTATTCACGCTGCTGCTGCCGGCGGACTTCACGGCGCGTTCCAGCTCTTCCTTGGTGACGCCGAGGGTCTTGGTCCAGTACTGGACTTCCCACGGCTCGTGCAGGTTGATGCGGTTGCGGTCCTGTGGACCACGGTTATGCAGATCGTCGGACATGATGGCCTCCTTGGTTGGGGTGTCGATGCCAGAATGCCATCCCGCACGCAACGGTTCCGTTCGCTGCTTCACCCTCGGCAGGTATTTTTCGGGGTGCAAAGGTGTTCAATATCAGGGCGGCCCGCCGGCGCCGGCCCGGCCATGGCCAGTGTCCGAACCCGTGGTTTTGCGGTACTCTATTGTCATCAAGACCAATAAGGAGACAGCGCATGACCAAGCCCTACGACACCGCCCAGCCCGAACGCAGCGCGATCGATGCGCACGCCGGCGTGGTGGCCCTCGATTTCGGCACCAACTGGTGTGGCTACTGCAACGCCGCCCAGCACGACATCGCAGCCGCCGTGGCCGGCCACCCGCAGGCCACCCACATCAAGGTCGAGGATGGGCCGGGACGGCCGCTGGGTCGTTCGTTCCGCATCAAGCTGTGGCCGACCGTGGTGGTGTTGAAGGATGGCCGGGAAGTCGCGCGCGTGGTGCGGCCGGCCGACAGCAAGGAGGTCGCGGAGGCGCTGCGCCAGGCGGAGGCCGCATGAACGGCTCCGGCACCCCCATCATGCAAGACCGGTCGACCAACCTGCCGCCGCAGGTGCCGGCGAATCGCCCGGCCACCGTGCTGTTCGCCAGCCTGATCGGCACCACCATCGAATTCTTCGACTTCTATATCTACGCCACCGCCGCAGTGCTGGTGTTTCCCAAGCTGTTCTTCCCGGCGGCCGATCCGGCCGCGGCCACCCTGCAATCGCTGGCCACTTTCGCCATCGCCTTCTTCGCGCGGCCGGTCGGTTCGGCCGTATTCGGCCACTTCGGCGACCGCATCGGGCGCAAGGCGACCCTGGTGGCGGCACTCCTGACCATGGGGGTGTCGACGGTCCTGATCGGCCTGTTGCCGACCTATGCCGCGATCGGCACCGTGGCGCCGCTGCTGCTGGCACTGTGCCGCTTCGGCCAGGGCCTGGGGCTGGGCGGCGAGTGGGGCGGGGCGGTACTGCTGGCCACCGAGAATGCGCCGCCGGGCAAACGCGCCTGGTACGGCATGTTCCCCCAGCTCGGCGCGCCGATCGGCTTCTTCCTGTCGGGCGGCATCTTCCTGTTGCTGTCGCAGACCATGAGCGACGCCGATTTCTTCCGCTACGGCTGGCGCATTCCCTTCCTGTCGAGTGCGTTGCTGGTGATCGTCGGCCTGTATGTGCGCCTGAAAATCACCGAAACCCCGGCCTTCCAGGCGGTGCTCGACCGTAACGAGCGGGTCAAGCTGCCGGTGATGGCGGTGCTGAAGGAGCATCCGCGCGCGCTGGTGTTGGGCACGCTGGCGGCGATGGCGACCTTCGTGATCTTCTACCTGATGACGGTGTTCACGCTGAGCTGGGGCACCAGCGCGCTTGGCTACTCGCGCCAGCAATTCCTGCAGCTGCAGCTGTTCGCCATCGTGTTCTTCGGCCTGACCATTCCGATCTCGGCGGTGCTGGCCGACCGCCACGGACGGCGCGCCGCAATGATCCTGGTGTCGGCCGCCATCGCCGTGTTCGGCCTGGTGTTCGGCGCGCTGTTCGGCAGCGGCCAGCTGGCGACGGTGGTGCTGTTCATGGTGATCGGCCAATGCCTGATCGGCATGACCTACGGTCCGCTGGGGACGCTGCTGGCCGAGATGTTCCCGGCCGAGGTGCGCTACACGGGCGCCTCGCTGACCTTCAACCTGGCCGGCATCCTGGGGGCGTCGCTGGCGCCCTACGTGGCGACCTGGCTGGCCACCACCTACGGCTTGCGCTACGTTGGCTGGTATTTGAGCGCGGCGGCGCTGCTCAGCCTGGTGGCGCTGCTGTTGAGCAAGGGTGGACAGCGCGGGGATACCGAGGCCGCGCGCTGACCGGCGTTTCCATCACGAGGAGTGCACGATGATTTATCCGGGAGGCTGCGCCTGCGGTGCGGTGCGTTACGAGGCGCGGGGCACGCCTTTCCACCGCACGCTGTGCCACTGCGCCGATTGCCGGCGCGCGGCCGGCGCGCCGGCGGTGGCCTGGTTCAGCGTACGGGCCGACGAGCTGGCAATCGTACAGGGCACGCCGCTGCGGCATCGCTCCAGCCCGGCGGTCGAGCGCAGCTTCTGCGGCCGCTGCGGTACGCAGCTGAGCTACCGCAACGACGCCTGGCCGGATGAAATCGACGTCACCACCTGCAGCCTGGACGATCCGGAAGCGCTGGCGCCGCAAGACCATACCTTCGCGGCGCGGCGCCTTCACTGGCTGAAGACCGCCGATGGTTTGCCAGCATATGCGGGCACGCGCAGTCAAGGCTAAACCTACGAAAAATCGAAAGCGACGAAAAACCAACAAGCGAACTCATCCGTGCGCAGTGAAACATGTAAAAAAGTTACCATACAGCCTCTTTTACTTTTTATGGAGCTGCCCCATGTTGAAATCCGTCCTGCGTGTCGCCACCGCGTCCGTCCTGATGTCCGCCGCACTGACCGCCACGGCCGCCAAGCCGACTTCCCAGGACTTCCAGGTGTCCGGCGTCATCCAGGAAATCCCGGGCCCGTCGCCACGCTGCGCTTCGCAGTTCGGCGGCACCATCCTGGGTTTCGGCGACAGCAATGTGCTGGGCAAGGTCGGTTTCCTGTCGAGCGACTGCATCACCCCGAACGGCAGCACCTACACCTTCAGCGACGGCCGCTTCATGATTACCACGCTGACCGGTGAAATGGTGTTTGCCTCGTACAGCGGCCAGTTCGTACCGACCGGCGAGGGCACCAACTTCGTGTTCAGCAACGCCAGCTTCCAGATCACCGGCGGCACCGGCCGCTACGACAAGGCCAGCGGCGGCGGCGACCTGACCGGCGGCGAGGACATGACGACCGGCAAGGGCACCATCAAGCTGAGCGGCAAGATCCTGCTGAAGAAATAAGAAATAAGTTGGATCGCGGGCGCACAGCCCGCACCGTCGTCCCCGGCCTTGGCCGCCCCCTTGATGGGGACGACGCGCGTCCGCGTCAAGAATTCAGAATGAATACACCAGCGTCAAGGACGTCTGCGTATCGGTATTCTTCTTCTCATCCGGCACATTCGTGTCATTGCGGGCGCTGAAAGCCGCCTTCATCTGCATCGTGCCGTTGATCTTGGTGCTGAGCGAGGTCTCGGCGATCGAGTGCATGTTCGAGGTGCCGCGCTCCACACTGACGGTCTGGCTGAAGGCCGCCGACGGGCTCACGCGCCAGCGCAGCTGGGCGGCGCCGCGCACCGTCATGCCGGATTCGGTGCCGCCGCTCGAATTCACGCCGTGGAACACACCCGGACCAACTTCGACGTCGACCGTACGGTCTTCGCGCCGCAGCATCTGGGTGCCGTAACCGACCGCCAGGCTGGAATAGCGGGTATAGGCGCCGAACTTGTCGTTCACGTGGGAGCCGAGCACGAAGGCGCGGTTGCCGTCTTCCAGCAGCTTGAAGGCCGCCTTGGCCGACATCGAGTAACGCTGCGCCGAACGGGTGCGGGTATGACTGCCGTCGTCGTTGAGCAGGTCGTCTTCCTTGAAATAACCACTGAAGATGTACTCATTGCTCCAGTTGCTCATTTCATGGCGCGCATCGATCTTGCCGGTCACCGAGGTACCGCTGGTGTTGCCGCTGGTGCTGATCGCACCGAGCTCGGCCGAGGTGTACCAGTTGCTGCCTTCGGGGATGACCTTCGTGGGCGCCTGCGTGAAATACGTTGTCGAGGCGTTGTCGGCAAAGTCGTCGGGCGCGGCTGCTGCGGCGCCCGCTGCGCCGGCCAGGGCCAGCGCGAACATCGAGAGAGATTTCATAAGCATCAGTACGGCTGCCGTCTGTCGCCTTGCGGTATCGCCTTGCTCTGCCGGCACGGTCGATGGACAGCCTGTCGTTCATGGATGGTCCGCCTGCGCTCTGCTCATGCGGCGGAGGGCACATTGTAGCCCAAAGCCGGGCACGACAAGCTTTCTTATCCGAATTTAACATACAAAAGTTTCCAGGCAGGGTAATACAATTGTTAACTGGTCAATCATTATGTTTGCAATGTACGCCCGCAGATGAAAGAATGCGCCCGGTTCGCTGGCATACCAGCGTGAATGTATGAAGGAAGCACTTTGATCAGGCTAGTCATCGCCGACGATCACGAATTGATCCGCGAGGGGATCAAGAAGATCGTCCGGCACAGCACCGACCTAAAAATCGTTGGTGAGGCAGCAGACCTGAAGCAAGCCATCGCTTTGATCGCAGAGGTAAGGCCCGACGTGGTCGTCCTCGACATCAACCTGCCCGACTATGACGGGCTGGATGGACTTGCGGAGCTTCTGCGCCATTTCCCGGCCCTGCGCGTGGTGATGCTCAGCATGCACCCCGAGGAACGTTATGCACTCCCTGCGATGCGCGCGGGCGCGTTCGGCTATGTGTCCAAGGCCGCCGCCGCGGTCGAACTGGTCGACGCCGTACGGTGCGTCGCCGAGGGTGGGGCCTATCTGGGGCCGCGGGTGAGCGAGCTGCTGGCGCGCGAGGCCAGCTGTCCGACCCCGCAGCCAGCCCACCACAGCCTTACCGTGCGCGAAGGCGAGATCGTGGCCCTGATCGGTTCGGGCCTGCAGATCAAGCAGGTTGCGGCCGAACTGGGCATCAGCATCAGCTCGGTCAATACTTACCGCAGCCGCATCTTCCGCAAGATGGGCCTGTCGTCGAACGCCGCGCTGATCCGTTATGCACTGCAGCATGGACTGGCCGGCTGAAGGGCAGGCCTGCACACCGGGCCGGTGACGCGCTTGTCCAAGTACTAGAGCAACGCGGCAGCGTCGTTAAATTTGCGACGACGCGGCGCCGCGATGACGGCTACACCAGACCGTCCTGCCCGTCAAACCGACCGGATCGCGAGATCGCAGGGCAAGGATTAGCACTTTGTACATACTGCTTGCGAAACATAGTTTGTTTCTGCGAATATTATGTCTCATGCATCTTCGCTATCATTGGAGCAAGTATTTGGCTGGGCAATGCGTGACCCGGCCGCGAGTTCATCGGTGATCGAACAATGACAATAACGCATGAGAGACAGCAGGTCGCGCCAGTGTCGGCGCCTGCGCTGGAGCTGTTGGGCGCGCTTGCCGGCGCACTTAACGCCGCCGTGACGGAACAGGCGGTGGCACAGGCCGCAGTCGAGCAGCTGGCGCAATGGCCGGGCATTGCGGGGGTCGGCATCGGCGTCTGCGGGCTTGACGGCCGCGAGCGCCTGCTCGCCATGCGCGGCGGTGGCATTCTGGACGACCAGCCAGGCGCTGTCGAGTGTGCAATGGCCGGACCCGGCGAGGATGAAAACCGCGCGTTTGAAAGCAGCGCGGCCGGAGGCGGGCGAATGACACTGCCGCTGGCGGGAACCGGCGCAACGGTCGGCATGCTGCACCTGGCGCCGGCCTGGCCGCCGAACCCGGCGCAGCGCGCCTTGCTCGACCGGGTCGCCGCGCAGATCGCGCCGGCCATGGAGCGCGCGCGTCAATACGGGCGCATGGAAGCACTGGTGCTGGAACGCACCGAAGCGCTGCGCTCGGAACGCAACCGGCTCTCGGCGGTAGTGGAGACCGCCGGCGCACTGGTGCTGCTGGCCGACCCGCAAGGCCGCATCGTGATGTTCAACCGCGCCTGCGAGGAAGCGCTGGGCTGGCCCGCCGCCGAGGCCATCGGGCGGCCGTGCTGGGAGGTATTACGCGGCGCTCACGACGAGCTGGCGCTGGCACGCCTGTTCGAGGAACTGGCCGCCGGCCGGCTGCCGGTGCGCCTGCAGGGCGAGTGGCGCACCCGCGACGGCGGCGTGCGCAGCATCGTCTGGACCCATACCCGGCTCGAGCGCGCCGACGGCAGCGTTGAATACGTGCTGGGTACCGGCATCGACACCACAGAGCTGCGCGGCGCCGAGGAAAGGCTGCGCTACGTCAGCAACTTCGATACCCTGACAGGCCTGCCCAATCGGCTGCTGCTGCGCGACCGCGTGCGGACGATGAAGGCGCAGGCGGCCGAATCCGGCCAGGTGCTCGGCTTCATGCTGCTGAACTTCGTGCGCATGCCGCTGATCCGCGAAACCCTGGGGCCGCATGCGGACCAGGTGCTGGTGCAGCAGGCCGGCACCCGCATGCGCGAGATCGGCGGCGTCGACGCCGTCGCGCGCTTCTCGGACGGCAGTTTCGCGCTGGCCGCGCTGCGCCCCGACACCGACTCCCTTGCCGCCGCAGCGCGCCGCCTGCTGGCGGCCCTCGGCGCGCCCTATGGCTATGGCAGCGAAGAGCTGCACCTGGATCCCTGCGTCGGCATCGCGGTGTACCCGACCGACGGCGACGAGTACGACGCCCTGGTGCGCAATGCCGAGGGAGCGCTGCGCCAGGCCGCCGACGGTGTGGTCCAACGCTACGCCTTCTACCGCCCCGAACTCAACCGCGACGCCAACGACCGCTTCAGGATGGAGACGGCGCTGCGGCGCGCGGTCGACCGCAACGAGCTGGTGCTGCACTACCAGCCCCAGGTCGACCTGGCCAGCGGCGCCATCGTCGGCTGCGAGGCGCTGCTGCGCTGGAACCACCCGGAGCGCGGCATGGTCCCGCCGGGCATCTTCATCACGCTCGCGGAGGAGAGCGGCCTGATCCTGCCGATCGGCACCTGGGTGCTGATGACGGCCTGCGCCCAGATCCGCTGCTGGCAGGAGGCTGGGCTGCCGGTGGTGCCGGTGTCGGTCAACCTGTCGGTCTACCAGTTCTCCAACGAGATCGTCGGCACCGTCAAGTTCATCCTCGACGCCTACGGCGTCGATCCGGCGCTGCTGGAACTGGAATTGACCGAAAGCGCCTCGATGGCCAATGCCGGCAAGAGCTATGAGCTGCTGGCCCAGCTGAAGGCGATGGGCATCCGCCTGGCGATCGACGACTTCGGCACCGGCTACTCCAACCTGAACTACCTGAAGCGCTTCCCGGTGGACAAGCTCAAGCTCGACAAGTCCTTCGTCGACGACATCCAGGCCGACGGCGACGACCGCGCCATCTCGCGCGCGATCATCGCGATGGCCCACGGCCTGCGCCTGACGGTGGTGGCGGAAGGGGTCGAGAGCGCCGGCCAGCTGGCCCTGCTGGCCGAGATGGGCTGCGACATCGTGCAGGGCTGGTACTACAGCCGCGCGGTGGCGCCGGAAGAGTTCGCGCGCATGCTGGTGGAGGGCTGTCCGCCGGCGCCGGCCTGAGCAGCCGCTGCCGCCCTCGATGACACTCGCGGTGACAATGTTGGAGAATCTGGCGGCGCCGCTTCGCTACACTGTCGGGTTTCGAGGAGATCCAAGCCCATGCCATCCATCCTGTCCAGGCAGGCCCTCGCCGGCGCGGCCTGCGCGCTGCTGGCCACGCTCGCGTCGAGCGCCTCCGCTGCCGAATCGGACAAGCCGCTTTCCTGCGACACCAGGAAGCCCGAAGCTGCGGTCCTTCAACAGTCGAACGGCGCCGCACGCCGCACCGGCAAGCACGTGCTGGCGCTCAGCACGTCCAAAGGCCAGCGGCGCTTCGCCGACCAGCCACCCTACGATACGCCCGGCGAGGAGGGCGAAGTGGGCGAAGTGGGCGTAAAGCGGCGCTACTGCGGCTACGACAGCGGCGCCAAGGCCCACCTGGTCGAGCTGATCGACGACCGCACCCGCACCGGCGAATTGCTGTTCGCGGACAGCGGACGGCTGGTACGGGCCGGCTACAGCGTCCTGTTCGCGCCCGACCGCCGCCGTTTCCTGGCGGCCGAGCAGGATGCGGGGGCGGATGGCGAGCACTGGCGCCTGGTCGGCGCGGACGGAAAAGCGCTCTGGGAAGGCTACGCGGGCACCCTCGCCAGGGTGGATGGCATCGAGACCATGGTCTCCACCTTCGACCGGCCGCGCTGGAACGCGCAGGGCGAACTGACTGCGCGCTATGCCTGCCTCTCCGGCGGCGTCCATGGCGTGGTCACGCTGGCGCGCTCGCCGGCGGGAACCTGGGCCTGGCGCGGGCACGGCAAGTGCGGCTGAGGCGGATCCCGACCCGCCGCGCTCGCAGCCACGCTCACCAGTTGCGGACCAGCGTCACCCGGTATGAGCGCGACTCGACCGGATGGAAGTGGATGTCCTCGCGCGCCGCGGCTTCGCCGCGCAGCTGCGAGGCGTAGTAGTAATCGATGGCCGAAGCCTGTCGGTTGGCGAGGTTGAAGCCTTCGATCTCGATACGGGTCTTGCGGTCGACCTTGTAGCCGATGCGCCCATTCAACGTGCTGCTCGGACGCGAACGCACGCTGTTGTCTTCGGTGAGCGGTCGCGGTCCGAAGTAGCGCAGGCGCATGGCGCCGGACCAGGGCCCGAGCTTGTCCACCGTCAGTGCAAACTGACCCACGCCCTCGACCGCGCTCTCGATGTAGTCGCCGGCGATCGGGTCATGGTCGCGCGAGCGCGCGTGCGCGTAGGCGGCATCGACGTCGATCGACAGCCACTTCAAGGGTTTGTAGTAGTTCGAGAATTCGATGCCGTAACGGCGGCTCGGGCGGCCGGCTTCGGTGCTGCCGGCGTCGCCGATATAGGTGAGCTCGGAATCGAAGTCGAGCCGGTACAGCGACAGTGCCGTCTGCATCTTCGGGATGGCCTCGGTGCGCAGGCCCAGTTCGGCCCCCTTCGAGCGCACCAGTCCCGGCACCGGTGCCTGGGCGTCACCGCTTTTCGGGTCGATGGTGGCGACCGTGCCGCGCGCGTCGTTGCTGTGGAAACCGCTGCCCAGGTTGACGTAGAACTCGGTGCGCGCCCATGGCCCAAACACCAGGTTGAGCGACGGGCTGCCCAGGCCCGCGGTATTGCGGCCGCTGTTGGCGGCCAGGTCGCTGGCGACGTCGAAGCGGTAGCGGTCGGCGCGCAGGCCGGCGACGCTGCGCAACCAGTCCGTCCAGCGCGTAACATTCTCCAGGTAGACAGCGGCGCTGCTCTCGACGATGTGGTCCCGGCGCGTGGTGGACAGCACCTGGCGCGCGCGGGTGTGTTGCAGGCCGTTGATGATGTTGTCGTTCTGCGCGGTCGCGCCGATGCTCCAGTCCGAGATCAACCAGGGCCCCTCGTGCAAATGCCAGGTGTGCAGCGCCTGGAAGCCGCTGGTCACGCGCCGGTCCGGCTGGGCGAACTGGTCGCCATTGACCGGGTCATCCATGAAATAGGTGAAGTTCGAGTACAGGTCGAGGCGGTTGCGGATCAGGTAGGCGCTGAGCTTCGAGGACGACGCCTGGGCGGTGCGCCGCCACGCGCCCGACAGGCTCACACGCTCGGCGGCGCCACCGTCGCTGCTGTCGATGGCATCGAAGCGCCCGATGGCGCTGGCGTCGACCGCGCGCTGCGGAATCTGGTCGGTCGCGTTCCAGCGGCCGCGGTAGCCCATGGCAGTGAGGTTCCAGCCGTTGTTGGCGAAGCCCCGGCTGTAGCGCAGCACGCCGTTCAGCTTGCGGTAGTTGTCGCCGCGGGTGAACGGACCGTCGTTGTGCAGGGTTTCCAGCGCATACAGCAGGCTGCCGCCGCCGGCGTCGGTGGACGCCGCCAGCGCCGCGCGGCCATAACCGTTCTGGCCGCCGCTCAACACCACGAGATTTTCCGGCAGGCGGTTGACGTAGGTGAGCGAGGCGCTGCCGGCCGAGGCGAAGTCGCCCTGGCGCGGCGAGTATGGGCCCTTGGTATAGTCGAGGCGGCCGACCAGCTCGGGAATCAGGAAATTGAGGTCGGTCCAGCCCTGGCCGTGGGCGTGGCTGCGCTGGTTGACCGGCATGTCGTCGACCCAGGTGGCGAGGTCGGTGCCGTGGTCGAGGTTGAAGCCGCGCAGGTAGAACTGGTTGGCCTTGCCTTCGCCGCTGTGCTGGCTGACCACCAGGCCGGGTGTGGCTTCGAGGATCTCGCCAGGGCGGTAGACGGTGCGCAGTTCAAGCTCGCGCGCGCCGATGCTGCCCTGGCTGGCGGCATCGGCGAGGCCGAGCTGGCTGGTGCGCGATCCTTCGACCAGCACGCGCTGGAGCACGGGATCGTCGGCCATGGCGGGGGCGGAAAACAGCAGGGCAGGGGTGGAACACAGCAGCATCCGCGGCAGGGCGCGACGGAAAGCTGAACGCGGTGGGTGAAGCTTGGGCATGGGTTGTCTCGGCAGCATGATCGCCCCCACATCCCCGTGGGCGCGACATCACAGTGCGTGCAGCATTGCGGCTGCGCGCACCACCTGTCTGGCCGGTATCCGGGCTGGCAAGTCCGGCCGCCTCACCTTCCCATGCCGGTGGCACAGTGGTGTTCGAGGCGGCCTGTCGTCATCGACGACACTTGCTTACCGTTGCGGGGGCAGCACACGTTGACCGGCCGGCTGAAGCGGCGCGGGCTCGTGTTTCCCGTTTAACTGCACATGCGGAACGCACGCGCGGGCACCAAACGGCGGACATTATATATCCCTCAGGTTCCCACAATCACGATCTTGAACGTAAACAGCGCCGCGATCACCCAGATCACCGGCGCCACCTCCCTGGCGCGGCCGGTTGTCAGCTTCAAAGCGGCATAAGTGATGAAGCCGAAGGCGATGCCTTCCGCGATCGAATAGGTAAACGGAATCACCAGCGCCGTGATCGCCGCCGGAATCGCCTCGGTGGTGTCGTTCCATTCGATGTCGCCGAGGTCGCGCAGCATCAGGCACGCGACGAACAACAGTGCCGGGGCGGTGGCATAGGGCGGCACCACGCCGGCCAGTGGGGCGATGAACAGGCAGGCCAGGAACAGGACGGCCACCGTCACCGCGGTGAGACCGGTGCGGCCGCCGGCCTGCACCCCGGCCGCACTTTCCACATACGCCGTGGTGCTCGAGGTGCCGAGGGCCGCGCCGGCGACGATGGCGGCGCTGTCGGCCAGCAAGGCCTTGTTCAGGCGCTCCATCTTGCCTTCGACCAGCAGGCCGGCGCGGCTGGCCACGCCCATCAGGGTGCCGGTGGCGTCGAACAGTTCGACCAGGAAGAACACCAGGATCACGTTCAGGATACCCACCGCGAAGGCACCCGGCACGTCCAGGTGAAGGGCGGTGGCGGCGATCGAGGGCGGGGCGGACACGATGCCTTTGAAGGTGTTCCCGCCGAAGAAGAAGCTGAGCACCGTCACCACCACGATGCCGATCAGGATCGCGCCGCGCACGCGCAGGCGGTCGAGGGTGACGATCAGCAGGAAGCCCAGCACCGCCATGATTGCACCGGGCTGGTGCAGGTCGCCGGCCTTGACCAGGGTCGGCGGGTTGGCCACCACGATCCCGGCATTCTTCAGCGCAATCAGCGCCAGGAACATCCCCAGGCCGACCGTGATCGCCACCCGCAGCGAGTGCGGAATGCCGTTCACGATCATGGCGCGCAAGCCGAATAGCGAGGCCAGGATGAACAGGCAGCCCGACACGAACACCGCCCCCAGCGCCGCCTGCCACGGCACGCCCATCCCGAGCACCACCGCATACGCGAAATAGGCGTTCAAGCCCATGCCCGGCGCCATGGCGATGGGGTAGTTGGCATACAGGCCCATCACGGCGCTGCCGAGCGCGGCGACCAGGCAGGTGGCGACGAACACCGCGTCCTTGGGCATGCCGGCGTCGCCGAGAATCGAAGGATTGACGAAGATGATGTACGCCATCGTCAGGAAGGTGGTGAGGCCGGCGAGCAGTTCGGTGCGGACGTCGCTGCCGCTTTGTTTGAGCTGAAAAAGGCGTTCGAGCATGGGCTGGGTTCCGAAAAGGGCAGGGGGAGTCGACGCGGTGTTGTAATTGCGCGTCACTACGATAATGGCGGAAGCATAACATCCGGGACGTTTTATGAACAAAACTTGGCAAGCCACTCACGAAATCCGTAACAGCTTGCTATTTCCAGGAAAACTTTATTTCCACAGGGTACAAATCGATACAATTTTGGGGCACTATTCCACTTGCATATGGATGAGTGCACTCATGTGGTGCGCATACCGGTTGACCAAAATTGGTCAGACCAAAATTGCGAAAGACCTTGCCTAGGTAATATATTAGGCATACCATTCTGATATATCAGAAGCGCCCACTGATGGTGCACTGCAACCCAGCGCAAGGAGTTATACGTAATGACCGCATTCATGGACCAGGATTTCCTCCTCAATACCGACGTCGCCCGCAAGCTGTACCACGAGGTGGCGGCCGACCTGCCGGTGATCGACTACCACTCGCACCTGCAGCAGGGCGAGATCGCCGAGCGCAAGAAGTTCCGCAACATCGCCGAACTGTGGCTGGCGGGCGACCATTACAAATGGCGCCTGATGCGCACCGCCGGCGTGGCCGAGGAATACTGCACCGGCAACCGCAGCGACAAGGAAAAGTTCGACGCCTTCTGCCGCGTGCTGCCGCTGGCCATCGGCAATCCGATCTACCACTGGAGCCACCTGGAACTGCGCCGCATCTTCGGCATCGACCTGATCATCAACGCCAAAAACGCCGACGCGATCTGGGAACAGGCCAACGCCAAGCTGGCCACGATGGACACCTGGGCCTTCCTGGAACAGGCCAAGGTCGAGATCGCCTGTACCACCGACGACCCTGCCGACGATTTGCTGCAACATGCCGAGATCGCCAACTCCGCGCTGAAGACCCGCGTGCTGCCGGCCTACCGTCCGGACAATGCCATGCGCATCGGCAAGGAAGGTTTCGCCGACTATGTGGTCCGCCTGTCCGAGGTCTCGGGGATCAAGATCGACTCCTTCGCGGCGATGATGGCGGCGCTGGCGAATCGCGTGGAATTCTTCCACGCCCGCGGCGGCCGCATTTCGGACCACGCGATCGACATGCCGCTGCCGGTCGTCGGCGCCACCCCGGATCAGCTGGAGTCGATCTTCGCGCGCCGCATCGCCGGCGAAACCGTGTCCGACCTGGAACAGGCGCAATACCTGCGCGGCCTGCTGGAAAACATCGGCACCGTGTACGCCAAATTCGGCTGGACCATGTGCTTCCACATCGGCGCCATGCGTTCCAACAACCTGCGCATGCTGCAGACCCTGGGCCCGGACACCGGCTTCGATTCGATTTCGGACATGACCACCAGTAACGGCCTGGTCGCATTGCTCTCCGCCCTGGACGCCAACGACCAGCTGCCCAAGACCATGCTGTTCAACCTGAACCCGGCCATGAACGAAGTGCTGTCGACCATGGTCGGCAACTTCCAGGACGGCAGCGTCGCCGGCAAGGTGCAGTTCGGCCCGGCCTGGTGGTTCAACGACCACAAACTGGGCAACCTGGCGCAGATCCTGGCCTTCGGCAACCACTCGGTGCTGGGCGTTTTCGTCGGCATGGTGACCGACTCGCGCAGCTTCGCGTCCTACCCGCGCCACGACTACTTCCGCCGCCTGGTGTGCCGCCAGTTCGGCGAATGGGTGGCAGCGGGGGAGTATCCGAGCGACTTCGAGGCGCTGTCCACCATCGTGCGCGGCATCTGCTACGAAAACGCCAAAAACTACTTCCAGCTGTGAGATCGAGCGCACCGTCATGCAAAAAGTAATCTGCATTCACCCGGACGACAGCATGCTGGTCGCCCTGACCGACCTGAACCCGGGTGATGTCGTCACGTGGAACGACGAGAACATCCTGGTCTCCACGCCGGTCAAGACCAAGCACAAGCTGGCACGGCGCGCCTTCGCGGCCGGCGAGCTGCTGACCATGTACGGCGTGGTCGTCGGCAAGGCCACGCTCCCGATCAAGAAGGGCGAAGCGGTCACCACCGAGAACCTGGCCCACCATGCGGCCGAAGTGGAAATCGGCGAGAGCAAGCCCTACACCTGGACCCCGCCCGATGTCGCCGACCTGAACGGCGCCACCTTCGACGGCGTGGTGCGCGCGGACGGCCGTGTCGGTACCGCCAACTACTGGCTGATCTTCCCGCTGGTGTTCTGCGAGAACCGCAACGTCGAGCACCTGCGCAATGCGCTGGAGCGTCCGCTCGGCTACGCCAAGGACGACCTGGCATCCTTGACCTTCCAGCTGCTCGGCGAAGACATGGAGGCACCGAAAGCCGTCGTGCGTCCCTTCCCGAACCTGGACGGCGTGCGCGTGATCACCCACAACGGCGGCTGCGGCGGCACCCGCGCCGATGCGCGTTCGCTGTGCCGCGTGCTGTCCGCCTATGCGGACCACCCGAACGTGGCCGGCATCACCGTGTTCTCGCTGGGCTGCCAGAACGCCCAGATCGCGATGTTCAAGGAAGCGCTGGCGGCCCAGAACCCGAACTTCGACAAACCGGTGCTGATGTACGAACAACAGCAGTGGGACAGCGAAGAAAAGATGATGAAGGCGGTGCTGCAGGACACCCTATCGCACCTGAAGGAAGCCAACAAGGTGACGCGCCGGCCGGTGCCGCTGTCGCACCTGAAGATCGGCGTCAAGTGCGGCGGTTCCGACGGCTTCTCCGGCATCTCCGCCAACCCGGCCATGGGTTATGTATCGGACATGGTGGTGGCCGTGGGCGGCTCCTCGATCCTGGCCGAGTTCCCGGAACTGTGCGGCGTCGAAGCCAACCTGATCGAGCGCTGCGTGGAAGACGAGGACAAGCGGCGTTTCCTGGGCATGATGCGCGACTTCGAGCAGCGCGCGCTGGCGGTCGGCACCCATTTCGCCGATAACCCAAGCCCGGGCAACATCCGCGACGGTTTGATCACCGATGCCATGAAGTCGGCCGGCGCGGCCAAGAAGGGCGGCACCTCGCCGATCGTCTCGGTGCTGGACTATGCCGAGCAGACCGACAAGCCGGGCCTGTCGCTGCTGTGCACCCCGGGCGGCGACGTCGAATCGGTGACCGGCATCGTCGCCTCGGGCGCCAACGTGGTCCTGTTCTCGACCGGCCTGGGCACCCCGACCGGCAACCCGATCGTGCCGGTGCTGAAAATCTCGAGCAATACGCGCGTCGCCAACAAGCTGTCCGACCTGATCGATTTCGATTGCGGCCCCATCGTCGAGGGCAAGCCCTTGCCGGAGGTGGCGCGCGGCCTGTTCGACATGGTGGTGGCCACCGCCGGCGGCAAGTACACCTGCAAGGCGGACCGCCTGCAGCAGTACGACTTCATCTTCTGGAAACGCGATATTTCGCTTTAAGGCCGAGAACCCATGCAAGCTCTGAAACGCAGCGCCCCGTTCGCGCTGCCCATCAAGATCCTCCAGTTCGGCCAGGGCAATTTCATGCGCGGCTACTTCGACTGGCAGATCGACCTGCTCAACGAGCGCAGCGGCCTGGACGCCGGCGTGGTGATCGTGCGTCCGCGCGGCGGCTCCAATGCGCCGCTGCTGGATACGCAAGACGGCCTGTTCACCGTGCTGGTGCGCGGCCTGGACGAAGCCGGCCAGCCGGTCAAGTCCTACCGCACCGTCGAATGCGTGCAGCGCGAAATCGACCCCGGCACGTCCTACGCCGACTACCTGGCACTGGCCGCCAACCCCGACCTGCGCTTCGTGGTGTCGAACACCACCGAAGCCGGCATCGCCGTCAACGACAGCGACCGCAGCGACGATGCGCCGCCCGTGACTTTCCCGGCCAAGCTCACCCAGCTGCTGTTCCAGCGCTACCGCGCCTTCGAGGGTGCGCGCGACAAAGGCCTGGTGCTGCTGCCCTGCGAGCTGATCGACCAGAACGGCCCGGCCCTCAAGGCCGCCGTGCTGCATTTCGCCGCCCTATGGCAGCTGGAGCAGCTGGAAGCCGGCTTCACCGCCTGGATCGAGGAGGCCTGCACCTTCTGCTCGACCCTGGTCGACCGCATCGTCACCGGCTACCCGGCCGGCGACGCCGCCCAGATCAGGGAGGAGCTGGGCTACGACGACCCCTTCCTGGTGGCCGCCGAATACTACTACCTGTTCGTGATCCAGGGTCCGTCCTGGGTCGGCGACGAGCTCAAGCTCGCAGGCGCCGGGCTGAACATCAAGCTGGTCGACGACATCACGCCCTATAAAAAGCGCAAGGTCGGCATCCTCAACGGCGGCCACACCACCCTGGTGCCGGTGGCCCTGCTGGCCGGCCTGGAAGCGGTCGGCCCGGCGGTGGACGACAGCGGCGTCGGCGCTTTCCTGCGCGGCGCGATCCATGAAGAGATCATCCCGGCCCTCGAGATGGACCGCGCGGAACTGGAAGCGTTTGCGGCAGACGTGCTGCTGCGCTTCCGCAATCCGGCTATCCACCATCGGCTGGCATCGATCGCGCTCAACAGCTGGAGCAAGTTCGCCGCCCGCGTGATGCCGCAGATCGTGCGCTACGCCGCGCTGAACGGCGGCCGCCTGCCGCGCCGCCTGGTGCTGGCCCTGGCCGCGACCATGGTGCTGTACCGCGGCGAGATCATCGAGCTGTCCGACGATGCCGCCAACCTGGCCTGGTTCCGCGACGCCTGGCCGAAGGTCGATGCCGGCGCGTGGTCGATGGCGCAGCTGGCCGCAGGCTGGCTGGCCAACGCGGCGCTGTGGGGCAGGGACCTGAACGAGGTGCCGGGCCTGAGCTACGCGCTCACCGTCGCGCTCGAACAGATCCGCAAGCAGGGTATCCGCGAGCTGCTGGCCTAACTACCGACATAACGAACATTTGCAGAGGCTGCAGGCGCCTGGCGCCCAGCAGCCCGGGACAGTGCGCGCCCGCGGGTGCGCATCCAACAGATTCGGAGGCAAGAATGATGAAGAAAATGAAGGGCATGCGCTGGTGGATGGTCGGCCTGGTTACCCTCGGCCTGATCGTGAATTACCTGGCGCGCAATACGCTGTCGGTGGCGGCGCCGACCATGATGGCGGACCTGCACATCAGCACCAAGGAGTATTCGTACATCGTGGTGGCATGGCAGATCTGCTATGCGCTGATGCAGCCGATCGCCGGCTACGTGCTGGATGCGATCGGCACCAAGATCGGCTTCGCGGTGTTCGCGCTGGCCTGGTCGCTGGCCTGCGCCAGCGCCGCGCTGGCCACCGGCTGGCAAAGCATGGCCTTCTTCCGCGGCCTGCTGGGCCTGACGGAAGCGGCCGGCATTCCGGCCGGGGTGAAAGCCACCACCGAATGGTTCCCGGCCAAGGAACGCTCGGTGGCGATCGGCTGGTTCAACATCGGTTCCTCGATCGGCGCCCTGTGCGCGCCGCCGCTGGTGGTCTGGACCATCCTGCACAGCACCTGGCAGATGTCCTTCGTGGTGGTGGGTGCCATCGGCACCGTCTGGACCCTGCTGTGGGTGCTGTTCTACAAGCACCCGCGCGACCAGAAGCGCCTGCTGGACGCCGAGCGCGATTACATCCTGGCCGGCCAGGACAACCGTCCCCAGGACATCGGTCCCAAGGCTTCATGGAAGGCGATCGTCAAGAGCCGCAATTTCTGGTCGGTCGCGATTCCGCGCTTCCTGTCCGAGCCGGCCTGGCAGACCTTCAATGCCTGGATCCCGCTGTACATGGCGACCGAGCGCCACATGGACCTGAAGGAAATCGCCGCCTTCGCCTGGCTGCCTTTCCTGGCCGCCGACATCGGCTGCGTGCTGGGCGGCTACCTGTCGCCGATCATCCACAAGCGCTTCGACGTCTCGCTGTTCAACTCGCGCAAGTGGGTGGTGGCGATCGGCTCGCTGTGCATGATCGCGCCGGGCTGCGTCGGCCTGGTCGCCAGCCCCTACACCGCGATCTTCCTGCTGTGTATCGGCGGCTTCGCGCACCAGACCCTGTCCGGCGCGCTGTACTCCATCACGTCCGACGTGTTCGGAAAAAACGAAGTGGCGACCGCCACCGGCCTGGCCGGCATGTCCGGCTACCTTGGCGCGACGCTGTTCACCCTGCTGTTCGGCGTATTGGTCACGCACGTGGGCTACAGCCCGATGTTCGTCGTGCTGGCGGTCTTCGATGTGTTGGCGGCAATCGTGGTGTGGACCCTGGTGCGCGAACGCGGCCCGAAACCACCCATCGCAATGACCCCGTCGGCGACGACGGCGTAATCCTCAGCAGCAAGGTTGTAAAGAGTTTTACTTTGTTTCACTTAGTTCCAACGAGCAAGCCGCACTCAGCAAGCTGTATCGAGCAAGACCGTGACAAGCAAGCGTAGTGAACAGGTTTGGATTTTTTGTACCACTGCCCACCAGGGACCGTCCCAACGGGCTTCATGTAAGAGAAGAGAGCAACAAATGACGCAATTCATTACCAGGAAGACCCTCCTGGCGGCTGCCGCCCTGGCATGCCTGTCGAACGCCGCACTGGCCGAGACCACCCTCGGCGAACTCGCCAACCTGAAAGTGGACACCACCATCTACGGTTTCCTGAACGGCCAGCTGGAATCGGTCCAGGCCGAAGGCGGCGCCACCCCGTACAGCAATCGCGGTCGGGTGTCGGACGGCAATTCGCGCCTCGGCTTCCGCGGCAACATCGGCGTGACCGAGGACCTCAAGGGTGTGTGGCAGATCGAAGCCGCGCTCAACAACTTCGACCAGGGCGGCGTCAACAACCGCGGCGAATCCTCGACCCTGACCTCGCGTAACACCTACGTCGGCATCGAAAGCGCCCGTTACGGCCAGTTCGTGGTCGGCAACAACGATTCCGTCTACCGCAGCCTGATCGGCTCGGGCGGCGAATTCGGTGGCAACCTCGGCCTGACCGTGCACGGCCTCGACGTCTGGAACAACACCTCGGCCCAGATGTCCGGCAACGCCGACAGCGTGTTCTCGCGTGGTGAAGCGCGCTACAAGAACTCGGCGCACTACATCTCGCCGGTGGTCTACGGCCTGCAGCTCGGCGCTTCCTACGGCTTCGACGAGAACCAGGACAGCAACACCAACCGCGGCCGCTGGTCGGTGGCCGCCAAGTACGTCTATGGTCCGCTGACCCTGGGCGTCGGCTACGACCGCCAGAACAACACCGGCGTCAACACCACCGCGCTGACCCAGGGCTACGGCTTCCGCACCACCGATTCGTCGGGCGTGAACACCAGCTTCGCCAAGGTCGTCGCGCGCTACAAGCTGCCGACCAACACCACCGTCGGCCTCGGCTTCGAGCAGGGCAAGTACGGTTACGAAGATGCACCGGTCCCGACCGCCGGCAACTTCTACACCGGCGTCAGCTACGGCAGCATGAAGCAGAACGCCGTCATGCTGTCGGTGGCACAGGACATCGGCAAGCTCAGCATCATGGGCGCGGCCGGCAAGCTGTACGACCTGAAGAACACCACCTTCGGCAACCAGAGCGACTACAGCGCCACCCAGTACTCGCTGGGCGCGATCTACAACTTCAACCGCTACCTGAGCCCGTACGTCTACTACACCAAGATCCGCAACCACGCCCAGCAGAACGTGAACCTGGGCCAGTCGCCGATCGAGAGCAATAACATCGGCAAGGACGACGCCTTCCTGGCCCCGGGCAACAGCCCGCGCGCCTTCGGTATCGGCCTGATCGCCCGCTTCTAATAGCAACAAGAGACACGAAGAGACATCCATGACCATGCAACAAACCAAACTCGTATTGCCGATGGTCGCCATTGCGGCGGCACTGTCCGCCTGTGGCGGCGGCGGTGGCGGCGGCTCCGAAGCCGCGGCCGTGGCTTATACCGCGGGCGCCGTCTACCAGGTCGGCACCACCACCTACGACCCGGACCTGCCGGCCGAGCCGAAGCTGCCGACCGACACCCAGGTGTGCGCCGTGCTGGAAGCCTCGAGCAAGCTGGTGCGCCGTCCGGACGGCTCGCTGCCGCCGGAAGCCGACCCGTCCAAGGCCGGCGTCGGCGTCGCCGTCGACCGCGCCGTCATCAACCCTGACCAGGACCGTATCCAGGCCGCGCTGGACGCCTGCGGCGCCGCCGTGGAAGCCGAAGTCGGCGCCAAGATCGCCGCCGCCGATGCCGCCGCGACCGCCTCGCAAAAGGCTGCCAACAAGCCGAACATCAACATCGCCGGCGTCTCGGGCGAAGAGCTGGCCAAGCCGGAGTACAAGGCGACCAAGTTCGCCGTGCGTCTGGTGGTCAACAAGGGCGGCGTGGGCGACAGCTTCATCTCCGGCCCGCTGACCCTGCCGTCCGGCGTCACCTTGTGGATCGACAAGGGCGTGACCCTGTACGGCACCCGCGACGCCAAGGCCTATGCGCCGAACGTGGCCGGTCCTTACTGCGCCAACACCGCCGTGTCCTCGAGCAAGGCCGGCTCCTCGTCGAACTGCCTGCCGCTGATCGGCGGTAACAACATGGTCAACTCGGCCGTGATGGGCGATGGCGCCATCGACAGCCGCGGCTATGCCGAGATCGTCACGACGGACAAGCTGTACCCGCTGATGAAGGTCGACATGACCTGCTCGAACACCTACGCCGCCTATGCCAAGGGCCAGCAGGCCGCCGACGGCACCGCCTGCGACGACGGCGGCACCGAGGTGAACTCGAAGTCCTCCGCGCGCAACATGACCTGGTGGGACCTGGCTTACCTGGGCAACATGGTCCAGAATGGCACCACCGGCTTCGGTTCGCAGTCGAACTTCCGCATGATGGTGTTCAACTACGCCAAGAACCTGACCCTGTACCGCATCACCCTGAACAACAGCGCCAACTTCCACGTCGTGCCGAGCGGCGTGGATGGCCTGACCATCTGGGGCGTGAAGGTGCAGACGCCGTCGCTGGCGGCCTTCGCCAACCCGGCCGGCAACGGCAACCCGCTGTACACCGGTGAAGTATTCAACGAGGACAATGTCAAGAACACCGACGCCTTCGATCCGGGTTCGGCTTCCAAGGCCATCTCGGACAACCTGGCCACCGGCAGCACTGGCAAGTCGGCCGGCAAGATGTCCTTCGACGGTTACCTGAAGAACTTCGTGTTCGCCTATAACTACGTGTCGACCGGTGACGACGACATGGCGTTCAAGGGCAGCCAGAACCCGTCGCCGGCCGGCTCGGGCCTGCCTGGCATCGACGGCAACCGCGACCTGCGTTCGGACCGCAAGTACGGCATGGTGGTGGCGCACAACCACATCTACTACGGCCACGGCATCTCGGTGGGCTCGGAGACCAATGCGGGCGTGAAGAACCTGGACATCTACGACAACGCATTCTGGGATTCGGAAGAGGGCCTGCGCATCAAGTCGGACTATGCCCGCGGCGGCGAAGTCAGCAATGTTCGCTACAAGAACATCTGCATCAAGAACGGCCTGAACGCACTGCTGTTCACCCCGTACTATTCGACCAAGGCATTGCCGACGGCCGGCCCGCTGTTCCCGAACTTCCATGACATCACCATGGAAAACGTGCGCATCCAGGGCAAGACCGCGATCAAGCTGCAGGGCTTCCAGGCCAACACCGGCGGCTTCAACAACCCACAGTTCCCGCTGGGTATGACCATGACCAATGTGGTGGCCGATTCGCCGGACGAGATCACGCTGACGACCTCGGACGCGAACCTGACCATCAAGGGCGTGAACCTGCCATTGATCGCCACCACCGACAACCGCAACGTCATCAACGGCACCCCGACCAAGGCGGTCGATCCGTCGAAAGTCGTGGATTGCTCGCGTGCCTACGTCGACTTCCCGGCCATCGGCGCGTCGAACTACTTCGGCTCGACCTGGGATTCGGCGCACTGAGCGGCGAAATAATGCTGTAGTCTGCGGTCTGACCCGACCAAGGCCCCGTCTGCCCAGCGGCGGGCGGGGCCTTTTTCAACACCCATAACAGAATACGACAGAACAATACGAGGACCACGATGGAAGCCCAGACCGTCTACGCGATCGGCGAATGCATGATCGAGCTCCAGCGCAGCGCCACCGGCAGCAGTGCAGGCAGCAGTGCCATGGATTACCGCATGGATTACCGCTTCGGCGGCGATACCCTGAACGCCGCCGTCTACATGGCGCGCCTGCTGGATCCGGCAAAGGTGCGCGTCGCTTATGTCACCGGCCTGGGCACGGACGGCATGTCGGACGAGATGCTGGCCAGCTGGGAAAGCGAAGGCATCGTCACCGGCAGCGTGCAGCGCCTGGCGGAACGCCTGCCCGGCATCTACATGATCGAGACCGATGCCGGCGGCGAACGGCGCTTCCATTATTGGCGCAAGGATTCGGCCGCGCGCCACTGGCTGGAAGCGCCCGAGGCCGGCAAGGTGCTGGTGCAGCTGGCGGCCGCGCGCATGGTCTATTTGTCCGGCATCAGCCTGGCGATCCTGGCGCCGGCCGACCGCGAACTGCTGATCGCCGCACTGGCCCAGTGCCGCGCCGCCGGCGGCAGCGTGGTCTTCGATAACAATTACCGCCCACGCCTGTGGGAAGACGCGGACACCGCGCGCGCCGTCTATGGCCGCGTGCTGGCCCACACCGACATCGCGCTGCTGACCCTGGACGACGAAGTCGCGCTCTACGGCGCGGCCACGGCGGCCCAGGTGGTGGAGCGCACCCGCGCCCTCGGCGTCGGCGAAGTGGTGGTCAAATGCGGCGCCGCGCCCTGCCTGGTGTGGGCCGGCGGCCGGCTGCACGAGGTCGCCGCCCAGCCGGTGGCCGACGTGGTCGATACCACCGCCGCCGGCGATTCCTTCGGCGCGGCCTATATGGCGGCGCGCCTGTCGGGCCAGGATCCGGAAAGCGCGGCGCGCGCCGGCCACCGCCTCGCTGGCGCCGTGATCCGGGTGCGCGGCGCCATCATTCCGCGCGCCGCCATGCCGCAGGACTTGGTGCCATCGGGTTCGTTGTCTGAGATTGCCGCGGCGCGCCAGGCATGACCCCCGTGCTTTCCCGTTTCGCTACACTGACACCATGAATACGCCGACACCACCGCCATCCGTTGCCGACGCCAGTCTGACCGCGTCGCGCCGGGTCTATTTGTGCCTGCGCCAGCGCATCGTCGGGATGAGCATGCTGCCGGGCGAGCGCGTCGTCGAACGCGACATCGCCGAGGAATTCGGCACCAGCCGCACACCGGTCCACGAGGCCGTGCAGCGGCTTGCCGACGAGGGCCTGATCGAGGTCATCCCGCGCTCCGGCACCTTTGTCGCGCGCATTCCGCTCGATGCGCTGGAAGAAGCCAACCTGGTGCGCCATGCGCTGGAGACCGCGATCATCGAAAAGGCCGCGGCGCGCGCCGGCGCCGATGGTGTGGCGCGCCTGCGCGCGGTGCTGGCCGAACAGGAAGTGGCGATCGCCGCCAACGACATGCACGGCTTCCACCGCACCGACGAGGGCTTCCATGCCTTACTGGCAGAATTGTCCGGCTACCCGGGCGTGTGGCCCATCATCCAGCAGGCCAAGACGCAGATGGACCGCTATCGTCAGCTGACCCTGCCGCTGGAGGGCAGGATGGCCGGCGTGCTCGAGGAACACCGGGCGGTGGTGGACGCGATCGAGGCCCAGAGTCCCGAGCGCGCACGCGCTGCATTGCTCGAGCATCTGGACCATGTGATGCCGGTGTTGGAAATAACACGAAAACTGCGTCCAGAATTCTTCACTGCCCACCTCGACAGCCGTCCAGTGCGCTAGAATTGCCCTATAACAACTTGCACTGCCATGGTGCAACGGCATGACGATCGCGCGTCCGGTGCATCGCCGGCGCGCGCGATGTTCATCCGGACAAACTCAATCCCAAGACGGAAATCGATCCATGAAAGTATCAACTCGCCTCATCATCCTGGTTGGCGCGGCCGTCGTCGCGCTGGCAACCCTGGGTGGACTCAGCCTGCGCACTTTGGACGGTGCCCTGATGAATGACCGTGAAGCCCAGATCGGCAATATGCTGATGATGGGCGAGCACCTGGTCGACCATTATTACCAGGAGCAGCAGCAGGGCCGCATGACCCAGGAACAGGCCCAGGCCGCCGCCAAGGTGGCACTGACCCAGCTGAACAACGAAGGCAAGAGCTATTACTGGGTGCGCCTGCCGAATGGTCTCAACCTGGTGCACCCGAACCCGGCCAACGTCGGCAAGGTCGCGCAAGGCAAGACGGTGGACGGCCGCGCCGACGGCGAAGCCTACACCGAAGGCCTGGCCAAGGGCCGGATCGCCTTCGTCACCGCCGAAACCAAGCACCCCAAGACCGGCAAGCCGGCGGGCAAGCTGAACGGCGTGATCGCCTTCCAGCCCTGGGGCTGGTGGATCGGCACCGGCTTCTTCAGCGACGACATCGACGCCGTGTTCTGGGGCTCGGCCACGCGCTTCACGGCCGTGTTCGTGGCCGCGCTGGCGCTGATCGTGCTGCTCGGCTGGAACGTGGTGCGCAGCATCAGCCGCGTGCTCGGCGCCGACCCGGCCGAAGCCGCCGACGTGACGCGCCGCATCGCCGGCAAGGACTTGTCCCGGAAAGTGGCGCTGGACGGCGTCAACGACAAGAGCCTGCTGTACGCGATCGCCAGCATGCAGGATGAACTGGCCGCCACCGTGCGCCGCATCCGCACCCATGCGCACACGATCGCCGAAGCCTCCCAGCAGATCGCCTCGGGCAACCTGGACCTGTCATCGCGCACCGAATCCCAGGCCAGCGCGCTGGAGCAGACCGCCGCCGCGATGGAAGAGCTGACCGGCACCGTACGTCAGAATGCCGATCATGCGCTGCGCGCCAACGAACTGGCGCAGCGCGCATCGAGTGCGGCGCGCGACGGGGGCGCCGTGATGGGCGACGTGGTACGCACCATGAACGCCATCGAGGATTCCTCCAAGCGCATCAGCGACATCATCGGCGTCATCGACGGCATCGCCTTCCAGACCAATATCCTGGCGCTGAACGCGGCCGTGGAAGCGGCGCGTGCCGGCGAGCAGGGCAGGGGCTTCGCGGTGGTGGCGGGCGAGGTCAGGAGCCTGGCGCAGCGCTCGGCCACGGCGGCCAGCGAGATCAAGGCCCTGATCGGCGCCTCGGTAAACGAAGTCGGCAACGGCAGCCGCCTGGTCGGCCAGGCCGGCGCGGCGATGGAAGCGATCGTCGGCGAGATCAGCCAGGTCAGCACCATCATCGGCGAGATCTCGGCCGCCGGCACCGAGCAGACCCAGGGCATCGACCAGATCAACCAGGCCATCATGGGCATGGACGACACCACCCAGCAGAACGCCGCCCTGGTCGAGGAAGCCGCGGCCAGCGCCCAGCAATTGCAGGAACTGGCGCAGGAACTGTCGAACCTGGTCTCGGTGTTCCGCCTCGACGAGCAAAGTGCCGCCACGCGCAGCGCCACCGCGCGCGGGGAACCGCAGCTGCGCCTGGCAGTCTGAGCCCGGCGCGGGCCCGCCGCCTGGCAGTCGCATGCACAGCCTTTCTCCAGGGTGGAGAAAGGCTGTCTTGTTTTGGGGCGGGCGCGTTCACGTGGTACGGATTCAGGTGCCGGGTCTGGGGATGCGCGATCATGCCAGATTACTACATGGCAAATTGTCGCAAAATTGTAGGCGCGCAATGGATGGGGGCGCCGGGCAGGGGCACCGCCGTCCGGGTGGGCTGCGCGCCCCCGATTTGCTACCATGGCGGCTCGTTCACTCTTATTGAATTCGCCATGCCCAAAAACAAGCGCCCCGCACCCCGCAAGCCCGTCCAGCAGGCGGCGGAGCCAGACCACGATGCGATGGCGCAGAACCTGGTCGACATCGCGCTCGAGATCACCGAGCGTGAAGACCTGGAGCCGGCCGTCGCGGCATCGCGCGAACAGGACGTGCTGACCCTGGTGCGGCGCGCGCTGCGCCGCAAGCATGACGAAGTGCTGTACGGCGCGATCGACCTGGCGCGCTATACCGACCCGGACGCCTGCCGCTGGCTGCGCGACAAGATCGAGGAAGAAGCCGCTACGCTGCGCACCCGCGACGGCGACGAAGAGCTGGAAGTCGACGCCTTCATGATCCCGCTGTTCGTGACCAGCACCGGCGGCCTGCGCGAGGCCGAGGTGTTCCAGGACGACGCCGCCTTCGAAGAACTGATCGACAGCTTCCGCAAGGCCGGCCTGGCCAGCGCCGACGCGCGCGTGGTGCTGGTACGCCACCTGTACGACCTGGACGAGGTCCGTGGCGTGCGTTACAGCGACCTGCAGGACATGTTGCGCGAAGCCCATGGCGCGATGCGTTCGAAAAAACTGGTGGCCGCGCCCGCCATCGAAGCCAGCATGCGCGGCTGGCAGCCGGGCCTGGCCGACGCCGGCGAGCAGGCGATGGAATTACGCTACCTGCTGGGCTTCTCGCTCAAGCATGCCGACGATCCCTTCTACCGGGTACCGAAAGACGAAGCGGCGGCCGACGCCTATTTCGAAGGCCGCCTGGCGCGCTACCGCATGTGGGCCGGCAGCATCGCACCGCTGTTGCAGCGCAACCTGTCGAGTACACCCGCCGGTCTGGACCTGAATTTCCTCTACCAGGATCTGTTCTTCGGCGCGCTCGAGCAGGGCGTGGCCGAGCTGGCCATGCTGGCGACCCTGGCCGAGGTCAACTGGCGCCTGGACGACCAGGACCTCGAGGCCGAGCGCATCAAGGCGGTGGTGGCGCCAATCGACAACGGCGAACAGGCGGTACTGCGCATCAACCTGTACGCCCTGGGTGGCGGCGCGCCGCTGGCCACGGTCGACAAGCCGGTCGATTTGTCGGACGACCTCGAGATCGAGCTCGAGGATTTGTGCGATGCACTTGCCACCGTCGACCTCGACGGCGTGCTGGTGGCCACCGGTTTCGATGCCGACGGCGAGCCCCGTGGCGCGGAACCCTACCTGACCGCCTGAGGGCGCAATGGGCGTGCCGCCCGGTCCGTGCCGGGCGGACCGTGGTCGGCGCAGCCCTGGGTTACCCTCGCTGTGCAGGCCGTAGGCATAAGGCGCACAGGATGAGTTGTCGTAGTGCTTTGCCCTTTCTATACGTAGGACATTACCTACATCAGCCCCTGTGCACAACACTCTCCCTAGGGAAGCTGACCCCGCCTCGACCAAAACTATTTCCTTTGTTCAATATTGCACCGCACAAGGCCAAAATATTGGGAAAATTGCATGTTACGATTGTTAGGTCCGGTGCAGTGAAAGCGCAGCTTCCAAGAGCACGCCACCATTCGCCGGTAGCAATCCAGATCAACTAGAAACGCCGCGAAGGCGAAAGGAACTTGAACATGCCGACCCTTATCGTGTTTTGCCACCTGCGTTGGGATTTTGTCTTCCAGCGTCCCCAGCACCTGATGACGCGCCTGGCGGAACACTACCAAATCCTCTTTGTCGAGGAACCGGTGCACCATGAAGGGCAGGCATTCCTGCAGAAAACCGAAGTCGCGCCGAACATCACGGTGTGCCGCCCGCACACTCCGATCCAGCAGTGGGGCTTCCACGATGACCAGTTGCCGACCCTGCAGACCTTGCTGGCCGACCTGGTGCCGGAAGGCGAACGTCCGGTCGTCTGGTTCTACACCCCGATGGCACTGCCGCTGCTGCAAGGCTTCCAGCCTTCCCTGGTCGTGTACGACTGCATGGACGAACTGGCTGCCTTCAAGAATCCTCCAAAACAATTGCTGCAGCGCGAGAGCGCACTGCTGAACATCGCCGACATCTGCTTCACCGGCGGCCCGAGCCTGTACGAATCGAAGCGCACCCGCCACGCCAACGCCTATTGCTTCTCGAGCAGCGTGGACGCCAAGCACTTCCGCCAGGCGCTGGACAAATCGAACAGCCACCCGGCCCAGGCCGAAGTCGCCCATCCGCGCCTCGGCTTCTACGGCGTGATCGACGAACGCTTCGATACCGACCTGATCAAGCAAGTCGCCGCAGCCCGTCCGGACTGGCAGATCGTGCTGGTCGGCCCGGTGGTCAAGATCGACCCGGCCAACCTGCCGCAGGGCGCCAACATCCACTACATGGGCCAGCGCACGTATGACGAGCTGCCGAAGTTCCTGGCCGGCTGGGACGTCTGCCTGCTGCCGTTCGCACTGAACGAGTCGACCAAGTTCATCAGCCCGACCAAGGTCCTGGAATACATGGCGGCCGAACTGCCCTCGGTGTCGACCCCGATCACCGACGTCAAGGTGCCTTACAGCCACGTGGTCGAGATCGCCGAGACTGCCGACGAGTTCATCGCCGCCTGCGACCGCATGCTGGCACTGAACGATGCGCAAAAGGCCGACCTGGCCGGACGCATGCGCACTGTCGTCGCCGGCACCTCGTGGGACAAGACCGCCAACGCGATGCACGAGATCATTCAGTCGACCCAACCGTCGAACAAGGCCGGGCGCCTGAACGCGGCCAACGTCGAAGTCACCGCCGACGACGCCGTCGACGTGCTGCCGGTCGCGGGCAAGCTCCAGACCGCGCGCAGCACCGACACCCCGGCCCAGGCCGCCGGCTAAGTACCCTCGACGGGCCTGCGGGCCCGTGCCGTGAAACCCGCCCGCGCAGCTTGCGCCGGCGGGTTTTTTTCATCCCGACGGCGCGGGCATAAGGCGGATGGGTCCAAAAGGCAGGGGCGGCACCTGGAAGTTTCCGGCGTATAATGCTTTTTTGTCCAGAATACCTCCATGCGCGCTGTCCAGCGACTCACCCTTTCGCTTCGCCACCTGCTGATTCTGTTGACGGCGGTCGGCCTGCTGCCATTGGCGGTGGTCGGCGCCTGGAGCCTGCAAGCCGCCGCCGACTACCAGGGGCGCGAACAGGAGCGCGCCGCCCTCGACCTGGCGCGTGCCCTGTCCGGTACCGTTGACGCCGAGCTCGACGGCGCCGTGGCCACCCTGTCCAGCATGTCACGTGCGCCCGCCATGGCGCGCGGCGACATCCGTGCCTTCTACGAGATCGCGCGTGCCCAGGGTGCGGCCCAGCCGGCCTGGCTGGGCGTGATGCTGGCCGACGCCGCCGGCCAGACCCTGTTGCGCACCACCGCGCCCTGGGGCGCCGCGCCCACGCCCCTGGCCGACCCCGCCAGCCTGGCACAGGCGCTGGCGCTACGCCGCCCGGTGGTGGGACAGGTCGCGCGCGGCAAGGGCGGACGGCTGGCCTTCCCGGTACGCGTTCCCGTGTATGACGAGGGCGGCCGCCTGTACGTGCTGAGCGCCGTGATCCGGCCTGACCGCATCCTGCAGGCGCTTGGACGCCAGGGCTTGCCGCCGGGTGCGCTCGTGACCGTACTGGATGCGGCGGGCACGCCGGTGGCACGCGCCGGTGCCGCCGCCTCTGCCGCCGCCTCTGCCGCGCGTACCGCGCCCGCGACGGCCCGGCTAGACGCCGTGGGAGGCCCGCCGGAGCAGGTCGGCGCCGGCACGGCCGGCGACATCCCCGGCGTGCAGGCCCGCACCCGGCTGTCGCGCTACGGCTGGACGGTGGCAGTGGCGCTGCCGCGCCCGGCGCCGGCCGCCGCCTTTGCCAGCTACGGCGCGGGCATCGCCGCCTCGCTCGCGCTCAGCATCCTGGTTGCCACACTGCTGGCGGCGCGCATCGTCGACCGGTTCGGCCGCTTGCAGCATGAAACCGCAGCGCTCGGGACCGGACAGCCGGTGGCAGCCGTGGTATCGCGCGTGCGCGAGATCCACGCCATGGGCCAGTCGCTGGAAGCGGCCGCGGCCCAGCAGGCACTGCACACGCGCGAACGCGCCGGTTTGCTGGCCTCGCTGGAACAGGCCGGGCGCGCCAAGGACGAGTTCCTGGCGGTGCTCGGCCACGAGCTGCGCAATCCGCTCAGCCCGATCGCCGCGGCCCTCGACCTGATGGATTTGCGCGACGAGCCGGCCAACCGGCGCGAGCGCGCCATCCTGCGGCGCCAGGTGCAGCACCTCAAGCGCCTGGTCGACGACCTGCTGGACGTATCCCGCATCACCTCCGGCAAGCTGCGTCTGGACATGCGTCCGGTCGACCTGGCCATGCTGGCGCGCGAATGCGCCGGCGCCTCGCCCCAACCGGTAGCGGTGCAGGTGTTAACGGCAGGGACGCCGTGGGTGATGGGCGACGACAGCCGCCTGGCGCAGGTCTTGAACAACCTGTTGTCGAACGCGGCGCGCTTCGGCAGCGATGCCACCACGATCGTTCTGGCGCGGGAGGAAGGCAGCATCCGCGTGACGGTCAGCGATAAGGGCGTCGGCATGAGTCCGGAACTCCTGGCGCGGGTGTTCGAACCCTTTTACCAGGCGCCCCAGCAATTGGCGCGCCGCACCGGCGGCCTGGGCCTGGGCCTGGCGATCGTGAGCCGCATCGTGGAATTGCATGGCGGACGGGTGGCCGCGCACAGCGCAGGCCCTGGGCAGGGCAGCCGCTTCGACGTGTTGCTGCCGGTGGCACCCGCGGTGCCCCTGATGGCGAACGCTGAGGATGGCCAGCGGATGATGCCGGCGCCCCAAGCCCGGCGCGTGCTGCTGGTCGACGACAACGAAGATGCCGCGGCAGCGACGGCGGCCTTACTGGAGCGGAACGGCCATATCGTCTGCGTGGCGCATAGTGCGCAGGCGGCACTGGCCGCCTCTCACTCGTTCAAACCCGAGGTGGCGATCCTCGACATCGGCTTGCCGGACATGGATGGTCATGCGCTGGCGGCGGCCTTGCGCGCGCAGGGCGCGCAGGCAGGTACAGGTGCGGGTCCAGGATTGCGCCTGGTGGCCTTGTCAGGCTATGGGCAGCGCACGGACGTGGAACGGGCGCTGGCGGCGGGCTTCGATGAGCACTTGACCAAACCGGCGGCATTCGAGGATTTGCAACGGGCTGTCAGTGTACAAACCGCATTCGCTAACCAATAATCGCGCTGCAAACACATCAGGCCGCCGCAAAACGCCGTCGTCCCAACGCAGGCGAGGACCCATGACGAGCGCGACTTCGATTGGCTCAGTATGGGTCCCCGCCTGCGCGGGGACGACGGTTTGACGACTACTCTAACGACGATCAGGCCAGCGGATCGACCACGAAAGCCGGCATTGCCGACTTGTCCTGCGCGCAAGCCAGGAACTTGTCCGCCGTGATCAGCGCTTCGTTGATAGTGACGTCCATGTCGAGGTAACGGTAGGTACCCAGGCGGCCCATGAAGGTGACGTTGCTTTCCTCGCGGGCCTTGGTGACGTATTTCTCCAGCTGGGCCTTTTCGCGTGCCTGGCGGATCGGGTAGTAGGGCGTGTCTTCCGGCTCGGCCTGGCGGCTGTATTCCAGGTAGCAGATGGTTTTTTCGTGCTTTTCCCACGGCGCGAAGTGCTTGTGCTCGGTGACGCGGGTGTACTTCTGCGAATTGTCGCAGACGTTGATCACGGCATTGCCCTGGTAGTCGCCGGTGTCGCGGAAGACTTCGAAGTCCAGGGTGCGGTAAGGCAGGCGGCCTTCGGTGTGGCCGAACCAGGCATCGATCGGGCCGCTGTAGAACACGTGCTCGTACTCGGTCTTGGCATTCGGGTCGAACTTGGTGTTCAGGTGAACTGTGACGCCAGGCACGTCCAGCATCTTCTCGACGATGGCGGTGTAGCCGTCCTTCGGCATGCCCTGGTACTTGTGGTTGAAGTAATTGTCGTCGTAGTTGAAGCGCACCGGCAGGCGTTTCAGGATGCTGGCCGGCAGTTCGCTCGGCTCCAGGCCCCACTGCTTGATGGTGTAGGTCTTGAAGAAGGCTTCGTACAGTTCGCGGCCGACGAAGCGCAGCGCCTGCTCTTCGAAGGTTTGCGGGTTCTCGATGGTCTTGTCGCCCAGTTCCGCCATGAAGGCTTCGGCTTCGGCCGGACGGAAGGTCTTGTTGAAGAACTGGTTGATCGTCAGCAGGTTGATCGGCAGCGTGAACACGCGGCCTTCGGTGATGGCTTTCACGCGATTCACGTAAGGCATGAATTCGGAGAAGCGGTTCACGAATTCCCAGGCGCGCTCGTTGTCGGTATGGAAGATGTGCGGACCGTAGACGTGCAGCATGACGTTGGTCTCGGCATCGCGCTCGGAATGGCAGTTGCCCGCGATATGGGAGCGGGACTCGAACACTTCGACGTTGTACCCCGCGTGCGCAAGCTGATGGGCAATGACAGCTCCGGAAAAACCAGCTCCGACGATGGCAACATTCTTTTTCATTGATTTATCCTAATTGATGGGTAGTGATTGCTCAGGTACAGCCAGGGTGAAACGCTGCGGATCGCGCGGCGGTGGCTTGCAAGCGAGCGTACAGACAAGGATCCCGCACAAGCATCACTCGCGGTTCCGAGAGATTATTTTGATAAAAATATATCACTCTTCCCGCATTTCACCCCGCACGATTGCCGCGCCGCGTCATGCGCCGGGGATACAGATGTGATCGCTTGTTCAACATCTCGTATTGCTGTAATTACAATGAACGGAGCATTTTCAATGGAAGGACGGCCCGGGCGGCGTCCCGGCGGCGGCTGTCGGGCCGATACCGGACAGACCCGGATCGGCGAGGCGCACGATCGACATCGGGTGGGCGAAAGGAATGCCCTCCTGCTGGAAGCGGCGATAGATCTCGAGGAAGATGTCCTGCTGGGCATCCATGTGAAGGATGTAGTCCGGACTGCGGAAGTGGTAGACCACCTCGAAGTCGAGCGACCATTCGCTCCAGCGGAAGAAATGGGCACGTTCGAAGTCGACGTTCGGCTTGGCGCCGATGATCTCGCGGATAATGCGCGGCACCCGGCACAGCTGTTCCTCGCTGGTGCCGTAGGCGATGCGCAGGATGAAGGCGTTGCGCCGGGTCTCCATGCGCTTGTGGTTGTGGATGCGGCTTTTCAGCAGGTCGCCGTTGGAAAACACCACCTGCTCGCCACCCAGGCCACGCAGGCGGGTGGTCTTCAAGCCGATGTGCTCGACCGAGCCGAGCACGTCGCCGACGATGATGAAGTCGCCGATTTCGAAGGGCTTGTCGAGCATGATCGAGAGCGAGGCGAACAAGTCGCCCAGGATGTTCTGGGTGGCGAGCGCCACCGCGATGCCGCCGACACCCAGGCTGGCCACCAGGGTGGTGATGTTGATGCCGAAGTTATCGAGCACCATCAAGCTGACGATGGTCCACAGGGCCAGGCGCAGCATGAAGCACAGCACGCTGCTGGACGCCCGCCGCTCACCATCATTGCTGCCGCGGTACTGGTCGCGCCAGGCGCGCAGGCCGACGTCGCCCCAGATCGCCAGCTGCAGGAGCAGGGCGCCCACCGCCATCCGCGTCACGAACAGCTCGCGCCTGGTGTTCAGGTCCAGCATGGTGCTGCCGACATACAGGGCGAAGACGGCGATGAAGAGCACATAGGTGCGCGACAGCATGGCGGCCAGGAAGTCGTCGATCTTCTTGTCGGTGCCGCGCGCGGCCGAGGCGACGCGCCGCAGCACCGTGCGGCGCAGGAACAGCATCGCGGCCCCGGCCAGCACGGCGACGGCCAGGGCCAGCGCCCAGTCTTCGAGTGGATTGTTCAGGAAAGACCAGGCGCGGCCATGCAGGGGAAACGGGAAAGGCATCGGCGAAACTCCAGCGCATGAAACGAGCTTGCTAGTGTGGATGCAGGCCGCATGACGCCGCGCACAATTGACTTTCGGCAGCTTGAAGCATACATTGTTGTATTGACATTAACTCTGCTCGTGGAGCCTGCGGCGCGATGAGCACTGACCTCACCACTACGACCCTCGCCAACCCCGCCAACGTCACCAACATCCTCCTGGTCGACGACCAGCCGGCCAACCTGGCCGTGCTCGAGGCCATCCTGGCCGGCGTCGGCCGGCTGGTTGCGGTCACCTCGGGCGAGGCGGCGCTGCGCGAAGTGCTGGCGCAAGATTTCGCGGTGGTGCTGCTGGACGTGCGCATGCCGACCATGAACGGCTTCGAGCTGGCGGAACTGATCCGCCAGCATCCGCGCACCCAGGACTTGCCGATCATCTTCCTGACCGCCGGCGATGCCGACGAATTCCCGCTCGAGCGCGCCTATGCGCTGGGGGCGGTCGACTACATGACCAAGCCCTTCAACCCGGTCGTGTTGCGCGCCAAGGTGTCGGTGTTCATCGACTTGTACCGCAAGAGCGCGCAGCTGGCGCGGGTCGAGGAAGAGCGCCACCGTGCGGCCCTGCGCGACATCTTCCAGCGCGCGCCGGCCATCATGGGCGTGATGCGCGGTCCCGGCCACGTGATCGAGATGGCCAACCTGCGTTTTCGCGAGCTGGCCTGCCTGCGCCCGCTGGACGGGCTGGCGGTGCTGGCGGCCTTGCCCGAGCTGGAAGGCCAGGAGTTCGTCGACGTGCTCGACCAGGTCTACCGCGGCGGCGAAGCGGTCGACGGCCACAATGTACGCATCCTGCTGCGCGGCGGCGAAGGCTGCGCCGCGCTCGAAGAACACTTCCTCGATTTCGTCTGCATGGCGCTGCGCGAGCCGGACGGGACGGTGGCCGGCGTGCTGCTGCATGGCGTCGACGTCACCGAACGCACCCGCGCCAACCTGCTGGCGGTGGGCCAGCGCGGCGCGCTCGAACTGGCGGTGACCGACGCCCCGCTGGGCGACGTGCTGGACGTGCTGGCGCGCACCGCCGAGGATTACAGCGGCGGCAGCGCGCTGGCCTCGGTGCAGCTGATATCGGCCGACGGCGAACACCTGCGCCACGCCGCCGCGCCCTCGCTGCCGGCCGCCTTCCAGCAGGGTGCGGATGCGATCCGTGTCGGTCCGGTGGGCGCGGCCGCCGCCAGCGCCGCCTGGCGCGCCGCCACCGTCAACAGCGCCGACATCGCCACCGATGCGCTGTGGGAAGGCAACCGCGCCCTGGCGGCGGCGCACGGCCTGCACGCCAGCCGCGCGATGCCGATCCTGGCGCCGTCGGGCGCGGTGCTCGGCACCTTCACCCTGTATTACCGCGACCGGCGCCAGGCCAGCGCGGCCGAGCAGGCGGCGATGGCGCTGCTGGCCAACACCGCCTCGCTGGTGATCGGCCAGCGCCACGAGGCGGCCGAGCGCCAGGCCGCCGAGCAGCGTTCGCGCGCCATCCTCGACAGCATGAGCGAAGGCTTCATCGCCCTCGACAAGGAATGGCGCATCACCTACGCCAACGGCGCCGCCGAAGACGTCACGGGGCGCCGCAACGAGGAGCTGGTCGGCGCCCAGTTCTGGGACCTGTTCCGCGCGCTGCGCGGCACGCCCCAGGAAAACGCGCTGCGCCACAGCGCCGCCGGACGCGCCGCCAGCCGCATCGAAACCTTCGACGCCAGCCAGGAACGCTGGTTCGAGATCAACGCCTTTCCGATGGAGGAGGGCGGCATCGCGCTCTACTTCCGCGACGAGAGCGACCGCCGCCGTGCCGAGGCCGGGATTCGGCGCCTGGCGGCGGTGGCCGAACAATCGTCCGACTTCATCGGGATCTTCACCGCCGACGCCGGCGGCATCTGGCTCAATCCCGCCGGACGCCGGATGGCCGGCCTGGATGCCGCGACGAATATCGCGGCCTGGCGCATGATCGACTTCTTCCCGCGCGAAGACCGCCCCTTCGTGCGCGACCACGTGATGGTGGCGCTGACCGGCGACCAGGCCGAATGGGAGGGCGAGCTGCGCCTGGCCCAGCCGGACGGCAAGGCAGCGCTGCCGGTGTATTTCAAGGGCTTCGCGGTGCGCGACGGCGACGGCAACAACCTCGGCCTGGCCACCATCACGCGCGACATCACCGCCCAGAAGCTGGCCGAGGACGAGCTGCGCCGGGTGGCCGCCGACCTGTCCGAGGCCGACTTGCGCAAGAGCGAATTCCTGGCCACGCTGGCGCACGAGCTGCGCAATCCGCTGGCGCCGATCCGCACCGGGCTCGACCTGCTGCGCAAGGCGCCGGGCGACGCCGCGCGCGCCGCCCGCGTGCATGGCATGATGGACCGCCAGCTGGGCCATTTGATCCACCTGGTCGACGACCTCCTCGACATCGCCCGCATCACGCGCGGCAAGATCGAATTGAAAAAGGAGGCGGTACTGCTGGACACGGTGGTCGGCATGGCGCTCGAGACCAGCGCCGCCCTGGTCGAAGCCCATGGCCACAGCCTGCAGGTGGACCTGCCGCCGGATCCGCTGGAACTCGAAGCCGACGTCACGCGCATGGTGCAGGTCTTGTCCAATTTGATCAACAACGCCGCCAAGTACACGCCGCACGGCGGACGCATCGGGCTGGCGGCCTGGCGCGAGGACGGGCAGGCCGTGATTGCCGTCACCGACAGCGGGATCGGCATCGCCCCCGACGCCATCGGCTCGGTGTTCGAGATGTTCACCCAGGTGCGCGGCAGCCTGGACCGGGCCCAGGGCGGCCTCGGCATCGGCCTGTCGCTGGTGCGGCGCCTGGTCGAGCTGCATGGCGGCCGGGTCAACGCCTTTTCCGCCGGCCGCGGCCAGGGCAGCACCTTTACCGTGCGCCTGCCGCTGCGCCCGGGCACGCCGCACGCCGGGCCGGAACATCCGGACCCGGACCGCGGCGCCGCCACCACCGGCCCGCTGCGGGTGCTGGTGGTGGACGACAATACCGACGCCGCCGAGAGCCTGGCGGCGCTGCTCGAACTGCTGGGCCATACCGCGCGCGTGGCCCACGACGGCCCCGAAGGCCTGTACCTGGCCGAGGAGTTCGCGCCCGACCTGGCCTTCCTCGACATCGGCCTGCCCGGCATGAACGGCTACGACCTGGCGCGCTCGATCCGGCGCATGGGCACCATGCGCCAGGTGGTGCTGATTGCCCTGACCGGCTGGGGCGCGCACAGCGACCAGCGGCAGTCGCAGGAAGCCGGCTTCGACCAGCACCTGACCAAACCGGTCAGCCTGGAAGCGCTGGAACAGGCGCTCGGCGCCGCCGCGCGCGCACTGCGATGAACGCATCCCTACGAAAGAATCAATGAACAAGATCGCGATTTCCTGCGGCACCCTGATCGTCGATGCGGCGCAGCACCTGCTGCTGTGCCATATCACCAACACCGCCAAATGGGACATCCCGAAAGGCATGCAGGACCCGGGCGAGGATTTGCTGGGCGCCGCCATGCGCGAACTGCGCGAAGAGACCGGCCTGGTCTTCGCACCCGAGCGCTTCATTGAACTGGGCCGGGTGGACTACCGGCGCGACAAGGCGCTGCACCTGTACCGGGTCGACGTCGGTAGCGAGCTGCCGACGCTCGACCACCTGGTTTGCCGCAGCTACTTCCCGCATCATGTGACCGGCAAGCCGACACCGGAAATGGACGGCTTCCGCTGGGCCACGCGCGCCGAAGTCGCCACCCTGTGCTGGCCGCGCATGGCGGAGCGTTTGCTGGCGCTGGAGTGGTGACAGCGAGACCGTCGCCCCTGCGAAGGCAGGGGCCCAGGTTTGCGTGCATGGCTGCGCAACGTACTTGGGTTCCGGCCTTCGCCGGAACGACGTGCTAGCCGGCTGATGCGCCGGCTGCCGTGCCGGCAGACACGCGCCCCAGCAGCTCTTCGATGGCGCCGACATTGGCCGGCTTGGTGAGATGCTCGTCGAAGCCGGCTGCACGCGTGCGGGCGCGGTCCGCGTCGCCGCCCCAGCCGGTCAGCGCCACCAGGCGCACGCCGTCCAGGCGCGCATCCTGGCGCGCCGCCTCGGCCACCTCGTAGCCGGACATGCCCGGCATGCCGATATCGAGGAAGACCACCTGCGGCAGCCGCTCCGCCATCATGCGCAGGGCCGTGGGGCCGTCATTGGCCACCGCCACCTCGTGCCCCATCATGCCGACCAGGGCGGCCAGGGTCTCGGCGGCATCGCGGTTGTCGTCCACCACCAGCACGCGCAGCTCGGCCGCTGCATTCTGCGCCGCAGCGTTCACGGGAGCGGCAGCGGGTGCGGGCAAGGTATCCGCGGTGCGGCTGCCGGCCAGCGGCAGGCGCACCGTGAATACGCTGCCCTGGTTGACCCCGGCACTGGCCGCCGTGATGCTGCCGCCGTGCAGAGCCAGCAGGCTTTGCACCAGCGACAGCCCGATGCCGAGACCGCCCGGCACGTGCTGGGCATGCTGGGATACCTGGGTGAACATCTTGAAGACCTCGTCCAGCGCGTCGGCGGGGATGCCGATGCCGTTGTCGGCGACCTCGATGCGCGCCTCGTCGCCATCGCGCTGCGCCGACAGCACGATGGTGCCGCCGCGCGGGGTGTACTTGGCGGCGTTGTTGAGCAGGTTGCTGACCACCTGGGTGATGCGGGTGAAGTCGGCGTACAGGCGCAGCGGCGCCTGCGGCACGCGCAGCTCGAGGTGGTGGCGCGCGCCTTCGATCAGCGGCATGCTGGTTTCGACCGCCGCCTTCAGCACTTCGCCCAGTTCGATCCAGTCGGGCTTGAGGTCGACCTGGCCGCGCGTGATGCGGGCGATGTCGAGCAGGTCGTCGACCAGGTGCACCAGGTGGTCGATCTGGCGGTCCATGATGTCCTGTACCCGCGCCACCGCCGCCGCATCGCTTTTCGCGCGGCGCATCAGCTGCAGGCCGCTGCGGATCGGCGCCAGCGGGTTGCGCAACTCGTGGGCGAGGGTGGCCAGGAATTCCGTCTTGAGGCGGTCCTGTTCGGCCAGGTCGTCGGCCAGGCGGCGCAGTTCGAGTTCGGTGCGGCGGCGCTCGGTGATGTCGGTGAACAGCACGACCACGCGATGGCTGCCGGGTGCGCCGACGCGCGCCGCATAGACGTCATACCAGCGCCCCAGGCCGGCGGCCTCGTTGACGAAGCGCTCCGGCTCGCCGCTGGCCGCGACCCGGCCATAGGTGTCGAACCAGTGCTGCTCGTGGCCCGGGTTGAGGGCGCGCACCGTGTGGCCGACGGCGTCGGCCAGGCCGGTGTGGCGCGTGAAAGCGGCGTTCACCTCCAGGAAGCGGTAGTCGCAGGGCCGGCCGGCGGCGTCGTACAGCATCTCGATCAGGCATACCCCGTCGTCGACCGAGTCGAACAGCGTGCGGTAGCGCTCCTCACTGGCGCGCAGGCGCTCCTCCGCCTGTTTCTGGACGGTAGCGTCGATCACCACGCCGCGCATCCGGGTGGGTCCTTTCGGTCCGCGCTCGACCCGGCCGCGCGCCAGCACCCAGCGCCAGGCGCCGCTGAAGGTGCGCACGCGGAAAGTGGCATCGTAGGGCGCGCCGCTGTCGAGTGCCTCGCGCAGCCGCAGCTCGGTGGACGGGAGGTCGTCCGGGTGGACGGCGGCGAAATACGCGGACAGGGGCGCGCCGGCACCGCTTTCCTCGGACAGCCCGAACATCTCGGTCATGCGGGCGTCGGCCGTCACCCGGTCGGCCGGGACGTCCCAGGTCCAGACCGCGACTTCGGCGCTGGCAATGATCGATTCCAGCCGGGCCCGCGTTTCTTCCAGCGCCGCTTCGGCGCGCCGGCGTTCGGCGGCGCTGGCGTAGGCCTCCAGGAAGAAGCTGGCCTTGGCCTTCAGGATCGGCGGCGACACCGGGTCGTACAACACGGCCAGCGCGCCGGCCTCGAACACGGCTTCCAGCGTGAACGGCGGATCCGGGGGGATGCCGTGCACCAGCAGGGGCGTATGCGGCAGGCGCGCGCGCAGCTCGCGCACGCTGGAAAACATGGCGTCGGCGTCGCCGGAAAAGCCGGCGAGTATCAGGGCGAAGCCATCGGCGCCGGCGTGCAGCAGCGCTTCATCGAGGCTGCGCGCGCGCACCAGTTCGTAGCCGAGTTCGGCGGCGACGCTGCCCACCGCGGGGTCGGGCACCGGCCGGTCGCACAGGAACAGTACGCGGCCGTGATCGGGATGGCTCATGGGCACGCCCGGCGTGGATGAGAAGGCCCTTCGGCACAAGGCACGGAGAATGCCGCAGGTTGCATGTGTTATGAGAGTAGTAAACCTGGCTGCGACTTTAGGAGCACTCGGGTTGAAAGTCAATTACCGCACGTGCGTACCGGATATGGCTGCGGGACGTGTGTGCCGGCGCCGCCGGTTTCCGGTAGGATGGATTGCATGAGGACATAGATCATTGGAGGAGGCATCAACATGGACACCGTCGACACCGGCAGCGCGGCGCGCACCGCAGCGCGCATCGAGTATGACACTGCCGCCATCATGGGCGGCATCTACGGCGATGGTATCATCGCCTGCAAGGGAGCCTTCAGCCCCGAGTGGGTGGCACGCCTGAAGCAGGATATCGAATTCCTGTTCGCCGAGGCCCGCCGGCGCCCGCGCGGCGCGCTCGAACGTGGCCCCAACCGCTTCTATGTGGAAGTGCATCCGGAACGCCTGTCCGGCTTCGTCGATCTCGCCAGCCATCCATGGGTGGTGGCGGTGTGCACGGCGGTGCTGGGCCCCGACTACAAGATCGTCGAAGCCGGCTTCGACATTCCCTTCCCGGGCGCGATGCACCAGCCCTGGCACCGCGACTTCCCGTCGCCGCCGGAAACCCTAGCCGGGCGCCGCCTGAATTCGCTCGCCTTCAACATCACGACGGTCGACGTGACCGAGGAGATCGGTCCCTTCGAGATCGCGCCCGGCACCCAGTGGGACGACCTGGCCGGCGGCGACCTGATGTTCCCGGACAAGGCACTCTACCCGCGCTACGAGGCGCGCGCCCAGCGCAAGCTGCCCAAGGTGGGCGACATCTCGGCACGCTCGGCGCTGGCGATCCACCGCGGCACCGCCAACCGTTCGACCCAGTCGCGTCCGGTGTTCGTGCTGGGGGTCGACGCGCCGGACGGCCGCAACGCCGACAAGCACGACCTGCAGGTGACCCAGGCTTACTGGGATGCGCTGCCGGAACAGGTGCGCAGCCACCTGCGCTGCCGCATCGTGCCGGAACTGGAAACCATCGAGCAGGCCCACACCATCGAGGGCCTGCGCATGGGAATCACGATGTAGGCTGGTCGCCGCCATCCTTGTCGACGAGAGTGTCGGCCAGCGCATCCGAGGCGATGCCCTTCGGCGCCTGGCCGACGCGGCGGACCATGTCGCCCTGCTGGTCCAGGCTCACCTCTTCAGCCACGTTGAACTGGCCGTCGTCACCACCGTCGGCGGGCAGCAGGTTTTCCGAGCGCTGTACGGCGCCCTGGCCGCCTTGCGGCTGGGTTTGGTCCTGCTTCTGCTGGTTTTGCTGGTCGGATGTCGTCATTGTTGCCTCCATTGCATGTTTGGATGGGACGATTATGTCCCAGCCCGCATGGAGTAGGGCGCACGTTTACTCTTCGCCCTTGCGGGAAGGCAGGTTCTTCTCGAGGATCGCCCAGATGATCAAGCCGTAGGCCAGCAGGCGCACCAGGTAGTGCAGCGGTGAATCTTCCGTCTCGTCGAAGGTCATGGTGGCGACGATGCGGTGCACGCCCTCGATGCCGAAGGACAGGGCGAAGTACAGGAAGAAGCGGTCCCGCGTGTTGCGCCAGAAGCGCAGGAAGAACAGGGCGATGATCAGCGACGCCATGGCGATCATGCCGGTGATCAGGTTGGTCATGCTCACTCCTTCTCGTAGATCAGGCCGTACAGCAGCAGGAGCAGGGCGACCAGCGCCGAGCCCTGGCGCACCGGCAGCAGGTAGACGTCCGGAAAGACGATCTTGTCGAGCACCAGGAACAGATTATTCACGGTCATCGCCACGAAGGAGGCGCCGCTCCAGAACAGCAGCCGGTGGCGCGTGCGCCGGTAGCTGAGCAGCAGCAGGCCGGCGCAGGCCAGCGAGGTCAGGGCGCATAAGACGTAGATGGTGACTGCCACTTAGGAATCCTTTCGCCATTTGAAGGCGTCCGCGAATTGCTGGGCCTTGCGATCGAGGGAAGAGTGGATGAGCAGGGTGACTTCCACCAGGTGGGTGGCGTACAGGTCCGCGAGTGCATCGATGCGGCCGCGCAGCAGCTCGCCCTGCGGACGGTAGCAAAAACAATCCGCGTCCGGCGGCGCGCAGGGCGCCACCATGCGCGCCGCGCACAAATCGGCCAGCAGGGCATCGGCGGTTTTTTCGCGGACGTAAAGGCGCTGGGCGAGGGTATCCCGGCGCCACGGACGTGCCGGGTCGGCGCGCATCAGCAGCAGCGCTTCCAGGAAGGGGACGGAGGGGATACTGGTCAGCACGAAGCGCCGGATGTCCTCGGGGATGGAGGGCTTGTCCATTGCTAGATTCTCATCGCTGGATTTTCATCGCTATTCTATTTGTCCAAATACAGTTGGATTTTTGAAACGCGGATTTTATAGCATTCCAATAAGAAAGGTATCTGAACACTTCAAACGTGCGGCTACTGTACATCCAAACAGGCTCATGAGGTAGCGCAAAAAGCGCGTCGGCTACAATGACGGCTCGTTTGATCTTATCGAGTCATTATGTTCCAGAAGTTGATAGTCCGCGCCGTCCTGGCTGTTGGATTGCTGGCCACGGCCAGTGCCCACGCCCAGCTTGGCGGCAAGCTTGGCGCCGCCTTGTCCGGGATCCTGCCCGAGCCGTCCTGCCCCACCCATTACGTCGGCGGCCGCGCCCCGCAGATCGTCAACCCCAAGCTGGCCCCGGCCACCCGCGCCTTGTGCTTCAATGTGTTTGGCGTGATGCATTCGGGCCTCACGCGCACGCCCTTGTGGTCGGCCGAGCACCTGCGCGCCGACAATATCGAAGCCGCCCAGGACTTGTCGCGGGAAAATTCCTTCCACGCCGAACCGCGCCTGCCGGCGGCCCAGCGCGCCGAACTGGCCGATTACGCCCGCAGCGGCTTCGACCGCGGCCACATGGCGCCGAATGGCGACATGCCGGACCGCAGCAGCCAGCGCGACAGCTTCAGCCTCGCCAACATCGTGCCCCAGGATGGCGAGAACAACCGCAACACCTGGGCCGCAATCGAAGGCGAGGTGCGCAAGATGGCCAAGCGCGAGGGCGATTTGTATGTGATCACCGGCCCGGCCTTCCTCGGCGCCAACTTGCGCCAGGTGGGCAAGGTGCTGGTGCCCTCGCACCTGTACAAGCTGGTATACAGCCCTCGCCAGAAGGCCGGCGCCGCCTGGTTCATCGAGAACAGTGCCGACGCCAAACCCAATGTGATCCCGATCAATGAACTCGAACGCATTGTCGGCATCAATCTGTTGCCAGCGCTGGCCGAGCGCGACAAGGAACGCATGCTGCGCCTGCCGGCCATCCGCGACAACAACGGCGGCAAGCGCGGCAGCAAGCGCGGCGGCCGCGATTAACCTTCCAGAGAGTTCCCCATGACTGCCAAGAAACCTGCATTTACGCCTTTCGAGAATGAAGCCGACGTCGTCGAGATCGGCCGCCTGGCGTTCGAGAACCGTCTCGACCGCATTACCATCTCCGGCGATCTCGACCTGACCGCCGACCGCCGCGGCCTCGAACAGGCGCGTTTGCTGCACGCGCTGCTGGGCGAGGTCGTTGCCAGCCTGGAAGCGAAGGAGCTGCCGGAACAACTGCCGGCGCCGGCGGTCAAGACGGTCGCCAACCCCTTCGGCTGACTCTATCAGCGAGCTCGACCGACAACCATCTGAGTCCTGCCACCGGCAGGCTCTGCCGTTCGGTGCGGGGCTTAACTAAAACCTTGATTCCACGGGCCTTTTGGCCCGTTTTTCGTTTCTTTGCCTACCCCTTTGGTGGCCCAGCCGTAGCACTAATTGCAGGGCGTCAATGGTGTGCGCTGCCGGGCCAAGTTGGAGTAATCTCAATTGCTCCAACGCCGTGCATCGAGGAGACGAACCGTGAGCATTGACCCATCGCAACTCAACCAGGACAGACAGGAGCCGATCGCGGTTCCCGTGTACCAGGAGGAGGCATGGATCGAGAAGCGGGTCGTCGACACGGGACGCGGCGTGCGCATCCACAAGACTGTCGCCGAGCACCCTGTCCGGATCGACGAGCGCCTGTTGCGCGACGCGGTGGAAGTCCAGCATGTGCCGGTGGACCGTATCGTGCCACTGGACCAGGCGCCTGCCACCCGTTACGAAGGCGACACGCTGGTGGTGCCCGTCCTCGAAGAAGTGCTGGTGGTCGAACGCCGCCTGCGCATCAAGGAAGAGCTGCGCATCACCAGGACCCGGCACGAGGAGCACCACGCTGAAACTGTCCTGCTCAAATCGGAGCAGGTCAGCGTGGCGCGCTTCGATGAAGCCGGCGACAACCCCACAACCTGATATTCATCGGAGGAACCATCATGCAACATACTCTTGTAGCGGTTTTCGACAATCGTAGCGACGCCCAGAGCGCCCTGGACGAACTGCTGGCATCGGGCTTCTCGCGCAGCGACGTCAACGTGTCGAGCGCCGACGCAACCGGCCAGACCAGCAGCCTGAGCGGCGACGTGCCGCGCATCGATGAAACTCACGAAGAAGGCATCGGCGCCTCGATCAAGCATTTCTTCACCGGCCTGTTCGGCTCCGACAACGACGAGCACGTCAGCCGCTACTCCGACGTGGTCTCGCGCGGCCACCATGTGCTGACGGTGACCACCCAGTCGGAACCGGAAGTCGAGCGCGCCGCCGACGTCATCGAACGCTTCGGCCCGATCGACATCGACGAACGCCACGACCTGCAGGGAAGCGCCGCCAGCCTCGGCGCCAGCGCCTACCAGCCGCAAGGCTCGTCGCTGTCCGGCGGTTCGATGGCCGGCGCGTCGATGCAGTCGGGTTCGTCCAGCATGTCGCAGCAATCGGCACTGCCGCCGGGTACCCAGCCAGGCTCGCTGCAGGGTCACCCGGACAACAACCTCTACTTCGGCACCCAGGACATGGGCGACAACGTCCCGCGCGACACCGGCACCTTCCAGGAAACCCAGGGTGGTTCACTGCAGGCCGGCAGCCTGTCCGACGATACGCTGCGCTCGTCGACCGCATCGACCCAGGGCGGTTCGCTGCAAGGCACCGCATCGCTGCAGGGTTCGGATGACGCTTCGCTGGGCGGCACCGCCATCACCGGCGGCCAGTCGATGCAGCGCGATATGAGCCAGACCGCGAGCCAGGGCCTCAGCGGAAGCAATACCAGCCGCGCCATCCCGGTGGTCGAGGAAGAACTGAAAGTCGGCAAGCGCGAAGTCCAGCGCGGCGGCGTGCGCGTATTCTCGCGTGTCGTCGAAACCCCGGTCAACGAAAGCATCGGCCTGCGTGAAGAGCACGTGAGCGTGGAACGCCGTCCGGTCGACCAGCCGATCAGCAGCACCGACGCCACCGCCTTCAAGGAACAGTCGATCGAGCTGCGCGAAACCGCCGAGGAGGCCGTGGTGCAGAAATCGGCCCGCGTGGTCGAGGAAGTCCTGGTCGGCAAGGAAGTCTCGCAGCGCCAGGAAACCATCCACGACACCGTGCGCCACACCGAGGTCGAAGTCGAGAACCTGGGCGGTTCGATGATGGCCGGCGACGATGCCTTCCGCTCGCACTGGGACAGCAACTATTCGAGCCTGGGCGGCAGCTACGACGACTACGCGCCGGCCTACCAGTACGGCAGCCAGATGCGTAACAGCGCCAGCTACAAGGGCCGTGACTGGGCCGACGTCGAAAGCAACCTGAAGTCGGACTGGGAGTCGCGCAACACCGGCGGCCCGTCAACCTGGGAAAAGATGAAGGCCGCCGTGCGCCATGGCTGGGACAAGATCACCCCGGACATGAACGATGACGACAGCTATTATCGCAAGCACTACAGCACCCAGTACGCCGGCAGCGGCGACACCTACGATTCGCTGGCCCCGGCCTACGGCTACGGCAGCGAAATGCGCAGCAACCCGAAGTACCAGGGCCGCCAGTGGGACGACGTCGAATCCGACCTGCGCAGCGACTGGGATACCCGTTATCCGAGCGCCGGCGGTGTGTCGACCTGGGACAAGATGAAGGCGGCCGTGCGCCACGGCTGGGACAAGATGACTTCCTGAGCGTTGGCTTGAACCGGAAATGAGGAACGCCGGCGTTTACCGGCGTTTTTTTATCTCAAACCTGCTCCACCACCGGCAAACTGATCCGGTTGCGCCCCATGTGCTTGGCCCGATACAACGCAGCATCGGCGATCGCCACCAGGTCGCTGGCGCTGTTCTCGGGCGAGGCGAGGGCGGTGGCGGCGCCAATCGATACCGTCACGTGCTCGCCCGGCGCCAGCCGGTTCGGCACTTGCAGCTGCTCGACCCGGGTCCGGATGCGTTCGGCGACCGTCGCCGCGCCCTTGAGCGACTGATTGGGCAGGATCACCGCGAATTCCTCGCCGCCGTAGCGTGCGACCAGGTCGTTGGCGCGCATTTCGCTGGAGACGGCGACGGCGATCCGTTTCAGGCATTCGTCGCCGCCCAGGTGGCCGTTGGCATCGTTATAGGCCTTGAAGTTGTCGACGTCGACCATCAGCAGCGACAGCGGCTGGCGTTGGCGCAGCGCGCGCGCCCATTCCGCGTGCAGGGTCTCGTCGAAGCAGCGGCGGTTGGCCAGGCCGGTGAGGCCGTCGCGCGTGGCCAGCTGTTCCAGCGCGGCCTGGGCCTGCTTTTCGTCGGTCATGTCGCGCAGGGTCTGCACCACCGCGCTCAACTTGCCGCCCTCGTCGAAGATCGGGCTGGCGTCGGCGGCCAGGTAGCGGCGCCGGCCGACGCGCGGCATGTCGCACCAGCTTTCGGCCGACAGGTGCGCAGCGCCGCCCGGGTGCAGACGCGGATGGAGTTGGGCGACGTCGGCGCCGCACTCATGCTCTGGCCCATATTCCTTGATGAGGACGTCGGCCAGGGTGGGGCGCTGCTCGTCGAAAAAGCTGCGCCAGTGTTCGCGGGTACCGACCACTTCGCGTGCCGGCACCCCGGTGAGGCGCTCGCAGGCCCGGTTCCAGATCATGACGCGTGACGTCGTATCGACCACGAACACGGGAATGGCCAGCATTTCCATCAACTGGTGGGCAAATGCCCGGTCCGGATTGGCGCCGCTGTCGTCCATCATCCGTTGCAGGGTCGTGGTACTTGTCATGTGCCGTCCTTGGGTATGTCGGTCTGTCGGTTAGGATATTGCAGACGAGAACCGATTTTGCGCCACGGCAGATGACGCCCTTTTGATATAGAGCAATAGGGAATTGAGACAATAGGCGGGCGCCGGCGCGCTTATCCGCGCCGATTAAGATCGTTGCGTCCCCGCCCGGGAGGCTGGCCGCGAAGCCGCTCAGGCGGTTCGCGCGGTCTGGCGTACCACTTTCGCCACCAGGTCGAGCCGGGTACGCAGCATTTCGATGCGGGCGGCGATCGCGGGGTCGGCGGCGCCATGTTGCATCTGCATCAGCTCGGCTTGCACCAGCCCGAGCTGGCCGACCGGATCCTGCTGGCCACAGACGCCACTGCGGCCGCTGATGCGGGCCAGCAGCAGATCGGCCTCGGCCAGCGCCTCGTCGGCGCGGGTACGGGCGCCGCGTTCACGGCACAGGTCGGCTTCCAGACGCACCACCCGGTCGTCGCTGCGCACGCGCCGAAGCAAGGCCCCGAACAGGACGACAAGCGCCGCCAGCAACAGCACCCCGGCGTTCACGCCGCCGGACCACGCGGCCCAGCCGACCCCCTCGACGGCTAGCTGCCACATGCACAACAACAGCAGGACACCGAGGGCAGCGCGCATCGTAGGGTGCAGCAGCGTCTTCATGGCAGACCTTCCGACGTGGGTTAGGACGATTCCGTAGGAAAGATTAAGGTTTTACTGGCTCGGCGGTGTTGCTTGTAATCAACAGTGTAGTCCACGCGCCTCGGCCCCAAAACAGGCCGGCCTTCTGCAGCCCCGGCGGCTCGCGCTATAATGGAGGGTTGACGACAGGCCAAACCGAGATTTACCGTGACTTACAGCATCAAAGAAATTTTCTATACCTTGCAAGGCGAGGGCGCCCACGCCGGGCGTCCGGCCGTGTTCTGCCGCTTTTCCGGCTGCAACCTGTGGACCGGGCGCGAAAGCGATCGCGCCAGTGCCGTCTGCCAGTTCTGCGACACCGATTTCGTCGGCACCGATGGCGAGCGCGGCGGCAAGTTCAAGGAAGCCGCCGACCTGGCGGCCGAGATCGACGGCCTGTGGCCAAGCACTTATGCTGCCAGCAAGTACGTGGTGTTCACCGGCGGCGAGCCGCTGCTGCAGCTGGATGCCGCCCTGATCGAGGCCATGCATGCGCGCGGTTTTACCATCGCCATCGAGACCAATGGCACGCTGCCGGTGCCGGACGGCGTCGACTGGATCTGCGTCAGCCCCAAGATGGGCAGCAAGCTGGTGGTCAGCAAGGGCAGCGAAATCAAGGTCGTGATTCCCCAGGCCGGCCAGGACCTGTCCGCCTACGAGGGGCTGGACTTCGAGAATTTCTACGTCCAGCCGATGGACGGCCCGCTGGCCGCCTTCAACACCAAACTGGCGATCGACACCTGCCGCAGCAACCCCAAGTGGAAGCTGAGCATCCAGACCCACAAACTCCTGCAAATTCCCTGAACCGTTTATCCATGCTCACGATTACCCGCAAGCTCGAATTCGATGCCGGCCACCGCATCCCCGACCACAAAAGCCAGTGCCGCAACCTGCACGGCCACCGCTACACCCTGGAAATCACGCTGACCGGCGCCGTCATCGACGTCGAAGGCAATTCCGACAACGGCATGATCATGGACTTTTCCGACATCAAGACGCTGGCCAAGGAGCATCTGGTCGACGTCTGGGACCATGCTTTCCTGGTCTACGAAAAGGACGAAGCGGTGCGCGGCTTCCTGGAATCGCTGCCCAACCACAAGACGGTGGTGATCGACCGCATTCCTACCGTGGAAAACCTGGCGCAAGTGGCCTGGAATATCCTGAAGGCGGCCTTCACCGACCGCTTCGGCACCGGCCTGCGCCTGCAGAAGCTGGTGCTCCACGAAACCCCGAACTGCTGGGCCGAAATCAGCGGGGACTGAACCATGCACGACGCCATCCTGCCCGGGCCTGCGGCGGACCTGTCCTCCGCCGCGAGCAATGCCGAAAGCATTGCCCATGACGCCGACCAGCGTTTCATGGCCCTGGCCCTGGCCGAAGCGCGCAAGGCCTGGGCCGAGGGCGAGGTGCCGGTCGGCGCGGTGGTGGTCAAGGACGGCGAAGTCATCGCCACCGGGTACAACCAGCCGATCGGACGCCACGACCCCACCGCCCACGCCGAGATCATGGCCTTGCGCGCCGCCGCCGAGAAGCTGGGCAATTACCGGCTGCCGGGCTGCGCCCTGTATGTGACGCTGGAACCCTGCGCCATGTGTTCGGGCGCGATGATGCATGCGCGCCTGGCGCGGGTGGTGTATGCCGCCGGCGATCCCAAGACCGGCGTCTGCGGCTCGGTGCTCGACCTGTTCGCGCTGGAACAGTTGAATCACCATACCGCCATCGAAGGCGGTGTGTTGGCCGACCAGGCCGCTTCCATGCTGAAAGGCTTCTTCGCCGAGCGCCGCGCCGCCCGCCGTATCTCAGCCGACGCTTCAGCTGAGACTCCAGCTGAGACTCCAGCCGGCACCCCAGCCAGCACGCCCGCCGCGTCATCCTGACGCGCACTCGCGCGACGCGCACATATTCCGGCGAAAATGGTATGCTGAATTCGGGTCGCATGGTGCGCCCCGAATTCATCCAGACCTCTTCCGAGCATGCCAGCCAGCCTGAACGATGCCTAGTCTGAACGCCAACGGCATCCGCATCGCCTTCGATACCACCGGCGATCCGAAAGCCGTGCCCCTCCTGCTGATCAACGGACTCGGCCTGCAGCTCAACGCATGGCCCGATGAGTTCGTCGAAGGCCTGGCCGATTGCGGTTTCTACGTGATCCGCTTCGACAACCGCGACTGCGGCCTGTCCACCAAATTCGAACACGCCGGCACCCCCAGCCTCGGCCTGGCCTGGCTCAGGTCCAAGCTGCACCTGCCGCTGCGGCCGCCATACCGGCTCGAAGACATGGCCGACGATGCGGTCGGCGTGTTGTCTGCATTGGGCGTGGCGCGCGCCCACGTGGTCGGCGTGTCGATGGGTGGAATGATCGCCCAGCTGATGGCGGCCAAATTCCCCGCCCGCGTCTCGAGCCTGACCTCGATCATGTCCAGCAGCGGCCGCCGCGGCCTGCCGGGCCCGGCGCCGGCGGTGCGCCAGGCGCTGCTGCGCCGCCCGGGCGACGCCAGGGATGTCGAGGCCATGATCGAGCACGGCGTACAGCTGCTGCGCGCCATGGCCAGCCCGGCCTATCCGACCGCCGAAAAGCATCTTCGCCGCCGCGTGGCCCGGGCGATGCGGCGCAGCTGCTGCCCGGGCGGCGTCGCGCGCCAGATGCTGGCCGTGGCCGCCTGCGGCGACCGCACGCCGCAGTTGCGCAGCATCGCCGCACCGACCCTGGTGATCCACGGCGCCGCCGACCCCATGATGCCGCTGGCCTGCGGCGTCGATACCGCCGCGGCGATTCCCGGCGCCCGCCTCGAAGTGATCGAGGGCATGGGGCACGATTTGCCGGCCCAGCTGCTGGAACGCCTGCTCGCCTTGATCGACGCCCACGCCCACGGTAAGATGACACCCGACTCAACACCGCGGCTTTTCGTCAGACAGTGACCCTCAAACACATCGGTATTGCGCTGGTTGCGCCGGGCAGCCATGCGCCCGAGCTAGACGCGATCCCCCGCGGCATCGCCCGCCTCGAAGCCCAGGGCATCCTGGTCCACAACTACTACGACCACGACGCGCGCCACCAGCGTTTCGGCGGCACCGACGCGGCGCGCCTGGCGCAGCTGGACGCGGCCGCCGCCGACCCCGACGTGCAGGTGGTGATGGCGATCCGCGGCGCCTACGGCATGACGCGCCTGCTGCCGCACATCGACTTTGCGCGCATGGCGGCCAGCGGCAAGATCTTTGTCGGCTTTTCCGACGTCACCGCCTTCCACATGGCCCTGTACGCGAAAACCGGCGCATCCAGCTATGCCGGCCCGATGTTCGCCGGCGATTTCGGCGCCGCCGAGCCGGTCGATTTTACCCTCGACGATTTCTGGTACTGCCTTGCGGGGCCGACCCACACGGTGGCCGGGCAGGGCGCGGACAACCCGGTGCTGGAAACGGCCGGCACGGTCTGGGGCGGCAATCTCGCCATGATCATGTCGCTGATGGGCACCGAGTACTTCCCGCGCATCGACGACGGCATCCTCTACCTGGAAGACATCGCCGAACATCCCTACCGCATCGAGCGCATGCTGCTGCAGCTGATGCAGGCCGGCGTGCTGGATCGCCAGCGCGCGATCATCCTCGGCGATTTTTCCGGCTATCGCCTGTCGCCGGCCGACAATGGCTATGATTTCGGCCAGATGCTGGCCTATCTGCGGCAGACCCTGCCGTGTCCGGTGCTGACGGGGCTGGAATTCGGGCACATCCCGCGCCGGGTGACCATCCCCTTCGGGGCGCAGGGGCGTCTGGTGTCGGACGAGTGTGGGTGGAAGCTGACGCTTTCGGATTATCCGACCTTGCAACTCGGCTGAAGGAGGGATCGCCGGCCGACTGCTGCCGTTCTGCGGGCGCGATGGTAAAATGCTTGGTTAAACGAGTAGTCAAGCAACGTATATCCACGCAAAAGGTCATCCCCCGTGCTCAGTACAGCCAACATCACGATGCAGTTCGGCGCCAAGCCGCTGTTCGAAAACATCTCCGTCAAATTCGGCGACGGCAACCGCTATGGCCTGATCGGCGCCAACGGTTGCGGCAAGTCGACCTTCATGAAGATCCTCGGCGGTGACCTCGAGCCGTCGGGCGGCAACGTCTCGCTGGACCCGGGCGAGCGTCTCGGTAAATTGCGCCAGGACCAGTTCGCCTACGAAGACACGCGCGTGCTGGACGTCGTCATGATGGGCCACACCGAGCTGTGGGATGCGATCGCCCAGCGCGACGCCATCTACGCCAATCCGGACGCCACCGACGACGACTACATGAAAGCGGCCGAGCTCGAAGGCAAGGTCGCCGAGTACGATGGCTACTCGGCCGAGGCGCGCGCCGGCGAACTGCTGCTGGGCCTGGGCATCGGCACCGATCTGCACCAGGGCCTGATGAGCGCCGTGGCGCCGGGCTGGAAGCTGCGCGTGTTGCTGGCACAGGCCCTGTTCTCGGATCCGGACATCCTGCTGCTGGACGAGCCGACCAACAACCTGGACATCCACACGATCAGCTGGCTGGGCGACATGCTCAACCAGCGCAACTCGACGATGATCATCATCTCGCACGATCGCCATTTCCTGAACTCGGTCTGCACCCACGTCGCCGACATGGACTACGGCACCCTGAAGGTCTACCCGGGCAATTACGACGACTACATGGAAGCGTCGACGCAAGCGCGCAACCAGCAGCTGGCGAACAATGCCAAGGCCAAGGAAAAGGTCGCGGAACTGCAGGAATTCGTGCGCCGCTTCTCGGCCAACAAGTCGAAGGCGCGCCAGGCGACCTCGCGTGCCAAGCAGATCGACAAGATCAAGATCGAGGAATTCAAGCCGTCTTCGCGCGCCTATCCCTTCGTGCGCTTCGAAGGCGAGAAGAAGCTGCACCGCCTGGCGGTGGAGACCGAGAACATCTCCAAGTCCTATGATCGTCAGTTGTTCAAGAATTTCTCGATCATGGTGGAAGCCGGCGAACGCGTCGCTATCATCGGTGCCAACGGCGCCGGCAAGACCACGCTGCTGCGCTGCATCGGCGGCCACTCCATTACCGGCCTGGACGCCGACACCGGCCGCATCAAGTGGGCAGAGAACGCCAATCCGGGTTACATGCCGCAGGATCCAACCGAGGAATTCGCCACCGACGCCAATCTGACCGACTGGATGGGCGAGTGGACCAAGGAAGGCGACGACGACCAGGCCGTACGCTCCATTCTGGGGCGCCTGCTGTTCGGCGGCGACGAAGTCAAGAAGTCGGTGCGCGTGCTGTCCGGCGGCGAAAAGGGCCGCATGATGTACGGCAAGCTGATGCTGGGCCGTCACAACGTGCTGCTGATGGACGAGCCGACCAACCACATGGACATGGAATCGATCGAATCGCTCAACGTGGCGCTGGACAAATACGCCGGCACCCTGATCTTCGTGTCGCACGACCGCGAGTTCGTGTCTTCGCTGGCGACGCGCATTCTCGAGGTGAAGGAAAACGAGGTGGTCGATTTCCGTGGGAATTATGAGGATTACCTGCAGAGCCAGGGGCTGAATTAATTTTCGTGACGCGTAACGGTTAATCCGTAGGGTGGGCACCCCGTGCCCACGCCGGCCGCGCCCACCCTACGTACAGGAATACAATCCGCGGCACTACGCCGCCTTCATGCGATGACACTGCCATGAATACCATTGCTCCCATCAAGACCTTCGAATACGACCGCCCGGTCGGCGGTGTCTGCGCCACCGCCGAAGCCTGGGCGCGAACCCCATCCCCGCTGGAAATCGCCGAAAAGACCGCATTGAAGGAGCGCATCCGCAAACTCCTGAAGGAGCGCGAAGCCGTGCTGGTGGCCCACTATTACGTGGACGCCGACCTGCAGGACCTGGCCGAGGAAACCGGTGGCTGCGTGTCGGATTCGCTGGAAATGGCGCGTTTCGGGCGCGATCATCCGGCCAAGACCCTGGTGGTGGCCGGCGTGCGCTTCATGGGCGAGACCGCCAAGATCCTGAGCCCGGAAAAGACCATCCTGATGCCGGACCTGGATGCCACCTGTTCGCTCGACTTGGGTTGCCCGGCCGACGAGTTCGCGGCCTTTTGCGACCAGCACCCGGACCGCACGGTGGTCGTCTACGCCAACACCAGCGCCGCCGTGAAAGCGCGCGCCGACTGGATGGTGACCTCGTCGATCGGCCTCGACATCGTCGAAGCGCTGCACAAGGAAGGCAAGAAGATCTTGTGGGCGCCGGACCGCCATCTCGGTTCCTACATCCAGAAAAAAACCGGGGCCGACATGCTGCTGTGGCAGGGCTCCTGCCTGGTGCACGACGAGTTCAAGGGCATCGAGCTCGACTTGCTGCGCGCCGAGTATCCGCAGGCCAAGGTGCTGGTCCATCCCGAGTCCCCAAGCAACGTGGTCGAGCAGGCCGACGTGGTCGGCTCCACCACCCAGCTGATCACCGCAGCCCAGACCATGGACGCGACCCATTTCATCGTCGCCACCGACAACGGCATCCTGCACAAGATGCGCATGGCGGCGCCGGGCAAGGTCTTGATCGAAGCCCCGACCGCCGGCAACAGCGCCACCTGCAAGAGCTGCGCCCACTGCCCGTGGATGGCGATGAACGGCCTGCAAAACCTGGCCGAGGTCCTCGAGCGCGGTAACAACGAAATCCAGGTCGACCCGGAAACCGGGCGCCAGGCCAAGCGCGCCATCGACCGCATGCTCGATTTCGCGGCCGCGAAAAAAGCCAAGGTGCTGCCGAGCGGCACGCTCCAGCAAGAAACCACACTGTTTTCGGGAATCGGTCCGGCATGACTCAGTTGACATCAACGCTTCGTAACCCTTTCGCCGACGAAACCAGTTTCGACGACAAACTCCAGGCCGCGTTCGAGCAGAACGTGCTGGCGGCCCTGCTGGAAGACGTCGGCAGCGGCGACCTGACCGGCAAGCTGGTACCGGAAACGCCGCGTGCCCAGGCACGCGTCATCGTGCGCGAACAGGCCGTGCTGTGCGGCGCGCCCTGGTTCGAGGGCATCATGCTGGCCATCGACCAGGACATCGCCATCGATTGGCAATATGCCGAGGGCGATGTGATGGCCGCCGATTCGGTCGTCTGCACCATCGAAGGCTCGCCGCGCTCGCTCCTGACCGCCGAGCGCTCGGCACTGAATTTCCTGCAACTGCTGTCGGGCGTGGCGTCCGCCACCCGCAGCTATGTCGACGTAGTGGCCGGCACCCGCGCGCAGATCCTGGATACCCGCAAGACCATGCCCGGCCTGCGCCTGGCACAAAAATACGCGGTGCGCGTGGGCGGCGGCGCGAACCAGCGCATGGCGCTGTACGACGGCATCCTGATCAAGGAAAACCACATCGCGGCGGCCGGCGGCATCACCGCGGCCCTGCAAGCGGCGTCCGCCCTGAACGCGGGGGTGTCGATCCAGGTGGAGGTAGAGTCGATTGCCGAACTGGAAGAGGCGCTGGGCGCCGGCGCCGTCTCCATCCTGCTCGACAACTTCAGCCTCGATATGATGCGCGAAGCAGTGCGCATCAACGACGGGCGTGCGCTGCTGGAGGCATCCGGCGGCATCAACATGCAGACCGTGCGGGCGATTGCCGAGACCGGGGTGGACCGGATTTCGATCGGCAGCCTGACGAAGGATGTGCGGGCTACGGATTATTCCCTGCGGATTATTTAGTGTGACGCGTCACATGAAAGTGAGTTGAACGCGAAGTTTTGTAGGGTGGGCACCCCGTGCCCACCCTACGAGCGTCACGCTCGACCAACCGCCAATAAGCGTAACGCGTCACAAAAAATTCAAACTCCACTCTCGCTCGCCCTGGCCGACGCCTCCACCCCCGCCTTGCGCCGAAATACCGTCTCCCCAGCCTGACCCGCAACCGATTCGATCGCCGCCAGCACCTGTTCAGGATTCGCATAATGCGTCATGTGGCCAACGCCAGGCTGCAGGTGCAGCTCGCTGCCCGGCATGCTTTCGCGCAGGCGCTCGGCATTGTGGCCGGTGTCGACGATGCGGTCCCGGGTGCCGGCGACGATCGCCGTCGGTACCCGCAACGCCGCATAGCGTTTGGCCAGTGCCATCGTCGCCGGGATCATCAGGGCGCTTTCCGCCGCGCTGGCGCGCAACTGCCCGGGCCTAAGCATCATCCACGCCGGCGTGCGATGGAAGCGCGGGTCGACCGGCTGCGGCGAAAACACGGCCCTGGTCAGCGGCCGCCACAGCATGCGCGTGAACAGCGGCGACACGGTGTAGCGCAGCACGTCGCCCAGCAGCGGAATCGCCGGACCGGACAATAGCGGCGCATCAGGCCGCAAGCTTGGATAGTAATAGCCGGACAGCAGCACCAGGCCGCGCACGAAGCCGGGCACGTCCATTGCCATCGACAGGGCGACCAAGGTGCCCCAGGAGTGGCCGAGGACGATGGCCGAGTCGACGCCGATTTCCTGCAGTGCATGGTGCAGCAGGCGCGCCTGGGCTGGCGGCGTCCAGACCGTGGAGCGCGGCCGCTCGCTGTAGCCGAAGCCGGGACGGTCGAAGGCGATCACCCGGTAATGCGCGGCAGCCGCGTCGAGCAGGCCGCTGTTTTCGAAATCATCGGCGAGCACGCCATTGCCGTGCAAGAGCACCAGCACCGGGCCGCTGCCGCGTTCCACATAATGCAGGCGCACCCCGTCCACCTCGACGAAGCGTCCGCGCGGCGGATTTTCCGCTTCGGCACGCCGGGTCTTGGCCTGCACGTAGAAGAATGCGGCGGCCAGGCCGAGACCGGCCAGCAGGGTGCCGGAATGCCAGCGCCGGCTTTCGATGACTTCGCTGATCCTCACAATATTCCCCCGTCGAGTTGGATGGATGGCGTATCGCTTGGAGCGCGTCCGGCCGTCAAGAGTTGCAGGGCCAGCGGCAGAACGCGTTCGCTGGCGTCCTCGATCTTGATGTCGAGCAGGTCGTCGGCGCGGGTGCGGCCGAAATTGATGGCGGCAATCGGCTTGCCGCTCGCCTGGGCCATCCTGCAGAAGCGGAAACCCGAGTACACCATCAGCGAAGAGCCGACCACCAGCAGCGCATCGGCGCGCTCCATCTGGGCCAGGGCGATGGCGGTGCGCGCCGGCGGGACGTTATCGCCGAAAAAAACCACGTTCGGCATCAAGGTGCCGCCGCAGCAGGTGCATCCGGGCAGGCGGAAGTCGGCCAGCTCAGTTGGCTCGACCGAGGCATCGCCGTCCGGCAGCGGGGTCGCATTGGCGCCCAGCATCTGCGGGTTCAGGTCTTCCAGCTGGCCCTGCACGAAGGCACGCGGGAACAGTGCCGCGCAGTCCAGGCACACCACCGTGTGGATATTGCCGTGGAGCTCGAGCACGCCGTGGCTGCCGGCCTGGCCGTGCAGGCCGTCGACGTTCTGGGTCAGTACCGAGCCGATGCGGTTGATCGCTTCCAGGCCGGCGATGGCGAGGTGGCCGGCGTTGGGACGGGCGCGCGACAGGACCGGCCAGCCGATCATGCTGCGCGCCCAATAGCGGCGCTGCACGAAGTCGGACTTGCGGAAATCCGGGCCGTGGATCGGCGGTTTGCCGCGCCGGCTGCCGTCGCGGTCGCGGTAATCGGGAATGCCGGAGGCGGTGGACAGGCCGGCGCCGGTCAGCACCAGGGCGCGCGGGTGGCGTTCCAGGAACTCGGCGATGCGTGCGGCGTGGTCGTGGGTGGTAAAGGCTTCGGCCATCGATGACTCTCCTTCCGGCACGATCCTAACACCTGGGCTGTCGGCCTGGACACACGATTCCGCGCACCACGCAGATGATGGATCAGCGCCGCGCCGAGACCACGATGCCGCCGACGATCAGGACAAAAGCCAGCACGTGATAAGCGTGCGGCAATTCCCCCAGGAAGGCCGAGGATAGCAGCGCGGTGAACAAGGGCGTCAGGTTGACGAAGAAGGCGCCGATGCTCGGTCCGGCGCGGCGCACGCCCGCGCCCCACAAGGCAAAGGCCAGCACCGCCGGCCCCAGGGCCACGAACAGCAGGGCCGCGCCGACCCGTGCGCTCCAGGCGATCGCACGGGTATCCAGGGCCCACTCGGCACCCGTGAACGCCGCCGACCACAGCAGGCCGTAGGCGACCTGCGCCAGCAGGAAGGCGGCCCAGTCGGCGCGCAGGGCGGGCAGGTCCTTCGGCTGCAGCAGCATCCAGCTGTAGAACGACCAGGCGATGGTCGCCAGGATCATGTAGAGGTCGCCCGCCACCAGGCGCAGGCCCAGCAGCTGGTCGAGGTCGCCGCGGCACAGCACCACCAGCACACCGGCGATGGACAGCAGCGCCCCCATCATCTGTCGCCCGCGCACCTGCACGCCGTAGAACAGGCGCCCGACCAGCATCATCCACACCGGCATGCCGGACGCAACCAGGGTGACGTTGATCGGTGTGGAACTCTGCAGCGCCAGGTATTGCAGCGAGTTGTACATGCCGATGCCCAGCAAGCCGAGCATCGCATAGCGGCGCCAGTGCAGCAGCACGCCACTGCCCGGGCGCAGCGCGGCGCGCCCCAGGGGCACCAGCACCGCCAGCGCGATGCTCCAGCGCAGCAGGTTGAGGGTCATCGGCGGCACGGCTTCGCGCACCAGGCGGCCGACGATGGCGTTGCCCGCCCACAGCAGCGGCGGCACGCTCAGCAGCAGGATGGTCGAGGGGCCGAGTTTTTGCTCCGCCATCAGCGCCGGCGCGGGGTCAGTACGCTGGGCAGGGCCTTGGGCAGCGTGTCGGGATAATCGCGCGAGTAATGCAGGCCCCGGCTTTCGTGGCGCGACAGGGCGCTGCGCACGATCAGGCCGGCCACTTCGACCAGGTTGCGCAGCTCCAGCAAGTCATTCGTCACGCGGAAGTTGCGGTAATACTCGTCGATCTCTTCCTTCAGCAGCTTGATGCGGTGCTGGGCGCGTTCCAGGCGCTTGGTGGTACGCACGATGCCGACGTAATTCCACATGAAGCGGCGCAGTTCGTCCCAGTTGTGGGCGATCACGACTTCCTCGTCGGCGTTGGTGACGCGGCTTTCGTCCCACGGCGGCAGTACCGGCGACTCCGTCGCGGGCGCCGCCGCAATGTGATGGGCACAGGCGCGGCCGACCACCAGGCACTCCAGCAGCGAATTGCTGGCCAGGCGGTTGGCACCGTGCAGGCCGGTGTAGGCGGTTTCGCCGACCGCGTACAGGCCGGGGATGTCGGTGCGGCCGGCCATGTCGGTGACCACGCCGCCGCAGGTGAAGTGAACCGCCGGCACCACGGGAATCGCTTCCTTCGTGATGTCGATGCCCAGCTCGAGGCAGCGCGCGTAAATGGTCGGGAAATGTTCCTTGATGAATTCCGGCGACTGGTGGGTGATGTCCAGGTGCACGTAGTCGAGACCGCGCTTCTTCATCTCGAAGTCGATGGCGCGCGCCACCACGTCGCGCGGCGCCAGTTCGCCGCGCTCGTCATGGGCCGGCATGAAGCGGGTGCCGCCGGCCGCGCCCGCCTCGGGCGGCAGCTTGAGCAGGCCGCCTTCGCCGCGCACCGCCTCGCTGATCAGGAAGGATTTCGCATACGGGTGGTACAGGCAGGTCGGGTGGAACTGCATGAATTCCATGTTGGAGACGCGGCAGCCGGCGCGCCAGGCCATTGCGATGCCGTCGCCGGTGGCGGTGTCGGGGTTGGTTGTATATAAATAGACCTTGCCGGCGCCGCCGGTGGCCAGCACCGTGTGCTCCGCCTCGAAGGTCAGCACCTTGCCGCTGGTCTCGTCCTGCACGTACAGGCCATAGCAGCGCGGCTGGCCGACCAGCGCCGGCGCGCCGCCGTGCACGCCGTCCGGCGTCAGCTTGTCGGATGTGATCACGTCGATCGCGCAATGGTGCTCGAACAGCGAGATGTTCGGATGGGCGCGCACCTTCTGTTCCAGCGTCACCTGCACCGCATGGCCGGTGGCATCGGCGGCGTGGATGATGCGCCTTTGGCTGTGGCCGCCTTCGCGGGTCAGGTGGAAGCCGAGCTCGGCCGTCTCGTCGCGGGTAAAGGGCACACCTTGTTCGATCAGCCATTCGATCGCTTCGCGCCCATGCTCGACGATATAGCGGGTGGCCGCCTCGTCGCACAGGCCGGCGCCGGCGACCAGGGTGTCGGCGATGTGCTGCTCGTGACTGTCGCCGGAATCGAGCACGGCGGCGATACCGCCCTGGGCCCAGTTGCTGGCGCCGTCCAGCAGCGCACGTTTGGAGATGATCGCGACCTTGCGCGTCTGGGCCAGGTGCAGGGCGACCGACAGGCCGGCCAGGCCGCTGCCGACAATAGCTACATCAAATTTCATTTCGATGGTGTGCGGGCAGCGCCCGAAAGAGGGTTAAGAGGCTAATGATTGTAAAGAGGCATCACTATAGACCATCCTGCGCGCCATGGTGGAACAGGCCATCGCCGCGCATCGCATCCTGTGAAAGGATATTTCGACAACGGCAATTGAGTGAAATTTAATTTCATGCAGGCCGCTAGCCTCGACGCCTGATGCGATCTGCCAGCACGTTTTCATACAAACGCCGGTAGCATCCGGCCGTGACCATCCAGCTATGGCGTGCCGCGACGAAGGCGGCCGCCTCGCGCCCCAGCGCCTGCCTGCGTTCCGGCCATTCCAGCAGGTCGAGCAAGACCTTGGCCAGTGCGCGCCGGTCGCCGGCCCGGAACAGGATGGCATTGTGCCCATGCACCAGCAACTCGCGGTGAACGGCGATGTCCGATGCCACGATCGCGCAGCCCTGCGCCATCGCGTTCAGCAAGTGGCGCGAGGGCGCCAGCGCCGCATCGCTGCCTGGCAGCGCGGGGAAAACTGCGATATCGGCGCGCGGCAACACGTCCGCGGCGCGGCGCGCAGACAGCACGCCGGTGAGGATCACGTGGCCACGCGCGGCGGAACCGGCGATTCGCTGCGCCAGCTCGTCTTCGCGCGTGCCGCCGCCCGCCACCACCAGACGCAGGCCGGGATGGCGCTGGCGCACCGTCTCCAGCGCAGCAAGCAGCAAGTCGATGCCGCCGGCCTTCGCCAGCTGTCCGGCGAAAGCCAGCAGCGGCGCCCCCTCCAGCCCGGGCGGCTGGCGCTGGCGGCGCGGCATGCCCGCCAGCTCGGTGGCCGGCGGGATCACGGCGATGCGGCTGCAGCCGAGACCGGCACTGCGCAGCGAGGCCCGCATCTCGAGGCTGGACGCGGCCAGGGCGGCGGTACGGGCCAGCGCCCAGCGTTCGAGTAGCGGCACCTGCCGGCGCCTGGGGCCGCGCCGCTCGCCTTCGGCCACCAGCGGCAGTCGCCCGCGGCCGGACGCCATCCACATTGCCAGGGCTTGCCACGCCGGAGCGGGCGTCTCCACAGCATGCACATGAATCAGGTCGGGCCGGGTCAGGCGCGCCACTTGCCGCAGCCGCAAGGCGAACGCCGCAGCGGACAGGCTCGTAGTGGAAGAGCAGCGCAGCGCAGAGGGCAGGGCAATGCCGGCTTGCCATGACGGCATAGCGAAAGGCCAGGGCGGCGAGGCGGTCCGGTACACATGCAAGGCCACTTTGGCGCCGTCGGACTCATCGGACGCGTCGGCCGTCCCGCTCGCACGGCGTCCGGCCATGCTGTCCGTTACCGGACCCGTATCCGGCGACGCCAGCTGCACGGTCTGCACACCCTGGTCGCGCAGGGCCGCCATCAGGGCCAGCGTCCGGCAACGGTAATCGGTCTGGCGCAGCACGGCGGGGTCGAGCAGGTGCAGCACGCGCATCAGGGTTCCCGGCCGCTGATGGCGCCACCCGGCATCGCCTCGGTCAGGCTGTCGATCAGGGTATCGTAGACCGCGAGGTAGTCGCGCGCCATGGCCGGCATGCTGTGGCGCGCAATCACCTGGCTGCGCGCGCGCGCGCCGTGGCGCACCGCCATTTCCGGAATGCGGCAGTAATCGGCAATGGCGGACGCCAGCAGTTCCGGCGACATCGGCGGCACCAGGATGCCGGTGAAGCCGGGGTGGACCAGCTCGGTATTCCCGCCCACTGCGGTGGCCACCACCGGCAAGCCGCTGGCCATCGCTTCCAGGATCGCGTTCGAACGGTCTTCCGCCAGCGAAGGCAGCACGAACAAGTCCATCGCACGCATCAGCTGGGCCAGGTCGGCGCGGGCGCCCGGCAGCCAGGCGCGCTGGGCGGCGCCGGCGCGGTTGAGCAGGGCCTGGCATTCGGCGCGCGCGGGCCCGTCGCCCACGATCAGCAGGCGCAGCCTGGCATGCGCAGGGTGCGGCGACGCGATCAGGCGCAGGAAGGCTTCGACCAGGGTGGCATGGTTGGCGGTGTCGTCCATGCGGCCGACACTGCCGACGACGAAGGCATTGTCGTGCATGAACCCGGGCGGCCCGACCGCGGCCGCCGGGCCCAGGCGCGGATGAAACTGCACACTGTCGACCCCGTTCGCGATCTGCGACACCCGCGCCGGTTCGGCGCCCACCGATTCCACCAGCCATTGCTCGAGGTCGCTGCTGACGGCAATGAAGTGGTCGATGAGGGGACGCAGCAGACGGCGCAGCAGGCGCGCGCTGAACCAGCCGTCGCGCCCGCCCTCGGCATCGCCCAGCTGGCGCCCGTGCTCGGCGTGTACGCGCAGCGGCACGCCGGCCAGCGCGGCCACGAGCTGCCCCGTCAGGCCGGAGCGGTTGCGGGTGTGGACCAGGTCCGGCTGCAGGCGCCGCAAAACGCGAAACATGCGCAGGTAGTGCAGGGGATCGCGGCCTTCCGCCTTGTGCAGGTTGACCACGTCAACCCCGTGTTCGCGCATGCCGGCCTGGTCGCCGCCACGGTCGTGCAGGCAGACGATGGCATGACGGTAGCGATCGGCGGGGAGGTGGCGGATCAGGTTGAGCAGGCCGTTTTCGAGGTTGGCCTTATCGAGGGCATCCACGAGGTGGACGACCAGCCGTGGGCGCTCGCCGGGCGCCGACATGGGAATCCCGGCAGGATGGTTGGCACCCATATTTCATCCAGCGGCCCGGCCTGCAGGATGTGCTGGATGACCGGCGAGCAAAGGCCACGGCACTGACGAATCTGAGAGTGCCTGCAACGCGCTGGCGCTGGGCGGTGCATGGCGGTGGTGGGGGATCATCGGGGGCTGCTCCATGCTCGTTGGCGGCGGTGCACACTGGCGAGCCGGCGCATGGCTTCATTATATTGCGGTGCAATCCGGCATTTTCTCGCTTTCCGACACCGTTGACTCGGCTCAAAAACTGCGTCGAAACCGTGGACAGGCGGTCGTTTGCGGCGCAGCGATCCGCCCAGAGCGTGCCATCGGCGCCATGGGTTCGCCGCCGCACGGACGCGCGCAGCATCGCTGTCCAGAATGGCAGCTCGACCATTAAGACTTAGCGAGGAACCCACCATGAGCACCTACGACAACGACAACATCGCCGCCCTCAACGCCAAGATCGCCGACATCCGCTTCCCGATGTTTACCTGGCAGGACGCCCACGGCCACCTGCTCAGCCAGCCAATGACCAAGGAAGACGTCGACGCCCAAGGCGGCATCTGGTTCTTCACCTCGACCCTGACCGGCCTGTGGCAATGCATCGGCCACCGTCCGCTGGTCAACCTGGCCTTCTCCAAGCCGGAGGACAGCCTGTACGTCTCGATCAGCGGCACCGCCGAACGCGTGGTCGACCGCGAACTCATCCGCAGCAAGTGGAACGCCGGCGCCCAGGCCTGGTTCCCGGCGGGTCCGGACGACGAACACGCGGTGCTGATCCGCGTGGTCCCGCACTCGGCCGAATACTGGGACAACCACGACAGCAAGATGGTGCAGCTGTACGCGATGGCCAAGGCCGCCATCACCGGCAACAAGCCGGACCTGGACAGCGAGCACGAGACCATCAAGCTGTCCTGATCGCCGCCCTGACTGTTGCATAAGATATTCCTCTCTTGCAATAAATACGGTGGCTGGCGTACAGTAAGTGCTTCTTCGACAAGGAGCACGGATGAAGCAGGGCAGGCGAGGTAACAAACGATGATCGGGCCGCTCGAAATCGCGGCCAATCTCTTCACCGCCCTCGCCATCGTGCTGGCCGGCCGTAACAACGTCCACACCTGGTGGACAGGGATCGTCGGCTGTGCGCTGTTCGGCGCGCTGTTCGCCCAGAACCGCCTGTACGCCGACGTGGCGCTGCAAGCCTTTTTCGTCGCCACCGGCTTTTACGGCTGGTGGAAATGGCTGCGCGGCGCCCACGGCAAGCCGCTGCCGATCACCCATGCGACCCGCGCCGGCATCCTACGCACCCTGGCCGCCGGCATCGCCGGTACCGCAGCCTACGGCGCCATGCTGTATTCCACCACCGACGCCTACGCGCCTTTCCCCGATTCCACCGTGCTCGTGTTTTCCATCATTGGCCAAGTGCTCATGATGCAGCGCCGCGTCGAGAACTGGGGCTTCTGGCTGCTGGTGAACACCATCGCGGTGCCCCTGTACGCCAGCCGCGGCCTGTACCTGACCGCCGTGCTGTATGCCTTCTTCTGGATCAACGCGGCGGTGTCCTGGCGCAGCTGGCGCCGCCTGGCAGCCGAGGCCCGCGCCACCGGCACCGCCGCTTCAATGCCCATCGAAAGTTCCCCTACATGAAATTCACCACCCTCGCGGCCGCGCTGGCCACCCTCGGCGCCGTCGCGCCCCTGGCATGTGCCGCCGAGCAGGCGCCGCCGCACCTGGCGCATGTTACCGCGGTCCGCGCCGGCAAGCTGGTCGACGTGGTCGCCGGCAAAGTCCTGGTCGACCAGACCATCCTGATCAGCGGCGGGCGCATCACCGCCGTCGGCCCGGCCGCGAGCACCGCCATCCCGGCCGGCGCCGAGCTGGTCGACCTGTCGGGCGCCACCGTGCTGCCCGGCCTGGTCGACGCCCACGTCCACCTGACCGGCGACCCGACCCTGCACGGCTACAAGTCGCTGGGCGTGTCGGACATCCGCGCCGCCATGTACGGCGCCCACGCCGCCAGAGTGACGCTGCAGGCCGGCTTCACGACGGTGCGCAACGTCGGCGCCGGCGGTTTCGGCGACGTGGCGCTGCGCGACGCCATCGACGAGGGCGAGCTGGAAGGCCCGCGCATGCGCGTGGCCGGCTACGCCATCGGCATCCGCGGCGGCCACTGCGACAACAACCTGCTGCCGGCCGACTACCACTACACCGAGAACGGGGTCGCCGACGGCCCATGGCAGGCACGCGCCAAGGTGCGCGAAATGGCCAAATATGGCGCCGACACCATCAAGATCTGCGCTTCGGGCGGCGTGCTGTCCAAGGGCGACGAAGCCGGTGCCCAGCAGCTGACGCTGGAAGAGATGCGCGCCATCGTCGAGGAAGCGCACAAGCTGGGCCGCAAGGTGGCGGCCCACGCCCACGGCGCCAGCAGCATCCATGATGCGATCCTGGCCGGTGTCGATTCCGTCGAGCACGGCAGCCTGATCGACGACGAAGGCATCCGCCTGGCGCGCGAGAAGGGCACCTATCTGGTGATGGACATCTATAACGACGACTACATCCTGCAAGAGGGCGCCAAGGCCGGGATGCTGCCCGAATCGCTGGAAAAGGAAAAGCTGGTCGGCCAGATCCAGCGCGACAACTTCCGCAAGGCCTGGCGCGCCGGCGTCAAGATGGCCTTCGGCACCGATGCCGGCGTCTACCCGCATGGCGACAACGCGCGCCAGTTCTTCTATATGGTGAAATACGGCATGACGCCGCTGCAGGCAATCCAGGCCGCCACCATCAACGGTGCCGACCTGCTGGGCTGGAAGGACCGCATCGGGTCGGTCAGCCCCGGCAAGTACGCCGACCTGATCGCCGTGGGTGGCGATCCGCTGCAGGATCCGGCCGAACTCACGCGCGTCAAATTCGTGATGAAGGGCGGGGCGGTCGTGAAGGGCGCGCCTCAGCCACGCGCACAGCAATAATCGGCGCCCGCCACGAAAGCATCAAGGCGGACAGACGGGCGCAGGTCCGTCGCGCCGGCGCTTGCCGGCGCTTGCCGGCGCAGCGTCGTGCACCCGCGCTCCGCTGGTGGACCTTACCCCTTGCGCGGCGGCGCCAGGTCGGCTTCATCCTGGTTGCCGCCGGTTTCCGGTGCGCCCAGGCCGGTATCGCCGGGGCTGGCCTGGCTGCCGCGCGTGTCCTGGTAGCCGCGGTTGATGGCGGTGGCGTCGCTGCCGGCACCTTCAGGCTCAGCCGCGCCGCCTGCCCGCTGCCGCTGCTCGGCTTCGGCCGACACCGGCGCACGCGGCGCCGCTTCGGCGTTCCTCGGTTTGGTCAGCGCATCGCCGCCGCTGCCGCCGGTTTCCTGCATCGTTTCATGGGTGAGGGTAGCGCCTTCCTCGCCGCTGGTCGCGCCGCCGACGCCGATCGTCGGCGCGGGATCGCTACCAGGGTTCGCATTGTTCGTACTGCTCATGAGGACTCCTTGTGAAAGTAGGGGATCAGACCGGGATGTCGGAAGTGCCGCCGCCGGCGCTGCCGAACTCGACCAGCTGCTCCATCGTGAGGCGGCGGTCGTTGAGGGCGGCCAGGATAGCCTTCAACTGCTCGGCGTCCGGCTCGATGTAGACCATGCGCTGCTCGACCTCGTTGTCCCAGTAGCGGGTGTAGGGAACGTCGGTTTCGCCCATGACTTTGGCGTCGAAGCTGCCGTCCTGCAGCTCGCCGAAGAGGGTAACCCGGGTGGTGTCCGGCGTCGTGTTCTTGACCGTGATGCTCATGCATGCTCCTGTCGGTAGGTGAGTGAGTGTCCGGTTTCATTGTCCCGTACGCCGGGGATGGCTGCAAACACGGTTGAATTTCGCGTCAGGAAAGGTGAATCGCATAAAGCTCGGGTCCGCCAAGTTACGAACCGAAAGCATTCCCCACATATCTTTAACTCGACATTACCAAGTATATTGTCGACTTCAATATCTGAACGACATAACTGCTATACTGTATATCGATACAGCCCTTTTGATCCTCACATCAGCATCACCACACGCAGCCTATGCCGGACTTTACCCCAATCGACCTTGGACCGACGCACCCGGAAGCCATCTCGACCGGAGAGAGTGGGCGGATGCACGTCAAAATGTACCGCATGGCCGACGACGCGATCACCGAAGCCACCACCGACATCGAACTGGCACGCGAATTCATCGCCCATGGGGAGCTGAGCGCGAAATCCATCCAGAACACCCAGAAGGAATTGTTCCGCTTCCTGACCTGGTGCCGCGAAGAAGCCGGGAAAACCCTGGCGCAGCTGAACGTGGCAGACCTGAACGCCTACAAGGAATTCCTCAAGAATCCGCCGCCGGAATGGGTGTCGACCACCAAGTGGCCGCGCCGCGATCCGCGCTACAGGCCGTTCACCGGACCGCTGTCCGATCCCAGCCGGCGCCAGGCAATGATCGCGGTCAAGGGGCTGATGGGTTTTGCCGAGCAGACCGGCTATCTGCGCCGTAATCCGGGCGCTTTGGTGCGCAACGTGCGGGCGCCGTCGGCCAGCCGTATTACACGCTACCTGACCCAGGGCGCGATCGCGCTGGCCCTGGAAACCGTTTCCACGCGTCCGGCCGACACGCCGGCGGCGTTCCGGCGCCGCGCGCGCGACCGTTTCCTGCTGGTCGCCTTTGCCCACACCGGCGCCCGCCTGAACGAAATCGTCAGCGCGTCCATGGGCGCGATCTACACCGAAGGCAACGGCCGCTGGTGGCTGGACGTGACCGGCAAAGGCAACAAACCGCGCCGCCTGCCGGTACCGGCCGACATGCTGGATGCCTTCCGCAGCTACCGCCAAGCCTTCGAACTGCTGCCGCACAGCAGCCGAACCGACCGCATGCCACTCGTCCTGTCGAGCCGCTCGCGCGAACCCGCGCGCATCACGGACGAAGCGGCCTCCGAAGCCATCAAGGCCATGTTCGCCGACGCCGCGCGCGTTGCCGATGCCCGCGGCGACGGCGACACCGCCGCCACGCTGCGCCAGGCATCGGCCCACTGGCTGCGCCACAGCATGCTGACCAACCACGCGAACAACGGGGTGCAATTGAAGACGCTGCAGGACACGGCGGGGCACGCGAATATTGCAACCACGGCGGCTTATCTTCACAAGACCGATAACGAGCGGTATGACGAGATCATCGGGTCAGTGAACGGCAAGGGCATCATGTAGGACTTCTTCTGAGGTTGCGGATGGCTTTACGAAAGGCGTATTTGACATAATATAGATTATGCGAAGTTTTCTGTTTCGCACTTTGGATGTGGATACTCTCCATGAGGCCAGCGTTCAGACATCAGTTCGCCAATCCCGTGGCAGTAAATTCGTCATACGCGCCGTTTGCGGCTATCGAGGTATGCCAGCGCAGTCATCCGGCTCGCCGCGTCATAGCCTGCCGATGTTTGGGATCGGTGATCCGCCCAACCGCGCTGGTCAGGACGCCCGCATCGTCGCGGTCGCGCCGCTGGATGGCACCTGGCAGCGCGTGGCCACGGCAACCCGCACCGTCGACAGATTGTCGCCGGTAGACATATCGATGCAATCGACGTCCAAGCCCTTGAGGTCCAACGCACGTTCGACCGGTGCGCATGGCGGCAAGCCCGTCCGGTGCGCCAGGCCGCCGCCGCATCGGTCATGCCGCCGATTTCCGTACGGGGCCAGGATTTCGTTCGACAGATGCATGTGATCGGCATGCGTTTCCCATCTTGAACCCGACCGCAGCGCCACCGGCCCGAAGGCACCGACACTGCCATCAGTGCCTTCGATATCGCAGGTTCAAGTATCACCGGCGCCGGCTCGTTCGGACGAAACGAACAGAGTCGGACCCGCCGCGAACGCCAGCCAGGCGCCCTCTTCGCTTGTTCCCGGCCCGTGTACAGAACGCGTCGTAACGAACGCGCCCGGACCGCCCGGGCGTTACACGCTCAATATCGCCTGCCGCGATTGCGCAGGGCCACGATCCCGCCCACCACCACGGTGGCGATGAGCGCCTTGCGCACCAGCCCCGCCGGGTTGTAGCGCAGCTCGGAGCGGATACCCATTTCTCCCAGCACATTGGGCACGTGGCCATGCGCCAGGTCCTCGACGACGCCTTCGACCATGTTGACGCGGTCGGCCGCGAGCAGCATCAGCCAGTGGCGCACGTCATTCTCGGGCAGTTTGTAGGCGAGGCGCCGGATCGCGCCCGACAGCCACTTGGGCGGCTGGGCCGTGCCGAACAGCGGCGTGATGCCCGGCCGTTCCGGCGAACAGAACACTTCGACGGTCTGTGCCTGCTGAACCGGCTGTCCCTGCGGCACGTGGATGAAGCGTGGCGGCGTGCGTTCCATCGGTACCGCCGGCCGGTTCTTTTTCTCGAGATCCGAGCCCCAGCCGGGGATGCGCTGCAGTTCTTCGACGGGCGGACTATGCCGGTTGAGGTCGTAGTCGATCTGGCGCTCGTAGTCGACGTGACCGTGGTGATGCGGGTGCTGCCGCTGCTCGGCAAGATCGCGGCGGGCGGTTTCGGTGTCCATGGCGGCTCCTTCAATGAATGATGCTGGTCGCCGTGGCGCGCGCCGCGCCTGCGCGTGGCGGGATCAGCACGGTCTTGATGCAATTGTCGTACTTGCTCGAGAAGATGTGGTACGCATCCGACACCTCTTCCAGCGGCACCCGGTGGGTGATGATGTCCTTGGGGCTCAAATGCCCCTGGCGGATGTGCTCGATCAGGTGCGGCACGTGGCGCTTGACGGCGGCCTGGTTCATGCGCATCGTGATGCCCTTGTTCAGCGCGTTGCCGATCGGGACGGCGTTGAAGGTCGGCCCGTAGACCCCGACGATCGAGACATTGCCGCCTTTGCGCACCGAATTGATGGCCCAGAACAGCGCGGTCGCCGCGCCCGCCTGCAGCATGGTCCAGCGTCCGGTGATTGTCTGCGCCAGGCTGCCCGAGGCCTCGCAGCCGACCGCATCGATGCACACGTCCGCGCCCAGCCAGTCGGTCATCTTCTTGATCTGCAGGGCGACGTCGCCCACCTCGCGGAAATTGATGACTTCACAGCGGGCGTAGCGCCGCACGAAGTCGAGCCGGTACTCGACGTGGTCGACCACGATGACCCGGCCGGCGCCGAACAGCCAGGCCGACTTGGCGGCGAAGATACCGACCGGGCCGGCGCCGAACACCACCACCGTGTCGCCTTGCTGGATGTCGCCCATCTCGGCGGCCTGGTAGCCGGTCGGCAGCGCGTCGGTCAGCAGCACCGCGTCGTCGTCTTCGATGTCGTCCGGGATCTTGTAGGGTCCCACGTCGGCCATCGGCACGCGCACGAACTCGGCCTGGCCGCCATCGTAGCCGCCGGTGGTATGCGAGTAGCCATAGATGCCTCCCACCGCCGTCGCTTCCGGGTTGGTGTTGTGGCAGTTGCTATATAGCTCTTTCTGGCAGAAGAAGCAGGAGCCGCAAAACAGGTTGAAGGGCACCAGCACGCGGTCGCCTGGCTTGAGCGTCTCGACCGCAGAACCGACCTCCTCCACGATGCCGACGAATTCATGGCCGAAGGTGTGCCCGATGCGCGTGTCCGGTACCAGGCCGTGGTAGAGGTGCAGGTCCGAGCCGCAGATGCAGGCGCGTGTCACGCGGACGATGGCGTCGCCTGGATGCTCGATCACGGGTTCCGGTTTTTGCGATGCCCGGATGCGGTAAGGTCCACGATAGTTAGTTGCTAGCATAAAAATCTCCTGCCGGGATGGACTCCAGCATCGTCCACTCCTGTGAGCTGCCAGGAAATAGTTTGCCGTGGTCGCCTGCCCCGCTAGGCAGGACGCGGCAATGCGGCCCGGCAGTTGTTGTGTATCCCGCAGGCGGCGCCCGCGGGGCCATCTGCCCGCCGCGGCAGGGTCGCCCCGCCGCGGAAGGAACCACCCAGCGTAGACAGGGGTTCACGCAATCGCAAGCGGCGATTCGCTTGCCGTCCCCACAGGCGAACCCTGCCGAGTCGCTTTTTCTCACACTGGCGCTTTTGTGAACAGTCTCGCGCGCAGGCGGTCTACGATGCAGGCTTCCGGGTCCCGTGAAGCGCCGCACAGCGGCCAATCCGCAGCACACGCTGCCGCTTTCAGAAAGGAAAAGTCATGCGAATCACACCCATGTTTCTCGCGCTCGTCGTTGCCGGCGCGGGCTTGTCGCCGCCCCTGGCGACCGCGCAAACCCAGGCAACACAGGTCGCCCAGCCGCAGCAGCGCCGGGCCGATACGGCCCTGCTGCAAGTGGCCCAGTTCGACCACCAGGTCACCGGCGTGACCGTCAGCGAACGGGGACGCACCTTCGTCAATTTTCCACGCTGGACCGAAGACTCCCCGGTCTCGGTGGCCGAAGTCATGAAGGATGGCAGCCTGCGTCCTTATCCCAGCGAGCAGTGGAACGCCTGGCGCAACGTAAGGCGCGATGAGCTGGACCCGGCGGAGCACTGGGTCTGCGTGCAGAGCGTGGTGGCCGACGGCCGTGGCAGCGTCTGGGTGGTCGACCCCGCCGCTCCCGCCGTGGACGGCCTCGTGCCCGGCGGACCGAAGCTGGTGCGCATCGATCTTGCCACCGACCGGGTCGCCAGGGTGATCCGCTTTGGCCAGGATGTGGCGATCCCCGGCTCTTACTTGAACGACGTGCGCTTTTCGCAGGATGGCAAATACGCCTTTCTGACCGATTCCGGACAGCGTGGCGCCCTGGTCGTGGTCGACCTGGCCAGTGGCCGCGCGCGGCGGGTGCTGGACGGCCATCCTTCGACCCAGCCGGAAAAAGGCGTGGTCGTGCGCACCGACGGCAAACCGCTGCGCTATCCGGACGGACGCCCGGTACTGTTCGCCGCCGACAGCATCGCCCTGTCGTCCGACGGTACGTGGCTGTATTGGAAGCCGCTGACCGGCACCACCCTGTACCGCATCCCGACCGCCGCGCTCACGGGAAGCGGCCTGGCCGGAGAGGACCTCGCCGGCCAGGTCCAAACCTATGGCAAGGTCGGACCCACCGACGGCTTCTGGATCGGCCGCGGCAGCGACACCCTGTACATCACCTCGATCGAGGACAACGCCATCAAGGCGCGCAAGCTGTCCCAGGGACCGGCTGGCGGGTTGCGCACGGTGCTGCAGGATCCGCGGCTGCGCTGGCCCGACACCTTCAGCCAGGGACCGGACGGCAGCCTGTACGTGACCACCTCGCGCATCCAGGACTCGGCCTTTTTCAACCGGGATGCGCCACTGGCCCTGCCGACCCAGCTCTGGCGCCTGCCGCCGCCGCGCGACTGAGGTCCGCACCCGGCGCAGCTGCCGGGCTGGTGACTCAGGATCCGCGGCCGCTCCGGGGGCCGCCAATGCTAGACTTGACCATGTCTTTACAGAATCCATCCCACCATAACAAAGACATGGAGACCGCATGAACCAGCAAGCAAGCTATGTACACGGCGCGCACGACGTCCCGTTGATCGGCGAGACGATCGGCGCCTTCCTCGCCGGCGTTGCCAGGCGCCACGCCGACAAGGACGCACTCATCGTCGCCCACCAGCAGGTGCGCTGGACGTATGCCGAGCTGGACGCCCGCGTCACCCGCCTGGCCGCCCATCTGCTCGCGCTGGGACTGCACCCCGGCGACCGGGTCGGCATCTGGTCGCAGAATTGCGCCGAATGGGTGCTGGTGCAGTTTGCGACGGCACGCGCCGGCTTGATCATGGTGAACATCAACCCGGCTTACCGGCGTTCCGAACTCCAGTACGTGCTGGACAAGGTGCAATGCGCAGCGCTGATCCTGGCGCCGGCCTTCAAGTCGAGCGATTACCTGGCGATGATCGGGGACGTCGCTCCCGAGATCCGTCACAGCGCGCCCGGACGGCTGCAATGCGCGGCCTTGCCGCAGCTGCGCCACGTGATCCGCCTGGGCAGCGACCACACACCCGGCATGGTCAATTTCGACGCGCTGCTCGAGGCGCCCAGTCCCGACCAGCTGGCGCATCTGGGGGCCGTCGAAGCCACGCTGCAGTTCGACGACCCGGTCAATATCCAGTTCACCTCCGGCACCACCGGTTCGCCCAAGGGCGCCACCCTGACCCACCACAACATCCTGAACAATGGTTTCTTCATCGGCGAAGCGATGAAGCTCAGTGAGCGCGACCGCCTGTGCATCCCGGTGCCCCTGTATCACTGCTTCGGCATGGTGCTGGGCAACCTGGCGTGCGTGACGCATGGCGCCGCGATGGTCTTTCCCGGCGAGAGCTTCGAGCCGAAGGCGGTGCTCGACACCGTGCAGGCCGAGCGCTGCACCGGCTTGCACGGCGTGCCGACCATGTTCATCAGCCTGCTCGACCATCCGGATTTCGAGCGCTACGATTTGTCCACCCTGCGCACCGGCATCATGGCAGGATCGCCCTGCCCGGCCGAAGTCATGAGCCGGGTGATCGGCAAGATGCACCTGGCGGAAATCACCATCGCCTACGGCATGACGGAGACCTCGCCGGTGAGTTTCCAGAGTTCGGTGGACGACCCGGTGCACCTGCGGGTGTCCACCATCGGGCGCGTGCACCCGCACCTGGAAGTCAAGATCGTCGACGGCGACGGCAAGATCGTCCCGCGCGGCGTGAAGGGCGAGCTCCTGACGCGCGGCTATTCCGTGATGCTGGGCTACTGGGGCGACGAGGAAAAGACACGCGCGGCCATCGACGCGGCGCGCTGGATGCATACGGGCGACCTGGCGGTGATCGATGAGCAGGGCTTCGCCGCGATCGTCGGCCGCGCCAAGGACATGGTCATCCGCGGCGGCGAAAACATCTATCCGCGCGAGGTCGAAGAATTTCTTTACCGGCACCCGAAGGTGCTGGACGTCCAGTGCGTCGGCGTGCCGGACCAGAAATATGGCGAGGAGCTGTGCGCCTGCATTGTCCTGCGCCCCGGCATGGAAGCCGGCGAGGAAGAGATTCGCGCTTTCTGCCGGGACCAGATCGCCCACTACAAGATTCCCCGCTACGTCCGTTTCGTGCCAGGCTTTCCGATGACGGTGACCGGCAAGATCCAGAAATACCTGCTGCGCCAGCAAGTGAGCACCGAGCTCGGCCTGGCGGAGTGAGAGGACTTCTCGCGCGGGTTCCCTCGAACGACGCGGGGTTTGAGCCGGACTAACAGGCTTGGCGGCGCCGGGAGCTTTAGCGCCTCGTACCGGTCTTATCCCTGTGAGCGCAAATCGTGGAACGGAGCCGGCATGATCAAGACGATCCTGGTGCACATCGATGGCGGTCCCCGGCAGGCGAGCCGCATTGCCGCCGCCGCCCAGCTGGCGGCAGAGCATGGCGCCCACCTGGTCGGCAGCGCCGAGACCGGTATCAGCTGGCTGAACTATGCCGCCCTCACTGGCGCCATGGGTGCGCCGGCGCCGGACCCGGCCTCGGATTTCGGCGGGCTGCGCGAGGCGGGCAATGCGCGCCTGCAGGGTTTTCGCGACGCCGCGGCGCGGCTTGGGGTCGCATCCTGGGAAGCGCGCCTGATCGAAGACGATACCCGCTATGCCTTGCTGCTGCAGGCGCGCTATGCCGATCTCGTCGTGCTCAGCCAGGACCGCGCCGACCACCCCGCCGGTCCCACTGACCCTTTCGACGATCCCGAACAGGGACTGGCCCGGCGCGAGCGGCGCCTGCCGGAAAACGTGGCGCTGCGCGGCGGGCGGCCGGTGCTGGTGGTCCCGCCAGACTATGGCGGCGCTGCGATTCCCGGCACCGCGGTGGCCGGCTGGGACGGCAGCCTGCAGGCGCTGCGGGCGATCGCGGCGGCCCTGCCGCTGCTGCAGCGCGCCGACAGCGTCAAGCTGACCCTGGTCAATCCGGACGAATTGTCCGAGCTGCACGGCGAGCAGCCGGGCGCGGACATGGCCTTGTATCTGGCGCGCCACGGCGTCAAGGTCGAGGTCGTGCTCGAAAGGACGCGCAGCACCGCTGGCCATGCCCTGACCGCGCTGGCGCACGATTGCGGCGCGGGGTTGATCGTTGCCGGCGCCTATGGCCATAGCCGTTATCGCGAATGGGTGTTGGGCGGTGCCACGCGCGAGCTGCTGGAACGGGCGCCGGTGCCGCTCCTGATCGCGCACTGAATGACGATGCGCGCCCGCCATCCGTCGCCCATCCACGAACTTCATACGAGCATGGCCTACCAGTTCCAACCTGTACCAGCCAGCGAGCAGCGGCGCGAGGGCAGCACCTGGCAGGGCGGCCGCCACACGCCCTACCCCCTGTCCAGCATCGAGCACGCCTCGATGGACCTGGTCCTGAACGCCTGGCTCGGCCGCATGACCGGCTATGTCTCGCCGGCGGCGCTGCTCACCGCCTGGCAGGACTGGTCCACCCATTTGCTGCTGTCGCCCGACAAGCAGATGGAGCTGGGGATGCTGGCCGCTTCCAACACCCAGCGCTGGCTGCAATACGGCGCCAGCGCCGCCTTTGCAGGCGTAAGCAATGCGAGTGGGAACGGGAACGGGAACGGCGGCTTCCATCCGCCGGCCGAACCCCTGCAGCCGCTGGCCCAGGACAAGCGCTTTGCCGACCCGGCATGGCATGCCTGGCCATGGAATTTGCTCAGCCAGGGCTTCCTGCTCACCCAGCAATGGTGGCACCATGCCACCGGCGGCGTGCGCGGGGTGTCGCCCCATCACACCGACGTGGTCACCTTCGTGGCGCGCCAGCTGCTCGATTCGGTCGCTCCGTCCAATTTCATCGCCAGCAACCCGGTGGCCCAGCAGCTGACGCTGTCCAGCGGTGGCCGCAACCTGGTGCACGGGGCGGTGCGCGCCGCCGCCGACCTGCGCAACGCCCTGGCCGGAACCGGCCCGCCCGTGGCCTACCGCCCTGGCCGCGACGTCGCCCTCACGCCGGGCAAGGTGGTGATGGCCAACCGCCTGGTCGAACTGCTGCGCTATGACGCGGCGACGCCCGCGGTGCACGCGGTGCCGTTGCTGATCGTGCCGGCCTGGATCATGAAGTATTACATTCTCGACCTGTCTCCCCAGAATTCGCTGGTACGCTACCTGGTCGAGCACGGCCATACGGTCTACATGATTTCCTGGAAGAATCCGGACGCCGACGACCGCGACCTCTCGCTCGAGGACTACCGCCGGCTGGGCGTGATGGCGGCGCTGGACGCCATTGTTGCCCAGACCGGTGCGCCGCAAGTGAATGCCTGCGGCTATTGCCTGGGCGGCACGTTGCTGGCGATCGCGACCGCGGCCATGGCGCGCGATGGCGACAGGCGCCTCGCCAGCATGACCCTGCTCGCCGGCCAGGTGGACTTTACCGAACCCGGTGAACTGTCGCTGTTCGTCGACAACAGCGAGGTCAGCTTCCTGGAAGCGACCATGTGGCAGCAGGGCTACCTGGACACGCGCCAGATGGCCGGCGCCTTCCAGCTCTTGCGCTCGAACGACCTGGTGTGGTCGCGCCGCCTGCGCCACTACCTGCTCGACCTGCCGGACAAGGACAACGACCTGGCGTCCTGGAATGCCGACGCCACCCGCATGCCCTACCGCATGCACGCCGACTACCTGCGCAAGCTGTTCCTGAAGAACAGCCTGGCCAGCGCCCGCTACATGGTGGACGGCCGGCCCGTGGCCCTCACCGACATCGACGTGCCGATCTTCGCCGTCGGCACCCTGACCGACCACGTGGCGCCCTGGCGCTCGGTCTACAAGATCGTGCCTTTGACCGATGTCGAAGTCACTTTCCTGCTGACCTCGGGCGGACACAATGCCGGCGTGGTATCGCCGCCGGGGACGCCGGGGCGCAGCTACCAGATCGCGGTGCAGCCGCATGATGCGGCCTATGTCGATCCGGATGCCTGGCAGGCGGGCACCGCGCAGCACAGCGGCAGCTGGTGGCCGGCCTGGGAAGACTGGCTGGCGCGGCGCGCCGGGCCGCAGGTGGCGCCGCCGCCGCCGGTCATCGGACTGGCGCCTGCGCCGGGAACCTATGTACTGGCTTCATGATTCAGTATATCAATTGATGAGCTGCAATCATGGCCTTGGCCTGGCGTGCCTGTTCAGCATCCACGCGTACAGGACAATATTTACGGCCAACACGGCCGCCGCCAGCAAGTATTGCGTCGAACGTCCGAGGCCGGCGGGGTAGATCAGCGCCACCAGGTAGTGTTCGATGAAGCCATCGCCATAGCCGGCGCCGCCGGCCAGGCGGCGCAGCTGGTTTTCAGCCCAGGTCAGCGGACAGATGGCGCCGCTTAATTCGATCCCGATTCCCCAGACGGCCGCAGCCAGGTGCAGCGGCATCAGCCGGCGCCAGCGCACCACGGCGAGCGCGCCGAACAGCACGAACAGGATGAAGCCGAGGTGCAGCAGCAGGACGGCCCCGGCCAGGAACGCATAGCCCATGCGTCACACTATATATGACTGCGGGCTCGCTGTGGACGCGCGGTGCAGGCTGATGCCCGGCTCATTGCGGCCGGCCGCCACCACGCGGCGCGTGCTCCTGCTGTCCCATGGTGTTCTGGCTGCGCATGGCTTGTCCGCCGCTGTGCTGCGTAGTCTGCTGCGCAGTGTGCTGCATAGGCGGCTCTCCCCCAATGCCGGCCTGCAGGCTGCTCGCCGCCCCCTGCGGCATGCGATCGTCCTTGCGCGCCGCCGCCGTGATCGTCACCGCCTTCACGCGCCATGCGCCGGCGTCCTCGAGGTCGTCGGCCAGCTCGCTGCGTCCCTCGATGCGTACCGGATGCCCGCCCACCTCGGCATCGACGGCGCGCCAGCGCACCAGCGCGCGCGGTGCGGCGGGGTCGGCCACACCGGTGCTGTACAGCGTGCTGCCGTCGATCACCAGTGCGCCGCTGCCGATCGCGGCGCGGCAAGCCTCGTTGCCGGCGCGCGCGGCGCCATCCGCCTTGCCGTCACCGTCACCGTCGGCCGCGGCGGCACTGGCGCCGGCTTGCGCCAGGGTGTCGCCGAGCTGCCCGCACAGGCGGCCGACCTGGCGCCGCAGGCGCAGGTAGCGGCGCGCCTGCAGCCTGCCGTGTTCGCACAGCGCCGCTTTCAGGCGCGGATCGCGGTCGAGCTTGGAATTCGCGCCCAGGTCCATGCAGGTGGCGGCTTCGATGGCATCGCCATCCATCACGATGCGGTCGACCTGCACCAGCCGGTCGTGGGACGCCTCGCCGCCGTCCGGCCGTGGCTCGCCAGCATCGCCATTACCATGGCCATTACCATCGCCATCGCGGCGCGCCGCGGCCAGCTGGACGGACGCCTCCATGCGGCGGTTGATCGCCTCGACGAAGCCGATCTCCTGGTTGAGCGAAAGATTACCGGCCAGCGCATTACGGAGGTCCCAGATTTCGCTGCCCTGCATCACCAGGCGGTCCGCCGTGGCGGCCGGCGTGCCCGCGTGAGGCCTCGTCTTCTCGACCTTGGCGTGGGTGGGGTTGATCTGCACCACCCAGATCTCGTCCGGCTTGCGTGCCACGTCCATCACGCCGGCCAGGAAATCCTTGATCGGCGGGTTTTGCGAGAACAAGCCGTCCCACAGTGCCAGCTGGCGCGCCGCCAGCGTGTCCTGGTCCATGCCTTTCATCAAGCGCGCACGGAACAGCCAGGGCACCGCCGCCGAGGCCAGCACGGCATCGACCGAAATGCCGCCGTCATCCTGCGCGCGTTCCGAGTTGAAGGCCATGAAATCGCCCTGGTGCAACTCGACCGCCCCGATCAGCAAGCGGGGAATGGCACGCGTGACCATGCCCACCGCGTCGGCCAGCGCCATCAGGGCGTCATGCTCGAAGCGCAGCGGCGGCGCCCGCCACTGCCTGAAGGCGACGCGCAGCAAGGCGCTGTCGCCGAGGCCGAGCTGCTCGATACGGGCCAGCACGCGCTGGGCCGCGCCCAGCTTGTCGCCGATGGCCTGCTCCAGCATGGCGCGTTCCTCACGGTACCGCTGCTGGCAAGGCGCGTCCGGCGGAAACATCGCCGCCTGCAGGTCGCTGCGCACCCAGCGCTGGACATCCAGCGGAATGCTGGCGAAGTCGCCGTAGGCGCGCACCAGTTGCCAGTCGACGCCCGGGCGCAGCAGTTGCGGCAGCGAGAAGTAATCCGGCCGCATCCAGGGATTGTCGGCGCCGAGCGCGCCGGCAACCATCGGCCAGACGCTCGTATTGAACCATTCCAGGCCCTGCATCGGGTAGGTATACGGACTGGTCTTGACGTCCAGGCCGAACATCGAGGCGGCGTCGCTCATGGCCCGCGCGTAATGGTTGAGGCTGGCCTCCAGCCAGTGGGTGGCCGCATTGCTGTCCCAGAAGGCGTCCAGCCGGCGCCCGGCTTCTTCCGCGCCCCCGGTAATGAATCCATACCAGCCCAGCAAGGCACTGATGGCGCCGCCGGAGGTGCCGCTGATGGCCACCAGCACCGGCGCCGCCGTGCCCGCTTGTGTGCCCGCTTGTGTACCGGCAGCGGTACCTGGCTCGTGATAAGCCTGCGCCCGTCCGCTCCACCCGGCCGAGTGCGCCAGCGCCAGGTTGTCGAATTCGCCCAGCAGTACCGGCAACACGCCGCCGGTGAACGCCGCATGACTGCCGCCGCCCTGGCAGGCAATCGCAATGTAATTGGTCGCCATCACGCCTCCTCGTGTTGTCCTTCGCTGCGTTGTCCGTCGATCGGAGTTAGGCAGGCGGCGCGGCGCGGCGTTCCAAGGTGAGTCGGCTTGCGCCCCGATTTTTCGTGACGCGAACGGGAATGATGTGCTTGCCGAAGATCCGCTTGCGTTCGCGTGATGCATCACGAATAATCGTCACACCTCATCCTTAGCGAGCGATTGCCCCATGAAGCACCCGGAAGACCTGCGCACCATCGAACTCCCGCTCGACCCGTCCGCCCCGCGCAAGCGCGGCCGCCCGCCCAAGGACGACAAGATGAGCGATGCCGAACGCGCCCGCCGCTACCGGGCGCGCCAGCGCATGCTGCCCAAGGGCGAATGGAATTACGAACAGTTGACGGCACAGGCGCGCGGGGAGATCGCGCGCCTGCTCGACGGCCTGGCCACCAAGCCGGCGGCCGAGGCGGAACTGGTTACCCAATGGGCGTATGGCATGTTCCTGCTGTGGGACCGGGTGACGGCCCAGACCCAGCGCGCGGACGACCGGCGCGACCTGCTGGCGCTGGTGTCGGGCTGAACAGATTCGGTCGGCGCTCAGTCGGCGATCGTGTCGACGGGATCGAGACCGAGTGCGCGCGGATGCGTGTAGCACACGAAATCGCTCCCGCGTGCGAAGGCCAGCAAGGTCATGCCTGCGGCATCGGCCAGCTCGACGGCGGCCAGGGTCGGCGCGGACATGCCGACCAGCGCCGACACGCCGGCCAGGCTGGCCTTTTGCGCCATCTCGAAACTCACGCGGCTGGTAATCAAGAGGAAGCCGTCGGCCGGGTCGGCCTTGGCGCGCGTCATGGCGCCGATCACCTTGTCGAGGGCATTGTGGCGGCCCACGTCTTCGCGCACGATGCGCAATTCCCCATCCATGCCGCACCAGGCGGCGGCGTGGGCGGCGCCGGTCAGGCGCGTCAGTGCCTGTTGCGGACCGATGTCGCCCAGTGCGCGGCGCACCCCGGCGGCATGAAAGCCGCGCGCCGGCACCAGCGCGGGCAGCGGCCGGCTGACCTGGTCCAGGCTGTCGACCCCGCACAGCCCGCAGCCGGTGCGTCCCGCGAGCGTGCGGCGGCGCTCCTTCAGGCCCATGAAGGCGGCGCTGGCGATCTCGATCTCGACCGTGATGCCGGCCGGCCCGTTGGCGGCCTCGATGCCGTAGCACTCGCCGGCATGCCCGATGATGCCTTCGCTCAGCGAGAAGCCGAGCGCGAAGTCTTCCAGGTCGGCGGGCGTGGCCATCATCACTGCGTGTGATATCCCGTTATAGACGAGTGCCACCGCTTGCTCGTCGACCACCATGTCATCGGCCTCGGACAGCACGCCTTTGCGCATTCGCAACACTGGACGCGCGCGGGCGGTTTTCGGCAGATTTTCACTGTCTTTATCGGCTGTAGAGCTCATTATCGGCACTTTCATCAATTATCTATAACCACGCGGAAACTTAACAAGCCGTAAAGATATGTTGTGGAAACTACGTACTTTTCCACAGATAAACACCACTTTTCACACATGCTAGCACTCTCATGCGTACAGAGTGGTAAAGTACAGGGGCAACAATTTCCCCTTACAAGGATTATTCATGAACCAGATGTCACGGCGCCAGTTCCTACGGGTAACTGGTGCGACAATCGCGGGTTCGAGCCTTGCGGTACTTGGCTTCGCTCCGGCTACGGCAATGGCCGAAGTCCGGCAGTACAAGCTGGCCCGCACCACCGAAACCCGCAATACCTGCCCCTACTGCTCCGTCGGTTGCGGCATCCTGATGTACGGACTGGGCGATGGCGCGAAGAACGCTGCCGCCTCCATTATCCACATCGAAGGCGATGCTGACCACCCGGTCAACCGCGGCACCCTGTGCCCGAAAGGCGCTTCGCTGATCGACTTCATCCACAGCCCGAGCCGCCTGCTGGAGCCGGAATACCGTGCACCGGGCAGCAGCGAATGGACCAAGATCTCCTGGGACCAGGCGCTGGACCGCATCGCCAAGCTGATGAAGGCCGACCGCGACGCCAACTTCATCGAGACGACGCCCGACGGCAAGACCGTCAACCGCTGGCTGACGACCGGCATGCTGGCCGCCTCGGCCGCCAGCAACGAAGCCGGCTACATCACCCACAAGACCATCCGGTCTTTGGGCATGCTGACCTTCGATAACCAGGCGCGTGTTTGACACGGTCCGACGGTGGCAGGTCTTGCCCCGACGTTTGGCCGTGGTGCGATGACGAATCATTGGGTCGACATCAAGAATGCCGATGTGATCCTGGTCATGGGCGGCAATGCCGCTGAAGCACACCCCTGTGGTTTCAAATGGGTCACCGAAGCAAAGGCCCACAACAAAGCGAAGCTGGTCGTGGTCGACCCGCGCTTTACCCGTACTGCGTCCGTTGCCGACTATTATGTGGCGACGCGTACCGGCACGGACATCGTATTCCTGGGCGCGATCGTCAACTATCTGCTGACGAACGACAAGATCCAGCACGAGTATGTCCAGAACTACACGGACATGCCCTTCATCGTGCGCGAGGATTACCAGTTCAACGACGGCATCTTCTCCGGCTATGACGAGAAGGCCGGCAAGTACACCGACAAGGGCAGCTGGAACTACGAGATGGGCGAAGACGGTTTCGCCAAGGTCGATCCGACCCTGCAACACCCGCGTTGCGTCTACCAGTTGATGAAGCAGCACTATGCCCGCTATACGCCGGCCATGGTGGAACAGATCTGCGGCGTCGCCCCGGCGCAATTCCAGAAAGTGGCGGAGACCCTGGCATCGACCGCGGTCCCGGGCCGTGTCGCGACCATCCTGTACGCACTTGGCTGGACCCACCATTCGACCGGCGCCCAGACCATCCGCCTCGGCGCGATGGTGCAACTGCTGCTGGGTAACATCGGTGCGGCGGGCGGCGGCATGAATGCGCTGCGCGGCCACTCCAACATCCAGGGCCTGACCGACCTCGGCCTGATGTCGAACCTGCTGCCGGGCTATATGACCCTGCCGTTCGAAGCGGAACAGGACTTCGGCAAGTTCATCGAGGCACGCGCCTCGAAGCCGCTGCGTCCGAACCAGCTGAGCTACTGGAGCAACTACAAGAAGTTCCACGTGTCGCTGATGAAAACCTGGTGGGGCGATGCCGCCACGCAGGAAAACAACTTCGCCTTCGACTACCTGCCCAAGCTGGACAAGCCCTACGACCTGCTGCAGGCGATCGAGCTGATGCACCAAGGCAAGATGAACGGTTACATCTGCCAGGGCTTCAACGTCATCGCGTCCGCGCCGAACAAGGCCAAGACCACCGAGGCGCTGGCCAAGCTGAAGTTCCTGGTCATCATGGACCCGCTGGAGACGGAAACCGCCGAGTTCTGGAAATCCCACGGTGAATTCCACCAGGTGGATTCGAGCAAGATCCAGACCGAAGTGTTCCGCCTGCCGACCACCTGCTTCGCCGAAGAGCGCGGTTCGCTGGTGTCGTCCTCGCGCGTGCTGCAGTGGCACTGGCAAGGCGCCGAGCCGCCGGGCAAGGCACGTTCGGACATCGAAATCATGTCCGAGCTGTTCCTGCGCATGAAGAAGGCCTATGTGGCCGACGGCGGCAAGTTCCCGGATCCGATCGTCAACCTGACCTGGCCCTACGCCAAGCCCGCCAGCCCGACGCCGGAAGAACTGGCGATGGAATTCAACGGCAAGGCATTGGCCGACGTGGTCGATCCGAAGGATGCGACCAAGGTGCTGGCCAAGAAGGGCGAGCAGCTGGGCAGCTTCGCACTGCTGCGCGACGATGGCAGCACCGCATCGGGCTGCTGGATCTTTGCAGGTTCCTGGACCCAGGCCGGCAACCAGATGGGCCGCCGCGACAACAGCGACCCGACCGGCATCGGCAACACCCTGAACTGGGCGTGGGCCTGGCCGGCCAACCGCCGCGTGCTGTACAACCGTGCCTCCTGCGACACCAAGGGCAAGCCGTTCGATCCGAAGCGCAAGCTGGTGGGCTGGAATGGCGCGGCCTGGAGCGGCGCCGACGTGCCGGACTTCAAGCTGGATGAAGATCCGGCGAATGGCATGAACCCCTTCATCATGAACGCCGAAGGCGTGGCGCGTTTCTTCGCCCGTGGCCAGATGAACGAAGGTCCGTTCCCCGAGCACTACGAGCCGTTCGAGAACCCGGTCGGCAAGAACCTGATGCACCCGAATAACCCGCGCGCGACCAGCAATCCTGGCGCGCGCGTGTTCCCGGGCGACCGTGCGCAGTTCGGCACGGCCCAGGAATTCCCGGTGGTGGCAACGACTTACCGCCTGACCGAGCACTTCCACTTCTGGACCAAGCATGCGCGCCTGAATGCGATCATCCAGCCGGAGCAGTTCGTCGAAATCGGCGAAGCCCTGGCCAAGCAGATCGGCGTCAGCAGCGGCGAAACCGTGAAAGTGAGCTCGAAGCGGGGCCACATCATTTCCAAAGTGATCGTGACCAAGCGGATTCGCGCCCTCAAGATCGATGGCAAGGAAACCCATACCGTGGGTATTCCGCTGCACTTCGGTTTCAAGGGCCTGACCAAGCCTGGTTATCTCACCAACACCCTGAGCCCTTCGGTGGGCGATGGCAACTCGCAGACACCGGAATTCAAGTCGTTCCTGGTGAAAGTCGAGAAGGCATAAGGACAGGGGAGAAACAACATGGCATTACAATCTCTGGATATCAAGCGGGTTTCCGCTACCACCACCCCGCCGCCGACCGCGCGCAATCCGGTCACCGGCACCGTCGCCAAGCTGATCGACGTTTCGAAGTGCATCGGCTGCAAGGCTTGCCAGACTGCCTGCATGGAATGGAACGACGTCCGTGACGAGGTCGGCGTCAACGTGGGTGTCTATGACAACCCGCTCGACCTGACCCCGAAATCGTGGACCGTGATGCGTTTCGCGGAACACGAGAAGGAAGACGGCAACCTGGAATGGCTGATCCGCAAGGACGGCTGCATGCACTGCGAAGACCCGGGCTGCCTCAAGGCCTGTCCTTCGCCGGGCGCGATCGTGCAGTACAACAACGGTATTGTGGATTTCCATCAGGAAAACTGCATCGGTTGCGGTTACTGCGTGAGCGGCTGCCCGTTCAACGTGCCGCGCATCTCGCAGCAGGACAACCGCGCCTACAAGTGCACCCTGTGCTCGGACCGCGTGGCCGTCGGCCAGGAACCGGCTTGCGTCAAGACCTGCCCGACCGGCGCGATTGTCTTCGGCACCAAGGAAGACATGAAGCAGCACGCGGCCGACCGCATCGAGGACCTGAAGGAACGCGGTTACGAGAACGCCGGCCTGTACGACCCGGCCGGTGTCGGCGGCACCCACGTGATGTACGTGCTGCACCACGCGGACCGTCCTGCGCTCTACCACGGCCTGCCGAACAACCCGTCCATCAGTCCGATGGTCGGCCTGTGGAAAGGCGTCACCAAGCCGCTCGCCCTGCTGGGCATGGCGGCGGCGGCGGTGGCCGGCTTCTTCCACTACACCCGTGTCGGTCCGAACGAGGTGAGCAATGACGAGGAAGCCGAGGCACTGCACGACGCCGAGCGCCTGAAGTCCGAGGCCAAGGGGGAAAAGCATGAAGCGTGATCAAGACGGCAACCCGATCGTGCTGCGCCACGACAAGCACGGCCACCCGGTGATCCAGCGCTACACCGCCAATGAACGCAGCAACCATTGGCTGACGGCGATCCTGTTCGTGCTGCTGGCGCTGTCCGGCCTGGCCATGTTCCACCCGGCCATGGCCTGGCTGGCGCTGCTGTTCGGCGGCGGCCAGTGGACGCGCATCTTGCACCCCTTCTTCGGGGTGGTGATGTTCGTCTCCTTCCTGCTGCTGGCACTGCGCATGCGCGCCCACAACCGTTTCGAGCAGGGCGACAAGCAGTGGCTCAAGCAGATCGACGACGTGCTGGCCAACCGCGAAGAGAAGCTGCCTCGCATCGGCAAGTACAACGCCGGCCAGAAGCTGCTGTTCTTCACGCTGGTGGTGTGCATGATCGTGCTGCTGTTGTCCGGCATCGTGATCTGGCGCCAGTGGTTCTCGCACTTCTTCCCGATCGGCCTGATCCGCTTCTCGGCACTGATGCACGCGTTCTTCGCGTTCGTGATCATCATGTCGATCATCGTGCACATCTACGCCGGCATCTGGATCAAGGGCTCGATCGGCGCCATGACGCGTGGTTTCGTGACCTATGGCTGGGCACGCAAGCACCATCCGAAATGGTTCGAAGAGGTCATGCGCAAGGGTGAGGGCAAAGGTCATTGATCTGACCCTTTACCGTCGTTCCCGGCAATGCTGGGAATGACGACGGGCAACGCACTTTTCCACATTCATTTAGAATAGGCCGGGATCGCTCTTCGCGACCCGGCCTTTTTTCAGTCGAGATACACACTTGGTACAACGTCTACTCCAACCCGGCGAGATCGAAAGCCTCGATCACAACGCCATCCCGCGCCTGCTGCTGCCGCAGCCCGCAAAACATTTCGAGGCCCGCGCCGAGCGCCTGCGCCAGCTGGCCGCCGGTGCCGTGCCCGGCATTCCGGTCGAGGAAGCCCTGCGCGGCTACCTGGGCCTGATGGCGAGCCTGGCCGATGCCCAGCACGCGGTGGTGACCCGCCTCGGCGCCACCGGCGTGCCGCTGCCCGAGATGGCGGCGCTGAAGCAGGCGCACGACCACAACATGCCGCCACTGCCCGCCACCGGCGCCCGTCCGGCCGTCTGGCTGGGCGTGTTCGCCAGTTTGCTGGACGCGCTGGACGCCGCCAAGGACGCCCCGCCGCAGCTGGCGCCGGCCCTGGCCGCCCTGCGCGCCACCTCGAGCGCCGAACTGGAAGGCACGGCGGATGCCGTCCTGGGCGGCTTCACCGAAGGTGCCGACCCGCTGCGCGCGCCCTTCGTGGCGGCCGCGCTGCAAGTCACCTGGAGCCTGATGGCGGCCCAGCTGGACGCCGCCTGGGCCCAGCCGCTGGTCACCGGCACCCTTTGCCCGATGTGCGGTTCGCATCCGGTGGCCAGCGTGGTGCGCATCGGCGGCCAGTCGCAGGGTTACCGCTACCTGCACTGCAGCGTCTGCGAAAGCGAATGGCACATGGTGCGCGTCAAGTGCTCCTGCTGCGAAGCCACCGGCAAGGTCGCCTACCAGGGCCTGGTCGGCAAGGATGCCGACCCGACCGCCGACAACATCGCGGCGGCCAAGGAAGGCAAGGCGATCAGCAAGGCCAATGACCCGACCAAGGTCGCGCGCGCCGAAACCTGCGACGATTGCCACACCTACCGCAAGATCTTCAACCAGGAACACGACTTCCACGTCGAGCCGGTGGCCGACGACCTGGCCAGCATGATGCTGGACGTGCTGGTGTCGGAAGCGGGTTATGCGCGCGCCAGCGGCAATCCGCTGCTGTGGCTGAAGGAAAACCCATAATGGCGGCGGACGGGGCGGCGGTGCCGAACTTGCGCCTGCCGGCGGTGCACCTGCTGCTGGACGAGCCGGCCTGTGCGCCGCTGCTGGCGGAGTATGGCCGCGAACAGAGCGTCGAGGCGCTGCGCGGCGTGCTGGCGGAGCTGCGCGCGCGCCTGCTGGCCGGCGCGGAGGAAGACGTTTCAGCGGCGGCCATCCTGGCGCTGCTGGCGACGCGCCTGCGCGCCGCCAACGTGTCGAAGCTGCGCCCCGTCTTCAACCTCACCGGCACCGTGCTGCACACCAACCTGGGCCGCGCCCTGCTGCCCGACGAAGCCGTGCAGGCGGTGGTGGAAGCGCTGCGCTGGCCGATGAACCTGGAATGGGACCTCGAGACCGGCAGCCGCGGCGACCGCGACAATCTGGTCGAAGCCCAGCTGCGCGAACTGACCGGCGCCGAAGCCGTCACCATCGTCAACAACAACGCCGCCGCGGTACTCCTGATGCTGAACGCGCTCGGCGCGGGCCGCGAAGTGATCGTCTCGCGCGGCGAGCTGGTGGAAATCGGCGGCGCCTTCCGCATCCCGGACATCATGACGCGCGCCGGCGCCATCCTGCGCGAAGTCGGCACCACCAACCGCACCCACCTGAAGGATTACGCGGAACACGCGGGCGAGCAGACCGCAATGCTGCTCAAGGTCCACTGCAGCAATTACGCGATCAGCGGCTTCACCAAGGAAGTCAGCGTCGCCGAATTGGCGCCGCTGGCGCGCGAGCGCGGCATCCCGGTCGCCGTCGATCTCGGCAGCGGCACCCTGGTCGACCTGGAACGCTATGGCCTGCCGCACGAAACCACGGTGAAGGAAACCATCGCCGCCGGCGCCGACCTGGTGACCTTCAGCGGCGACAAGCTGCTGGGCGGGCCGCAATGCGGCATCATCGCCGGCCGTGCCGACCTGATCGCCGCCATCAAGAAAAATCCGTTGAAACGCGCGCTGCGCGTGTCGAAGCTGACCCTGGCGGCGCTGGAGCCGGTGCTGAACCTGTACCGCGCGCCCGACCTGCTGGCGGAACGCCTGACCACCCTGCGTTTGCTGACGCGCCCGGCGCAAGCCATGCATAGCCTGGCCGAAGTACTGATGCAGCCGCTGCAGGACGCCGTGGGCCCTGCCTATACGGTAGCCGCCGAGCCGATGGCCAGCCAGATCGGCAGCGGCGCCCTGCCGGTGGACCGCTTGCCGAGCTTCGGCCTGGCCATCCGGCCGGTGCCGGTGGATGGCAAGCCGGCGCGCGGCAATCCGCTCGGCGCGCTGGAACGGCGCCTGCGCGCCCTGCCGCGCCCCGTGGTCGGCCGCATCGGCGACGACACCCTGTGGCTGGACCTGCGCTGCCTGGAAGAGCCGCAGCGCGACGTCTTCGTGAAACAGCTGGCGCAGTTGGAATCGATGGCAGCATGATCGTCGGCACCGCAGGCCATATCGACCATGGCAAGACCACGCTCACGCGCGCCCTGACCGGGGTCGATACCGACCGCTTGAAGGAAGAAAAGGCGCGCGGCATCTCGATCGAACTCGGTTATGCCTACCTGCCGCTCGACGAGGGTAGCGAGGGTGGCCCGGTGCTGGGCGTGATCGACGTGCCCGGCCACGAGAAATTCATCCGTACCATGGCGTCCGGCGTCACCGGGATCGACGTCGCCCTGCTGGTGGTCGCGGCAGACGACGGCATCATGCCGCAGACGCGCGAACACCTCGCCATCCTGCAGCTGCTGGGCGTGCGCCGCGGCGTGGTGGCGCTGACCAAGGCCGACCGCGCCGATGACGCGCGCATCGCGGAGGTCGAAGGCGACATCGCCGCACTGCTGGCGGCGACGCCCTTCGCGGGCGCGCCCGTCTTCCGCACCAGTGCCACCACGCCGGGCGACCCGGGTGTCGCCGCGCTGCTGGCGCAATTGCGCACGATCGCCAGCGCACTTCCGGCGCGCGCCGAAGCGCGCCTGTTCCGCCTCGGCGTGGACCGGGTATTTACCCTGTCAGGCCAGGGCACGGTGGTCACCGGCACCGCGCTGGCCGGCCGCGTCGCCATCGGCGACACCGTGGTGCTGGCGCCGTCGGGCCGTCAGGCGCGGGTGCGCGCCATCCACGCCCAGAGCCGCGCGGCCGACAGCGGCCAGGCCGGCCAGCGCCTGGCGCTGAATCTGGCCGGCGTGGCGCGCGAGGACATCGAACGCGGCACCTGGGTCGTCGACGCCCGCATGGCCGCCTGTGCCGAACGCATCGATGCCGACCTCACTTTGCTTGCCGACGCCGGCGCCGCACTCAAGGCCTGGAGCCCGGTGCACGTGCACATCGGCGCCGCCCACCACACCGCCCACGTGGTGCCGCTCGATGGCGACACGCTGGAACCGGGACGGCGCGGCCGCGTGCAGCTGGTGTTCGACCAGCCGCTGCACACGGTGCCGGGCGACCGCTTCGTGCTGCGCAATGCGCAAGCCACCCAGACCATCGGCGGTGGCGCCGTGCTGGACCCGTTCGGCGCCGCGCGCAAGCGCCGGAGCGCGGCGCGCCTGGCCTGGCTGGATGCGCTGGCCGCCTGTGTGGATGCCGGCGACGCCGCGCCGCTGCTGCGCGCCAGCCCATCCGGCCTGGCGGCTTCGGAACTGGTGCGCCTGACCCAACTGCCCTTGGAGCGCCTGGCGCTGCCGGCCGACACCCTGCGCCTGGCGCTGCCGGGCGGCGACACCTTACTGGTCGATCCGGCGATGCTGGCGCCGCTGCAGGAAAAGGTATTGTCCGTGCTGGCCGAGTTCCACGCGCGCCAGCCCGACGAAGCCGGCCCCGAACTATGGCGTCTGAAACGGATGGCGGCGCCGGATGCCAGCGACGCGCTATGGAGCGGCCTGACGGCGCGCATGCTGGACGCCGGCACGCTGACGCGCACCGGCCACAGCCTGCACCTGCCGGGCCACAGCGTGGCCCTGAGCGCCGCCGAGGAAGCCCTGGCCGCGCGCCTGCTGCCGGCGCTGGAAGCGGGCCGCTTCGATCCGCCCTGGGTGCGCGACCTGGCACGCGAATTCGCCGCCCCCGAAGATGCGGTGCGCGCGCTGCTGCGCAAGCTGGCCCGCGCCGGGCAACTCAGCCAGGTGGTACCCGACCTGTTCTACCACCCGGCACCGCTGGCGGAACTGGCTCGGATCGTGGCCGGCCTGACGGAAGTGCAGGCCGCCAGCTTCCGCGACGCCACCGGGCTGGGGCGCAAGCGCGCCATCCAGATTCTGGAGTTTTTCGACCGCGTCGGCTATACTCGCCGCGTTCGTAACAGCCACATGATCAGGCCGCATGTGAGCTGGCAATAGATCAAAGGAAGGCATTCTCATCCGGTGATGGGGCCGGGCTTCAAACCCGGTGGGGGGCGTCAGCCGCTCTCCTGTAAGTTCGACTCTTTCTGCCTTCCGCCAATTCCCCCTTAGCGTTAACGTAAAAACGTCATTCCCGCGCAGGCGGGAATGACGGGGTTTCAGCGCTTCACCGGCGTTTCGTCAAACGCATGCTTCTGCGCCGTATTCGCATCCGCCTCCGACGGGTCCTTCTGCATGGCCTGCTCGTCGTTCTCGGTCGGCTTGCCGGTCTTGGCGCTGTGCTTGACCTTCTTCACCGGCTTGGCCTTGCGGATGGTACCGGAGGGCTTGTTCTGGTCGGCGTGATTGGCATCCTGGCGGCCGGCGGTGGCGCTCAGGCCCGGCGTGGCGTCGGTGGCCGCCTTGCTGTCGGCCTGGGTGGTGGGCGGGTTCGAGTAGTTGACCACCGAGTGGCTCTGGGCTTGCGCCAGGCTGGCGCCCAGCAGGCCGGCCAGAAGCGCGGCGGAATTCAGATACTTGCTGTTCATGGGATTTCCTTTCAAAGATGATTCAGATCGCGCGGTTCGGCGATCTCGATGCCATTGCGTTCTGCGCGGAAGCGCTTGGACATGGCATACACTTCCTTACGTACGCGCATGATCGAACCCAGCGGACGGTGGGCCGCCAGTGCGTGCCAGGGGTTGAACTGCATGCCTTCGTCGATGGCCTTGGCGCGCGCTTCGCTCCAGGCCTGTTGCGGTGCCACACGCAGGCGTGCCACCGCCACGTAGGGGCTGAGGTCTTCGGGCCACTCGACCGAGGCGTCCTCGATCGGCATTTTTTCCAGGTCGGTGCAGAGCTGGATGCGCAGCTCCCACTCCCCGCCCTGGGTGGCGAAGTAATCGACGACGGCGTCGCGCAAGCCGTCCGGCTTGTCCTTCAGGTCGACCGGCGCATCCTTCAGCGCGCTCAAGGAAGGGGCGACCGGCGCCACCGACACCTTGGCCATGTAGTCGCCGAACAGGATCGGCGCCTGGCTGTAATAGGTCTCGCCGAGCGGATTGGTCTCCGGATGGCCGCCCAGCGCCTTCAGCGTGACGCTTTCGCCGCCCACCGCTTCCACCGCCGACTCCACCCCGCGCAGTACCGCCGAGAAGGCACGCTTCAGGTTCGGCACCTTGTCGGTGGTGGACGCGAGCAGTTTGGCGCTGCCGAGGAATTTCTTGGCGGTCGGCGCATTGAAGGCGGGGCCATTCACCAGCACGAAGTCCTGGGTCGACGCGTCTTCGCTGCCTTCCACACGGGCGCCGGGCACGCCGACCACCTTCAGCGACATGCCGCGCGGCGTCGACACGTCGTCGCTCAGGATGTCGCCCGGCGTGGTGGACAGGCGCAGCGCCACCGGATAGCTGCCCGGCTGGGCGAACAGACCCTGGGCGTAGGCCGGCGCCAGGCCCTCAAGCACCGTCAGTTCGCCGACCAGCAGGCCGTGGGTCTTGGCGTGCACGCTGCGGATGGCGTGGCCGGAATCTTCGTAGGTCTTGACCGAGATGCCGTGCATGGTGTCCTTGAGATCGAAGATGGTGACGGCTTCGTCTTCTTCGGGCACTTCGACGGCCGGCGCATAGGGCACGGGACGGATGGCGGCGGGAGTGGGCATCATGGCGTTGTTCAGGTTAGGTACCGCAGTTATGGAACAGTTATCATGCCTGAGCCGGCGCAGCCCATCTGTGCTGCGCCGCACGCAAGCGCCACGCCACAGCTTGTGACAGATGTGCGCTCCCGAACAGACGCTCTCCCACTCATCCATCACGCTGGAGCCTAGGCTAGTTGTGCGCCGTCATCGCCGGCGCAATCACAACAAACGACAGAGACAGAGGGCGCGACCATGAGCACCAAGGGCAACAGCAACGAACCCACCATCCCATCCGGCGGCTGGGGCTCGATCAAGGAAGTCACCACCATCCTGCTCAAGGAGCGCGTGCCCGTGGAAGGCGCCGCCCTGCTCCTGAAGCAGAACAAGCCGGACGGCTTCATGTGCGTCAGCTGCGCCTGGGCCAAGCCGGCACACCCGCATCCGGCCGAATTCTGCGAAAGCGGCGCCAAGGCCACCGCCTGGGAAGTCACGACCAAGAAGATCGGCGCCGATTTCTTCGCCCGCCACACGGTGCGCGAGCTGGAAACCTGGCATGACCACGAACTTGAGGAAGCCGGGCGCCTGACGGTGCCGCTGCGCTACGATTCCACCATCGACCGCTACGTCGAAATGTCCTGGGACCAGGCCTTCGACGAGATCGGCGCGCGGCTGCGCGAGATCCGCGCCCAGGATCCGAAGTCGGTGGTGTTCTACAGCTCCGGCCGCGCCTCGCTGGAAACCTCCTATATGTACCAGCTGCTGGCGCGCCTGTACGGCAACAACAACCTGCCGGACAGTTCCAACATGTGCCATGAAAGCACCTCGGTGGCCCTGCCCAAGTCGATCGGCGTCCCGATCGGCACCGTGGTGCTGGACGATTTCGAGACGACCGATTGCATCTTCTTCTTCGGCCAGAACGTCGGCGTCAACAGTCCGCGCATGCTGCACGAGCTGCAGGAAGCGCGCAAGCGCGGCGTCCAGATCATCACCTTCAATCCGCTGCGCGAGCGCGGCCTGGTGAGCTTCACCAACCCTCAATCGCCGGCCGAGATGCTGACCGGGAGCGAGACCTGCATCAGCACCCAGTACCACCAGCTCAAGGCCGGCGGCGACACCGCGGCGCTGGTGGGCCTGTGCAAACTGGTGCTGGAAGCCGACGAAGAAGCCGTCGCCAACGGCAGCGCGCGCGCGGTCGACGCCGCCTTCCTGGCCGAGCACACCCACGGCTTCGCCGAACTGGCGGCCTCGGTGCGCGCCACCGGCTGGGACGAGATCGAGCGCGAATCCGGCCTCACGCGCGCCGCCCTGCAGGAAGCCGCCGAGGTCTATATGCGCTCGAACGCCGTGATCGGCATCTTCGGCATGGGCCTCACCCAGCACCGCAACGGCGTGCAGAACATCCAGATGCTGGTGAATTTGCTGCTCCTGCGCGGCAACATCGGCAAGCCGGGCGCCGGCATCTGCCCGGTGCGCGGCCACTCCAACGTGCAGGGCCAGCGCACCGTCGGCATTACCGAAAAGCCGGAACTGGCGCCGCTCGACAAGCTGAAGGAACAATACGGCTTCGAGCCGCCGCGCGACAAGGGCATGAACACGATCGAAGCCTGCGAAGCGCTCCAGGCCGGCAAGCTGCAAGCCCTGGTCAGCCTGGGCGGCAACCTGGTGCGCGCGGTGCCGGACCACGGCGAGATGGAAGCGGCCTGGCGCGCCCTGCCCCTGAGCGTGCAGATTTCCACGAAACTCAACCGCAGTCACCTGGTGCATGGCAAGGTCGCCTACATCCTGCCTTGCCTGGGCCGCATCGAGATCGACCGTCAGGGCGGCGTCGAGCAAGCGGTATCGATGGAAGACTCCACCGGCTGCATGCACGGTTCACGCGGGCGCGCCGAACCGGCGGCGGACACCCTGCTGTCCGAACCCGCCATCGTCGCCCGCCTGGCCAAGGCGACGCTGCCGCACAACCCGAAGGTCGACTGGGACGCCTGGGTGCGCGATTACAGCAAGGTGCGCGACGCCATCGCCAAAACCTATCCCGACATCTTCCACGATTTTAATGAACGCATGTGGACCCCGGGGGGCTTTCGCAAGCCGGTGGCCGCCGCCAAGCGCCAATGGAAGACGCCGAACGGCAAGGCCAACTTCACGGTGCCGGACGGCCTCGCCGCCGACCCCGACCTGAAGGAAAGCGCGGGCAGCATCCGCCTGTTCACCGTGCGCAGCGACGGCCAGTTCAACACCACCATCTACAGCCTGGCCGACCGCTTCCGCGGCGTGGAAGACCGCATGGTGATCTTCATGGCGCGCGAAGACATGGATGCGCAAGGCCTGGCCCACGGCGACCTGGTGCAGGCCAGCACGGTCACCGACGACGGGGTCGAGCGCCGCGTGGATGGCCTGCGCGTGGTGGAATACCCGGTGCCGCCCGGCTGCGCGGCAGGCTACTACCCGGAATGCAATCCCTTGATTCCGCTGTGGCATTACGCCAAGGACAGCAAGGTGCCGGCGGCGAAGTCGATTGCGGTACGCCTTTCCAAAACCGCAGCGGCGGCATCATGACCGAGGCCACCAAGACCCTGCGCACCCCGACCGGCTACCTGATGGTGCTGACCCAGGGCGACGACTTGTTCGCGCAACTGGAGGCGCTGATGGCGCGTGAGAACATCCCCAGCGCAAGCTTCAGCGGCTTCGGCTTCGCCGGCACGGTGACCTTCGGCTATTTCGACTTCGACAAGCGCGATTACAAGCCCGCCACCTTCGAGAACCACGAGATGACCGGCATCACCGGCACCCTTGCCTGGAAGGATGGCAAACCCTCGGTGCACGCGCATGGCGTCGGCGGCGGCCCGGATTTCGCGGTGGTCGGCGGCCATTTGCTGGCCTTGATGGTTGGACGCGGCTCGCTCGAGGTGACGATCACGCTACACGAGACGCGTTTGGAACGACGCGAGGATACGTCGATCGGCGCGAACATCTTGCACCTGTGCGCCTAGCCGAAGATTTCACTTGCCGGCCTGCAGATAAACGTCCCGACACATCTTTCCTGTCGTGACTCGCCGGTATTCCTCTCCGCCTGGGTCGAATCCGAGGTTCTCGGTAGGAGTGGGCAGCAAGCCGACGGCCGCGAACACCGACTTGACCCACCCCCTACTGCGTCGCGCGATGCGCGCCACCTGGTACGCCCGCCAGAGCTGGGGTTCATACCGCTCTGCCAGCTGGAAGGTCTCGAGGGAGGCTTGCGCCTTCGCGGTATTGCCGGTGATGCCGACGGATATGCAATAGCTCTCCATCGGCATCCGAAAGGCTTGGAAGTCCGGCAAGTCGCGCTCATGAGGCTTCTTTGCTTCGAGACGGAATTGCAGCGACTCGTCATCCGCTTGCGGATGCAGATGGGGCACTGAAAAACAGTTCACGTCGAGCTTCATCATCGGCCCGTTGCACTCGGCACAGCATGGCACCAGGTTACCAAGCGACAAGCCAAGAAACGGATAGGTGGCGCGCGCATAAAAATGATCCAGCTGGGGACGGAATCCGCCCTTTCCGTTCTTGGGCATTGATGTAGTGGTATGCACCAGATGGCAATAGGGACAGGTGCGGCTCGATGAACGCAGGCAAAGCTGATAGGCGCCCCATCCGATCTTTTCGTCGCGAAACTTTTTGTAGTTAAATACCGCTTTCAGCAATTGCATGGCGCGGACACGATCCGGCCTGGTCTCGGGAAAGACAGTATCGAAGTCCGTGATGACGGACGCATAATCCGTCTCGCCTGGATCGAGGATGGGCGCCAAATTGTTCTGGACGAACTGGATGACATCGTACTCATGACGTTGTGCGGGACGCACGATTTTGGCTAACTCGGCTTTGATGGCGTCCTTGACGTAGTTGTTATGTTGCGTCACCGCGCAGCGCCACACCCCCTTGATCGTCACTATCATGCGCCGCCCCCGCTGCCTGCATCGCGGCCCTCGCTGGCGGCAAGGATGGCACGCTGCAAGCCCTCATCGCCGATTTCCGCGATCAATGCGCGGTCGCGCTCATCCAACCGCCCTTGTTTGGCCGACTTGTGCAAGTCACGTATCTTCTTGCTCGCATATTCGCCCATTGAATTGGATTGGAACGATTGATAGATCAGGTCATCGATGGGCGCAGCGAAGGTCTTGAACGCCTCCCTCGCCGCACCGCCTGCCCGCCTGTCGCCAAGTAACTGGACCATGTTCCTGGGCATATCGGCGGCAACGACCGGGGAATGGGAAGCGATCAATACCTGCAGGCTGTCGAGTCGATTGCTTGATTTTAAATCCTCAAGAAACTTGTCGAGCAAGGCGACGTAGCGGCGCTGCCAGTCGAGATGGAGAAAGGCGTCTGGCTCGTCCAGCAAAACGAGGATGGCGGAACAACCGCGGCTATGCAGTTTTTTGATCGCCAGGTGGAGGGCGGCAAATTGTTCCACGATCGCGAGCAAACCGGAACTCAGGTTCTCCCAACGGAAATCGACGGCCGTCTCCCTGCTGCACAGGTCATCGTAGACATACTCGTCCGCAATCTCGAAACTGATTTCACGCATGGTCTCCTGCATCGGCAGCATCGCTTGCAAGCGGTTCAAGACCGACAACGTTTCCTGTGCCACGGCCTGGAGTTTTGGGTAGCGGCCCGAACCGGTTACCGCCGGCGTGACTGAAGCAATGCCCATCTGCTCCAGAAACGTGCGGACCAGCGCCTTCGCCCCCTGTTCGCCGGATGGCATCAGCTTGTTCAGCGCAGCCAGTGCGCACAGGCACTCGACACGCTGGGACGTATCGCGTCGCCAGTTGCTGAGGAACTCGAACAGCACGGTTTCCCTGTCGCGCAGTTCCCGCTCGACGGCCCTCTCCCACACATCCGACGCACCGGTAGGCCTTTCGGCATCCACCCCAATTCCTTTTAATTCACGAATACGCCGAAGGTTTCCATTCGCCTCCTCATCGTACAAAAATACCTGGCGCTCAAGCAGGATGGGATAGATCGACCGCTGAATCAAGGCAGAGGAGTAGCCGACATAAGCGGTCAGGACTGGCATCCTGGCCGGCTGCAGTTGGTATGCAATTTCCCTGAAGAGGTTCATCTTGACCGGTTCGCGGACACGAGTCCCTATGCAAGACTCTTCGATCAGGGTTTTCGCTTTCCGTATTTTCCGGCGAAAAGGGATGGCGCTGTAATAGACCACACCCAAATCATGCGCAGGACCGTGTGCGAGCTCACTTTGCCGCATGCGGTTGGCGGCGGCATAAGACCTGACATAATGCCCATCGTGCAGGGCGCCAGAACTCAACATCTCTGCGATGGCAATCAGCGCACGGGTTTTTCCGGAACCGTTTTCGCCGATGAGGACGCCCATCGAATCGATATTGAAAAAATCACGGAAGGGCGCGTGGCAAGCACCGCCAATATTGATTTGCTGTCCGTCGACAACGACATGCTCGATCATGTAAAGGGTTCATCGTCAGGGCCCGAGGACCGCAGGGCTGGTTGCGTCAGCGTCCGTCATCGGCGCATCGATTATTATATTTCCGCAGAGCAGCACAATAATCACCATTTGTAACGCCGACGCGTCACCGCCCAGGCTACCGTGACATAAACCCTTGATCTGGCTATAATTTCCGCCTTTCGCGCCCCGCGCGTCGCCAGCCAGGAATCCCGCCATGTCACTGCTTGCCCACCAGCTCGAACTGCTGTCCCCCGCCAAAACCGCCGAAATCGGGCGCGAAGCGATCCTGCATGGGGCGGACGCGGTCTACATCGGCGGCCCCGCCTTCGGCGCGCGCCACAATGCCAGCAACCCGCTGGAAGACATCGCAGCCCTGGTCGAGTTTGCCCACCGCTACCGCTCGCGCATCTTCGTCACCATGAATACCATCATGCACGACGCCGAGCTGGAGACCGCGCGCCAGCAGATCTGGCAGCTGTACGAAGCCGGCGTCGACGCCCTGATCATCCAGGACATGGGTCTGCTCGAAATGGATCTGCCGCCGATCCAGATGCATGCCAGTACCCAGTGCGACATCCGCACGGTGGAGAAGGCCAAGTTCCTGAGCCAGGTCGGCTTCAGCCAGCTGGTGCTGGCGCGCGAGTTGACCATCGAGCAGATCCGCGCGATCCGCGCCCAGGTCGACACGCCGCTCGAATACTTCGTCCACGGCGCGCTGTGCGTGGCCTTCTCGGGCCAGTGCTATATCTCGCACGCCGACAATGGCCGCAGCGCCAACCGCGGCGATTGCTCCCAGGCTTGCCGCCTGCCCTACACCCTGTCCGATGGCCAGGGCCGCGTGGTCGCCTACGAAAAGCATTTGCTGTCGATGAAGGACAACGACCAGAGCCGCAACCTGGAGGCGCTGGTCGATGCCGGCATCCGCTCGTTCAAGATCGAGGGCCGCTACAAGGACATGGGTTACGTGAAGAACATCACCGCCCATTACCGCCTGCTGCTGGACGAGCTGCTGGAGCGCCGCCCGGAGCTGGCGCCTGCCTCGAGCGGCAGCACGCGCGTGCTGTTCACCCCGGACGTCGACAAGAACTTCCACCGCGGCCACACCGATTACTTCGCCCAGGGCCGCCAGCAGACCATCGGCGCCTTCGATTCGCCCAAGTACGTCGGCGTCGAGCTGGGTACCGTGGTGCGCATCGGCGGCGACAACTTCGACATCCTGGCCCATGAGTCGATGGCCAATGGCGACGGCTTGAACTACATGCTCAAGCGCGACACCGTCGGCATCCAGGCGAATACCGTGCAAAAGCTGGGCGACGAGGAGGACGGCCAGCGCTGGCGCGTGTTCCCCAACGAGCCGGTGTCGAGCCTGGTCGGCCTGAAGGTCGGCACCGTCATCCACCGCAACCGCGACCACCAGTGGGAAGCCACACTGAACAAAAAATCGTCCGAGCGCAAGCTAATGCTGGACCTGACCCTGTCGGAAGTCGAGGGCGGTCTGCGCCTGGCTTTGCGCGACGAGGACGGCATCGCCACCCACGTCGACGCCGAGATCGCCCTGCAGCCGGCGCGCGAAGCGGCCCAGGCCGAGGGCGCGCTGCGCGCCAGCCTGGCCAAGCTGGGCAACACCATGTTCGAGGCCGGCACGGTCACCCTGAACCTGTCGCAGCCCTGGTTCGTGGCCGCCAGCGCCATCAATGCGCTGCGCCGCGATGCCATCGCCTTCCACGAGTCGGCGCGCCTGGCCAGCTGGGAACGCCCCGAGCGCGCCGCCGTGGCGGTGCCTGCGCCGGTGTATCCGGAAACCCAGCTCAGCTACCTGGCCAACGTGTACAACGAAAAGGCGCGTACCTTCTACCAGAAGTATGGCGTGCAATTGATCGACGCCGCCTACGAGGCGCACCAGGAAGCCGGCGACGTCTCGCTGATGATCACCAAGCACTGCCTGCGGTTCTCCTTCAACCTGTGCCCGAAGCAAGCCAAGGGTGTGCAGGGGGTGCAGGGCCAGGTGCGCGCCGAACCGATGACCCTGGTCAGCGGCGAGGAAACCTATACCCTGAAGTTCGATTGCAAGCCCTGCGAGATGCACATCATCGGCGCCATGAAGCCGCATATCTTGAATTCGCCGCCGCCTTCGGCGATTCCCTACAGCCCGCTGGTGTTCCACCGCCAGCGTCCGCGCGCGTGAAGGGTAGGGCTCCAGCGCGCCGGACTTCAGCGCGGCGGGCTTGATCCAGGCCGGCGGCTGGCAGTTATAATCTTGCCAGCCGTCAAACTCCCCTGAAAGAGCTCCCATGCACGCCAAGACCCTCCCGCTGTTCCTGCTGTTCGCCACCGGCGCCGCGCTGGCCGACGATGCGGCCATCCTGCAGTGCCGCGCCCTGCCCGCCACCGCCGCCCGCCTGGCTTGCTACGATGCGATCCCGGTCGGCCCGGCGGCAGCTTCGGTGACTTCCCCAGCCGCTTCGGCAGCAGCGGCCGGCGCAGCACCCGTGGCCGCCGCAGCCACGCCGGAACAACGCTTCGGCCTGGGCCAGGTCAAGCCGGTGGCCAAGGCCGACGAGCCGACCTCGATCGAGAGCACCATCGAAGGCAACTTCAACGGCTGGGGACCGAACACCCGCTTCAAGCTGGCGAATGGCCAAGTGTGGCGCGTGATCGACGGCAGCTCGGCCGAGCTCGGCCCGGTCAAGAACCAGCAAGTCCGGATCGTGCGCAATATCTTCGGCACCATGTTCCTGGAAGTCGCGGGCTCCAACAACAGCGCCAAAGTGCGGCGTTTGCAGTAATTTCAAGGAAATTTTCCCTATCGGCCGACACCGGTTCACCAGCCGGTCGAAGCTGTCGCTTTCCTGTTGCGCCTCTAACAACTTTTTCATGCAAACGGGCTAATATCCCCTCCTGAGCTTTGCCGCCACGGAGGACGGATGACCCGAAAACGCCTGCTCTGCATTGCCGCCGGTGACCTGGATGCCGCCGCCCTGCTCTACGGCGGCATGGTTGACTGGGATATCCGTACCGTCTCCGGTCTGGACGAGGCGGCGCGCGCCCTGCGCGACGGGCGCTACCCGGTCGGCCTGCTGTTGCCGGTGCGGCGCCAGCACCGCTCGGCGGACCTCGACAGCTTCCTGCGCCGCCACGGCCACATGCAATGGGTGGGCGTGTTCAGCCCGCGCGACCTCGACAATGCCGCCTGCCGCGAACTGATCGTGGAGCACCTCCGCGATTACCACACGGCCCCGGTCGACCCGATCAGGCTGGCGCACACGCTGGGGCACGCCCATGGCTTTGCCACCTTGCGCGCGGCTGCAAACTCACCTGCAAACGCGGCTGCAGAGTCCGCCGGCGCATCGGCAAGCGCCGCCGCCGACAGCATCCTCATCGGCAATTCGGACGCCCTGGTACGCCTGCGCGCCCAGGTCGCGCGCATCGCCAAGGTGGCGGCGCCGGTGCTGATCTGGGGCGAGAGCGGCAGCGGCAAGGAACTCACGGCCCAGGCCATCCACGCCTGCTCCGAGCGCGCCCAAGGCCCGTTCGTGCCCATCAATTGCGGCGCCATCGCCCCCACCCTGATCCAGTCGGAGCTGTTCGGCTACGAGCGCGGCGCCTTCACTGGCGCCACGCGCGGCAAGGCCGGGCTGATCGAATCGGCCGATGGCGGCACCCTGTTCCTGGACGAGATCGGCGACCTGCCGCGCGAACTGCAGGCCAATCTGCTGCGCTTTTTGCAGGAAAAGACCATCTGCCGCCTCGGCAGCACCCGCAGCATCCGGGTCGATGTGCGCGTGGTTGCCGCCTCCCACGTGCAATTGCAGGCGGCGGTCGCCAACGGCAGCTTCCGCGAAGACCTGTATTACCGGCTGGCGGTACTGCCCGTCACCGTGCCGCCGTTGCGCGAACGGCGCGATGACCTGGCCACGCTCGCCGAACACTTCTTTCACCTGTACGCCGACGAACGATCGCCGCGCCTGACCGGGTTTTCCAGCCGCGCGTTAGCGGCCATGCTCGACCACGCCTGGCCGGGCAATGTGCGCGAACTCATCAACCGCGTGCGGCGCGCGCTGGTAATGGCCGACGGCCGCCTGATCACGCCAATCGACCTCGGCCTCGACCCGGCCGCCGCGATCCCGGCGCCGGCCGCGCTGGACGATGCCCGTGCCCGCACCGAACGCTCGGCCTTGCGCGAATGCCTGCAACGCAGCGGCCAGAACGTCAGCCGCGCGGCACGCGACCTGGGCGTGTCGCGCACCACCATGTACCGGCTCCTGAGCAAGCACGGCATGCAGCCCTGAGCCGTTCACACCCCTGGCAGCCGCCGCCGGCTGTCACACGGGCTGGTGCCTTGGCCGAGCCCACGGCACGCTGCTGTGCCACCCACGTTACAGGCTGTCGGCAAACCCACCCGCGCCATGCGGGAAGGAATCCGAAGCGGCTTTCGGACACAGATCAGGGTGTCAAGCAAATCAAGGACTTGGGAAGGTTTCCGCAGGGCTGGCACTGGTCGTGCAAATGGATGGGTGCCGGCGTGATGGCCGGCCACTGGTCCACTCCCCGACGCATCAACCCTATTGATCCAAAGAGGAAACTCGAATGACCAAGACTTTGCTTGCCACCGCGCTGACCCTGGCGTTTTCCGTCGCCGCCCAGGCCGCGCCCACCGGCACCACCCCGACCACCCGCAGCACCGTCATCACCGATAACAGCGATAACAGTGACAACAGCGATAACAGCGACAACCGGCAACTTACCGCAACGCTCAACAACACCAACACCGAAAGCCGCACCCATTCCACCACCAGCTCCTTCAACACCTCGGCCGCCAACGCCACCACCACGCTGAACGGCGCCGTTTCGGGCAACACCAATGCCTACATCGGTAACAACGCCATCAACAACGGCGGTGCCAACGGCGCCGCCGGTACCGGTGGCGCCGGCGCAGCGGGCACCGGCGGCGGGGTGACTGCCTATGGCGGCTACGGCGGCAGCGCGGCCGGTGCCGATGGCGCAGCGGGCGGGGCCGGCGGCGTCTCCGCCAACGGCAGCGCGGCGAACGGACCCGCTACCGGCGGCGCCGCAGCGGGCGGCGCAGGCGGTGCCGGTGGCGTGGCGGCCAATGCAGGCAGTGGCCCCGGCGGTGCAGGCGGTGCCGGCGGTGCGGGTGCCGCCGGCGGCGCGGCGACCGGCGTGGGCGGCCCTGGCGGCTTCGGTGGCGCCGGTGGCGCCACCACCGGCGGCAATGGCGGCGCCGGCGGCAGCCCTGCCGGCGGTTATGGCGGGCCCAGCGGTGGCACGACGGCCGGAGCCGGCGGCGCTGGGGGCGTGGTCCTGCTGGGCTCGGGCGGCTATGGCGGCTATGGCGGCACCGCCACCGGCGGCCGCGGCGGCGATGGCGCCGCGCTGAGCAGCAGCGCCGGCAATGGCGCTGCGAATACCGGGGGGGCCGGTGGTGGCGGCGGCACTGGCGGAGCCGGCGGCGCGCATGGGGGCCATGGCGGCAGCGGTGCGGCCGGTGGCGCGGGTGCCGCCAGCGGGTCCGCCGCGAATACGGCAGGCGACGGCGCCGCCGGTGGTGCAGCCACCGCCGGTACCGCCTACAACGGTCCGGCCACCGTCGGCGATTCGACCGGCGGCGCCGGCGGCTATGGCGGCGCGGGCGGGACCAACACCGGCGGCGCGGGCGGCTCCCTCGCCACCATCACGGCCGGCTACGGTGTCGGCGGCGCCGGCGGTGCCGGTACCGGCGGCGCCGGCGGCACCAACAGCGTGCACGCAGGCACCTTCGACATCTCGAACACGGCCAGCGGCACCGGCCAGTCGGCCGCCGGGATCCTGGTGTTCAACCAGAACAGCGGCTTCTCCTCGCTGGTGCAGCAAAGCGTGAACGTCCAGAGCAACCTCGATCTGGCGCGCTGACCCCGGTCCGCCGCGTCTGATCGATCGTCCCCGCATGGCGGCCCCGTTTTCGGGGGCCGCCATGCCGCAACCGGAGGTAAAGCATGCAGTATCCAGTGAACCACCCCAGCGCCGTCTGCGCCTATGCCCCGCTGCTGGCCATGCTGGCCATGCTGGCGGCCAGCGCCGCGCCGGCCAGGGCCGACGGCGGCACCGGGCCGGTCGCGCGCGAAGCCAGCAGGATGATGGCGGCGCGCGCCCTGTTCCGCGCCGAGAACGCGATCGGTGCCGGCCGCAGCGCGCCGCAAGTTGCATCGGCGGACGCGGCCCGGCTCGACGAACAGCGCGGCGGGAGCGACACCAACAACACCAGCAACACCATGCGGCTCGACGGCAACGTGGGCGCCAACACGGCAATCAACGTGACCGGCGGCGCCAACAGCATCGACAGCGGCGCCTTCGCCAACATGGCCGGAATCCCGGTGGTCATCCAGAACAGCGGCGCCAACGTCCTGATCCAGAGCGCCACCATCATCAACCTGCAATTGAAATGACGCCCCGTTACCTGCAGCGACACGCCCTCACCTATGCCTTCCTGCTGGCCACGCTGGCTGCCGGCCGCCCTGCTGCTGTGGCGGCTGAGGCTGCAGCCGCGGGTGCAGCTGCGGGTGCAGCCGAACTCTCGCTGGGCGGCGCCGCCCCCGTCCACCTGCGGGTGCACAGCATCAAGGCGCTGCGCTTCCTGTCCACCATCCGCCAGCAGTACGACTTCAGTTGCGGATCGGCGGCGGTGGCGACCCTGCTGACCTACCATTACGGGGTGCCGGTCAGCGAAACCGCCGCCTTCCAGGCCATGTGGGACGGCGGCGACCGTGCCAAGATCCGGCGCGAAGGCTTTTCGCTGCTCGACATGCAGCGCTACCTGGCGCGGGGCGGCTTCCAGGCCGATGGCTTCCGCTTGCCGCTGGAAAAGCTGATCGAGGCCGGATTGCCGGCCATCGTGCTGGTTACCGAACAAGGCTATAACCACTTCGTGGTGATCAAGGGTGCGCGTGACGGCCGCCTGCTGCTGGGCGATCCCTCGCGCGGCACCCGTGCCGTCACCCGCGAACACTTCGAAGCGATCTGGCCAACCAGGCTGCTGTTCGTGGTGCACACCTCACCGACACGGCCGCGCTTCAACCTCGCGGGCGACTGGCGCGCCGCGCCCAGCGCGCCACTGTCCGCGGCGGTGGCGCAGGCGCTTCCCGGCGCAATCGGCACCAGCGGCGCGTTCAGCCTGCCCAAGCTGGGACCGGGCGATTTTTGACAGGAGACAGCATGAATCCGCGTACGTACGCCGCATCCCATCATCCATGCAATCCATTGGCGCATGCCTGCCTGCTCCCCGGTCTGGCGCTTGCCCTGGTCTGCGGCCTGATGCCGCTACCTGGCCATGGCCAGGCGCTTACGGGGGCCGCGCGTTCCAGCGCCACCGCATTTGCCTCGCAAAACGCCGTCGCGCCAGCCGCGCTCGATGCCTGCCGCGGCGGTTTCGTGAGCCCATCCGGGCTTGCCGTCACCCTCGGTATCGAACGCATCGTCACGCAGAACGGCACGGTGCTGGCACACAGCGCGCTGCAATTTGGCGAGCTGGGGCGCCTTACCTCCGGCCGCGTCGCACAGGATGAGGCCGGCGCCCTGCAGCTGGCCCACGGGATGCTGGGCGGCGTGCTGCAGAACAGCCTCGACAACCAGCGGATCGGCCAGACCACCATCATCAACGCCAGCGTGGATGCCCGCGGCGCCCTGCAGGCGATGCACTTCCAGTCGACCCTTTCGCAGGCGCTGACCGGCGCACTGACGGGAAAGTGAGCATGCAGGCCTTCATACCGGCACCAGCTCGGTATGGCCGAAGCCCTTCGAATAGTCGATCACCGACACGATCTGCGGCCGGATGCGCAGGAAAACGACTTCCGCCGCCATATCCGGCCCCACCCACTCGGACACCGCCGGAAAGCGCCGTTCCAGGCAGGCGCGCGCGGTCTCGGCCTCGTGCGGATCGTCCAGGATTTCGGCGCGCGCGCTCATCGACAGCCCGCGGATCTGGCGCCAGTCGTGATACGGCAGGTTGATCGTGAGCGACACCTTGTCGTTGTGGCGCACATTCTCGGCCTTCTGACTGGCGCGGCCGATCCCCACGTACAGCAGCATGCCTTCGTGGGCAAAGCTGACCGTGGTCGCCTGCGGATAACCGTCGGGCCGGATTGTCGCCAGGGTGAGATCTTGCGCCTCATCGACCACATTCTGCACGAATGTCCACTGTGCGTCGTCCATGGCGCCCTCCCCCTTGGTGATGTCCGAGTTTACCGATAGTCACAAATATGTAACTTTTTTGGTGGCGGCGCAAGCCGCTTGTGCTGCCGGTAACGGAACAGCCTCGGTGAGTGCCTTGAAGGCCACGCATGCCTCCGCTTCTGCTCTGCAGAACGCCCGATTGTTTGCCTCCGGCATCAATGAAATTCCCTCCCGTATCGTCCGCCACAATTGTTACCTCACCGTCATAATGTTTGTGAATTTCCAACTGACTTGTAGAAATTGCCATACAAATACTTTTCTATGAAATTATTACTCTTGGTAACGCAACCGATAAATACAAACTGTCTTGGAGAGCGCGCCGCGGCTTGTCCGGCGTGCGGGGTGAAACGATCAGTCCACGGAGGATGAATGCTGCAAAAACGTCTGCTTTGCATTAGTCCGGATGGTGTGGACACGAACGGGCTCGGCGGCGCGGCGATGCGCGATTGGGAAATACATCGCGTGCGCACCCTGGCCGATGCCGGGCGTGAACTGCGTCACAAGCCTTACCTCGTCGGCCTGCTCATGCACGACCGCGAACTGCAACGCCCCGGCGAGCTGGATGGCTTCCTGCGCCGCCACAGCCATATGCAGTGGGTCGGCGTGTTCCGGCCACGCGACCTCGAGAGCGGAACCTGCCGCGACCTGGTGGTCGAGCACTTGTGCGACTACCACACGGCACCGGTCGACCCGGTGCGTCTGGCCCATACCCTCGGGCACGCGCACGGTTGGGCGATGCTGCGCCAGCCGGCACGCGCCGGCAACGGCGGCGCGCGCTCGCCGCTGATCGGCGACAGCGACGCCATCGTCCGCCTGCGCAGCCAGGTGGAACGCGTCGCCAAGGTGGCCGCGCCGGTGCTGATCTGGGGTGAAAGCGGCAGCGGCAAGGAACTGACGGCGCAAGCCATCCATAGCCATTCCGAGCGCGCGCGCGGACCCTTCGTGCCGATCAACTGCGGTGCCATCGCGCCCAGCCTGATCCAGTCCGAGCTGTTCGGCTACGAGCGCGGCGCCTTCACCGGCGCCACCAAGGGCAAGGCCGGACTGATCGAATCGGCCGACGGCGGCACCCTTTTCCTGGACGAGATCGGCGACCTGCCGCGCGAGCTGCAGGCCAACCTGCTGCGCTTTTTGCAGGAAAAGACCATCTGCCGGCTGGGCAGCACACGCAACATCGAAGTCGACGTGCGCGTGGTGGCGGCCTCGCACGTGCAGCTGCAGACGGCCGTGGCCCAAGGCCATTTTCGCGAGGACTTGTATTACCGGCTGGCCGTGCTGCCGGTGACCGTGCCGCCGCTGCGCGAACGGCGCGACGACCTGGTGGCCCTGGCCGAACACTTCTTCCACGCCTACGCCAGCGAGAAATCGCCCCGCCTCAAAGGCTTTTCCAACCGGGCGATCTCGGCCATCCTCGAGCACGGCTGGCCCGGCAATGTGCGCGAACTCATCAACCGTGTACGGCGCGCACTGGTGATGTCGGACGGCCGCCTGATTACGCCCGAAGACCTCGGCCTTGCGCCCGGTCAAGGCAGCGCAAGCGTGGCGCCGGCGGTGCTGGACGACGCGCGCCTGCGCACCGAGCGTTCGGCCCTGCGCGAATGCCTCGACCGCAGCGGCCAGAACGTCAGCCGAGCGGCGCGCGACCTGGGTGTATCGCGTACCACCATGTATCGGCTGTTGAGCAAACACGGTATGCGCTCATAGCGCTTTACAGGTGTAACAGGGGGTTACATGTGTCCACCAAACTGCGTGCGTTGCCTAACCCTCTGTTACACACCTGTACCACAAATGGCACACTTTGTCGGTAATTTCAGCAAATCCTACAGGACTGAGTCTGACCCCTTTGTCAGAAAATTCGCACAAAGCCATGCAAAACAAATAGTTAGCGAACTGGTGCGTGTAGCTGGCACGTGTTGTGCAAAGTGAAAGTGGTCGGTACTACCGCCGGCCCACTTCCAACCAATACCCAGAGGGGAAACTCGAATGAACAAGACTTTGCTCGTGACCGCCATTTCGCTCGCTTTCTCGCTGAGCGCCCAAGCTGACGATTCCGTCGCCACCCGCGGCAGCAGCACGGCCACGCAGACCACCACGCGGTCTACCGACAGCAGTACCGACAGCAGCAACCGCAGCACCAACACCAGCTACGCCAACGACAACAGCAACCGCAGCACCAACAACGCCAACGACAGCAGCAACCGCAGCACCAACAACGCCAACGACAGTTCCAACCGCAGCACCAACACCAGCACCACCAACGCCAACGACAGCAGCAACCGCAGCGTCTCGACCGACAACAGCAACCGCAGCACCAACACCAGCACCACCAATGCCAACGACAGCAGCAACCGCAGTGTGTCGACGGACAACAGCAATCGCAGCACCAATACCACCAACGCGAACGACAACAGCAACCGCAGCACCACCAACAACGCCAACGACAACAGCAACCGCAGCACTTACGCCGACAACAGCCAGCGCACCACCAACACCAGCACCAGCACCGACGACAACTCGGGCCAGACCCACAACAGCGGCAGCTCGACCTCGTCGGGCATCGGCGCCGCCGCGTCCAACAACGGCGCGGCCACCTCGAACCTGAACAACTCCTTCAACACCTCGACCACCAACGCCGTCAGCAACCTGAACGGCAGCGTCTCGGGTAACCAGATCTGGGGCATCGGCAACTCGGCCACCAACAGCGGCAGCAACAACGGTGCGGCCGGCAGCGGCGGCGCCGGTGCGGCCGGCACCGGTGGCGCAGTTGCCGCCACCTCGGGCGCAGGCGCTGCGGCCGGCGGCTCGACCGGCGGCGCCGGTGCGGCAGGCGGCACGGCAACCGCGGGCGGCGTGACCGCCGGCAGCGCCACCGCCGGCCCATCGACCGCAGGCAGCGGCGGCGCGGGCGGCATCGCCTCCAACGCCAGCTCGGGTGCCGGCGGCGCCGGCGGCAGCGGCGGTTCGGGCGCAGCGGGTGGCGCATCGACCTCTACCGGCGGCCTGAGCGGCGCCGGCGCAGCCGGCGGCACGGCATCCGGCGGCAACGGCGGCGCGGCCGGTTCGCTGACCGGCGGTAACGGCGGCAGCACCGGCGCTTCCTACGCCGGCACCGGCGGCGCCGGCGGCGCGACCGGTTCGGCCACCGGCGGCGCCGGCGCGGCGGGTGGCACCGGCGGCATGGGCGGTTCGGGCGCGGCTGGCGGCCTGGGCGGCATGGGCGGCGCAGGTGCGGCAGGCGGTACGGCAGGCAATGCCGGCGCCGGCACCGGCACCAATGGCGCAACCGGCGGTTCGAGCACCTCGGGCGGCAGCTGGGCCACCACCGGCGCCGGCGGCATGCCAGGCAATGGTTCGGGCACGGGTTCGGGCACCGACGGTGCCGGCACCGGCGGCGCCAGCGGCGGCGCGACCTCGGGCGCCCCAGCGGCCACTGGCGGCGCAGTCACCAGCGGCACCAACCGTGCAACCGCAGGCACCTCGACCGGCGGTGCCGGCGGCACCGGCGGCGCGGGTGCGGCAGGCGGCATGGGCGGCAACGGTGCGGCTGGCGCGGCCGGCGGCACCGGCGGCTCGGGCGCCATGGCCCAGAACAGCAGCGGCGCCGGCGCGGCGGGCGGCAGCTCGACCAGCGGCAACGTCGGCGCGGCGGGCAGCCTGACCAGCAATGCAGGCGCCGGTGCCGGCAACACCGCCGGCAACGGCGGCTCGACCGGCGCAGGCGGCGCAGCCACCTCGACCGGCGGCAACGGCGGTTCGGGTGCCGGCGGCGCGGCAGGCGGCACCAGCGGCTACGCTGCCAACACCGCAGGCAGCGGCGCCACCGGCGGCAACGCCTCGACCGGCGCGGCCACCACCGGCAACGCCACCTCGGGCGCCTCGACCGGCGGCAACGGCGGCAACGGCGGCGCTGCCGGCTCGACGACCGGCGGCCGCGGCGGCGACCTGGCCACCATCAACACCGGCTACGGCGTCGGCGGTGCCGGCGGCGTTGGCACCGGCGGCGCAGGCGGCAATAACAACGTCAGCACCGGCAACTTCAACATGTCGAACACCATGGGCGGCGCCGCCGCGAACGCGGCCGGCATCACGGTGATCAGCCAGAACACCGGCATGTCGTCCCTGGTGCAGCAGAGCGTGAGCGTGCAAGCCAACCTGGGCAGCCTGCAGTAATCCGAGCGTGACTGCCGTGCCTGCCCGGGCACGGCAGTTTTTGTCGTAAAGGGGTCAGAACATGCAGCAAGCAGTCAATCAAGGCAAGACCGTGGTCCGTTGTGTCCTCGCTGCGCTGGTCGCGCTCGCGGCAACTCCGGTGGCCGCCGCCGACCAGACCGTCGATGCACGCACGGCAAGTGCGCGTTCGCTGTTCCGGGCCGAGTTCGGCGTCAGCGGCGGAACGGCACCAGCGCCGGCGGAGGGCAACCCCACCGCAGCCGAGGGCAGCGCCAGGCTAGAGGCGCAGCGCGGCGGCACCGATACCCACAACGACATGAACCTGAACGGCAGCGTGGCCGGCAACAGCGCGGTCAACGTGGTCACCGGCAACAACACCATCGATGCCGGTTCCTTCGCCAACATGTCCGGCATTCCGGTGGTCATCCAGAACAGCGGCGCCAACGTCCTGATCCAGAACGCCACCATCATCAATCTGCAAATGAAATGAAACGACGCACGCTGACACTCTTGTGCGCCCTGCTGGGCATGGGCGGCGCCGGCGTCCAGGCGGCCGAGATGTCGCTGGCCGGCGGCCCTCAGTACCGGGTACCGGTCCACAGCCTGAAGGAACTCAAGTTCTTGTCCACCACCCGCCAGCAGTACGACTTCAGCTGCGGCTCGGCCGCGCTGGCCACCCTGCTGACCCACCACTACGGCTACCCGATCAACGAAACCACGGCCTTCCAGGCGATGTGGGAACACGGCGACCAGAACAAGATCCGCCGCGAAGGCTTTTCGCTGCTCGACATGCAGCGCTACCTGGACAGCATCGGCTTCAAGGCCGACGGCTTCCGCCAGCCGCTCGACAAACTGTTCGAAGCCGGCCTGCCCGCCATCGTGCTGGTCACGGAAAAAGGCTACAACCACTTTGTCGTGATCAAGGGCGCGGACGATGGCCGTATCCTGATCGGCGATCCCTCGGCGGGCACCCGCGCCCTCACGCGCGAGCACTTCGCCGCCATCTGGCCGACCAAGCTGCTGTTCGTGATCCACGAATCGCCGACACGCCCCCAATTCAACCTCAGCGCCGACTGGCGCGCCGCACCGCGCGCGCCGCTGGACGAGGCGATGAGCCGCATGGTCCTGGACATCAGCAGCTTGCCGAAGTTCGGTCCCGGCGATTTTTGACAGGAGATCCCATGCGCACTTTCTTACAGGCCGGACTGGCTGCACTCGCGGCTTTTTCCGCTTTTGCCTGCCAGGCTTTTGCCGGTCCTGCCACGGGCGTGGCACCCGCGCCGGCCGCAGCCGGCTTCAGCGAAGACCAGGCGGTGGACCCGGCTTCGCTCGACCAGTTCCGCGGTGGTTTCACCGATCCGAGCGGCCTCGCGGTCAGTCTCGGGATCGAACGCATCCTCACCGTGAACGGCAACGTTGCCGACCGCAGCCAGCTGAATTTTGGCGACCTCGGCGGCCTGGCCAGCGGCAAGACGACGCTCTCGGCCGAGGCCGCCAGCCAGATGCGCTTGATCCAGCATGGCAATGGCGGCGTGAACGTGAGCTTCGGGCCACAAGTCCTGGGCGGAACTGTAATTCAGAATAGTCTGAACAATCAACTTATAAATAATGCAACTATAATAAATGCCAGTGTCGACGCCAAGGGCATGCTGCAAACCATGAACTTCCAGTCGACGCTGTCAAACGCACTCAACTCAGCCGCAACCGTCAGGTAAGGGCGCAACCCGGAGCAATAAACTATGCAAAGAATTCCAGCGATGTACAGCGTGATGGGGCTGGCGGCAGCCCTGGCCTGCCTGCCGGCGGGGGCCCAGAGCGGCCCCGACCTGGCGGAGGAACTGAAGATCATGCGACAACAGCTGGAACAACAGCGCGCCCGCGTCGATGCCCTGGAGCGCGAGCTGCGCACCAGCCGCGCCTCGAGCGGGCAGCTCGAGCAATTGCGCGGCACCGGGCCGCAAGCCGCCGCTTCACAATCCACCACGAACAACACGGTATCGACGTCGGCACCGATGGACAGCATGCGCGGCACCGGCGGCGCCGACGTGCCCCAGGCCGGATTGCCGGCACCGGTCACCGGCGGCAACGCGGCCACCGTGGATGCCGGCCGGCCGCTCGCGACCAATCCGCCGGACGCGGTCGGACGCGCACCCGAGCAGGCCTCGCGCGCGCCGGAAGTGGCGCCGATCTTCGAAACCCCGGGCGTGCTGACGCCGCGCGGCAAGGTGGTGTTCGAGCCTTCGGTGCAGTACGGTTACTCGTCCAGCAACCGGGTGGCCCTGGTCGGCTACACCGTGATCCCGGCGCTGCTGATCGGCTTGCTGGACGTGCGCGAGGTCAAGCGCAACAGCACCACCGCCTCCGCCACCTTCCGTTACGGCGTCGGCAACCGCTTCGAAGTCGAGGCCAAGGTCCCCTATGTGTACCGCAGCGACGCCACCGTCAGCCGCGAGATCTTCACCGGCACCGCCGCAGAACGCGCCTTCGACACCAGCGGCAAGGGTATCGGCGACATTGAGATCGGCGCGCGCTACCAGCTCAACGACGGTGGCGTCGACAAGCCGTATTACATCGCCGGCCTGCGCTTCAAGTCGCGCACCGGGCGCGACCCCTTCGAAGTCGTCACCGATTGCGCCACCCGCTGCGTCGGCCAGAACGTCACCGGCACCGGCCTGCCGCTGGATCTGCCGACCGGCTCCGGCTTCTACTCGCTGCAGCCGAGCCTGACCTGGCTGCTGCCTTCGGACCCGGCGATCTTCTTCGGCAGCTTCAACTACACCCACAACTTCAAGCGCGGCGGCATCTACCGCACCGTGCTGAACGGCGAGCGCGAGCTGCTGGGCGATATCGAACCGGGCGATGTGTTCGGCTTCAATGTCGGCATGGGCCTGGCGCTGAACGAAAAAGCCTCGTTCAGCATCGGCTACGACCACAGCTCGGTCTCGCGCATGCGCCAGAACGGCATCGTGATCCCGGGCTCGGTGCGCATCCAGCTCGGCACCCTGCTGCTGGGCGGCTCCTACCGCCTGAGCAACAAGCGCACGCTGAACCTGTCGGTGGGTGCCGGGTTGACGCGGGATACGCCGGATGTGACCTTGATGGTGCGGATGCCGTTCAATCTGTGAGCCACGCATCCGTAGCGAAAAACCCGTAGCAAAAAAGCCGTCGTCCCTGCCTGCGCAGGGATGACGTTTTTCTCTTGCAACTTGTTTCTCTTTACTTCAGATGTAGTACACCAGCGCCGCCAAACCAACGATCAAGGCCACCTTGGTCACCTTGTAAGCGGTCTTGTTCCACGCCTTGTAACGGCGCCGGTACTGCCCCATCACGTGCGAAATGCGGAACAGCTTGCTGACCAGGCCGGTCTGGTCGCCGGTTTCGTTGGGCGAGGCTGCCGCCGTCATCATGGTGCGGCCGAGCCAGCGGTTGACCGCCTGGGCCCAGCGGAAGCGCATCGGGCGCTCGACGTCGCAGAACAGGATCACACGGTTGCTGTCGCTGCCGTTGATGGCCCAGTGGATGAAGGTTTCGTCGAAGATCACGCCTTCACCGTCGCGCCAGCTGTAGGGGGTGCCGTCGACGTCGATGAAGCAGCGGTCGTCGTTGGGCGTGGTGAGGCCCAGGTGGTAGCGCATCGAGCCGGCGAAGGGGTCGCGGTGCGGGTTCAGCTTGGCGCCGGGCGGCAGTTCGGCGAACATTGCCGCCTTGACCGAGGGGATGTTTTTCAGCAGCGCATAGGTGCGCGGGCAGAGGCGCTCGGCCGACGGGTGGCTGGCGTCGTACCACTTCAGGTAGAAGCGCTTCCAGCCGGTCTTGAAGAAGGAATTGAAGCCGGCGTCGTTGTTTTCCTCGGCCGCCTTGATCTTTTTCAGCGCCAGCAAGTTGTCGGCTTCTTCACGGATGACTTGCCAGTTTTCCTGCAGGACCGCCAGCTCGGGGAACTCGCGCACCGGGATGTAAGGCGTGCTCGGCACGCGCGAAAACAAGTGCATGAAGATATTGATCGGTGCCATGAACGACGAATGGTCGAACAACTGGCGGCCGAACGGCAGACGGACTTTCCCCCGGAAATGGATGTGCAAGACCGAAAGGATAAGAAAACCGACCACTGCCCACTTCATTGCGCCTCCGAAACCATCCCGGCCGCGACCTGCGGCGTGATGCTGATTGATTGAGGCGCAAGGATACCATAGGGCGTAAACAGGCGTACGCCACCAGCCTGTTCAACACAGGGTGGTGGCGTTTGGTTGCCCTTGCAGCGCAGTCTGTAGCGACCGCACTACAATCCGCTCACGCGATCAGTGATTGGTCGAGGTGACCGCGTAACCTTTTTCCGCGAGCTGGCCGCTCACGTTGTGGATCTGGTAGTCCGGCAGGTCGGCGGCATTGTCGTCGACTTCGACGGCGCGCGCTTCGACTTCCCAGTCGGTATTGGTGGCTTCCTCCGGAATGTTCTTCGTTTCCGGAACCACGAGGTAAGAGAATTTGCCGTCTTGTTCGGCTCTGCGGTAGATGTCCAGACGCATAGTCGTTTCCTTTTTTATAAGCATGGCTGTCGAATGAAAGCCATCAGTAGGTTCACGATAGGCGAACGCTTTCCGAGCGTCTGTTAATGGACGCACACTGCGGGACGCACACTGCGGGACGCACGTCGGAGCATGCCGAACGTAGCGGCCTGGCCGCTCATCGGTTCGGCGAACCGCCCAGCACCCGTGCCGGCAGCATCACCACCGCCCGCAACAGCGCGAACACCGCCTCGACACCGACGCCGAGCAGGCGGAAGGGCAGCAGCACCAGCCAGACCAGCGGATACAGCAGCAGCGCCAGCAGTGCCAGCGGCCAGCACAGGAACAGCAGGAACAACCAGACCAGGAAACCCAGCATTGCGCACTCCGTCGGGAATGAGGTTGACGATGGGGATACTGTAGTTGTACCGACGGGCGGGCGCAATGCGGATGCGACGGACGGCGTTACCGGGGGATGGGTGGGGGAAATGCGGGGGTGGGCGGAGGCGATATAGCGAGAGCTTGAAATCGTCACACGGAACGTCGCCCCTGCGAAGGCAGGGGCCCAAGTTTTGCGCGCTAACGAAAGCGATCAGGCGAACACGGACTCGCCCATCTGCTCCCGCACTTGCTCGTTTTCCTGCTCTTCATACCGCGCCACCACCTCGGTACGGATCGACGCCTCCAGCGACGGAATCGAACCGCCTGCCCGGTAGGCAAAGCTCACCTGCACGATATCGCCGGCCTGCACGTCGAAAGGACGCGCCAGCGGCAGCATCATGTAGTGGTTCAGCCAGTCGATGGTGGTGCCGCGCTCTTCGATAATGGTCAGCACGTTCTTGGTGATGAAGCGCAGCGCGTTCATGCGGCCGCCCTTCTCGACCAGGAAGCGGCCTTCCCAGGCGATCAGGGTGTCGACCGGCTGGTTGAAGTCGAGGATGCTGTACACGCCAGGCTGGGCCAGCTCAATGGTGCCCGGGTAGACCACATTGGTCTGCTGGAACTGGATGATCGGCGCCTGGAAGCCTTCGAAATCGTATTCCAGCTGCAGCGGCTGGACCGCCATGATGACGGCTTCCGGCAGGAAGATCGGCAGCGGGCCGCCGAAGCGGGCCAGGTAGCGGCGCTTGAAGGATTCGATCACCTCGACCTGCTTTTCGCGCAGCATGCCGACGTGGATCATTTCGCAGATCACGATGTCGACCGGCTCCGGCGGCAGGTATTCGAAGGCGTCGGCGTGGATCACTTCGACCTTGTGGCCGTTCTCGTTCATCGCCAGGAAGCGGCGCGCTTCCTGCACCATGTCCGGGTTGAACTCGACGCAATACACTTTCTCGGCCTGCTGGGCCGCGAAGAAGGACAGCACGCCGGTGCCGCCGCCCAGTTCCAGCACCTTGGCGCCCGGCTTGACGGCGTGGTAGATCGCCGACTTGAAGCTGTGCATCCGGTTGTGGTCCATCAGCATGTTGTGATGGTAGTGCACCGGAATGAATTGACCCAGGTAGCAGCTTTCGATTTCGCGTTCGTTCAGCATCGTAATCCTCTTGTTGAGCCTGCGATTTCGCCGGCGCCATGGTTATTTATCACGACACCATTATCAACAAAGGGAGCAAGAAGTGATGCGCAGAGGAAACGGACTTTTTGGGTCCAGTTTGCTGTTTCGGAATGGCCGATACGTCGTTCCGGCGAAGGCCGGAACCCAAGGTCTGCATGCGGTTCGGCATCGCGACGGACTTGGGCACCGGCCTTCGCCGGTGCGACGGTCTCGCCGACGGCGGAAAGCAGTGAGGTCGATTCTATGGCGCCAACGCCTTGGCCAGCGACTTGTGATCGGCGCGCTCGGCGATCTGGGCCGCCGTGAGACCTTCGCCATTCTTCAGCGTTGGATTGGCGCCTTGCTTGCGCAGGAACACCGCCATGTCTTCCTTGCCTTCGCGCGCCGCCATCATCAGCGGGGTGTAGCTGCCGCTGGCGCGCGGCGATACGGCGTCGACCCTGGCGCCGCGCGCCAGCAGCAGCGCCGCGATGCCCTCGTCGCCGGAAGCGGCCGCATAGTGCAGCGGTGTCCAGCCGGGCCGGTTGACCGCGGCGCCCTTGGCGATCAAGGCCTCGGCGGCCGGGCGATTGCCCTTGAAGGCCGCCATCATGAGCGCCGTGTTGCCGTTCATGGCCGGCGCGTCGACCTTGGTGCCGGGGTGGGCCAGCACCGCCTGGAACACGTCCATCGCACCCTCGCGCACGGCCAGTACCAGCGCCGGCTCGCCGCCGACAGGGTTGGCCTCATTGGGGTCGACTTGGCTGCCGAGCATGGCTTTCACGGTGCGCGCATCGTCCAGCTGCACGGCGCGGAAGAAATTCCTCACTTGCTCGGGCGTGGCGGCGCCCGCAACCGGGGTAACAGCGAGCGAGATCACCAGCACGATCGGGCACAGCCAGGCACGGCGCAGCGGCATGTCAGCTCCTTGGAACCTTGAACAGATTGAAGAAGTTGTCGGTGGTACGATCCGCCACTTCGCGCAGCGGCAGGTCCTTCAGGGTAGCCAGGTATTCGGCCACGTGCGGCACGAAGCCCGGCTCGTTCATTTTGCCACGGTAGGGCACGGGCGCAAGATAAGGCGAGTCGGTTTCGATCAAGATGCGCTCCAGCGGAAGTGCTTTGGCCACCGCCTGCAAATCCTTGGCGCTCTTGAAGGTCACGATGCCGGAAAAGGAGATATAGAAACCCATCTCGATCGCCGCCTGCGCCACTTCCAGGCTTTCGGTAAAGCAGTGCATCACGCCCGCCACCCCGCCCTGGTCGACGCCGGCGCCCTCTTCCTGCAGGATGCGGATGGTGTCGGCGCTGGCGGCGCGGGTGTGGATGATCAGCGGCTTGCTCGTGGCGCGCGAGGCGCGGATGTGGGTGCGGAAACGCTCGCGCTGCCACTCCAGGTCGCCTTCCAGACGGTAATAGTCGAGCCCGGTTTCGCCGATGGCGACGATCTTCGGGTGGGCGGCCAGTTCGACCAGTTGCTCGACGCTGGGTTCGGGCGTGTCTTCATAGTCCGGATGGACGCCGACCGAGGCGTAGATGTGCGGATATTGCTCAGCCAGGGCGAGGACGCCGGGAAAGTCAGGCAGGTCGACCGACACGCACAAGGCGTGCGTGACCTTGTTCTCCGCCATCTTGGCGAGGATCTCGGGCATCCGGGCGGCCAGCTCGGGGAAATTGATGTGGCAGTGGGAATCGATGTACATGCGGGCATTGTATCCGAGGCGGGACAGGGGCGCTCCGCCTGGCCCGCCCCGGTCAAGCTACCCGCTTGCCAAGAATGATCAAATCCCGCTCGATCCCATCCAGGTTGGCCACGCGCGGGAAATTTGCCCAGGTATCGAAGCCATACTTGCGGAACAAGGCCAGGCTGGCCGCATTGTGGCCGAAGATGAAGCCCAATAAAGTATGCACCTTGACGTTGGGCGCGAAGGCCATCGCCTGTTCCAGGCAGTACTTGCCGATGCCCTTGCCGCGCCAGGCTTCGGCGATGTAGATGGACAGCTCGGCGGTGCCGGAGTAGGCCGGGCGGCCGTAGAAATTCGAGTAGGACAGCCAGCCGATCACGGCCGGCGCGGCGGACGTGTCGGCGGCGTCGTGGATGACCCACAGCGGGCGGCGTTCCGGCGTGTGGTCGGCGAACCAGGCTTCGCGCGACTGCACCGTGACCGGCTCGGTGTCGGCGGTGACTTCGCGCGAGGCGATGGTGGAGTTGTAGATGTCGACGATGACGGGCAGGTCTTCGATGCGGGCGATGCGGTGAACGTAGGACGGCATAAGTAAACAGGAAAGGAGCGGTTACAGCGTATGGGTGGCGCGTGAGGAGCGCAGCGCCGCGCCCAGGATTTCTTCGATGCGTTGCTTGGCGCGCTGCCCGGTCTCGTCGGCCGGGAAATGCACGCCGATACCCTGCGCCTTGTTGTTGTGGGCGCCCGGCGGGGTAATCCAGGCGACCTTGCCGGCGATCGGGTATTTGTTGGGGTCGTCCATCAGCGCCAGGATCAAATAGATCTCGTCGCCGATCTTGTAGGGCTTGGTGGTCGGCACGAACATGCCGCCGTTCTTGAGGAAAGGCATATAGGCGGCATACAGCGCAGCCTTTTCCTTGATGGCGAGCGACAGCACGGACGGGCGCGGTGCTTGCGCGACGTTCGGGTCCACGGACGTGCCGGTCATCGCTTTCCTTTCATGGGTGAATGCTCAACTGATACTCAATTGCAGCATGCAGTGTAATCAAGCAACATGTCTTCGACAAACAGTTTCGGCGACAGCGGGTGATCGGCCACTGCGCGGCGTTCGTTGGCGGACTTGATCGCGCGCATCAGATTCGCAGTCTGCACGCGGCCGGCCAGCGCCGCCAGTTCGCGCTGGTAACGCGGATAATAACGGATTGCGCCCGAGAGCTTGTACGAAAACACGTCATACAGCCAGCGCTGCTGCCAGGCGACGAGCGAGGCCAGCGGCGCCTTGCTGAGCTTGTCGGCGGCGCGCAGGGCGGTTTCCACGCTCGGTTGCGCCAGCACCTGCAGCAGGGTGTCGAGCTCCTCGCGGCTGCCGGTCTCGGCCTGGGCCAGGGCCGCCAGCGGCGCCCCGCCCTGTTCGCGCAGCCAGCCGTCGGCATCGTTGACGCCCTGGGCTTGCAGCCAGGCCAGGGCCGCGGCGTGGTCCGGCGTCGGCAGGGCGAACTTGCGGCAGCGCGAGAGGATGGTCGGCAGCAGCCGGTCCAGGCCGTTCGAGGCCAGCAGGAACACGGTGCCGGGCGGCGGCTCTTCCAGCGTTTTCAGCAGTGCATTGCTGGCGGGCATGTTCAGGGCCTCGGCCGGGTACAGCACCACGACCCGCAAGCCCTGGCGGTGGGTCGAGATGTTCATGAAATCGGCCAGCGCGCGGATCTGCTCGATCTTGATGTCCTTGGATGCCGTCTTGGTCGACTTGGCCTTCTTGTCGCCATCGCCGCCCTCCTCGCCCTCGGCCGCCGGCGCCTCGTCTTCCAGCGCTTCCGGACGCACCCGGCGGTAATCCGGATGGTTGCCTTGGGCGAACCAGCCGCAGGATGCGCAACTGCCGCAGGCGTGGCCGTCGGTGCGCACGTTTTCGCACAGCAGGGACTGGGCAAAGGCTTCGATGAAATCGGCCTTGCCGATACCGGCCGGACCGTAGAACAGCAGCGCATGCGGCAGGCGCGCCCGCATCTGCTGCAATTGCTCCCAGGCCGCTTCCTGCCAGGGGTAGATGACTGCGCTCAAATCACACTCTCCAGCGCGGCCAGCAAGGCAAGCCGGACATCCGCGATCGACTGCGTGGAATCGACGACGACGATGCGCCCCGGTGCTTCCTGGGCGCGGCGCAGGTACTCGGCGCGGCAGCGCGCAAAAAAGTCGGCCTGTTCCTGCTCGAACTTGTCCAGATCGCGGGTCGCGTCCAGGCGCGCGCGCGCCACATCCAGGGGCACGTCGAACAGCAGGGTCAGGTCGGGCTGCAGCTCGGGATGCACCCAGGCCTCCAGCTGTTCCATGCGCGCGCGGTCCATTCCGCGGCCGCCGCTCTGGTAGGCGAAGCTGGCGTCGGTGAAACGGTCGGACAGCACCCAGTCGCCGCGCGCCAGCGCCGGCGCAATCACTTGCGCGATGTGTTCGCGGCGGCTGGCGAACATCAAGAGGGCCTCGGTATCGAGGTGCATTTTTTCGTGCAGCAGCAGTTCGCGCAGCTTTTCGCCGAGCGGCGTGCCGCCCGGCTCACGCGAGGACACCACGGTCTTGCCGGCCGCCTTCAAGTGCTCGGTAACGAAGCCGATGTGGGTCGACTTGCCGGCGCCGTCGATGCCTTCGAAGGTGATGAAGCGCCCTCGGGCTGCATCTCGCGCTAAGTTATTGCTCATATGATTCTCTGGATTACTCATTCGAGCGCTTGCCGCTCGCGCTGCGGATGTATTGATCGACTGCCTTGTTATGTTCGTTCAGGTTGATCGAGAAGTGGCTGGTGCCGTCGCCGCGCGAGACGAAATACAGGGCGTCGGTCTTGGCCGGGGTCATCGCCGCCTGCAGCGATTGCACGCCCGGCAGCGCGATCGGCGTTGGCGGCAGGCCGGCGCGGGTATAGGTGTTGTACGGCGTGTCGGTTTCCAGGTCCTTCTTGCGGATCTTGCCGTCGTACTTGTCGCCCATGCCGTAGATGACGGTGGGGTCGGTCTGCAGCAGCATTCCGGTCTTGAGGCGGTTGACGAACACGCCGGCGATCATCCCCCGTTCGCTCTTCTGGCCGGTTTCCTTTTCCACCAGCGAGGCCATGACCAGGGCCTGATAGGGATCATTGTAGGGCAGCCCCGGCGCGCGCTGCTCCCAGGCGGCCTTGAGGCGCTTCATCATCATCTCGTGCGCCTGGCGGTAGATCTGCAGGTCGCTGGCGTTCTTCGCGAACAGATAGGTGTCGGGGAAGAACAGGCCTTCCGGCGCGGCGAATTTCGTGTCCGGGCCGGCCACCTTGGCCAGCAGCTCCTTGTCCGACAGCTTGACGGTGTCGTGCTTCAGGTTGGGCGCGGCATCCACGGTCTGGCGCATCTGGCGGAAGGTCCAGCCTTCGATGATGGTGAGCGACTCCTGGGCGAATTCGCCGCGCACCAGTTGGGTCAGGAGCCGCCGTGGCGAGGTCTCGGGTTTCAGCTCGTAGCTGCCGGCCTTGATCTGGCCGGCCTTGCCGGTGACGCGCGCCAGCACGCCGAACAGGAAGGGATTGACCGGCACGCCGGCCGTGGCCATCTGCTGGCCGGCACCGGAGACGCCGCTGCCGGGTGCGATGGCGAAGGGAATGACAGGGCCGCCGCTGGTGAGGGGCTGCCCCGCCCACCACTGGAAGCCGGCCACGGCCGCGACTGACACGATCGCGCCCGTAACGATGAGTTTTTTTATGAGTGCCATTCTCGAGGTTTTGTTTTTGCGCCGTCCCCGGCGCGATTTTGTCGACATCTCTATAATGAGGCCGTAATGATATAGCCCTGCCGTCCAAACCGGAAATAATTTGCGTATTGTAGCCCGATGAGTATGAATCCCTGGATCGAACACCTGGCCGCGCTCGGCGCCCGCTTCCACCCTGACGAAGCCACGCAAGTGGAAGACTTCGGCCGCGTCCTCGGCGCCGCCGATCTCGCTGCCGGCTTCGTCGCCCCGGTCACCGACCTCGGCCTGATCGGGGTGGCCGGCGAAGACGCCGCCAGCTTCCTGCACAACCAGCTGACCAACGACGTCGAACACCTGGCGACGGGCGAGGCGCGCCTGGCCGGCTATTGCACGCCCAAGGGCCGCCTCACGGCGACCTTCCTGATGTGGAGGGACGCCGAGGGCATCTACCTGCAGTTGCCGCGCGCGATCCAGGCACCACTGCAGAAACGGCTGTCGATGTTCGTGCTGCGCGCCAAGGCCAAGCTGCGCGACGCCACCGACGAAGCGCAGCGCCAGGCGGTGCTGGGCCTGGGCGGCGCCGCGGCCGACAGCGCATTGCGCGCCCACGTGCCGGAACTGCCGGCGGCGCCCTACACCAGGGTCGACGGCGCCGCCGGCACCGTCATCCGCCTGGCCGACGCCTTCGGCGCACCCCGCTACCTGTGGCTGACCGCCGCCGACACCGCCATCGCCGCCTTGCCGGCACTGCGCGAACGGCTCGCGCTGGGCGCTGACGCCGCCTGGCATTTGTCCGCCATCCACGCCGGCGTGCCGCAGGTGAGCCAGCCGACCCAGGAACAGTTCGTGCCGCAGATGATCAACTTCGAGCTGATCGGCGGCGTCAACTTCCGCAAGGGCTGCTATCCCGGCCAGGAAATCGTGGCGCGCAGCCAGTACCTCGGCAAACTGAAACGCCGCATGGCGCTGGCGACGCTGCCGAATGCCGCCGCCCGTGCCGGCGACGAAGTGTTCACGGTCGACGATCCCGAGCAGCCCTGCGGCATGATCGTCAACGCCGCACCGAACGGCAACGGTGGCGCCGACGTACTGGTCGAAATCAAGCTGGCGGCACTGGAACAGGATGTGCGCCATGGTTCGGCCGGCGGCACCGCCCTGTCCTTCCTGCCGCTGCCGTATGCGCTCGATGCCATCGAGGCCTGAGGGCGCGTGCTCCTTTCACCCTGTGCGTCCATGATCGACCTCTACGTTTATTACAAGGTGCGTGAGGAAGACGCCGCGGGGCTGGCGCCACGCGTGCGCGCATTGCAGGCTGCGCTGGCCGGCGCGCACGGCGTGGCGCCGCAACTGAAACGCCGCCCCGGTGCCAGCGACCGCGTGCAGACCTGGATGGAAGTCTACCCGGCGGTCGATGCGGCCTTCGAAGCCGCGCTGGCCGCTGCCGCCACCGCGGCGGGACTCGATGCCGCCGGCCCGCGCCACACCGAAGTCTTCATGGAGCTCCCCTCCACGGACTTCACCTGATGGAACCGACACCATGTGCCTGATCGTATTCGCCTGGCGCGTCATCCCCGGCATGCCGCTGATCGCCTGCGCCAACCGCGACGAATTCTACGACCGGCCGGCCACCCCGGCCGGCCCGTGGCCGGACAATCCCGACATCATCGCAGGACGCGACCTGCAGGGCGGCGGCAGCTGGATGGGGGTAACGCGCCACGGTCCGCACGGCCCCAAGTTCGCGGCGCTGACGAATATCCGCGCGCCCGGCGAGCGCCGCGACGACGCGCCCACCCGCGGCGCACTGGTGGCCGACTACCTCAAGGGCGACCTCGACGCACCGGCCTACCTGGCGCGCATCGTATTTATCACGACACCATTATCAACAAAGGGAGCAAGAAGTGATGCGCAGAGGAAACGGACTTTTTGGGTCCAGTTTGCTGTTTCGGAATGGCCGATACGTCGTTCCGGCGAAGGCCGGAACCCAAGGTCTGCATGCGGTTCGGCATCGCGACGGACTTGGGCACCGGCCTTCGCCGGTGCGACGGTCTCGCCGACGGCGGAAAGCAGTGAGGTCGATTCTATGGCGCCAACGCCTTGGCCAGCGACTTGTGATCGGCGCGCTCGGCGATCTGGGCCGCCGTGAGACCTTCGCCATTCTTCAGCGTTGGATTGGCGCCTTGCTTGCGCAGGAACACCGCCATGTCTTCCTTGCCTTCGCGCGCCGCCATCATCAGCGGGGTGTAGCTGCCGCTGGCGCGCGGCGATACGGCGTCGACCCTGGCGCCGCGCGCCAGCAGCAGCGCCGCGATGCCCTCGTCGCCGGAAGCGGCCGCATAGTGCAGCGGTGTCCAGCCGGGCCGGTTGACCGCGGCGCCCTTGGCGATCAAGGCCTCGGCGGCCGGGCGATTGCCCTTGAAGGCCGCCATCATGAGCGCCGTGTTGCCGTTCATGGCCGGCGCGTCGACCTTGGTGCCGGGGTGGGCCAGCACCGCCTGGAACACGTCCATCGCACCCTCGCGCACGGCCAGTACCAGCGCCGGCTCGCCGCCGACAGGGTTGGCCTCATTGGGGTCGACTTGGCTGCCGAGCATGGCTTTCACGGTGCGCGCATCGTCCAGCTGCACGGCGCGGAAGAAATTCCTCACTTGCTCGGGCGTGGCGGCGCCCGCAACCGGGGTAACAGCGAGCGAGATCACCAGCACGATCGGGCACAGCCAGGCACGGCGCAGCGGCATGTCAGCTCCTTGGAACCTTGAACAGATTGAAGAAGTTGTCGGTGGTACGATCCGCCACTTCGCGCAGCGGCAGGTCCTTCAGGGTAGCCAGGTATTCGGCCACGTGCGGCACGAAGCCCGGCTCGTTCATTTTGCCACGGTAGGGCACGGGCGCAAGATAAGGCGAGTCGGTTTCGATCAAGATGCGCTCCAGCGGAAGTGCTTTGGCCACCGCCTGCAAATCCTTGGCGCTCTTGAAGGTCACGATGCCGGAAAAGGAGATATAGAAACCCATCTCGATCGCCGCCTGCGCCACTTCCAGGCTTTCGGTAAAGCAGTGCATCACGCCCGCCACCCCGCCCTGGTCGACGCCGGCGCCCTCTTCCTGCAGGATGCGGATGGTGTCGGCGCTGGCGGCGCGGGTGTGGATGATCAGCGGCTTGCTCGTGGCGCGCGAGGCGCGGATGTGGGTGCGGAAACGCTCGCGCTGCCACTCCAGGTCGCCTTCCAGACGGTAATAGTCGAGCCCGGTTTCGCCGATGGCGACGATCTTCGGGTGGGCGGCCAGTTCGACCAGTTGCTCGACGCTGGGTTCGGGCGTGTCTTCATAGTCCGGATGGACGCCGACCGAGGCGTAGATGTGCGGATATTGCTCAGCCAGGGCGAGGACGCCGGGAAAGTCAGGCAGGTCGACCGACACGCACAAGGCGTGCGTGACCTTGTTCTCCGCCATCTTGGCGAGGATCTCGGGCATCCGGGCGGCCAGCTCGGGGAAATTGATGTGGCAGTGGGAATCGATGTACATGCGGGCATTGTATCCGAGGCGGGACAGGGGCGCTCCGCCTGGCCCGCCCCGGTCAAGCTACCCGCTTGCCAAGAATGATCAAATCCCGCTCGATCCCATCCAGGTTGGCCACGCGCGGGAAATTTGCCCAGGTATCGAAGCCATACTTGCGGAACAAGGCCAGGCTGGCCGCATTGTGGCCGAAGATGAAGCCCAATAAAGTATGCACCTTGACGTTGGGCGCGAAGGCCATCGCCTGTTCCAGGCAGTACTTGCCGATGCCCTTGCCGCGCCAGGCTTCGGCGATGTAGATGGACAGCTCGGCGGTGCCGGAGTAGGCCGGGCGGCCGTAGAAATTCGAGTAGGACAGCCAGCCGATCACGGCCGGCGCGGCGGACGTGTCGGCGGCGTCGTGGATGACCCACAGCGGGCGGCGTTCCGGCGTGTGGTCGGCGAACCAGGCTTCGCGCGACTGCACCGTGACCGGCTCGGTGTCGGCGGTGACTTCGCGCGAGGCGATGGTGGAGTTGTAGATGTCGACGATGACGGGCAGGTCTTCGATGCGGGCGATGCGGTGAACGTAGGACGGCATAAGTAAACAGGAAAGGAGCGGTTACAGCGTATGGGTGGCGCGTGAGGAGCGCAGCGCCGCGCCCAGGATTTCTTCGATGCGTTGCTTGGCGCGCTGCCCGGTCTCGTCGGCCGGGAAATGCACGCCGATACCCTGCGCCTTGTTGTTGTGGGCGCCCGGCGGGGTAATCCAGGCGACCTTGCCGGCGATCGGGTATTTGTTGGGGTCGTCCATCAGCGCCAGGATCAAATAGATCTCGTCGCCGATCTTGTAGGGCTTGGTGGTCGGCACGAACATGCCGCCGTTCTTGAGGAAAGGCATATAGGCGGCATACAGCGCAGCCTTTTCCTTGATGGCGAGCGACAGCACGGACGGGCGCGGTGCTTGCGCGACGTTCGGGTCCACGGACGTGCCGGTCATCGCTTTCCTTTCATGGGTGAATGCTCAACTGATACTCAATTGCAGCATGCAGTGTAATCAAGCAACATGTCTTCGACAAACAGTTTCGGCGACAGCGGGTGATCGGCCACTGCGCGGCGTTCGTTGGCGGACTTGATCGCGCGCATCAGATTCGCAGTCTGCACGCGGCCGGCCAGCGCCGCCAGTTCGCGCTGGTAACGCGGATAATAACGGATTGCGCCCGAGAGCTTGTACGAAAACACGTCATACAGCCAGCGCTGCTGCCAGGCGACGAGCGAGGCCAGCGGCGCCTTGCTGAGCTTGTCGGCGGCGCGCAGGGCGGTTTCCACGCTCGGTTGCGCCAGCACCTGCAGCAGGGTGTCGAGCTCCTCGCGGCTGCCGGTCTCGGCCTGGGCCAGGGCCGCCAGCGGCGCCCCGCCCTGTTCGCGCAGCCAGCCGTCGGCATCGTTGACGCCCTGGGCTTGCAGCCAGGCCAGGGCCGCGGCGTGGTCCGGCGTCGGCAGGGCGAACTTGCGGCAGCGCGAGAGGATGGTCGGCAGCAGCCGGTCCAGGCCGTTCGAGGCCAGCAGGAACACGGTGCCGGGCGGCGGCTCTTCCAGCGTTTTCAGCAGTGCATTGCTGGCGGGCATGTTCAGGGCCTCGGCCGGGTACAGCACCACGACCCGCAAGCCCTGGCGGTGGGTCGAGATGTTCATGAAATCGGCCAGCGCGCGGATCTGCTCGATCTTGATGTCCTTGGATGCCGTCTTGGTCGACTTGGCCTTCTTGTCGCCATCGCCGCCCTCCTCGCCCTCGGCCGCCGGCGCCTCGTCTTCCAGCGCTTCCGGACGCACCCGGCGGTAATCCGGATGGTTGCCTTGGGCGAACCAGCCGCAGGATGCGCAACTGCCGCAGGCGTGGCCGTCGGTGCGCACGTTTTCGCACAGCAGGGACTGGGCAAAGGCTTCGATGAAATCGGCCTTGCCGATACCGGCCGGACCGTAGAACAGCAGCGCATGCGGCAGGCGCGCCCGCATCTGCTGCAATTGCTCCCAGGCCGCTTCCTGCCAGGGGTAGATGACTGCGCTCAAATCACACTCTCCAGCGCGGCCAGCAAGGCAAGCCGGACATCCGCGATCGACTGCGTGGAATCGACGACGACGATGCGCCCCGGTGCTTCCTGGGCGCGGCGCAGGTACTCGGCGCGGCAGCGCGCAAAAAAGTCGGCCTGTTCCTGCTCGAACTTGTCCAGATCGCGGGTCGCGTCCAGGCGCGCGCGCGCCACATCCAGGGGCACGTCGAACAGCAGGGTCAGGTCGGGCTGCAGCTCGGGATGCACCCAGGCCTCCAGCTGTTCCATGCGCGCGCGGTCCATTCCGCGGCCGCCGCTCTGGTAGGCGAAGCTGGCGTCGGTGAAACGGTCGGACAGCACCCAGTCGCCGCGCGCCAGCGCCGGCGCAATCACTTGCGCGATGTGTTCGCGGCGGCTGGCGAACATCAAGAGGGCCTCGGTATCGAGGTGCATTTTTTCGTGCAGCAGCAGTTCGCGCAGCTTTTCGCCGAGCGGCGTGCCGCCCGGCTCACGCGAGGACACCACGGTCTTGCCGGCCGCCTTCAAGTGCTCGGTAACGAAGCCGATGTGGGTCGACTTGCCGGCGCCGTCGATGCCTTCGAAGGTGATGAAGCGCCCTCGGGCTGCATCTCGCGCTAAGTTATTGCTCATATGATTCTCTGGATTACTCATTCGAGCGCTTGCCGCTCGCGCTGCGGATGTATTGATCGACTGCCTTGTTATGTTCGTTCAGGTTGATCGAGAAGTGGCTGGTGCCGTCGCCGCGCGAGACGAAATACAGGGCGTCGGTCTTGGCCGGGGTCATCGCCGCCTGCAGCGATTGCACGCCCGGCAGCGCGATCGGCGTTGGCGGCAGGCCGGCGCGGGTATAGGTGTTGTACGGCGTGTCGGTTTCCAGGTCCTTCTTGCGGATCTTGCCGTCGTACTTGTCGCCCATGCCGTAGATGACGGTGGGGTCGGTCTGCAGCAGCATTCCGGTCTTGAGGCGGTTGACGAACACGCCGGCGATCATCCCCCGTTCGCTCTTCTGGCCGGTTTCCTTTTCCACCAGCGAGGCCATGACCAGGGCCTGATAGGGATCATTGTAGGGCAGCCCCGGCGCGCGCTGCTCCCAGGCGGCCTTGAGGCGCTTCATCATCATCTCGTGCGCCTGGCGGTAGATCTGCAGGTCGCTGGCGTTCTTCGCGAACAGATAGGTGTCGGGGAAGAACAGGCCTTCCGGCGCGGCGAATTTCGTGTCCGGGCCGGCCACCTTGGCCAGCAGCTCCTTGTCCGACAGCTTGACGGTGTCGTGCTTCAGGTTGGGCGCGGCATCCACGGTCTGGCGCATCTGGCGGAAGGTCCAGCCTTCGATGATGGTGAGCGACTCCTGGGCGAATTCGCCGCGCACCAGTTGGGTCAGGAGCCGCCGTGGCGAGGTCTCGGGTTTCAGCTCGTAGCTGCCGGCCTTGATCTGGCCGGCCTTGCCGGTGACGCGCGCCAGCACGCCGAACAGGAAGGGATTGACCGGCACGCCGGCCGTGGCCATCTGCTGGCCGGCACCGGAGACGCCGCTGCCGGGTGCGATGGCGAAGGGAATGACAGGGCCGCCGCTGGTGAGGGGCTGCCCCGCCCACCACTGGAAGCCGGCCACGGCCGCGACTGACACGATCGCGCCCGTAACGATGAGTTTTTTTATGAGTGCCATTCTCGAGGTTTTGTTTTTGCGCCGTCCCCGGCGCGATTTTGTCGACATCTCTATAATGAGGCCGTAATGATATAGCCCTGCCGTCCAAACCGGAAATAATTTGCGTATTGTAGCCCGATGAGTATGAATCCCTGGATCGAACACCTGGCCGCGCTCGGCGCCCGCTTCCACCCTGACGAAGCCACGCAAGTGGAAGACTTCGGCCGCGTCCTCGGCGCCGCCGATCTCGCTGCCGGCTTCGTCGCCCCGGTCACCGACCTCGGCCTGATCGGGGTGGCCGGCGAAGACGCCGCCAGCTTCCTGCACAACCAGCTGACCAACGACGTCGAACACCTGGCGACGGGCGAGGCGCGCCTGGCCGGCTATTGCACGCCCAAGGGCCGCCTCACGGCGACCTTCCTGATGTGGAGGGACGCCGAGGGCATCTACCTGCAGTTGCCGCGCGCGATCCAGGCACCACTGCAGAAACGGCTGTCGATGTTCGTGCTGCGCGCCAAGGCCAAGCTGCGCGACGCCACCGACGAAGCGCAGCGCCAGGCGGTGCTGGGCCTGGGCGGCGCCGCGGCCGACAGCGCATTGCGCGCCCACGTGCCGGAACTGCCGGCGGCGCCCTACACCAGGGTCGACGGCGCCGCCGGCACCGTCATCCGCCTGGCCGACGCCTTCGGCGCACCCCGCTACCTGTGGCTGACCGCCGCCGACACCGCCATCGCCGCCTTGCCGGCACTGCGCGAACGGCTCGCGCTGGGCGCTGACGCCGCCTGGCATTTGTCCGCCATCCACGCCGGCGTGCCGCAGGTGAGCCAGCCGACCCAGGAACAGTTCGTGCCGCAGATGATCAACTTCGAGCTGATCGGCGGCGTCAACTTCCGCAAGGGCTGCTATCCCGGCCAGGAAATCGTGGCGCGCAGCCAGTACCTCGGCAAACTGAAACGCCGCATGGCGCTGGCGACGCTGCCGAATGCCGCCGCCCGTGCCGGCGACGAAGTGTTCACGGTCGACGATCCCGAGCAGCCCTGCGGCATGATCGTCAACGCCGCACCGAACGGCAACGGTGGCGCCGACGTACTGGTCGAAATCAAGCTGGCGGCACTGGAACAGGATGTGCGCCATGGTTCGGCCGGCGGCACCGCCCTGTCCTTCCTGCCGCTGCCGTATGCGCTCGATGCCATCGAGGCCTGAGGGCGCGTGCTCCTTTCACCCTGTGCGTCCATGATCGACCTCTACGTTTATTACAAGGTGCGTGAGGAAGACGCCGCGGGGCTGGCGCCACGCGTGCGCGCATTGCAGGCTGCGCTGGCCGGCGCGCACGGCGTGGCGCCGCAACTGAAACGCCGCCCCGGTGCCAGCGACCGCGTGCAGACCTGGATGGAAGTCTACCCGGCGGTCGATGCGGCCTTCGAAGCCGCGCTGGCCGCTGCCGCCACCGCGGCGGGACTCGATGCCGCCGGCCCGCGCCACACCGAAGTCTTCATGGAGCTCCCCTCCACGGACTTCACCTGATGGAACCGACACCATGTGCCTGATCGTATTCGCCTGGCGCGTCATCCCCGGCATGCCGCTGATCGCCTGCGCCAACCGCGACGAATTCTACGACCGGCCGGCCACCCCGGCCGGCCCGTGGCCGGACAATCCCGACATCATCGCAGGACGCGACCTGCAGGGCGGCGGCAGCTGGATGGGGGTAACGCGCCACGGTCCGCACGGCCCCAAGTTCGCGGCGCTGACGAATATCCGCGCGCCCGGCGAGCGCCGCGACGACGCGCCCACCCGCGGCGCACTGGTGGCCGACTACCTCAAGGGCGACCTCGACGCACCGGCCTACCTGGCGCGCATCGCTCCCGGCGCCGATGTCTACAACGGCTTCAACCTGGTGCTGGGCGACCGCAACGGCCTGTACTGGTTCTCGAACCGCGGCGGCGGCGATCCGCGCAACGGCCAGGCGCTGGAAGCCGGCATCTACGGCATTTCCAACAGCCTGCTGGACGCGCCCTGGCCCAAGGTCCTGCGCACCAAGGCCGCTTTCGCCAGCCTGCTGCTGCAGGGTGCGCCCGAGGAAGCCTATTTCGAGATGCTGGCCGATACCACCCGCGCGCCCGACCTGCGCCTGCCGGACACCGGGGTGCCGATCGACCTCGAGCGCCAGTTGTCGGCGGTGTGCATCGAGATTCCCGGCTACGGCACCCGCACCTCCACCGTGGTCAAGCTGTACGACAACGACGAGCCGGAACTGCACGAACGCATCGTCCAGCCCGCCGGAGAAGTTGCCTGACAAGTTGTCTAATTACCCCACACAATAGAGCGCAGATCATGAACAATCCGGCTGCGCTATGATGGGCAACGGCTGCCTGCCCTTCCAGCCGGGACGGGCACAGCCGTGTGGAGCAGGAGGCTGCAATGAACCTCTCCCCATTGCCCCTGGCCGTCTTCGTCGTCGACGAAGCCGGCACCATCAGCACCTGGAACAAAGCCAGTGAAAAGCTGGCCGGCTATACCGCCGCCGACATCGGCGGCCAGCCGCTCGAACGCATCATCGCCTTCGACAACCCCGGCGCGATGCCGCCGTCGATGGGCGAGCGCGCCGACGGCGAGTTCACCGGCCACATGCACTGCGTGGACGGCCGCCGCCTGCCAGTGCGCATCACCTTCGCGCCGCAATCCTTGGACACGGGCATGGCGCGCCTGTACACGGTCATCGTGGTGCCGCGCAACGGGATCGTGGCGCCGCGCTATGCGCTGATCCAGGACTTGCCGGTGGCCGATATCATCGATGGATTACCCTGCGTGTTCTACGTGATCGACCCGAGCGGGCGCCTGCTGCTGTGGAACCGCCAGCTCGAAGTTGCACTGGAAAGCTCGAGCGAGGAAATGACCGCCACCGACGTCCAGTACTTCTTCGACGAGCACGAACGGCCCGGCATCGTGCAAAAGATCCTGGATGCCTTCGGCGCCGGCAGTTCATCCCATGAAGCCGAATTGGTCGGCAAGCATGGCAAGCGCACCACCTGTTTGTTCCACTGCGCCCGCACCAAGCTGGGCGACCTGCCCTGCATCTTCGGCACCGGCCTCGACATCTCGGCGCGCAAGCAGACCGAGCGCGACCTGCGGGTGCGCGAGCGCGCCATCTATTCCAGCGTCAACGCCATCGTCATCACCTGCAGGAAGGGCCGCGACAACCTGATCGAGTACGTCAACCCGGCCTTCGAGGCGCTCACCGGCTACACGCTGTCCGAGGTCAAGGGCCGCGATCCGCGCTTCATGCGCATCGAAGGCTGCGACCTCGGCGAGCAGCGCCGCATCCACGAGGCGCTCGAGCGCCGCGAAAGCGTGCGCGCGGTATTGCGCAACCGCCGCAAGAACGGCGAGACCTTCTGGAACGAGCTGCGCATCGACCCGGTGGCCAGCATTGACGGCGACGTTACCCACTTCGTGGCGGTGATCAGCGACATTACCGAAGCGCGGCATTACGAACGGCGCCTGCACCACCTGGCCCACCACGATCCGCTGACCGGCCTGGCCAACCGCACCCTGTTGCAGGAAAGGCTGAAGCAGGCCATCGACGCCTGCCGCCGCGACGGCACGCTGGGGGCGCTGGCCTTCCTCGACCTCGACAATTTCAAGTACATCAACGATAACTTCGGCCACGATGCCGGCGACGCCGTCCTGCACGCGATCGCCGACCGCCTGCGCGACAACGTGCGCGAGGACGATACCGTGGCCCGGGTCGGCGGCGACGAATTCGTGATCGTCATCCGCGACCAGCCCAACGCCGCGCGCGTGGGCGACCTGGTGGAACGCGTACGCCGCAGCATCGCTCTACCGATCCACGCCGCCGGCCAGGAAATCGTGGCCGGCAGCAGCATCGGCGTCAGCCTGTTCCCGCGCGACGGCAGCAGCGTCGACCGCGTGATGCGCGCCGCCGACGCCGCCATGTACCACGCCAAGACCCTCGGCAAGAACAACTGCCAGTTCTATTCGGAGGGACTGAACCAGGTCGTGCACCAGCACCTGCAGCTCGAAGCCAGCCTGCAGCGCGCCATCGGCAACCATGAAATGCTGCTCGACTACCAGCCCAAGGTCGACCTGCGCAGCGGTAAAGTCGTGGGCGCAGAGGCGTTGGTGCGCTGGAAGCACCCGGAACACGGCCTGATGCCGCCGGAGCGCTTCATCCCGGTCGCCGAAGAAACCGGTCTCATCGTGCCGCTGGGAGAATGGGTGATCGCCGAAGCCTGCAGCGCGCTCAAGGCGCTGGACGCCCTCGGCATCCGCGACTTCGTGATCTCGGTGAACCTGTCGACGCGCCAGCTGCGCCAGCGCCAGTTCGTCGACCGCCTGGCGGCGACCCTCCGGCGCCATGGCGTACGGCCGCAAAGCCTGGAACTGGAAGTGACGGAAAGCCAGTTGATGGACCACCCCGAGGACGCGATGCAGGCGCTGGCCGGGCTGAAAACCCTGGGCGTGCGCCTGTCGATCGACGATTTCGGCACCGGCTACTCGAGCCTGAGCCACCTGCAGAAATTCCCGGTCGACTTCATCAAGATCGACCGCTCCTTCCTCGGCGACGTCGGCAAGGACGACGCCGTGATCACACGCGCCATCATCGCGCTGGGACACAACCTGAAGCTGAAGGTGATCGCCGAGGGCGTGGAGACGCGCGAACAGTGCGACTTCCTGCGCGACCACGGGTGCGACCAGATGCAGGGCTTCTATTTCAGCCCGGGAGTGCCGCAGGGGCGGCTGGCGGAGATGGTGACGCGGGATGTGCGGATGCCGGGGTAAGCGGCCGACGTCGTTCCCGCCTTCGCGGGGACGACGGGATTTGTTCTACAACTTCATCTCCAGATTCAACCCAGCCCGCACCGAACCCGGCTGATAACCCAACTCGCGCGACACACCTGCGGCATCCTGGTACAGCCGGTCCGAGGTCGTGTCCATACCCAGCAGATTGCTGAGCGACAGCCGCACCTGGTAATGCGCGTTCAGCTTCCACAGCGCATAGGTGTCGAGGTCGCGCCGGGTTTGCTGGCGCTGGGTCTGGGCTTCCGACACCCGCACCCAGCCGCCCTGCTGGTAGGCCAGGCTGGCGCCCATCGTGAGCGCGCCCTTGCGGTAGTCGACGCCGAGGTTGGCCGACATCGGGGTCTGGGCGTCGAGGCGGTTGTCCGGACCCGGCACCGAAGCCACCTGCGACCAGTTGCGGGTGACGGCAGCGCGGAAATCGAAGGCGGCGGTGGCATCCATCAGCAGCTTGCCCGGCAACTTCAGCTCAGCCTCGAAGGAGCGCACCAGCGCGTCGCCGTCGTTCACCGGGCGGTACACCCAGCGGCCGTCCGGATCGAGGTCGAGGCGGGTGCGGATGTAATCCGTGATCTCGCGCCGCGCCACGCTGGCCGAGACCATCGCGCCCTGGGGCAGGAAGTGCTCATACGTCAGGTCGAGACCCCTGGCCAATTCCGGCCGCAGGTCCGGGTTGCCGCCGGAATCGGCATTGAAGCGGGTGTTGACTGCCGACTCGTAGCGGCGCGCCGTCAGCTGCTCGATGGTGGGCGATTTGTAGGTGCGGGTCAGGGCAAGACGTAACTGCTTGCCATTACCGCCGGGGATTTTATAGAGCGTCTGGGCGACCGGGCTCAATACGTGGCTGCGCGAGCTGGTCGACGCCAGGCCGGACGCCTCGCTGTCGATCTGCACGCCTTCCCAGCGCAGGCCGAGGTAGAGCGACAGCTGCTTGTCGATGCTCCACTCGTCCTGGGCATAGCCGGCCAGGCGTTTGATCTCGGGCTCGAAGGTTTCGACCAGGCGCGTCGGCGCCGCCGTCCCGAGCTGCTCCTGGCGGTCGCGCGTCTCGTCACTGGCCTGCACGCTGGTGTCGAAGCCGCTCGTCACCGCGTGCCCTTCACCCAGCGAACGGGTGTACTTGCCGCGCAGGCTGTAGCGGTGCGACTCCGTGATGCTGTCCCAGTCGCGCTGCAGGCGCAGCGCGCGCCCGGCCGTGTACTGGTCGTTGACCGAGTCGCTGCCGTTGCGGCCGCGCTCGGCGGCTGCGGTGAGGTCCAGCTTGCCGCCGGCCAGCTTGGCGATCCAGTTGGCTTCCGCGCGCTGGCTGCGCTGGCTGCTCGGCGAACTCTGGTAGTACTCGGTGTAGTCCGGATCGGGGAAAGTACCGACCAGGTTGGTCGTGAGGGAGCGCCCGCCCCAGCTGGAGCGCGTGGCCTGCAGGCCGGCCGACAAATTCAGCTCGTCGCCATTGTCCAGCTTCCAGGACAGGCGCGGGTACAGCACGATGCCGCGGTAATTGCCTTCGCCATCGTAGGGCGTCTCGCGCGACTGCAGCAGTTCGCCGCTCGGCGCGTAGAACAGGTCGGCGTTGCGGGAGGTGTAGGCATTGTCGCCAGCATACAAGGTCGCGTTCAGGAAGTAGGACAGGCCACCAGTCTTGTCCCCCCAGGTGCCGCCGGCGTTCAGGTTGCGGCTTTCCTGGGAGCGCAGCACGCTCAGGCGCAGGTCGCGCTGCGGCTTGCTGATCACCTTGCGCAGCACGATGTTGATGGTGCCGGCGATCGCCTGCATCGAGAACTCGGCGCTGGCCGCGCGCACGATCTCGATGCGCTCGATCTGGTCGGGCGTCAGCGCATCCAGCGAAAAGCCCGGCGGCGGGCGATCGCCGTTGACCAGGATCTGGGTATACCCGGCGCCCAGACCGCGCATGCGCAGGGTCTTGCCCGTGACGGTGACGCCCGGCGCACGCTTGAGCACGTCGAAGATATTGTCGTCGCCGTATTTGCGGATCTCGTCCGCGTTCAGCACCGTCTTGCTGGCCGTGTCGTCGCGGCGCGCATCGTAGCTGCTGGTGGCGCCCTTGACTTCCACGGTCTGGACTTTGTCCTTCGCAGGCGCGTCGTCCTTGACGATGGGTTTGAGGGCGGCCGCATCGGCGGACTGCACAGTGGACGATTGGGCCAGCGCGGCGGCCGACGGAATCAGGAGGGAAGCAAGGACAAGACGGGCGGGATGGCGGGGCATTGCGCGGAGGCTTTGTGGGTTTGAAAACTTGTAGCCTCTACGATAGCAGTTCCGCATGCGTAAAAGTGCGCCAATACTCACATTGCCCACAGCTTGGACACTTGGCCGGACCTATCGGTCGTCCGGCAGGCGCGACAGTGGCCTCAGCGCGGTTTTCGCGACATAGTCGCCCACCGCGGCCCCGAGCATGTCGCCAACCTCATTGCTATTGCGAAAGTGAACGCCGCCCCAGATGCGCGCCATGAAGACTTCGGCCTCGATTTGCCGGATGCTGCTGTAGTCGCGCGTGACGCCGGGCATGGCGCCGAATGTCAGACTGAAGGACGGCAGCGGACCGGCGCCGAAGGCCGCTTCCAGGATCGCACCGGCCACACCGTCGGCCGCGCAATGCGCGCACGGATACTCTGGATGGGGTGGCGTATCGATCAGGGGACGCCATGCCGGATCGCGCGCAGTGGCCGCATTCCCGTCCCGGTCGCCATTCCGGATTGCCGTGATCGGCCGCCAGAAACCATAGTGGTACTTGGCATCGAACACGGCCAGGTAAGCATCGAACAGGGCGATGTTCAAGAGCGCGAACAGGCGTGCGCTGTCCGCGAGCGGCATGGCCCGGCCATCGGAAAGCTTGCGCGCAACCTGGTTCCACGACGGCGTGCCGAGTTGCTCCCAGAAGCGCGCCGTCTCTGTCTGGTGCGCGCTGCGGTGCGGGCTGATCGCGCCGCCCCATTCCCGGGTTTCGTTGAAATCGCGGGCCCAGGTCTTGCTCTGGAGTGGCGGCGGCGGGCCGGGGCGGAATTGGGCGACGTCATGCAGCACGAAGGGCTTGCGCAGGGCGACATTGCTGACCACAGGCAGCGCGGTCGGCACATAGGTACCCGGCGAGGTCGCGGGCCGGTAGGTGTCCGCGCTTCCCGGCGACCCGTCGTCCTTGCGCTGGGCCAGCAAGCGCTGGGCGACCCGCTCGCCCAGCCCGATCGCGGCCGCCCTGGCAGCGTCATCCGGCATTCCGGCAAGCGCGTCGGCGTAGGCTTTGTCAATGCCATTCTTTTGGGCCGGATAGAGCGCCGTCAGGACCGAACGCGCTGCCGCGTGCGCAGCGGCCTGGGCGGACAAGCCTGGTGCCGCGGACAAACCGGTGAGGTAATGCGCGAATGTCGGATCGCAGCTGTCGATCGCATCGAACATCGCCAGGTGCATGATCGCCAGCGTGCGGGCCATGAGGATCGGATTGCCCGAGCTGGCCGGCCCGGCGGCGTCCATGGTCGCATTCGCACGCGCGTTCCAGTCGACGATGATGTCGGCACGCACTGCTTGCGCCGGCAGCAGCACCAGCAGCATGGCAGCCAGGGTGAACCGTGGTGTTTTCATGGGTGCTCCGTCGCCCCGTCAAGACAGTAGTGCCATGGCAAATACTAACCCGGGAACCGGCGACTCGGAACGCCCATCAGCAAGCAGGTGCGGCAAACCTACAAGACCGCCGCGCGCTCACGCGCAGCAGGACGAACTTGGCTGCGGCCGTCCTCAAGACCCGAGGATCGTCACCACCACCATGCGCCGGTGCGGCGTGCTCCGGTGCTCCCACAGATAGATGCCCTGCCAGGTACCCAGCAGCAGGCGGCCGCCGCCCACCGGCACCGTCAGGCCCGTACTCGTCAGCATGCTGCGCGCGTGGGCGGCCATGTCGTCCGGTCCTTCGGCATCGTGGCGGTAAGCCGGGTCGCCGTCCGGCGCCAGGCGCGCGAGGATGGTCTCGAGGTCGCGCCGGACGTCGGGATCGGCGTTTTCCGTGATCGTCAGCGAACAGCTGGTGTGCTGCACGAAGACGTGGGCCAGGCCGATGCCGACACCGGCCTGCGCCACCACACGCGCCACCTGCTCGGTGATATCGAGGGTGGCGCGGCCGCGGGTGGAGAATTCGAGGATGGCCTGGTGGCTCATGGCTGCTCGATACTTACTTGGCCGACGAAGAAATCGCCATTGGCGACCGCGGCGAAGCTGCGTTCAGCCAGGGCGGCCAACGCATCCGCCGGCGCGTCGTCCAGCGCCAGCACCGAGACCGCCAGCGGCGCGCCAGCCTGCCGCAATTCGTCGCGCAGGTTTTCGGACAAGGCCAGCAGCGCCTGGCCGGGCACCCGCAGCGCGCCCCGCCCGGCCAGGCGCATGGCGTTCACGATATGGCCCTGGTAGCCGGGCTGGCGGCGCGCACAGTCGAGCATCAGCGGCGTGAAGATGCGCGCGCCGTGGATCGCGCCCCACAGGTTCTCGCCCAGCATGCGCTCCCAGTCGGTTTCCTTGACGGTCCAGCTCGGGCCCGCGACGCCGTCGCCGGCGTGGTTGAACAGCAGGTGCACGCCATGGAAGCGGATCATGGCGGCATCCGCCAGCTCTTCCACGTGGGAACACTTGCTGACGTCGCACACCATCGCCAGCACTTCGGCGCCCTTCGCCAGCAGCGCATCGGTGGCGGCTTCGAGGGCGTCGGCGTCGAGGTCGGCCAGCACCAGCTTCATGCCGCGCGCCGCGGCCACCTGCGCGAATGCACGCCCGAAGCCGCTGCCGGCACCCGTGATGACCGCCACGCGGCCTGCGAAATCCTTCATGCCTGCTCTCCTGCCGACTTGCCGCCGATATGCCTCTTTACGCGCCGATCACACAATGTAGTCCATGCACTGCCGCCCTTCGCGGATGGCGCCGATGAAAGGCACCAGCGCCTGGTGGGTCGGGTGTTGTGCGTAAGCTTCCAGGGCCGCCTTGTCCTCGAATTCCGAATACAGCACTACGTCATGCGTTGCTTCCAGCCCGGGCTGCGCGATGGTGACCTCGAAGGTCCGGATCCCGGGAACGATGGCAGCGCACTCGTCCAGGCGGCGCTTCATCTCGATGGCGTTGGCGGCGCGGTCGCGCCCTTCTGCCTGGTCCTTCAGTTTCCACATGACGATGTGCTTGAGCATGGTGTTCCTTGTGTGATCGGTGTTGGCGACGCCATCCAGCAAGACGCTTCTGCGCCGCAATATGGACGTGAGCATAACGCGTCTGCCGGGAGATGGCGAGTTTGCAGGCATGCCGTGCGCAGCGGGTTTTCCGTAACGCGTCACGTGATCGATGTACAGGTCGGGCCCTTTCCTGGTTGCGGGTTTGGGTCGGATTTCGCACGGTGTCGGTTAGTTGCATATTAAGGACGATGACTGCGGGGTCAAGGTTGTCGAGGTGTGGCCCTTGCATAAGCCGTCGGTTAGTTGCAAGATATGCCCTTACCGACGCACCCATCCGTATCCCATGCAAAGCTCATCCCCCGGCAAGGCCCTGCAAGACTGGGACCGCGCCCCCAACGTCGCCTTCGGCGCCTTCGTCGTCACGCCCGAATTCGTGCTGACCTCGAGCCGCCAGGGCGACATCGTGCCGATGCCGATCTCGGGCGAATCGGCCACCGTGTATAAATTCATGTTCGGCAAATTCGCGGCCTGGATGGTCGACGAGCGCCTCAAGATGTCGACTGTCAGCGCGGCCGACCTGCAGCGCTTCGTGCAGAACAGCACCGACGGCAAACGCGACCTGAACAGCAAGATCGCCTACCGTTACCTGCGCCTGCTGGAGCGCTGCTACGACTGGCTCGAGCGCTCCCCAAACCCGGCACGCGACGCCATCGCCGCCACCGACCGCGCCCACCTGGCCAAGGATGCGCCGATGGCGGCCCTCAACGGCGACGAGCTGGAACGCTTCCTGGCCGCCCTCCCCGCCGGGCGCGCACCGGACCAGACCGGCAGCGCCGGCTGGAAGCGCCGGCGTGACCGCGCCATGCAGGTGGTGATGGCCCTGTCCGGCCTGCGCGTGGCCGAGGCGGTCGGACTGCTGGTCGACGAGATCGGGCGCCAGGCCGATGTCGAGGGCGCGATCGAGCTCAACATCACGCCCGAGCACAAGCACCGCACCAGCTACGAACACACGGCCCGGCTGCCGCGCGAAGGCGTGACCGAACTCGAGGCCTGGCTGCGCGAGCGCGCCGAACTGCGCATCCCGGGCGACCTGGTGTTTCCGGCCAGCCTCGAGGGCGACACCCTGCACAAGGCCACCGTCTACCGCCAGGTGCGCGCCACCTTCGAACGCGCCGGCGTCGCGGTGCCGCGCGCCGGCGGGCGCACCCTGCGCAATACCTTCGCGGCGCGCCAGTGGCAGCAAGGGGCCACACCGGACGAGATGACGGCCATCCTCGGCCTGGCGCTGGAGCGTTCGGCCCAGGCCTATAAATATGCGCAAGCCAACCCGGAAGATGGTGTCGACGAAGACGCTCTGGCGGACGACGAAAATCCGCAAAATATGCCAGGAACTTGAGCCATTTCAAGGCGCTTGCAGCATGCATATGCGCCTTGGCTCATTGTCAGCCCGATGTCAGTTTGGCGACAGCGCCGCGTAAGTTTCGCGGCGCAGAGTCGCTCCCGTAAGCGTGGTACAGCGCCACTTGTTTGGCATACAAACAGGTGGCATACAAACACTATACGGAGACAACAATGGCAATCACACCCGGCATGGCCGCCGGCGGGAAGGCAGCGCCTTCCCGCGGGCTCACGAGGGAAGAACGCAAGGTCATCTTCGCTTCCTCGCTTGGTACCGTGTTCGAATGGTACGACTTCTACCTGTACGGCTCGCTCGCCGCCATCATCGGCAAGCAATTCTTCCTGGGCGACCCCACCACTTCCTTCATCTTCGCCCTGCTGACCTTCGCCGCCGGCTTCCTGGTGCGCCCCTTCGGCGCGCTGGTGTTCGGCCGCCTGGGCGACATGATCGGCCGCAAGTACACCTTCCTGGTCACCATCCTGATCATGGGCGGTTCCACCTTCATCGTCGGCCTGCTGCCCGGCTATGCGTCGATCGGCATCGCCGCGCCGATCCTGCTGGTGACGCTGCGCGTGCTGCAGGGCCTGGCCCTGGGCGGCGAATACGGCGGCGCCGCCACCTATGTCGCCGAACACGCGCCGCACGGCCGGCGCGGCTATTTCACGGCCTGGATCCAGACCACCGCCACCCTCGGCCTGTTCCTGTCGCTGCTGGTGATCCTGGGCGTGCGCACCGCGATGGACACGGCCGCCTTCGATGCCTGGGGCTGGCGCATCCCCTTCCTGGTGTCGGTGCTGCTTTTGGGTATATCGGTGTGGATCCGCATGACCATGGCGGAGTCGCCCGCCTTCGCCCGGATGAAAGCCGAAGGCAAGACCTCCAAGGCCCCGCTCAGCGAAGCCTTCCTCACCTGGAGGAACGGCAAGATCGCCCTGCTGGCCCTGGTCGGGCTGGTGATGGGCCAGGCCGTGGTGTGGTACACCGGCCAGTTCTACGCCCTGTTCTTCCTCACCCAGACCCTCAAGATAGAGGCGGCCTCGGCCAACATCATGCTGGCCATCGCGCTGGCGCTGGCGACGCCCTTCTTCATCTTCTTCGGCATCCTGTCCGACCGCATCGGCCGCAAGTGGATCATCCTGGGCGGCTGCATGATCGCCGCCCTCACCTACTTCCCGATCTTCAAGGCCATCACCCACTACGGCAACCCGGCGCTGGAAACCGCGCTGACCAACTCGCCGGTGGTGGTGGTGGCCGACCCGGCCTCCTGCCACTTCCAGTTCAACCCCACCGGCACCACCAAGTTCCCCTCGTCCTGCGACATCGCCACCGGCCAGCTGACCGCCGCCTCGGTCAGCTACACCCGCCAGGATGCGCCGGCAGGCACCGTCGCCAGCGTCAAGGTCGGCGACAAAGTCTATCCGTCCTTCAACGCCACCATGACGCCGGACAACCTGAACTTCGACGCCGCCAGCAAGGCAAGGGAAGCCGCCCTCAAGAAAGACCTGGGCGCCGCGATCAAGGCCGCCGGCTACCCGTCCAAGGCGGAACCGGACCAGATCAACAAGCCGATGCTGGTGCTGATGCTGTTCATCCTGGTGCTCTTCGTGACCATGGTCTACGGCCCGATCGCGGCGATGCTGGTGGAGATGTTCCCGACCCGCATCCGCTACACCTCGATGTCCCTGCCCTACCACATCGGCAACGGCTGGTTCGGCGGCCTGCTGCCGACCATCTCGTTCGCGCTGGTGGCCTCCAACGGGAACATCTATCACGGGCTGTGGTACCCGATCGTCATCGCGGTGATCTGCTTCGTGATCGGGGCGCTGTTCGTGCGCGAGACCAAGGATAACGATATCTACGCGGCGGACTGAGCCGGCACGCTGTCGAAGCCGGGCAATGCGAAGCCGGGCAATGCGGCGAATTGCCCGGCGGCGAAATCGATGAACATCCTGGTGCGCAGGGCCAGGTACTGGCGCGATGGATACAGCAGGTGCAGCGCCTGGGACGGCGCCGACCATGCAGGCAATACGCGGACCAGCGCGCCGCTGGCCAACAGATCATCCACCAGCCAGGCCGGACACATGGCGATGCCGCTGCCGAGCAGCAGCGCCTCCCGGATCGCGAGCGCATTGTTGACGCGGAAGCGGCTGCGCACCGCCACGCGCATCGTTTCCTGAACGTTTTCCCGATCGTTTTCCATAAGCTGTGTCAGCTCGACCGTATTCCCGGCGGTCCAGGCGAAACGGATGACCTCATGCGCGGGCAAGTCATCCGGGCAGCCCGGCGCGCCACGGCGTTCCAGGTAGGCCGGCGACGCCACCAGGAAGCGCGACACGGTGGCCAGGTGGCGCGCGACCGCATCCGGCGGCAGTGTGCCGCCGAGGCGGAAGGTCAGGTCGGCGCCGTCCTCGACCAGGTCGATATAGCGGTCATTCAAGACCAGCTCGATGCTGATGGCCGGATGGTCGGCCAGGAACTGCTGCACCATCGCATTGATGCGGAACTGCCCGAGCGCCACCGGCGCATTGATGCGCAGCGTGCCGGATGGCTGGCCGTTGAGGCCTTGCACCGCGCCGACCGCCGCATCGAACTGCTCGAGCACCGCCTTCGCATCCGTATAAAAGCGCTGTCCCTGTTCGGTCGCGGCGAGCCCGCGCGTACTGCGCTCGAACAGCCGCACCGCCAGCTGCTTTTCCAACTGCGCCAGCAGCTTGCTGACGGTCGGCTGCGTCATGCCGAGCGCGCGCGAGGCCGAGGACAGGCTGCCCAATTCGACGCTGCGCACGAACACCCGCATCGCCCGGAGTGTATCCATCGTCTATCCATTCCAAAACGGCATAAGTGGTCTTCGATTCTACCAGCTTCACCCAGGGTTTCGCATGGCCTATCGTCGAGCCTCTTTCCAAAGGACGCACGATGAAACCACCTCTCCGACTGGCGGCCGGCCTTGCGCTGGCACTTGCCCTCGACACGCATGCGCTCGCCACCCCCGCGGCGTCCGCCCCCACCGAGGCCGAACAATGGATCACCTCTTGGTACGCGGCGCCGCAGCCCGGCTGGGGCAGCGATTTCCCCTTGCCGATGAACGTGCCGGCCTCGCTCGACCGGCAAACGCTGCGCGAAACCCTGATGCTGAGTGCCGGCGGACGGCGTGTCCGGCTGGTGTTCTCGAACCGCTATGGGCAGACAGCACTGCGCATCGGCGCCGTGCGCGTGGGGCTGGCCGATGGCACCGGGCCAGGCGCGCCACTGCGCTTTTCCGGTAACACCGCCGTATCGATCCCGCCGGGCGGCGCGGTCACCAGCGATCCGCTCTCCCTTGTCGCACCACCATTAACCAGGCTGGTGATACGCACCTACCTCCCCGGACCCACGCCGGTCACCAGCTTTCACTGGGGGGCGCAGCAGACCATCGACGTCGCCGCAGGGGACGCGACGGCAGCGCCGGCAGCATTCGATGCTCCGCGCGCCGGCCGGATCGAAGGCCGGCTGTTCCTGAGCGCCGTCCTGGTGGCGGCCCCCGCCGGCAGCCACACGGTGGTCACGCTGGGCGACTCCATCACCGACGGCAACGGATCGACGCCGGAGCGCGACCGCCGCTGGCCGGACTTCCTGGCGCGGCGCCTCGCGCCCCATGGCGTCGCCGTGGCGAATGCCGGCATCTCGGGCGCACGCCTGCTGCGCGACGGCATGGGGCAGCGCGCCATGGCCCGCTTCGAACACGACGTCCTCGGCCAGCCGGGGGTATCGGACGTCATCGTCCTGCTCGGCATCAACGACATCGGCTGGCCGGGCAGTCCCTTCGCGCCGCAGGAAGCACCGGTCACGCTCGGCCAGCTGGCCGCCGGCTACACCCAGCTGGCCGCCGCGGCCCACGCCCGCGGCGTGCGCGTGACGGTGGGCACCCTGCCGCCCTTCGAAGGCGCCCTGGAGGGCACGCCCTACGCCGGCCACTACAGCCCGGCCAAGGAAGCGCTGCGCCAGCAACTGAATGCCTGGATCCGCACGGTGGGGCTGTTCGACGCCGTGGTGGACTTCGATGCGCGCCTGCGCGATCCGGCCCATTCGCGCCGCCTCTTGCCGGCATTCGATTCGGGCGACCACCTGCATCCCGGCGACGCCGGCTACCAGGCGATGGCCGCCGCGATCGACATTGCGCCGCTGCTCGGCGCTGCCGAGCCTGTATCCGCAGGCCAGGGAGCTGCGCGATGAAGCCCGGCCTCTTCGATTCCTTTTCGCTGGGCGCCCTGGCCTTGCCCAACCGCGTCGTCATGCCGCCCATGACGCGGGCGCGCGCCGGCGCCGGCCAGGTTCCGACGCCGCTGATGGCCGAGTACTACCGCCAGCGCGCATCCGCCGGCCTGATCATCACCGAAGGCACCCAGGTCAGCGCGCGCGGCCAGGGCTACGCCTGGACGCCCGGCATCCACAGCGATGCACAGCGGCGCGGCTGGCAGGCCGTGACCGCCGCCGTCCACCAGGCGGGCGGACGCATCTTCGCCCAGCTGTGGCACGTCGGCCGCCTGTCCCACGTGAGCCTGCAGCCGGGCGGCGCGCCGCCGCTGGCGCCGTCGGCGTTGCTGGCCGATGGGGTGCAGGTCTTCATCGATGCCGATGGACTGGGTGCCGGCGCAGGCCAGGGGCGCAAGGTGCAGCATTCGATGCCGCGGGCACTCCATACCGAGGAGATTCCCGGCATCGTCCGGGAATTCGCGGACGCCGCCGCGAATGCCATGGCCGCCGGGTTCGACGGGGTCGAGCTGCATGCCGCCAACGGCTACCTGATCAACCAGTTCATCGATTCCAGCAGCAACCTGCGCAGCGACGGCTACGGCGGCACGCTCGCCAAGCGCCTGCGCCTGCTCGACGAGATCACCGCCGCGGTGACTGCCATCGTCGGCCGCGAGCGCACCGGTGTGCGCCTGTCGCCGCTGACCGGCAACCAGGGCACGGTGGACGCCACGCCGCAGGCGACCTACCTGGCCCTGGCCGCCCGCATGGAGGCGGCCGGCGTCGGCTACCTCCATATCGCCGAGGCGGACTGGGACGATGCGCCGCTCATGCCGGTGGCGTTCAAGGAAGCGCTGCGGCTGGTGTATTCGGGCACGATGATCTATTCGGGCCATTACGATCTTGCGCGCGCAAGTGATGCGATCGCCAACGGATGGGCCGACCTGGTCGGGTTCGGGCGGCCCTTCATCGCCAACCCGGACCTGCCTGCGCGCCTGCGCACGGGGGCGCCGCTGGCGGCCGGCGATCCGGACCGCTATTTCGGTGGCGGCGCGGCTGGCTATACCGACTATCCGGCGGCCGCGCCCTAGCCCAGGCAAGCGGGCGCCCGAGCGGCGTGCCGGAGGCGAAGGCCTACCCGGCGCGCTCGGCCGCCGCCTCGGCGGTCGCATCAAGCTCCAGCGGCGCCCGGCCCCAGGCCCGCATCCGCCACGCCGCCCAGGCCGTCAAGCAGGCCCCGAACACCAGCACCAGGCGCGTATCGACCAGGGTCAGTACCGCACCCGCGGCCGCCATCAGGATATTCGCCAGACAAAAGGTGGTGGACAGCAGTCCCATCACGGCGCCCTGGCCGTGGCCGCCGAAGCGGTCGGCCGCCCAGGCCTGGATCAGCGCGTTGTAAAAGGCGTGCGGCAGGCCGAACACCATGATGCCGACCATGCCGATCCACAGGCTGCCGCTGCCGAGCGAGGCGATCGCCAGCGCCACGGCCAGCGCCAGCATGCTGGCGCGCTGCATCGGCTCGGCGCGGCTGTGGCGTCCGGCAAACAGCGCCGAAAAGGTCATGATGCCGCACATGCCGACGTTCACCAGCGCGATCGACCGGGTATCGTAATGCCCGACCTCGACCAGCCACAGCGGATAGAACTCATAGAAGGCGGTCACGCCGCAGGTATAAGCCAGCTGCATGCCGAACAGGCTGCGCAGGCCGCCGTGCTTCAGCAGGTTGAAGGCATGGCGTTCGCGCGCCACCTGCCACCAGGACGGACCGTGGGTGCGCGCCTGGCGCGGCAGGGAAATCATGACCAGCACCGCGCCCAGCAGCAAGGCCGCGGCCGCGATGTAGAAGGGCACCGTGATGCCCCAGCCGACGGTGAAACCGGCCAGCAGCGGGCCGAACAGCCAGCCCAGGTGCAGCGCGCCATTCAGCCAGGACAGCGCGTGGTTGCGCAGCGGACCTTGCACGCGCTCGGCCAGCATCGCGCGCACGATCGAGCTCTGCCCCTCGAGCAGGCCGGTGCCGAAGCGGGCCAGCAGGAACAGCGGATAGGAATGGCTGGCCAGGGCCCAGGCCGTCAGCACGTGGCCGAGCGCGGCGCCGGCGGCCGTGCCGAGCAGCAGCGGGCGGCGCCCGAAGCGGTCGGACAGCGAGCCCAGCACGGCGGTGCCGATCAGCAGCCCGACCGGATTGACCATCAGCGCCAGCGCGAACAGCAGCTTGGGCGGCAGGCCGAGGAAGTTGGTCAACCCGTCCGCCGCGCCGTGCACGAACAGCGGCGGCAGGATCGGATAAGGCAGCGAGGCGCCGGTCGTGGACAGCAGTCCGAGCAGGCAGGCGGTGGCGATCAGCAGGGTGTTCTTCATCCGGGTGCGAGGAGACGGGGCTCAGCTTGACTAAAGTGTAACTAGCCTAGCATGAGCCCGACCCTTTCCGCATCCCGGATTTACGCTGCAGCCGTCATGCTGCTAGCCGTTGAAGGTCTTGTTTTCGCTTGCCAGGCGCACCAGCAGCGGCGCCGGCGTCCATGCTTCTCCCTGATAACCGCGGGCGTAGCCTTCGATGGCGGCCAGCACCCGCGGCAGACCGACCGTGTCGGCATAAAACATCGGCCCGCCGCGGTGCAGCGGGAAGCCGTAACCGGACAGGTAGACCATGTCGATGTCCGAGGCGCGCAGGGCGATGCCCTCTTCCAGTATCCGTGCGCCCTCGTTCACCAGCGCATACACCAGGCGCCCGACGATCTCCTCGTCGCCGATGGTGCGGCGTGCGATGCCGAGCGCGGCCGAGTGGGCGACGATCATCTCGTCGACCGCCGCCGACGGATGCGGGCTGCGGTCCCCGGCCATGTAGTCGTACCAGCCGGCACCGGTCTTCTGGCCGAAGCGCCCCGCCTCGCACAGCAGGTCGGCGGTCTTCGAGTAGGTCACCTCGGGCGTCTCCACCCGGCGCCGCTTGCGGATCGCCCAGCCGATATCGTTGCCGGCCAGGTCGCCCATGCGGAAAGGACCCATCGCAAAGCCGAAGGCTTCGGCGGCGCGGTCCACCTGCTGCGGCAGCGCGCCTTCGTCGAGCAGGAAACCGGCCTGGCGCACATATTGTTCGACCATGCGGTTGCCGATGAAGCCGTCGCACACGCCGGCCACCACGCCGGTCTTCTTCAGCTTTTTGGACAGCGCCAGCGCGCTGGCCAGCACGTCCTTGGCGGTGGCGCCGCCGCGCACGATTTCCAGCAGCTTCATCACATTCGCCGGACTGAAGAAATGCAGGCCGATCACGTCCTGCGGGCGCGCGGTGAAGGCGGCGATACGGTCCAGGTTCAAGGTCGAGGTGTTGGACGCCAGGATGGCACCGGGCTTCATGATGGCGTCGAGGCGGCGGAACACGGCTTCCTTCACGCCCAGGTCTTCGAACACGGCCTCTATCACGATGTCGGCCTGGGCGATGTCGGCATCGTCGAGCGTGCCTTTCACCAGCGCCATTCGCGCGTCCAGCGCGTCCTGGGTCAGCTTGCCCTTCTTGAGCGTGTTCTCATAGTTCTTGCGGACCGTGGCCAGGCCTTTGTCGAGCGCTTGCTGGTCGGTTTCCAGGAGCGTGACCGGGATGCCGGCGTTGGCGAAATTCATGGCGATGCCGGCGCCCATGGTGCCGGCGCCGACCACGGCGGCCGATGCGATGGTGCGCGTGGGCGTGTCCGCCGCCAGGTCCGGCACCTTGGCGGCGGCGCGCTCGGCAAAGAAAGCGTGGCGCAGCGCCTTCGATTCCGGCGTCTGCGTGAGCGCCATGAAGCGCTCGCGTTCGAACTTCAAACCGTCCTCGAAGGGCATGGTGGCCGACGCGGCGACGGCTTCCAGGCAGGCCAGCGGCGCCGGGAAGGGGCCGGCGGCCGCGCCCACCCTGGCGCGCGCGGCTTGCAGGAAGGCGTCCAGGTCGGCCTGCTCGACCGTCCGGTCGCGCACTTTGGGCAGCGGACGCAGGCCGCCGACGCGCCGGGCATAGGCGACGGCGCCTTCGACCAGGTCGCTGCCGGCCGGCAGCAGATCGTCGAACAACAGGCTCCCCGCCAGCTTTTCGGAGGCCGCCGGCGCGCCTGACACGATCATCTCCAGCGCCGGCCCCAGGCCCAGCACGCGCGGCAGGCGCTGGGTGCCGCCCGCGCCGGGCAGCAGCCCAAGCTTGACTTCCGGCAGCGCGATCTGGGCGCCCGGCAGGGTCACGCGGTAGTGGGCGCCCAGCGCAAGCTCCAGGCCGCCGCCCATGCACACGCTGTGGATGGCGGCGACCACCGGCTTGGCGGAGTCCTCGACCACCTTGATCAAGGTGTGCAGCGTGGGCTCGGTGAGCGCCTTGGGCGAGTTGAATTCGCGGATGTCGGCCCCGCCCGAAAAGGCCTTGCCGGCGCCGGTGAGGACGATCGCCTTGATGGCGGCGTCGGCCTGGGCGCGCTGGAGGGCGGCGACGGCGGCGCTGCGGGTTTCCAGGCCGAGGCCGTTGACGGGCGGGTTGTTCAGGGTGATGACGGCGATGTCGTCCCGGACTTGGTAGTCTGCGCTCATGGGTCTCTCTTATAGTTAGGAAGCAGCGGTCTGCTTACTATAACTTAAACGAACGGTCGTATTAATCTGTAGGGTGGGCGCGACCGGCATAGCCACCCCGTGCCCACGCGGATGCCGGCGCGATGCGAACGTTCGCGTGGGCTCGGGGAGCCCACCCTACGCCTCCTATCACGTTCCAGGTGACCGATGCCCCTTGAACTGCTCGCGCAATTTGTTCTTCTGCACCTTGCCGGTCCCGCCGATCGGCAGCGCCTCCACGAACACCACGTCGTCCGGCATCCAGAAGCGCGCGATGCGGCCTTCGAACCAGCCCAGCATCTCCTCGCGCCCGACGTCCTGCCCCGGCTTGCGCACCACCAGCAGCAGCGGCCGTTCGTCCCATTTGGGATGGGCGATCGCGATGCAGGCAGCCTGCAACACCGCCGGGTGGGCCATGGCGATGTTTTCGATGTCGATCGAGCCGATCCACTCGCCGCCGGACTTGATCACGTCCTTGCTGCGGTCGGTGATCTGCAGGAAGCCGTCGCCATCGATGGTGGCGACGTCGCCGGTCGGGAACCAGCCGTCCACCAGCGGATCGCCGCCCTCGCCCTTGAAATAACTGGCGATGATCCACGGCCCCTTTACCATCAGGTGGCCCGAGGTGCTGCCATCCCAGGACAGCTCCTTGCCGTCGTCATCGACGATCTTCATGTCCACGCCGTAGATCGCATGCCCCTGTTTTTGCAGGATGGCGCGCTGCGCCTCGACCGGCAGCGCGTGGTGCCGGGCCAGCAGCCCGCCGGTGGTGCCGAGCGGCGACATCTCGGTCATGCCCCAGCCGTGGATCACCTGCACGCCGAGGCGGTCGATCAGGGTGTTCATCATCGCCGGCGGACAGGCCGAGCCGCCGATCACCGTGCGCCGGAAGGTCGAGAAGCGCAGTTCGTTCTGCAGCACGTGATTGATCAGGCCCAGCCAGACCGTCGGCACGCCGGCCGAGAAGGTGACGCCTTCGGACTCGAACAGCGCGTACAGCGACTTGCCGTCGAGCTGGGCACCCGGCAACACCATCTTGGCGCCGGACAGCAGCACCGAATACGGCAAGCCCCAGGCATTCACATGGAACATGGGCACCACCGGCAGCACGGTATCGCCGGCGCTGACGTTCAGGACGTTGGGCAGCGCCGAGGCATAGGCGTGCAGGACCGTCGAGCGGTGCGAATACAGCGCACCCTTGGGGTTGCCGGTGGTGCCCGAGGTATAGCACAGCGAGGCCGCGGCGTTTTCGTCGAACACCGGCCAGGTGTAATCGCCGGATTCGGCTTCGAGCAGGTCTTCGTAGCACAGGAGGCCGGGAATGACGGTCGCGGCCGGCATATGGGCGCGGTCGCTCATCAGGACGAAGGCTTGCACCGTGGGGCAAGCGGCGACGATGCCCTCCACCAGCGGCAGGAAGCTGAGGTCGAAACAGAGCACGCGGTCTTCGGCGTGGTTGACGATATAGGCGATCTGTTCCGGATGCAGGCGCGGGTTGATGGTGTGCAGCACGGCGCCGGAACCGGAGGCGCCGTAATACAGTTCGAGGTGGCGGTAACCGTTCCAGGCCAGGGTGCCGACGCGCTCGCCGGCGGCCACGCCCAGCGTCGCCAGGGCCATCGCCAGCTCGCGCGCGCGCAGTTCGCAGTCGCGGTAGGTGTAGCGGTGAAGTTCACTCTGCAGGTCGCTCTCGACACGGCGCGAGACGATCTCGCTGGCGCCGTAATGGCGTGCGGCGAATTGCAGGATGCTGGAGATCAGCAGGGGCTGGTGCATCATCTGGCCCATCAGCATGCTCGGCGCGGCATTCTCCATCGTGTCTCCCTCGTCTGGTTATCTTGACTGGCGCTCGTGAACGGCCCAGTTTCGACCGACCGTGCGAAAATCGTCAATGGATTTCGATGCTGCGCTGCAGTATGAGCCTGGAGGCAAGCCGTTACCGAATGTAACGCGCTTAGGCCGGCGGCAGGCGGACCCATAGAATCGCCACGCTTGCGGTAAAATCCACACATTCTTTCATGTTGACTCATTGACTGGACCAGCCATTACCGCCGATAACCTGCCCCTCGACAATTCATTCGCCGAATTGCCGCCCGCGTTTTATACGCGCCTGATGCCGACGCCCCTGCCCGCGCCCTACCTCGTCGCGTCCAGCGCGAAGGCGGCCGCACTGGTCGGCCTCGACACCGACGCGCTGGCGCAGGATGACTTCGTGGCCGTCTTCACCGGCAACGAGGTGCCCTCGCGCGCCAAACCCTTGTCCGCCGTGTACTCCGGTCACCAGTTCGGCCACTGGGCCGGCCAGCTCGGCGATGGCCGCGCCATCCTGCTGGGCCAGATCGCCACGCCGGACGGCCCGATGGAACTCCAGCTCAAGGGTGCCGGCATGACGCCGTATTCGCGCATGGGCGACGGCCGCGCCGTGCTGCGTTCGTCGATCCGCGAATTCCTGTGCTCGGAAGCGATGGCAGCCCTGGGCGTGCCGACGACGCGGGCACTGATCGTCACCGGTTCGAACCAGGGGGTGGCACGCGAAACGATGGAGACGGCGGCGGTGGTCACCCGCATGGCCCCCAGCTTCGTGCGTTTCGGTTCGTTCGAGCACTGGCACTACCGCAACAAGCCGGAAGAACTGCGCATCCTGGCCGATTACGTGATCCAGAACTTCTATCCCGAGCTGGCGGGCGCCGAAAATCCCTATCTGGCGCTGCTGGAGGAAGTCACCAAACGCACCGCGCGCATGATCGCCCACTGGCAGGCAGTCGGCTTCATGCATGGCGTGATGAACACCGACAATATGTCGATCCTGGGCCTGACCCTGGATTACGGCCCCTTCGGCTTCATGGAAGCCTTCGACGTCGACCACATCTGCAATCACACCGACCAGGGTGGCCGCTATTCCTATGCCAACCAGGTGCCGGTCGGCCACTGGAATTGCTATGCGCTGGCGAATGCCCTGCTGCCCCTGATCAAGGACACCGATGCGGCCCAGGCCGCGCTGGAAGTCTATGTCGACGCCTATGGTGAGCAATTCGACGTGCTGATGCACGCCAAGCTCGGCCTGGTCACGGACCAGGAAACCGACCGCGCCCTGTTCGACGCCCTGTTCAAGCTGATGCAGGAGAACCACGTCGACTTCACGCTGTTCTTCCGCCGCCTGGGTGGTTTGCGCCTGGACATGGCCGATGCCGATCGGGCCGAGGCCGACGCCCCGCTGCGCGACCTTTTCCTCGACCGTCCCGGCTTCGATGCCTGGGCTGCACTCTACCGCGAACGACTGCGCCAGGAAGCGAGCGAGGATGCAGTGCGCAGCGCGGCCATGAACCGCGTCAACCCCAAATACATTTTGCGCAACTATCTGGCCCAGGTTGCGATCGAAAAGGCGCAGAATGGCGACTTCAGCGAGGTGGCGCGGCTGCTGGCGGTGCTCGAGCGGCCCTTCGACGAGCAGCCGGAGAACGACAGCTACGCGGCCCTGCCGCCGGATTGGGCGTCCCACCTCGAAGTGAGCTGTTCTTCCTGATTGCGCATTTTGATTGCGCATTTTGATTGCGCATTTTGATTGATAAGGCGCTTGCTCATCCTCATATAAATAAGCTGAAAACGTAACCGAGACTCTCCATGACCGACAAAGTAACGAAAACCGACGCCGAATGGCGCAACCAGCTCGATGCGATCGAATACCAGGTGACCCGCCACGCCGCCACCGAACGCGCCTTCACCGGCAAGTACTGGGACCACCACGAGCACGGCATCTACCACTGCGTGTGCTGCGACACCCCGCTGTTCGAATCCGACGCCAAGTTCGAATCCGGCTGCGGCTGGCCCAGCTATTTCCGCGCGCTCGATCCGAAGAATGTCATCGAAAAGGTCGACCGCACACACGGCATGGTGCGCACCGAAATCATCTGTGCGGTCTGCGACGCCCACCTCGGCCACGTGTTCGAAGACGGCCCGCCGCCGACCGGCCTGCGCTATTGCATCAATTCGGCATCCATGCGTTTTGAACCGGCCTGAGCCGGCGTGATCTGAAAGACACCGCAACATGAAATTCCTGTTCGACCTGTTCCCGGTCATCCTGTTCTTCATCGCCTACCGGCTCGGCGCCAGCAACCAGGACGCCGCCCACGCACTGGCGATCCAGACCATGGGCGGCCTGATCTCCGGCGGCGCCGTCACGCCCGAGCAAGCGCCGATCATGCTGGCGACCGCGGTGGGCATCATCGCCACCGTGCTCCAGATCGGCTACCTGCTGGTGCGCGGCCGCAAGGTCGACGGCATGCTGTGGCTGTCGCTGGGCGTGATCGTCGTCACCGGCGGCGCCACGATTTATTTCCACGACGAGAACTTCATCAAGTGGAAGCCCACGATCCTGTACTGGGCCTTCGCGCTGGCACTGTTCGTGGCCCAGGTCGGCTTCAGGAACAACCTGATGCGCAAGGTGATGGAAGAACAGATCAAGCTGCCGGAGGCGGTCTGGAACCGCGTCGGCTTCGCCTGGATGTCCTTCTTCGGCGCCATGGGACTGCTTAATTTGTTCATGGCCTTCGTCGTCTTCAAGGGCAATACCAGTGCCTGGGTCAGCTTCAAGATGTTCGGCGCCACCGGCTTGTTCTTCGCCTTCGTCGTGGTCCAGACCCTGATGCTGTCCAAGTACATTCAAGAACAGGAAGATCCATCATGAGCGCCACCCGCGTCGAACGCATCCACATGCTGTTGTCCAACACCCTGGCGCCGAGCCAGCTCGAAGTGCACGACGATTCCCACCTGCATGCCGGCCATGCCGGCGCGGCCTCGGGCGGCGGCCATTACCGGGTCAAGATCGTTTCCGAACGCTTCGAGGGGCTCAGGCTCGTCATGCGACATCGGCTGGTGTATGATGCCGTCCAAGGCATGATGCATACCGACATTCACGCATTGGCGATTACCGCACATGCCCCATCCGAGCTGTCCTGACGGCACGGATCTTCAGGGAATCTTAAGTAATCTGTTTGAAAATCTGCTCTGGTTTATCTGCTGTACTAAAAGAATTAATCCAATCTCGTCCAAGCAACCCCCTCACAGGAATCAACATGACTTTTAAGCCAGCACGGCTGCTGTTAGCCTTGATCGCTATCGCCGCATCGTTCGCATACTCGCCTTCGTTCGCACAAAACCTGGCCGTCGTGAACGGCAAGGCCATCCCGTCGTCGCGTGCCGACCAGGCCGTCAAGCAAGTCGTGGCCCAGGGCCAGGGCGCCGATTCGCCGCAGCTGCGCGACGCCGTCAAGCAGCAGCTGATCGCCCGTGAAGTAATGATGCAGGAAGCCGTCAAGCAGGGTTACGACAAGAATCCGGAAGTCAAGCAAGCCCTGGAAAGCGCGCGCCAGACCATCGTCATCAACGCCCTGGCGCGCGACTACATCACCAAGCACCCGGTCACCGACGCCGAAGTCAAGGCCGAGTACGACCGCTTCGTGAAGACCACCGGCGACAAGGAATACCACGTGCGTCACATCCTGGTGGAAAAAGAAGCCGATGCGACTGCGATCATCGCCAAGATCAAGGGCGGCGCCAAGTTCGAAGACCTGGCCAAGCAATCGAAGGACACCGGTACCGCCAACAATGGCGGCGACCTCGACTGGGCAAGCCCGTCGTCCTTCCCGCCTGAATTCGCCGCCGGCCTGACTGGCCTGCAAAAAGGCCAGGTCACCGAGAAGCCTGTCAAGACCCAGGTCGGTTACCACGTGATCAAGCTGGATGACGTGCGCCAGGCGAAACTTCCGACGCTCGATGAGCTCAAACCTCAGATCCAGGACTCGCTGTCCCAGCAAAAGCTGGCGTCCTACCAAGAGGAAATGGTCAAGAAGGCAAAGGTGCAGTAAGATGTTGTATCACCGGCGGCCCTGTCCGCCGGTTTGCGTCGCTCAGCGACATTATGTTGAACATCGGCGGCCCCAGGCCGCCGGGATTAAATAGGATCGAATAAATGATTGTGAAGCCAGCCCGCCTGTTGTTAGCCATGATCGCGATGGTAGCCCTGCCGTCGTTCGCGCAAAACGTTGCGACCGTCAACGGTAAACCGATCCCGGCGTCGAAGGTTGACCAGGTGGTCAAGCAAGTCGTCGCGCAAGGCAAAGCGACCGACTCGCCGCAACTGCGCGATGCGATCAAGAAGGACCTGATCGGCCGTGAAGTCCTGATCCAGGAAGCCGACAAGCAAGGCGTCGGCGGCCGTCCAGAGGTCAAGAGCCAGATCGACAACGCCCGCCAGAGCATCATCATCAATGCCATGCTGGCCGACTACATCAAGAAGAACCCGGTCACCGACGCCCAGATCAAGGCCGAGTACGACAAGGCCAAGGCCGAACAGGGTGGCCGCCAGGAATACCACGCACGCCACATCCTGGTTGCGACCGAAGCCGAAGCCAATCAGATCATCACCAAGCTGAAGGGCGGCGCCAAGTTCGAAGACCTGGCCAAGCAATCGAAAGACCCGGGTTCGGCAGCCAATGGCGGCGACCTCGGCTGGGCCAGCCCGGAGAACTTCGTGCCTGAGTTCTCGAAGGCCATGACCTCGCTGAAAAAAGGCGAAGTCACCCAGACCCCGGTCAAGTCGCAATACGGCTTCCACGTGATCAAGCTGGAAGAGTCGCGTGCCGTCGCCGTGCCGCCGCTGGAAGAAGTCAAGCAGCAGGTTGCAGAAGCCGTGCAACAGCGCAAGGTCGCCACCTTCCGCGACGAACTGATGAAGAAAGCCAAGATCCAGTAAGCTGGTCTGGCCTGAAGAAAGCGCTCCTGTCGGGGCGCTTTTTTTTGGCTCGTCTGTTTGTCCCTGCTGCTGGTTCGCTCGCTGTGCCCCTATCGATGCCCCGGAGATGTCCATGCTGTTGATCCACCGCGCCACCCTGCTTTCCGCCCTCCTGTCCACCAGCACCCTGGCCGCCGCCGCGCAGCCGCCCTCCCTGCCGCTCTACGTCGCCAAGCCGGCCGAGGGCGCCCGCGTCCTGTTCGGCGACTTCGACGTGCAGAAGCCGCTCGAAGGCGTCTCCGGGCGCATGGACGACGACCCCAAGCTGCCCCAGGCCGTGGTCACGCTGCGCCGCAGCGCCAGAGACGGCGCCGCCGATGCCCTGAACCTGGGCTGGAAGGATGCCTGGTTCTCGACCGTGCGGGTGGAGAGCAAACCAATCGACCTGCGCCCTTACCTGGCGCGCGGCGTGGTCTCCTTCGACCTCAAGGTGAACGAACTGGCGAACGGCGGCCTGAGCTTCCGCCTGGACTGCGGCACCGATTGCGAGCGCAAGGTTCCCTATGTGCTGCCGGCGCGCGCGGCCCAGGGCCAGGGCTGGCGCCACCTGCGTTATGCCTTGAGCTGCTTCCATCACGAGGGCGACGATTTCTCGGCAGTGACCCAGCCCTTCGCGCTGGATGGCACCGGCGCCGGCGACGTCGAGATTGCCAACCTCCGCATCGACGCCGCCGGCAAGCCGAACGAAAGCTGTCCGGATTACCGCACCGTGTCGGTGACGCCCGAACCCCTGAACGAATCCTGGTCGCTCGACTGGTGGATGCCGCGCCACCGGGACAAGCTGGCCGAGATCGCGCGCCGCAAGGCGGCCGGCGAGGCGACCGGGCTGGTGTTCATCGGCGACTCCATCACCCACAACTGGGAAAAAGAGAACAAGGCGCTGTGGGACGGTTTCTACGGCCGCTACCACCCGCTCAACCTGGGCTATGGCGGCGACCGCACGGAAAACGTGCTGTGGCGCCTGCAGCATGGCGAGGTCGACGGCATCGCGCCGAAGGTCGCGGTGCTGATGATCGGCACCAACAACAACGGCCTGCGCCATGATGACCCGGCGATCACCGTGGCCGGCATCCGGCGCGACATCCAGGAACTGCAACGGCGCCTGCCCCGCACCAAGGTGCTGCTGCTGGCGATCTTCCCCCGCGGCGAACGCGCCGACGACGGCCTGCGCCTGACCAACGACAAAGTGAACGCCCTGCTGCCTGCGCTGGCGGACGGCAAGCGCGTCGTCTTCCTGAACATCAACAAGGCATTCCTGGCACCGGACGGCAGCCTGTCCAGGGAGATCATGCCAGACCTCCTGCATCCGAACGACAAGGGCTACCGGATCTGGGCCGCGGCCATGCAGCCCGAGCTGGACCGCATGATGCGTTGAGCTGGCGAAAAAAACGGCTGGCGGATACGCCGGGCGGCCAAGATTACGTTAAAGTATGGCAACTCTTTCAAGCTTGCCCGCCATGCTGCTCATTGCTACCCTGCTGATCGTCGTTGTACTGGTTATCCATGTCTACATCGTCTTGCTGGAAACCGTGCTGTTCCGCAGCCGGGGCCGCAAGGTGTTCGGCCTCAACAGCGAGAAGGCCGAGCTATTGGCACCGCTGATGTCGAGCCAGGGCTGCTACAACGGTTTCCTGGCCGCGGCGCTCGCTGTCGGGCTGCTACATCCCGACCCGGTCATCGGCCGGGCTTTCGCGGTGTTCGGGCTGGTGTGCGTCGCGGTGGCCGGCGTCTGGGGCGCCGTCACCGTCCAGCGGCGTATCCTGTTCGTGCAAACTGTTCCGGCCGTGCTGGCGCTGGCGGCGCTTCTGCTAGCCTGAGCGCTGCCATGGGCACCAGCATCAGTCTGGCCGCAGGTCGCGTCATTCCTCTGAGCCGCGCGACTTGAGCGCCTTTTCAAGTGCACGTATCTTCTCGCGCAGTGACGACAGGTTGCGCAGGAGCGCGGCGTTGCGCTCCCATTCGGCGTTGCGCGAGATGGGGTAAAAGCCGGTATAGCGGCCTGGCTCCCTGATCGAATGCGCGACCAGGGTACCGGCCGTGATGTCTACGTGGTCGACGATCTCGATATGCCCGTTCACCATGGCGGCGCCGCCGAAGGTGCAGTATTTGCCGATGACGGCGCTGCCGGCCACGCCGACGCAGCCGGCCATCGCGGTGTGGGCGCCGATGCGGCAGTTGTGGCCGATCTGGATCTGGTTGTCGAGCTTGACCCCATCTTCGATCACGGTGTCGTCCAGGGCGCCGCGGTCGACCGAAGTGTTGGAACCGATATCGACGTCGTCGCCGATCACCACCCGTCCGACCTGAGGAATCTTGATGTAGACGCCATCTTCAACGGCAAAGCCGAAGCCGTCGCCGCCGATCACGGCGCCGGAATGGACGATGCCGCGCGCGCCGATGACGCAGCGCGCATGGAAACTGACGTTGGCAAAGAAATGGGTGTGCTCGCCGATGATGGCGTCGCGCCCAATGTGGCAGCCGGCGTCGATGACGGCGCCTGCCTTGATGAAGGCACCGGCATCGACCGTGACATGGGGGCCGATCGAGGCGCCGGCGTCGATGCGCGCGAGCGGGTGCACCACGGCGGACGCATGGATGCCCGGCACGGCCAGGCGCGGGCCGAGCAGATAGTCGGCCGCGCGCGCGAAGTAGGCCTGCGGATTGGCGGCGACGATGCGGGCGCCCGGGTAGGTGGCGGCCACGACGGGATCGTCCAACGGCGACAGGATCAGTGCACCGGCGCCGCTCTGCGCGGCCAGCGCGCGCAGTTTGCTGCTGCTCAGGAAAGCGATGTCCGTCGCGCCCGCCGATGCCAGCGATGCGATTCCCGTGACCGTGAGGTCCGGATCACCCGCCAGCTGTCCCCCGAAACGCTCCACCAGCGCGCCCACTCTTGTGCCCACCCTTGTGCCCATGCCGCCACCCTTTCACTGGTCTTGTCCGGGATTGGACAACACCCCGGCGCCTGCGGTTCCGGACGGTTGAGGGGAGCAGCGGCTTCTTGCGGCCGCTCAAGTGGGGGGCACGCCCGCCTACATCGTGAAGTCCCAGTCCAGCGCGCCGCGTTGATGGCCGACCATCTCGACCGACTGCACCATCTCGCTCGCCACCTGTTCCAGCGTGGCGCCGTGTGCCATCCGGCCTTCCCAGTAGGCCAGGCCGGCCGCTTCCGGCGCGCGCTCGAACAGGGCCTGGTACAGCAAGCCGATGTCGTGCGCGGGCGTGCCGTCGAAGCTGGCGGCACTGGCCTTGAACTCGGCTGAATCGATCATGTGCAGCGCGATCGAACCCCAGCTTTCGCCCTTGTCGTGCACCTCGGCCCAGTACGCGAAGCCGTACAGGTCGGCCTGGCGGCCCAGCAGCGTCTGGTAGATTCCGGCGATGGTGTCGAGCGCCGCACTGTCCTCGACCGTGACGCTGGCGTCGCTGAACTGCAAGTGCTCGACGTTGACCAGCAGCGCAGCGGCTTGCGGCGCTGCATGGCTGGCCACCACCAGGTAGCCGTTGTGCTGTTCGATGTCGTAGTCGGCGCGGGCGCCGCCGAACACCGCGGTATCGCTGGCGAGACCGCCGTGCAGCGTGGCCAGCGTGGCCGCAGTGGCGGCCGTGTCGGCTTGCGCGCGCACCTGGGCGGAAACCGCACCGGACGCCGCCGGCGCTGTCGTACCCTGCGCCTGGCCGAAGGCCAGGATGTCGTCGCCACCGCCGGCGTACACCGCGCCGGCGCTGCCGGCCGCCAGCGTGAAGTGCTGGCTGGCGGCATCGCCGCTGAGCACCATCTTGCCGCCCTGGGCAAGCACGTTGGCGTTGCCGATCACCGCCGCGAAGTCGACCTGCTGCAGCGCGATCGTGCTGCCGGCCGCCAGTCCGCCGGCATCGATCACCAGCGCCACGCTCTGGGCGCCCGATGTCGCATCGGACGTCGCGTCGGCCGGACCGCTCAGGGTAAGCATGCCATCGAGCGGACCAGCGCTGACCGGCTTGACGGTCTGCACCAGCAGCGTACCGCTGGCTGCCAATCCGGCCAGGAAGTCCTGTCCGTTGCCGGTCAGGTGTCCCTGGTCGGCCGCGGCGTGGGTCGGCGTGGCCGCCTTGATCGAGGCGATCAGGAGTTCGATGCCGCTCGCCACGCTCACGTTGGCGCCGCTCGCCGACAGGCCATAGCCCGGTGCCAACTGGGCCAGCAGCAGCGTGCCCGCAGCGCCGGTGGCCAGCGGAATGTCGGCCACGCCGCTGGCGCCGCTGGTCTCGCTGCGGCCGGCGCTGACGATCGGCACCGAGACCGCGCTGCCAGCCACGCTGCCGGGCAGGGTCACCTGGGTCAGCTGCACCGGCATGCCGTCGACCAGCGTGCCGGGGATGGCCGGGGTGACCGGGGTGCCAGGCGCGGTCGGCGCCGCCACGATCTCCAGCGCCAGGGCCGTACTCGGCGCCGAGACGTTGCCGGCCGCATCGGCCTGCACCACGGTCAGCGCGTGGCTGCCATAGCCGAGCGTGGTCGGCACGCTCCATGTGCCGAGCGCATCGGCGCTGGCCCTGCCGATTACGAAGGCGCCGTCGTACAAGGTCACCATCGCGTGGGCTTCGGCGCTGCCGGTGATGGTCGGGGCGAGGCCCCCTGCACCGGCGGCGCCGGCCAGCCTCGGCGCGTCCGGCGCCGCCGGGGCCGTGCTGTCGATCGTCAGCGCGAGGACTGCGCCCGGTGCCGACGTGTTGCCGGCGCCGTCGGTCTGGCGCACCGTGATCGCATGGTCGCCGTCGGCCAGCGCGGACGTCATGACTTGCCAGGCGCCGCGGGCGTCGGCGCGCACCGTGCCGATCACGCTGCCGCCGACGCTGTCGTACAGCGTGACCTCGGCCAGGGCCTCGGCCGTGCCGCTCAGGACCACGCGCTGGAACCTGGTGACGCCGTCCCCGGCGCTGCCGCTGTCGCTGTCCGGCGCCAGCGCCGGCACGCCCGCCACCGCGGGCGGCGTGGTATCCAGCGTGTAGTCCTGGCGCGTCAGCACGCTTTCGTTGCCGGCCAGGTCGACCGCCTTCAGCTGCAGCGAGCCGCTGCCCGGCAGCAGCGTCACGCCGGTCCATGCCAGCCGGCCGCCGGCGACCATTGCCGTGACGTCGGTCCAGGTCTGGCCGCCGTCGCTGGAACCGAGCAGCGCGACGCCGTCGTCCAGGGGCGCGGACAAGGCCGCGCTCACGGTCTGTCGGGCGACGTTCGTCAGGAAGTCGGTGGCCGAGCTGCCGGTGTCGGCCGACAGCGCCAGCGCGCCGAGATGGCTGGACGGCGCGGCGGTGAGCAGCACATAGCTGGCGTGATAGGGGTGGCCCTCGTTGCCGGCGCTGTCCACGACCATGACCTGCAGGCCATGGGCGCCTTCGGCAAGGAGCGTGTCGAGCGACCAGCCGCGCGCACCGGTGCTGACTGCTTGCAGGAAGGTGGCGCCGTTGTCGAGCGACACCCAGACATGCTCGCCGGCGCCGAGGTCGGCCGACAGCGTGCCGCTCAGCGTCTGGACCGGCGTATTGGTGACCAGGTCGGTCGACGAGTCGCCGCTGTCGACCGAGAAGGCGACGCCGAGCGGGCGCGCTTCGGGGGCGGCGGTATCGAGCACATAGGCCTGCTTCAGGGACGCGCTGCTGGCGACCGCGTTGCTGACGCGCACCTGCAGGGTGCCGCTGCCGGCCAGGGTCTGGCCATCCAGGCTCCAGCGGCTGCTGCCGGTGTCGTTGGCGGCGGTCTGCCAGCTATGGCCGTCGTCGAGCGAGACCTCGACCCGTTCGCCGGCGGCGGTGGCGGCGCTGAGCGTGCCGCTCAGGTCCTGGGCGGCGATGCGGGTGACGAAATCGCTGCCCGAAGCGCCGCTGTCGTTGGAGAAGCTGACGCTGGCGGCCACGCTGCCCGGTGCCGCCAGCAGCGTCACCGTGCCGGTCGACGCCGCGCTCAGGTTGCCGGCCAGGTCGACCGCGTACACGACATAGCTGCCGCCGGCCAGGCCGGTGGTGGCGATCGTGACGCCGGTGGCGCCATCGGCGACGGTGGCACGGGTCGCGGCGCCAGCCTGCAGCGCGGCATCGAGATCGGCCACGCCGGCGACAGCGAAGTCCGCCTTGACCAGGTAGACGCTGCCGGCTTCGCTGCTGCGCGCGCCGGCGACCTCGTTGCCCATGCCGATCGCGGCGGCGGGCACGGAGGCGACCGGCGCCGTGGTGTCGAGCACATAGGCTTGCGAGAACACCGCACCGAGGTTGCCGGCGGCGTCGACCACCTGCACCCGCACGGTATTACTGCCGGACAGGACTTGCCCGTCGAGCGTCCAGCCCGTGCTGCCGGCGACGTGCTGGGCATCGATCCAGTGCGCGCCGTCATCGAGCGAGACGCGCACGGATTCGCCGTTCGCGGTGGCGCGGTCGAGAGTGCCGCTGACCGCCTGCAGGGCCGCGTTGGTGACGAGGTCGGAGGACGAGGCGCCGCTGTCGTTCGAGAACAGGACGGCGGCAGCCATGGCGCCTGGGGCCACGGTATCCAGGGTATACGCCTGGCTGGCCAGCGCGCCCTCGTTGCCGGCCAGGTCGACCACCTTGAACTGCAGCGCATTCGCACCGGCCTGCAGGGTGACGCCGGTCCAGGTTACGGCGCTTCCGCTCACCGTGGCGCTGATGTCGGTCCAATGCTGGCCGCCGTCGGCCGATGCCCACAAGGCCTCGCCCGGCGCAAGGCCGGCCGACAGCGTCGCACTGACGGTCTGCGCGGCGACCCGGGTCAGCAAGTCGGTCGACGAGCTGCCGGTATCGGCCGAGATGCCGATGGCGCCGGCGCTGGTAGTGGGCGCCACGGTATCCAGCACATAGGCGCTCGGCGTGGACGGACCGGCGTTGCCGGCCAGGTCGACCACCTTCACCTCGACGGTGCCGCTGCCGGCCAGGGTCCGGCCGGGCAGCGACCAGGCGCGCGGGCCGTCGATGAGGGTCTCCGTGAAACTGGCACCGTTGTCGAGCGATACCCAGACCCGTTCGCCGGGCGCAAGGTCGGCCGACAGCGTGCCACTGATGGTCTGCTGGGCAATGTGGGTGATCAGGTCGGTCGGCGACGCACCGCTGTCGTTCGAGAATGCAATACCGACCCCATGCGCCGACGGCGCGACGGTATCGAGCACGTAGGCCTGTTTGAATGGCGCGCTGCTGGCCACCGCATTGCTGACGCGCACCTGCAGGGTGCTGCTGCCGGCCAGCGTCTGGCCATTCAGCGTCCAGCTGGCGCTGCCGGTCAGGTTGGTCGCGGTCTGCCAGCTGTGGCCGTCGTCCAGCGACACCTCGACGCTTTCACCGTTGACGGTGGCGGCGCTGAGCGTGCCGGACAGGTTCTGGGTGGCGAACCGGGTGACGAAATCGGTGTTCGACGCGCCGCTGTCGATGGAGAAGCTGACGCTGGCGGCGACGGTGGTAGGCGCGGCCAGCAGCGTCACCGTGCCGGCCGACGCCGCGCTCAGGTTGCCGGCCTGGTCAACCGCGTACACCAGGTAGTCGCCGGTGGCCAGGCCGGTAGTGGCGATGGTGGTGTCGGTGGCGGCCGCGGCGACGCTCGCCTTGGCGGCGGCGCCGGCCAGCACGGCCGCCTCCAGGTCCGCCTGCGTGGCAACCGCCAGTCCCGACTTCACCAGGTAGAGGCTGCCGGTTTCGCTGCTGCGCGCGCTCGTGACGTCGTTGCCGGCGCCGATCGACGCCGCCGTGACCGATGCCGCCGGCGCGCCGGTGTCGAGGGTGTAGGCCTGCCTGGCCACGACACCCTGGTTGCCGGCCGCGTCCACGACCTTGAACCAGAGCTCGTTGCCACCGGCCATGAGCGAGGTGGTCCAGCTGATCGCGCTGCCGCTGACGCGGCTGCTGATGTCGGTCCAGTGCGCGCCGCCGTCCGTCGAACCATACAGCACCTCGCCGTTGGCGAGCGGGGACGACAGGGTCGCGCTGACGGTCTGCGCAGCGATCCTGGTGACGAAATCGGTGGCGGAGCTGCCGCTGTCGGCGGAAATGCCGATCGAACCGATGCTGCCGGCCGGCGCCGTAGTATCGAGGACGTAAGCGAAGGCCTGGACCGGGCCCTCGTTGCCGGCCAGGTCGACCACCTTGACCTGCATGGTGTTGCTGGACACCAGCGTCTGGCCGGCGATCGTCCAGCCGCTGCCGCCGGTGGCCGACAGCGCCTCCAGCCAATGCGCGCCGTTGTCGAGCGATACCATCACCTTCTCGCCGGTGGCCAGGCCGGCCGACAGCACGCCGCTGATGGTCTGCTGCGCCACGTTGGTGACCAGGTCGCTGGCGGAACTGCCGCTGTCCGACGCGAACGCCACCATGCTCGCCACGGTACCCGGCGCCATGGTGTCGATCGTGAGCTGCAGTGGGCTGCCGTCGGCGCCGGCGTTGCCGGCGGCGTCGGTCGCCTTGGCCACGAAGGTGTGCACGCCGTCGGCCAGCATGGCGCCCGGCTTCCAGGTCCAGTTGCCGGCGCCATCGGCGTGGATATTGCTGGCGACCTCGACGCCGTCGAGCTTGAGCGTCACCGTGCTGTTGGCTTCGGCGCTACCGGCCAGTGTCGGCTGCGCGACCTTGGTGACGCCGTCGCTGCTGGAGCGGCCGCTGTCGTCGGCGGCAGTCAGGCGCACCGTCGGCGCCGCCGGACGGTTGGCGTCGATCGCGTCGCCGGACTGGGCGATGGCGGTGGTGTAGGCGTTGCTGGCATTGTTGGCGCTGTCGCGCAGCACCAGGTTGACCGGAATATTTGCACCGGCGGCGATGTCGGCCGCGCCTTCGGCGATGGTGAAGGTGGCTGTGTAGGTGGCGGCGCCGGTCTTGACCAGGTTGCCCAGCGCCTGGCCGGCGATCGTGCTGCCGGCGCCAAGCGTATAGGTGTCGGTGTCGGCGGCCACGGTGATGGTGGCGGTGACGACGCTGCCGATTTTCATCGGCGCGTTGGGGATGCTGATGCCGGTGATGACGGGCGGCGTGGTGTCGGCAGGCGTGGCTGACGCGGGCTTGACGTCGGTGACATCGAAGTCGTTGAATGAAACGTATTGAACCGACGAGATCACGACCTTGGTCGCGTCGTTGATGCTCGTCCCCAGATGTACCTGCACGCCGTATGCCGATGGTGTCACGTTCAGCGTTTCCTCAGCACCATTGGCATGCGTGATCGTTACCTTGAAGTCGTAACCAACGTTGTCCTGTTGTTGGCTGAAGTAGCTGAAACCGTTGAGGTCGAAGCTGCGGCCATCCTGGGCGGTAATCGTCAGCGCGACCTTGCTCTCATCCTCGGTCCAGGCGTACAGGCCATTATCGAAGTACATGACAGCATCGGTCGATGCCGTATCGATACCGAACGACAGAATCACCGAGTTGCCCTGGTTGTCCAGCACCGGCATCGTCACCGTCGGTGATTCAAAAAACCCTGTCTCACCGCCACTGAACACGAAGGTTTCGAGCACGCCCGCAAAATCAGACAGTTCATTCGCAAACGGCGAGCCCGCCTCGATCGTGCCCGTGCTGCGCTCCAGTACCCAGTCGCCGCCCAATGCGGCGGCGCCGGTCAGGTCGGTCGAGGCCGCGATGTCGGCGCCCGTGGCCAGCGCCAGTGCATCCAGCAGCGCCGCGCCGCGCGGGCCGGCGCCGGTGTCGCAGCCGTACAGCAGGATGTCGGCGTCCGGATTCAGGGCGGCGCCGATGGTCGCCAGCGCGGCCGCATGGCTGCCCACGGTGTCCGCGTTCAGGAGCGTGCTGCCGAGATCGAGCTGGCCGTCGCTGCCGTGGCTGAAGATGTGCACGGCATCGATGCCGCTGCGTCCCGCCAGCGTCGCGGCGATCTGCGCCAGGCCGTCTTCCTTGCCGCCGATCAGCACAATCTCGGTCCCGGCGGCGATGCTGGCGGCGATCGACTGGTAATCCTGGATCGCGGTATCGATGAAGACGATGTTGGTAGGGACGGACTGAGGCGCGGTGGTGACGGACATCGGGGTACTCCGGAGTGGTCGATGGGACGGGGCGGGGACTGGGGCTGCAACACGACGCAAAACGCCATTGCCTCACAGCAATCGGAACTGAAGAATATAGGTGCAAGCGACCTCATGCAAACTTTCGGCGGCACTTTCGTTGTTTTCAATGCCCGCGGGATGCGCACTGAATGCGGAGCCGTGCCGAAGCGTTGCCGTGACACAACAAAAGCGAAAAACTCGCACAACTGGAAAATCCGATACCGTACGGCAACGTAAAATAATCCTTCCCGGCCCAAGCGCGCCCGGCGCCGGTCCGACGCAAGACCGCCCCCGCCGCCCCGGCCGATCATGGCAACCTACTGCGACATCATGAAAACCAGACCAAACAGGATCATCGCATCCCTCACCCTAGTCGCCGTTTCCTGCGGTTGGAGCGGCGCCAGCCAGGCATGTTCGCCGGAAGCCCTCATCTCGGAAGTGTGCGTGATGGCGACCAATTTCGCGCCGCGCTATTACTACATGGCCAATGGCCAGAGCGTTCCGGTGCGCGCCAACCAGGCCTTGCTGTCCTTGATCGGCTTCACCTTCGGCGGCAGCATGCAATCGGGCTCCTTCCAGCTGCCCGACCTGCGCGGCCGTTTCATCCTGGGCGCCGGCCAGCGCCTGGATGACCAGGGACAGCGCGCGGGGTCGTCCTACACCGTCGGACAGAACGGCGGCGCCGAGTTCACGGCCGTGGGCGCCGCCAACCTGCCACCGACGATCGCCGCGACCTCGACTGTCACCGTGACGACGCCGGCCACGACCGCGGTCGTGGACTTGAGTGCGGTGACCGACAATGCCAGCACTCTCGCCGTCCCGGCCACCAGCTTCAGCGCGCCCGCCAACGGCCTGGTGCTGAATGCGAGCCCGGCGCCCGGCGGAATCAACCTCGCCAACGGCAATGCGCTCGGCACCACCAACACCCCCAACCTCAAGCTCTACGTGAATGCCACGCCGAACGTGACCATGCGCGCCGGTTCGATCGGCGGCACGCTGGGCGGGACGATAGCGGCCGCGAACGGCCAGGCCGTGCTCGGGGGCAGCCTGCCGGTGAGCCTGTCGGCGCGCAGCGTCACCCAGGCCATCACCCCGGCCCTTCCCGGCGCCAGCAGGCCCTTCGGCATCTTGCCGCCCTACCAGGCCATGAATTTCTACATCGCCGCCCAGGGTTTGTATCCGATGCGCGACTGAGTTCAACTGAGCGCAATTGAGCGCAATTGAGCACACTCGAGCCGCCGGCCCGTAATCATCCAAGAGGACACAATGAACGCAAGAACCAACAAAACCGCCGCCGCCATCGCCATGGCCGCCGCACTGCTGGGCTGGAGCGGCGCCAGCCTGGCATGCCCTTCCGAACCCTATATGTCCACCGTGTGCGTGATGGCAAACCAGTTCGCACCCTACGGCTTCATGCAGGCCGCTGGACAGACCTTGCCGGTCGCCCAATACGATACCTTGTTCGCACTGCTCGGGAATACCTATGGCGGCGACGGCGTGGTGAACTTCAGGCTGCCCGACCTGCGCGGGCGCTTCCTGCTCGGCGCCGGACAGCAGCCGAACAGCGCCGCCCATGTCCTCGGCAGCACCGGCGGCAGCGAAACCGTGACGCTCACCCAGACCAACCTGCCGCCGATGGCCTCGTCGTCCATCACCACCACGGTCAACCTGCCGGCCGCGCCGGTATCGGTCGACTTGAGCAAGGTCACCGGCATCACCGCGACCCTGTCGAGCATGAGCTTCACGGCCAACGCGAACGGCCTGAACCTGATGGGCACCGACACCGCTGGCGCCGTCACCACGGCCAACGGCAATGCGCTCGGCACCGCCAACACGCCCAACGTCAAGCTGTACGTGAACGCCGCGCCCAACGTGGCCATGGCGCCGGGTTCCATCAGCGGCACCATCAACGGCACCATCGCCGCCGCCACTGCCCCGGTCAACTTCCAGGGCAAGCTGTCGGTACCGGTGCCGGCGCAAACGGCATCGGTCGGCACCAGTGTCTCCTTCCTGAACCCGAACCAGCAGGCCATCAGCATCATGCCGCCCTACGTGGCACTGAACTATTACATCGCCGTGCAGGGTGTCTACCCGACGCGCGCCGATTAACAAGGGCCGCGCCCCGGCGTGGCCATGCGAGGTCCTATCGTGTTTTGCCCTTCATCCCGTTCTCGTTCGCTGAGCCGCTCCCTGCTTGCCGGCGCATTGACTTGCCTGGCCGCTGCGCCGCTGGCCGCGGCGCCGGCGCAGCGCGTCGACTATGGCGCCGAGCTCGGCAAGGCGTCCGCCGCGCTGTCCAAGAGCGATTACAAGTCCGCCTACCGCGAATACCAGCGCCATGCGGCGCGCAATCCGCTGGCCCAGTTCATGCTGGGCATGATGGACGAGAACGGCTGGGGCAGGCCGAAAGACGCGGCGGCGGCCTGCGGCTGGTTCGCGCAAGCGGCCAAGGCCAAGGTGCCGGCGGCCGAACATCACGCCGCCGACTGCCTGCTGCGCGGCACGCCCGACGCCGCCGATGCGGGCCATGCGCTCGCCCTGTACATGAGCGCCGCCGCCGGTGGCCATTTGATTTCACTGTGCTCCGCCAGCGACCTGCACATCCGGGGGCTGGGCACGCCCAGGGACGTCGGCGCTGGCCTGCAGCTGTGCGCCCAGGCCGCCCAGGCCGGCTCGCCGCCCGCCATGCTGAAGATGGCGTCCTACTACCGCGGCAATCCGGACGTTCCGGCGAATCCGGCAGCGGCACGCGCCTGGCTGCAGCAGGCAGCCGAGGGCGGCGTCAACGAGGCGCGCTACCAGCTGGCGATCATGCTGTCGCAAGGCGAAGGCGGTGCCGCCGACGTCGACGCCGCGCTGCGCTGGATGGAAACTGCGGCGGCCGAAGGCTATGTGCCGGCCTACCTGCCGACGGCGACCCTGTACGCCAGCCTGCCGCGCCAGGCCGGCACCGGCACGCCCGCACCCGAACACCTGGCCAAGATCTACCTGTGGACGTCGGCAGCCCAGGCCCGCCTGACCGACGCGCGCTTGCTGGCCGAGGCCGGCAAATTGATGGCCCAGACGCTGGCGCTGATGCCGTCCGGTTGGCGCGTGGACCTGGATCGCCAGGTGGCGGAACATTTGGGCCGTTTCAAACCAGTTTGAAGCCGGTTTGAAGCCGGTTTGAAACTTGTGGGCTGACGAAAAAAGGCCGGGCCTGTAACCTACAGGACCCGGCCTTTTACTGCCCGGCTTTGCGCATCAGCGCATCAACCCACCCACTTGCGCGCATTCTGGAACATGCGCGCCCAGGGCGATTCCTCACCCCAGCCATCCGGATGCCAGGACATGGTCACCGTACGCTGCACGCGTTCGGCGTGCGGCATCATCACCGTGAAGCGGCCGTCCGGCGTGGTCACCGCCGTCAGGCCGCCCGGCGAACCGTTCGGATTGAACGGATACTGCTCGGTGGCGGCACCGCGATTGTCGACGTAGCGCAGGGTCTGCACCACCTTCGAGATATCGCCGGTCTGCGAAAAGTCGGCAAAGCCTTCGCCGTGGGCAATCGCCAGCGGGGCGTGGGTGCCGGCCAGGTCCTGGAAGAAGATCGACGGCGAATCCAGCACCTCGACCATGCCGAAGCGCGCCTCGAACTGTTCCGACTTGTTGCGGGTGAACTTCGGCCAGGCCTCGGCGCCGGGGATGATGCCTTTCAGGTTGCTCATCATCTGGCAGCCGTTGCAGACGCCCATGCCGAAGGTGTCCTGGCGGCCGAAGAAGGCGGCGAACTGTTCCTTGAGCTTGTCGTTGAACAGGATGGTCTTGGCCCAGCCTTCGCCGGCACCGAGCACGTCGCCGTAGGAGAAGCCGCCGACCGCGATCAGGCCCTTGAAGTCTTCCAGCGACACACGACCCGCGATCAGGTCGCTCATGTGCACGTCCACCGCCTTGAAGCCGGCCTGGTGCATGCCCCAGGCGGTTTCGATGTGGGAGTTGACGCCCTGCTCGCGCAGGATGGCCACGCTCGGACGCGCACCGGTGCCGATGAAGGGCGCCGCGATGTTGACGGTGGTGTCGTGCACCAGCTTTGGCGTGAAGCCCGGGTCCTGTTCGTCCAGCAGGCGCTCGTATTCCTGGTCGACGCATGCCGGGTTGTCGCGCAGGCGCGCGATGCGCCAGCTGGTCTCGCTCCACAGGCGGTGCAGGCTGCTGCGGCGTTCGCTGTAGATGACCTTGGCGTCGCGGGTGAATTCCACCACGCCGCGGTCGTTGACCTTGCCGATGATGTGGCTACAGGCGCCCAGCTTGAACTCGCGCAGCACCTTCATGACGGCGGTGCGCTCCTCGTAGCGCACCTGCAGCACGGCGCCCAGCTCTTCGCTGAACAGCGCGCGCAGGGTCATCTCGTTGCGGCGCTCGGAGACTTGGCCGGCCCAGTTCTTGGCATCGCCATGGTCGGACGCATGTTCGCCTTCCATGGCCAGGATGTCGAGGTTGACCGAGACGCCGGCGCGGCCGGCGAAGGCCATTTCGCACAGGGTGGCGAACAGGCCGCCATCCGAACGGTCGTGGTAGGCCAGCAGCTTGCCTTCGCGGTTCAGTTGCTGGACCGCGCCGAAGAAGGCTTTCAAGTCGTCCGGGGAGTCCACGTCCGGGGTCTCGTTGCCGAGCTGGCCGGTGACTTGCGCCAACGCCGATGCGCCGAGGCGGTTCTTGCCGCGTCCCAGGTCGATCAGCACCAGCGCGCTGTCGCCGAGGTCGGTGCGCAGCTGCGGGGTGAGCGTGCTGCGTACGTCCGGCACCGGCGCGAAGGCGGAGACGATCAGCGAGACCGGCGAAATCACTGCCTTGGGTACAGCTTTACCTGCGTCGCCTTCCTCGTTCCAGGTGGTGCGCATCGACAGCGAATCCTTGCCGACCGGGATCGAGATGCCCAGCGCCGGGCACAGCTCCATGCCGACCGCGCGTACGGTGTCGAACAGGGCGGCGTCCTGGCCCGGCTGGCCGCAGGCCGCCATCCAGTTGGCCGACAGCTTGATGTCGGCGATGTCCGCGATCGGGGCGGCGGCGATGTTGGTGATCGCCTCGCCCACCGCCATGCGGCCGGAGGCCGGCGCGTCGATCACGGCGGCCGGGGTGCGTTCGCCCATCGCCATCGCTTCTCCACGATAGCCTTCGAAGCTCATGGTGGTGACGGCAACGTCGGCCACCGGTACCTGCCACGGGCCGACCATCTGGTCGCGCACGCTCATGCCGCCCACGCTCCTGTCGCCGATGGTGATCAGGAAGGATTTATCCGCCACGGTCGGCAGCAGCAGCACGCGGCGCGCCACTTCCGCCAGTTCCAGGCCGGTGACGTCGACCGGGGCGAAGTCGTTCTGCACGCGTTCGACATTGCGCGACATCTTGGGCGGCTTGCCGAGCAGGACGTCCATCGGCATGTCGACCGGGGTGGTATCGGTCAGCGGGTCGACCAGGCGCAGCTGGCGCTCTTCGGTGGCCACGCCGACCGCAGCGAACAGGCAGCGCTCGCGTTCGCACATGGCGGCGAAGCGCGGCAGGTCGTCGGGCGCGATCGCCAGCACGTAGCGCTCCTGGGATTCATTGCTCCAGATTTCGCGCGGCGACATGCCGCTTTCTTCCAGCGGCACCTTGCGCAGGTCGAAGGTGGCGCCGCGCTTGGCGTCGTTGGTGATTTCCGGGAAGGCATTCGAGATGCCGCCGGCGCCGACGTCGTGGATCGAGATGATCGGGTTGTCCTCGCCCAGCTGCCAGCAGGCGTTGATGACTTCCTGCGCCCGGCGTTCCATCTCCGGATTGCCGCGCTGGACCGAGTCGAAGTCGAGGTCGGCGGTGTTGGTGCCGGTCGCCATCGAGGACGCGGCCGCGCCGGCCATGCCGATGCGCATGCCGGGACCGCCCAGCTGAATCAGCAGGCTGCCGGGCGGGATGTCGTTCTTGTGGGTGTGCCCGCCCGAGATGTTGCCGATGCCGCCGGCGATCATGATCGGCTTGTGGTAACCGAACACGGTGTCCTTGCCGAACGCCGTGGTACCGACGTTCTGTTCGTAGGTGCGGAAATAGCCGCCCAGGACAGGACGCCCGAATTCGTTGGAGAAGGCGGCGCCGCCGAGCGGGCCGTCGACCATGATCTGCAGCGCCGAGGCGATACGTTCCGGCTTGCCGTAGGCCGCGTTTTCCCAGGGCTGGACTGCGCCCGGCAGGTTCAAATTGGAGACCGTGAAGCCGGTCAGGCCGGCCTTCGGCTTGGCGCCGCGGCCGGTCGCGCCCTCGTCGCGGATTTCGCCGCCGGCGCCGGTGGAGGCGCCCGGGAAGGGAGAGATCGCGGTCGGGTGGTTGTGGGTCTCGACCTTCATCAGCGTGTGGGTCAGCTCGGTCGTGCCCTCGTACTCCTGCGCGCCGCCCTGCGGGAAGAAGCGCATCACCTCGGCGCCTTCCATGATGGCCGAGTTGTCGCTGTAGGCGACGATGGTGCCCTTCGGCTGCAGCTGGTGGGTATTCTTGATCATGCCGAACAGCGACTTGTCCTGCTTGACGCCGTCCACCGTCCACTCGGCGTTGAAGATCTTGTGGCGGCAGTGTTCGCTGTTGGCCTGGGCGAACATCATCAGCTCGACGTCGGTCGGATTGCGCGCCACCTTGCTGAAGGCGTCGAACAGGTAGTCGATCTCGTCCTCGGCCAGGGCCAGGCCCATGTCGACGTTGGCCTGCACCAGCGCGGCGCGGCCACGGCCCAGGATGTCGATGGATTCCAGCGGACGGCCTTCCAGCTCGCCGAACAGGGCCTGGGCCTGGTCGGCGTTGCGCAGCACGGTTTCGGTCATGCGGTCGTGCAGCAGCGCGGCGACGGCGTCGACCTGCTCGGCCGGCAGCTTTTTCGGCGCGCCGAAGCCGGTACCGAGGATGCCGCTCTTGAGTACCACGGTGTAGGCCACGCCGCGTTCGATGCGGTGGATGTGGGCCATGCCGCAGTTGTGCGCGATGTCGGTGGCTTTCGAGGCCCAGGGCGAAATGGTGCCCAGGCGCGGGATCACGAAGAATTCCTCGGTCACGCCCTCGTACTGCGTTTCCGGCACAGGCTCGCCGTAGGTGAGCATGGCGGCCAGGCGGCCGCTGTCCTCGGTGGACAGCGGCGCACCGTGTTCGATGTCGATGTAATGGTAGTAACGTGCGGAGACGGCGGCGATCGTCGGAGCGACGGCTTGCAGCTGGGTCAGGAGGCGTTGGCTACGGAAGGCAGAGAGGGCGTTGGAACCCGGCAGAATCAACATGGCTAGACAGTCGGTTGATGCAGCGTGGCTGCGGGTGAAAGATAGCCCGCTATTATACAGCGTTGACATCATGGAAGGCCGACGGCCTCGGCACGGTTGCCGAGATGGCATCCTGCGGGTATTGTGGAGCGCTGGAGACCGCGCCGCCGCAACAGGGGCCGACCGCAACAGAGACCGACCATATGCCTGAGAACAGTGACACCAACAAGATGGCCAGCACCCAGCTGACGGTGCTGGTGGTCGACCCGAGCCCCGCGATCCGCGCCAACCTGCAGAACATGCTGGTCGGGTCCGGCATCACGCGCGTGGAATTCGCGGTGAATGCCGGCGGCGCCATCAAGGCCTTGTCGCGCAAGACCTACGACATCATCCTGTGCGAATACGACCTCGGCGGCCCCAACGCCGGCGGCGAGGGCCAGGACGGCCAGCAGCTGCTGGAAGACCTGCGCCACCACAAGCTGATCCCGCCCTGGGCCATCTTCATCATGCTGACCTCGGAGGGCGCCCAGGACAAGGTGATGAGCGCGGCCGAGCTGACGCCCACCGACTACGTGCTCAAGCCCTTCACCGCCGGCATCCTGAACGAACGCATCGCACGCGCGCTGGCGCGGCGCGCCGCCCTGCTGCCGGCCTACCAGCAGATCGCGCAAGGGCAGACGCGCGCGGCGCTGCAGGCCTGCGTCGACGGCGCCGTGGCCAAGCCGCGCTTCGCCTTCGATTTCGCGCGCCTGCGCGCCGAGCTGCACGCCGCGCTCAAGGAAGCGGCCGAGGCCGAGGACATCTATCGACAGGTACTGGCGGTGAAGCCGCTGGGCTGGGCCAGGCTCGGGCTGGCGCGCGCGCTGGTGGCCCAGGACCGCATCGACGAGGCCGCCGCCGAACTGGACGCGCTGATCGCCGACAACCCACGCATGATGGCGGCCTACGACCTGCTGGCGCGCTGCCAGGCCAGAAACGGCGAGCCGGCGCTTGCCCAGAAGACGCTGGAACAGGCGGTGGCGCTGTCCCCGCACATGGTGCGGCGATTGCGCCGGCTGGGCGAGGTGGCGCTCGAAGCCGGCGACAACACCGCAGCCGAACAGTCGTTCAAGCAGGTGGTCACGCGCTCGCGCCATTCCGAATTCCGCAGCCCGGAAGACCACGTCCAGCTGGTCAAGGCGCTGGTGCGCAAGGGCGATCCGCTCGGTGCCAGCGCCACCATCCGCGACATGGAGCGCTCGCTGCGCGGGGCGCCCCAGACGCCCGCCTGCGCCGCCATCGCCACTGCCCTGCTGCACGAGGCCGGCGGCAACACGGCCGGCGTGGTGACCGAACTGCGCCATGCGGTGGATGCGGTGCGCGCCGGCGGCGCGCTGTCGAGCGGCCTGCGGGTCGACCTGGCGCGCGCCTGCCTGGCGCAGCGGATGGATGACGAGGCGTCCGAGGTCATGCTGACCGCCCTTGGCGGCGGCGCGGGCGGCGCGGGCGGCACGGGTGTATCTGCCGAGCAGGCCACCGAAGTCTTCGTCCAGGCCGGCCGTCCGGACCTGGCCGACGGCATGAGCCGGCAACTGCGCGCCCAGGCCCAGATCCTGCTCGGCGTGGCCGACGAAAAGCGCAACATGGGCGACGTGCGCGGCGCGGTCCAGACCCTGCTGGAAGCGCTCAACATGGCGCCCAACAACCTGCAGGTGATGATCGCGGTGAGCGGCGGGATCCTGCGCCAGGTGATGGAAATGGGCTGGGACGAGGCGCTCGCGGCGCTGTGCGGCGAGCAGCTGGAGCATATCCGGAGGCTGGATCCGGTGCATCCGCGCCTGCAGGCGCTGGATGCGGAGTTTCTGGCGGCCCGGCGCAAGTACGGTATTTCCGCGTAGGGTGGGCACCCCGTGCCCACGTAACGCATGTGGATTGCCGGCGTTTCGTGGGCACGGGGTGCCCACCCTACATGAATGTTGAACGCGTGGACGGGGAACCCATCCACCCTACCGGTAACCTATCGGTCGGCAATACGCGATGTCCCCGCATGCGGTTCTATTCCGCGCCGTAACCACCCCCACCCGGCGTTTCGATCACGAACACATCCCCCGCCGCCATGTCGGTCTTGCCGATATGCCCCAGTTCCTCAACCCGGCCATCGGCGCGCAGCACCCGATTGCGTCCCTTGGCGCCGGGTGCGCCGCCGGCCATGCCGAAGGGCGCATGCAGGCGGTTGTTGGACAGGATCGCGGCCGTCATCGGCTCCAGGAAGCGCAGCTGGCGCACGCCCCCGTTGCCGCCGTGCCAGCGGCCGGCACCGCCAGAGCCGGCGCGGATGGCGTAGCTGTCCAGCCGCACGGGGAAGCGGAATTCGAGGATTTCCGGGTCGGTCAGGCGCGAGTTGGTCATGTTGGTCTGGACCACGTCGGTGCCGTCGAAGCCCGGCCCCGCGCCGGAGCCGCCGGAAATCGTCTCGTAATACTGGTAGCGCGCATTCCCGAAGGTGAAGTTGTTCATGGTGCCCTGGCTGGCCGCCATCGCGCCGAGGGCGCCGTAGAGCGCATTGGTGATGCAGGTCGAGGTTTCGACGTTGCCGGAGACCACCGAGGCCGGGTAATGCGGGTTCAGCATCGAGCCCGGCGGGATGATCACCTTCAAGGGTTTCAGGCAGCCGGCGTTGAGCGGGATCTGGTCGTCGACCAGCGTGCGGAAGACATACAGCACCGCCGCCATGCACACGCTGGACGGTGCGTTGAAATTGTTGGGCAGCTGGCCCGAGGTGCCGCTGAAGTCGATCTCGGCGCTGCGCGCGGCCTGGTCGACGCGGATCGCGACTTCGATGCGGGCGCCGTTGTCGAGCTGGTTGACGAAATGGCCGTCATGGAGCGCCGCGATCACCCGCCGCACCGCTTCCTCGGCATTGTCCTGCACGTGGCCCATGTAGGCGCGGACCACGTCCAGGCCGAAGTGGGCCACCATCTTGTGCAGCTCTTCCACGCCCTTCTGGTTGGCGGCCACCTGGGCGCGCAAATCGGCCAGGTTCTGGTCCGGGTTGCGTGCCGGGTGGCGCGCGCCGGCCAGCAGCGCGCGCACGGCGTCCTCGCGCAGCACGCCATCCTGGCCGTCGACCAGCTTGAAGTTGTCGATCAGGACGCCCTCTTCCTCGATGTGGCGCGAGTCCGGCGGCATCGAGCCCGGCGTGGTGCCGCCGATGTCGGCGTGGTGGCCGCGCGAGCCGACGTAGAACAGGACGGCCGGCGCCCCGGTGGAGGCGCCGGCTTCGTCGAACACCGGCGAGATCACCGTCACGTCCGGCAGGTGGGTGCCGCCGTTGTACGGATCGTTCAGCATGTAGACGTCGCCCGCCCGCATGCGCCCGGCATTCTTGCGCATCACGGCCTTGATGCTCTCGCCCATCGACCCCAGGTGCACCGGCATGTGCGGCGCATTCGCCACCAGCTGGCCGTCGGCGTCGAAGATGGCGCAGCTGAAGTCGAGGCGTTCCTTGATGTTGACCGAATACGCCGTGTTCTGCAGGCGCAGTCCCATCTGCTCGGCGATCGACATGAACAGGTTGTTGAAGATTTCCAGCATGATCGGATCGGCACTGGTGCCGATCGCGTGGCGTGCAGGCAGCGCCTGCACCCGGCGCAGCACCAGGTGATTCCAGGCCGTCACCTCCGCCTCCCAGCCGGCCTCCACCACCGTGGTCGCATTGTCTTCGGCGATGATGGCCGGGCCGGCGATACGCTGGCCGGGTGCGATGTCACGGCGCAGGTAGACGCCGGTATCGTGCCAGGCGCCGGCGCCGAACATCGGCACGGTTTCGTGCGCGGCCGGCGCATCCTTGCGCAGCTCGCCGCCCAGTGACGTCTCGGGCGGTGCATCCGAGCGGCCCAGCGCCTCCACCGACAGCGCCTCCACCACCAGCGGCTTGCCCGGCATCAGGAAGGAGAAGCGGCGCCGGTAGGCTTGTTCGAAGCGGGCGCGCATCGCCTCGATGCTGCCGAAGGCCACCACGATGGCCGAATCGGTGCCCTCGTAGCGCAGGTGCGCGCGGTGCAGCAGTTCGATGCGCGCGGCGTCGACGCCCTGCGCCAGCAGCTCGGCGCGCGCCGCGCCGGCCAGGGATTCCAGTTCCTGCGCCAGGATGCCGTCGGCCACTGCATCCAGGCGCCGTTCCACCGCGCGTTCGCGCATCGCGCTCTGGTCGGCCAGGCCCATGCCGTAGGCCGACAGCACGCCGGCCAGCGAATGGATGAACACCGTCTTCATGCCGAGCGCGTCGGCCACCAGGCAGGCATGCTGGCCGCCGGCGCCGCCGAAGCTGGTGAGCGCGTAATCGGTGACGTCGTGGCCGCGCTGCACCGAGATCTGCTTGATCGCATTCGCCATGTTGCCGACCGCGATGCGGATAAAACCTTCGGCCACCGCTTCCGGCGCCGGACGCTCGCCGGTGGCCGCGCCGATCTTGTCCGCCAGCGCGTCGAATCCGGTGCGCACCGCATCCACGTCGAGCGCCTGGTCGGCGTTCGGGCCGAACACTTGCGGGAAGTGGCGCGGCTGGATCTTGCCGAGCATGACGTTGCAGTCGGTGACGGTCAGCGGGCCGCCGCGCCGATAGCTCGTCGGGCCCGGGTTGGCGCCGGCGCTGTCCGGTCCCACGCGGTAGCGGCTGCCGTCAAAGTGCAGGATGGAGCCCCCGCCGGCGGCCACGGTGTGGATGCTCATCATCGGCGCGCGCATGCGCACGCCGGCGACCTGGGTCTCGAACACGCGTTCAAATTCACCGGCGTAGTGGGAGACGTCGGTGGAGGTGCCGCCCATGTCGAAGCCGATCACCCGCTCGAAGCCGGCCAGGCGGCTGGCGCGCACCATGCCGACGATGCCGCCGGCGGGGCCGGACAGGATGCTGTCCTTGCCCTGGAAGGCGCGCGCATCGGTCAGTCCGCCGCTGGACTGCATGAACTGCAGCTGGACCCCTGCAGGCAGCTCGCCCGCCACCTGGTCGACGTAGCGGCGCAGGATCGGCGACAGATAGGCATCGACCACGGTGGTGTCGCCGCGCGCCACCAGTTTCATCAGCGGGCTGACGGCATGCGAGATCGACACCTGGGTGAAGCCGATCTCGCGCGCGATGCGGGCCACCGCCGCCTCGTGCGCGGTGTAGCGGTAGCCGTGCATGAAGACGATGGCAAGCGCGCGCAGGCCTGCGTCGTAGGCTGCCTGCAAGCCGCTTCGAGCCGCGGCTTCGTCCAGCGGCTGGACGACCTCGCCGTGGGCGCCCATGCGCTCGTCGATCTCGATCACTTGCGCGTACAGCAGCTCGGGCAGCACGATGTGGCGCTCGAACAATCGCGGACGGTTCTGGTAGGCGATGCGCAGGGCGTCGTGGAAGCCGCGCGTGATCGCAAGCAGCGTCGGCTCGCCCTTGCGCTCCAGCAGCGCATTGGTGGCGACCGTGGTGCCCATCTTGACCGCCTCCACGGAGCCGTTCGGGATGGGGTCGCCCGGCAGCAGGCCGAGCAGATGGCGGATGCCGGCCACGGCCGCGTCGCGATACTGCTCGGGATTTTCCGACAGCAGCTTGTGGGTGGCGAGGCTGCCGTCGGGGCGGCGCGCCACGATGTCGGTGAAGGTGCCGCCGCGGTCGATCCAGAACTGCCAGTCCATATGGTCTCCATCCAATCTTGAAATAAGCTTCGCACATTGTAGACGGGTGCTGCGCGGCCGGCCGATTTTAGCGAAAATGCATATTCATCCGTCTTTCCGTGGAACGCCCATGCACACCCCGCTCTACAGCATCGCCCAGATCCGCGCCATCGAAGCGGCGGCCCAGGCTTCGCTGCCGCCCGGCACCCTGATGCGGCGCGCCGGCGAAGCCGCTTGCGCCTATGCGCTGGAACTGCTGGGCGGCATGCCCACCGGCGTGGTGCTGGTGCTGGCCGGCCCCGGCAACAATGGCGGCGATGCGCTGGAAGTGGCGGCCAACCTCGCGCAGCTCGGCTGCGCGGTCGAAGTGGTGCACCTGGAAGGCAAGGCTCCGCCCTCGGCGGAAACCCGGGCGGCGCTGGCGCGTGCGCGCGCTGCGCGCCTGCGTTTCGTCGACACGGTCGCACCGGGCGTACAGCACTGCCTGGTGATCGACGGCCTGTTCGGCATCGGTCTGGCGCGCCCGCTCCACGGCCAGGCGCGCCAGTTGGTCGAGCTGGTCGAGGCCATGACCTGTCCGGTGCTGGCGCTGGACGTGCCGAGCGGCCTGGATGCCGACACCGGCGCCGTGATCGGCCCCGACGGCATCGCGGTGACGGCCACCCACACCATCACCTTCCTCGGCAACAAGCCGGGCCTGCACACCGGCGACGGCTGCGACCATGCCGGGCGCGTGCACGTGGACCTGCTCGAGCTTGGCGTGACGACGCCGGCGCAGGCGCGCCTGAACGGTCCGGCGCTGTTCGGCGCCCGCCTGGCGCCGCGGCGGCGCAATTCGCACAAGGGCAGCTTCGGCGACGTGGCGGTGCTGGGCGGCGCCCATGGCATGACCGGGGCGGCGCTGCTGGCGGCGCGCGCGGCGCTCCATGCCGGCGCCGGCCGGGTGTTCGCCGCGCTGCTCGACAGCCGCATGGGCATCGACCCGGTCCAGCCCGAGATCATGCTGCGCGACGCCGCCGGTTTCGCCTTCGAAGGCCGCACCGTGGTGGCCGGTCCGGGCCTGGGCGACGCCAGCGCGGCGATCCACCTGCTGGGCAAGGCGATCGACGCGACGGCGCCCCTGCTGCTCGACGCGGATGGCCTCAACCTGGTTGCCGCCAGCCCGGCGCTGCAGGCGCGCATCGCCGCCCGCAGCGCAGCGACCGTACTGACGCCGCATCCGCTCGAAGCGGCACGCCTGCTCGGCGTCACCACCCCCATCGTCCAGGCCGACCGCCTGGAGAACGCGCGCGAGCTGGCGCAGCGCCTGAACGCGGTGGTGGTATTGAAAGGCGCGGGCAGCATCATCGCGCGGCCGGATGGCGGGCTGGCCATCAACACCAGCGGCAATCCGGGCCTGGCGACCGGCGGCAGCGGCGACGTGCTGGCCGGCCTGTGCGGCGCCCTGCTGGCCCAGGGCTGGCCGGCCTGGGAGGCGGCGCTGGGTGCGGTGTGGCTGCATGGGGCCGCGGCGGACCGCCTGGTGGCGGACGGCGTCGGACCGATCGGCTTGACGGCGGGGGAGTTGCCGCGCGCGATACGGGGCGAGTTGAACGCCCTGGTGGCGAGCGCGGCGGGGCTAGCCTGAGCGGGCGCGAGCGGGTTTCTCAGACCTGCAGGCGTCCCGCCGCGATGGTGAGGGTGCGCCCGCAGCGCGCCGCCATCGCCGGATCGTGGGTCACCAGCACCAGGGTCGAGCCGCGTTCGCGATTGAGTTCGAACATCAATTGGGTGACGGCTTCGCCGGTGGCGGCGTCCAGGCTGCCGGTGGGTTCGTCGGCGAACAGCAGCGGCGGCTCGGTGACGAAGGCGCGCGCCAGCGCCACGCGCTGCTGCTCGCCGCCGGACAGGTACTTCGGATAATGGCGCAGGCGGCTGCCCAGGCCGACTCGGCCGAGCATGGCTTCGGCTTTTTCGCGGGCGCGTCCGTCGCCGCGCAGTTCCAGCGGCAGCATCACGTTTTCGACAGCGTTCAGGTGGCCAAGCAGCTGGAAGGACTGGAACACGAAGCCCAGCTTGGCCTTGCGGAAGGCGGCGCGGCCGTCTTCGTCGAGGGCAAAGATATCGGTACCGTCGAGCAGCACCTTGCCGGTCGACGGGGTGTCCAGCCCGGCCAGCAGGCCGAGCAGGGTCGACTTGCCGGAACCCGAGGCACCCACCAGGGCAAGCGTCTCTGCCGCATGCACGGTAAAATCGACGTCATGCAGGATGGTGAGTTCGCCGCTGGCGTCCGCCACCCGTTTCGACAGGCCGCTGACCTGGATCGCAGGGGTGCCCGCCGCGGATGCAGCGCTGGCCTGCCCCGCGCCACCAAGCGGCCTTGCCCTTGCCTCACCCACGACTGGATTGATGGCGTCACCTTTTGAAGCCTCGGGAATATCACGCATGCTTGCTGATCTCAATTATTTCAAGAAATGGACTGTGGGCGCCGTCGCGGCCTTCTCACTGGCGGCATCGGCGAGCGCCTATTCTGCACCAAAAACCGTGCTGGTGGTGGGCGACAGCCTGTCTGCCGAATACGGACTGGCGCGCGGCAGCGGCTGGGTCGCCCTGCTGGAGCGCAAGCTCAAGGCGCAGAACATCGATGCGCGCATCGTCAACGCCAGCATCAGCGGCGACACCACCAGCGGCGGCCGCACCCGCCTGCCGGCGCTGCTGCAACAGCACAAGCCGAACCTCGTGGTGCTGGAACTGGGCGCCAACGACGGCTTGCGCGGCCTGCCGGTGAACGCCGCCGAAGACAACCTGCGCAGCATGATCACGCTGGCGCAGAAGAACCGGGCCAAGGTCCTGCTGGTCGGCATGCGCATGCCGCCGAACTATGGCCGCGCCTACACCGAGCGCTTCGCCGGCATGTACAAGGAACTCGCCGGCGAACTGAAGGTGCCGCTGGTGCCCTTCATGCTGGAAGGCGTGGCCCAGGAACCCGCCAACTTCCAGGCCGACCGCCTGCATCCGCTGGCGACCGCCCACCCGACCATCCTGAACAACATCTGGCCGCAATTCGCCCCCCTCGTCAAAGAATGACGCACCGGGGTTACTCACAGCGTCACCCAACAGAGAATCGATGAAATACCCTGCCGTCCTGACCTTCGACACCATCCTGCCCACGCTGGGCGACTTCGACACCATCATCGATGCGCGCAGCGAATCCGAGTTCGCGCTCGACCACCTCCCGGGCGCCATCAACTGCCCGGTGCTGAACGACGCCGAACGCATCCTGGTGGGCACCACCTACAAGCAGGTCGGCGCCTTCGAGGCCAAGCGCCTCGGTGCGCCGCTGGTGGCCAGGAACATCGCCCATCACGTCGAGACCCTGTTTGCCGACAAGCCGCGCGACTGGAAGCCCCTGGTGTACTGCTGGCGCGGCGGCAACCGCAGCGGTTCGATGGCGCTGATCTACGCCAAGATCGGCTGGCCCGTGGTGCAGCTCGAAGGCGGCTACAAGGCCTTCCGCGCCCATGTCGCCGCCGCGCTGGAAATCGCGCCCCCGCTCGACCTGCGCGTGGTCTGCGGCACCACAGGCAGCGGCAAGAGCCGCCTGCTGCAGACCCTGCACGGCATCGGCGCCCAAGTGCTGGACCTGGAACAGCTGGCGGCCCACCGCGGCTCGGTGCTGGGCCATCTGCCGGGCGAGCCGCAACCGAGCCAGAAGGCCTTCGAGACGCGCATCTGGGACACGCTGCGGCGCTTCGATCCGGCGCGGCCGGTGTTCGTGGAATCGGAAAGCAAGAAGGTCGGCAACCTGCGCGTGCCGGACGCCCTGATGACCCGCATGCGCGCCGCGCCCTGCATCGCGGTGCAGCTCTCGCGCCAGAACCGGGTACGCCTGCTGATGGAAGACTACGCGCATTTCTCGGCCAACCCGGCCACCCTGAATGCCCAGCTCGACCACCTGGTGCAACTGCACGGCCACGCCACCATCGACGCCTGGCACGCCATGGCCAACGACGGCCGCATCGCCGAGCTGGTCGACCAGTTGCTGGTGCAGCACTACGACCCGGCCTATCTGCGCTCGATCGACCGCAATTTCGTGCTGTATCCGCAGGCAGAAGCGCTGGTGCTGGACGATATCGGCGAGGGAGACTTCCTGGCTGCCGCTCACAAGCTGCACGCTGCGTGAGGTGTAGGGTGGGCTCCCCGAGCCCACGCGCATGCGCATCCACGTGGCGCGCATTCCGTGGGCTCGGGGAGCCCACCCTACCGTAACCCCAACACAAGTAAAAAAGCCCGGGCCACTCACGTGGTCCGGGCTTTTTGCTCAGCGCATGGAACGTCTTACTCGGCCTTCACACCCAGATCCGCCGACTTGACGTTGATCTTGGCCTTGGCCTTGTGCTTCAGCGCCTCGACGAAGCCGTAGGTCTCGCCGCCGCCGATGGCGCTCGAGATCTGCTCGGCTTCCTGCTGGCGGCGCGCAAGGTCCGGCTGGGCCGGCTGGCTGACCTTGGCGATGCGGTACACGCCATAGCCCTGGCCTGGCAGCTCGACACCGACATAGGCCGGCAGCTTGCTGGTATCGGCCTTCAGCACGGCCAGCGCGGCAGCTTCGTTGATGGTCGGCTGCTTGGTGCGCGACACGGTCTTGGCGTCGCCGAAACCGCTGGCGTCGCCGGACGCCCTGGCGGCGGCCAGCTTGGCTTCGCCGGCCTGGCGTGCCAGGCGCAGCGCTTCTTCCTGGGCCACGCGCTGGCGGATGATGCCTTCGACCTCGGCGAACGGACGCTTGGTGGCCGGCTTGAATTCGACCACGCGGCCCGCCACCAGGGTGCTCGGAGCGACTTCGACGGCTTCGGTGTTGCGCTTGTTGGTCAGCGCGTCGTTCGAGAAGATCGCTTTCAGGAACTTGTCGTTGTTGGCCGGCGAGCTGCCCAGGGCCGGGTTCGGGGTACGGGTCAGGCCGGCGACGGTCTCGACGGTCAAGCCCAGCTTGTCGGCCACCGGCTTCAGGCTGTCGGCTTGCTCGTAGACGGTGTTGGTGAAGGTTTCGGCCAGTTCCGAATACTTGGCCGACATCTTGGTCTTCTTCAGCTCGGCGGTGATCTCGGCGCGGGCTTCGTCCAGGCTCTTCTGGACCGCCGGCACCACCTTGGTCACCTTGATGATGTGGTAGCCGAATTCGGAGCGCACCAGGCCACTCATCTCGCCCTCTTTCAGGCTGTAGATCGCGTCCTCGACCGGCTTCACGAACACGCCCTTCTCCACCGTGCCGAGGTCGCCGCCCAGCTCGGCCGAGCCCGGGTCCTGCGATTGTGCCTTGGCGATCCTGGCGAAGTCGGCCGGGTTCTTGCGCAGCTCGTCCAGGATGGCTTGCGCCTTGGCCTTGGCGGCGGCGTCGTCGGCCGGCTTGGCGTCGGCCTTGGCGTTGATCAGGACGTGGCTGGCGCTGCGCTTTTCCGGGGTCAGGAAGCGCGCCTTGTTCTTGTTGTAGGCGTCCGCTACTTCGGCGTCCGACACGCTGACCTGCTTCTCGACGGCGTCGGCGTTGAACACGACGTATTCCGCCTTGACGGTTTCCGGCACCTGGAACAGGGTGGTGTTCTTGTCGTAATAGGCCTTGACCATGTCGTCGCTGACCTTGACCTGGGCCGCGAACTGGGCGGCCGGGAACAGCAGCTCCTGGACTTCGCGCTCCTGGTCGTTGATGTCCGACAGGCGCGCCGCCACGGTGCGCGGCGCGAAGGCGGTCTGCTGGATCGAACCGACCAGCTGCTCGATCGCGATGTCGTGGCGCAGGCGGGTGTCGAACATGTCCGGGGTCATGCCCTGGGCGGCCAACGCGGCCTTGTACTGGTCCATGTCGAAGCTGCCGTCCGCCTTGCGGAACTGCTGGATATCCAGGATCTTCTTGCGCACGGCGGCGTCGCCGGCGGTGAGGTTGCCGCGCGCCACTTCAGCGTTGATGGCGCGTTCGGCCACCAGGTTATCGAGGATGGCCTGCTTCGCTTCCGGGGTGTCGAACAGTTTTTGGTCGAACTGGGCGCCCATCATCTGGCGTGCCTGGTCGATCTGGCGGCGCTGCGCGTTTTCCCATTCCTGCTGGGTGATCTTTTTCCCGTCCACGGTCGCGACACCATCGGCGGCGCCGCCGCGGTCCTGGTAGCCGCTGACGCCGACCAGCACGAAGGACGGCACGATCAGCAGCGCCAGCAGGATCTGCATCAGGCGCTGGTGCTTACGGATAAATTCAAACATGGTCAGCCAATCAAGGTTGAAGATGCGTTACAAAAAAAGCTAGAAAATCCCAAAAAAAAAGGCGAACCGCAGTTCGCCTTTTTCTTTCAGCTGTGGCGCCTGAAAGGGCGACACTTCTCATGCATTCTGGCGGAGCGGACGGGACTCGAACCCGCGACCCCCGGCGTGACAGGCCGGTATTCTAACCAACTGAACTACCGCTCCAAAATCGTGTATGACGCTAACCGCTATGCCCGGCTCGAAAGCACTGGGATTCGTGGCGGAGCGGACGGGACTCGAACCCGCGACCCCCGGCGTGACAGGCCGGTATTCTAACCAACTGAACTACCGCTCCACGACATACTCGCTACTGCTTTGCACTGCTTCCCCTGCGTGTCAGCGCAGAAGAGGCATTAGTTTACTGCATCTTTCAGTGCTTTACCAGCCTTAAATTTCGGGACCTTGGCCGCCTTGATCTTGATGGCTTCCTTGGTGCGCGGATCGCGGCCGGTACGCGCGGCGCGATCGCCGACCGTGAAGGTGCCGAAGCCGACCAGGGTCACGCTGTCATTGTTCTTCAGGGTATTGGTCACCGCTTCGATCATCGCATCGAGGGCGCGTGCCGCGGAAGCTTTGGTCAGGTCCGCGGATTTCGCGATTTCTTCGATCAATTCAGTTTTGTTCACTCTCGTCCTCGTTGTCGTTCCCGGCTTGCGTGGCATTACAGCCGCAAAACCGCAAGCGCGTATTAGACAAGGGTAGGATGCTTTGTGTCAAGCAACTGTGGTACTTGGGAGAAACAAATTGCGGCAGCACGCGGCGCCGCGCACAGAGGTATTGCGTGTAGCTGCCACCAACATAAAAACGTCGTCCCTGCGAAGGCAGGGACGACGATGTACTACCAGCGGGAGATTTTAGTGCTTGACCACGCCACCCTGGGTCTCGGTGGCCGCAGCCACCGGCGCCGCGGCAACCGCCGGGACGTCGGCCAGCGCTTCCGGCTGACGCTCCAGCGCCACTTCCAGCACCTTTTCGATCCAGCGCACCGGCACGATCTCGAGCTTGTTCTTGACGTTGTCCGGGATCTCGGCGAGGTCCTTCACGTTCTGCTCGGGGATCAGCACGGTCTTGATGCCACCGCGCTGGGCCGCCAGCAGTTTTTCCTTCAGGCCGCCGATCGGCAGGACTTCACCGCGCAGCGTGATCTCGCCCGTCATCGCGACGTCGGCACGGACAGGGATGCCGGTGAACACCGACACCAGCGCGGTCGTCATCGCGATACCGGCGGACGGACCGTCCTTCGGGGTCGCGCCTTCCGGCACGTGGATGTGGATGTCGGTCTTCTCGAACACCTCGTTCTTGATGCCCAGGCGGGTGGCGCGCGAACGCACCACCGTGCGGGCCGCCTCGATCGATTCCTTCATCACGTCGCCCAGCGTACCGGTGCGGATCACGGCGCCCTTGCCCGGCACCTGCACGGCTTCGATCGTCAGCAGGTCGCCGCCGACTTCGGTCCATGCCAGGCCGACCACCTGGCCCACCTGGTTTTCCTTCTCGGCCACGCCGAAATCGTAGCGGCGCACGCCCAGGAACTTGTCCAGGTTCTTCGACGACACGATGACGCGCTTGTTGTCCTTCTTCAGCAGCAGCATCTTGACGACCTTGCGGCAGATCTTCGAGATTTCGCGCTCAACCGAACGCACGCCGGCTTCCCGGGTGTAGTAACGGATGATGTCGCGGATCGCACCTTCCTCGACCTTGATCTCTTCTTCCTTCAGGCCATTCGCCTTGATCTGCTTCGGCAGCAGATAGCGCTGGGCGATCGAGGTCTTTTCATCCTCGGTGTAGCCCGACAGGCGGATCACTTCCATCCGGTCCAGCAGCGCCGGCGGGATGTTGAAGGAGTTCGAGGTCGCCACGAACATCACGTCCGACAGGTCGAAGTCGACTTCGACGTAGTGGTCGCTGAAGGTGTGGTTCTGCGCCGGGTCCAGCACCTCGAGCAGGGCCGAGGACGGGTCACCGCGGAAATCCGCACCCATCTTGTCGATCTCGTCGAGCAGGAACAGCGGGTTGCGCACGCCGACCTTCGACAGCGACTGCAGCACCTTGCCCGGCATCGAGCCGATATAGGTACGGCGGTGGCCGCGGATCTCGGCTTCGTCGCGCACGCCGCCGAGCGCCATGCGCACGTACTTGCGGCCGGTGGCGCGGGCGATCGATTCGCCCAGCGAAGTTTTACCCACGCCCGGAGGACCGACGAAGCACAGGATCGGCGCCTTCAGTTTTTCGACGCGCTGTTGCACCGCGAGGTACTCGAGGATGCGTTCCTTGATCTTGTCCAGGCCGTAGTGATCGGACTCGAGCACTTCCTGGGCTTTTTCCAGGTCGATCGTGACCTTGGATTTTTTCTTCCAAGGCAGGCCAACCAGGGTGTCGATGTAGTTGCGCACGACGGTGGCTTCGGCCGACATCGGCGACATCATTTTCAGTTTCTTGATCTCGGCCTGGGCTTTTTCCAGGGCTTCCTTCGGCATCTTTGCCGCGATCACTTTCTTCTCGAGCTCTTCGATGTCGGCGCCATCTTCGCCTTCACCCAGTTCCTTCTGGATCGCCTTGACCTGCTCGTTCAGGTAGTACTCGCGCTGCGATTTTTCCATCTGGCGCTTGACGCGGCCGCGGATGCGCTTTTCCACTTGCAGGATGTCGAGCTCGCCTTCCAGCTGGCCGAGCAGGTGCTCGAGGCGCTTGGCGACGTTGAAGATCTCGAGGATGACCTGCTTCTGCTCGAGTTTCAGCGGCAGGTGGGCGGCAACGGTGTCGGCCAGGCGGCCGGCGTCGTCGATGCCGGCCAGCGAAGCCAGGATCTCGGGCGGGATCTTTTTATTGAGTTTGACGTACTGGTCGAATTGCTGGACGATCGCGCGGCGCATCGCTTCGACTTCCGAGTCGTCGCCGATTTCCGAATTGATCGGGGTCAGGTCGGCCACGAAATGGCTGGGGCCGTCGCTGATGTGGTTGATACGGGCACGCTGCGCGCCTTCGACCAGCACCTTCACGGTACCGTCGGGCAGCTTCAGCATTTGCAGGATGTTGGCCACGCAGCCGATCTCATAGATGTCTGCAGCCGAAGGTTCGTCCTTGGCAGCCGCCTTTTGGGCAGCGAGCATGATGCTCTTGCCCTGCTCCATCGCGGCTTCCAGCGCCTTGATCGATTTGGGGCGGCCGACGAACAGCGGTATCACCATATGAGGGAACACCACCACGTCGCGCAGGGGCAAGAGAGGCAGTGTTGTTTGCTCGGTAAATTTAGTGGTTGTCATGGCATACCTTATAAAAAGCGTGAGAAGGATGTTGGGAGCCCACCCTCGATTCACAAGACCGGCCAAAAAATTTTTCTGTAAGAAAAATTACTCAACTTGGATTTGAATATAGCCGATTCAACAAAAGCGTGCGTTTTAAATGAAAAAGCCACTACGCAACTGTGTCGCGAGTGGCTTTTCGTTTCGAACCCCGCTTCGGTTGAGATTGATTGTACCGTCTCGACCGCAGGATTCAAGCGCGTTTACCGAGTTTGCTCGGTCAAATTTTAATTTTCACCGGAAACTTTTGGCGTTTCGCTATAAATCAGCAAAGGCTTGGCGCCATTCGTGATCGTATTCTCATCGATCACGACTTTTACCACATTTTGCTGGCTTGGCAGTTCGTACATCACGTCCAGCAGGGCGTGTTCCAGGATCGAACGCAGGCCGCGCGCGCCGGTCTTGCGTGCCAATGCCTTCTTGGCAATCGCGTGCAGGCCGGCCGGCCGGATCTCCAGTTCCGCGCCTTCCATTTCCAGCAGTTTCGAGTACTGCTTGATCAGCGCGTTCTTCGGCTCGATCAGGATCTGGATCAGCGCTTCCTCGGTCAGTTCGCTCAGCGCTGCAACCACCGGCAGGCGGCCAACCAGCTCGGGGATCAGGCCGAACTTGATCAGGTCTTCCGGCTCGGCTTCCAGCAGCACGTCGCTGTTGGAACGCTCGCTCGGGCTCTTGACGCTGGCCGCGAAACCGATGCCGCTCTTTTCCGAACGGTTCTGGATCACCTTGGCCAGGCCGTCGAAGGCGCCGCCGCAGATGAACATGATGTTGGTCGTGTCGATCTGGACGAAGTCCTGGTTCGGGTGCTTGCGCCCGCCCTGCGGCGGCACCGAGGCCATGGTGCCCTCGATCAGCTTGAGCAGCGCCTGCTGCACGCCCTCGCCCGACACGTCGCGGGTGATCGACGGATTGTCGGACTTGCGCGAAATCTTGTCGATCTCGTCGATGTAGACGATGCCGCGCTGGGCTTTTTCGACTTCGTAGTTGCAGCTCTGGAGCAGCTTCTGGATGATGTTCTCGACGTCCTCGCCGACATAGCCGGCTTCGGTCAACGTGGTCGCATCGGCGATCACGAAGGGGACGTTGAGCATGCGCGCCAGGGTCTGGGCCAGCAGCGTCTTGCCGGAGCCGGTGGGGCCGACCAGCAGGATGTTGCTCTTGGCCAGCTCGACTTCATCCTTCTTGCCGAGGTGCTTGAGGCGCTTGTAATGGTTGTACACAGCGACCGACAGAATGCGCTTGGCCGTCTGCTGGCCGATCACGTACTGGTCGAGCAGCTCGCTGATCTCGTGCGGCGTCGGCAGGTCGGACTTGGCGCCCGCCACCGTTTCGACGTTCGAGGTCTCATCGCGGATGATGTCGTTGCACAGGTCGATGCACTCGTCGCAGATGAAGACCGAAGGTCCCGCGATCAGCTTCTTGACCTCGTGCTGGCTCTTGCCGCAGAACGAGCAGTACAGGAGTTTTTCGCCGCTTGAGGATTTTTTGTCAGACATGGGGCAGGTTTCTGTTGAATTGCAATGAATATAACGCTAATACAGGGGCGCAACAAGATATCACCCCTCCATGCTACCCGATTTGAAAATAAAACGCCCGAACCGCTGTCGCGACCGGGCGTTTTGAGCAACAAATGCGGTTGTCTCAATCGGGCAGCTTAGTGGCAGCTTAACCGCGGCTCGTCAGCACCTTGTCGATCAGGCCATATTCAACGGATTCCTCGGCGGACATGAAGCGGTCGCGGTCGGTGTCCTTGTGGATCTGTTCGATCGTCTGGCCGGTGTTGTCGGCCATGATGCGGGCCAGGCGCTCGCGCAGGTACAGGATTTCCTTGGCCTGGATTTCGATGTCCGAGGCCATGCCCTGCGAACCGCCGGACGGCTGGTGAATCATGACACGCGAGTTCGGCAGCGAGAAACGCTTGCCCTTGGCGCCGGCGGCCAGCAGGAAGGCACCCATCGACGCGGCGAGGCCGGTACACAGGGTCGACACGTCCGGCTTGATGAAGTTCATCGTATCAAAGATCGCCAGGCCGGCCGAGACCGAACCGCCAGGAGAGTTGATGTAGAGCGAAATGTCCTTGTCCGGATTTTCGCTTTCCAGGAACAGCAGCTGGGCCACGATCAGGTTGGCCATCTGGTCGTTGACAGGCCCGACCAGGAAAATCACGCGCTCTTTGAGCAGGCGCGAGTAGATATCGTAGGCGCGTTCGCCACGACCGCTCTGCTCGATCACCATCGGCACGAGGCCGAGGGCTTGGGTATCCAATGCGGGATTACGATTCATACCTGTCACTATCCTTTAAGAAGTTTAGGGCACCGCGGCCGGTGCAAAGACCGGCCGCGGCTCCTTCAAGGAAGAGTACGCCTGGGGATCAGCCCTGGGCGTTGCTTCCCATCAGTTCATCAAAGGCGATGTCTTTCGCAGTCACCTTCGCTTTACCGAGTACATAGTTAACGACGTTTTCTTCCAATACAAGAGCTTCGACTTCGCTCAGGCGGCGGCGATCGCTATAGTAGTACTTCAGGACTTCTTTCGGGTCTTCATAGCTTTGCGCGAAGTCTTCGATCTGCGCTTTCACCTGTTCCTGGGTGGCTTGCAGGCTATTGTCGCCCACCAGCTGCGACAGGATCAGGCCCAGGCGCACGCGGCGCTCGGCCTTGGCGGCGAACAGGTCGGCAGGGAAAGGCAGGCTCTTGACGTCCATGCCGCGGCCGGCCATGTCCTGGCGGGTCTGCTCGGCCAGGCGCTCGGCGTCCTGGTCGATCATGACTTTCGGCACGTCCATCTCGGTGTGCTTGACCAGGGCATCCATCACGGCTTCCTTGTTGCGGGCCTTGATGCGGGCGCCGACTTCGCGCTCCAGGTTGACCTTGATGTCTTCACGCATTTTCTCGACGCTGCCGTCTTCGATGCCCAGCGACTTGGCGAACTCGCCGTCGATTTCCGGCAGGTGGGCCCACTCCAGACCCTTCAGGGTGATGGTGAACTCGGCGGTCTTGCCGGCCACGTCCTTGCCGTGGTAATCCTCGGGGAAAGCCAGCGGGAAGGTCTTGCTCTCGCCGACTTTCAAGCCGATGGTGGCTTGCTCGAATTCCGGCAGCATGCGGCCTTCGCCCAGCACGAAGGCGTAGTCCTCAGCCTTGCCGCCTGGGAATTCAACACCGTCGATCACGCCGACGAAGTCGACGGTCACGCGGTCGCCGTTGGCGGCCACGGCTTCGCCGCCGTCGCCGTGCTCGCCAGCCTCGCCCTTGGCGTGGAAGTGCACGCGCTGCTTGCGCAGGATGTCGATGGTCTTGTCGATCTCGGCATCGCTGACGGCAGCGGTGACGGTTTCGATCTCGACGCCGGCCAGGTCAGGCAGCGCCACTTCCGGGTAGACTTCGAAGGTGGCGTCGAAGGCCAGCATGCCCTCTTCCGCGTCTTGCTTCGGTTCGATTTTCGGCATGCCGGCAACGCGCAGCTGGTTCTCGGTGGCGGCGATGTTGAAAGCCTGGCCGACACGGTCGTTCAGCACGTCGGACTCGATCTGGAAGCCGTACTGGGCGGCGACCATCTTGAGCGGCACCTTGCCCGGACGGAAGCCCGGAGCACGTGCGGTCTTGGCCTGCTGCTTGAGGCGCTTTTCAACTTCCGTACGTACGTCGCTCAGCGGAAAAGAGAGCGTCAGGCGACGCTCGAGTTTACCCAGGTTTTCGACTGCAGTTGCCATTGTAAAAATCGTCCAAAAAAATAATTATTCGTGGTGCGAGGAGGGGGACTCGAACCCCCACACCATTGCTGGCGTCAGGACCTAAACCTGGTGCGTCTACCAATTTCGCCATCCTCGCGCAGGATTGCATCATGCCGCAAAAACAAAGGGCGCCCAGTCAATACCCGGCCGCCCTGCATTCCATTGTCTAGGGGCTACAACTTCAACCCGTTATTTTACTGGATTTTCTGACAGCATTGGGCGATTTTTGAAATGTGCGGGGCTGTTGAGTTGGCAATACGGAAGCGCACTTTTACCGCTCCGATTTTCCTGCGTTATTTCAATTACTTAGATGCAGGACACATTGCAGGCAGGGTGGACGTGGACGGCAAAGCCGACTCGCCGTCCGCGTCCACCCTACCCTTCACCCCGGCTTTTTCACCCGGAACCATGCCGCGTACAAGGCCGGCAGGAACAGCAGCGTCAGCGCGGTCGCCACCAGCAAGCCGCCCATGATCGCCACCGCCATCGGCCCCCAGAACACCGAGCGCGACAGCGGGATCATGGCCAGCGCCGCTGCGGCCGCCGTCAGCAGGATCGGGCGGCAGCGCCGCACCGCCGACTCGACGATCGCCTCCCAGGCCGGCACGCCGGCCGCGATGTCCTTTTCGATCTGGTCGACCAGGATCACGGAGTTGCGGATGATCATGCCGAACAGGGCGATCACACCGAGGTTGGCGACGAAGCCGAAGGGGCGGCCCAGCGCCAGCAGCGCCATCGCCGCGCCGGCCACGCCCAGCGGACCGGTCAGGAACACCAGCAGCGAGCGCGAAAAACTGTGCAGCTGCAGCATCAGCAGCGTGAACACCAGGAACAGCACCAGCGGCACATTCGCAGTGATCGAGGCTTCGGCTTCGGAACTGTCGGCGGCCGCGCCCTCCAGCTTGATGCGGTAAGCGGCAGGCAGTCCCGCGCGCAGGCCGGCCAGCTTGTCGCCGACCTGGGTCGAGACGGTCGGTCCCTGGATGCCCTCCACCACGTCCGACTGCACCATGATCGCCCACTCGCGCCCTTCCCTGTAGACCACCCCGGGCTCCCACACAAAGGCGATGCGCGCCACCTGCGACAGGGTCACCGGACGCCCCGAGGCGGTGGCGACGTTGGTATTGGCCAGCACCGACATGGTCGAGCGCTCCTCGAGCGGCTGGCGCACCACGATGTCGATCAGGCGGTTGGATTCGCGGAACTGGCCGACCGTGGTGCCGGACAGCACGGTGGCGACGGTGCGCCGCACCGCCTGCGAGGTCACGCCGAGGGCGCGCAGCTTGTCCTGGTCGAGGTCCAGGCGCAGTACCTTGACCGCCTCGTTCCAGTTGTCGTTGACGCCGACCGTGTTGGGGTTGGCGCGCATGATCTCCTTGACCTGGTCGGCCAGGCGGCGCACCACGGCGACGTCGGGGCCGGTCACGCGGAACTGCACCGGGTAAGGCACCGGCGGCCCGTTCGGCAGCAGCTTCACGCGCCCGCGCACTTCCGGGAAATCGTTCTTGAACACGTGCTCGATCTTGCGCATCAGGGTCGCGCGCGCGGCCAGGCTTTTGGGCAGCACCACGAACTGGGAGACGTTCGAGGCCGGAAAGATCTGGTCCAGCGGCAGGTAGAAGCGCGGACTGCCGGTGCCGACATAGCTGGTCACGCTGTCCAGTTCGGGCTGGGCCCGCACGAAGGCTTCGAATTTCTTTGCCAGCGCTTCGTTGACGCTGAAGCTGGTCCCTTCCGGCAGCCACATCTCGACCATCAGCTCGGGGCGGCTGGAATCCGGGAAGAACTGCTTTTCGATGAACTTGAAGCCGAACACACCCAGCGCGAACACGCCCAGCGAGAGCGCGATGGTGGTCTTGCGCCAGGTGACGCACCAGTTCACCAGGCGCCGGAAGCGGCGGTAGGCCGGGGTATCGAACACCTCGTGGTGGGATGCGCCGGGCGCGTGCGGCGTCACCCGCAGCAGCACGAAGCCGATGTAGGGCGTGAAGGTCACCGCCACCACCCAGGACACGACCAGGGCAATGGCATTCACCGAGAACATCGAGAAGGTGTATTCGCCGGCCGCCGATTTCGCCAGGCCGATCGGCAGGAAGCCGGCGGCGGTGATCAGGGTCCCGGTCAGCATCGGGAAGGCGGTCGAGGTGTAGGCGAAGGTGGCCGCCTCGAAGCGCGACATGCCTTCCTCCATTTTACGCACCATCATCTCGACCGCGATGATGGCGTCGTCCACCAGCAGGCCGAGGGCGATGATCAGCGCCCCTAGCGACACCTTGTGCAGCGAGATATCGAGCATGCGCATGAAGACGAAAGTGATAGCCAGCACCAGCGGGATGGTCAGCGCCACCACCAGGCCGGGGCGCACGTCCAGGCGCAGTTTTGGTTTCGAGTGGAGTCCCAGGGCGATAAAGGAGACCACCAGCACGATCACCACCGCTTCCACCAGGGTGTGCATGAATTCGCTAACCGAGGCGGTGACCGCCGCCGGCTGGTTCGACACCCGTTCCAGCTCGATCCCGACCGGCAACTGGGCGCGGATGCGCGCCACCGTCTGCTCCAGGCCTTCGCCCAGCCGGATGATGTTACCGCCCTTTTCCATCGACACGCCCAGGCCGATCACTTCCTTGCCGTTGAAGCGCATCTTGTCGTGCGGCGGGTCCTGGTAGGCGCGCTCGACCTTCGCGAAGTCGCCCAGGCGGAAAGTGGTGCCGCCGGCGCGCAGGCTGAGATTTTCCAGCTCCTCGGTGGAACGGAGTCCCCCGCTCACGCGCACCTGCAGGTTTTCGCCCGGCGTCACCAGCACGCCCGAGGCTTCGATCCCGTTCTGGGTGGCGATCTGGTTGACGATGGTTTCCAGCGGCACCCCGAGCTGGGCGAATTTCTGCTGCGAGAACAGGATGTTGAGCTTTTCTTCCTGCACCCCGAACTGCTCGACCTTGGCCACCAGCGGCACACTCAACAACTGCTGGCGCACGAAATCGGCGTAGTCGCGCATTTCGGCGTAGGTGAAACCGTCGCCGGACAGCGCGAAGATCGAGCCGTAGGTGTCGCCGAATTCATCGTTGAAGAAGGGGCCCACCACGCCGACCGGCAGCGTGCCCGCGATGTCGCCGATCTTCTTGCGCACCTGGTACCAGGTCGGCGGCACGTCCTTGGGCGAAGTGGATTCCTTCAGCTCGAGGATGATGGTGGTCTCGCCCGGCTTGGAAAAGCTGGAGATCTTGTCGACCGAGGGCGTTTCCTGCAGCTTGCGTTCCAGTTTGTCGGTGACCTGCTGCGCCATCTGCACGGCGGTGGCGCCTGGCCAGTAGGCGGTCAGCACCATCGCGCGGAAGGTGAACGGCGGATCCTCGTCCTGGCCCAGGCCCTGGTAGCTGAGGATGCCGCCGATCAGGAGCGCCGCGATCAGGTAGCGCGTCAGCGCGATGTTTTCCAGGGCCCAGTGCGAGAGATTGAAGCCTTTCATCGGGCGGCTCCAGGGCCGGCTTTGGCTGCGGCTTCGGCGGCGGCCTGCGTACCACCGACCGCCTCGGCCTCGGCATCGCCGCGGCGCGCCACGTCGGCCGTCAGGATCTTGACCTTCTGGCCGTTCTTCAGCAGGTTGACGCCGGCCGTGACCACGGTCTGGCCGGCGCGCACGCCCTCGGCCAGCACCACCTCGTTGCCGGACACCCCGCCCACCCGCACCGGCACCAGCCGCACGGCGCCGTTCTCGATCACCCACAGGGCGGTGACGCCCTTGTCCTGGTGCAGTGCCGACAGCGGCACGCGCAGGGCAGGACCGCCGCCGGCGGCGCGCTGCTTCAGTTCCACCACCGCCGTCATGCCGAGGCGGACGTCGTCGCGCGCCGGCACGGCCACCTTGACGGTATAGGTGCGGGTGGCCGGATCGGCCATCGGCGACACTTCGCGGATGCGGCCCGGGATGCTGCGGCCGGGGTCGGCCCACAGGCGCACCGCCACCTCGCCCACCGAGCGCAAGGCGCCGACCTGGCCTTCCGGCACGCCGATCACGACTTCCTTCTCGTCGGTGCGCGCGACCCGCACCACCGGGGTGCCGGCGGCAACCACCTGGCCGACCTCGGCATCGATGGCGGTGACCACGCCATCGGTGTCGGCCACCAGGTTCGCATAACCGGTCTGGTTGACCTGTTCGCGCAGTGCGGCGCGGCTGGATTCCACCGTGGCCTGGCTGGAGCGCGCGGCCGCCACCTTCTCGTCGAGCACGGCCTGGCTGACGAAATTCTGGCTGCGCAGGTTCTGGTAGCGCTTGAGCTCGGCCTGGGCCAGCTCCAGCGTGGTCTCGGCGGCACGCAAGCTAGCCTGGGCGCGGGCCTGGCCGAGGCGCAGGTCTTGCGGGTCGAGCTGCATCAGGAGGGTACCGCGCTTGACGATCCCGCCGACCTCGACCTTGCGCGCGCTGATCTTGCCGCCGACCCGGAAGCCGAGCCGCGATTCATAGCGCGGGCGCACGTCGCCAGAAAACTCGGCACTGACGCCGACATCCGCTGCAGCCAGGGTGATGGCGCGCACCGGACGCACGTCCGGCGCCGGCGGCGCCGGCTTGGAGCAGGCGCCGAGCAGTGCTGCAGCCAGCATGGCCGTCGCCAGGCGGCGCAAGGGGAAAACGGGACGAACTGCACAGCGGCAGGCGGGGCGATGGATGGGCAAGGTGTCTTCCTCGGTAGCCCCTGCCGGATGGCCGGGCGTTTCTGGTGCCGAATGAATCCGCCAGGGATTTTCGGTTTGGATTTTTTTCCAGCAATTATAATCATGCAAACAAGCACCAGTGTTGACTTTAGAGTCAGCAATCTAAATCCGCCCATGGCCGTCGATCACTACGAAAACTTCCCTGTCGCTTCGATCCTGCTGCCGCGCCGCCTGCGCCCCGCGGTGGAAGCGATCTATGCCTTCGCACGCAGCGCCGACGATCTTGCCGACGAGGGCGATGCCGCCCCGGACGAACGCCTGGCCGCCCTCGGCGCCTACGAGGCGGCGCTGGACGGCATCGCCGCCGGCAGCGCGCCCGCCGATCCGATGTTCGCGCGCCTGGCCGGCGTGGTGGCTTCCTACCGGCTCGAGCTGCAGCCGCTGCGCGATTTGCTGAGCGCTTTCAGGCAGGACGTGGTGACCACCCGCTACACGGCATACCCCGGCTTGCTCGACTACTGCCGGCGCTCGGCCAACCCGGTGGGACGGCTGATGCTGGCCCTGTACGGGGTGGCGGACGCCACCAGCCTGCGCCAGTCGGATGCGGTGTGCAGCGCGCTCCAGCTGATCAATTTTTGGCAGGACGTGGCGATCGACATCGGGAAAGGCCGCATTTATGTGCCGCTGGAAGACCTGGCGCGCTTCGGCGTGAGCGAGGACGACATCCGCTCCGGCCGCGACAGCCAGGCCTGGCGCCAGCTGATGCGCTTTGAAGTGGCGCGCGCACGCGCCCTGATGCTGGAGGGCGCCCCGCTCGCCGCGCGCCTGCCGGGCCGCATCGGCTGGGAGCTGCGCCTGGTGGTGCAAGGGGGGTTGCGGATACTGGAAGCGATCGAGCGCGCCGATTACGATGTGTTCCGGCGCCGTCCCAAGCTGGGACGCCTGGACTGGCTGGTGGTCATCTGGCGCGCTTTGCGTATGTGACCCGCATGTGAGCCGCATGTGAATCGAGGCCGATATCGGCCCGGCGCCCTCATCCGGGTGTCCGCCGGCCGCCCTTCAAGGATAGAATAGCGGACTTGCTCCGAGAATTTGCATCTTAATATGTCTCCCGACGAATACTGCCAACAAAAGACCGTCCAGAGCGGCTCCAGTTTCTACTACAGCTTCCTGTTCCTGCCGCCCGAGCGCCGGCGCGCGATCACGGCGCTGTATGCCTTTTGCCGGGAAGTCGACGACACCGTCGACGAGGCCACCGACGGTTCGCTGGCGCGCATCAAGCTGGCCTGGTGGCGCAGCGAAGTCTCGGCCATGTACCTGCCCGCGGGTACGCCGACCCATCCGGTGATGCTGGCCCTGCGCCCCCACCTGGCGGTCTACGACCTCAAGGAAGCCCACCTGCTGGCCATCATCGACGGCATGGAGATGGACCTCGACCAGTCGCGCTACCTCGATTACCCGGGCCTGCGCAAATACTGCTGGCACGTGGCCGGCGTGGTCGGCATCCTCTCGGCCAGCATCTTCGGCGTGAGCAATCCGAAGACCCTGGAATACGCCGAAAAGCTCGGCCTGGCCTTCCAGCTGACCAACATCATCCGCGACGTCGGCGAAGATGCGCGCAAGGGCCGCATCTACCTTCCGGTGAGCGAGCTGCAGCAATTCGGCGTCACCGCCGCCGACCTGCTGAACGCCCGCCACAGCGAGAAATTCGAAGCGCTGATGAAATTCCAGGCCGACCGCGCGCGCGCCTGCTACGACGAAGCGATGGCCGCGCTGCCCAAGGAAGACCGGCGCGCCCAGCGTCCCGGGCTGATGATGGCCGCCATCTACCGCACCGTGCTCGACGAGATCGAGCGCGACGGCTTCCACGTCCTGACCCAGCGCACCTCGCTGACCCCGCTGCGCAAGCTGTGGCTGGCGTGGAAAACCTATGTCCGCGGATAAGAAGAGCGCGCTGTCGGTTGCCGTCGTGGGCGGCGGCTGGGCCGGCTGCGCCGCAGCTGTCGCGCTGGCCGATGCCGGCCACGGCGTCACCCTGTACGAAGCGGCGCGCAGCCTCGGCGGCCGCGCCCGCGCGCTGGAAGCGCAGGGACGGCGCCTGGACAACGGCCAGCACATCATGCTGGGCGCCTACGACGCCACCCTCGGCCTGCTGCGCCGCGTCGGGATCGACGCCCGCGACGCCCTGCTGCGCCTGCCGCTGCAGATGCGCTACCCGCCGGCCCAGGACGCCATGGATTTCGTGGCGCCACGCCTGCCCGCGCCCCTGCACATGCTGGCGGCGCTGCTGCGCGCCAAGGGCTTGCGGCGCGAGGACAAGCTGGCGCTGGCGCGCTTTTCCACCAGCGCGCGCTGGATGGGTTGGCAGCTGTACACCGATTGCAGCGTGGCCGAGCTGCTGGAGCGCTTCGACCAGACCGCGCGCCTGACGCGCCTGCTATGGCGTCCCCTGTGCCTGGCGGCCCTGAACACGGCACCGGAACAGGCCTCGGCCCAGGTGTTCCTGGCGGTGCTGCGCGACAGCCTGGGCGCCAAACGGGCCGCTTCCGACATGCTATTGCCGCGCCTGCTGCTGGACGCCCTGTTCCCGGACGCTGCGCGCAGCCACCTGGAAGCCCGCGGCGGACGGGTGCTGACCGGCACCCGGGTCGAGTCGCTGGACTACGCAGACGACACACCCGGCGCGCGCTGGCGCGTGAACACCAACGGCGGCTGCGTCAAGGTCGACGCCGTGGTGCTGGCCACCGCCCCCTGGCAGGCGGCGGACCTGTTGCGCACCCTGCCCGCCACGGAGGCGCTGACCGCGCAGCTGGATGCCTTCGCCTATGAACCGATTTCCACCATCTACCTGCAATACGATCCGGCGCTGCGCCTGCCGCTGCCCTTCTGCGCCCTGCTGGATGACCCCGAGAGCGGCATCTGGGGCCAGTTCGTGTTCGACCGCGGCCAGCTCGACCGCGGCGCCATGGGCGGCCACGAGGGCCTGCTGGCGGTGGTGATCAGCGGCGCCAGCGGGGCGGCCGCGCTGGAACGCGATGCGCTGGCCGCCGCCATCGCCACCCAGCTGGCGTCCGCCTTCGGCATGGAGGCCCTGGCGCAGCCGGCCTGGCACCAGGTGATCACGGAAAAGCGCGCCACCTTCGCCTGTACCCCGGGCCTGGCGCGCCCGGACAACGCCGGCGGGCTGCCCGGCCTGGTGCTGGCCGGCGACTACACCGCCGGCGACTATCCGGCGACCCTGGAGTCGGCGGTGCGCAGCGGAACCCGGGCCGCCGGCCTGCTGTGCGCCGCGCCATGAGACGCGATATGAGGAATGCGCGGGATGCACGGCTGTCGCCCCCTGCACCCGCCTGGTGCGCGATTCTTGCAGCCTGTCGCACGCCGCTGGCGGCCGGCGCCGGTGCGGCGTAGTCTGCCAGCATCGACACGCCCCTCCACGGAACCGCCCATGACCATCCAGCTCGGCCTGCGCACCCTCGCCCTGATCGCCTTCGTCGGCGCCGCCAGCGCCATCCTGCTTGGCAGCGGCCCCGGTGCCGGCCTCGATACCAGTCCCGGCGCCAGGGCTCTGCACGCCATGGTGGCCGTGCACAACTGACCGGAGTCCCGATGGGCAAACTGGAATACCTCGACGCGCTCAAGCGCGCCATGCTGGGGCTGCCGCCCGAGATCCAGGCCAGGACCCTGGCCTACTACGAGCAGCGCTTCGTCGACGCCGCCGGCAACGGCCGCAGCGAGCAAGACCTGGCGCGGGAACTCGACGACCCGAAACAGATCGCCATGACCTTGCGCGCCAGCAGCCACCTCAGCGCCCTTGTGGCCGAACCGGCAGCCAACCCGGCGGCCAGCACGGCCGCCGGCCAAGTCGGGAAGCAGGTGGGAAACTTCAGCGAAAAGAAGGACCCGGCCAACTTCCTGCGCCTGACGGTGTCGGCGGTTGGCCTGGCGATCTTCAACCTCTTCATGCTGGTGCCGGCGCTGGTGTATTCCTCGCTGCTGCTCAGCGTCTACCTGTGCGCCCTCGCCTTCTACCTGGGCGGCGTCGCCACCACCGCAAGCGGCCTGGCCGGCGCCAATGAACTTGTACTCGACTGGCCGGCGCGCTTCGTCAGTATCGACCCCGACAGCCGCGGCGAGCGCCAGACCCGCATCACCATCGGTCCCGGCGACATCCAGGTGACCCAGGAACGGCCTGCCGATGCCGCCGGTGCCGCTGTTGCACCCGGTGGCGACGAGGCTGACGAAGACCGCGCATCGGGGCGCAGCGAGCGGCGCGAACACTCGCGCGTGCTGCGCGGCGCCGAAGCGGTGGCCGACAGCAAGCTGCGCATCAGCACCGAGATGGACGCCGAATCGCGCACCACCCAGACCCTGGTCGGCTTCGGTATGGTGCTGGGCGGGATCGCCCTGTTCCTGCTGTCGCTGGTGCTTACCCGCTACACGCTGGTTGGCCTCAAGCGTTACTTCCAGATGAACCGTTCCCTGCTAAGGGGGCACTGAACCATGCGCGCCTTGTTCAAGACCGGCTTCGTCCTCCTGCTGCTCTCCTTCGTGCTGATCGGCGTCTCCTACAGCATGCTGCGCGCACGCGGCAGCAGCGGCGCCGCCAGTCCGGGCAGCCGCCTGGTCGCCATCGACAAGCGCCCGCTCGCCGCCGCCATCGACAGCATCGACCTGAGCGGCCCGATCAACCTGACCCTGCGCCAGGGCCCGGCGGCGGCGCTGGAAGTGCGCGGCGAGCAGCGCCTGCTGGCCAACATCGACACGGCGAGCGAGGGCCGCACCCTGCACATCGGCACGCGCGGCATCCTGCTGCGCCACCGCCAGCCGATCGAGGTCAGCGTGACCTTGCCGGCGCTCGCCACGCTCAGCGTCAACGGCAGCGGCGATGCCACCGTCAGCGGCTTCGCCGGCGAGCGCCTCGAGCTGACCCTGGGCGGCAGCGGCACCATGCGCTTCAACGGCCGCTACCGCGACAACACCGTGCGCCTGCACGGCAGCGGCGACCTGGAAGTCACCGGCGGCAGCAGCGAGCGCGTGGACGCCGAAAGCATCGGCTCCGGCAACCTGACCCTGGTCGGCGCCACCCGCGTGCTGCATGCCGAGCTGCGGGGATCGGGCGAACTGGACGCGCGCCACCTGCGCGCCGACGAGGTGCATCTGTCGCACACCGGCTCCGGCTCGAGCGCGGTGTATGCCAGCGCCAAGGCCGAGCTCGCGCTATCGGGCAGCGGCGATGCGACGGTCTATGGCAATCCGGAACGGCGCGAGGTGAGCCGTCACGGCAGTGCGAGCGTGGACTTCCGCGACTAAGCCCGGGACGATGAGCGGCGGCTTGCTGTATCATCCCGCACCTGAAAACGAAAGCCGCACATGCTCATCATCACCATCAAACAGGGCAAGGAAAAAGCCATCCTCGCCGGCGACCCCTGGATCTATGCCTCGGCCATCGAGAAAGTCGACGCCAAGCCGCAGGAACGCAACAAGCCCGGCATCACCGCCATCGTGCAATCCTCGTCGCGCCAGTTCCTGGCGCGCGCCGCCTACAATGCCAAGTCGCAGATCGCCGCCCGGGTCTGGACCTTGCGCGAAGACGAGCCGATCGACCACGCGATGATGAAGCGGCGCGTGCAGGCCGCGGTGGCGCGCCGCGCCCAGGTGCTGGACGCGGCCGATCCGCAGGCGCTGTTCCTGCTCATCGATGGTGAAAAGGATGGCTTGCCGGGCCTGCAGGTGCACAGCCTGGGCGGCGGCGACGGCTACCTGGTGTGCCAGTTCAACGCCGCCGGGGTCGATGCCTGGAAGGTGCCGGTGGTGCAGGCGCTACTGAAGGAAACCGGGCGCCGCAATGTCTACGAACGCTGCGATCCCCTGATGCGCAAGGGCGAAGGCTTGCCGGTGACGCCGGGTGCCTTGGCCGGCGACGAACCGCCGGCCAAGCTGATGGTGCGCGAGGGCAAGCGGGTGGTGCCGATGGACATCCGCACCGGGTTCGTCTACCCGCGCTGACTATCCAGGCTGACCGAGCGCATCCAGCCAGCGCAGCGCGGCGCCCCCCGCTGCCCGCCCACTGGCGAAGCAGGCCGTCAGCAGATAACCGCCGGTCGGCGCTTCCCAGTCGACCATCTCGCCGGCCACGAACACGCCAGGCGCTGCGCGCAGCATGCCGCCGGCGTCCGCCAGTGCGTCGAACCGCACGCCGCCGCCGCTGCTGATCGCCTCGTCGATCGGGCGTGGACGCAGCAGCCGCAAAGGCAGCGCCTTGATGGCGCGCGCCAGGCGCTCAGGGTCGGCGTACTCCGCCTTCGACAGGCGCTCGTGCAGCAGGCCGGACTTTACGCCCTTGATGCCGAGGCGGCCCTGCAGATGGCTGGCCATGGAGCGGGCGCCGCGAGGGTGGCTGACTTCGGCCAGCACCCGCCCCAAGCTGTGGTCGGGCAGCAGGTCGATCCAGACCGTGGCCTGGCCGCGCGCCGCAATCTCGTCGCGGATGGCCGCCGACATCGCATACACCAGGCCCCCCTCGATGCCATTCGCGGTGACCACGAACTGGCCCTTGCGGAAGACCGGCTTGCCGTCGGCGCCCGCCACGCCGAGTGCCACCGTGGTCAGGGGCGCGCCGGCATGGCGCGCGGCGAAGTGCTCGCTCCAATCCGCATCGAAGCCGCAATTCATCGGCACCAGCGGCGCCACCGCCACCTGGCGCGCTTGCAGCAGCGGCACCCAGGCGCCGTCCGAACCCAGGCGCGCCCAGCTGCCGCCGCCCAGGGCCAGCACGGTCGCGCCGGCTTCTTCCAGGCGCTCGCCCTCGGGGGTGGCGAAGACCAGCTGGCCGTCGCGCCAGCCGAGCCAGCGATGCCGCATATGGAAGCGCACGCGGGCTTCGCGCAGGCGGTGCAGCCAGGCGCGCAGCAGCGGCGCGGCTTTCATTTCGCGCGGGAACACGCGGCCCGAGCTGCCCACGAAGGTCTCGATGCCGAGGCCGTGGATCCAGTCGCGCACCGCGTCCGCATCGAAACCGTCCAGCCACTGCGCCACGGCGGCGCTGCGCGCGCCGTAGCGCGCCACGAACACCGAGCGCTCCTCGGCGTGGGTGATGTTCATGCCGCCCTTCCCGGCCAGCAGGAACTTGCGCCCGACCGAGGGCATCGCATCGTACAGGTCGACCTGGGCGCCGCCCGCAGCCAATACTTCGGCCGCCATCAGGCCGGCGGGGCCGCCGCCGATGACGATGGCGCGGCGAGGGGATGTTGAAACTGGGGACATGGCGGCAACTGTGAGCGTGGGAGCCGCATTGTAGTCGAGACGCGACCGCAGAAATAGAGTGAAGGGGCGGATGTAAAGCAAGCTTGACAGCAAACTCGCGCATGCTACGATGTAAAGCATACTTTACATCACAGCACCAGGGACGCGGAGGATTGCCATGCACGAGGGAGGGACGGCACGGACTTGCAGGTTCGATCCATGGATCGCCATCGCCGTCGAACCCGGTGCGCTGTTGGTGCGCCAGTGAATAACGCGGTCCGCGCGTTGCGCACGGAGCGCGGCTGGAGCCAGGCCCACCTCGCCGGGCTGCTGCGGGTGTCGCGCCAGACCGTGATCGCCATCGAGAGCGGCAAATACGATCCCAGTTTGCCGCTCGCCTTTTCCATATCGACGTTGTTCCGACAACCGATCGAACTGATCTTTTTCCCCGACCAGGAGTCCGCATGACTATTTGCAAGCACAGCCGCAGGCAAGGCACCGTCTTCATCGCCTTCGGCATCCTGATGGCGCTGGGCGCCTTGCAGCCATACGAGGCGTCCGCCCAGGCCGCGCCGGGTCCCACGGCTGCGCCCAACCGCTACGCCGCCACCATCGCACCGCTCGAGCGCTTCGAGATCGAGGGCGTGCTGGTCGAGCGCCACGGCAGTGCTAACGGACGCCCGCTGATCCTGGTCCCCGGCCTGGCCAGTGGCAGCTGGGCCTGGCAAGACACGATCCGCGCCTTCAGCGGCAGCAACCCCGTGTATGTGCTGACCCTGCCCGGCTTCGACGGCCGCCCGGCGGCGCCGCAAGCGGGTTTCGCGGCGGCGCGCGCCGCCCTGGCCCACCTTATCGCCCAGCGCAAGCTGGACAAGCCTGTGATCGTCGGCCACAGCCTGGGTGGCACACTCGGCCTGGCCCTGGCCGAAGACCAGCCGGCGGCCATCGGCGGCGTGGTCAGCATCGACGGCTTGCCGGTGATGCCGGGGACGGAAACCATGGCGCCGGCCCAGCGCGCCAGCCTCGCCGAAGGCATGCGCAGCGTCGCTGGCGCCCCGGCGGCCTTCGCCGCCCAGCAGCAAACCTATATGCGCACCATCGGCGTGCTCGACATGGGCAAGGCCGACGAGCTGGCAAAACTGTCCGCGCGTAGTGACCCGGCGGCGGTCGGCCGGTACGCGGCCGACGTCCTGAGCCTGGACCTGCGCCCGGGCCTGAAGGACATCCAGGCGCCGGTGCTGGTGATCTCGCCCTGGCACGACCTCGACGCCGCCCAGCAGGGCGTCACCGAACACGCCAAGACCGATTATTACCGTTCGCTGCTGGAAGGCGCGCCGCGCGTGGAGGTGGTGTCGGTGGCGCCGGCGCGCCACTTCGCGATGCTCGACCAACCGCAAAAAGTCAACGAGGCGATCCGCGCTTTCCTGGCATCCTTGTAAGTACGCGTGTTGCAAAGCGCCCGTACGTACGGGCGCGGCGCATCGACGTGCAGGGCTTTTGATGTCATGATTGCAGGTCGGCGCGCGCATCGTAGCGCGCACCGTGTGCGCCCCTAGCCCGTTTGTCCGAGGAGACCCATGCATCCTGTAATCAAGACTTCACTGCCGCTGCTGCTCGCAGTGGCTGCCGCATCGCAGTTCGTCGCGCAAAGCGTCCATGCAGCCACGCCGGCGCTGCCGGCCCGCCAGGCCGACATCGACGCCATCGTGCGCGAAATCTCCCCCAAACGCATCCAGGCTTATATCGACAAGCTGGTCAGCTTCGGCACCCGCCACACGATGTCGGAGACCGAATCGAACACGCGCGGCATTGGCGCCGCGCGGCGCTGGATCAAGGCCGAGATGGAACGCTGCGGCGCCGGCAAGCTGGACGTGCAGTTCGACAGCCACATCCACCCGGTGGCCAACCGCATCACCCGTCCGACCGAAATCGTCAACGTGGTCGCCACCCTGCCCGGCACCCAGCCGGCCTCGCGCGAACGCTACTACGTGGTCAGCGGCCATTACGATTCGCGCGTGACCGACGTGATGAACTACACGGCGGACGCCCCCGGCGCCAACGACGACGCCTCCGGTACCGCCGCCGTGATCGAACTGGCCTGCGTGATGTCGCGCCACAAGTTCGACGCCTCGCTGGTCTTCATGACCGTCGCCGCCGAAGAACAGGGCCTGTACGGCGCCGCCAATGTCGCCCAGGGCGCCAAGGCCAAGGGCATGAACATCGCCGGCATGCTGAACAACGACATCATCGGCAGCTCGCACGATGAAAACGGCAAGCTGAACAACCGCGAAGTGCGCCTGTTCGCCGAAGGCGTGCCACCCCTCAAGGAAACCACGCCCGAACTGCGGACCCTGATCACCACCGGCGGCGAGAACGATTCGATCACGCGCCAGCTGGCGCGCCACGTGAAGGAAACCGGCGAGCGCTACGTGCCGGACTTCAAGGTCAGCATCATCTACCGGCGCGATCGTTACCTGCGCGGCGGCGACCACAGCCCCTTCCTGGACGCCGGCTACGCCGCCGTGCGCTTCACCGAGCCGGCCGAGGACTTCAACCACCAGCACCAGGACCTGCGCACCGAGAATGGCAAGAAGATCGGCGACCTGATCGAGTACGTGGATGCGGACTACGTCGCCCGCGTCGCGCGCGTGAACGCCGCCTCGCTGGCGTCGCTGGCGCTGGCTCCGGCCGCGCCGCAGGAAGTGAAGGTCAAGACCTCGGCGCTGGACAACGGCACCCAGCTGGTCTGGCGCGCCAACAGCGAACCCGACCTGGCCGGCTACCGCATCGTCTGGCGCGACACCACCGCGGCCGAGTGGCAGGGTTCCAAGCTGGTCGGCAACGTGACCGAGGCGCGCCTCGACATGTCCAAGGACAACGTGCTGTTCGGCGTGCAGGCGGTCGACAAGGACGGCAACGTCAGCCCGGCCAGCTATCCTTTCCCGCAACGCTGATCTCGATGTAGGAGCGTGGCAGCCATCCCACGCCGACGCCGCGGCGCAGCATCGGCCGCGGCGTTTTCACGTGCGCACATCCCAGAGCGAGCCGCATCGGCGCCTCATCCATCCCGCATAAAGCCTGGATGGACAGGCGTTCCTCATGTTGCGGCGCATCGCAACCAGCTTGAATATTTTCTTGACATGTTTACGGCTGAGCCTATGCTTATACGCTAAAGCAGAGCGAACGATGCGCGCCGCAAGCACCATCGACAGGCGGGCACGATTCGTCCACAAGTCCGGAAGACCATCTTGGAGGATGACAATGTCGGTGATGACTCGCAGAACATTACTGGGCGCAATCGCGACCAGCCCGCTCTGGCTGCACACGGCCTGGGCCCAGGCCACCAACCTCAAGATCTCGCACCAGTTCCCTGGCGGCAGCGTGGCCGAGGGTGATTTCCGCGACCGCCTGTGCCGCATGTTCGCCGCCGAAACCGAGCGCGCCACCCGCGGCAAGCTCAAGTTCTCGATCTACCCGGGCGCCAGCCTGATGAAGAGCGAGGCCCAGATTCCCGCATTGTCCAAAGGCGCGCTCGACCTGTCGCTGGTGCCGCTGTCCTACGCCGGCGCCGAACTGCCGGAAGTGAACATCGGCCTGATGCCCGGCCTGGTCACATCCTACGACCAGGGCTACGCCTGGAAGAACATGGAGATCGGACGCGAATTCAGCCGCATGCTGGCCGAGCGCGGCATCGTGATCCTGAGCTGGATCTGGCAGGCCGGCGGCGTCGCCTCGCGTACCAGGCCGATCGTCGACCCGGAAGACGCGGCCGGTCTCAAGGTGCGCGGCGGCTCGCACGAGATGGACCTGATGCTGAAGGAAGCCGGCGCCAGCATCGTCAACATCCCATCCAACGATATCCGCAACGCGCTGCAGAACGGCACCCTGGACGCCGCCATGACCTCGTCGTCGTCCCTGATTTCCTACCGGCTGGACGAAGTAGCGAAGGCGCTGACCACGGCGCGCGGCGGCGCCTACTGGTTCATGCTGGAGCCGCTGCTGATCTCGAAAGCCGCCTTCGACCGCCTGCCGCGCGACCAGCAGGCCGTGCTGCTGAGGGTGGGCGCCGACCTCGAAGCCTTTGCGCGCAAGTCGGCGCAGATGGACGACGCCGCGGTGGCAGCCCTGTTCCAGGGCGCGGGCGGACGCACCGTCGACCTGAATGCCGGCTCATTGCGCAAGTGGCAGGAGATCGCGCGCAACACGGCCTGGCGCGATTTCGGGGAGAAGAATGCGAATTGCGCCAAGCTGCTGGCGCTGGCGGAAAAGACGGTGGCGTGATCAACACCGGAGCGTGAATTCCGTCGTTCCCGGCATTGTCAGCTGGAAGCGGACGCTTGCTCAACCACCGGTCACCGGTGGGAAAAACGCCACCTCGCCACCTTCGCTCAGGGGTGTATCGGCCTCGCACATCACGTGGTTGAAGGCCATGCGCAGCGCCCGTTCATGGCCGAGCGCCCCGGCCCAGGCGCCGCCGCGCGCGATCAAGAGATCGCGTACCGCGCCCACCGTGGCCACGTCCGCGGGCAGGGCCACCGTTTCGCCCGAGGTGCCGACGGCTTCGCGCACGCTGGCGAAGAAACGCAATTGAATATTCATGGACTTCCTTTCAACTTCCATTCACACAAGGACTTCAGGACTGCAGCGCCGCGAACGGGATGAAGCGCACCACGTCGCCGCGTGCGATCGCCTGTCCCGGCGGGTTGTCGACCAGGCCGTCGGCCCATACGGTCGAGGTCAGCACGCCCGAACCCTGGTTCGGGAACAGATCGAGGCCGCCGCCATCGTTCATGCGCACGCGCAGGAATTCATTGCGGCGGTCCGGCTTGGGCCAGTCGAAGTCGGCGCGCATCGCGATCGTGCGCGGCTCGACCGGCCCGCCGACACCCTGCAAGCGCAGCAGGAAGGGCCGCACGAACAGCAGGAAGGTGATGAAGCTCGACACCGGATTGCCCGGCAGGCCGATGAAGTGGGCGGCGCCTTCCCCTTCCCTGCGCACTTCGCCGAAGGCCAGCGGCTTGCCCGGCTTGACGGCGATCTGCCACATGTTCAGGCGCCCTTCCGCTTCGACCGCCGGCTTGATGTGGTCTTCCTCGCCGACCGAGACGCCGCCCGAGGTGACGATCAGGTCGTGCGCGCGCGCCGCCTCGCGCAGGGTATCGCGCGTGGCTTGCAGGGTGTCGGGCACGATGCCGTAGTCGGTGATGTCGCAGCCCAGGTCCTGCAGCAGGCCGCGCAGCGTGAAACGGTTCGAGTTGTAGATGGCGCCCGGCGCCAGCGCTTCGCCCGGCATCGCCAGTTCGTCGCCGGTGAAGAACACGGCGACGCGCAGGCGGCGCCGCACCGGCAAGGTGGCCAGGCCGACCGAGGCCGCCAGCCCCAGTTCCTGGCCGCGCAGGCGGGTGCCGGCGGCCAGGATCACGGCGCCGCTGCGCACGTCCTCGCCGGCGCGGCGGATCCATTCGCCGGCCGGCGGCGTGTGGCGCACGACGACGTGGTCGCCATCGGACTCGCATTGTTCCTGCATCACCACCGCGTCCGCGCCTTCCGGGATCAGGGCGCCGGTGAAGATGCGCGCCGCGGTGCCGGGCTCGAGGGGCGTGCCGACGGTGCCGGCCGGGATGCGCTGGGCCACGCGCAAACGCGCCTGGCCGCCGGCGCAATCCGCCGCGCGTACCGCATAACCGTCCATCTGGGTGTTGTCGGCGGCCGGCACGTCGAGGAGCGACACCTGGTCTGCGGCCAGCACGCGGCCGTTGGCGTCCAGGGTCGCCACCTGCTCGACGTCCGCCACCGGGCGCGCCGCGGCCAGCAGGAAGTCGAGGGCTTCGCGCACCGCCAGCATCGGCTTGCGTGCGGCGGGCGCGCTCACGGGCGCAGTCGTGGAAGTGATCACGGGATTACTCACTGAGCCGGCTCCGGCTGCGCCAGCCCGGTGTGCGCGGCGATGAATTCCTTCATCTGCGCCACGTTCGGGTGCATCACGACGAAGCGCTGCGGCAGCGACTCCAGGTCCTCGAAACCGGCCGGACGCGCGGCGTCGGACCCCAGCGCTTCCAGGATGGTTTCGTTGAACTTCGCGGCCAGCGCCGTTTCCAGCACGATCATCGGCACACCGGGCTGCAGGTGTTCGCGTGCCACCTTGATGCCGTCGGCAGTGTGGGTGTCGATGGTGATGCCGTAGTCGTCGAAGACCGTGCGGATGGTCGCCAGACGGTCTTCGTGATTGGAGCTGCCGGACTGGAAGCCATAGCGGGCGACCAGCTTGTATTCGTCGCCGTCGCTGCCCGGCGCGCCGGACAAATCGAAGCCGCCGTGGGTCTCGACCTTGCGGAACAGGGCGTGGGTGCGCTCGGCGTCGCGGCCGACCAGGTCGTAGACGAAGCGCTCGAAGTTGGAGGCTTTCGAGATGTCCATCGACGGGCTGCTGGTGTGCCAGGTCTCGGCCGCTTTGCGCACGCGGTAAACACCGGTACGGAAGAACTCGTCGAGCACATTGTTTTCATTGGTGGCGACCACGAGCTTGTCGATCGGCAGGCCCATCATGCGCGCGATGTGGCCGGCGCAGATATTGCCGAAGTTTCCCGACGGGACCGTGAACGACACCTTCTGGTCGTTGGAAGCGGTCGCTTTCAGGTAGCCGCGGAAGTAATACACCACTTGCGCGACCACGCGTGCCCAGTTGATCGAATTGACGGTGCCGATCTTCTGGCGCACCTTGAATTCGAGGTCGCCCGACACCGCCTTGACCATGTCCTGGCAGTCGTCGAACACGCCTTCGACCGCGATGTTGAAGATGTTCGGGTCCTGCAGGCTGAACATCTGGGCGGTCTGGAAGGCGCTCATCTTCGCGTGGGGCGAGAGCATGAAGACGCGGATGCCGCGCTTGCCGCGCATCGCGTATTCGGCGGCGCTGCCGGTGTCGCCCGAGGTGGCACCGAAGATGTTCAATTCGTCGTTGTTCTTGGCCAGCGTGTATTCGAACAGATTGCCCAGCAACTGCATCGCCATGTCCTTGAAGGCCAGCGTCGGGCCGTTCGACAGGCCCTGCAGGATCAGCGTGCCTTGCGCACCGCTTTCCAGCACGCGCAGCGGCGTGATCTCCGCCGCCGATTCGTCGGCGCGCGCGTTGCGGTATACCGCAGCCGTGTAGGTCTTGTCGGTCAGCGCCTTCAAGTCCTGCTCCGGGATGTCGGTGGCGAACTTGCGCAGGATTTCGTAGGCGAGCTCGGCGTACGAGAGACTGCGCCAGGCATCGAGTTCGGCGCCGCTCACCTGCGGGTAGTCGGCCGGCAGATACAGGCCGCCGTCCGGCGCCAGGCCGCCCAGCAGGATATCGGAAAACGATTGGGGATTACGTGCTGCGGACGCGCTGGTCGCGCGGGTGGACACATAGTGCATACGGTAGAAAGGATCCGGTTGGCTCGCGTGGGACAATGATTATAGTCCGGCCGCGGAAAAGTTGTCTTTTTACCGAATATTGTTCAGATGTTCGTAGGGCGGGCACCCCGTGCCCACGCGTGACGTTAGCGTATCGTGTGCACGTGGGCACGGGGTGCCTATGCCGGCCGCGCCCACCCTACGGTTAACATGCCGCGTGGTTGACCGTCACCACATGAATCGCCAACCCGCCCAGCGAGGTCTCCTTGTACTTGACCTGCATGTCGGCTCCGGTCTGGCGCATGGTCTCGATGACCTGGTCGAGGCTGACGAAGTGGGTGCCGTCGCCCTTCAGCGCCAGCGAGGCCGCGGTGATCGCCTTGATCGCGCCCATGCCGTTGCGCTCGATGCAGGGAATCTGCACCAGGCCGCCGATCGGATCGCAGGTCATGCCGAGGTGGTGCTCGATGCCGATTTCGGCGGCGTTTTCGATCTGCTCGTTGCTGCCGCCCAGCGCCGCCACCAGGCCGGCCGCCGCCATCGCGCAGGCGACGCCGACCTCGCCCTGGCAACCGACTTCGGCGCCCGAGATCGAGGCGTTCTTCTTGCACAGCATGCCGATGGCGCTGGACGCCAGCAGGAAGTCGCGGATGCCGCGCTGCGGGTCGTTGGGCCGGCAATCTTCGGCGTAGTAGCGCAGCACCGCCGGGATGATGCCGGCCGCGCCATTGGTCGGCGCGGTCACCACGCGTCCGCCGGCGGCGTTTTCTTCATTCACGGCCATCGCATACAGGCTGACCTGGTTGACGGCATCGTGCGGCAAATGGTTGGTGACGCCACGGGCCGCCTGTTCGCGCTCCTGGCGCCACAGCTTGGCCGCGCGGCGCTTCACGTTCAGGCCGCCCGGCAGCTGGCCTTCGGTCTGCAAGCCGTGGGCGATACAGTCGCGCATGGTCTGCCAGATGCGGTCCAGGCCCGCATCCAGTTCCGCGTCGCGCATGCGGGTAAGCTCGTTCGCGCGCAGCATCGCCGGGATGCTCAGGCCATGGCGCTGGCCCTGTTCCAAGAGCTCGCGCATGGTGTCGAAGGGGAAAGGCACGGGGGCGCCGGCGCCCTCTTCGCGCGCCAGCTGGGTCTCGCCCGCCGCCGTGATGAAACCGCCGCCCACCGAGTAGTACACACGCTCGACCACGCTGCCATCTTGCAGCTTGAGCACGAAGCGCATCCCGTTCGGGTGCTCGGGCATGGTCGATTCCTTGTGCCAGACCAGGCCGGTGCGGGCGCTGAACGGCACCTCTTTGGTGCCGAGCAGGTGCAGCACCCCATCCAGCTCGGCCTCGGCCAGCTTGTCTTCCACCGCGACCGGATCGACGTCCTGCGGCGTCTCGCCCATCAGGCCCAGGATCACCGCCTTGTCGGTGGCGTGGCCGACACCGGTCAGGGCCAGCGAGCCGTACAGGTGGGCTTCGATGCCGACCGCGTTGTCGAGCTGTCCGCACTCCAGCAGGAAGCGGCGCGCGGCGACCATCGGGCCGACCGTGTGCGAACTGGAGGGGCCGATGCCGATCTTGAATAGGTCAAATACGCTCATGTCCATGGGCGGTCTCCTGTTGATTCTTTTGTTGACCCTCGCACGTCGTTCCCGCGAAGGCGGGAATGACGTTTTGGTGTGGCGGGCTCCTGCAGGCCAGTGCACTACTCAGGCTGTCTGCCCCACATCCACGTTCTCGAGCATGTCGACCACCATCTCATCCACACCGATACGCGCCTTCCAGCCCCAGTCCTGGGTCGCGCGGCTGTCGTCCAGGCTCTTCGGCCAGGAATCGGCGATCTGCTGGCGGCTGTCCGGCTTGTAGGCGATGCGGAAGGCCGGCAGCTTGCCCTGGATCGCGGCAGCCAGTTCGCGCGGATTGAAGGAGACGCCGGCGACGTTGTAGGACGAGCGGATGAGGACCTTGGCGGCCGGCGCGTCCATCAGTTCGATGGTGGCGCGGATCGCGTCCGGCATGTAGATCATCGGCAGCGTGGTTTCCGGGCCCAGGAAGCATTCGTAGGTCTCGCCGCGCAGGGCGGCGTGGAAGATCGCGATCGCATAGTCGGTGGTGCCGCCGCCCGGGGGCGACTTGAAGCTGATGATGCCCGGGTAGCGGATGCTGCGCACGTCGACGCCGTACTTGGCGTGGTAGTACTCGCACAGGCGTTCGCCGGCCAGCTTGCTGATGCCGTAGATCGAGGTCGGGTCCATCACCGTGTATTGCGGGGTGTCCTCGGCCGGGGTGTTGGGGCCGAAGGCGGCGATCGACGAAGGCCAGAACACCTTCAGGGGCTTGCCCGCTTCGCCGCGCTCGCGCGCGATCTCGAGGATGTTGAGCAGGCCGTCCATGTTCAGGGTCCAGGCCTTGAGCGGCGCCTTTTCGCCGGTGGCCGACAGCAGCGCGGCCAGCTGATAGACCTGGGTGATGCCTTCGTCGGCGACCAGGCGGGCGACGGCCTCGCGATCGAGCACATCGAGGCGGGTGTAGCGCGCGGCGCCGTACACGTTGTCGGCACCGATGTCCGAGGCGATGACCTTGTCGGCACCGTGCTGCTGCGCCAGGGCGCCGACCAGTTCACTGCCGATCTGGCCATTGGCGCCGATGATGAGGATGCGTTCCATGCTGTATTACCTGTTCTTTTCTGTTGGGGCTGGTGGGCCGGCCGGCCCGCGCCTGGTGGGCGCGCTGCCGGTAAGACGATGTCAACGAGTGTTGATGGATGCTCAGTCGATAATCTTGAGCTCGCGGCCGGCCTGTTCGAAGGCCTTCAGCACGGTCTCCAGCTGTTCGCGCGTGTGCGCCGCCGACAGCTGGACGCGCACGCGCGCCTGGCCCATGGGCACCACCGGGTAGAAGAAGCCGGACAGCAGTACGCCCAGTTCGAACATGCGCGCCGCGAATTGTTGCGCCACCGGGGCGTCGAACAGCATCACCGGTACCACCGGGTGGGTGCCCGGCTTGATGGTGAAGCCGATGCGCTCGATCTCCTTGCGGAAGTAGGCGGTGTTGTCCATCAGGCGGTCGCGCAGCTCGGTACTCTTGCTGATGCGCTCCAGCACCGCCAGCGACGCGCCGGCGATCATCGGCGCCAGCGTATTCGAGAACAAATAGGGCCGCGATTTCTGGCGCAGGGTCTCGATCACTTCCTTGCGGCCGGAGGTAAAGCCGCCCATGGCGCCGCCCAGGGCCTTGCCCAGGGTGCCGGTGATGATGTCGATCTTGCCCAGCACGCCGCAGTGCTCGTGCGTACCGCGGCCGGTGGCGCCCATGAAGCCGGAAGCGTGCGATTCGTCGACCAGGGTCAGGGCGCCGTATTGCTCGGCCAATGCCACGATCTTGTCGAGCTGGGCGATGGTGCCGTCCATCGAGAACACGCCGTCGGTGACGATGACCTTATGGCGCTTGCCCGCTTCGGTCGCCGCCTGCAGCTGCTTTTCCAGGTCGGCCATGTCGTTGTTGGCGTAGCGGTAGCGCGCCGCCTTGCACAGGCGGATGCCGTCGATCAGCGAGGCGTGGTTCAGGGCGTCCGAGATGATGGCGTCGTTCTCGTCGAACAGCGGCTCGAACACGCCGCCGTTGGCATCGAAGGCGGCCGCGTACAGGATGGTGTCCTCGGTGCCGAGGAAGCGCGACAAGGCCGCTTCCAGTTCCTTGTGCACGGTCTGGGTGCCGCAGATGAAGCGAACCGAAGACAGGCCGTAGCCATATTTCTCGAGCGCGGCGGCGGCGGCCTGTGAGGTCTGCGCGTCGCCGGACAGGCCGAGGTAGTTGTTGGCGCACATGTTGATCAGCGTGCGGCCGTCCTGGGCCACCACTTCCGCGCCCTGGCGTGAGGCGAGCACGCGCTCGGGCTTGAACAGGCCCTCGGTCCGGAGCGTGTCGAGTTTCTGCTGGAGGGCGCCGTAGAAGGCCTGGTCGCTCATGTGCTTGTCCTTTGCTGGAGAATGTTGTACCGTTGGCTCGTTCGATGTATCAAACAGAATTTTATATATCGAACGAAAATTCAATATAATGAATATTACTCCCGGCCATTGAACTTGGCAAGCCGCATCCCGATCGGCCGATCCCGCCTGAGACGACCCTTAATTAAATGAACAACGTAGTCAACTTCACCGCCCCGCACAGCGCCCCGCCCGAAGTCGGCGCCACCCTGCAGCGCATGCGCCTGGCGCGCGGCCTGACCCTGGAAGACCTGTCGCGCATCGCCGGCGTCTCGAAATCGATGCTGTCCCAGATCGAGCGCGAAAAAGCCAATCCCACCATCGCCATCACCTGGCGCCTGGCGAATGCGCTCGGGGTCCAGATCGGCGAGCTGCTGTCGTCCGAAGTGCGCAGCCAGGAATTGATCCGCGTGGTCGATGCCCACGAGATCCCCACCCTGCCCGGCAGCCATGCCGGCTACTCGCTGCGCATCCTGGGACCGATGGACCTGGCCGGCAAGTACGAATGGTACGAGCTGACGCTGGCGCCCGGCGGCGAGCTGGCCTCGCAGCCGCACGACCCCGGCACCAGCGAGCACCTGACCGTCCTCACCGGCGCCGTCGAACTCGAGGTGGGCGCCGAAAAGAAGAAAATCAAGCATGGCGGCACCGCGCGCTATCCGGCCGACCAGGCCCACGTGATCCGCAACGCCGGCAAGACCGAGGCGCGCGCGCTGCTGGTGGTGGTGCAGCGCTGACCCATATCGTCGTTTCCGGCACTGAATCGGCTTCGTCGATACAACAATTTGACGAAATTGCGTGACAGTTGAGTTTAAGCAATTTATCATTCTGAATTGCAATCAAACTCCTTCGCTTGCGCTTTTGCGCGCCAGCGGAAACCACCATGGTCAATGTCAACGATATCGCCGCCTGGCGGGAACGGATTTTCAATTCCCTGCTGCCGGTCGTGCTGGTCGTCGGCACCCTTGCCACCCTCTCCATCATCCCGATCCTGATCGACCATGGCATGTGGTCGGTGGGCGTCGTGGATTCCGCGGCGCTGGCCTGCATCTTCGTCATCTGGCGCCTCAAGCACCTGCCCTATAACACCCGGGTACTGAGTTTCCTGGCGGTGGTCTACGCGCTGTCGATCGCGCTGATGCTGACCGTCGGTGCCGCCAGCCTCAGCTACCTGCTGGGGCCGCCCGTGGTCGCCGCAATCCTGCTCAGCACCCGCCCGGCCATCATCGCCCTGGCGCTGGGCGCGGCTTCGATCGTCGGCCTCGGCGCCACCAACCACATCACCCTCAACGTGCCGGGCTGGGAGCATGAGCCGCTCAAGGCTTCGCTGGTCGCGGCCTCCAACTACCTCAGCGTCGGCGCCATGCTGGCTCTGACCTGCGGCACCCTGCTCAAGGGCCTGTCGCACACCCTGGCCGAAGTGCGCGGCGTTGCCGCCTCACTGGAAACCAACCAGGCCGCGCTGTACGACCTGAACAGCGAACTGGAACTGACCTCGGCGGCGGTATCGCGCCTGAACGACATGGTGCTGATCGCGCGCGCCGCCGACGACGAGGACGATGCCCAGCCGGTCACCTTCGTCAACGACGCTTTCCTGCGCCGCACCGGCTATGCCCGCGACGAGATCGTGGGCCGCAGCATGCGCGTGCTGCGCGGCCCGGATACCGATCACGCCGTCGTGACCCGGATCATGGACGCGATGGCGGCCGGCCAGCCCTGCAAGGCCGAACTGATGAGCTATACCAAGAGCGGCGAGCCCTACTGGGTGGAGATCGAGATGGTCACCTTCGCCCGCCCCGGCCAGCGCGCCAGCCATTGGGTGGTGGTGGGACGCGACGTCACCGAGCGCCGTGCCGCGGCCGAGGCGATCCACCGCCTGGCCTTCTACGACGTCCTGACCGGTCTGCCCAACCGGCGCCTCCTGATGGAACGATTGGAGACCCTGGTGGCCCAGGCCAGGAGCGGCGGCGCACTCGGCGCCGTGCTCTACCTCGACCTGGACAATTTCAAGGACGTCAACGATGCCCACGGCCACGCCACCGGCGACGCCCTCCTCGGCCACGCGGCCGCGCGCCTGACGGCGGCGGTCGGCCCGCGCGACACTGTGGCGCGCATCGGCGGCGACGAATTCGTGGTGCTGCTCGACGGCCGCCATGACGACCCGGCGGCCGCGCGCCGCGCCGCGCTGGCGCTGACCGACACCATCCGCGCCGCCCTCGCCGCGCCGCTGCAGATCGGCGGCCGGCCGCTCCACATCACGGCCAGCATGGGCGTGGCCCTGCCGGCACGCGCCGACCTGAACGCCGACACCGGCGCCCAGGAACTCCTGCGCGAAGCGGACACCGCGATGTACCACGCCAAGGCCGGCGGACGCGATGGCGTGGCGGTGTTCGAGGACGCGATGCTGGCCGACCTCCAGCACAAGCTGGCGCTCGAGCACGAGCTGGCGCAGGCGCTGGAAAAAGGCGAACTGGCGATGCACCTGCAGCTGCAGGTGGAGCATGACGGCAACCCGGCCGGCGCCGAGCTCCTGATGCGCTGGCGCCGCGCCGACGGCAGCCAGGTGCCGCCCGACGTCTTCATCCCGATCGCCGAAGCCAGCGGCCTGATCGTCCCGCTCGGCCAATGGGTGCTGCGCCAGGCCTGCCAGGCCTGGCTGCGCCTGGACCGCGCCGGCCATGCGCTGCCCTTGTCCATCAACGTCAGCCCACTGCAGTTCCGCCAGCCGGACTTCGTGACCCAAGTGCGCGCGATACTCCAGCAAACCGGCGTGCCGCCGCAACAGCTGATCTTCGAAGTCACCGAAGGCTTGCTGATCGACGAGTTCGACCAGACCGTCGCGCGCATGCATGAACTGGCCGGCCTCGGCATCCGCTTCTCGATCGACGATTTCGGCACCGGCTACTCGAACCTGGCCTATCTGCGCAAAATGCCGCTGTACGAACTGAAGATCGACAAGCGCTTCGTGCGCGACACCCCGCACGACGCCGGCGGCACCGCCATCGTCCACTCCATCCTGGCGATGGCCGGCCACATGGGGCTGCGCGTGGTGGCCGAAGGCATCGAGACCGCCGAGCAGGCGCGCTTCCTGGCTTCTCATCGCCATGCCTGCATGCAGGGTTATCTGTTCCACCGGCCCATGGCGCTGGATGCCCTGCTGGCACAGCTGCAGTCCGAGCGGACACCGGCCGCCGCGGGCGCATCCCTGGCGCTGAGCATGTAAGTGCCCAGGGCGGCGTTCAGTTTCCCTATAACAACGATTTGACGAATTCCCGTGACAATGTGTCTTGTCACACTTAGAATGTTACATATAGCCAATATTTACTGCGCTAAGGAACTTATTCCTGGCATGTCGCGCAGATGCCATCCATGACCAGTCCCGATATCGCGCAATGGCGCGCCCAGATTTTCTCTTCCCTGCTGTCGGTCGTGCTGGTCATCGGCGCCATCGCCGCCGCGCCCTGCATTCCCCTGCTGCTGATCCAGGGCATGTGGCCGATGGCCGTGCTGGACGTGATCGCCCTGGTCTGGATGTTCGCGATCCTGCGCTTGACGCGCTTGTCCTACACCTTCCGGGTGCTCAACTTCCTGGCGATCGGCTATGCGGTCGGCATCGGCCTGCTGCTGACGGTCGGCCCAATCAGCCTGAACTACCTGCTGGCGCCGCCGGTGATGGCGGTGATCCTGCTGGGCACACGCCCGGCCATGTTCGCCCTGGCGATCAGCGCCACCAGCATCATGGCGCTCGGCCTGGCCGGCAAGACCAACATGCAGGTGACCAGCCTGGAACTCGACCCGCTGCTCGCGTCCTTCGCGGTGACCCTGAATTTCGCCTGCATCGGCGCCATGATCACGCTGACCACCGGCACCCTGCTCAAGGGTTTGGCGCGCTCGCTGAGCGAGGTGCGCAGCGTGGCCGACTCGCTGGCGGCCGGCCAGGCCGAGCTGCACGGCCTGAATGCCGAACTGCGCCTGACCTCGACCGCGCTGGCCCGCCTCAACGACATGGTGGTGATCGCCAAGGTGGTGCCCGAGCCCGGCGCCGTTCAGCCGATCATCTTCGTCAACGACGCCTCGCTGCGCCGCTCCGGTTACGCGCGGGATGAGGTGATCGGACGCAGCATGCGCATGCTGCACGGTCCGAACACCGATCCGGCCACGGTCAAGCGCATCGTCGCCGCGATGGAGCGCGAGGAGCCCGTCACGGCCGAGCTGGTCAACTACACCAGGGACGGCGCGCCGTACTGGGTGGAGATGGAAATGCTGCCCTTCTCCAGCGAAGGGGCGGACATCACCCACTGGGTCGTGATCGGGCGCGACATCACCGAGCGCCGCAACTCGGCCGAAGCGATCCACCAGCTGGCCTTCTATGACGTGCTGACCGGCCTGCCGAACCGGCGCCTCCTGACCGAGCGCCTCGACGCCATGGTGGCGGCCGCGCAGGCCGGGCGCGGACTGGGCGCCCTGGTGTATATCGACCTCGACAATTTCAAGAAGATCAACGACGCCTGCGGCCATGCCGCCGGCGATATGCTGCTGACCCAGACCGCCGCGCGCCTGTCCGGCGTAGTCGGCAAGCGCGATACCGTGGCACGCCTGGGCGGCGACGAGTTCGTGGTGCTGCTCGAGGGCCTGGGCACGGATCCGGCCAAGGCCGGCGCCAACGCCATGGCGGTGGCCGACAAGGTCCGCCTCGCACTGTGCCAGCCGATGGAGATCGACGGTCAGTGGTACCAGTCCTCCGCCAGCATCGGCGTGTCGCTGGCGGCCGCCAGTTGCGGCCTGGGTCACGGCAGCGCCCACGACCTGATGCGCGAAGCCGACACTGCGATGTACCACGCCAAGGCCGGCGGCCGCAACGGCGTGGTGCTGTTCGAAAGCGCCATGCTGGCCGACGCCGAACGCCGCCTGACGCTGGAACGCGACCTCGCCGGCGCCCTCGACAACGGCGAACTGGCGATGCATTTGCAACTGCAGGTCGACCATGCCGGCAGCGCCACCGGCGCCGAATTGCTGATGCGCTGGCAGCGTCCGGATGGCATTCTGGTGCCCCCCGACGTGTTCATCCCGATCGCCGAATCGAGCGGCCTGATCGTCACCCTGGGCCACTGGGTGCTGCGCCAGGCCTGCGCCGCCTGGCTGCGGCTCGACGCGGCCGGGCACGCGATGCCGCTGTCGATCAATGTCAGCCCGCTGCAATTCCGCCAGCCGGATTTCGTCGCCCAGGTGCGCGCCACCGTGCTGGAGACCGGCGTGCCGCCCGGCCAGCTGATCTTCGAGGTGACCGAAGGCCTGCTCGTGGACGACCTCGACCAGACCATCGCGCGCATGCACGAGCTGACCGCCATGGGTATCCGCTTTTCGATCGACGATTTCGGCACCGGCTACTCCAACCTGGCCTACCTGAAGAAGATGCCCTTGTACGAGCTGAAGATCGACAAGAGCTTCCTGCGCGACACGCCGCACGACGTCAACGGCACCGCGCTGGTGCAGTCGATCATGGCGATGGCGCGCCACCTCGGCCTGCACGTGGTGGCCGAGGGTATCGAGACCACCGAGCAGGCGCAGTACCTGGCCCTCAACGGGCGCGCCGGCATGCAGGGTTATCTGTTCTGCCGGCCGATGCCGCTGGAAGCGCTGATCGGGCGTTTGGGCTCGGCCAATGCCGCCTCCGTATCGGCTGCGGCGGCGACAGCGCCACCGGTGCTATCGCGCAACGCGGCCTGACGGTGCGAACGGCCAGTCCCGGACTGGCCGTTCGCGCCGTCCCGGTTGCCGACGAGGGCCTTACTCGGCGCCGCCCGCCAGCGTCTGCGGCGCAGACATCCCGAGTGCACGGCTGAGGAAGCCCCAGCGGTCCGCCACTTCCTCGATCTGCTTGCCGGTCGGCTTGCCGGCACCGTGGCCGGTCTTGGTGTCGATGCGGATGATCACCGGCTTGCCGCCCGCCGCCTGCGCCGCCTGGGCGGTGGCGGCGAACTTGAAGCTGTGCGCCGGCACCACGCGGTCGTCGTGGTCGGCCGTGGTGATCATGGTGGCCGGATAGCAGGTGCCCGGCTTCAGGTTGTGCAGCGGCGAGTACTTCACCAGGGCCTTGAACTCGTCCGGGTTTTCCGATGAGCCATAGTCCGAGGTCCAGGCCCAGCCGATGGTGAACTTGTGGAAGCGCAGCATGTCCATCACGCCCACTTGCGGGATGGCCGCGCCGAACAGGTCGGGACGCTGGGTCATGGCGGCGCCGACCAGCAGGCCGCCGTTGCTGCCGCCGCCGATTGCCAGCCTGGCCGGACTCGTCACCTTGTTGTTCACAAGCCATTCGGCGGCGCCGATGAAGTCGTCGAACACGTTCTGCTTGTTGAGCCTGGTGCCCGCCGCGTGCCAGGCTTCGCCGTATTCGCCGCCGCCACGCAGGTTGGCCACCACGTAGACGCCGCCCATCTCCATCCAGGCCAGGTTGGCCGGCGAGAAGCCCGGGGTCATCGAGATATTGAAGCCGCCGTAGCCGTACAAATAGGTCGGATTGCTGCCGTCCAGCTTCAGGCCTTTCTTCGACACGATGAACATCGGCACTTTGGTACCGTCGCGGCTGGTGTAAAACTGCTGGCGGGTCTCGTACTCAAGCGGGTTGAACTGCAGCTTGGGCTGGCGGAACACGCTGCTCGTGCCGCTCTTCATGTCGAGCCGGTAGATCGTGGTCGGCGTGGTGAAGCCGGTGAAGGAATAGAAAGTCTCGCCGTCGCCGCGCTTGGCGTTGAAGCCGGACACACTGCCGATGCCCGGCAGCGCGATGTCGCGCACCGGCTTGCCACTCAGATCGGTGACCTTGACCACGCTGCGCGCGTCCGCCAGGTATTCGCTGACCAGCTGATTGTTCACCATATGGCTGGACACCAGCGTTTGCGCACTCTCGGCGACGATCGTCTTCCAGTTGGCTTGGTCCGGCTTGCGGATGTCGATGGCGACGATGCGCTTGCGCGGCGCCTTGCTGTCGGTGGCAAAGTAGAACACCGGGCCGACGTTGTCGATGAAGTCCCAGGCCGCCTCGAAGTTGTCGATCAGCGGCACCACCGGCGCATCCGGCTTGCTCAAGTCCTTGTAGAACACGCGGTATTTGTGCGCCGTGCCCTTGGTGGCTGTGATCAGGAGGTAGCGCCCGTCGTCGGTGGTGTTGCCGCCGAAGCCCCATTCCTTTTCATCCGCCCGATGGTAGACCAGCACGTCGGCGTCCTGTGGCGTGCCGATCTTGTGGTAGTAGAGCTTCTGGAAATAATTGACGTCGGCCAGTTTGGTCGATTCCTTCGGTTCGTCGTAACGGCTGTAGAAGAAGCCTTTGCCGTCATGGGTCCAGGCGGTGCTGGAGAACTTCACCCATTTCAGGTGGTCGGCCAGGTCCTTGCCGCTGTCGATGTCGCGCACCTGGATCTCGTTCCAGTCCGACCCCGAGGCCGCGGTCGAGTAGGCCAGCAGCTTGCCATCCGGGCTGACCGCGGTGCCGGCCAGGGCGACGGTGCCGTCGGCGGCCAGGGTGTTCGGGTCGAGCAGCACGCGCGGCGAGTCCGCCAGCGTCTTCATCGTGTACAGCACCGCCTGGTTCTGCAAGCCGTCGTTACGGCTCAGGAAATAGCGCCCGCCCTCCTTGTAGGGCACGCTGTAGCGCTCGTAGTTCCACAACTGGGTCAGGCGCTGGCGGATGCTCTCGCGCTGCGGGATCTGCGCCAGGTAGGCCTGGGTCACGCGGTTTTCGGCGTCGACCCAGGCCTTGGTCTCGGCGCTGTTGGCGTCTTCCAGCCAGCGGTAGGGGTCGGCGACCACGGTACCGTGGTAGTCATCGGTCTGGCCGGTCTTCCTGGCAACCGGGTACTGGAGTGGCGCACCGGAGGAAAGGCCGTTGGCGGGACAGGTCTGGGCGCCGGCTGGCGCCGCCGATACCGCCAGCAAGGCGGCGACCGCAGCTGCAACTAGGGAGACACGTTGTTTGTGCATGGATTCGTCGGGGCAGGTTGTCGGATGGATCACGCGGATAGGCTGGGCGAACGAGTTGCGCGCAGGTGCAGAGAGCAGATGCGGCGAGCGGATGCCGTGAATAATAATAGCGTGAATTGTCCAACAGGCAAAATTAAACGCCGGCCCCAGGCTGTGTGCCGCCCTCAGGGCGTGCGCCGCCCTCAGGCCGTGCGCCGCTCCCGGCTGTCGACGCCCCGGGCGCGGCGCCAGGCGCGCTGCATGTCGACCGCGCTGTCGATCTGCTGGGGCGACAGGCGCTGGGCGACGATGGCCTTATTGGCGCTGGCGGCCGGGTCGCCGGCATCGGCCGCGAGCAGCATCCACATATAGGAGCGCACGGTGTCGCGTTCGACGCCGCGGCCGCTGTTGTACATGCCGCCCAGGTTGTACTGGGCCAGCGCGTGGCCCTGCTCGGCCGCCAGGCCATACCAGTGCACCGCAAGCGCATCGTCCTGGCGCACGCCCTGGCCGTTGGCGTACATCACGCCGAGGTTGTTCTGGGCGCTGGCATCGCCCTGCTCGGCGGCGCGCCGGTACCAGGCCACCGCCGCGGTCTCGTCGCGGCGCACGCCCTGGCCGTGGGCATACATTACGCCCAAGGTGAACTGGGCGTTCGGCGCACCCTGCTCGGCCGCCAGCCGGTACCAGTGCAGGGCGCGCGCCAGGTCGCGCGGCACGCCATGGCCGTGGGCGTACATGTTGCCGAGCTTGTAGCGGGCCTGCACGTGGCCCTGCTCCGCCGCGCGCGTGGTCCAGGCCAGCGCCCGCACCTCGTCGCAATTGCCGCCGCTGCGGCCACCGCGCTCGGGCCCGCCGCCGGCGTCGGCGCCGGCCAGCAGCTGGCCGAGGCTGAACTGAGCATCGGCGTCGCCCTGGCGCGCTGCGCACAGCAGCCAGGTATAGGCGCCCTGGACGTCGGCGCCGCCGGCCGCTTCCAGGCAGGCCAGGCCGAGCAGACGCTGGGCCGCCGGATGGCCGCGCCCGGCCGCGCGCCGGAACCAGTGCAGTGCGTCGGCTTCATTGCCGGCGATGGCGCGCGCCGCGTCGGCGGATGACGCATCGGCTGCGCCGGGGTCAGTAGCGCCGGCCAGGCCCTGGCCGCGCCGGTACATCAGCCCGAGCTCGACCTCGGCGGCGGCATCCTCGAGCACGGCGGCCTTGCGGAACCATGCCATCGCCAGCGCGTGGCTGACCGCCACGCCTTCACCGTTGAGGTAGCACTCGCCGAGCAGGCGCTGGGCGCTCGCCAGGTCTTGCTCGGCCGCCTTGTAGTACCAGGCCACGGCCTGGTCGGGCTGGCGCGGGACACCGCGCCCCTTGCGGTAGAGGTCGCCGAGGTTTTGCTGGGCCGAGGCATCGCCCTGCTCGGCCGCCAGGCCGAACCAGTAGGCCGCCAAGCTGTCGGACTGGGCCACGCCGCGCCCCTGGTAATACATGCTGCCCAGGTGGTTCTGGGCGAAGGCCAGGCGCTGGCGCGCCGCGCGGGCCAGCCACAGGCAGGCCAGGCCGTCGTCGCGCGCCACGCCATCGCCGTTCTTGTACAGCAAAGCCAGGTTGAATTGGGCGTAGGGATTGCCACGCTCGGCGGCACGGAAGAACCACGTGAAGGGGGAAGGGTCCGGCTCAGGCTTGGGGCATTCCATGCTCGCTCTCCGAAAATCCGGGCGATGCGGCAGCGAAGTGGACAGAAAAGCGTCGCTACACAAATCGCAACAATTGGCAAAAGTCTAATAAGACGATGCTTTACGGATTTGATCTGCAACAATTGCGAGGGGATGGACGGCAGCGAAATAATGCCGTCGCAGGAGGATGGCGCTGCGCGACGCCGCACGATCCATTCGGATCGTGCGTTTTGTCAGTCCCGCGCAACCCTCAGCGGGGTGCCGCTCAAGGCGGGCTCAGCGATTCGCGCGGCGGTCGGCGGCATATTTGCCGACGAAGCCGTGGACCTTGGCGGCCGACAGGCGGTTGATCGAAACCAGCAGGTCCGGCTCGACCTGGCCCAGGCCATACGAACGGTCGAGGTGACGGCCGATGTGCAGCAGCAACTCGGCGGCGACTTCGGCGTCAGCCTCGGCGCGGTGGGCGCGGCCGTTGAAACGGATGCCGAGCGCGCGCGTCAGCAGACCCAGCTTGTAGCTGTTCTGTCCCGGGAACACGCGGCGCGCCAGCTTGAGCGAGCACACCAGCGCCGAGTGGCGGCAGTCGTGGCCCAGCAGCGCCCCCTCGGCCTTGAGGAATTTCTCGTCGAAACTTGCATTGTGGGCGGCCAGCGGGTCGGCGCCGATGAAGTCGATCAGCTGGGGCACCACCTCATCCACCGGCGGTGCACTGTCCACCATCGACTGGGTGATGCCGGTGTACTCGACGATGAAGGGTGGAATCCGCACCCCGCAATTGACCAGGGACACGAAGCGGTCGACCACACGGCCGCCGGCGATGCGCAGTGCCGCCACTTCGGTGATGCGGTCGCCCGCTTCCGGCGACAGGCCGGTGGTCTCGAAGTCGAGCATGACAATCGGGCGTTGATACACTACTGATCCTTTAGGTTGGGGACGGCATGCGCCGCTGAACAAGCGGCTATACAGTCTATGCGAACTTGCGCGCGGCATCCAGTGCCAGGCCGGCGCCGATGCTGCCGAACAGGTCGCCCTCGACCCGGCGCGCGTCCGGTACGCTGGCGGCGATGCGTTCGCGCAGCGAGGCCACCCCGCTCGAACCGCCGGTGAAGAACACGGTGTCGACCTGGCCTGGGGCGACCCCGGCGTCGACCAGCAGGCGCTGGACGGTGGCGCCGATGGCGTCGCTCAGGCCGGCGATCGCTTCGGTGAAGGTGGCGCGCCCGACCTGCAGCACCTCGGGAGGCGTCAAGCGGTCGAGGTCGAGCGCCACCTGCGGCGCGTCCGACAGGCCGATCTTGGCCTCCTCGACACGCATCGCCAGCCAGTGCCCGGCGCGCTCCTCGATCAGGGCGCGCAGGCGCTTCAGCTTGGCCGGCTCGGCGGCGTCGCGCACCAGGTCGTCCAGCTGCAGGGTACTCTTGCGGGTATATGCCTGGTTGATGGTATGCCAGGTCGCCAGGTTGAAATAATAGCTGTTGGGCACTGCCGCGCCGGAGGCCAGGCTGCTGCCGTAGCCCAGCAGCGGCATCACCGTCGCCAGGCTCAGGTATTTGTCGAAATCGGTGCCGCCGATATGGACGCCGCCGGTGGCCAGGATGTCCTCGCGGCGCTCGACGCGGCCGGCGCGCTGCGGGCCCAGGCGCAGCAGGGAAAAGTCCGAAGTGCCGCCGCCGATGTCGGCAATCAGCACCAGTTCCTCGCGCTCGATGCGCGACTCGTAGTCGAAGGCGGCGGCGATCGGTTCGTACTGGAAGCCGATGTCGCGGAAGCCCACCGAGCGCGCGATCTCGGCCAGGGTGTCCTCGGCCAGGCGGTCGGCTTCCGGGTCCTCGTCGATGAAGTAGACCGGGCGCCCGAACACGGCGCTGGCGAATTCGCGTCCGGCCTGGGCCTCGGCGCGGCGTTTCAGTTCGCCGATGAAATGCCCCAGCAATTGCTTGAAGGGCAAGGCGCGTCCGGCGACTTCGGTCTGGCCGTCCATCAGGCTGGTGCCGAGCAGGCTTTTCAAGGAGCGCATCAGGCGGCCGTCATAGCCTTCCAGGTAATCGGCCAGCGCCGCGCGCCCGTAGCGCACCGCATCCTCGTCGGCATTGAAGAACACCACGGACGGCAGGGTCGCCTTGCCATCCTCGAGGGTCAGCAAGCTCGGCTGGCCGGGGCGCACCCAGCCGACGGTGGAATTGGAAGTGCCGAAATCGACGCCGCAAGCGTTGGCCATGGATACCTTTCGAAGAGAGGGGCGAAATGTTACCAGATTCCAGCCTCGGCCACACCCCATGGGGGCGATGGCTGCCCTGCCCCCAGCGGCGCTGCGGGGACTGTCGCGGATATGCCACGCCGGCAGCGCGGCCGCCGCGCCACCTCAGCCATGTAAGCGGGCTCTTACAACCACACGGCTAGGGTACCGATGTTTCATTTTCTACACTTTTTGCATAATGCTGCATCCCCAAGCCGCGCAGCCATCCCTGCGCGGCTGATGCATTTGAAGAGAGCAATAAATGAGCGAGACGCAACAAGGCTATGCCATCGTCGCCCACGGCGGCGTCGGCAGTCCCCGTGAATACGACGACGGCTGCGAACGCGCCGTGCAACGCGCGGTCCAGGAACTCGACCTCAGCGGTGACGCGCTGGAAGCGGCGATCGCCGCCGTGGCCGAGATGGAAGACGACGGCCGCTTCAACGCCGGCAGCGGTTCGGTGCTGGGCCTGGACGGTTCCACCGTCGAGATGGACGCGTCCATCATGGACACCCGCGGCCGCCTCGGCGCGGTCGCTTGCGTGCAGGGCATCAGGAACCCCGTGCTGCTGGCTCGCGCGGTGGCCGATACCCCGCACTGGCTGCTGGCCGGCGACGGCGCCACCCGCTTCGCCGCCGCCATCGGCCACCCGGTGCACGACAAGATCAGCGAACGCCAGCGCGAAGCCCACCGCAAGCTGCTGAAGGAACTGGCGGGTTCGGTGCCGGCCATGCCGGGCGTCGACAACCACGCCTTCCTGCGCTACTGGAACTACAAGACCCCGGCGACGCTGCCCGAGAGTGCCGCCTGTGACACCGTCGGCGCCGTGGTGCGCGCCGCGGACGGCCACTTCGGCGTGGCCTGCTCGACCGGCGGCTCGGCCCCTTCCCTGCTCGGCCGCGTCGGCGACACCCCGATCATCGGTTCCGGCTTCTACGCCGGCCCGCACGGCGCCATTGCCGCCAGCGGCATCGGCGAACACATCGTGCGCCACCTGTTGGCGCGCACCGTCTACGGCTGGATCGAGAACGGCATGCCGCTCGAGCAGGCGCTGCAACGCGGGGTCGACCTGTTCGCCCCGGAGATCGTCGTCGGCCTGATCGGCGTCACCCGCACCGAAGCAGCTTCCCACAGCAACCGCGATATGCCCCACGCAAGGATCATCCAGGCATGAACACCACGTCAGCGCAGGAACAGCAACAGGTAGGGCAAGAGGTCCGGGACGAACAGGTCAAGACCAGCCACGGCCACCTGGTCATCATCGGCGGCCACGAAGACCGCAAGCACGACATGGAAATCCTGACCCGCTTCGTCGCACTGGCGGGTGGCAAGGAGGCCAAGATCGTCGTGATCTCGGCCGCCAGCAGCATCGCCGACGAGATGTGGCAGGTGTACGACACCGCCTTCGGCGAACTCGGCGTGGAGCAGCGCGTGCACCTCGACCTGCAAAGCCGCCAGGACGCCAACGACGAGGAGCACATCCGCGCCATCGTCGACGCCACCGGCATCTTCATGACCGGCGGCGACCAGAAACGCCTGCTGGCGATCATCGGCGGCACCGCCCTGGACGCCGAAATGCACGCCGCGCTCAAGCTGCGTGGCGCCGTGATCGGCGGCACCAGCGCCGGCGCCTCCGCCATGTCCGGCCACATGCTGGCCCAGGGCCGAGCGGAACTGCATCCGGAAAAAGGCTCGGTCAGCCTGGGCGCCGGCCTCGGCTTCCTGCACAAGGTGGTGATCGACCAGCACTTCTCGGAACGCCAGCGCCTCTCGCGCCTGCTGTCCATCGTGGCCCAGAACCCGTATTTGCAGGGCATCGGCATCGATGAGGACACCGCGCTGATCATCGAACGCGGCGTCGGCATCGAAGTGGTGGGCGAAGGCGCCGTCACCATCGTCGATGGCCGCAACATGAGCACCAACGTGGCCGACATCGCCAACCGCGAAACGCCCGAACTGATCGACGTCCGTCTGCACCTGCTGCCAGCCGGCAGCAAGTTCCGCTTGCCACAGGAAGGCGACGACGAAGGCAGCAGGCAGCAGGCACGGCGCATTCCCCAGCCGCTGCTCGAGTTTTTGGAAAATGTAACGAAACGGAATCCGCTTTCATGAGAATCATCGAACAACGCCTGCTGCGCGGCCCCAACCTGTACGCCGCCATCCCTTGCCTGCTGGTGGCCGCCGACCGCGCCGGCGCCGCGCTCCTGCCCAACCTGGGCGCGCGCCTGCTGGCCCTGCTGCCCGGAATGTCGCGCGAGGCATCGGCCCGCCTGTCGCACTGCGACAGCGCGATCGACGCGCTGGAACCGGTCGTCATGGAACTGCAGCGCCTGGCCGGTGCGCACGCTGCCTTCAGCCAGACCGTACTCCCGGCCGCCGGCGCGCAACAAGCCGACCGCGTGCGCGTGGTATGCGGCTATGCCATCGAACAGCTGGTGCTGGCGGCCCTGCAGACCGCACGCGCCCTGTTCGACGCCCTGGCCGCCGACCAGGACTTCGACATCTGCGCCGCGGTCGAAGAACTGCGGCTCACCGCCCAGCGCCACGCGATCGGCACCAGCACCGGCGCCGTGATCGGCGCCGCCCGCAAGCGGGGCATCCCGAGTCTGCGCCTGACGGAGACCGCCAACCTGTTCCAGCTCGGCTGGGGCAGCCGCCAGAAACGCCTGCAAGCCACCATCACCGGCGCCACCAGCAATATCGCGGTGAGCATCGCCAGCGACAAGCAGCTGACCAAGACCCTGCTCGACCAGGCCGGCTGCCCGGTACCGGCCGGCGACACCGTCACCACCCTGGCCCAGGCCCAGCGCGTGGCGAAGCGCATCGGCAGCGTCACCATCAAGCCGCTCGACGGCAACCAGGGCAAGGGCGTGACCGTGGCCGTGTCGACGCCGGACGAAGTCGAACGCGCCTTCGCGTTCGCCGGCGAGTACGGCCGCCGTATCATCGTCGAGGAATTCCTGCGCGGCCGCGACTACCGCGTGCTGGTTACCGGCCGCAAGGTGGCCGCCGCATCCTGGCGCCGTCCGCCCCACGTCACCGGCGACGGTACCTCCAGCGTGCGTGAACTGGTCGAACTGGAAAACCGCAATCCGGCGCGCGGCGATGGCCACACCAACATCCTGACCAAGATTCCGCTCGACCAGCTCGCCGTCGACGTGCTGGCCAAGCAAGGCTATACGCTCGACGACGTGCCGGCGCAAGGCGTCAGCGTCGACCTGCGCGGCAACGCCAACCTGTCCACCGGCGGCACCGCCGAAGACGTGACCGATCTGCTGCCCGAGGAAACCCGCGATATCTGCATCCGCGCCGCGCGCACCATCGGCCTGGACGTGGCCGGGATCGACATCGTGTGCCAGGATATTGCGCAACCGCTGCGCGAACAGCGCGGCGGCATCATCGAAGTCAATGCCGCACCCGGCATCCGCATGCACGAATACCCGAGCCGCGGCACGCCGCGCGATGCCGGCGCCGCCATCGTGGACGCCCTGTTCGGCGAGGATGACGGCCGCATCCCGCTGATCGCCGTCACCGGCACCAACGGCAAGACCACCACCACCCTGCTGATCGAGCACGTGGCGCGCAGCGCCGGCCTGCGCACCGGTTGCACCACCACCGAAGGGGTGTTCATCGACGGCGAACGGATCGCCAAGGGCGATTGCACCGGCTACCGTTCGGCACGCACCGTCCTGGCCTCGCCCGAAGTCGACTTCGCGGTGCTGGAAACGGCGCGCGGCGGCATCCTCAAGCGCGGCCTGGCCTACGACCAGTGCGACGTCGCGGTCGTGCTCAACGTCTCGGCCGACCACCTTGGCCTGGACGGCGTCGACAGCGTCGACGAACTGGCCCGTGTCAAGTTCGTCGTGGCCCAGCGCGCCCGCCGCGCGGTGGTGCTGAACGCCGAGGACGACCATTGCGTGGCGATGGCGGGCAAGCTCGATTCGGGCATCGATGTACTTTACTTCGCGCTCGACGCCGACAACCCGGTCCTGCTGCGCCACCTGGAGCAAGGCGGGCGCGCGGTCTACCTGCAGGACAACAGCATCGTGCTGGCGAATGGGGCGCGCCATGAAGCGCTGCTCGACGTGCGCGGCATGCCGGTGACCATGCAGGGCGCGGCGCGCTACAACATCGCCAACAGCCTGGCCGCGGCGGCGGCGCTGTCGGCGGCCGGCTTCGGCAACCTGGAAATCGTCGACGGCCTGCGCAGCTTCGTCTCCGACTGGAAGCACAATCCGCTGCGCTCGAACCTGTTCGACGTCGACGGCGTGACCGTGATCGTCGATTACGCCCACAACAGCGCGGCTTACGCGGCGCTGGCCGAAACCGCGCGCGCCATGACCCCGGGCCGACTGGTCGGCGTGGTGGCGGCGCCGGGCGACCGCCGTGACGAAGACCTGGTCGACATCGGCGCCACCTGCGCCGCCGGCTTCGACGAGCTGGTGATCTACGAAACCGAAAACCGCGGCCGCGCCGCCGGCGAGGTGGCGCGCCTGCTGGTGCAGGGTGCGCGCGTGGTCGGCAAGTTCGAGGAAGACCACCTGCAGGTGGAACTCGAGGTGCACCAGGCGATCCGCCTGGGCCTGGCACGCTGCGAGCCGGGCGACGTGCTGGTGTTCGGCTGCGGCTCTTCGATCAGCGAGTTATTGGAAGCGATCCGGCCGACATCGCCGGCCGCGGCCCAGCGGATCGAGGCGGCAGCGGCGGCCTGACGACCGCCACGCCCAAGGCATTCCTTCCTTGAAAACGCCGTTCCCGCTCGCGCGGGGACGGCGTTTTTTCATGCCCTGCCCGTTTACGCCATCCAGCATCGGGCAATCTCCGCTCGCAGGATCTGCTATGGCGTAGCAATTTTTATTGCTATCTCGGTGAGGTTTTCATGCTATTCTTTTATCGGATCGATAACTAAAGGGTGAAGTCGCCCTTGCTGATCTGTTTGTCCGCCATCTCACCCGCCTAGCGTAACCGGAGAAAAACATGAACAAGAAATGGACGGTCTTACCGACCTTGCTGATGCTGACCATGGCCGGCGCCGTCGCTGCGCAGCCTGTGGACCGGCCTGCGCCGCAACAGGAGCAGCCCGGACCAGCGCCTGCGCTCGAGCGCGCGGCGCGGCTGGAGATGATCGACACACTGCTCGCAAGCTTGAATGCCCATTACGTCTTTCCCGACAAGGCCAAGGAGATCGAAACGGTCTTGCGTCAGCGCGTGCGGGAGGGCAAATACGACGCGGCGACGGACGGCAAACAGCTGGCCCAACAGCTTACGGACGACTTGCGCGACATCGCCCATGACAAGCATATGGCCGTTTTCTACAGCCCGGCGCCGGTGCCGGCCGACGATGCGGTCGGGCCGCCGCCCACCTCGAAGGCGGAATGGGAACAACGCGTCAGCGCCGACAGGCGCCAGGCGATGCGCAAGCGGGCGCAGCAGAGCGTGGAACAGGTGGCGCACCTGACGCCCAGGATCGGCTATCTGAAGTTGAACGGTTTCCCGCCGCCTTATTTCATGGCCGACCGGTACGCTGCGGCGATGAATGAACTCGCCGACACCGACGGCCTCATCGTGGACCTGCGCGACAACGGCGGCGGCGGGCCGGACACGGTCGCCTTGTTGGTGAGCTATTTCGTCGACCAGCGTACACGGCTGAACGACATCTGGGACCGGGACACCGGCAGCAGCACGCAGAGCTGGACCGAAGACAAGCTCGACGGAAAGCGCTACGGTGGCAAGAAGCCGGTGCTCATCCTGGCAGGCCCCGGCACGAAATCTGCCGGTGAAGACTTCGCGTACACGATGCAGGCGATGAAGCGGGCCACGGTAGTCGGCGAACGCACCTGGGGCGGGGCCCACCCCAGCCGCCCGTACCGGCTCGGCGAGCATTTCTTTGCCCTGATACCCGCGCGCCGTACGATCAGCCCGATTACCCGCACCAACTGGGAAGGTGTGGGAGTCGCCCCGGACAACGCGGCGACGCCGGACAAGGCGCTGGCGGTGGCCAGGGACCTGATGCAGCGCCGGCTCGAGGGAAGCACGCCGCTGGCCGACGCGGCGCGCTGACAGCGCGCGCCGTCTACCCGCTGGCGATCACCCCACCAGCGCCGCGATCCGCTCGGCGCTCTCCGGATCCATCTCGCGGATCGCATCGACGAATACCTGGAGCGAGGTGCCGCAGGCGAACACCAGCACGTCGCCGCGCCGGCACAAGGACAGGCCAAGGCGGATCGCCTTGCCGACCTCGAGCTCGCGGTGCAGGGTGTCGGACATGCCCACCACCTCCTCGGCGCCTTCCAGGATCAGGTCGACGGCGTCGCCGGGCGGACGGCCGCGGCTGGACGATTCGTATACCACCAGTTCGTCGAAGCCCTCGGCGCAGACACGGCCGGTTTCCACCAGGTCGGCGTCGCGCCGGTCGCCGGGCGCGGTGACGATGCCGACCAACTGGCCCGGCAGCAGGCCGCGCGCCATCTCGGACAGCGCCTCGTAGGCGGCCGGATTGTGGGCGTAGTCGACGATCACGGTCACGCCGCGCACCTCGAACACATTGGTGCGCAGCGGGTTGTTCTTGCTGTCGCTCACGAAGGTGGACAGGCCGGTGGCGATGTGCAGGTTGGTGAAGCCGGCCGCCATCAGCGCCGCCGCCGCGGCCAGGCCGTTGGCGATGTTGTAGCGCGCGCGGCCGCCGAAACTGATCGGCATGCTTTCCACACGCAGCAATTCCTGGTGGTAGGTGGCATCGGCCACCACGATGGCATTGTCCTGCAGGTAGGTGGCGCGCCCGCCCTCTTCCAGGTGGCGCAGCAGGATCGGGTTGTCGGCTTCCATCGAGAAGTAGACGATCTCGACGTCCGGATGCACGCGCCGCGCCATCGCCACGCACAGCGGGTCTTCGGCATTGAGCACCACCGCGCGCGAGGCCGACATCGGCACCACCGCCTTGACCTGGGCCAGGTCTTCGATGGTATCGATGCCGTCCAGTCCCAGGTGATCGGGGGCGACGTTCAGCACCACGCCGATGTCGCAGCGGTCGAAGGCCAGGCCGCGCTTCAGGATGCCGCCGCGCGCCGTTTCCAGCACCGCGAATTCGACGTCCGGCGAGGCCAGCACGGTGCGCGCCGACCAGTAGCCGGTGCAATCGCCCTTGGACACCTGCTTGCCGTCGATGGTGACGCCATGGGTACTGGTGACGCCGGTGACGCGGCCGGCCAGGCGCACCGCGTGCGCCATCAGCAGCGTGGTGGTGGTCTTGCCGTTGGTGCCGGTGCAGGCGATGATCGGGATGCGGCCATCCGACTTGCCCATCAGGCCGTCGACGATGGCGTCACCGGCGTCGCGCGGCTGGCCACTGCTCGGGTACTGGTGCATGCGGATGCCGGGGGCGGCATTGACTTCGATGACGGCGCCGCCCTGCTCGTCCAGCGGCTGGCTGATGTCGCGGCAGACGATGTCGATGCCGGCGACATCCAGGCCGATCTTGGCGGCGGCGCGGATGCACAGGCGGCGCGTCGATTCCGGCAACAGGTCGGTGACGTCTTCGGCAGTGCCGCCGGTAGACAGGTTGGCGTTCCCGCGCAAATACGCGACCGCGCCCGGTGCAAGGACCGCATCCGGCTGGTAGCCCTGCTTGCGCAGCATTTCCTCGGCGTGGGCATCGAGCGCGATCTGGGTCAGGATGTTGGTGTGGCCTTCACCGCGCGCCGGATTGAGGTTCTCGATCTCGACCAGTTCGCGGATACTGCGTTCGCCATCGCCGACCACGTGGGCCGGCAGGCGGCAGGACGCCGCAGCCACCTTGCCGCCCGCCACCAGCACGCGGTAATCGGCGCCTTCCACGTGGCGCTCGACGATGATGCGGCGCCCGTGCTTGCGTGCGAAGGCATAGGCTTGCTCGATTTCCTCGTCGGTGCTGCAGTTGACGGTCACGCCCTTGCCCTGGTTGGCGTCGAGCGGCTTGACGGTCACCGGCGCCTTGATGCGGCGCGCGGCGCGCAAGGCGTCTTCGATGCTGGTGACGGTCTCGCCCTGGGGCACCGGCACGCCGGCCTCCGCCAGCAGCTGCTTGGTCAGTTGCTTGTCGCTGGCGATGCGCACAGCGATATTGCTGGTCTCGCCGGTGATGGTGGCCTGGATGCGCTTCTGTTTCACGCCCCAGCCCAGCTGGAACAAATTGGCGTCCTCGGTGACGCGCTGGATCGGGATATTGCGTTCCTGGGCGGCGGCCAGCACGGCCGCGGTCGAGGTGCCGATGGCGTAATGTTGCGCCAGCTCGCGCAGCTCTTCCATGCGTGGCGCCAGCTCGAAGGGCTGGCCATGGGCCAGGGCGTCGACGATGTCCACCGCCAGCGCAAAGGCCGGCTGCGCCACCTTCTCGAGCTGGTAGGCGCACACGATGCGGTACTGGCCAGGCTCGCCGGTAACCGGACGGGTGCGTCCGAACGAGGCCGGCGAACCGGCCAGGCATTGCAGGCCCAGCGTCACGTGCTCGATCACACGCGGCAGATAGGTCCCTTCGCGCAGGCGCTGGGCGAAGCCGCCCGGCTGGCCGGTCGGCACCAGGTAGTCGGCCAGCAACGGCAGCAGGGACAGCAGCGCTTCGTTGAAATGCGGCAGGTCGCGCGTCGAGACGCCGTACAGGTCTTCGAGGTCGACCACGGACAGCAGGCAGGGGGTATCGGCGTGGATGTTGGGGCCACGCAGGAAGCGTTGTTCGAGTATGCGCACAGGATGTCCTTGATGGAACGGGACAGACGCGGTCTTGCCGCGCCTGTCCCGGGTATTACGATTGTCTCTTTGTATGCCTGCTTGCGGTGCGGATCAGGCGTCCAGCAGCTGCGAATACATGCGCGTGGCCATCAGGCCGATCGCGGTATGGTGCACCGCCGGTGACATCAGGCGTGCCAGCATGGCCATCGCTTCCGGCTTGCCGGCAGCGGCGGCCACCTTTTCCTCGAGCTGGCGCAGTTCGCTGTCGCCGGCGGCGCCGGCACCACCGCTGCGGCGGCGGATCAGGCCGCGCTCGGGATAGCCGCTGCGCTCGACATGCTGGTTGAGGGTGTCCAGGGTGCGCTGGCGCGCGCGGTGGCTCAGCACGCGGCCGGTGCGCGTGGCCGTGCTGTCATCGCGCGTGCTCATGATCCAGTCGCGCAGCACCTGCTGCTCGTAGGCCGAGAACACGCCGAACATCTCGGCGCGCTCGCCCTGGATCAGGCGCCAGAAGCGGCTGTTCTCGACCGGCTCGCCGCGCTTGATCCAGCCGGCGCCTTCCATCGCGGCCATGAAGGCCGGGATCTGCGCCGGTTCCGCCAGCCAGTCGTTGATGGAGCGGCCGGCGACGCGGCAGTAATCCGAGTGCATGTTCTGGCCAACCACCGCCTTGGCGCTGAAGATTTCGATCAGTTCGGCTTCCAGGTCGAAGCCGCCGATGATGGACGTCGTGCTGGCGCCCAGTTCGTTCAAGCGGTAGCCGTCCAGCACGCGGCGGTAGAAGGCGGCCGGGTCGCTGGCCTGGGCCATCAGGTTGCGCAGCGCCTGCACTGCCTTGTGCGCGTGGCCGCTGCCGGCGTTGTCCACGGTGACGTGCAGGGTGAAGTAATACGGGTCGATGCCGAGTTCGTTCAGCTCGTAGGAGGTGATCAGCAAGTGCAGCGGCAGCTGTTCGTAGCCCAGGTTGTAGCCGATGATCTCGGGCAGGAAGTCGCGGGCGTTGTGGGCCAGCGCCATCTGGATCGCGCCTTGCACGAAGTAATCCTCGGACAGGCCTTCCCAGTGCTCGCAGCCGTGGGATGCCAGCAGGCGGCGGTACAGGGTCACGTGGTTCTTGTCCGGCACGCCGTCACCCAGCTCTTCGAGATAGGTCTTGATCAGCGGGTGGAAATCCGGATTTTCCCAATGCGGCAGCACGCCGTACAGCCAGGCACCGTCGACCAGCTTGGTCGGCGCCGCACCTTTGATGAAGGCGAGCGCGTGCGACTTGGTGGTGAAATAACGGCGCGCTGCACCATTCTTGCGCGCGTTCAGGTATTCACGGTAGGCCAGGCCGACCGCCTCGGAGCGGCCCTGGATCCAGCCGGCCAGCTGGGTGACCGATTCGGGCAGCTCGTCCGGCTCGCAGCGCGCCAGGTCGATCTGGGCGCGCAAGAAGTCCTGGGCCTCCGCCATTACTTCTTCTGGATTGTCGAGCAGCGCGAAATACAGTGGCTTGGCGCGCATGACCGGGGCATGTCCGGCCGCTGGCGCGGCTGCGAGTTCGGGGCTGTCGACGACTGAGCTTGGAGTCATAATGAATCTTTTAGTAAATGTTCTACCGTGATTATGCGCAGCCAATAGACGAGACGTAATCGGTACGCGCGCCTCCTGAATGTCGGACAGAACTTACAAAAATTTTATGATTTTTGGCTCGTATTGACAGCCCCAAACGCGTCGTCCCCGCGCAGGCGGGGACCCAAGTTCTGCCAGCGTTTCAGTAACGCCCGCAACTTGGGTCCCCGCCTGCGCGGGGACGACGGTTTTATGGATGAAGCGTCTGGCTCAGACCTGCTCGATGCCCTTGCCCAGCATCGAGCGCGAGCGCGCGTAGCCGAAATAGATCACCAGGCCCAGCACCAGCCAGATGCCGAAGGCCATCCAGGTGATGGCGCTGAGGAAGGACATCAGGGCCAGGCAGAAGATCACGGCGATCGCCGGCACCACCGGCACGCCAGGGCAGCGGAAGGCGCGCGGCAGGTCTGGACGGGTGCGGCGCAGGACGATGACAGCCACCGAGACCAGGCAGAAGGCGGCCAGGGTGCCGATGTTGACCAGCTCGGCCAGCACGTTCAGCGGCACGAAGGCGGCGATCACGCCGAACACGATGCCGACCAGCCAGGTGGCGAAATACGGCGTGCCGTACTTGGCGTGCACGGTCGACAGCTTGGCCGGCAGCAGGCCGTCGCGCGACATGGCGAACAGGATGCGGGTCTGGCCGTAGGCCATCACCAGCATCACGGTGGTCATGCCGAGAATGGCGCCGAGGTCGGTCCACTTGGCGAGCCAGTTGACGCCGGCGTACTGCAGGGCCAGCGAAACCGGGTGATCGATGCCCGCGAACTTCTGGAAGGGCACGATGCCGGTCATGATGGCCGACACGATCACGTACAGCAGGGTGCAGATCGCCAGCGAACCGATGATGCCGATCGGCAGGTCGCGCTTGGGATTCTTGACTTCCTCGGCCGCCGAGGTCACGGCGTCGAAGCCGATGAAGGCGAAGAACACCAGCGCAGCGGCGCTCATGATGCCCGAGCCGCCGAACGGGGAATACGGGTGCCAGTTATCGGTGTTCACGTGGCCGAAACCGAAGATGATGAACAGCAGCACCACGGAAATCTTGATGACGACCATGATGTTGTTGACGCGCGCCGATTCGCGCACGCCCAGCGACAGCATCCAGGTCAGCAGCAGCATGATGCACAGCGCCGGCAGGTTCATGACGGTGTCCACGCCCGGGCGCGCACCGGGCGCGGCACTCAGGGCCGCGGGCAGGTCCAGGCCCCAGCCGTGCAGCAGCGATTGGAAGTAGCCGGACCAGCCGACCGCAACGGTCGAGGTCGCCAAGCCATACTCGAGCAGCAAGTCCCAGCCGATCATCCACGCCACCAGTTCGCCCAGGGTCGCATAGCTGTAGGTATAGATCGAGCCGGCCACCGGCACCGTCGACGCGAACTCGGCATAGCACATGGCCGCGAAGCCGCAGGCGATGGCGGCGACGATGAAGGACAGCGTCAGCGCCGGGCCGGCCGTCAGCGCACCGGTCCCGGTCAGCACGAAGATGCCGGTGCCGACGATCGCGCCGATGCCCATCAGGATCAGGTCCATCGGACCCAGCACTTTCTTCAGCCCGCCGGGTTTCTGGCTGCCGGCGACCATCTGGTCGAGATTCTTGGTTCTAAAAAGACTCACTGCTTTCTCCAATCAATAAATGATAGACCCCGTGCCCTTTGTTATATGGTCGGGCTTGTGGCTGACTGCGGGTGGGATTCAACCACCGGCGAGGGTATCGCCGGTCGACCGTCGGACGTCTCCTCCTCGGGCGCGGGCCTGCGCCGCCACAGTATGCAAGAACCATACCTGGGATGCGCATGCAGACCTTTCCTGCCGGACAGGTCCGTAGTGGCGAGACATTATCGCCATTCTCATATGTAGAATCAAAGGAAATACTCAAAAAACAATGTCTGGCTTCGCCGAAGGGGTGGAAAGCGTGCAGATCAGCAGTTCCGGATCGGCGTTCAGGCGCAGCGGAATGCCGGCGCAGCCCACGCCACGGCTGACGAACAGGGGGCCGTTGCCGGGGATATCGTAGCGCCCGTAGTTGTATTTACCCGAGGCCGGGCCGCTCGGCCGGAACAGCGGACGTCCGCCCGGTGCCGCGATCTGGCCGCCGTGGGTGTGGCCGGCGAAGGCGGCGTCGAAGCGCTGGCCGCCGAGCAGCACGACGCCGTCGGGCGAATGGGTGAGGAAGATGCGCACATCGGTGCTGCCGGCGCCGGCGGCGCCGGCGGCGCCGGCGAAGGCGGCATCCACGTCCGGCGCGCCGGTCCAGGGATCGTCGATGCCGCAGATGCCCACCGCCTCGAAAGGTGCAGGCAGGCGTGCACCCTGGTTGACCAGCACGCCGATGCCCGCCGCGCGCAGCGCCGCCTCCACTGGCGCCCGTCCGTTCCAGATATCGTGGTTGCCGATCACCGCATACGTGCCGAGCGGCGCCCGCGCGCCGGCCAGGAAAGCGCGCAGCGCGCGGATGTAGGCGGCATCGAAGGATACGTAGTCGCCGCCGAGCAGCAGCAGGTCCGGACGCTCGGCCTCGAGTGCCCGCCCCAAATCGTCGAACAGGGCGGGATGGGTGGTCGGGCCGGCGTGGAAGTCGGAGGCGAATCCGATCTTGAGCGGGCGCGGCAGCGCTTTGCCGGCGCCCAGCGCCACGCTGTGGCGCGTGACCCGCAGCCGTCCCAGACCACCCAGGCGGTAGCTCAGGGCGGCCACCCGCCCCTTGAGCAGCAGGGCATCGAGGGTGCGTTCGGTGGCGTGGCGGATCGGGCGCGCGGACTTGGACGGGTTGGCGGGCATGCGGGGCGGCGTGACAAAACCGCACTTTACACCATGGCGCCGCCCCCCCGGAGTCCCTGACGCACATGGCACATGGATAGACGCTTTTCGTTTTAGCGTTTAGCACATATGCAAGCCTGATTATCTTCGTTCACGCCATCGCGGCCCTTTGCAATACTGGCTGCCATTGCTGACCTGGATACCTACCATGCATCTGGCTTTCCCTCAGGCGACCGCGGCGGCCCACGAAGCCGCGCATGAGCCCCTCCCCGCCCCGGCACCCGGCGCGCCCTTCGATCCATCCGCCGATCCGCTCGCCGTGGCCGCGGACCTGGCCGAACGGCTGGCCGCCACGGCCGTCGAACGCGACCGGGCCGGCGGCCACGCCGCCGCCGAGCGCGGGTGGATCCGCGACTCCGGCCTGCTGGCCCTGTCGGTGCCGCGCGAATTCGGCGGCGCCGGCGCCGACTGGCAGACTGTCTATCAGGCGGTGCGCATCCTGGCCCGCGCCGACAGCGCGCTGGCCCATTTGTTCGGCTTCCACCACCTGCAACTGGCCGGCATCCAGCTCTACGGCAGCTCCCAGCAACAGCGCCGCCTGCTGCCGGAGACGGTGGCCAGGCGCGCCTTCTGGGGCAATGCCCTGAACCCGCTCGACAAGCGCCTGATCGCCGTGCCCTCGGCCGGCGGCTACCTGCTGAACGGCATCAAGAGCTTCGCGTCCGGCTCGGTCGGCGCCGATTGGCTGACCATCTCGGCCTGGGATCCGCTCGCGAACGCGCCGCTGATCGCGGTGCTGCCCGCCGACCAGCCGGGAATCGCCGTGCAGGCCGATTGGGATGCCTTCGGCCAGCGCCAGACCGACAGCGGCAACGTCCGCTTCGACAACGTCACCCTGGCCGACGAGCTGGTGCTGCAGCCGGCTTCGCGCGCCCCGACACCGCAAGCGACCCTGCGCTCCCAGGTCGCCCAGCTGGTGATGGCCAACCTGTATCTGGGCCTGGCCGAAGGTGCGCTGGCGGCGGCGCGCGGTTACCTGCGCGACGAGGCACGCCCCTGGCATGCCTCCGGCGTGGAAGCGGCCACCGACGATCCCTTCATCCAGCACCGTTTTGGCGAATTCCACCTGCTGGTGCGGCCGGCCGCCCTGGTGGCCGACGATGCCGCGCGTGCGCTCGACGCCGCCTTCCGGCGCGGCGCCGCACTCGATGCGCGCGAACGCGGCGCCGTCGCCGTGGCGGTCGCCGAAGCCAAGGTGCTGGCGCACCGCGCCGCCATCGAGATCGGCAGCCAGCTGTTCGAGCTGACCGGCGCCCGCTCCACCGCCGGCCGCTACGGTTTCGACCGTTTCTGGCGCAATGCCCGCGTCCACACGCTGCACGACCCGGTCGACTACAAGCTGCGCGACCTCGGACGCTTCGCCCTCGAAGGCCGCCTGCCCGAACCGGGCGCCTACTCGTGAGCCTGCCGATTATGGACGACCTCATTGACGGTTTCGCTGACGCTCCCGGCGACGCCGAGCCGCTGATCCGCATCGAGAACGTCGCCAAGACCTTTGGCGGCGCCGCGGCCCTGCGCAATGTCTCGCTGCAGGTCGAACGCGGCGACATCTTCGGCATCGTCGGCCGCAGCGGCGCCGGCAAGTCGACCCTGCTGCGCATGATCAACCTGCTGGAAGTGCCGGACAGCGGCGCCGTGATCGTGGCCGGACGCGACCTGACGCGGCTGCACCGGCGCCACCTGCGCATGGCCAGGCGCAACATCGGCATGATCTTCCAGGGCTACAACCTGCTGCAGAACCTGAGCGTCTACGACAACGTCGCCTTCCCGCTGCGCCTGCACGGGACGCTGAACGCACCGCGCCTGGCGCGCCGGGTGCGCGAATGCCTGGACCTGGTCGGCATGGGCGAGCGCGCCGCCAGCTACCCCGCCCAGCTGTCCGGCGGCCAGAAGCAGCGCGTGGCGATCGCGCGCGCCCTCGCACCCCAGCCCGAGATCCTGCTGTGCGACGAGCCGACGTCCGCCCTCGATGCCGAGACCACGCGCGACCTGCTGGCCACGCTGCGCGAAGTGAATGCCAGTCTCGGTGTCACCATCGTCATCGTCAGCCACGAGCTGCCGGCGCTGGGCGCCCTGTGCAAGCGCGTGGCGGTGCTGGAGGATGGCCGCGTCGCCGAACAGTTCGACCTGGCCGACACCCGCAGCCCGCGCCGCACCGCGCTGGGGCGCGAGCTGGCCTTCCACGGCACCGAAGCCGCTACCCTGGCGCAGGGAGTGCAGCATGCCTGAACCCTACTCCCTCGAACGCTTGCTGGCGCTGCTGCCCGAGCTCACGGTCGCCCTCGGACAGACCCTCGCCATGCTCGGCATCGGCCTCGGCGCCGCGCTGCTGCTGGGCGGCCCGCTCGGCATCCTGCTGTTCGTGGTCGGCGACGGCCAGTCGCTGCAGAACCGCGCGCTGGCGCGGACCTTGGGCTGGATCGTGAATACCCTGCGTTCCTTCCCCTTCATCATCCTGCTGGTGGCGCTGGTGCCCTTTACCCGCCTGATCGCCGGCACCTCGATCGGGCCGCTGGCGGCCGCGGTGCCGCTGTCGGTGGCCGCCATCCCCTACTTCGCACGCCTGGTCGAACAGACCCTGCGCGAGGTGCCGCGCGGCGTCATCGAAGCGGCCCAGGCGATGGGCGCGTCCGAGCTGCAGATCGTGACGCGGGTGCTGCTGGTGGAGGCGCGCTCCGGCCTGGTGCTGGCCCTGACCGTGCTGGCGATCAGCTTCCTGTCCTACTCGGCGGTGGCCGGCGTGGTCGGCGGCGGCGGCATCGGCGACCTGGCGATCCGCTACGGCTATTACCGCTTCGAGACCGACGTCATGGTGTTCACGGTGGCGCTGCTGGTGTTGCTGGTGCAGGCGATCCAGCTGGCCGGCAACCGCCTTGCGCGCCGCCTCGACAAGCGCTGACAGATCAACCCCTCATACTAAAACGCAAGGAAGCACATGGATACGTCGAGACGCGCCATTCTGACCGCCATGCTTGGGCTGGCACTCGTTTCAAACGCCCACGCCAGGGACCCGAAGGAAATCGTGATCGGCACCAGCGCCGGCCCGTATGCCGACCAGGTCACGCACGGCATCAAGCCCATCCTCGAACGCCAGGGCTACAAGGTGAAGGTGGTCGAATTCAACGACTACATCCAGCCGAATTTTGCGCTGGCCGAAGGCGCGCTGGACGCCAACGTGTTCCAGCACAGCGTCTACCTGAACAAGTTCGCGCGCGACCACAAGCTGGCGCTGGCCGAGCTGGTCACGATCCCGACCGCGCCGATCGCCATCTACAGCCGGCGCCACCGCAGCCTGGAGGAAGCGCGCGCCGGCGCCACCGTGGCGCTGCCGAACGATCCCACCAACCAGGCGCGCGCCCTGGTGATGCTGGAACAGCTGGGCTGGATCCAGCTGCGCCCCAACACCGACCCGGTGAAAGCCTCGGAGCGCGACGTCGCCCGCAACCTGCGTGGCGTCAAGCTGCTGCCGCTGGAAGCGGCCCAGCTGCCGCGCGCGCTGCAGGACGCCGACTACGCCTTCGTCAACGGCAATTACGCGCTGGCCTCGGGCCTGAAGCTGACCGACGCCCTGCGCACCGAGACCATCTCGCGCAACTACGTCAACCTGGTCGCGGTGCGCAGCGCCGACCTCGACAAGCCCTTCGCGCGCGACATCGCCGCCGCCTACCGCTCGCGCGCCTTCCTGGCCTGGACCCAGCAGCACAACCCGGGCTACGCCAAGACCGACTACCAACTGGCCATGCTGGCCGGGAAGACCCAATGAGCGACAATGCCAAGCCGGTGCGCAAGCCGATCCGCTTCAACGCCTTCCAGATGAACACCGTCAGCCACCAGTCGCCCGGCTTGTGGACCCATCCGCGCGACACCAGCACGCGCTACAAGACGGCGGCGCACTGGGTCGAACTGGCGCAGCTGCTGGAGCGCGGCCGCTTCGATGCCCTGTTCCTGGCCGACGTGCTGGGCATCTACGACGTCTATGAAGGAAGCGCCGACGCCGCCCTGCGCAATGCGGTGCAGGTGCCGCTCGGCGACCCGCTCGCACTGGTGCCGCTGCTGGCGCATGCGACCAGCCACCTCGGCTTCGGCGTCACCGCCGCCCTTACCTACGAGCCGCCCTACACCTTCGCGCGCCGCATGTCGACCCTGGACCACCTGAGCGGCGGCCGGGTCGGCTGGAACATCGTCACCGGCTACCTCGACAGCGCGGCGCGCAACCTGGGCAACGAGTGCCAGCTCGGCCACGACGAGCGCTACGACCTGGCCGACGAATACATGGACGTGGTCTACAAGCTGTGGGAAAAAAGCTGGGACGAGGACGCCGTGGTGGCGGACAAGGTCAGCGGCGTGTATGCCGATCCGGCGCGGGTCCACCCGATCGGCCACCGCGGCCGCCACTACACGGTGCCCGGCATCCATCTGTGCGAGCCCTCGCCCCAGCGCACGCCCTTCCTGTACCAGGCCGGCACCTCGCCGCGCGGCCTCGCCTTTGCCGCGCGCCATGCCGAAGCCACCTTCGTCGCCGGTCCCAGCAAGGCGGTGGTGAAACGCTATGTGGACAGCACCCGCGCCGCCGCGCACGCCGCCGGCCGCGATCCGCAGGAACTGCTGGTGTATGCGCAAGCCCTGATCGTCACCGCCCCCACCGCGGCCGAGGCCGAGGCCAAGTACCAGGATTACCTGGAGCACGTCGATGTCGAGGCCGCGCTGGCGCTGCTGTCCGGCTGGACCGGCGTCGACTTCGCGCGCCTGCCGCTGGACGCCACCGTGGAATACATCGACACCGATGCCGGACGCACCGCCCTGGCCTCGCTCAGCGCCGCCGATCCCGATCGCACCTGGACGGTGCGCGAGGCGGCGCGCTTCATCGGCCTGGGCGGACGCGGCCCGGTCATCGTCGGCGATCCGGCCCAGGTGGCCGACCAGCTCGAAGCCTGGCAGGAGGAAACCGGCGCCGACGGCTTCAACCTCGCCTTTGCCGTGGCCCACGAATCGATGCGCGACGTGGTCGAGCTGGTGGTGCCGGAACTGCAGCGGCGCGGGCGTTACCGCAAGGAGTATGCGGGCGGCACCCTGCGCAGCCAGCTGCTCGGCCGCGGCGACCGCCTGGCGCCTCAGCACCCCGGGCAACGCGTCAGCATCCTGCCGCGGCAATCGGCGGCCTGACTCACTACCCACAACAATCGAAAGGAATTCCGTGAAACGCAGGACCCTGCTCCAACTCGCCGCCGGCAGCGCCGCCGCCGTCTCCCTGCCGCGCCTCGCAGTCGCCGCGCCGCTCGCCGCACCGCTCCCCGCGCCACTCCAGGAACTGCGCCTGGATTACGCCTATTACTCGCCGACCAGCCTGGTCCTGCGCCGCTTCGGCTGGCTGGAACAAGCCTTCAGGCCGGACGGCACCAACATCAAATGGGTGTTCAGCGCAGGCAGCAACCGCGCGCTCGAGTACCTGAACGGGAACAGCATCGACATCGGCTCCTCGGCCGGCCTGGCCGCGCTGCTGGCACGCGCCAACGGCGCGCCGATCCGCACGCCCTACATCTTTTCGCGCCCGGAGTGGACGGCGCTGGTGGTGCCGAAAACGTCCACGATCCGCAGCCTGGCCGACCTGAAAGGCAAGAAGATCGCCGCCACCAAGGGCACCGACCCCTATCTGTTCCTGCTGCGCGCGCTGCAGACGGCGGGACTGCGCCGCAGCGACATCGAACACGTCAGCCTGCAGCACGCCGACGGACGCACCGCGCTCGAGCAGGGCAAGGTGGATGCCTGGGCCGGCCTCGACCCGCACATGGCGGCCAGCGAACTGGAAAGCGGTTCGCGCCTGCTGTACCGCAACGTGGCCTTCAACACCTACGGTTTCCTGAACGTGCGCGAACAATTCCTGGCCAGCCATCCCAACGAGACGGCGCGCGTGATCCAGGTCTACGAGCAGGCGCGCGCCTGGATCCGCGCCAACCCGACCGAGGCCGCGAAAATCCTGTCCGAGGAAGCCAAGGTGTCGCTGCCGGTGGCCCTGCTGCAGATCAAGCTGCGCAGCGACTTCAGCCAGCCGCTGCCGGGCAAGGAACACCTGGCGGCATTGCGCCAGGCGGCGCCCATCCTGCGCGATGAAGCGCTGGTCAAGCCCGGCGTCGACCTGGCGCGCACGATCACCGACCTGGTCGACACCCGTTTCGCGCAGCCCTACGTGAAATCCGGTGCAGGGGTTTGAGGTGAACACCCGCGTCCTCGACATCCCTGTCGCACGCGGGCGGCGCCGGCGCCTGGCCGGCATCCCGCTGGCGTGGGCGCTGCCCCTGATCCTGCCGGCGCTGCTGCTGGGTGGCGCCGAACTGGCCGTGCGCGGCGGCCTGCTGCCGGCCAACCTGATGCCGCCGCCATCGGAAGTGGCGCGTACCCTGGCCTGGCTTGCCGGCCACGGTCTGGGTGCGCACGTGGCGGCGAGCACCGCACGGGTGGCGGCCGGCTTCCTGTGCGGCGCCGGGATCGCAGTCTTGCTGGGGTCGCTGGTGGCGCTGGAGCGGCGCGCCGCCGCCGTGCTGGAACCGACGCTGCAGGCGCTGCGCGCGATACCCTCGCTGGCCTGGGTGCCGCTGCTGCTGCTCTGGTTCGGCATCGACGAACTGCCCAAGCTGCTCCTGATCGCGATCGGCGCCTTCTTCCCGGTCTACACCGGCGTGGTGTCCGGCTTCGGCGGGGTCGACCGCAAACTGGTGGAAGTCGGCCAGCTGTACCGGCTTGCGCCGGCCGCCCTGGTGCGGCGGGTACTCCTGCCGGCCGCCATGCCGGCTATCTTGACCGGCCTGCGCACCGGCCTCTCGCTGGCCTGGATGTTCATGGTGGCGGCAGAGTTGATCGCCGCTACCCGCGGCCTAGGCTACCTGCTGTCGGACGGCCGCGAGACCAGCCGCGCCGACATCGTACTGGCCGCGATCGTCTTGCTGGCCCTGCTCGGCAAGCTGAGCGACATGGGGATGGTGGCGCTGGAGCGGCGCCTGCTGTCCTGGCGCGACGATTTTTCCGGGGCCCGCGGCCGCGGCGGCAAGGCCGGCGGGAGCGCCGCATGAGCTTCCTCGAGATCCAGGTCGACGAAAAGCGCTTTGGCGAGCGCATCGTGCTGAAAGACCTGCGCCTTGCGCTGGCGCGCGGCGAGATCCTCAGCCTGGTCGGCCCCAGCGGCTGCGGCAAGAGCACCCTGCTGTCCATCGTGGCCGGTCTGGATCGTCAGGTGCGCGCCGCCGTGCGCCTCGATGGCGCGCCGATTGCCGGCCAGGGCGTGGGCGACGGCATCGGCTTCGTGTTCCAGGAACCGCGTTTGTTTCCCTGGCTCGACGTGGGACGCAACATCGCCTTCGGCAATACAGGTAGCAGAGGCAGCGGCGGCACGGCGGTGACCGCGCCGGACATTGAGGCGCTGCTGGCCGAGGTCGGCCTGGCCGGCTACGCCGCGCATCTGCCGCGCCAGCTGTCCGGCGGCCAGGCCCAGCGCGTGGCGATCGCGCGCGGCCTGCACACCCGGCCGCGCGTGCTGCTCATGGACGAACCCTTCTCGGCGGTCGACGCCATCACCCGCATCAAGCTGCAGGACTTGCTGGCGCGGGTGGCGCGCGAGCGCGGCCTGACCGTGCTGCTGGTCACCCACGACATCGACGAGGCGGTGCAACTGAGCGACAGCATCGTCCTGCTCGACCGCCAGCCGGGTCCGCCACGGACCCGCATCGACGTCAACGCGGCGCTGGGCACGGCGCGTCCGCGTGCGCGCGGCGACGCCCGCGCCGCCCGGCTGAAGGCGGACATCCTGGCCATGCTCGAGGCCGAAGCGGCGGCCTGAGCTTCGTCGTGCCGGTGCGTTCGCCGGCCACCGATCCGCATTTGATTTCGGTCTAGTCCGGAATCAAGGCAGGAACTCGCGACGGCCGTGGCGGCCTAACTGGCAGATGAGCCACCTTGCCGCCGCCATGCCCACGCTGCCTGACCAAGCCGATGGACCCCGCCCGCTGCTCGGCCTGCGCGAAGCGGTCACGCTGATCGTCGGCGTGGTGGTCGGTGCCGGCATCTTCAAGGCGCCGGCCCTGGTGGCGGGCATGACCGGCAGCGCCGGCTGGATGTTCCTGGCCTGGGCGCTGGGAGGCCTGGTGTCGCTGGTCGGCGCGCTGTGCTACGCCGAGCTGTGCACCGCCTACGCCCACGCCGGCGGCGACTACCATTTCCTGCAGCGCGCCTACGGCCGCAGCCTGGCCTTCCTGTTCGGCTGGGCGCGCTACACGGTGATTACCACCGGTTCCATCGCCCTGCTCGCCTTCGTGTTCGGCGACTACCTGCAGCAGGTGTGGCCGGTGCCGGGAACGGCGCCGGCGGCCGGCGCCGCCGTCTATGCGGTCGGCGCCGTGCTGGTGCTGGCCCTCCTCAACCTGGCCGGCCTGCGCCGCGCCAGCCTGGCCCAGACCGGGCTGACCCTGCTGGAAACGGGTGGCTTGCTGGCGGTGGCGCTCGGCGCCGCCTGGCTGGCCGCCGGCGGTGCCGGGGCCCACGGGGCCGCCGAAACCGCAGCGACTGCGACTGCGACTGCGACTGCGACCGCGGCCGCCGGCGCCACGGCCGGCGCGCCGCCATCCTCCTTCGGCCTGGCGATGGTCTTCGTGCTGCTGGCCTACGGCGGCTGGAACGAGGCCGCCTACATCAGCGCCGAGGTGCGCGACGGCCGCCGCAACATGGTGCGCGCACTGGTGCTGTCGGTGTCGCTGATCACCCTGCTCTATTTGCTGGTCAGCTGGGCCTGCTGGTACACCCTGGGCATGGCCGGCCTCGCAGCGGCCGGCGCACCCGCCGCCGATGTCATGCGGCGGGCCTTCGGGCCAAGCGGCGAGCGCATCCTGGCGCTGCTGGTGGCCATCTCGGCGCTGACCTCGATCAATGCCACGATGATCGTCGGCGCCCGCACCGGTTACGCGCTGGGCAGTGACTGGCGCGCGCTGCGCTGGCTGGCCCGCTGGGATGGCGCCCGCGCCACCCCGCGCATGGCTCTGCTGCTGCAAAGCGGGGCGGCGCTGGCCCTGGTCGCGCTCGGCACCGCGCTGGGCAGCGGCTTTCGTGCCATGGTGGAATTCACGGCGCCGGTGTTCTGGCTGTTCTTCCTGCTGACCGGCCTTGCCCTGTTCGTGCTGCGCCGGCGCGAGCCGGATCAGCCGCGGCCCTACCGCGTGCCGCTCTACCCCTTGCTGCCGGCGCTGTTCTGCGCCGCCTGCGCCGGCATGCTGTGGTCCAGCCTCTCCTATGTGTCGGCGCAGTCGCTGGGCGGCTGGAACGCGGCCTGGATCGGCGTCGGCGTGCTGGGCGCCGGCCTGCTGGTGCTGGCCCTGCTGCTGGCGCTGCAGCGCGGCGCAACGCCGGACGCATCCGCAACATCGTCGGCAGCGCCCGCATCGCCTGTCCGATCCCCCACCGAAGAAACCCGAGCCAAGGAGAATCCACGATGACATCGCACACCCGCCGCAGCCTTCTGCTGGGCGCCGCCGCCGGCGCCGGCCTGGCGCTGGTCCCGGGGCGCGCCAGCTACGCCCAGGCCGTGACCACCCCGCCCAAGCTCGACGTGCCCTATGTGCCGACGCCGCAGGAAGTGGTCGACCGCATGCTGGCGGCGGCCAAAATCCGCAGGGACGACGTGGTCTACGACCTCGGCTGCGGCGACGGCCGCATCGTCGTCACCGCCGCCAAACAGTTCGGCGCGCGCGGCGTCGGCATCGACATCAATCCGGAGCGCATCGCCGAAGCCAGGGCCAACGCCAAAAAGGCCGGGGTCGATCGCCGCGTCGATCTGCGCGTCGCCAACCTGTTCGAGACCGATCTGTCGCCGGCGTCGGTGGTGACCCTCTATCTGCTGCCCGACATCAACCTGCGCCTGCGGCCCCATTTGTGGCAACAGCTGAAGGTCGGCAGCCGCGTGGTCTCGCACGCCTTCAACATGGGCGAGGACTGGCCGCCGGAGCAGACGATCGATGCATCCGGCCGCACCATCTATATGTGGACCATCACGGCGGCCCAGAAGTCGGCTGCCCCGCCGGCTGCAACGGCGGCGCGCGGCAAGGCTTGAGCGCGGCAAGAAGGCCCCACCGATCGGGGCCAGCGTCCCCGCCAACCCGGAAAGTGGCCCGTCTCCCGCCGGCGCCCGGAAGATTCCGGCCGCTTGCGGCTTTCCCGAATTGATCCAGCGCCATTTTTTCGTTACATTGGAGGTTTTACTCACATGGGGCGGCCGGGCTGTTCCCGACCACTCCCGCGAATGCGCGATTCTCCCTTATTCAAGCACCTGAGCTCCGGCTCCCTCGTCACGGCATCCTGTTTCCTCGGTCTGCTGTATTTCGGCCGCGACGTGCTTGAACCGCTGGCGCTGGCATCCATCCTCAGCCTGGTGATCGCGCCGCTGATCCGCAGCATGCGCCGGGTCGGCATCGGCCAATTGCCGGCGACCCTGCTGTCGGTGATCCTTGCCAGCACGGCCATGATCGGCATCAGCACCATCCTTGCCTTCCAGCTGGTGGCGGTCACCGGCGACCTGCCCAAGTACCGCGCCGCCATCCGCACCAAGGTGGCGACGGTGCGCGAACTGACCGAACGTCCCTTCGCCCGGCTCGAGGCGGAACTGAGCGCGGTCTCGCCGCAGGCGCCCGCGGCGCCGGTCGGCCGGCGCGGCATCAACACGGTGACGGTCAGCCCGACCCAGCCGCTGCCGGTGGAGGTGCGCGCACCGCGCCTGACCACGCGCGACCAGCTGGCGCGCCTGTTTTCGCTGGCCTGGGGCCCGATCGGCGAGGCCGGGCTGGTGCTGGTGCTGCTGATCTTCATCTCGCTCGAGCACGAATCCCTGCGCGACCGCGTGATCCGCCTGGCCGGCCAGAGCGAAGTCAGCCGCACCATCCGCACGCTCGGCGACGCCGCCCAGGGCGTGTCGCGCTTCTTCCTGTCGCAATTCGTGGTGAACCTGACCTTCGGCACCCTGATCGGCGTGGTGCTGGGCGTGGCCGGGGTGCCGCACGCGGCGCTGTGGGGCGCGCTCAGCGGCCTGCTGCGCTTCGTGCCCTACCTCGGCGTGATGGCGGCCGGCATCGTGATCGCGATGTTCGTCGCCGCCATCGATCCGGGCTGGCAGCTCGCGGTGTCCTGCATCGTGCTGTTCGTGGCGCTCGAGGTGCTGGTCGCCAACGTGGTGGAACCCAAGGTGTACGGCCACAGTTCCGGACTGTCGCCGCTGGCGGTGATCGTGTCGGCCCTGTTCTGGGGTGCGATGTGGGGGCCGGTCGGCCTGCTGCTGTCGACCCCGCTGACCCTGTGCCTGGTGGTGGCGGGACGCCACGTGCGCGGCCTGGAGCCGGTCACCATCCTGCTCGGCGACGCGCCCAGCGTCAGCGGCGGCCAGCGCTTCTACCAGCGCGCCCTGACCGGCGACACCTACACCATCCTGCGCGACGCCCAGGCTTATTTGCGCCGCGCCAGCTTTGCGCGCTATTGCGACCAGGTGCTGCTGCCCGGCCTCTCGATCGCGGCGACCGACAGCCGCAGCGGCCTGATCGACGCCAGCCAGATGGCCACCATCCGCGCCACCACCGCCAGCGTGGCCTCCGCGCTGAGCCTCGGCAGCTGGCTGCCCGTCGCCAACCGACGCCGGCGCCGGCGCGACGTCTCGCTGCTGGACGCCAACCTGGGCGCCCATTTGCGCCAGATGCGCGAGGCACGCCAGGGCCGCTGGCAAGGTTCGCTCGATGTGCCGCTGCGCTCGGTGGTCTTGTGCGCCGGCCTGCCGGGCGAACGCGACGCGGTGCTGAGCGAATTGCTGGTGCGCTCGCTGCGCGAGGCCGAAGTGGATGCCCGCAGCGTGACGCTGGACGGGATCGAGCCGCATCCGGGCCCGGACAAGTCGGAACTGGTGTCGACCGTGTTCCTGCCCTACCCGCTGGAAGAATCGCTGGAACTGTGGACGGACGCCGCCGCCGAACTGCGCCACAACGTGCCGCACGCGCTGCTGGCGACCATCCGTTTGTCGATCGATACCTCGAACGTCAGCCAGCCGCTGGTCGAGCAGCACGTCGACATCGTGCTGCGCTCCTTCGAGGAGGCGCTGGCCTTCGTGGCGCCGGAACGCTCGGCCAAGGGGCAGGCGGTGGCGGCAATCAACTAGCCTTGCGCCGCCACGCCATGGCCGGCATGCGCCGGCCCGCCACGATGGTTTAGAACTTGCTGGCTCAGAACTTGCGGTTGTAAGCCAGGCCCACCAGCTGCATGTGGGTCTGCCACTTGCCGCGCGTGGTTTCGCCGTTGCCGGTGCAGGTGGTCGCTACCGGGTTGCAGTTGTTGCTGTAGTTGCCGTTGACGTCCTTGAAATCGAGGTAGCTGTAGGCCAGGTCGATCGAGGACGCCGGGGTCAGCTTCCAGTTGGCGCCGAAGGACAGCTGCATGCGGTCGGCGTCCGGCAAGGCCGCGTGGCGCAGTTCGTCGCTGCGCACCGGACCGTCGTCATGGGCGATACCGCCGCGCAGGGTGACGTTGTCGTTCAGCTTGTAGCTCGCGCCCAGCGCCACGCGCACGGTGTTCTTCCACTGCTGGCGGATCACTTCGTCGCCTTCGCTGGTGCCGACGAATTCGATGTCGATGTTTTCCATGCGCGAGTTGCGCGACCAGGTCACGTCGGCCATGCCGGCCCAGCGCGCATCGAACTGGTGGAAGGCGTTCAGCGACAGCGTTTCCGGCGTGCGCAGCTCGACCCGTGCGGCCGAATTGGCGCGGCGCGCGGCGCCCTGCAGCACGCCGTTCACCACCGGATCGGTCGTCACACTGGAGAAGTCCCAGGTGGCGCCGCCCTTCAGTTCATGCTTGATCGAGGAACGGTAGGCGATGCCGAAACGGGTGTCCGCGGTCGGCGAATACAGATAGCCGAGGTTGAAGCCGTAGCCCCAGTCCTTGCCCTGCACGCCGGCGTAGGCGTCGCCGGCACGGCCCAGCAGCGCCGGGTTGCCGCCCAATGCCGCGATCTGGCGCGCCAGCACCGCGCCGGTGCCGCTGGCCTGGGCCGCGACCACGGTGCCGGGCACGTCGACCGCCTGGCCCAGGCGCGCCTTCATGTACTCGATGTCGACACCGAAGCCGAAGGCGTGGTGTTCGTCCAGCTTGAAGGCGACCGAAGGATTCAGGGTCACGGCTTCCAGCTTGATGTTGGTGAGCGAGTAGCGGCCGGCCCAGTCGCTGTCGTAATCCAGCTTGGTGCCATACGGTACGAAGACGCCGAAGCCGGCGGTCCAGCGATTGTCCAGCTGCTGGCTGTAGTAGATGGAGGGTGCGGCGACGACGCTTGGCGCGTAATCGTCCTGGCCGGTCTTGCCACCGGTGGCGCCGCGGGTGAAGCGGGTCGAACCGGCATCCGCATAGGTCGAATGCGGCACCAGCGCCGTGACGCCGCCCATGAACTGGCGTCCTTCCAGACGCGACAGGCCGGCCGGGTTGGCGAACACGGTCGAGGCATCGGCCGCCTCGGCGCCGTTGGCTTCGGCCGTGCCTTGCGCCGACACGCTTTGCGAGCCGAAGCGGTAGCCGGATGCGGCAGCGTTCAGGGATGCGGTCATGGTAGCGCCGCCCAGGGCCAGGGCAATCGCCAGAGTCAAATATTTTTGTTTCACGTGAGTCTCGTTTTGTAGGTTGTCTATGCGCGTGCTCCCGACGGCTTGGGCGCCGGGACGCGCCGCGAAGCATACTACAGACTGGAAATTTTTTTCATGGCCGCAATGTCATGGCGATGAAGTACGCAGATCGGTGCCATGCACGGCGCATGTCAACCGCCGCGCTCGCCCGGCGTTACCAGGATGCATATCGCATTTTTACTGTTCCGGAGAACACGCATGACAAGAAACTCGCTCATCCTGGCATTGGCCATCCTGGCGGCTACCCCCGCCTTCGCCCAGAAGACGGTGCCGAACCCGCTCGCGCCCGCCGCCGGCACCGGTGCTGCGGCCGCGCCCGCCGCCCCGAGCGCGCAGGCCGCAGCGCCGGTGAAGCCCGCCAAGGACAAGGCCGCGCCGGGCGTGCAGGCACCCGGCGGCGGGGCCGGCAAGGTATGGGTCAATACGGCCAGCAAGGTGTACCACTGCGAGGGCGGCAAATACTATGGCAAGACCAAGAAAGGGGAATACCTGACGGAGAACGACGCCAAGGCCAAGGGCTTCCATGGTGTGGGCGGCAAGTCCTGCGCGGCCGGGTCCTGAGCCCTACCCCACTTCAAGGGCGCATGAAGAAGGCGAGCATCTGCGCGCTGGCATCCGGGCCGCTGCTGTCGGTGTAACTGCCATGGCGTTTGCCGCCGGACCAGGCGTGGGCGCTGCCGTGCACCGTCCACTGTTCAGCGACGATCGCCCCGTCTTTGCCGCGGTGCACACTGCGGGTGAAAGCGCGGCCCCCGGCCACGCCGCTTTCTTCCGAGCTCGCCATGTGCTGGCGATGCTGGGGGAAATGCGCCAGGTAGCTCTCGATGGACTGACGCACGACGGCGCCGCTGTTGCGGTGGTGGACGGTATCGTCGGCGTCGCCGTGGAACACGATGATCGGGACCACGCTGGCGGCCGTGGTGCTGCTCAGCGCCGCCAGGTCGGCGCCATCGCGCATCGCCAGCATGGCGCCATAGCTGTCGGTGGCGCTGCCGTGGGCCAGGCCCGAGTGGCAGCCGACCGCGCTGAAGATATCCGGGTAAGTACGGCCGAGGATCACGGCCATGGCGCCGCCGCAGGACAGACCGGCGACGCTGACGCGGCTTTCATCGACCGCGTATTCCGCCATGATCTGGCGGGTGGCGCCGGCGATCAGCGCCGGCTCGCCGCGGTCGCGTTCATGGTTGGCGCCCTGGAACCAGTTCCAGCAGCGGTTCCAGTTGGCGTCGCCCGACTGTTCCGGATACAGCACCAGGCAGCCGGCCAGTTCGGCCAGTTCGTTCATGCCGGTACCGCCGGCGAAATCGTCGGCATCCTGGCCGCAGCCGTGCAGCATGACGATCAGCGGCATGGGCTGGCCACTGTAGCCGCTCGGGATGAACAGCTTGTAGCGCAGGGATCGATAGCCTGCGTGGAAATAACCGGGGATGAACTTCCCTGCTGTCGGCGTCTCGCCCCAGGGTGAGAAAGCAAACGTTGGCCAGGCAGCGAACATGGTGTTGAGCATATGCGGCCTCATGAAATGGAAGTCTGTGCGCTGAAGTGTAACGCGAATGCTGCAATGCAGCATGTAGGCGCTCGACTACTTCGGCGGTAGGACTCGCTCTTGCGGACTCATGGCCCGCCCGGCTGCCTGGCGGCTAGCGCCATGCGGGCTTCGACAGGTGCTCGACGAAGAAGCGCGCCAGTGCTTCGACTTTTGCCGGACGTGCGCGCGCCGATGGCGTCACGAAATACAGCCCACCCTTCGGCAAGCTCCAGTCTTCCAGGATCGGCAACAGGCGGCCGTCACGGATGAATTCGTGCGCCATGAAATCCGGCAGCTCGCCGATGGCCAGCCCCGCCACCATGGTCGGGATCAGGGCATCGGCATTGGTCACGCGCAGGCGGCCATTCGGCGTGAGTGTCGCTTCGTCGCCGTCGCGGTTGACGAAGCCCCAGACGTCGCTGCGGGCGCGGTAGGCATAGCCGAGGCAGTCGCGCTCGTTCAGCTCGCGCGGGTGCGTCGGCCGCCCGTGTTGCGCCAGATAGGACGGCGCCGCCAGCAGCAAGGCTTGCTCGACTACCTGGCCTCGCGCATCCCGATGGGCCGCGTCGGCGAGCCGGAAGAAATCGCCAAGGCGGCGCTGTTCCTGGCCTCGGACGATGCCAGCTTCGTCAACGGCATCGAGCTGTTCGTCGACGGCGGCCAGGCGCAGGTGTGATGACGATGGCGGAGCGGGCTCAGACCAGGCCGCATTGCGCGACGTGCTGGCCCAGGTGCGGCGCGACGCTTATGCGATCAACAAAGAGGAACTGGAACTCGGCCTGCGCTCGATCGCGGTGCCGGTGTGCGGCGCGTCCGGCGCCGTGCTGGCGGGCCTGAACGTGGGCGCGCAGGCGGTGCGGGTGCCGGCGGCGCAGATGGCGGATGGGTTCTTGCCGGTGCCGTGCCAGGCGGCGCAGGAGTTGGCGGTGCTGCTGCCTTGAGGCTGGCGGCCCGGTCCGACCGCCGTCTCCTGCAACATTTACTTCGCGCGGCGCTTCACCGCGTAGCCGTACTGGACCGGCCAGGCCGGTTCTTCCTCGAACGCATGCTGGGCCTTCAGCGCCCAATAGGGCTCGCGCAGGAGTTCGCGTCCGACCAGCACCAGGTCGGCATCGCCGCCGGTGACGATTTCATCGGCCTCCCGGGCGTCCGTAATCAGGCCCACCGCGCCGGTCGGGATGGCGGCATCGTCGCGGATGCGGCGGCTGCACGGCACCTGGTAGCGCTTGGCCACCGGGATGCGCGCGGTCGGCAGGTTGCCGCCGGTGGACACGTCGATCAGGTCGACGCCCAGATCCTTGAGCCGGCGCGACAGTTCCACCGATTGCTCGATGTCCCAGCCGCCGGCGGCCCAGTCGGTGGCCGACAGGCGCACGAACAGTGGCAGCGTGTCCGGCATCGCGGCGCGCGTCCGCTCTGTCACGCGCAGTAGGAGGCGCATGCGGTTTTCCAGGCTGCCGCCATAGGCATCCGTGCGCGTATTGCTGTGCGGGGAGAGGAACTGGTGCAGCAGGTAGCCGTGGGCGGCGTGGATCTCGAGTACCTCGAAACCGGCCGCCAGCGCGCGCCGCGCCGCGGCGTCGAAGGCGTCGACGATGGCCTCGATGCCGGCGTCGTCGAGGGCCAGCGGCACCGGGTCGTCGGGATGGAAAGGAATGGGACTGGGTGCCACCACCTGCCAGCCGCCCGCGGCACTGTGGAGCGTGGCGCCGCCGGTCCAGGGCGCCGCGGTGCTGGCCTTGCGCCCGGCGTGCGCCAGCTGGATGCCGGGCACCGCCCCCTGGCTGCGCACGAAACTGGCAATGCGCGCCAGCGGCGCAATGTGCTGCTCGCCCCAGATGCCGAGGTCGCCCGGAGTGATGCGCCCTTCCGCAGTCACCCCCGTGGCTTCCACCATCACGAGGGCGGTACCGCCGACGGCGCGGCTGCCCAGGTGCACCAGGTGCCAGTCGTTGGCGACGCCATCCTCGGCCGAGTACTGGCACATCGGCGCCATGGCGATGCGGTTGCGCAGGGTGACGCCGCGCAGGGTCAAGGGGCTGAGCAGGTCGTCCTCGGGGACGTCGCGGTCGTGGCTGGCGTCGGCCAGGGCGCCATGGGATGCCGCGCCTGGCGTCTGGGCTGGATCCGGGTTCATCGCTTGCCTCCGGCTTTTGCTGTCTATCCGGTTTAGGCAAGCATTCACTGTCTAAGTTGCATGCTCAGTTGCATGCTCAGTTGCGTGCTCATTTGCGTGATTACTTGCATGCCGTAGCAGATTCGCAACACGGGCTTTCGCGCATGGCGATATTTGTCCGCGCAGCATTGTCACGAGTTTAATATCGTCAACAGTATCGAGCTCAACAAGGAAACTGGATGACGACCAAGATGAAAGCGGTGACGCGCGCCGTGCGCGGTGCCTTCCTGGCAGGCGCCTGGATGGCGGCCGGCGCCGGGGGCGTGATGGCTGTTGCGGGCGCGACCGCCGCCACGGCCATGGCCCAGGAAACCACCGCCACGATGCCGACCGTGGAAGTCACCGGCTCGGCGATCCGCCGCGTGCAAGCGGAAACCGCGCTGCCGGTGCAGACCATCTCGCGCGCCGAGATCGAAAAAGCCGGGGTGACCACCGCCGCCGAGCTGATGACGCGGGTGTCGGCCAACGTCAACGGCCTGACCGACGGCGCCAGCATCAACGTTGGCGGCGACCAGCGCGGCTTCAACAGCGCCAACCTGCGCGGCATCGGCACTTCGTCGACCCTGGTGTTGCTGAACGGCCGGCGCATGGCCAACTTCGCTTCGCCCGGCGACGACAGCGGCGTCGACCTGAACAACATTCCTGCCGCGGCACTGGAACGCGTCGAGGTGCTGCTGGACGGCGCATCGGCGCTCTACGGCACCGACGCCATCGGCGGCGTCATCAACTTCATCACGCGCAAGGACTTCCAGGGCCTGGAACTGAACACCCATCTCGGCAAGACGCGCGAAGGCGGCGCCGGCAAGCGCACCGCCAGCATCGCCGCCGGCAAGGGCGACCTCGAGCGCGACGGTTTCAATGTGTTCGCGGTCGCCGATTTCCAGCGCACCGATGCCCTCAGCACCTCGCAACGCAGCTTCATCCCCGGATTGCAGGTCGAGCAGCGCCTCGGCCATCTGCTGTCAGGCTACACCAGCCCGGGCAATATCCGCCTTACCTCGGCCCAGCGCGACCATTTGCAGGACATCGGCTTCACCATCAATGGGCGGCCGATCACCAATCGCCTGATCAACCTGTCGGTGCCGGGCTGCGCGGCACCGGCCAACGTCTACCTGCCGGCCGGCACCGGCGGCGTCGATGCCTGCACCTACAACTACATGGGCGACACCGAGCTGTATCCCAAATCGGAAAAATCCAGCCTGCTGAGCCGCGGCGTCATCAAGCTGGGCGGCGGCCACCAAGCCTATGCCGAACTGGCACTGAGCCGCGCCAAGACCGATTACGTCGGCTCGGCGGCGCGCGTGGCCGGCTACCTCGACTATCGCAAGGTGCCGCAACTGTCCGGCACCGGGCTCGACCAGCTGGACGACGACATTCCCGGCGAACTGGAAGTGCGCATGCGCCTGAACGAAGCCGGGCGCCGCACCAGCACCCTGACCAGCGAGGGTGTGCGCCTGGTGGTCGGCCTGAGCGGCACCCTGGCCGGCTGGGACTACGATACCGCCCTGAATCACAGCGTCAACACCGTCAAGGACAAGGACACCCATGGCTACGTGCTCTACAACGAGCTGCTGGCCGGTATCGCCGACGGCCGCATCAATCCCTTCGGCCCCTCCGGCCCGCAAGGCCAGGCGCTGATCGACAGCATCCAGGTGAACGACGACGTGCGCCATGCGCGCGGCACCATGGATGCCTTCGACTTCAAGTTCTCGCGGGCGCTCCTGCCGCTGGCCGGCGGCGACCTGGCGGTTGCCATCGGCGGCGAGGCGCGGCGCGAGCGCAACGTGTTCACGCCCTCGGCCCTGCTCCTGAGCGACAACATCAACAACGACGCCGCACCGGAAGGCGGCCGTGCCACCCGCGACAGCCGCGACATTGGCGCCGTCTACGGCGAACTGCTGCTGCCCTTCGCCAAAGGGTGGGAAGCGCAGCTGTCCGGGCGCTACGACCATTACCAGCAGGTCGGCGGCGCCGCCAGCCCGAAGATCGGGCTGAGCTGGCGTCCGGGCGAGGCGCTGCTGCTGCGCGGTTCGGCCGGGCGCGGCTTCCGCGCGCCCTCGATGACCGAGCTGCACCGCCCCACCGTCTACAGCAGTACCGCCACCCTGCCCGACCCGGTGTATTGCGCCACGGTCGAGAACAACTATGCCGACTGCGCCGACAACTGGGACACGCGCCGCTACAGCAATGCCGGCCTGAAGCCGGAGCGCAGCCGCCAGTTTTCGCTGGGCGCGGTGTTCGCCGCCGGCAAGCATGTGAATGCCTCGCTCGATTACTGGAACATCAAGCGCACCGACCTGATCAGCGAGATCGGCGACGACATCATCCTCGGCAACCTGGCCAAGTACGGCGACCTGGTGCACCGCGACGAGGATGGCCTGATCGACTACATCGAGCTGCGCAAGGAAAACCGCGGCGCGCAGATTGCCAAGGGCCTGGACCTGGCGCTCACGGTGCGCGGCGTCGACACCGCCTTCGGGCGCTTCGGCGGCCGCCTGAACGGCACCTACGTGCTGGACTCGAAGATTCAGAACGCGCCGGGCGACGCCTTCGTGAGCAACCTGAACCGCTTCGTCACCGACGGCGTGGTCCAGCGCTGGCGCCACACCCTGACCTTCGACTGGGACCGCGGCCCGCTGTCGGCCAGCCTGTCGAACACCTGGTCGAGCGGCTACGAAGACCAGAACAGCGCCATCAACATCGACGACGGCAGCGTGGTGGCGACCAACCACGTCAAGTCCTACTCGCTGTGGGACCTGTCGGGCGCGTATGTGGTCGATCCGCGCCTCAAGCTGCGCGTCGGTGTGCAGAATTTGTTCGACCGCAGCCCGCCGTATTCGAACCAGGCGTTCTACTTCCTGTCCGGGTATGACCCCAGCTATACGGACCCGCGTGGACGGCGCTTTTATGTGAGTGCGAGTTACACGTTTCGGTGACGCTTGATGGCGGGCCGGCCCCCGGGCACCGGGCGGGCGGCCTTCCGGCGCTCGTTTCCGGAGCTCGTGTCCGGAGCTCGTGTCCGGCGCCTACCCAAGCCTGGTGGCTGGCCTTGCGCAATCACCGCACATGTCGGTTAGTTGCAGATTATCGTCAGCAAGGCCACCGCCCTGCCAGCGGAAAGACGACGGCCTAGTTCGTCCTGCGCGCGAACCAGGTGGCCAGCGCGGATCCCGACAGGTTGTGCCACACACTGAACAGCGCGCTCGGCACAGCCGCCAGCGGCGTGAAATGGGCAGCCGCCAGGGCCGCGCCGAGCCCGGAATTCTGCATCCCGGTTTCCATCATCACCGCCTTGCGCTTGGCCAGGTCCATGCCGAACAGCCGCGCGAACAAATAGCCGAGCGCGAAGCCGAGCAGGTTGTGCAGGATCACCGCCACCAGGATCAACAAGCCGTTGCTCAGCAGCTTGGGCCGGTTCAGCGCGACGATGATGGCGATGATCAGCACGATCGCCACCGTGGACACCAGCGGCAACGCCTTGACGCTGGCCGCGGCCTGGCGCCGGAACAGGGTCTTGGCCACGATGCCCAGCACGATGGGCAGGATCACGACCTGCACGATGTCCAGGAACAGCGAGCCGGTATTGATGGCCATCCATTTGCCTGCCAGCAGCGACACCAGCGCCGGCGTCGCCAGCGGGGCGATCAGCGTCGACACCGATGCGATCGACACCCCGAGTGCGACGTCGCCCTTGGCCAGGAAAGTCATCACGTTGGAGGCGGTGCCGCTCGGGCAGCAGCCGACCAGGATCACGCCGACCGCGATCTCGGGCGGAAGCCGCAGCACGATAGCAAGCAGGTAGGCCAGGCCCGGCATGATCAGGTAGTGGCCGACCACGCCGATCGCCACGTCCCTGGGGCGCCGGAACACTTCCCGGAAATCCGCCGTCGACAGCGTCAAGCCCATGCCGAACATCACGATGCCGAGCAGCGGTGTGATCCAGCCCTTGTAGCCGACGAAGAGTTGGGGGGCGAAGAAGCCGCAACAGGCAAACAGCAGCACCCAGAACGAAAAGGTCTTTCCGACAAAATTACTGGCTTTTTCGATGGCGTTCACGCGTTTCTTCTCCGGTGTGGTGTGCGACTGTCCGATGCGCCGGCTGTTGCCATGACGAATCCAGCCGGCATTGTATCGAATGGAGGGCCCACAAGATGGATGGACGCCGACCGACGCCCGACGATTCGTGAAATCGGTTTAATCACCCTGTCACACATGCTCCCTACACTCCGGCTGAGTCCACCACGGGAGATCCCATGAGCACTTCCCCTTCGCGCCGCCGCTTCCTTGCCACCGGCGGTGCCTTGTCCGGTTCGCTGCTGCTGAACGGCTGCGGTGGCGGCGACAGCGTCGCGGCGCCCGCCGTCATCGTCAGCGAGGCCGCACGCCCGAAACTGCCGTCCGCCCTGCAGTTTGGCGACGTCATCGCCGACCAGGCCATCGTCTGGAGCCGCAGCGACCGCCCCGCCATCATGGTGGTCGAGTACGACACGACCGAGCGCTTCGCCAACGCCAGCCGCATCGTCGGGCCGGTGGCGACCGACGCCACCGACTTCACCTCGCGCATCGACCTCACCGGCCTGCCGCCCGGGCAGACGGTCTTCGTGCGCGTCAGCTACGCCGATCCGACCGACAGCAGCATCCGCAGCGACACCGTGAGCGGACAATTCCGCACTGCCCCGCTCGATGCGCGCAAGCCGGTGCGCTTCCACTGGAGCGGCGACAATGCAGGCCAGGGCTGGGGCATCAACACCGACTTTGGCGGCGTCAAGATCTACGAAGCGATGCGCAAGCGCGACCCCGATTTCTTCATCCACAGCGGCGACACGATCTATGCGGACAGCCCGATCCTGGCCAAGGCAACGGCCGAGAATGGCGCCATCTGGACCAATATCGTCACCGAGGAAGTCAGCAAGGTGGCCGAGACGCTGAAGGAATACCGCGGCCGCCAGGCCTACAACATGCTGGACGCGAACTACAAGCGCTTCGCGGCGCAGGTGCCGCAGATCTGGCAGTGGGACGACCACGAAGTCACCAACAACTACAGCGCATCCAAAGACTTGTCGGGTGACGCCCGCTACACCGAAAAGAACATCGCGACCCTGGCCGCGCGCGGCCAGCGCGCCTTCCTGGAGTACGCGCCGATGCGCTACTTCAAGCAGCCGGAACAGCAGCGCGTCTACCGCAAGATCGCACAGGGCCCCTTGCTCGACGTGTTCGTGCTCGACATGCGCAGCTACCGCGGCCCCAACAGCGCCAACCGCCAGGCCGGCGAAAGCGCGGAGACCGCCTTCATGGGCAATGCCCAGGTCGACTGGCTGATCGCCGAGCTCGCCAAATCGACGGCAACCTGGAAGGTCATCGCCGCCGACATGCCGATCGGCCTGCAGGTCGGCGACGGCAAGAACGCGCAAGGCCAGGACATCTGGGAAGCCGTGGCCAATGGCGACGATGGCGTGCCGAGCGGACGCGAACTGGAAATGGCGCGCCTGCTGCGCGCGATCAAGGGAGTGAAGAACGTTGTCTGGATCACGGCCGACGTGCATTACTGCGCGGCCCACTACTACGATCCAGCCAAGGCCAGCTTCACCGATTTTTCGCCGTTCTGGGAATTCGTGGCCGGCCCGATCAACGCGGGCTCCTTCGGCCCGAACGCACTGGACAAGACCTTCGGCCCGACCGTGGTGTTCGAGAAAGCGCCGCCGACGGCCGGGGCCTCGCCGCTGGCGGGCTATCAGTTCTTTGGCGAGGTGCTGATCGATCCGGCGAGCAAGACACTGACGGCCGAGTTGATCGACCTGAACGGGGTGTCGCAGTTCAGCAAGACGCTGGTGCCGCAGTTGGGGTGATGGTGGCGTCGACCTGACGCGCCTAAGCAGCACACAAAGCAAAAAGGCCAGCGAATCGCTGGCCTTTTCGAGAATCCTGGTGGGCGGTGCAAGTTTCGAACTTGCGACCCCAGCAGTGTGAATGCTGTGCTCTACCCCTGAGCTAACCGCCCTATCTACTGCGAACTTCTACTTGCTTACTGCTTTTTGCTGCGTTTGCATCGCTGCAATGACGAGCATTATAGGGGGAGTTTTGCGTTTTGTCACCCCTGAAGAGAATATTTTCTCCAAACACATTCCCCCTTCACACCTTTATCGAGTGCGGCCAGCACTTTGTCGTGCTCGGCAAGCTCTTCATCGGCGGCGGCAAGCACGATGATCTCGCCCAGCGGACCCGCGTCGGCCAGCGCCGCGCCGCCCGCCGACTCGACCTCGACGTCCATCGACAGCATGTTCTGGCCGCGCGTCATCGACAGGTAGACATCGGCCAGCAGCTCCGAGTCGAGCAGTGCGCCGTGCAGCTTGCGGTGGGCATTCGACACGCCGTAGCGGTCACACAGCGCATCCAGGGAGTTGCGCTTGCCTGGGTGCAGTTCCTTGGCGTTCACCAGGGTGTCGATCACGCCGCCGCAATGGTCGATGAAAGGCGGCAGGCCGGCGCGCTGGAATTCGTGGTTCAGGAAACCCAGGTCGAAGGGGGCGTTGTGGATGATGATTTCGGCGCCCTGGCAGAACTCACGCAACTCATGTGCGATTTCATGGAACTTCGGTTTGTCGCTCAGGAACTCGGTGGTCAGACCGTGCACCGCCAGCGCACCCTCGTCGGAATCGCGCTCGGGATTGACGTAGCGGTGGTAAGTATTGCCGGTCAGCTTGCGGTCGACGATTTCGACGCAACCGATCTCGACGATGCGGTCGCCGGTGCGCGGGTTGAAGCCTGTGGTTTCGGTATCGAGGACGATTTGGCGCATGCGCGTAAACCCATCAAAAGCGTGAAAAAAGACCTGTCAGTATACCAGTGCTCAGCGGCGCACCGAGGCGGCGCCCATGTTGGCCAGCGCGTCGGCCTTTTCGTTGCCGGGATGACCGTTGTGGCCGCGCACCCAGCGCCACTCGACCGCGTGCTGCTGCTGCGCGGCGTCGAGTGCCTTCCACAGGTCGTCGTTCTTGACCGGCTCCTTGGCGGCGGTCTTCCAGCCGCGCGCCTTCCAGCCGTGGATCCACTCCGAAATCCCTTTTTGCACGTACTGGCTGTCGGTATGCAGCACCACCTGGCAGGGGCGGTTCAGCACGCCCAGCGCCTCGATCACGGCGCGCAATTCCATGCGGTTGTTGGTCGTGTTCGGCTCGCCGCCGAAGATTTCCTTCTCGTGCTTGCCGTCGGCCACCAGCAGCGCGCCCCAGCCGCCGGTGCCCGGATTGCCCTTGCAGGCGCCGTCGGTAAAAATCTCAACTTTGGTCATGCTGCTTTGCTTCCCTCTCTATTCAGATGCTTTATTCGGATACTTCGCGTTGGCGCTCATTGCGGTTGGTCGCCGGCACCGCCGCCGGCGCCTTGCCCGGCTTCTTGTTCCAGGCCGGGCCGATGATGTTCATGCCCTTGACGCGCTTGATCGCATGCACGATGTACACCGCGCCCAGATAGGGCCACCAGCGCTGCCCGGGCGCTTCGACGAAGGCGAAGCGGTTGAGCCACTTGGTGGTGCGAAAAGGCGGCGCATAACAGCCGAAATGGTTGCGCGTGGCGCCGAGATTCAACAATTTTAACCAGTCTTTCAAACGCGGCAAAGAAATGAACTCGCCCGCCGTCGGCAAATAATTGCTGCTGGTGATGCGCCCCATGCCCTGGCGCACGCCCCACAGGCTGGCCGGGTTGAAGCCGCAGATGATCACCTGCCCTTCCGGGATCAGCACCCGTTCGACCTCGCGCAAGACCTGGTGCGGCTCGGCAGCGAACTCGAGCACGTGCGGCAGCACCACCAGGTCCAGGCTTTGCGAGGCGAAGGGCAATTCGGCAAAGTCGAGCGCCACCGCGATCTGCTTGCCGCTGCGCGCGAACACCAGCTCGTCGGCGGTCGAGGTGCGCGTGGCCGCCTGCCATTTGTTCGGCATGCGGTTGGCCGCCAGCGCATCGATCTGGGGCACGCCGATCTGGACCGCGTTGAAGCCGAAGATATCGGCCGTCAACTCGTCCAGGCAAGCCTGCTCCCAGGCCCGCACATAGGCGCCCGCCGGCGATTGCAGCCAGCGGTCGAGCGCTATAATGGATTTTTCGGATGTCCCGCTCATGCCACCCCTTATTCGATGCCGATATGACCCATTTGCCGCAGCCCACGACCACCCGACCCGCCGTATTGACGGTGCCCGCATTCAAGGATAACTATCTCTGGCTCATCCATGACGGCGTGCATGCGGCGGTCGTCGACCCCGGCGATGGCGAACCCATCCTCGAAGCCTTGCGGGCAAATGGACTCACCCTGACCGCCATTCTACTCACCCATCACCATGCTGACCACATCGGCGGCGTGCCGCTTCTGCTGGAACATGCGCCAGTGCCGGTGTTTGGCCCGCGCAATGACGGCATCAAGGCGGTGACCCAGCCGCTGGGCGAAGGCGACCGCATCAGGGTTCCCGGACTCGGGCTGGACCTGGCGGTGCTGGACGTACCCGGCCACACCCTCGGCCACATCGCCTACGTGCGCGACGACGTGGACGCCGCCGGCGAGCACTGGCTGTTCTGCGGCGACACCTTGTTCGGCGCCGGCTGCGGCCGCCTGTTCGAGGGCACCCCGGCGCAGATGGCGGAATCGCTCGCGAAGCTGGCGGCCCTGCCCGACGAGACCCTGGTGTATTGCGCCCACGAGTACACGCTCTCGAACCTGCGCTTCGCCGAGGCGGTCGAGCCCGGCAACCGCGCACTCCAGCTGCGCGTCGCCGCCGACAGCGAAGCACGCGGCAGCCACCTGCCGACGATACCGTCCACCATCGCCGTCGAAAAAGCGACCAATCCCTTCCTGCGCTACCGCGAGCCGGCGATCGTCGACAGCCTGGTCGCTGCGGGGAGACTCCATCCGGGCGCCGCCGCGCTGGACGCCTTTACCGCCCTGCGCGAGTGGAAGAACGCGTTTTAGACGGAGGCCCTGCCGTGCCGCAGGTCAGGTGCTACTTCGATCCGGTCAGTCCGTATGCCTGGCTGGCCTTGCGCGAGCTCGAGCGCATCGACGCCGCAGCGGGCGCGCCGGTGCGGCTGGTGCCGGTGCTGTTTGCCGGCTTGCTGAATGCGCACGGCAATATCGGCCCGGCGGAGCTGCCGGCCAAACGCGCCTACGTCTTCCGCGACGTACTGCGCGAGGCGGCGCGGCATGGGCTGCCGTTCGCCGGGCCGCCCGGCCATCCCTTCAATCCCTTGACCGCCTTGCGCATGTGTACGGCGTTGGCGGACGAAGGGCAGCGGCGGACGCTCGCCGTGGCACTGGCGGCGGCTTGCTGGGAAGCTGGGGTGGATATCAGTGATGCGTCCGAGGTGGTCCGGGTGGCTGATGATGCCGGGCTGGACGGTGCCGCCTTGCTGACGGCCGCCGCCAGCGCGGCAGTCAAGCAAGCGCTTGCGACGGCGACGGCGCAGGCCGTTGCCGACGGGGTGTTCGGGGTGCCGACTTTTCGGGTGGACGGTGACGCGGGTTTGTTCTGGGGTGCGGACCGGATCGAGGCGCTGCTTTGGCGGCTGGGCGGGAATGGGATTGACGAGACGGTGCTGGCGGAATTTCTGGGCAGGCAGGCGCTGGCGCAGCGGCGGTGATCGGCTTTCTCTAAGGACGACGTCGTAGTGTGCCGCCGTCCCGCTCCCTCTGGTTGAGCGCGTGGACGGCGTTTGTTCCGCCGTCCCGCGTACATCGCCGTGTAGCCGTCCACCCTACCCGCGACGCCGGCGCCACGGCTTTCGGTCAGATTTCCTCGTACAGCGGCAGGGTCAGGAACTCGGCGAACTCTTCCGAAGTGGACATCTGTTCGAAGATTTCGGCGGCGCGCGCGTAGCTGGGGTTGTCGCCGTTCGGTGCCGCCGCCTTGGCGTTCGCAAGTTCTTCCGGAATCATGGCGCGCACCATCTCGGCGCTCACCTTGCGGCCATCGTCCAGCACGCCCTTCGGCGAGCGGATCCATTGCCAGACCTGCGAACGGCTGATCTCGGCGGTGGCCGCGTCTTCCATCAGGTTATGGATGGGCACGCAGCCATTGCCGGCCAGCCAGGCGCCCAGGTAATGGATGCCGACGTTGATGTTGTAGCGCAGGCCGGCTTCGGTGATCGGCGCTTCCGGCTTGAAGTCGAGCAGCTGGGCGGCGCTGACCTCGACGTCCGGGCGCTGCTTGTCGATCTGATTCGGGCGCTCGCCCAGCACCTTGACGAATTCGGTCATGGCCGGCTCGACCAGGCCCGGGTGGGCGACCCAGCCGCCGTCATAGCCATCGGTGGCGTCGCGCGCCTTGTCGCCGATGACGCCTGCCATCGCCGTCGCGTTTTTCTCGGGATCGTTCTTGATCGGAATCAGGGCCGACATGCCGCCGATCGCCGGCGCGCCGCGCTTGTGGCAGGTCTTGAGCAGCAGCAGCGCATAGGCGCGCATGAAGGGCGCGGTCATCGTGACTTTCGGGCGGTCGGCCAGGCAGAAATCCTTGTCGAGCTTGAATTTCTTGATGCACGAAAAGATGTAATCCCAGCGGCCCGCATTCAGCCCGGCGCTGTGCTCGCGCAACTCATACATGATTTCGTCCATCTCGAAAGCGGCGAGGATGGTCTCGATCAGCACGGTTGCCTTGATCGTGCCCTGCGGCAGGCCGAGCTCATCCTGGGTCATCTTGAAGATGTCGTTCCACAGGCGCGCCTCCAGGTGGGATTCCATTTTCGGCAGGTAGAAATACGGACCGGCACCGCGCGCCAGCTGCTCCTTCGCATTGTGCACCATGAACAGGGCGAAGTCGAAGATGCCGCCAGACACGCGCTTGCCGTCGACCAGCACGTGCTTTTCATCCAGATGCCAGCCGCGCGGGCGCACGACCAGGGTTGCAACCTTGTCGTTGAGCTTGTACTGCTTGCCGTTCTGTTCCAGCGCAATCGTGCCGCGCACCGCATCGCGCATGTTGAGCTGGCCGGTGATCTGGTTGTCCCAATTCGGCGTATTCGAGTCTTCGAAGTCGGTCATGTAGCTGTCGGCGCCCGAATTCAGGGCGTTGATGACCATCTTGCGTTCCACCGGACCGGTGATTTCCACGCGGCGGCATTCCAGCGCCTTCGGGATCGGCGCGATCTTCCAGTCACCGTCGCGGATGTGGGCGGTGGACGCCAGGAAGTCGGGGCGCTCGCCGGCATCCAGGCGCCGCGCGCGCTCGGCACGCGCCGCCAGCAATTCCTGGCGGCGCGGCTCGAAGGCGCGGCTGAGCCTGGCCACCAGCGCCAGCGCATCGGGCGTCAGGATCTGTTCGTAGCCGGGCTCGATGGCGGCCCGGATTTCCATTCCGGCTGGGGTGGCGATGGTCATGGCATGCTCCTGTTCTTGTTAATGAGAATCTGCTTGCAGCCAACAGAGACGCAACAGAGACACGACGGTGCCCTCGGCTTGGCGTTTGCTATTCCATCAAGTATATTCACTTCCGCGTAGCTAAACGAGACAAAAAATACATTCATCCATGCGTTTTTGTCACAGATGAATCACCGGGAAACGAGCCGCCATGGGACAATTCCGTCAGATTTCCACCTTCGTCGAGGTCGTCGCGCGCGGCAGCCTGTCCGCGGCCGCGCGTGCCGAAGGGATTGCACCGGCGATGATAGGACGCCGCCTCGACGCGCTCGAAGCCAGGCTCGGCGTCAAGCTGCTGCAGCGGACCACGCGCAAGCTTGCCTTGACGGACGAAGGCGCCGCCTTCCTCGAGGATTGCCAGCGCATTCTGGGCGAGCTGGAAGAAGCGGAGTCGGCGGTCTCGGAACGCAGTGCGCGCGCCAGCGGCCACCTGCTGGTGTCGGCGCCGGCCGGCTTCGGGCGCCAGCACGTGGCGCCGCTGCTGCCCTCTTTCCTGGCCGAGCACCGCGAGGTGACGGTCAACCTCAACCTCAACGACCGCCTGGTCGACGTGGTCGGCGAAGGCGTGGACGTGGCGATCCGCATCGGCAGCCCCGCCGATTCCAACCTGGTCGGCGTCAAGCTGGCCGACAACCAGCGCGTGGTGGTGGCGGCGCCATCCTACCTGAAACGCCACGGCGCCCCGGCCGCGCTGGACGAACTGGCGCGCCACAACTGCCTGGCGATCAGCAGTGCGGGCAGCCAGCGTGGCTGGACCTTCCGCGACCACGGCCGCATCCTGACCTTGAAAGTCGGCGGCAATATGGTATGCAACGATGGCGCGGTACTGCATGCATGGGCGCTGGAAGGCCGCGGCCTGGCGTGGCGTTCGATGTGGGAAGTGGGGGCGGATATCGAAGCCGGCCGGCTGATACCGGTATTGGAACAGTTCGCCGCACCGGGTAACGATATTCACGCGGTATTCGCGCAACGCCGTCATTTACCGCTGCGTATCCGCGTCTTCGTCGATTTCCTCAGACACGCTTATTCGCAACCAGACTATTGGCGGAACGGCTGAGAGAAAATCGGTGGATCTGACAGAATTGACGGGAATCTCATCAATCAGCCGACAGCTTCAGTCAATACACGGCGATCAGCGCACACCGTGAATTACAAGTAAATATAATACCTACAGGCAAAAAAAATCCCCGGAAATTCCGAGGATTTTTCTGCCGAACAATGCAGCGCTAAATTACAGCGGCTGGATGTTGGATGCTTGCTTGCCCTTCGGACCCGAGGTCACGTCGAACGAGACACGCTGGTTTTCCTGCAGCGATTTGAAGCCGTTGCTTTGGATAGCCGAGAAGTGCGCGAACAGATCTTCGCCGCCTTCGTCCGGGGTGATGAAGCCAAAGCCTTTGGAGTCATTGAACCATTTTACGATGCCAGTTGCCATTACAATTTCCTATTTCAGTTAAAGTGGACTAATGCCCGTTTACGATCGTTTGAAGAAGCAAGAAACAAATGACAGACTAACTGCACTGCTAACTCGAATCCAACGATCCCTAATTATACCGAATAAAACCAGACGCACACGGTTTTTGCAAAATAAAATCGAGACACCGTTCGATTCATGCCCGATTCCTGCAATCAACTTTTACGCATCTTTTTTTGCTTCGGCAGTAGGGTGAATATAGGTCATCGACGCTGACAAAGTTTGTTCTGGATCAAACGTTTTCAGAACAGGAACCTTGCGGCAACGCTAAACAGCAGACTCATCATTGGGATAAGCCGCTTTCGGGTCGCGCACGCCCCATGCCACGAACACATCGAGTTCGCTTAGCCAGGCTTCCCAATCGGCGGCCCCAACGGCGTCGAAGGTGGTGAACACACGCAGGCGCTGCTCCAGCACGCGCGCCTGCTGGCCCAGCACGCGCAAGCCGAAGGTGCCGGCGGAGCCGGCCAGCGTGTGCAGGATGGCGTGCATCTCGGCCACCAGCGCCGCCTGCGGCGATGCGGCGTCGAAGGCCGCGCGCGCGGCCGCCAGGCGGCCCAGCGTGTGGGGCAGCCCGGCGGCGAACTTGTCGTTCAGCTCCGCCAGCCGGCTGAAGAATTCGGCGTCGGCCGAATCGGTCATGCTCATGCTCGTACGCCCTCCCCGGCCGTGCTTATTTGGTGCCGAAGATGCGGTCGCCGGCGTCGCCCAGGCCGGGGATGATGTAGGCGTGGTCGTTCAGGTGGCTGTCGAGCGAGGCCACGTACAGCTTCACGCCGGGATGCGCCTTGTGGAACACCGCCACGCCTTCCGGCGCCGCCACCAGGGCCAGGAATATGATCTGGTCGTCGGGCACGCCGCGCTTCTTGAGCACGTCGACCGCGTACACCGCCGAGTTGCCGGTCGCGACCATCGGGTCGCACAGGATGAAGGTGCGCTCGGTGGTGTCCGGCAGGCGCACCAGGTATTCGACCGGCTGGTGGGTGGCAGGGTCGCGGAACACGCCGATGTGGCCGACGCGGGCCGATGGCACCAGCTCGAGCAGGCCGTCGCTCATGCCGATACCGGCGCGCAGGATCGGGACGATCGCCAGTTTCTTGCCGGCGATGATGGGCGCGTCGATGGTCACCAGCGGAGTGTCGATCTGGCGTGTGGTGAGCGGCAGGTCGCGCGTGATCTCGTACCCCATCAGCAAGGTGATCTCCTTGAGCAGCTCGCGGAAGGTGCGGGTCGAGGTGCCACGGTCGCGCATGTGCGACAGCTTGTGCTGGATCAGCGGATGGTTCAGGATGAAGAGGTTCGGAAAACGCGGATCTTGTTTCATTATCGACATGGTACGACAGACGTAGGGACTTGGTTGGGCCGCATTATCCCAGCCGCGCGCCGGTTTGTCCCGTTTTTGGCGAAGAAATATCCCTAGGTGCCGGCTGCGGCCGTGATGGACGCGCCCGCGGACGCCCCCTCCGGCAGCGCCAGGGCGCGTGCCAGGATCGCCGCGCAGTCGACCCCATCCGGCAAGCGGCCATAGGCACCGCCGACCTCGCGCGCGATGCGCGAGGCGACGAAGGCATCGGCGACATAAGCCGGCGCATGACGCAGCAGCAGGCCGGCCTGGACCGCGATCACCAGCTGCTCGGCCAGGCGGCGCGCGCCGAATTCGCCGCTGCCGGCCGCCAGGCTCAGGCTGTCCATCAGGCGCGCATGAAAGGCGTCGAAGCGGACATCGCGGCCGAGGGCCGGTGCCAGCTCGGCAGCGAGCGCGGCGCGCGCCTCCGGGCCCTTGGCGAGGGCGCGCAAGACGTCGAGGCACATCACGTTGCCGGACCCTTCCCAGATCGAATTCACCGGGAATTCGCGGTACAGGCGCGCCAGCGGCCCGTCTTCGACGTAGCCGTTCCCGCCCACCACTTCCATCGCCTCGGCGCCGAAGCCGGGGCCGCGCTTGCACAGCCAGTACTTGCCGGCCGGGGTCAGCAGCCGCGCCAGCGCGGCCTGTGCCGGATCGGCGGCGGCGCCGGCGGCACGATCGAAGCAGCGCGCCAGGCGCAGGGCAAAAGCGGTGGCGGCCTCGGATTCGAGTGCCAGGTCGGCCAGCACGTTCTGCATCAGCGCCTGCTCGGCAAGCGGCCGTCCGAAGGCGCTGCGGCCGCGCGCGTGATGCAGCGCGTGGCACAGCGCGGCGCGCATGATGCCGGCGCTGCCCAGGACGCAGTCGAGGCGCGTATGGCTGCCCATTTCCAGGATGGTCGGGATGCCGCGCCCTGGCTTGCCGATCATCCAGCCGACGGCGTCGCAGAACTCCACCTCGGACGAGGCGTTCGAGCGGTTGCCCAGCTTGTTCTTGAGACGCTGCACGCGGATCGCGTTGCGGCTGCCGTCGGGCAGGAAGCGCGGCACGAAAAAACAGCTCAGTCCAGCGCTGACGCCGTCGTCGGTCTGCGCCAGGATCAGGTGCGCATCCGACTGCGGCGCCGAAAAGAACCATTTGTGGCCGACGATGGTCCAGGCCCCCTCGCCCTCCTCGCCGAAGCGTTCACTTGCGGCGCCCGCGTCGAGCGGCACGGCGCGCGTGGTATTCGCCCGGACGTCGGTGCCGCCCTGCTTTTCGGTCATGCCCATGCCGACCAGGGCGCCGCGTTTCTGCTCGATAGGCAGCGAACGCGGATCGTAGTCGCGCGACAGGATCTTGGGCAGCCAGCGCGCGGCGATGCGCGGGTTCTGGCGCAGCGCCGGGACCGACGCATAGGTCATGGTCACCGGGCACTGCGACCCATTCTCGACCTGGCCGAACAGCAGGTAGGCGGCGGCGCGCGCCACCTGGCCGCCGGGCTGGCCACCCTCCCATGGCAGCGCATGGGCGCCGTGCGCGATCAACAGACGCATCAACGCGTGCCAGGCGGGATGGAACTCGACTTCGTCGATGCGGCGGCCGCTCCGGTCGACACTCTGCAGGCGCGGCGGGAATTCGTTGGCCAGGCGCGCCAGATCGAGCACGCCGCTGTTGCCGAGTTCGGCCCCAAGGCGGTCCAGCCCGCCGTCCGCCCAGGATGCGCCTTCGCGCGCGACGGCTTCGCGCAATGCCGTATCGCAGGCATACAAGTTGACGTCGCCGAAGGGCGCGGCCTGGTTGAAGACTTCATGTGTGTCGAATCGGTTCATGGCGCTGTCTCTCCCTGTCGCAGGTGCGATGACCCACGGGTTTTGTTGCTCATAAGCATCGCTCCGACTGTCAAAAAGTTTCTTTTACGCACCCTATCGGCGACAATAAGCGGGCTGCGGCCGGACGGCTTATCGACATGGCAACAAGGCTAGCGCAAACGCGGCGGACCGGCAAGCAGGCCGCCCGATGCGCATGACAGCGCGTGCCGACAGGGGCCCCTGCGCCGCGTCAATCCGCCGGCCAACCGTCGCAGAGATTGTGCCTTTTTAATGCCGATGGGCATCTTTCAGTGCTACATTCTTTGTTGATTTGGTACACTCATGCGGCCTCACCGGAACGTCTTGCGTTCCCGACCAGTTAAGAAAGCAACTATTTCACCAATGCGCCCCAGTTCTTCCGCCGCAGCGAACGAAGATCCGTGCCATGCGGTCCCGGCCTCCAGCCTCGACCACCTCATGGAAGCGGTGGGCGACGTCGTATTCCGCCTCGACCCATCCGGCCTGATCCGCTTTGCCAGCGCGCGTGCCCGGCGCCGGCTGGCCGCCGATGCCGCGCTCGCCGGCAGCTCGCTGCTCGCGCTGGCGCTCGAGGTCGACCAGGCCGCCCTGCGCAATGCCATCGTCGATGCCGGCGTGGGAGCGGAAGGCAGCGTGGTCGAAGTGCGGCTGCGCTGCGGCGCGGCCGACACCTGGTTCGAACTGCGCATCGCGCCCCTGGCGTCAAGCCAGGGCCTGCCCGGCCATGAATTGCTGGCGGTCGGCCGCGACATGACGGTCCAGCGCGAGACCGAGCGGCACCTGCGCCACATGGCGACCCATGATGCCCTCACCGAATTGCCCAACCGGCTGCTGCTGTCGGACCGCATCCGCATGGTGATCGCCAATGCGCGCCGCTCCGGCCAGGGTTTTTCGATCGCCACCATCGGCCTGGACGGTTTCAAGAAGGTCAACGACGGCCTCGGCCACCCGGTCGGCGATGCCGTGCTGCGCGAGGCCGCCGCCCGTTTGCGCAAGACCCTGCGCGACAGCGATACCCTGGCGCGCGTCGGCGGTGACGAATTCGTGGCGGTGCTGCCCGGTACCGTCAGCCCGGCCCAGATCAAACTGGTCAGCGGCCGCCTGCTGGCGACCCTGCAGTCGCCCTTCGAGATCGACAGCCACACCGTCTACCTGGGCGCGTCGATCGGCGTCTCGGTCTACCCCGAGCATGCCGAGGACGAAGTGCGCCTGGTGGCGCTGGCCGACGCCGCCATGGGCCGCGCCAAGGAAACCGGCGGCGCCCGCACCATGGTCCACAGCGCGCGCATGGCGGGCGAACTGCGCGGCCCGTCCCAGCACGACATCTCGCTCGAGGCGGCGATGTTCCAGGCGGTGCGCGAAGGCGAATTCCAGCTCTACTACCAGCCGATCGTGTCGGCGCGCACGCGCCAGATCGAAGGCTTCGAGACGCTGATGCGCTGGAAGCATCCGACCCTGGGCATGGTGCCGCCGGTGCGCTTCATCCCGATCGCCGAAACCAACGGCCTGATCAACCTGCTGGGCGCCTGGGCGCTGAAATCGGCCTGCGTCCAGCTGCGCCAGTTCGAGGAAGTCGCCAGGCGCGCGCTCTACATCTCGGTCAACATCAGCCCGCGCCAGTTCCGCAACGACCGCTTCCTGTCGGTGCTGGACGATGCGCTGGCCTTCTCCGGCACCCCCGGCGACAAGCTGGTGCTCGAGATCACCGAGGGCACGCTGATGGTCGACCCGGCGCATGCCGAAGCCATCCTCGGCAAGATGGCCGAACGGCGCGCGCGCATCGCGATCGACGATTTCGGCACCGGCTATTCCTCGCTGGCCTACCTGAAGCGCTTCCCGATCTCGGTGCTGAAGATCGACCGCGCCTTCATCAAGGACTTGCCGGCGTCGACCAAGGATGCGGCGATCTGCAATGCGGTACTCGACATCGCCAAGCACCTCGGCCTGTCGGTCGTGGCGGAAGGCGTCGAGACCGACGAACAACTCGACTACGTGGCGTCGCGCGGCTGCGACTACGTCCAGGGCTACCTGACCGGCAAGCCGATGCCGGCCAACGTGGCCATGGCTGCGCTCAAGGAAGACCTGTACGCGGAACTGCTGCCGGACCAACTACGCGCGCTCACACCATGAACCAGACCATGCACACCGAACGTTCGCCCAAAGCCGACGCCACCCTCGCCCTGCTGTGGGAGCGCATCCGCCGGCGCGGCGACATGCCGGGCTTCACCAAGGCCATCGGCGCCATCCTGGCCTCGATGCGCGGCGAGGACGAGCGCGATTTTTCGATGACCCAAACGGTGCTGTCCGATCCGGTGCTGACCCAGAAGGTGCTGCGCCTGGCCAACAGCGGCATGTACTCGGCCTTTGGCCAGCGCATCAACACCGTGTCCAAGGCGATCCTGGTGCTGGGCACCGAGGCGATCGGCCACCTGGCACTGGGCCTCAAGCTGATCGAGGAACTCGGCAAGTCGACCCCGGATTCGCTGCAGGCCCACATCGAGATGGAAAAGGCGGTGCTGGCCGGGATGGTGGCCCAGCAGGTGGCCCTGCAAGCGGGCAGCCGCGACCCCGAGGAAGCGGTGGTCTGCTCGATCCTGCACTCGCTGGGCCGCATGATGGTCACCTTCTACCTGCCCGAGCACTGGATCCTGCTGCAGCAGCAGGCCGGCGGCCACGGCCTCGAAGACGCGGCGGCGCTGGACCACCTCGGCCTGACCCTGGAACAGATCGGGCGCGCCACCGCCGAACACTGGGGCCTGCCGCGCAACCTGGTGGCCGGCATGCGCCGCGTCGAGCCGGGCGAACGCGGCGACGGCTTCAGCCATGAAGACTGGCTGGCCGCGCTCGGCACCATGTCCTCGCAATGCGCGGAATCGCTGTGGAGCGGCGACGAGGCCGGCACCCTTGATGCGCAGCGGCTGGCGACCGAGTTCGCCGACATGCTCGGCGTCGACGCCGCCAAGATCGCCAGCGCCATCGACAAGGCCAAGGTCGAAGCGGCCGCCGACCTGTCGATCGCGCCGCTGGCGAACCCGCCTGAAAAGCGCGCCCGCAACGCCGCCTCGGCGCGCATGCGCGAGGCCGGCCACAAGATCCTGACCAGCGGCGTGAGCGACATGCGCGAATCGGCGGCCAGCGTCACACCGGGCCAGATGATGTCGATGGCGATCGAGACCGCCTATCATGGGCTGTCGTTCACGCGCGCCTTCGGCTTCCTGCGCAGCCGCCGCGACGGCAAGTACAGCGCCAAGATCGGCCTCGGCGACGGCGCCAGGGCGCTGCTGCCCAAGCTGGTCTTCGACGATGCCTACGAACCGAACGTCTTCTTCGCGGCCCTCGGCAGCGACCGCGTGATCTTCATCGAAAACGCGCACGACCCGAAATTCGCCAGCAAGCTGCCGGGCTGGTGGAAGGGTACGCTGGGCGAGGGACACTGCTTCGTCGTCATCCCCCTGTGCACCCATGGCGAGCCGGTCGGCTTCATCTATGGCGATTGGGACGACCGCTATCCTTCGGTCTACCTGAGCCAGGCCGAGTTTTCGCTGCTGAACGAGCTGCGTGGGCTGGTGGTGAAGACGGTGGAGCGCAAGCAGCAGATGGAAGTGGCCAAGTAGTGTCCTTGGCTGAACAAGCTTAGCGGCCGAACACCGCCGTTGGCCGAAAAACCGTCGCCCCTGCGAAGGCAGGGCGACGTATTTAAGCCAACACGCTCAGCCCAGCTTCGGCGTATCCACCTTCACATCCCCGCACTGCCCGCGGTGCATCAGCACATGGTCGATCAGCACCAGCGCCAGCATCGCCTCGGCGATCGGCGTTGCGCGGATGCCCACGCAGGGGTCGTGGCGGCCGAAGGTTTCCACCGATACCGGGTTGCCGTCCTTGTCGATCGAGCGGCGCGGCGTCCTGATCGACGAGGTCGGCTTGATCGCGATCGACACCCTGATGTCCTGCCCGGTCGAGATCCCGCCCAGCACGCCGCCGGCGTTGTTGCCGATGAAGCCTTGCGGGGTCAGCTCGTCGCCGTGCTCGGAACCCTTCTGCACCACCGAATGGAAACCGGCGCCGATCTCGACGCCCTTGACCGCATTGATCCCCATCATCGCGTAGGCGATGTCGGCGTCCAGCTTGTCGTACAGCGGCTGGCCGAGGCCGACCGGCACGTTCTTCGCCACCACGTCGATGCGCGCGCCGATGGAATCGCCCGCGCGGCGCAGTTCGTCCATCGCGGCTTCCATGCGCGCCAGCAGCGCGGCATCGCCGCTGGCGGCGAAGAAGGGATTCGCATGCACGTGTTCCCAGCCCTCGAAGGGCACGTCGATGTCGCCCAGCTGGCGCATGCAGCCCATGAATTCCATGCCGAAGCGTTCGCGCAGCCACTTTTTGGCGACGGCGCCGGCGCCGACCACCGGGGCGGTCAGGCGCGCCGAGGAACGGCCGCCGCCGCGCGGATCGCGCACGCCGTACTTGTGCCAATAGGTGTAGTCGGCGTGGCCGGGACGGAAGGTCTCGGTGATGTTGCCGTAGTCCTTGCTGCGCTGGTCTTCGTTCTGGATCAGCAGCGCGATCGGGGTGCCGGTGGTGACGCCCTGGTAGACGCCGGACAGGATCTGCACGCGGTCGGCTTCCTGGCGCTGGGTCACGTGGCGCGAGGTGCCCGGCTTGCGGCGGTCGAGCTCCGGCTGGATGTCGGCCTCGGACAGCGCCAACCCCGGCGGGCAGCCGTCGATCACGCAGCCGATGGCCGGACCGTGCGACTCGCCGAAGGTGGTAACGGAAAACAGTTTGCCGAATGTGTTGCCTGACATGGTGGGGGGAGCTTGTTCGAATAGAACGAAGATTCTACCAGCATGAATGATTTACGGCGACCACCAGATGCGGCGCCATTCCCGATAAGTATTGCTATGGAGAATTTTTTCCAACCCAGCCATCATTGCATATATACTAGGTTCCAACTTCAACATGCCGTGCGGCCGGGGTTGGCACGCGGCGTTGTTGGACGCCCCTTGATCCGAGCACTGTGGAGACGCAGCAATGCCAGCACCGATTCCGCCTCAGGGCGCCGCGCACGACGACGATCTGGTATTCGTCGACGAAGCGCCGGCCGTCGTGCCCGACGGGACCGAGGATGGCGCAGGCGCCTGGCGCGTGATGATCGTGGACGACGACGCCGACGTCCACTCGACCACCACCTTCGCCCTGAACAACCTGGAAGTCCTCGGCCGCCCGCTCGAATTCGTGCACGCCTACTCGGCGGCCGAAGCCCAGCAATTGCTGGCGCACGAGAGTGCGCTGGCCGTGGTGCTGCTCGACGTGGTGATGGAACAGGCCGACGCCGGCCTGCACCTGGTGCGCCACATCCGCGAAACCCTCGGCATGCGCGACGTCCGCATCATCCTGCGCACCGGCCAGCCCGGCTATGCGCCCGAGATGGATGCGATCCGCGGCTATGACATCAACGATTACCGCACCAAGTCCGAACTCACGCGCACCAAGCTGTACACCAGCGTGGCGGCGGCGGTGCGCGCCTATGAGCAGCTGCGCGCGCTGGAACGCAGCCGCGCCGGCCTGGCGCGGGTGGTGCGCGCCAACGCCGAGCTGATGGCCCTGCATTCCAGCGCCGAGCTGAGCGCCGCCATCCTGCGCGAGGCTGCCGGCCTGCTCGGCCAGCCGGAAAACGCCGTGCTGTGCGCCTGCCCGGCCGGGGCGCGCCCCAGGGAGTGGACCGTGCTGGCGGCCAGCGGTGCCTGTGCCGGCGCCGCCGGTGGCATGTTGCCGGCCGATGCCAGCTCCGCCATCACGCATGCGCTGAGCGAGCAGCGCAACATCTACCTACCGCACTGCGTGGCACTCTACTTCCGCGGCAAGTCGGATGGCGATTTCGCCGCCTGGCTGACGCTGGCGCGCCCGGTCGACGATTTGCGCCGCAGCCTGCTCGACGTGTTCGCCAGCAGCATCGCGGTCGCCCTGGACAACGTGGCGCTGATGACCGCGCTGCATCGCGCCGCCTTCCACGATGCCCTCACCGGCCTGCCCAACCGCACCCGCTTGGTCGAACTGATCGACGAACGCCTGGCGACCGCGCCCGACACCACCCTGTGCATGGTCGACATCGACCACTTCGCCGAGACCAACGATGCCCTCGGCCACCAGTTCGGCGACGCCCTGCTGCTGGCGGTGGCGCAGCGCCTACGTGTCTGGCTGACCGGCTGTCCGGGCGAGAGCCCGCGCGAAGGTCTGACCCTGGCGCGCATCGGCAGCGACATCTTCTGCGTACTGGGTCCATCGGACATGGTCGACCCGGCCGCGCTGCACGGCCTGTTCGACGAGGCCTTCTCGATCGATGGCCAGGACGTGCAGGTGTCGAGCACCCTGGGCCTGGTGCGCCTGCTGGAGCACGACGGCAGCGGCGCCGATGCCCTGAAGGATGCCGACATCGCCCTCAAGCGCGCCAAGAGCCAGCGCCGCGGCGGCCACTTCTATTTTTCGCGCGGCATGGGCGTGGAGATCCGCGAACGCGTGCGCCTGATGCACGCGCTGCGCGGCGGCTTCGCGCGCGGCGAGCTGTTCCTGGCTTACCAGCCACAGGTCGAACTGGCGGGACGCCGTCCCTTCGGCGCCGAGGCCCTGCTGCGCTGGCGCCTCGAGGACGGCCGCAGCGTGCCGCCCGACCGCTTCATCCCGATCGCGGAATATTCGGGCCTGATCATCGAGATCGGCGAATGGGTGCTGCGCGAAGCCTGTGCCGAGCTGGTACGCGTGCGCGCCGCCGGCCACCTCGACTTCACGATGTCGGTCAATGTCTCCCAGGTCCAGTTCCGCCATCCGCATTTCCTCGAGATGCTGGCGCGCGCGCTGGCCGACACCGGCGCGCCGCCGCGCCACCTCGAGCTGGAAATCACGGAATCGATGGCGATGGAAGAGCCCGAGCTGCTGATCGAGCGCCTGGCCGAGGTCAAGCGCACTGGCGTCTCGATCGCGATCGACGACTTCGGCACCGGCTTTTCCTCGCTGTCGCACCTGCAGCGCCTGCAGATCGACCGCCTCAAGATCGACCGTGCGTTCGTCAGCGAGATCACCGGCTCGGCACGCGGCAGCAGCATCGCCGAAATGGTGATCCAGCTGGGACGCAACCTGGGCTTGTCGATCGTGGCCGAAGGGGTCGAGGATGAACGCCAGGCGCAGATCCTGCAGGGCCTCGGCTGCCCGCTGGCGCAGGGCTTCCTGTTCGCGCGGCCGCTGACGCCGGCGCAGCTGCTCGAGTGGCTGGGCCGGGATGCGCTGACGCGGGCCGCGTGAACATCCCGGTCGCCCCCGAAAGCGGGAACGACCGGGCTATTCAATCCTCGGCGTTCTGCTCCGCCGGCCAGTCCCGGATGTACGCCTTCAGCATGCGGTTCTCGAAACTCTGGGCTTCCAGCACCGCCTTGGCCACGTCGTAGAAGGAAATCACACCCAGCAGGGTACGGGCGTTCATCACCGGCAGGTAGCGCGCATGCTTTTCCAGCATGATGCGGCGCACTTCGTTGACCTCGGTGTCCGGGGTGACGGTGATCGGGCTGTCGTCCATGTGCTTGCGCACCGTGCCGGCGCCGGCCAGCGAGCCGCCGTTGGCGTGCACCGCCTTGATCACCTCGCGGAAGGTCAGCATGCCGACCAGGTCGCCGTACTCCATCACGACCAGCGAGCCGATGTCGCGCTCGGCCATGGTGCTGGACGCATCGTCGAGCGGGGTGTCCGGCGAAACCGTGTACAGGATGTCGCCCTTCACTTGCAGGATTTCAGAAACTTTCATAGTGATCACCATAGGTAGGAGCAACGCAGCACAGCGCAGCGCAGCGCAGCAGCACAATGCTTGTATCAGAAATAACAATAGAGCGACTCTAGCCTATGCTCCCCAAAAAATCCAGCCTTGTGCCCGTCCATGGTGAGCCGCCGCGCATAAACGCGCATGAAATCGATGAAATGACCCGCCCCACATGACGTTTGCATGGTGAATGTGCCGCGAATGCAGCACCAGCGCACCACGACGGTGCTACGATGCAACGCATGTTCATTCCATCCGCGAGTCTGCCATGAGCGCCCATTCCGCCCGCCCCGCCATCGTCTTCATCCATGGCGCCCTCAACGACCACAGCGTGTGGAGCGCCCAGGCCGACGCCCTCCGGCGCCACGGCCACCAGGTGCTGGCGCCCGACCTGCCCGGCCACGGCGGCACGCCGGGCCCGGCGCTGGCGACGGTGGAAGCGATGGCTGGCTGGCTGCTGGCCTGGCTGGACGCGGCCGGGGTGACGCGCGTCGTGCTGGCCGGGCACAGCATGGGCTCGCTGATCGCGCTGGAAGCGGCGCAGCGTGCGCCGGCGCGCATCGCCGGCCTGGCCCTGCTCGGTACCGCAGCGCCGATGAAAGTGGCGGATGCGCTGCTGGATGCCGCGCTCGCCGACCAGGACAGTGCCATCGCCATGGTGGCGCACTGGTCGCATGCGGCCGCCGCAGCCGATTCAGCCGATGGCGCGGCACTGGAAGAAGCCTCGCGCCAGCTGATGGGGCGGGTGGCGGCGGCCGGCCCAGCCGCGCTGCTGCACACCGACCTGGCGGCCTGCAAGGCCTACGCCAACGGTGCGCAAGCCGCTGCGGACGCTGCCTGCCCGGTGCTGTTCATCCTCGGCCGCGCGGACCGCATGACCCCGCCGCGCGCCGCGAAAACCCTGACGGACGCGGTCCGCCATGGCACAATCGTCGAGGTGGACGCCGGCCACGCGATGATGGCCGAACAGCCCGCCGCGGTGACGGACGCCTTGCTCGCCTTTGCCGCCTCGTGCGAACAGCAATGACCACGCAGGGAGATGCACCATGGCAGCCGCACGCTACAACAGCTTCGCCGAGTTCTACCCCTATTACCTGAGCCAGCACGGCCACCGCATCTGCCGCCGCGCCCATTTCATCGGCACCTCGTCGGCGATCGCCGGCATCGCCCAGTACGTCGACAGCCTGAATCCGTGGTGGCTGCTGGTGGCCCTGCTCAGCGGTTATGGCGGCGCCTGGATCGGCCACTTTTTCTATGAAAAGAACCGGCCGGCGACCTTCGGCAACCCCTGGTATTCGTTCCGGGCCGACTGGGTGATGTATTGGCAGATGTTGACGGGAAAGCTGAGCTGGTAGACCGTCGCGTTTATGCTAAGTTTTTATGCCAGCGAAGCCGGCCGCTCGGCATCAGGCTGTTCCGCCGCAAAGTGCGCCGCCAGCGTCTGCTCCAGGCCGGCCTCCACCGCCGTCTCCACCCGCCGCGCCAACGCCACCGTGTCCAGCGACAGCGGCGTCGGCGCCGGCAATTCCGCGCCCACCAGCAAGGCCGCGCCCGGCACATTGTCGGCACCCAGGCCGCCAAAGACGAACAGGCGGTACACGTCGGCCAGGCGGATCAGCGCCGGGTCCACCAGCAGCACCCAGCAATCGCTGCCTTCGCGCGCCCAGCCCCAGCGCGCCTGGATGGTGACATCGGCCTGCACCCGCCCGACCCAGCCCTCGGCCACCATGCGCTCCAGCAAATCGCCCATTTCGTCGTAGCCGATGCGCGTGTGCGCGCGGATCTGGCTGCTCGAGACCAGGGCGCTGCCGCTCAGGCGGGCGCCGCCATGCAGCACCTTCAGCACCGCCACCGCATCGACGAAGGCGCCGCCCGGCGCCGGCTCGTACCACCAGCGTTCGTACTTCACCACCGGCAGCGCCGCCGTCAGGAGCGCGCCGACCAGGGTGATCAGCCAGGACAGGTAAAGCCACAGCAGGAACAGGGGCAGCGCCGCCAGCGCGCCATAGATGATGGCGTAGGTCGGGAACTGGCGGATGAAGATGGCGAACACACGCTTGGCGATCTCGAAGGCGATCGCCGCCACCAGGCCACCCCAGACCGCGTCGCGCCAGTCGACGTAGCGGTTCGGCACCGTCATGTACAGCAGCGCATAGGCGCCGGTGGTCAGCCCGACCGACACCATGGTGTAGAACAGCGCACCGACGAAGGGCAGCGCCGTGGTGATGCCATTGGTGGCGGTGAACAGCTGGGTCGTGATGGTCAGCGAGATGCCGAAGGCGAGCGGCCCCAGCGTCACCAGGGCCCAGTACACCAGCACCCGCTGCAGGAGCGGACGCGGCTGGCGCACGCGCCAGATCTGGTTGAGGGCGCGCTCGATGGTGCCGATCAGGGCGGCCGAAGTGAAGATCAGGGCCACCGCGCCCACCGCCGACAAACCCGTCGCCTTGCTGGCGAACTGGGTCAGGTTCGAGATGATCGTGTTGGAAATCGCGCGCGGCATCAGCATCTGCACGAAATTGGCCTCGAGCGTGGTGCGCAGCTTGCCGAACAGCGGGAAGGTGGTGAAGATCGCCAGCACGATGGTGAGCAGGGGCACGATCGCCAGCGTGGTGGTGAAGGTCAGGCTGCCCGCCACCTGCGGCAGCCTTTCCTCGGTCAGGCGGCGGCGCGCGAAGCGCACCAGGTCGCGCGCTTCGCGCCAGGTCAGCCCGCGCACCCGCTCGACGCCGACGTTGAACATTTCGCTGGTGCTGCGCGACAACTGGTTGACGGTTTTCGAAAGCATGGGCGGTGGGGAATTCAGGCGCTAAAATGGGGCATGCGCAGGGCGTATCGTGTTGCAAAGCGCCCTATAATACCAACGATGAACCCAACCAATCTGATAATCCTCGTTTTATATTATTCGCGGCATGGCAAGACGCGCCGGCTGGCGGAACTGATCGCCCAGGGCGTCGAGAGCGTGCCCGGCGCCGAGGCGCGGCTGCGCACGGTGCCGGCGGTGTCGACGGTGACCGAGGCCAGCGCGCCGGACATCCCGGACAGCGGCGCGCCCTATGTCGAACTCGGGGACCTGGCGGAATGCGCCGGACTGGCGATGGGTTCGCCTACGCGTTTCGGCAACATGGCGTCGGCACTCAAGTACTTCCTGGATGGCACCTCGGCGCAATGGCTGTCCGGCACCTTGTCGGGCAAGCCGGCGGTGGTGTTCACCTCCACCGGCAGCCTGCATGGCGGCCAGGAAGCGACGCTGTTGTCGATGATGATACCCTTGCTGCACCACGGCATGCTGGTGATGGGCCTGCCCTACACCCAGCCGGAACTGATGACGACCGAGAGCGGCGGCAGTCCCTACGGCGCGACGCACTGGGCCGGGGTGGACAACAAGCGGCCGGTTACCGAAGACGAGAAGCGGCTCGCGATCGCGCTCGGCCGGCGCGTGGCGAATGCGGCCCGCAAATTGCAGGGGATGGAATAGGCATGCAAACGCATAGGGTGTTTCATACGGGCGCGGTGACCAGCCTGGTCATCCTGTGTGTCTGGCTGCTGAGCTGGGAAATCGCGATCGCGCCGCTGCATCCGGGCGGCTCGCTGCTGGCGCTCAAGGCCCTGCCGCTGCTGCTGCCGCTGCGCGGGGTGCTCAAGCGCGACCTGTACACGCTGCAGTGGTCGTCGATGGTCATCCTGGTGTATTTCGTCGAAGGCGTGGTCAGGGCCTGGAGCGACCGCACCGAGATCTCGCGCATCATGGCCCTGGGCGAAGCGCTGCTGGTCTGCGCCTACTTCGTGTTCGCCCTGCTCTACCTGCGCCCCTACAAGAAACAGGCCCAGAAGCTGGCCAAGGAGCTGCTGGACAAGGTCAAAGTGCCGCATGACTGAGACCGAAGACCGCTTCCTCGAACGCTGCCGCGCCATCGTCGGCCCCGCCCATGTGCTGGTCGACCCCGCCGACACCGCGCCCTACCTGACCGACTGGCGCGGCCGCTTCACCGGACGCGCGCGCGCCGTGGTGTCGCCGGCCTCCACCGACCAGGTCGCGGCGCTGGTGCGCCTGTGCGCCGAATGGCGGGTGCCGGTCGTGCCCCAGGGCGGCCGCACCGGCCTGGTGCTGGGCAGCGTGCCGGACGCCAGCGGCACCGCCTTGCTGCTGTCGCTGCGGCGCCTGAACCGGGTGCGCGCGGTCGACGGCTTCAACCGCACCATGACGGTGGATGCCGGCTGCATCCTGAGCGCGGTCCAGGACGCCGCCGCCGAACATGGCATGCTGTTCCCCTTGTCGCTGGCGGCCGAGGGCAGTTGCACCATCGGCGGCAACCTGGCCACGAATGCCGGCGGCACCGGCGTGCTACGCTACGGGAACACGCGCGAGCTGTGCCTGGGGCTGGAAGTGGTCACCGCCAGTGGCGAGGTCTGGGATGGCTTGCGCGGCCTGCGCAAGGACAACACCGGCTACGACCTGCGCGACCTGTATATCGGCGCCGAGGGCACGCTCGGCATCATCACCGGGGCCGTCCTCAAGCTGTTCCCCCAGCCCAAGGCCGCGATCACCGCGCTGGTGGCCCTGTGCAGCACGGACCACGCGCTGCAGCTGCTCAAGCTGGTGGAATCGCATTGCGGCCCGACCCTCACCGGCTACGAGCTGATGAGCGACGTCTGCCTGCGCCTGGTGGCGAGCCACTTCCCCAGCCTGCCGCGGCCCTTCCCCGGACGCTATCCGCAGTATGCGCTGCTGGAATTGTCCAGCCACGAATCCGAAGCCCACGGCGTGGCGCTGCTGGAAGGCGCGATCGAACGCGCGCTCGAATCCGGGCTGGTGCAGGATGCCGTGGTCGCCACCTCGATCGCCCAGTCGCGCGCGCTGTGGGCGATCCGCGAGCACATCCCGCTGGCCCAGGCGGCGGCCGGCAAGAACATCAAGCACGATATTTCGCTGCCGCTCTCGCGCATCGCCGCCTTCGTGGCCGCCACCGACGCCGCGCTGGAAACCCATTATCCGGGCGTGCAGGTGGTCTGCTTCGGCCACCTGGGCGACGGCAACCTGCATTACAACATCGCGCCGCCCGAAGGCATCGCCCACGAGGACTTCCTGCGCGAGCAGGCGGCGATCAACCGCATCGTGCACGACAATGTCGCGGCCTGCGGCGGCTCGATCTCGGCCGAGCACGGCGTCGGCGCCCTCAAGCGCGACGAGCTGCCGCGCTACAAGTCGGCGGTCGAGCTGGACCTGATGCGTGCGCTCAAGGCCGCGCTCGATCCGCACGGCATCATGAACCCTGGCAAAATTCTATGACAGGCGAACCATGATGCGACTTCTCTTCATTACAGGCCTGTGCGTGCTGTCCCAGTTGGCGGCAGCCCAGACCGTCTATAAATGCAGCACTGGCGGCCGCGTCAGCTATGGCGACCGGCCCTGCGCCGATGGCGGCGGCAAGCGCCTGCCGTCACCGGCCGCCGGCGTCGACCTGCCGGAAGCGAATACGCCGGCGACGCGCGACGCGCGCACCCTGCTGCAGCTGGAAAAACTGCGGATTGCGCGCGAAAAGGACGAGGAGCGCCAACTGCGCGAGCGGCAAAAGCTGGCGCGCGGCGCCGCGGCCCAACGCAAAGCGTGCGACAAGCTGCGCCTGCGCCACAAATGGGCGCAGGAAGACCTGGCGCAGGCCGGCGGCAAGACCCACGACGCCGCGCGCATCAAGCTGCGGCGCCAGGCCGAGACCTTGGCGGTGGAATGTCCGGCCTGAATCCGCCAGTCGCCAAGCCATCCGTCCCCGGCCTGCCGGTGCCGCACCTGCTGCGGCGCTGGCTGCTGTTCGGCGAATGGCGCGCCCACCCGGTGCGCGCCCTGCTGGCCATCGTCGCCATCGCCGTCGGCGTCGCCATGGGCTTCGCCATCCACCTGATCAATGCCGCCGCCTTCAATGAATTCTCGGCCGCGATCGGCAGCCTGGCCGGCCAGGCCGACGTGCAGGTGGCCGGGCGCGAAGCCGGCATCGATGAAAGCATCTACCCGCGCCTGGCGCAGGATCCGGACGTGGCGCTGGCCTCGCCGGTGCTGGAAATCGATGCGGCGCTGCCCGGTGTGCACGGCGCCCTGAAGATCGTCGGCCTCGATCCGCTGCGCGCAGGCTTCATCGCCCCCGACCTCATGGGCGTGCCGGACCCGGCGCGGCCCGCCGACATCCTGGCCGACGATGCGCTGTTCCTGTCGCCGGCGGCCCAGTCCTGGCTCAGTAAGGGGCGTGGCGACACCCTGGCCCTGCGCGCCGGCACCCGCGACTTTTCCCTGCGCGTGGCCGGCCCGGTGCTGCGCGCGCGCGCCGGCCAGCGCATCGCCGTGATGGACATTGGCGCCGCCCAGTGGCGCTTCGGCCAGCTTGGCAAGCTGACCCGGGTCGACCTCAAGCTGCGCGACGGCGTCGACCGCGCCGGCTTCGAGCGCCGTTTGGCTGCCGAGCTGGAAGGCGCCTACCCGGGCCGCTTCCGGGTGGCCCGTCCCAATGACGCCGACCAGGAAAGCCGCAACAATAATCTCAGCCGCGCCTACCGCGTCAACCTGACGGTGCTGGCCCTGGTGGCGCTGTTCACCGGCGCCTTCCTGGTGTTTTCCACCCAGGCCCTGTCGGTGCTGCGGCGGCGCAGCCAGTTCGCGCTGCTGCGCGTGCTGGGGCTGGAGCGGCGCGCCCTGCTGCGCCAGGTGCTGCTGGAAGGCGGCAGCCTGGGCGTGATCGGCGCCCTGCTCGGCATCGGCGGCGGCTACGTGCTGGCCGCCGTGGCCCTGCACTTCTTCGGCGGCGACCTCGGCGCCGGTTATTTTCCGGGCGTGAAGCCGCAGGTGCACTTCACCCCGGTGGCGGCGCTGGTGTTCTTCACCCTCGGCCTGGGCGTGGCCCTGCTCGGCTGCGCGGCCCCTGCCTGGGAAGCGGCGCGCGCGCGCCCGGCGATCGCCCTCAAGTCGGGCAACGACGAAAGCGCCCTGGAACGCCTGTCGCGCGTCTGGCCCTCGGTCGTCTGCCTGCTGCTGGCGGCCGCCTTCGCGTTCGCGCCGCCGGTGCTGGAACTGCCGCTGTTCGGCTATTTCGCGGTGGCCCTGCTCCTGATCGGCGGCATCGGCCTGATGCCGCGCCTGGCCGCCGGCGTGTTCCGCCTGCTGAACCGGGCCGCCATGCGCAGGCGCACGCCGCCGGTGCTGTCGCTCACGCTGGCGCGCCTGGCGAATGCCCCCGGCCAGGCCTCGATCGCCCTCGGCGGCGTGCTGGCCAGCTTCAGCCTGATGGTGGCGATGGGGATCATGGTGGCCAGCTTCCGCGTCTCGGTCGACGACTGGATCCTGCACATCCTGCCGGCCGACATCTATGTGCGTACCGCCACCGGCGGCAGCACCGGCGCCTTCGGCCCGGCCGAGCAGGCGGCGCTGGCGGCCACGCCCGGCGTCGCCCGCAGCGCCTTCCTGCGCACCCGGCCGCTGTCGCTGGACCCGGCGCGCCCCGACATCACCCTGATCGCGCGCGACATCGATGCCGCCGACCCCGGCCGCCTGCTGGTGCTGGTGGGCCAGAGCGCGCCGATACCCGCCGGTGCGCGTCCGGTGTGGATTTCGGAAGCGATGAGCGACCTGTACCGGCTGCAGCCGGGCGCCACCCTCCAGCTGCCGCTGGGCGGCCGCACCCGGCCCTTCTTCATTGCCGGCATCTGGCGCGACTATGCCAACCAGTCCGGCTCGGCCATCGTGCGCCTGCCCGACTACCGCGCCCTCACCGGCGACGACGCGGTCACGGACGCCGCACTGTGGGCGGCCAGCGGCGTGGCGGTCGAGCGCATCGAGGCCGGCCTGCGCGCCCTGCCCTTCGGCGCCGCGCTGACCCTGGCGCGCCCGGGCGACATCCGCGCGATGAGCCTGCGCATCTTCGACCGCAGCTTCGCCGTCACCTATCTGCTGGAAGCCATCGCCATCGCCATCGGCATGTCCGGGGTGGCGGCCACCTTCTCGGCCCAGACCCTGGCGCGCGCCCGGGAATTCGGCATGCTGCGCCACGTGGGCGTCACACGCCGCCAGATCCTCGGCATCCTGGCGATCGAGGGCGGCGCCCTCACCGCGCTCGGCGTGGTCACCGGTTTCGCGCTGGGCCTCCTCATCAGCCTGATCCTGGTCTACGTGGTGAATCCGCAATCCTTCCACTGGACCATGCAGCTGCACCTGCCCTGGACCCTGCTGCTCTCGGTGGCGGCGGCCCTGCTGGCGGCCTCGGTGCTGACGGCGCTGGTGTCGGGCCGCCATGCGCTGTCGGGCGGGCCGGTGCGTGCCGTCAGGGAGGACTGGTGATGCGCCTGTTCTGGATCCTGCTGCTTTGCCTGTTCGGAGGAGTCCAGGCCGCGCCGCCGGCGTTCGACCCGGTCACGCCCGGCTACACGCTGCAATTCCCGCGCGACTACGGCGCCCACCCCGGCCACCGCACCGAGTGGTGGTATGTCACCGGCTGGCTCGAGACCCCGGCGCGCAAGCCGCTCGGCTTCCAGGTCACCTTCTTCCGCAGCCGCACAGCCACCGACCCGGCCAACCCGAGCGCCTTCGCGCCCAAGCAGCTGATCATCGGCCACGCCGCGCTGTCCGACCCCGCACTGGGGCGCCTGGTGCACGACCAGCGCAGCGCGCGCGAAGGCTTCGGCCTGGCCTATGCCAAAAGCGGCACCACCGACGTCAAGCTGGACGACTGGCACATGCGGCGCGCGCCGGACGGGCGTTACGAGGTGGTGGTGCGCTCGGGCGAGCTGCGCTTCACCCTGCGCCTGGCGCCGACCCAGGCGCCGCTGCTGCAGGGCGAGAACGGGTTTTCGCGCAAGGGCAAGGACCCGCTGCACGCCAGCTATTACTACAGCGAGCCGCAGCTGAAGGTCGACGGCGAGGTGGCCCAGGGCGGCAAGACCACGCGCGTCACCGGCACCGCCTGGCTCGATCACGAGTGGTCGAGCCAAGTGCTGGACACCGGCGCCACCGGCTGGGACTGGACCGGCGTCAACCTCGACGACGGCGGCGCCCTGATGGCCTTTCGCATCCGCAGCAAGTCAGGTGCTACACTCTGGGCCCACGCCGCCGTGCGCGACGGGCGAGGACGCGTGAGCCAGTACGGCCCGGACCAGGTCAGCTTCACGCCCCTGCAGCAATGGACCTCGCCGCGCACCCGCGCGACCTACCCGGTGGCGACGCTGCTGCGCACCGGCGCCATCGCCTGGCGCCTGCAGCCGCTGCAGCCGGACCAGGAACTCGATTCGCGCCGCTCGACCGGCGCCGTCTACTGGGAAGGCGCGGTGCGGGTGGAGCGCGATGGCCGCCCGGCGGGCCGCGGCTACCTCGAGCTGACCGGCTACGTCGACCCGATGGCGCTGTAACCCTACGATATTTGCAAAAACAAGAAGCCGAACAGAACCACATGAGCAAGCTCCCCACTACTTCCGACGCCACCCAGGCCGGCCAGGCCGAGGACATCGACAGCATCGACAGCAGCAGCCCGTCGCGCAAGAGCGCGCTCGGCGCCCTGCGCGGCCTGCTGCCCTTCCTGCTCCCCTACCGCCGCCAGTTCATCCTGGCCGGTATCGCGCTGCTGGTCGCCGCCGGTGCCACGCTGGCGATTCCCTATGCCTTCAAGCAGATGATCGACCACGGCTTCGGCGCCGCCCGCGCCGTGAGCGCCTCGGGTGTCGCCGCGGGTGCTGCAAGTGCGGCGGGTGCAGCCGTGGCCGGCGGATCGATCCAGAACGTCAACGCCACCTTCCTCGCCCTGTTCGGCGTCGCCGCCGTGCTGGCCGTGGCGACCGCCGCACGTTTCTATACCGTGTCCTGGCTGGGCGAGCGGGTCACGGCCGACATCCGCGCCGCAGTCTACCGCCACGTGGTCGAACAGAGCCCGGAATTCTTCGAGACCACGCGCACCGGCGAAGTGCTGTCGCGCCTGACCACCGACACCACCCTGATCCAGGCCGTGGTCGGCACCAGCATCTCGCTGGCGCTGCGCAATACCCTGCTGTTCGTCGGCGGCCTGGCGATGCTGTTCGTCACCAGCGTGAAGCTGACCTCGATCATCCTCGGCCTGCTGGTATTGGTGGTGGTGCCGATCGTGCTGTTCGGACGGCGCGTGCGCAAGCTGTCGCGCGACTCCCAGGACCGCATCGCCGACGCTTCCGCCATGGCCGGCGAGATCCTGAACGCCATGCCGACGGTGCAGGCCTTCACCCAGGAACGGGCCGAAGCCGGCCGTTTCGGCGCCTCGGTCGAAGGGGCCTTCGGTACCGCCATGCGGCGCATCCGCGCGCGCTCCCTCCTGACCATGGTGGCGATCGTGCTGGTGTTCGGCGCCATCGTGTTCGTGCTGTGGCTGGGCGCGCACGCGGTGCTGGCCGGGACCATGAGCGGCGGCGACCTCGGCCAGTTCATCCTGTACGCCTCGATCGTCTCGGGCGCGATCGGCGCCCTGTCCGAGGTGATGGGCGAGGCCCAGCGCGCGGCCGGCGCCACCGAACGCCTGCTGGAACTGCTGGCGGTGCGCTCGCCGATCCAGAACCCGGCCCAGCCCAAAGCGCTGCCGGCGCGCAGCGCCAACGGCGCTGCCCTGCGCCTGGCCGACGTCGGATTCCATTACCCATCGCGCCCGGAATCGGCGGCGCTGTCGCACCTGAACCTGGACATCCGCCCCGGCGAGACGGTTGCCATCGTCGGTCCCTCAGGCGCCGGCAAGACCACCCTGTTCCAGCTGCTGCTGCGTTTCTACGACCCGCAGTCGGGCGCCGTGCTGCTGGATGGCGTCGACATCCGCAGCCTCGACCTGCACGCCCTGCGCGGCGTGATCGGCATCGTGCCCCAGGATACGGTGATCTTCTCGGCCAACGCCATGGAAAACATCCGCTACGGCCGCGCCGACGCCAGCGATGCCGAAGTGATCGCGGCGGCGAAACTGGCCGCCGCCCACGAATTCATCGAGCGCCTGCCGCAGGGCTATGGCGCCTTCCTGGGCGAGCGCGGCGTACGCCTGTCGGGCGGACAGCGCCAGCGCATCGCGATCGCGCGCGCCCTCCTGAAAAATCCGCCGCTGCTGCTGCTCGACGAAGCCACCAGCGCCCTCGATGCCGAATCCGAGCGACTGGTACAGCGCGCGCTGGAAGCCGCCATGGTCGGCCGCACCACCCTGATCATCGCGCACCGCCTGGCCACCGTGCAGCGCGCCGACCGCATCGTCGTGATGGAAGACGGCCGCATTGTCGAGACCGGCACCCATGCTTCGCTGGTGGCACTGGGCGGCATCTATGCCAACCTGGCGGCCTTGCAGTTCCACAACGTCCACGTGGCGCATTGACCCACCCTTGAAATTGGCAAAATCGATATCGATATTTACAAGCTGTTGCATCAATACATCTGATTACACTAAAAATTAGTTTCCTCACGGATAATTCCGCTAACATTGAGAAACTTTAATCGTACTCGTGAGTATTCATGAACAGTAAATCGTTCAATTTTGTCGACTGGCCCGTCGGCACCAAGATCACCGCCTTCACCATCGCGCTCGTCAGCCTGATCCTGGCGGCGCTGGTGGCCACCGTCAGCATTACCACCTCGTCCATGCTGCACCGGCGCGCACTCGAGAACATGCAGGTCGAATTGCGCGGCGTGGTCAACACCGTCGAGCTGTTCAACCAGGCGATGACCAGCCAGGCCACCAGCTATGGCCGCATCTTCGCCACCGGCTTCGAGGGCGCATTCAGCCTCGACCCGCAGGCCGTGGTCAGCGTCGGCGACAAGAGCGTGCCGACCCTGCTCAGCGGCGGCAAGCCGCTCAACCTCGACTTCGCCATCCCCGACCGCTTCACCCGCCAGACCGGCGGCAACGCCACCATCTTCGTCGCCTCGGGCGAAGACTTCGTGCGCATCAGCACCTCGGTCAAGAAGGAAAATGGCGAACGTGCCGTCGGCACCGTGCTGGACCGCAGCGGCGCGGCCTATGCGGCGCTGAGCAAAGGCAAGCCCTACGTCGGCCTGGCCAAGCTGTTCGGCAAGCAATTCATGACGGACTACGAACCGGTGCGCGACACGTCCGGCAAGGTGATCGCGATCCTGTACGTCGGCGTCGACGTCGACCGCGACATCGCCGCACTGAAGGCCAAGATCAAGCAGATGAAGGTCGGCGAGTCCGGCTATTACTATGTGCTGAACGCGGCGCCCGGCAAGACCTACGGCGAACTGATCGTGCACCCGGCCAAGGAAGGCAAGAACATCCTCGACAGCCGCGATGCCAATGGCCGCGAATTCGTGAAAGAGATGCTGGAGAAGAAGGAAGGCATCAGCGCCTATCCTTGGCAGAACGCGGAGAACGCTGCCGAAGCGCCGCGCACCAGGCTGGCCGCCTACACCCTGTTCAAGGACTGGAACTGGCTGATCGCCGGCAGCACCTACGAAGACGAAGTCACCAGCGAATCGGCCCAGCTGCGCAAGCGCAACATCGTGATCGGCCTGGTGGCCCTGGCCGTGTTTGCCGGCCTGCTTGCCGCCCTCATCAAGCGCACCGTGACCCGCCCGCTCAAGGAAGCGCGCGACGCCGCCCAGCGCATCGCCGGCGGCGACCTGAGCACCCACGTCGCGGTCCGCAGCGGCGACGAGATCGGCCTGCTGTCCGCCGCCATGAACAACATCAGCAGCGGCCTGTCCTCGGTGGTCGGCCAGGTGCGCCAGGGCGCCGAACAAATCGCCAACGCCTCGGGCGAGATCTCGACCGGCAACCTCGACCTGTGCCAGCGCACCGAAGAGCAGGCGGTGAGCCTGGCGTCCACCGCCAACTCGATGAAGGACCTGACCGAAACCGTGCGCCGCAACGCCGGCGACGCCAGCCAGGCCAACCAGCTGGCGCTGAACACCTCGCTGGTGGCCCAGGAAGGCGGTCGCATGGTGCGCGAGGTGATCGCCACCATGGACACCATCAAGCAATCCTCGGGCAAGATCAACGACATCATCGGCGTCATTGACGGCATTGCCTTCCAGACCAATATCCTGGCGCTGAACGCGGCGGTGGAAGCCGCCCGTGCCGGCGAGCAGGGCCGCGGCTTCGCCGTGGTCGCCAGCGAAGTGCGCAACCTGGCCCAGCGCAGCGCCGCCGCCGCCAAGGAAATCAAGTCGCTGATCCAGGCCTCCAGCGCCACCGTGGACACTGGCAGCCGCTTGGTGCAGGAAGCCGGCAGCACCATGAACGACGTGCTGGCCAGCACTGAGCAGGTGACCGCCATCATGACCCGCATCAGCGCCGCCAGCAGCGCGCAAAGCTCGGGCATCGAACACGTCAACCGTTCGATCGGCGAGATGGACGAGGTGACCCAGCAGAACGCCGCCCTGGTCGAGGAAGCCAGCGCCGCGGCGCAGGCGATGCAGGAGCAGGCGGACCAGCTTGCCAAGGCGGTGCGCTTGTTCAAGCTGGATCAGTCGGCGGCGCAGGCCGGGCAGGAAACGGCACGGCGGGCGCTTACCCAGTTCTGAGCACTGCCGCCAGACTATTCTGCCGCGAACCTAGAAACCGTCATCCTCGCGCAAGCGGGGATCCATGCTGAACAACTTTGGCCTGCTCAGTATGGATTCCCGCTTGCGCGGGAATGACGGTTCGTTCTTCCGCCCTCCCCGCCTTCGGTGTAAAGTATGGCCCGCCCTCCCGGCCAACACACTGGAGCTCCCTTGTCCGACACCGACCTGATCGCCCGCTGCACCGCCATCCTCCCCGGCCACCGCGCCCGCACGCCGGCCGCGCTGTACGCCGCCATGGCGGAGTGGTGCGAGGCCAGGGGCGTCGCCCATGATGTCTATGGCGAAGGCGCGCTGATCCAGGCGTTCGAGCGCAAGATCGCCGACCTGCTCGGCTTCGAGGCCGCCGTGTTCTGCATCAGCGGCACCATGACCCAGGTGACGGCGCTGCGCCTGGCGGCGCTGGACCGCGGCCGCGCGCCGGTGGTGCTGCACCCGACCTCGCACATCTTCGTGCACGAGCGCGCCAACCACCAGCTGCTCGGGCATTTCGACGCCCTCCCGGTCGGCGACCGCAACCGCCCCTGGAACGCGGCCGACATCACGGCGATCCCGGACCGCCTGGCCGCCGTCGGCCTCGAAATCCCGATGCGCGAGATCGGCGGCCAGTTGACCGAGTGGGACGAGCTGGACGCCATCAAGGCCCACTGCCGCCAGCAGGACATCCACCTGCACATGGACGGCGCGCGCCTGTGGGAAGCGGCCGCCGGCTATGGGCGCGGGGTGGCCGAGATCGCGGCCGGCTTCGACTCGGTCTATGTATCGCTGTACAAGGGCATCGGCGGCCTGGGCGGCGCCATGCTGGCCGGCAGCCGCCGCTTTGTCGAACGCGCGGCCGAGTGGTTCCGGCGCGAGGGCGGCAACGTCATCCACCGCTCCCCCTACATCGTGTCGGCTGCGATGCAGTTCGACGAGCGCCTGGCGGCCATGCCGGCGTATTTCCGCCGCACCCAGTTCCTGTACGAGGTGCTGCGCGACCATCCGGTCCTGCAGGTGAATCCGGCCCAGCCCCAGGCCAACATGCTGCACATCCACCTGCCGGTGCGCCGCGAACGCGCCCTGGCGATCCGGCGCCGCCTGGCCGAGGAACATGGCGTCTGGATCTTCCACCGCATCAGCCACGGCGTGCTGCCCGAGTCGTCCTGGTTCGAACTCTACGTCGGCGACAACCTGCTGGCCATGCGCGAAGACCAGGTGCGCGATGCGCTGCGGCTGCTGGCGGAGGCGGTCGCACCCCGGTGAGCGCAGGCGCCCGATCGGGTAAAATGCCGCATTGTCTTTTTTGGATCGAACGATGCGTCAATACCTCGACCTGATGCGCCATGTGATGGACCAGGGCGCCGTCAAAACCGACCGCACCGGCACCGGCACGCGCTCCGTGTTCGGCCACCAGATGCGTTTCGACCTGCAGGCCGGATTTCCGCTGGTGACGACCAAGAAGGTGCACCTCAAGTCCATCATCCATGAACTGATCTGGTTCCTGGCCGGCTCCACCAACATCGCCTACCTCAAGGAACACGGTGTCTCGATCTGGGACGAATGGGCCGACGCCAACGGCGAGCTGGGACCGATCTATGGTTACCAGTGGCGCAGCTGGCCCCTGCCTTCCGGCGGCCACGTCGACCAGGTCAGCCAGGTGCTGGACCAGATCCGCAACACGCCGGACTCGCGCCGCATGATCGTCTCGAGCTGGAACGTGGCCGACATCCCGCAGATGAAGCTGCCACCCTGCCACGCGCTGTTCCAGTTCTACGTGGCCGACGGCAAGCTGTCCTGCCAGCTCTACCAGCGCAGCGCCGACATCTTCCTGGGCGTGCCTTTCCTTTGCCACATGCCCCGACTGTACCCATAGATAAAACCATTTATAATCAAGTACTTACGCACCCTCCATCTATAGGTACAGTACCTATACTAGCGTCAGAATTTGTGTTACGCTATACAACGTTCGAGTTCGGATAATCCGGATGAATCTGGGCGCCCCGCCGGCATAGCGAGGCAGGCATCTCAACAAGCCATGAAAGACCACATACGATGGACAAGCAATACCTTAGCCTGCTGCGTGACGTACTTGACAACGGGGTCCATAAAGGCGATCGAACGGGCACCGGCACCCTGTCGGTCTTCGGTCGCATGTATCGACACGATCTGAGCGACGGCTTTCCGTTGCTCACGACCAAGAAACTTCATATTAAGTCCATCCTGCACGAACTCCTGTGGTTCCTACGGGGCGATACAAACATCAAGTACCTAAACGATAATGGCGTTTCAATCTGGAATGAGTGGGCAACTCCGGAAGGCGAACTCGGTCCAGTCTACGGTGCACAATGGCGGTTTTGGAAAGGCCCGAACGGAGAAACCTACGACCAGATTGCAGCCTTGATCGATGGCATAAAAAAGCGCCCTGACAGTCGGCGTCATATTATCAATGCTTGGAATGTCGCATATTTGCCTGACGAGTCAAAAGCACCTGAACTCAATGCGCTTGAAGGCAAAATGGCTTTGCCGCCCTGCCACATCATGTATCAGTTCTACGTTGCTAACGGGCGCCTTTCGACGCATCTAACGCAACGCTCAGGTGATTTGTACTTGGGCATCCCGTTCAACTGTACGAGCGTATCATTCCTTACTCATATGATTGCACAACAGTGCGACCTTGAAGTGGGAGAAATTATCCATTCGATCGGAGATTTGCATCTCTATTCCAATCACTTAGAGCAGGCACGCCTACAACTTACCCGCGAGCCACGACCATTGCCAAAACTAGTAATCAAGCGCAAGCCAGCCTCAATTTTCGATTACAAGTTCGAGGATTTCGAAGTTATAAATTACGACCCGCATCCGCACATTCCTGCTCCGATCGCTAAGTGATTCGCATCTGAATTCGACTTCGCAGGAACTTAGCGAAACGTCGACGCACAAGTAAAGTTTGAATGGGCTCGCTATAATGCGTTGACTCAGGCCGATTGTTCTCGCTGGGCAATATTACTGATTCGTTAGCGGCGACACTGGAATGAAACCTGCAGACCCTGACCTGACCCACCCTTACTTAGTCGTGCAGACGAAGGTACGAGACAAACCTGTTTCGCATGAATATTCTTCGTTTGCGAACCGACTCGGGCCCAACTTCGTTGAGAAGATTTGCGCCCTGGCCAAGCACGAGTTCGCCATGGCGCAGTCAAAGGGCTACACGACCGAGTATTGCGTAGAGGCGTATGTTTCACATCTGCAGTTAGTCTTCACCACCATAGAGTCTGTTCTGAATAAAAAGAACATTGCCACTGCCAACGCTATGGAGATAGCCGACTGGAACGAATTCACCACTCGGTTAATTAGCCGTATCGAAAGCGACCAAAAAAAATCCGACGTAAGAAAAAAACAGCTCAAGAGTCGCTACCTTGGAACGCTAACACGATATGCTAAGGCGGGCTTGATCCCCATGCGTTTTGATCCAAAGGTTCTGTCGAAAGATGGGCCGTACCATGTTTTGCAGACTACCCCTTGGAAGGGGGGAAATGCGGTCACGTACGACTACACCGATATCGCAGACATAATCGGAAGGGATTTTTTGGAATCCGCTTGTACTCTTGTAAAGAATTTGCGACAAACGGCAGGCGTAGAAGAAAGAACTTGGCTCGCCAATTATGCTAGTCGCTTTGATCATTTTATCCGAAGCCTCTATGCTTTTTTTGTCGAAGAAGGCTATGTGTCGGCTCAAGCGCTCAGTGAAGAAGACTGGCGGCAATTTGTGGAGCGACTAGGGAATCTAATTCTTGCGGATCAAGTTTCGGATCGGACAGGAGACTTACTCTCGCCGAAGACGAAGGATCGACATCGTCTATGTACGAACAATCTGATGGCGCATATGGCAGTTGCAGGCTTACTCCCGAAGAAATTCGAAATAGTTTCTCCCAAGGGACGAAAGCGAGCTGCCTCAGGAACCGCAAACGTCACCCGGAAAGCCGATCCCGATGAAGGAGCGGAGGCGGTGCCCTTATCTCCTTTCGCTTTTTTGATTGAAAAACACAAAAGGAAAATGCCGTATGACTACAGGACATTCCAACCTCTAGCTCGATATTTTTTACTAAGGGCAATACCTATACTCTATAGGTTTTATGGGGCCGGCTCAGAAACGCAAGCGAAAGACTACCACCACGTCTTCACCTCGCTTCTGCTCTTCCTTGAGCAACATAAACAGAGCGGCTTCGAAGCGGAATTTTTCTCAACTCTTGCAACACATGAATACGCAAGTCTAGATTCCACGCGGTGGGAAAAGATGCTTTATGAGTGGCGGGACCACCTTATTAATTCTAGCCCGGCGAAGCACGTACTAGACATCACAAAGCACATGAAGATACAGGCAATGAATCGGCTATGGGCTGCACTTGCCGATAGCCTACTGGTGCCTGCCGTGAAACTAAAGGGAATAAAAGGGGCAAAGTCGACATTAAAAACGAAGAATCGACCCTCGCTCGCGCAACTCAGCTCCGCGAAAACTGCACTGTTAGACGAAAGCGCCATAGAACTACATGCCGCAACACATAAGATCAGCCAATATTTCGACGAGAGCGATAAGGAAGAAGCGCGTGAATTCATCAATGCTCTTTGCGCAAATTTACCTCCCGCCAAAGTACGAGCGTTAACTTTAGACGCCTTGGTTGTGGAGATTGCGCGGCTTAACGCAAACCGCCTGGAGGCGATTCGTCGTTGCGCAGAGAAAGACTTTCTTCATTGGTTCGAACATTGGAATAAGGGACAGCATGCACTGGCGAATGCGTCACATTCGCCAGAAGAAATGGTAGATTTGCTGGACCGACCGGAGCGATCAGTTTCAGAGCGCAGTCGCAATAGGACGAGGCTCATATCAGGCAAGACGGATTGCCATTTAGGCAACGCTCTGAATCTCTTAATCGGAGCACTAGGCGGCAATGCCAATGGTATCAGTGGCCGATACCATCATATTAAACGACAGTGGGGTGGCAACGAAGCCCTACATGCATATCTTCATCCTCATAAGCGAGCAACGGTCGCGTTGTGGACCATCATTCTCATAGATACGGGAGCGAACTGTGAGGTGGTGCGTGAGATGCCGCTTGCGTGTCTTCGAAAATCGGAAGATCCCAACCACATGATCGTGTCTTTCGGATTGAAAGCGCGGGCCGGATATAAGCGCATTAATGACTGTCTTCCGATTCAACCTCAGCCTGGCCACGAGCTCTCGGCCGTACAGGCTATTCAGCATTACGAAATCATGTCTTCCCGCAACCGCAAGATTGCGAATGGGGAAGTAGCAGAGCTACTATTCCTTGACACACGCCAGAACGATATTATTGGGATTACAGAATTTCGGGCTCGGGACGATTTTAAAGAATTCCTACAAGATCATGCTGAGCTAAGAGATCTTCCTATACGCCCATCGTTCATAAGACCATCGTATTTGCTAAAGGTGCAGCATGAAGATCCAGCAGTAAGTACAGAGTCCGCTCAGGCGATTGCGGACCACGTGTTATCTTCAACAACAGGTAATAACTACACGCATCGAACGCATACGAAGCTCGTTTATGTTCAGAAAGTACGCGAATTCACCCGACTATTTCAATCTGTAATTATTGCTTCGATCGAAGGTGCCGCGGAGAAACTTGGTAACTCCCCAGAGGAGGCGGAAGCGCTATTTTCAGACGCTGCGAGATCAGGCCTCGGGATAGCATGTTTGAATCCAAAGGCGGGTGTCCAACCTGGCACACGTAGAGGAGAGAGTTGCACGAGACTCGACGCGTGCCCAAACTGCGAAATGCGCTACCTTGTTGGGACTGTAGATAACATAACCGATTTGATCCTTTTCGAGGAATATCTGAAGTCCCAGGAAGCCGAGGCTACGAAAGCGCATCCAGAAGCCTGGGAGACACGGTGGCTTCCGTGGCTTGCATTGGCAGAAGTAGCGCTTGCTAAGTTCGCACTAGGCGACACTGCGTCTGCATTTTTACAGGCGACAGAAAAGGCAAACGCTCGTCGTCCTACTTATAGACCATTCAAGTTATTCTAGCCATGGTGCATGCACAGTTGGTTCAATCAAGAGCGGTTGACAGCACTATACCGCCTATTCTCCACAGCGATAAGGGCTATTCACCAGAATGGATGTTGATTGGCCCTTACAGCGCCCATGATTGGACAGTTCGGAATATTGGCAATAAGCCTCCCAGGGTGCTGACATTCAACGTGAAGATACCTAATGGAGGAGTTCTTTCTGACTACCCCAATCTCTACGAATCGGTTAAACGCATCGCGTACGGCGTCCGCACTGGCCCCCTCGCCGAAGTCGAAAGTGCAGATGTTCAAGCAACAATCGTAAGCAACCTGACCACACTCGCGTGTTGGATGATAAGCCGCGGCATAAAGCGTTTCTCCGATCTCACTAAGGCTGACCGCGAGGAATACGCCTGTGCTGCGGTCTATGGTGTCCACAACGTCTTAAATACTGAATCGATTTTGGAACGACACCTTGAGAATCTAATTGCAGAAGCAAACTTTCATGCTGATGACGATCTTGAAACGCGTCGGTGGAAAGCAATGCGTGTTTTCCCCGTACGAAAAAAAGCAAACCAAAGTATCAACTCTGCAGTTCTCGACAGGATGGCTATTCTCAGCGATGCAGGGCTCGGCACATTTGCAGCAAACGGCCGGTCTGGTGTCCTGATAACGCTTTTAGACGAAACCGAAGCACTGTGCATGCTATACCAGCCAGGCTTCATAAAAGCAAGAACAAAGAAATCGCAGAGCAAAGAAGTGAATAATAACCCGGAACCCGAATTTTTAGGGCAGGGAAACGCGAATAACAGCGTCGATTCAGTCATCATCGATCGGGACACTTCCAGCAACCAATACATTGACCAAGCCGGAGCAACTAAAACGGACAATCGGAGAGTACCACGTCAGGGTAAGGCCAATACCTTAAGTGAAATAAAGCAACCGGATCAAACAGAGGCGGCGCTAGCGCAATCGAAGGACGATTATGACGACAAGCCCGTATCCGAAGAACACCTTCGTCGATTTCTCATGTCGTTCCAATACCTTTACGATCACCGACGGTATCTGGAAGATGCATTAACTAGCGCTCCGTTCTTTTCGACATCTGCGCGAGCCGAAGCACAGAAACTCGGCCGGGAAGTCGGTCGTACCGGAACTATTCCAGTCGCGCAAGCAACATGTCTTATTGAGCGCTCTGTACGGTGGGTTCTCGACTATGCTCCGACCCTGCTAGCGTTATACAGCCACGCTGAGATCGTATATGAGGCGGACCCGGGTCGCGCCGCCGTTAAATATGCTGAGCATCTAGACTCGTTTCGAACTTGGCCGACGGGTCCCGCCAGTCCGTTTCCTATAGTACCGACTCGGATTAGCGACACCGGAGAATCCTCGAACGAACAATCCCGTGCCGAATCGCTGCGTGATGGGATGAGTCTCCACTCTGCCATTCTATTTTTAATGACTGCCTGCGCCGTGGTTATCGCTGCCTTTAGTGCCAGGCGCGCCTCGGAGATTATAGGTCTCAAAGCAGGTTGTGTTCATATTGATGACTCTGGTCAACCTTGGCTTGAATGCTTCATCCATAAGACTTTGAAGACCGAATCACGCATTCCAGTTCCAGAGGTAGTGGTGGCCGCGGTAAACGTTCTTGAAAAATTGAGCGAGCGAGCCAGGCGGCTCACTGATGAACCCTATGTCTTCCAGTACAATGTCCCAGGATCTGATAGAACCTACGGAATAAGCGAGATGAATTTTCCGGTTTTTCGCCTAGCCGAAAATTTGCGCAAATTTGGATATTTCGTAGACGTTCCTCGACTGGAAGATGGCACACCATGGACGTTCAAGCCGCATCAGTTCCGGCGATTCTTCGCGATTCTTTATATCTGGATTTACGATAAGGGCGATTGGGGCGCATTGCAGTATCATCTGAGACACTTCACCAGTGAAATGACCCGTCGCTACGCCTCGGAGAACGAAATCGGGCAAATCATCGCTCAAGTCGACAAGGAGCACACCGCAAACATTCTTGCCAGCGCGGCCCTAGGATTGACTTATATCGGCGGTTCGGAAGGCACGCGATTAAAACAAGTTGCGCAACGACTTCATGCTCAGATGGCAAAACATACAGATGTTGTTTCGCCTCGCAAGTACAAGCAGAAACTTGAGCGACTAGTCGAGCGTACGGGCGTCTCATTGACAGGATTCCCTTGGGGATACTGTGTGCTTCGAAAGGCACACAAGAAGCGTCCCTGTAACTGCACGAATTCCTCGGAACCGGATCACGGTCAAGCCAGCGAAATTACCTGCACCGGCTGCGCGTTTAGCATGGTAACGCCATCTGCGCAGAGCTCCTTGATTAACGCCATCAAGTTTCATCAAGAGACTGCCGAATCTGAAGACTCTCCGGCAATCCTCCGCGAAGCCAGCCGGGCGATTCATCAGAAGCTTATTGCTGCCTTGGCGGAAACGCAATGCCCTTTACCACAGGGAGACCCTGATGACTAATATGAACGATGCCGGTACACCGCGAGCAAATAAACCAGCTATTGCGTTGAAGCGGCGGAACGACGCAATCAAGAAGTATGTTTTCAAGCTTAAGAAATTAGAGGAACTACTGGAGACCAATGCTATTGAGTCGATTCCAAAGAATATGCGCCCCGCGACGTTTGTCGCATGGATAGACGAGACACTTGGCATCGAAAGGTTTTCCAGAAACGCCCTCTACGAAACAGATGTGGAATACACTGCACTTCACGAGAAAATGGAACATCTTCTCGAACGATTGGCAAAGAAAAGGCAAAGTAAATCTAAAAAAGAAAGCGAGATCAGCAATTTGCGTGAACAACTCAAAACGGCAGAAAGGAGGATTCAATCCTATGTGGATGATTATACTGCCGCGAGAGCTGAGCTACAGGAGAAGGATAAGGAAATAGCTCGTCTTCTGCTTCAACTTAATAGGATGAAGGACTACGACCAAAAGGTGACACCACTCCGGTCCGTTCGACGTTCACACGACGATAGCGATCGACATTAACTATGGAATGTCATCTCGAATACACTAGCGATCGGTTTGTCTATGCTGACAGACCCTATCCTGGCATACCCCTGCTCGTGGACTCTCTGTTTCATTTCGTGGCGCCGGTGTGTGACTACTTACGTAACCTCGTTATACACGAACAACTTGAGACCAGCTCAGTCAAGACCTACGCCCAATATATTCAGCTTTTCTGGAACTACTTGGAAGGAGAAGGAGCGAACTACGCTGAGGTAACAGATAAGCAACTTCTTACATGGTTGAACCAACAGAGAAATCGCGATAATAAAATTTATGTGGCCACAGCTCGATGCGACGCAATTTTCGACATGTACTGTTGGCTTGAAGTAAACGGGTATGTAAAAGACATCGTACGCATACCCGGACATAACGATGGGCAAAATTTCGAGCCGCTGCTATCCAGTAAGCGTGCTCGTCCTGGCAAATTTCGTCCTTCACGATTTGGGGTGGTTTCAGGTGTGCGTCCGAGGGCGAATGACGCCAATAGTGTTCAGCCTACTCCCACCAATGAAGACCTGACAAAATTGTATATTGCAGCCGATAATCCGAAGAACCCAAGCCTGACGGACCGCAACCATCTGCTTATCGATTGGTATGGCCAAACGGGCGTTCGTCGGATCGAGGCGCAGAATTTGACTGTCGATCAAATTCCAGAGTGGTCTGTAATTGATGATCTACGCCGAGACGGGTATATCTGCGAATTGCGTATCGTTAAGACCAAGGGTGGTAGGCCAAGACATATAGGCGTGCTACCAAGCTTACTGGAACGAACTCGGGAGTGGATAGAGGGCCCACGAGCAGATATCGTCGAGCGATTCAGGAGAAAAATCTCGACCTATAAGGAGCCAAAAGAAATTTTTATTTCGGCAAAGACCGGTGCAGCCTTGACGTTGACAACCATGAGCAACCTATTTACTGCATTTTTCGGAAAAGCTAAAGTCGAGGGACATGGGCATCGGATTCGCGCTCACTACCTCACCAATCTCCTCCACTCCGAAATAGACGCTGCGACAGCTCTTTTGATTTCAAACGGCGGAACGTTTAAAGATATTGATTGGGAACTTATTATAAGAAAAGTCGCAGAACGTGCGGGACATCGGAACGTGGATAGTATAAGAGACTACGTCACCATCCTAAAGAAAAGATATCAAAGACTTTCCGGACATGACGATTTGGTAACGATCGATCAGATGCTGAAGGCAAAGAAGCAAGAACTCGCATTGGTTGAACACCGGATTTCGAAAGGGAAAACAGAACTTGAGGCGCTAACAAAATTGGGGGCAAAAACTGATAGTAGTACGAGATAAATCATACAACGAATAAGGCGAAGCCCGGCGTTTTTATTCCGTCCCTCCCCATGCTTCTGAGACTCAGGAAATCTAAAAATGGCAGTGGATTACGGTTAGCAACGAGTCGCTCCCAGATGATCATCGCCCGGAAGCCATAAGGTCTACCTCGACACAATCGCGGTCGGAGGCAGGATCCTTTCAGCAGACACCGGTCGCCCCAACACCCGCGCTCGCGGGCAGAGACCGCCACACAACCCGAGCCAGGTACACCCAGGCCGGGAGCCTGATTTTGCATGACACGTCACGGTTTCAAGTGCGATGCCGTGGGGATAAGTCATCTGTGGTGAAGCGGATGTTTCGTTTCTCTAGGCAGTTGCTCCGCAGACAACGTATGGCATACATTGAAGCATTGGACGGCCGAGTTCGGCCAAGAGCGGACACAACGTTGAATGTAGCTGCGTCTGAACTAGCCTAAAAACTGGGATTAGCTGCGGTACTCTGCGGTCAAGCGGATGAGCTGACGCGCCTCGTCGACCATTCGGTCAGCCTCGCGCTCGACGTGTTCGAGAGCGACACGGGACGGATCACGGGCTGGCGCGAGGATCTCAGTGCGCGGCGGGACGATATTCGAGAATGTCGGGTAGCATGATTTCGAGCCACTCAACCAGACCCTGCACCTTTTCCGCAGCTTCCAGTCCGATCGGCGTTAGCGTGTACTCGACATGGGGCGGCACGGTCTTGAAGTCCTTGCGGTCGACCATGCCGTCTGCCTCCAGCCATTGCAGGGTTTGCGCTAGCATGCGTTCGCTGACGCCGCCGATGCAACGCCGCAGGTCGCTGAAGCGCTGCTTACCAGGCATCAGGGCGATCAGCACGAGCACGCCCCAGCGGCTGGTCAGATGCTTCAGGATTTCGCGCGACGGGCAGGCGGCGGCCATCACGTTGCCGCGCATGAGGCGCTCGGAGAACGTGCCGTGTTCAGGTTCGGGGGAAAAATCAGACATGGTTATCTCTAACTAACATTTGTGTGCGTACTTCCTAAAGAGAAGTATAGTTCATATAATCGGGCCTCGTCCACATCGAACCCTTGAAGGAGTAACCCATGACTATTGCAGTAAGTGGCGCAACCGGCCAACTTGGCCGCCTCGTGATCGGCAAACTCAAACAGAAGGTCGCGACTGACAACATCGTCGGTCTCGTCCGTAACACCGAAAAAGCCAGGGATCTGGGCGTCGCCGTCCGCGTGGCCGACTACACCCAGCCGGCCACGCTCGAGGCCGCCCTCGCCGGTATCGATACGCTGCTGCTCATCTCGGGCAACGAAATCGGCCAGCGTGCGACCCAGCACGCCAACGTGATCAATGCCGCAAAGAAAGCCGGCGTCAAGCGCATCGTGTACACGAGCCTGCTGCGCGCCGACCGCTCGCCGCTGAACCTGGCACCGGAGCACGTCCAGACCGAAGCCGACCTGAAGGCATCAGGCCTGCAGTACACCATCCTGCGCAATGGCTGGTACACGGAAAACTACACGGGTTCTATTACCCCGGCCCTGGCCAATGGCGCGTTCTACGGCAGCGCCGGCGACGGAAAGATCGCTTCCGCCGCACGTGCCGACTATGCCGAAGCGGCTGTCGTGGCCTTGACGAACGAAGCGCACAGCGGCATCACCTACGAGCTGGCCGGCGACAATGCCTACACGCTGGCGGAACTCGCCGCCGAGATCTCCAGCCAGACCGGCAAGGACATCCCCTATGTGAACATTCCGGAAGCCGACTACGCGGCCGCGCTCAAGGGCGCGGGCCTGCCGGAGGGCTTCGCCGCGGCCATCGCATCGTGGGACGTAGGCGTCTCGCAAGGCGCATTGTTCGACGATGGCCGCCAGCTGTCCAAGTTGATCGGCCGTCCGACCACATCGCTGGCCGACAGCGTCAGGCAAGCGCTCGCCTGAGCGCGTTCGATCCGGCCGTCCCGGCGGCTGGATTACCCAAGCTTCATTGAGGGCTGTCTGGCAAATCGCTCAGTGGGACAAGCCTGAGGCGGGGTGTCAAATCGACAGACGCCGCCACGGAAACTCCCCGAATCAGCGTAATCATCCGTCCGTCTGCCTCAGGCGTATGCACGACCTTGATTAACCATTGGATGGGCTTTGTTGCGTAAATCAGGCTCGGCCAGCGTAGAAGGCGTAGGTCTGGTAGCCTGAGCAGGATGAAACCAGCTCCACAGAAGTACCGCACGACCAACTGGAAGACATACAACGAAGCCCTCAAGGCCCGCGGCTCGCTGCTCATCTGGCTTGATCCAGTGATGAAGTGGCACGGCAGGCCAAGTGGCAAGCGCGGCCGTAGCCCGACGTTCAGCGACGAGGCGATCCAGTTCTGCCTGAGCATCAAGTGCCTGTTCAATTTACCACTACGCCAGGCCATGGGGATGACGCAAAGCCTGCTGCACCTGGCTGGGCTCGACTGGCCGGCGCCGGACTACAGCACGGTGAGCCGTCGGCAAAAGACGCTGCAGGTTGCCATTGGCGCCGTGCCGACCACGACAGGCTTGCATCTGCTGGTGGACAGCACGGGTATCAAGATGCTGGGCGAAGGCGAATGGAAGACGAAGAAGCATGGTGCAGAGTACCGCCGCCAGTAGCGCAAGGTGCATCTCGGGATCGACGCGTCCACGCTCGAGATCCGGGCCATGGAGGTCACCGACAACAGTGTCGGCGACGCACCTGTCCTGCCAGCGCTGCTGGGCCAGTTTCCTGCTGACGAGAAGATTGCCAGCGTCAGCGGCGACGGCGCTTACGATACGAAGGACTGTCATGAAGCCATCGCGTTGCGCGCCGCGCATGCCATTATCCCGACCCGTAAGAACGCCAAGCCCTGGAAGGCAAACCGCTGCGGTGCCGATGCACGTAACGACATTCTGCGGACGACAACAAGGGTGGGACGGGCAATATGGAAGAGATGGAGCGGCTACCACCGGCGCAGCCTTGTTGAAACCAAGATGCGCTGCTTCAAGCTGCTGGGCGAACGTGTCATGGCGCGCGACTTTGACCGTCAGGTTGCCGAGTTACAAGTGCGGGCTGCCGTGCTGAACCGGTTCACTCGGCTGGGTACTCCAGTTACGGTCCCAGTGTTATAAAACGAACTACAAATGGCGTTAGCTCGGCCTTCGCTCGATTTACGCAACAAAGCCAGTCACAGCTTTACTTCATATAGCGGTCGTCCGCGTCATTAGGCGTAACGTAACTATCAAGACCATGTATTTGCCTACTGAGCAACAAGTGCCTTACACTGAGCATTGCGAACGGCCGAGATCGGCCAGGAGCAGTCGCAGCAAATTAATTGCAATTTCTGAAATAATTACTTGACCACATGCTAAACAGTCAACTTTGGATTGAACCTCTCGGTAATGTTGTTGTGGTTCGAGTGAGAGGGGAATTAACTGAAAGCATGCTCAAAGAAATACATGAGCGCGTAATTCAGCTACTACGAGATACCGAATACACGCGCGTTCTCTACGACGCATTGGAAATGGAATCACCCGACATTGACATCGCACTATTGCAAGAAAAATTAGACGAAAAGACAAGGCAACTGTTCGCTGACCAATCTCTCCGTAAAGCCATTTTGGTTCCGAATACACGATTGGGTTATCTGTCGCGGATCGCCTTCGGACAATTTGGTGAGGGGGACTACCGTGTTTTCTATAACGATCTCAGCCACGCCTTGCAGTGGCTTGAGACGTGAACAAACCGTCCGCTTCGGGTCGGGAGCTGCCTGTCGTGACAGTCCGAGATTTTGTTGGCTCGGCAACATGTTATGCTGGCTCGACCGGCCCAGATCGGCCAGGAGCGGTCGTAGCAAACGCACTCAGATCTCATGTTCTTCTAGGAGCGCTAAATGAATGATAGGTCGGATGGGCTTTGTTGCGTAAATCAGGCTCGGCCAGCGTAGAAGGCGTAGGTCTGGTAGCCTGAGCAGGATGAAACCAGCTCCACAGAAGTACCGCACGACCAACTGGAAGACATACAACGAAGCCCT